>Ga0207732_100002_pt1 | contig 1552690 bp, 1327 predicted proteins | sample A23P1SouthBayCA_FD_187733 | JGI IMG/M metagenome (GOLD analysis project Ga0207732, IMG submission 187733) | Aerobic enrichment media microbial communities from Eden Landing Ponds, California, USA - A23 P3 (4) (SPAdes) | ecosystem: Environmental > Aquatic > Marine > Unclassified | place... | reverse complement strand
AGCAGGCGGGCCAAGCGCCGGGGCTCCACCCGTTCCCATCCCGAACACGGCCGTGACACCCGGCAGCGCCGATGGTACTTCCCATACCGGGAGGAAGCGTAGGTCCCCGCCCGCTCTTTTTTTTATTGGTATAAAAGGTGATCCATTTGTGGGTCACCTTTTTTATTTTAATGTATAAAACCTACCAATAAGAGGGCTTATACGTTTTTACCAAGGGATATTATTCGGTATATTACTTACAAGGACATTTTCTTTCTAAGGGTACAGGTGTTATAAACTTTCTCAAATTTGTAAATAGTTATGGATTTTTCTGAATTTATCAGTCAATACAAAAATAAGTTGCATAGTCTCTTTAATGTTCAGAGAGATATTGATGAATTAAGTTTAAGTCGTGGTTTGCCTGATGAAATTTTTAATGAAGTGATGGATTGCAAACCATTGAGTGTATTTATTCCGGAAGAGTACGGTGGACGTGGAGCTGAAACACATGAAGCACTGTCAATGTTGGAAGCCAGTTCATATGAATCACTTCCGCTTTCATTAATGATGGGTATTAACGGGGCACTTTTTTTGCAACCGGTAGCTAACTATGGGCGGGAAGAAGTTAAACAGTCCATATTTGATAGATTTTTGTACCACAACAATATGGGTGGGTTAATGATAACAGAGCCGGATTTTGGTTCTGATGCATTACATATGCAGACCTCTTTTAAAAAGATCAAATCTGATGAAGGTAATAGGTTCCAAGTTAGTGGAACCAAGCATTGGGCAGGTTTAACAGGAGCTGCGGATTTTTGGTTAATAACAGCTCGTAAAGAAGGTGGTAACGGTGATTTGGGGCGTGACATCGGTTTCTTTATCCATGATAGTAAACGCGGAGGCATTGAAGTAGAAGAATACTATAAAAACTTAGGATTGTACATGTTGCCGTATGGTAGAAACAAGATCGATATTACGGTACCAGAGGAGTATAAATTACAGCCTAAGTCTATAGGTATTAAGATGATGCTGGATGTACTGCACCGTAGTCGATTGCAATTTCCAGGGATGGGTATTGGTTTTTTGAAGCGATTGATGGATGAAGCTATTACCCACTGCAAAGAACGCTATGTTGGAGGACAAAGTTTATTTAATTATGACCAAGTGAAGAAAAGGCTGAATAGGCTACAATCTTCATTTACCGTTTGTTCTGCAATGTGTGCTTTTACCAGTGAAAATGTTCCGCTTACCAAAGATGTGTCAAATATGGATCTTACAGCAAATGCTATTAAGACCTATACTACGGATTTAATGCAACAAGCAGCTCAGTCTTTATTGCAGTTGACTGGAGCCAAGGGGTATCGATTGGATCATATTGCTGGACGTGCCCTTATTGACAGTCGACCGTTTCAGATATTTGAAGGGTCCAATGATATACTGTATCAGCAAATTTCTGAATCAGTATTGAAAAATATGCGCAAGTTGAAACTTAAAAATCTCCATAAGTTTTTGAGTGAATTTAAGCTTACAAAACGTGCTTCGGATTATTTTTCTGATCTGTTGGACTTTAAAATTGACCATACCTTGGCCCAGGATCGGCTTGTTGAATTGGGAAAAATCTTAAGCCGAGTAATTTCCCTTGAGTTTACCTTACGTTTAGGGGATAAAGGCTTTAATAAAGATCTGATCAATAATGCTATTGCAGTCCTCAAAACTGATGTGGAAAGAATGGTGGCGTCTTTTGCCAATGAGAAAGCTCCCAGTGTTGTTGAGGATTATGAAGAGTCAAGCTCTTGGTTAGAGTCTATTTTACCCCAGCATGCTCACAGCTAATAAGTATTCTGCCAACCTAACATAAAAAATTATGGAGAAGGTGGTAGTTTTAACCGGTGCCGGCATGAGTGCTGATAGCGGTTTGAAAACCTTCCGGGATTCTGATGGCCTTTGGGAAGGTCATGACATTCAAGAAGTAGCTACACCACAGGCATGGGAACGAGATAAAGAACTTGTTTTGGAGTTTTATAATCAACGTAGAAAGCAGTTACATGCTGTAGATCCCAATGCAGGACATCAGGCTTTGGCTGAGTTAGAAGAGCAATATGATGTGACTATTATTACCCAAAATGTAGACGACTTGCATGAACGTGCCGGCTCATCGGATGTAGTCCATTTACACGGTGAACTATCGAAGGTTCGCAGCGAAGAGGACCCAACGCTGATATATGATATTGGTGGTAATACCATTGAAGTAGGAGATACAGCCGAGGATGGAGCACAGTTAAGACCACATGTCGTTTGGTTTGGTGAACCGGTACCCAACATGCAAAAAGCTGCAAACATTGTTCCTGAGGCTGACATATTAGTTGTAATAGGTACTTCCCTTGTCGTTTACCCCGCAGCTGGACTGGTAGACTTAGTGGAGCAAAATATTCCGAAATATATTATTGATCCAGCCACTCCGGAACTTCGAACGTTTAAAGGATGGGAACATGTTCAAGAGCGTGCAGCTGAAGGAACTCCGAAAGTCGTTCAAAATTTGTTAAAAAATTAGAAAAATAATTTTTGAGATAACGCATTTTTATGAGTGAGCACAAAGCAAGTAAAGAAGAGAAGGAAGTCTTAGAGAATTATTTATTGCAATTTCTAAACTTGGAAAAACGATATCCCTTACTACCCGGTATTGAAAATGAAGAAGCGATGGCCGGATTGATGGGATTAGAGAAAGAGGAGCTAAAAGAGCTGCGCGATCGTTTTTCTTCAAATGCCAAAGAGGCTGCAATTGAATTATTGGAAGATGGGGAAGTGGCTGAATGGATTGAAGATCTTCCTTTTGAACAGGGAGATACCATCGTTGCTATTGGAGACTCCCTTACCGATGATTTGCAAAGCTGGTTTAATATCTTCCAACATGTTTTGGAAATTGGGCTTGAGGATGCAGATTTAACTTTTGTGAATAGTGGAGTTTCTTATAACACTTCTACTGATGCACTGAAGCGGTTAAATCGTGATGTATTAGATCACGATCCGGACTGGGTTATTGTGGCTTTAGGAACTTTTGATGCGCAGCGCCTACACGTATCGCCGGATCGCACGTTAGTCTCCCTGGCTGATTTCTGGGAAAATCTGAATACGATTGAAACAGTTGTCAGTGAGGTGACGGATAATCCGCTAATCTGGCTTACGCCTCCACCGGTTATTACCGAAATGCAGCAGCAGATGCGGCTTTTCCATTTTGACTTGTTCGAGGAAGACCTGAGCCAGTATCGGGAAATACTGACTGGTAAAAAAGGATATATCGTTGATCCTCTTGGAGAACGAATGAAGGATAAGGATGACAGTGTAGAAGATCAGGAGGAGGAAGAACCTGGTCCCGCAGCATGGAATTATTTGAGTGATGGATTGCACCCATCACTTTCGGGACATTCTAATACCGTTAAAGAGCTTATCCGTTATTTAGCACTGGCCAAAGAACCAGAAGAAGGAGCCCAATTTGATACTCCTGAGGATTATAATGGGGAAGCTGAAGATTAGCTAAAGATTGATCTTCAGGTTGACAAGATTCAGTGAGGGTTCGTAACTGGTGCTTAATTGCTTGCCGGATAGATGTTTTTGCTCAATAAATCCGGGACTTATCATTCCAACCTGTATTGATTGCCCAGCATTGCTATAGGTTATAAGACCTTCAACGTTTTGTTGTGGAGGAGAAATATTAGTAGCCTGTAAGTTCGCAGGTCTCTCAGCAAGCATAAAAGTATCGATTAATCCAAAACCCATACCCAGCCAGGCACCGGCACCTGCTCCATATTGCAATCCCTGTCCAATTTCTTCTTGCAAGATTAAAGTGACTGATGTCCCAACCACCATGCCGCCAACAGCACCATAAATGGTATCGAGTAATACAAGGATCGATCGGTTTGTACCGTCATTAAAGGTGCCGGAAATATAAAACTGTTCTCCCTTGTCAATTTGGGACATATCATAAGCACCTAATCCAATACCGTAGAGTGTTCCTGCTCCAAGTCCCACTTCAACAGGTCTATAGTCATTAGAATTTTGAAGCGCCATGGTTGCTCCACCGAGCAAAACTCCGTTCATAGCCCCGTTTAGGGTGCTACTACCTAATAGTTTTATGGATTGTGCTTTTGTTTTGTTTTGAGTTAGTGTAATACCAAAAATAACGATGAGTAATAGTGCAAAATATTTTTTCACGACCCTTGATTGCTGTATCATTAAAATTACAGAGTTAATGTAGAAAATATAGCCTAAGAATCCCATCCGATATTATTCAGGATCTTCAAGTGCTACCGGAAGAATTTTTCCATTATAAAATGTAGATCCTTCTATGGCAAAATTGGCAATATAGTTCCCCATTTCATTTGCAGTTAACGGAGCTTCTATGCTGGGAAAAGCTTCTTCGAGCATTTCTGTTTGTACTGCACCAAGGCAGAGGGCATTAGCCTTAATGTTTTTATCTGATAATTCCACCGAGAGACATTCTGTTAAGATGCTTAATGCTCCCTTTGAGACGCTGTAGGCAGCAAGCCCCGGGAATTTAGCACTACCTTGAAATCCTCCCATACTGCTGATGTTCACAATATGAGCACTGTCGTTAAATAAGGAAAGCATCTTTTTTGTTATATGAACAGCACTGATCAGATTACTTTCGAGTTGTGCTCGCCAATCATCCAGCGTAAGTTCCTCAAACGATTTATTAATTAAGGATCCTGCGTTATTAATTAGAATATCAACGCTTTTAAAATCTTTTTTCAGTAGTGTTACTAGCCTATCAACTTCATTTTCTTTGGTGAGATCAGTAGGAATAGCATAAATATCTGGATAAGAATTGGCCAGTTCTTTCAATGGTTTCTCTGACCGGGCAACGGCAGCAACATGATATCCTTCTTCGGCCAGTTCTTTACAAGTTTCATAACCTATTCCGCGACTGGCACCAGTAATAACAGCAACTTTCGACATAATAATAGTTTAATTTTTTATGAATGTACAAATCCCAATTAGACCTTACAACGTAGATTATCATTTAAAAGTTTTGACTTCATTGCGTTGTTAAAGTGGCCTAATTTATTCATATTTATAGCCGAAAATTATACGTATTTATTCCTGAAATAAAGTTTAAATTTTAGTCACAATTTGGTAGTTATGGCTGATTCCAGTGATCGTCCCTTAGTGCCGGTTAACATTCGCGATTTATCTCCTTATGTGGCAGGTAAAACCATTACAGAAGTCGAAGAAGAATATCAGCCACCGCAAATATCCAAGCTGGCATCTAACGAGAATAGGTTGGGATGCAGCCCAAATGTAAAGCATGAAGTTGTGAAGGCTATGCAGGAAATTCAGGATTATCCGGACCCGATTTCCAGGCAACTTCGCGAAGTATTGGCTGAACAGAATAATGTACAGCCGGAAAATATTATGATTGCTGCAGGTTCTGAAAGCGTAATCGCAAATATCTGCCGTACATTTTTCCTGAATCATGAAGAAGCTATTACTGCCGACGCTACATTCGTCGGTTTTTTTGTTCAGGCAAATATTCGCGGAATATCTATTAATAAAGTACCTGTGACCGACGACTATCGCTTTGATCTCGAAGCAATGGCAGATCGCATCGGTGATCGGACAAAAATGGTTTACATCGCCAATCCCAACAATCCCACAGGCACCTATATTACTGATTCAGAGTTTGAGCGCTTTATGCGCAAGGTTCCGAGTGATGTTTTGGTGGTTATGGATGAAGCTTATTATGAATATGCAAAAGAGGTAGCAGATTATCCTCATTCACTAGATTATGATTACGAAAATGTGATTACTCTTCGCACCTTTTCTAAAGCCTATGGGCTGGCGGGATTTCGTATTGGTTATGCGATTGCATCCGAGAAAATCATCAGTGAGATGATGAAAACCAAGCTGACCTTTGAACCTACGACGCCGGCACAGGCAGCAGCTCTGGCAGCACTTGGAGATCAGCAGTTCCTAAAAAAGACGAAAGATGTAGTTGAAGAAGGAAAAAACAGGCTTTACCAGTTTTTTGAAAAACATAACGTGAATTATGTTCCGTCGATCTCTAATTCAGTGATGATGATTTTTCCTGGTGAACAGGAGGCTATCGATTTTACCCAGGCTATGTTGGAGGAGGGCGTTATTTTACGGCGAATTAACGCCTTCGGATTGCCGAACTGTGTACGGATTACGATCGGACGTAAAAAGGAGATGAAGCATTTTGAGCACAGTTTTGAAAAAGTGATGAACGTATAGGAATTATTGTAATAACCTGATTAAAAATTTAACAGTTATGCCCACTAAAGAAGAGCAACAGAACGAAATGCCCGAAGTAATATCGTCGATCGACTGGAATTGGTTAGCAAAGTTGATGTTGACCTCTCGAGCTATGGATGATAAAGAGGAAAATGAGCTTGTCCCAAATAAAGATGTGTTGTATCAGTTTTCGGCCCGGGGACATGAATTGGGACAGATTTTATTGGGATCACAGCTTACGCATAAGCACGATGCAGCCAGCGCTTACTACCGATCGCGCCCGTTGATGCTTTCTCTGGGATTGAGTCTGGAAGATGCCATGGCAGCGCCCATGGCGAAGTCGGGCGGATACAGTGACGGCCGAGATATTGGAGTTGTTTGCAATAAACCCGGTATCGACGGACCTACCGTATTGCCTATGGCCGGTGATGTTGGATCACAGTATACGCCGGCAGTTGGCTGGGCTCAGGGTATTCAGTATCGCCAAGACCAGCTGGATGAAGAAGAATATGAGCGTGCAATTTCTGTTGTCTTAGGCGGAGAGGGTTCCGTTGCAACTAATGGGTTTTGGTCAGCCTTGACCATTGCTACAACACAGGATTTGCCCATGTTATTCTATATTGAGGACAATGGATATGGGATCTCGGTTCCGGGTGAATTTCAAACGCCGGGTGGCAATATTGCAAAGAACCTGTACTCTTTTAAAAATATCAGAATTTTTGACGGTGATGGAACGGATCCGGTGGAAGCGGCTGATCTCATTAGCCAATCGGTAAATTATGTGCGGGATAGAAAAGGGCCGGCCTTGATTCATCTTACCATGCCACGTTTGAATGGTCACTCATATCAGGATAACCAGGCATATAAACCCCAGGATTTGATTGAAGAGGAACAACAGAATGATCCGCTGGATCATGTAAAAACGTTTTTGGTTCCAGATCGGCTTTCTGATGAAGACTGGACCGAGCTTGATAAACAGGCTGATAAAGATATTGAAGAAGCCGCTGAAGCGGCCTTGGCTCGTCCCGAGCCTAACCCCGCGAAAACCGAACGCTATGCTTTTTCAGAAGTAGATGAAGATGGAAGTTTGGATACTCAACTCATTGGTGGACTGGCGCCCTCTGACCATACGTTTCCAAAAAGTTCTGAATCTCCCAAAGCCGGTAAGCAGCGCATCAACATTGTAGAGGCTATTCGAAAGACGTTGGATTACGAGCTTGAGACGAATTCCAAGCTGATAGTTTTTGGTGAAGATGTGGGAGCAAAAGGAGGGGTTCATGCTGTGACGATGGGACTCCAGACCAAGCACGGCGAATCGCGAGTTTTTGATACGAGCCTTTCCGAAGAGGGAATCATTGGTCGTTCAGTGGGATTAGCTTATCAGGGATTGATGCCCGTAGCTGAAATTCAGTTTCGAAAATACGCTGATCCGGCAACCGAACAGCTAAACAATTGTGGTACCATCCGCTGGCGTACAGCCAATCAATTTGCAGCACCTATTGTGGTGCGTATGCCAGGTGGTTTTGCAAAATGTGGTGATCCATGGCACAGTCTCAGCAACGAGGTCTTTTTTGCTCACGCAGTTGGATGGGAGATTGTAATGCCCAGCAATGCTCAGGATGCCGTAGGACTCTTGCGATCCGCGATGCGTAGCAATAATCCGACTATCTTTTTTGAACACCGTAATTTATTGGATGCCAAGTATGCCCGTAAACCCTATCCGGGAAATGAATTCGTAGTACCAATTGGCAAAGCGCATAAACTGCAGGAAGGGGACGATTTAACAGTGGTAACTTGGGGAGCTATGTGTGAACAGGTAGAAACAGCTGTAAATAACATGGATGTTTCTGCTGATATTCTGGATCTTCGCTCGATTATGCCGTGGGATAAAGAAGCAGTATTACAATCAGTCCAGAAGACCAATCGCTGTTTGATTGTTCATGAGGATACAAAAACCGCTGGCTTTGGATCTGAAATTAGTGCTGTCTTGTCGCAAGAGGCATTCAAGTACCTGGATGCTCCTATTGAACGGCTTACTATGCCTGATATTCCTGTTCCATACAATGTTGAATTGATGGATGCAGTGTTGCCAACATCCGAAAAAATTATTGATAAAATAGAAGCGCTGGTAGCTTTTTAGTATAAGAGTTTAAAAAAGAGATTAGAATAACTTCTTTTAAAATCTATTACTGATTGATATCATGCGTTTGTTTGCTGGATGATATTATCGCTAAATCAATTTGTTGGATTGGGAATATAACAAGCTCATTAACATTGGCTTATCTACTTTTGCTGGATTATTTATAAAAACGGTGGGATCGTAAATTTTTATGAAGCTTAGCACTAAATTAATAAGCAGTTTTACGATTGTAGTCCTTGTTGTGGGAGCGATTGGATTAACGGCATCTTATTTTAATGATGCGGTTAAAGATCAGGTAACATTCGAAAGCGATAAGGCTATCAAAGAGGTTACCTTAGCCGGTGAGATGAGTATTCAGCTTTTTAAAAGCTTGACGAGAACCCAATATTTATTGGAGGACAGCTATCGCGAAACGCTCTCGATGGACTATAGCAGGAGTAATAGGAGTAAAGAAGTTCAGATTGCAAAGATTAATAAATCGCTCGGTGAGTTTGAGAAAAGTCTGGAAGAATTGAAAAGGCTGGTAAAGTCTGATCAGGATAATTTTTTTGAACCCTCTACAGACTCTTCAAAAGTACTAAGCCTGTTAAAGAACTTAGAAAAGAAGTATCAAAATTATTCCTCACTTCTGATCCAATTTCAGAATATTAGTACTGAAAATTACCAAGATCGCAAAGAGTTTTTTACGGTAACAATAGAGCCCTACTTTCGATCAAACTTATTGCCAGAAATAGATCGATTGCGAAATCATATCCAAGAAACCCACCGAAAACAAATTGCTGGACTTAATAGCCAGCTCGACAGGGTCGGCTATATATTAGTCATTGCTACCGGTATAGCCTTGGTTGTGGCCATTGTTCTTGCCCTATTTATTTATCGATCGATTGCAAACCCGATTTCAAAGATTGCAGCTGCAGCCCAAAGTGTGGGACAAGGAAATCTGCAAAACCGTATTAATTATAATTCGAATGACGAATTGGGACAGTTGAGTTCTACTTTTGACCGGATGGCAGAAAATCTGAGTAAAATAACGGTTTCGCGCGATTACGTGGATAGTATTATAGAAGCTATGGCTGACCTGTTGGTAGTTACTGATCGAGATTTTAAGATTATCCGGATTAATTCAGCGGTGTCGGATATCCTTGGATTTACCGAGGAGGAGTTATTAGAAGAATCGATTGATACGTTGTTCAATGAGATGCCCAAAAATATTTTCACAAAGCAAAATACAGATAGCAACAGAACGTATACCGGTGAGTTAATAGGAGTAGATAAAAACATTATTCCGGTTAGTATTTCCCGGGGCAAAATTAATGGCAAAGACGAAGCAGCAGAGGGATATGTTTTTGTTGCCAGTGATATTAGTGCTGAAAAGGAGGCACAAAAAAAGATCAAACAGTCGTTAAAAGATAAAGAAGTGCTTTTGGCAGAGGTCCACGACCGTGTAAAAAATAATTTAGCCGTAATTACGGGCATGTTACAAATGCAGATTTGGGAAGCTGAAAATGACCTTGTCGTTTCTGCTCTCCAGGAGAGTAGACTTCGTGTTCAGAGTATAGCCCTTGTTCATGAAAAGCTATATCAGTCAGATAGTCTTTCCGTCATTGAATTTGATAAGTATGCCCGGGATCTGATAGAAACGATTCACAGCACATATTCCAGCACAAAATCGGATGTAGAAATAACGACTGATCTTGATAAGATTGTATTGAATATTAATCAGGCTATTCCCTGCTCATTGTTAATTAACGAACTGGTGGTAAACTCATTGAAACATGCATTTGACGAGGGACAGCAGGGAAAAATTGAAGTTTTATTAAAAGCGGTCGATAAACAAGTAAATTTAACGGTAAAGGATAATGGGAGAGGGTTCTCTGGAGAAGAGAATATAGAATCTTTAGGAGTTACTTTAATTAAGACATTGGCTAAACAGTTGGAAGGAACTGTTTCTTTCAAAAATGAAGATAGTGCAAAAATTTCTGTATTATTTGAAGCAGAAAAAGTTGTGAATACTTAGTTTCGAATACTTTTAGGATGGATGGTGAGCGAGAGGGTGTATATAACCTTACATTCCTCTTGCACAAAATTAGATAGATTGCTTTAGGTGTTTTTATGGGATCCGCGAAGAAATATACCCTTAGTGTATTTTTTAATTTACTGATCATATTGATATTTGTGTTGCCTGGCGAAGCCCAGCGATACAATTTCAAATCTTATTCTGTAAATAATGGTCTTCCACATTCGCAGGTACATGGTCTGTTCCAAACTCATGATGGTTACTTGTGGGCCGGTACCTATGGCGGTGGACTGGCTAAATTTGACGGCGAAAAATTTACAACGTATACCACAGAAGATGGTCTCAAAGATAACAGCGTTGAAATTATCTTTGAGGATAGCCAGGAAAATCTATGGGTTACTACCTATCAGAGTGGTATAGCGAAGATGGAAGACAATAAGTTTGTTTATCCTTTTAAGAACAGCGCATTAGATACTGCTGATGTTTTTGCTGTCGATGAGATGAACAATGGTGAGCTGTGGATAGGTACCTTTGATGCGGGAATATTTATTTACGATGGTTCAGAACTTGATCGCATAACTACCGAAGATGGATTAATACATAATGCTATCTGGGATTTTTGGGAAGCTGACAATGGTGATATCTGGATTGCTACAAGCGGTGGGATTTCGATATTAAAGAATAATCAGCTCAAAGAGGGCAAGGAGTTCCAGAACTTTACTGCTGAGGATGGTCTTAGTGGAAGTGAGATTTATCGTGTTGTTCCCGATTCTGAAGGCAAGTTGTGGTTTGCAACCAGTAATGGGGTAACGGTGTGGGATGGGACTTCGTTTTCAACTATCACGGAGTTAGCCGGCAAAGAGCTTGATTATATTTATGATATCATTTCTGCCTCTGATGGTAGTATGTGGATTGGAACGTATTCTAAAGGAGTATTTGTATATTCGGATAACACAGCTAAACATATTACCAAAAACAATGGGTTAAGCAGCAACTATATTTATGATCTCTATGAGGATGAAGATGGAAATGTCTGGGTAGCTACTGATGAGGACGGTATCAGTCGGTATGAGGGAGAAGCATTTACGTTTTACGGGACAGAGTCAGGAGTTGTATCACCGCGAATATATAGTTTACATGAAGATCGTGAGGACAATATTTGGGTGGGCACATCCGAAGGGGTATATAATTTTGAAGGTGGGAATTTTAAATCGAGAGGGTTTCCGAAGAGATATGACAGCTCAAAAGAAGTATGGGATATTACTGAGTTACCGGGTGGTGACCTATTGTTTCTAATGCCGGATAATGCAATTTATAGATACGATGGCCGAGACTTCACCAATTATTCTGAGGCTCATAACTTTGATTTATGGTTTACTTATGATCTTCATATTAGTCCGGACAGTTCGCTGTGGATTGGTACAGAAGTAGGCTTGTTCCATCAAAAAGGTGATGAGTTAGCGAATTACTCGAGTAGTGACGGGCTTCCTTCTAATATTGTTTATCAGATTTATCAGCATAAAGGATATTTCTGGCTTGCTACGTATAATGGTATTAGTCGGTATGATGGTTCAACTTTTAAAAACTATACTACTACAGATGGTATAAATCACCGGTATATCAATTTTATCACTTCAGATGAAAAAGGGAATTTGTGGTTAGGTACCGGAGGAGGAGTTAGCCTCTTGAACTTAGATGAAAATGGGAATGTTGTATCGATTGATAGTTTTGGGAAAGAAATAGGGATGGAATCTTTGACGACACAAGCGTTATGGTTTGACGAGTCAGGTTCGCTTTGGCAAGGTACCAATGGTGGTATTTACCGTTTGGATGTCCCCGGCTATTGGGAGACGGGGAATATGGAGCTGATGCACTATCGTCTAACTGATAGTGGTAATGGCATTGAAACGAATCAAGGAGCTGTATTACCTATTGGTGATAATCGGGTACTTTTTGGGACGATGGAGGGAATTTTAGAACTGAGACCGAATAAAATTGGAGAGCAAACAAAAGATCTGAATCTTCATATAACAAATGTCCAACGCAACTCGCAGGATATAGATTGGACCCAGTACGAGGATTCCCTATCATATAAACTTGGCAGGCCTTTATTTCCTGAAGTTACCTTTCCATATGGTCAGCATACCTACTCGATCAGTTATAACGCTCCGTTTTTTGGCAACACATCCAGCGAAAAGTTTCGATATAAACTGGAAGGTTTTGATGACAATTGGTCTGGTCCGACGAATTCACAAACTGCAATATTTACTAATCTGGATCCCGGAGACTATAATTTTATTGTACAAGTTAAGACTCAAGACTCTGAGTGGTCCGAAAATGAAGCACAATACCAATTTGCAGTAGCCCATCCATTTTGGCAGACGTATTGGTTTTATGGATTAGTTGCGTTGTCCACTATTGGTTTAATATATGGATATATAAGAGTAAGAGTCGGCATGTTGGAGAAACAAAGTCTCCAGGAGCTTGTGGATGAACAAACTGAGGATTTGCAGGAGGCTTTGGCCGAAAAAGAAGTACTCATCAAAGAAATACATCATCGGGTAAAAAATAATCTGGCGGTTATATCAGGATTGCTTGAATTGCAAAGGGGCTATGCAGAGGATGAATTTGTCAATCGAGTTCTTTCAGAAAGTCAGCGCCGGGTGCAATCGATCTCAATGATCCATGAGAAACTATATCAAAACGAGCGGCTTGCTGAAATAGACTTCGAAAAATATATTCGTGAGCTTATAGATATTATAGCCTATTCATTTAATTATACGGATAAGGAAATTGAGGTCGATATTGAAATCGATGATTTTAAGCTGGGTGTTAGCCAAGGCATTCCATGCGGCTTAATGCTTAATGAACTCGTTAGCAATTCCTATGAACATGCTTTTACAGATCAACAAAAGGGTAAAATAAAGATTTCCGCGAAACACACGCAGAGCGGAAAGATAGAGCTTATTGTAGAAGATAATGGAAAAGGATTACCTGAAGATTTTTCTATTGGGCAGAATGGCTCATTGGGTCTGACACTTATAGATACATTGAGTGGTCAGCTGCAAGGAGAATATGTTCTGGAGAATATTGAGAATGGAATGCAATTCGTTCTTGAATTTGAAATGGAGGAGCCTGAAGAAAAGGTACCTGTATAAGTAATATCCCTTACTTTGACAGATACATTTGTCGATCTGACTCCGATAATTTTTCGATAGCATATCGTAGCATTGTTCTCGGCATAAGGTCAACATGCTCATCGAGAAAACGTTTTAAAGTTTGTTCACTTCGTTTCCCAATTTCTCGAAGCATCCAGCCCACTGCTTTATGGATGAGATCGTGTTCATCCTTAAGTAGGAGATTAGCTATAGCCAAGGTATCCTCAAAGTCATCATTTTTGATAAAGTAGAAAGTACTCAAGATGGCGATGCGTTTTTCCCATAAATTGTCGGACTTAGCAAGCTTATATAATATAGAACGTTTTTTATCTGAGAGGTGTGGACCTACGATATGTTGTGCAGAAGTATCTACCAGATCCCAATTATTGATGTATTCGGTATTATTCAGGTAGCGGTCAAATATTTCTTTTTGCTCTTCTTTCTCTGCTCTTTGATATTTGTTTATGAGCATGATTAATGCACAAAGTCGCTCTTCGTGGAAGTCGGAATGAAGAAGCAGCTCAGTTTCCTTAAGAGATAGTTGGTTGAACTCTCGAGCGATCTTGCGCACTTTGGGAACCCGGATCCCCAAAAACTGGTCTCCCTCACTGTATTCTCCGGGACCCGTTTTAAAAAAACGGGCAGAGCTTTCTGCCACTTCAGGATCTGCTATTTCTCTGAGGGCATCCTGAACATCTCTGTGGTCCATTTTCCCAAAAAGTTTTAGGAGCTTTTAAACTCTTCGATAAAGTTTTTGGTAAAATCAGAGAGCACTAACCGTCCGCTTATTTCTGCTCGTTCTTCCAGAAGTTCATCCCAATTCTCTGTCCCTTTCCAAAGTACTTTTTTTAATTCTTTCATCGCATCGGGACTGTAATCTGAGAGCTGTTTAGCCAATGCGTTTACCTTTTCATCCAGATCAAAGTGATTCTCGCAGACCTTTGAAAATAATCCATTGTTACGAGCCCATTCGGCTGAATTCCAGCTTGAGGCGTCAACTGATAGTGTACTAAATGCCGAAGTACCCACTTTGCGTTCTACGGCGGGACCTACTACAAAAGGACCAATACCTAAAGCGAGTTCACTGAGCTTAATAGCTGCAGATTCGTGTGCTATGGTGTAATCTCCTGAGGATGCAATACCTACGCCGCCGCCAACGGTTTTGCCTTGCACGCGGACGATAATAAGCTTTGGGCACTGACGCATGGCGTTGAGCACCAACGCAAATCCCATGAAGAAATATTTACCTTCCTCGTAACTGTCAATATTGATAAGTTCATCAAATGAAGCCCCGGCACAGAAGGCACCATCACCTCGACTTTTTAAAACAAGTACATGAGCTTCGGGGTGACTACCCATCTTGGTAATTGTTTCAGCTAAATCCCGAAGCATTTGTCCCGGCAGGGAATTCCCCTTGGGATGATAAAATTCAATAGTTCCTACGTTGTTTTCAATATTGGTTGTTATTTCTCCGTTTTCAGACATTTTTGATAAGTTGGTCGTTTTTAAATTCTAAGTATTGTCTAGAATTCCTATAAGTATGATCGTTTAGCATTTAGTCTTACAGAATTAATTCATTTCTTTTTCTAAGCAGATTTCATTCACCCTCTTCAAAAATATCCATATCCAAGACCTCACGGCGTTTAATGAGAGTCAGAATTGTATATTCAGCTACTAATTCATCATCCTGATTCATTACCTCTACATCCCAGTAAATAATACCAAATGGAAACTTGTCCTTGGCTTTTTTCTGACGAACTTTTTTACTTTTCACGATCAGTTTAGCCTGTATGGTATCACCAGGAGCAACGGGAGCAACAAACCGAAGGTTTTCCAATCCATAGTTGAGAATAACCGGTCCTTCATCGGGATGAACGAACAACCCGGCCGCTCGAGAAAGTACAAAATAGCCATGAGCTACAACTTCACCGAAAAGGGAACGCTCAGCCGCTTCCGGGTCGGTATGGGCATAAAATTCATCTCCCGATAGATCAGCAAACCGTTCGATATCTTCCTCCGTGACGGTGTGAGTGTCGGTGGTCCGGGCTTCGCCCACTTCCAAATCTTCGAAATACTGTTGAAAGGGATGAATGTCTGCCTCTTCAGTATCAGCGCCTTTGATATATTGATTTGTAATGTTGGTCAGTGTTGTCGGTGAACCTTGCAATGCCACACGTTGCATGTTGTGGATAATAGCGCGTGCTCCTCCAAGTTCTTCTCCGCCGCCGGCATGCCCCGGACCACCGTGTACCATGTGCGGCATCGGGGAACCGTGTCCTGTTGACTCTTTGGCGCAATCTCTGTTCACCACCATAAAACGTCCGTGATAAGGAGCACAACCCAGCGTGATTTCACGAGCAATATCATCATCCGCTGTAAACAGTGAGCCCACGAGTGAACCATCAGCTTTGTTGGCCAATGCAATAGCTTCGTCGTTAGATTGATAAGGCATGACTGTGGTCATAGGACCAAAAGCTTCAACCTTATGTACCTCATCGATTTCCAAAGGCTTGTGGCATAGTAGCACTTTTGGACCAGTAAAAGCGCCATCATGTTGTCCATTTCCATTACTGTAAACAGATTCTGTTGTTTCTAATAGTGAGGAAACCTGTTCCTCAAAACGCTTAGCTTGTGTGGCACTGGCCAGCGGACCCATCTTTGTTTCTTTTTTAGCGGGATTACCAATTGAGGTTTCATCCAGTCGATTTTTTAATGCATCAACTATATTTTGAACTTGTTCTTTTGGGACTAACGTCCGGCGGATAGCGGTACACTTTTGTCCCGTTTTTACCGTCATTTCATCGGCAACTTCATCTACAAACAAATCGAACTCTTCCATGTCGGGGGTGACGTCAGCCCCTAAAATCGAGCAGTTTAGCGAATCGGCTTCCAGGTTAAAACGCACGTTGTTGGCCACGATGTTGGGATGTGCTTTTAGTTTCTGTCCCGTCTGGGCTGAGCCGGTAAAGGAAACGGAATCTTGACTATTGAGGTGATCCAGCAGATCGCCCGGCACATTGGCAGCAATAAACTGGATGGCGCCTTGGGGAAGAAGATCTGATTCCAGCATATCTTTAAAAACCTTGTAAGCTAAGTACGAACCTGTAGGAGAAGGTTTTATGATAGCCGGCATCCCGGAAATAATACAGGGAGCAAGTTTTTCCAGCATTCCCCAAACCGGAAAATTAAATGCGTTGATATGGACCGCTACTCCGTGACGAGGAACGCAGATATGCTGACCAACAAATGTACCTTCGCGCGAAAGCCGCTCGTGATTGCCTTCTACGTGATAGGGAAGATCGGAAAGTTCAATTCGTGATTTACTGGACAAAGTAAACATACTGCCGATACCACCTTCGATATCGATCCAGGAATCCTGTCTCGTAGCACCGGTATGCGTTGATAATTCGTAATATTCCTCCTTTCGATCCAACAGATATTGTGCCAGAAATTTAATTTTGAAGGCTCTTTCGTGGATGGACATCGATCGGAGTTTTGGACCTGCTTTTTGTCGGGCGTATTCGCACATTCCCTTGTAATCGAGATCTGCTTCAACTAATTGGGCAACAGAATCTCCCGTTACAGCACTGATAAGATCTGTTTCCTTTCCATCCTCAATCCATTGACCTTTGGAGTAGCTTTGTACTTTCATTTTCTTTCTCGCCTTTTGTTAAAATTGTCATCTCGACCAGCGGGAGATCTTTGTGTTATTTATAAAACAAGTATTTCTCGCTACACTCGAAATGACGAAAAATTAAATATGAGTTTTAGGATTCTGAATTCTTAGCCTTTCCCCATGTTTCGTACTTTTTTGACTGGCTCGGTCGATCTTTCGGTTCCTTCCGCAGTGGTTCGCATTCTTTCAGCGAATCATGAAGCTGTGCGGGGAGTTGTTGATATAATTCGGTCCCTTTTGTTTTCCATTTGATCATCTCGTCGGAAACATCTTTGACAATTTTTGCAGGATTCCCAACTACAAGCTTTCGCTTTGGTATTTCCATCCCTTCCTTTAAAAACGACATGGCTCCGACAATGCATTCAGCTCCCAACTCTACATTATCCATGACTACGGAATTCATTCCAACAAGACAGTTTTGGCCTATATGTCCGCCGTGAATAATAGCTCCGTGTCCTATATGGGCACTTTCTTCGAGCACCACGGTTACACCAGGGAACATGTGTATGGTACAATTTTCCTGCACGTTGCAACCGTCCTTAATCACAATTTTTCCCCAGTCACCGCGGATTGCTGCTCCGGGAGCTATATAGACATCTTTGCCGATAATTACATTACCCGTTACAGCAGCCTGTGGGTGAACATAGGCACTTTCATCTACAACCGGTTTTAAACCTTCGAACTCGTATATTGCCATAATAAAAACCTCTATTTACCACTGAGACACTAAGATTACAAAGAAAAGATAATCATACTTAGCTTGCTAAGTGTCTTAGTGGTTATGAAGAACTACGCTTTTTCTAAAATAACAGCCATGCCTTGTCCGACGCCTACGCAGAGCGTGCAAAGTGCATATTGTTTATCCTGTTCATTTAATTCAATAGATGCTGTTTGTAACAAGCGAGCCCCGGACATGCCTAACGGATGTCCCAGTGCGATAGCTCCCCCATGCGGATTTACGCGCGCATCATCATCGTCGATCCCCAGCTCACGGAGAACAGCTAAGCTTTGAGCCGCAAAAGCTTCATTGAGTTCAATAATTCCCATGTCATCCATTGACAAGCTGGTTCTCTTTAAGACTTTCTTTGAGGCATCGACGGGGCCCATGCCCATGATACGCGGCTCCACTCCAACAACGGCTGAAGCGACAATGCGAGCCATTGGCTCAAGGCCAAAATCCTTAATGGCTGAATCACCGGCTATTAACATTGCGCATGAACCGTCATTAATTCCACTGGCATTTCCGGGAGTTACGGTTCCTCCATCCCGAAAAACAGCCGGCAATTTACTAAGAACTTCGACCGTAGTTTCCGGACGGATAAATTCATCTTCGTCAAAAATTTCAGGGTCACTTTTTTTCTGTGGGATTTCTACAGGCATAATCTCTTTGGCCATGCGTCCGCTTTTGGTAGCTTTGGCTGCTTTCTGTTGCGACCAAGCTGCAAATTTATCCTGATCCTCGCGGCTTATATCAAATTTCTCTACAATATTTTCAGCTGTTTGCCCCATTGCTTCACTGCCGTACTGCTCATCCATTTTAGGATTTACAAAACGCCACCCAAAAGTAGTATCATGCATTTCAGTGGCTCCGGAGTAAGGTGCTTCCCCTTTACCCAATACCATCGGCCCACGTGTCATATGCTCCATACCACCGGTGATAAATAAGTCACCTTCGCCCACTTTGATCGATTTATAGGCCATCACGGCACTGCTCATGCCCGAAGCACAGAGCCGATTAACGGTTTCTCCTGGTACTGAAGTTGGGAGACCCGCCAGCAGTGCTGCCATGCGAGCCACATTACGGTTGTCTTCGCCTGCCTGGTTAGCACATCCAAAGACCACGTCTTCGAGGCGCTCAGGATCGATGTTTGAATTTCGGTTCATCAATTCTTCAATTGTCAATGCTGCCAAATCATCGGCTCGGATGGGAGAGAGGGCTCCGCGATATTTGCCGATGGGAGTTCGAATGGCATCAATAATATAAGCTTCAGACATAAGTTAGTAGTGAGTTGTATGTTTTGAATAGCAATGGGCCAGAATTCATTCTGATCCTCTCATTATTCAAAACTAAGTTCTAATTATTTTCCTTAAAATGATATTCTTGGGTTCTGAAAACGGTTCCACGAAATAGTGCAATTTGTTCTTCATCCTGATTGGTAATGCTGATGTTATAGACGCCAATACGTCGGCCAATACTAAGTTCTTCGGTTTCTGCAAACAACGTATCACCCGAAATAACCTTTTTCATAAACGAGATGTTATTTTCCATTGCTACGGCCACTCGTCCATAACTGTTTGATGCAAAGGCCAAGGCACTATCAGCCACCGAAAAAGCAATTCCACCATGGGAAACATTGAAGCCGTTAACCATTTCATTCCGGACCGTTATTTCCAGCTTTGCATAGCCCGGTTTAATATCGAGGACTTCTATGCCCAGCCATTGGCTAAAAGCATCGTCCGCCATCATTTTATCGACTACTTTTTCAGCCAACTGCTGTTTATCCATGAGAACGCAGAATTCTAACTTCTAATTTCAATAAAATGTTTCTCCATTGCGTACTCTCCGCTTCAACAATGGATTTGGTCTGTATCTATCTTCCCGATATTCAGTTTGTAATCTTGTAATACGATCAAGCACTTCCTGTAATCCTATCTCATCGGCCCATTTTAGTAATCCTTTGGGATAGTTGACTCCTTTGGTCATGGCCAAGTCCACATCTTCGACCGTAGCCACGTTCATAAATACCGCATCGGCCGCTTCATTGATAAGCATTGCTACAATGCGATCAACAATTTTTTGTCCTAAGTCCTCATTTTTGGTTGGTTCAGGATTGTCAGCATCATCGCCATATTCATAGAAACCCTTTCCGGACTTTTTCCCGAGCCATCCTGCTTCGACGAGTCTTTTCTGTGTAAAAGAGGGCTTAAATCGCGGATCATAGAAAAATTCCTTGAACACCGTTTCAGTCACTTTATAATTAACATCGTGACCAATGAAATCCATCAGCTCAAACGGTCCCATCCGGAAACCACCGATTTCCTTCATAGCCCAGTCAATGGTGGGAATATCTGCAACGCCTTCTTCGTATTGACGAATGGCCTCACTGTAAAACGGTCGAGCTACGCGATTGACGATAAAGCCGGGCGTATCTTTGGCCAAGACTGTGGTTTTGTCCCAGTTGTCAATTTGCTGTCGTGCGGATTGGGTGATTTCCTCAGAAGTAGCAATGCCCGGTACAATTTCTACCAGGGGCATAATGGGAGCGGGATTGAAAAAATGAATTCCCAGGAAACGGTTAGGTTTCTTAAGTGCGGAGGAGATAGAAGCGATTGAAAGGGAGGAGGTATTGGTAGCCAAAATACAATCATGCGAAACAATGCCCTCCAGTCGTTGAAAAACATCCTGTTTGATATCGAGATCTTCGACAACAGCTTCAATTACAAGGCTGCATTCTCCAAAATTTGTTAAATCTTCTTCAAAGTGGATCCGATCCATGATGGCATCCACCTCTTCTTGGCTCATGCGTTTTTTTTCGACCTGTCGTTGCAGGATTTTTCGGAGGGCATGTTTAGCTTTACCAAGTTGGTCGGGGTAGGCATCATATAAATACACTTTGTGATTGTTTTGGGAGGCAATCTGGGCGATGCCTTGTCCCATAGTGCCTGCGCCCGCTACGCCAATAATCTCATCATCCATTTTTATAATAATTATTTCAAATTATTGCACTCTGAAAATAATGATTTCAATTCCAAAACCAACTCAAGTTCGTTGGTCAGAGAACAGCATTATCTCCCCTTAAAATCAGGCTTCCGCTTTTCCAGAAACGCCTGTACTCCTTCGTTATAGTCATCAGTTTTGCCAGCCTCGGTTTGTAGGTCAGCCTCCAGTTCAAGATGCTCATCCAAGTTATTGGATAGGGATTGGTTAATAGCTTGTTTATAAAGAGCAAAACCTTTAGTAGGCATCTGAGCCAACTTTTGACAAATGGATTGGGCCTCATCCATCAGTTGATCTGCTTCTACTGCTTTATAGATAAGTCCTATTTCTTCAGCATTTGCAGGGGATATTTTTTCGTCCAGCAAGTACATGGCATTGGCTCGTTGCAGGCCAACTAACCGTGGAAGGAAAAAGGTCCCCCCACTGTCAGGAATAAGTCCTATTTTGCTGAATGACTGAACAAAAACGGATTCTTTTGAGGCCAATACCAGGTCGCAAGCCAGGGCGATATTAGCACCGGCACCGGCGGCCGTTCCGTTTACGGCACAGACGACCGGTTTATCGAGTTCCCGAATGGCATTGATGATAGGATTGTAGCTTTTTCGGACAGTTTCTCCGAGCTCATAATCATCACCTTTATCAACAACTTCGGGCAGATCCTGTCCAGCAGAAAATGCTTTTCCCTTACCCGTTAATAACACACACCGTATATCTTCATTTCTCGTGGCGTCGGCAAGTTCTTGTTGCAACTCTTTGGCCATCGGTTCAATAAAGCTGTTGAGCTTCTGAGGGCGATCAAGTGTAAGCGTTAAAATATTGTCTTCAACAGAAGTAGAAATATATTGACTCATATAGCTAAATACGTTTAAGCCACAGATAGAGACAGATTCTAAATGATGAATTGTTTTTTAATCTGGTAATCAGTGGCTATTCTAAATACACTTAAAATGTTCAAAGGGTTCGTCACAGTCGTGACAGTAGTATTGTGATTTACACGCCGTGGAACCAAATTCGCTCTGCAATTCGGTGTTAGTAGAATCGCAATAGGGACAAGATATTGTTCGGCTTGATCCCTTTAGCGTTTTCAGGAAGTCGTCGTCTTTTTCCGTTTTACCGGGTGGAGCAATACCGTAGTCTTTCAGCTTCTTCTTGGCATCATCCGACATCCAATCTGTTGTCCACGTTTCAGAAAAATCCTTTTTTACCTCGAAATTTTGTATCCCGTTAATTTTAAGGGTTTTCTCAATGTCCTTCTCAATTGCTTTCATTGCAGGGCATCCGGAATAGGTGGGAGTAATACGGACTATCACTTTTCCATCTTTGACTGTAACCTCCCGAGCTATTCCAAGATCGATAATTGAAAGGACTGGAATCTCCGGGTCTTTAACTTCGGACAGAAGGTCCCAAATTTCATTTTTGTTATATGTGGTTGCTGTAGCCATAACATTTTACTAACGGTATTAAGTTATGGTTTATTAGCTTTATACCTCCAATAGCTAATAACCAATAATGATAAACTACTCCCAGTCTGCATCGGGGTACGAACGGCGCAGGTGCTGCATTTCAGCCAGTAGATGTCCCAGGTGTTCGGTATGTAATCCTTGTCGACTGCCTTCTACCATAAACTGATTCCAGTCGGGTACATCCAGCGTGGCTTCCTCAAGGGTATCAGTTACTAAATCTTTCCAGTCGGATTTGAAGCTTGCGGTATCGGCAGCCAGATTTTTTTCCTGTAAAAACTCATCAACCTCATCTTGATAAAATAATTCGCCAACATAGGTCCACATGTCGTTAAAAGCATCTTGGATGCGGCTGTGACTTTCTTCGGTACCGTCGCCGAGTCGTAGTATCCATTCCCGGCTGTGACGCAGGTGATACTTTACTTCCTTAAAATGTTTTTCAACCATACCTCGGATTTGTTCATCCTCAATATCCGATAATAACTGGTATAAATAGTAGCTGTACGAGGAGAACAAAAACTGTCGGGCAATGGTAAATCCGAAATCGCCTTTTGGAAGTTCAACCAGCTTCAAGTTCTTATATTCAGGGTCATTGCGGAAATAAACTAAATCGTCACGATGGCGACCTTCCCCTTCAATTTCAACAGCGTATTCGTACAGGTTAGCTGCGTGGCCGATATAATCCAATGCAATATTAGCAAGTGCAATATCCTCTTCGAGGATCGGACCATGTCCGCACCATTCCGAGAGGCGATGACCTAAAATAAGGCGGTCATCAGCCAGACGGACAAGGTATTCAAAAAGTGCTTTCTGTTTTGTCAATTCTTTAGATTTCGTGGCTGTACTCATGATCGTCGTTTTGAAACTCGGGGTACACTGTAAAATTGAGGATGCCGATAAGGCTTATCATCAGCCGGATCAAAAAATGGTCCTTCATCTTCTCCTTTTGATGCCACTATCTGGTTGCTGGGTACTACCCAGAGGTTGACCGCTTCCTTGCGGCGCGTATAGACATCTCGGGCATTCTCAAGCGCTTTTTCTGCATCCGGGGCATGTAAGCTGCCGGCATGTTCATGAGGTTTGCCATCTCTGGGCTGAGTAAAGACTTCCCAAAGCGGCCATTGCGTATCTTCTGAGTTATTTTCGTTCTCTTTGCTCATAAAACTTTATTGTTTGTAATTGTAAGGTCGTATTGAAGTATGACCTTACGGAGTTACGAAGCTTTTTCTTTGCTTAATTTCTGTTTACGGGCATATTCTTCAGCTGCTTCACGAACCCATTTACCATTTTCGTGGGCCTCGCGTCGTGCTTTCATACGCTCTTTATTCATAGGACCATTTCCCTTTACGACATTCCAGAACTCATCCCAGTCAATTTCTCCAAATTCCCAGTGCCCTGTTTCTTCGTTGTATTCCAGGTCATCATCAGGAATTTCGAGTCCGACTTCATGAGCCTCAGCAACATGGCGATCAACAAAACTCTGACGAAGTTCATCGTTGGTTTTCGACTTCACGCCCCATTTGATAAGTTCAGCACTGTTGGGAGAATTCTCATCGTGTGGACCAAACATCATGAGTGTTGGCCACCACCAGCGATTAACAGCATCCTGAATCATATCCTGTTGCTCAGGAGTACCATCGGCCATCGTTGCGACCATTTCATAGCCTTGTTTCTTGTGAAAACTCTCTTCTTTACAAATGCGCACCATAGCACGGGAATAGGGGCCGTAAGAACTGCGTGCAAGCATAGTTTGATTAATAATGGCGGCCCCGTCAACAAGCCAACCAATGACTGCAACATCAGCCCATGTTAGAGTTGGGTAGTTAAAAATACTGGAATATTTTGCTTTGCCTTCCAGTAGCTGATTGATGACTTCTTTTCTACTTGCCCCCAGTGTTTCGGTAGCGCTATAGAGATATAGTCCGTGTCCGGCTTCATCCTGAACTTTAGAAAGTAGGATCATTTTTCGCCGAAGGGAAGGGGCACGGGTAATCCAGTTACCCTCGGGTAACATACCTACTACTTCGGAATGTGCATGCTGCGACATCATCCGGATGAGCTGCTGTCGATAGCGATCCGGCATGTCGTCTTTCGGTTCAATCGTTTCTCCATTGTCGATGCGTTCCTGAAATGTTTTCATCTTGGTTTGATTACTCCTAATTATCGCTTTCATGAAACCGGTTTCACCCGAACATATACATGAACATCAAATTAAACAAATACATTCAGTAAAAGGCTGTCAAAGAATAAATCTTATAAGTAAAATGTTCGTATCATTAAATAATTTGAGACGTAAACCGATGGATACTATATTAACTTATGTAATACTTAAAAAAATCGAAGAGGTGAAAACACAAGATGGGAGCACAAACTAATCAGACTGCTACATTGGACCGGCCTGTTGAAGAAGAATTTGATGACCATCTTGGACTTCAGGATGTTGACTTTATAGAGCATTATGTAGGTAATGCCAAACAAGCCAGTCATTTTTATCAAACGGTTTTTGGATTTGGGCTCAAAGCATATAGCGGCCTGGAAACCGGAAATCGAGATCGCGTTTCTTATTTATTGCAGCAGGGTAATATACGTTTTTTAGTTACTTCGTCGCTTAGTAGCAGTTCACCCATTGCCGATCATATTGCCAAACATGGCGACGGCATTCATGATATAGCCATGCATGTCGAAGATGTAGATCGTGCTTATAAGGAAACGATAAAGCGGGGAGCAAAAGGTGTTGAGAAGCCTCATAATTTGGAAGACAAGCATGGTACCATCCGCAAAGCTGCTATAGCTACTTATGGTGATACTATTCACACTTTAATTAATCGGTCGAATTATGATGGAATATTTATGCCGGGTTTTGAACCTGCAGAATCACCCATCGAAAGCATTGAACCGGTAGGCGTCCAGTATGTAGATCACTGTGTAGGAAATGTGGAAAAGGGAAAAATGAACGACTGGGTTGATTTCTATCGCGATGTGCTGGGCTTCACGCAGTATATCCATTTTGATGACAAGGATATTTCCACAGAATATTCGGCGTTGATGTCGAAGGTAATGGCCGGAGGAAGAGGAATGATTAAGTTTCCGATTAATGAACCGGCTGAGGGTAAGAAAAAGTCACAAATTGAAGAGTTTCTTGATTTCTATGAAGGCCCCGGCGTTCAGCATATTGCACTGTTAACGGGAGATATTATCAAAACGGTGAAGGAGCTCAAGGGGCGTGGGTTGGAGTTTTTGCATGTGCCAACAACCTATTACGAGGAGCTGGAAAATCGTGTTGGAAAAATCGATGAGTCCATCGAACAGCTGGAGGACTTAGGTATTTTGGTGGATCGCGATGATGAAGGATATTTGCTACAGATTTTTAGTAAGCCTGTGGTGGATCGACCGACCTTCTTTTTTGAGATTATTCAGCGAAAAGGGGCCCGTGGATTTGGTAAAGGAAATTTTAAGGCACTTTTCCAAGCTATCGAACGTGAACAGGATAAAAGAGGGAATTTATAGAAAAGACAGTTTTCAGTTGTCAGCCCTCAGCTATCGAAAGGAGAAAGATTCACTGATAGCTGAATGCTGGAAGCTTAATTTTTCTATTGAGAGTTATTTAAATATTGGCTGGCAAAACTATCAATTAACTTAAATCAGATACAGCCATGATTTATCATCAATTAGGAAAGATACCGCACAAGCGTCACACGCAATTTCGTCGGCCTGATGGAGAACTTTATCAAGAGCATTTGTTTGGTGCCGAGGGATTTCACGGGGTGTCGTCACTGATGTACCATCATAATCCGCCAACAAAAACATTCAAGGTGGAAAAGGGAGAAGAGGTCAAGATTGAAAAGTGGGATGAAGGAATGCTTCGCCATCATCACCTTCGAACCGCCAATATTGAAGAAGGCGGTGATCCGGTAATGGGTCGAAAAGTATTGCTCTATAACAACGATGTACAGATTGGTGCCGTACGTCCCACTGAGCCGATGGATTATTTTTACAAAAATGGGGAGCACGATGAGCTGTTATTTATCCATGAGGGTGAAGGCTATGTACATACGATGTTTGGGAAGCTTGAGTTTGGATGGGGAGATTATATCTACATACCGCGCGGCACCATTTATCAGATTGTTTTTGAGACCGAGAAAAACCGGATGCTCACCGTAGATTCGACCGGTCCAGTGGATATCCCTAATCGGTACCTATCTGACAAAGGACAATTTTTAGAAAACAGTCCGTATTGTGAGCGTGATATTCGTCGACCCGAGGGGCCTATTTTTGTAAATAAGCAGGGAGAATTTGAGGTTCGTATTAAAAAACAGGGCCGGTATACATCATATTGGTACGAGCACCATCCTTTTGATATAGTAGGCTGGGATGGTTACCTGTACCCGTGGATTTTTAATATCAAGGATTTTGAACCGATAACGGGACGTGTTCATCAGCCGCCACCCGTGCATCAGACATTTGAAGGCAATAATTATGTGGTGTGCTCATTTTGTCCGCGCAAATATGACTACCATCCCAAGTCAATTCCGGCTCCGTATGCCCACTCAAATGTGGATTCCGATGAGGTGCTCTATTATGTGAAGGGTGATTTTATGAGCCGTAAGGGGGTAGAAGAAGCCAGCATAACGCAACATCCGGGTGGTATACCGCACGGTCCGCATCCCGGAAAATATGAGGGTAGCATCGGCAAAGAGGCAACCGATGAGTATGCTGTGATGATTGATACTTTTCATCCGTTGCATTTGACGACCGAAGCCAAGAAACTGGATGATGAAAGTTATCCGTACTCCTGGAATGAGGAAGTCGAAGCGGAGAAGGTGGAAGCCGAAGAATAATTGTTTTTAATTATCGAATCATAAAAGCCTGTCAGGTTAAAGCTTGCCGGGCTTTTTTTATGTGAAATGATTTATTTTAAAATAAAATTAACGCTAACTATTTGATTTTACTAAAGAAGCCCTACTTTTATATATTGTTAGAAACTGTCAAGTGTGATGGGCAAAAGGATCATTACTACCATATTGTTCCTGGCTGTCTGTTGGGGGAAATCTCATGGACAGGTCGATATTCCGTCAAATCCTGATTTTTCGGATACGACATTGGTACATACGCTCATTGATTCCAGTTTTGACCTTTCTTTTACGGATCCGGACCGGGCAATCATGTTTGCCGGGCAAGCACTCGAAATTGCTGAACAAATTGATTATCCCAAGGGTATTGCCAGAGCACATCGCGAGCTGGGTTATTCTAACGGAGTAAAGGGCAATTTCGAAGCGGCGCTTAGCCATCATCAACGAGGCATCTCCCATAACACAGAATTAGGTGATACGCTGGGGATAGTATCGCAACTTAATGACATCGGAAATCTTTATAAGAAACAGACCCAATACGATTCGGCGTTGGAACATTTTTATCAGGCGCTCGAGTTAAGTGAAACAAATGATATGGATGGTGCTATAGCTTCAATAGCCGGAAATATCGGCTTGGTTTATTTTGAACTAGAAAATGAGGAAAGGGCCGAGAAATTTTATAAGCGTGCTTTGGAAATCAATGAGCGGTTAGATAATCGGCATGGGATGTCGATCAATTACAATAATTTGGGATTGTTGTACGGAGATCAGGGAAATTATGAGCAGGCGCTGGAATATCATTTTCAAGCACTGAAAATGCGCAGGGATTTGGAATATACTATCCGCATAGCCAACAGTTTGAACAATATCGGGCGCATATATATGCAGCAAAATAGCTATGATGAAGCTATCGATTATCTAAATCGTGCTCTAAAAATGAATGATGATCGTGACCCAGATCTCACTTCAATTATCCACGAAAACCTAGCAAAGGTATATTATTCCTCAGAAAAATACGATTCGGCACTGGTTCATGCCGAAAAGACACTTGCACTCTCCCAAGACTTTGGCACCCAGCTCGGTGTAAAAGTGGGACATGAACTACTTTCGGATATTTATAGTGCTATCGGAAATTACAAAGAGGCGTTCCTCCATCAGCAAAAATTAAGGGCTGTAGAGGATAGCATTCTGAATGAAGAAAAATCCCGACAGATCAACGAGTTGCAAACCAAATATGAGACGGCTCAGAAAGAAAAGGAGATTGCATTGCTTGAAAAAGAAAATCAGCGCGAAACACTTATGAGGAAGGCTTTTCTGGCCGGATTGGTGATGATTGGTATAATCGGATTGTTGATCTATAACCGCCAACGGCTCAAGATCAATAAGAATCGCACGGAACTTGAAAATATTCGTCTCAAAGAAAAACAATTGGAGAAGGATCTCGAATTCAAAAATAAACAGCTTACGACCCACACACTTCATCTGGTGCAGAAAAACGAGACGATGAAAGAGCTTAAAAATAAGATCAGTTCGATTCGTAAGCAGGATAACGGAAATATCAATAAGTCGCTGCAAAATTTGCGAAATTTGGTGGATTACAGCTTCAGTCTTGATGATGACTGGCAGCAGTTCCGCCTCTACTTTGAGGAAGTACATACTGATTTTTTCAATGTCTTAAAAGAGCAGTATCCCGATCTGACTCCTAATGAACTACGGCTTTCAGCACTGGCGAAATTGAATCTGTCCATCAAAGAGACCGCTACTATTCTGGGGATTACGCCCGACAGCGTAAAAACGGCTCGCTATCGTCTTCGCAAAAAGTTGGATATCGAGACCGAGGAAAACCTCACCGAGTTTATGATGGAGATTGAAAAGAGAGAAATAGAAAAAGAGAGTTAATATTTCGCTGTTTATAAGTCATAGACCTTGTTTTAATATTCTGTTTACCTATTGTTGACCTTCCCAAAATTGCTCTTTCCCATTGTGTGAGATAGGTTGATATCTGTCGGAGATGTTTACTTTAATCAATAAAATCCAATCGCTATGTATACTAATTCATCAATTTTTGTGAGCACTATTTTAACATTGTTGCTTTTGCCAACTTTGCTGATAGCCCAAAATAATAAAGGAGATGCTTTTGTCCGCAGTATTGATGCGGAAGAACTTGAATGGGGAGGTTGCCCTGAATTTATGCCCAAAAGTTGTAGCATCGCTGTTCTCCAGGGAGATCCTGCAGAACCCAACGCAGATATTTTCTTCAAATTGGAAGGGAATACAAAAGTGCCCAATCACTGGCATCATTCAGCCGAGCGCATGGTATTGGTATCAGGAGAAATGGAAGTTGAGTATGAGGGACAGGATCCGAAAATGATGGAAGCTGGCACGTACGCATATGGACCAGCCGAGCAACGCCACAAAGCATCATGTGTTTCAGAAGAGCCGTGTGTGCTCTTTATTGCGTTTGAGGAGCCCATCGATGCTTTTTCAGCCAAGTAAACTGTTTTGGATAAAAGGCGGAATCAATATTGCTAAATCGCAACGACAAATCTTACATATGATGAAAAAACTAATCGCATTTATCTATGGTGTTGTCTGTTATCTGATTTTCTTCGTGAGTTTTCTATGGATGATACTTTTTCTCGGAAATTTTGAAGCCTATGTCCCGACAACAGTAAACTCGGGCACAGCCGGACCACTGCTCCAATCTTTGTTAATTAACTTAGGATTGATTGCCCTGTTTGGGATTCAGCACACAGTAATGGCGCGGAAATCTTTCAAAGATCGGTGGACCAAATTAGTACCTAAGCCGGTGGAGCGAAATACTTATGTGTTGTTCTCGGCTATTGCACTGATTTTAATACTCTGGTTCTGGCAACCATTGCCCGAAACGGTCTGGCAAGTCGGAACAGCTTGGGCTTCGTTGGTACTGCAATGGGGGTTCTGGCTTGGGTGGTTGATTGTATTCCTTTCAACCTGGATGATTGATCATTTTAATCTTTTTGGATTGAAACAGGTCTGGAATTATATGAGGGATCGTAAACAACACCCGCCGCAATTTATGGAACCGGGATTCTACAAATACGTTCGCCATCCGCTTATGCTCGGATTTTTAATCGCATTTTGGTCTATCCCACATATGACAATAGGGCATCTTGTTTTTTCCTGCGGGATGACGCTCTACATCGTAATAGGTGTTTACTACGAAGAAAGAGCGATGGTTCGACGATTTGGAGATAAATATGAGGATTACAGAAAACGTGTGCCCAAATTTTTTCCGGGATTGAGTATCAAGGAAAAAGAATATAAGCAAGAGGAACTTGCTTAACCATTATTGACTAAAAGTTAAAAAGGGCAGTCATGCAATTCTTAAGATTGCTCTTAAAATTGATAGAAAAACGAGGAGAGAATTATGAAAAAGAAAATACTTATTTGTTTATATGCATTAGGATTGATGATAGTAGTACCCATTCAGGAGATGAACGCCCAGTCTCAGCAGTATGGGAAAGTTGATTTCAATGTTTCGTGCAATGAGCAAGTTCAGGCTGATTTTAATCATGCCTTGGCTTTGATGCATCATATGATGTACGAACAGGCTCGAAATAGGTTTAATAAAGTCGCCGAACAGGATACCGGGTGCACAATGGCGCAGTGGGGTATTGCCATGAGTTATATCCACCCACTCTGGGGACAGCGACCATCGGATGCCGATTTTGAAGCGGGCAGTAAAGCCTTAGCAAAGGCAAAAGAGATGGCGAATCTTAATGATCGGGAAATGGCGTATATCAATGCGGTGGACCCATTTTTTGAAAATTGGGAGGCCACCTCATATCGTGATCAGCTTGTTACTTTTGAGGAGGGATATCGCACTTTGCACGAGCAGTATCCTGATGATGAAGATGCAGCCGCATTTTACGCGCTGGGACATCTGGCTACGGCACCGCCCGATGACGAGTCGCTGAGTCATCAGGAAAAAGCGGGCGCTATGCTCGAAGAGTTGCACAAGCAACATCCCGAGCATCCGGGACTGTTTCATTACATTATCCACGCTTATGATAATCCAAAGTTGGCAGAGCGGGCTGTTGATGTAGCTCGGGCCTACGATAAAGTTGCTCCCGATGTGCCGCACGCCTTGCACATGCCGAGCCATATTTTTGTTCGTCAGGGTATCTGGTCGGATGTTATTGATTGGAATAAGCGTTCGGCAGAGGCGGCATTGCGGCAGTCATCAGAAGATGAAATTTCGATGCATTATGTTCATGCGCTGGACTATCTGACGTATGCTCACCTGCAACGGGGAGAGGATGAGAAAGCAAAAAAAGTAGCTCAGAAAACGATTGAGGTTAAAAATTTGCAAGATCATTTGGGATCTGCCTATGCGGTTGCCGCTTCAAAGGCGCGCTATAATTTGGAACGTGAAGAGTGGAATAAGGCGGCACAAATTGATTTGCATTCTCCCAATAACTATTCGCTTGAAAAGTACCCGGCTACGCAATCGATGATCCATTTTGCTCGTGGTATTGGCGCGGCGCGATCCGGTGATTTAGATGGTGCTCGTCAAGCAGTGGATTCGCTAAACAATCTGTATCAAAAGTTGAAAGAAAAAGAGAAAAGTTACTGGGCTGTACTGACCGATGCCCAACGTAAGGTCGTTGAATCGTGGATTATTTTTGAGCAGGGTGATCAAGAAGAAGCTCTTACTCTCATGAAAAAAGCCGCTGATACCGAGGACTCCGTTGATAAACATCCCATCACGCCGGGACATATTTTACCGGCAAGAGAATTGTTGGGAGATATGCTTTTGAAGATGGATCGTCCAGAAGAAGCCCTAACAGCATATGAGGAAAGTTTGGCTATATCCGCGAATCGGTTCCGAAGTTTATATGGTGCGGGACGCGCTGCCGAGCTGGCAAGAAATATGGATAAAGCCAAAGAATACTACAAGGCGCTGGTTGCCACCGCATCACCCGAAGAAGTGGAGCGACCAATGTTTAAAGAGGTACGTAATTTTCTCGCGGCAAATTAAAAGTGAAACTAAAAAGGATCAGTTATGGCCGATTCAAAAACGATAAAAGAAGCCTTTGAACGAAACAAAAAGGCATTGCAAATGCGTCCGTCAAAAGCGAGGAGTACGGCTACAACAAAAGTACGATTGTTTGACGGAACGACCTGTGAAGTGAAGCACAAACATTGGAAATTCAAGGTTGATATTGGTAAATCTGAGGGCGGTAACGATGCGGGGCCCGGACCCGGAATTTTGGAGCGCGGTGCCTTAGGCAGTTGCCTGGCGATTGCTTATTCGCAGCGGGCGGCGGTGATGGGAATCCCAATAGAGAAGATTGAAATTGATGTTGAGTCAGATTTTGATGCTCGCGGCATGTTGCATATTACAGATGATCCGCCCGGATTTGAGGCCATTCGGTACAGAGTTTACATTGAAAGTCCGGCTACGAAAGATCAAATAATGAAGATGATCGAAGATGCAGATAAACACAGTCCGGTGTTAGATGATTTTAGTCGAGCTATTCCGGTTGAGCGGGAAGTGATCATCAAATCAAAAGAGAAGGAGGCAACGTGACGCCAACTATTCTGCAAAAACTTCAAAATTATTTCAGATCTGAACCCGAACCGAAAACTATAGCCCAACAACTCCGTCAACCTTCGGGAGATTTAGCTGAAGAAGTTGGTTATAAAATGAATGAAGCCAATAAACCTCTTTATGATGTGGTGATTGATCTGATAGAGCCAAAGGATAACGACCGGATACTGGAAATAGGGTTTGGCAACGGTAAGTTTTTCGACAAGCTGTTTTCAAATGTTAACGGACTGAAAGTTGCCGGAATAGATTATTCCAAAGAAATGGTTGAGGCTGCAAAGGAAAATAACAGCGCACCTATTACTTCCGGCAGGTTGGATCTTCAGTGGGGATGTAGTGATGCGCTTCCGTATGACGATCAATTCTTTGATAAAGTATTTTGCAATATGGTAATCTATTTTTGGGATGAGCCTGAGCCTCATCTGCAAGAAATTCACCGTGTACTCAAGTCGGGAGGCAGATTTTATACAGGGATGAGGACCCGGGAAAGCATGCTCAATTTTCCATTCGTACAGTTTGGATTCAATCTGTATAAAGTTGAAGAATGGAAAGAAATACTAATTGAGAATGGGTTTTCCCTGCTGAAAACAACGTCAAGATTAGATCCAAAAATGGAATTTAACGGTAGTGAGCTTAGGCTTGAGTCTTGCTGCGTAGTTGCTATAAAAAATTAAAATTCAATCAACACTTAGTTCAACAATTATGAAACCCGAACTACAGCGTAGAGTACAGCGATACGGATGGGATTATTCCTCCCCTCATTATGATACAGGTTGGCAGCATCAACTTTGGCCGGCACAAAAACGATTGCTTAAAAAGTCGAACATACAAAAAGGAGAAAAGGTGTTGGATATATCCTGCGGAACAGGACTGATAACTTTGCCGATAGCCAAAACCGTTGGAGAAGAAGGAGAAATGGTAGCTATCGATCTTTCTGAGGGGATGCTTGAAAAAGCGGCAGAAGAAGCCAAAAAAAATGGGTTCTCGAATATCTCGTTTAAACATATGGATGCTGAAGATTTAGATTTATCCGATGACTCATTTGATATCGCTATAAATTCACTCGGATTGATGTATTATCCCAATCCCGACCAAGCGATCCAGGAAATGTATCGTGTAGTTAAGCCGGGGGGACGTGCAACAGCACTAGTTTGGGGACGACGTAACGCCTGTGGTTGGGCTGAGCTCTTTCCGATTATAGACCGGCGCGTGGAGTCAGATGTGTGTCCGTTATTTTTCCAACTGGGAACAGATAAAACGCTCCAAAAGACATTCGCAAAAGCCGGTTTTAAGGATATCAATGTCTGGCGATTTGATATGGCACTACATTTCGATTCTGATGAACAGGCAATCATTGCCGCTTTCCAAGGTGGAGCAGTAGCCTTGGCGTATCGCAAGTTTGATCAGCATACCAAGGAGGAGGCCCATGCGGAATATATTGAATCGATTCAGCCTTACAGTGATGGAGCCGGATATGATATACCGGGAGAATTTGTAATCGTTTCCGGCATTAAATCCAGATAAAACATATCCACACAGAAAAAGCTCAACACGTCAATATCATCAATTGTGTGGACAAGTATTATCAGTTTTTGGACATATATTATGATTTATACATTCCTCTTAATTCTATTCTTATAATTAATTTGTGATTTTCGATGATCCTTGGAATTTCTGTCACTTTTTTTTGTGTTTAGATGAAGCTAAATCAAACTAAAAGGAAGATAAGCAGAGATTAGAATAAGGTTATGAGCAATATTTTAATCACTGAATTGAAAGGTCAAGGCCCGGGCGATATTCTTGGTGCTATTGGTGGCGAGACGAACATCGATCCCGGAATTATTGGAAATATCGATATTAATGGCTCAAAAGCTTTTGTAGAAGTAAATAATGGTAAAGCAGAAGAGCTGGCTACCCAACTTAATGGAAAAAAGGTGGGCCATTCCAGAGTATCGGTTCGTAATATTGAAGAGGAAGATTTTGATGATATTGAAACGATTTATGATTATATGGACCGATTTCGGGGGCTGGTTGAGCTGGAGCGCGAAGAGGAAATGCGAGAACATGAAGAAAGTATTCGTACTCTTTCCGGCCAACAGCGCGAGGCTGAAGGTAAAGCTATTCTTCATCTAAGAGGACGTGACCAAGGCAATGCGCTTGAAGGTAAGTTGGTGAAATTTATGCGTCAGCATAAGGGAGAGCCGCTCCCGGATACGGAAATAGCTGTTGGCGATTTAGTGATGATTTCGCGTAGAGATCCGTTGCTTAGTGATAATCCCACGGGTACGGTCGTACAAAAAACTAATTACTCTATAACTGTTGCTTTTGATCAGCCTCGGAGTTTCATCTTTGGTAAGGGATTACGGATGGATCTCTATGTCAATGATATTACCTATCAACGGATGAAGGATGCGTTGAGGCGGGCTGAAGAAGCTACGGGACGTCTGGCAGAGCTTCGAAATATTATAGTGGGCTTGGATTCGCCAGAAGAGTCAGAGAAAGCAGAGGTAGATGAATGGTTCAATAAAGAGTTGAACGCATCCCAAAAAGAGGCGGTAGCCTACAGTCTGGGTGCCGAAGATTTTCATCTGATTCATGGTCCGCCGGGCACCGGTAAAACCACAACAGCTATTGAGGTGATTGAACAGGCAGTGGCCAACGGACAGAAAGTACTTGCTACGGCGGCATCAAATATTGCTGTCGATAATGTTCTGGATTTTCTGTTAGATCGTGGAGTAAAAGCTGTTCGGGTGGGGCATCCGGCGCGGGTAACGCCCCAGCTGAAAGAACATACTCTGGACAGCCTGATCGAGCAAAATGACCAGTATTGCAAGTCGGAAGAGCTGCGTGCTCAGGCATTCGAGAAAAAAGAACAGCAGGAGGGATTCACGCATCCATCCGGTAAATATCGACGAGGTATGAGTAATAGCAAAATCAAAGAGCTTGCTGAAGATGGACGCGGATCGCGAGGCGTATCCGAAGATAAAATCCAGGAGATGGCTCGCTGGATTGAGCTGCAGGATGAAATTGAAGATCTATTTGAGAAAGCGGATAAACTTCGGGAGGAAGCCGTAAATGAAATTCTGGAGAACAAGCAGGTTATTTGTACTACCAACAGCACGGCAGGAAGTGAATTAATGGAAAATCGGGAATTTGACCTCGTAGTGATTGATGAGGCTACGCAGTCGACAGAACCGAGTTGCCTGATTCCTATTACTCGTGCTAAAAAGGTAGTAATGGCAGGAGATCACCGACAGTTACCACCGACGGTGAAAAATCGCAAGGCTGCTGATCAAGGATTAGAGGACACGCTTTTTGAGCGGCTTGCCGAAAAGTATTCTGGAATCAAAAATATGCTGGAGGTACAGTATCGCATGCACGAGAAAATTATGTCATTTTCAAATGAGCAATTCTATGATGGGATACTTTCTGCTGATGAAGGTGTTAAAGAGCATACACTCGAAGACTTTCAACTGGATATCAATGTGTTTGATAACAATCTGACGGAAGTTCTGGATCCGGATGAGCCGATTATATTTGCAGATACAGCCGAACGTGATGCTGCAGAACGAATACGGCAGGGGTCAACCTCTAAAGAAAATCCTGAAGAAGCGCTGTTGGTAGCACAGATGACGTATAATTTACTGCGATCAGGCATGCAGCCGGAAGATATTGCTGTGATCAGTCCGTATAAAGATCAGGTTGATTTGCTGGACCGTAAAATTGATACAGAGAACTTAGAAATAAAGTCGGTTGATGGTTTCCAGGGACGTGAGAAAGAAGTTGTAATTATATCACTGACACGGAGCAATAAAAATAAACGCATAGGTTTTCTTGAGGATGTTAGAAGGCTCAACGTATCGTTAACTCGTGCTAAACGTAAACTTATAGTAGTCGGAGATAGTTCTACGATAACATCCCATGAAGTTTATAACCAGTTTGTAGATTATGTAAGAGACAAAGGAAAACTGGTAGAGCTATGAGAGTAAACTGTTTATTATTTCATGCTCATTCGTGCCGCTGCTTGCAGAGCTTTATAAACATTTACCACCCCATCAGAAACAGATAGTTTAGCAAAAGGAGCCTTTTGGGCGTTCTGGGGATTCCCTTCATGAGGAACCGTGACCTGTTGATTGGGGTATTTTTTGGTATTGTCGAGAATAATTTGTCGAATCTGTTCGGTGGTTAAGTCGGGATAATAAGCCATAAGTAATGCCGCAGTCCCTGCTACAACCGGAGATGCCATACTGGTTCCCTCTTGAAATTTGTATTCATTATCGGGCATGGTGGAGTAAATATCCACGCCGGGAGCAAACAGGTCTACCGTTTTATTACCATAGTTGCTGAAGTTAGCGACAAATTCTTGGTTTGGGTTCCAGCTTGTGGCTCCCACACTAAGCCAGTGAGTAGCAGTAGAATCACTTACGGCACTGCTATATTTATCCGTGGGATAATTTGCAGTTGTATCAACATTTTGAGCACTATTGCCCGCCCCGTGTACCATGAGCACCTTGTTTTTATCGGCGTGAGCTACTGCTTTGTCAACAACTTCTTTATAGGGAGAATAGCTTTTACCAAAGCTCATATTGATGATGTCGGCACCGTTATCCACGGCATACCGAATGGCATTTGCCACATCTTTGTCTCTTTCATCACCATTGGGGACGGCGCGGATAGCCATAATTCGTACGTTGTCTGCAACACCGTCAACCCCAATCCCATTATTGCGTTCTGCTCCTATGATTCCTGCCACGTGTGTTCCGTGAGAAGGATCGGGTCCTGCTACATCGTTATTGCCGTAGTATCGTTCAGACTTATCCTCATAATCATCTCCCACAATATTACGGGGATTGAAATCAGGGTTGTAGCCGTATTTTGCGAATTCATAAATCTGTTTTTTCTGTTTGGCAATGAGCGTTGAGTCAATGTCATTTTCCATCACATACAGCATCACATTTTTAGCAAAGTTCAGCTCTTGGCTGGTAGGCTGCAGGTTTTGGAGCTGTTTGTAGGAATAAGAAGAGTCGGAGAAATGTTTTTTTAAAATACTTTCGGCTTCTGCCTTACTCTGTTCTATATTTTGAATGTTTTTATACTGCTGGCTGAGCTCCTGAATTTTTTCTTCATAATCCGATTTGATGTCCCGGTAGTAGAGGTATTCTTCTCTTTCTTCGGCGGTTAAAGTAGCTGATCCCATCTGCCCATACTTTTTCTTTAGTTTTCTATAAAGTCGGGTTAATTCAAAAGTATCGTGATTGACATTCTCTCCGTCCGCACCGCCAATAAAATTCCAGCCATGCACATCGTCTACATATCCATTATTATCATCGTCTTTGCCATTATTTGGAACCTCATCTTCATTGACCCACACAATATCATCGAGATCTTCATGATTGGTATCTACTCCTCCATCAATAACCGCAACAGTCACTGTTTTTTTGGGGGATTTATTAGCGAGTAATTCGTAGTAAGCTTTGTCACTGCTTATTCCACGGAATCGAGTGGCTTCTTCATCCCAGTGATGCCATCCTTTGGGTGGTTCCAGCATGGAATCAAAATTTACTGAGTCCGGAGCTGCTTCTTGTTCATATTGTTCAGTAGTTTTATCATCAGAAGTAACCTGTTGCGTTGTAGAGCAGCTATAAAACGTAACAGCAAAAGCCAGTATAATTAAAAATTGCTTTTTCATATGGAGTAAGAATTATAAAATGATTACAACTATGGGTGATATTGATTTACAGCGATTCAATACTCGAGATAAATCGGTTAGACGCTTCTTGAAAAGCAGTGTGAATTGCTTTGTTTAGAGATTCCTTTAATTCGGTTCCCGCTTCGGTTGTATAAAAATCCACATACTTTTTGAGGCGCCTATCTGAAAGTTCATGATACATAACCAGATAATTATTAGTTAACTCATCCTCTAATTGCATCTGCAGACGATTATTAAAATTGTTGACAATGCCCGTTACCTGCGCTTCGCTTAAGCTAAGCCTACTACTAATGGTATCGGTGCCAATGACCAGCGAGCGAAATAAAATTGTCTGAGATTCAATTCCGGATTCCCTGGCCGACCTACGTTCAATAAGATCCTTTATAATGGAAATTCGTTTTTGTGACGGTTCATCTTGTTCAAGTTCATATTTTGTAACAATCTGTTTACGAGTTCCCTGAATGGTATGAAAATTGGCTTCAGATTTTAAAATAGGTTTGATCGTATCTGATTTGAGCATGGAAAGAACGGAGTCAGAGTAAGTATGATCAAAGTTTTCTTCAAAGCTTTGATGAGCACTATTAGAAAGTGAATCAGTATCGTATGCTTTGTCGAAAAGTTTTATCAACTGTTCATTTTTTGAAGTTGTTATGCCAAACGGGTTCTGTGAGAATTGGTTTTTTAGCTCCTGTGGTAGTTCATTTAAAGTTTGTTTGATCGGAATTAATTCTAAAATACGATCAATGTCATTCTTATCTTTGACGGCTGAGGATTCCTGAGCAAAGGTCTGAAAGGGGAGCAAGAGACAAAAAATAATGACTGCTAATCGGGTTCGTATCATGGGTTATAAAATTAAAAAGAGGTAAAGAAGATGATGAAAATGCTTTGAAATTAAGCTAATGATAATTTTCAAAGCTCAAAAGTTTCATATGATTTATTGACTATTAATTTTTTTTAATTGAGCTCCTATTTTTTTGTGTTTGTAAAAAGTTATGGTAGAATCAATGCAAAATTGATAACTAAATATGTGATTGGATAAGGAAATTTCAGAAGGGATAGACTAATCTGTTCAAGACAAAATTAAGAAGTTTATTTAGATGAAAGAAGAAAAAGGGAGTGGGAGTGATCAAAGTAGAGGGTATTGGCGACCACTGCCGCTGGGATATTTGCTGGAAGAATATGGGTTGTTCAGCAGGAAGGTAGGCCTTTTGCTGGGTTTATGGATTGTACTATTTGTACTCAGTTTTCTATCGGTAATTTATTGGATCCCTTCAGACTGGGATACATTAGCCAGCACCAGCCAGGCAATTTCGTTGTTTTTGCTGTTCTATCCCCCGCTTTTAATATCAAATTTATTGCTTTTTTGGTTGGGATTTGAATGGGGATTTATTCCTGCTTACCTCTCAACCTTTATGGTGGCGTTGGCTTTTAATATGCCTACTCAATGGTCTATACTATTCGGCATAGCGGTAGTTTTAGGAATGGCCATTTTTGCGGTCGTATATTACAGCACTCATTTTAATTATACCTTAGACAGTGTTACCCATTTCGCGTTTTTTGTGGGTGTTGCATTGGTAGCATCAATGGCTTCTTCAATGGGATCTTTAATATGGAGCCATGTACAAGAATTGACGATTGAAGAAACACTCATTGCATGGCAAAGTTGGTGGACTGGTACATTTCTTCAGCTCGTATTTATTAATGCTCCCATTCTTTTTTTGGTTGGTGATAAAATAGAGCGTGTTAAGGATAAATATTTTGATGTCCCAGAACGTCCCGATATCTCACTTGGATGGGTGTATAGTGCCATTATATCTGTAGTAACTGTACTGGTTATTTTTATACTTTCAGCCGAACAGTTGGGTACCCTGCGTATGGAGGAAGCACTGAAAGACACCTCTGCAAGTTTTGCAAATGAGATTTTAAGTGCTTCACAAACGTTTGAGTTAACAGCTTGGATTGCCATTGTAATCTTACTTGCCGCGGGATTAGGTGGTATTCGATTAGTTGAGGGATGGAATAAAACATTAAAGGATCAGGTACGGGTAAAGAGAGCACTAATAGCTGAAATCCACCACCGGGTTAAAAATAATATGCAATTAGTATCGGGACTGATTGAACTTCAGCTTCAAAATTCGGAAAGTCAGATGGTGCAAAAGGAGTTGCGGAAAAGCCATTCACGCATTTACTCGATGGGAAAAGTACATGAGCAGACCTATCAGAACGAAGATGCTGCTGATGTTAATATGGATGTTTATGTGGAAAGTATTGTAAAGCAAGTAGAAGCAAATTTTGGTGAAATTGACGGGACTCGATTTAATTTGGTTTGTTCTTCTTTTAAGCTGACGATCAGTCAAGCAGTGACATTTGGATTATTGCTTAACGAGCTGTTGACTCTTATCTGTAGACACGAATACCGTCATGCCAATAGCGATACTGAAATTACAATTAGTGTTGAGGGAACTGAAAAATTGGTTAAAACCAGATTTGAGGGCATTTCTAAACCATTTGAGATTGCAGTTGCAGATTCATTGGATGGGACCTTGATTCGGAAGCTTACAAAACAATTGAATACTGAGGTACACCGCGTTCAAGGTCAGGAAGAGAAAGAATCTGTAAACTTAGAATTTACGTTTGATAAAAAAGATTCACCATCGTATTTCAACTCTTGGGAGCCTGTCTAATAAGTTTTATATCATTATTATAATCCCCTATCTCTAAAACGGCCGATTTACATTTGATAATGTTTTTTACTATCGAATCTGTGGTATTCAAACATTAATAATATACCCACATTTATTGATTTAGAGCTAAATAGATAGGTCACTGACTTAAAGCAATCAAGAAGGAGCGTTTGCTAATCCTCACATTAAATAAAAGAGGAACCCAAACTCCTTTTGCGAGGTATAAAAGATTATTCTAATAATCTTTTAATTCTGAGGGAGTAATGTATAAAAGTAAACAGAGTTCATTTGTACCTGATATTTTTTTTATAGGGATGATAGTGGGGAGCTTTTTTCTATTTGTCGGTTGTACTGAAAAACCGGATGATCGTAATCTATTCGCCAACCAAACAGCACCTTTATTTGAGGGGATGGGAAATCATCATTTTGATGTTTCGTTAGATGATACGCTTGCAGCTAAATATTTTAATCAGGGTATACTGTTGACATATGGTTTCAACCATAAAGAAGCTGAGCGCTCGTTTCGACAGGTTGTTGAGCTTCAGCCTGAGCACCCGATGGCGTGGTGGGGCATTGCGCTGGTACAGGGACCAAACTTGAATCTACCTATGCTGCCTGATGCAATCCCGGTAGCATGGGAAGCTATACAGAAAGCTCAGGAATTGAAGTCCAATGGCACCCAACGCGAGCAGGATTATATCAATGCTCTGGCTAATCGATATGCTGAAACCCCACCCGAAGATCGTACACCGCTTGATAGTGCCTATGCACAAGCAATGGGCAAAGTGGTCGAAAAGTATCCCAATGATATGGAGGCGCAGGTAATGTATGCCGAAGCCCTAATGGACCTCCATCCGTGGGATTTTTGGAATAAGGAAGGGGACCCGAAACCGTGGACACCAAAAATTATGGCCACGCTGGAACGAGTGATAGAAAAAGATCCTGATCATCCGATGGCTAACCACTTGTATATTCACGCTTCCGAAGCTTCACCCAATCCCGAAAAAGCCTTGGAAAGTGCGAAACGATTGGGTAATGCCGTGCCCGGAGCGGGACACTTGGTTCATATGCCAGCCCACACCTACATCCGCGTAGGGATGTATCACGAGGCATCGGAGGCGAATGAGCGAGCGATCAAATCCGATAATGAATACGTGGCGCAATGCCATCAGCAGGGGATGTATCCACTGGGATATATGCCACACAACCATCATTTTTTATGGGCAACAGCGACTTTGGAAGGACGTAAGAAGCGCAGTTTAGAAGCTGCCCAAAGCACTTTTGAGCATGTTGATACTAATATAATGCGGGAGCCGGGGATGGGGCTCTTGCAGCATTTTTGGACTATTCCGATGTATGGAAACGTACGGTTTGGGGAATGGGATACAATCCTGGCTACTTCAAAACCCGATGAAGATTTGCTGTATCCCCGGGGTGTTTGGCATTATTCCCAGGGAATGGCTTTTGTAGCCACTGGTCAGGTGGATAGTGCAAGGCAACATCTTGATGAGCTGAAAACTATTGCCTCGAATGAATCACTGAAAACGGTTATTATTATGAATCACGCTTATGATCTCATGCAGATAGCTTCGCGTGTGTTGGAGGGGGAAATCGCTGCTAAAAATAATGCGTACGATCAAGCTATCACATTATTGGAAGAGGCGATCGCAATTGAGGATGAATTGCTCTACAACGAGCCGCCGGATTGGTTCTTCCCCGTACGGCATAACCTCGGTACCGTTTTGCTGGAAGCCGGAAAATCAACTGAGGCCGAACAGGTATTCCGTGATGACCTTAAAGAGTTTCCCCAAAATGGCTGGGCGCTTTTTGGCTTGCATCAGAGTTTGTTGGCTCAGGGAAGAGAAAGTGAAGCAAAAGAAATTAAAAATCAGTTTAATGAAGCTTGGAAATATGCTGATATCAAGTTGACTTCCGCCCGAATATTAGATGAAGAGAACAAAATGCTGGGTTATGATAACCAGTAAAGAATGTAGATCTGGTTATTGATTTTGACTTTTACCGGTCATGGGAACAAATCGAACCGGCATTTTTTGTTCCCTTTTTATTTCTCCGTCTTTTGTTTTAGTAATTTTTATTAAAACCTGACGATCATCAACATCGCCAACCGGTGCTACCAGTATTCCTTTAGGAGCCAGCTGATTGATTAAAGGTTCAGGTATTTCTTCGGGGGCAGCTGTTAAAATGATCTTATCGAATGGAGCATGCTTCGGCCATCCTTTATAGCCATCTCCAATTTTTGTTTGAATGGTGTTATATCCAAGTATTTTAAATCGCTTGATGGCCTGATGAGCAAGTGGTTTTACTATTTCTATCGTATATACATGTGGGGTGAGTTCGGATAAAACAGCTGCCTGGTAGCCACTGCCTGTACCGATTTCCAGTACTTTTTCACCGACCTCAATATCCAGTAGATCTGTCATATAGGCTACGATTAAGGGTTGTGAAATCGTCTGGTTGTGCCCGATTGGGAGGGGACGATTTGCATAGGCATGCTCCTGGTAGTTTTTCGGCACAAAAAAGTGCCGGGGAACATGGCGCATGGCTTCCAGTACTTTTTGATCATCTATAATGCCACGGTTTTCTATACCCTGTTTAACCATCTTATGTCGTTCAATCTGGCGTTGATCAAACCGTGGCCGTTCCCATTCCAGCGTATCAGCGGCAAGAGTATCTGCGTAAGATGGGGAAGGTAAATGGTCGGATGACAGAGGTACCGGCTCGTCGAATGTAAGCCATATCCCAGCCGCTGTAATTAATAGTATGAGAAAACTATTCAGTGTTTTCATAAAAGATAGTATCTCTTTCTTTATAAGATTAAAACATACTTCGCACAATAGTTCGTTCAAAATCGGGAAGTCATTTGCCTTTCCGCACTTCAAGACCTAAAATTGAGCACAGATCAATGGGGAATAAACAGTTGCTTTATGGATTTTAAAGAACTTCAGCAAAAAATTGACTACGCGCGTAATACCTCCAACCAGTTGCCCCCCTTGCCGGTTTCGGATATTCCTGAACTATTACAGCAACGTTCGGATAAGGAGGGCAACTATTTGACCTATATTGATGAAAATGACAATAGGACTGAGGTTAGTTATGCTGAATTTTATCAGCATGTGATAAACTGCGCGCGATTTATGCAGAACCACGGACTTAGCCACGGTGATCGTATTGCTACGATTTCACATAACCACTGGCACACTGTGGTTCAATATTTTGCTGCCTGGCTTTTGGGCTTAGTGGTGGTACCTATTAATCTGGGAGAAGATGATGAGCGCATTGCTTACATCCTTGAAAATGGAGAAGTAGAGCTGGCGTTTGTGCGTACTGAATACCGGGAGCGATTCCGGGGGATCTTGGAGTCGTACAAGTATTTGAAAAACGTGGAATGGATTGTCTGTGAAGGTAAAATTGAAAACTTTACCAGAGAGAAAGGAGATCTTGCACTTCCCGATGATGATTTGGGTAATTCCGAGGCCTTGATTGTATTTACATCTGGTACAACCGGTCCGCCCAAAGGAGTAGTGTTAAGTCAGCGTAACTTGCTCGAAGATGCCCGGAGTATCGCGGATTGGCATAATATCGATGAGGAAACGCGCATGATGTGCGTGCTTCCGATCCATCATGTAAATGGTACTGTAGTTACTTTGATGACACCACTTTTTGCCGGGGGATCAACGGTGCTCAATCAAAAATTCAGGACCGGCCGATTTTTCTCCATCATTAAAGAAGAGGGTGTTCATATCGTTAGTGTGGTGCCTACCTTGCTGCAGTATCTCAATAATTACTATGGGGATAGAGAGATGCCCGATACCTCAACCTTAAAGCACGCAATTTGCGGGGCAGGGCCGCTAACCGTCAAAGTGGCAACGACCTTTGAGGAGCGCTTTGATATCCCAATCATCCATGGCTACGGACTTTCCGAGACTACTTGTTATTCCTGTTTTCTTCCCGTTGATTTGGATGAAAATGAACACAAAAAGTGGATTGCTGATTACGGCTATCCCAGTGTTGGGGTACCTATTCCGGCAAATGAGATGGCTATTCACGATGAAGACGGAAATGAGCTGGAGGAAGAAGAACGTGGGGAAATTGTAATTCGCGGTGTAAATGTAATGCTCGAATATTATAACAATCGAGATGCCAACGAAGAAACCTTTAAAAATGGTTGGTTCCGAAGCGGAGATGAGGGATTTTATGTCAATGATGAGAAAGGGCGGCCATACTTTTTTATAACCGGCCGGTTGAAAGAGTTGATTATCCGTGGTGGCGTAAATCTGGCGCCCCTCGAAATTGATGAGGTGATCAATAAGGCCCCGGGCGTGAAAGTCGGCATTGCCGTAGGATTTGAAAATGACTGGTACGGTGAAGAGGTTGGTGCTTATGTTCAGCTTAAAGAGAATGCAGAGGAAGATAAGGAAGCTATTCTGGAGTATTGCCGTGAACACTTGCCATTTTCAAAATCACCAAAGGTTGTTGTTTTTGGGGATCAAATTCCGGTAACCTCCACAGGAAAGTATCAGCGTCGAAAAGTGACCCACTATTTTGAACAATGGAAAGATGTGCAGTTTCGAAAGGAATAAATATTGTAGGTTAAAAGTTAGATAGTGCAATGTTGAATCTTGAATATTCAACAGCATTACAATAAAACTTGCTCCTCTCTTCGTTATTAATTAAGGTTGAAAAAAGGGATCATCTACTTCACGGTATAAAAGCAGGAGGTCACTATGGTTCATTCACTCGATCTTAACCTTTTTACACATCTTCAATCTGATATTGAATCTCAGCAATACAAGATATTAGCGGGGCTTAAATCAATATCTGATGACTTCCAGATGAATAAAATTTATCCACATTTGAGTCATCTGGTAGAGCTCTACACCACCTTGGATGATATTTTAAATCGCCTACGGGATTTACGAGACGAGTTTCCTAAACGGATAAAAAAGATCGACTTTGTAAATGAAGTTATTGAGCACGAAGTGGTCTTTGTAGATGGATCAGACCTGGCAAAAGTAGAAGAGTTGATTGAGTGGGGGCTGCCATTGATAAAGGCGAAAATCGAAGAAGGGAAGACCATATACGAGTTTGTAAACGATGAAATAAAACTCGAAGAAGTGGGTATTATCCCTAATTATACAGATGAGGGATATTTTTTTGTACCTGATAACGAGGAGTCTAAACTGTTGCTGTACCAATATGAATTGACCGTTTTTGAAAGCTCGCAGGATAAGTATAGATCTCTTAAAACAGCTTTTTTAAAAGGATTGGAGCAAGGCGATGCTTATCGTTCCCCAAATGCTATCAAGCTGGATCTGATTGATGAAAATAAAGAATTACCTAATCCTGCTACCTTTGCATTCAATACTGATCTTGATTTTCCATTTCGGGAGACTATTTTTCCCGTCACCAAACGAAAATTACTACAGCAGCTGTATGAGTAGGCTATAGTATTGAGTGGTAAGGGAGGGCTAATCCTTGATATTGATTACTTAATACTTGGTACTTACAACTCTACTAAATATCTGTAACAGCCAGCGTACAACGAGAAACGCACACTAACTTTTCATCTTCATTAAAGATTTTCGTTTCCCAAACCTGAGTTTGACGTCCCTTATGTACGGGTTTGGAAACGCCATGTACGGTTTCACCATTGGTTGCAGAACGTACGTGATTAGCATTTATTTCAACACCCACTGCTGTTTTGTCTTTTTCTTCGATATTTAGCCATGCACCGATAGATGCCAGCGTTTCGGCCAGAGCAACAGAGGCTCCGCCATGGAGTAAACCAAAGGGTTGAACCGTATTTTCATTGACCGGCATCGTAGCTTGTACTTCATCAGATTTAAACGAGATAAATTCGATTCCAAGAGCATCGCCCATATTTTTTTCAGAGATCGAAAGAAATTTTTCTACTCGTTTTTCAATATTTGGTTGGATATACATAAATGATTCTGTTACAATTGATTAGTGGATGTAAAGTTAGGTATAAAATTTGAAGAAAAAATTTAAATAGACTTTTAAATCATCCGCATTCGTTTAAATTATTGGTAAAGATTGTCATCAACAATTAAATACAGTAGCGTTATGGCTTACGATCCGACAACCATTTTTTCAGAGATTGAAAAGGGTATAAAAAAGCATGATAAAGATGTTTTTATTTCTACAAAACGAAATGGAGAATGGATAAAAACGGGTAAAGATGAGTTTCAGGAAAAGGTACGCAATTTAGCACTGGGATTATATGAGCTCGGGGTGCGAGCGGGTGATAAAATAAGCCTCCATTCCGAAAATAGTGCCGAATGGGTAATTTGTGACCAGGCAATTCTTTCTATTGGGGCGGTTAATGTGCCTATTTATACTACACAGCCCGGGGAACAGATTAAGTATATCCTAAACAATTCTGAGGCCAAGGTGCATATCGTTTCGAACGATGAGCTGTTTGCTGATACTCAGTCTATGGTCGAAGATATTGAGAATGTAAAAGCAGTTATTTCCATTTTTGGGTCAAAGCATGAAAACATCAGGGAGTTTGGTGATATATTAGAAATGGGAGCTAAGAAGCATGAAGAAAATCCAGAGCTTTTTGAGGAATTACGATCTAAAGTGGAGCCTGATGATCTGGCATCTTTGATATACACTTCGGGTACGACGGGTGATCCCAAAGGGGTGATGCTCACGCACAATAACATTGCTTCAAATCTGTTGGCTTCGCTGGAGCGCGTTCCATTTGATGAAACTGTTCGCGAACACGAAAGAATGTTGTCGTATTTACCTCTTTCCCATGTCTTTGAGCGAATGATTACCTATATGTATCTGAGTATGGGGTATCCCATTTTTTATATTGAGGATGTGGATGAAATCAGGGAAGATTTTGAATACGTGAAACCCTATTACTTTGCCACGGTGCCCCGGTTACTGGAGAAAATTCATACGGGAATTAAAGTGAAGGGGCAGGAGATGAGTGGGCTCAAAAAGCAGCTCTATTACTGGGCGATAAATCGAGCGGAGGAGTACGATCCGGAAAATCCACCAAGTGGCCTCAATGCTATCAAACATAAAATTGCTGATAAGCTGGTGTATTCAAAAGTTCGCGACTTGTTCGGAGGAAACCTCCTCGGTATGGTAAGCGGTGGAGCAGCGCTATCACCTAACTTATTCCGTTTTATGAATGCGCTGGGACTTATTTGCATGCAGGGGTATGGACTTACCGAGACGTCGCCTGTGCTGTCGGTTAATGATAAAGATCATATGCGTGTTGGCAGTTCCGGGACTCCACTCTCAAATGTGGAAATCAAGATCGCTGATGATGGTGAAATTCTTGCCAAGGGACCTAATGTAATGGAAGGATATTACAATAATCCCGAAAAAACAGATGAGGTTTTTAACGATGATGGTTGGTTTATGACGGGTGATGTAGGCAAACTTGAAGATAACTATTTGTACATTACAGATCGTAAGAAGTCCGTTTTCAAGCTTTCTACAGGTAAGTATGTTGCTCCTCAGATTATTGAGAACTTGTTGAGCGAAAGTGGGTTCATCGACCAGGCCATGGTGATAGGGTATCAGCGTAAGTTCTGTTCAGCCTTGATTGTCCCTGATTATAGAAATGCAAGAAAGTGGCTAAAAGGACGTGGAAAGTCCGTTTCAGATCCCGAAAACGAGGATCCGGAAGTGCAAAGACTGATACAGCGAGAAGTTGATAAAGTGAATAAGCAACTTTCACCCTGGGAGACAGTCAAAAAATTTGTTCTTTTGGAAACGCCCTTCTCAATTGAGTCTGGTGAACTTACCCCCACCCTAAAGGTTAAACGTCCTATAGTGAAAGAACGTTATGAGGATGAGATTGAGTCAATGTATCAAGAAGAGGAACAGAAGACCGAAGCTGGAAAATAAATACTCTTCACTTGGTTGGCGAAGACGTTTGTGATCAACTTATTAGTAATAAAATAATTATACGATAATATTTATGTCTACAAGTAAATACGATATTCAGAAAGTAGCAGTACTCGGATCGGGAACAATGGGTAGTCAAATTGCGGCACACTGTGTGAATGCGGGCTTAGAAGTTTGGCTACTTGATCTTAAAGATGAGGAGAGCGACAATCCCAATCAGCAGGTGCTGGATAATATTAATCAGTTAAAGAAGATGAACCCCTCTCCGCTGGGTTTATCGGAGTATGTTGATCGTATTAAGCCGGGAAATTTCACTGATGATCTGGATATTATCAAGGAAGTGGATTGGGTTTGTGAGGCCATCATTGAAAAGATGGATATCAAAAAGGATATGATGGATAAGATTGATGATATCAGAAGTGAAGGTACGATCGTAAGCTCTAATACCTCGGGACTACCCATTGGAAAAATTAGTGAGGATTGTTCGGATGAATTAAAAGCACATTTTTTGGGTACGCACTTTTTCAATCCGCCGAGGTATATGAAACTGCTGGAGATTATCCCCACAGAATCTACTGCAGATGAAGTGGCGGAATATATGTCCCGTTTTTGTGAACGTAATCTGGGCAAGGGGGTTGTGCAGTGTAAAGATACCCCTAACTTTATTGCTAATCGCATTGGGATATTTTCGATGGCTAGTATTATGCCGCATTTTTTTAACGGGGGTTTCCGAGCTGAAGAGATCGATTATTTGCTGGGCACGCTCACTGGTTATTCCAAAGCGGCAACATTTCGCACGGCGGATATGTCCGGCTTAGACGTGATTCATCATGTGGCTACTAATTTGTATCCAGCTATTCCCGATGATGAGCGGCGCGAAGTATTTGATTTGCCTGATTCTTTCGAACAGATGGTAGAAGATGGGAAATATGGTAATAAAGCCGGAGAAGGGTTTTATAAAAAGGTGCGTACTGAGACAGGAAAGGAATACAAAGTGATTAATCCCGAAACGGGTGAATACGAATCGCAGATTGATCCTGAATTTGAAAGTGCTAAAGAAGCCAAAAAGAAATTTGATACGCCTGAAAAACGACTCAGGTTTTTGGTTAATCGTGATACAGAAGTTGGAGAGTTTCTATGGAATGTGCACTGTGATTTGCTGTTGTATTCTGCCAACCGTATTCCTGAGATTACAGAATCAGTGGAAGCTATAGATCGAGCAATGAAATGGGGCTTCAATTGGGAGTTGGGACCTTTTGAACGCTGGGATGCAATTGGGGTGGCTGAGTCCGTCGAGCGTATGCAGGATGAAGGATTGGATGTTCCCCAAAATGTTCTTGATATGTTGGATAGCGGTCGAAATCAGTTTTATGACAAACAGAAAGGCACAGTTTATAATCTGGCTACCGGAGAAGCCGAAGAGTTGAGTCCGCCTGCGGAAGGTGCTATTCAGGTCACCACACTAAAAACCAATAATAAAGAAGTGTTTGGCAACGACAGTGCCGGATTGTATGACATGGGTGATGACATTGCTCTTTTTGAGTTTCGTACTCGAAAATATACTCTCGGATTTGAGCTTATCGAGTCGTTGGACAAGGCCTGTGATATTGTGAGGAAAAAGTTTGATGCCTTGGTTATTAGTCATGATGGCGACAACTTTACATACGGAGCTAACTTGATGGAAGCTATGGGAGCGTGGCAGAAAGGAGACAAAGAGCGTGTTCGGAAGGCAGCCAAAAATTTCCAGGATGTAGTTGTGGGATTGCGATATCAGCCGTTTCCCGTGATTGTAGCTCCCTTTGGTCGTTCATTAGGCGGTGGGGTTGAGTTTATTCTCCATGCGGATAAAGTAGTGGCACATCATGAGTTATATGCCGGATTAGTTGAAGTGGGCGTTGGATTACTACCCGCAGGGGGAGGGACGAAGGAAATGCTTCTGAGAACTATGCAAAACTTGTTGGAGGATGAGCAAGTTGATCCTATGCCTAACATCAAAGAAAAGTTTAAGACGATTGGCATGGCTAAAGTATCAGATGGAGCACCCAAAGCCAGGCAGTATGGCTATCTTCGGAACTCGGATTCCATGATCATGAACCGGGATCTGCTTTTGACAAATGCCAAAGAAGAAGCTCGTCGGATGGCTGATGCCGGCTACTATCCTCCCGTAAAACCAAAGATACAAGTACTTGGAAATCAGGCATTGAGTTCTCTGAAAATGATGCTCCATATCATGCACGAGGCCAATTTTATAACTGATTATGACAAGGTAGTAGCCGAAAAAGTTGCCTTTGTAATGAGTGGCGGGGATTTGAGTGAGCCGCAAGGAGTTCCTGAAGATTATATCCTGAGACTCGAAAGAGAAGCTTTTATGGAACTGCTGGAGGACGAACGAACCCAAGCACGAATCGAGCACATGCTCAAAAAGGGTAAGCCTTTGAGAAACTGAGAATGCTGATTTCTCAATTACTTAATTAAGTAATTCACAAAAACTTTCTACTTAATACTTTCACCTATGACTACGAAAGAAGCTGTAATTGTTGCTGCTGCGCGAACGCCAACGGGAAAAGCAAATAAAGGATCACTGCGTTTTACTTCGCCGGATACGCTGGGGGGAGATGTGATTAGAAACCTCTTGGAGCGAGCTCCGAATCTTCAGCCCGATCAGGTTGAAGATGTAATTATGGGCTGTGCTTTTCCCGAAGCGGCACAGGGGCTGAATATCGCTCGTCAATGTGCTGCGCTGGGAGGGTTACCGCCTTCGGTTCCAGCTGCTACGATGAATCGATTCTGCTCATCGGGATTGCAGACCATTGCTCAGGCCGCCGAACGGATTATGGTAGGCAGTGCTGATGTAATTATTGCAGGAGGCGTTGAATCGATGTCGCTTGTGCCTATGGGGGGATATGTTTCAAGGTTAAATCCCGAGCTAGTGGACAATTATCCCGAAATCTATATAAACATGGGTTTGACCGCCGAAAATGTTGCCAACAAATATGATGTAAGTCGTGAAGATCAGGATGCCTTTGCTTATCGCAGTCACCAACGTGCGCTTAAGGCTTGGGATGAAGGCTATTTTGATGATCAGATTGTACCTATTGAAGTGAATGAGAAGAAGGTGACGGCAGATGGTGAAGTTGAGGAGACCGAATTTATCTTCAATACCGATGAAGGGCCGCGTCGCGATACTTCCGAGGAAATTTTATCCAAATTGAATCCTGCTTTTAAGAAGGGAGGATCAGTGACAGCCGGCAATTCATCTCAGATGAATGATGCTGGAGCTGCGGTTATTGTGATGAGCCGTGAAAAAGCCGATGAATTAGAGCTTGAACCTATTGCCAAATATCATGGCTTCTCAGTAGCAGGAGTTCCGCCCGAGATTATGGGCATCGGTCCGGTTGAGGCTGTTCCAAAAGTTCTTGAGCAAACTGGATTTAACTTGGGGGATATTGATTTAATAGAATTAAATGAGGCTTTTGCAGCTCAATCGCTGGCAGTAATTCGCGAGCTTGGGTTGGACGAAGATATCGTCAATATAAACGGTGGGGCTATAGCAATGGGACATCCTCTTGGTTGTACCGGTGCGAAGCTGACAACTCAGATCCTGCACGATTTAAAGCGCCTGGATAAACAGTTTGGCATGGTGACCATGTGCGTAGGCGGAGGCATGGGTGCTGCCGGTATTTTCGAAAACTTAGCGTAGTATTTCTGTCATCCTGAACTTGCTTCAGGATCTAACAATCTAATTTTTAAAAGATTATTATGTTTACAACAGACACGTTAGCAGGTCAAACAATTTTAATTACCGGCGGTGGCAGTGGATTAGGACTGGCTATGGCCAAGAAATTTGCTTCACTGGGCAGCAATATTGCTATTTGTGGGCGCACAGAAGAAAAACTCCAGAAAGCTGTTGAGGAAATTGAAGATGCTGACAATGACAGCTCAGCAAAATACTATGTGGCGGATGTTCGTGATTATGATCGCATTGAGGAAATGATCGGGGAAATTATATCTGATTTCGGTTCGATGACCGGTCTGGTTAACAATGCTGCTGGGAACTTTTTGTCGGCCTCCGAAGATTTGAGTCCAGCTGGTTTTAAGGCCGTGGTCGATATTGTATTACACGGTTCATTCAATTGCACGCATGTATTTGGGAATTACCTGATTGATGAAAAGAAGAAAGGCAATATTTTGAATATGGTAACCACCTATTCAGAAGATACGGGGTCGGCATTTGTACTGCCATCTGCTTGCGGTAAAGCGGGAGTGCTGGCTATGACGCGATCGCTGGCCTATGAATGGGCGACGTATGACATTCGGTTAAATGCTATTGCGCCGGGGCCGTTTCCCACTAAAGGTGCATGGGAGCGGTTAGTTCCCGATGAAAGTGCAGAAAAGAAATTCCTGTCTAAAATTCCGGCCGGACGTTATGGAGATAAAGAGGAGCTGGCTAATCTTGCAACATTCTTAATGTCGGACATGGCGCCCTATATTACCGGAGAATGTGTGGTTATTGACGGCGGTGAACGCCTTTCTGCCGGGCAGTTTAATTTTATTGACAAGCTGGGATCACGCGAAGAGTTGAAGGGATTCTTCAAGATGATGCACAAGAAGGGAAGCTAAACACGGGTTAGTCTTTTTTTAATCTTATCAATTGTTTTATTTAGCTCCCACAGGTGGTAGGCATTATAGATTGTTTCGCGATTAAGCTGTATTGCTTTAAGAAAGCTTAAAGCCGCTAATTCGGCGGCTCTACTGGCATCAAAAGATTTACTGTTGAAGAACAGGTGACCATCCCCATTTTCTTCCCCCAATCGTACAGATTGTTCTAATACATCGCAGTCTAAAATAAAATGATTATTTGCAGCCTGCCGATGATGACGAGAATTAGTTGTTGTTACATTGACAAACATATTTGCTGTTGCACCGCTCTCAAAACGCAACATCATATGCAATGCATATAAATGCTGTTCAGAAAGTTCAACAGTTTTTAAGTCAATATGATGAACTGATCCATTTATCCATCGCAGGCAAAAGGCGAGCTCATCAATCCAGTAATACTCAAAAGGATGGTCTGACTCTACAAATTCTGAATAACTCAGCTCGCGATTGATTTGCAGAAATGAAGGTTTCTCAATCTTCTTGGTCATCCATTTTGACGCAGGTGCAAGGGTAGGCCAGTGTGAAAATTGTACGAGGACATTTGATTCCTCAGCAGCATGATAAATTTTTTCAACCTGCTTCGTTTTGGTGGGAATAGGAGCTATTAAAAAAGTATGATATCCTGATTTTACTGCTGCAAGTAAACGACTAAGGTTTTCAGTGTCTTCATCCATTAATAGACAAGCATCGACATCACCAATTTCAGACAACTTGCCGGCAATGACAACTTCTGTTACGGTACGATGGGGACGTAAATGCTCTTCCCATGCAACTGCCCTGTCTGCAGGACCAACAATGCCTATTCTCATAACAGGATTTTAAGTTAAGGTGAATAACTATCCATAGTTATGAAATAGGGCTATAATTTCAAAACTGATTAGTCAGTTTGAGGGATATTATTCCGGCATTACCAACGCAAGGATGAAATAGAGGAGAACAGGACTGCCCCATCCAAGAAAAGTAGTTATAACAAAAATAATTCTAACAATCGTGGGATCCCATCCCAAGTACTCTGCAATGCCTCCACAGACACCGGTAATCATTTTATCAGTTCGTGATTTTTTTAGTCGAGCTCCCATAAGCAATATGAGTTAATGGCTTTGTTTATTCTTTGTAGAAATAATACGAAAGAGTTAGGGGGATGTTTCGGCTGATTTAATATTTACAAAAAAAGAAAGCCCAAAGTAGTAGAACGGAAACAGAAATGAGCTATAAATTAGCCACGGCGGAGATTGGTCAAAATAGTATAGTAATGCAATAAGCTGAATTGTGAAGATGCTGCCGAGGATTAAGGTAAATGGCCGTAAATATTCAGTTCGCGACGGATATACAAACTTAACGGGTAGAAATGTTACTATTGCAAACATAAGTAAAACTGCTGAAGCAAAAATAACGGGCAATTCAAGCAGATAAATATAAAATACTACTATATTCCAGTAAGATGGGAAACCCAGAAAAAAGTGATCCTCGGTTTTTGCTTTGGTGTTGGCAAATCCGAAGACACTTGCTATAGCACAAATAACGAGCACCCATGTGGGAATATCCATTGTTGCAAAAATCCAGAGTAGGGGAGCAATGGTCCACGTGAGAAAATCAACAATGTTGTCCATCAAGGCTCCGTCAATAGCCGGGGCATGTTCTTTTGTTTTTGTAAGCCGTGCGAGTGCGCCATCAACAGAATCGATGATGGCAGCTATCGCCAGTACCCAAACCGTTTCTTTATAAAACCCGTTATATGTTAATATGAGAGCCCACAAGCCTAATCCTGCACCTAAAGCAGTAAATAAATGGACTCCGTGCGCTGCTGTTTTTTTCACAAACAGTTTATGTTATTAATAATATCCTTCTTTTAATCACCCTTAATAAAATAAAAAAAGCGGAACCTATGAAGTCCCGCTTTAAATCTAACAGAAGAAAGTAATGTATTTAGATCTCTGAAGAGGTAAGGTTATGATTCTGTATCATCGTTTGAAAGTTTAAAGCTAATAGGCAACGAGTATTGAACCCGCACTGGGTTACCGTTTTGTGTTCCCGGCTTGAAATCGGCCTGTTTAACTACCCGAAGTGCTTCTTCATTTAAACTTTTATGAGTGCCTCTAATGATAGATGGATTTACAACGTTGCCTTCTTTATCAACAATAAATTGTACGATCACGCGTCCTTCGGCACCCGCTTCACTTGCTTCTTCGGGATAGGTCATTATTTTTTGTAGTGAAGCGAGTCCGCCTACTAATTCCGGCATATTTTCAACAGCTACAAAATAATCTCCTTTGTCTGATTTGGAGCCGGGAACAGGTGGAGGAGGGGGATCCATGCGAACTTCTTCTTTAAGATCAGAAAATGCTTTGTCGGGATTTAATACACTTATCTTAATGACACCATTCTTGCCTTTTTCTCCATATTCCTGTGTGGCTTTTTCTCCTTTCAATACATCTATCGACTCTATGTATTTGGTCTTCAAACGAGATAATTTTGGAATGGAAGATTCATCATTATCCCATTCTTCGCCATTTACAATGTATAGCGGTTGCTTGGGGGTAGATGGTGTATTAGCTATTTGGGCTTGGGTTTGTTCTATTTCACTTTTGGTAATGCCATCTTGTGACATATCAGTACAAGAAATGGTAAGTGTTAACAGTGAGGCAGCGAAAAAAGTAATTAGAAAACTCGATCGAAAATTCATAGATAGACTATTTTGGTTAGACATGATTTGAATTCGCTTTTTTAGTGAAGAAGGATTAACAGCCATACTGAGGGCCAATTTTTGCTGATGATCTCGTTTAGCAAGATCAAAGAGGAGAGAGGCATACTTCTTTTGTGAAAATTCTTTGTTGGATAAAACCTCGTTGTCGCATATTACTTCTCTGTATTCTTCGCGTAACGTATAGAGTCTATAAATTAGTGGATGAAACCAGAAAAGAGATTTTATCACTATCAGAAAGTTATTCAGAAGAAAGTCGCGATTTTTAATGTGTATCAACTCATGCTGCACGGCCATAGCGAGCGAAGAAGGTTGTTTTTTTAGATCAGCCGGAATAACAATTTTGGTATTCAGCCACCCGTAAGTAAAAGGAATGTTTACACTATCAGAATAGGCGATTAATGTGTTTCGGCACTTCTCACTTTCGGATGGGAGATTTCCCAGCAAGTCTTTGTCACTGGTAAGTGGAGAAAAATTCAATTCTTGCTCTATATTTTTGAGTTGAGCAAAATCAAAAATAAGCTTAAGCACAAGTAACGCTGCTACTGATCCGACAATTATGCTACCGGCACCTATCCAAAAGTTGGGATTGCTCAATCCACTTAGTATGGAGGGGGCTGAAGCATTCCCGGAAACAGTTATTGGATTTTGAATGACAATGAACATTCCCTCACCCGCTGCCTGTGTGGCACGGCTGATAATATCCATCAGGTAAGCCCCGAGGACTCCGAGTGGAAGCACCAATAGAAGGGCCGTGCGGCTGTGATAGTGATAGATAGGTTCGAGCGATGCCCTTTTATATAAAAATATTGTAATGGGGACAGCCACAAAGGTCCAAACTATCACTGGAAGCCAAAAGTGTTCGATCATTTGATCGCCAAACGATTGAAGTAAGTCAACGAATTCCATCATTGTTTATCCTCCATATTATCAATCATAGATTTAATTTCAGTGAGGTCTTCCGAAGTCAGATCATCACTGTTTACCAAAGCTTGTACCAGTTCTTTTGGTGATCCCTTGAAAGCTTTCTTCATCAAATCGGTGATAATATTCGAGCGAACTGATTCCGGTTTTTGCGCAGGACTGTAGACATAGGTTACGCCGTCTTTACGATATTTGAGCAGGCCTTTCTCAGACAGGTTTTTCATGACGGTCATAATGGTGGTATATGCTACTTCTCTGTCTTCCAAAATTCGCTTTCGAACTTCCTTTACGGTAGCTTCCTCCATATCCCAGACATGATTAAGCACTTCCATTTCAGTTTCTCCAAGAGGAGTCAGTGATTTTTTCATCTTCTAGTTGTTGAATTATGATTGATACGTTCTAATTAATGTTAGGTCCTAATCAGTTAATACTAATATAATAGTATTAATCATTTTGTCAAACTGAACCGAGAATTATCTAAATAATTTGACGAATCAGGGTTATAGTATCCTGGGGAGAAGAGGCGATATCAGGGTTAGGATAGGACAATTTGTCCAGTAGCTTTACCATATTTTTCGAAGGATTTAACAGGACTATCGGTTTTTGGGCTTTTAGTGCAAGCGTGACTTCGGAGATTGTACCCGCACCCGTTCCACAGGCTATTATTACATCCGAGGAAAGGACGTTGATATTGTTACGCCCACTTCCCATCCCTGTACATATGGGGATATCAACAAATTCAGATATACCGTCTTTATTTTCAGATGGAAGAATACCGACAGTTAACCCACCCGAATGTTTTGCTCCTTTAGAGGCGGCATCCATCACGCCCATATTTCGCCCACCTGTTAAGAGGATCCAATTTTGTTTAGCAATTAATTTCCCAAGTTCATAGGCATGGTCTATATCCTTTTGAGAGGCTCTCTCACCGGGTCCCATCACACCAATAATTGGTTTACTCATAGTATATACACTTTGTTGGAACTTCATTGTGAATAAATATATTGATATAACTCATTCATTGAATACAATTTTCGAAAATGTCATCCAGGTCTTATTTAAAAGAAATAGACAGCCGCATACCGTATTCTGATCCAAACGCTTTTGACCGATCCGTTTTTGTACTGCACGACCAGTTAAACTTGTCGGTGTGGCCAGATTGGGTACGCGAACAGAAGCCGCTGTTAATATTTATGGAGTCCAAGGCGAAAGGAGAGACATTACCATATCACAAGAAAAAAATAACGTTTGTACTTAGTTCCATGCGTCACTTTGCGCTGGAGTGCTTTAAAGCGGGCTATCCTGTTTACTACCATGCCACCGATCAGTCTTTCGGTGATGGAATTGTGGAAGTGCTGGAAGAATATGAGGGCTTGTCGCTTACTTATATGACGCCTTCGGAATGGGATACCCGCATGAGTATTGATGATGTTAAAAGGGAGTTTGAGGATAGAGTTACTGAAATTCCCAACACCTTCTTTTTTGCAGATGTTGAGCAATGGAAAGAAAATATTGAGCCCGGTTATCGCATGGAATACTTTTATCGGGATATGCGAAAGCAAACCGGCTATTTAATGAATGGCGATAAACCGATAGGAGAAAAGTGGAACTATGATGATGAGAATAGAGAATCGCTGCCCAAAGGATATTCTGTGCCCGAGGTTACGTCTTTTGAGCCGGATACATTGACTCAAGAAGTATTAGAACTTGTGGTAGATCGACACTCAGATCATTTTGGTAAAGTTGAGGATTTCCGATATGCAGTGACCAGGAAACAGGCTCTTCAGTTGCTCGATGAATTTATTGAGGAACGGTTGGTAGATTTCGGACCCTATGAAGATGCTATGGCTACTGACGAACCAACACTTTTTCACTCCACCTTATCACTGTATTTGAATAATGGGTTGTTGCTTCCATGGGAAATTTGTGAACGGGCAATTAAAGCTTATGAAAATGGCAACGCGCCAATCAATTCTGTTGAAGGATTGGTACGCCAAATTCTGGGATGGCGTGAATTTATCCGTATCTATTATGAAGAGATGATGCCGGAGGTTCGTGAGGCAAATTTTATGAATTTTGCAAAAGGACTGCCGGAACTTTTTTGGTCCGGTGATACGGACATGCATTGTCTGCAGCAAAGCTTAAAGGCGGTGATTAAACAGGGCTACTCGCATCACATTCAGCGATTGATGGTGTTAAGTAATTTCAGTAATCTTACTCAAACCGATCCGCGCGAGCTGAACAGGTGGTTCTGGTTTGCCTATGTAGATGCCTACGAATGGGTAGTGTTACCTAATGTGTTGGGGATGTCAACATTTGCTGATGGTGGTATTCTTGCTTCAAAGCCGTATGTGAGTAGCGGGAATTATATTAACAAGATGAGCAATTATTGTAAGTCATGTGAGTATAGCGTTACAAAGAAAACCGGAGAAGGAGCATGCCCGTTTAACTATTTGTATTGGAATTTTATAGATGAACAGCGCGAAGCTTTTGAAGTGAGTGGACGCAATAGTTTTATGGTGAATATGTACGACAAGAAATCTGATGAGAACAAAAAAGCCATAAAGGAATCAACCAAGCATTTTTTAAATCAATTAGATCGTTATTCAGGTTAATTAAAATTATTATAAAGTATGGAATTCAAACAAGTTAGTAACTTAGACTTTAATATTTCGAGAGTCACACTTGGAACATGGGCTATCGGCGGTTGGATGTGGGGTGGCTCCGACGACCAGCAGGCGGTAGATACGGTCATAGAAGCGCTCGAAAAAGGGGTGGCGACTATCGATACTGCTCCGGTGTATGGCTTCGGTAAGAGCGAAAAAATGGTCGGCCAGGCTCTACAGGAGTTTGGTGATCGAGATGAGATACGGCTTGCAACAAAATTTGGTTTAGAGTGGGATGATACCGGGAATATCCAACGCAATTCAACTCGCGAACGTATTCTTAAGGAGGTAGATGATTCTCTTAGAAGGTTACAAACAGATTACATTGATATTTACCAAGTGCACTGGCCGGATTTAGAAACCAATTTTGCCGAGACAGCTGAAACACTACAAGAGCTTCTTGACTGTGGAAAAATTAGAGCCATTGGGGTGTCAAACTTTTCCCCGAAACAGATGGATGAATTCCGGGAAACGGCCCCCATCCATGTCTGTCAGCCACCGTATAATTTATTTGAGCGCGGTATTGAAACGGATGTCATTCCATATTGCAAGGAAAATGATATAACATTGTTGACCTATGGTGCGCTATGTCGCGGACTGTTATCCGGAAAGATGAGTAAAGATCGAACCTTTAATAAAGGAGATCTTCGTCGGAATGCAGATCCGAAATTTCAGGGTGAAACATTTGATAAACATCTTGAGGCAGTAGAAAGGTTAAAAAAATATGCGGATAATAATTTTGATCAAAAAGTGATTCACCTGGCCGTCCGATGGATTTTAGATAAAGGAATTGAATCAGCTATATGGGGCGCCCGAAAACCGGAGCAAGTTACCTTTGAGAAGGTCTTTGATTGGAAGCTTACCGATAAGCAGGTGAAAGAAGTTGAAGAAATAGTCGAATCAACGGTCGAAGAACCTGTGAGCCCCGCTTTTATGGCTCCACCCGAATAGTATATTATTCTGAAATTTATCATGAAAAATATTAACAGTAAACGTGTATTTAAGCGAAATGAAAGAAAGCCAAATTCCAATGGTGATTATGTACTATACTGGATGCAGATAAACCGGCGCTTTCAATACAATTTCGCGCTGGAATATGCTGTTGGATGGGCTAACAAGTTAGATAAGCCGCTATTAATTTACGAAGGATTGAATTGTGATTATCCCTGGGCTTCTGATCGTTTCCATCACTTTTTGATGGAGGGGATGGCAGAGAACCTTTCGTATGCGAATGAGAACAATATTAACTATTACTCATTTTTGGAAGACAAGCCTGGTGCAGGGGACGGCTTGCTCTATAAGTTGGCAGAAAACGCATGTACCGTGATTTCGGATGAGTTTCCGGTGTATATCATACGTGAGCATAATGAGAAAGTAGGTCCAAAATTAGATGTACCCTATATCACGGTAGATTCTAATGGACTTATTCCATTGGGACTTACGGATAAAGCACCTTACAACGCCTATTTCTTTCGTAAGATCATGCAACGCAATTTTGTGGAGTGTTTCACCAATCCCCCTAAGAAAGGTCCGTTGGCAGATCTTGAAAATAAGTCGAAGATTGAGCTGGGGAGCAACTTTCTGTCAAAATATCCTTCGGCAGAGGAAAAGCTTAAGAGTCCTGGAATATTTATTAGTTCCTTACCCATTAATCACGCAGTTGGTCAAATTGACTTACAGGGAACACGCAAGGCAGCGTTGGGGAAACTGGGACATTTTGTCCAATATGGGCTGTCCAAGTATGATGAGAATCGCAACGATCCCGATATTAATGCGACCAGTGGATTAAGTCCGTGGCTGCACTTTGGCAAGATATCGGAATACGAAATTGTGGATACTGTGCTGGAGCATCAGCCCGAAGGATGGGATTTGGATAATATTACATTTAACAAAGGATCTACAGGTGGGTTTTTTAATGGCGATCCCAATGTGGATGCGTTTCTGGATGAAGTGATAACGTGGCGGGAGGTTGGATTTCATTTTGCGCATCATGAGCCTGACTACGATCAGTACGAAACATTGCCAGACTGGGCGTTAAAGACACTTGAAAAGCACAAAGATGACCCACGAGAATATATTTACGAGCTGGAAGAGTTTGCACAGTCTCAAACTCATGATGAGATTTGGAATGCCGCACAAACACAGCTTAGAGAGGAGGGAGTGATGCATAATTACCTTCGTATGTTATGGGGCAAAAAAGTACTGGAGTGGACGCCGAATCCCGAAATTGCGCTGGCTTATCTGATTGAGCTAAATAATCGTTATGCCGTTGACGGACGTGACCCCAATAGCTATTCGGGTATTTTCTGGATTTTTGGTCGTTTTGATCGTGCCTGGCAGGAGCGTCCCATCTACGGAAAGGTGCGCTATATGACGAGTAATTCTACCCGAAAAAAACTAAAACTCAAGCAGTATCTGGATAAATATAGCAGCCAAAAGACACTGGATGTATAACATACATATCAGTGGTTATAACTTTTCGATGAGGGCTTTGACGAGCTTTGCAAAATCATCTTTACGGGCATCGGCCGCAGCTTTTACTTCTTCGTGGTCGAGCTTTTCACCCGTTACACCGGTTGACATGTTGGTAATGAGCGAGATCGCGGTGCTTTTTAAGTTAAGGCGGGCGGCCTCGAAAAGCTCGGTGGCTGTGGACATCCCCACGGCATCAGCACCCATTTTTCGAAAGGATCTGATTTCTGCTTTAGTTTCGTAATTAGGGCCGGTTACGTACATATAATTACCCAGCTGTGTGACAAGCCCGAGTTCTGCGGCAATTTTTCTGACTTTTGGTACCCACTGATGATGTTGGTACCGATGTTTTTGATGACCCAGCGGTGATATCGCTAAATTATTGCGTATGATGCTTTCGATGACCATCAGATCCCCAACCGAGAAGGAGGTGTTGATGGCTCCGGCAGCATTGGAAATAATTAGTTTATCAGCAGCCAGATAGTTTGCAATGTAAACGGGGGTAGCGGTTTCCTCGAAAGAGAATCCTTCGTAATGGTGAAATCGCCCGGAAAAGGCAATTACTGAGCGTTCGTTTATCTTTCCGATAATCAATTCCCCGGCATGTCCCTGTACTGATGAAACGGGCATACCCGGAATATCTTCGTAAGGGATAACGTTAGGATGCTTTATTTGATCGACGAATCCCCCCAGGCCTGATCCCAGAATAATGGCTGCTTCAATATCATTGGGAAGATCTTGTTCATCAAGAAAACTAAAAATATCGTTAGTGAAATTTGGTAATGACATTATTAAATAGCTTCAATTTTGTATCCCTGTTGTTCGTCGAAATCAGTTAGGTTAAATAGGGGATGGTGCGAATCGTGATAGCCCATAATAGTGTATTGTTCTTCGTAGGCTTGTTGTGTTAGTTCTTTTCGCACTTCCATACTTTGATCGGCATCAAAGTCATATTTTGCCGCGAATTTCCGATTGACTTCCCCGCGGGTGGCTAAGACATCCCCGGCCATCAAATACTTTTGACTACCGTCATTAAAAAACAAAGCTTGCGAAAATTCAGTGTGTCCACCGATCTTTTTGATTTGTATCTCGGGATATGGATGATCCTCTTCATTCACGAATTGGAGGTTCGCTTTGGCATCTATAAAATGAATAAACTCTGTTTTTTCTTCATCATAATACTCATCCATATCTTTTACCTTTTCCCATCCTTTTTGGGAAACCCATACATTTGCATCGGGAAAAGTGAGTTCCCAATATCCCGACGACTGCCCTGCCAGTCCGCCTATATGATCATAATGAAGGTGACTGGCGAAAATATCGGTGATATCATATTCGGTTAGTCCAAATGCTTCGAGATTACTCTTTATATGATCGGTACTGGTATCTTCTCCGAAATCACCGATTCCTACATCAAAAAGGATATTTTTGTCACCCGATTGGATTAAGAAGGGATTAAGGGAAATTTTCAGCGCTCCTTTGGCAGGAGGATCATCCCGATCAATGCGATTAAATTTTTTATCCAGACCAACGCTAAACGTTCCTTCGTAGAGAGGGTGGGCAGTTACTTCCTTTGTCGCCATGTTACGATTTCTTATTCTTTTTATTTTCGTACTTGTCGTAGGCTTCGATAATATCACGCACTAATTTATGGCGAACCACGTCGTTCTCATCCAGGTAAACAAATGAAATGCCATCAATATCCTTAAGGATTTTTTGGATGGAAATAAGTCCCGATTTTTGTTTATGGGGAAGATCGGTTTGAGTGATATCTCCAGTGATAATGGCTTTACTGTTAAATCCAATACGCGTCAAGAACATCTTCATCTGCATATTGGTAGTGTTTTGAGCTTCATCTAAAATTACAAAAGCATTGTTGAGCGTTCGCCCCCGCATATACGCCAGCGGGGCAATTTCAATACTGTTTTTGGCTAAATGAAGCTCCAATCGGTCATATTCAATCATATCTTCCAGCGCATCATACAAAGGCCGGAGGTAAGGATCGATTTTTTCGCGTAAATCTCCGGGTAAAAATCCTAGAGTTTCACCAGCTTCAACAGCAGGTCGGGCCAAGACAATTTTTTTGACTTTTCGTTCTTTTAGTGCTCTTACGGCCAAGGCCACAGAGGTATACGTTTTTCCCGTTCCCGCAGGACCGATTGTGAATACAATATCATTTTTGTTGGCAGCTTCGACGATCTCCTTTTGTCCGGGCGTTTTGGCCGTAACGGCTTCCCCGGTATGGGTATTGAGAATAAAATCGCCTGATATACGGGTGTCACGAAGTGGATTGGGCTTTTGGCTTTCTCGGTCGCTATGTTTCAGAGCGAGAACGGTTTCGAGGTCACCTTCTGTAAGATCTTCATTACGTGCGGCCATACGTTCGAGTTCGCTAAAAACTTCCAAGAGTTCTTCACAGTCTTCTTCGGAACCCGAAATTTTTATGGTATTACCCCGCGCCGTAATTTTAGAATCGGGATACGCCTCATCAATTTTTTTAAGATACTCGTCCTGAAAACCTAAAATAAGGACGGGTTCAACATCATTTATTTGGTAGGTTTCTTCGTTAACGGTCGATTGATCTGCGATAAATGGCCTCTACTTTAATTAGAAATCTGAACCCCTAAAATAAGGAAATAGTATGAATTTATTGTAAATCGTCAGAAAGTGCTTTAAGCAATTGTTCCTTTTCCCATTTTTGCTTTTTCTGTCAGATTTTCAATTCTCTTTGGGATGTTTTTAGCTTTAAACACAGCGCTACCAGCTACAAGAACATCCGCCCCGCATTGGGTGACTTTTTGGATATTATCGAGATTTACGCCTCCATCCACTTCAATAAGAAAACCGGCACCGTATTCATCCCTCATGGCACTTAGTTTTTGTAATCGCTGATAGGTGTTTTCAATAAAGGATTGCCCCCCAAATCCGGGATTTACACTCATTAGAAGAACCAAGTCTATTTCGTTAATTACAGGTTCAATTGTCTGAAGGGAGGTCGCCGGATTTATAGCAACTCCAGCGGTAACCCCATAATTATGGATACTTTGGATAGTGCGATGCAAGTGGGGGCAAGTCTCTTGGTGTACCGTAATTTGATCAGCCCCGGCATCCACAAACCGCTCGATATATTGATCGGGATTTTCGATCATTAAGTGAACATCTAAAAAAGCTTCTGTACAACTTCCTGCTGATTCAACAAATTTAGGCCCATAGCTGATGTTGGGAACAAAATGACCATCCATGATATCGCAGTGTAGCCATTGTATATCAGCTTGATTACATTTATCGATTTCTTCGCCAAGGCGTGTATAGTCGGATGCTAAAATTGAAGGGGCTAAAATAGGTAGCGTAAAATCCATATCAATTAATTGTTGTTATCTTCTGGTGAGGATACGTTGGAGGTGTCAATGACGGCTCCGGATTCATCTTCTTCTTTTACTTCAAATCGTTCAGAGACAATAAGCTTTAGTGTTTCTCCCTCTGTAATTTGGTCCTTTTGTGGTTCGTAATTGATGATGACGTTAGGATCAAATTCTTTACTCGGTTGAAATCGGATCTCACCAATACGTAAACCTACTTTTTGTAATTTCTGTTGTGCCTCAGATAGACGTAATCCCTTAATATTGGGGATATCTACCATTTTTTCACCAAGACCGTCGCTTACCGCTAAATCTACCATGGTACCCTTAGGTACAACATTGTTGGCCGGTACCGACTGTCGTAGCACAACATTCTTAAAGCGGGATGATTCATAGCTTATAGTACCTACGCGCAGCCCGTAATTTTCGAGCTGGATCCGAGCGTTACGGAGTGATAAGTCTACTACTTTTGGGACTTGAACGGTGGGATTCGTTTCTGTATTAACAGTGAGATATACTTTTCGATTCGGCTTCACAATTTCTGCAGCTGCCGGCATTTGATCGATCACATAATCAGCTGGATAAGCGGAGTTCGATCGACGTTCTGAAACTTCGTATCGTAATCCGTAAGAAGTAAGGCGTTCCTGAGCTTCTTCTAATGAAACTTCTGTAATGTCGGGAACAGTAACCCCTTCATTGTAATTGGTGTAGGCCGGCATAATTACAAAATCCAGTAGGGTGAGAAACAGGGCTCCGGCCGCAATTAAACCTCCCAATCCTAGGTAAAATATTTTATTTGTGAGTAATGATTTTATTTGTGTCCACATATGCTAAAAATATGATTCTTTGGGTATTACTTAAAAATGAATTTTAGTACAAAGGTGTAATGTAGGTTAAGCATTTTGTTACTGTTTCCGGCATGCGTTGTTTGTAATGTTGCCCTTAAACAAGTATTAAAAGTTTATGCTATGTGGTTTAATAATAGAAACGAAACCATGTTCCCTAATAGGTGGTATCTGTTATTAAAATCTGTAGTGATCCTTGACGCAAATTGAGAGTTATTCGGCATTCTACCTTTGTTCCAGTTTAGTTTGTGTTGAACGCATAATATTGCTGAGAACCGTAATCAGGCATAACGTCCGAAAAATTACTTCTGATATGTTACGGGTATATAAATAGGGTATTGCGTTCCACATTGCGCAGAAGCTTAACACCTACTTTTGGCCAGTTGCTGTCGGGATTGTATTCGGCGGTTTTACGTTGGATGCACTCAAGATCGTAATTATGACTATTGTTTGAGTTGTTCAAGATATTTAACCAAAATAGGTTTCGCGGTCTAAACTGACAGATTCTATATTATTAAAGGGTTCTCGGGTTGCGTAAAATGATACGAGGCCCAAAAACAAAAGCATGCTTACAAATAGCATGCTTTTATCAAAAAGGTAGTTAGTCTGTAAAAAGTCTGTCCTCACAGTTGCTCAGATTAGAAGTTTAAGAGCAAACCAAAACGGGTTGTATTAGCAAGAGGGTGGTTTTCAGCGCCGAGTGTATTAATATAGCTAAAATCCACTCCTACGAATTTGTATCGGATTCCAGCACCTAATGTCATGTATTGTCGATCTCCATTATTGGGATCCTCATAATAGTACCCGCCACGTATCGCAAAAAGGTCATTATACCAATATTCTGTACCTACTGCGTACATAAGTTGTTCGGGAAGGGAAAGGGTAACCTCTCCGGTTCCGGTATTACGAGTAAAGCTTCCCCAGGATGAAAAGAGAGAATTAACAACTCCTTTGGGTTTTCCCTCAGAGTCGAGACGGGCCATGACCTTCGAAATATCATTAGCAATCGTCAATTTGTGGATACCGTTCTCATCAAGATTGGTATTAAATGCCCATCCAATACGGAACATGGTTGGCAGAGGATCTTTTTGGGCATTATCAGTATAGTTTACACCTGGACCAATATTTGAGATATTTAATCCAGCATTAATATTGGCGTCGTTACCGATAAACTTAAAACTGTTTGATTTGTACATGGCGGCAAGATCAACGCCCACACTGGATCCCGGATTTATGGATTGTTGGCTAACTTGCCCATCTGCAAGACTGCTATATATGAATCTGACTCCAGAACCGACGGACCAATTCTCGTTCAGCTTGAGACCATAAGACAAACCGGCTGCTAATTCATGACTGTTAAACCTACCAAGTGGTTGCCCTTCATCTCCCCGTCTTTCCTGTTCGCCCAAGTTTAAAAAGGTAACATGTCCGCCAAAGGTACCAATACCTTCTACGTGATACTTACCGCCCAGGTAATCATAAAATAAATCAGCATTAAACTGGGGAAGCCATTCACTGTGGGTAAAATTGATTTGATTTCCCTTTTGAAATCCAAGTCCGGCAGGGTTCCAGAAGATTGCGGAGGCATTATCGGCTATAGCGACACCGGTATTGCCCATTCCGGCGGCCCGAGAATCGGGTTCGATTTGTAAAAATGGCACCGAAGTAATACCTACCTGGGCATGTGATAAACCTGTCAAGAGCAGTAGAAGGGCAAAAGTGGGTAATGCTTTCTTAATCATAACAAAATCGGTTGATAGAAGTACATTCAGGATTTAAACAGAAAATAGCAATATATATGTTGTAAGACTACAATTCCTGATATAAAGTTATCAGAATAAATGAAAAATAAAAAAGCAGGATGAAATAGTTCATCCTGCTTTGGGTTTCTTAATGGATTTTAATTAAGCATCTCAAGAACCATTGCTGAGGCTCCACCGCCGCCGTTACAAATACCGGCACATCCATAACGTCCTTCTGTACGTTTGAGAGCGTGAAGTAGCGTTACAATAATTCGTGCTCCCGAACAGCCGATTGGGTGACCAATACTAACTGCTCCACCATGAATATTTACTTTTTCCGGATTGAGCTCTAAAATTTGCTCATTAGCAAGAGAGACCACAGAAAAAGCTTCATTAATTTCAAAAAGGTTGATTTCATCCTTCTCAATATTGGCTCTTTTCATTGCTTTGGGCATGGCATCGGCAGGAGCAGTGGTAAACCATTCCGGTTGTTTTGCTGCACTTGCCTGACTTACTATGCGAGCCAGTGGTGTAAATCCAAGTTCTTCAGCTTTTTCTTCGCTCATTAAAAGCACAGCTGCAGCGCCGTCATTGATACTGCTCGCGTTAGCAGGAGTTACGGTTCCATCCTTTTCAAATACAGGATTCAGCTTAGGTACTTTGTCGTAGTTAATTCGCTTGAGCTCCTCATCCATTGTAACTTTAGATACATTGCCCTTCCGATCTTTTACTTTCATCTCGATGATTTCATCATCAAAATAACCCTCTTCATGGGCCTTAATAGCTCGTTTGTAAGAGGTGATGGCAAACTCATCTTGTTCCTCACGGCTGATATTGCATTCACGGGCACAAATTTCCGCTGCATTACCCATGTGGAAATCATTATAGACATCCCACAGACCATCTCTGATGATCCCGTCTTGAGCTTCGGAATGCCCCAATTTAGATCCAAAACGATGTTTATTCAGATAGTAGGGGACATTGCTCATGCTTTCCATTCCTCCGGCAACAATAACATCGGCTTCTTCGAGCTGAATTTGATTGGCGGCAATCATAATAGCTTTCATGCCCGAAGCACATACTTTATTGACTGCTGTTGCGGGAGTAAGCTCAGAAAGTCCGGCCTTTAATGCCGCCTGACGTGCAGGAGCTTGTCCAACACCGGCTGTGAGTACATTTCCAAAAACCACTTCTTGAATCTGTTCGGGGCTAACCCCGGATGATTTCATCAATTCAGTAATAGTCGCCGCTCCTAATTCTGGTGCCGAGAATGAGGATAAGCTTCCACCGAAAGAACCTACTGGCGTCCGTTTGGCATCAACAATAACTACATTACGCATAATTTAATCTACTTTTTAGGTTATGAATTTGTTGGTGACCTGGAATTTATTCAAAAGCCTGTTCCAGATCTTCTACAAGATCGTCGGCATCTTCAATACCAACCGAAAGTCGGATTAACGAATCTTTGAGTCCCGCTTTTTCTCGAACTTCTTTGGGGATTGATCCATGCGTCATTGAAGCGGGATGGCTGATTAGTGACTCAACGCCCCCAAGGCTTTCAGCTAAGGTAAAAATCGTTGTTCTACTCATAAATTCCTGAGCCTTTTCCATGGAATCATTCTTTAAAGAGAATGAAACCATACCACCAAAATCGCTCATCTGCTTTTTTGCAATGTCGTGTTGTTGGTGACTTTTCAGTCCGGGATAAATAACTTCGTCAACATCGGGATGATCATCTAAAAATGATGCAACTTTTTTTGCATTATCTACGGATTGTTGTACGCGAACTGACAATGTTTTTATTCCTCGCAAAGTTAGATAGCAATCCATTGGACCGGGAACGGCTCCTGTTGTTTTTACTTGAAATCGAAGCTGTTCCATAATTGCTTCATTTGAAGTGGCTACAGCTCCTCCGATAACATCGGAATGACCGCCTAAATATTTAGTGGTCGAGTGAAGTACCATGTCAGCCCCCAGCTCAAGAGGTTGTTGCAAGTAGGGGGATGCAAATGTGTTATCAACGAGTGATAAAATATCCTGCTTTTGAGCAAAGTTTGTAAGCTCTTCAATATCTACAACCCGCAGTAATGGATTCGTTGGGGTTTCAATCCAGAGAAGTTTTGCATTCTCGGTGGCAGCATCTTTGACATTGTTGATATCAGTCATATCCACAAATGTGAAATCGATACCGTATGGAGCAAATACTTTTGTAAACAATCGATACGTACCCCCATAAAGATCATTTGAGGCAATAATTTGATCTCCGGGTCGGAACATCTTAAGAACCGCATCCATTGCAGCGCAACCGCTGGCAAAACAAGCACATTCATCAGCATTTTCCAGTCCGGCTATGAGTTTTTCAAGAGCCGTGCGAGTGGGATTGCCTACTCGGGCATAATCGTATCCCTTGTGCACATTGGGTGCTTCTTGAGCGTATGTTGACGTTTGGAAGATTGGAGGCATAACAGCTCCAGAAGTTTCTTCCGGTTCTTGTCCTGCGTGAATCGCTTTGGTGTTGAATTTCATTGCTGGAAAGTATTATAAATTAGCCTTTGCATTTTCTGCTTCCTGCTCCATTCCCAAAATAGAGTAAGCCCGAAAAAGTTTTTCCCAGACCTTTTGGTTCTTCTGATCTTGTTCGACAAGGTTTTCAAAAAGGGGAATCGAAGCTGATAAATATTGCTTTATTTTTTCTCGCAGTCGGGGTTGATGTTCCTCCGATACTAATGGCATAATCTTTTGATATTGCGAAGCACTATTATAGTAAAAAGTAGCAGTGCGTTCTTGAATCTCAAGATTCCCCGGATTCACGTTAGAAATCTGATTAAATTGTTCTTCGGCCTTGGTCAATAGGGTGCTCGCACTGTCAAGTGCTGTTTTATCAAATGCATTGCCATTTTTCAGTGTATTAGCAACAGAGTCCAGTTTTGATTTCCCTAAAAAATATAATTCAGTAGCCAAGGATTGGCCATAAATTATATTCTGCGGTTCATTCTTAATCAGCTGTTTTAATATGTCTATTGCTTTCTGATGCTTTCCTGCATTAATATAAGCATTCGAAAGTCCATGAAGTAAATTCAGGTTGTTATTTGAAAAGGATTCAGCTTGTTCATAAACCCTTATAGCTTTTTTGGGAGTGTCATTTTTCAGGTATAAATACGCCAACTGTTCTAAAAGGAGAGCAGGCGGGTTATCAATGGTTCGCTGGGCCTTTTCTAACGTTTGAATCGCTTCTTGTGGATGTTGTCCTCTGTATAAGGCACGTGCCTTCATTGTGTAAGAGATGGAGCTATCAGGAATAATGACAGTTGCATTGTTGAAATGAGCAGCAGCCCCGTCATAATTGGGCTGTTCTTTGTTTTCTCCCTGCAGTAATTTAACGCCCTGATTATGTTCTAAGCTCCAAGTTACATTGAGTAAATCGTTGACCTTATCTTTTGAGTTTGTAGCATCACCATATAGTGCCGAGGCCCGGTCTAAAACCTGACGAGCACTGGTATACGGAGAGACACGTTCAGAAGGGTTTCCTTTCTTTTGAGCAAGTTTTGTAAGGAGCTTACCCTTTTGGAAATATAAATCAGCTTGCTCAGGATTTGAGGAAATATTCTCATCCAGAGATTTTATTTGCCGTTGAATCTGCTGTTCAGAAAGGTTTTCAGAGGAAGCAGATTTTTGATTTGAGGATTGTAGTGTAGAGCAACTAATAAAGAACCCGAATGCAAGCACTAAGCTTGCAATTCGGGTGTAATAATGAATCATAAAGAAATTGGTAGGTTGTTAAATTATAGGGGGTTTATTATTCCTCCATTCCCGCTTTTTCCATCGCTTCTTGTGCCTTTTCATCCATACCTAAGAAGGTGTAAATCTGGAATAAGCTTCTCCAGTAGCTTTCGTTGTCCGGATCAAGCTCAACAGCTTTTTCGTAATACTTCATGGCTTGACGAATATTTTCTTTTCCGATTTTGTCAAGCCTTGCTGCTTCTTCGTTATCTGCTGTGCGGTTACGTCGGTCAAAATAGGTTTTAGCTTTATTTTGATAAATAACACCCAGCGTTTCATAGGCTGCAGGATCATTAGGACGATGCTCAAGAGCAACTTTTATTTCTTTTTCCGCTCTGTCAGTTAGCTCAACCATTTCGTCCATCAGCTGTTCATTTTCACTGCTGAGAGATTCAATCTTACTCTTTATTTCATCCTTTTTAGATTGATCTGCCTGGTTGAACTTCTTTTGCAGTTTCATGATTTCTTGCGAATTGGTACCCAAGGTATCTCTGATCCGCATTGCTTGTTGATAGATCTTGGTACCCATGACCAATCGGTATTGTGGATTTTCAGGGTCCTGCTCAACAAGTTTTTCAAGAGTAGAAATTGCTTTTTGATCTTTTCCAACTCTTCCGTAGGCGTCAGCAAGAGCAGAAGCAATGCGTTCACTCCCGGGATACCGTTCTTGTCCATCTTCGAAAACTTCTACTACTTTGTCATGTTTGTCTAAATTATAATAGTAGTTGCCCAAGTGTAGATAATCTACCGTATCAATTTTTGACTCAGGGATTATCTTCATGTACTTCTCTTTGGAAGAGACAGCTTCTTCAAATTCATTGTTTCTTGCTGCAATTTGGGCAAGAACATTCCAAGAGCTGGCGCTATCTGGTTGAACTTTAGTAGCATTGCGCAGATGATGCAATGACTGCTCCATTGGGTTCTCTACGGAGCTCCTCACACTGTCATTTGTAGCAAGATCAACACCGCGTCGAAATTCAGTTTGCCAAATGGCGACCTTAACTCCGGAAATATTATTTATTTCGCCGGGTACGTTTTCAGAAGTGTCAGCAACACTTTTTGCGGTTTCAAAAGCATTGTTCATTTGTTTATAATATTCAGTTCGCTCGGTAGGGTCTTCCTTAGAACGACCGAGTTCACCAAGTGCAACGGCTTTGTAATAATATCCTAAAGGATCACCGGGATACTTTTCAATGGATTTTTCAGCTGAAGAAATTGCGGCTTCGAAATCCTGATTTTTAAGATTGTTTTGCGCTTCGTCGGCTAATGGGTTTGAAGTTCCGCAACCTATTAATATCGCCGCGAGCAATGTTACAAGTAGATGTGGTAATTTTTTAATAAACATGGTTTCTGATTGCTATAAATTCAATGTTATTAGAATATCCATTCGTAAGTGCAGAAAGTAATCATATATAGTCCTTTCTGCAATATTAATGCATAATTTTATTATATTACGTACATAAAAAATAACAGTCTATTAACCCAGGTATCAATATATGTTCGGCAGCAGTCATTTCGAAAGTCATCACTACAACGGTTATGAATATCTCAACATTTCAAAAGGAACAGAAGATTCTGCCAGTCTAGTTTTTTTGCATGGTATGTTTGGGGGATTAAGTAATTATGATGCATTAGTTGAATATATAGATGACTATAATATTTATGTTCCATCTATCCCGCTCTATGAGTTTAAGGCCCGAAAGCTGACCTTTACGAATTTGGCGAAATGGCTGCATTCTTTCATGGAGGCATTGGAAATCACAAATCCTATCTTATTGGGTAATTCCATGGGAGGACACTTGGCCCTTGAGTACACGGTGCAACATCCGGAGAATGTTCAGGCATTGATTTTAACTGGAAGTTCTGGGCTGCAAGAACGAGATTTTGGATCCACTTTTCCTCGTCGCAACGATCGTGATTATGTGCGTAAACAAGCAGCAATTACATTTTATGATGATGATTTTGTTACGGAAGAACTCATGGATGAAATAATGGAAGTGATTAATGATCGATCGAACTTGTTGAACGTGTTGGCCATTGCCCGGGAAACACACGAGTACAGCATGGAAGATTATCTGGCTGATATCGATCAAGAAGTGTTGTTGATTTGGGGTAAGCAGGATGAGATTACGCCTCCCGAAGTTGCCGAACAGTTTCAGCAAGATTTGCCCAATTCTCGTCTTAAATGGATAGATCAATGTGGGCATGCTCCTATGATGGAACATCCCGAGAAATTCGCCTTTTATCTGAATGAGTTTTTACTGGAATTAAAAAATAAAAATGCAACTTCAATTAAATAATATATTATAGATCATGAAGAAGATTATTCATACATCAAGTGCACCAGAAGCTATTGGTCCTTATAGTCAGGCAGTTGTCCATGACGACATAGTGTATTGCTCGGGACAAATAGGATTAGATCCCGACAGCATGGAGTTTGTGGGAGATGATGTTAGTTCTCAGGCAGAACAAGTTATGCAAAATTTAAAGGCTGTTTTGGACGAGGCCGGCTCCGGTTTTGATAAAGTTATCAAGTGTAGCATTTTTCTGGATGATATGGATAACTTTGGGACCGTTAATGAGATTTATGGTAAGTATTTCGAAAATGAACCGCCTGCTCGAGAAACGGTTGCAGTAAAAACGCTACCGAAAAACTGCAAGGTCGAGATTGGCTGTACTGCACATCTTTAAACAGTAAGACAGTTTTTGTAAAAAATAGGGAGAAACTGCGCGCAGTTTCTCCCTATTTTTTATTTCTTCCTTTTTAATTCAAAAACCTGTTCTGTTTTGTTTCCCATTTTATCATAGGCAATAACCTTAACGTTCATAGAGGCGGCGGGCACGAAATTAGGATGATAATAAACAAAGCGATCATTTTCAGGTTCAAATTCGGCAATGCCCTGGTTGTTATTGACGAATATCTTAGATCTGGAATAATCAATACCAGAAAGATTATCGATAGCATCGATATATATGACCCATTTGTCATCGGCACGCTGCCGTATGTATGGGTTAGATATTTTAGGTGCTGTTAGATCTCTTATCAAAGAAAAATGTCCCATCGTTTTAGCTTTGCCGATAATATGAGAGCTTGTAAAGCATGTAGGAATTAATTCCCAGTCCTCATCTTCTTGATCAAAACTATAGAATGAGAGCTTAGACGTATCGGTTAAAGCTCTATTACGGGTGGTATAAAATGAAAACTCTTCGTTAACCGGGTAGGCATTCGGAATTAAATCTACGGTTAAGGAATCTTTGTTAAAGCTATTAACAGACATGCCCACCGAAACCGTATCAGTAAATGCTTGGTCAGGAAATACTGCAAAATGGTTTTGGTCTGCGGCAGAAATGAAAGAGGTGGAATTAGGAGTGATTCGGTAGAGTTGAAGTGGTCCTGATTCCGGGGTATGAACAAAGCGATATTTTTGACCCGTTAAATTTACCGATATGCCGTTGGCATGTTCAACAAGTTGATTTTTATTACCTAAATCAATTGTCGTGTACTCATATTGATTGTATGGAATGATCACCCAATCTGAAAACCAGTTCCAATGCTCGGGGGATATATTACTTAGGGTTGAATTACGATTTGTAAATAATCGATTCTCTTGTTGAGGTGAGGTATCGGAAACTTTCAAAGTGAGTTTGGCTGTAGAATTATTGCCATAATAATCTTTTGCCGTGATAGTAACATTATGCGTTCCCGAGGGTAGATTTAAGCCTTCATTATGACGGTTTGTGTTATAAAATGGGAGGGAGTTTCCATCTGTTACATATAGTCGCTGGAATCCCTTGTCTGTATCTTTTAGAAGGGGATAGACGCGGTCAATAAACATCTGGTGCGTTTCATTATACGAGAAACTGTCAACTTTAGAACTAAAAAGCTGCTTTCCATTTACTTTAAGATTAAGCTCATAAACAGCATATGTGTTGTGGACATTATTAGATTGATCAAAAGCATTAACGCCCAACCCTACCGGCCCGTTTACTGTGATTGTTCCAAAGCTATATGTTCCATTACTAACTTTTGGTCTTTTTGTGTAGATGGCATTATTCCCTTCAATAGTTGATTTAAAACTGAGCGGTTCAATAGAAAGTCCGCGAATTTGTGGGGGAATGTTATCTTTAACTGATAAATTTGTCAGCAGGGGATTAAATGGTTTGTGAGTGGGTGTTCGAAGCTCAAAATGAAGGTGGGGTGGACCGATGCCGGATGCGCCACTGTATCCGATGAGGTCACCCTGCTTGACCTTAATATTACGCCAACCCCAGAATTTCTCTATTTCAAACTGATAGTTTTCAGCAAAACGAACAGAATCAGCCAGTTGCTGAAGTTCATCGTTGAAAGATAGTAGGTGTGCATATATTGAATAAGAGCCATCGTTGTGTTTTAAGTAGATCACTTTGCCATAGCCTCGTGGGCCAATAGCAACGCGATCGACGATGCCATCTCGCGTAGCGTAAACTTCATATCCCTTCCGTCCCCAGGTTTTAATATCTAAAGCAGCGTGAAAGTGTGCCGCTCTTGTTTCGCCAAAAGTAGAAGAAAGGTAATGGCTGGCTTCTGTTGGCCATAGATAGTAGCCTTGTGTTGGATCAAAGGAATTCGACTCTTGGGCTGATGATGGGTGAGCAAAAATCCCAATAAAAAGAGTAAAAAGGAGAAGGCGAATGTTCATCGGTTAATCCACAGTTACAGAAATTGTTGTCAGTCCATTATCTAAAGAAGCCTCAATTTTGTCTCCTTGGGTTATAGCTGAGACTCCTTTAGGGGTGCCGGTTAAGATAACATCACCAGGTTGGAGGGTAAAAATGGTTGACAAATAGTGAATGAGGTCAGTTACGGTGTGAATCATCAGCTTAGTACTGTCTGATTGGCGAATTTCGCCATTTACTGATATCTGTAAATTAAGATTTTGGGGATCTTCGACCTGATCCTTTTTGATAAAAGTACTGAGAGGAGCAAAGGTATCAAATCCTTTAGCTACGGTCCATGGATGCCCTTTTTCTTTAGCCTTTTGCTGAATATCGCGAGCGGTAACATCAATCCCAATGCCGTAACCCCCAACATGTTCCAAGGCTTTTTCTTTTGGGATATTCGTACCACCCTTATCAATAGCAACGGCTAATTCTACCTCATGATGCACATTTTTACTTTGGGGAGGAATCTGAATGCTCTCACTATCAAAAATGATGGTGCTGGTCGGTTTTAGAAAAACAAGCGGCTGGCTTGGAACTTCATTGTTGAGTTCTTGGGCGTGCTCAACATAGTTACGACCAATACAAAAAAGGTTGCGAAATTGTAGGTGGGGCAGACCCGGTATATTTTTCTTTTCCATAGAAGGTAATATAAAAAAAGCCTTGGTCTGTTAAGAAACCAAGGCTTTAAAATCTGGTAAAAAAGTACTGTTATGAAACAGGCTCAACACTTACATATTTACGTCCACCGGAGCGAACGCGGAAGGTAACCTGTCCGTCAGCTTTGGCAAAAAGGGTGTCGTCGCCGCCACGGCCCACATTATCGCCGGGGTGGAATTTAGTACCACGCTGACGTACGATAATATGTCCGGCTTTAACAACTTCTCCGCCATATTTTTTAACTCCAAGTCGTTTCGAAATCGAATCACGACCGTTTTTTGTAGATCCTTGTCCTTTCTTATGCGCCATAACAATCTAAAATTTCTGAATTATCCTTCTTGCTTACTGTTCCATGCATCCAAAACGGTAACCCGTTCTTCATCATCGGGAACAAATCCTTTGAGATCTTCAAGATCAGTATTTCTGATATGACTGATAGCCTCTTTTGCTGTCATATCAGTAGATATTTGTCCTGTGTCTTCAGAATCAGAAGTATCTTTTGCTTTCTCAGCTTTTTTCTTACTTCCACTGCCGGAAGTAGAAATGCTGTTGATCTCTATTTGGGACATCGGTTGACGGTGTCCGCGTTTAACTTGATATCCCTTGCGACGTTTCTTTTTGAAGACAATAACTTTGTCTGATTTTACATTATCAAGCAAAGTTGCTTCAACAGCAGCACCTTCAACAACAGGCTGACCTACTGTTACATTACCGTCATCATTTGTTAATAATACTTCGTCAAAAGTAAGCTTTTGATCGGTTTCGTCACTTTGCTTGTCAACAAATAGGACATCGCCTTCTGAAACGCGATATTGATGTCCACCTATTTTTACTACTGCGTACATCTAATTGTCTAATTTTGTGTTGTAAATTCTTTTGGCTAGAGAATGCCAAATATAAGCTTTTCGAAGCTCAAAGCAAAGCTAAAAATCTTATGAATTATAGTTGTTAAAATTGTATTATTGGAATGAATTACATCAAACAAAAAAGAAATTGCTATGGAGAAGAATTTGCCTGATTTGCATGAACAAGCTTTTATGTTTAAAAATGGGAAACGTTTACAACACGACGGGGGACGAGCATGGATTAAGGATTCCCAGCTTTATGAGGCTCGTAAAGATGGAAATGGTAAATTGAAGACCGTACATCAAAAAAAGGATGCTGACCGCGTTGAAGAAGCCCAGGATCACAAACCCTCTCTCTAATTATTTGCAACCTATTTATCTATAATGAAATACGTCCGGCTTCGATCTTGGATAGTTTTGATAACTTTGGTAGTCGGTGTCATCGTTCTACTTAACTATTCTGCCGGTGGGTCGGGACCGTATAAAAGTGCGAATCCCGTTACGGATTCGCTGCTTACTGCAACTTATACGGACTTATATGAAGCTGTTACCCAGCGAAATATAGAGCTCCTAGAACCTTTTTTATCTCACCAACACCCCAAAGTACGAGAGCAAGCATGGCGGGCATTTGCCAATACCCCTGTCAATTCGATTGATCAATTTATTGAACTTGCCAAGGAGCAGAATTCTGAGGCCTCTTGGCTTGGAATAAGTAAACATGCTATTACTGCAAGTGAGATTAGAGAGCTCGAACAAAGCTGGGTCAAACGTCCTGAATTACGTTCGGGAATTTCGAGAGCGCTTGGCCAACAGGGAGATCAGCAAACACTTGCTTTTTTGGTCGATCAGTTGAATAAAAATTTAGGGAAAAGTGAATACCCCATGGCACTGGCAGTGGGGCGGCTGGTGGAGCAATTTGATATAGCTTATAATAAACAAGTTCGGATTATTCAAAAGGCATTTAGTACCGAAAATTATAAGGCTACTCGGGCTTATTTGTATGGTTGGTATCGTAGTGATGAGTCTCGATTAACTGCTGCTGCCCAAGATACCTTATTTAATCGATGGCAATTGATGGGAACGGGAATGAGTCGGGATGTGGATCAATACATAAATAAGATTCTCCCCGATCGTACGACTCATACCTTGACTATTTTCTACAATGGTGAACAAATGCTCGATCATGAAGCTCAGCTGGCATATGAGTTGGCTATGTCTATTGGCAAAGTGCCCTTGAATGATAAAAATTCGTTAGCAGCCAAAATTTTATTGACGAATGAAAATCCTCATGTCCAGATTCAAACGCTTAGGAGTTTGGATGGTAGTATCGAAAAGGATAATGACCTTTATCAATATATTGAGGATGAAATGCTATCCGATGAACGTTTAGCTGATGCTGTTTGGCTACAGGCCGTAGCGACAATGCAACAGGTAAATGAGCAGATTGTTGATAACCATCAAGACCGACTTGCAAGCATTCCTGATGAAAATCCTTATTTATGGCCTGAGGTATTGGGGATTTATCAGCAGTACGAGTCCGAAGAAAACTACTTGCAGCGCATTGGAGATTTAATTAGTGAAGGTGAGTCGTTGCCTGCAATGTACGCGCTGCAAAGTTTAGCAAGTATGGTGCAGTACGATGTAGATATAGTTAAAAAGCATAGGCAGCAAATACGAAATATTGTTTTTAGTGCATTGGATCTCGGAGATCGTGGCGTGACTTATACAGCGACATCGTTATTGGAGAATGAATCACTTTTTGGAGCACAAGATTTTGATCGCATAAACGGGAGCCTGTCAGTTTTTTTACTTCCCGGCGATATCGAAGTTTATCAGAACTTTGGTTCGCTGTATAAAGAGCGATTTGAGGAGCAGGCCAGGCCGGTTATCGACTCGCTTGCTTCTAAAAGTTATGTGCCGCTGAATCGTTCACTGGCAGATGCCGGATGGGATGTTGAGGTACCGGAAGAATCCCAAACGGATTTTCGGTTGCCCGATTGGGATCGCCTTTGGGAACTCGGGCCCAAGCCGACGTTACTTTTGGAAACTGAAAAAGGTAGAATCCATATTGAGATGAATACACTCAGTGCTCCCGCCACGGTGGCAATGATCGACAGCTTGAATAGTGCGGAACATTATGATGATGTGCCGTTCCACCGCGTAGTTCCCAACTTTGTAGTACAGGGCGGAGATATTGAACGTGAGGATGGTTTTGGTGGCCCCGACTTTGTGGTTCCCACCGAAGCATCAGAAGAGGAATTTGTGCGTGGGGCAGTTGGTACTGCCAGTGCAGGTCCTGATACCGAGGGTAGCCAATATTTTATAATGCATCAGTGGAAGCCACATCTAAACGGAAATTATACACGATTTGGAAAAGTCACTGACGGAATGGATGTAGTGGATAGGATTGTGAAAGGAGATAAAGTACTATCGACTACCTGGTATTAATGGTTGATCATCGAGTGTATCAGGATCTTTGAATATTACCTTGGTATGAAATTCCCCGTTTTCTCCCATGGGATCGATCTCATTAAGCCGCCGAAGCTGCATCACTAACTTTTGATCATAGGATTCTCCTGTTTTTAATAGTGATTGGAAGTCTTCTTCAACTGCGCTTATTTTTATCTCTATCGACTTTAGAAGTAATATAGGAAGCAGTTCGTTTAGATCTTTTTTCCATATAGGGAATAGGCATGAATATCCCATTTCGTTAAACACGTTTTCGCGCCATTGTCGAATGTCTTCCAAATACCAATCACCAAATATGAGATTATCGATGGGTTCTTCTAATTTATTCAGGGCATTTTCAATCCGTTCCAGATAAATATCATTAGGACAGTTGGAGGGTAGGGGGACGGAAATAAGATCCAAGTTAAGATGATCTGCCTGTTCCTTTATTTCAGATAGCGGGATATTTTGATGAGGAACAACATCATTGGACTCATCATAGGTTGTGAGCAGTTTTAAATCCGCCTTCGGATGCGATTCTCTGAAAAAATGAAGCGCTAAATAGGCATCCTTGCCGCCGCTCCAAAAAAGAATATGCATGGTACGAGAAGTTAGTTAGGAAATCGGTATGTAATTATAGAAGATCGATTCTGAATTCTGATTACTGAATTCCTATATTAGGGCGCAAGTTCAGATTCTATAAGATAAAAATATTCATTAACGTTTTAATTTAAGATAGGTTTTGATGAGCAGCGAGATTCAAAAAGTACATCTGCGAACTAAGGGGATACTTCCCGTTCAAAAATTGCGTGTATTGGCAAATGCAGGCATAATTTCTCATGCTGATGGATATCCATTGCAGGATGATCAGTTTCAGCCTAATTCAATAGATCTGCGTTTAGGGGAAAAGGCCTATAGGGTACGATGCAGTTTTCTGCCCGAAGATGAATCGGTTGATCAGAAGCTGGAAAAGCTCAGTCAGTATGATTTTTCAATAACTGATGGAGCTATTTTAGAACCCAATTGCGTATACATCATTCCGCTGCTCGAAGAGCTGCATTTACCGTCGCACATCTCACCGCAGAAAACATTATTTAATGGTAACGAAAACGGAGTGGATTACCAGATTGTATCCGGAGAGCACCTTTCTGCGAAGGCCAACCCCAAGAGTACCACCGGGCGCCTCGATGTCTTTACGCGGGTAATCACAGATTATTCGCACCGTTTTGAAGAAATAAGATCAGGCTATAAAGGGAAAATGTACTTAGAAGTTGTTCCCAAGTCGTTCCCCATAAAAGTTAAAACGGGACATAGATTGAATCAGTTACGCATTCGGCATGGGTATACCGTGCTTTCCGATCAGGATATTTTGCGCACACACAGTTCCGATCCGATGCTTTTTACCGAGGGCGGGAATCCTGTGGATGTAGACGAACTGAAAGTTAATAACGGACTCTTTTTGAGCGTAAATTTACACGCCTCAGAAGGTAAAATTGTAGGATACAAGGCTAAAAAGCATCGCGACTATATCGATCTTGACAATATTAACCATTATGAGGTTTCGGAATTTTGGGAGCCTATTTATCATCAGCCGGATGATCATCTTATTTTAGAACCGGAAGCATTTTATATTTTTGCCTCTAAAGAGCGTTGTCGCATTCCGGAATATTTAGCTGCTGAAATGATTGCTTATGATACGGGATCGGGTGAGCTGCGAACCCATTATGCCGGCTTTTTTGACAGTGGTTTTGGCGGCCGAGTGGAGGACAAAGGAGCACGCGCTGTGCTTGAAGTCCGTTCGCACGATGTACCTTTTTTAATAGAAGACGGACAAACGTTTTGCAGTATGAAATTTGAACCAAACACCGAAGTTCCTGAATTTGTGTATGGCGATGATATTGAGAGTAATTATCAGGGACAAGAACTTCGATTAGGAAAGCATTTTAAACAATAGTAGATAAGAGCTGAATTATTATGGCTCCAAATAATGTAACAGAATGTATTTGTCACGATCGGGCGTTTGTCGAAATAAAACAGTACGCCAATCAAAATAATGTTAGCTCACTTGATGAGCTTCAAAACCAGAATTATTGCAGCAACAACTGTGGGCTATGTGCTCCGTATGTTGAAATTGTTTTGGAAACCGGACAGACGGAGTTTGTTCCCGGTGAACCATTTCGAAAAAAACGATAAGTGATGAATATTTTTTATGCTCCTCCATCACAGATAAACAATGGGTTTGCTGAGCTTTTAGATCAGGAGGCCGTCCATGCCTCCAAGGTGATGAGAGCCCGGGAAGGGGACAAGTTGGTGATTGTAGATGGGGAAGGTGGCCGCTACAAGGGAGTAATTCGCCGGATTACAAAAAAATCCGTGCAAGTAGAAATTGAAGATGTGCAACATCAGTCCCGTTCAAAACCACACCTTATTTTAGGGATGGGAATCATCAAGAAAAGAGATCGGCTGGAATTTGCTGTGGAAAAGGCTATAGAGTTGGGGGCATCTCAAATAGGTCTATTTCGAAGTGAACGTACGATCAAAGAAAATGTGCGCATGGATCGTCTGGAATCGATTGCAATTTCGGCGATGAAACAGAGTTTGCAATCACATCTTTGTAATGTGAATATTTACCGCTCGTTGGATATGATGCTGGAGGCTATTTCAGCGGATACTATTTTGGTTGCCCACGAAAAAGTAGGTGAAACTAAGACACGTATTGACTCCAAAAGCATTCATGATTCTGATAGAACACTTTTATTGGTAGGTCCAGAAGGAGGGTTCTCGGAATCTGAAATTAGTGACCTTACAGATGAGGGAGCGGAGTTAGTTTCATTGGGACCTAATCGATTGCGTGCAGAAACGGCTGCAATAGCCTTTATGAGTCAGTTCCTATAAATAAGAAAGCCCGACTCTTGGAGCCGGGCTTGTTAAGTCGTCGTTTAAAAATGCTTAGTACCGATTAGTCGATGGGGTGGTGTGCGTAGCAGCGTACTCTTCCAGCTTTGCTACCTCATCCCACATATTCATTGCTTCATCGATGGTTTCATCAAGTTTATTTCTGACGGGATAATATTTTTTGAGTCCCCAAACCTGTCGCGCCAATTCTGCTTTGATAAGTCCACGAGGCATCCATTCAATTTCCTCAAAATGTCCCTCAGGAACAAAGAGAGTATCAGATTTAAAATCAGGTTTTGATAGTGTATCGGTTACTATCATATTGTTTTCTTTGAGGCGGCTAAAAACTTCATTTATCTGCTCTTCCGACCACTCAAATTCTTTGTTGAACTGATCAAAGTTGTTCTCCCATCTTTTGCGGAAGGCATCTCCGTTTTCATCCAGATAATCACGAACGAAATTAAAGCCGACCCGATTGCGGAGCATATAATTAGCTACAATCTTTGATTGGGCTGTATCAGGCTGTACAATATGGTCGGGGACAATTCCGCCGCCACCGTAAACCGTTCGCCCGGCATCAGTAGAATATTTCAATGAGTCAGGGACATGGGATACAAATTCCATGGCATCGCCCTTGGCATCAACACCGCGCTGATAGATTTCGTAGGCATATTCCTCACCGCCCTTTTTGTTGTAGGGTTTCTGTATCAATCGGCCCGAGGGCGTATAATACTTGGAGATCGTAACGCGAATTTTGCTGGAGTCAACCAATTCGTATTGCTGCTGTACCAGCCCTTTACCGAATGTACGTCGTCCTACAATCCATCCGCGATCGTGATCCTGAACAGCACCGCTTACAATTTCACTTGCGGAGGCTGATCCCTCATCAACGAGAATCATGAGTGGTTTATCTTTGAAGAATCCGTCACGCCGTGAGTAATAGGCCGAGGTAAATCGGGTATGCCGGCTTTTGGTAGAAACAATTTTTGTGCCTCTGGGGAAGAACTCTTCGGTAATAGCAACAGCTTGGCTCAGATAACCGCCCGGATTACCTCTCAAGTCCAACAGCAGGCGTTCCATACCTTTGTCTTGGAGGTTTTTCATAGCCTCCATAAACTCTTCATGGGTGGTTTGGATAAACTTATCCATTTTGATATAGCCGGTCTTTTCATCCATCATGTAAGCGGCTCCAATAGAGTAGAGGGGTATATCATCACGGACAATGGTAAACTCAATGGGATCTTTTACATTTGGTCGCTTAATGGTTACATCGACCTCAGAACCTTTGGGCCCACGTAGCGTATTACGAACATCCTCATTCGTAAATCCTATTGCACTTTTACCGTCAATTTTAATGATGCGATCTCCGGATCGAATGCCAAGTGCATCACTGGGACCGCCCGCAATGGCTGTAATTACCGTAATGGTGTCTTGAATGACATTAAATTGTACGCCAATACCCTGAAATTTGCCCGAGAACTCATCGTCGATGTCATCACTCAGTGAAGGTTCAATATAAACCGAGTGTGGATCTAACCCCTTAAACATAGATTGAAGCGCATCTTCGGTGCGCTCTGTCATATCTTCATCAGGATAGTTATTGGTGATATAAAGATATGCTTGTTCAAATTTATCGACCGATTCGCCAAGATTTTTAATTTTTAAATCCTCAAAAGTAGTATCGGCCGGGGTGTTTTTAAGATTTGCGGTACTGTCTGATAGATTTTTGACCAGTCCTTTGACACTGTTTTTATACAGTTCTGTGACCTCAACTTTATCAACATAATTGTCGATTATACGTCGTTGTGTCTGAACGTATTTTTTGATGTTTTTTTGTAATGTGTCATTTCCGGGAACGACGGTTTCAACGCCGGCAAGCCAGAAAGAAGACAGTACAAAAAGGGTTACAATATTGGGGATGATAAACTTTTTCATGCTCATAGTGCAAAAAGGTATTGGTGATTATATTGCAGTAGTTACTTCCTAAACGTACCGCTACAGAAATAACGTATTAACGTAAGCAAATGAGTACCTGCTGTGTTAATCTGTAAGTAGTTGATTAATTTGATGTTTGTCAACGTAGAATTACAGAATATATTGACTTAAATCTTTGTCTTTAACAAGATCATCCAGCTGTTTGTTCACATAATCTTTATCAATAGTGATATCGCCGGAGCTAATATCATCGGGGACAGCAAATAACAGCTCATCCAGCAGTGATGATAAGATGGTATGCAGTCTTCGGGCCCCGATATTTTCTACGCGGTCGTTTACCTGAGCAGCAATTGAGGCCACTTCCTTTAGAGCATTTTCCGTAAATTCAATATCCACGCCCTCAGACTTTAACATCGCTTGATACTGTTTGGTTAACGCATTTTTGGGTTGCGTTAAGATGTCAAAGAAATCCTCTTCAGTAAGAGAGTTAAGCTCTACGCGAATAGGGAAGCGACCCTGCAATTCCGGAATAAGATCCGAAGGTTTGGAGACGTGAAAAGCTCCTGAGCCAATAAAAAGCATATGATCGGTTTTCACCATGCCGTGTTTTGTAGAAACATTGCTGCCTTCTACAATAGGAAGCATATCACGCTGTACGCCCTGTCGACTTACATCGGGTCCACCGCCGCCACCGCCTTTGCTGTTATTGGATGACTCGGCCACCTTGTCAATTTCATCAATAAAGATAATGCCTTGCTTCTGAACACGTTCCAACCCTTCTTGAACGGCCGATTCGTGATCAATAAGCTTTTCGGCTTCTTCTTCTAATAGAATTTCGCGGGCTTCCTCAATGGTAACCTTACGTTTGGTTTTCTTTTGTCCACCTAAATTGCCCAGCATATCCTGTAGGTTGATACCCATTTCTTCCATGCCGCCCTGGGGACCAAAGACCTGCATCATGGGGGAACGACCGGATTTTTGCACTTCAATTTCTATTTCTCGCTCATCAAGTTCTCCGTTGCGGAGTTTCTCGCGAAATTTCTTGCGCGTGCGTTCATTCAACTCCTGATCAGAAGCGCTTTGGGGATTAAAATCCTGATCACCTGAATTGGCATCAAACCCGGGTGAACTGTTATTACTATTACCTTGGTTTTTCTTTACAGGAGGGATGAGGATATCTAAAATGCGTTCTTCGACGATCTCACGGGCTTCTTCTTCCACACGATCGCGCATCTCCGTTTTGACCATATTAATGGCGATATCCGTGAGGTCACGAATCATTGACTCCACATCGCGGCCCACATAGCCAACTTCCGTAAATTTGCTTGCTTCAACCTTAATGAAAGGGGCTTCCGCAAGCTTAGCCAAGCGTCGAGCAATTTCGGTTTTACCGACCCCGGTAGGACCGATTAAAAGAATATTATTTGGTAAAATTTCATCTCTGATTTCTTCGTCGGCATTCATGCGACGCCATCGGTTACGCAGAGCAATGGAAACCGATCGCTTTGCATCATCCTGTCCAACAATATACTTGTTTAATTCCGCTACAACTTGTTGCGGCGTAAGATTTTTTTGTGTAACTGTCTTTTGTAAAGTACTCATCAATCTTCAATTTCTAATATGCTCAGGTTATGATTCGTATAGATACAGATGTCTGCTGCAATATCGAGTGCTTTATGCACCATCTCACGGGCTGATAAATCGGGAGCATTCTCCTTTAATGCCCGTGCAGCGGCAAGCGCATAATGTCCGCCACTGCCGATGGCTAAAATCTGATCATCGGGTTCGATAACATCTCCCTGACCCGAAATCAGCAGAGCCTGATCTTTACTCATTACGACCAAAAGAGCCTCAAGTTTTCGTAAAAATTTGTCTTGCCGCCACTCTTTGGCCATCTCAACGGCGGCGCGTTTTAAATTTCCATTATACTGTTTTAGTTTTTCTTCATATTTCTCAAAGAGGGTAAAGGCATCGGCTGTAGAGCCGGCAAAACCGGCAGCAATTTTTCCTTCGTACAGGCGACGCACTTTATTAACGGTAGCCTTCATCACTGTATTTTCCATTGTTGCCTGTCCGTCGCCGCCAAGGGCAGCCTCTCCGTTGTGAATAATGCCTAATACAGTTGTTGCTTTTATCTCAGGTAAACTCATCGAATTCTATTCTGTTTCAATTCTTTTGGGATTAAAAGTATTGGTTAGGAGTCAGACTTGTAGTACTTCGACTTTGAGCTGTCTCCTGATCGACTTGGACGCGGCTTTCGCTTGTCTCGTTTTTGACGTCCGCCCGAACCGGATCCATTATCTTTCTTGTAATAATCCAGGTCGCCTCTTCCCGGACGGTCATCGAGATCGTCCAAATCACTTGTTTCATTTTCAATAAGCTCATCGATGTTATTTTCCTGCATAACCACATCCGTAATATCGATATCAGAACCGGCGATGGTAGCTTTATACTCGTTCAACGAAATAGAATCATCAGCGACAAGTGTGATTTTGAGCCAGTAGCGGAACATCCATTTTCGACGAATGCTAAGTAAGCCTTTTTCCAGATACGCCTTTAGATATGGGTTGATATAAATATCAACGGCGCGATAATCGGTAGTAGTGCGGAATTTGCTGAGCCAAGCGTCAAGGTCGGCAATAATAGTGTTTTTGGTGACTACGCTACCTGATCCACCGCATGTTGGGCATACTTTTGAGACAGAGTTGACCACACTCGGCCGGATACGCTGACGCGTAATTTGAACCAGCCCAAAATCACTCATGCCAATAACATTGGTCTTGGCGGGGTCTTTCTTGAATTCTTTTTTGAGCTCGTCGTAAATTTTCTTGCGATTTTTATCATTGCGCAGATCAATAAAGTCAACGACAATAATTCCCCCGATATCTCGCAGGCGCAGTTGCTTCGCTACTTCGCGCGCTGCCTCAAGATTTGTTTTCAGTGAATTATCTTCTTGTTTCTCTTTGGCGGCGTAGGGGCCGGAGTTTACATCTACCACATACATGGCTTCAGTCTGCTCAAAAATAAGGTACCCGCCAGATGGCATACGCACACGCGGACTAAAGATGGAATCCACATCTTTGGCAACCTTCATGAAATCAAAGATATGCTCACGTCCTTTATAGAGCTCTACATTCGGGAGCATCTGTGGCGCAACCTGGCTGACATAGGATTTAATCTTTTTGTGCATTTCGGGATCGTCAACCAACACGCGGTCGTATTGCTTGGCAAAAAGGTCACGAACCAAGCTCTCGGTCATATCAAGATCTTTATAAAGAAGCTCCGGGGGTTCAGCTGTTTCAAGGCGCTCCAGAATACGTTCCCACTTCTTGAGAACATCGCGCATATCATCCTCAATAGATTGCTCATCTTGTCCTTTAGCAACCGTTCGGATGATAACCCCAAATCCATCGGGAACCATTGAGCTTACAATGCTTTTGAGACGCCGACGCTCTTTGTAGTTATTTATTTTGCGGGATACGGCTACATAATCACCCATGGGAATGAGCACAAGAAAACGTCCCGCAACGGTAATATCCGTAGAGATACGCGGTCCCTTAGAGCCAATAGGCTCTTTAACGATTTGAACCAATAGCTTTTGACCGGGATTGAGAATTTTACCCGCCCAGTTCTGCTTCTCGTAATTGGATATCTGGTTGAAGTCCGTCTTTTTGAGCTCCTCGCGCACATTCTTATGAATGGCATCGCGCCCGTTAAGCATTTGAACATACTCTTTCAGATGGTCGCCTGCGTCAGAAAAGTGCAGAAAAGCATCTTTAGGGGTACCCATGTCAATAAAGGCTGCACGGATACCGCTCATCACTTTGTGAACTTTCGCCAGGTAGATATTACCTACCGTGCGCTGGTTTTCATCAGATTCTATAAAAAGTTGGGCCAGTTCGCCGTTTTCCAGCAGAGCTATCCGGGTCTGCTTTCCCGAAGCGTGAATAATGATTTGATTTTTCATTGAAATATTCTTCTTTCACGCAGTTGCTGTCCTCCGGACGTATAATCCTGATCAGTAAATCAATAGCTTTCATAATAACAACAGTCTTACAGTTCGTTCGTCTTAGCGGGATTTCAGCAACCGCTAAATTAAAATTCCTGTTAGGAGAAAAATTTGTTTGTGTAATAAGGTCGTATTCAGAGGAGGGTATGTCTTGCAGGAAACGATCACAAGAAATCAGCGAGTTCATAAACTTCGCCGCATTCTTCAAAAAGAAGTTCAAATGCTTCCAAAAAGTGAATAAAACCTTAAGTAGTGCTTGTGAGTAAATAATATGCTGCAAAAGGTAAACCTAAATTATTTAAAATCTCTGAATACTTGGTACAAAGTATCACATTAATATACAAGTAGTTTTGCTATTATGTAAACGGTAAATTTTTTGATGGAGTTCGCGAAGCGGTCATATTTGGGAGGTATGCAAAGGGAGGATCAAATGGCTGCAATTGGGATATTGTTAACATTTTTGGTTTTCATTCGTACGGATAACACACCTTTTAAAAAAAAGAAACCTCATACAGAATGATTTCAATGATGAAATTACTGACTGTGCTTAGTAAATCGAAGTTAACTGCTCTTGTCATATTGCTGCTTAGTATCTTTGCATTGCCGATGCAGGCGCAAGATCGGGAACCGATCAAAGTGATGTTTTTGGGAACTACCCACCTCGATAACCCCGGTAGAGATGCTATAAATATGGAGGTTCCGGATGTACTTACCGATCAAAAGCAAAAAGAATTGAAGGATATTCGAGATGTATTAGCTGAATTTAATCCCAATAAAGTTGCACTGGAAGTTCAAAGGAAGTATCAGTCAGCTTTTGATTCGTTATATCAAAAATTTCGTGCAGGTCAAATTGATACTTTTTCGACCGGTGACTTTGTATCGAAACGCAGTGAGCAGTATCAGATTGGCTTTAAGCTGGCGAACCGGTTAAATCACAATCACGTGTATGCCGTGGATCACTATATCCCGATGAACATGGGCAAGATGATGAGGTTCGCCAAAAAACATCAGCCTGAATTCTTAGAATATTTCAAAGAGTACAAAAGTAGTCGCCATATCATGATAAAAGACAGTTTGTTGCAAAATGGCACCTTGCTTGAGCTCTACCAATATATGAATACCGAACAGAGCGTGAAGAAATACCACGAACCTTATGTGCGATCACTTTCGTTGTCAAATGACACCTCATTTGTCGGAGCGGATGTGACGGCTGATTATTACAGGAGAAATCTGCGCATTTTTGCAAACCTTATGAAAATTGCCGAGCCGGGCGATCGCATATTTATGATGTTTGGGGCCGGACATTCCCCCTTCATACGTCCACTGCTAAAAGATTCTCCACGCATCGAGTTCGTTGACCCGATGGATTACCTGGAGTAAGGACAGAAAATATGAAACCTGGTTGTGCAGCTCTGCTGTGCAACCAATATTTATGCAGGAGCTTTACTCTTCTTGTTGCGTTCGTGTTATACGAGCACCAACAGTGGTAAGCTTCTCTTCCAGATCTTCGTAGCCCCGATCAAGGTGATAAATACGCAAGACATCGGTTTTCCCTTTGGCTACCATACCGGCCAGAACTAAACTTACGCTGGCGCGTAGATCGGTGCTCATCACCGAAGCACCTTTAAGTTCGGTTTTTCCCTCAATATGGGCTGTATTTTTGTTGACGTCGATATCAGCACCCAATCTCACTAATTCGGGCACATAGCTGAACCTGTCATCATAAATGGTATCCGTCACTTTTGATGTTCCGTTCGCCTGTGTCATCATGGTAGCCCATTGGGCTTGCAGGTCAGTAGGAAAGCCGGGATAGACCTTCGTTTTTATTGAGGTAGGGTTGATCTGCTTAGGTGCTTTAATATGTATGGTGCTGTCATTAATCGTAATATCTGCTCCCGTTTCTCGAAAAATTTCCGGAAAGTGGCCGAGATCATCCACGTCCACATTAGTCAATGTTACATTGGATTGTGGATGCATAGCTGCGGCGATCATAAACGTACCGGTTTCAATACGGTCGGAAGCGTTGCGGGCAGTAATACCCTGTAGGCTGTCTACTTTTCGGATGGTCAAAGTACGCGTACCAATTCCATCAATGTCAGCGCCCATTTCTGTTAACTTCTTACACAGTAATACGACATCAGGTTCTTTGGCAGCATTTTTAATGGTGAATTCTTTAGCACGAAGCACCGCTGCCAATACCAAATTTACGGTCGCTCCAACGCTGCTGGGTTCGAGGGTAAAGGTGCCCCCATCGAGTTCTTCAGGTGCGCTGGCTATGACATATCCTTCGTTGAGCTTGATATCAGCACCCATTTCGCGCATGCCATCAAGATGCAAGTCAACGGGTCGCGGTCCCCACGCACAGCCGCCGGGTAGGGATACTTTGGCTTCGCCGTATTTTCCCAACAGGGCACCGAGCATATAAAAGGAAGCCCGCATTTTTCGGACGAGCTCATAGGGCGCTTCGTAATGCGTTAGGTTTTTGGGATCGATGGTTAGCACGCCCTCATCCTCATCAAAATCCACGCGGCAGCCAGTTACACGTATTACATTGTTAAAAGTGTAAATATCGCGCAGTTTGGGAACGTTGGTAATGGTTGTAGGCGAATCGCCTAAAATAGCCGCGGCCATTAGGGGCAACGCCGCATTTTTTGATCCGCTGATGGGGATAGTGCCTTGGAGAGGAGTAGGTCCTTCAATTACAAATTTATCCACTTGCTTCGATTTCTAAAATTAGAGCGTCTTTTTCGAGTGAGTCTCCCTGTTCGACAGCTATAGATGATATTACGCCTTTGATGGGAGCTTTAAGTTCATTTTCCATTTTCATGGCTTCGAGAATAGCAACAGGATCGCCGAGTTCGACTTCGTCACCTTCTTCGACCAGGACTTCCAATATTTTCCCGGGCATGGGAGCGTTAAGTTCGCCTTCGCCAATTTCGCCGGCTGTTTTAAAGCCCATATGGTCCAACAACAGGTCTTGCTCATTGCGTACGTCTACCGAGTGCCAGTTGCCATTCAGGGTAAAAGTTACAGTATGCTTGTCGTATGATACATTATCAATTTTATAGAGTTTTGTTCCTATCCGGAGCAGATAGCGTCCGTTTTCCTGACGATGAAACTCGTAGGTTTGAGAATCATCATCAAAAACAACCTCGTTAGCATCTTCCGCTATTTCGAGTTCGGTAGTGGTATCGTCAAATACAGCTTCAAATTTCATAATTAGCGCGATTTAATTTCTGCAAGTCCCTTGCTTGTAGCTTGAAAAGTAAAATCCTGTAGGTTGTCAGTATCATAAAAACTGGTGAGGGTAATTTTATTCCCACTTCGTTCATAGGCCTCGACAAAACCGAAACTTAATAGGTTTATTAGGTCATCGCGTAGTTCTCCTTGTAGCAATCCTGTTTCTTCCATGATGTCTTGGAACTTTTCGGGAAAAATGAGACGCTCGAGAACTCTTTTTTCGGTTTTTGTTATTTTGTGCTTGCCCATGGTACTTCTTTTTTTGAGAGAGCTTGAAAATAGGAGGGAGATTGCTTTTTAACAACTTACTCTGTGCCAATTTTTATATCTCCATAAGTAATAACATTCAAGTTCCCGTCGAGGATGCGGATTCTGTAGAGCCCGTTGGCTTCTGATCCACCTGGTTGACCGGATATTTCTTGTCCGCTTAATCTAATTGATACCAATGATGGAGATGAAATATTATCCTCAAGGGTGACAAACTGTTCAGAAGTATTAGGATTTGTTTCAAAAGAGTAGACCCTTATTTCATCGAGATTGTCAACATTACTTACGTAGATAAAAATATTTAAATCTTGATTATAGTTTAGAGGATTGGGATAGGGCGGTTCAAAGCTGGATATTCCAGTTCCAATATAAATGCGACTTTGGTACATAGGACTTACGCGCCAGTCATCGGGATCATTGTTAATAATTTCTCCTTCGGTTGGAGTCTCCGTATAATCGTTTGGAGCTGAGAGAGACTGATTCTCAAACTCGCGCTGGTCATCGCTTTTTGAACATCCCGCGACAAGCAGGAATCCCGCTAAAAAGAAAATAATTACATATGGATAAAAGTTGTTGGAAATCATGAACGAAATTCCTGAAAGTTCTTTTCAATAATATTTCAATTTCACCTATATAATAGGGAACTTTGGACGCTTATTTAAAACAAATTTAAGACATTATTTTGAAACTATTGAAGCAGTTGGGAATCACCGGTTTTATAGTAATCTCTATCTTAGGAGGTTTAGCATTTCCCTCAGCGGTACATGCCCAAGATTCGTTGTTGACTTATGAACATCCAGACAGGCCGCCCACGATGGAAGAGTTGCTGGAGTGGAAAGAGGTGTTTACCTACAAAGTAAAGTTCGGATTCTTTAAGCTCGGAGAGGTGAAAACCACAATTATTAGAGATACTACTTATCAGGGACAAAAAATATGGTGGTTACGCACAGTTATAACATCAAATTCGGGCATCCCTTTTGTCGGTGAAGAAGAAAATCATTACAACACTTATATGGTGGAAACCGACAGTACGCCTTATACAAAACTCTATTGGCGTGATAATTTGGATGAAGATGAGTTTGAGGCAGAGGTGTACGAGTTTGATTATGAAAAAGAGAAGGTATACATATCAGAGAATATGAGTCCCGTTGATACCCTTTCGTTAACGGAGCCCTCAAGTTCTGGTCAGCTAATTTTCTATTATTCCCGCTTGTTTGCAGGTACCAATCAAGATTATCGCCTGCCGGTATATTTAGAACGTGAAAAAGGATACATCGATGCTACAAATAGTACCAAAGGTGAGATGCGAAATTACGATGCTTTTGAGGAGCCGGTAAAAACGTACTTCAGTGAAGGAGATGCCGATATCGATGGACCGTTTGGATTTCGAGGAAAATTTAAGGCGTGGTATATCGCCGACGATTTGCGGGTTCCCGCCGAGGCCCATGCTAAAGTTTGGCTGGGTAATGTTAAAGTGCAACTTATTGATTATAAAAAAGAACGCAGATAACCCATGAAGATACAGTTTAAGAAATTACCTCATGCCGAGGATTTACCACTTCCTTCATACGAATCGGAATTTGCAGCGGGGATGGATATTCGTGCTGCTCTTGAAAATCCAGTAATCCTGCAGCCCGGTGAACGACAACTTATTCCATCGGGCTTGAAAATGGCTATGCCGCAAGGGTATGAAGCACAGATACGCCCCCGTAGCGGACTGGCCTATCGGCACGGTATCACTATGTTAAATACACCGGGTACTATTGACGCCGATTATCGCGGAGAGCTTAAAATGCTGGCGGTAAACTTGGGGAATGAAAAATTTACTATCAACCATGGCGACCGTATCGCCCAGATGGTGATAGCACCTGTAATTCAAGCCGAAGTCAATGAAGTGGAAACCCTTTCCGCAACGGAGCGCGGTGATGGCGGTTTTGGAAGTACGGGGGTTAATTAGGCCGCAGAACTACACAGATTATTATGGATACGTCTGTTTAGATCAGTTGTAATCCGTGGCTAAAAGAAATGAGTTATGTTTGATAAAATACAACCATACATAGATCTGGTATCTCAAAATCAGGATTACCGCAGGTTGTGGCTTAGCCAGATTATATCCAATTTTGGTGATTGGTTTGGCATCTTGGCCGTTTATGCACTAATCACAAAATATTCTGATTCTGAATTTTTACTGGGACTGATTATAGTAGTGAAGATGATGAGTCTGGCCAGCTTTTCTCCCTTTGCCGGTTATATTACAGATCGTTTTGATCGCCGGCATTTAATGATTCTTTGCGATCTTCTGCGGGGTATGATTGTTCTGGGATTGTTGCTGGTCGTATCCTACGAAACGCTTTGGCTGGCGTATGTATTAACTGCCTTGCAAATGATGCTTTCGGCTATCTTTGAGCCCGCCAAAACTTCGTCTATCCCAAATGTTACTACAGAAAAAGAACTCGTGGATGCGAATGTGTTATCAGCGGCAAGCTGGAGCATCATTTTTACCATTGGTATGGGTATTGGCGGATTGGCAACAGCGGGCTTGGGTACCGATCTGGTCTTTATTATCAATGCTATTAGTTATGTGTTATCTGCGTGGTTTATCTACCGAGCTGTTATTCCGCAAAAGAAAATGGATGCGGCCGAGCGCAAACGAACCCGAAATCCATTAACAGGAATAAAAGAGGGGTTTCGGTACCTGTTTCACACGCATAAAGTATTGCGTCCCACGTTGGCCAAAGGATGTTTTACCATGTTTCTGGGAGCGTTAACCTATATGCTTATTCTGGTTTCTGAGGATGTATTGATGATGGGCAGTATCGGACTTGGACTGCTTTATTCGGCTCGGGGCGTTGGTACCGGCATTGGACCTGTCATCGGACGACGCATTTTCAATCAGGAAAGTGACTGGGTGCGAGCAATGGGATTTTGTATGATTTTTGCCGGATTGATGTATTCTGTAGTTGGACTGACGACCAGCTTAGGTCTTATGTTACTTTTTGTCTTTATAGCACATGCTGCATCCGGAGCCAATTGGGTGATGAGTACGGTATTGTTGCAGCGTCGCACTCCTGATACGTTTCGCGGACGTATTTTTAGCACTGAGTGGTTGCTATTTACGCTGGCCCAATCAGCATCGGTAATGATGGCCTCATGGATTTTGGAAAATGAATGGCTAACTATTCAGCAAGCGATGGTAGTATTTGCGCTGGGATTGTCAGTTGTGGGGATGATTTGGCACTCTACGATTACCCAGCAGGAGCAATTATACCAGGAAAAAGATGCTAAGGAATCTGTTGCTCGGGCAATGAAGTAGTAAATAAGGTTACTCGAAATGCTTTTTTTCCTTTTCAAAATCTTCGTCTGACACGAGCCCTTGTTGCCACAACCCCGTCAGGTAATCCATGCGTTCCATTGTTCCCGGCTCTCGGTCGGGCTGTTCCGGTTTTGTACTCTCTTTCTTCTTTCGTCGTTCTTTTTGAATGGAAATAGCTTTTTCAAGCATATCCTTTAAGCCGAACGGATCTGCTATACCGCGGAGGGTCATTGACGTAGCTGTGGTTTCAAGCTCAATATCTCCGACAGAAGTTTTCTTTTGCAGCCAACTTTGTTGCACCGAGACACCTTCGATATTTACCAGATCAATATTGCGTTGGTATTTGTCATCTCGTGAAGAGATTTGCGTGTCGCTAAAGGTATACTCGTATTTCTTTTGTCGTTTATAAACCCAATAGAGACCTATCAGACCAACTCCAAAAAGAGGGATAAATAAAACCGACAGGGTATATCCGAGTAAATGATTTTTCCAGCTGGGTTGCAGTGTAATGGTTTTATCTGAAGTTTGATCGGCCATAATAGTTGAGCTTAATAGCAGTTTATTAATCTGTTGTAAACTTAGGTAAAATTCGGGAAAGACTAAGGCGAAAAGACTAATTTTTCCAAAACAGATTTCGTATATTATCAGGCTTTCACAATCACCCGCCTCATTTTGAGGTAAGATGTATTAATTCATGAGACTAAAACCCTGGAAATATATTGTCGCTATATGGATGACGGTCGTTATCAGTGTCGGTTTTCTTATTCCCATACCTGATATTCCTATTCTTAAAGAGTCGGCGCGCAACCTGTTTTTGCATGTGCCCATGTGGTTTACCATGTCGGTTTGTTTTGCGGCAGGACTCTATTATAGTATTCGTTATTTGAATAATCCCATAATGAAGTTTGATCGCAAAGCGGAAACTGCAACACAGATAGGACTTATTTTTGGAATTTGCGGATTATTAACCGGATCCATCTGGGCGCGTTTTACCTGGGGAACCTGGTGGACTTTTGCAGAGCCGCGCATGAACCTATCGGCGTTGGGAATGATGATTTATGTAGCATATTTTGTACTGCGTACTGCTTTTAATAATCCTGAAAAAAGAGCCAAGATTGCGGCCGTATTTAACGTATTTGCTGCAACTACCATCCCGTTTTTATTGTATATCATCCCGCGGCAGCTGCCAAGCCTGCACCCGGGGGCGGATGGAAATCCCGCGTTCAGTGAAATTACGGCGCCCGAACTGCGATATATATTTTACCCTGCAGTAATCGGATTTATTGGACTGGCCGTGTGGCTGAATGATATTCTAAATCGCTACAAAACTGTTAAGCATTTAACTGATCAACAACGAACATGAGATTTATACCAATACAGGCACAAGAAGATACGGTTGCTGCCGCTGATACATTGACGGAAAGTTACTCTCCAAAGTGGGATGGCACTGCCGGATTGGACCAGGCAAGTCCGCTGATTCAAACAGCGGCCTCATACGACCTCATTTTTATTGTACTGGGTGTGAGCCTTATTATATGGTTTGTACTCCTGTTTTTTATCATTCGGGTAGATAAGAAAGTAAGTAAACTGGAAGGAGAAATTGAAAAAGCTAACGCAGAAAGAAACTCATGAAACCTAAACTGATCATTGGAATTATCGCTATTGTCGGGTTTACATCATTGCTGATGTATAACTTCGGAAACAGCATTAGCACATACGTAAATTTTGAACAGGCTGCCGGAATGGAGGGGGCCCATGTAGTAGGACAATGGGATGACTCGCAAGAGTACGGGTTTTCTATGGAGACCAAACAGTTTTCCTTTTACATGGAAGATGAGGATGGTAATGTCCGTCGGGTGGTTTATCCAAAGCCCAAGCCCAATAATTTCGAAGAGGCCGATCAGCTGGTTGTTATCGGGGAGATGAAAAACGACGTGTTTTATGCTAACGACATGCTAATGAAATGTCCCTCCAAGTATAACAATGCCGATGAAGCGGAATTTAAAAGAGCAATGCCCTCAAAGAGTTAACATTTCATGATTGGATTTTTAGGAGACCTATTTATTAACGCCGCATTCGTAAGCGCGATTTTGGCGGCTATTGGATATTTTATATACGCTCAGAACGATACGTATAAGCATTTTAAAATTTCGAATTGGCTATTTGGGTTGCAGGGATTTTTCCTGGTGATTGCATCAGCGTTGCTGTTGTATATCATCCTTACCCACCAATTCAATTTCTATTATGTCTACAATTACACCAGCAGTGACCTCCAGCTGAAATACCTGATATCTGCCTTTTGGGGCGGACAGGAAGGCAGCTTTATGGTCTGGATTTTATTTTCCATAATAATCGGACTTGGCTTGATGAAATGGACCCGTGAGCCGTATCGTGGTCCTGTGCTCTTCTTCCTGACTCTTACACAGGTTTTCTTACTTTCCATGGTATCGGGTATTTCTATTGGTGATTTCCAGCTGGGGGCTTCTCCATTTCGTTCGCTGGCCGAAGCTATGCCCAATGCGCCATTTTTACAATCAAATCCCGACTTTGTACCACAGGATGGCAAGGGGTTGAACGACCTCCTCAAAAGTCCTTGGATGATGATTCATCCGCCTATCTTATTTGTGGGTTTTGCCATGATGACCGTACCGTACTGTTTCGCTATGGCGGCCCTCTGGAAACGCAAGTATAACGAATGGGTAAATCCCGCACTGCCGTGGACACTGGGGGCTAATGTTGCATTATTAACTGCAATTTTCTTAGGGGGGTATTGGGCCTACGTTACCCTTTCCTTCGGTGGGTATTGGGCTTGGGATCCTGTTGAAAACGCCTCCTTTGTACCATGGCTCTTGGGTACAGCAGGCATCCACACCATGATTATCCAGCGCAAAAGCTCAACTTCTCAAAAAGCTTCCATCATTTTTGCGATACTGGCTTACGTAGCCATTGTTTACGAAACCTTTTTAACACGGTCAGGTATACTATCCGATTCTTCAGTACACAGCTTTGTGGATCTGGGACTTTACAATCAGCTCGTAGTATTTATGGGGGCTGTTACAATTATTGGTCTGGGGCTGTTTTTCTACCGATATAAAGAGTTGCCCTCTCAAGAGAATGAGTCCAAACTTCTGAGCCGTGAGTTTATGACTTTTGCAGGGGCGATGATGCTGTTTCTGATTGGACTTGTCATAATTCTGGGGACCAGTTCTCCGATCATCGGGCGTTTGTTTGTAGAGAATCCCACGCCTCCCGAAGTCAGCTTTTATAACGAATGGACGATGCCTCTGGCGATTATTGCGGCTCTCATGACCGTATTGGGACAGTTTTTGTTTTGGAAACGCCAGGATGCAGAATCTTTGGCCGCTGATCTATTGTGGCCGGTTGCGATAACCTGTGTTGCAACACTGGCTACCATCATAATAGGAGATGTTCGTGATATCTATTATATGGTATATCTCTTGGCAGCTTGGTTTGCTGTGATTGGTAATTCGGTAATTATGTATCGGCTCATTCGCCAAAAACCTATCCTTATTGGAGGTACGTTGAGCCATGTTGGTTTTGGGGTGCTACTGCTCGGAATATTGGCCTCTTCGGCCTATAACGAAATGTTATTGGATGAATCCGTTAAAAAGTATAATGCTGCCATTGAACGGGGAGAAATAACCGATGAGCAGGGGTTTCAGAAAACCCAGAAGGTGGATTTTCTGGAGCTAAAACTAAACCAGCCAAAGATTATAGATGACCGGTATAAAGTTACGTACGAAGGATATACGCTTAAAAACCAGGAGCGGCCGGGACAACAGGAATATCGTATTAAGTTTGAGCCTGCCGATGGAAATGGAGAACAATTTGTGTTAAATCCCCAGGTGTATCCGATGTTGTCATCATCTTCGCAATCTAATATCCAGTGGTCAGTCGATCCGGATGTACGCACCGGAATGATGAGTGATATTTACTTGTATGTGGCAGGCAGTTCATTTGTTGAGCGAAGAAATGAAGAGGCCAAAGAAGCCGCAGCAGAGCGAAGGGGAGAGAGTAATGCATCGGCTACAAAAGAGGATTCTGTGCAGGTGCAGGAAATAAGTATCGCCCGCGGAGAAACCATTAAAGTGGGAGAGTTTGATCTTACATTTAACGATTTTCAAGAGGTAGATAATCAGCAATTGAAAGACAGTACCATTGTGGCGATTCGGGCTAATCTAAAGTTGACCCAGCGTGGCAGTGACTCATCCGTTCCTATCAGACCTCTATTTTCAATTTATGTGAAGGAAAATGAAAACTGGACGTATGCACCGCCAGTACCTATCCCCGGCTATGATGATGCAAGTATTCAATTTACCAGCGTAGATCCCTCGAATGGTGGTATTGACCTTAAAATTCGCGGTATTGATACCAAAGTTGAGGAGCAATGGGTGCTGCTCGTTGCCGAAGAAAAGCCGTTTATTTCTGTAGTTTGGCTGGGCACTTTTTTGCTGATGGCTGGATTTAGCATTTCTATTTTCCGACATTGGGATAGAGAACGAAAAAAAGGATAAGTTCACAGGATCGCAGCAACTGAGCGGATACCGTACGGATAGATTGCCAATCTGAGGCTAAAATTTTAGCGAATGCCCCGATATAAGATTTCAATAGAATTTGATGGGACCCGGTACAGCGGTTGGCAAAAGCAGCCGAATAGCAATACCGTTGAAGAGGAGATTGAATCGGCATTGTCCAGAATTTTAACTCAGCCCATCGATGTAATTGGACAGGGGCGTACCGACAGCGGGGTACATGCCGAGGGACAGGTGGCTCATTTTGACTATCCCGATGAACTTGATGCGGACAGTGTTTTGTATGCGCTATTAGGGGTACTACCACATGATATTGCAGTTTGGGATTTGCAGCAGGTATCTGACGATTTCCATGCCCGTTTTGATGCTGCGACACGTTGTTACCGGTACCAAATAATACGCCGGCCGTCACCACTGCTAAGGTCAGTTTCCGAAATGGTACTCGATGAGCTGGATCTGGATGCGATGCGTCACTGCGCACAAAAGGTGAAGGGAATACACAACTTTGACAGTTTTACTAAACCTGATAATGAAAACCCCGATTCGGTTTGTGAGGTTATGCTTTCGTCATATACTGAGGAGGATTATCTACTCTCTTATCATATTGAGGCCAACCGTTTTGTACGCCATATGGTACGCAGGTTGGTAGGGACAATGGTAGAGGTAGGGAAAGGCAAGCGCAGTGTTAAAGAGTTTGATGGTATGATTGATAAACCCAGTAAACAAAAGAACGGTCACGGTGCTGCTGCACAGGGACTTATCTTGGAAAAAGTTAAGTATGAAAAAAGCTAAAAAAATTCTTGACTTGAGTTGCCTGAATCTATTATATTTGTCCTCTCTTTGAAACGGTTGAAAGATTTTTCAAACGAGTTACATTCCTCGGTAGCTCAGCGGCAGAGCAATCGGCTGTTAACCGATGGGTCGTAGGTTCGAATCCTACCCGGGGAGCAAAAAGGCTTCATCTTTACGGATGAAGCCTTTTTTATTTTGTACCATTTTGCTTTAAAGTATTGGTAGCAAGCATAAGAAAACAAGAGTCCTTTCCTTTCTTAAGACATAGTGTGAATCTGTTCCCTCCGGCTATTTTAAGGATATCATTTGATGGATAAACCAACACTTCTGTGCCTTTATAGTATGAACAATGACTCTCTATAAGTTATTTATATGCAGCCAACGCCTCATCAAGTGTTTCATGTGTATCAAAAATTTTCGTCAGCTGTGAAACCATAAGGAGGCTCTTTATTCTATCTGTGGCCCCACATATTTTTAAATCACCGCCTGCTTCATTCATCTTTTTTAGTCCTCCTATTAAAATTCCCAATCCTGAGGAGTTCATGAACTTTACATTGCTTAAATCCACAACTACGTTTTTCTTTTCCTCTTCTATCAGTTTGGCCAAATCATTTCTAAATGTTTTAGCATCAGGTCCTCCCATTACTTTGCCGTTAAGTTTGATTACAATGCAATTGTATTTTTCATTGATGCCATAGTTCATAATACTCCCTCGTTATTTTAAGGATGTTTGAATGAGTGCCAGCTTTGTTAAAACAGTAGCTTATATATCTCTTTGTTAGCTTTTTCTCTCCAAGTATTGGTGCATTTCTCTAACCGATAATAGCATAATCGCTAAAAACCATATCCGTTACAAATAAATTATCTTGGTTTGAGGTTAAAAAGAGCAAATGAATAGTTGTATCTGAGAGGATTAATGTCCACTATACTATTATCCTATTGATAAAATTGTATTGAATGAGAGGGATCTAGTGAGTTTGAATAAAACAAATAAGGAACAGGTTGTCGATCTTAAGAGAGAAGTACAAAAGCTATCTGAAAAGAATAAAAGACTTCGGAGTGCACTCGATGAGCTGGCCACGCTAAATGATCTTTCACTTGCCATCAGCGGTAGCGTAGATAGTGAGAAAATTATGCGTACTATCATTCATCGTTCTATTCGTTCTATCAAAGCGGAACAGGGTGATATTAACCTAGTTGATGAAAACAAGGAAAATCTCGGGAAAACGCTGGTTCGCAGCATGGTAAGCTGGAAGAATCACTCTCCGCTGCACCTCAATCAGAACTTGCTGGGATGGATGCAAATCAATAAGAAGCCCTTGCTTATTAATGATCCTACCAATGATTCCCGCTTTCAAAATGTAGAGTGGGAAGAATCAATACATTCAATATTATCAGCTCCATTAATGAACCGCTCTAAGCTCATTGGAATTCTGACACTGTATAACAAGAAAGAGGAGAAGGCGTTTACTAAGGATGACGAGCGCCTGCTTTCTATAATTGCTTCTCAATCAGCACAAGTGGTTGAGAATGCTCGTCTGCATGAGGAAGAGCAGGAGTTGAAAAAGATGAGGCGAGAAATAGAACTGGCCGGTATAATCCAGAAGCAGTTATTACCTAAAGAACAGCCAGATGTTAAACAATACAGTTTCTGTGGAAGAAATGTTACGGCCCATTCCGTCGGTGGAGATTATTATGATTTTATTCAACTAGACGACAATAGATGGGCTATATGCCTGGGCGATGTAAGCGGAAAGGGGCTGCCTGCTTCGCTGCTGATGTCTAATTTGCAGGCTATATTAAGAGGGCAAGTAATTTACCAGCCTTCTCCGGGGACGTTGTTAAAACATGCTAACAGGCAACTGTTCCAGAGTACGAATATGGAAAAATTCGTTACTCTTTTTCTGGGTATTCTGGATGTCAATTCTCACACCTTGCAGTATTCAAGCGGGGGGCATGAATATCCTTTTTTAATTCATTCGGATGAAAGTAATAAGCGATTAAAAACCGGCGGAATACCATTAGGTGTGATTGAAAGTCAGGAATACGAGGAGGAGACTGTGGAATTTAAACCGGGAGATAAACTGGTGATCTATTCGGATGGTATTATTGACTGTCGGAACAGTGAGGACCGAGATTTTGGTGAAGCGAGGTTGAAGAAGTTGTTGATTGAACATTGTAATAAATCTGCCCAAGAAATAATGGATAGCATTTTTAATGCTAGTCTTGAACACGGTGAGGAATGCCAGCTATTTGATGATATGACGATGGTTGTTATTTCCCGACATCCCTAAAAGAAGGCGTTATATGTTGATGCGTTTAGTAGAAGCAAGATTAAAACCCAAAATTTTGGATGGGTTAGAATCGATATATCGAGATAAAATCATGCCCCAACTGGAACAAATTCCAGGTTGTGTATTTGCTGGTTTATTACAGGACATCAAAGAAACCAATCAATTAGTATCTCTTACCCTCTGGGAAAGTGAAAAGCAAGTTCGGGATTATGTCGAATCAGGAATTTTTCAGAAAAATCTAGATTTGGTGACCCCATTCATGGAGGAAAGTTCAGAATGGAAAATTCAACTTACCAAAGATGATGTTCTGAGTTATGAACCTGTCAAGCAGGAACTTACTATAAAGAGTTATCCCGTAAAAGTAGATATGCAAACTGTTACACAAGAAATACCGACTAATAGAAAATATTTGCGCATACTCTCTCTAAACTTAATGCAGGGGATGGAGGCGGAATTCAAAGAAATATATCATGACGAGATTCAAAAGGAACTAAAAAAGGTAAATGGATGTCGTTACGCTTTTTTAATTGATAATTATGAGGAAAATAAGGAAATGATTTCTTTTACGATTTGGGATGATCTTCAATCGGTTGAATTATATGAACAACAAGGTATGTTTAAATCATTACTCGAAAAAGTTCAGCATACATTGGCAGAACTCTACCAGTGGAAGATGTCATTAGAAAGTAAAGAGGGATCTGCAATTTCTGTAACTAGTCGTGATATAGATGTCAGCAAATTGGCCGTAGTTACAGGAAAGAAATTTAAGCCGAAAGAATTCTTTTAGGTTTATTATTTATTTGGAGACAAAAAATGATTGGCCAAACAGTATTACATTATAAAATTCTTGAAAAACTCGGCGAAGGTGGAATGGGCGTGGTTTACAAAGCTCAGGACACTAAGCTCGACCGCACCGTGGCGCTGAAATTTTTGCCTGATTCGCTGACGCCTACTGAGAAAGACCGCCAGCGCTTTATTCGTGAGGCTAAGTCCGCGGCCGCCCTAAAGCATCCCAATATCTGCACAATATACAGTGTGGATGAGTATGAAGATCGGCAGTTTATTTCGATGGAATACATCAATGGAGAAACCCTTCGGGCGAAAGTTGACGCTGGCGAAATGAGTCTGAAAAGTGCCCTGGACTATGGCACACAGATTGCAAACGCGCTTGCTAAAGCCCACCAGAATAATATTATTCATCGGGACATCAAACCCGAAAACATTATGATTGATGAGGATGGGCATATCAAAGTGATGGACTTCGGGCTTGCCAAACTCAAGCAGGACCGTGATATCACTAAAACAGGTGACATGGTTGGTACCCTTGCTTATATGTCACCGGAGCAGATTAGAGGCCAACAGGTCGATCATCGGTCGGACATCTTTTCCTTGGGCATTGTTCTCTATGAAATGCTTACCAGTAACAAACCTTTCCAGGGGGAGCACCTAGCGGCGATTACATATTCTATTGCGAACGAAGAGCCTACTCCCCTAAAGACGTATCTGCCAGATGCACCGGAAGAGCTTATCCAAATCTTTGACCAGCTGTTGGCGAAAGCGCCTAAGGATCGCCTTGAAAGTGCGACAGAAGCGAAGAAGCAATTGGAAAATATACGAGATTTATCAGCCAAGCTTTCGAAGCAGTCTTCACAAGCTCAAACTGAGAGTGAGGCCGCAGCGCAAAATACCAGCAGCAGTTCAACTACGTTGAGTATTACAGGACCCAATTTTGGTTTTGGGAACAAATTTGGTGGTAAGAGTAGTCTTTTAGTCATTGCAGTACTGACATTGATATTGTTTGTCGGCTGGTGGCTTATCGAGGGAAATGCAAACCAGATTTACGAAGCAGCTCCTCAAAAAACAACGGAAACGTCGGTCGCCGTACTGCCCTTTGAGGATATCTCGCCAAAAGGCGACCAGCAATGGTTTTCTGACGGGCTAACCGCAGAAATTCTTAACAGTCTGGCCCACATATCCGAACTGCGCGTACCGGCGCGATCTTCCACTTTTTTATTCAGGGATACGAAGCTACCGGCGACCCAAATTGCTGATAGCCTGAATGTAACTCATCTTGTGGAGGGATCAGTGCGCAGAGTAAATAACCAAATGCGGATCACGGCTCAGCTGATACGTGCTAAAGATGGTAGTCACATCTGGTCTGACACGTATAATGCCAGCACGGACTCAGTCTTTAAAGTCCAGCTGGACATTGCCAAGCAGATTGTATCAACATTGGATATATACCTTGATGAAGAACAACGAAAGCAAATGTTCGCTATTGGGACCCGTAATGTGAAAGCATATGAAGCCTATCTTAAGGGGTTAAAAATATATTATAACGCCCATGACAATTGGCAGCTTAAACAACTATGGGATGCCAATAAGTGGTTTGAACGGGCCTCTCAGTTAGATTCAACCTTTGCGGCTCCTTATTTTGATCATTCTGACCCATACGTCCATATACTTACCGGTGATTTACAGAATACTGCTGATACGCTCTCTTTAAAGAAGGCCTACGAGCAAATGCGAAGCGATCTAAATAGCGCTATTCAGCACGAAGAAAATCCAGAAGTTCAACTCTTTTACCGATTTGTCCTCGAGTATCTATCCCCAAGCTGGAATCAACTCCCGAGCTTGATTTCGCAAATTCAGAACAATACTGAAGCTCACGAGATCTACGCCCGCCGAGGGGCAGCCTGGATTGAAATGTTACCTGCATTTGGGTATGCCGCATTTTTTCATCAATTGCAGGAGGCAAGAATCAAACAGGATCCGTTAAATGATTTAACAAAATTGTTTAGTGCATTGGCTTTAATAAGCTTAGAAAAAAACGCCCAAGCGCAGCGTATTTTAGAGTCAATATCAACGTTCCAACCTGGTTCTATTGAACATTGGTCTTCGTTAGCACATAAAAACATTACAAAAAAACAACGGGATTTTTGGGCGAACATTACTCCATCAGAGACCAATTTTCCTGGATTTGCTAAAGGATGGAGATTAATCGCCGGGGTAGACAAGATGAACAGAGAGGAGCTGAATACGTATATCAAACGTCAGGATACTGCAAAAGAGACCGTTTTTGTGTCTTTTGCAGCCGGTTTTCCCGATATTACCAATCAGTTAGCACAAAAGATTGACGATCAATTTATGGGGTCTAATAAACTGTCAAGTTTAATCTGGCAATTAGGTAGCCATATCCCCTTTGACTTGGCGAACACTCCGAATCTTAATCGTCAATTTAAGGAGGCCGGAATCGAGACGGAAACTGATACCTTGGCAGGTCGGGAGGTTCAGCGAATTGTCCAAAGAAATATTGAACATAAGGAGTAATTAGGATTGAGTAGAAAGCCTCAAATCCCACTATACCCATACAGAGAGCTCGGGGAAGGCGGCATATAGGTATAAGTCCAATACACCGAGACCTACATCTACCTAGTCCTCAGCGATTAGCACGAGGAGCTGAGACCCTTAAAGCTGTCACAGGAGCACCGATTTATTAGGGCACTTCCTATACTGTTTTTACATTATAAAAAAGTAGACGAAACAATAGGAAGAACTCGTTTTGTGTCATAGTAGTTAAGAAAGTACTTTTGATATCCAAGCCCGACTAACACCAAACTTTCGGGCAATTTCAGCTTGATTTTTGACCTCTCCAGAATCAAGCAACTCTTGATAAATTTTACGTTGTTCTGCCCGGCTTTTTGGTTTCTTTTTCTTCTTCTTTTTAGTCTCCGAGTTAACAACTTTTGTGTAAAATTTTTGGTTCGCATCATTAAAATTTGGGTACAAATTGAGCAGTTTTAGGTAGTCAATTTTGTACTCATTTCCTTTAGGACCCCGTCTTAGGACTCTGATAGGCCATTGTAGGGGAAAGACTTTCCGCATATTGTCTGTATACGAGGAGCAAAAAGGCTTCATCTTTACGGATGAAGCCTTTTTTTATTTTGAGAGTTTTTATCGAGAATAGAGCTGTGAGCTATTATTTATATCTCCTTATTTCGATCTACCGAAAGATGTATATATTGGAGTATCTAATGGAATGATCCTGAACGCTAGTTTTTATACAAGAACTTAGAAAAAAGAAGTTTATTTCAGAGATAGGACCTAGTAGATAGCATAAAAGATAGGGTTTTCCACGAAACTTAATGTCTTTTAGCGGTGATCGAATTTAAAGACTGGAAAAGCAAGAAATATGATGTGTCTGCTCACTGAAGCCCATTTTATGGCGTTTTTGCTTATTGAGCTATTTCAAGGACTAGTTTAATTTGCAAATTTTGAAATAGGCTTGGGAATAAAGAAAGGATGAGTACTAATTTCTCTCATTATTCTATAACTGGTACACAGCCCCAGCCCGAATGAGTAGAACTGTACGATTTTCTTCCAAAACTTGCCGGTTTGTACCATGTTTTCACTCCTTTATCGAAGGTGGCCTCATCAAAAAACGAAGCGTGTTTGCAATCAATGTTATTCGAAAAGGATTGCTTTTGATCTAGGGTATCATATGCTGTAGTAAAGGTGCGAAGTTCGTTTTGGTATTCTTTCACCACGTCAAGCTCATATACGCTAAGAGTAATCGCAGTGTGGATCTCTTTTTCAAGACGTTGGTAGGTCTGTTTGGCCATCGAGTTGGCTAATTGGAAATTAGTGATCTCATCAGGATTGCTCTCCAGTAAGTCCAACTTCTGTGAATCGATATGAGAAAGGTGGAGATTTTGCGGGGAAGCAAGCATAACATGGGAAAATGGCATAAGGTCAGCTGCCATTTCGGGTGTCCCATTATTACAAGTTGAGAGCACTATAAGGTCATACCAGTGATTATCTTTGTTCAGAAACTTCTGAATGCCCGAAGAAAAAGTTGCGATATTTACTTCAATATCCGGCAATGTTTGGTGGTATTTATTCCCTCCGTCATCAGGTATTTCGTGTCCGAAATAAAGAAAGAAATTTCGTTTTTTTTCATCCTCGGAATAGGTTTGGTATTGATTATATAACTTGGCTTCCGTTGCCAGAAATTCTTCATTGCTATCAGAATGGCGATAATTTACTTGGCTGGTTTTCTCTCCGTTTGTATAGTGATAAAAGCGGTTACTTTTTCGCGGAAACAGGCCCAAGAATTTTTTTTCCGGACGCTGATAAAAGATAAAGACTTCTCCCGATTCTGCTTCTTCCGCCACTTTTAGCGCTTCATCAAGTACTTGCCGATTTGCCCGGACCGGTTTCCCGGCAGTATTGTGATACAAATAGTCAGCGTCGGCGTGAATATAATAAATTACAGAATAGGCTACGTTTTCATTTTTATCAATAGCGTCATCCCTGAATAATTCAGAAGTATGACTACACCCCGATAAAATAAATCCCGCTAGCAGGGTCAGCCCAATAAGGACTTTAAATACCGAAAATGAACGGAGCATATTAAATAATTATAGCAACAGAAGTATGATAACAATCAAAAGGGCAGTCGTAAGACCAATGGTTAAGGTCTTATCAGCCTGTTCCATGAAATCTTGAGAGTATTCTGAGAAGTCATCAAGGTCTTCGTCTGCAACCTTATCAAATCCGTCTGAGCCGTTTAACTCATTCTTTTTTTCTAGTATCCCATTTTCAAAAGAGTTTAATTGGGCTATTTCATCTTTGGATAAATTGGCCCGTGATTCGATACGGTCAACAGCTTCGAGCATTTTGGCAAATGATTCATTAAGAAGTATTCGTTTTTGATCTGCACTTTCTGTTTCCTCAACCTGTTGAACAGTTTTGTTGAAGTGTTTCTTAAACGTTTCTGTAATATCTGTTGATTGTGCTTGAGCCATCGATTGAACAGCAAAAAGTAAAAGTATTGACGATATTATAAGGCGTATTGTTTTCATATTAGACTCCGAACATTATTTGAGGTTATTCTTCTTAAAGCTTTTCCGATCACTTGACTAATTTGGCCAATGAAAATAATTATATACATACTTAAGCATATGTATATAATTAAGCAAAGAAGTCTCATTTATTTATAATTCAGGAGCATAACGTAAGAATCTGATTGGTAGGCCAGCCAATCAGGGTGAATAGACCCTTAACTCTAGCTACTGTCCGAGGAAGAAAGTTTATCTCAGAATTTCAGTATTGATCACATATTTGATTACAATCTGATATTATTTCATTGTTGTTAGTCGTTGGAGGCAGAAATAAGACGTGAAAGTGGTGTGATGGAGGGGGATCTGGAAAAGTGGGGCAAGAGATTGGAAAAAGAATAGTTGGTTACTATTTGTTTTCCTGTGAATGATGAAAGAATGCAGCTAAATATTGTTTGGAATCTTGGCACCCTTAGTTTTTATCTGGGTTCAATTCTACATGTAGGTATTTTCTTGCTGCTTTCTACTCTCTTTACAAGACTCGTATCCAATGGTTTGAGGAAGCAAAAAAGCTTCCTCTTTTCCTATTCGTTTATGGAAGACACTTCTCTTATATCATTAAAATGAAACTTAAGGGAGTAGTTCGTCAAGATTTTTTTCCTGTAAAAACAACAAAAAGTTCTCGGTGACCGGAGATAGGTTCTTCTCCTTTTTGTATAGGGCATGCCAGTTGGTCATAATAGGTAGCTCTTGCACGTCGAGAATAGATATTTTATTGAGTATAAGCTCGTTTTCAAGGCTTAGCTTCGAAATTAGCGAGATGCCGATTCCTCCCATGATTGCCTGCTTAACTGCTTCATTTGTCCCCAATTCCATAATTGGGTTTACGTTGATAGAATTCTCGGTTAGATAACGCTCCAATACCATACGCGTACCTGAACCCGGTTCTCTGTATACAAAGGGTTCATTTTTTAGTTGTTGAATACTTATATCATTCTCATTTCTAAGAGGATGGTCGGGAGCACCACACATAACCAGGGGATTGCCAAGAAAAGGAATTGCTGTTATAGACTTGTCATCCGGTACTTGGGTTAAGACTGCGAGATCATATTTGTTGTCCTTAAGGTGACCCAGTACTTCATTTCTATTTGTGACCTTTAGGGAAGCTTGTATCTGGGGATATCTTCGCTGGAACTCTCCCAATAAATAGGGTAAAAAATATTTGGTGGTGGAGGCTGCTGAAACAGTGAGAGTACCCTCCAATCCCCCCTTGAGCTGTGAAATAGTGGAAGAAAATGACTCAATTTCATTCTGGATGGATTGCTGCATTTGATAAAGGTGCCGGCCCGCCTCTGTCAGGTATACCTGTCGGCCTATCACCTCAATAAGCGGAATACCTAATGCCTCCTGCAGTTGTTTTATCTGTATAGAAACGGCTGGTTGTGTCATATGCAGTTCATTGGCCGCCTTCGTCATGCTATGGTGCCGGGCTACCGCTCCAAATACCTCAATCTGATGCAGGGTGAAATTCATATATAAACTATAGTTTATGCTAAATATTAAAAGTATTAATTATTACTTATAAATCAAGTGCTGTATCATAGGGCGTTTTAAAATTCTTGGTGGGCTGATACATGCCCTCACCAAGACTAAAAGCATATCTACACTTACAGCTTAAACTTGAAAATCATTTAGACATGACAGCTCAATCTATGGAATCAAATAACAAATTTTCACTTGTAAAGGAAGCCTATCCGCTGGAAGAGGCGCGGGAATTGCTGATGAGTCTATTGACCGGAACTACTCGTTTTTACAGTCTAAATAATTTACGGACATGGGAGCGAACTGGTGAGAAAGACCAAACCTCTGAGAAACGAGTTAAAGAATTGATCAAACTCCGAGAAAATATTCTGGAGATGCTTAACGGCGTTGAGGAGAAAGATCTATCTATTGAGATAAATGCGGAAGTCAAAGTTACCGCTAAAAGCAAGTAGATCAACTAAGTTGATGAAATATCTATCTCTATTCTGAGCGGACCCCAAACACAAATTGCAAAATATCAATATCCCACTAAGCATTAAAAAATCATTATGGAGCACATTATAACGCTGGCGTCTAACTTACTTTCTCCCATTATTCTCATGTTTGTTTTGGGAGTAATCGCTTCACTGGTACGCAGTGACTTGAAATTACCTGAACCCCTGTATAACGGACTTGCCATTTATTTACTGTTGGCTATTGGTTTGAAAGGGGGAGTAGAATTAAACCAGACCCCTATCAGCGAATTTATCGGCCCGGCTCTGATCACATTGTTTTTAGGCATACTGACGCCTATTATTGCATATAACGTTTTGCGACGCTTGGGTAAGTTTGACCGAATTAATGCTTCCGCCATTGCAGCCCATTATGGCTCGGTATCGGCGGTAACATTTATTGTGGCTATAGCTTTTGGTACGATGACCGGACGGATGTCAGAGGGATTTATGCCGGCCCTTGTAGCAATTTTGGAAGTTCCGGCAATTGTGGTAGGATTGATGATCGCATTTACGCGCGAAAAGCGAGCCGGTTCTTGGCAAGAGGCGCTTCATGAAGTACTTGCCGGCCGAAGCATTTTATTGTTGGCAGGAGGATTAATTATCGGATGGATCGCGGGGCCAACGGAGTTCGAACCTATTGCTCCATTTTTTGAGGCGGGATTTAAAGGAGCATTGGGATTATTTTTGCTCGAGATGGGTGTTATAACGGCTCGTCGACTGGAGGGACTTAAAGAAGTGGGGGGATTCTTAATCGGCTTTGGAATTCTGGTTCCAATCTTTCATGGATTACTCGCTGTATGGCTTGGCGGATTGGTAGGACTTTCAATAGCAGGTAGTGCTGTTCTTGGGGCTATGGTATCAAGTGCCTCTTATATTGCTGCCCCCGCAGCCGTTCGCATTGCATTACCCGAGGCTAATCCCACTTTTTATTTGACGGCTTCGTTGGGGATAACATTTCCCTTTAATATCACCCTTGGGATACCGCTTTATTATGCTTTCGCCGAGTGGATAATGTAATGGGCTAAATATTTATATTGCACTTTAAACAATCATTTTCTAAATCAACACTGTTATGAAAACGACGACTCTTAAGCTTGTAACAATTGTTACAGAACGAATATTGGAAGATCGACTACTTCGCAAAGTACAAGAGCTGGGGGCCAAAGGATATACATTGACTCAGGCTACCGGGAAAGGATCACGAGGGGTGCGAGCCAGCGAGTGGGAAGGCCCCGATACCCGTATTCAAAGTTTGGTCAGTAAGGAAGTGGCAGATGCCATAGTAGAATATATTGCGGAAAATCTTTTTGAGCACTATGCGGTCATCGTGTATGTACAAGATGCGGAAGTAGTACGAGGAGAGAAATATATCTAATAAATGCGGCTAAAAATGCACAAGAGAACGGGTGAGCTTTAGGTTATTGAAAATTAAAAAAGCCCAACAGTTCTATACTCAGCCCTTTAAAAATTACAGGCAGGTCAACTTAAAAGTCTTATTTTAGCTTCGCCTTTTTGAGGAAATGAAATAGAGCTTTAGATATAAGTCTTGGCTGGGCTTTGGGTTAATATTAGATTCTCGCAATTGCAGTGATCACTGTTTGTACCGATTGGTATTATTAGGTTGATGATGACAACACCTTAGAAACCCAAGCACGAGACAAACCGAACTTTCGGGCAATCTCAGCTTGATTTTTTACCTTTCCTGAGTTGAGCAGTTCTTGATAAACTTTACGTTGCTCAGCCCGACTTTTCCGTTTCTTTTTCTTCTTTTTTGATGATTCTGAGTTAATAAAATTTGTGTAAAATTTTTGGTTCGCGTGATAAAAATTTGGGTGCAAATTGAGCAGTTTTTGGTAGTCAATTTTGTACTCATTTCCTTTAGGACCCCGTCTTAGGACTCTGATAGGCCATTGTAGAGGAAAGACTTTCCGCAACGTGGAGCAAAAGGCTTCATCTTTATGGATGAAGCCTTTTTTATTTCAGTCCATTCTGCTTCCAGTTTCCTATTGGTTATGTGTGGAAGACCAAGTACTTTCAATCTCAAAAATCTTCTATTTTAGGTTGTCTAGCATATTTGGAGAAACCAAATATTGGTGTAGTGATAAGTTGAAAGAATGCTGATTTCCTATTTTGATATTAACACCCTTTCTACCTATTCTTTAGGGTGTTTAAAAACAATAAACATATCGTCAAAATTACTACCGGTCTGCTGATCGTAGCAGCAACCCTTTTCTGTGTACTCTTTGGACAAGGAGCTCACCTTCATGATTTAGATATTCATATTAGCAGTCATCTGGACGTTCATGCTCATTTTCATGCCCATGAAAGCCATGATGAGCAAACCCAAGCTGATCATAACGAAGAAGACGATACTCATCAGCATGAGGTGAGCACGGCCAATGATATCATTGGGACATTAACTTCCCCATATCAGGTAAGCCCAGACATACAGTCATTTATGGTTCTTTGTTTGGATGCTGGATCTGATGCTGTCAATGTAACTCTTCGGCTGTCGCCGACACTTTTTGATCTGCCGCCCCCAAGGCCGGCAGGCAATCAATATCACCTCTCTTCTTTTTCTCGTCGTGGCCCTCCTATAGCTTAATTTTCCTTTTTAGGGACATTCTTTCCTAACCGTATCCATTAATTACAATTCAACCACCATGACAAGGTATATCTGGTGGACCCTTTTGCTGGTATTATTTCCGGCGTTGGTCCATGCACAATCAACCTCTATTTCACTTGATGAAGCCGTTGAGCTTTTTAAACAGAACAGCCTCCAGCAGGAGCTGGCCCGATATGATCGACTGCGCAAGCAGGGAGAGTCGATTCAGTACAAATCGTATCCCAATCCCGAGGTCAGCGTCAATCGAGAACAGCTAAATGCTGGCACAGTCGATTACCAGGAAACGACTTATATGCTGTCGCAACCTATTGAACTATTGGGGCAACCCTTTCTGCGTAGTCGAAGTGCTTCGAAAACACAAAAGGCAGTGGAACTACAATTTGAATATGATCGGTTACAGTTAATCCAGCAAGTAAAATCTTTATATGCTGAATACTGGCAGCTCTCGGAGAAACTGGAAATCTATAATCGGGCGCTGGAAGTCATTCGCAAAGCACGCTCTTCTGCAAAAGCACGACAGGTTGAAGGCAGTTTCTCTGGCCTGCAGGTGCAAAGATTTAACGTGGAGCTCAGCCGATACCGAAAACAGCGTGACCAGGTTCAACTAAACCTAAAACAGACTGGGGATCGGCTAGCCACCTATTTGTTTTCTGGACAAGAGCTGGATACTGAAATCGAGCTATCAGATAGTCTGACGGTCGATCCCATCAATATGCAAGAGCAGGCTCTCGTTCAATATGCCCTTGCGAATCGGGCGGATCTTCTTGCTTTGAAGCAGCTTGTTGATGCCTCGGAGCTGCAATACAAGGTTGAAAAGCGAGATCGCCTACCCGACCTGAACGTTAATTTCGGCTATAAAAATCAATCGGATGGCGCTGAGGGATTTGTCATCGGAGGCTCCATCAAACTTCCCATATTTAACCAGAATCGGGGGAATGTAACGATTACTCAAGCACAAACTCGTTCGCGCCAGACCGAACTGACTTTAAAGCAGCAGGCGGTACGCAACCAGGTCTCAACGGCCTACGAGCGAGTCGAGCTCGTGTTGGAGCAGTGGAAGTCGATGCAGCAGGACGGGATGGATCAATCAATGCTGGAAGCGGCTCAAGCTGCTTATCAAGAAGGGCGGTACTCGCTTGTTGAGCTACTGGATGCCACCCAGGCTTATGTCGATGGGCAGACGATGATCTACGAAACCATAGCTGACTATAATCTGGCACTTTTTGAACTGAATGTACAATCTGCAGGACGAATTTCTAACTCTCAAAACAACTAATACCATGAAACGCTTACTTATTATTTTTTCAATCGCAGTAGGATTAACCATAACAGGATGTGGATCAGATGATTCCGGACACAACCACGGTGAAGATGGGGATCATACACATGAAGCTCCTGCTCAACAATCAAATACAGATGACAGTGACGCCGTCCGTATTGGAGGTGGTGACCATGAAACAGATCATGATTCCACTCATACCCATGATGAAAAAGGTGACCACAGCCACGAAGAAGATGGGGATCATACCCATGAAGAGGATACGCATTCACATGGAGATGAGGAACACAGTCATTAATTCTATTACATCTAATAATCTTATCACGAACAAATTTTGATGCAATGAAACAACTTGTAACGTTAATCATACTTTGTACATCCCTGGTAATGATGGGATGCGGAGGGGCCAGTGATGAAGGTCATACGCATGGTGAAGAAGGTGATCATACTCATGAGCAGCCTGCACAGCAAGCCCAGGAAGATCAAGCTCATTCCCATGATGGAGAATCGGACCACGAGCACCAGGAAGGAGAACCTCATCTGGAAGGAGCCGGTGTCATTACGCAATGGACGGATAAGACCGAACTGTTCATGGAGTACCCTGAACTGGTTGTAGGACAGGAAACTACCTTTGCCGTTCATCTGACCCGACTTTCCGATTTTCAGCCCATTTCTGAATCTGAAGTGCAGTTTGTGTTTAGCTCAGAGCGGGGCAACGAAGGATCCCTCACCGAAACAGAAGTACAAACTCCTGGAATTTATGGCCCTGATGTCATCTTTGATCGGGCAGGACGGTACGACCTTACGATCATCATTCAGGGAATGGTAGATGATACGTTACAGGTCAATGGCATTCCCGTTTATGATTCTGCAGAAGATATACCTGCTACTCACGAGGAGGAAGATCCCAACCTGATTACCTTTCTAAAAGAGCAGCAGTGGGATATTGCCTTCGCCACCCAAGAGGTGCAGCAGCGAACGCTTACGCAAACCGTCGATGCTACCGGGGAAATTATGGCCGCGCAAAATAGCCAGGCTGTTGTTTCCGCTCCTTTTTCAGGAATTATCCTCTCCAGTCAAAACAGCAACCTTCCGGTCGTTGGACAGCAGCTGTCAAAAGGAACATCTATGGCGGTATTGAATCCTGCTATCCAATCGGGGGGCGGCGATAACTATGCCCAGCAATTTATCAATGCGCAGTCTGAGCTTGAGCTGGCCAAAGCCAACCTGGAGCGGTCCAAACGTTTGTACCAAAAAGAGGCCATTCCCCAGACGGAGCTACAGAAATCTCGCATTGAGTACCGACAGGCATTGACGCGCTACCAGACGATCAACGAAGTAATCCAAGTGGACACTACAACTATTGATGGGTACGGGAAAACAGCAGAATCTTATAGATTTGCTCTTAAAGCTCCTATGAATGGTACGATCGTTGAATCTTTTGTCACGCCAGGGATGCAGGTTGAAGCCGGACAGCCATTGTACCGCATAGCGGATGCCTCCAAGGTGTGGCTCAAGGCAAACGTTCCGGCCGCCAAACAGAGCCGCATTGCCAACGCCGGACAGGCTGCATTTCGGGTGCAGGGTGACGATCGCCTGTATGAAGTTAGTGAGCTGGGTGGACGGTTAATCAGTCGTGCCAACAGCATTGATCCACAAACCCGAACACTACCGTTGATTTATGAGCTCGATAACCCCCAAAAGGGGTTGCCATTGGGGATGTTCTCCACAGTACATATTAATACGGATACCAAAGAGAATGTGCTGGCGATCCCACAGTCGGCGTTAATTGAGGAAGAAGGCAATTACAATGTCTATGTACATGTCTCCGGCGAATCCTTCCGGAAGCAGCGGGTCACAACTGGCATTGAACATCGGGGATGGGTAGAGATTACCTCCGGCCTGCAAGGTGGAGAACACGTAGTGACCGAAAATGCCTACCAGGTAAAATTGGCATCGCTCTCCTCCGAGGCGCCTTCCCACGGGCATACGCACTAAATACGCTAAGAAATTCCAATTAGTTAAATCGTACTGATATGTTAGATGCAATTATTAAAGGATCACTGAGGCAGCGACTCGTTGTTGTTGTCACCTCCATCGTGCTATTCTTTGCCGGGGCGTATGTGGTCATCAATATGCCTGTGGATGTGTTTCCCGATCTTACAGCCCCAACTGTTACGGTGATGACGGAAGCACACGGTATGGCCCCCGAAGAAGTCGAACAGCTTGTTACGCTGCCGATTGAAACAGCTACTAATGGTGCCAGTGGCGTGCGACGAGTGCGTTCTGCGACTTCGAAAGGATTCTCCATTGTCTGGGTAGAATTCGAATGGGGTACTGATATCTACCAGGCCCGCCAAATTGTAAACGAGAAGCTCTCAATGGTCAGTAACCGCCTACCTGAGGAAGTTCCACCACCCGTGATGGCGCCTATCACTTCTATCATGGGCGAAATTATGTTGGTGAGTGTAGAAAGTGACCGGCATTCGGAATTGGAAATACGTACCGCTGCCGATTGGGAGATCCGGCGACGTCTGCTTGCGATTCCCGGCGTAGCACAGGTCGTACCTATCGGTGGAGGGGTAAAACAGTATCAGGTCCGCGTGGACCCCGATCGGCTGAAAGCCTACGATATAACTTTGGATCAAGTGATGGAGGCTACTGAATCCTCCAATGAGAACTTTTCGGGAGGATTCTTCCAAGAGTACAGCCAGCAGTATACCATTCGCGGGATTGGGCGGGCTAATTCGCTGGAGGATATCAGGCAATCGGTAGTGGCCGAACGCAATAACCAGCCTATTACCATTGGTGATGTTGCCAACATTACCATTGATGCTGCTCAGAAAATTGGGGACGCTTCCGTCAACGGAGATCAAGCCGTAATAATCTCTATTAAAAAACAACCGGATACCAATACTCTTGAGCTCACGGAAAGAGTCGATGAAACGCTGGCGCAGATTGAACAAAATTTGCCCGAAGGGTTTAGCATCAACAGCCATATTTTTCGTCAGGCCGACTTTATTGATCTTGCTATTGACAACGTGATTGAAGCCCTCCGTGATGGAGCTATACTGGTGGTGATTATTCTACTGCTTTTTCTGGCTAATATCCGAACCACGATGATTTCCCTCACGGCCATACCACTTGCGCTCATTACATCAGTGTTCGTACTGGAATTCTTTGATATTACCATCAACACCATGACTTTAGGTGGGATGGCTATTGCCATCGGGGTGATTGTAGATGATGCGATCATCGATGTGGAGAACGTATTCAGGCGGCTTCGGGAGAATGCGAAGCTCCCGGAGTCGGAGCAGAAATCGGCGATGCAGGTAGTGTTTGAAGGATCCAAGGAAATACGAACTTCCATCATCAACGCTACGCTGATTATCATGATCGTCTTTATCCCGCTCTTCTTTTTGAGCGGACTGCAGGGACGCATGCTTCAGCCACTTGGGCTCTCCTACATAGTATCCATCGGAGCCTCTCTGGTTATCGCCATGACTGTAACCCCCGTACTTTGTTACTATCTGCTGCCGGCACAAGCAGCGAAAGGCAAGCTGGAAGAAAGCTGGTTTACGAAAAAGCTTAAATCAGGCTACGACCGGATATTGGATAGCGTCCTACGCTTTAGGAAAAGTGTGCTGGCTGGCACGCTGGTTTTGTTTTTGGGTACGTTGCTCATAGTACCGTACCTCGGAAGCTCATTTTTGCCCGAGTTTAATGAAGGTACGCTGGTGATCAGCGCCGTCACTATTCCAGGCACCGGACTGGATGAATCCAACGAAATAGGTCAACGGGCAGAGAATATATTGTTGGACCACCCGGCGGTTACTAGTACAGCTCGCAGGACGGGTCGCGCGGAAATGTCCGAACATGCCCAGGGGGTCAATGCATCAGAAATAAATGCCGATTTAGATATCCCGGAAGGAACGACCAAGGAGCAGGTTTTGGAAGAACTACGTTCTGATTTAAGTGTAGTCTCCGGAACCAATATCACGATTGGTCAGCCCCTCGGTCACCGTATTGACCATATGCTCTCGGGAACGCGAGCCAACATCGCCGTGAAGATCTTTGGTCCCGACTTGTACCGCCTGCGGACTCTGGCCGAGGAGGTTCGAGGCCAGATGGAGGGTGTCGAAGGTGTTGTGGATCTCTCGGTTGAACAGCAGCAGAACGTCCCACAAATCCAGATTCGTCCCGACCGCCGAGCTCTGGCGCGTTATGGCATGAATATTGGTGATTTGTCGGAGAAGGTAGATGTGGCTTTTGCTGGTGAGACGGTCTCACAGATTATCGAAGGGGACCGGTTGTTTGATCTGATGGTTCGCTACGACGAAGAACACAGGGGGAGTATCCAGGCTGTAAAAAATGCGGAATTAACGCTTGAAGATGGGACGGTAGTTCCCCTTTCGGAGCTGGCCAGCATTAAGTCGCGCAGTGGTCCCAACACCATCAGCCGCGAGAACGTGCAGCGTAAAATAGTCGTTTCGGCCAATGTTGCAGGGCGTGATTTGCGTGGTACCGTTAATGCGATCAGTGACAATATTTCTGAAAACGTCAACTTTCCACAAGGCTATTTTGTGGAATACGGCGGACAGTTTGAAAGTCAGGCGCAGGCGACCCGTACTATTTCGCTGCTGAGTATCGTTGCCATCCTGCTCATTTACATGCTGCTGTACCTGGAGTTCAGCTCCCTGAAAACAGCACTCCTCGTAATGGTGAACCTGCCGTTTGCGCTGATCGGCGGTATCTTCATCGTATGGTTCACCAGCGGTATTGTTTCAATTGCTTCCCTCGTTGGGTTTATAACACTGTTTGGTATTGCTACCCGAAACGGAATCTTAATCGTGTCCCACTACCAGTACCTGCGGTGGGAGGAAGGTAAATCCTTTATGGACGCCATTCGGCAGGGCGCAATGGAGCGTCTCAATCCGATCCTGATGACGGCTCTTACTGCTGGGCTGGCTCTCATTCCACTGGCACTGGCTGCCGGTGAGCCTGGCAATGAGATACAGTCGCCAATGGCACAGGTAATCCTGGGAGGATTGATTAGCTCTACTTTGCTTAACATGATTGTGATACCGGCATTGCTGGCACAATTTGAGAACAGTAAAACCAAAATCGCAACTTAGGGGTTAACAGCATTAATAGGCTATGTATATACTATTGTATAAACTAACATCCATCTCAGATCCAAAGGAGGAATTGTTTATCCTATACTCATAATAATAACACCCTTGATTAGGTGATTCTTTAGGATAGAACAAGTAAAAAGTTGGCGGTTAAAAAGCTATAAATTCCACTATTAGCAACAGGCTTGTTCTTTCTGAATGGGTGGGCAGGGGATGTCTCCATATGAGCAAAACACGCAACAGTCTCCTTGGTTAGGTTTTAATACCTCTTGGCAATTTGGACACTCCCAAAAATACTGGCAAGAGTCAGTTGGCATTGTTTCTGTAGATTCTCTTCCACATTCGGGACAAGTTATTGTAGATCGGAATTTTATTTTTTTGTCAGTTCTATTCATTTTCAGACAGATTTGTGAATTTAATGACATCAATAAGTATTGTTCCAGTTCCATTTAGTTTTATTCCCACACTTCCGGCCTCAGGGGCATTACCATGGCCATGTACCACCATCTCTTTATTAATATAGCCGCGAAAATGAGTCCCATTGGCGACGGTGCGAATAAATAGCATGCCTGATGCGGCGGAGTAGGATTCTTTGGCAAAGACTTCTCTATTGCCCTCGCTAACCCGACCTTGGGATATTGTGCCGTCGGAAGACAGCGTTACAAAATCGTAGTTTTGGGCATCCTGCACGTGATTCACAAGCGAGACCTCTCCATCAAAATCAGAAAGATTCAGATAGTAATCGACCTGCACATTTTGGAATGATTTTTTACCCGCAAAGAAATTCGTAGTAGAGTCCACAGATATTTTAAGCAGGTGATTATTGCCGCTTCCTACAATGGTTGGTCGCAGGTCAGACGGTGATCCTTCCAGCCACCGGAACTGGGAAAGCAAGGTGCTAACGCCATTGGGACCGGTTTTCCATGACCAGTTGCCATTTTCACTGACTGTAAATGTTGATCCGCTCTCTTGCAGACTGTCTGAGGTTACCGGTATGGTTTCTTGTTTTTCAGTCAGTTGACCGGTACCTGCACCATAGCCGAAGACCATCTCTGCACCGTGATCACCGGTTTCATAAAGGAAGAATATGCCGGGCAAGGCAAGGACAAATAGGCCAATTCGAATGATCTGCTGATTCATTTTTTGATACCAGTGGAGCAGAATCCTTAGCAGGGCATAAATTCCAAAGAACCAGACGGTCCACAGAGCCCAGTCAGCATGTTCATTTAAAACCGATTGCGCTCCCGACGGCAAAAACACGGTGTCGGCCGCTAGTGACCCCGTATAGTAAGCAGCAATTGTCGAAATGGCTCCAATCCCATATAGAATCGTTGTTTTAAGCTCATCCCACCATTGGTCGGGCAGAAAAAAGTCCAGCAAGTCCATCAATACCGCCAGCAAGATAATGGCAATGGGAAAGTGAACTAGGATCGGGTGAATGTTGGGTGCCCATTCGGGAATAAGTTCCATAACAAGAGTTTCTATTGATTATATCAGTTGCGTATAAGCGAATGCGGATATTCCTAAAACATTAATGATAATAAATATAGAGACAGCAATTTTCTTGATTTTACCGCCACTTTCCATGTCCATCATTTTCATTTTGTGGCTCTGTAGGTACTTTTTATGCAGCCATACCAGTCCGGCGGCAATCCATACGAAGACGAGATTCATCCAGAAGGTATAATCGATTTTAAACTGGGTAATCTCTGATACTACCCGCCGGCTCTCAGGCACGATGTCGAGAAAGGTGAATAGTCCATTTAGCAGTAAAGCCGTAAGCACAATACTGACAAACATGATTCCTGCAATATACAGGGCGACCCGCCAGCCGTAGTATTTAGCGTTGATATGTACTAGTGGGGGCACCATCAGATCGGAGTAGATAAAGCCCATGATACCGGCAAATAGCACCCCATTTTGATTAAGTACGGTTGCCAATGGAATGTTACCCATTGAGCCAATAAAAGTAGAGGCAGCCACGAAAGGAGCAATGGCGGCATTTTCAAGGGCCACCAGCCAGTCGGGCAGGTGTTGGGCATCCGCCAGAAAGAGGGTCGTCCAGAACGATTCGGGTACCAGCACAGCCACGAATCCGGCAATGGTAAAGCCAATAAGGATATCCTCCCAGGCCATCTTCCAGTCGTTGACAAATTTATGTCCCACTAGCTGCCAGCCTTCTTTGCTGGTGATGCGATCTTTCCAGTCGAAATCCTCGGTCAGCCCGTCGTCATCCTGTTGCACTTTTTTACGGGCTGCCTTAAGCCAGCTCTCGGGATAGGTCCATTTGATGAGCAGACTGCTTATCGCAATGAGTACCAGCCCGCCAATAAGTTCGGCGGCCAGGAATTGCCAACCCAGAAAAATGAGGATCAGAATGCCCAACTCAATGACAAGGTTGGTAGAGGCAAACATAAAGGCGACAGCCGCAATGAAGTGCGCTCCCTTTTTGACCAGTGACCTGGCTGCCGCCAGAGCGGCAAAAGAGCAGGACGAGGAGGCTGCGCCAAAGAAGGTGGACAGGGAAATACTTTTGAAATCGGCGTCCCCCATGTATTTGGTGAGTTCCTTCTTGGGCACAAAGGCCTGGATCATCCCGCTCACAAAATAGCCGAGCACAAAGGCCCAGCCGGATTTCCAGAAAAACCCTAGGGCCGTTTTTGCTGATTCTCCGTAAAGATTTAAAAAGTCCATCATAGCAGTCAGTATAACTTAATGAGAATGTGTTTTTAACTCTCTTCCGCTGCCCCTCCGATATTAGCTTTACTTTGTGCGTATTCGTTCAAATAACTGTTTAATCTGGCTATACATAGATCTCATATCGAATCGTTTTTTCGTCGTAATTACCGGTTTTTCATGCAGAAACGAGTTCGAAGTGACCGTATCCAACATAAATCTAGCTACCTCACTCCGTGCAATCGGTCCGGCCATAATATCGGAATCAGTTCCCTTGTAAACTTCTCCGGTATTCTCTCCATCGATCAATCCGCCCGGGCGGATAATCGTCCAACCAAGCTTACTCTCCTCGATTAATTCTTCCTGACGTCTTTTATCAGCCATCAAGTCCTGAAGAAACAGATTGGTGAACCATCTTCCATACCATGGAATTTGATTGCGACTGCTGCCCAATCCCATCGAGGTTAAAATAACAACTCGATCCACATTTAGATCTTTCATACTTGATATTAGATGTTGGGAACCCTTGGTATGTAGATTATTCGGATTGTTTCCGGAATTGCCTAATGCACACAAGACCCCTTCCGTACCCGAAATGGTTTTATGAACATCCTCCCTGTCCAGAATATTCCCTTTTATAATATTCAGATTCGGATCCTCAATTTGCAATTTTCCGGGACTCCGGACTAAGGCTTTGATACTATGTTCACCATTGGGTAGAGACTGTCTCAATATACATCTTCCCGTTCCACCGGTAGCGCCAAATAGAGCTAAATTCATAGTTTCAATTAATTTTCTGCTCCACGTCAACTAAACATTATAATTAGTGTGTACCCATAAGAAGCTTTAAAAATAGCAACAGGGATATAGAATGAATAGCTATCAAGCAATATGTAAAGTAGTAGCTTATTACTGTACAATCTCCAGGTTCGCCATCATTCCTGCATCTTCGTGTTCGAGATTGTGACAATGAAATACATACAATCCCTTGGGAGCATCAAACCGCATAATGACACTAACTCGTTCACCCGGCATAACCAGGGTGGTATCTTTCCACCCGGTCTCGGTAGGGAGCAGGCCCCGGCTACCGCTTCGGCTTAGTACCTTAAATTGCACCGCGTGAATATGCATGGGATGAGGGACAGCAGAGTTGTTTACGAATTCCCATATTTCAGAATCTCCCTGGGTTACTTCTTCGTCTACCCGAAGCATTTCAAAAAGGCGTCCATTTATAGTATGGCCGGTCATCATTTCCATGTTTAATTCTATTCTTCGGGTGCGTACGGCGTCATCTTCAGTTGGGAAATTAACCTCAGAAAGTTGTTGGGGCAGATTTATAGAACTTGACGTGCCAGAGGTACTATCTATCCGAAACTCCATTAGTGGAAATTCACTGCCTTGCTCAGGTCCGCCGCCTCCCATCATTTGCGACATATTGCCCATCATGCCACCGTTTGAAGGGACCGAGAATTCCTTGCTGATTAATTCCGCAGAGCTGCCAGAAAATCCGTTGGAAAAATCCACCAGTATATCCGCCCGCTCTCCAGGAGCCAGCAAGAGTTCGGTGGTTTCAACGGGTTGCGGTAATAGTCCGCCATCGGAGCCAATTACTGTAAACGATTGCTCGTTGCGAAAAGCGATATTATAGATTCGGGCATTTGAACCATTCAGCAACCGCAGCCGGTAGGGGCGTGGCTGCACTTCGTGATATGGATTGGGTACACCGTTCACCAAGATATGATCCCCCAAATAGCCGGTCATCATGCGCTCCGGCATAGTAGGATTATAGTAAATATTACCAGTGTCATCTATTTTTCGGTCCTGGATGACCAGCGGTAGTTCATAATCCCCGGATGGTAGGTTCAACGCCTGCTCTTCTTCGTCCGTTACGATAAAAAATCCCGCTAATCCTCGATATACCTGTGGGCCTGTAATTTTGTGGGGATGCGGATGATACCAATATGTCCCGGCTCGCTGATTGATGGTAAAATTATAGGAATAGCTGCCTTCCGAAATGACGTCTTTGGGATGACCGTCCATATCAGGAGGTACAATCATACCATGCCAATGGATAATGCTTTCCTGCCCAATGTCATTTTGAAATTGAACCTGGAATTGTTCTCCTCTTTTTATGCGAACAGTCGGACCCGGCAGGCTCCCATTAAACTGTAGGGAGTCCAATGTATATTGTTCAGCAATTGTTAGGTCGTCGCGAGAAGCCCGAAGCTGATCACTGTCTAGGGTATCGGGAAATCGTAGGGGATAGCGATAGATATCTGATTCATTACTGCTGGCATTTATACAGGAGGTAATAACAGAAGGGGTCAATAAGAAACCAGCACCGGCACCGGTATACTTTAAGAATGCTTTTCTATCCATTTCAGTTACTTTTGTAATTCTTGTTTCCGCCTTTTGAATTCCTCTTCATCAATTTCGCCCTCTGCATACCGGCGTTTAAGGATTTCCATCGGTGTTTCTTTACGCTGACTGTGACTGGATTGACCAGAGTTCATGACTGCGCGAATGGCAAATACGACCAGTGCGATAATTAAAAACCACCAGACAAACATCATCCATCCCCCTCCAAAGAAATTAAAATCATGCATATGTTACCCCCGTTAATTGATATTGATGTTAAAGTAATAGAATAATCCGCTAAAACCACATGCGAACACCGCCAAGCATGCTAAAGTTACTGACATGTCCTCCTTCGGAGCGTGCCATGTCGGCAGTTTTGCCTAGCTTACGCTCCCAGTTAATTCCGATATATGGTGCAAATTCCCGTACGAATTCGTAGCGTAGACGGAAGCCAAGTCCAATGTTGTTGAGTCCGGATCCCACACCCCATTCGGGGACCTCTTGCACGGCAAGACTGGTTTCAACAATGGGCTGACCAATTAGTCGCTGAGTAAACAGCAGATCATATTCGGCTTCCAGATCTGCGGAGAGATTACCGGCCTCGCTTACATAGATTCCACTTTCAAAATGTATGAAATAGGGCGCTTTGCCCTGAAGGCCGACCGTGGCAAAGCCCCGGGATTTGTTGTGTTCTTCATAGGCCAAATCATAACGGACGCCACCTGTGATGTCAAGATATGGACTGATGGCTCGACTGTACAATCCCTGAAATTCTATATGCGCCTCACTTTGAGTCGGTACCGCTTCTCCGTGCGACTTAAACCAGAACTTACCCAGATCTTTGCCGATGTAGGCTTTTATATCCCACATTACTGGATTTGTGCCGTCCATGCTACGGTATTCCAGTTTATCGGCAACCAGATAGCCGTAGGTTTTATCGTCCATCATCAGATCATTGCTGAACTCCGGTGCCCTTTGAGCAAAAACGGAGCTTCCAGCAATGACGATGATAGCGAAGGTCGTGACAATGAATGTTGATGCGTGTTTAATCATGTTCATTATGTTGCAATTTTGTATATCAAATAGAATTCGTTTGCAAAAGCTCGCATAGCCTATTTACGAATAGTCCTGCCCATAAATGCTGCCGTCTTCATCGGCTACCTGGACGACGCGGAACATGCCACGCTCCATGTGGTAGAGGATGTGGCAGTGGAACGCCCAGCGTCCTTTATCGCGCGGGGTGATAAGCGCAGAAATCCGTTGCGCAGGTTGCACGAGCAGGGTGTGTTGCCGGGGATTGTATTGCCCGTTACCGTTTTCCAGCTCCATCCACATGCCGTGCAGGTGGATCGGATGTTCCATCATAGTATCATTAACCAGCGTGAGTCGTAACCGCTCGTTGTGCTCGAATTCGATTGGGCCGTCCACTTCGTGAAACTGCTTTCCATCGAAGGACCACATGTAGCGCTCCATGTTACCGGTTAGGTGCAGCTCTACTTCGCGTTGGGCATCACGTTTATCCCTGTTGGGACGCAGGCTTTTCAGATCGTTATATACTAGTACTTTGCGCCCGTCGTTGCCAAGCCCAATGCCAGGCTCATCGAGCCGGTCAAACTGGTTCTGTGCAATCGCAGCGGCACCAATACCGTGTGTATCGGGACCATGTTTTACGGGTGTCTCCTTCATGGCCGGCATTTTCATGTTTCCATGCTCCTTGTCTCCGTGATTCATATCCCCATGATCCATGTTTTTCATGTTACCATCTTCCATATCCATGTCTCCCATCGACATCATCATGCCCATGTCTTTCATATCGCGCTTGGGTCGGGGGCGAAGATCGGGTACTTGTGCTGACATGCCTTCACGCGGTGTAAGTGTGCCACGGGCATAACCGCTACGGTCGAGGGATTCAGCAAAAATGGTGTAGGGTTTTTCTTCTTTGGGCTCTACGATGACATCATAGGTTTCAGCAATACCGATACGGAATTCTTCGATGGGCACCGGCTCGACATTCTGACCATCGGCTGCTACTACGGTCATCTCCAGGCCGGGAATGCGAACGTCGAAAGCAGTGGTACCGGCCGAGGCATTAATAAATCGCAGGCGCACTTTTTCATCTTTTTTGAACAAGGCGTTCCAGTTGGAGTCAGGCCCGCGACCGTTCATCAGATAGGTGTACGTGGCACCGGTTATGTCCAGGAGATCAGTCGCCTTCATGCGCATCTTACCGAATGAGTGGTAGTCCTTAAACGCATCTCCAAATCCTTTCTCTTTAATATCCTTAAAAAACTCTCCGATTGTACGCTGCTGATAATTATAATAGGCATCCAATGATATGACATTGTCCAGCACGTCGTGGGGATCTTCGAACGTCCAGTCGGAGAGCACGATGGGATATTCGCGATCATATTCGACCGGATCCTCATCGGCTGGGTCTATGATCATTGGACCATAATGACCAAGCTGTTCTTGAAGTCCGGAGTGACTGTGATACCAATAGGTGCCATTCTGCCGAACCGGATAGCGATATTCAAAGGTTTCACCGGGGGCAATGCCATCAAAACTAACGCCGGGCACACCATCCATCTGGAACGGCAACAAAATCCCATGCCAGTGGATCGAGGTGGTATCTTCGAGTTCGTTTGTTACCCGAAGCATCACGTCTTCTCCTTCCTGGAGTCGGATCAGCGGACCGGGCACCGTGCCATTGATACCAATGGCTTCGCCTCGCTTGCCATCAATCTTGTGCGGCATTTTACCGATGGTCAGATCAATGACATTATCGGGGCCTTTGGGGGTTAACACTTCTCGCTTCTCGCTGCCGAAGCCCGCTAACGCGTAGCCCGGTAATACCGCACTTGCACCGGCAAAAGCTGCCAGGGAGCCAGCATATCGGAGAAAGGTGCGGCGATTCATACCACTATTGTTGTCGTCACTCATAAATCAGCGTATCCTATTGTTTTTAATTAGCTAAAGCGTCGTTTTTCAAATATCGAACCGAAACATACAAAACGAACCTTAAATTAAGCTTAAAACATTATTGGTCAGTGTCTTTTATCTTTAAGGTGTTATTTCATGAAATAGAATTATGGTTTTATGTGGATATTATTAGTTGAAGATGAAAAACAGCTGGCCAGCTCACTAAAACGTGGACTGGAAGAAGAGGGACATGTAGTGGAAATGATGCACGACGGAGAGGAGGCTGAGCTGCAGGGACTGGTGAATGATTACGATATGGTAGTATTGGACTGGCGGTTGCCTAACCGTGATGGCAAGCAAATTTTGGAGCACTGGCGTGCAGAAGACCGGACATTTCCCGTTCTTATGCTTACCGCACTCGGTGATTTGGATCACAAAGTGTCGGGGCTTGATGCGGGAGCCGATGATTATATGGGTAAACCATTTTCGTTTGAAGAGCTGCTTGCCCGTGTCAGGGCATTGGGGCGGCGATCACCGGAGATGCAAGATAAAGAAGCGGTTTCGGTGGGACCTATAGAACTGGACTCACGTAAACACTGGGTTAAAGTATGTGATATTGAACGATCACTCAGGCCCAAGGAATTTATACTGCTGGAACTGTTACTAAATGAGCCGGAGACGGTTTTTTCTAAGACCCAATTGGCAGAACGGGTATGGGGATCGGCCTATCACGTAAGTGATAACACCATTGAGGCTACGATTTCAACGCTGCGCCAGAAGTTGGCGGAATCATTTGAAGAATGTGAAGAAGAGTTTATGGAAGATAATTCAAAGGTCATTGAAACCATACGTGGAGCGGGTTATCGACTCAATAACAATTTAACACAGACGGAAGAGTAACATAGTGGCACATATCACCTCATTTTTTGACCGGTTATCTATTTCTAAAAAATTGGCGTTCTGGTATGGGCTAAGTCTGTTCGTGATGCTCAGCCTGTTTGGCTATTTCCTATACGAGACCTTTCATCAGTCCATTCATCATAATTATGATCGGCACCTTTGTTTTGAAGCTGAGCAGTTGCTTCCCCATATAAACACCGAAGATTCACTCTCCATTGATCTTACAGGGTATAGTAGGAACGCTGCACTTGAAAGTGGGGTAGAGTACGGGACTTATGTTCGGATGTATAATCAGAAAGACAGCTTGATCTACAGAAGCCCTAACTTCTCGGATACGATACAGCCGCTGGATACGGAAATTCCCGAAACACACGAGGAATATTCCTTCAGCAGTCAGTGGCAGGATCTTCCGGCCCGGACGTTGTTTTATCCGATTAGAGATAATAGTGGCCAGCTTTGTGGCTGGTTGGAGGTGACCGGCTTTGAATGGACCCTGCATGAGGAGCTAAGTCGGTTTAGGCAATATCTGTTGGTTTTGATTGCTATCAGTGTCGCTTTTTCTATCCTTGGAGGATATTGGCTATCCCGAAGAGCATTAACGCCGGTAGCTTCTATCAATGAAGCAGCAAAATCAATCACTGCTACTGATTTGGATAAACGCATTCCGGTAAACTATCAGGTGCGAGACGAGCTTACTGATTTGGCAGAAACCTTTAATATGATGTTAAATCGACTGCAAAAAGGGTTTGAGCGGGAAAAACGTTTCACCTCTGATGCAGCACATGAACTCATGACTCCTTTGTCATCCTTGCAAAGCGATGCAGAAATTATGCTTCGCAAGCCACGCTCAAAAGAAGAGTATCGCGAAACCATCCAGCGAATGCTGACGGAAACGCGTCGCATGAGTGAGATGGTGCATCTGTTGCTTCAGTTGTCAAGGGTAGAATCAGTACATCGTTCTGAGCCGGAGATCGTTAATGTAAGCCGCGTTACTGAAGTGGTTTCAGAAAAATATAAACAGAAGGCTCGGGAAAAGGATATCAATATGAATATTCAGATTGATCCGGACCTGCAAGTTCAGGCGCATGGAGCTTATTTCGAAGAAGTTCTTAATAATCTCCTGGAAAATGCATTAAAATATACCCCAAAAGGTGGAGCTATAGACCTGCGCCTTCAGCGATCTAGTGGCAAGGCGGTACTCCATCTTAATGATACAGGTATTGGATTTGATCAAGAAACGAAAAAACATCTATTCGAGCGTTTTTACCGCGCTAGTCAGCAGGACGTTCAGGAAAGTCCCGGCAGTGGATTAGGATTACCGTTGGTAAAGGCGATTATCGAGCTATATGATGGTAAGATTCGGGCATACAGCGACGGTGAAGGGCAGGGGAGTACGTTTGTCGTTGAATTGCCTTTGATGGAAGAATCCAAAAGTTAATGGGGTTTTATGGCCTTAATCTTTTTTACAATTCCTCCGGATGTTAAGTCGTGTACATTTTCTATATCCCATCCCGCCGATTTAACGTTTGAAACTGTTCTCCGAGCAATATGGACCCCACTCAGATAATGAATGGGGTTATCCAGCTTATCCATTGCAGATGCTAATGCAGTACCATCAGCACGCATGTGTTCCAACAGATGCAGTTTGCCGCCGGGCTTGGTCACGCGCAGCGCTTCTTTTAATCCCAATATGGGATCAGGAACAGAACAAAACACAAAAGTGGCAACAACATCATCAAAGGTATCATCAGAGAAATCCATCTGCTGGGCATCCATCTCTTTAAGGGTAAGATGGACTTCTTGTTTTTCAGTCAGTCGTTGCTTGGCTTGTTTGAGCATGCCCGGAGAAAGGTCAATGCCTGTTACTTCAATATCTTCAGGGTAATAGGAGATGTTTTTGCCGGTCCCGACTCCAATTTCAAGCACGTTGGGTCCCGTTATTTGATCCCAGAGCTGTTTACGCCAAGACTTGAAAAGAAGCTGTTCAATAGGCCATTCCAGAACATTGTAGAGTGGCGCAATTAAATCGTACCGGCTGCGCGTGTGCTGTTTACCTCTCTGAGTCATAAGTAGAGTAACTTATAATTAACTACTATGGATTGTGATTGTCTTCAATAATGCGCTTCCGTTCTTCAAATTCTTCCCGTTCAATTTCGCCGCGGGCGAATCTTTTCTTCAAAATCTCCATGGCATTCTCTTCCAGTTCTGTTTTAGGACGATAGGGGATGACATTGAAAACAACTAGAAGGATAATACCAACTACAATGAGCCACCAAATCCAATGCATGCCTATAAAATGATGGTCGAAGAACATATTGTCTCCACATAAATTTTATTATTCCTAAGTAACATGTATGTCGGATAGAACAACATACTAATCACAAGATAATAGGAGTTGCCTTAAAACAAGCTTAAAATGGAAGAGGATTTTTTGTGGTGATTAGTGCATACAAATTACATCCAGCGTAATCGCATGCCGTTTAATATTACTGCCATAACTGAAAGTTCATGAACGAGCATGCCGCTTGCCATATGAACGGAACCGGTAAATACCCCAGCCAAAAGTGCAGCGACCGTCACCAATGCAATCACTACATTCTGGCGAATATTACTCAGTGTTTTTGATGACAGGCGGAGTGCCTCTGGAATATTCATCAGTTCGTCCGACATTAGGGCAATATCAGCTGTTTCAATGGCTACATCAGTACCGACTGCGCCCATAGCAATACCGATATTGGCCGAGGCAAGGGCCGGGGCATCATTGATGCCGTCTCCGATCATTGCCACCTGATACCCCTGCTTTTGCATTTCAAGGATGATATCATTTTTGGCTTCCGGGAGGATGCCTGCATGCACTTCGGTGATCCCTGCTTCTTCGGCAATGGCTTCAGCCGTGGGTTGGGCATCACCGGTAAGCATCGCGATGCGTTCAATGCCATTTTCCCGGAGTCTTGATATCATTTTTGGAGCATTTGGGCGCATTTGATCGGCTATCCCGATAGCCCCAAGTAGTTCGTTGTTACTTGCTACCAACACAACGGTGCGTCCTTTCTTGGTCAGATTCTGAATTTCATTATTAATACCTTCACCAATGGATACTCCCTTTTGCTTCATAAACTCGGTTTTCCCCACAAAGATATGATCGTCCCCCAATGCCGCCTCAATTCCTTGTCCGGTATGCGATTCAAATTGGTCGGGTTCTGTAATATGGCCCGCTTGTTCTTCGGCCAGAATAGCTTCCGCCAACGGATGTTCAGAGACTGATTCGGCTATCGAAGCCCAATAGAGAAGTTCTTCCCCTTCTGATGGGAGTGACTGATTATTTTGATCAGACAAAGAAACCGTATGTACTTTCTGAAACTCCTCCTCTGGATCAACACCGGCTAAAGCGGCCTCTTTTGAAAAGTGAATGATCTCGCTAACAGTCGGTTTACCTGTTGTCAGGGTCCCGGTTTTATCCAGTGCAATGGCCGTAACTTTACCCGCATTTTCCAGGTATTCGCCTCCTTTAATAAGAATTCCTTTTTTCGCGGCATTACCTATACCCGTTATGACGGAAATCGGGGTCGATATCACAAGTGCTCCCGGGCATCCGATCACTAACAATGTCAGTGCCAGCTCCAGATTCCAGGTAAATAGGTAGGATGCGATACTAAGCCCCACAATGCCGGGCGTATACCAGCTTGCAAATCGCTCAATAAAACGCTGCGTAGGAGCTTTTTCTTCTTGGGCTTCCTCTACCCGTCGAATGATTTTGGCCAGGGTGGTATCGCCTCCAGCTTTGGTTGCCCGCACCTGAATGCTCCCATTTTGATTAATAGTGCCCGCATATACTTCCGACTGGGGATGCTTTTCGGTCGGGATTGGCTCTCCGGTAATGGCACTTTCATCGACTGTTGTCCCGCCAGATTCAACAATGCCGTCCACCGGAATTTTTGCCCCGGGCTTGACCAGCACCAGCATTCCTTTTTGAACCTGTCGGGCGGGAATTTCTGTTCGATCTCCATCATCTACGACAATCGCAGTTTCCGGTGCCATATTGATGAGCTCCCGCAGTGTATCCCGGGTTTTGCTCATGGTCCGGGCTTCCAGCCAGCCGCCAAGCAGAAACAGGAATGTTACCGCCGCGGCCTCCCAATACACGCCAATGGCAAGCCCGCCCGTTGCGGCAATGGTAACGAGTAGCTCAATGTTGGTATGCCGGTTCTGCAATCCCTGCCATGCCCGCCGTGCGATTTCAGATCCGGCAACCAGCGCAGCCCCAATCATCAGCGTATTAAATAGTAGGGCTGAACCCCAAAAGAAGTCAGCGGTCCACCCGGCGGTGATGAGCAAGCCGCTGACGATGACCAGTACTTTTTTGCGTTTTGAGGGATTGGCTAAACTGCGGAATAGCTTTCGTAGTGATTCCATCATTTCAAGAATTAAAATTGAGAGATTCTCGCTTCGTATCCCGATTGACCAACTATTTTTACCAGTTTATCTTCGGAAACAGTCTCGGGATCATGCTCAACTTCAATGCGTCCGGTATTGAAATGAACCGTGGCCTTGGATACCCCTTCTGTTTGATTCAAACTGGATTCAATATTATCTACGCATGTGGGACAGCTCAGTTCATCGCTTCGTAGAGTAGTCTTCATAATAGGTTCCTCTGTCATTCGGTTTTTATTGGTGTTTATTCATTAATTATTGCCAACGCCGTGGGCTGGTCCAGCCTGAATCTTTTGATATAGCTTGTGGACATACACGATGTATTTCACGTAGGCGTCTACCCACTTGCGGCCGGCTTCTACGCTATTATCCTTCTTACTTTTGGCTTCCATAGCATTGCTGTAAAGTTCTGTGGTTTTTTGTTGGATTTCGTTCGCTAGCATCTCGGTAACAGGGGCCAGCTCGCCTGAGGTAAGCGTTTGTTCCGCGACCTGAATATCTTGCGATCCTGGTTGAGCGGGTTTTAGGCCGGTAAAGGGCATGCCTTCGGCCTCGCGGTGCAGCCGTACTGTCTCACTCATAAAATAGCGTTCGGCAAGCTCTTGGGATTCATCCCCCTTGGTATAAACGTTCAGGCTTTGCTCGAATGTGGATTTGAGCTCTTCGGCCTGCCGGTCTGTTACCCAAATAAGCGCATGAGAGATATCGCCGGTTTCAAGGGCCTTTTGGGCATCCGTCGCTACCGGACCGTTAACCCGATCGCAGTGGGCCTGACTGGTAGAAGCAAAACCAAGCAATAATGCTACCGTAAAAATTGAAGCTAATGTGGTTTTTATATGTGATTGTAAGTATGTCATAATGAGTACCTTTTGTGTGGTTTGTCTTTTTAATTCACTCAAAAGGTAATAGGCGGGCAACAGCACTAAAATGAGCTGGATCAAGTTAGTGCAAATAATTTATTGCAGAGGAAAAAACTATTGGGCAGAAGAATGGATTAGCGACGCTGCAAGTACAATGAAGAATTAATCTTCGGCCGAAATCCGCAAGAGCTCCGGTTTATTTTTGATTGCTACCCATTGGCGGCCTGATGTTATAAGATCATCGTCTTGGAACCGGCTCATAACCCTGCTGGCTGTGGCACGGGAAGTGCCGGCCATATCAGCGAGATCTTTGCGGGATAGGGGAAGTTGAACCAGCAGTCCGTGGTGATGTTTTTCGCCGAACTTGTTGCCTAACGTAACAAGGATATGAGCTATACGCTTTGTTACCGGAAGGGTAGAAAGATGCTGGATGCGTTGGCGGGATTCATTGAGTCGATCGTTCGTGATATCTAACACCGTCATTGCAACAGATGAGTACCCGTTCATGATCTCCCGGAAATCCGAGAGTCTTATTGAAAGAATACATGCATCGGTCTGCGTTTCTGCGGTTTCATTATAGACATCCTTGCTGCCTGCCATGGGATTCCCGAAAAAATCGCCCGGCTGTAGCATCGCCAGCAGTACACCTTCTCCTTCCATTGTATGGGCTACCAATTTAACATTACCGGCTACGACCACCCGAAGGATGGTTGCGGAATCACCTTGACGGTAAATCGTTTCTCCTCTGGCATAGTGGCTGGCCGTAAATTTTTTATTTACCTCGCGGAGCTGCTCTTCGGATAACTCTTGAAAAAATGGGACCAATCCAAGCTTCTCTAGGCGCAGGTCAATGGTGCATTGATGCCCTTCTAAAGAAGGATTTTCAAGAGGAGTTTTTCTTTTGTTTGACATATAGAGTGTTGTAAATATAGAATACTAATTTGTTTCCTGCTTTTGAGGAAGCAGTAAATCCTCAAGGAAAAAGGCCGACAGTTCCGAACGTCCCGAAAGTCCCGACTTGGAATAGATCGCATTTGTCTGGCTTCGAACGGTTTGGGTGCTGGTGCCCCTGACTTCAGCAATTTCCTTGTTGCTTAATCCTTTTAACAGCAGAAAGGAAACTTCTTTCTCGGCCTCCGTCAAGTTCCAGCGATCCAGCTGGTTTTCGATCTCGATGCTCAGTCCCTTGACATATTTTTCAGACACCTGCTTCCATTTCTGGGCCTCAGCTTGCAGATCCTTCGAAAACTGTTGTTCTCTAGCCAATGAGTGCTGCAACTTGAAGCGACCACGAACCAAATAAAAAACGCCTCCCAACGCCACAAATCCCACGGCCGCTTCAATCGAAATATGCCACAGGGCTACTCCTTCAAAATAGTCATTATAGATATCTATGGATGCCAACACTGCTATTACAAACAGGATCACGGCAATGATCCATCGTTCATTGCTATTCATTTTATTATCGCTTAATCGTCATCATTTTCTTCTTCATGGGTTTCTCCTTCGTAAGCAGGCTCATGCTCCTCTTCACCCAGGACCAGCTCTTGTCCAAAGAAATTTAAACTTTGATTCGTACTATCGTAGTTGGAATACAAGTAGCCCGTCCACACTAATGTAAGGATTAAAAATAGCATTCCGGCCAGTCGTTTGCTATTCGTAATACCGGGTTTTTCTGAAAGCGGTTTCTTTTTACCGTCGAACATGCTTGACCAGAGCGAATCCCTGTGCTTAATATGATGGAATATAATGCCACCGACATGGGCCACTACGGTAATCAGAAATATATTGGCCAACAGCTCATGTGTTTCTTCATAAAAATCTGTTCCGCTGCCACCTGTCATCATCACTCCGGTGATGGCTAATCCCGCAGCGCAAATAAACATGATAACCGCTGCATAGCTGGAGGCGGGATTGTGTCCCAGGTATCGTTTGGTTTTTGTAACGACGGCCTCTTTTAGATATCCCATGAGTTCGCCCGGATTCATCTTAAATGATGAAAAACGAGCGTAGGTGGTCCCGACAAATCCCCAAGTAATTCTCAGAATCAATAGAAAGCCAATGGTTAGTCCCGCCATCATGTGAAGCGTAAAGAGCGGATTTTCGTCGTCTACTATTTCAACAATGAGATAAGCTCCCAAAAAGAGGAAAGCGAAAAGCCAGTGAAAAATTCGTGTCGGCCAATCATAAACGGTGGTCTTGGTATTCTCTTTCATAGCTGCGCTACATAAGGTGATGGTTGATTTCCGCCTCAATATTTCGAATTCACCTTACTTCCGCATCAAACAAATGATGTATAAAACCGCTCTTGATCATTAAAATGTATAAAAATAGAAAATCCCCGTGCTTCATAGCTCGACACATATCGACATAAGCCGATGTTTGTTACGAACGGTAGGATATCAAAACAGAAAAAAGATCCCGGCCTACAAAACTAAAGTGCCGGGACAATTGTGGGTATAATGGTAGAATCCCGTCCATCGTTAGTTATGATGCTGTTGATGTTTACTTCCTTTCATACCGTCTTTTTTATTCATCTTGCTATTTCCCTTCATCATGTCACCCTGCATCATCTGCATACACATCATATGCATTTTCATCATTGATGAGTCGCCAGCCATTTCCATCATTTTGGAATGATTCATTTCCCCGTTCTCCATCATGGATTGCATCATTTCCATATGCTTTTGCATGCGCTCCTTCATTTGCGGATCATTCATCATTTTTTGCATGTTTTTCTTCATCCCCGAGTGATCCATATTTTTGGATTTCATCATGTGTTGCATCATCTGCTTGCGCATTTCGGGATTCTGGGCCATATGTTCCATCATCATGGATCGCATGGTGGAATCCTGCATCATCTCTCGCATCTGTTTTTTCTTTTGATTCATATCGCCCTGCTTTTGTTGGGCAAAAGAAGTTCCGGCTACTAAAAGAGCAATTGAGAATGTAAGAATGAAACGTTTCATAGTAGACACCTTGAATTTTATTATGATTTGAATAAACAGTTTGAATGTATCTATTGCGTAATGTAAAGATGATTTACTTAAAGTAACCTTAAATTCCTGTTAATAATTGAGAATATTTGATCTTTATTCGTCATCTCCGTATACGGATTGCTTGCTCAATATTTTCTGCCAGTCTTAACTTGTTTTCCTATCGAAACTCCAATAGTTCATCATAAACTTTTGTAGATCAGCCCGTTTTTTAATTTTTCCAGTTCCAATATGACATAGAAAATGCTACCGCTTATTCAACCCCAATTGTTGGGCTTTTTTAGTGACTGATTCTATCTATAAGTATTTAAAAAACAATATTTTATAGAAAAATATAACGGTTTGTTGGGTGACAGTTTCGTTATATGTAGGTGGTGATGTTTTCACCATCAATTCAATAATCTTAAGTGACTATTATGAAAACAATCTATTTAACAATTGTACTATGTCTGTTAGCGACGCTGGCCAGTGCGCAATGGGTGACTGAGATGTCATGTAACAGTGAAGCTGAAAAAATTGCGGATAAAGCAATAACTCATTTTGTAAACCTGGAGAGGCCGGTAGCAGTCGGTATGGCGCAGGCAGCTCTCATGATTGATGAAAAATGCGGTAGTGCTAAATTGGTACTTATAAACTCCGCTATGGGTGGAGAGTATGGATCCAGAACTGCACAGTTGGAAAAGTTGGATACCAAAAAGTTTACCGACCAGGAAATAGCGTGGATAAGTGTGATGTCGGCATCTAACGAAGAATTTGAAAGCAAAGCGAAGCAAGTTGCAGCAACCTATCCGGATGTGCCTCTTTTTGCTTTCTGGGCAAGTGTACCCCTCGAAGATGGTAAAGATAAGTTGGCGGAATACGTGTTAGCGTTTCCTGAATACGCTTCACCTGCCTATAACATCATGTCGTATCGTTATGCGGATGGAACGTATGGTAAAAAGCCGAATATGCAGAAAGCTATTGAAACGGCGCAAAAGATATTCTTATCGCACGATGGACCTAACGGGCATGATTCAATAGCTGAACATTATGCTACAAATGGAGATTATACGAAGGCATTTGAACACCAGGTGAAAGCTCTTGATTATGCCGGTACAGGATCGGCCTATTCATATAATGCTCAAATCTATTATGGACACACAAATAAAACAGCATTAACTGATTCGATAGCGTCCAAGACCAAGCAACGAATTAAATACCAAATGAAAAATGACTCCGAAAAGTTGAAGCAGTTTTACTCGGACAAACTTGGGATGATAGGTTGTAACTCAAATATGGAGCCGTGTGAGTTTTATTCCAGTTTTGAAGAGGAGGATGTCAATCATACCTGGAATCGCTGGGATGTAAAGGATCTGAAGGTATATTTTAGCCTCGATATGAAGACGGCTGTTACAACCTTTGATAATGATGGAGAATATACCATGAAGGGAAGCGATGAACCCATCGCGTATAAAACCAGGGCCAGTGAAGTTTGGTTCTATGACAACGGATGGAAGCTGATGCATTCCAATTTTGCACCGTTGGCTATTGGTTCCGGTGTTCCCCAAACGAGATAAGACAGATTTAAGCAACCTATCAAAGGCCGTGAATTTCACGGCCTTTTTTATTTTCATCTTGGATGATGCTAATCAAGATGTGGTTTTGAGGTAAGACAATTAAAAAAAATCTTTAGAATCACCCTTTCACCGTAGGTGAATATGCCTATGGCAGTAAATTTATTTCACAAGTAAGAGTAGGCTTATAAGCCTAATTTGCCCTTTTCAAGCTTGAAATGCTTGGATATATTAGCCGCTTTATTTATCATTGTCTGCGCCCTTACCCAGGGCGTCTCTCTTGATGAATAGTTAAGCCCTCACAACTGATACTTGTGAGGGCTTTTTTTACAGACAGCAATGCTGAGTAGGATCCCACCTTAATTTGAAATAGTAGTTTAAAAAATCAAACTGCTTGTTTACTACTTTTGTCTTGGAAACGATTCATTATACTCTTATTTAACAAGTGAATAGCTCTTTTGTTCTTGACCTTTAGATCAGGATTGAAATCGTGTGGTTTGAGACCTTAATGTCGCTTAAAAAGCTGTAGAGGAAGTTAAAAAGGATTACAACAGAACGGTTTTGTTTGCTTTTATGTGCAACCGTAATCTATATCAACTGATATGAAATCACTCCAATCACAAATTCAGCAAAATCTTAGCCAGTTGATCCAACAGCTGGAAACAGAGAAGCGGCTCTCTGTAAAGGAACAACAGGAAATACTAAAGCAGCTAAGGAAGACGATGGGGTATTTCCAAACGCTTCACAGATGGATTGAGGCCGCCCAAAAAATATCTGATTTCGGTTCCTGGGAGCATTACCATCAAAAGGGTGAACTTTTTTGGTCGGAGGAGACGTATCGCATATTTGGTTTTGAGCCGTATTCGGTGACTCCTTCCTTTGAGCTCTTTATGGAATTGGTTCACCCCGAAGATCGAGACCAAATAGAAAAAGCCTATGAAAAATCACTTAAAAGTAACGAGCTGTATCATCAAGTATACCGGTTGCAAATAAATGAGGATACCACAAAATATGTAGAAGCACATGCTGTTCACTTTTATGATGAAGATGGAACCCCTGAGCTTACGATTGGTACCAACCAAAACGTAACCGAAAGGGAATTGGAGAAGAAACAACTCACGGAGTCATTGGATAATAAAAATACCCTTTTGCAGGAGACACACCACCGCGTTAAAAACAACTTAGCTGTAGTGGCAGGCATGTTACAGCTTCAATGGCTTCAGGAAGATGATCCCGAAGTTATAAAGTCGTTGCGGGAAAGCACCAATCGAATTAAAGCCGTAGCCGGTATCCATCAACAGCTGTATCAGTCGGATAACTTAGAAAATGTAGCATTGGGTGATAATATTGCCACCTTAGCATCTGACCTGATTAGTACAATGGAGACTGATACCCAAATTAGGCTAGAAAGTGAATCCGATACAGTCTATTTGGATATTACCCAAACATTACCTTGCTCTTTAATTGCGAATGAGGTTGTTACCAATGCTATTAAACACGCTTTTGAGGGACGAGAAAAGGGGCATATAACTCTTCGGGTAAAAGAGGATAACGGCAAGGTCCGGTTAAGCATCAGCGATGATGGAGTTGGGCTGCCAGACGACTTTGAAGATCGCAAAGGATCTCTTGGCATGAACCTCATCGAGACCCTCAGCAATCAATTGGGAGGTAAATATGACTTTAGCTCCACGAACCAAGGGACAACGTTTACGTTAGGATTCCAAAAGGATTAGCATTTCTTCGGGGAATGTAATTGTTTGTAAAACACATGGTGTAAACACATTGATGAAAATTGGTTAATCTTAGATATGTAGTTGTATTTAATACAAAATGCTGCCGTTGTAGTGATAGTAGCAGTATATAAGTAGAATAAGCATCTAAATGTAATCGATATGCGCCATCTGCTTATCATATTAATACTATTATTGATTGGCGGGGGATGCCAGAACCAGGATGATACTTCCCGCGCCCATACCGAAGTACGGGTTGGCATTACCAAATCATTTTTAGGAGAGGGGGCCACTTTTGTAGCTCAAGAGCAGGGTTACTTTAAAGATTATGGACTCAATGTCCAGTTTGAAGAGAATACATCCGGAAGCAAATCGATCCGCGAATTATTCCAGGGAACTGTGGATATTGCCCATGTAGCGGAGACGCCGGTGGTCTATTCGCTTGTTGACAGTTCCTATTATAAAGGAAAACAGGTTCCACCGTTTCAAATATTCGCGGATATGATCTATGCTGACGAAATACAGCATATCGTAGGTCGAAAGGAGGCGGATATTGAAAGCCCGGAGGATATAGCTGGTAAAAAAGTGGGGGTTTATCAAGATACCCAGCTGGATTATTTTTTAGATTCCTTTCTCCTTGAATATCAAGTGCCCAAGCGTTCACTTGCGCTTTTGGATATGACGCCTGTGGAGCAGCTTGCAGCAATAACAAGTGGAGAGATAGATGTAGCGGTGACCTGGGAACCATATGCTACTTATATCAAAGAGAAGCTCGAGGCAAAGGCTGTTTTTTTAGATACCAAGCTTACCTACTCAACATTATGGTTGGCTGTAACACTTGATAGCTACGGGAACCAGAATTCGGAAGTTTTGATAAATTATTTAAAAGCGATCCGTAAGGCACAAACCTATATAGAAGAAAATCCACGATCAGCGCGAGAATTATTAGCTAAAAGAACGGGGGTACCGATAGAGGCCGTGCAAGCTACCTGGAAACATTTAGACTTTGAGCTTTCGCTGAGTGAACGAATGATTACACTGCTCGACGATCAGTCGCGATGGATGGGCAGAAATAATTTAGCAGATACCTCCGGCTTTGATTTCAGATCGCTTATTAATTTTGAGCCTATGCGTACTGTATATCCCGAAGGCATAACAGTAATACAATGACAAGCCTTATAAGACTATTTACTGTAACGTTTTGTTTGCTCAGCACGGTGTTATTTCTTCAGGAAATGGAAATGGTGGCTTATTCTAATTAATCCATATGCGAAGATTATTGCTCAAATTTGACTATAATGTATGAAAACAATCTTGGATATACAGCCAAATATTATGGATGTATTCTTCTCAAAGTATAACTATGCTGTTTTTCCAATAAAGTTAACACTCGTATTAGTGTTAGCTTTGTTTATCGGTTGTGGTAATGAGGAGAATAAGTCTATAGATCTTACAACAATTAAAGTTGGTATTACAGATTTCTGGGGAGAAGCTGCTTTTTATGTGGCTCAGGCTGAAGGATTTTTCGAGGAGGAGGGATTAGAAGTTACTGTCTTTAGCAATTCAGCGGGAAAGGAATCCCTGAAAGATTTATACGAAGGAAAGGTCGATATTGCACATGTGGCTGAAATTCCAGTGGTGTTCGCTCTGTCTGGGTTAGAGCCGCATAGCAACAACGATGTCAGCCTCAAAATATTTACGGGATTAATCTATACCAGTAATAGTCAAAAGATTATTGCTCGTCGTGACCATGGCATTAATGAACCTCAAGACCTGAATGGAAAAAAAGTTGGGTTATACTCTGAAACAACGTCGGAGTACTTTTTTGATACGTTCTTGTTAGAACATGGCTTACGGGAAGAGAATATTGAGAGGGTAAATATCGACATAACAGAACATTACAAGGCGTTAAAAAACGGCCAAGTTGATGCGGTAGTCAGTTGGGAACCCTATGCCTCCGAAATCCTAAGGAAGCTGAACGAAAATACCTTAAAGCTTAATTCTGTACTTGGTCATTCTACGTTGTGGATGGCCACTTCGTCTGAGACGTTTATCCGAAAACACCCCGATACTATCGTCAAGTATCTTAGAGCTCTTAAGAAGTCGCAGGATTATATCCAACGTAATCGAGAGGAGACCCAAAAACTGATAGCAAAGAATACGAACACTTCATTGGAAATTATTAGGAACATTTGGGACTCAATTGACTACGAAATTTCAATAGGGGAGCGGATGCTCTACTTACTTAATCAACAACAGCGCTGGCTTGTGCAAGAAGAACATGTTGATGACAGTACAAAACTCTCTGAGATTAGTGATGCTATTTATTTAGAAGCACTTGAAGAAGTATATCCTGAAGGTATAACCGTAATACGATGACGTTTAAATCCCGCATAAATGCAGTTGCGCTTCTTTCCGTTGCTACCGTAGTAGTACTCTTCGGCTTCTTGTTCTATACCACGTGGCAGATAAATGATGAACTGAATCAAGTAGATCGTGTTAATCGGTTTGCCAAAACAGCTACAGAGCTTAATATCATAACCGAGCAATATCTGGCCTATGAAGAATCGCGATATTTCGAGAAATGGAACACGCTTTACCGAGATCTTGAAACAACCAAGGAAAATATAAGGAAGTTTCCCACTCGCAGAGTCGTTACAAATGCTCTGCCGTCGATTAAGCAATCTTTTACACTGATTAATGAAATTTACAATAAACCAGAGACGTACACGGATTCTCAAAAGCGTAAACGGCTATTAGAGCGAGCTACGGCGCGTATACGATCAGATATTCAATTGTTATTGTCGGTGGCCCACCGTCTTGAGCAAAGTCGACTACAAGAAGTCCGTGATCTACAGGTTTATCAGCGTATTCAGGTCTTACTTATCTTAATACCGGGTATTGGGTTTCTTGTTTATATAATATATAGGATGCGTAAGCATACGCTTGACTCGCTTAACGAGCTTTTGGAAGGTACCAAGTCTATTGCAGAAGGTAACCTTGATACACATATCGATCTTAACAGTTTTGAGGAGTTTGATACGTTGGCGAACGCCTATAATGAGATGACCAGTGAATTACGTAGACACATTAAGGAGGAGCAAAGCCTGAGGAAACAGGCTGAAGAAAATCTCAGTCGGTGGGAAGCGCTTGTTGATCAGGCGCCAAATATGATTGTAATCCACGTTGAGGGGAAAATAAAATTTATTAATGAAGCCGGCGTCTATATTTTGGGTGCCAAGTCAGCAGAACATGTCATTGGCACACAAGTATTTGATTACTTAGGAGAAACCCAGAAAAGTCGGGCTATTGAGCAAATTAAGAGGTTGGAAGAAAATCGAGAAGGGATAGATCCCACGGTCTACAGAGTTCAACGACTGGATGGAGAACATCGGTACCTGCAGCTGCAAGGGGTTCCGATTACCTATCAGGGCAAACCTGCTTCACAAACGATAGGTGTCGATGTTACGGAATATATCAGCTATGAAGAGGATCTACAGGAGTCATTGGAAGAAAAGTCAATACTCTTGCAGGAAATCCATCATCGGGTAAAAAACAACTTGGCAGTCATTTCAGGGATGATGCAGCTACAGGCTATGGAAAGTGAGAATGAAGGCTTAACCGACAAACTTTATGACAGCCAACTTCGCATACAGTCAATGGCTTCAATCCATGAATTGTTATACGACACAGAAAGCTTTACGGATCTTAACTTTTCGGATCAGATTAAAAAGTTGGTAACTACCATAAGGGAAACGTTAAATACGGGTACAGAGGTCGAAATTAATTATCAGCTTGAGGATGTAACACTCAATGTAAATCAGGCTATCCCGGCTGCATTAATAGTTAATGAACTGGTTACCAATGCTTTTAAGCATGCATTTAAAGAGCAGAAAAAGGGAATGATCAATATTATCATGAAAGCGAATGAACAGAACCTGACCCTCACCATCTTTGATAATGGCGTTGGATTCCCAAAAGATTTTGATATTCATAATGCGTCAACACTGGGAATGCGCATTATTCAAACGCTTTGCCAACAACTTGATGCTACTATACAGTATGAATGGAAAAATGGCAGCAGGTTTGATATACGGTTTGAAATGGCCAACATTAAAGGGATAGGAAGCGCCCATCTTAATTGATCCCCGGTAATTCAGTTTACCTTATAATGGTTATTCCTTCGGGATATACTTCTTCTATAGCTCTAAAGTATATTAAGTTTTCAAAATTAGTTGTCGTGTTACTGGATTTAGCATATCCTTTCTCTTTAAGCCAACGTTGCTGGTCCTCCAATAATAGTAGCATCCGTTCACTTATCGAAAGTTCATAATCAATAGTATTCCAAAGGTGAGCCATGATTTTTTTAGAGGCATTCGTTTTATTGGCCAACAGGGTTTGTGTTTGCCCCGGATGCTCTTTTATCCAGATCTGTGCTTTTCTCAAAGCCTGCAGGTAAGCCCTTATGTTCTCAGGATGGTCTGATATATAAGTGTCAGAGGTTACGACCAGCCAAAGTGTTGAGTGATCAATTTTAGTATCGAGTTCATGAGTGTGCTCATCCATTTCTGAAAGTATTTTGGAAGCATGAGGCTCCCAGCTAACTACGGCATCAACTTTTCCCGATTTAAGTGCATCCAGCTGCTTTGCTACATTAATATTTTGCTTTTCAACACCAGTATCGGGGATACTATGTTCGAGGAGAAAGGTATCTAAGAAAAACTCAGAAGTAGTCCCTTTAAAATAACCGATCTTTTTGTTTTTCAGGTCAGAGGGGATTTCGATACCCTTGTCTCTGCGAGCGATAATCTTCTGCATATCGCTATTATAAATCATGTTGGCAGATATCTTAGGTCTCATCTCTCCTTTATATTCCGGCGATCCATTTACGGCATAAACAAGGGGAAGTTCGGCCGTGTGGGCAATATCTATTTCTCCGCTATAGAGTTTTTTTAATGATTCTTTGCCGGCTGAATGAGGATGAGAGGTGACCTCAAGCCCATGCTCTTCAAAAAACCCTTCAGTCTGGGCAACATAAAATGCGGCTTCGCCAAAAAATGGAGTGGTCCCAACGTGAATTTGCTTCAATGGCTGTTGGCAGGCAGATAATAAACTAAGCAGGAGTACCCAGAAAAGAATTCGCCTCATAAAATAAAATCAGATCAGTAAAAAAATAGTAAAGAGTAGATAATGAACAATAGTAAATATAATGTTAAAAAATAAATAATAATGCCTGCATTTAAATAGAGGCCATTTCCGCAGGTACGCACTCGAGTTATAATTTTATAAGATCTAAAACATTTTTTGTCGGAACCAATAACACTCAAGCTGTGTTTGGTCGGCATACTACTAAAAACGAAAATGAATTTATGGCTCAAGACGCACATATACAGCTAAAAGATTTGACCAAAAGTTACAAAGAGGGTGATAAAAGCCGCTCGGTGCTGGATGAACTAAACCTTTCCGTTGAGGAAGGAGAGATGATTGTTTTGCTGGGCCGGTCCGGTTCGGGAAAGAGTACGCTGTTGAATTTAGTCAGTGGAATTGATAAGCCGGATTCTGGAGAAGTGAGTATCGGTGGGACTGATTTGTCCGATATGAATGAGAAAGATCGTACGCTTTTCAGGCGAAAACATATCGGATTTGTGTTCCAGTCCTTCAATCTTATACCCACATTAACGGCCCTTGAAAACGTTCTTTTGCCGCTAAAGCTGAAAGGGGAGACCGATGGGGATATTATCGAAAAAGCTCAGCGGTATTTAGATGAAGTAGAGCTGGGAGATCGGGGAGATAGTTACCCGGATCGTCTTTCGGGTGGAGAACAGCAGCGTGTAGCTATTGCAAGAGCGCTGGCGCATGAGCCCATGCTGATTTTAGCCGATGAGCCAACAGGGAATTTAGATTATGAAACAGGTCGTACCATCCTGGATATGTTAAATAGTTTGGTACGTCAAAATGGCCGGACGATGATCATTGCTACCCATGATCAGGATATATGTCAAATAGCTGATCGCGTAGTGGAACTAAAAGGAGGGAAACTGCATAACGTTGAACATAGTGCCGCTGCTGTAGAATGAGAGACAAGAAATCAAAAAATTTACTCTGGCTTTCAAGTATTCGTTTTTTACTGCGGCATCCCTGGCATTTTGCATTATCAATCTTAGGTGTGGCGTTGGGTGTTTCGGTGGTGGTTTCTATCGATTTGTCTAACAATTCAGCCAAAAAGGCTTTTGCTCTCTCTACTGAAGCAGTAACAGGGAAGGCTACCCACCAGATCAAGGGTGCTGCGGAAAATTTGGATGAAGATGTATATATAAAACTCCGGATAGAAGGCAAGATTCGGAAATCTGCCCCGGTCGTGAAAGGGTATGGGCGCATCTCTGGCATGAACAAAACGTTTCAGATTTTGGGCGTAGACCCACTTGCAGAAGCCCCGTTTCGTGATTTTGCCAGCCAACAGTCGGGTATTGAACTGGGTGATTTTATCACCGGAAAAAATACCGGTTTGATTGCTCAACCGGTGGCTGAACAGCTTCAGTTATCTTTGGGCGATACGATGATAGTATCGGTAGGTGGACGAGCCCAGAATATACTGTTGAGTGGAGTTATTAAGGCGGGTAATGACCGGAGTCGACGCGCCCTCGAAAATATACTGCTGGTCGATATCAGTACCGCCCAGCGCATGTTCAATATGCAAGGACAGCTCTCACGCATTGATCTTATCCTTCCTGATCGACGTGAAGAGGCGTTACTTTCTCGGATTAAAGGTCTCTTGCCGCAAGGGACTTTGATAACGCGTTCTGACTCCAGGTCGGAAACCGTTGCTCAAATGAGTCGTGCTTTTGAGTTTAACTTACAAGCACTGAGTATGCTTGCCCTCTTGGTAGGGATGTTTCTAATCTATAACACCATGACTTTTTCAGTGGTACAGCGCCGCCAGCTTATTGGAAGGTTACGAGCGTTGGGTACGACGAAGAACGAGATTTTGACAATTATTCTGAAGGAAGCGCTGCTGATCGGTTTTTTGGGAACGTTGTTGGGAATTATTGCCGGTATATTTATGGCCCAGGGATTGGTGAAGTTAGTCACCCAGTCGATAAACGATCTGTATTTTGTGCTTTCGGTTCAGGAATTGTCAATCGGATTATTTCCTCTGGCAAAAGCAGCTGTGCTGGGTATAGGAGCTACAATTATTGCTGCCTTTTGGCCTGCCCGTGAAGCTTCTAAGGCAGAGGTTTCGACGGTACTCCGACGCTCTTCTAATGAATCTAAAATCACAAGACGCCTGCTTCCATTGGCTGGTTATGGACTCATCATTGGGTTGGTTGGAGGGACTTTGCTTTTGATTCCAAATGGCGGCATTGCTGCGGGATATATCTCCCTACTGTTTATGATTGTTGGATTTTCTATGATGATCCCACTACTTATCGTAGGGATGGCCACAGTTTTTCGTCCCTTGATGGGTAAACTAAACGGCATTATCGGAAAGATGTCGGTACGCGGTGTTGTAACGGAGTTGAGTCGAACATCGGTAGCCATAGCGGCATTAGTCGTTGCTGTGGCTGCGACAGTGGGGGTAGGGGTGATGGTTGACAGCTTTAGGGGCACGGTCGTTTCATGGCTTGAAGCGCAGTTGCAGGCTGATGTGTATGTACAACCGCCGAGTGCTGTATCCAGGAAAGCGGATGCCAAATTGGAGCCCAAGCTTGTTGAACTGCTGAAAGAAACCGAAGGCGTTTCACGATGGCATACCGTCCGAAGTGTTGATGTACAAACTAATTATGGAACAGATCAGCTGGTAGCTATTGAACAGGGAGTGGAAGCGCAAGAAACATATCAGCTTAAAGAAAGTTTAGAAAACTTTTGGCAGCGGTATATGGTCGAAGATATTGTAATGGTTTCCGAAGCCTATGCCTACCGCCACAATGTTTCATTGGGCGATTCACTGTTTATAACCACAGATCGTGGTCGGCAGGCTTTTACCATAGAAGCAATAAATTTTGACTATGCTTCAGATATTGGAACGATCACAATGCATCGGGATATCTATAAGCAATATTTTGATGACCGGGCTATTTCGGGGCTTGCCCTTTACGCAATGGATGGTATGAGCGTTGATCGGCTTGTCGAAAGACTTCGGAATAGAGCCCAGGGACAGCAGGAAGTGTTTATCCGGTCCAATAAAGGACTACGCGAAGCTTCTATAGCCATTTTCGACCGTACCTTTACGGTGACGATAGTACTGCGCATGCTGGCTATTATTGTAGCATTTATTGGTATTTTGAGTGCACTTATGGCTCTGCAATTGGAGCGTTCACGCGAGTTGGCAGTACTGCGAGCGAACGGGATGACACCCGGACAGCTCTGGAATTATGTGATAAGTCAAACCGGAATAATGGGGATAATGGCGGGTATTTTGTCTGTACCGCTGGGCATACTTATGGCGTACATTTTGGTATATGTGATAAATCTACGGTCATTCGGGTGGACGCTACAGTTTATGATTGACCCACAGGTTTTGCTACAGGCGGTAGGGTTGGCAATTGTGGCAGCTCTGCTCGCTGGCTTGTATCCATCACGTAAAATGGCACAGGCTAATCCGGCCGATGCCTTGAGAAATGATTAAAGATTACGAATTATGAAAAGGGGTATGCGATATATATTTGGTTTGTGTGTGATAGTGTTATTAGGCATTGGTCTATGGTATACTTTCGATGATGACACTGAAAAAATTGAGGCCTCGGTATCTGTGGCTGATGCTATGGGAGGTGCTGATCAGGAAGGGTATCTACGGGCCAATGGACCCCGTGAATTTGTTTTTCCGGATGATCACGGACCTCACCCGGGATTTAAAACCGAATGGTGGTACTATACCGGGAATCTTTTTACTGAAGACGGACGCCAGTTCGGTTATCAGTTTACCATTTTTAGAAATCAGTTGAATCCACCACAGGGAGATGCAGATAGTTTGGCCTTCGGTAAAGGTTGGAATACGAACCAGTTATATCTGGGACATTTTGCAATTTCGGATGTTCAGGCAAAAAATCATGTTTTTGAAGAACGTTACAGCCGCGGGGCAGCGGGGTTGGCCGGTGCGCAGACCGAACCGTATCGCATTTGGGTTGAAGATTGGGAAATTAAGCGAACAGATACTGACAATAGTTCCGACAAAAGTTTTCCGGTACAGATAAGTGCAACGATGGAAGGTGGGCCTTCTATAGATTTGAGTGTTGTTCCCGCAAAACCACTGGTCTTGCAAGGAGAGCAGGGGTATGATCGCAAGGGAGAAAGTGAGGGCAACGCATCGTACTATTTGTCTTTTACAAGAATGGAAACCAAAGGTTCGATTACAATAAATGGAAACCGGTTTGAGATATCGGGTTCGAGCTGGATGGACCATGAGTGGAGTACCTCGGCGTTGGGTGATGGACAAGAAGGCTGGGATTGGTTCTCTTTACAATTGTCGAATGGGTATGACCTGATGTATTATCAGCTGCGGAATAACAACGGATCTGTTAGTAAATTTACGACCGGCTCACTCATCAGTCCGGAGGGACAGAAAACAATAATAAATCAAAATGATGTACAAATTGAGGTGCTGGAGCGTTGGGAGAGTCCCTATAGTAATTCCGTTTATCCTTCGTCATGGAAATTGGAAATACCAAAGGTCGATCTATCATTGGATCTGCAAACACTTTTCCCCGATCAGGAAATGAATGTATCTGTCCGATATTATGAAGGCACATTATCTGTTTCAGGGGAGATGGATGGGGAGAGCATTGGTGGGAATGGTTTTATTGAGATGACGGGCTATGAGAAAAATAAATAAAGCGCTAACTAATGGCTTATTCAGCTACTGTACATAAAGAAGATCTTATTACGATTATCTCCGTTGAAAATGGAGTTAATGCTTTCTAACTCCAATTAATGGATTTTAACAACCATGAGGTGCTAGATAATAGAAAATTTTATTAACTTCTCATCTGGAAAAGACGCTATCTATCTTGCTTCCATTTGTTCAATTCTTGTCCATAGCCATACACTATAGTTAAACAGCCATGGTCAGATTTAAGGATCATGGTGCAGTGACGATACATTCATCCAGAGGATAGTTCATTTCCACCATTTTATCATCTTACAGTCCTATAATTAGTTATGTCTCAATCCAATACCCTCAGAGCGGGAGAAAAAGAACGCCTTGAGAAATTAGCAGAATATAATCTGACCTATAAAAATATTGAAGAGGAATTAAGTAATTTGGTTGCTCTTGCCTCCAGTATATGTGAAACGCCTATTTCACTAATTAACATATTGGGAGAGAATTCGCAGTTTACAAAAGCAAGCGTAGGGTGGGATATAACCAATATCACGAGAGAAGAAAGTTTTTGTCATCATACGATTCAGGATCATGATAATGATATTATGATCGTCGAAAATGCGGTCGAGGACGAACGATTTGCCGAAAGCCCTTTTGTTCAGGAAGATCCACACATTCGATTTTATGCCGGGGTACCGCTAAAAACCACCGACGGACATAACATTGGTGCAATCTGTGTTATTGATCGTAAAGAGCGGTCTCTCACATCACAGCAGAAAGAGAGTCTTAAAATGATTAGCAAAGAGGTGGTCTCTCGGTTTGAGCTAATTAAAAAGAATGCCCAGCTAAAAAAGCCGGATATTCTTTTACAGAATTCTTCCGATATTCAGGCAATTATTGATCCTGACAGCCTAAAATATATTAAAGTCAATAATGAAGCCTTATCATTGCTAAATTGCTCAAAGTCTGAACTGGAAGGTATTAGCTTTGGTGAGCGTATCATCGATGAAGAGCTGAGAAATGAAGTTAGAACGTTTTTAAAAAATCAAGAGAATACCGAAAGGTCATTTATTGTACGTTTCTTAACCGAGCAGGAAGAAGCAGCGAAATTAAATTTGAGCTTCACATTCCATCAGAACCGATGGTATATGACCGGAAGAGACGTTACCCGTCGTGAAAAAGCACTGAAGGAATTAGAGTCTGAGAAGCTATTTTCAGATAAGATTATCAACAATTTGCCGGGAGTGTTTTGTCTGACGAATAAAGATGGAATTTTGGAGCGATGGAATAAAAATTTCAAACAATTAGTAGGTAAAACCGATTCAGAAATTGACGGTTCTCCATTGGTTAGTCATTTTACTGCTGATGATGCGGAACTACTTGAGATAGCGTTTAATCAGGTATTAAAAACAGGAAAGGGAGAAGCCGAAGGAAATTTAAAAACAAAAAAGCATGGACCAGTACCTTTTGCCCTAACAAGCTTCCAATTTGTGACAAGTGGTCGTAACTATATTGCCTCTATTGGAGTTGATATTTCGGAATTGCGCGAGACACAGGATACGTTGAGACAAACGTTAACCAATATGCGGGTAGGTCAGGAACTTGCTGACCTGGGTAGCTGGCGGTGGGACCTCAAGAATAATTCTCTGCAGTGGTCTCCAAAAGTATATGATATCTATGATATTGATGATGTGGCTCAGAAGCCTACAGTAGAACTTTTTAAAGAGAGGGTACATCCCGAGGATATTTCAATTATAGATGATATTACCGCTCGTATTAAATCAGGTGAACCATTTCAGGATTTTGAACATCGGTTGCTTATATCTGGAGGAGAGGTCCGGTGGGTTCGTCACTCGGGAAAGATAGCTTATGATGATAACGGATCTATATCACATGTTATTGGGGCAGTGCAGGATATTACCGACCAGGTAAAGGCGAAAGAAAAGTTGGAAAAAGAGAAAGCCCTCAGTGATAAAATAATTAATAGTCTTCCTGTTTCGTTTTTTATGTTCGACCAGCATGGGAATGCAATTCGCTGGAACGACTATTTTCGAAAGGCAACGGGATTCAACGATTTAGAAATATCGTATATGGATCCGCTTGAATACTTCCCTGAAAAGCATAAAGAACGTGTTTCCCAAGCTGTAACAAAAGTTTTTGAAGAGGGGAAAGCGTCGATACAGGCCGAATTCTTGACAGAAAGTGGGGAGTTAGTACCGTACTTGTATAATGCTTCGCGATTTGAGGGTGAGCAAAAGACCTATATGATTGGAACCGGACAGGATATTTCGGAGCTAAAGGAGTATCAGGATGAGCTGGACCAATCCCTAAAAGAAAAGGAGGTTTTGCTTGCTGAAATTCATCACAGGGTAAAAAATAACCTCGCGATTATTTCGGGACTCTTGCAGTTAGAGGCCTTTTCGGCTAAAAATAATCATACCGAAAATGTGTTGAAAAATAGCCAGATGCGGATTCAATCAATGGCTACTATACACGAGATGTTATATGAAGCCGATAACTTTAACGATCTTTCCTTTGATAGTTTTGTAGAACAAATTATCTCATCGGTAAAAGATGTGTATCATAGAGCAGAAGATAATAATATTAGTTTTGATATTGATATCGATGCGATAGATTTGAATATCAATCAGGCCGTTCCTTGTGGACTCATCATTAATGAGTTGGTTACAAATGCTTATAAGCACGCCTTTCCCGGTCGTCAGGATGGGAGAATAGTAATTAATGGGCAGAGGAAAGATTCAACCGTCACTTTTATTATTAAAGATAATGGTAAAGGGATAGGAAAAGACTTTTCGATTGATGAGCAAAGTTCACTTGGTTTTACGCTGGTCAACTCCCTTGTCGATCAGCTTGGAGCTACACTCAATATTGAGTGTAATGACGGTACAACTTTCCTCTTTTCGTTTGAGCAGGAAGATGTGCGGGGGGCTGGCAGTTCCATGAATAGAAAATGAATGGAGTACCGTCCAAGTTCTCTGTCTTAACGCTTTTTTACTTTTCAATTTTGATTGTCAGCAAGTATTTTGATAAATATGGAAGCCAATCAAAGAAAGCCTTAAAACACAATTTCTATGAAACGTTTACTGATCTTCTTTTTTGCTCTTTTTCTTTCAACAGCTTTTAATTCGGCAGAAGCCCAGACAACAAGTTCAGGTGAAATGGAAAGTATGGCCGGTTTTGCCCGGGCCGTTTCGGTTAACAATGGGTCAGTCTTTATCGGTGAGGCGGCAAATCCCCACCATCCCGGACTTGTATATGTTTATCAACAAGCTAATGACAAATGGTCTGAACAATTTGAGCTGTCAGCAGCCGACGGAGAAATTGGTAACGGTTTTGGGGCTTCATTAACAACCAATGGAAATGCAGTGCTTATCGGTGCCCCTGCAAGCGATGACGAACGAGGGGCGGCTTATCTTTTTACAAAGTCCGATGACGGATCTTGGAATCAGACGGCTCAGTTTGCCCTGTCGGATACAAGTAAAAAGGGTAGCTTGGGTTCCAGTGTAGCGCTTAGCGGAGACTTTGCTTTTCTGGGAGCACCCGGAGAAACGGACGGCAGTGGAGCCGTATATGTATTTCGTAAAACGGATTCAGGAACCTGGAGCCAGCAGAATCGTTTCGCTAATCCCGATACGGCGAAGGGATTGCGTTTTGGCTCAGCTCTTGAAGTTGATGGATCGAGACTGCTTGTAGGTGCTCCGGAAGAAGGCGGGGCCGTACACGTTTATCAATCCGATGATCAGGGATCATGGAAAAAAGAGGCTATCCTCAGTAGTGAGCAGGTAGCTGACAATGCTCGGTTTGGTTCAACTTTGGGAGTTTTCAATAGCAAGATACTTGTAGGTGCACCACGTGATGCTTCAGGATCCGGAGCTGTGTTTGTATATGAGCCGGGTACTGATAAATCCTGGAAACCATCCGGTAAATTAGTAGCTTTTGATGGCCAACCGCGCTACGGGTTCGGATCTTCCCTGGCTGTAGCTAATGGAAAGCTTTGGGTCGGTACCCCCGGCGCTGACGATAGAAAAGGAGCGTTGTATCAGTTTAAACAAAATAAAGACAACGGCGAATGGGTTGGCGTAAGTAAGATAGGCGGCCCCGATCGCAAAGAAGGTGATGAATTTGCGAGTACCGTTGCTGTCGACGAAGGTGTTGCCGTGGCTGGGCTTACCGGTGCCGATTACGGAGCAGGAACGGCTGTTATTTTAGAGATGGATGATGCGGGAAAGTGGTCAGTAGCTTCAACGGTGGTTAGTGAAAGCAGTTCGGTCTTGGAACCCATTACCGGGAACAAAATGGATTGCAGTGATGGAAATGCCTCGCATTTCGGCTGTAGTAATGTAAATCTTCTCTCGTTTTTACCCATTGAAGAAATTGGGGGCGATCGCGGTGTTCGTATGAATGATATTTGGGGATGGACAGATCCCAAAACCGGCAAGGAGTACGCATTGGTAGGACGCATAAACGGTACGTCTTTTGTGGATGTCAGTGATCCGACGAATCCTGTTTATGTGGCTAACTTGCCGATGACGGAAGGTTCACGAGCTAATGCCTGGCGCGATATCAAGGTTTATAAAAACCATGCCTACGTGGTGGCTGATAATGCGGGAGAACATGGAATTCAAGTGGTTGACCTTACAAAACTTAGAAATTATGAAGGTGCCCCAATGACGCTAGAAGAAGATACAATCTATGACAAGGTACACAGTGTCCACAATATTGTAATTAATAAAGATACCGGTTTTGCTTATGCAGTTGGAAGCAGCGGTGGGGGACAAACCTGCGGCGGCGGATTGCATATGGTAAATATCCAAGATCCTAAAAATCCTACTTTTGCGGGATGTTTTGCGGATCCTTCAACCGGAAGAAGCGGAACGGGATATACTCACGATGCCCAATGTGTGAAGTACCATGGCCCTGACAAAGAGTACCAGGGTGAAGAAATTTGTATCGGTGCCAACGAAACTGCGATTAGTATTGCCAATGTTTCGGATAAAGAAAATCCGCGTGCACTGTCGACAGCTTCATATCCCGATTATGCCTATGTACACCAGGGATGGTTCACCGAAGACCAGCGCTATTTTTTCCAGAATGATGAACTGGACGAGCTGACCGGTAATGTAGATCGCACACGTACGCTTATATGGGACCTTTCTGATCTGGATGATCCTCAATTTGTTGATGAATACTTTTTCGACAACTCTGCATCGGATCATAACTTATACATCAAAGGTAATACGATGTATCAGTCGAACTATGTGAGCGGATTACAGGTTGTTGATATTAGCAATCCCGAAAAACCCAAGAAAATCGGATACTTTGATACCGAGCCTTTTGGTGAAGATGAGCCTGGATTTGCCGGAACATGGAGTAATTATCCTTACTTCGAGAGTGATATTATTATCATGACCAGCTCCACGGAAGGGCTGTTTATTTTGGAAAATGCAGATCAACCTGTAAATCCGGCAAGCGCACAGTAATTGTCATCTAATTCGATCATTATTTAACAATGCGAAATTGGATACCTTTTTTGCTGAGAGTTCTGTTTGTTACACTGCTCTTTGTTGGGCTTTCTGTTACCTCACTGGTTGGACAAGGTGATCAGAGCAGCGTAGAAGATGTTGGTGAGAAGAAAAATCAACGAATATATGTTTGTAATCAGGGCGAAGCGACATTATCAGTCATTGATGCTGAAAGCAATGAGGTTGTAGACCGTATTGATCTGCAAGAGCTGGGCTTTTCGGCCAATGCGAAACCGCATCATACAGTTGCTGAGCCGGACGGTTCATACTGGTATGTGACGCTGATTGGCGCAAATCGCGTGCTAAAATTTAATCGAGACAATGAACTGGTCGGACAGGTCGAAATGGAAGTGCCCGGGTTGCTATCGCTACATCCCAACGGTGATCAATTAATGGTAGGGCGATCGATGAGCGCTGTAAATCCCCCGCAAAGTATCGGGATTATAAACCGATCTGATATGAGGTTGCAGAAAGAGGTACCTACCTTCTTTGCACGTCCCCATGCCTTAACCATCACACCAAATGGAAACTGGACGTTTATTGCCAGTCTTGCTGCAAATCAAATTCTTTCACTCAACAACGAGACCGAAGAAACGGAGCTGACCACTTTGGGGGGCAATAATCATGTTTTTGTTGATTTCGCGGTATCTCCGGACGGAAATACAATGGTGGTTACCGGACAGGTATCGGGGAAGTTGCTATTTATTGATATCAGCGATCCGCAATCTCCAGAAGTAACCGGCAGCATTGATGTAAATGCTCAGCCATGGCATCCGGTTTTTTCTCCCGACGGCAAGAACGTCTATTTCGGTAATAAGCAGGCCCACACCGTTACCGTGATTGATATGGAATCGCGTTCAGTAGCTGCCGTTATTGAAGGAAAAGGATTAGCTCAGCCGCATGGAAGTGCTTTGTCGGCCGATGGGAAATACCTCTATATCTCCAATAATAATCGAAAGGGGACTTTTGAATCGGAAGGGAAATCAGATACAGGCGATCCTAACGGAACCATCACGGTGATTAATACGGAAACGAATGAGATCGATAAAATAATCGAAGTTGGCGCCTACCCATCCGGAATTGGAACCAATGCTCGTTGGTAAATAGCAATATGTATGCGAAAAGCTGGCGGCTAAGTCCAACTTAAACTGATTCAGAAATATAATGTCTGTTCGATTTTTAACTTTTTTGCTTGGAACCATTGCCTTGTTGATCGGGGGATGTAGCGGATCGGCGGTTTTAAGTCAGGAGGGAAAGGCTGGGAAATTTCAAAAAATGATCGCCCCATTCCCGGTTTATGACAGCACGGGAACCACTATGAAACATCCCTTTTTAGGTGGATTTAATGCACCGCGCCCACAGTTTGTGGACATAAACAATGATGGGGATTCGGATCTTTTTCTGCAGGAGAATTCAAATGAGCTCATGTTTTTTGAGAATGATGACTCGGAGCTGATATGGCAAAGCGACAAATATCATGATCTCGATATCGGTGAATGGTACCGTTTTGCTGATCTGGATCAAGACGGAGACATGGATTTGCTGACCGAACAGCCCTACAGCTATATTCGGTACTATCGCAATGACGGGAGTTCTGGGGAGCCCAAATTTACTTTGGCAACAGATACTCTAAAAGATGCGGAGGGTGAGGCTATTTTTTCAGATCGTCAGAACATGCCGAATATTACAGACATCGATTGCGATGGCATGTTGGACTTGTTTATCGGGCGACTGGATGGTACGATCACGCGCTACGAATCGGTAGGGCGTGACGAGCGGGGCATTCCCCAATTTGAATTAGTAAACAGGAACTTTGAAGGTATCGAAATCGTCAAACAAATCGGTACCATGCATGGGGCTAATACGCTTACCTTTGTGGATATTGATGATGACGGTGATCAGGATCTTTTCTGGGGGGACTTTTTTGAACCCAGTCTTTTACTTATCGAAAATAGGGGATCATGCAGTAATCCTGGCTTACAAGGAGAGCCACAGCCATTTCCATCTTCCAATCCCGTAGAGTCCAGCGGATATAATGCACCTACCTTTGCCGACTGGGGACAGGATGGTAAAAAGGATCTCCTGATTGGAGTATTGGGAGGAGCCTATAATGCAAGTCAGACCCTGGCCGAGAATCTGTATTTCTATAAGCAAAATGAAAACGGACGATTCAGCCAACAGACCAAGCAATTCTTACACGGCATTGATATTGGAAATGAAAGTATTCCGGCCACCGGTGATATTGATGGCGATGGCGATATTGATTTGCTGTTAGCAAATAAAATTGATCCCGGCGGACGTAAATCATCGATTGTTTATCAGTTTGAAAATCGCGGTACAACAGAAGAGCCATCACTCCATCAGTCTGGGACGTTGAATCTGCCAAATGCTTATCATTATGCACCCGCATTAGGAGATCTTGACGGAGACGGCCTTGATGATTTGCTGCTGGGAACTTGGAAAGGACGGATCGCTTACTACCGAAATACCGGTGACGGTTTTACAAAGGTGGATGAATCATTTGTAGAGCTGGAACGGGGCAGTAATAGTGCACCTGCACTTGCTGATATCGATAGTGATGGTGACCTGGACCTTTTTGTGGGAGAATCGGGGGGACAACTTCATTTTTACCGGAATGAGGGAACAACAGAGAATCCTGATTTTGTTCTCGAAAAAAATTCGTTTACCAATGTTGAGGTTGGCCATAGAAGTGTCCCCATTTTACATGATATCGATGGTGATGGTGATATGGACCTGTTTATCGGAAGTAAAACTGAAGGACTTTTATTTTTTCGGAATAGCGGTACAGAAAATAAGGGAAGGTTTAATAAAGAATCACTCCCAATTTCAATTAAAGCACCGAGTTTGGCCGCTCCTCAATTTGTTGATTTTAATGGAGACGGGGCCGCAGACTTTATTTCGGGTGCTCGTGGTGGCGGACTGATCTATTACCACTGGACAGGCCAATAGATCAGTTTGTTGAGGTATAGGGATGATGCCGGTAGTATTTTGGAGCTGAATCGAGTCGAACATGAAGCCATGCCACGCCACCACCGGCGGTATTGAGCCAGACCGGTTCGTCCGAAATGAGGTTGTTAATTATGCGTCCCACTGTTTGCCAAAGAGCCATCTGCTTTTTCTTGGGTGCATTTTCAGTAAAAACGCCTATATGAGAGTAATTTTGTTGTTGGTCACCGGGTGTGGGTGCAACGAGTTTGGCATCACCACCCAGATTGTCAAATACTACAACTTCTTTGTCGGAGTGAAAATATTGCCGAAATGGCCCGGGATCAGGAGGCAAGTTGATATGGGGAGCTCTGGTGATGACAAACTCAAAGGGTTGATTTAACGCATGCTTGGTGACGGGAGGTGTTTCCCAGTGATAGGCACGAAGGGGGAGGTCTGCTAATAGGTGAATAAAAAACTGGCGAAATGTTCCTGACTCTTCTAACAAACGAAGAAAATCCGCATAACTTATCGGGCGTTCATCACGTAAAAGTTCATACTTGTTGGATTTACCTTTTTCAAGAGTTGTTTTTTTATGGTCGAACATAGTACCAATTTGTAGATATCTTATTAGAGGATATTAAACCAATTTTAGATTTATCTATCAAATTCGCATACTTATCAAAGTCTTGTATATTATGATTTCTAAGGTTAATTTGAGGGACAATTTAAAAAGAAATATCAGCTTATGAATTATTCGATAAACGAGCGTTATAACTGTATTGTGATAGAGTTTAGTGGTGACTTGATGGGAGGTCCGGATGCCAATAGATTTAACGAGGATCTGCATGATCTGATTGATCAGGGTAAGAAAGAGGTAGTAGCAGATCTGAGTAACGTCAAGTTTATGAACTCCTCTGGGTTGGGAATATTAATTGGCGGACTTACAACTATGCGCAACGCAGGGGGTGATTTGCGAATTGCCGGAGCGGATCAACGTATTGAAAGTTTATTAATGGTTACTAAGCTGATTACTGTATTCAACAGTTATCGAACGGTTGAAGAGGCTGTTAACTCATACGAAGAAGAGCCGGTAGAAGAGGGCGAAGAAGAATAAGAATTTTACCAAATTTCATTTTTAGGTGCCGCAGGATAGTTTCTTGCGGCATTTTTTTGTTTGATAATCCCTATACTTGTCAATTAAAAAAAGGCCGCTATAAGCGGCCTTTAGAAATTAAGTAAGTGGAGAAACGAAATTAGATCTCGTCAACTTTCCCAGTGTTTTTCCACTCTTGAATTTCCATTCGAATTTCTTGCGCTTTCTTCTTCATAGCTTGAAGAGTTTTACGAGCGCGAGTACCTGCAGCTTTATTTCCCTTATTGTAAAACTTATTAATGTCAGGTTCTAATTGATCTAACAATTCACTCATTTCATCGTATCGGCTCATTATATGACTCCGTTTGATTAGTATTAATATTTAAAAAAATTCTTTCGATGCCTTTCTTTAACACATCGAATGGTCGAATCTATGTATATGGAACTGTTGTGTCAAGTAAAAAAGCCCATTTTAATTCATTAAATGGACTTTTTTCCAAAAATGGGGTGGTTTGCAATCGATTTTACCTAAATAAGTCAATTTTTATCACTGCTGACAGTTATAGTTTGTCCTAAATCTGGCAATTGATTGAAATCCCGGGCTGTTGCAAGTCTTATGGGTTGATTGAAATTATCGAATTCATCCGGTATTTGTTGATTTCTGAATTCGGGATTCATCTTTTCCCAGCTTAGCTCGCTACCGGATTTATCATTCGTAAATATTTCCGATTCGTCCGCCTTGGAAAAAAGGAATAGCTCATCCGCCTGTAACTCTTCGTTTAAAAAGGTGGCAAGACGTGGTAGAGATAAGGGTTCTACTTTGTTTTCCTCAGTGTTTTGTATCAGTGTGGAGAGCAGTAATACCGATTGGCTGGGTAGTGTGTCCAAAAAGGAATGATCGAGCGTTAGCGTCCCATTTTGTTGGGTTATCAGATTCCGCTGATATGGATTAATACCGATGGCGGATACGCCCTCATCGGCAAAAAGGGCAATTAGCCGGTTATTTAAATCTTTGATACTACGGATCATAGCCTCATCCCGCATTACTCCGGTTTGGATAATGCGCTCGGTGTATTCGCTGTCGGAATGAATGATAATAGGGCGCAGATCGGGGTTACCTTGCTGTTGGGAAAGCGAACGAGCCAGACTGGTTAGAAAAACCCCGTTATCTAAGTGATCGTAATCGATTGCTGCAATGTATTTCATATAAAAATCTGAGAGTTATCTGTTTGAAAGTGAGGAAGAACTAAAGCTATGGGGAAGGAGGTCTTCGCTAAAGTGGATGGATTCAGAATCATCGGCATGGTGCAGATGAATTTGTTTTTTTGGCAGGTGCTCCATAATGACTTGCCGGCAGGCACCGCAGGGACTGCTGAATTCACCTTTCCGGGTGTGAATTTCAAGACTCATCAAGTTCGTACTACCAAAAGTCAGTGCCTTTCCAATGGCAACGCGTTCGGCACAAAGGCCCATATTCCAGGAAGTACATTCGATATTTACGCCTGTAAAATATCCTTGCTCCGTTTTTACAATCGCGGAAACCGGGAAATTTGATTCCCCAACTACTGCCATATCCAACAGTTGTTTAAGGTGATCTATTTTGTTGATATCAGAATCCAGAACTGGATTTTTGAACGTAATATTTTGCAAGTCATTATTGTTAATAGCGTTTGCAGTAAATCCAAATTCTTTTTCCCAGCTTGGTATCATAGATGCATTTACTTCATCCGTGAAGAGCTCAGCGGGTTGCTCTCCCTCGCTTAGGCAATAAAAAAGTGCATTTTGGGTAGCGCTGATACTCAGGGGATAGGAAATATTTTCGATGCGTACTCCCGGAAACCACGTGCCATTTTCACTTCGAACAAGAGCCACTGAAGTCTTTTTGGAATAGGGTACATAATTGTGATCGTAAAGGTCGCTGATATCCATTACTCTATAATTGATGAAACAACCGCATCCGCAACTTTTGCACGTATGGTGCTGATATTTTTACCGTACGACCGGTAGGGATACGTTCGGTTTGTTAGAATGATAATTGCCAGATCACGCTCGGGATCAATCCAGTAGCTTGTACCGGTAAAACCGAGGTGTCCAAACGTTTTTTTACTGGTCAGAGATCCGGCCGTACTGTTTTTTCCGCTTTTTCGATCAAATCCGTAACCGCGGTTGCTGTGTTTGCCTTGTCGTTTTATAAATTTCTCGATGGTCGAAGGTTCAAGATAGCGGCGACCGGCATACCAACCGTCGTTTAATAGCATTTGGCAGAAGATAGCCAGATCGCTGCCGCTCGAAAATAACCCTGCATGACCAGCAACACCATTTAGGAAATAGGCCCGTTCATCATGTACCTCAGCCCGGATTGTAGTATCTCTATGAACGGTATCAATTTCGGTAGGAGGAATTCGGCTTGTGACATGATGACCTACCTGCTTGGGGTTGAAAAACGTAGACGACATTCCAAGAGGATAGTAGAATTTTTCCCGCATATATTGATCCAGAGGCTTACCGGTAACATGTTCAATAATTTCTCCGAGCAGGATAAAACCAAGATCACTGTACCGATAATCGGTACCCGTCTCATAAGTCAGCGGTTCATTTTTAATAGCTTTAATAATTTCCGCTTCAGTTTCAAGGGAGTCGACATAGACCCGAAAAGGGGGAAGTCCTGAATTGTGCAATAGAAAGTTTTCTATGGTGATGTTCTTTTTTTGACCCTCCGAAAATGCAGGAATAAATTTTCCAATCTTATCATCAAGACTGAGCTTCCCTTCTTCTACCAGCTTCATCACCGCAGCTGTAGTAGCTGTTACTTTAGTGAGAGAAGCGAGGTCATAAACGGCATCTTCTTTAATGGGATTGAGCTTTTTATATGTCTCATATCCAAATCCCTCTTGATAGGCAATGTTGCCATCTTTAACTACGGTAACAACGCCGCCCGGAAAAGTAGAATCAAATATTGCCTCGTTCATGATATGGTCAATTTTGCGAAGCGAATCACGTGATAATCCGGAGACTTCGGGTTCATCGTAGCGCACTGCGGTTTGTGGTAAATATAACCCATGATTGATAGAATACAGGCCGGGAATACTGATGGGAAGTCGTCCGCTTATTTCGGATCCGCCGAACAGTGCGGGTACTGTACTTTTAACTTGACCTCCATTGGCTGACCATGCCAAAAGTTGTACATCGGTATCCGGGAGGTCCTGCACTACATATGGGTTTCCAAAAGCAGCTAAAACAGAGGGCTTGTTGAGAATTAATTTTTTTAAAAATGGCAGTTGGTCATTGTCCAGCTGTACTTTTTGGCCCGACTTAACGTAGATAAATGAGCCAATGATGATGAGATCTGCTGTTTGGGCTTCTGCCATCATCTCCTGTTTGTCTTCTTTACTGGTTCGCTGATCTAACAGGTAAGAGCTGACATCAGGATGATAATCCTTAAGCTGTGAGACAAAAGAGGAGCCGGTATATCCGCTTTTGCCATCCGAGACCGATACAACCATTACCTTGGGATATTCAGCTGCCCTGATAGGAAGAATATCATTGTTATTTTTTAGCAGCGTAAGTGATTTTCTGCTAATTTCATCAGCAATCAAGCGATTTTTTCGAGTATTGATGTTGGCACTTAGCGATTCAATGTCGACTTCTCTGTTTTCAAAAAGTCCTTGTCGCTTTTTCCATGTGAGTAGCTTACGGACGGAGTTATCAATTCGGCTTTCGGAGAGTTTGCCTGCGTGGACAGCCTGTTCGATCTCGTGTAGAGCTGTCAGTTCATCCGGACTTAGAAGCATGAGGTCGACGCCGGCCTTAAGTGCTTGAATGACTGCTTGGCCGGGTGAAAAATGAGAGGAAATTCCTTTCATCTCGAGTCCGTCACTGACGACAAGTCCGTCAAAATTTAGGCTGTCAGCTAAAATGCGATTAAGAACAGAGGGATCCATCGTAGCAGGCAGAGAGGAATCGGGACTGATGGCAGGGAATGAGATATGAGCACTCATAACGCTATTTAACCCACTGTTGATGGCCGATCTGAATGGAACGAGTTCAACAGAGTCGAGGCGGGCAAAATCATATTCAATAACAGGCAGTGACAGGTGGGAGTCGATGTCTGTATCACCGTGGCCGGGAAAATGCTTAGCCGTAGGCAAGATATGTTCTGATTCAACGCCGTCAATAAATTTATTCCCGAATGTTGATACCGTGGCGGGATCGCCCGAGAACGATCGCACATTGATTACGGGATTCAGGGGATTATTATTTACATCCAATACCGGGGCAAAAATCTGGTTTACCCCCAGCGCCTTAGCTTCTTGAGCAGTAATTTTGCCCATCCAGTAAGCATATTCAGGTTTCTGGGTTGCTGCAACCCCCATGGCAGGAACAAACCGTGTTGTACCCTCTACGCGCATTGCGGCACCGTACTCCATATCTTGAGTGATCCATAGCGGAAGTGTTGAGGCTTGCTGGAGCTTATTGGTTAAAACAGCCTGACCGTATACCGTCCCGTTAAAGAAGATGATACCCCCGATATGATAATCCTGTATCTGTCGCAATAGCTTTTGGTACGATTCGCTATCATTACTTTTGTAATAACCATATGCGCGAACAAAGAATAGCTGCCCAATCTTTTCTTTTAGCGACATCTCGTCCAGCAATGAATCCACATTTACTGAACCCGTAATTGCTTTTGGCTGGTTAACAGGTGTAGCCTTTTTAGGCTTGTTATTTTGTTGAGCAAGATTATTTAGTACGCTTTCTTGCTGGATACTACCAACAGGTGGTGATGATGTTGAAGTAGCCTTTTGGGAAGCGGAGCACGATTGTACTGATAAGAGCAAGATCGTACCCGATATAACCAGCAGTAATATGTTTGTAGCAGAAGTTTTCAGATTTTTAGCCATGGATTGTTAAAAGATAATATTGCCGATCCTAAAGTGATGATAACATAGCTGAAAGCCGATGCGGAATCAACATCGAAGAAACACCCAATTCATTAAACTTATTCGTTTTCAGGTATGAAGGTCATAGTTTTAAACTGATTTTCATCAAAAAAAGTACTGTCCTGGTATAAAAACTTATACTGTCCGTTAAGCCAGCTTTCGGTTTGGTCTCCATAGTATTGCGAAAGGGGATTTCCGGATTGTCCGGTAGGGTTGATGGACCAGGTTTTGCTTAGATCAGAAAAATCAACAATACGGCGGATTGAGGGACCCAGTACCATTTGGTAGGGATCATTCCAGCTGTACTCCCCATTATTGATACTCATATCATGTCCGCTTACGGGGTGTGGGCCATTGTTGAGCAAGTTATTGACAATTAGTTGTAATGTTTGTGGAGCATCGGGATCCTCAGCAGCTTCTCCAAAAAGCTGGGGTTTGAATGTGATGGTATGTAATTGTTCCCAGCGCCACTCAAACGGTTCATTGCCGTAGTTTTTTTGCAGGAAATCAATTGCCTCCGTCATACTTTTTCTGATCATATCATTCCGGGTTTCAGTTGTATCTTCAGTACTTACATCATCAAAAAAGGTACTGCCGTTACGCAAAAATCGACTTAACGTACGGATGGGCATCGAAGAAAAACGCACAAAGTTCTGATACCCGGTTTTGCCCATCTCATCAACAAAAGTGTTTTGGGCAAGATGGAGTAGAAATACATCCATGATGGATGCAGCTGTTTCTGACTTATCATAGCTGAAGTCCCAGTTTTCCAGATACGAAATGGGGGTTTCGAATGATTCGTGGTTACTATTTTTTAAAACTGGAAGGATTTGCTGCGAGAGGTCGCGAGAGAACTGGGAATAAGTGTCATTTTGCATTTGCTGGAACTGTTGTGGGGAAAGCTGCTTGTTTTCCGTGAGGTATTGCTCAATCCGATTAATACGGGAACCGGGCTCCCAGTACACCGAAATATAGTAGGGGTAGTCGTTGCCGGCAGGAGAGGTGTTGGCATTGGCGACCCACCCGCGATCGGGATTAATGATTGTTGGAAGCTGATCGTCAGGTACATAGCCCTGCCAATCGTGAGCAGTGTTCCAGCCTTCTCTTAGTAAGAGCGGATTTTCATCTCTGATGGGGATATTGGCCATCGAAAGCTGGGCGATATTGCCGGCTTTGTCGGCATAGATGAAATTTTGTCCCGGGACCTTAAAATTGTAGGCCCCTTCTTGAAATTCTTCAAAAGATTGCGCCCAGTTCATAGTTAACAATGCTTCAATCTCATTAGTTACTTCGTAGCCGGTCCATTGCATAGAAATAACGCGATTCTCAGTGTACTGTTGTTCGGGATACACATCAGAAATAACAGGGCCGTGATTGGTAAGCTTTCGGGTAAAAAGCGTGTCATCTGATCCTTTGATCTTTATAACTTCTTTTTGGATTTCGAACTTATCATAAACTGCTTCGTTTGCCAGCGAATCGATAACGTATTCGCTTGGATTTTTGGGATTGACCGCCTCTACAAAAAAATCAGTGTCGTCGAGCATGATATTTGTAAGTGACCATGCCAGATGATCATTTTGACCTAAAATGACAATGGGAGCACCGGCTAAAGTAGCTCCTGAGAGGTTTCTTCCGTTGACGTTTAAATGTGTTTCGTACCATTTGCCGGGCATATTTAGTCCCAGATGAGGATCTCCGGCTAAGAGAGGGGTCTCTGTGGATGATTTTTCGCTGCTTACCGCCCAAGCATTACTGCCTACATGGGAGCCTTGCCGTCCCATAATTTTATTTAGACGTTCATTTTTTTTGACCAGCGGCATAAGTGTTTGTGCCCATTTCGAATGAGTTTTAAGATTTGATGAAAGGAATTGGTTTTCAGGCAGCAGTTGCGCGAACTTTTCTTCAGAAAGTTGTTCGGCGAAATAGGCATAGTTTAATTCTGATTTCCAGGCTAAGTTTAGTTCCCAGGCCATCATCCGTGCCAGGGCGATGGAATGTGTTGGGGTCCAGGGAATAGGGTCCATATCGGCCAGCGTAAATTGTATGGGCAGACTTTTGGGATTAGTTTTGATATAGGAGTTTACCCCGGATGAGTAAGATTGGAGCAATTTTTTGGTAGAATCGGAGAGCGTAGGAGCTATTTTTTTAGCCACATCCCAAAAGCCAAGCGTACGCTGAAGTTTATCATAGGGGAGTAGATCTTTTCCCAGAAATTCAGCAAATCGTCCTTCGGCTGCCATCTGGCTTAAGGTCATTTGCCAGAGACGATCTTGAGCGTGGACATATCCAAGAGCGTAATAGAGATCATGCTTATTATCAGCATAAATATGAGGTACGCCATGAGCGTCCCAATGAATATCAACTTGGTGCTGAATAGTATCATGTGTTTGAGTAGACTGATAATCGGGCAGTGGGCGATAGAATGTCCAGTAGACAGCCAGACTGCCAATTCCGACAATTAAGATCAGAAGAAAAAGAGTGATGCGTAAAATTTTATTCATAAGCAGGCTATAATGATTTTGGGCAATCCAGGAATGTAGCAAACATAGTAATTAATGAGTAACCTGAAAAAGGTTAGGTGTCATTCATTTGTATAGTATAAAGTTTACTTAAAAATGATATTCTTGAATAATGTATTTTAGTTCTATGAGCGTTGAAAATGCCAAAGAAAATCGATACTCTCTTTCATCAATGATCAACGACTAATTCCAATAAATTTTAAGTGATATGGATATTGAAAAAGTAGCAGTTATAGGCGGCGGAACCATGGGTAACGGTATTTGCCATGTGTTTGCGATGAACGGGATTCCGGTGAACCTGGTAGAAATGAATCAAGAATTGGCAGACCAGGCATTGGCGACTATTGATAAAAACCTGGAACGAATGGTAAAAAAAGAGAAAATCGATGCCGAACAGAAAGTACAGACCCTGGAAAATATTGAGACTCATACCGATACCGCTGAGGCGGTGAAAGATGTAGATCTGGTTATTGAGGCGGTACCGGAAAACTTTGAACTTAAGAAAAAGGTATTTGCTGACATCGACAGTGCAGCGCCGGAAAATGCAATATTGGCTTCTAACACCTCGTCCATATCTATAACGAAATTAGGGGCAACTACTTCTCGTCCCGAGCGATTTATTGGAATGCACTTTTTTAATCCTGTACCGGTGATGAAGCTGGTTGAGGTTGTCCGCGGCCTGGATACGGATGAAGACGTTGTTGAGATTATTGAAGAAACAGCAAAGTTGTTGAATAAAAATCCTGTTGAAGTAGCCGACTATCCGGGCTTTGTGTCGAACCGCGTGTTAATGCCGATGATTAACGAGGCCATTTATTGTGTGTACGAAGGTGTGGCTGAAACCGAAGACGTGGATCAGGTGATGAAGTTGGGTATGGCGCATCCGATGGGTCCACTTCGACTGGCCGACTTTATTGGTCTGGATGTTTGCCTGGATATTTTAAATGTACTTTACGAAGGATTCAAAGATCCAAAGTATCGACCGTGTCCATTGTTGGTTAAAATGGTGGATGCCGGTAAGCTCGGTGATAAATCCGGAGAAGGTTTTTATACCCACGATTAAAATAATGCTACATCTTTGATATGCCCCCCTCAGGAATCTGTATTCTTGAGGGGTTTATTTTCCTACCAAAACTTCCATGAGTTTATATAATGCTTAAGTCGGCTGGAAAAACTTTTGCCCTGGAACCATCCGAACACAAAGCATAAGATCAGGAGAGTATAAACAAGAACAGTGACTAAACTACTGGCTATTGATGTTACAGCATGGTATCCGGAGAGCATATAAATGGCTCCAAGACCCATCCCCGGAAACATCCAGAAGGCTATAATATTAATCAGCGCAAACCCAAGAAATGTACTGAAAAGGGCGTGTGTTAGTCGTTCCGTTACTGTAGGTACCGGTTCGTGGTTTCGCTCATCAATATGTAATCCATTCTCACTCAATGCAGGCCATTTTGTTATTGAACGATTAGTAATTTTCCAAAAGTCATTGATAAATAAAAAAAACACCTACAATTACTTATTCGGCTTTAATAGAGGTGTAAAAAAATGTTTCTCGTTTCCATTTTTATCATATTCTTGTTATTTCTTGATGTCTAAACTTTTATTGAAAAGGAATCCTTATGAAAATTTACCAATCACTTCTTCTTACAGCTTTTTGCATGCTGATCACAATTTTAAATGGACAGGCAGAAAGCTTAAAAACAACGAGCTTAACCGGTAATTCACTTTTGACATTACAGTCTGATACCGTGGATACTGCGACCACAAAAGAATCGGATTTACCTCTTGAAGCCGAACGACTTATTGATATAAGTACGTCAGAAGGTACCTGGATATCGGTGGATGTAAGCCCTGATGGTCAACAAATTGCGTTTGATCTGCTCGGTGATATTTATACTATGCCATTTGAAGGCGGTAAAGCCAAACAGCTTACCGATGGAATGGCATTTGATGCTCATCCGCGATATAGCCCCGATGGTGAAAACCTGTTGTTTACCTCCGATCGAGATGGGTCTGATGAGGTTTGGTACATGAATTTAGAAACCGAAGAACTGCATCAGGTTACGAAGAGTGAGGATAACCGTTATCCTTCTGCCGAATGGACTCCAGACGGGAATTATATTATCGCTGCCAAAGGAGGATTGACCAATAAATTATGGATGTATCATAAAGATGGGGGGAGTGGCGTACAGCTTATTGATGAACCGGAAAATCTACGGACAATTGATCCGGCCGTAAGTCCGGGCGGACGCTTTATCTATTATTCTAAGCGAATGGGAGCATGGAGTTACAATGCACAGCTTCCACAGTATCAGGTGGGCGTTTATGATCGAGAAAACGGGCAAAGGAGTACAATCACCTCTCGGTATGGCTCAGCATTTACCCCTGTAATTTCTCCGGATGGTCAGTGGCTGGTTTACGGATCCCGTTATGAGGATCAAACAGGGTTGGTGATTCGAAATCGCGAAAATGGTGATGAGCGATGGTTGGCCTATCCTGTTCAGCGTGATGATCAGGAGTCACGCGCTACGATGGGTGTTTACCCCGGCATGTCATTTACTCCCGATAGCGAGGAGCTGGTCGCCTATTACGGTGGAAAAATATGGCGTATCCCGATTGATGGAGGAGAAGCGAAACAAATTCCTTTTAGCGTCGATACCGAAATTGAGCTTGGTCCGCGCCTTGATTTTGATTACCCCGTGAGCAATAATAAAGAAGCACTTGCCACGCAGATAAGAGACGCCGAGCCGTCGCCGGATGGAGATCAACTGACGTTTACAGTGATGAATAAGTTGTATGTGATGGACTTTCCCGATGGTACGCCACGTCAGGTTACAGAGATGGAGGTAACGGAGGCACATCCCACATGGTCGCCCGATGGCAGATGGATTGCTTTTGCTACCTGGGATAAAGATGAAGGCGGACATCTTCATAAAGTCAGACCAAATGGAGAAAACCTCCAAAGACTTACTGCGCAGGCGGCTGTTTACGGCAGTCCTGCCTGGTCTTACAATAGCGATCGCATTGTTTTCCTGAAAGGCGCCGCCGAAGATTACCATGACGGAATTGGTCCCGGCGCTTATTTTGGATCGCTGGATGAAATCTCTTGGATTCCGGCCGATGGAGGAGAGGCGACGTTGGTTGCAAAAGCAGACGGCCGTACCAACCCGCATTTTGTTAAAGGTAACGATCGTATTTATTTGAATGATGACAATACGCTGGTTTCCATACGATGGGATGGCACCGATGAGAAAGAACATGCAGAGATGACCGGTATTACTACGGCCGGATTTGGAAATCAAAATGGCATTCCGCACCAAGAACGAATTTTACACCCTGTTTCTGCCAGGGAGAATAATCCTCCAAGTGAAGCATCACTGATTACGATGGCTCCCGAAGGGGATCAGGCGCTGGCGCAAATAAATAATGAAATTTATGTAGCGACGGTGCCGAAGGTTGGGGGTAAAGTTGATATATCGGTTGCTGACCCTGATAATGCGCAGTTTCCTGCCCGTAAATTGACAGAAATTGGAGGACAGTTTCCCCATTGGGATACCGGTGGACGTAAGATTCACTGGTCCATCGGAAATGGTCACTTTGTGTATGATCTGGATGAGGCCAGAGCTTTTGAGGACAGCGTAAAAGCAGTTCAAAAAGCAGAGGAAGAACAAGAAAAAGAGGCTGAAGAGGATGAGGAAAAATCCGAAGAAAAAGAACAAAAAGATGAGGATGAAAAAGAGGATGAGCCCGAAGAATACAGTCCAGAAGAATATGTAATTGAAGTTACCTATGAGCAAGATATTCCCAAAGGCGTTGTGCTTCTGCGGGGAGCTCGCATCATTACAATGGACGGTGATGAGGTTATTGAAAAAGGAGATATCCTGATTGAAGATAATCGCATCAAAGATGTTGGGATGACCGGAACACTTGATGTACCATCCGGAGCAGAAAGGATTGATATAACGGGTAAGACCATTATTCCTGGGTTTGTTGACACACATGCGCATATGTGGCCAACCTGGGGGATCCATAAAAATGAGATATGGAATTATTGGGCGAATTTAGCTTATGGTGTTACGACGACCCGGGATCCGCAGACATCCACCACGGATGTGCTTTCGTATAGCGATATGGTAAAAGCCGGCAAAATGCTTGGACCGCGTGTATATTCTACGGGCCCCGGGCTTGGATACTGGGCGTATAACATCCGCGATCTGGATCATGCAAAAGATGTGATGCGTCAATATAGTGAGTACTACCACACTAAGTATATCAAGATGTACATTGCGGGGAATCGTCAGCAACGCCAGTGGATTTTGATGGCTGCAAAAGATCAGAAAATTCTGCCAACTACTGAAGGTGCTCTGGATTGGAAAATTAATTTGAATCAACTTATTGACGGTTATCCGGGGCATGAACACAATTTCCCTGTTTATCCGATTTATGATGAAGTGGTTGAGGTTGTCGCTGAGTCTAAGATGGCGGTGACTCCCACGCTGTTAGTTACATACGGCGGTCCTTGGGCCGAAGAGTGGTTTTACGCTAATGAGGAGCCCTATAAAGATTCCAAACTATCATTCTTTACTCCTTATGCTGAGCTGGCATCGAAGGCCCGGCGTCGAGGATTCTGGGCTACTAAGGATGAGCATGCCTTTTACAAGCATGCCGAGTTTATGAAAGACCTTGTAAATGCCGGCGGTTGGGGTGGTATTGGGAGTCATGGTCAGTTGGAAGGACTTGGCTATCACTGGGAGCTTTGGGCGGTACATTCCGGAGGTATGAGTAATCATACAGCCCTGCAGGTGGCGACCATACTTGGGGCAAAATCGCTCGGACTTGATCAGGATTTGGGATCCATAGAAAAAGGAAAGCTTGCCGATCTGGTTATTTTGGATAAAAATCCTCTGGACGAAGTCCGCAACACCAATTCGGTCCGCTGGGTAATGAAAAACGGACGCTTGTATAATGGTGAAACTCTTGATGAGATCTATCCGCGTAAACGTAAAGCTCCCGAGCGATGGTGGGGCAATGACAAGCCCGCAGCAGGATTACCGGGCATAAAAGAATAGATTTGGTAAATAGAACAGTTTAATACGGTGAACGAAAGTTATTCAGCTATGGAAACGATTAAAATTCCAACTCCAAGACAGGTTGAACAGGCGCGAGAAAAATTAGGTGATAAGGTCCGCCGAACGCCCGTCTGGCAGTGGAAAAGCGATGTGAAGGATCAGTTGTTGAGTAAAGAAACTAATCTTTTTATGAAGCTGGAGCTCTTACAGCATGCCGGTAGTTTTAAACCGCGCGGCGCGCTGATGAATATGCTGGATTTAACGGAAGAGCAACTTAAAGATGGAGTCACCGCCGTGAGTGCTGGAAATCATGCTATCGCTGTTGCTTATGCAGCGAAGTCGCTTGGTACCACAGCCAAGGTGGTGATGCCTAAAACGGCCAATTCTTTTCGGGTTGAGAAATGTAAATCACACGGCGCAACCGTTGAGCTAGTCGATGATGTGCATGAGGCTTTTCGTCGTGTAAAGGAGATCGAAAAAGAAGAAAATCGAGCGTTTATCCATCCTTTTGAAGGGGAGCAAACCGCACTGGGTACGGCAACAGTGGGACTCGAATTTGCCCAAGATATCCCGGAATTAGATGCCGTGATTGTCCCTATTGGGGGAGGCGGACTATGTGCTGGCATTTCAGCAGCAGTAAAACAGATGATTTCTGATTGTAAGGTGTATGGAGTGGAACCAGTAGGAGCAGATAGTATGAGTAAAAGCCTTGCGGCTGGAGAGCCGGTTGAAATTGATGAGGTGGATACTATTGCCGATAGCCTGGGGGCTCCGCATGCTGCTCCCTACAGCTTTGGATTGTGTAAGCGTTTTGTTGATGAAGTTGTGACTATTACCGATTTGAAGATGGCCCAAACCATGCGCATGATGTTTGAGGAACTAAAGCTGGCTGTAGAACCGGCCGGTGCCTCAGCACTGGCTGCAGCAACAGGACCGCTTTCGGGTGAGATAATGGATAAAAATGTGGGTATTATCGTCTGTGGAACCAACATTGATACTGAGAGCTTTTATAGCATATTGGAGAAAACGAAATAGCGGGATTGGTACTGAAAGAAAGCTACAAAATACGGAATAATTTCTATTAGAATTATGATTGATCTGCGAAGCGATACTGTAACCAAGCCTACTCCCCAAATTCGGAAAGCAATGATCGAGGCCGAGGTAGGGGATGATGTATTTGGAGAAGATCCTACCGTGAATGCTTTTGAGGAGAAGGTTGCTGACATGTTTGGCTTTGAGGCGGCACTATTCACTCCCAGCGGTACCATGGCCAATCAATTGGCTGTTAATGTATTAACAGAGCAAGGCGATGAAGTACTTATCGAAGAAACCGGTCATATTTTTAACTATGAATCTACGGCGGCCTCCCATCTTTCATCGGTATTGTTACGACCGTTGCAGGGATCAAAAGGTAAGCTTTCAGCAGACTTGCTAAAAGATACTATTCGCGGGCAACAGGAATGGGAGCCGAAGACTAAGGTTATTGCGTTAGAAAACTCAACTAACAAAGGTGGGGGATGCTGTTATGCCGAGCAGGAACTTGCGGCAATAAACTTTTTTGCCAACGAAAATGATTTAAATGTACATCTTGATGGAGCACGTATCTGGAACGCGATGACGGCAACACAAACAGAGCCCACCTTTTTTAGCCGAATTGCTGATACAATGTCTGTCTGTTTCAGCAAAGGTCTCGGGGCGCCTGTGGGGTCAATGATTCTATCTTCCCAGCAACATATCATCAAGGCAAGACGAATGCGTAAAATGTGGGGCGGAGGAATGCGACAGATTGGGATTTTGGCAGCCGCCGCAGATCATGCTGTAGAATATCATCTGCCAAAGCTAAAAGAGGATCATCGCAGGGCTCGAGAACTGGCAAAAGTTATTAAAGGATGTTCAAAGCTTTCGATCGATCTGGATTCAGTTGAAACCAATATTTTAATCTTCGATGTTAAAGATATGACTGCCGGAAAAGCCGTACAACAGCTAGCAGAAGAGGGGGTAAAGGTGGTTCCATTTGGCCCAAATACGCTTCGTGCTACATTTCATTTCCAGATTGATGACGATAGCTTAACAACTGTAAAAAAGACGTTTAAAAAGCTGTTTGACGGATAGGATTACTGACGCTTTTCGTCACTTTGATAGGATTGGAATAGCGGATTATCACGACCCACAATCTGGAGGGTATTGAAATCACGTACCCCCAGATGTAGTCGTATATAGGGGCTAACGGCTCTCAAAAAGTGCCAATACCAGTTCTCTTCCATCTCTTTTCGATAGGCTTCAACTGCTCGATCCAGTTCATCCTGTGCTTCAAAAGGAGCGTGATAATACTGTGTGGGATTGGGAACATTGTAGGTTCCCATATCGGTAAGCGCACCGCCCGAGACCGACCGGTTATACTGCTGGTCAAGACGTATAGGGGCTTGGCCCTCCTCATCCTGTTCAATAGAAATACGGGTGGTATCCGTTTCCTGGGCTATGCCGTTCAATGGAGATCCCAATAATAATGCAGCTATAAAACCCACAATTAGAAACTGATAACAATCCATTTCTTTGGTCAAGTTATTTTACTGAAGTAACTATAACAAAAAACCCATCATTTTATTTTCCTTATGGGGATGTTTTTTTGATTGCCGATATCAATACCTCAGCCAAGGTTGTTAATCCGTCTTTATCGATCACCAGTGGTGGTACCAATCGCATGACGTTACCCTGCGTACAGTTTGACAATACGCCCTGATGCATCATCTCTTCCACAACCGGACGTCCTTCAAAGGAAAGCTCTACCCCAAGCATTAAGCCTCGCCCCCGAATATCAACAACTGCTGAAATATCAGTGCTCAAGGCTTTAATTTTTTGTTTGAGGAAGTTACCCTTGTCAGCTGCTTGCTGCGAGAAATTGTCATCAATGATGGTGTTTAATGCGGCCAATGAAGCGGCACAAGCCAAAGGATTACCGCCATAGGTGCTGCCGTGATCGCCATAACCCATAGTCTCTGCAACGGTATTAGAGCAGACCATTGCGCCAATGGGAAAACCTCCGCCCATTGCTTTAGCCATCCCAATGATATCAGGTTGTACTCCGTAATGCTCAAAGCCGAACATTTTGCCGGTACGAGCAATACCCGTTTGGACCTCATCTACAATTAAAAGGGCATTATAATTATTACAAAGCTTTTGGATGGTATCCATAAATTCTTGGGAAGCCATGTGCAGTCCGCCCGATCCCTGTATGGTTTCAATGACAATACCAAGGGTATCTTCATCAAAATGAGTTTGAAGGGCCTCAATATCATTCATGGGGACCTGTTGAAATCCGCTTAAAAGCGGATCGTAGCCCTTCGAGTACTTATCCATGCCCATTGATATGGTTCCCATCGTACGCCCGTGAAACGCATTGCTAACGGTTAGTATCGGACCTTTTTTCTGGTAATCTTCCCCGTATTTACGGGCTGTTTTGAGGCAGGCTTCCATGGCTTCACCACCGCTGTTACAAATAAAACCTTTATCCAATCCCGAAATTTTGGACAAGAACTGGAGTAGTTTAGCCTGTGGCTTGCTGTAGTAGAAGTTGGAGATATGCATAAGTTCTCCAACTTGGTTGCGTACTGCTTCTACAACGTTGGGATGGCAATGCCCCAAACTATTGACCGCAATACCGGCCAGAGCATCGAGGTATTTATTGCCTTTTTCGTCCCAAACATAGGCACCCTTGCCTTTAGTTAGGGTAATGGGATAGCGATTGTAAACAGGCAGGTGATACTGTTCAGTTAGTTGCTGAAAATTCATAAAATAGAAAGTTACACTTCGAGGATTTAACCTTTTGAAAAAGTAATTACATGTAATAAATACTATAAATTTGTTGAACTATAGTAACAAAAAATTAATGGAAGTTTGAAACAAAATCGGGCAGGAAGGGAGGATGGTTTAATCTTTAAAGCCCCTCGGATTATGGAAAAATTATTCGGGAAATAGTTCTCTGATTTAGGTTGAATGTTGCTCCGAAGAATGCATTAAAATTAGAGGATTATAGATGTTGTTCAGAAGAGAAAAGGTAACGTTGAAAGTCATATTCTATAGGGTGTTTTTTTATGATAAAACACAGAATTTTTCTGGTCCATTGATAGGATTCAAATAGGGGGGGTAATAATTTTCTTGATAATTATTTGAAGAAAGTAAGTTTAGATACAAAAGTATGTTAGGAAAATTTCGGTGGCTGGGAGAAGGGGAGCACCGTCATTTTTGGGTTATAAGAGCAAAAGACTGTGTCAAAAAGCTGAACACACCAAGATATGGCAATTTGACATAGAAAGAGGGTACAAGTGGCTTAAGTAGTTGCTCTCTGATATTATTCTGTTGGCTGCCAAGAACTTAGAGTAGTTGCTATAATTATATTTATTCTTTCAGGCATTACACGGTGTGAACTTATGCAATGAAATTGTCAAGGATAGTAATATGCCATATTTAATATGAGGTAATTACCTTACCAGGTACTGAATTATAAAATTTATCTACAAAATACTTTAAGTGATGTTTATGCAAGTTTGGTGCGCCACTTAAATTATTTAGGTATCACTTTTAAGTGATCCAATGGTAAGAATTAACTGAATCAATGGATTGTTACATAAATTATTAATTATCAATAGGTTATAGAAAATAAATGTTTGCCTAAATAAGGGATTCTATCTAATGAATACTCGCCTTAATTATTTAGGTAGAGGGTTAAAAATAGCAATAAGACAATTTATCATACGGTTATAAATTATATATAAATACATGGTGCGCATATATTTAAAACTATTATATAATATAAATTTTCAATAAATATCTGTTTTTTATTGCTTTTATAGTACAGTTATTAACTAAAGATGGGTTTTCTACTCAAATTTCATTTGTTGCTTGAAGATTTTTGTATTGGATTTCAGATAGATGTTGAGGAGCAAAGTTATTTTACGAGTAGATAAATAACGTTGGTGATATTTATAAAGTCCTGCAGATTGATTGGGAGGTAAATAAAAAATAAGGGTTAAGCAGTCTAAGGTTTTATGACTGTTTAACCCTAAATTTAACGGTAATATTGGAGAGGAAAATCAGACTATTTTACGAGCGATAATCCAATGCGGCCACGCTCCAAATCGAGAGATACAATTTTGAGTTTTAGAATGTCTCCGACCGACACAATATTGTGTGGATCCTTGACCTTTCGATCGGCCATTTCAGAGATGTGAAGAAGCCCATCCTGCTTCACTCCGATATCTACAAAAGCACCGAAGTCTACGACGTTACGAACAGTTCCTTCGAGCACCTGTCCTTCATTCAAATCTTCCATCTTCATAATATCATTTCGGAGCACCGGCTTGGGTAGAGATTCACGCGGATCGCGTCCCGGTTTCTGTAGATTTTCTATGATTAATTCGAGTGTTGGAATTCCCACACCTATCTGTTCGGCAACGTGCTCCTTGTCAATATTTTTAAGTTTTTCTGCAATTGTTTCCGTTTGCTCATGTAACTTTTCCAATTTAATGTTGAAAAGGTTGCAGAGTTTTTCTGTTGCCTCATAACTTTCTGGGTGGATAGCAGTATTGTCAAGCGGATTCTCAGATTCGGGAATACGCATGAATCCGGCCGCTTGTTGGAAGCGAAACTCCCCGACTCCCTTAATATCCTTGATTTGCTCGCGATTTGAGAACGTTCCTTCTGTTTCGCGATGTTCTACTATGCGTTTAGCGACTCGGCTGCTTAAACCGGAAATATGGGATAATAGTGGGGCACTGGCGGTATTTAGGTTCACACCCACCTGATTTACACAGCTTTCTACAACATCATCGAGCGATTGTGCCAGCTGGTTTTGATTTACATCGTGCTGATATAATCCCACCCCTATCGATTTCGGATCGATTTTTACGAGTTCGGCCAGTGGATCCTGAACACGTCGTGCAATAGAAATGTTGCCGCGCTGAGGAGCATCTAAATTTGGAAATTCCTCGGCTGCTACCTTCGATGCGGAGTAAACCGAAGCACCGGCTTCATTGACAATCATATAATTGAGCTCTTCATCGGGATGATTCTCTTTCCGTTTCTGAATGAAGTTGGCAACAATCTGTTCGGTTTCTCTGCTGGCAGTTCCGTTGCCGATCGCAATAAGGTTCACTCCGTATTTATCAATAAGCTTGTCAAAAACTTCTTCAGCTTCAGCCACCTTCTTTTGCGGAGGCGTGGGATAGGTGGTAGTACCTTCGAGGTATTTCCCTGTTTCGTCTACGACAGCTACCTTGCAACCGCTTCGGTAGGCCGGGTCAATGCCCATGACCACCTTATGATCGAGCGGCGGCTGCATCAGCAAATTGGAAAGGTTGGTAGCAAAAGTCTCTATCGCATGCTGATCAGCTTTTTCTGTTAGCTGATTGCGCAGCTCTCGTTCAAGCGACGGAAACAAAAGTCTTTTATAGGCATCCTCTACCGCATCTTGTATATGAGGGACGAAAATGCTCATATCGTTTTCAATAACCACATCATCGATGTTTTCGAGGGTTATCTCATCCCACAGCTCTACATTCACAAAGAGTATATTTTCTCGCTCTCCACGATTAATGGCTAAAATCTGATAGGGTTTCAGATTCTTGGCCTTTTGAGAAAATTCGTAATAGTCCTCAAAGTTGGTGCGTTCTTCTACTGCCGGATTTTTTTCAGTCTTTATTACGGCATGCTCTTGGAAGATATCCCGTAATTTTTCTCGTACCTCTGCTGACTCATTAATCCATTCGGCGACAATATCGAGGGCACCCTCCATGGCATCTTCAGCGGTTTCTACTTCCTGCTCTTCATCGACAAATTTCGAAGCATGCTCCATGGGATCACCCTGTTCAATCTCTTGGGCCCAGATAAGCTCGGCCAGTGGCTCGAGTCCTTTTTCTTTGGCCATATCGCCTTTGGTGCGACGTTTCGGCTTATAGGGCAGGTAGAGATCCTCAAGCGTATTTAGGTCGGTACACGAGTTGATCTTTTCTTCGAGCTCATCGGTTAGTTTATCCTGCTCATCGATGGTTTTCAGGATCGTCTTCTTACGATCCTCCAGTGTGCGGTGAAACTCCAGCTTGTCTCGAACACTTCGGATATCTTCTTCATCGAGTCCCCCGGTAGCTTCCTGGCGGTAACGGGCCAGAAAGGGAACGGTAGCTCCGTCATCTAAAAAATCAGCAACACTTTTAACCTGTTTCGATTTGAGGTTTAATTCCTGTGCTATACTGCTAACAATCTGTGAATCAGTCATGTAATGAAATAAAAAATCTTAGTGGTAATTATGAATCTTTCGGATTCTGAATCCTGAATTTAGAGTCCTATATTTGACCTGCTGAAAATAACCACACTAAGACTTTAAATACACATGAATTTTGATCTGAATACTGCTCATAAGGCGGCTATCGAAATTGCAAAAAAAGGCGGTGATCGCACGCTCAACTATTTTAATAAATCATTCGATGTGGAGCGAAAGGCGGATGACTCTCCGGTAACAGTGGCTGATCGGGAGGCGGAAACGGTTATGCGGGAAGAGATTATAAGTCGTTTTCCTGAGCATGGCATTGTTGGAGAGGAGTACAACGATCATAATCCTGAGAGCAGTGTACAGTGGATTTTGGATCCCATCGATGGCACGAAATCGTTTATTCACGGTGTGCCGTTGTATACCACGCTCATTGGAGTAGTCGTCGATAAAGAGCCGGTAATCGGTATTATTTATGCCCCGGTATTGGATGAATTTTGTGATGCAGCCAGAGGAAAGGGGGCACGCCTTAATGGAGAACCGTGCAGCGTGCGTTCATGCAATAATCTGTCTGATGCCAGTTTCGTGAGTACAGATGTATATACGTCGTCTGGGTTTGGTTATAGAGATGCTTTTGAAGCCCTCATCAAAAAAACGCGCATCCACCGTACTTGGGGCGATGCATATGGTCACATGCTCGTAGCTACGGGACGTGCAGATCTGATGTTTGATCCGGTATTAAACATTTGGGATGCGGCACCATTATTAACCGTACTTCAAGAATCGGGTGGTATATTCTGTGATACCGATGGTAATGAGACTATTGAGTCAGGAAATGGGTTTTCCTGCAGTCGAGAGTTATTGCCAAAAGTCTTAGAAGTTTTTGAAAGTAATCAATAAAAAAAGGTCGCGATATAAAACATCGCGACCCAAGTAAATAGTTAGTGATTAAGAATTACATCTCAAGAACTACGCGGAACCGAGCCTCATTATTGATCATCCTGTCGTAGGCTTCGTTTGCCTCCTCAAGTGGATAGGTTTCAATAGTAGGCGTGATATCGGTTAAGGCACTAAAATCAAGGGTATCTTCTGAATCCTTAGCTGTACCACTGGGCCATCCGCGAACAGATTTGCGTCCCATGATTAATTGAAACGGACTTACTTCGACGGGTTCACCGGTAGCGGCTACAATCATGAGGGTGCCGTCGGTACCGAGTCCGTCAATGACAGATGTAATAGCGTCACTGTTAGGGGCTGTTGCCAAAATAACTTTGGCTCCACCGAGCTTCTGTAGTTCTTCGGCCGCATCAGTGGCATTGGTATCAACAAAATGATCGGCACCTAATCCGTAAGCTAATTCACGTTTTTCAGTACCACGAGACAGGGCTACAACTTCACAACCGAATTTATGGGCATACTGTACGGCAAGGTGACCAAGTCCGCCAATGCCTTGAACGGCTACCAGATCGCCCGGATTCAGATCACTATTGCGAAGAGCATTAAAAGTAGTAATACCGGCGCACAGTAGGGGGGCCGCTTCAGCAGAATTGAGTGATTCGGGTACATCGGCAAGGGCATTTTGCGGGGCCGTCATATACTCGGCGTAGCCGCCGTCAAAACTTAGACCCGTAACTTGTGCATTTTCACAGTTTATGAAATCACCTTTGCGGCATGCTTCGCACTCATGACAATGTCCACCGTGCCAGCCCACACCAACGCGTTGCCCTTCATCCCATTCGGAAACGTTGCTACCAACCGATTCTATAGTGCCAATTACCTCGTGTCCCGGAACACGTGGATATTCAATACCCGGCATTGTTCCATCTTTTACAAAGGCATCACTGTGGCAAATTCCACAGGCTTGAACGTTAATTAATACTTCATCAGCAGAAGGAGTGGGAATATCTTTTTCGACGAGTTCAAAATCGGAACCCGGTTCTGAAACTTGCATTGCTTTCATTGAGCTCATAATAAAATATTTTAGTGTTAAACTTTTTGCACATCTGTTAAACAGAAATGAATGACTAATCATTTGCAGCTGAGGGAACAAATTAAAAAAGCTTTACTTAGATTTATCGGAAAGTGTAAGACTCCTTATATTATTGCGTTACATTATTGTGTGACAGAAAATTAGAAGTGACTCTTAAATACTTAATTTGATATTGCTCATGCTTAAAAGTCGTATTAATTCCCTTCCCCGTGCTCTTTTTTTTGCTGTTCTGGTGACTTTGATGGCCTTGGTGTCTGATAATTTAAAGGCCCAGTCGTTTGATCATGAGCCTTATCCAAAGCTGGACTTTAACTTCATCAACTTAGAGCTGAGCTTGGGCATCCAGCCTCAAAACTTGCGTATCGACGGAGAAGCAAGATATCAGGTTGAGGCTAATATTAGCGGAGCCGATACGCTAACCCTTTATGCTTCTCACTTGGATGTGAGTAATGTTTCGGTAGATGGGGAAACGGCAGACTATTCGCTCCAAAATGATTCCCTGTTTGTTCTTGTGGATGATTCTACAGAAGCGGGTTCGCAGTACGAAGTAACTATTCGGTATTCGGGACGTCCTCAGTTTGGGGTACTTCAAAACCGTAATGAGACGATATGGAGTTCTCAGTTGCCGCGGGCGCAACGCCATTGGGTTCCCATTGTGGATCATCCACAGGTAACAATGAAAACAACATTTAATATATCTGTACCATCAGGAGTACAGGTTTGGGCTACTGGAGCAAAAATAGGGGAGGAGGTGCTTTCGGTTGATGCGATGCGCTATAGGTTTGCATCACAGAAAGAGGTACCTGCTTCCAGTTTGGCATTTGCAATCGGAGGTTTTAAAAATGAATCAATAGGCTACGGCGAAAAGAAAATAAATGTAGCTGTTGAGAATTCATTGGGCAGTGAAGTTGATCAGCAAGCAATACTTGAGGCCGTCCAAAATTATTTAGGAACCGTAGAGAAAAAACTGGGGCGTCAATATCCTTTTGAGCAGCTACAGGTTGTGGTGTTAGAAGATCACAATGGAGAAACAAAATCGTGGGGTGCATCTACTATATTTATATATAAGAATCGTGGAGACATAGATACACAATTGATGCGCGGTATAATTGGCCAGTGGTTTGGAGTACAGCAACGGGAGCGACAGTGGAGCCTGGCCGATGCCATAACGCTGAGTCAAACACTGTTGATTAAGGAATTGATGTCAGAAAACGGCACGTTGAGTAGGAAAGATCAGCCGAAGGGGTTTACTCAGTCCTTATACTCTGTGTTCGGACCGGAGCGCTGGAATAGATGGCAAAAAGGTATTGAAAAATGGCAAAATGAATCTGTAAGAGGATTCATGCGGGATTCAATAAGTAAGATGTTGGATCTTGATGACGTGATCAGCTGGAATGAGTATGCAGACTTTTGGTACGACAATATTGGTCAGCCGTTGTTTGATAGCCCGCAATTTTCTTTCAATAAGGAGGGATCATCAACTCAAAAGGATTCTGTAGCTTATGAAGTTCATTACGATTTAAATGAAGCTGAGGGGACTCTTAAGCTGCGATTTACGGCTACCCATGGTCACTTTGGAGAACTTACAACGATAGAAGCCTATGAAGTGTATCCGGGAAAGGTGGATACCTTAGAGGTAACGTTTACCGGCAAGGAGGACTCTATTGTACTACAGGTACAACCGACGATTAACACGCTGCAATTATCTTCTAAAGGCTATCCGACTCTAACACTCGACAGTTTCAAGCCGTCTTCATTTTTGATTAATGAGCTTCGAAAGGGAGAATCGGTAGAGGAGCGTGCGAACGCTGCCCGTAAACTTGGATATCACAGCGATAATCCCGATCTGCAATTGGCTATTCAGGATTTTATGAACCAGGAACTAGAGCCCGAAGTTGAGGCGGGACTATTGCTTTCCATGGCGGATATTACGAATGGGGCCTCCGGTACGGAACAGGTATTTTTAGATGCCTTGAAAAGTGACCATCAAGTTATTCGTGAGGCGGGTCTAATGGCTCTGCAGAACTATTCCCAGAATGATACTGTGGTTAATACAGTAAAGGCGGTAGCCCAACGAGCTGAGGAGCTCCCCATGTTTAAAAAGGCTATGGAAGTGTTAACAGTGGTGATGGCCGAGGAGTCATTTGGCGGATTTGTAGAGAAAGTTGCCCAGACAGATACGGTGGGAAAACGATCTATCTTTGCTATCAGACAACTCGCTAATGTGGGACAAGTTGAAAATGCTATTGAACAGGCTAATCTTTTTACGGAACGCCCATTTTCGTATGATATTCGGGAAGCTGCATTACAGATTTTAATTCAGCATGATCATGCAGCTTCTAACTGGTTGGCGCGGGCCGAAGAGTTATTTGAAGATGCAGATCCGCGTATTCGATTTTTGGTCGTGAAAGGGATGAAACAGAACATGAATGATGAGATCCGGGAGTATTTAATAGACTACAGACCGGATGAATACGATGCGCGGGTGCACCAGAAAATAAATGAAATGCTTTGATTAAATGGGAGAACCCTCAGGGTTTTACCAATAGAATAGATAGTTAAGCATTTTAAATGCAGAATTATATTTGTTGAAGAAACCCTGAAGATGAAAGAAAAAATCTTATCCCTGGCGAATCCATTTCATAAGTTCTTTCCAGTTGGTATTCTTGCCATAGCTGAGTATCCCTACGCTGTAGACCTTGGCACTTAGCCACATTGTCCCGATAAAGGTACCTATCATCAGTAAAATTGAGAGAGAGATCTGCCAAAATGGAACATCGGTAATGGCAATACGGGTAATCATAACGATGGGCGTACAGAAGGGGATTAAGGAGCCGATGACTGAGAGCGTGCCGTCGGGATTATTCATTGTTTGGAACATGATAAAATAGGCTACAAAAATCGGAACCATAACAGGAAACATATATTGCTGGGTGTCGGCTTCAGAGTCTACGGCCGAGCCAATAGCTGCAAAAATGGAAGCATAGATCAGGTATCCGAGGATAAAAAAGATAGCGAAGTAGATAATCAACGAAGTCTCAATAGCGGGGATCGAGAATATTTCAGGGTCGATGCCTTGAGAAGCTTGGGCCGTTTGGGATGCTTGAGGCATATTTGACATCTGCTCGCTGAGAAATAATCCGGCCAAAGGGCCCGCGGCCGCGGCAAGTCCCAACAGAGAAGCAACCCAGAAGGTCATCTGGGTAAGAGCCAATGCTCCTATACCTGCCAATTTCCCAAATAGTAGCTCGATAGGTTTTACGGAAGAAGCAATGACTTCAATAATGCGATTGGTTTTTTCTTCGATGACGCTTCGGGTAATGAGGCCGCCGTATCCCGAAATAGCACCAAAAATAATGGCTCCCATAATAATACCCACGATAGTCAAAAAGCCTGTGTCGTCTTCGGTTTCTTTACCCGTTTCAGTGAGTTTTGTCGTCGTCAGAGAAATGTCACTTTCATAAATTTTTTGTACATCTTCTGATACATTGGCTCGTGCAAGCCGTTCGTTGCGGATCACTTCCCGTAAATCAGTACGCAGCGTATTTTGCAGCTTAAGTCCTCCGCTGCCGCTGGATATAAATTCCGGATCTCTTTCTCCACCAATATGGGATTCATCCAAAACAATAAATCCATCGATTTCTTCTTGCTGCACGAGCGTTCTCAAGGAGTCTTGAGTGAGGTCAGATAAATTCTGATAACGATCGGGCGCCATCTCTTCCAGCCGAGGATATAATACTTCGGTTTGATCAGCAATGCCGATTGTTTGTTGCGTATCGGAGTCCCAGACCGATATTCCTATGACGATACCAACAAATGCAACCATCCCCAGTGGAATTAAGATAGTTGCAAGGATAAAAGCTTTGGAGCGTATGCGGGTCATATATTCCCGCTTGAGTACGAGTAAAATTTGACGCAAACTCATGTATTTAACTCAATTCTTTTGGATTAATATTGTCTTCGCCAACGGTGGAGATAAAAATTTCAGTAAGAGAGGGCTCAACGCGCTCAAACTTATAAATTTGAGCATGATTCATTGCTTTTTTGAGGATATCCTGCATGGATTGTCCGTTGAGTACGCGAATTTCAGCATAATTAGCCGATCGGTTGTTTATACGTACTTCTTGTAACTCATCAAGAAAAGCATCGTCACCTTCAAACTCTATATTGATGGTGTTTTTGCCATAGCGCTGTTTTATCTCACGCAGATTCCCGTTTAATACAGCTTTGCCATTATTAAACAGGCAGATATCATCACACATCTGTTCGACCTGTTCCATCCGGTGGGTTGAAAACAGAATAGTACTGCCATTGTCGCGTAGTTCGATGACGATCTCTTTAAGCATTTCGCTGTTGATAGGATCGAGACCGCTGAAGGGTTCATCAAAGATGTAGATGTCGGGATTATGTGCAATCGTAGCGATGAACTGAATTTTTTGGGACATCCCCTTTGAAAGTTCACCGATCTTTTTATCGAACCAAGCAGAGGCCTCAAAGCGATCGAGCCAGTATCGTATTTTCTTTTTGGCTTCTTCGTGTGATAATCCCTTGAGTTGGGCCAGGTAAATAAGTTGTTCGCCGACTTTCATTTTTTTGTACAGTCCGCGCTCTTCGGGCATGTAGCCGATCATGCTTTGCGTCTTTGGACTTACGGGATAACCGTTAATCGTTACCGTACCACTGTCAGCAATAAGAATATGGTTGATAATACGGATTGCTGTTGTTTTGCCGGCGCCATTAGGACCAAGTAACCCAAAAATGCGCCCCTTGGGAATTTCAAAGCTCACATTGTCAACGGCTCGCGTATCGCCAAACGATTTTGAAATATTGTTTACTTCAATTACAGCCATATGTGTTATTGATGATTATTTTTCACTGAAAGTAGGACAAAGTTATCGATAAAGAAAGATTTTGATTGAAGCATAAAGTTTTGATTATTTCAACATAATTTAATTACAGTAAGATATTGCTCTATAAAGAGTATTATAGCTTAGTTCGAAGAGGATTTCACAAATGAAAGTATTCCATTTAAGTGCGGAATGTTATCCCGTTGCAAAAGTTGGGGGATTAGCCGATGTAGTTGGGGCACTGCCAAAGTATCTCAACAAAGAGTTGACAAAAGCATCCGTCGTGATGCCCAAATATGCTAATGAATGGATAGAGAATCACACTTTTGAGACAGTGTTGCAGGGCAGTGCACCGCTGGGAGATTGGGAGTTTGAATTTTCCATCGAGCGAGAGACAGAAAATACGCTTGGATTTCCGTTGTACGTAGTAGACATTCCCGGACGGTTCGATCGTCCCGGCATTTATACCGATGCCGATACAGGCAACAGCTATTGGGATGATTTTGAACGTTTTGCCAGTTTTCAAATTGCGGTATTAGACTGGTTTAACGGGATGGAAGAAAAGCCTGATCTGTTGCATTGCCACGACCACCATACCGGACTTGTACCCTTTATGCTCACTGAGTGTTATAGATATGATGATCTAAAACATATTCCCACAGCACTTACAGTGCACAATGCGGAGTATCACGGAGCGTATGATCGGGGAAAAGCCCATCTCTTACCTGATTTTGATGATCGGAATTTTGGCCTGCTCGACTGGGATGGCAAACTAAACTGTCTTGCAGCAGGACTTAAAACCTGTTGGCAGATTACTACTGTTTCTGAGTCCTATATGAAAGAGCTGTCGTACAACAGCAACGGTTTGGAGTGGCTGTTTCAAAATGAGCAGCAGAAATCACGGGGTATTATCAATGGTATTGATACCAATGTCTGGGATCCGGGTAGTGATCCTATGATTGCCCATTCATACAATAAACGCAAGACGGCCGATGGGAAACGGAAAAATAAAAAAGTGCTTTGTGAGAAGTTTGGACTGGATTCTCAGCATCCGACTATATCATTTATTGGTCGTTTGGTTCATGAGAAGGGAGCGGATCTGTTACCCGATCTATTTCGCTCATTTTTGGAATCAGAACAATCTGTCAATTTTATCGTTTTAGGTACGGGGAATCGTGAGCTGCATCACCAGTTTGAGTCGATGAGTAATCGTTTTATCGGTTACTTTGATGCAACGTTGGATTATAACGAACCGCTGGCGCACCAGATTTATGCCGGCAGCGACTTTATGATTATGCCTTCACGCGTGGAGCCCTGCGGTCTCAATCAAATGTACTGTATGCGCTATGGAACTGTACCTGTTGTTCGGAATGTTGGTGGTTTGAAAGATACTGTCGTTGATATTAGCAGAGATGGCGGTTACGGAATCACCTTTAACGATTTTACCTTTCATGCGGCGGAAGATGCCGTGCAACGAGCGATCGATCTGTTTAAAAGTGGACGAAAGATGGCCGGAATTCGAAAAAGAATTATGAACCTGGATTTTTCTTGGAATGCCTCGGCCAAAGAATATATTAAAATGTATACCGAGCTGATTGAACAATAATCAACTTATAGACAAAGAATATTTATGCGTAGAAAAGTAATTGCGGTTATTTTAGGTGGTGGACAGGGAACTCGATTATTTCCATTAACCAAGATGCGGTCGAAACCGGCGGTACCGGTGGCTGGTAAGTACCGACTGGTGGATATTCCCATTTCGAACTGTATTAATTCGGGTGTCCGTCGTATATATGTGCTCACGCAATTTAATTCTGCCTCCCTAAATCGACATATCAAAAACTCTTATAATTTTGATGTATTCAGCAGAGGCTTTGTAGATATTTTGGCCGCTGAGCAGACTCCTGAAAGTAAAAACTGGTATCAGGGTACGGCCGATGCAGTTCGGCAATCCATTCATCACATGGAGAATCATAGCCATGAACATGTGCTAATTTTATCCGGTGATCAGCTTTACCAGATGGATTATCGCAAGATGATGAAAAAACACGAAAACAATGATGCCGATATTACCATTGGTACTATTCCAGTAGTTGCTGAAGACGCCACCGGATTTGGTATCATGAAAACAAATAAAGAAGGCTTTATTGAAAGCTTTGTTGAAAAACCGGATTATGATGACCTTGACCAGTGGAAATCTGAAACCCCGGAGAAATTTAAAAAGGACGGTCGCGTATATTTAGCTTCGATGGGTATTTACATCTTTAAAAAAGATATCCTCAATGATTTGTTTGCTGAGTATGAAGATGCAACTGATTTCGGTAAAGAAATTATTCCGGAGGCGATTAAAGAGGATTACCATGTGCAAAGTTATGAGTTTGACGGTTATTGGACCGATATCGGTACGATAAAATCATTCTTTGAAGCAAATCTTGCACTCACCGACGATCTGCCTCAATTTAACCTATATGACAATGAGGATTTCATTTACACACATGCTCGAATGCTTCCCGCCTCAAAATTGTCTGGCACTACTTTTGATCATTCGGTATTAGCTGAGGGGTGCCTGGTCGAGGCCAGCCGTATTGAACGATCGGTTATCGGTATCCGATCTCGAATAGGAAAGGGCACTACCATCGAACATTCTATTATAATGGGTAACGATTTCTTTCAGTCGCAAGAAGAGATCGAGCAAAGTACGGATGATAATCCGCCCATGGGGATTGGTCAGCGCTGTTTTATCAGCAACGCCATTATTGATAAGAATGTTAAAATTGGTGATGACGTGCGTATTGCCGGCGGAGATCATCTGGAAGACGGGGAATATGACCACTACCATGTAGTAGATGGTATTGTCATTATCCCGAAAGGGGAGATAATTGAAGACGGGACGAAGATTTAGTAGTGAATGAAGGGATAGAATTAACTCCAGCTCGGTTCTTTTTGTAGTTCTTCCCGGTTATCAGTAAAGATACTAATCCATCCGATGGCTGACTATTGACATCTGATAGATAAGTATAAATCTTATTCTCCGTTCTGAATTTCTTTAAGCTTATTCATTGCCCGATCATTAAGATTGTCGAATAGCTCCTTGTCGATATCACCGACCGTATACTTCAGGTGTAGCCAAACAACATAGGTTGCCATTACATCCTCATAGCAGTAGTGCTCGATTTCGGCCAGCTTATCTTCGCGGAACATCTTGAGTACTTCATTGCCTTCACCGGTCTGTTTAAAGGGGATATCAATAAGATAGCCGAGATGCTTAAGCTTGGGCCACGAGCTGGCTCCGTAATTGCTGAACTCGTCGAGCAGATCGATATTGTCATTGCTGTAACGATACTTAATATCGTAGTGATTCAACCGTTTAGGCATCTGTAGCCCGTGTTTAAGGGCACGGTAGGTGAGCAAAGGGAGATCAAAACCGCGTCCGTTGTGGTGCACCAACCCGAAGTCTTTATAGGTACTGAGGGCATCAAAAAGCTTTTCAAGCCCCTCTTTTTCATCGGTACCATGCCAGCCCACTTTCTGTTTCGGCATTCCGTTATTTTCAATCCACAAGCCCACCCAAGAGATCATCTTGTGGTACATCGGGGGGAGAAATCCGGATGAGTTCCGTGCTAATTCCTCACTGGCCTGTATTAGTAGTTCGTCATCATTTGTCTCAGGATTTTCAATAACCTGACGCACAAATTCAAAATCGGGGATGGTTTCAACATCAAAAACAAAAAACATAATTACTCCGTCATTTCTCCAACTAAATTCCTGTTAAACTGCTGGGCTACTGTTGTATTATCGTCATGCTTGGCAAGAAGATACATTATTTTTGTGAGGGTTGCTTCGGTCGTCATATCCTTTGCGCTAAGTGCTCCCAGCTCGAGTGCTTTGCGTCCACTTTCGTAATTATCGAGCTCCACTGCATCATAGGCAGCCTGTGAAGTGATTATCAAAAGAATATCGTTCTGAAGACACTTCCGGAAGAAGGGCAGCAAACTTTGATCATCGTGAATTGGGAAGTTCCCGCTCCCGAATGCTTCAATGATGAGTGCCCGGTTATCACTAAAATTAATTTGGTTCAGAAAATCGGGATTTAAATTGGGATAGATCTTGAGGAGAAAAACCTGATCAGAAAAACCAGTTGCTACCTCTAACGATTCTGAAGGTGTGTGCACGTGATCGCGGATATCAATATTGAGGCCGATTTCTGCCAAGGGTGGGTAATTAGGAGAAGCAAAAGCATCAAAATCGCCAATACTCATTTTAGTCGCCCGATTACCGCGGTAGACAAAATCATTAAAACAGATGGCCACTTCGGGAAGTGACATTGTTGCCATTTCGATAGCGTTCACAAGATTACGTCGAGCGTCGCTGCGGATGTTGCTCATGGGCACCTGGCTGCCGGTCAGGATAATGGGATTATCTAATCCCTGAAGTGCAAATGAGAGTGCCGATGCTGTATAAGCCATCGTATCGGTGCCGTGTAGAATTACAAACCCATCGTAATCCTGATAGTTGTTGCGGATGAATTCTGCTATAGCTGCCCAGTGTTTCTTGTTGATGTCAGAACTGTCTTCAAAAAAGAGACGCTCCATTTTTATGTCAGCAATTTTCGAAAGTTCCGGGATGGCCTGGTACATCAGCTCAGTCCATTTTTGGGGATTTAGCGTCGGCTTCTGATCTTCGCTGGCATCCATGGCAATAGTACCGCCCGTTTGTATAAGTAGAATGCTTTTCATGAAAATTTTTTGGTTTGATTAAATCTGCACGAATGTTACCAAATTTCACGCAAAGTATTGAGTTCAAATCTTTTTTTGCCTTACTTGTCTAAAGACAATTCAACGCACCGGAGTAAGCAATGGTCGAAAGAAACAAGATCCATTTCAGCATTTCTAAAAAATGTCGCTGCCATAGTATAATGACAGAGTGCTCTGGTAATTTTCCACATCCCTAAAAACGGAGGTAGCCTATGAATGTTTACAAGCCATCAAAAATTAGAAACGTTGTACTGTTGGGACATGCCGGGTCGGGCAAGACTACACTTGCAGAAACAATGTTGTTTGAATCCGGAAGTAAGAAGAGACGCGGTTCCATTGAGCAAAAAAGTACTTCTTCAGATTATCATGAAATTGAGCACGAAAAGGGGAAGTCAGTATTTTCAAGTCTGCTAAACTTGGATTGGAGGGGGAGTAAAATAAATCTAATTGATACCCCGGGCACCGCCGATTATATCGGGGAAGTCGTTGGGCCATTACGAGTAGCTGATACCGCAATATTTGCGTTAAATGCCGAATACGGAGTAGAAGTGGGTACCGAACTGCATTGGAAATACACAGAGAAGTATAATATCCCTTCGCTTATAATTGTCAACAAACCTGACAATGAATATTCCGATTTCCAGAAAACGGTGGATATGGCCAAGGAACGGTTTGGCCGCGGAGTGGTAGTTGTACAGTATCCTTATAGCGAGGGAGAAGATTTTCATGCTATTATTGATGTATTAAAAATGACGATGTATGAGTTTCCTGAGGATGGCGGTAAGCCCGACAAGTTGCCGATCCCGGATTCGCATAAAGCGCAGGCCGATCTGTTGCATAACGAACTCGTGGAAGCGGTGGCTGAAAATGATGAAACGCTTTTGGATCTGTATTTAGAGCAGGGAGAGCTTACAGAGAGCCAGATGCGAGAAGGGCTGCATCAATCGCTGTTGAATCGGGATATATTTCCGCTGTTTTGCTGTTGTGCCAAACGCAATATGGGTACTGGGCGTGTTATGGGATTTTTGGGAAATGTCGCCCCGAATCCACTTGAGGCCAATCCCCCAAAATCTGTTGATGGAGAAGATGTTGAGCCTGATACGAATGGTGATCCGCTGATGTTTGTGTGGAAAAATAGTTCCGAATCGCACGTGGGAGATATGCTCTATTTTAAATCTTATGGAGGAACAGTAAAGCCAGGCCAAGATCTTGTGAATCATGCGACAGGGAATGGGGTTCGTCTTTCTGGACTTTATTGGATAAATGGCAATAAACGAGGAGAGGCTAATGAGGTGCCAACCGGAGACTTAGCAGCTGCCGTCAAATTAAAGGACACAGGTGTTAATGATACGCTGCATCCTAAGGGAGGGAAAGTTGAAATTGAGCCTATTCATTTTCCTGAGCCTGTAATTCGTACGGCGATCGAGCTAAAACATGAAGGTGAGGAAGATAAGCTGGGTAATGCCTTGCATCAGCTGCAGCGTGAAGATCCTTCAATGAAGATCGAGCACAGCCAGGAATTAAAGCAAATAATAGTTCACGGACAGGGGGAGGAGCATCTGGCCGTAATCAAACATGCCCTAAAAACACGATTTAATCTCGAACTGGAATATATTCAGCCCAAGATTCCGTATCGCGAGACAATTACAAAAACGGTTCGTACGGAATACAAACATAAAAAACAGTCGGGCGGGGCGGGCCAATATGCTGCAGTGTCGATGTTAATGGAACCGTTAACGGACCATATGCCTGAGCATAATGATCTGAAGGTACGAGACACCCAAGAGATAGAGTTAGATTGGGGTGGCAAACTAATTTTTCGCAATTGCATTGTGGGGGGCGTCATAGATAACCGTTATATGCCGGCTATCCTTAAGGGCATCATGGAAAAAATGGAAACCGGACCATTAAGTAATTGTCGTGTCCGGGATCTGCGTATTTCGATCTATGATGGAGATATGCACTCCGTGGATTCTAATGATGCAGCATTCCGTACTGCGGCACTGATGGCGTTTAAAAAGGGATTTATGGATGCAAAACCCAAGCTAATGGAACCCATTTATAATATTGAGGTTACGGTTCCGGCCGATTATATGGGAGATGTAATGAGCGATATCAGTACACGGCGCGGACAAATTATGGGTATGGATTCGGAGGGATCAATCCAGAAAATTAAAGCCCAGGTTCCGCTCGAAGAGCTTGACCACTACGCTACTCGGCTTAAATCAATAACTCAGGGCAGTGCTCGATATAGTCGGGAGTTCTCACATTACGATCAGGTTCCCCGAGATATCCAGCAGCGCGTTATGGAAGAGACAATGGAGATGCAGGAAGCTTGACGGGAAACTTCAAGATGTACAGCATTAATACTTCGAAAGTGCTGTACATCTTAATCCTTTTTCAACCATTTGCTGTCGGGATGATTTTTTTTGAGATGTCGGATAAATCGATGCGGTAATTCAAAAAAGAGTTCTTCTCGAATGGGCGGAAAACGTCGTTTCATTTTTTCTTTTGGACGCTGGGGTCGTTGTTCCGGATTCCAGCTAAAACCATCAAGCCGACGTTTTTTCGTCTGCTCACTTTCCGGCAGGTACGATCCGTTGACCGTTCCAATGGCTTTCATTCTTGTAAGCTCTCCATCTTCAAAAAAGATTCGAATATTTGGTGCAGACAGATCTACGGCCCCGTCGGGTTCATCCTGATCATTTTTGGTAAAGCGGAGCAGTTTGGAATTACCAAAAACATAAATTTCATTCAGCGATCCTTCTTTAAAATCAGCGTGGAGAGTATCGCCGGTAATTTGATTCAAGCGATTAATGCTGGTGTCTTGCTGCACCGAAAAGGGCCTAGGGTGTGAAATCAAACTGTCAATATCGCCATTGATAATTTTGGCTCTGATATACGGTCCCGTTAGTTGCACCTGCTTATGCCAAGACTTCGCATTGGACCAGAGTTCAAACGTTTCGGTGCTGTCGGTATATTTGGACGTATCAGAAACGGATGCAAAAGAAGGGGACCAGATGCGGACGTTTTCATATCCAAATACGATAGCTGTAGTGTCGGTTTCTGAACGTTGTTCTTTTGACAATATAGTTTTGGCCCGGATGTGGGTAGTATCGGTTTGTGTGGTATCAGCAGTATCTTGTTGAAAACTTTTAAGCCAGGCATTACCCTTAAGAAGCCGGCGACCTGTGGAATCAGCTTCAAGATACTGGCCTTTTATCATGGAGTCATTATCTCGGTCATCCCCAAAGATATCGCCGTAGAGTTCATAATACTTTGTTTCTCGATTACTGAATAGTGAATCACCTTCGAGATATTGTAGAGAATCGGATAGCTGAACTTTCCCATAGAATTTCGCACTATCGGGTTCACGGTAATAGAAACCGGAATCTGCAACTAATGTACCGCGTTGATCTTCAAGGCGGATTTCATCAAGAAAATTAGCGACTTTGGTGGTAAAGCGATAATCAACACTATTCCCAAAAAGGGTAGTGCTGTCTGCTTCAATAATTACACGTCCACGCAACTGACTGAAATCAACGTTGGTGTAGTATCTAAGGGTATCTGCCCAAATTTTTTCAGTCTCGGTTTCAATTTGAATGTTGCCGAAAGCCCGGATCTCATTTTTATTGACAAACTGGTAGGCGCTGTCGCAGTACATTTCCATGTTTTGGCTTTGCAGATGTACATCCCCCAGGATTTTCTGTACTCGTTCGCCTTCGTACTGTCCCCCTTGAATACTATCAGCTTCTAAGATATTTACCTGATTTTGGGCTTGAGCATACTGATTCCATTCAACCAAGTGTACGGCTAAGAATGAAAGGAGCAGAACAATGATTTTGTGTGATATCCGGGTGGTTTTGTGGATCATTTAATCAACGATTACACGTCCCTTTGGCTCTTTAATGGTATAGTCTACCAAATCGGTACCTCCCTCGAAGCCAGTTCCTGCAATACTGTCGGTAGGTGTTTTAATGATAACAAATTTGGGCGTACTGATGTTGTTCGTGGATTGGTTCCATTCCAAATATTCTGAGTCCAAGTGGCGATTATCCCTTGTTTCTACCTGTACATCTCCAAAAAGTTCAAAGATCGTATCTTCAGGTTTATATACTGCTCTGTTTGCAAATACTTTTGTTTTTACAGCACCTACAGAGTCAAAAACGTGAACAGTAACGGGGCCTTTTATTCGAGTTTCGCTCTTATCGTCATTAGAGTAAGTGGCTGCATAAGATCCCCACAGCCGGACCTTCTTTTGGCCATCTTCCATAATTTCCATATCCATATCCCAGGTTTCCGTGGATGACGTAAGGGAATCTTTCAGGGCCTCGTCGACCTGTTGGGATTCTTCTTGCGTTAGGTCACCGCAAGAGGTAATACCTGCTATAGTCAGCAAGCATATGAAAAAGGAAAGAAGGTTATTATGTTGTTCCAAAATATCGGTCACCTGCATCACCTAATCCGGGTACGATAAAAGCATCATCATTTAAATGGCCATCAATAGCTGCGGTAATGGTATGTACATTGGGATGTTCTTCTTCGAGCTTTTGTAATCCCTCGGGTGCACAAATTAATGATACAAAACGCAGATGTTGAGCACCTTTGTTCTCTAAAAAAGAAAGAGCATCGTGGGCGCTGCCTCCGGTTGCCAGCATGGGATCTACGACAAGTACCATATCATCCTCAACGCCATCGGGAATGTTGGAATAGTAATCTTCTGGTTGGTGTGTAGTTTCATCTCGTTCCATGCCCAGATGACCAACTCGTGCATCGGGAATAAATTGAAGCAGAGCGTCAGATAGGCTAAGTCCGGCTCGTAATATTGGTACAACCATTACCCCTTGATCGATGTCGTATCCGGTTGTTTTCTGGATGGGCGTTTCAACCTCAAATGTTGTTTGCGGAAGTTCCTTAAGCGCATGATAGGCCAAGATCATTGCTATACGCTTAATAGCTGCCCGGAATTCAGAAATATTGGTATTGACATCCCGCAGGATTGTCAGGTCACGGTTCACTACGGGATGTTTTACAAGCGTTACGTTTTTGAAATCAGACATAGTGGTTGTGGTTATACATCTGGATTTTCAAAGTATTTCTTTGTGATCTTATAGGCAACTCCTGATAGGGCAAATAGCGCAATAATGTTGAAGAAGGCCATTAGACCCAGCATTACGTCACCAAACGCCCAAATGGTAGTAAGGGTAACAACGGCGCCAAAAAAGTGCATTCCTACAAAAGCGAGGCGGTACCAGAAGATAGATTCAAAGCCGAACAGGTATTGGGCGGCGCGGTCGCCGTAGTAGCTCCAGCTAATAGAAGTTGAGATTGCAAACAGCAGTACTGCAAATGTTACCAGAAAACCACCTCCGGGTATAATGGGTGCTAATCCCCGCTCAAAAGCAGCTGCTGTTAATGGGGCTCCGTTTTGTACGACTCCACCGTGGAGGTTGCTTAACTGCGTATCATCTGAAGAGTAAACAGCTACTCCTCGAAAACTGTTTTCATTTTGACGTGGAGACAATTCGATACGACCGTTAAATGGTGTAGTGTATGCTTCATCAGTAAACATGGTATCAACAGGCGCCTCATAGTGGGTCATTTCTCCATTTGTGGGTAGTCCATCTTCGAAATAAATCACAGGAGCATCGCCGGCTTGTGACGTCCCGTCGGTTGTTTCGGTGTAAGTGTAGGAGACAATATCAGCAGTGGGATCAATGGATGATTTGTGTTGCATATCCCAAGCTCCGGTAGAGATAATTACCAGTCCTGTCATCGTACAGATAATAAGGGTATCAATAAAAGGTTCGAGTAGTGCAACAACACCTTCGCGAACAGGCTGGTCGGTCTTGGCAGCCGAGTGAGCGATAGGGGCTGAACCCTGTCCCGCTTCGTTAGAGAATAATCCTCGTTGAACACCATAACTCAATGTGAATATCAGGGCTCCGGAACCAACACCCAGAGCACCCGCTGTTGGATTAAAAGCATTGCTGACAATAGCTACCAGTGAAGGTATTACAGCATCGTAATGGATCAATAGAATTACCAGTGCACCCAAGACATATAGGATGCCCATAAACGGGACCAGGCGTGATGTTACTTTTCCGATTCGCTTAATACCGCCAAGCACAACAGCTGCAACTAAACTTGCTGTAATAAGACCCGTAATCCAGACGGGAATTTGAAAATCGGTCTTCATAACATCGGCAACCGTATTAGCTTGTACAGCATTACCAGTAAGAAATGCGCAAATAGCAGCTGTAACGGCAAATGAGACAGCTAGCCATTTCCAGTTTTCTCCAAGTCCTCTTTCAATATAGTACATTGGTCCGCCGGAGACCGTGCCATCAGGATTGGTGCCGCGATACTCTTGGGCAAGCGTTACCTCAGTAAACTTTATGGCCATTCCAAAAAGGGCTGTAACCCACATCCAAAATAATGCGCCTGGGCCACCGTAGTGGATAGCAAGAGCCACACCGGCAATATTACCGATACCTACTGTGGCTGACAGGGCCGTTGTTAGGGCTTGAAAGTGATTAATATCCCCTTCATCTTCAGGATCATCATAAAAGCCGGTTACCACTTTAAGTCCATGACCGAATCTGCGAATTTGAATAAATCCCAAACGTACTGTTATGTAGATTCCGAAGGCCAATAATATGACAACCATGGCGGGCATGGCTTCGGGAGTATTCCAGATAAGATCTACAAGCCAGCTAATAATTTGATCAAATGTCTCCATATTCTAATAATATTCTTGGGTTATATTTGAGAACCAAACAAGCGGAAGGTATAAAAAGATTTTCGAATTTTTTAAGTTTAATTGATAATCTGCTATGACAAACCATTAAAAAACGTTAAAATGATATAACTATATCAGATCAACTCAATATATTTACGGCTTATTTAACAGAAACAGCAGTTAATTGTGATTACAAAAGGTGAGGTTTTATGACAAAAGCAGATATTGTTGACGTAATTGCATCTTCAACAGGACTTACAAAAGTTGAAACCGAAGCTGTTGTCAACGGCTTTATGGAAACGGTTATTGATGCAATGAAGAGAGGGGAACACATAGAGTTAAGGGGGTTTGGAACGTTTAAAGTAGTTAAGCGAGCTGAACGGGTGGCCCGTAATCCAAAGACAAATGAAGAAGTTATTGTGCCGGAACAATATGTGCCGGTGTTAAAGATGTCTAAGGATTTTAAAGAGTCCGTCAATGAATCTATCATGGAGGATGAGGGAGAGTAATTTTTATTATGGACCTCTAAGTTTTTAGGTTTTATTTGTGGGATATCCGTATCTTATCAGGTTATTACGATTATACTGGGTACCTGTTGGTATCGATGAATAAAAAAACTAGGTGAATGTTATGCCAAGCGGAAAGAAAAGAAAACGATCGAAAATTGCTAAGCACAAGCGTAAAAAACGATTACGTAAAAATCGTCACAAAAAGAAGTAGTGACGGGTTAAGATATTACAAAAGCCTTCAGCTGTTCTGAAGGCTTTTTTTATGCAATTAATTTTGGTTGGATAATTTATGCAGCTTGAGACTCTAGTGTTTGATCCGCAATTCGCAACACCCGGTTTGCTTTTACCAAGAGTTCTTGGAGGCACCGACTTACAAAATCGTGAACATCATTAAGGCTATTCATATCTTCAAGCGTATATTGAAAGTAGGATATTAAATTCACAGCAGACAGGTATTTCCCACTTTCTGAACCTTCAACTTCGATATGCCACCTTGTGATAATATCATCATCAGCCAACAGTTCATTGACCTCTTTACTGATCTGTTCCATCCATTGACTGGCATCTTCTAACCGGTGGTGACCATTATCGGCCGCCAACGTAGGATTCGGAGCCTTTTCGTCAAATAGCCAAGTAATTTCAATATCGATTGCTGGTGAAATTGAAGTGCTAACCATTTTGTCTTCCTGCAAGAAAGGATGTTCTTCCATGCCTTCCAGTTGCTTGGCTAATACCGTTTCCCGGAACCGATCCCAGTCGAAATTGATGGATAATGCTTTTAGGAAATCAGATTTGGGTTTGAGATCAAATTCAATTTCCAGTCCCGTTGCATTTATTCTATCTTCATTCCAAGTGCGAAAGGTATTAATCGTAAAGTCTCTCTTATTTAAATCACTTTCTATCCGGTTCACTACAGAGTTGAATATCGGATATGTCATTATTTCAATCTAATTAGTTCAAAAATTTTCGTTACAGAACTTCTCTATAAAGCATGAATAACTTTTACACGCTAATATATTTAAACCGTGAGATAAAAGAAAAAATAGAGAATGCCTTTTTTAGCTTTGCGATCTCTCCCCACAAAGATGTGCTCCATATATATATTGATCGGGATGAAGAAACTTCGCGGCTGATATTTAGTGCAAATCCGAGAGAGACAGCTCTGTTCTTGGATTTCTATCGCCCGCCAAAGAAAAGTAATGTGATCGATTTTTTTGAGTCGCTTGAAGGGAAAAAGATTATCGACATTAAATTGGCGGATAAAGATCGGTTGGTATACATCCATTTTGAGAATGGGCAACATCTCCTTTTTAAGCTTTTCAGCGGAAATCCCAATGTTTTTTTGATCGAAGACGATGTGATTATAGATTCTTTTAAGAATCCCGAGGAGGTAAGGGGAGAGGCTCCCCCCAAACCGGAAGCTCCAACTTTTCTGGAAGAAGTCAGTCCCCGTCGGTCAGCCAAGAACCAAATGACTGAGGTGAATCCGCTTTTGCCGCGTAATTTATTGCCTTATTTGATTGAGGAGCACCATGTTGATGAAATGTCTCCGGAAGAAGTAAAGGAGTTTACCCAAGAGGTTACCCAGGCGTTGTTAGATGATCCACATCCAAGAGTCTTAAAAACGGGTGACTTTTGCCTTTGGTCAAAAGAATGGTTGAATATTCCCAGCGAAAAAGAGTGTGATGAAGTAAATGATTGTGTCGCTTTTGCTTATAAAAATGCGGTCCATCTACGTCGGCTACACGAAAAGAAAGAAGATATTCTTCAGTTTTTAGAGCGAAGTAAATCCCAAAAAGAAAGTCTGATAACACAATTGCAGCAGGCTGAGAAAAGTCTAAAACGAGCAGAAGAGTATGAGAAATACGGGCACTTATTAATGGCCCACGCACATGAACAGGTAACGGAGGGAACTACCGAAATTACAATTGAAGATTTTTATGAAAATAATGAGGAAATTACCATTCCGCTGAAGGAGGAAAAATCTATAGCTGATAATGCTGAGTATTATTATGAGAAGTCGAAAGATGCCAAGAAATCGTATCAAAATGCCAGGCAACGTCTTCCAAAAGTGAAAAAAGAACTTGAGCAGGTCGAGGAGTTGTTAGATAAAATCAAAGAAATTGATCATTTGCCTGATTTGAATAGTTGGGTAAAAGATAATAAAAAGAAGCTTGAAGACTTTGGATATGGCAGTGGCGATGATAAACAGGCCACATCTCCCTTCAGAAAATTTAAAGAAGGAAAGTTTGAGATTTGGATTGGCAAAAGTGCTAAGAGTAACGATCAGCTTACCAGTCACGCCCACAAAGAGGATATCTGGTTGCACGCACGAGGTGTCGGGGGATCGCATGTAGTTATTCGAATGGGCAATAGAAAAGATTATCCGCCGCAGTATGTGCTGCTGAAAGCGGCCAGCTATGCAGCTTATTTTTCGAAGGCGCGAGGCATGAAATCTGCTCCCGTTATGTACACAAAAGTGAAATATGTCCGCAAGCCCAAAGGAGCTGCTCCGGGAGCAGTTGTTATTGAACGTGACGAACAAGTAGAAATGGTACCTCCGATGAAACCTCAAAGTATGTGAGCATGATTTCGAATTTACCTGAACGTATTTTTTTATGTGGATTTATGGGTGCCGGAAAATCGGTAATTGGCAGGGGATTAGCCAAAAGGTTGGAAGTATCGTTTTTAGATCTTGATGATAAAATTGAAGAACAAACCGGCCAGTCGATCCCAGAAATTTTTGAGGAATCCGGTGAGCCAGCGTTTCGCGTTGCTGAGCGACGAGCAGTGTTGGAGGTGATTAGAACATTTGACGGCGTGGTATCACTTGGCGGGGGAAGTTTGCAAAATCAGCATATGGTAGACCACGTGAAATTAAACGGACTGCTTATTTTTATAGAAACGCCGATTTCTGTTATCTTAGACCGCATATCACAAGATGAAAATCGACCGCTACTTTTAGATGAACAGGGAAATCCCAAAAATAAAAAGCAGCTAAAAAGAGAACTGACGGCTTTATATGAAAGGCGGCTTCCATTATACGAACAAGCAGTGATTCAAATAGAAAATGATGGGAAGGCAAGTGTCGAGGATATAGTAGAACAATTATTGAAAAAGATCAGAAACCATGTCGAATATTATTGATGTAGGCATTTCGCTGGATCAGGAGTATCAAATTAATATTGGCCAGCAGCTGGCCCATTCCTTTCGGATATATTGCGAAACTCACTACAACCGAAATAGTATTTTTGTTCTGATTGATGAGAATGTTAACCGATTACATGGGGAAAGGGTAGAAAAGTTCGTCAGTGATTTTGAGCATGTTCATCTTATTGAAATACCGGAGGGGGAGTCCTCAAAATCAGTAAGGGAATGGAACAATATTACGAATAAGATATTAGAGATAGGTATAGAGCGATCTACGCCAATTTTAGCTATAGGAGGTGGAGTAACCGGTGACCTTGCTGGGTTCGTAGCAGCCACGGTGTTACGTGGCGTACCACTTATCCATATGCCAACTACCTTACTGGCGATGGTTGATAGTTCTATCGGTGGTAAAACAGGTGTTAACCATACTACGGGCAAAAACCTGATTGGCAGTTTTTATCAGCCCGATGCCGTATTTTCTGATATTGCATTTCTGGATACGCTCGAACAGAAGGAATGGATTACGGGCATGGCAGAAATATTAAAATATGCTGCTATTCGGAACCCTCAGTTATTTGAAGTGATAGAAGAACTTATTCATCAGCCGTTAACGCCGAAGGAGCGTTGGGTAGATGTTGTTGAAGAAAGTGCCCGCATCAAAGCTGATATTGTGCAGGAAGATACACTTGAAGCGGGTAAGCGAGCGTATTTGAATTTTGGGCACACTTTTGGTCATGCTCTTGAAAAGGTTTCGGGTTACGGCGCAGTTACCCATGGAGAAGCAGTTTTTGTGGGCATGATTGCGGCTTGTCATTTTTCGCGACAGTTAGGACACCCTGTAAGCGATGTACGTTTTTCCCCTTTTCTTTCGTTATATAAAAAACAGATGTCCCCGTTATCGGTAAATACCGAGGAACTTTTAGATGCAATGAAATCCGATAAAAAAGTAAAGGATAATACTATTCGTTTAGTGTTGTTGAATGATTGGGGATCGCCGTATCTTTATAGCTGTGAAGATCATTCGTTGCTTCAAAAAAGTTGGAGCTATACCCTTGATAAATTTAATACCTAAATGTTGAGCGTACGTGTTTTACCGCTGGTTATATAAAAGCTGGAAATACTTTTGGAGAATAGTCTTTGTACTATTACTTGCAGCTGCTGTTCTATCGGGTATAGTGATTGGTGTTTTGCAGCTTGATGTAACCAAAAATTATTTGGCTAACCGTATAGAGAGACAGGTAGAGCAGACATATAAGGCAGAGCTGAATATTGGGGATATCGATGGGGTTTTACCTTTTCGGATGAGTTTATACGATGTTGCTTTACTGCGCAGCGATGATACTGAAGCTGATACATTGGTATCGGTGCAGCAGGTTGATAGCGAAATTGATGTTTGGGGATTGCTACAAAATAAGCTGACAATCGTTGGTTTTTCGTTACAATCGCCTGAAGTTCGTCTACGATCTGGTGAGAATGGGAGACTTATTTTGCTTGAACGTAGAAAAGAAGCTGAACAGCGCCAACAGGCAGATAGCAATCCCTGGTTGAGTAGAATTGAAATTATTGCCCCGGATGTGAATATCGAAAGTGGGATTGTTCATCTGAAGGCTGAGACGGACAAGCATCAGATTGGGAATCTTCCATCCTCGTTTACGCTGAATAATATTAATGCTTCGCTCTTTGTAGACTGGAGTGAATTACAACGGTATTTGGATATAGAGTCATTTATTGCCGATTCTGATAACTTAAAGGTCGAGAATATTTCTGCATCAGGACAGCTGTATAATGATCACCGTTTTTTGGAGTTCAACTCCTTTTATTTAACGTTAGGCAGTTCTCGGTTCGTTTTTAATGGTGAGGTTGATGGTGTGAATCTCTTGGAGCCCAATGTAACTGAGCAGCTTAAAGCAGCTCAATATGATCTGGATATACGCTCCAATGACATTGATCTTCAGGATATCGCCGATTTTACAGCCTATACCCCGGATCTTGAAAAATCTCTGAGTATTGACATTAGGACCGAGGGGTCTGCTGATTCTCTTTGGATAGATCGAGCACAACTGGGTATTGGAGAGAGCTATGTCAATTTAAATGGGCTTATCAAAAATATTATTGATCGGCAGAACCTTTCGTATCAGTTGCGTTTTGAAGGGGTAAACCTACGAAATGAAGATCTTACTCAGCTACTGGATACTCTGGCTATTCCCAATAACAAGGAACTCCAAAGTTTGGCTATTTCTGGCCAGGCCAATGGGAGCTTGCAACATATTAAGGGAGATTTTTCGCTGTCGAGTACCCTCGGGTCTCTTGAGTTCGAGGGAGAAACCCAGCTTGTTGAACCTTTTAGATACAGTGGCACTTTCGCAGGTGAGAACTTGGATATCGCACCTTTCTTTGCTGAGCGAGTAGATACAACTGCTCTGAATTTTGAGGCTCAGGTCGGAGGAAAAGGATTTAGTATTGATAAAGCGGTCACTGATTTAAATGCCACGTTCACAGATAGTCGGATAGGGTCCCATCAATTTGAACGGTTCGTGCTCTCTTCAAATCTGAATAATAAAATTTGGAGCCAGAAGTATGAATATCGTAATAGCGATGAGTTTCTGAAGGGGACCTCTTCAGTAAACTTCAGTGATGATAATCAAACATTAGCCATAGAAGGGAATGCGGGCAATTTCAATCTGACTAATTTTTTTGCCGAAAATACGGTTACAGAGACTGCACTCAATTTTGATTATAGTATGGATATTCAAGGATTTGATCCGGACCGTATGCAAGGCAAAGCAAACCTTGATATAGCTCCTTCAGTTATTGATGGTGATTCCGTGCGGCCCCACCAGCTCTACATGGATTTGAGTTCACCGGACGGCTCAACTCGGCAGTTCCGACTTACCAGCTCACTGCTTGATTTGAATGTTAGTGGTGAGGTTACGCCGGCTGATGTAATCTCCCAAACCGGATTTTGGAGTTCATATCTTAAAAACAGGTTTAAGTCCGAAATAATGTTGAGTCAGCCGGTACTTACTGATTCATTAAATAGCTCCCCACAAGACAAGAATGTAGTAATAGACGGAAGTATTCAAACAAAGGATTTGGGACTACTCAAAAAATATTTGCCTCAACTGCCCACTCTTTATGCAGAAACAGATGTTAGATTTAATATAAATACCGATGGAAGGCGGTTGCTTTTGTCGGCGGAGATGACTTCAGATACTCTTGCTTACAATAACATTAATGTTCAGGGAGTTAATACACAATTTACCGCCAGCTTCAGAAGTGACCGTACGCTCAGTGAGTTTTCATCAGTGGACTGGGAAGCAGATATTTCCAAAATTGAGACCGAGTCGGTTGATTTGGATTCAACGGTTTTTGATCTGGCTGTAAAACAAGATTCAGTATATTTCACACAGCATATAGGAGCTATATCAGACGATGCGCAATTCGATATGGCGCTTCAATCAAATATCTCTGATTCGTCAATTGCCGTATCGGTCGAAGAATTTTTTGTGGGTAATAACCTTTACGCTTGGGTTAACGAACGAACTCCCAAATTGCAGTACTTTCGGAGTGGAGTCATCGATTTTGATGACTTCAGCTTTCAGAATAGAAATGAATATTTCAGATTGCAGGGCAGGTTAAGTTCTAACCGCAGTGATTCTCTGACCTATACATTGCGTGACATAAACCTGAAGAGGATTTCGGATCTAATAAAAGGAAAAGTCGACTTTGCTGGTGTATTAAATGGCAGTTTAGTCACAAGATCTCTTACTCAGCAACCTACAATACAAGGGGATTTGAACGTGAATCGGTTTCGAATGAATGATCGTACAGTGGGTGACGTACATTTTAATAGTGAATATAGACCTGATAAGGAACGGTTTGACACCCAAATTGATATTATTACCGATAGTACGAAATATGAGGATTACCTTGCGTCTAACGATGGAATAGGTCAGGATATTCGATTGGATGGATATTTTGTAACACCTAACCCGGAAGTCCGACAGGATACGGTTTATCATTTTGATGCAAATTTTGATCAGGTTGACTTGTGGTTTTTAGCGGTAATAGCCGATAATGTTTTCATGGAGGTAGAGGGGCAGGCTTCAGGAACAGGCTCAATTACCGGTAATTTAGAAGACTATGATTTTCAGTCTCAATTTGAAACGCAGAATGTGTTCGCACGACCTGAATTTTTAAATACTAACTACTTTTTGAGCGGTCCGGTACAATTTAATAAAGATGAGGGGGTAGTTCTTGATTCGCTAAATGTAATGGATACCAAAGGGGGTACGGGAACGATTTGGGGGACGGTAGATCTCAATGATTTTGACCCCATTACATATCTCGATTTATCATTGGATATGGACCAATTACAGTTTCTTAATAGTAATATGGATCCCGATGTGCCATTTTATGGAAACGTATCGGGTACGGGTCTTGTAAGACTTTCAGGGTCTAATACTGATATGTATTTGCGTACCGAAAACCCGGTAGAGGTTACCAGCAACTCTGAGGTTTCGATTCCGTTGCTTGAAGAGACCGAACTGCAGGAGAGTGGTAAATTTATTCGCTTTGTGGATTCTTTTGACGAGGTACATAAAAAGTCAGAATCTGTGGTCGAACGTACTACTCAAGAATCTGAACAGGCGGAAGAGGCACTGGAACAGGCCCTCGAAGAGATGACCTTTACCGAGCGTTTTGATTTGGATCTGCGCTTCAATGCATCCAATAATTTAAGTGTGAACCTTATTTTTGATCCTGTTACGGGAGAGGTCCTTACCGCACAAGGGACAGGGCAACTTCGTATTACCATGCAGGATCAGGACGTACAGATGTTTGGGCAATACAATATTGATGGCGGGAATTACCAATTTGTTACCGGTGAGATTATAAGCCGGCGCCTTCAGTTGGAGTCTGGGGGTACCATCGTGTGGGAAGGACCCCCTGACAATGCGCGTTTGGATATAAGTGCGGTTTATAATGCTCGTCCCAATGTCGCAACATTACTAAGCGAGGATGGACTGAACGACCAAAATCAAAATGGAAGTCAACAGGTTCCGGTGGATCTTATAGTAGAAATTAACGGAACGCTTAATAGTGTTGAAAATAATTACTATTTTAGACTCCCGTCTACGATGGAGCTTTCCTCAAATTCAACTTTGCAATATACACTTAACCAGATCAACCGAGATGAGCAGCAAAAATTGTTGCAGGCCACCAGTATACTTTTCACGGGGCAGTTTATTCCCACACAAGGTATAGGCAGTGGTACGGCAACGCTAAGCCAGAATCTCACACGTGGATCTACTTATGTGAATCCATTTTTGTCTAACCAGGTGAGTTCGCTACTATCTAATCAAATAAATACATTACTTAATAGCGATGTAAGTCGCCTTGATATTGACTTTAACTTGAATGCTTATAATGAGGTGGATTTAGATATTGCTTTGCGATTATATAACGATCGATTGATTTTCCGTCGGGAAGGACAAATAACTGGAGGGGGGCAACAAAGCACGACAGGGGACCGTATTGGAGATTTAAATGCGACATATCGTATCAGGAAGGGGCTATCGTTGACAGCATTTCACCGGCAAGATCAAGCTTTGAGTAACGTGCAGGCAAGTTCACAAGCCGGTGACGTAACCCCTTATGTAGATGGATTAGGGATTGAATCGCGGATACAGTTCAATACTTGGATCGAATTAATAAATCGAATTAAAGGAATCTTTGGGATGAATAAAGATTCCGCAAACAATGAATAGTGAATTTGTGTTACTTAAATAGAAGTAACTTGGATCAAGAAGTAAGAAATTTTAAAAGTTTTATTTTAATAATTAAATGAAGAAAAGTAAGAAAGAAACATTTGAAGATATTATTCTCGATATTTTGCAGAATAATCCGGAGGCAAATCTGCCGTTCGACGTTTTGCAGAATATTTTAAAAGTAGATGGTAAGAAAGACAACCAGCATCTTAAAGATGCTATTAACAGTTTATATGACCGAAATTTAATAGTAAAGCGAAAGGGCGGAGCAGTACAGCTTTCTCCCAACGGGAAAGACGGCGGAAAACAAGATCGGAATACCGTAGTTGGAAAAATGGATATCAGCCGCCGCGGTACAGGCTATTTGATTGCTGAAGGATTTGACGAAGACATCCGAGTACCCTCAAAACACTTGGGGACCGCCCTGCAAGATGATACAGTTAAAGTAAAATTCTTGGGTAAAAAAGGCAGAAAAAGTCGCCAAGAAGGAAAAGTTGTTGATATTGTAGAACGAGGAAGAAGTATATTTGTTGGGATACTCAAAAAACAAGGAAAACAGAATTATATTATTGAGCCTGATGAAAAGTCGGCTCATACTGATTTCTTTGTGCTTCCCAATAACCTTGGTGATGCTCAACCCGGTGAAAAAGTAGTATTTGAACTGGTGGACTGGGTACACCCTAAATCACTGCCTGAAGCCAAGATAGTGGAAGTACTTGGGCAGGAGGGAACGAATGATGCAAACGTACTTTCGATATTAGCGGAGAACCAAATTAAAGCCGGATTCCCGGAGGAAGTTGAAGAATATGCCGAAGATATCAATCGAGAAATTACTGAAAAAGAAATTGAACGCCGCCGGGATATGCGCGATGAAGTTGTACTTACGATTGACCCCGACACGGCTAAGGATTTTGATGACGGATTAAGCATAAAAAAGCTTGATAATGGTAATTACTATCTGGGTGTACACATTGCCGATGTAACCCATTATATGCCGCGGAATACCGTGCTTGATGATGAGGCCGAACATCGGGCTACCAGTGTGTACTTGGTAGACCGCGTAATTCCCATGCTGCCAGAGGTTTTAAGTAATGATGTTTGCAGTTTGAATCCCCGGGAAGATAAGTTGGCTTTCAGCTGTTTTATGGAGATTACCCCCAATGGAAAACGAGTGGATTATTCCATTGAGGAAACGGTCATACATTCCAACCAACGTTTGACCTACGAACAGGCCCAGGAAATTATTGACGGCAAGACCAGTGCATATGCGGATGAAATACGAATGGCTGCTGACTTAGCGCAAGTATTGTTGGATAAACGATTTCGTGAGGGTAGTATTAATTTTGAAACGCCCGAACCAAAATTTGTACTAGATGAAAATGGCAAGCCTATTGATGTAAAACTGAAAGAACGTCTGTTTGCTCACCGGCTCATTGAGGAGTGTATGTTAATGGCTAATCGTACGGTTGCCAAGTATATCGAGGATCTGCGAAAACAATCGAATAAGGAGAAGTCGAAAGATCTTTATCCGTTTTTATATCGTATACACGACCAACCCGACCTTGAAAAACTTAAGAATATTGAAGAAAATGTTAAGCCAATAGGAATCAACTTTCATATTGATAGCCCGACGGTAAGCTCGAAAGCGATAAATGTTTTGTTAGAACAGATTGAGGATACTTCGCTGGAATTGACCATCAATGACTTAATGCTCCGTGCAATGTCAAAAGCGGAATACAGTCCCGATAATATTGGTCACTTTGGGTTAGGTTTTGAAAACTATGCACACTTTACCAGTCCTATCAGGCGTTATCCTGATGTATTGGTACATCGCTTATTGAAAAGCTACCTTGCTGGTAAACCCAGTTATTCGCATAATGAACTTAAACAACTGGGATCGCATTGTAGTGAGCAGGAACGTGCTGCTATTGAAGCGGAGCGAGATTCTGTTAAGTTGAAGCAGGTAGAATACCTGAGTGAACACTTGGGAGAAGATTTTGATGGTGTTATTAGCGGCGTCATGGACGGTGGTATTTTTGTCGATCTAAAAGATATCCACTGTGAAGGAATGGTTCGTGTTAGTGATCTTGATGATGATTATTATGAATATGATGAAAAACAACACTGCCTGATTGGTAGAAATCACGGTAAGAAATATCAATTAGGGAAGGAAGTTCGTGTTAAAGTTGTTAGAACAGATATAAAAGCTCGACAAATAGACTTAAAACTGGTAGATGACGGTAGCTAATTAAAATGTGTATCCATTTATGAAATTATCTCAACTTCTTCGGCAATTTCTGGTAGCCCTTTTCCTTACTGCTTTTGCTGGTGGGATGATACAAGAGGCGCAGGCACAATACTTCTCGTTTGGAAAAAACAGGGTACAGTATGACAATTTCGATTGGCGATATGTGCAGTCGGAGCATTTCGATATATACTATTATAAAACTAAAAACTATGATTTAGCTAACTTTACTGTCTATTCTCTGGAGTCCGCTTATAAGCAGTTGAGTGAGGACTTTGATCATGAAATTGCCGATCGTATCCAGGTGATTATATACGACTCCCACAATGATTTTTCCCAGACTAATGTAGTGCCATTACCGGTTGATGCTGAAGGGATTGGCGGAGTTACTGATGCGTATAAAAACCGGATAACAATGCCATTTACAGGGAATTATTCTGAATTTAGGAGTACCTTGCATCACGAGCTTGAGCATGCTGTCATTAATGATATGTTCTACGGAGGGAACGTACAATCCCGTCTTAGTGGAAATGCTCTTCAAATACCGTTGTGGTATAACGAGGGAATGGCCGAATATACCTCTCTCGGTTGGGATACCAACACCGATATGTGGATACGTGATGCGACAATCAACAACTATCTTCCCCCAATTCGCCGTCTTGGCGGTTATTTTGCCTATCGTGGAGGACAGTCGGTTTGGAACTATATTGCTGAGGAGTATGGCCGTCCAAAGATTACCGAAATTATGCAGACCCTGTATAACCAGAGAAATTTGGAAGTGACGCTGAATAGAACGCTCGGGTTGAGTTTAGAGGAGTTGTCAAAGCGTTGGCAGGATTACTATCGAAAACGGTATCTGCCGGAAGTGGCTAACCGCGAGGATATAACCTCATTCGCAGATCTGCTGACCGAACGTGATAAAGCCGGTAGTTACAATACAAGTCCGGCTGTATCGCCTCAAGGCGATAAAATCGCGATGATTACGAATAAACGAGGTTATTTTGATGTAGTGGTAATCAGTGCTATAACCGGGGATAAAATAAAAACCCTTATCAAGGGAGAGGATAATGTAAACTTTGAGGAGCTAAATATTCTCAATCCCAACTTGACATGGTCGCCCGATGGACGAAAAATTGCGTTATCCAGCAAGTCTAAGGGATCCGATAATTTAGCTATTGTGGATTATGAAACAGGCAAAGTAAGGATGATCCAGTTTCCCAAAGTAGATGCCATCGGTTCGGTTTCCTGGTCACCTGATGGTAATAAAATAGCCTTTGACGGTAATATTGGCCCTAATCAGGATATTTATGTATACAACCTGCAGACGCAGGAGTTTAATAATGTGACTAATGATGTATTCTCGGACTACGAGCCTGCCTGGGCCTCCGATTCTGAAACGATTTATTTTGTTTCGCACCGAGGTAATCAAGTCCGGTTGAATAATGTACAGAATACGTCTCGTTTATTGATGGATGATGATTTATATACTTCTGATATCTATTCGGTTAAAATAGGTTCTTCGACTGCACAGCGGCTAACAAAAACCCCAAACTGGAATGAAAAGCAGCCGGCAACAAGTAGAGATGGCAAGCTTTTCTACATTTCCGATGAAAATGGTATCCCGAATATTTATTTAATGAATCTTCAGGATCGAACCTCTTCACCGGTTACGGACCTGCAAACGGGCGTTATGCAGATGTCGATAAGTGCTGATGCCAGCCGACTGGCCGTTAACTCTATTAATGATGGTAATCTGGATATTTTTATGGTTCAGTCTCCATTGAGCCGAGTTAAAGATCAGCCGCTAGAGCCTAATGAGTGGGCTAAAAGAAGGGCAGATGAATCCAAGGGTGAACGTGTGCCGGCTACCAAATATGTACGCGAAATGTTGAAGACACAACCGGTAGACTCTACCAGTTTAACTGAAGCGGTCGCGTCGAAAATTGATCCTGAGCCAAAAGAGGCATATGTAGATACTACTGCCATCCAACCGGATACAACTGAGCAGGATACGACTGAAGAGCAACAAGAAGAAACAGACAGTTTTGATTTCCGAAATTATGTATTTGACTCTTCGGTAGAAGAAGACACGGCCTTTGTTGCAGAATATATGGATGAGGCGAAGTTTAACCTAGAAGGCAATCAAACTGATGATGGCAGATATATCCCGCGAGAATATCGATTACGATTCAGTACGGATATTATTTATGCCGGCGGTAATTTTTCTACCTCTTACGGGACATACGGTATAACGCAGATTCAGTTTAGTGATCTTCTGGGGAACCACAGGATCTCTTTTGGTACGAATCTGAATTTGGATTTACGCAACAGTACCTACTTTTTGCAATATGCTTACTTGAAAAACAGAACTGATTGGCAATTTACGTTCTTTCATAATGCCAGTAATTTCCAAGACTTTTCCGGTCAGCTGTACCGATTTCGGTCATTCGGTGGCGGTATTAATATGCGATACCCCTTCGATAAATTCCGCCGGATAGATGTAGGGCTATCCGGGATTGGAATTGCACAGGATTATAGCATTGCTTATGCTGATACCAGCCAAAATGAGACGGCGGCTTTTGCCTATCCCCAAATTATTTTTACCAGTGATAAAACTATGCCGGGATACACTGCTCCCGTCGGTGGTTCACGGTACTCACTAAGTGTTACCGGTAGTCCGCCTATTACGAATGAAACTCTACAATTTGCATCTATACTCGGTGATTATCGGAAGTACTTTAATTTGGGATCGGGATACTCTATAGCTCTGCGTGGATCGGGAGCGGCTTCATTCGGGAGAGATTCTCAGACATTCTTTATGGGGGGTATGCTGGGATGGATAAATGCCAAATACTCGGGACGTAGTATACCAACTGATCGGTTGGGAGATACGTTCTTCACCTTGCCTGCACTCCCACTTAGGGGGCATCCGTATAACGCTATCTATGGAGATCGATTTACTTTGGCTAATGCGGAATTCCGATTCCCGTTATTCGCCGCCATTTTACCCGGGCCCATACCCATATTGCCGCTTTATAACTTAAACGGTGTTGCTTTCTTTGATGCCGGTATGGCTTGGGGACAAGATGTTGTGTTTGAGTATTATCAGCAGACTTTGCCCAACAACCCACAGCCCGGGCGACAGAGGGCGGTTTTAAATGAAGCAGATCTTGATTTTCGAGTTAGTGAAAGGGCTCAGCGTCAAATTAATACCGGTAACGGTACGTTCAATGTCCCAGTCAACGACGGCGATATTTTGATGGGAGCCGGATTTGGGCTGCGTACTATCCTCTTTGGATTTCCGCTCCGTTACGATGTAGGCTGGCCCTATTACCGTGATGGATTTGGAAGCGATCCCATACACTATATTACGATTGGGGTAGATTTTTAGGAATGCTTATCCGGCCTGATGATTCATCATCAGGCCGGTAGTATTTTTGTCAGTCGAGTAAATCTTTCTTGAGTCAAGCACTCATTGCTTTATAAGCCGATCTACTTTTAACAGTCGGTCAAAGTTTTGATCGGGATCCTTAAAATAAATGAAGGTCAAGTACTCCTGTTGAGAGGACAAAAACCCCTGATCAAGGGAAAGATTATCTACTTTGTTGTCTTGGACATTTACGTATTTGTAAGCGTACGTTCCCTGTTTTATAAATGCCTGTCCAGTCCACATCCGTTTGCCGGAGTCAAAGCTCATTTGGTTAAGTTCATTAATCATCCAGTTGTTGAAGTGCCCGACAATAAAAATTTTTGATGAAGGCGAGATACCATCTGCTGTTTCCAGTCTGAACTCTACCTGTGCATAATTGCTATTACGATTATCATTTGGGATGCCAATGTTAATAGCTGCTTCTGACCAGTTAGGGTTGGTATCCAGGTTTTGAACATCCCGCCGCAAAATAACTTTAGGCGGTGTAACACCGGGCTGATATTCTAGAATCTGTTGACCGTCAGCATCAAAATTTTGAAGGTTTAGGTGCTTGAATTCGTAATTTCCAACAAAAGCATTGTCGCTTTCAATATATCCTCGCAGTTGACCCGGCGTGATAGTATCGAGAAATTCAACCTGTTTTGTTTGTCCCCAGAATTGGTTTTGTACAAATGACATGGATAAATCAAATTGGGGAAATTCTACAAAATCAGGATAACTGTAGGTGCTAAAAAGCTTATCGAGGGGGCGGCCATCTTTGCGCTGTGCGAAAAGCCGTTCTACCCGTGTTTCTATTTGTCCCTCATCTTCGGTGATAAAAAAGGGCATTGAAAATAACAGGTTATTGTCATCAGTCGAATAGACCTTGATGAGATAGTTTCCACTTACTGCAGGCTGTAGTTCATTATTGGGGAAGGAAAATTCTATATGATGATAAGAGGGACGCTGTCCAAAGCTGATTCTTGAGGACTGAATGATAGTTTCGGAAAAACTGTCGAGATACGTATTCGGGCCAATGCCACTTTTATTCCATTCTTTATCGTAATGTTCTACCGTTACTCTAAATTGCTGATTTTGTGTCCCTAAATAATCAAAGGAAAGAAGTAATTTATGAGAAGTGGTTAGTTCCAAGATAGGGGCTTGTCCCGGCTGCCCCTCGGGATGAAGTTGGATACTTTGTATATCATGTGGTGATGCTTTTTGCTTGTTTAGCGCAAGGGTTCCTTCTAAATGATTTTCTGATTGTGAAGGCGGCTGTTTTTCATAGGATCCAGCAGTAGCACATCCCACAACAGCAGATACCAACAGAATGAGAACAAATTTACTGTAAAAAAGTGCCTTTGAATACAAAATGAGCGGGGCCTTCGAGTTTAATATTGCTATATGTGTTTGTTTTGCGATCGAATGAAAAATGTACTGATAATGTACCGCCTTTTGTTTCAACCGAATATTTCCGGGCCGAGGTATTATTATCTTGTAGATGGTGCCAGACGAGAGCAGAAGCGATGGCCCCGGTTCCACAGGCTAAGGTTAAATCTTCTACTCCTCGCTCGTATGTTTGGAGTTTAAGGTTGGTTGAATCGGTACCACAGATAAAATTAACGTTTGTCCCTTTTGGCTCAAAGTGCTCGTGGTATCGAACTTTTTTTCCTTCAGTGACAAGCTCATCCTCATGTTGTAGTTTAGCCTCTGTAATTTCTTTTACTGTATGTTCGGTCCCAGTATGAATAGCATACAAGGTTTCACCGTCGATATCTTTTTCAATAACGAATGCCTCCATTGGAAAAGATATGATAACAGAATCGGAATCCTGGATGTTTGCTTCATATACATTGTCGTGTACATTAAACCGGTGCTGTTTGTCAAATCCTATCGAGTAAGCAAATAGGGCTATACATCGGGCACCGTTTCCGCACATGCCGGCGTTACTGCCATCAGGATTGCGATAAAACATGGTATAGTCAACCTTATCGTATTCGGGTGGAAATAAGGCTAAAATACCGTCAGAACCGACACCGAATTTACGGTCACAAATATTGGGTGCTAATGAAATAAGCTCATCCTTAGTAAAGGATTTTGAACGGTTATCAATTAACACAAAGTCATTACCTGCCGCCTGCATTTTCGTAAATGCTATGTCACGTTTTGGTGTATCCATTATTCAGAGAAAGCTGGTAAATGTTTCCAGGAGTCTTGTTTGGTGATGATAGGGTCATTGCCACGCATCAAGCTTGAAAATCGAAAAGCTAACGACGTAAAAATAAGTTTTGCCTGTACGTTTCGATAAACCATCGGTTTGCATTCGTTAACTTGTTCTATCATATCCTCAAGACGTGCATCGGCCAATGTTTCGCAGAATTTTTTAATTACATCGAGCTGATCAGCATTGGTTATTAATGCCTTATTCTGCGTTGACCGATAAACAAGTAAGTCGCGCAGAAAAACTTCCATAACGTTCAGGATAGCAATTAGCCCCTCAAGATTTTCCTGACTCTGCCAGTCTTGAGCTGTTTGGGTAATATTGACGGCATTCTGGGAATAGGAGTATCGCAAGTATTCAATAATCGCTTCTCGTGTGCTTTTCAGAGTGTCAACATCAAAAAAGCGGGTCATTGCATAGTTCCCGCCGGAAACCCGTGCCAGATATGAAGCTTCATTTTTGTCCACTCCATCTTGTTCAATAAGAGCTTGTTCAATCTCTTTTGTCTTTAAAGGTGATAGCTGGATGTGTTGGCAACGAGAGATTATGGTGGGTAGCAGGGCTTCTGTATTGTCAGTAGTGAGCAAGAAAATGAGGTCTTCTGCGGGTTCTTCGAGCAGTTTTAAAAAAGAGTTTGCTGCCTCTTTTTTCATACTTTCAATTCCGGTCATGATGATAACCGTTTTTTGCCCTTCATTGGGTTTATAATAGGCAGCAGGCCGAATTTCCTCCCTGAAATAATCGATGGGATAAAAAGCACGCTTATTTTTGGTGCTTTCCTCGTTGGTCAGTGATGGTCGGAGGCTAAAATCCACAATTTCGTAGGGATCTTCGCGTAGTAGTTCTAATCGCTCGCGTAACTCTTCAACTGATACATTGGTAGGTACCGGTAAAAAAACGTGAATGTCGGGATGTGTAAACCATGATGATTTTTTGGAAAATGCTTGATCACCTAAATCAGTTAGATGGTCGACTCCATTTATAAGTTCTGCAAAAGCAAGAGCAAAAGCGGTTTTGCCAATTCCGGGAGGCCCCGAAAAAAGATAAGAGTGACTAATACGCCCCGACTGGATAATACGCGTGATTTGTTCGCGGGCAAAAGATTGCCCTACCAGGCGACGATCACCAAAATCAAATGTGAAGTCTTTGTAGTCGATCATAATGTATTATTCTTCAAAAATGTAATCAAAAAGTAAAATTCCTGCCGTGATGGTTACACCCGCATAACCCACCAAAGCCCAAAAGTCATTAAGATAATTATCGGTAAATCCATCGATAAGTGCTGCTTTGGTCGTACGCACGAGAATAAGAATCAGCGGAAAAAGTAACGGTATGCTAAGAACTGAAAAAATAGCTCCTTTTCGATCGGCTTGCGAGACAATGGCTCCAAGCATGGTAGAGACTCCTGATAATCCCGCGGTGCCGAAAAGAAGAACTAAAATAAATGCGAGCAGATCAGCTATAGGCATCCCGAGAAGAAAAATATAGAGTAAAAACGTGACAAGGTTTACTGTAAGTGTAAATAAAAAATTATAGCACAGCTTGCCCACGAAAACTTCAGAGGCATTGCTATGGATTCGAAGCAGATCAAAGGTTTTTCGGTCGGTTTCCATCACAAAGGAACGCGATAGACTCGATAGTGCAGCAAAAAGAATGACAATCCAAACGAGGGCACTTTTGGGAGTAGGAGCCAGCTGTTCAGCATTGAGGGCAAAAAGAATGAGCAGTAGGGCAGCTCCCACGAACGCCAGAACGGTATTAATGGCGTACCTTGACCGAAGCTCTGTTTGTAAGTCCTTGGCTAATACTGCCGAAATTCCTTTTAAAAAATCCATCAGCAAAGTTTACAAAATTTGCTTCCAACAATTAAACGAAAATATAGAATTCGGGGCCATAAATTGATGGCGTAATTAAGTTGTAACAGATGAAAAACGATGAGTATATTTGAACTGCATATGAAATACATAATTTAGATTTTTCCGCATGAATATTTTCAGCTTATTGAATGAAGAAACTGTGTTACCAAATCTGAAAGCCAAAGATAAAGCTGAGATATTAGAGAGGATGATTGCTTCATTAGAGGATATGGTATCTAATGGAGAACTTGAGGAAATAAGAGAAGCTGTGTTTGAGCGCGAACGGATAATGTCTACGGGGGTTGGCAAAGGGTTGGCGATTCCGCACGGCAAAGCATCAGGGATTAATCAAACATATGCAGCATTTGCTATTTTAAAAGAACCGGTTGACTACGAAGCTATCGATGAAGAGCCCGTGAATATGGTTTTTCTGTTGGTTGGTCCGCAAGCGAGCAATAACTTGCATATTAAAATGCTGAGTCGTATATCAAGGTTAATGAATAATAGTGAATTTAGAGAGCGATTGCGTAGCTGTTCAACGGCGGAAGAAATTATTGAGGCCTTCAAAAATGAAGAGCATGTTTCTTTGAATGGCTAAAACTTGTATAAAGCAATTTAAGCTGAGATTTATGTCTCAAAAGAAATCTATTTGTCTGAGTGCGGGGGTACTTTTTGGACTTCTTTTTATGATCAACACGGTACAGGCACAACAAGTTGTTTTTTCGCCTGAGGTAGCTAATACTATTGAAAATAGTCGTGCCAATGATGCTTTTTGGTCAGTTATTGTTCGTGATACGACTGGAAAAATTTTAGAGGGATACAATTTTGAGAAGATGGTACGACCTGCCTCAAATCTAAAGCTACTGACGTCTGCAGCAATTCTGGATGAATTGGGGCCCGATTACCAATTTCGAACAAAGATGTATGGGCTTGGCAGGCAGGTGGATAGCACCTGGCAGGGCGATATTATTATTCGCGGTGTTGGCGATCCATCTATAAGCGGGCGATTTTACCGGGATGATCGGTTTCATGTATTTGACAAGTTATTCTCTGCGCTCTATGATCGAGGTATTCGAAAAATTGACGGTAACCTGATTGGCAACGATTCTTTTTTTGATCAGCAGCCGTATCCCAAAGGTTGGAGTTGGGAAGACCTTTCTTTCTATTATGGGGTAGAGATCAGTGCATTATCATTCAATAATAATGCAGTAGATCTGACGGTTTATGCTAAGGGGGATGTGGGCGAAAAGCCGAAAATTGAGTGGTTCCCATTTGATACGGATTACGTAAACTTTATCAATGATCAGGTAATTACGCCTGCAGATACGGAATATGATGAATTCTATCGTCGAAAGCCCGGTACGAATACTATCGTACTGGGAAGTAAATTGCCAAAGGGATATGTGGAAAAAGAGTCACTTTCTATTGATGACGCTCCGCTCTTTTTTTTGGATACCTTTAAGAAGTATCTCGAAGATGGTAATATTGAACTTAGCGGTGGCATCATTGTAGACAGCAAGCCACAAGATTGGAATGAGAATAGATATCAACCGCTGGCGGAGCATGTATCGGTACCTCTGGATTCTATGTTTGTACAGTTGAATAAAGAGAGTGATAACTTTTATGCTGAAATGCTTCTTAAAACAGCCGCTGCTGAACACTTTGATGCTGCCGGTAGCACTGAGCTAGGCATAAGTTTGGTAAAGGATTTTGCCAAATCCATGAATATGGACACCACAGATCTTGAAATTGAGGATGCTTCGGGCATGGCGGCTTCAACACTTTTAAAAACGGAAGATTTAAACACACTGTTGGTAGAGATGAGAAATCATCCACACTTTGATGTTTTTAAAAAGAGTTTGCCAGTTGCAGGCCAGGATGGGTCTTTAGAGAATCGGTTTATAAATTCTCCCCTTAAAGGAAAAGTGTTTGGCAAAACGGGATATGTTTCTGGCGTACGCAGTTTGAGCGGTTATATGGAGGGGATTTCGGGTAAGCCACTGATATTTTCGGTTGTGACCAATAATTACACCGAAAAAACTGGGTATGTTGATACCATTCATGAACAGATTTTAGAAAATATATACGTAAAATATTAAGCACCTGATGTCTGATAAAAAACCGATTATTTTAATAACGGATGACGAAAAGAGTATCCGGAATTCCCTTCGAGATATCCTCGAGTTCGAGGATTATGCTGTGCTTGAAGCAGAAAGTGGAAAGGAGGTTTTTAATCTGCTGGATGATCATCGGGTAGATCTAATGCTGCTGGATATTAAGATGCACGGCATGGATGGAATTGAAATCTTGTCAAAACTAAAGGAAGAAAACTATCAGTTTCCCGTAATTATGATCTCGGGTCACGGTAATATTGAAATTGCCGTAGAAGCTACTAAAAAGGGCGCTTTTGACTTTATCGAGAAACCCCCGGATTTGAATCGACTGCTGGTGAGTGTGCGCAATGCGCTTGATCAACATCGATTGACTGAAGAAAACAGGTCAATTAAATCACGTCTGCCCAAGGTTCCCAAAATTATTGGCGAAAGTGATGCCATTAAGAAGATCAAAAAGACGATTGATAAGGTGGCTCAAACGAGTTCGAGGGTCATGATTACGGGTGAAAATGGGACCGGGAAAGAGCTGGTTGCTCGCTGGATCCATGAAAAAAGTGACCGGAGTCGTGAACCTTTTGTGGATGTGAACTGTGCGGCTATTCCCGCCGACCTCTTGGAGAGTGAGTTGTTCGGTCATGAAAAAGGAGCGTTTACCGGTGCCAGCAGTCAGCGCATTGGTAAATTTGAGCAGGCTGATGGTGGAACACTCTTTCTGGATGAAGTCGGGGATATGAGTGCTGCTGCACAAGCAAAAGTTTTGCGGGCCCTTCAGGAAAATGCTATTGTCCGCGTTGGAGGGACAAAAAAAATATCAGTTGATGTCCGTGTGATTTCGGCGACTAACAAGGATCTTTTGGACGAGATAGAAACCGGTGGATTCCGAGAGGATTTGTATCACCGATTAAATGTGATTCCCATTCATGTTCCCCCGTTACGCAAACGACGGGAAGATATCCCGCTATTGGCTCAAGATTGGCTGCAGAAATTAGCCGAAAAGGATATTATGTTTTCGGGGATTAGCTTTACAGATGAAGCACTGGAGGAGCTTAAAAAACAGAATTGGTCCGGTAATGTGCGTGAGCTCCAGAATGGTATTGAGCGATTGGGACTGTTGGCGGATGATTCTGAAATAAGTAAAGAAGATGTACAAGCACTCACGCTTTCCAGAGGTAAGAAAAGCGATACGTTTACTGATTTGGCTGATAGTGTAGAGACCTTTCAAAAGTTTAAGGAATCGGCTGAACGGTTATTTATAATTCGTAAACTGGAAGAAAACGACTGGAATATTTCTCAAACTGCTGAAGCGATTGATATTCAACGCAGTCATATGTACAACAAAATGAAAAAGTACGATATTGAGCGTTGATAATACCTAAGGCGGTTATGTAGGTCTGTTGATAAGAATATTGAAAAAATTGCAATTTTAGTTACTAAGAATATTTAAGGATGTCAGCGAAGATAATAGACGGGAAGAAAGTTGCTCAATTAACGCGAGATGAAGTTCGAAAGGATGTTGATGATTGGATAGAAGCGGGCCACCGTCCGCCATTTTTACAAGTGGTCCTTATTGGAAATAATCCTGCATCTGACGTCTATGTTGGGGCCAAAACCAGGGCGTGCAAAGAAGTGGGGATTGAAACGGATACCATGCGTTTGCCCGACACGGTTTCCGCAAAGGTCTTAAAACAAACTATTCATGAACTGAATAATGATGACTCTGTAGATGGCATATTGGTCCAGCTTCCGCTGCCTAACCATTTATCTGCTCATGATGTTATTGAATCAATTGACTATCGAAAAGATGTCGACGGTTTTCATCCCATGAACGTAGGCCGGTTGACCGTAGGGGAGCCGAGTTTTAGATCCTGTACGCCTGCCGGGATTATTGAACTTCTTAAACACTATAGTATCCCCACAAAAGGAAAGCATGCCGTAGTGGTGGGAGCCAGTAATATTGTAGGACGGCCGATATCAATTTTGTTGAATAAAGAAAGTGGTGAGCAGGGGAAAGCGACGACAACGGTTTGTCACAAGTTTACCAAAGATTTAACGAAGCATACTATTGACGCTGATATATTAGTTGTTGCTGCAGGTCAGCCCGAGTTTATCAAAGGAGAGATGGTCAAAGAAGGAGTAGTGGTCATTGATGTAGGTATCAATCGCGTAGCAGATGAAACCAAAGAAAAAGGGTACAGCCTTGTGGGCGATTGTGATTTTGAAAGTGTTAAGGAAAAGGCCAGCTGGATTACGCCCGTGCCCGGCGGAGTAGGCCCCATGACTGTGGCTATGTTAATGAAAAACACACTGTTGGCCGCAAAAAAATCTATCTATCCGGAGTAAACTTTTTTTATAGACACTTGCTTGAATTTTCGGGGTCTACGTAGCAGGCATCAGATGTAAGACTATGGCTGAATTCCAGATCTTTTTGCAACTCATTGAGAAATTCTTTGATATCTTCCCGGGATGTCCAATGCTCATGTCCATCACTTAATAACGGTAAATCGCTGTTTGTAAGACCATCCGGTAGGGATATGGGATCCGATTCTTCTACGTAAATAACCTCGTGGGCTACTACCATCTCTTCTAATCTGTCTTGCACCCACCTTGCAAAGGTATCCGTATTTTTATGATAAAACGTAAACATGATCTAAAGTCTCCATTGATAAATTGATATTTATAAAGCCTCAAAACTGATGGCTGTTCCTCCTCCCGGAGCCATCCAAAGTTCGAGTGTTGTATCAGCAGTAACCTCTCGGGTTTTGATCTCATAAGCAGTGGGATTATCCTGCCAGTGGGCATTGTCAGCATCTTGGTATATCGTTGCTTTATAGGTTTTTCCAGTATCCAGAAAGTTAAGAGATACTTCTTTTGTACGCTCATTTTCATCTGTGACGGCTCCTAAAAACCATGTGTCATTATTTTTTTCTTTTCGAGCAGTCACTACGTAATCTCCAATTTCTGCATCCAAAATATGTGAGGCATCCCAATCCACTGCAACATCGCGAATGAACTGGAACATGGGGTGAAAGTTCCCGTCATCAGTTAAGTAATTTTCCGGTAGGTCAGCAGCCATCTGCATGGGACTGTAAAGCACCACATAAAGAGCTAGCTGGTTAGCCAGCGTTGACTTTACCTGTTCCTCATCGGAATATTCATCAAAAGTGATGTCAAAAATTCCCGGCGTATAGTCGATGGGACCGCTTAGGACGCGCGTAAAAGGCAGAATAGTGGTATGCTCGGGAGGCATTCCTTCACTCCATGCATTATATTCCATTCCGCGTATTCCCTCCCGGGTCATCATATTGGGATAGGTTCTTCGCAACCCGGTACCTTTGATCGGTTCATGGGCATTAATACCAATCTGGTATTCGGCTGCTTTCTCTACTACTTTTCGATAGTGACGAACCATCCATTGCCCGTGATGATATTCGCCTTTTGGAATAATGCCTCCGGCGTATCCGGTTTTAATATGATGAATACCCAGATCATGATAGAGCTGGAAAGCTGTATCGAGCCTGGTTTCGTAATGGGCTGCCTGGCCCGATGTTTCGTGATGACCGACCAACGCTACATTACGTTCTTTCGCGTAATTCGAAACTTCTTGGAGGTCAAAATCAGGGTAGGGCGTTGTGAAATCAAAAAAGCCCAGCGAGTCGGTTCCCCAGTATTCCCAGCCGGTATTCCAGCCTTCGATTAACAATCCTTTTATGTCGGCCCGCTCATTAAAATCAATATATCGTTTAGCATTTTCGGTGGTAGCACCATGCGTTGAACCACCCGGGGTGTCAAATGAGCCTTCTGCAGCTTCCTCCATCCCCCAAGAAGATTTCCCGATATGCATTTCCCACCAGATGCCGGTGTATTTCATGGGTTCTATCCAAGAGGTTTCTTCTAATTTATTAGGTTCATTTAGATTTTGAAGTAAAAATGATTGTGCCAGATCTCCTGCACTTTCACCGACTTGTATAGTACGCCATGGGGTAGAGAAAGGGGCTTTAGCTTTTACCTTGGTACCGTCAGCCCAAGGGACGAGCTCGCTAACTAATGTTAAATCGTCGGTTACACCCAGTGTCATCCCAGCATAATCAGTCAAATTTGCTTCATGAAAGCTTAGGTATAAGCCATCCCCCGTTTTCATTGTGATCGGGGTATTAGCCGCATTGAAGTTATCAATCTGACGATCGACGCGTTCGTTTTCACCGGCAAATTCAGAAGCATCGATTTCACTAACCTTAGTTTGTTTGTAATTATACTCATAGCTGTCATAATCGGCAGGGATCCACCAGCTGGTATGATCGTCGGTAAGTGCGAATTCTGTCTGCTCATTCATGATATACAGACTATCCGTCATCGATTTTTGAAGGGGAAATTCATATCTGAATCCAATTCCATCATTAAAAACTCTGAATCGCAGCTTTACCACTCGCTCTTGGTTATCTGTCTCTTTAAGTGATACGAGTAGTTCATTATAGTGATTGCGGACTTCCTCTTGTTCACCCCAAACTGGTTGCCAGGTTTCATTATGAGACCTTCGCTCGATGCTTGAAATTTGCAACCCGTCTTTTAATGGTGGGAGGTTTCGAAACTCAAATCCCAAGCCGGAGGTGTCAATAATTTGGGTGTTGCCATGCTGTACCGTGTATTGAGGACTCCCGGATTCGGAAAGAGAGAATGTAACCGAAAGATTTCCATTCGGAGAAGAAACAGTTGATAATTTATTCATTACGTCGCAACTGAATATGATCAGAGAGCTAATAACTGCGAACGAAAGCGCTTTCAAATGATGCATAAATAAATAGTTGTATATGTTTTTATCAGTGGGGCATAAAATTGATGCTTTTGGGATAAAAAACAACTGTCAACCAAAACAAAAGAGGAAATAGATAGACAGGGGACATTTTTTTAAATAGGGGTGACATACTGGTGTCACTACTGATTGTTAGGTTAAAATTGAACACCAATTAAACAAAGGAACTCATTATGAATACTGCAATCAAAACGAGTCAAAAGGCCCTCGATACTAATTTAGAACCTGTTCTTCGTAAAGTTTTAAAAGAGGCTGAGAAAGAACACCGTGAACTCCAGCAGATGTTTGAACTGATGGGATGGGGTGATATTCCCGATGCTTTAAAGCTGGAAATAAAGGATGATGTATCGGCTTTGGTTAATGAGTTGAACGGTCAATATTCCAGTTGTGATCCCCATGTAGCTCGTCGCCGAAAGCGTGTGTTTTACTGGGTAGAATGTTATCGTGATGGCATCTGCTCGCTTGAAACAGCTATTGATGCCCTGCATATTAAAAGTTTGTGAGTATTTAAAAGAGAGGCGCTTGGGGCAAGCGTATGTGAGCGATTTTGCTTGGCATTTTTAAGGAAATTCTGTTAAGCAGGTCGCTCACATTTTTTTTATCTTTGCCCAAACTGGAACCACAATACTTGCAGATCTTTTCTACCATGGAAAATTCCTCTCCTTTCGACCGCATAACACGCCAGGGTTTAACCTATGATGACCTCCTTTTGGTCCCAGGCCATTCCGAAGTTGTCCCTCGTGATGTAGATACAAGCGTGGATTTAACTTCTGAACTTACGCTCAATATTCCCGTCATTAGTTCGGCTATGGATACCGTATCGGAATATCGGCTGGCTATTGCCCTGGCTCGCGAAGGTGGTATTGCTATGCTGCACAAAAATATGTCCATTCAGGATCAGGCTGACCAAGTACGCATGGTGAAGCGTAGTGAGAGTGGTATGATTGTTGATCCGGTGACATTAGGAAAGAATGAGACGGTTCGCAAAGCGCGCGGGCTTATGAAGAAACATAAGATTGGCGGTATTCCCATTGTAGAAGATGACAATACGCTCATCGGTATTGTGACGAACAGAGATTTGCGTTTTGAGCACTACGTGGATAAGAAGCTGAGTACTATTATGACGACCGAGAATCTCATCACGGCGCGTGAAGGTACTACTCTTGAAGAAGCGGAAAAGCTGCTGCAGGAACACAAAGTTGAGAAGCTACCTATTGTCGATGACAATATGAAGCTGGTGGGATTGATCACCTTTAAGGATATAGAGAAGAAGATGAACTTTCCCAATGCGTGCAAAGACGATATGGGACGTCTGCGTGTGGGAGCAGCCGTGGGAGTAACAGCGGATACGCTGGATCGCGTTGAGGCATTGGTTGATTCCGGTGTTGATGTAATTACCATTGATACCGCACACGGCCATTCGCAGGGGGTGTTGAATATGGTCAAAGAGGTTAAAAAGGAATATCCCGATCTGAATCTTATTGCCGGTAATATTGCTACTAAAGATGCTGCCAAAGCACTTGTTGATGCGGGTGCCGATATCCTTAAGGTAGGCGTTGGTCCGGGGTCTATTTGTACAACCCGTGTTGTTACCGGAGTGGGTGTGCCGCAGTTGAGCGCAGTGATGGAAGTTGCTGAATATGCCCATAATGCCGGCGTAAGTGTTATTGCAGATGGTGGTATTAAACAAACCGGTGATATTCCTAAGGCCTTGGCAGGCGGTGCACATGCAGTAATGATGGGATCCATGTTTGCCGGAGTTGATGAGGCACCGGGTGAGACGGTTATCTATGAGTCTCGCAAGTATAAGTCGTACCGTGGAATGGGAAGCCTGGGTGCGATGGAACAAGGTTCAAAAGATCGCTATTTCCAGGATGTTGAGGATAACATTAATAAGCTTGTACCAGAAGGTATTGAGGGACGAGTTCCATATAAAGGATATTTAAGTGAAGTGGTTCATCAGATGACCGGCGGGCTTCGTGCTGCTATGGGCTATTGTGGAGCGCCTGATATTGCCAGCCTTCAGCAGGCTGAGTTTGTTCAGATTTCTGCTGCAGCTTATAAAGAGAGTCATCCTCATACGGTAGAAATTACCAAGGAAGCCCCGAACTATTCAGTAAGCTAATTGCAAGGATTATTTACGGGCGTTGACGAGGATGCTTACTCCAATTACCAGAAAAATTAGGTGAGGGAGCGTTGCTGCCAGCATGGGATCAATTTCTCCCTGACCGCCGAATGGTTCAATCACTTTCATCATCACAAGGTATAGAAAGCTAACGGCCAGCCCGGCTGCGATGTAGAATCCTTTACCGCCTTCCCGTCGAACCGAAGCCAGGGCAAACCCGACGATAGTCACCACAATAATTGAAAAGGGATAGGCATATCGCCCGTAGAGCTGTACCTTTGGCAATTCTACACCGCCGGCGCCGCTTCGCTCGATGGATTGAATATAGTTTTGAGCTTCGGGATAGGTAAGTTGGTAGATGTCCGACGTTTTACGGGTTAGATCGCGCGGATAGATATTGAGTGTGGTATCCATAGAATCAATATGGACCTCAGAGTATCCCATCTCAGTAAAGGTTTGCTTTTGTACATTCTCGAGCTTCCAGTGTTGTTTTTCTTCCTGCCATATCATACGCTGGATAAACATTTTTTCACTTATGCTGTCGCCCTCAAAGTTTACAACATCTACGCGGTATCCGGTACCCTTATCGGGATTGAAATAATTTATTTTAAAGATGGAGTTTTCGGATTCCTGTCGAAAAATGCGATTAGTATCCACTTTATCCGATTTGCCAGACAGGTATTCTGATTCAAAAGCAATACGTTTTTCATTGGCATTAGGAATTACATAGGCGTCCAGATAACTCATCACCGCCGTCATCAAAAAGGCAAAAGCCAGATAGGGTAAAATAAGGCGATACAGACTTACGCCTGCTGCTTTTAATGCGGTAATTTCGAGGCGTTCAGCCATTTGGCCCGTCAAGTAGAGACAGGCAATGAATACGGCAACAGGTATAATCAAGCGGGCTATTTCCGGGATATAATTGAGATAATACACTCCAAATATTTGAGCGAACGTAGCTCCCTTATCAGTAAAATCTTCGCTGTTTTCTGAAAAATCGATGACAATAAAAATGAATATCAGCACCATCATCACAAATAATGTGATGCCCAACATCCTAAAAAAGATATAGCGATCAATTTTCTTAGTCACGATGCTTCCACAGTTTTGATAGTTTAAAAGGAGTACTAATACTTATTACCATAATAAGCCCTACGGCACCAAGTACAATATCTGACAGCCACATGCCGGTGAAGGGAGAAATAAACAGACGATCAGCCATTTTTTCGCCCTGAATAATGGAAATCCAGTAAAATGTTAAAAATACCGTACCAATAAGTGCTGCGTACCCAAGGTTTCCTTTCTTGGTATACATGCCAATGGGAGCACCAAGAAGAACAAATACAATACAAGCAATGGGGATAGAAAACTTTTTATGGATTTCAACCAGGTATTGTGCAATTTTTTCAAGTCGCCATTCTGTATCAGATACAACATCCTCGATAAAGGATTTGTAGTTACGCAGTTTCATCAGGCCAATATCGTGCAGACGTAGTTGTTCAGATTTTGATTCTAATTCTTGCAATACCAAGTAATTACTTTCGTAAGGTAAGTCTGTCGTATCTGTTTCTGACTGCTTTAATTCTGACTCCCTTTTATCTCCTGTATTTAGTCTCGAAAGGGTGGGGTAGATGTAGTTTTTATTTTTGATTATATGATTCTTTTGTTTTTCGATCTGATTATTCAGAGAATCAACAACACTACTCATTGCTTGAATATTCATTGTACGGTCATTCCGAGATCGATCAGCAGGGTTGGAGCGTGAGAAGGCTAAATCTGAGAGATCAAAACTGATGCGATAACGGTCAAAATGGGTTTCCTCAAAAACGTCAATGAGTTTTCCTTTTTGTCTGCGATCAAGTTTTCGAAGCACTGATCCATCATTCAGGAATAGGGTGAGCGTTTGTCCGCTTTGTTTGCTTGCGAGCCGTCCTTTTTCGGCTTTGATGTAAGCTTCTTTACGATTGCGGGTGGGGTGCTGATATATGGTGACATCGCGTAATGAATCAGATTCATTGGTAATTTCTTTGACCAAAAAGGTGTAGTTATCGATCCCATCGTAAAACTCATTTTCTTTGAGATCGAAGCCGGGTTTTTTAAGGCGGATATCGATAAAAAGGGACCGGGCTCGCTGATTGGCATCGGGTAAAATATCATTGGAAAACCACATAAGGAAAATGGAAAGCAGGATAGATGCAACCAGAACGGGATTAATAACATGGATAGGATTGATCCCTGCTGCGCGAATAGCTGTTAGCTCATTTAATTCCGTTATTTTCCCATAAGCCATAAGCGAAGCAACCAGTACGGCCATTGGCACGGCAAGTACGACCATCGACGCCAGGTTCGTAATAATAAGCTCCAAAATAACTCCTAACGGCAATCCTTTGCCGATAAGCAGATCAATATAAAGGATCAGAAATTGCATAAGCAGCAAGAACATCAGCGTACAGAAACAGAAGATGAAGGGGCCGATATGCCGCTTAAGAATATCTAATTGTAATTTATTGGGTAGTAATCGCATATTGTTGATTGATTTGGAACCCTAAAATTAGGTCTATATGGGTTCTTTACAAAATGGATATTTATTATGACTACAGACCCAGAGTTTGTACTTTTATGAAAAGCAGGAATCCATTATAATTCTGCTGAGTGCATGGGGACATAATCATTTCAAGAAAAATAAAAGGAGCTGTATATAGAGAATCGCTACCATAGATTTGCTGATTGAAATAATATGTAAATATATTCTACAACGGTTTCGTGCAGCTCAAAGCATTTAACTTTTCAACGTTCGTTTTACTTACTTGCTTGGCAGCTATGGTGGCAAGTCCCGAGCAGAGTATGGGACAGGTCGGTCAGGACTCACTTCGAATAACGCCTGCCCAATCCGACACATTGCCCCGTTTGTATAAAGTTCCCCCCATTTCGTATCCCTTTCCGGATGATCGACCCAAGCTGTTTTACATACAACTCCCCCAAGAAGAAACGTATGTACAGCGCGATTCACTGGGTGCATATCACAGTCAGAGGTTGCTGTATGAAATGCCTATGGCTTCCAGTTTCCGGACGAGTTTTGAGCAGTATGCAGAAAAGTCGAAGCAACGCCATCTAAAGGATAACTGGCAGATGCTTGTTCAAGAGCAACAAGCAGAAGATCAGCGCCGGCAGGGGTTGCTTGACTTTAATCTTGATATTCCCGGTGGAGAGGAATCTGCGTTTACAACTATCTTTGGCAAGCCGGAAGTTAATCTGAGTATTAACGGAACGGCTAATATGAATGTGGGAGCTTCTATTCAAAAGACTGAAAACCCTGAAATACCGGAAGATCAACGCCGTCAGATAGATCCAACCTTTGAACAAAGCTTAAAGCTGAACATTCAGGGTACGATTGGGGATAAGCTTTCTATTCAAACCGATTGGGATACCGAGCGTGACTTTGACTTTATGAACCGCCTAAACATTGTTTATGATGGTTACGAGGATGAGATCTTACAGCGCCTGGAGTTGGGAAACGTTTCTATGCAAACAGGAAACTCGCTGATTCGGGGTGGTAGTGCTCTTTTTGGTGTTAAGTCTGTAGCTCAAATTGGGTCGCTGAAATTAACGTCAGTACTTTCTCAGCAGGAGGGAGATAGCAAAACAGAAACAATAACGGGTGGGGCTCAGGAGCAGGAGATTTCTATTCGTCCGGGAGATTACGAATCTGATAGACACTTTTTTCTGGATTTCTTTACCCGCCAGGAGTTCGAAGAAAATGTTTCCAATCCACAGCAGCAGGGGCAGGCATTACAGTTAACGGAGATTAATGTCTGGTTGCTTCGTGAGTCCTCACAATCACAGGAGGGAGAACGACAGGCGATTGCATTGGGAGACTTGGGGGTGGTACAAAATCCTGACAGCTCATTTTCACCCCCTGATGAGGATCAAGATATATTTAATGAGTCGACATTGGATCAATATCGTGATCCTTCTCAAGGGGTTTCTGCAGAAAGTTTTGGGGTTGAATCCACGTCATTTGTTGAAGGGTATTTTGTTCCCCTCCAGGAAGGGGCGGATTATAGTTTGGACCGGAATCTGGGTTATATATCTATAAAACGGAATTTGGGTTCGCGTCAGGCATTGGCTGTTTCTTTTAAGTATCGGGATTCCCAGACCGGTGAAACTATAAGTGTGGGGGATGTGAGTCAGGGCGGTAATGAACGTATTTATTTGAAGTTATTACGTCCGCAAACGGTGACGACCTCAAATATTTTGTGGGATTTGATGATGAAGAATGTGTACTCACTCGGAGCCAATAATTTGACGCAAGAAGGCTTAGATCTGGATATTAAATATACTGAACAAAATGTGCCGAGCAGCTCGCTGCCACAGCGTGATCAAATTTTACTGCAAGATTTGGGACTTGACCGGGTTGACCGACAGGGAGCGTTGAATCCTGATAATAAAATTGATTTTAGTACCACAGTACTGGAACCCTCTACCGGTACCCTTGTTTTTCCTTATCTGGAACCCTTTGGATCGCGCATTGAGCAATTACTTACAGAATCTGGGACTCCTCCTGACCGTGTCAGTGACCTCACCTTTGATGAGCTGTACAATGAGAAAAAGGTGAATGCGAACCAAAGCTCAAAAAATAGCTTTTATCGCATTCAGGGAAGTTCAAAGGGAAGTATTTCTTCCAGTTATTCGCTGGGATATTCATTGGTTGAAGGATCAGTAAAAGTTTTTGCTAACGGGCGTGAATTACAGGAAGGTACTGATTACGCTGTCGATTATTCGATCGGGAGTATCACAATTTTAAATGATCAATATCTTCGTCGTGGACAGGAAATTAAAATTGAGTACGAAAATAATCAGCTTACACAGATAGGAAAGAAAAGCTTTACCGGGCTAAGGGCTGAATATGAGTTTACGGATAATATATCGCTGGGAAGCACCTATTTTAACCTCAAAGAGCGTCCGCTACAGGATAAAATTCGTATTGGTGATGAGCCGGTAAATAACTCGGTTGTGGGGGTTGATGCTAATGCTCATTTTGACACTCCCTGGGTTACACGATTGATTGATCAGGTTCCTCTGTTACAAACTAAAGAAAGTTCAAGCTTAACAATAAGTGGAGAGTTTGCCCATCTACGTCCGGGGGTTTCTCAAACGAGTGCGGTAAGTGATGCAATTGAAAACGATCGTTTATTTGAAGATGAAGAAAACGGTCTTTCCTTTATTGATGATTTTGAAGGTTCAGATATCGGGTTGAGCTTTATGAATCCCACTCGGTGGAATCTTGCAGCTGCACCTGCGGCCGTACCGGGCTATGGTCCGGATGAGGTGTTTTTTGAAGATAATCCACCGGATAATCCATCCACAAATATTGCCGATAAAATTGCTCGATCTGATCTTCGAGGGACTTTTTCCTGGTATAGTATTCCACAAAATATCGACCAAATTTTGGGTGGAGTTGATTTTACACCTGAAACACAGCAGGTAAAGGTAACAGATGTTTTTCCTAATCGGGATGTGCTAACCGAGGAGAATTTTATCAGTACGTTAGATGTCTATTTTGATCCTACAAAGCGGGGCCCATATAATTACAACGAAAATCTACGAACACTGTTGGAAGATGAACCTGAGCGCACTTGGAGTGGGATGACCACTACACTGCCTTCGGGTCAGGAAGATCTTACGCAGAATAACATTGAGTTTCTCGAATTTTGGATGCAGACGGTATTACCTAACGGGCAGTCACCAACTGCACAAGATCTTCAGGATTATGAGGGTAAGATTTATATCGATATAGGAGTTGTTTCGGAGGATGTCATCCCCAATTTCAAAACCAATACCGAAGATGGATTGGTTCGACGCCCTCAGGATTTACAGGAAGATAATATCAGTGGGCAGTCACGGTCGTATATTCCTACTCCGCTACCGGCTCCGGAGGGACAGTTTTCAAATGATACGCGTGAACTGTCGGATGTAGGGCTTGATGGTGCACCGAACGAAGGTGGCATTGATAATAAAAATGAGCAAAATCTGTTTTCGGATTTTCTTGAAGCGATGGCTTCAGAATATGGTGCTGGAACGGAGCGATATCAGGAGATTGAAGAAGATCCATCCAATGACGACTATGTTTATTACGGAGAAAGTCAGGCCGGAAATGGTGATCTTCAGGAGCGATTTTTTCGCATGTATGGCTATCACGATGGCAATACCCCGCCAAACGAGGGGGAAAAAAGAGCTGTAACAAACAAGCCGGATACTGAGGGGCTTATTACTCCATCTATTGTTGAGCAGAATAATGCCTATTTCCAGTATGAAATTGACTGGAATCCCGCTGATTTTTCGGAATTAGAACCCGGATCGGAGGGGACCTTTATTGTGGATAAAGTAGACGGTCCAAATCAGGAAGACCGGTGGTACCAAGTACGACTGCCATTGGAAGAGTGGGTACGCAAAGTGGGTGGTATCGAAAACTTTCAGAATATCTCGTATATCAGGGTTTGGCTGTCAGGATATGAAAAACCATTTACCCTGCGTTTTGCTACCTTTGAGCTGGTAGGGAGCCAGTGGCGTCCCGCCGAAAATGTAGATCAGCAACAGGGTACAACACAGGGTGAGTTCAATATTTCATCCGTAAATATTGAGGAGAACAGCCAGCGGCGTCCGATTCCATATCGCCAGCCAGAGGGAGCAATTCGAGCGGTTAATCGCGACCGACAGCGGCAGACTATTGCCAATGAGCAATCGATAACGATGAATGTGGAAAATCTGGGTCCGGGCGAGCTGAAAATGATGAAGCGGGTATATCCCGGGGGATTGAATATGATTAACTACTCTAACGTGCGAATGTTTGTGCACGGTGAGGGATATGATAATCGTAGTGATGCGGAACTGGTTGTACGCTTTGGTACCGATCTGACCAATAACTATTATGAGTATCGCCAGCCCATTTCACCGTCCGATCCAAATTATCCGTACAGCACTAAACAGTTGAGTGAAATGAGTGAAGCTGAACGTGAAATGGAGGCCGAGGAAGTCTGGCTCTATGAAGAAAACAGCATGAATATTTTGATGCGGGCGTTTAATGAATTAAAACAACTGCGTGATCAGCAAGGCGTTGAAGGGAATACAGTGTTTGAACGTGGTGATTTACTTAAGAATGCACCGCCTGGGGCGGTAATTGGGATAAAAGGAAATCCATCGTTGGACCGGGTTGGTGAAATTGGTATGGGGATCCAAAATCCCTTTGATCCCCAAAATCCGGATGAGGGAGGAATTGCCTCTTTGGATGGACAATTTTGGTTCAATGAGTTGCGCGTGTCGGGTTTTGATAATAAATCGGGTTGGGCAGCCAATGCCAAGGCGGAGATGAAATTAGCGGATTTTGCCACGGTTAATGCAAATTTTAACAGAGAAACGGATGGTTTTGGAGCACTTAATTCTCGATTGGGACAGCGCCGCATGTCTAATGTGCAGGCATATGATCTGAACTCAACGGTGAATATGCATAAGTTTATACCAGACCGCTTTGGCTGGAATATTCCGGTATCACTTTCCACACGTCGATCTTCGTCCACTCCTCGATACTTGCCGAACCAGGGTGATGTCCGTCTCTCGGAATTTGAAAATGCTGTGGAAGCCCGTGACGATATTTCTGATGCTCAGAAACAACAAATTATTGATCAGCGTATTCGAGAAAGCCAGACAGTAACCGAAAGTTATTCTATAAATGTGTCGAATCTGTCTAAGTCGAGATCCCAATCAAGTCTGACCGAATATACACTCGATAATACAACCATAAATTATGTTTACAACGTTACGGAACGAAGAAATCCACAGTATCAACAACAGGATAACTGGAATTACAGTGGTTCGGTGCGTTACAATTATAGCTTTCCTCAAACAAAGGTATTCAGACCATTGGGGTTTCTTGGAGAGGTGCCTTTGTTACATCCTTTAGCCGGGATACAGCTGGGGTATACGCCGGCTTCTATTAATGCTTCGATGGGCATGGATCGGGAATATGACGAACAGCTTCGACGAGTGGTCGATCCCAATGTAGAAAATGCACTGCAACAATCGCATAGCTTTACATACGATACCGAATTCGGCTTTGGGTATAACATTACGCCGAGTATTAAAACTACTTTTCGCTCTCTTACGGTGTTTGATTTGTCAAGAGCAGGGATTGATGAGGCCGGCCCGGGTAATATCATGGCTGATTCTACCCAATATTCCGTGCGTCCCACATTTGATGTGCTCAATGATCTCATTTTTGATAGCCTGTCATCCAGGCGTAGTAATTATCAAGAGTCGTATACGGCCGGCTGGCAGCCCAAGTTGAACAAGGTGAGTGGATTGGACTGGATTAACTATTCAGCTAATTACAGTGGGGGATATCAGTGGAGGAATAGTCCCCGCGGATCAGCTTTAGGGGCCAATGTATCAAATAACTTTTCACTGAACCAGACGCTGGATTTCAATATCAGAAGTTTGCTTAGCGGCATGGAATGGTATCGGAATCTACAAGACAATGGGAGAGGGAATAATATTTCTTCGGCTGATACTACTGGGGCATTGACTGAAGATCAACTGGGTAAAACACTTGGTATTATTGGGAAAAAAGCAGTGGGAGCGATATTGAGCATCCAGTCGATGGACTTCTCATTTAATATTTCGCAGAGTTCGCTTCAACGTGGATATGCCGGCACATCACCCCTATATGATATGTTTGGGCGAAGCAGCGGAGAATATTCCCCGCCGTTTTCGTATCGTACAGGTTTTGCAAACGAAATCGGGCTTGATCGGCTTATTAATAACCCGAGTGAAACCTCGTCATTACAGTTGCCATCAAATCATAATTTAACAGATGATATTACCGTGCGATCGCGGTTGCAACCATTTAAGAATTTAACCATAGATTTGTCATGGAACTCGAAGTGGAATGAAACCAATACCAAGTCAATTACTATTGATCCCAATCAAAACCGTAGTACGGTACGTTCGCAGAATGGTTCTATATCTTCAAGTATTTGGGCTTTTGGCAGTGGTTATGAAGCATTTTTTAAGAAACAGTTAAGGACTGCTTTTAACGATATCGGGGACAATACTGTTATTACTGATTCTACCGGTAATGGGGATGGACAAACAGTGTTGGGTCGAACTGCACTCCAGGAAGATTTCAGACAGTCATATCTTATCTTTAACCGGGGAGCTATAGGTGATCGTAGTTTTACCCCCTTCCCATTACCCGGATGGCGTATCACCTGGACAGGATTGGAAGAGTTTATTCCTCTTTTTGGAGATCTAATGTCTCGAGCATCGATATCGCATAATTATAGCGGTACATACCGTCTGGGATGGGTTTATAATGCCGATCAAAGCTTGCTGCCCGACATTTCTTTGGGAGCTTACTCAGTGACCAATCGTCGGCCCGAGTTTGAACCCAACAGTATTAATATTGAGAAACGATTTAGCCCGTTGGTGGGGTTAAACTTGACGTGGGAATCAAATTTGCGAACCAATATACAATATGAACAGAGTAAGGTGACGAGTTTAGCACTATCAAACTCTACAGTGATTGAACGGATTTCCAAGGGACTAAAACTAACCTTTGCCTATACTATTCGTGATTTTAAAATCCCGTTTTTCAAGCGGTTGGATAATGCTGTAGATATCACGCTTAATGGAAGCTATATCGAAGATGAGGAAAAGAAATTTGAGCTCGACTCCGATCTTGATGAGGCATTAGCTGCCGGACCGAATGATATTATCAAGGATCCTAACCGGGCTGAGTTTTCAAGCACGGTCACCGGTGGACAGGCACGAATTAATGGGTCAGCAGTTATTGGATACCAGTTTTCACAGATGATACAGGCAAACTTTGAGTACAACTACAACAGGTTGATCCCAAAAACATCAGGAGTCTACGGCCGTACTGATCATGACATCCGATTTAATATCGTGGTATCAATTCGATCGAATTAAGTAGATAAAGATCTTTTGAACTTACTAACATATCTGGAGTGTTCTATATAACAGTTTAGGTCGAATCTCTTTTCTTGCCCAAAAAGGAAACCCCGATCCCAAATATTGATAAAGCTATCATCAAATAGGGCAACCAATCCCCGAAGCGAGTGTAGAATGTTTGGGATGTGAGTACAGGTACATCATAGTTAAAAGCAGTGGTTTTCCAGTAGGGTGTTTTTACTTTTACGGAGCCATCCGGTGCGATGATGCCTGAAATACCGTTATTGGCGCTACGCACTATCCAGCGGTCAAACTCAATGGCACGCAGTCGTGCATAGGCAAAGTGCTGCTCGTGTCCGCTGGTGTTACCCCACCACCCATCATTGGTGATAATCGTAAGATAGCCGGCTCCATTGCGCACGTAGTTGAGAATCCAGTTGGGGAATACTGAGTCGTAGCAAATTAACGCCGGCGTTTCTGTTCCATTGACTGAAAACTGATCGGGGTGATGCCCTTTACCATATCCCTGAATTTGATTCCAGTCTACCCATCCGAAAAAATCAATGGTGTTTAAAAAGTGAACAAAAGGAATACGTTCTACGATGGGCACCAAGTTGTGTTTGCGGTACGCCTCCATCTGTTTACTGGGATAGAAGCCGAGGGCTGCATTGAAGGGCAGGTACGCCCCACGCTGGTCTTCGTAAGTTAGGGGCGGGATATCGTTTTCATAAAATTCAAAAAAAGTAGCCCCGGTAATAAGCGTGGCATCTGATGTTTTAGCGTAACTACGTAAACGTTTTTTTGTCCGATCCGAAAATTCTCGATAACCATTAATGTTTAAAATTTGATTCTGTACGGCATTTTCCGGCCAGACAATAAGGTGGGTATTTTTGGTAATTACAGAATCCGTAAGGGATAGAAGGTGATTATTGGCTTGTTGAGCACTGTTAAACCCGCCGTTGGGTTTGTAGGAGTCGAAATTAGGTTGAACCACCACCACTTCATGGTTTTTTTCGAAGCCGGTTTGACTTCCAAAAGAGGAAATGAAAATGGACCAAACAGGAAATATCAGGAGTATTGAAACGACTGCAAATTTTGTAGTTCGTCTGGGTTTTTGCAAGTACTGGTAGGCTAACGCTGTGGTAAGGATCACCCAGAATGAGATGCCCCAATAGCCGGTTACAGAAATGTATTGAACTAGTTGCGGTACATTAGCCCATGCATTTCCCACCGCCAGCCACGGCCAGGCCAAATCCCAGAGATGATGCAGATATTCGTAACTGAGCCAGAAAGCTGTTTGAAGCAGGGCGATGAGCCACGGAACAAAATTCTGCTGTTGTACTTTATACTGAAGCATCACAGGAATAGTCATTACTGCAGCATTAGCAAGAATGGCCGCCACTCCGCCGGCTACAGTCGCCATCACCAGCCAATAGGTGGTAATAATATTCCAAATGAGGAAGGCCGGATAAACTTTGTAGGCTGCTTCTCGGGCAGAATTAGATAGATCAATAATACGAAAAATGAACAGGAATGCCGGGAAGACGAGAAAAGGTAATGGAATGGGGGGATAACTTAGGCCCAACAGCACTCCCACGGTTATTGATAACAGCCACTGATTATCCCAGAAATGTTGCATTGCGTTTTTCATTCGCTGTAATCTTTTGAGGCAATAATAACGACTATTTCTCCTTTTATATCATCTCGCAGCTGAAATGTATCATGCACCGATTTAATTGATCCGCGTACAACTTCCTCAAATTTTTTGGTGAGTTCTCGACAGACCGCGATCATACGTTGGTCGCCCATATATTTCCGTAGTTCCTCGAGCAGTTTGATCAAACGGTGAGGGCTTTCGTATAGAACAATGCTGCGTTGTTCGTCTACCAACTGTTTAAGTTGCTTTTGGCGACCCTTTTTTTGAGGTAGAAATCCTTCGAATACATATTTATCGCATGGCAATCCGCTGGCAACCAAGGCAGTTGTGGCGGCATCAGGGCCGGGAATTACGGACACCGAATGTCCTGCTTGGTGAGCAGCACGAACGGCCAAAAATCCCGGATCGGAAATACCCGGCATTCCGGCATCTGAAATGATAGCTACATTTTGTCGGGCATCTAAAATATTAAGCAGATGCTCTACCTTTTGATGCTCGTTATGTGCATGAAAGGCAAAGGTAGTAGTATTTATCCCGAGTTTTTTCAGCAATACGCCCGAGGTACGCGTGTCTTCACAGGCGATATATGAAACTGATTTAAGTGTTTCGATAGCCCTTTCGGAGATATCATCGAGATTTCCAATGGGCGTTGCAACTATATAGAGGGTGCTCAACAGTTGTCAGGGTTTTAGGTTTTCGAGGATAAAATCCCAACAAAAGTAACAAAAACTTATTAACTATTTCGACTCTTTATACTATTTAGACGGGCTGAAATTAAGGTGGAAAAAGGCTATACTTAGCTGCAGCAAAAAAATGAATGATGATGAAGGATTTTTGTGTTATCAACACTTTCAGAATTTATTAAATAAATAGCTATATAATATTATTATGGTAGATTTTAGTCCATCAGGTATTAATCATATTACCATTCGAGTAAACGATATTGAGCGCGCAGAAGAGTTTTACGGGGATATTTTGGGATTTGAGCTCCTCCGAAAAATGGGAAAGAGTATGGCGGTATATCAGGTTGGTGATGAGGATACGCTTGTACTGGTAGAAGCAGAAACAAGCTATGATCCGGAATCAAGGGATTACCGTGTAGATCATTTCGGGTTTTTCCTGGATTCAGAAGAAAAAGTTGACGAGATGGCGGAGTATTTCCGTGAAAATGAAGTATCAATTTTAAGTGGGCCGGCAAATCGCAAGAGGGGGCGATTTGTGTTTATTTCCGATCCTGACGGCAATATGCTGGAGTTTTTCTATGAAGAAAATGACTAATAATTTTAGTGTTGGTGCGTTAAAAATTGATGTGGGAAAGCTGACACTCTGAACCTTTCCTTTTATTGAGAAATAGAACTTCCGTAACTTTGTCAGCAGTTTTCGAGGTATATGGTGATGGCATGCTATTTGCAGCCTTGCACCCTAAAGAATATAAATAGAATTTAATTGTAAGATAGTTACACATGAGCGAATCCAAAGAGAAGGTAACAGATGAAGCAGCCGAAAATGAACAGCAGTCGGCTGAAGAACAAAACGAAGCTGAGGAGCTTTATTCTCAGTATGAAGATTTTGATGCAGAAGAGTTGCGTGAGTTGCTTGTAGCACGTGATCAAAAAGTACAGGAATTAGAAAAAGAATTAGCCGAAACGAAGGATAACCACTTGCGAAAGGCTGCAGAGTTGGAAAATTATCGCAAGCGCGTACAACGGGAGCGCTCCCAAGTGTATGAAACGGCCAAAGCAAATGCGCTTGAAGATTTTCTGGAGATTAATGACGACCTGCAGCGTACGCTCAAAGCAGCTGAAGAGCTCGAGGTTAATGACACCCTGATGGATGGTGTAAACCTTGTAGCCAGTAAATTTAAAGAAGTACTCAATAAATATGGAGTGGAGCGTATTGATCAGGAAGGCGTTCCGTTTGATGTAGATCTGCACGACGCTATGATGAGACAAAAGCCTAACGATGACAGCATTGGCAGTGATGTCGTTCTCAACGTTGTCGAGAGTGGTTATCGTATGGGCGATCGTACCATCCGTCATGCAAAAGTAATTGTAAGCGAATAAAATTTATAAGGTTAGTTAGTTTTTTAATACATGTCTAAACTTGACTATTACGACGTACTCGGCGTAAGCAAAGATGCATCTGAAGATGAAATTAAAAAGGCCTACCGCAAGAAAGCGATGAAGTTTCATCCGGATCGCAATTCTGATGATCCGGAAGCCGAGCGAAAATTTAAGGAAGCTTCGGAAGCCTACGAGGTGTTGGGAGATGAACAAAAGCGTCAGCGTTATGACCAATTTGGCCATCGTGGTGTAAACGGCGGTGGATTTGGAGGCGGTGCCGCCGGGTTCGAAGATATTGGCTTTGAGGATATTTTTAGTCGCTTTAGCGATATTTTTGGCGGTGATTTCGGCGGCGGACGTAGTCGTTCGCGCGGACGTCGTTCCTCGGGGCAGCCCGGTTCGGATATGAAGTTGCGGATTGAGCTCTCCCTTGAAGAAATTGCCTTTGGTACCGAGAAGAAGCTAAAGGTGAAAAAGCAGATCAAATGTGATGAGTGTAATGGGACCGGTGCAGAATCAGAAGAGGATTTTGAGATGTGCGGGACCTGCAATGGAACCGGCGAAGTTCGACAGGTTCGCAAAACGATGCTTGGCCAAATGGTAAATGTACAGCCGTGTCCCGAATGCCGTGGCGAAGGTCGTATTATCCGCAATAAGTGCTCGAAATGTAATGGAGAAGGTCGATATAAAGGAGAAAAAACTGTAAAAGTGAATGTTCCATCCGGGGTATCCGAAGGTAATTATATAACCCTTCGTGGAAAAGGAAATGCCGGTAAACGTGGCGGAGAAGCAGGATCGCTGGTTGTATTGATCGAGGAGAAAGAGCATGAGCATTTTGAGCGAGACGGCAATGATATTTATTACGACTTAGTTCTGAGTGTGCCTGATGCTGTTTTGGGTACCGAAGTAGAGGTGCCGACGCTAAAAGGAAAGGCAAAAATAAATATTGAACCGGGTATACAGCCGGGCAAGTTATTACGGATGAGTGAAAAAGGCATTCGCGGACTTAATCGCTCAGGAACCGGTGATCAATATGTTAGAGTAAATGTTTACATTCCGAAAGATCTTTCCGATGAAGAGCGTGAACACGTTGAAGCCCTGAGAGGAAATGAGCATTTCAAGGCCTCAAATAAAGAAGATGATGGAAAAGGATTCTTTTCTAAAATAAAAGATGTGTTTACATAGTAGTGGGAATATGTAGTGAGTGGTGAGTATTGAGCAGTAGGGTAAAACCTACGAAGATACTACCTTACATGATTACTGTTTCACTGCTGATGGACTGATTTCTTTTTCATCCATTTATCAAATGCCTTCGCAAACCGCTTTGGGGATTCCGGGTCCATGTTGAAATAGAGTGAAGGTTCGATGAGTTCGAGCTCCATCAGTGCAAAGCTGTCATTATCAGTACGAACATAATCGGCGCGTGTATAGAGGGGTTCGGGTTCAATCATATCACGCATAGTACGGGCAACATTTAGTAGATCGTCTTCCGGTTCAACTAAGGTTAACCTACCTCCATGCTCTTCTTGTACACGAAAGTCATTTGTTTTGGGAGTCTTGAGAATGGTATGACTGTAGGTGTCTCCAAAAAAGAAAACTGAAAACTCGCCTTCAGCAGTGATATTCTCCATAAATGGCTGCACTAAAAAGGGGCGATTTTTGAAAGTAGATTTCAGATCATCAATAAAAATGTCATAATTCGATTTGTGAATTCGAAACGTATCATCCGCTCCGGCACTGATGGTCGGTTTGATAACAATCTCCTCTGACTTTAAATCAGAAAAAATAGCAGGAAACAGATCGGCATTAAAAGTTTTATGCCACCGGCTTGGGACGATCTCGACACCGTGAGATTCCAGGTCTCGCAGGTACGTTTTGTCAATATTCCATTTGACGATTTCAAGGCTGTTTTCGAGCAGGGCATCTGATTGTTCGATCTCAGATAGTACTTCCAAAAAAGCTTTGGGGTTCTTTTGATAATCCCACGGGCTGCGAATAATCACGGCATCAAAGTGATTCCAATCTACATCATTCTTGCGCCAGGAAACCTCCTCGGCTTGCCATCCTAACTCTTTTAGCGGCTCAAAAAGCAGATGATCATAGACTACAAACTCATCGAGATCGTCCATTGAAAGAAATGCGCATGTTTTCATCGTCACTCATGTAATACTATCATTAAAATTTGCGCTAAAGATATTGTTCGCTCCCAACAGTACCAAGTTGATTTTTATTTAACTGCTTCTATAAACAAAAACTTCCAGTAGCGCCAGTTCCAGCAATGTGATTCTCGCACATTATAACTTTTATCAGATATCATTTGCTGTAACTCATGCAGCGATCGCGTATTTATATATTCCGAGCTTGACCATCGTATTAAGGTATTGACTATTCTGAAGAATCCATCTCTATTCCAATCCAGGATAAAGAGTTTTCCACCCGGTTTCAGGAGTCTGTAAAACTGATCTATAACTTGCTCCTGATGTTCATAAAAGTGAAAGGAATTTAAGCAGATGATTTTACTAAAGTAATTCTGCGGGTAGGAGAGGTCTTGAATCTTTTGATTCTCAAAAATAATTGAGGGATTGCCGGATAGCCGTTGGCGTGCAATTCCAAGCATTTTCTCAGAAGGATCATTAATTACAAAATGCTTGAAGGTACTATCTTGGGCGATAAGTTTTTTGACGAGTAATCCCGTGCCTCCGCTGGGATCTAATATGATATCTGATTGTGTTACTTCGATATATGTTAGGAGCTTTTGGTGGGTATGTTGGAGATACTTTTCCCATTTTTGCTCATACTTTTCTGTCTTATTATTATACCGGGTTATGATTGAGTCGGCCAATGTAATTTACTTTTTTATCAATCGTGATGAATTAAGCAATATGCCGACATCGGGCAGTGACTGTGCTGCAGCAGCTAAAACGGGAGGGAGGATGCCGAATGCTGCGAGAGAAAGTCCCACTAAATTATAGGCGGTCGTAAATCCAAAATTCCATTTGATAATGTTCATCGTTTTGTTGGCAGATGTAAAAAGGTCGGGCACAAGATTCCAGTCATCGCGCATCAGGGTAATATCTGCGGTTTCGATAGCCACATCTGTGCCGGTGGTCCCCATGGCAATACCTACATCGGCCTGAGCAAGGGCAGGGGCATCATTGACGCCATCACCAATCATCACCACGGTTTGATCGTCAGACTGATAATGTTTGACGATATCAATTTTGTCTTCAGGTAACAGTTCAGCTCTGAAATCAATGTTCAATTTATTTGCTAAATGGCGAGCCGTTTCGGTATTGTCTCCTGTTAGGAGTTCAACAGTATTAAACGAATGTTGTTTGCGAAGATTCTTTAGCGCAATATCTGCTTCAGAACGTTCTGTGTCTTGGGCCGCGAGTATTCCAATCGGCAGCCCATCTTTTTGCACAATGATAGCCGTTTTGCCTTCTGCTTTAATATTGTCGATGGTGGAGCGGATAACTTGCTTACCATTTTCAATCAGCCGCTCGTTGCCAACGGTTACGGTATAATCTTTAAACTTAGCCCGGACTCCATTTGCCGTTATTTCTTCAAAATTCTCAGGCTTGGAAAGGTTAAGATGCCGTTTCTGAGCGGCTTCAACGACGGCTTTTCCTAGGGGGTGATCGGAGTATTGCTCGGCACTGGCCGCCATGATGAGCAGTTCGCCCTCGGTGGTTCCGTTAAGCGTAATAATTTCCGAAATTTCAGGCCGGCCAAAAGTCAGCGTTCCAGTTTTATCAATCAGCAGGACATCGGCCCGGGCAAGGGCTTCGATATATTTTCCACCTTTAATGAGTACGCCGCGTTTAGCATTGGATCCCACCGAAGCCAGCAGGGCAACGGGCGTTGCAAGGGCAAATGCGCAGGCACAGGCCACTACCATGACAGCAACGGTTGCCATCAGGTCGCCGCTAATTAGGTAGGTCAATATGGCAATGGAAGTTACAACCGGTAAGTACCAGGCCGAAAATTTATCGGCATAACGCTGTACAGCACCTTTCCGAGATTCGGCTTCTTCCACCATGTTTATAATTTTGCCAAAGGTGGTATCACTTCCGATTGCTTCGGCTCGAAGGGTAAGAAATCCGCCCTGCGCAATGGTAGATGCAAAAACACTGGATCCTTCTGTCTTTTCGACGGGCATTGATTCACCGGTAATGGGAGATTCGTCAATGGTGGCTTGCCCGTCAATGACGGTTCCATCTACCGGTATTTTACCACCGGGACGTACTAAAATCTGATCTCCCTTTTTAACCTGATCTATGGGAATTTCTTTTTCGGAGCCGTCCCGCAACACGGTGGCAGTCTCTGGGGCAAGTTCTGTCAGCGAGCGAAGTGAATCCCGGGCTTTTTCGGTCGTATAGCTTTCGATATAATCACCGGTACGCATGAAAAATACCACAATACCGGCCGTAACCCATTCTCCGGCAGCCAAAGCCGTAAGTGATCCCAGTGCCATCAAAGCATGTGGGGTAACAAGTCCCTTTTTTGCGGCTACGATAACCTGTTTAAATACAGGATATCCCATTGAAAGTACAAGAACTGCTCCAGCCCAGAAAGGAACCCATTTTGTTAATGCCTGAAAAAGCCCCAGCCATTCACCGGCTATTACGACCAGCAAAATTACTCCGAAAACAAGTCCAAATAGTCGGAAAGATTTCTGGGCTTTTTCCTTGAGAGATTCGTTTTCCTCCTCAGGTTGATCTGTAGTATCATCAGGGACATGATAGCCTATGTCCTCAATGGCTTTTTTAAAAGCACTTAGGTCAGGAGAATCGGTTTTAGTCCGAATTTTTGCTTTCTCGGCGGAAAGAAAGACTTCTGCAGACTCTACTTCCTCAAGCTGTTCGAGCGCACTTTTTACATTGTTGGCACAGCCCGAGCAGTCCATGCCTTTAACACTGAGTTGTACTTCTTTCTTACTCATTTTTTTCTAATCCATTTGTTGAATTATATCGCGTGCAATCGTATACGCCTTTGGCGACTTCTGATAGAAGTTGTTCCGATTGCCGAAGAATCGTTGTTATGCGCTTATCACTGAGGCTGTAATAGATATAACGACCGTTCCGGTCTTTTTTTACCAGATCACAATCAGAAAGACAGCGTAAATGGTTAGACACATTCGGTTGAGAAAGACCGGTTATCTCTACTAATTCTCCTACACTTTTCTTTCCGTTGCGTAATACTTCAATAAGCATTAGCCGGGAGGGATCCGCAAAACCACGAAACAATTTTGCTTTTATTTGAATGGCTTGTTCATCGAGTAACGGTTGGTCAGTATCCATAATACTATCAATATATCATTATATAATAATATAAAATACAGATATCATGGGTAAATTAAAAATCCCGATCGATAGTTTAATGCCAACTAAGCAAAAAACCCCGAGAAGAATTTCGGGGTTTTTAAGAGACTCAACAAAAACTTATTGTTGGCTGCCGGCTTTCTGTTTAGGACGGGCTTTGTTCACTTTAATTGTACGACCCTTGATTTCGATGCCATTTAGGTCATCAATAGCAGCTTGAGCTTCGCTGTCATTTTTCATTTCTACGAATCCAAATCCTTTTGAACGGCCGGTTTCCCGGTCCTTAATTACCTTGGCAGAAGTTACATTGCCAAATTTCTCAAATACTTCCATTAATTCTTGATCTGAAACCTTAAATGATAGGTTTCCTACGTAAATATTCATTCGTCTAATACCGGTTTATTTTAGTTGATATAGGAATCGAAACGCCTCCTACAAATACGATATTACGACGTTTTTTAATAGAAAAGAAATTAATTTTTGATGGGGAAACGGATCAAAATTCTTTAGAATTTCCGTGGTTTATTTAGTGAAGGTTTTAATACCTATAGCCTTTTGGACATATAAAGGTGATCTCGATACTCACCATCGAAATGGAGGGCATCCGGTATACGTCCACTTTCGCTGAACCCAAACTTTTTGAGGAGTGCTACACTGGGTTTATTACCGCTTACTAAAATGGCCACGGCAATTCGGTAGTTTGCCACTTTGCAAAATGTAAGGCCATATTTCATCAGCTCAGAGGCAACACCTCGGTTGTGATGATCATAATCCACATAGTAACTAATTTCAACAACCTCATTTAGTGCTTGTCGCTCAGCCCGGTAGGGGGAGATAGAAAGCCATCCAAGCACGGTATCGTTATCCAAATAAACAAAAACAGGGTGGGTATCTTTGGGATGATTATTAAGCCATTGCCTGCGTTTGTTCAGAGAAACTGGCTCAGTGTGAGCGGTGCGTAATCCATCTCTTACCGCCTGATTATAGATATTATTTATACTTTTAAGATGTTCAGGCTTGGCCCGGCTAATCATTACTCAAGAAGTAAAGTGGATACACAACTACGAGTTAACTTTTGATTTCTTTTTGCCGACTTGCTCTTGCTGTCGTTTTTCGCAGGCTTCGGTATCTTGGCAAGTACCAAAAAAGTGGAGTGAATGGCCTGAGATATCAAACTTGTGGATTTTCTCCATCATCGTTTTGATCTCCTGAATACGTGGGTCACAAAATTCTAAAACTTTGCCACATTTTTTACAGATGATATGATCGTGTTGTTGATAGGCATACGCACGCTCGTAATAGTACTGGTTTTCACCGAACTGTTGTCGCTGAACCAATCCGCATTCTACCAAAAGATCAAGGGTATTATATACTGTTGCTCTGGAGACACGGGTACCGCCTTCTTTCATATTGAAGAAGATATCATCGGCATCAAAGTGACCGTCGGCCCGGTAAATTTCTTCGAGAACCATAAAGCGCTCGGGGGTCTGCCGTTGATTGTGCTCCTTTAGATATGAGCTGAATATTTCTTTAACTAAGTCAATTGTTTCTTCACTTGCCGGATGTGCCATAACATCAATTTTTCTTTTAATATAAGGATTTGGGATACCTAAAAAAATTCAATCACTACACCTGTAACTAGCAATAATAACGAGAAATATTGGCATGTGCTGAATTTTCGATTCAGAATGTTATATTCGAGCAGTATAAATAGATTGTGATTGATGGTTTAACAGTAATTAACTCTTGATTATGCCCACAGTTGTAGCTTTTGAAACATTAACGGATCTGTTTCTGAATTTATCCAAAAAATACAAAGGGACCGATAAAACGGCTTTTGCCCGCAAGCCCAAGACGGATGAACCCTACGAAACAATAAACTGGGACCAAGTTCATGAAGATGCCCACACGTTGGCGGCTTATATGATAAAACATGGCATTGAAGCCGGTGATCGTGTGGCTATCCTTAGTGAAAACCGGTATGAGTGGGCTGTGGTGGATTTAGCAATGCACCTGATTGGGGCAGTAAATGTATCGCTGTACACATCGCTGCCACCCAAGCAGTGTGAGTATATCTTGAAGAACTCAGAGGCAGAAATGTTTTTTGTCTCTACGGGCATACAACTTAAGAAAGCGCGTGAAGTATTTGATAACTGTGAGCATTTAAATCGTGTTATTGCTTTTGACGAACCTAATATTTCCAGTTATTTGGACGATGCATATGTTTCTCTTTTTGATGAGGTAATGACTGAGGGAGCCAAGGAATTGCCAAAAGTCCAAGATGAAATAGATCGAAGAAGTAAGGCTATAGAGCCTGAAGACCTGGCTACGCTTATTTATACCTCAGGTACAACGGGTAAGCCCAAGGGAGCCATGCTTACACACCGAAATATTGTGAGTAATATTAAGGCAGCGCACCAACGCATTGACATTATGGAAACGGATCGTTGCCTGTCGTTTTTACCCCTTTGTCACTCCTTTGAACGAACGGCCGGTTATTATGCAATGATGGCGGGCGGTGCGGAGATCTATTACGCTGAAAGTGTAGATACAGTGGCGAAAAATATGACAGAGGCCCATCCAACAATAATAATGAGTGTGCCGCGACTCTTCGAGAAGATTTACAATCTTGTTTCCAAAAGTGTAGAAGAGGGCAGTGCTGTTAAACAGAAAATTTTTGATTGGGCCCAGAAAGTAGGTCGCAAATATGCTGATGGAGAGCGTGGTTTGGTTTCAATGCAGAAGAAACTGGCCGATAAACTGGTTTTTGATAAGTTGAAAGAGCGCACTGGTGGACGTATTCGCTTTTTTGTTTCGGGTGGGGCTGCATTACCGGCCGAGATTGGCCATTTCTTTATGGGAGCAGGACTTCACATTATTGAGGGTTACGGACTAACTGAAACATCGCCTGTTATGTGTTGCAATACTTATGGTGACGAGAAGATGGGAACTGTCGGTAAGGTGTTGCCGGGTGTTACGGTCGCTATTCAGCGATTGGAGGACAGTAAAATTATTGCTGAGATCAGCGGTGAAAATTATCCAACCGATCACAATTCCGAGCAGGGTGAGATTCTTTGTAAAGGACCTAATGTGATGAAAGGATACTGGAAAAATGATGAGGCCACCCGTGAAATGATTGATGATGATGGGTATCTACATACCGGAGATGTAGGAAAGTTTGTGGATGGAAAACTTCAGATTACTGACCGGATCAAGCATATGATTGTAAATGCAGGAGGTAAAAATATTTACCCGGGACCGATTGAGGATCTTTTTAAAACCAGCAAATGGATTGATCAGCTGGTAGTCGTCGGGGAACGTCAGCCCTATATGGCGGCCTTAATAGTACCGGATTTCGAGGCACTTGAGGAACATGCCGAGGAAGAAGGGATTGAATATGATTCTATTGAAGATCTGATCCAAAAAGATGAGGTGCAGAAAATTTATAGCAAAGAAGTCCGGAGTCATTCTAAGGATTTGGCATCACACGAAAAGATCAGGGATTTCCGTATTGTACCGAATGAATTTACTGTTGAAACCGGAGAGCTTACGCCCACATTGAAAATTAAGCGCCGAATAGTTGAGGATAAATACGGTCATCTGATTAATGATATTTTTTCCAACTAAAAGAAGTTCGAATGTTGTATGAACTCTTTCGGTGGATTCACATTCTTTCATATCTCATTTGGTTTGGAGCGTTTGCAGGAAGTCTGCTCTATGGCTTTAGAATATATCTGGCAAAAAGTCTTTCTACTACATACCAACTGATACAAACCGAGCGTCGGTTAGCAAAATGGGGCACCATTGTTGGCGCCGGAGGGATAATCATTTCAGGATGGGTACTTTCGAATATTCCTAAAGGTCCGCAATGGGGATGGTTTGATGTTCAGCTTTATCCCTGGCTGGCGTTGAAGCAACTTATTTTTGTAATCATTCTTGCTCTAATCATTTTCGATCTAAGAAGAAGTAAAAAACTTGTCCAGTGGATACAAGAAAATAAAGCTGATGATAGAGTTGAAGCTTTAAAAAAGTGGAGTGCTGCTTATTGCTGTTCGATAGTTGTATATATACTTGTGGTGATAAGCACGTTGTTAGGATGGTATAAACCGGGACTAACAAGCTTTGGTTAACCCATCAGTTGTGAAAAGGAAGGTGATTTAGGCATTCTTCGATGGTGTTTGCTGTTTTCAGCAATGTTCTATTATCCTCAGTGATAAACTGACTTTTTACTGCCTCGTCGATAAACTCGATCAGTTTGTCATAATACCCATCAATATTGAATATAATCACCGTCTTTTTGTGTATGCCAAGCTGCAACCAGGTAATGGCTTCCATCAGTTCTTCGAATGTACCAAATCCTCCGGGTAGGGCAATAAATGCATCTGAAAGTTCGGCCATCATTGCTTTTCGCTCGTGCATGGTATCGGTAATATGTAGGGCAGTGAGATTTTCGTGCGCCACCTCCATGTCATACAAGTGCTGGGGTATAACACCGTGGACTTGGCCTCCGCGCGAAAGTGTGGCATTGGCAATTTCATTCATTAGTCCCACCGATCCGCCACCATACACCAATCCTATTTTGTTAGATGCCAGGGCATGACCTAATGCCTTGGTTTGTGGAATAAAGGAGGAGTTATTTCCAGTTTTGGATCCGCAATAAACGCAGACTCTCTTTTTGAAACTCATACTTTTGCCGTTGACATCATGCGTTCTACGACAACTTCAATCTTCTCGAGAAAGTAGTCGATGTCTTCAAGTGTATTTTGTTTGCCAAGGCTTATACGAATGCTTGAATTGGCAATCTCATTTTCGAGTCCGATGCCGCTGAGCACATGTGAGGGTTCCATGGCTCCGGAAGTGCAGGCCGAGCCGTTAGAAACACAAATATTTTCTACATCAAGATTAAGAATGAGCATCTCCCCGTCGATGCCATTCCCGTTTGAATCCAGAAATGAGATATTGATGATATGAGGTACGCCATTCTCGGTATCCCCATTAATGTGATAGCGATCGCCAAACTTTTCATCAAGGCCGTTAATGAGCTTTTTGCGCAGTTTAATAAAGTGCTTACGATGGTCGTCCATCTCGTTTTGTGCCAGTTCCATTGCCTTGGCCAAGCCTATAATGCCTGGGACATTTAACGTTCCGCCGCGTCGCCGTCGTTCTTGCGAACCGCCATGCATCCAGGGAATCCATGGAGTAGCATGACGCATATACATCACGCCAATGCCTTTTGGCCCGTAAATTTTATGTCCGCTGATGCTCAGAAAATCAAGACCGAGCTCATCTACATCTACCGGAATTTTTCCAACGCTTTGCACGGTATCAGAGTGGAAGGGAATATTACATTCTTTACAAACCTCACTGATCTCTCGAAGTGGATTGATGGAACCAATTTCATTATTAACATGCATCAATGATACCATGGCTGTGTTTTCATTAATTGCATTCTCTACTTTCTCTGCAGTAATAATTCCCTTGGAATTTGGTTCCAGATACACCGGCTTAGCACCGTGACGTTTTAAAGCCTCAGCGGTATGTAGCACCGCATGATGTTCAAGCGGAGAGGTAATGACTTCTGTTTTACCCGTGGCATTCACTACGCCCTTGATGGCACTGTTGTCACTTTCTGTACCACCGCTTGTAAAGATAATTTCAGCCGGTTCGGCACCGATCATTTCAGCAATATTTTCCCTTGCTTCCTCGACAGCTACTTTTGCATTATTACCTAACCCATGGGGAGAGTTGGCATTTCCATAATGTTCAGTAAAGTAAGGGGTCATTGCTTCAAGTACACGCTCATCTACGGGCGTAGTAGCAGCGTGATCGAAATAAACGGTATCCATATCTCCTGTTTTAGCGTTGGAATTTATTAGTCAAAGATATTTAATTTTGGATAGAAAAACAGAGTTTGACTGTACTGATAGTTTACACTACCATAGGAAATATTGGAATATCCTATTTGTCAAAAATAATTAAGTAATATAAAAGATTGACTATCATCAATGGGAAATCAGTTTTCTTCCAGAATTGTACTTTTGAGTGTCTTAGTATTTGTTTTTCAGCTCTCTCTGTTTAACACTGCCAGTGGACAGGATTCTACCTCGACAGCTACGTTACTGGGATGGGAACAGCAGATTAGGAACTTTATGTTGGATCGCTCACATAATTATGGAGGCACTCACTTTAACCGAGGGTTATTTCGCGAGCATCTTATCGAAATGAGTCCCGAACACAACCTGGATTTAATTACGTATCGCTATACGTTATTTCAGGACTATAATTTTGAACAAGCCGAAAATGCCTACCGAATGTCAACTGGTAGTTTAAATGCTACAGAATTTGCGATCGAAAATACGATTAAAAGTGATATTGCTATTAGTGAGAAGGATGAAATTTCTATTGATGGATATCATGCAGAAAACATTCGTGCAAACCGATTTCTATTTCATTTGGGCTATACCCGAAATCTTATTGGTAAGCACTATTTGGGCGTGAGTCATACCCTTAGCCAGTATAAAGCTGATCTCGATGCCACTTTTTTCTATCGATACGGAAACTTTGATGACGGGATGGTGAAAGTTAGTGCAAGCATTTTGGATTGGGGCAGTAATGTTGTTCAGGATTTAGCTGAAGAAGGTCGAAACTCTTGGAATGAACGGTATGATATTACTCATCAATATTCCAATAGACCGGAACTACTTTCAATGAAATATACTAGTCCACAATACAATAGACTAAAAGTTGAAATATTGGGTGGTTTGCAAACGTACACACGCAAGAGAGTAGAAGTGCATGCCGATACCAGTATCTATATCGATGAAGAGTGGGCCCATTATTTGGGAGCATTGGTTGAGTATGACCACCCTCTTTATACCGTTGGATTAACGTATCAGCGTACTTTTTCAAAATTAAAAAGGAAGCCCACTTTGGATTCTAATTATAATTTTAAGTTCGGCAATTGGCAGATAACAAATCAGTTGGGATTATATGCCATGGGGCGATTACAAGCCTTTCGTTTTGAACAATGGTTATGGTATGGATTTAACAGAGATCGAATAAAGGGCAAAAAAGTTCCTAAAAAAATAATACGACATGGGGATCCTTTTGATTACTTGGAGGAGCCTATCAGTATAAAAAGTAGAATATTATATGATCCCATCAATTCTGGATTTAAAACGGGGTTGGAGTTTCACGCAGAATATAGTCGTCCCCAGGGACCAAAAGATGAAAACGGTATACGAAGTTTTGATTTTAGACGAAATTACAGCATTGTGAGAGATTATAATGCTCGTCTTACGTACACAATTGGATACAGGTATAGCCAACATTTTTATTTCCTTGCCGGAATATCATACGACCTGGACGGAGATAAGCAGACAGGCAGGGGAACATATAACATAATTGACGAACCGACTTGGTTTGATGGTGGGTTTGGACGGCTTTCAATAAGCTGGTAAATTCAGCTGCGAAACTACTAATTAATCAGCTTAAAATTACTGCTACTTATGGATAAGATGACGCTTGAAGATGTACAGGTGGAAGGCAAAAAAGTGTTAATGCGCGTGGATTTTAATGTGCCTATTAAAGATGGTGAAATTGGTGATGACAATCGGATCGTACAGGCATTACCATCTATCAACTACGTAATTGAGAATGGAGGAAAGCTCATCCTGATGAGTCATTTAGGTCGTCCTGGCGGAGAAGTAGACAAATCACTTAGCTTAAAACCGGTAGCTGATCATTTGCAAACATTGGTTGACACAGAAGCATATTTTGCCGAGGATTGTATTGGAGAGAAAGCAAAATCTGTTATTGAAAAGGCCAAGGAAGGGGAGATTATTTTACTCGAAAATGTACGCTTTCACAAAGGTGAAAAGGCCAATGACGACGAATTTTGTAAACAATTGGCTGATCATGGTGATCTGTTTTGTAATGATGCGTTTGGTAGCAGCCATAGGGCACACTCTTCGGTAGCAGGGGTAACACGTTTTCTACAGCCAGCTGTATCGGGGTATTTGTTAGAAAAAGAAATTAAATATTTAAACGATTCCGTTAATAATCCGAAACGTCCCTTTGTAGCGATACTGGGTGGCGCAAAAGTTTCAGATAAGATAGGGGTCATTGAAAACCTGTTGGATAAAGTGGATAGTATTCTTGTGGGCGGAGGTATGACCTATACATTCTATAAAGCCAAAGGACTGCCCATTGGAGATTCGCTGGTTGAGGATGATAAAATTGATTTAGCTAAAGAACTGATGCAGAAGGCCGATGAAAAAGGCGTAAATTTTGTCTTGCCTGTCGATTCTGTTGCAGCAAAGGAGTTTAATAATGATGCCGAGCATAAAGTCGTTGATGAAGATGGGATCGAAGACGGCTGGATGGGAGTGGATATTGGCCCGCAGACTGCTATTTCATTTGGTAATATCATAAAAAATGCCAAGACGGTCGTCTGGAATGGTCCCATGGGTGTTTTTGAGATGGAAAATTATGCTGATGGAACGAATGCCGTTGCAGAAGCTCTTGCCGAATCAACGAAGCTCGGTGGAACAACGATCATTGGTGGTGGTGATTCGGCCTCTGCTATTAAACAAGCCGGGCTTGAAGAAGCAGTATCACACGTTTCTACCGGAGGTGGAGCCAGCCTGATGTTTTTGGAAGGCAAAGATCTTCCCGGCGTAGTTGCGCTCACGGATAAGTAAAACTTGGAGAATGTAACGTGGCATCCTGAATAGTGTACTGAGCTTAACTCAGTATTATTTTACGGGTCCGGATTTTGACTATAAGGACGGGATATAAACCCGTCCTTATTTTATTTATAATGCATTAGCGTTATAAAATATTATTAAATACAGAGAGGTTTATTATGTCACATCCAAAGAACCAGGTGCTGACTGATGATTTTAAAACAAGCCAAAATTTTTATAAGTCTGATTCAATTCTCCGCAATTACATCGACCAACATTTTTCTGAGAAGGCCAGAAAATTCCTAAATGGAAAATTAAGGCAGTTGGGTGAAACTGCGGCAAATGAAATGGATGAGCTTTCACAAAAGGCGGATAAAAACGGACCGATTCTTATAAAACGCAATAAGTTCGGGAAAGACATCGACGAAATCGAATTTCATCCAGCCTATTGGGACTTGATGGATGTCGCGGCTGAATCGGAGATGTTTTATTTAAAATATCATCCTGATAGAAAGCAAGCGTTTATTGGCAATAGACATCAAATGGGTTTTGCCCTCGGACAATTATTTGCGATGAGCGAATTGGGACAATACTGTCCGCATTGTATGACCGACGGAGCAGCCTATTTGGTTGAAGAGTTTGCTGATGAGAAAGATAAAAAACGTCTTCTGCCAAAACTGGCAGCTAAAGAGGGGGACAAAATTTATTCGGGAGCTATGTTTTTAACCGAGAAATCAGGTGGGTCGGATGTAGGCGCTAATTTGTGTGAAGCCGAAAAAGTTAGTGGAGATAAATACCGATTGAATGGTGAAAAATGGTTTTGTAGTAATGTTAATGCAGATGTAATTATGGCATTAGCCAGAACTGGAACCTTGGAAAAGGGTACTCGTGGATTGTCACTTTTTCTTGTAGAAAAGCAGTTACCAAATGGAGAGCGAAATCCGATGGAGATTATTCGTCTGAAAGATAAAATGGGGGTACGCTCGATGGCTTCGGCTGAGGTACGGTTCCAGGATACGGTTGGAAAAAGGCTCGGAAAAGAAGGGGAAGGGTTTAAAATTATGGCGCGGATGATCAACATATCACGCAATTATAATTCGGTGGCTGCCTTGGCTGGGAATCGCCGTGCTATTATTGAGGCGTGGCAGTACTTGAACCACCGTAAAACATTTGGAAAACGAGCCGTTGACCATGCACTCATCAGAGAAAAATTTCTCGAGTTAGGGGCAAAATATATAGGTGATTTTCTGTTGGTATGGCGTGGGTTGCGGGCAATGGATGCGGCTGAAAAAGGGAATAAGGATGAGCAACATCTCCTTCGAATGATCACCCCCATGGCCAAGTGGTGGTCAGCCGAAAATGCCGTTTACAGCGTTCGTGAATGCATGGAGTTAATGGGAGGCAACGGCTACATCGAGGATTTTGTAATGCCCAAATTACTGCGAGATATCAATGTGCTGCCAATTTGGGAGGGTTCGGGAAATATTATTGTGTTGGATATCCTTCGTGCTGTCAAAAAATCCCGGGGACTGGATATCATTTTTGAAATGATTCAAGAGGCCGCAGATCAATCACCGGATTATGGTGGTCTTATAGCAGAGAAGCTGACCGAAACAAAAACCATATGGAAAGACATCAGTGTCCTGAATGACCGTGATCAAATCGAAGCCACTGCCAAGCCGTTGTTCAAGCAATTAATCAGACTTTTTCAGATGGCATTACTTGTTGAGGAGAAACAACTGGAGGACAAAAAGCGATTTGAAATTGCACTTGATTACTTGTCAGATACATTTGAAAGTGCACTGAGTCCACATGATCCCCCAGAAGTTGATCAGATTGAAAGCCTTATTGGTTGGGAGTATTAGCCTGCACTTGCCGAAGCACCACCGCCTGCAGCGCTTGCAGAAGCTCCTGCACCTCCAGATGTTCCGGGAAAGGAAGTGGCCCCTGTTGCACCGAGGGTTGAAAAACTACTGGCTACATTTGCTACTGAACTGGTGCTTGAGCTAAAAGAAATCCAGGCAATAACGGGCATTACATCAGTATTGGTAGTAATGATGTTTTGGAGCTCTTTTTCTCCCAGACTGAAAGCGAGCCCATAGATAAAATGTTTATCCAGCTTATTGGATGAAATACTGTGTGCCTTAGCATTTTCAAGGCCTTCTTTGTATTTGTCCCATTCATGATAAACTTCTTCTCCTTTGGGAGTGCGACGAATTATTAGGAAGGAAAATATCAAAGCAAACATGGTAACAAAAAGAGCGATTAATCCAACTGGACCTGCATAGATGATGGCCGGAATACTTGCTATCACGAGGAATGATTGCACGGCAATATTCCAGTAGCATCCGGTATAGCTTTGTTTGTCAATCCAGCTTTGGTTAAATGCGTATTCTTTAAAGTTGTTCTTCCATTTGGTAAACCAAGAGGATACCTCGGAATTAGTTCCTTCAAAGATATGGTGTAACTTATGGTGTCCATCATCGATACGTTGTTCAACAAAAGAGACAATTTGTTTTTCCCATCCCTTTAACTCTTCATTCAGCTGTTTTTCCATTCGCTCGATAGAAAAAGTAGGCTTGTCATTAGCTAAAAAGCCTTCTTCGGGGGGTTCTTCTTGAATGTTAAAATATCCCTGCCGGGCCAGATCAAGAACTGTAGCCATCAGTAAATTACTGGTGATATTTCGTCCCTGAAGAAGCCAACCAATAGTAGCCGGACGAATTTCTCCCGGTATCATGATTGTTTCTGTAGATGAAAATCGAGAGGTAGGATGTCGTTTTCCATATTTTTGGTAGAGCCCATAGAAGATGCCCACACTAAGCAGAATAATTACATAATTCAGTGTTTTCCAAAGATTATCGAGGTATTTCTGACGTTCTATCTGTTGATTGCGCTCCTGTTGATATGTTTTCTCCTCTTCTTGAGCCTGAGTAAGTGAGAATTGAGCATCCGTAACAGAAATTTGCGACTTATTTAAAACTGAAGTAGGGAATACAGCTCTGACTTTTGCAAATTCGTCGTCATCAATATTCGTACCGTCAATGGTAAACGTCTCGCTTGTTTGTTGGAGGTCAAATTGCCCTTTAGGGCCTCGTGTCCAACTGAAAAGGGAGTCAGTTGAAGTTGATTTGGGCAGTTGAATATTAATATTAAGCTGATTCGTAGACTTATCTCTATCTGCAGATAAAAAATTCCAGAAAAATTGTGACCATTCAGGTCCGACTGTCAACGCTCCCTGCAAAGTATAGGATATCGTAAACGTTCGTTTTTCATCCTCCGCGGAATAGTGCCAGGTTATTTTAATTGCTTCATTATTTTTTGCAACACTAAAAGTACCAGGGGTTTCTGTATTTTTGTTAATGTAAGAGTTTCCATTCTCTAGGATCTGGATATTTGTAATTGCTGAAAAACCCTGTCGTTGGATTTGGTATTCTGCCCAAGAAAAAGATCCGTCAAAAACATATGTTAAATGTTCGGTAACTTGAACAGTACCATCTTTGTTGATGGTTATTTCGACTCGAACATCAGGGATTTCATAAGACTTTGCGGAAATAGACTGAAAACAGCTTCCAATTAATATGATCGAAAGTATGAATGTCCTAATCCACATGATGAAAGTTAAGTTAAAATGATATTCAAGTTTATCTATGTAGTGTAATGCATCTCCCGCAATTTCAAAATAAGGATAAATTTTTTACCTATTATAAAAATAGGTAAGGGGTTAACCTATAATTTTTTCTGTAAGGATTTCCTCCAAAATATATCTTACCTTTAGAACGAAACAATAAAAAATAAACGAGGAAATATTATGAGTTCACTGAATAAAGCAATGATCATTGGTCGATTGGGACAAGATCCTGACGTGCGCTATACACAGTCTAATACAGCTGTAGCCAACTTATCAGTTGCAACTTCTGAGCGTTATAAAGACAAACAGGGCGAATGGAAAGAGAACACCGAATGGCACCGCGTGGTGGCCTGGGGACGTTTGGCTGAAATTTGTCAGGAATACCTAAAAAAAGGATCACAGGTTTATATCGAAGGTCCTATTCAAACACGAAAGTGGGAAGACAAAGAGGGCCAAACGCGATACTCTACTGAGATTAAGGCATTGACTATGACAATGCTTGACAGTAAAGGTGAAGGTGGTGGCGATGTTCCTCCAAAGCCGGATAATTCTCAACCGGTATCGAGCAATGTCGATCTGAATGAGGATTTTGATGATATTGATGACGACTTACCATTTTAGTGGTATTCGTATTATATTTAGCATAACTTAAAAAAGCGGCGGGGACGATCCCTTGCCGCTTTTACTTTTCTTGCACTGTATAATTACAGTCAATAGCTTTAAGACAATTCAAAATTAAAAATAGGTAGTTGGACGACCCGAGTAGTTTACTGTTTATTTTCGATTTTATTTCCCAACAAGGGGAATCTGTTCTCATCGATTCTACAATAGATCCTGTAGCGCTAACGATACAGATTGTTATAATTGGTTTAGGACTTCTTTTTTCTGCTCTTTTTTCAGGTGCTGAGGTAGCTTTTTTCTCAGTTATTAATCAACAAGATCTGTTAACTGATCAGGATACAGAGGGTTCCAAAGATCGCCAGATAACTAAAATGCTGGCATATCCGCGACGGTTATTGGCTACAATTTTGATTTGCAATACATTCGCCAATATTGTGGCGTCGGTTCTGGCAGCAGTAGTAGCGGGGAATATTGTCGCCTATTTTGGGCTTTCAGAGGTTTTAATTTACACGTTGGAAGTAGTTGTCTTAACGTTTATGATTCTAATTCTCAGTGAAATTACGCCCAAAATAATTGCTATAAATAATCCTCTGAAAAGTGCTCGGCAGGTAAGCTCTTTCATTTATGTATTATTTAAGCTACTCACTCCGCTTTCGAGTCTTATCGCTAACAGTACGCTAAGTTTGGAAGAACGATTGCCCAAACCTGACAGCAAGATGACCTCCGAAGATATTATGACGATGGCAGAAGTGAGTGAGCAGGAGGGGTCTATTAGAAGTGACGAGCGGGAAATTATTGAAAATGTAATTGAATTTGGTACGACTACAGTTCGTGAGATAATGACGTCACGGGTTAATATTGTTGCAATCTCTACTGATAATTCCCTGAACGAAGTATTGCAGCTAATACGTGAAAAGGGCCTTTCGCGTATGCCGATCTATGAGAACGATTTGGATAATATTTTAGGAGTTATCCACTCAAAAGATGTGTTGCCTTATATAAACTCGGATATTGAACGGACAACGATAAATTGGCGAACTATTGCACGTAAAGCCCTTTTTGTTCCGTCTACTAAGAAAGTGGATGACCTGCTTCGCGATTTTCAGCAGGAAAAAACGCATATCGCTATTGTGGTTGATGAATATGGAGGTACGGAGGGTCTGATTACCCTGGATGATATTCTGGAGGAAATTGTCGGAGAAATATCTGATGAGTATGATGATGTGGAAGAAAGTCTTTATACAAAATTTAAAAGTGGCGTGTACATTTTTGATGCTAAGATCGACCTCGATGATATGGAGGATATCCTAAATCTTGAGCTTACCGCGGAAGATGATGAATATGAAACACTCGGAGGGCTTGTTTATCATCTGACGGAACGTATTCCTAATGTTGGCGAACGAGTTTACTATAACGATATGGAACTTACGATCCATTCTGTAAAAAACAATAGGGTGAAAAAGCTGCGCGTTAAAGTTCAGGAGCGTCCAAAATCATAATAATTTTATGAAATAGCCTATATTAAATAAATGAATACCGCTTTTGAATCACTGGTGGAAACTGATGTCGATTTACAACCTCATAATACTTTAAATATTTCTGCAAAGGCACGCTATTTTGCCTCCGTAGAATCGGAACACCAGCTCAAAGGAATATTACGACACCCAAAGACAGAGGGACTCAAAATTATGGTCTTGGGAGGTGGCAGTAATGTTCTTTTTGCGGAGGATTTTGATGGATTAGTACTGCATATCGAGATAAAGGGACGAGAGGTAGTCAAAGAAACGGATGACTATGTCTGGCTAAAAATTGGTGCAGGTGAAAACTGGCATCAAACAGTTCGGTATTGTGTAGGACAGGGATGGGGAGGTATTGAGAATCTTTCGCTTATTCCGGGAACGGTGGGAGCAGCTCCTATTCAAAATATAGGTGCTTATGGTGTTGAGCTCCAAGAGGTTTTCGAGTATTTGGAGGCCGTAGATATTGAGGGTAGAGAGACTCGACGATACGAAAAGGAGCACTGCGAATTTGGTTATCGCGATAGTATATTTAAAGGAGAGCTTAAGGGAATTGTTATTGTTACGAATGTAGTTTTAAAACTGTCTAAAAATCCTGTGTTAAATACTTCGTATGGAGCAATACAGGCAGAGCTTGAGAAGCGAAATCTTGATCAACCAACGATTCGGGATATCAGTGATATCGTAATTGATATCAGGAATAGTAAACTGCCCAATCCCGATTTGTTGGGCAATGCAGGGAGTTTTTTTAAAAATCCCATTGTAAAAAATGAAATTTACAACCGCATCAAAGAGGAATACCCTGAAGCGCCGGGTTACAAAATGGGAGAATATAAAACCAAAGTACCGGCCGGCTGGCTGATTGAAGAGGCAGGATGGAAAGGAAAGGTAGTTGGGAATACCGGGACCTATAAACAGCAGGCATTGGTAATTGTAAATCATGGAGGAGCTACTGGCGGAGAGATTTTGAATTTGGCTGATCAGATCAAAAAGTCTGTAAAAGAACAGTTTGGTATTGCCCTCGTTCCGGAAGTTAATATTGTGACCTCGGATGGCACGATTTAAAGATCGCGATAAATATTTGACCCGACATCTTTTTGGTGCGGGTTTGGAATGTCCGGTCAAGCTGTACTACTACCGTCAGGATTATCCCCAGAACCAGCGGTCGCGACCATTTATTAAGCATGCTGTTTATAATAAGAGGTTGCTTACTGCATTAGCTCGTTCTGTTTATCCCAATGGAATTTTTATTGATGAGAAACAAGTAAAAAAAGCAGCTTATAAAACCTCCGAGTTATTACAGAGAGAGGAGGTTGTACTTTTTGATGCCGTTTTTGAGCACCAGCAGATGATGGCTCGGTTACCTATTGTTCATAAAACCGACAATCAGTTGACGGTTTTTTATGTTCGAACCAAGGCATTTGATTCTCGTAAACATCGGATTACAGACTCTAAAGGACATATCAATAGCAAATGGGAAAAGTACCTGCTCGATTTCGCCTATCAGGTGTATTTAATACAAATGAATCATTCCAATCTGAATATTCAGGCGATACTGGTGATGCCGGAGAAGTCGAGCAGTGCGTATACCGATAATTTGCCCTTGTTATTGGATCCGTTGGATTATAGTTCTAAAACGGAATCTGTTGATGCCTCAAATCAGGAGTTGTTGGCGAAGCTGAATGTAACTGAGGTTGTTAATAGCTTGATTAATCAGTCAAATTTTGCTGAGTATTATTTGCCAGAATCTACCTTGAAAAAGACGTTGCATTATCTTTCCAAGGTGTATTTTGGGAATGATAAACCTGAATCTAAGGTGGGGAAGAAGTGTAAAAGTTGTGAATTTCGTATTGAGCCGGAGAGACTTGGAAAAGGAAATAAAAGTGGATTTAACGAATGTTGGTCGTCGGTTATGTCAGAGGAAAATCCATCCGAAAATCACATCTTTGATTTAATTGGTCCCGGGACGAATCGGCGTCTTGCAAATGGCAACTATGATCAGAAAGACATTCCTGACGATTCCATTTTTAGTTCAACAAGTGTTGTTCAATCAGAAGGACGTATTTCACAAGAAATGCGTCAGGCACTGCAGGTCCATAAGAAGAAGGATAAAGAGGTGCCTGAAGAAATAATTCGACCCGTATTATTTGATGAGCTTGATCGATGGCAGTTTCCATTGCATTTTCTTGATTTTGAGGCGGGTAACTATGCGGTACCGGTTCGTAAAAATCGGCGACCGTATCATTTGGTCGTTTTCCAGTTTTCTTGTCATACATTGTATCACGATGGAAATTGGAAACATCGTGAGTGGATTGATGATTTACAAAGTGGATACGCTAACTACGAGCTGATCAGAAGGTTAAAACGAATCCCGGATATCAAAGAAGGTACCATCGTACAATATTCTAACTTTGAACGAAATGCATTAAAAACAATTCGTTCGGAATTGCAGTATGAACGAGATGAAATTTCGGATGCTAATCAGCTAATAAACTGGATAGAAAAGATCATCAATCGCCCCGACTCTTCACATTCGCAGCCGCCTTATATTGCTGATTTAAGTCGCTTGGTAAAGAATTTTTATTATAACAGGCAGATGGAGAGCTCGTTGAGCATAAAAGATGTTCTGCGATCGGTGATGAGCCACAGTTCATATTTAAAAGATATCTACTCCAAACCCTATTCAAGTAGCAATTTTGATCAAATTATTTGGTGGCAGTCTGATGGACAGGGGGGCGCCCGAAACCCCTATAATATTTTGACAGAGACAGGTGATTCCCCCATTCGTCGTGGCACCGAAGCAATGGTCGTGTATGGCAAGATGATTGCGCAGGAATTGAATGAATCAAGGCACGAAGCTTATCAAAATGCATTGCTAAAATATTGTGAACTTGATACTCTGGCTATGATGATGATTTTCCAGCATTGGCAGAGAAAGATGGAGTAAGATTAAATTGTCTAACAGGAACATTTAGGAATTACGTATATTTATAACTATTGACTACTAACATAATTCATTAAGAAAATGATGTCTTCTCTGAGATTATTTTTTACAGCTGTCCTTCTGATACTTTTTGTTGGCTCTTGCACGGTTCAAAAAAGTCCTATAACCGGCTCAAAAAGGGCCTATGGGTATAGTTGGCAGCAGGAGCTGGAAATTGGAAAAGAGGCGGATAAGCAAATTCAGCAACAGTATGGTGTATATGATGATGGGCAAGTGCAGGAATATGTTGAGCGCATAGGTCAGAAAGTACTGGAAGTAAGCCACATGCGGCGCGAAGATACCGATCCCAAGTATCGAAATACAGAGTTCTATTTTCGGGTACTCAACAGTCCCGTAGTGAACGCGTTCGCACTGCCCGGCGGTTATATTTACGTTACTCGGGGATTATTGGCTCATCTTACAAACGAAGCACAACTGGCAGTGGTATTGGGACATGAAATTGCCCACGTGGCAGCGAGACATGCATCCCAACGAGCATTTGAACAGCAATTGGGACAAATTGCACTTATTGGCGGCGCTGTAGCCGGTGAGGAGTTGCTGGGAGTACCGGGACAAAGTGTTCTTCAATTAGGGAGTCAAGCGGCCCAGTTTTTATTTCTAAGCTACGGAAGGGATGATGAACGGGAATCCGATCAGTTGGGGGTAGAATATGCAGCGATGAAGCATTATGAAGCTGAAGATGGGGCAGGATTCTTTTCAGCGCTCGAACGAATCTCAGAACAATCGGGACAAAGTATTCCAAGTTGGCAATCATCGCATCCCGATCCTTCGGAACGTGCCAAGCGTATACCGGAATTGGCACAGCAATGGGAGCAAAAGGGATATGAACAGGATATTGAAAATACAGATGAGTATATGAGCGTGATTGATGGAATAGTTTATGGTCAAAATCCGCGAGAAGGATTTACCGAAGATGGCAATTTTTATCATCCGGAGTTGAAATTTCAGTTTGATTATCCTGATACTTGGGAAATTGTCAATCAACCTACACTGGTAGCAGCTGTCAATCAAAATCAGGACGCTATTTCCCTGATGCAGATTGATAGTGAAGCTGGTTCGCCCAAAGCTTCGGTTATGAATTATGTAGCTCAGGATGGTTTTACGGTTCAGTCGCAGCAGTCCGTTCAGCAAAATGGATTAAGTGGATACGAGGCTACTGCCATAGCTACAACTGAAGATGGGACCAACTACAAATTTTTGGTATATGGAGTAGCCTATGATGGCAACATTTATCGGTTTACGAATTACAGCCTGGCACAAAAGTTTGAGGATTATCGACCGTTTTTTGAAGAAACAAGCTATTCTTTTTCGGAACTTACCGATAAGGATAAGCTAAATAGAGAGCCGGTGCGATTGCAAACAAAAAAGTTAGATCAGTCCCGGTCGCTGTCGGTATTTGTGGATGATTTGCCAATGGATATTACGTCTGAGGATGTGGCGATTCTCAACCAGATAGAATCTGGTGCCCATGTTGAACAGGGGAGCTGGATTAAAATTCCACGCCGATAATCTTACTCGAATATCGCTGATAACTTATTAATCATTACTTCTTACTTTTGTTAAAAAATCCGATATCTTTGGGCGAACTTCCTATTTAATTACAGCCCAAATTTTTTAGCAATGATTGAGCGATATTCCCGTAAAGAAATGGCCGATATCTGGTCGCTGGAAAACCAATTTCAAGCCTGGTTAGAGGTCGAGCTGGCTGCCTGCAACGCATGGAGCAAGCTGGGGAAGATTCCCAAGGAAGATGTCGAAAAGCTTTACGAAAATGCCTCGTTTGATGTTGATCGGATTAAGGAAATCGAAAAGCAGACCCGTCACGATGTAGTGGCATTCACGCGATCGGTTTCAGAATCGCTTGGGGAAGAGAAAAAGTGGGTACATTACGGACTTACTTCCACGGATGTTGTAGATACCGCCAACGGCCTACGCCTGAAACAGGCTAATGAGATTCTGCGAAAAGATATTCATCAAATTATTGATGTGCTGGCTGAGAAAGCCCAAAAGCATAAATATACGGTAATGATGGGGCGTACGCACGGAGTGCATGCTGAGCCAACGACTTTTGGGCTCAAGTGCGCACTCTGGTATGCAGAGATGAAGCGAAACCTTGAGCGTTTCGAGAAAGCGGCGGAAAACGTAGAGTTTGGCAAAATGAGTGGTTCGGTTGGAACTTTTGCCAACATCCCACCGGAAGTAGAAGCCTATGTTTGTGAAGAGTTGGGACTTTCCCCGGCTCCAATTTCAACGCAAACCCTGCAACGCGATCGTCATGCGGATTATATTTCAACCTTGGCACTGATTGGATCAACCATGGAGAAGATGGCCGTGGAAATTCGTCATCTGCAGCGCAGTGAAGTTCGGGAAGCGGAAGAATTTTTCCGAAAGGGACAGAAAGGATCCTCTTCAATGCCGCATAAACGTAATCCAGTAAGCTCAGAGAATATTTCGGGATGTTCGCGTGTGCTTCGGGGCTATATGATGTCAGCCTACGAAAATATTCCACTCTGGCACGAGCGTGATATTTCGCACTCGTCGGTTGAGCGCATTATCCTGCCTGATACTACCATCTTACTTGATTACATGCTTAATCGCTTCTCTGGTGTAGTAGAAAAGCTGACGATCTTCGAAGATAATATGCATGATAATATCTATAAGACTTTTGGATTAACTTTTTCCCAGCGCGTGCTGCATAAGCTCATTGATACGGGCATGTCTCGTGAAAAGGCCTATGACACCGTTCAGCCTTTGGCAATGAAAGCTTGGGAGGAGAAGACGATGTTCCGCGATCTGGTAGAGGCCGATGAGACGGTGCAGGAACAGCTCAGTGAAGAAGAAATTGATGAAGCTTTTGATCTGGATCACCATACCCGAAACGTGGATCGGATTTTTAAGCGGGTGGGGTTAGAATAGATTTTGAATGCTTTTGAAGAGGGTCAAGGGGAATAATTTATGGATGAATGGAAACAATTAATATTTAATGATTCCTCATCTCTTAGTGATATAGCCTTACAGGTTTTTGAATATCAGTTTGAGCACAATCCGGTGTATAGGAGGTATTGTGTGGCACTGGATGACATATCAGCCTCGTGTGAAACCGAACTTGTTTCAGAATCTGAATCTAAAAACGTAAAGGAAAAGATCTTAAACCGAGTTCGGGATGATATTACCTCTTATCCTTTACTACCGATCAAGGCGTTTAAAGACGCGGCAGTAACTGCTCATCCCAGCCAGGAGACGGAGCTTGTATTCAAAAGCAGTGGTACTTCCGACATGCAACGGAGCATTCATCAGGTGCATGATGCTAACCTGTATGATCAGTCGCTCTTAAAGGGTTTTCAACACTTTTATGATTTGGACAATGCGGTAATTTGGGGCTATACGCCCGGCTATGCGGGCAACCCACATTCGTCGCTGATCTACATGATCCAGAAACTTATTGATCAGGATAACAGTGGATTGAGTCGATTTTTGCCACTGGGTGAGCCGGTCAATCCCAATGCCATCAAAGAAGTTCAGCGACAGGGGAAACAGTTAATTTTATTTGGCGCAGCCTTTGGGTTACTGGATTTATTGGAGATTGACGATTTCAACTTACCCTCTAATAGCATTGTGGTTGAAACCGGGGGGATGAAAACTCATCGCCGGGAAATTACTCGTGGGGAGCTTCATAAAAGGTTGGCCAAAGGTTTTGGATTGGATGGCAGTCGCATTCATTCCGAATACGGCATGGCAGAATTATTGAGTCAGGCGTATGCCTCGGGAAAATGGTTTTCAACCGTTCCGTGGATGCAGGTTACCATCCGTAATCCCGAGAATCCGAACAAGGTTCTACCACCATACCAAGAGGGAGTAATTGGCATTATTGATCTGGCAAATGTACACAGCTGTTCGTTTTTGCTGACGGCGGATAAGGGCGTTATGGATAACAAGGGACGTTTCCAGGTACTGGGACGCTGGAATCCCAAAGACCTACGCGGCTGTAATTTTTTGATTGATGAAGATTGAGTGGGAGCAGTGAAAAGAATCCCTGAAAGTTTTAGAATTTAAAGATTGATTTAACCCATGGCAGACATCCAAAAACGAATTAATACTTTACTTGAAGCTACCCAAAACTGGCTTTCTGGTGACAATCTTTATCTAAAAGATGCCATTGATCAGACAGTGCGGGAGGGTTACTTTAGTTTTGAGGATGTCAATTTTGCAATTGAAGCAATAAATAAGAGTATCAGTCGATCAGCAATAGAAGCGTGGGTCGATCGTGCAGGATTAGGCGATGAATCTAACGCATCCCAAAAAAACGTGCTGTGCCTGCACGCTGGAAATTTACCGCTGGTTGGTTTTCAAGATGCGTTTGCCACACTGTTGAGCGGTGCTCGTTATACCGGCAAAATTTCACGTAAGGATCCGTATTTACTCCCGACCTTTCTGAATGAGGTGAAGAAAACTGACATGTGGTCTGATATGGATGTACAATGGACTCATCGTCTGGATGACTTTGAAGGTATGCCGCATGACGCCGTTGTTTTTGCCGGATCAGAATCATCAGTGCCGGGAGTGAAAGAAGCTATTGAGAAGTTGTCATTGAACCACGAGAATACCCGCTTATTAATTCGTACTGCTCACTTTTCGATGGCATATCTCGACAGAAAAGATGAGCAGACAATGAGTGATTTAACAGAAGCCATATTTCGATATGGTGGTATGGGATGTCGATCGGTGGCTATCGTCGTTTCACCGTTCTCACTGGATGAGATTAGAGGGGAGTTAGCAGACCAGGTCAAAACCTACTGGCTCGAAAACCCCCAGCACGAGTACCCATCCCCAAAAATTAAGCAGCAGTTTGCCTATAACGAAGCCGTTGAGCGTCCGCAGCTTTGGCTCGAATACTTTCTTCTACAGGAGGGAGGCTTTGAGTTTGATCAAGATTTTGTGTGTTACTGGGTACAGGGGGATCAATCAAAGGTCGCCGAGTTTGCGGAACAGTTCGATAAACAGCTGCAGAGTGTGTATGTCACAGATTCTGAAAAAGCAATTGATGGAATGGAGCAGCAAGTAGAGTTATTGCAAAATGCCCAGCAGCCTTCTTTATCTTGGAAGCCCGACGGTGTAGATACCCTAACTTGGCTTCAGGATTAAATTTTATCTAATCTTTTAAAAATAGTTGCGCGATAGATAGAATTTGAGCAATATACTTATTGCGTGTATATATCAGCTATGATCAGTAGTACAATATTGCAGATCTAACATAATATTGTACTACGAATTACTGACAGCCTCAAAAAAGAAGAGAGTTCCTGAGGTTATTTACGTTTTAAAAAAATATGAGAGGGATGGTTGCTGACAATCACCTCTGCTAATAAAAAAACTACGAGAGAATGGCTACCAACACTATTATTCGGGATCTTTCAGATGTAAATATGGATATGGTTAACCTTGTGGGCGGAAAAAATGCATCACTCGGCGAGATGATAGGTAATTTAACTGAGCGGGGTATCCATGTGCCTGATGGATTTGTTTTAACGGTAGATGCATATGATCGGTATATGCAGCAAAATGGACTCACCAAAGAGATTAAAAGACTCATTGAACAGTTAGATGTGGAGGATCTTGTACAGCTTCGTAAAACGGGAATGCATATCCGACAGCTGATTCTTGACGGTGAATTTGAGGAAGAGGTGCGCGAGGAGATTAAACAACGGTATGTGGAGCTTTCTCAAAAATATGGAAAGGATGCGACCGATGTCGCTGTTCGTTCCTCTGCGACGACAGAAGATTTACCCGATGCTTCATTTGCGGGACAGCAAGATTCCTTTCTGAATGTACGCGGTGCAAATAATGTGCTTAATTCTGTTAAGGCTTGTTTTGCCTCTCTTTTTACAGACCGGGCCATCTCCTACAGAACATCGGCGGGCTTCGATCACATGGAAGCCAAGCTTTCGGTAGGGATTCAAAAAATGGCGCGTTCCGATCTGGGTGCTTCAGGCGTTTCGTTTTCTCTGGATCCGGAAAGTGGTTTTGAAAATGTAGTAGTTATAAATGGTACTTTTGGATTAGGGGAACTGTTGGTTCAGGGTGAAGTATCACCCGACGAATTCATTATTTTTAAACCCACCTTGGCACAGGGAAAACATGCAATCATCGAGAAGAAGCTGGGAAATAAAACCCACAAATTGGCCTATGGACATAAGCCTAATGAGCTTACGAAAAAGCTTAGCTTGGAAGAATCGCAGCGACGGTCCTTCTGTTTGAATGATACACAGGCTTTACAACTTGCCAAATGGGTTGTTGAAATTGAAAACTATTATACGGAACGAAATGGCCGATGGACCCCCGTAGATGTAGAATGGGCCTATGACGGACTTTCCGATCAACTTTTTATCGTACAGGCCCGTCCCGAGACTGTTCACTCAAATCAGGAAGTAGACAGCTTAACAGAGTTTCATATCAAAGACAAAAATCGTCATGAACGGCTTATTATAGAAGGTACTGCGGTGGGGGATCGTATTGGTTGTGGAGAAGTGAAAACTATTCACACACTTGATGGTCGAGACGGTTCGGCTGATGAGGTCGAATTTAAAGCGGGTCAAGTGTTGGTCACAGAAATGACCGATCCGGATTGGGAGCCGCTGATGAAAAAAGCATCAGCCATTGTCACCAATAAGGGAGGACGGACGTGTCATGCAGCAATTGTAGCTCGGGAGCTGGGGATACCGGCGTTGGTGGGCACCGAAAAAGCAACAAAAATATTAGAAAACGGATCTACTGTTACGGTTTCTTGTGCCGAGGGGAGTACCGGAAAGGTGTATGATGGAGCCATTGCCTTTGAGGAGCAAAACCATCGTCTTTCCGATTTGCCGACCACTAAAACACCTATCATGCTTAATGTGGCATCACCCGATATGGCTTTTAAATTTAGCAAGGTGCCAAATGCAGGGGTAGGATTGGCCCGCGAAGAGTTTATTATCAACAATTTTATTAATGCCCATCCGCTGGCCCTGCTGCATCATCGTGAAATTGGAGATGAGCAACTCACCAAAAAAATCGAGGAGATTACGTTTGGATACGAAGATGAAGCAGATTTTTTCATCAAAAAACTATCATACGGCATAGCGTATATTGGGGCTGCTTTTTATCCAAATCGGGTGATTGTGCGGTTCTCCGATTTTAAATCAAATGAGTATCGCAATCTGGTAGGCGGTATCCATTTTGAGCCGGAGGAAGAAAATCCGATGATTGGCTGGCGGGGAGCATCGCGCTACTATTCTGATGCCTACAAGGAGGCTTTCGGTTTGGAATGTAAAGCCATAAAGAGGGTGCGTGATGAATATGGATTAACAAATATTACAGTGATGATTCCATTCTGTCGGACGCCAGAGGAGCTGGAAAAAGTATTGGAGACGATGGTCGAATATGGATTAAAACGCGGTGAAAACGGACTCGAGGTGTATTTGATGGCTGAACTTCCTTCGAATATCATGATGGCTGAAGAATTTGCTGAACATATCGATGGTTTTTCCATTGGATCTAATGATTTAACCCAACTTACGCTGGGGCTTGATCGTGATTCGTCGCTGGTGGCCCACATCTATGATGAGCGAAATATGGCGGTTAAACGCATGATCTTAATGCTGTTAGAGAAAGCGCGAAAAACGGGTACTAAAGTAGGAATTTGTGGACAGGGGCCTTCAGACTTTCCTGATTTTGCGGAGTTTTTGGTATCCAATGGGATAGATACGATTTCAGTCACCCCCGATTCGATGCTAAAAACATTGCATTCAATCAGCAAACTCGAAGAAAATTTAATGAACCACGCAGCTGAATAACATTGCTTACACAAGCTGCCTTTTGAGGTGCTGAACGGAACGTCGAGCACTTTATCGGAACCCTGAAGGTGTAGATATGTAAATATATTGAAGTAGTTGTTTAATTAGTTTAAGTGATATCCTTCTCTAACTGCTATCAAATAATAAAGGGACGCTTCAGCGTCCCTTTATTTATTAAATGAATGTAATTGAGGTAATGATTAATTGTCCTCAATCGGTGGTGCATCTGTAGCTTCAAGTGCTTGATTGAGTTCGGGCATTACATTTTCTACGAACTGGTTCAGATTCTGTTGGATTGTATCCAGTTCGGCTCGGCCTGCTTCAATCGTATTTACATGCATCGGCGTAGGCCCATATGTTGATCCAAGGGCGTTGTAACCCACATACAGACGAGAGCTGGGGGTTACCTGCGTACGTTCACCGATTTCTTGCTTGGCTTCGCTGCCGTCCATCTGCTTCTTAAGATCAAGCAGCTGGATACGAGCCTCGTGCAGTCGTTTTGCCAATACAGTATCTTCTTGTGAAGCTCTGGATAGCGCGGTTTTCATGGCGTTGACACGATTGAGTTGCTTCTCAAGTGTGTTTTCGGTCTGCGTCAAGTTTTGCTGGAATGTTTCCAGCGTTTCTCGGAACTCATCGATGGTTGTATTTGAGGCGCGTTCAAGCGTACCTTCACGAAGTGGCTTAACTTCAAATTCCACCGGCTCCGAAAGCTGCTTGACTTCTCCCAGCACTTTTTGAGAAAGTGTTGCTGTATAGGTACCGGGCGTAGCCATAAAGCCTCCGTCGTACCATCCGCCTTCTTCTTGCTCAAGCTCTACGATATCTTTGGATGGATACCGAAGGTTCCAGTTAACGCGATGGAATCCAGACGATGTAGGTCCTTCTACTTTCCGAACGACATTACCGTCACTGTCTCTGATCGTCAGAATAACTTTGGGACCTTCTTGACGTTTTTCGGCCTCCAGATTATCCCAGCCAGGGAAGGGTACGTCTTCATTATCACCGAGTTCTTCTTCTCGTTCAAGCCGCTGTTCTCTGAGTGATTGAAGGTCATCCTTAAGGTAGTAAGTAAATACGGCTCCAAAAGGTGGATTTTTAGCAGTAAAGAAGTTAGCCCCGAGATTTTCTACTTCCTGATCAGGCACATACCAGAATGCATCACGTGCTTCAAAGAGCTTCGCCTGTTGATCCAGCATCTGCGGACTCACTTCTCTAAGTGGTGCATAATTGTCGAGGATGAAAATTCCTCGTCCGAATGATCCTGCAACCAGATCATCATGTTGTCGCTGAATTACAAGATCACGGATGGCAATAGTTGGCATGCCGCTTTCCAATTTCGTCCACTCTTCTCCGCCATCAACAGTAAAGAACACGCCAAATTCAGTGGCGGCAAACATCAGGTTCTTATTGACATCATCCTGTACAATTCGCCAGACCACGTGATCTTCGGGAAGATCATCACTGATGCTTTCCCAGCTTTTGCCCTGGTCGGTACTTTTAAGAATATACGGACTCATGTCTCCGTATTTGTGATTGTCAAGCACCAGATAGACTGTGTTCTTATTAAACAAACTAGCCTTAATGTCATTCACAAAGGCTGTCTTAGGAACGCCATCAATATTACCTAACTCTACTTCACGCCAGCTTTCACCGCCGTTTGTAGTGACCTGAAAGAGTCCATCATCGGTGCCGGCATAAATCAATCCCTCTTGCAGTGGCGATTCGGAAAGTGAAGTAATGGTGTTATAGTCCGACATTGCATTTACATCCCAAGCATTGTCCCAGCTGCGCTGTTTGCCCATAATTTGAAATTCCAGGCGCTCTTGGTCACCACGCGTCAAATCACCGGAGATTGCCTCCCAGGTATTTCCGCGATCTTCTGTGACCCAAACGCGCTGAGAAGCAAACAGAAGTTTTGTAGGATTGTGGGGACTTATTTCTACGGGAGAATCCCAGTTAAAACGCTCGTATTCTTCACCTTGGTCAGGTTGTGGCTGTATCAATACGGCATCGCCGGTTTTTTTGTCCACACGATGTAGAACGCCCTGCTGATATTCACCGTAGAAAATATTGGGATTTCCGGGTTCGGTGGCACCATCGTGTCCGTCAGCCCCCAATGTCTTTTTCCAGTCGCGATTTGCAATTCCTCGTTCATTATCGGTACGTGAGGGTCCCATTTGAGAACCATTATCCTGAGTACCGCCATAAACATTATAGAAAGGCTCGGCGTCGTCAACATAGATTTTGTGGAACTGGGTAATCGGCAAATTTCTTACCATATCCCAATCTTCACCCAAGTTATGAGATTCGTATATACCCCCGTCAGAACCGATCATTAAATAATCAGGTTCATCTTTTTTGAATGCCATGGCATGATCGTCAACATGCTTATTGGCAACCGGGATCTCTTCAAATGTTTTTCCGTGATTTGTGGACACCTCCGTGACCACATCCATTAGATAAAGCGTTCCAAAATGATGGGGAGAGGCATAAAGCTCCTGATAATAATGCGGACCGGTTCCGCCGCCTACAGCATCCGACATTTTTTTCCAGGATTCTCCCCGGTCTTCAGATTTGAATACACCGCCATTGCGCCGGTCAAGTTCAATGGCAGCATAAACGATATCTGGCTGTTGCGGGGAGATATCCATTCCGATTTTTCCAACATTTTCCGGAATACCGTTTTTGATTTCTTTCCAAGTTTCGCCGCCATCAGTACTTTTATGGATACCAGACCCCGGGCCACCGCCAACATAAATGGGTACAATGCGCTGGCGCTGCCAGGTTGCAGCGTACATTCTATCAGGATTGCGTGGATCAATTTCTATATCCGTAACGCCGGTCCATTCGTTACCGCCGAGTTTCTTTTCCCAGGTTTCCCCACCATCGGTAGATTTATAGAGGCCTCGCTGACCTCCACTGCTCCACAGAGGACCTTGTGCTGCAACCCAAATTATATCCGAATTTTCAGGATGGACAATGATTCGCGAAATATGCTGTGACTCTTTGAGTCCCATATTTTTCCACGTCTTACCGGCATCGGTACTTTTGTAGATGCCATCGCCATATCCAACATGACGTCCTCCAACGTTTTCGCCAGTGCCCACCCAAACAGTGTTCGGGTTGTTCGGATCTATAGTAACACTGCCGATGGAAAATGAAGACTGACTGTCAAAGATTGGCTCCCAGGTTACACCGTCATTCGTGGTCTTCCAAACGCCGCCAGAACCAACAGCAACGTACCAGATGTCGTCATCATTGGGATGAATATCAATATCTGCAATACGTCCCGAAAACAGGGCCGGACCTATATTGCGAAATTCGAGACCATTATAGTTCGCTTCTGAAACTGTCTTAGCATTATCTTGTGCAGACAAAGACATAGTTCCCACTGCAAAGAGAATAACGAATAGTAAAGAGCTGAGTCTTACTTTCATACTAATGTGGTTGGTTAAAGGAATAATGATAAGAAACTATAAAATTTTTGGATACATAGATCAAGCGTTTAAGGATTCTTTAAAATTCATTGGACTATACGTTTAAACTGATTTCAAAAATACCGTTCATTTTTTTAATCCAATTTTACTTTCCAAGCTTTATACAATTCTATCAAAGTAAACGTAGGTCAGTCAAATGAGTTTTTATCACACCTTTGGATATATACAATTTTTGGTATTGCTTATTGAGATCGTTGTTTTCAAAAAATAATGGTAACCAGCAGAATAGTTTCCTCTTTGACACTGTAAGAAAAAGGTTGGCGGGCATTTAAGTAAAGCCAATCATCGGGTGTTAAGGTTTGTGCTTCATGATCAATATCAAAATATATTTCTCCTTTCAAGCACAAGACTGATATTTCACTGTCAACCGAATGTTCTTCAACCGTTTTACCTTTGGGTAGTGCCATGCGGATAACCTCCATGCGATCAGTTTTTACCAACGCATACGAAGTATCCACATCTAACTCTTCGCGCAGTGTTTGTAGGTTGATCGGATCTCCCGACTTTACGTGTCCGTAACTCATAGTCAACCTCCGTTCGTTTGATGGGCATTAGTACAGACAATCTAAATAGAAATACCGAACGGTAAAAGAAATATGGGGAATCAGGGTATTTGCGATAAAAAATCAGGAGTTCTTCGATGGTTTTTCCATAACCACATAGATATCTCTTCCGACTCCTTCTTCTGTGCTTATAAGCGAAAACCCAGCTTGCCTAAGTTCTTTAACGACCGTATCTGCCGTTACTCCATGCTGGCTGCCGGATGCTCGTCCATCCGGATCGGCTTCGGATCCCCGGGGTTTGAAGTCAATAATGGCCAAACGTCCGCCGGGCTTTAGAGATGTAAAGAGGCTGTTGTTAAAGGCTTTTGGATTAGTGATATGATGGTATACGCGTCGCAAAAAGATGGCATCACAACATTCTTTTGGGAGGTTAGTTCGATCAGGATGTCCCTTCAGCACTGTTATATTTGAGAAGTCAGTATTTTCAACAGATTGTCTTAATTCCTTAACTGATTCTGTTCCCAGTTCGGTGCTATAGATCGTGCCTTTAGAACCGATGTGTTGAGAAATAGCCAGTGTTTGATCACCGTATCCTGCTCCAATATCGGCAACAGTCAATCCATCTTCGATATTAAGAACTTCAATTAGCCAATTGACGTCAGATTGGTTTCCCGGTGCTTGGGCACAACAAAGAGAAGCCGTTGCAAAAAGCACCAGAAAAATGATATATCCTCGCTTTACAAGCTTGTTAAAATTTGGGATAGTCATTATTTGTGAAATTTAACTCCTGTTCAAAAACAGTATAAACAATGTGTTGGTTAATACCAGCGGTATCAATTTGAATTAGATTATTTCTATTAAAAAATATTGATTTCCGTTATATTTCCCCGCGTCTTTTTCTGGGATACAGTAGTCATGCAAATATTGATCAGCACTAAAATAAACGAATAATGACTTATACGTTTTGGGATTTTCTGCAGCTTATTGGGGCATTGGGAATTTTTATTTATGGGATGAAGGTGTTCAGTGATGGCCTCCAGAAAATTGCAGGTAATAAGCTTCGGGCTATACTCAAAGGGATGACCAGTACGAGGTTTAGAGGCATTTTGACCGGCTTTGCTACTACATCCATTACCCAGTCATCGTCTACGACTACCGTAATGGTAGTGAGCTTTGTGAATGCCGGGTTGATTACATTTATGGAATCAACAGGAGTGGTAATGGGGGCGAATATCGGGACAACGGTTACCGCCTGGATGATCTCCATTTTTGGATTTAAGATGCAGATTACTTCGGTTGCCATGATGTTAATTGGTGTCTTTTTCCCTTTTATTTTTTTCGGCCGTGAAAAGCTGCGTAACCTTGCCGAAGCGATGATTGGTTTCGGTATTTTATTTATCGGGCTCGATTTTATTAAAAATGGGGTGCCCAATATCCAGGAAAACCCGGAAATGTTTATGTTTCTGGATCAATTTACAGAGTTTGGATTTGCATCTATTGTTATTTTTGTGATTGCCGGTACAGTACTCACTCTGGTTACCCAGTCATCCTCGGCAGCCATGGCAATTACACTGGTTATGTTGTTCGAGGGGTGGATTGATTTCCCGATAGCGGCCGCAATGGTGTTGGGTGAAAATATTGGAACTACCGTAACTGCAAATATTGCCGCTGTGGTAGGTAATGTGTATGCCAAACGGGCCGCCCGTTTCCACTTTGTATTTAATATGTTTGGCGTAATCTGGATGATGATTCTAATTGATCCATTTTTGATGGGGATTGATTCCTTGATGAGCTATTTTGTCCCAGAGTCCGGGTCTATTCTTCATGCCACAAGTGAAATCGGACGGGCTAATGCTACGTTGGCTCTTTCCCTTTTTCATTCGGTATTTAATGTGCTCAATGTGTTGTTACTCGTTGGATTTGTGCCCTACATCGTTCGTCTGGTGGAAAGGTATCAGAAAGAAGAAGAGGATACACAGCACCGATTGCAGTACATTTCTTCGGGAATGATGTCTTCTCCTGAATTATCAATGTCTCAAGCACATAAAGAGATCCAGTTGTTTGCTAAGCTTATTGAGAAGATGCACTTCAGCATGCAGGGATTGTTGTTTAATAAGCAAAACCGGCAGGATCAGTTCTTGGATAAAATCGAAAAACGAGAGGCGATCACTGATAATATTGAATTGGAAATTGCTGAGTACCTTACTAAAATTTCCAGTTATAATCTTACTGAAGATGCTACACGTCGTATACGTGGGATGCACAGCATGATTAATGATCTTGAGCGAGTGGCGGATATCTATTTTCAGATGTCTAAAACTTTTGAGCGAATGCAAAGTGAGGGTCGAGAACTCCCTGAATCTGCAATGAAGAAGTTAAATGAACTGCTTGATTTAGTGCATGATGCTATTCGAAATGTTCGGGAGAACCTGGATAAGGAAATAGGGGAGATTAATCTTGATAAATCAATTGACATCGAAGATGCTATTGATGACTGTCGTGATGATTTACTGGAATTTCATTACTCTCAACTCGAAAAAAATACTTATTCCAATGAAGTAGGCTTTGTCTTTCTTGATTACCTTAACCGATTAGAAAAAATTGGGGATCATCTGTTTAACGTAAATGAAGCGCTTGCCGGTGTTAAGGTTAAAGCTGCCTACGAAAGGGTGATTGAGGAGAGGGGATAATCTCCTCTTCAAACCAGTCCAATTTTTGCTTATCTTTGGCGACTAAAGAATAGGTAATAAAACGCAGATTAAGCAGATTGCGACTATAAGAACAGAGAATAAATCTGTAAAAATCTGCTCCCTCAGTATTATTTGCATTTTAGTTTGGTAAACAATTAATATCAAAGACTAAAAAACGATTGAATGAGCTCGTATAAGCCAGAAGATATTGAATCCAAGTGGCAAGAATATTGGCAGGAAAATAAGACTTTTAAAACGCCGGAAGATCACGACAAGCCCAAGTACTACGTGTTGGATATGTTTCCTTATCCCAGTGGATCGGGACTGCACGTAGGTCATCCGGAAGGGTATACTGCTACTGATATTCTGGCGCGCTACAAACGAATGAACGGCTTTAACGTATTACACCCCATTGGGTGGGATGCATTTGGTTTACCGGCTGAGCAATATGCCGTGAAGACCGGGACCCATCCCCGGGAAACGACCCAAAAAAACGTAGACCGCTTTCGCGAGCAGCTGCAGGATCTGGGGTTCAGCTATGATTGGGATCGCGAAGTCAATACAACCGATCCGGACTATTATAAGTGGACGCAGTGGATTTTTCTGAAGCTTTATGAGAAGGGGTTAGCCTACGAAGATGATGTGCCTGTAAATTGGTGCCCCGAGCTGGGGACCGTTCTGGCGAATGAGGAAGTGATCGACGGCAAAAGTGAAGTAGGCGGTTTCCCCGTTGTTAAAAAGCCTATGCGTCAGTGGGTGTTGAAGATTACCGAATATGCCGATCGCCTGCTTGAAGGTTTAGATGATCTGGACTGGCCTGAGTCAACCAAGAAGATGCAGCGTGATTGGATCGGAAAATCAATCGGGGCCAATATTGATTTTAAAGTTTCGGGGTATGACGAGGAGATTCGCGTGTTTACTACGCGTCCGGATACGATTTTTGGAGCTACCTATATGGTATTGGCACCGGAACACGATTTAGTTGATAAGATTACAACTGAAGATCAAAAAGAAGCGGTAAAAGAGTATCAGGAAGAAGCGGCGCGCAAGTCTGATTTGGAGCGTACCGAGCTGAGTGATGAGAAAACAGGTGTTTTTACCGGTGTAAGTGCTATTAATCCGGCGACTGGAGAAGAGATTCCTATTCTGGTTGCGGATTATGTATTGGTGACCTACGGTACCGGAGCGATTATGGCGGTACCCGGGCATGATGACCGTGACTGGGAGTTTGCGAAAAAGTTTGATCTGGATATTGTCGAAGTTGTAGAGGGGGGAGATGTCTCTGAAGGCGCTTATACCGATACGGAAGAGGGGACGATGGTCAACTCTGAAAATGATGATATTTCACTGAATGGATTGTCGGTTGATGAAGCCATTGAAAGAATTACGAATTGGCTCGAGGATATTGGGCAAGGTGAAAAAGCTGTTAACTATAAACTCCGCGATTGGCTATTTTCACGCCAGCGTTATTGGGGGGAACCGTTTCCTATTATCCACGTGGATGGAGAACCCAAACCGGTAAGAGAAGATGATTTGCCGGTTACATTGCCCGAGATGGATGATTTTGAGCCTACCGAAGACGGTGAACCGCCTCTGGCTAAAGCGATTGATTGGGTAAATACCGAAGACCCTGAAACCGGGAAGCCGGCCAAGCGTGAAACGAATACCATGCCTCAATGGGCGGGTTCATGTTGGTATTATCTGCGCTATTGTAGCCCTGAATTTGAGGATGGTCCTGTGGATCCGGATGAAGAAAATTACTGGATGCCGGTGGATATGTATGTCGGTGGTGCCGAGCACAGCGTGTTGCACTTATTGTACGCACGGTTCTGGCACAAAGTGCTGTATGATTGTGGCGTAGTTTCTACTAAAGAGCCATTCCAGCGACTGGTACACCAGGGGATGATTCTCGGGGAAGTGGAATTTACAGGCTTCAAAAAAGATGGTAATTGGATCTCGGCCGATATTGCTGACGAGGTTGAGGATGTGGAGCGTGTAAAGCTGAGTGAAGATCAGGTTGAAAAACAGGGTGATGAATTCGTGATCAAAGACACAGAGATTACGGTGGATTCAAAAGCCCACAAGATGTCTAAATCCCGTGGCAACGTTGTGAATCCGGATGATATCGTTGATCAGTACGGGGCAGATTCAATGCGCCTGTACGAGATGTTCATGGGGCCTCTGGAGCAAGTAAAACCCTGGAGCACGAAAGATGTAGACGGTGTTTATCGTTTCTTGGGACGTGTCTGGCGTTTGATCATTGATGAGGACAGTGGCGAGTTGAATGAATCTGTAACTGAAGCTTCCCCTTCTAAAGAGCAGTTAAAAGTGCTCCATGAATGTATCCAAAAAGTAACCGGAGATATTGAAGATCTATCATTTAATACGGCAATATCAGCAATGATGATTTTCATCAATGAGGCCAATAAATGGGAGGAACATCCAAAACCAATATTGGAGCAGTTTATTAAATTGTTGTCTCCCTTTGCGCCGCACATTGCTGAAGAGCTTTGGCGGAAACTCGGACATGATGAGAGTATTGCTTATGTCGACTGGCCGGAGTTTAATGAGGAATACCTGATATCTGATACGCAGTTATATCCTGTTCAGGTGAATGGTAAAGTTCGTGGAGAAATTCATGTACCGCGGGAGAAAGCCAAGAATAAGGAGTTTGTGCTTTCTGAGGCAAAATCAGAGGAAAACGTTAAGAAGTATCTTGAGGATGGAAATCTTGTGAAAGAGATTTTTGTCCCGGAACGCATTGTAAATCTGGTGGTAAAGTAAGATTACTTACCGGATAACCGGATAAATTGGTTTCAAAAGGCTGGTGATCTTATAGATTCCCAGCCTTTTTTATATTAACTATTATATATAATCGGCTAACAATATATTGGAGTTTTTTTAAAAAAATGGGAAACTCCTTACAAAGAAAACTCAAGATTAAAGCTTACTGATAGAATATTGTGATATTTTCTTTATTCGTTTTTATAGCCGGGATTCTGATGATCGTCTTTTTTTCTGAGAAGTTGGTCGAGGCAACAGTCGGTACGTCTGCCAAACTTGGAATTTCTACTTTTTTAATCAGCGTTATTGTCATTGGATTTGATCCGGAAAATCTGGGATTGGGAGCGGTGGCATCTTATGAGGGGGTTACCGGTATTGTTGTTGGTACTATTATAGGATCGGCAATGGTAGCTGTGGCTTTGGCCCTTGGGATTACGGCGGTTATTGCCCCGATGAAATTTGAGCAAGTTCCAATGCAGATCCCGCTTTTAACAGTTGCTGCAGTGGTATTATTTGGAGTACTCAGTTTCGATGGGGAGTTGTCTCGTTTCGATGGGATTATTTTATTACTTGGATACTGTATGGCTGTGTGGAATTTGATTTATCTTGCACGAAGAGGGTTAGAGGTTCGTCCTACTGGTGAAGCTGCTGAAGCTATAGAAGAGGGCACAGATTTGAGTCGGTGGCAATCGATTACCATGCTGGCAGGATCGCTGGTAGCAATTATCGTTGGTAGTGAGTGGGTAGTTTGGTCGTCAAGAGAACTTATGGTTGGATTTGGCCTATCTGATACCCTATTTGGGATAACAATTATTGCACTTTTAGTAAGTATTGAAGAGGTGGCCCGTGAGTTGCCAGCAGCCCTAAAAGGACGCCCTGAAATAGCATTTGGAAATGTGGTGGGATCTGTATTGGCGTTTTTCTTGTGTAATGCAGGAATTATTGCCTTAGTTCGCCCGGTACCTATAAGCTCCGAAGTCTTTAGCTTTTATCTGCCCGTATCACTGGGCACAGTATTGTTTATTGCGCTCTTAATGATTCAGAGATCTATTTCTCGATGGAGTGGAGTTGTCTTAGTGTTGATTTATATCCTCTTCTTTATTAGGGGATACGTGTGGTAAGTATTCAATAAATTAATGGCTTCTAATTGAAGTTGATGAGTACTGGAGGAGATTGAAGTATAAAAATAGTTCTCTATCAAAAAAGTAATCCTGTAAATGGGAAAGGATCTTATTTAAAGAAGGTTATATCTTCTTCATCTCGTAAAATAGATGGCAGTTTGCCCTGTGCTTTATCTTTTCCTTTGCTTGCCAGCCAGTTGTTAATTTGTTGTTGAGAGATAGAATAAACGCTTGGCAGCCCCAGGGCATCACTTTCTCTGCGAATCGCATAGTGCCTGTTAATTTCGCATACCTCTTGGTCTATTTTCTTTGCAAGTCGATCTAATGTATCACGGTGGAGTTGTTCTTGTGTTCTGATAAACCAAAAATGTTGTGGGGCAGATGCTCCTTCCTGAAGTGTAGCACCAATCGTAAAGTTGCCGATTTCTATATCCATTTCTTTTGAAATATTTTGCAAGGCTTCTTCGGCTTCATAGGCGTATAGGGCTTCACCGTAATCATCGAGCATTTCACTAACCCTTCCCATCACTTTAATTCGTGGTGGATTAGTTTGGGTGAATTCCAAAATATCGTTTAGGGCATATCGCCACAAACCGGAGTTGGTAGTAACGAGCATAGCATAAGGGGTATTTGGCTTTACCTCCCAGAGTGGTACCGTTTCCTGTATAGCCATGGATTCCTGATCGGGTAGGGGATTAGGGATGAATTCGTAGAATATGCCGTTATCCACTACGAGCTTCATATCTGTTTTAGTCAACTTATCCGTAAAAGAAAAATACCCTTCAGATGCCCCATATGTCTCAATAAAGTCGACCCCTGGTTTGTTTAGTAGATTTTCGATATGAGGTTTATAATTGGCTAATTTTACGCCTCCGCAAACCAAAAGTGAAAGGTTGGGCCAAACCTCTTTGATGCTTTTTGCTCCGGTCTCATCAAGAACGCGTTTAAACATAGTAAGAATCCAACTGGGCACGGCTGTAATTACGCGGACATCACTATTGATAGCTTCCTTTACTGTTTGATTTACTTTCTCATTAAAAGGTAGCTGGCTGAGTTTTGTCGGTGATATGATTTGGAATGGGGACAACCACCAAGGAGCATTTTGTGCAGTGTAAGCACTGATTTCACCGATTTGATATTGTTCTTTTTGCTCAAGGGTACCGGGAATACTGATATGTTTACCCCACAGATCAAAAATATTAGGCCGCTGGACGATATAGCTGCGCACAACTTTACGCATGAAAGACCGATCAGACTCCAGGCGCTCTTCTGTTAATGGCAGATGCTTGCCTTCACCCGATGTACCCGCAGAAACAGCAAATTTGTCCACTTTGCCCGGCCAGAATATATCCTGTTTTCCCTGTTTGAGTTCCTCTATCTGAGATTGGATATTTTCATAAAAACAGATCGGGAGGCGGTCGGTAAAATCCTGGAATCCCTGTATAGATTCGAAGTCATTTTTTTTGCCAAAGTCGGTGTGTTTGGCAGAGGTTATTAAATTCGAAAGTTGTTTCTGCTGGATTTCTTTCAATTTCAAAGTGCTAATGGGTTAGCTAAAATGGTTGTTTAAAATAAAAAAGCCCCGGAGTGTCGGGGCTTTTATTTTATATAGGATCAATCAAAAGTTATCGGTTTTCAACGGAAACCCACTCTTTATTTTTGTCGCCGACATAAAGAGCGCGCGGACGAACGAGACGATTGTTTTCGGCTTGCTCTATATAATGTCCTGTCCATCCAGAGACGCGACTCATAGCGAATATACAAGTGTAAAGGTCAGGCTTTATTCCCATTGAGTAATAGACGGTAGCTGAGAAGAAATCAACATTAGGATCAATATCCTTTTCGTCCTTCATTGTTTTGAGAATAGCCTCTGACCATTCATACAGGTTTTCATGTCCTGTTTCTTCGGAAAGTTCTTGAGACATTCCGCGCAAAATTCGAGCCCGTGGATCCATCGTTTTATAAACGCGGTGACCAAAACCCATAATTTTTTCCTTACGCTCCAGACGACCATGTACGTAGTCAACGGGATCAGCATCTTTTTCTTCAATATCCAACAGCATGTTCATAACCTGCTGGTTTGCTCCCCCATGCAGCGGCCCTTTAAGAGCACCGATGGCGCCTGTTACTGAAGAATACATATCTGATTCAGTTGAACATATAGCCCGGTTAGTAAAGGTAGAAGCATTCATGCCATGTTCTGCGTGTAAAATCAGGCAAAGATTCATGGTTTGCTCAGCCTTTTCGCCCGGCTCTTCGTCATTGAGCATATAAAGGAAATTATAGGCTGTGCTTTTTTCATCGAGAGGAGCTACAATATTTTTGTTATTGCGTGCACGATCAAAGGCCGCAATAACGGTAGGAATTTTTGCGGTAATAGAAATGGCCTGATTGATGCGAAATTCCTTGACATCATCAGTTTGTACTTCGTGGAAGTCTCCGAGCATAGAAACAGCTGTGCGAAGCACGGCCATGGGCTCGGCATTTTTGGAGGTGCTTTCAATGTAGTTTAAAACCGGTTCGGGTAACTCTCGATTATTTTGGAGCTTTGTATTCAGCGCATCCAATTCTTCTTGGTTAGGAAGCCGGTCATTCCATAAAAGAAAGCAAACTTCTTCAAAGCTCGCATTTTCAGCCAACGTGTCGATGTCGTATCCGGCATATATAAGTTCACCTTTTTGTCCGTCGATAAAACTTTTGGTACTGCTAAAGGCTACGATGCCTGCAAGTCCTTGATTTATGTGCGGATACTGACTTAAGTCAATTTCTGTATTTGTACTCTCAGCCATTCTATACTCCGAAATTTTGGGTTGAATATATACTTTTTGTTTCGGTTAAATGTAATAAAAACAGATCTAAAAATCAGGCATAAGTTGAACGCTATCAACCAATAAACCCGATGATTCAGTTAAATAACGAAAGTTAGGTTAACAGCGTTTACCTGACGACGATAAATTTAATACTTTTTAGTCTTAAATCGAAGATTTGCTATAGGCTATTTTGTCTCTTTGGCTTGATTCCAATGCTTATCCATATCTTCCAGCGTTGCATCAGATAACGTTTTGTTCTCTTGATTAAGCTGTTCTTCGATATATTGGAATCGCTTGGTGAATTTTTTGTTCGTAGATCGCAGGCTGTCTTCGGCGTTGAGGTCAAAAAAGCGGCCGGCATTTACTAAAGAGAAAAGAAGATCGCCAAACTCTTCGCGACTTTTTTGTGAATCACCGTCTTCCAAAACTTCTTTAAATTCCTGAAGCTCCTCTTCAATTTTTTCCCAAACCTGAGAGAATTCTGGCCAGTCGAAGCCCACATTTGCTGCTTTTTCCTGCATACGCTGGGCGCGAATGAGGGCGGGGAGCTGTTTGGGAATCCCATCCAACACAGAGGTTTTCCCTTCCTTCATTTTTATGTTTTCCCAGTTCTCGGCCACTTGCTCTTCATCCTCAGCTATTTCATCCCCAAATACATGGGGATGGCGGCGAATTAGTTTTTCTTGAATGGAATAAATCACATCGCTGATAGAGAAGGTATCTGTCTGCTCGGCTATACGACTGTGAAATACAACGTGCAGTAGCACATCCCCCAGTTCTTTTTGCAGTTCTTCAAAATCTTCATTGTCAATAGATTCAACGGCCTCGTATGCTTCTTCAATCAGATTATCTTTAATACTTTGGTGGGTCTGTTTGCGATCCCACGGACATTCGTCACGAAGAATTTCTACGATGTCAACAAGATCATCGAAGTTGTGAGTAGGTTCTCTGTTATCTGCCATTTTTTTAAGAAGTTAGAGGTTTGAAGATAGAAGTTAGATGAGTCTTATTTGCACAAAAAATTCAAAATTCGAACATCCGACTTCTATTGTCTGAATTAGGTTTTACGTTTTTTCTTTTTTGCAGCAGGAAATAAGATGTTGTTTAAAATCAGTCGATAGCCGGGACTGCTCGTATGCAAACTCAGGTCGGTCGGTGGATCGTTGACGCGGTGCGTATAATCTTCGGGATCGTGTCCGGCATAAAAAGTAAAAGTTCCCTGTCCATAGTTACCGTGGATATATTTAACCATATCCCGGCCGGGACTTTCGCCTAAAATAACAACTGATTCTTTGATTTTATCCTTCTGGAATGCGGTTGTTTGTCCGTAAAAACCGCGGATGCTGCTAACATGGTTTTGGGTAAGCATGGTGGGTACCGGATCCCACTTGGCCGAGAATTCAAAGAGCGTAAAAAAGTCAATTGATTGATCTACTTCATCTAATTGTACGGGTACATCAATATTGGCGTGTTCATATTCTGCAGGATCAGTACTGAGTACAAAATCAGTAAAGGCCAGAGTATTCTCAAAGTTAAGTTTCTGTTGGGCTTTCGGGTCCATGGGGTCACCGTCAAATTGGGTTGGAACAATATCCACGTCCTGTGCTGCTAGGGCAATGTCGAAGGTATCCGTACCCGAGCACATTGCAAACATAAATCCGCCGTTACCGACATACTCTTTAATTTTAGCTGCAACCGCTTTTTTCTCATTACTTACTTTGTTAAAACCTAATTCATTGGCCATAGCCTCCATTTTGCGTACCTGTTTAATGTACCACGGCTGATTGCGTGATGAGACCCAGAATTTACCATACTGGCCTGTAAAATCTTCGTGATGCAGGTGCAGCCAATCGTATTTTGAAAGTTCACCATTGAGCACTTCAGGATCCCAGACTTTATCATATTCAACTTCTGCATAGTTTAGGGCCAGAGTAACAGCGTCATCCCAGGGGAGGGCTTGTTTGGGGGTATAGACAGCAATTTTGGGGGCTTTATCGAGCTGTATAACAGAGGTATTGGCGTTGGACTGTTCTACCTGACTGATGATTTGGGCAGCCTCGGAATTTGAAACTATCTTGATTTTTACGTTTCTAAGACGAGACTTTTTAGCGAGCTTTTCGGAGTAGTTCGTCATAAAGCTGCCGCCTTTGTAATTGAGCAACCACTGTGAGGAGTTACCATCCTGCAGGTTGTTGAAAATGATGCCATACGCTTTAAGATGATTGGTTTGGGAGGCATCCATAGGAATAAAGAGTTTGTCCTGAGCCAATCCCGGCAGGCTTGCAAAAAGAATAAATAACAAGGATATCAAAAAAGAACGTAGCATGGTATTAGACCTGTATTTCTTCAAGTTCTTGAATGCGATCGCGTGCAAAAGTTGCATAAAATCCATTGGGGAATTGCAATAAAAGTTCTTCGTAAAGGGGTAACAGCTGATCAACTTTTTGTGGAATATTGATCGATTTATCGCTAAAAGATTTGGGTTGGTTTTCAGTGGACAACTGTTCTAATTTGAGATCATTGTTGGTTACCAGCTGATCGGCCATCCGTATTTTAGCCCACATAAGCTGTTCCTGAAGTGCGGAGTTGCCCCCCTGTGTTTCTAAATAAGTCGTTAAGGCTCGATAAAGAAAAGGAGCATTCTTTTTCTTTTTAACGGCTGTTGATTCAAGCAGAGCGTATCCGAGTAAGGGATTGTAACGATCGTTTTGAAAGAGATGCGCCAGGATGGCGATGCTTTGCTGCTGTTCGCCGCGTGAGTGATGTTCAATAAGTTTAGCAAAAGGCTCAATTTTTGCCCCTGTGCTATCTGCCTGTAATCCTGTTTGAATCCAGAGCCTGAGCTGAACAGCATCGTTGGCATAATATGAAGTGGTCTGTCGTTCGAGTGCATTCAGCTGAATTTTGGCAAATTCATAATCACCGGCAAAAAAGTCAGTCAATGCAAGGTAATAGCGGTTTTTTTCGGCTAAGTTTCCTATGCGTTCTTGTTTATTGCTTTTTGAAAATGATAGGCGGGCGCGAGTATATTCTTTTTCATAAAGATGTAGTCTTCCCTTTATGTATGCTTGATTGGCCTTGTTGCGATCTTCGCCGGAAAAATTGTCAAGCTCCGCAAGAAACTTTTCAGCTTTATCAGGCGCATGGAGAACATCCAGTGATAATTCACTTAGGGTGGTTAAGACCTGATCCATGCGATGATAGTTGGGAGCATTATTACGAATGTTATTAAGCGTAGAAAAAGCTTCTTGGTAAAGAGTAGAAGGTTTTGATGTGAGGTCCAGGTTGTTATTCTCAAGGTATTTTGCCCACTGAATATACACGCTGGCCAGCTCTTCACGGCTTCTGTTTTTAAGTGGGACCACATCATTATCTATATAAAAGGAATACGCTTCTTCCGCCAACTCAAACTTCTGCTCAGCCAGTAATTTGGATCCAATATTGTACAGGCTATAGGTAAGAGTGGATGATTGCTGTTCAATATTTTTTGCTGTTGCCACTGCACGTTCAAAAAGCTTCCGCTCCATCAGCAGCCAAATTTCTAACTGTTGGAGATTATTATAACTGGGATGGGAGGGAGGGAGCTCATCTAAAAAGTCAGAAATTTCCAGAATAGCTATGTCATAAATATAATCATCCCTGAAACGCATAAGACGACGCTGAACATAACCTAACCGATCGGGATTCTGTTGCACTAGTCCCAAGAACTCACGGATTGCCTGCTCATAACTGCCCGCCTGCATGTACGTTTCCCCGAGTTCTGAAGAAATAAGATTTGATTGCCCCGACCGAGATTGTAATTCTTTGTAAATGGCAATAGCCTTTTGGTACTCTTTCCGATCGCTGGCTGTACGGGCAACGCGCAAATATACTTGCTGATTGTTTGGATAGTCCTTGAGGATTTCGTCCCAGGTTTGTATTCCACGCTCAATGTCACCGCTGATATGATATAATGCTCCTAATCGGATTTTTGCTTGGGGACGGTGTCTTCCATTTTCAACTGCTTGTTTCGTTATTGCAATTGCTCGTTCATACTCCTTGAGATTAATCAGGCTTTGGGTAAGTTTACTAAGATACAAGTAGCGGTGCTCATTGTTATATAGTTGCTTAAATTGTTTAGCCGCTTCCTCATATTTTTGTTGTTTCAGCAGCTGATCAGCTTTAAAATAGGCTTCATTTTGTTGGGCATGTACCGCCTGAGGGTATAGTATTCCGGTTGAAATAAAAACCAAAAGCAGGATTCTTTTTAAAAAGAATTTAAGAGTCATCGGAATACTAATAAGTTTTGGACTGGGACAGGAACTCCGGTGCAAATGATCTCATCGTATTATAAAATCTGTGGAGCGGAAATCCCACTACATTGTAATAGTCTCCTTCTATTGCTTTCACGAAAAGTGCACCGTGGGCATCCTGAATGCCATATGCGCCGGCTTTGTCCATTGGGTTTGCTGTTTCTATATAAGCGTTAACCAGTTTTGAAGGCAAGTCTCCAAATATAACATTTGTTGTCTCAATAAACGTTGTACTATCGGTTATCTTGTTTGAGCTGTCTGTTTTTAATAATGATACTCCTGTTAGCACCTTATGAGAATTACCACTCAGTTGTTGCAGCATGATAGTTGCCTCGGAAGGAGTGGACGGTTTTTCAAGAATTTTATCATTAAAAGTCACAATGGTATCAGCACCAATAATTAGCGCATTACCATAATGTGATGATACGGCTCGGGCCTTACGATGGGCAAGAGTTTCTACAATTTTGCTTGCTGACCAATGAGACTCATAGTCTTCGGGGACATCGCTGGCATGAACTGTAAAGTCAAAACCAATTTTTTGCAGAAGCTTTTTCCGTCGGGGGCTTCCGGACGCAAGGATAATGGTTTTCAAAATGAAAGAGGTTAATTTGGCAATAATTAAATCAATAGTTCCATATACAAAGAGAAAATGTAAAGCGGTAATGTAAAATAATAACTATCTACTACAATGAGATCTGGAAATCTAAGGGGATGTATTTTTGAGTTTTAACAGTATTTTTGTAGCTCAATAAATCAATCGTTACTTTAGCCGCTGAATTGTAATGAAAGATAATAGATAGGCTTTCGTTACATTGTTCATTCATTGTCAACATATTTAAAATGATTAATCATAATGGGATCACAAAAACACAGGCGAAGTAGTTCTAAGCAACCGATGATTTTCGATGCCTGGAACTATAAAGTACTGGCATTGGGATTATTCTTGGTTATTGTTGGCTTTTCTGCAATGTACCTCGAGAATGAAGTAGAAGGTTTTATATCCCTCTATGTTTCTCCGATTGTTATTATGAGTGGTTATGCAGCGGTTATTGTTGCTATTCTGAAACATGATCAGAACTCATCAGAAACATCCTGACAACCTTTTGACTTGGGCTGATGGATCGCAAGCTGAACGCTTTATTTCTATTTACAGCGGTTGTCATATTCATTACTGCTGCCAATACATCACAGCAATGGAATATATTGCTTGGAGTATTATTGGCCACTCTTTTTTCTTTTTCGGCTTTTGTTTTTCGAGGACTGTCACTTGATGGTATGTTTTCAGCCATTGTTATTGGCACCTTTACTTTTGGTCTTGGGGGATGGAAGTTAGCCGGCCTGTTATTACTGTTTTTTTTGAGCAGTGTTATCATTTCCGACCGATCCAAATGGCGAGCTGAAAATATTTCACAAAGTGCAAGAAGAGGCGGGTTGCAAGTATGGGCGAATGGATTTTGGTTGGTTGTATTCCTTATATGTGGCACCGTTTTTAATACTCCTGTATTTTTCGTCGGAGCCATAGCTGTGATTGCTACAGCCACCGCTGATACGTGGGCTACAGAGCTGGGTAGTAGAACTCCAGAACATACCTATCTGATTACAAACTTTGAACATGTGAAACCCGGAACGGATGGAGGAGTAAGCATTAAGGGAACCACAGCAGGTTTTGTGGCTGCAACAATGATTTCCGGGGTTAGTGTTTACGTTTTTTCACTTCATTTTTCCGTTTTTATACTCATTTTTGGGGCTGCTGTTTTGGGATGTCTTTTTGATTCTTATCTTGGTGCTCTTTTTCAACAGAATAAACGTTCGGTAACGCTTCCGGTAATTAATGAAGAAATTGCCTTTTCGAACAATTTGGTAAATACCATTTCGACAGGGATCGGCGGCGTACTGGCAATAATTTTAAAACTGTTTTTTGCATGAAAAAAGTATGGTATAAGCGACTACATTGGCAAATAATCATTGGACTTGTATTGGGATTAATATGGGGATTGGTGGCCAGCGTTGCCGGTTTATCTAACTTTACGGTAGACTATATACAACCTATCGGTACCATATTTATAAATCTGTTGAAGCTCATTGCGGTACCCCTAATATTAGCCTCTCTTATTGTAGGGGTGACCAGCCTAAACGATATTGCCAAACTTTCAAGAATGGGCGGAAAAACTATTGGCATATATATTGTTACTACTATGCTGGCGATTACGATTGGATTGACCTTGGTGAATATTATTCAGCCCGGCAACTTTCTTCCGGTTGAAACCCAAGAACAACTTATGGTCGGATATCAGGATAATATTGAGGGCGCTGACCAGTCTGCCCGGGAAGTTATGGATCGAAGTCCGATGACATTTTTGGTGGATATTGTTCCTGAGAACTTTTTCAAGGCGGCTTCTGACAATGGCAATATGCTGCAGGTTGTATTTGTAGCTCTTCTTATGGGGATTGGTCTTATGCAGATTCCGACGGAGAAAAGTAAGTCGTTGGTTAACTTTTTTGATTCTTTGAATGAAGTCATCATCAAGATAGTAGATTTGATAATGAAAGTAGCTCCCTATGGGGTCTTTGCCCTTATGGCGGGGGTGATTGTAGATCTTGCGGGTGATGATATTGGACAGGCCTTAGATTTGTTGGGAGCTTTATTCTGGTACACTTTTGTGGTGGTATTGGGATTGTTTTTGCACCTGATGATTGTTTATTCCGGACTGTTTAAGCTTTTTAGTAAGATGAAGTTGCGTGACTTTTTCAAAGCTATTCGTCCCGCAATGCTTTTGGGATTCAGTACCAGCTCCAGTGCGGCTACGCTACCGGTAACAATGGAGCGCGTCGAAAAAAATGTAGGTGTAGATGAGGAAGTTTCCAGCTTTGTACTGCCCATTGGGGCTACTATTAATATGGACGGAACTTCCCTTTATCAGGCGGTAGCTGCGGTATTTATTGCTCAGGCATTGGGAATGGATTTAGGAATTGCTCAGCAGATAACAATCGTGCTTACTGCTACATTGGCATCTATAGGTTCGGCCGGAGTACCCGGCGCAGGAATTATTATGCTGGTCATCGTTTTGCAGGCTATACAGGTTCCTGTAGAAGGTATTGCTCTTATTTTAGGAGTTGACAGAATCCTGGATATGTGCAGAACGGCGGTTAATATAACCGGTGATGCCGCAGTTTCGGTGGCTGTTGCCCATAGCGAAGGCTTATTGGGTGAAATGCATCTTGATGACGATTAACAGTTCGTTTGAACTTATTTATTGAGATGTAATGTTTAGGCTCTCTAACTTGCATCACAAAAACATCACTGTTAAATGATGTGTTTTCATAAGAATCCTGTTAGCCTAAGCATATGACTGAAATTCGCTTGGCATGGCTTTTAATTGCATGTAGTATTATTTCAAATGATTTATATGCTGCCCCGACTGATGTTCATTCAGATTCTTTGTCCTATGAACAGAAATTGGAGGAAGGGATTGACGCTTTTTATCGGGCTGACTGGGTAGAAGCTAAGGCTGTATTTAAAGAGCTTCGACAGGATAAGCCTGATGACTCGCGCGCTTACTTTTTTGAATCGATGATTCCTTTCTGGAAGTACTATTTTGGCGGTCGTACAAAGCAAACTGCTGAACAGTTTCTATCCAAGTCACAGGAAGCCATAAAGGTGAGTAAGGAAAAGCTCAATAAAGATTCGAGTGACACTACCATGGTATTGATGCTTAGTGGTTTGTATGGATACCGGAGTTTAGTTGCGGCTGCCGAAAAGAATTATAAGGAAGCTCTGCAAAGCGGGATGGAGGGCTTCACATATACTCGTCAGCTTTTGGCACTCGATGCCAATGATCCTAAAGCATTAATTGGAAAGGGTATGTTTTATTATATGGTGGGGAGTGTACCCAACGGCTTGAAGTGGGTTACTAATATGATAGGGATGTCGGCAGATATGCAGGAGGGTTTTGACGCATTGGAAAAAGCCGCACAGTCGAAGAGCTACGTAAGGAATGATGCTCAAATGATTCTGGCCTATTTGTATGAACGAGAGCAACAGAATAAAAAAGCATTGAATCACTTAGAAGAGTTATGCAGTCGTTATCCTAAAAATATCATATTCCAATTTAACAGGGCGCGTCTGTTGGAAAAGACAAATCAGCTTGCGTTGGCACGAGAAAAATATGAGATGATTATTACTATGGATAGCAACGTACTGGGTATATTAAAAAAGAAAAGTGAGAGTCGGTTACAGCGATTGTAACCCTTCTTTGTTAAAAAATGTGTAACGTAATATATAGCACGCTAATTTTTTGATAAAGATTGCGAAAAACACGTAATTAGTTAATGTTATACTGTCATGAAATTGTCCATTTTCTAATGAATAGTGTATGGGAATAGGGCTACTGAGAAGTTCTTTTCTAAAATTATTTTTTATATCTGCACTCCTTTTGGGTTTTGCCCTGCAGGAGGGCTATAGCCAGTCTACCGGAGATATAGCTGTTATTGGATATAATGCGGATGGAGATCATGACTTTGCATTAACGACATTTGTTGATATTGCTTCCGGAACAACCATTTATTTCACCGATCGTTCTTGGGATGCCACCTCTGAAAGTTTTAGCGAAAATGAGGGAGTATATTCTTATACGGTACCCTCGGATGGTTTTAATACTGGGGATGTAGTTGTAATTAATCCTGATTCTAAAACAGCTTCTGACGGGGGAACGGTTTCTCACGTGTCAGGTAATTTTGATTTAACAAATGGTGATGACGAGCTATACTTTTATGTAAGTTCATCTGACGATGAGCCTGAAGATACGCCTTCCACTTTTTTGTTTGCTATTACTAATGACAGTAGTTGGGATATTGGTGAATTGGATAATACAGGGTTAACTAATGGTATTACTGCTCTTTCTAATATCGGAGGTAGTGACAATGCGAATGGAGAATATATTGGCACAAGAAGAGGGGCCGTTTCAAGCCTGAAAGAAGAAATCCAAAAAGTTGAGGGTAACTGGTCAACCACAGATGGATTAGGGGAACAAGGTATACTATTTAACACTTCTTCCTTTTCAATAGTTGATCTTCCCACTGTTGCATTTGCTGAATCATCGATTAAGGTATTTGAGAATAGTGGTACTGCAGAACTTAGAGTAGAATTAGTGGAATCCAATAGCAAGGCAGTAGAGGTGGATATAGCTTATTTGGGTGCTTCGAGTACAGCCAAAAGTGATGAGGATTTTTATAATAAGGTAGGAAACGAATTCGATACCGAAACCATCAGCTTTGATGATAGCGAAGGGGATGGCACCATCAAAACGGTTACGTTAAACTTAGAAGATGATGCTGAATTTGAAAATTCAGAAAAAGCTGTTTTCCATCTTCAACATATTTCCAACGGGACGATCATTGGTCCGAATAGATTAACGCTTACCATTGAAGATGATGATGCTCCTGATATCGTGATTAATGAAGTATATACGAATCCTTCAGATGGAGGTGGTAGGGGAACTATTAATGATGAATTTATTGAAATTGTAAATAACCAGGATTCTGATATTGATATTAGTGGATGGAAAGTTTTCGATGAATCCGGTCTAAAGCACACGTTCCCTGACGGTACTATTTTATCGGCCAATCGTGCGTTAGTACTTTTTGGAAATGATGAGGTCATTCCCGAAAGAAACTATGGCGGTGCATTGATTCAGGGCAGTAACGAATCTGTAACGCTAAATTTGGTTAACGGCGGTACAATACGGCTTGAGGATTCTGGGGGTAATGAAATAATGCGCTTAGATTATCCTTCTGCAGATAATAACCAGTCAATTGTCAGAGGTTCTGAAGCTGTCGGTGACTTTGTAGAACATTCAACAGTTAGTGATAATGATGCCTTATATTCTCCCGGCACTAAAGTAGATGGAGAAGCCTTTGGCTCAAAATATGCAGTTGGCATTCGAGGTTCGGCGGGATGGCGAATGATTTCAACGCCTACCGAAAATACCTCTTTTGCCGATCTATTTGGCAAACTACAAATGCAGGGGGTTCCCGGATCAGATGATCCTTCCGGCGCTTTTACTTTGGCGGGTTGGTCTGAGGAACAGAAGTCATTTTTAACTCCTACTGACATGTCAAGTAATATGTCTCCGGGAAAGGGATATATAGTGTATATGTTTGAAGATGATGCCCCTAATAAGGAGGGTATACAGGGCGGGTTTCCCAAAATTATTAGCGCCAATGGAAATGAAAACAGCAATACGGTAAATGTTACCGTTTCCGCAAATAATTCTAATGGAGAAAATGGAATAGACGGAGATGAAGGCTGGAATCTTCTTGGAAATCCTTTTGCAACGGATATTTCTGTTGAAGCTTTAATTGATGCTTTGGAAGACGTTGATCCGGGTGTAAATGCAAATATCTATGTGTGGGACCATGAAGCAGACGGCGGCAATGGAAAATTTAATACCTTATCTTATGGTGATGTAATCCCTCCTTTTCAAGCATTTTTTGTACGATTTACAAATGAAATAAATAATAAAACATTCACTTTTGATAAAAGTGTATTAAAGGCAGAAACCGAGACCGAATTTTACAGGAATAACCTGGAAGAGTCCTTTGCCTTTAATGTAGAACTACATGGTGAGGATAATTTTGATGCTTTTTATCTCGAATTTAATAAAAATGGCACGATAGATATAGATCGTTTTGATGCCTTTAAGTTACTGTCACTGAATCCCCGTTCAATCAATTTATTTGGTAGATATGGAGAGAACCACTTGCAAAAAAGTGTTTTGCCTGAGGATTTGGAAAGCAATTTGGAAATCCCTCTTTCTTTTGATGCAAGTGGGCGTACGAGGTTGACTTTCAGATGGGATAATATTGATGATCTTCCCAATGAATGGGATGTCTGGCTTATTGATGAGAAAATGGATAGGGAAATTGATCTCCGTACTGCTCAGGAGTATCAGTTCAACATTTTATCAAACGAACAAAATAAGTCGGCTGAAAATCAAGGTCTTTTGAATAAACGTAAAGCCAGTGAAAGATTTTCCAGGTTTATGCTTGTTGTAAACCCAAACGCAGAAATATCAAATGGGGAAGACCTTCCCGAATCTATCAAGTTGAATCCGAATTATCCTAATCCATTTAACCCTACGACAACTATTCCGTACGAAATTGCTGAGGATACGGAAGTAAAACTGACGATCTGGAATATGATTGGACAAAAGGTTGCTACCTTAGTTGATGGAATGGTAGAGGCGGGAACACACGAAGAAACCTGGAATGCGAGTAATATGCCGAGTGGTATTTATATTGCTCGTTTTGAAGTGGGAAACAGGGTATTTACACGAAAGATGACTTTGATCAAATAGATCTGGAAAAAACAAAACAGCTTTTATTAGTATTTCTTATTTTCTTCCTTAAATAATTAATCACTAAACCTGATCATTATTTGGTACAGATTGTATTACTTTAGACTTGGAACTGAAGTTCACTGATAGAGGAGTGAGAATTTTAGCGATATTTAAATAATATATGTAATAAAAACCACCTGATAGAGAATAGATTTTTTGATCTAACCTACTTTCTCTATTTTCAGTGAATCATACAGTACCTCAAACTGTTTAAAAAGTGATTTTAATCCTAACAAGAATGGAGTACTCCTTTTAATACAAATGCAATACAAAAATATTCAGGGTCTTGAAGTGCCCGAAATTGGTCTTGGAACATATAAACTTCACGACAGAGAGTGTTCACAAATAGTACGAAAGGCACTTGATATCGGCTATCGACATATTGATACGGCACAAATGTACAAAAATGAGCGAGCGATAGCGGAGGCGCTTAACGTTTCAAACGTGCCTCGCGAAGATATCTTCCTCAGTACAAAAATTTGGCATACGAATCTTGAAGCCGATGATGTGCTTCAATCTACCGAGGAGACACTGCGACAGTTAGATACTCCCTATGTTGACTTGCTTATGATTCACTGGCCCAATGATCAGTATGATTTACGTGCTACGATTGAATCCATGCTGGTATTGCGTGATCAGGGAAAGGCGATGAACATTGGTGTCAGTAACTTTCCCTTGGATTTGCTTACCAAAGTAAAAGAAGAAATCCGTGCTCCAATATTTTGTAACCAGGTCGAATTCCACCCCTTTATTGATCAGCTTGATCTGCTGGATTACGCCATTGAAAATGATATTATGATTACGGCATATAGTCCTTTGGCACAAGGCAAGGTAATGGAAAATGAGGATCTGCAGGAGATTGCTGAAAAGTACGGCAAATCTCCGGCTCAAATTTCACTTCGCTGGTTAATTGAGCAGGAAAATGTTGTTGCTATTCCCAAAGCTTCAAGTGAAGAGCATCTGCGTGAGAATTTCGAAGTCTTCGATTTTTATCTTGAGGATGAGGATTTTGAACGTATTGACCAACTTGAAAAATCGATGCGTCTCGTAGACCCAAGTTTTGCACCCGACTGGGGATAAGTTTCTATTGAGAGCAATATAAGACCATTTTTACTACCCGGCATTCTTCAAGGTGTCGGGTATTTTAATTTGAGGATGCTTTAGCTAAAACTTTGTCGTCGGATGCTCTTCGGATTTGATAATTGAAAGATTTTTTGTTGGAATTGGCTGATTGCTCTTTTACTTCTACTATATCAGTATCACCCCAAACTGATTCAGCCGTAAATTGTATATCAATTTCATTTACAGTAGCATCGTCTGGTAAAGATGCGAGAGCCCATTCTATAAAATGAACATTGTTTACGTGTCGATTGAGATCAAGATCTGTTTTTCGAACTTCAAACTCTTCCAAATAGTCCGGTTGGTCTATTTCAGGAAAAGTGGCATCAGTGACGGGTAGAACATGATTCGCATTCTCAGGAGCCATCTCAAGTATCTTTTTTGGAATGCGAGCGGGCCGACGACTTTTGATATTCATGATGAGCCAATAACTCAACGATTTACCGATGATATTGCCGTTTTCATCCATTATTAAAAAATCCCGGTAGGCCCGCAGTCCATCACCGCTGGAAGGCCAGGTTTTTATCGTAATTGTTTCTCTCCATTCGGGGAAACGATCCATTTGTACATGAAGCCGATGCAATACCCAGGTGAGTTTATCTTTTTGCAGGTCCGTGATATCAAACTCGAGCTCACGGGCGTGATTTCCTGCTACTTCCTGTAGCAAATTGCAAATAGCGGGAAGGGTTGCCCGCTGATTGAAGTCAATTTCTGATGCCCGGATTTTGAAGGTCTCCTGAAAAGTTATATCGCTCACTGTATTACTATTAATTCAAAAAAAGGAAAGTAAACAATCTGTTGGGTATCTGAAATAAAACAAATCCCCGATACTTCCAAAGCATCGGGGATATAATCTGTAACTTGGAGTATATATAGTGTTAGTTGCTACGTCCTTTTCGCCAAATTCTATTACCCCATAATTTTACATCATCAAGTATAAGATATATGGCCGGTAAAATAACAAGAGTAACAACGGTAGAAAAGGTGAGCCCGCCGACGATAGCCCGTGCCATTGGGAAATAGGGTGGGCCATCACCGCCAATTTGGGTTGTTCCAAAGCAGAGAGGAACTAACCCAAGTACCGTTGTTCCAGCAGTCATCAAAATGGGACGCATACGATCTTTACAGCCCTTGATGATCGCTTCAAATCTGGATAGTCCCATTTCACGAAGTTGATGAATATGATCTATTAGTACAATTCCATTGTTAACCACGATACCCATTAGAATGAGAATGCCGATCATTGCCATAAACGAGAACGTTGTTCCGGTAATAAAGAAGAACCAGAAGACCCCGACAATTCCAAAAAAGATGGAGGTGATAATACTTGAGGGAAAAAGAACTGATTCGAAGAGTGATGCCATCACCAGATAGATTAAAAACATCGCTAAAAGAATATTGACCATCATTTCGTCCATAGCTTCTTGATCACGTTCAAAGCTTCGACCTTTGCTCCAACCGTAGCCGGAAGGATAATTGATTTGATTTAAAACAGGGAAGATCCGCTCTTGGGCCTTGTCCATTGTGATACCGTCAAGGTTGATTGTAATTCCCAGCGATGTTTGCCGATCTTCTCGTTGTATGGTTCGGGGTCCGCGATCCATTTTGTAATCGGCCAGAGATGCAAGTTGCACAGATTCTCCATTCCCAACACTAACCGGTAACTGCATTAGATCCTCAATAGTCTCTCGATCAGATTCCTGAATAGCCAGAACGACATCTGTTTCCCCGTGCTCACTACGGACCCGCCGTAAATTCATTCCCCGCATTGAGTTGGAAACCAGGCGGGCCACTTGTTGGGATGAAACGCCCATATTACGTGCTCGTTCTCGATTTACCTGAACCTGAACCTCTTCGGTGCCGGTTTCGGCTTCTGATCGTACATCGGCTAAACCCGGAATATCTTTTAGGCGTCGCTCAACTTCCTCAGCAAGATCTGTCAGTACTTCTGTAGATTCTCCAATAACAAAAACGCGCAGTTGCTCACCGCCGGTCCGGTCTTGGTATTCAAAAGATGGTTCGCCAATTGCAAGTTTTGGCATTTGTTCTTCTATTTCTTCTTTGATGAGGGTAACATCTTTTTGAGCGTCGTCCTCATCTGTTAAAAGAATGGTAGAAGTTGCGGAGCCAGTTTCGAAATACGAGTACACGGCATCAATTTCGAGTTCTTCTTTATTGGCATAGAGATACTCCTCAACACGAGTTACTGATTCCTCGACTGTCTCAAGGGTATAGGTATCATTAAGATGGTAATGCAATCTAAGTTCCCGCGATTCTGAGCCTCCAAACATCTCTACATTTACCGCATTCATTGGTATAGCAACGCTTAAAAGAGTACCTAAAATTAATGCTACTGATAGGTATCTGCGCTTGAGTAGCCAGCTTAACATACCACCATACCAATTTTGCAGACGATCAACCCAATCGGTTTGTTCTTTTTTTTCAGGAGGCGAAATTTTGGAGGTTAACAGAGGAATAACAGTAAGTGAAATTAAGAGGGAGGCCGTGAGTGCCAAAATAATGGTGATAGCAACATGATAAAGCTGAATTGCAATCATCGAATCTTCACTGATAATATTGGGCAGGAATACAATTATTGTTGTTAATGTTCCTGCGGTAACAGCCATTCCTACCTGTTTTACGCCACGTTTTACAGCCTCGATTTTATCATCCATCATATTTTGGTTGCGATGGATGTTTTCGGTTACCACAACAGCATTATCGACCAGCATACCCACCGCGAGCATTAACCCCATCATGGAAAGGATATTGAGCGATAGTTCCATGAAATAGAGCAGGCCTAGGGTAACAATCAATGAAAAAGGGACAGCCAGTGCTACAATTAGCGTTGTACTGATACGCCGCAAAAACAGGTAGAGAATGATGATAGAGAATAGTGCACCTAATAGTCCTGCTTTAAATAGTTCGGTAAGCGAACTAATGATTCCCGTTGCCTGATTGTGCATTTCGAAGATGTTGATCCCACGCATCTCGGGCAGTTTATTCACTTCATCAATTTCTGCTATTACGCGATCGCCAACCTCCACGGTATTGGCACCGGACTCTTTAAATACATCCAGTCCAATGGCATATTTTTGATCAAGATGACGACCATAGTCCCGTTCCGGGCTTCCATAACCAACGGTTGCAATATCTCTTAGCCTTAGATTGTCGGGGCCGACAACAAGATTGGCGAATTCAGCCGGTTCTGTAATTTCTCCAGTTGGACGTACCAGATATCGTTTTCCGGCGTCTTCAATTTTTCCGGCTGTTACCGAAAAATTGCTTTGCCGCAATGTTTGGGCCAGCTCATTAAGATTTATATTGTGGGATTTGAGTCGCTCGGGGATCAGTTCAATTCTAATCTGTTTTTTCTCAACACCATACAGATCTACTTTTGCTACTCCCTGAATGCGTTCAATGCGCTGTTTAAGGTTACGATTTAGCAGATCATAGGCGTTGGAAAGGTCTCGCTCACTGGAAATGCGCAGGTTCATCATCGGATTATCCTGCGCAGAAAATTTATTGATGGTAAAACGTTCTAAATCATCCGGAAGCTGATTACGGATGCCATCTATTTTTTCTTTTAACTCCATTGCTTTCAGGCTTATATCTGATCCCATTTTAAACTGTACGAAGATCCCGGCCTGGTTTTCACTGGAGGTTGAGCTAATGCGTTCAATGCCGCTAATAGTGGCAATAGCCTCTTCAATGGGGCGTGTAATATTGCGATCCACTTCTTCCGGTGTCGAATTTTGATAGGGGACACTAATATATGCTCCGGGAAAGGAAATATCCGGAAAATATTCCAGCGGTACCATACGACTGGCAATGATCCCGATGATCACGAAGCTGATAAAAACCATCATTGTAGTTACCGGCCGTCTTAACGAAAGATCAGTAAATTTCATAACAGCAGTTCCTCCGTTTTAGTTATCTGATTGTTCTATTGCCGGTTGTTTCTTATACACTTTGCGATCCATAATAGCGTACATCGTGGGGATCACAATAAGGGTAAGCAGGGTCGAGATGATGAGTCCTGCAATAACTGTGATTGCCATCGGTGCTCGTAATTCAGCACCATCCCCAAATCCTATAGCTAACGGTAACAGTCCGAGCGTGGTTGTCAGTGTTGTCATAATGATAGGGCGAAGTCGCGATTTACCTCCCTCAAGGATGGCCTTGATTTTGTTCATTCCCCGCTCGCGGTATTGGTTAATAAGATCAATAAGTACAATAGCATTATTTACCACAATACCGGCCAACAGAATTAACCCGATAAATACGACAACGCTTATCGTGGATCCGGTAATCCACAAACCAAGGATGGCGCCAACCAATGCCAGGGGAATGGTAAACAGGATGATAAAGGGGTGGAGCAGCGACTCAAACTGTGAAGCCATTACCAGGTAGACCAGAAATACTGCAAGTGACAGAGCAAAAAGGAGTGAACGGAATGAATCTGCCATTTCCTCGTTTTGACCGGTTATTTGTGCTTGTATGCCCATTGGAATTGTTGTTTCATCGATGATAGTGCGAATTTCATCCGCAGCAGTAGCAAGGTCGCCGTAATTTAAATTTGCAGATACAATTGCAACGCGCTGTTGTGCTGCTCTTCGAATTTCGCTCGGCCCAGTATCAACCTGTACATTTGCAATACTTGATAGCGGAACGGGTGACTCACTGTTGGGATTGATGATAATATTTTGGATATCCTCGATTGACGAGCGATCCTGTTTTTTAGCACGGACAAGAACATCAATTTTTTGATCTCTCCACGAATATCGTGTTGCGACATCTCCTCGCACTTTACTGACGACCACATCAGCAACTTCATGGACTTGCAAGCCAAGTGATGCCGCCTTGGGGCGATCAAAAGTAATTTGAATCTCAGGACTGCCTTGCTCCATTGTTGACTTTACGTCTGCAAAGCGTCCATTGGATGACATTTTTTGGAGAATGTTATCACTAACCTTTTTCAGGTCTTCCAGGTTATAACCCGATATTTCGACCTCGACCGGAGTTTTAAACGTAAACAGGGCTGGTCGCGAAAACTTGTAGTTTAAGCCGGGTATACGCTGCAAATCAGTGCGTAGCTCATCCATCGTGCTTTCTTCCAGGGCTCGTCCCGCACCGCTTGCTAACGTAACATTCAGTTCACCCCAGTTTTCCCCACCTTGATTGGGATTGGCATCCATCTGATTACCGGTCCCCGCGACGGCGAAGGTTGTTAGAATGGGATCAATGTCACCGGCCGCTTGCTGAACCTTCTGCAGGGCCCGATCGGTCTGTTCGATAGGAGTTCCCGGAGGAAGATTAAACTCTACGTTAAATTCCCCTTGCGAAAGGGAGGGTATAAGTTCCATACCCAGCTGTGGTACTAGCATAAGTGAGCCCATAAGACTCAAAAATGCAAAGGCAATTACTGCAAAACGGTGGCGTAATGACCATCGCAAAACAGTGGGATATTTATCTTCCAATGAGTCAAACCATTTTTCAAAAGCATTTAACATAGGATTCAAAACGAACATGGCTCCCTTACTGATAACGCTGATAACTTTAGAACCGCCTTTTATGATATAACTTGGAATGGTTTCAAAAATGAAGATCCGGGCGGTTCGCATCCAGCTACCTACTTTTGTTTTAGGTTTTTTCAGCTCTGGTTTTTTAATTTCTGATTTTTCGCGTCCTGCCAACGATGAAAGCATTGGGATCAAGGTGATTGCTACGACCAAAGAAGCAAGTAAGGAGAACGTTACTGTCAGCGCCTGATCACGGAAAAGTTGTCCGGCAATGCCATGCACAAAGACAAGCGGAAAGAATACAGCAATGGTTGTGAGGGTAGAAGCAACCACGGCCATACCTACTTCTCCCGCGCCATCACTAGCGGCTTTTAGGGGATTTTTGCCCATCTCGCGGTGACGCGCAATATTTTCAAGCACCACAATGGAGTTGTCAACCAGTAAGCCAATGCCCAGTGCAATCCCGCCCAATGACATGATATTAAGGGTAATATCATTGCCGTACATCAGATTGAAAGTGGCGATGACCGATACGGGTATTGACAGGGAAATAATTACGGTTGCCCAAAGATTTCGAAGAAACAGATATAGAATAATAATGGCTAAAATGCCGCCAATTATTCCTGCATTAACGACTTCGCTCACTGCTGAAGAAATAAATGTAGATTGATCAAATACCTTTGTCATTGCCATACCTTCAGGAAGGCGTTCAGAGAGATTATCCATCTGTGCCTCTACATTTTTGGCTACATTCACCGTATTGGCATCGCCTTCTTTGTAAATAGCTATTTCGACGGCCTCCTGACCATTAAGGCGGGTTATAGCTTCTCGCTCTTTATAGCTTTGGGATATTTCAGCAAGATCCTTTAAATAGACGGGATTGCCGTTCTGACTGCTGATTACTACCTCTTTGATATCCTCGACAGATTGAAACTGATTGAGCGTCCGCACCAAATATTGTTGTGTGCCTTCCTCTAAACGACCTCCAGAGAGATTTACATTTTCAGCTCCCAATACTTGGGAAATTTGATCAATCGAAATGCCAAGGTGTGACATACGATCCTGATTGACAGCCACTTCGATTTCTTCTTCCAGGCCACCACTTATTTTGATAGAGGCTACCCCCAATGCAGATTGAAGATCCTTCTTGATCTGTTCATCAGCATAACGCCGCAGCTGCTTGAGTTTACTGATTTGTGATTTTGACTCCTCTTTTTGATAACTGGCATAATTGACGTTTTGGGGCTGGTCCGGGCTTTTATCTTTTATGTAAAAAGCATACCGCATAATGGGATCCAGGGAGGGGTCAAAGCGTAAAATAACCGGGCGATCTACTTCTAACGGAAGCTGTAGGGCATCGAGCTTTTCGCGAACATCAATACTGGCGAAATCCATGTCGGTACCCCAAGCAAATTCCAGGGTAACATCAGACTGGCCGGATCGAGAAATAGAGCGGACCTGCTGTACATTCTTTACAACTCCCAGAGCTTCCTCAATAGGTTTGCTCACCAGGTTTTCGACTTCAGCAGGAGCAGCTCCTTCAAAATCAGTTCGAACGGTGAGGGTAGGATAGCTGAGTTCCGGCAACAGGTTAATATTTAAGCGGCTGAGAGAAACCATCCCAAAAAGGATAATGCCGATGGTAAACATTGCAATGGTTACCTTGCGTCTGATGGAAAAGTCAATCAATTTCATAGTGAATCCCTTTTAGATAATGATAAGCTGCTGTTTGTTATAAGGATACAATTTCGACCAAAGCGCTGTCTTGCAGACTGCTTTGTCCTATGGTTACCACCGTGTCGGATGGAGCCAGCCCCTCGAGTACTTCAATATTATCTCCATTAGAGTATCCGGTATTTATATTTTGGCGGTAAGCCATGCTATTTTTGATAACATACACACTGCTCATTCCGTCCTCTTCGATAACGGCATTCTTGGGAATCATAAGAGCGTTTTGATGGGTGTCGTAAACAATACGCACGCGACCAAACATCCCAGGTGTTAACTGCTTGGATTCATCCCGGATAGAAACAGTGACTTCAAAAGTGCCCGTTTGTGGATTCACTGTCGGGCTTACGCGAAGTACCTTTCCTTGAAAAGTATCATCTTTGATAGCATCCACCTGCAACAGGGCTTGCTGACCTTTTTGTATTTTTGACATTTCATGCTCCGGGACTTTAAGAACGGCCAGTATGGGATCAAAATCGGTTACCTCAAAGACTTCCTGATCGGTGTTAATCATATTGCCAACCTTGATGAGTCGATCCGAAACAACTCCGCTGATCGGGGCTCGGATTTTTGAGTTCTTTATTTTTAATTGGGCAAGTTCATATTCTGATTTTTGGGCTTGATACTCATATTTAGCGTTTTCAAATTCCTGGGCGCTAATAAGATTTTTCTTAAACAATTCTTCCTTTCTATCCAGTTCATTCAAGAGGCGGTCCATAGTAGCCTTGGCCCGCTGTGCTTCTAATTCCAACTGTTCATCTTCCAATTGGGCAAGGACTTCATTTGCATTTACAAAATCGCCTTCCTCGACCCTGATTTCTGTTACCATTCCCCGGACTTTGGATACCACCGTAGATTTATTTTCAGCTTCAAGTGTAGCTGTGCTCGAGTAATATGCTGAAATATCGCCGTTCGTAGCCTTGGCAATTTCAACAGGAATAGCAGAAGTGGAATCCTCATCACTTACATTTTTTGACTGTGATTCTGAACCACAAGAACTGGCCATAATTGACAGGCAAAACAGTACTCCTAAAACAACCCAATTTGATAACGTCTTCATGTAAATTTTTCTGATTTTGAAAGGTTTCCAATTAAGAACTATCTGTTTTGCATTACGGACAGTACCAAAAAAATGTTACGGATTTTTTTAAGGGAGGGCAGGACAGCTGTGAGAGAAGATGAATACAATAGGCTGCACAGTATTAACTATGCAGCCTTTGAAAACAAAGTTCAGGAATTATTATTGGGCAAACATTTCGGGAAGTTTGGTATGAAAATTCGTTGCCTTCTGATATTCTTCCGCAACTCCTAAGATAAGCCCTTCATCAAAAAGGTCGCCAACGAAAGTGATACTTGTGGGTTGTCCTTCATCCGTAAAACCATTGGGGACTATAACAGAAGGATGGCCCGTCAAATTAGTGAGCAGGAGGTTATTACTCCCAAAGGTGGGGGAGACGTACATATCTACTTGCTGCATTACCGAATCCATTTTCTGGATGAGCACCTGTCTGGCACGGTTTGCTTGAATATATTCTACAGCCGGAATAAAGCGTGCCGCTCGAAATAAGTTTGGCCAAGCAGACTTCCCTTGTCGGACCATCTGATCATCTTTGTTACTAAGAGTAAGCTGATCAAAAGCGGCAGCCCCTTCAGCCGTTAAAATGAAATTTAGATCTGAGACAGGATAATCCGGCAGTTCGATGGGTACAAGCTCTGCACCGAGTCCTTCCAGTTTTGCCAGGCTGAGGCTGTCTCGCTTGCGATTATCATAATCACTTTTAAAAGCAGATTTCAGATATCCGATTTTGAGGTCTCTAATGTTAATGTCCGATTTATAAATAAAAGGAAGGTCAAAAACCGATTGATCTTTCCCATCGGGACCATGAATGGCTTCAAAAACGAGAGCAGCATCTTTAACTGAACGAGTGATTGGGCCAACCTTGTCCATGCTCCAGCTTAATGCCATAGCGCCATGCCGGCTTACGCGTCCAAAGGTAGGGCGCAATCCGGTTGTTCCAGTTCTGTTGGATGGAGAAATAATCGAGCCCCAGGTTTCGGTTCCGATCGCAAAAGGAAAGAGGCCGGCTGAAGTACCCGCTGCTGAACCTGCGGATGATCCACTTGAGCCCTGTTCCAGATTCCACGGATTTTTGGTTGTGCCGCCAAACCATACATCGCCATAGGCCAAAGCTCCCAATGTGGTTTTAGCAATTAATACTGCCCCGGCTTCTTCCAGCTTTTTAGCGACGGTTGCTGTTCTGTTTATTTGTTGGTCTTGGTAGGGAGCGGCTCCCCAGGTAGTTTTGTACCCCTCTACTGCAAATAGATCTTTAAGCCCGTATGGAATACCATGCAATGGTCCCCGATAGTTCCCGTCAGCAAGTTCTTGGTCCATCTTTTTGGCTTGATCCAAGGCCATCTCTTCAGTGACAGTCACAACGGCCTTAAGCGTGTCGTCATATTGGTCAATGCGATCGAGAAAGAATTTAGTGAGTTCAACCGAAGAAATTTTCTGTTGTTTAATTAATGATGCAAGTTCTTCAACGGTGTAAAATGCCAGCTCAGATCGTTGATCCGGAAGGGTAATATTCTTCGCTAAATTCCAATCATTAGCTTGCTCTACTTTGCTAATCATTTTGCCTGGGGGAATAGGGTTGAAATTCAGTGCTGGAGGAACACTATTATCCAGTTCAAGATTACGAATACTTTGAAATGATTCTCGACTGGTTTCGAGTTCGGCAATCATTGAATCACGTTCTGCCGCAGTGAAATCAATGCCGATTAATTTCGAGGCTTCGGAGATAACCTGTGGAGTAATATCATCATTTAAAAAATGGACGGAAGTAAAAGCCAGTACAAATCCAAGCATTAAGCCTAGGGAGAGTATGCCAAATCGTTTGATCATAGCAGTAATTAAATTAGTGAAAAGTTAGAATGGTAATATAAAAGAGTGATACAGAAATGGAAGCAATATTACATGCTTTAATCTTTTGAGGTAAGCTCATCATCAGTTTATTCTAAATTGGCTTCTCAATATTAATACCGTTATTATCAGTCACAGAATATAATTTTTACTTACTGATTCAATACAGGTCTGTATTTCCTTCGAGATACAGTTAAAATGGGAATCCGGTGCTCTTAAATACTTATGGGAAAGTCCGGAGCAGTCCCCGCTGCTGTAAGCTCCAACAGCTTTTGATCCTTCATAAACCACTGTCCTGATAATGATCGGGGCGGGAAGGTTGTCGAAAGTGGAGTAAGCCAGAAGACCTGCCGGTATTGATGACGGAAACAAGCTTTCGGGAGAAAAGCTAAATCCATGAAAAACATACGCTTTTTTTACAGACCTATACTTTTTTTGGGATGTTTGATTATGTCCCTTTTGGTTGGTGGATGTGAACCTGAAAAACAAGCTGATCACCAATCACATTCTAACAATATCAAGCAAGTACAATTTGCTGATTCTGTACATGCGGAATATGCTGAGGGATTCCGGATTACCTATCACAAGAATTATAAATTGCTGGAGATCCTTAAACCCTTTCAGGATCAGGTAGACACCCTCAGATATTCACTGGTACCGCGTGATATTACTGATGAGGTAGAGATTGAGAATACGACGGAAATACCCATCCCCATACAAAGCCTGTTGACGACATCGACAACCCATATAGGGTTGGCAGAAATGCTTAACGCGACCGACATTCTTACTGGGATGGTAGGGGCGGATTATGTTTACAGCAAGGATATTCGAAGTCGATTGGAGAAGGGAAAAATGGTAAGTCTACCCCATGGAGAGTTGAATAAGGAAAAAATATTGGCAATGGATCCGGATCTGCTGATGATTTCGGGCGGACAGTCTTCACAATTCGATAATGTTAAGGTCTTGATGGATTCTGATATTAATGTGATGGTCAATTCCGAGTGGCTGGAAACTACACCGCTCGGAAAGGCCGAATGGATTAAAGTTTTGGCTGCTTTGCTGAATGAGGAGGAGTTGGTAAATCAAAAATTCAACGCGGTTGCTGATGAATATAATCGCCTTAAATCAATGGTAGATGGCATAGGCGAAAAGCCTACGGTTATTAATAATATGCCATACAAAGGAGCCTGGTTTGTATCGGGTGGAGAAAGCTTTACTGCGCAATTTTTAAAAGATGCCGGAGCCGATTACCCCTGGTTTGGTTCGGATGAGACGGGCGGACTCCGCAAGAGTTTTGAAGTAATTTACGAGATTGGATTAGAAGCAGATATCTGGATCCATCCCGGTGCAGCAAAAACTAAAGAGGATATTTTAGCAAAAGATTCTCGGTTTAAGGATTTTAAGCCATTTAAAACGGGGAAAATCTATAATAATAACAGACGGATGAGTCCCTCCGGCGGCAATGATTTCTGGGAGTCGGGCGTGGTGCATCCCGAAATAATATTGGCAGACCTTATTAAAATTTTCCACCCGCAATTGCTGCCTGATCACAAGCTCTATTATTATCAGAAAATTGATTGATGGCGAACGAACGTACAGACATAACACCACGACATAAGACAGGGATTCGTCCGCTGTATTTTGGACTGCTTATTATTGGTCTTATAGGTCTTTTACTATTGAACTTGGCCTTAGGATCCGTCGATATTCCTCTGAGTGATATTGTCCAAATTTTGATAGGAGGGGAAGCGACCAGTGAAGCCTGGAATAAAATAATTGTTAATATCCGTATTCCCCGGGCAGTAACAGCCGTTTTAGCAGGCAGCGCATTATCAGTAGGGGGATTACTAATGCAAACACTTTTTCGCAATCCGCTGGCCGGTCCGTCGGTGCTGGGTATTACGGCAGGAGCAAGTCTCGGGGTAGCCATTGTAATGTTGGCCGGAGGAACCATTACCAGCATCTTTGCTATTCAACAGCTGTCGGCGTTCGGCAGTTGGATGATTGTAATTGCTGCCAGTTTGGGGGCGGCTGGCGTTTTACTGTTGATACTTCTTATATCAATTAAAGTTCGTGACAATGTAACGTTGTTGATTATCGGATTAATGATCGGGAACCTGACAATCGCCCTGGTAAGCATCTGGCAGTATTTCAGCAGACCCGAGCAGATTCAGGATTACCTTATTTGGACGTTTGGAAGCCTTGGGGGGGTTCCACTTGATCAGTTGTGGATTTTAGCGGTGATAACACTGATTGGGGGCGGAATAGCAATGGCACTTTCAAAACCGCTGAATGGCTTGTTATTGGGAGAAAATTATGCACGAAGCATGGGACTATCGGTTTTTAGCTCTCGAATCTGGATTATTGTGAGTACCAGTTTGTTGGCGGGAGGCATCACCGCATTTTGTGGGCCCATCGGATTTGTGGGCATCGCCGTACCTCATCTTACCAGGTCTTTGATGGGCACAAACGATCATCGTGTGTTAATTCCAGCTACTCTATTGATGGGAGCGATTTTATTACTTGCTTGTGACATTGTTGCCCAAGTACCGGGATCGACAACTACGCTGCCCATTAGTGCTGTTACATCGATGGTAGGATCGCCCGTTGTTATCTGGGTAATCATTCAGCGCAAAAACCTGCAGGCTTCATTTTGATGAGTAAACAGTCTTCCATCATATCGACCAACGAATTGGATATTGGATTTCCGCCAAAAGGACGGAAGTCTGCTACGGTTGTGGCCTCCGACATAAATGTGGCGCTGCAGGGTGGACAAGTTGTGTGCCTGTTGGGTCCCAATGGATCGGGAAAATCTACGTTGATTCGAACGCTGGCCGGCCTACATTATCCATTGGATGGAGAGGTCCTGTTGAACGGTAAACAGTTGAATAAATTCGGTGTAAAAACGATTGCGCAAAAAGTAAGTACCGTTTTGACTGATCGTATTACGATAGGGAACATCAGTGTATATGAATTAGTGGCTTTTGGGCGATCGCCCTATACCGGTTGGTTTGGATCGCTTAATAAAAAAGATGAAGAGATCGTGGAATGGGCTATTGCCTCTGCGGGGATTGAACAGTTTGTTGACCGGGATGTATTGCATCTCAGTGACGGTGAACGGCAAAAAGTAATGATTGCACGGGCACTGGCCCAAGATACTTCTGCCGTATTGCTCGACGAACCTACAGCTCACCTGGATCTGCCGAACCGGGTAGAAATTATTCGCTTGTTGCGAAAGCTGGCCCATCATACCAAAAAGGGTATTTTGTTATCGACCCATGAGTTAGATTTGGCTCTCAAGGCTGCCGATACCTTGTGGCTCATTAGTCGTGATGGAAAAGTAATAACAGGGACACCCGAAGACCTTGTGTTAGATGGCACCTTTGAGGCTGTTTTTGAAAAAGACAGCTTTGACTTTGATCGTAGTACTGGCTCTTTTACACTGCATAATCCGGATAAAGAGCCTATCTATTTAACCGGTGATGCTGTCCCAGTATTCTGGACCCGACGAGCACTTGAGCGTGAAGGTTATGAGGTGGTCGAAAAGAATGGAACGTCTCTCAAGGTTGAGGCTCATTCAAAGCAAGAAACGTTCTTGTGGAAAATCATTTCAGAAAAGGAGGAGCATTCTTATTCCTCAATAAAAGATCTGTTAGGTGCATTGAGAAAGAATTAGAAATTATCCCAATAGGTTTTGATTTATTCGGTGTGCCTCGTATTTTCGACCCGTGCATTGGTTCCCATCCTCGACATATTTTCGGGATGGGATTAAAAGGGAATCCGGTGCTCTCGATAATTTTCGGGAAAATCCGGAGCATTCCCCGATGCTGTGAGTTCCATAACCTTTTGATCTTTCTTGAACCACTGTTTCTCTCGGTTGTACCGGGATGGGACGGGAAGGTTGTCAAAAGCGGAACAAGCCAGAAGACCTGCCAACGCACAGCATTCGTAGCTTTCGGGAGAAAAGCGAAGAGTAAATGTCGTTTCTGGCTATCAGAGCGTATTTATACCTTCCAAGTTTTATACCCAAAGGTACGAGTGATGAATAAATCATCATTTGTAACCTTAATACTTAATTATGAACACTATTAAACGATTATCCTCAGGGCTATTTGCCTTGATGGCTTTTCTTTGGATTACCACGCCAACAATGGCTCAACAGCATAATGTAGAAGCCGATACCACAATCTATGAGCTGGACGAAATTATTATTAGTGCCAGCAAGTACGAACAGTCGCCACAATCGGTGGGGCGCAATGTGACTGTTATTTCACAGGATGAAATTCAGAATGCTGTTTATACAAACGTCAGTGAGTTATTGGCGCAACAGCAGAGTGTGCACATGATAGGAGCGGGGCAAACCCCGGGTTCATTACAGCAGGGATTTATCCGTAATGCTAATTCCAATCATTCTGTTGTATTGATTGATGGCGTTCGAATCAGTGATCCCTCTACCAATAATAATTCCATTGACCTTTCGGAGCTTTCACTTACTGGAATAAAGCGGATAGAAATTGTCCGCGGATCGCACAGTACGCTTTATGGATCTTCAGCTATTGGAGGAGTTGTCAATATTATCACAAAAAAGAGGGGCGGAGAAGGATTTAACATAAATGCACAGACCAAACACGGACGATTTGGCGAAGGAACGTATTCTACGACTAATAGTCTTTTTGCCAATTATACTACAGAGAATGGATGGTATGCGAATGTAGGTGCCAACTTTCAGTTGGCCAACGGCTTGGATGCAACCATTGATACGGTATCCGATGCCAATACCTTTAATCCGCAAGATCAGGATGATTTTAATAAACTTGATTTAGTTGGTAAACTTGGATATTCGACGGACCAGTATGATTTATATGCATCTTATCGACGTGTGGATCAGCACAGTGATGTTGATCAGGGGGGTTATGAAGATGATAGTAATGCTTACACCGAATTTGAGCGCGACCTGTTTAATTTTGGAGGCGGTGTGGAATTATCCGACCAGGCAGCTATAGAATTCCAAGGCGCTTACTCAGATTTAAACAGGGACTTCGTAAACGATTCTTCACTTGTTAGTTCCGGTGGTACCTATGATGGAATTTATACCGAACTTAACGCCGAGGGTTCGCTCTGGGAAAATGAACTGAAGGCTGTCATAGATGGGGATCATATCCGATTTGTGGCCGGTGCTTCTGCATCACGACAAACGATGTCTACTCGTAACTATACCTACAGCCGATCGCAATTTGGTGTTTATGAATCAACAACGGATTTGGATTCGTTGGGCCTGAAGGAAATAATATATAACGGCTATGCTCAGACTACTCTTAATGGAGGATTGATTAACGATCAATTAGAGTTGTTTTCATTGGGATTGGGCGGAAGATTGGTTCATCACGATGAGTTTGGGTCTCACTTTACTTATGAGGTGAATCCCAAGCTTCAGCTTACAGAATCGACACTTTTATACGGAGCTGTCACCAGTGGGTTTAATGCACCGTCACTCTACCAGCTGTATTCGCCGTCACAAAGTGCAGGCAGCTATACAAATCGTGGCAATGAGAATCTGAATCCCGAGTCATCGATATCCTATGAGGTAGGATGGAAGCAAGAGATTGGTAATCAGATTTCTTTTGAGTTTTCTGCTTTTAAAACAGTAGTAGATGATGTGATTGAATACGTGTACCTATGGGATGGTAACACAGCGATTGAAAATTTAAGTGCAAGCTTTCCTGATTCAGACTATCTCGGTGACACGTATATCAATGCTTCCGGACAGGAGATATCAGGGCTTGAAGTTTCGGCCTCTGCCAGAATAACTCCTAAAATAAATCTGCAGGGAAATGCATCGCTTACCCGATCAACAATAACCTTTTCGCCGGAGGATATTGACCCAGCATATACGGGGGGAAATCATGTGCAAATATATGAGAGCGGAGCTTATGTAACCGAGGAGAAAGAAATTGAAGGCTTAACCCGACGCCCCTCTGTAAATGCTTTTATCAGCGCAACCTATTTAGCAACTGACAGATTGCGCTTTAAAGTCGATTCCCGATATGTCGGTTCCAGAGATGATGTTTATTACAGTGCCAGCTTGGGACCCTATGGGGCCCTGGATCGCAATGATATCTCGGGTTATAACGTAACGAATGCAACAGTGGACTATTCGGTCACGGAAAATTTATCGGCCCTATTGAAAGTTGAGAATCTATTTGATACTGACTATCAAGAGATTAACGGTTATAAGACCCGAGGTCGAGGATATTTTATTAAATTACAATATCAGCTGTAGAACGAAATCCTAACAGTTTTGGCCTCCTTTCATATTACTGATGATGGGAGGCCTTTTATTTGGATAAATTGCAACGTATTGAACAATAAAAGGTAAGGTTTTGAAAGCACCTTTCAGTGGAACTTTGGTTTCCTTTACAGGATTGATAAAAGTTATCCACAATTTTTCTAATACCGGATAAAAAAGTCCGCAATTTTTCTAATACCGGATAAAAAAGTCCGCAATTTTTCAGTCATATTCTTTAGTTAATTGTGGATAACTTCTGCATTTTGTGGAAAAGTTTTGGCCTTTTTGGCTTGCTCCATAGTGGCATTCCTTTATATTTAATTAGAAGAAAACGAGATGATATGTGCTTTTTCAGAGCCTACCAGTTAAGTCAAAAATTATTAAAGTAAACCGGAGTTAGTCATATGAAATTTACACGATTTTATACACAAGAGGAGTGGGATAGTCCATTTGGAGACATGGATTTTGAGAGTCGAAGATCAGAGATAAAAAACCCTGACGGGTCGACCGTATTTTTAATGGAAGAGTTGATTGTACCTGAAACGTGGTCACAGGTATCTACCGACGTGATTGCCCAAAAATATTTCCGTAAAGCGGGCGTCCCACAGATCACAAAGAAAGTAAAAGAAAAGGGAGTACCGGAATGGTTGCAGCGATCAGAAGCTGATGAGAAAGCCATGAAAAAGGAAGGGATAGATGAAGATGATTATTATGGCGGAGAGTATGACAGTCGCCAGGTTTTTCACCGCCTTGCAGGTTGTTGGACGTATTGGGGATGGAAGCATGATTATTTTGATTCTGAAAAAGATGCAAAGGTTTTTTACGATGAGCTTAGTTATATGTTGGCCAATCAAATGGCGGCCCCAAATAGTCCCCAATGGTTTAATACCGGTTTGCATTGGGCGTATGGCATTAATGGTCCGTCGCAAGGGCACTACTATGTAGATGGAAAAACAGGAGAATTAACAGAATCTGACGATGCCTACTCCCATCCACAGCCACATGCCTGCTTTATCCAGAGCATTGATGATAACCTCGTTAACGAGGGTGGAATTATGGATCTTTGGGTTCGTGAAGCACGTCTCTTTAAGTATGGATCCGGAACAGGAAGTAACTTTTCCAAGATCCGCGGTGAGGGAGAGCCCTTGAGCGGTGGCGGTAAATCATCCGGGTTGATGAGCTTCCTTAAAATTGGGGATAAAGCAGCAGGTGCTATTAAGTCGGGCGGTACCACGCGGCGCGCAGCCAAAATGGTAACCCTTGATCTTGACCATCCCGATATTGAGGAGTATGTGAATTGGAAAGTCCGGGAAGAGCAAAAAGTCGCTTCCATGGTGGCTGGTTCCAAAATATTGGAGAAGCATCTCAAGAAAATTATCCAGCTTTGCAATAAGCCGGTAGAAATAGACGGACGGACGTTCAACGGTGCGGTAAGTCGTGATCCTGTAAAAAACAAAGAGCTTGGCAAAGCTATTAAGGAGGCTAAGCAAGATCAGGTACCACTCAATTATATAGAACGTGTTGTTCAGCTGGCGGCACAAGGGTATACCGATCTGGAGTTTGAAACTTATGATACGGACTGGGATTCCGAAGCCTATCGCACGGTGAGTGGACAAAATTCGAACAACTCTGTTCGTATTCCTAATAAATTCATGCGAGCCGTCAAAAATGATGATGAGTGGGATCTGTATTGGAGAACTGAGAAGCGAAAGGCTGCCGAAGAAGGACGTGAGCCTGAACCCCACAAGACAATGCCGGCCCGTGAACTCTGGGATCAGATCTCAAATGCAGCCTGGGCATGCGCCGATCCGGGAGCACAATATCACGATACTATCAACGAGTGGCATACATGCCCCAATGACGGACCGATTAATGGAAGTAATCCATGCTCGGAATATATGTTCCTCGACAATACGGCTTGTAACTTGGCTTCGTTAAACTTGATGAAGTATTTCAAGACGGATAAATGTGAGGAATTTGATGTTGAATCGCTCCGTAATGCATCGCGCATGTGGACGGTGGTGCTTGAGATCTCTGTTCTGATGGCACAGTTCCCATCCAAAGAGATTGCAGATCTCTCATACAAATATCGTACGCTTGGGCTTGGATTTGCTAATCTCGGTGCAGCACTGATGGTACAGGGCGTGCCGTATGACAGTGATGAAGGATGTGCAATTGCCGGTGGATTGATGAGTATTATCCACATGAATGCCTATAAGACCAGTGCCGAAATGGCCAAAGAGCTTGGAACTTTTGAGCGATTCGAAGCGAATAAAGAGCCGATGCTCAAAGTCGTTCGAAATCATAAACGTGCGGCTTATAATGTTGATCCTGATGAGTACGAGGATCTGACGGTAAAGCCCATGGGCATTGATGCGAATGAATGTCCCGATAACTTGCTAAAGGCTGCTCGCGAAGATTCTGACGAAGCCGTAAAGATGGGAGAGAAGCACGGCTATCGCAATGCTCAGGTTACCGTAATTGCTCCAACCGGAACAATTGGTCTGGTGATGGACTGCGATACAACGGGCATTGAACCAGACTTTGCACTGGTGAAGTTCAAGAAACTTGCCGGTGGCGGACACTTTAAGATTATCAATCAATGTGTTCCTAGAGCACTCCAGAATCTGGGATACAGTCCTAAAGAGCGTGAAGAAATTATTAACTATGCCAAAGGTCATGGCTCGCTGGATGGCTGTCCGCATATCAATGAGGAAAGTCTCCGCGAAAAGGGATTTGGCGACAAACAGCTTGAAGCCATTGAAGAAGCGCTGCCAAGCAGTTTTGAGATCAAGTTTGCTTTTAATCAGTGGACCCTGGGCGAAGACTTCTGCAAGGAAGAGCTCGGTCTTTCTGATGAGCAGCTGGCCAATCCTCAGTTTGATATTCTCAAGCATCTTGGATTTTCTAAAGAAGAGATTCAGGAGGCTAATGATTATGTCTGTGGTACAATGACGGTTGAAGGAGCTCCGCATCTGAAAGATGAGCATCTGCCGGTCTTTGATTGTGCAAATCGCTGTGGGCGCATCGGAACACGTTACATCAAGCCTAAAGGACACATTCGCATGATGGCAGCTGCCCAACCGTTTGTTTCGGGCGCTATTTCGAAAACGATCAACTTGCCGAATGAAGCTACGGTTGAAGACTTCAAGGATGCCTATATGGAATCCTGGGAGTTGATGCTGAAGGCCAATGCCTTGTATCGTGATGGTTCCAAGTTAAGTCAGCCGCTGAATAGTCTCAGTGATGTCTTTGAAGATCTGGACGAAGAAGATCTGGATGAAGAAACGAAGGCAGAACAAGACAAGGTGGTAGAAACAGCTGAGCGGATTGTTCACAAATATGTGGCTGAGCGCAAGCGCTTGCCCAGCCGCCGAAATGGATATACCCAAAAGGTGAAAATTGGAGGGCAGAGCGTATATCTGCGAACCGGTGAATATGAAAATGGTCAGCTCGGTGAAATCTTTCTTGATATGCATCGAGAGGGAGCCGCATTCCGAAGCTTGACGAACTGTTTTGCCATTGCAATATCACTTGGCCTGCAACACGGCGTACCGCTCGAAGAATTTGTGGATGCATTTACGTTCACCAAGTTTGAGCCGAGTGGAACCGTTAGCGGAAGTCCGCATATTAAGATGACTACCTCGGTGATCGACTATATTTTCCGCGAGCTTGCTGTAACATACCTTGGTCGCGATGATCTGGCCCATGTTCCTGCCGAAGAAGTAATGACACGCAAAATTCGTCCTTCTGAAGAGGAGAAACAGTCGAAGGAAAAGGCGAATCGGGAAGACACTTCGCAGGAGCCGAATAACAATGGAAGCCCAGATCAACCGGAAACTGTAGTTGAATCGCAACCAACTAAGCAAGCACAAACCACAGCTGATGACAGTAGTTACCAGAGTGATTACGAAAAAGCCAAAGAGCTTGGCTATACCGGTGATTCCTGTCCCGAATGTGGTAGTATGACAATGGTCCGAAACGGAACTTGTCAGAAGTGCATTACCTGTGGATCAACCACTGGTTGCTCATAAATATTACTAAGGTTAAATAACTCAATTGCAAAAGCCCGCTGTGTAGTGCAGCGGGCTTTTTTTATTTCCGGTAGAAATATGCTGAAATAGGGGGGATAGAGATTTCGGGGATTATCTGATCTAATATATTCTATTAGATATTAAGGGATATTTGGGTCTGAAAATTGGTTATTGCTTAATTTTAATAATAATCATAGTAATATCATCGCTTGGAGGAGCCTCATCTACATGGTTCCCCACACTATGCAAAACCAGGTTCATGATTTCATCGGCCGAGCTATTCCTGTTTTTTCCTACCAGTTCAACTAAACGGTCAAGACCAAAATCTACTCCCTTACTATTAAATGCCTCAGTTATTCCATCGGTGTACATAAACAATACATCGCCAGCATCTAAGTTAATTGAGTTTTCACTATATTCACTACTCTCAAATACTCCCAATAGCAAGCCGGTGGCCTCCAAAAATTGGGGGTTAGTATCTTTCTTATATAAGATCGGGGGATCGTGTCCGCCGTTTGAATAGGAGAGTATCGTTTGTCCATTTTCTTGATGCAAAACACCGTAAAAAAAAGTTGCAAACTTTGTTACTTCAGTACTTTGATAAAGCATATAGTTTGTTCCTCGGAGGCATTCGCTACATTTCCTTGAAATTATAGCCTGACTCCTAAAGGTGGCCTGAAGATTTGCCATCAAAAGAGCTGCAGGCATTCCTTTACCAGTGATATCACCTATACAAAATCCCCATTTATTGGAATCTACTTTCAAGAAATCATAGTAATCACCTCCCACTTCCTTCGCTGGTTTATTTAATGCGGCAATCTCAATTCCATTGATATGTGGAGTCTCCTCTGGGAGTAATTTGATCTGAATCTCCTGTGCCATTTTCATTTCGTTTTTCAATCCTATCAAGGCCTTTTCTTCTTCGTATAGACGGGCGTTCTCTATGACCTGTGCCGACTGGGAAGCAATGATTGAGAGTAATCTCCTGTCCTGATCCGTAAAAAAAGTATTTTCCTTTTTATTAAACACAGCCAGATAGCCTATTAATTTGTCTTTTACTATTAAAGGCACGCAAAGAATAGAATCAAATGGTTGTTTATCACTGTTTAGCGAACTAAAACGAGGATCTTCATAGATGTTGTTACTCATCAATACAGACCTGTTTTTAAACATCCATCCCTTAAGTCTACTGTCAAGGTGTATCGGTAATTCAGAGGCAGAAGTATCGCGATGTCTAATCATTGTATGGAATTCCTCTGAATTCTCATCTTCATTGAGCAGGCTAACAGTTCCTTCCTCAACCTTAAGGTGCTTGATACATTTTAGTACTATTTGATCAATTATATCCTCCACCTTGTTGAGCGAAGAAATAGCTGTTGCAATATCATTGAGAACCTTTAGTTCATTTACTGCTTGTTGCAGATTCTGATTTTGTTTGAGGAGATTATCCAATTTTTATCTGTGCTTTTGTTGATATAGGAGAAAGTAATATGAATAATTATAAGATAATTATAATCAATTATTTAAAGATAAATAGGTGAAAATTAGAAGTTTATACCTAAATTAATAATAGCATACAATATAAATACCTAAATGAGGGCGTTGATATTATAAAATCGGCAAACTCAACTCATTATGACTACCTCATATCTACATTATGAAATAGTAAAAAAACTGGGTGAAGGAGGGATGGGAGTTGTTTATTTAGCTGAAGATAAGAAGCTAAGTCGTCAAGTTGCGCTAAAATTTCTTCCACGTCACATTTCATCAGATCACACTGAAAGAGCCAGATTTTTAAAAGAAGCACGGGCATCTGCAGCGCTTAACCATCCCAATATTGCCCAGGTTTACTCAATCGAAAAGGTTGAGGAGCTTTTTATTGTGATGGAGTATATTGAAGGTATTGAGCTGAAAGAGTGGATTAGAAGTGAAGAGTGTACCTTGCTTGACCAGTTAAAAATAACCAAACAGATTGCAGCAGGTATAAAAGCGGCCCATGATAAAGGAATAATTCATCGTGATATTAAATCGAATAATATCATGATTACTCGATCGGGCGATGTAAAAATCATGGATTTTGGGATAGCTTATTTTCGGGGCGAAGATCATATTACCAAGACTGGTACAACCTTGGGTACAACTGCCTACATGTCTCCGGAACAATTACGTGGGTTTGATGCCGATGAAGTAACAGATATTTGGTCGTTTGGTGTTATATTGTACGAGTTGTTTACTCAAAACCTTCCTTTTCAGGGTTCATATGAACCGGCCATAATGTATTCAATTACTGAGGAGGAGCCCATCCCAATAGAAGAGTATACAGCTGAAGTACCGGAAAAAATTAGGTACGTCATATCCAGATGTTTAGAAAAGGACAGGGAAAAGCGCTATTCAAGTTTTGGTGAAATAACTTCTGATCTAAATGAAGATAGTTTACAAACGAACTATTTTGACTCTTCATTAAAACGGTGGTCTGGTAGATCAAAGAGCATTTGGGTAGCAAGTACATTGGGCATCATCTTTTTAGCGTTGTTGATGATAGTATTTAGTAATCCTTCGAATGTTTATAGTAGGATACCCGACAAAATATTATTGGCTGTGCTTCCTATTGAAATTATTGGTGAACAAGAACCCCTTGATGGTATCGGCGTGGGACTTGTCGAAACGCTTTCTTTCCGTCTGACTGAAATTGAAAAATATGAAGATTCCTACTGGATTACTCCTGCGAGTGAATTGCGCAAGGAAAATGTCAAAAGCATAACGAAAGCAAAACAGCTTTTTGGAATTAATCTGGCTATTTCATCATCCCTTCAATCGATAGAGGATTCTACCCGATTGCTATTAGAGCTGGTAGATGCCGACAACATGCGAAGTCTTGAAACGAGGCAAGTGGTTGTCTCTTCAAATAATCTTCCCGATCTCGAAAAACGAGGGGTAAGGGCAATGCTGGGAATGTTAAATATTGATATTAGTTCCAGGGTATCTGAAAGTTTGTCTGAGGGAGAAACTTCTACACCGGAGGCTTACGAACTGTATCTCAAGGGAGTTGGTGCTCTTAATAACGTAAACCAGTTTGATCATTTGGATGATGCTATTCGCTTTTTTAAGAATTCCATTAAACTTGATACAGAGTATGCGTTAGCTCATGCCGGATTGGGAGAAGCGTTTTGGGAAGTATACGAAAAGAGGAAAACTCCCGAATATGTTGACAGTGCCAGGACTTACTTGCGTCGGGCAGAGGAATTAAACGGAAAGTTAACGGCAATACAGGTAATGCTGGGCAGATTGAATACGGGTACTGGCAACTATGAAACAGCCCTCAAACATTTTGAAAATGCGTTAGCGATAGATGGGAAATCAAGTTCTGCTATACGAGGATTGGCAAGCGTCTATGATATGCAGGGGATTCCCCAAAAAGCAGAACAAACATATCTGAAAGCTGTTGAACTAAAAACTGATTACTGGAAAGGTCACAAAGATCTGGCAGAGCATTATCTTCAGCGTGGAGACTATCCATCTGCTATTGAACAGTTTCAAAAAGTGGTGGATATCCTTCCTATGAATAGTGGTGCCTATTCAAATCTTGGTGTGGCTTATTTATATGACGGGCAAAATGAAAAAGCCCGTCATATGTTTGAACGTGCAATGGCTATTGAACATGATCCTATTACAGCTAACAATTTAGCGTACATATATTTTTCTGATGGATTGTATCTTGAAGCTGCAGAGATGTATGAATTGGCTGTTGCAGAATACAGTGATCATTACATCTTATGGGGAAATCTGGCTGTAGCTTATGAATTGGGAGGGAGTAATGAAGAGGCTCTTCGCTCATATTTAATGGCGATTGAAAAAGCTAAGATTCAACTAAAGATAAATCCCAATGACGCTGAAGTATTTGCCGATCTTGGAGCTTACTATTCTGATATTGAAGACAAGGAAAAAGCCCTTGAGTATATCGAAAAAGCTCTTGCTATTGATCCTGATAAAGAAGGGGTACGAAAGCGGGCGGTATCTACTTTTGAAAAGATTGGTATGAGAAAAAAAGCGATGCAGTGGATTGATGCGTCATTGTTAGATTATATCGATTCTCAGGTAGAATTAAGCGAATTAGCCGTTGATAAAAGGTACTTAGAGCTGAAGAAAAAATTGAAGCAACAGGGAGCCAATAACTTAAATAAAAATTAATACCAATAACTCTTATAAAATCAATTATGAATAATAAACTAATAATCACACTTGTCTTAATACTTTTTGTGGGTACGACGGGTAGCTTGGGATTTGAACATATGCTTGCTACCATTAATGTAAAAATTCAAAAAGATAATCGGGATAACACCTGGAGAGTTAAAGATAACCAGGGCCAGAACAAGGGCACCATCGTTTCATCCCGCAAGGATAACATAAATTGGCAGGCCATCGGATCGGAAATGGTTTTTACATTTCCCGAAGATATAAATACCTATTTTACCTACGAGGAGGGATTGTTCGAAGATGGACGATCTCAACGAGTTGAGGCTAATAAAAAACTCAGACTTACAGTAAAAGAGAGAGCCCCACAAGATACCCTTGTGTATACGGTTTACGTAGTTGCTGCAGATACTTTTGTAGTGGGTGATTCACCTCCCAAACTGATTATAAAGTAGCTGACTCACGTATTTTATTTGCAATGGATAGAAAGGCTATACAGGCTTTGTAATTAATTTGGTACACCTAATACAATGTCATCCTGAATGTATTTTCGTATTTATTAGGATATTAAGAGAGATATACCCTGAAATATCAAATGGTTGGTACGTAGTGAGTTCAGGGTTATGCCAAGTTATCCTATCCAATCCAAGGATAATCATCCCAGTTTGGTTTGCGCTTTTCGAGAAAGGCATCACGTCCTTCTTGGGCTTCATCGGTCATATAGGCCAAACGTGTTGCTTCACCGGAAAATACCTGTTGTCCAACCATACCGTCGTCAACTAAATTGAATGCATATTTAATCATGCGAATGGCAGTGGGACTTTTCTTAAGGATTTCCTGAGCCCACTGGTATGCTGTTTCTTCGAGCTCATCATGAGGAACAACCGCATTTACCATCCCCATATCGTAAGCCTCTTGTGCTGAGTAATCACGACCAAGGAAGAAGATTTCGCGCGCTTTCTTTTGTCCCACTTGTCGTGCCAGCAGGGCAGAGCCGAAGCCGCCGTCAAAGCTGGCTACATCGGCATCCGTTTGTTTAAAGATTGCGTGTTCCTTACTGGCAATGGTGAGATCGCAAACTACATGTAGGCTATGTCCGCCGCCAACGGCCCATCCCGGGACAACACAGATAACAACTTTACCCATGAAACGTATCAATCGTTGCAGATCCAATACATTTAATCGTGGCGTTCCGGCATCATCTTTATATCCGGCCTTTCCCCGCACATTTTGATCACCACCGGAGCAGAATGCCCATTTTCCATCTTTCGGTGAAGGACCTTCACCTGTAAGCAGAACTACGCCAATAGATGAATCTTCGCGGACATCCAAAAAAGCATCCTGCAATTCAAAGAGGGTTTTGGGACGAAATGCATTACGAATTTCCGGTCGGTTGATGGCAATACGTGCGACGCCGTTAGATTTCTTGAAAGTGATATCTTCGTATTCGTTGACGGTTTTCCAGTTCATTGTAGTAATGAGTATTGAATAATTCTGTTTATATACTTTTTAAAAAATCATTTATACTGTCGATAAAATCGGTCGGATTATCGAGGTGGACCCGATGACCGGCTGTGATGGACGAAAAGGTAGCATTTGGAAGTTGTTCTACCAAATATTGATTGATTTCCTGATACTTCTCATCGGCCGAGCCGGCCAGTAGGAGTGTGGGTAAACTCAACGTTGATAGTTTGCCACAAACGGGAGTCATGCTTCCGGTTCCAAATCCCTGTAACGAAGCTGATAACGCTTTGGGAGACTGCTCGAACTGTATCTTTTGATATTTTTGGGAAAGTGTTTGGTCTATAGGTGTTGGCGATTTAAATAGGTCGAGCTTGCTCCAATCTTCTAAGAAATGGTTAAAGTCTTCTTCAATTTGTTGAGCTCTTGTTGCATCTACTTTTTGCCGATCCTTTCTTTGTTGAGAATCAGATATGCCGCAATTAGTACTTTCCAAAATTAATCCCTCAAACAATGATGGTTTATGCAAAGCTGTTTTCAAAGCTAATCGTCCGCCCATACTGTAGCCAGATAAAAATAGGGGAGCCAGATTTTTTGTATGAATGATGCTGATAATATCATCAACTTGATTGATTTCATTGTACCTTGAAGGATCAGTAGGCCTCGAAGAGGTTCCGTGTCCCAACAAATCGATACTTATGGGATTGGAAAACATACTTAGGTTATCAACAAGGTGATCAAAAGCACGATGATCACCCATAAAGCCATGCAACATCAACAAATGGGGCAGATTATTACTCTGCTGATGAATATGCATTGCATATTCATGATCATTGACAGAAATACGTTCCATAATTAGTAATTCCAGAGTTGTTTTCGTAATTGCATAGAAGCATCAGCGTTAGTTTGACATTCGATAATAGACAGTCTGTTTGTTTGACGTGATATCGAGTTCAGATCCACTTTTTTCAATTCGGAGAGCGAACTTATTAAAAAGTGAGAAATGCCATAAGCGTTTACAAGTGTGCTGATATTCGTATTCTGGGGTGTTTCGAAGTAGGGCTCAAAATGTTGTTTATTATCATGGATTGGCAACATCCTAAATATAGATCCACCCCGATTATTGATGACGACTATAACAAGGGACTGATTCATATTTTTATGACTTAGCAGGGCGTTTGTGTCATGTAAAAAGGCTAGGTCACCCGTAAAAAGAATACCCGATTTTTTCAGGCCTTTAGCAATACCTATAGCTGTTGAGGTAACACCATCTATACCGCTGGCTCCGCGGTTTAGAAATAAGAGCGAATCTGAGGGATGCTTGCCGAATAAATTAATATCGCGAGCGGGAAAAGAATTAGAAACAGCGATAAAGTGGTCCTGCGGAATTTGCCCTGTTAACTGATGATATATACTACCATCGGTTAATTCTGAATGCTGACTAATTGTTTGTTGATAATAGTTGGAAAAATCATGTTCGGTTTTTTTCCAACTATCCATCCAGTTGGTGTTATTTAGTGTAAAAGTATTATTCATATGAATTTTTTGTCCCATCCAGGGGATGCGTTCTGCTTCCGAAAAAGTGGCATCCTGCCAGGCATCTGTGCTTGCAAAATGGAAATGATGTTCGGGTTTCCACTCTTTCAATGCCATCTCAAGACTTTTTGTTGTAGGTTGAAAGCCAAAGCGCAAGATTACATTTGGTTCTAATTGATTTCGCTTATGTTCATTACGTAAAAATCCGGCAAATCTGTGGATAGTTTGTGAACTGTTAATGAAAGATTCGGAGAGGATAGGAGCGTCAAGCTGATTAGCGAGCTTAGAAATAGAATCCATATCATCAGAGGGAGCTGTGGGACCGATAATAATAAGCGGTTTTTGTGCAGATGAAAGTGTTTCTTGCAGTGCCGCTCCTAAGCGAAGAGATGTAGGACTGTTATTGTTTTCTTTACCAGAATTTGGTTGACTCTGATTTTCCTTTTCAACCTGCGTCAGTACTTCGTCCGTTGGTTCCAATGGCTTACGAAACGGGAAATTTAAGTGTACGGGTCCTCGCTTTTCTCTGGATATGGATATTGATTGTTGTGCCAGGATTTTAAGTCTGTTCAGGTCTTTTTTATTAGATTTTGGTTCACCGACCTCATGGAAAAAGACCGGGTAATCGCCAAACATATTAAGCTGGTCAATAGCTTGATTGGCCCCCGTAGCTCGCAAGTGTGGAGGGCGATCGGCCGTTGCTAAAATCATGGGTATACCAGACTGACGAGCCTCAATAACGGCCGGGTAATAATTCGCTAATGCTGTTCCAGAAGTACAAACTAAGATGGCGGGTATGTTAGTAGCTTTGCCAATGCCAAGGGCTGTGAAGGCAGCGGAGCGCTCATCCAATATCACATGTTTTTGAATATTCGGATTTGAGGCCACTGCCAGTGTTAAAGGAGTAGATCGTGAACCGGGAGAAACCACAACATGTTCAATGCCGTATTTGTAAAGTGCTCGGAAGAAAGTATTGGTCCATTGTAAGGCAGTATTGCCTTGGTGTTGGTTAGTCATATTGCAGGGCCGAAAGCATTGGCTTTAGCTTAAGATTTGTTTCTTCCCATTCGGTGACGGGATCAGAATCCTTTACAATTCCACATCCTGCAAATAAATGCGCATAATTTTTGGTACATAAAGCACTACGTATAGCTACAGCAAATTCCATATTTCCTTTGCTATTTATCCATCCAATGGGGCCAGCATAACGTCCACGTTCAAAGTGTTCAAGGTCTTTAATATGGGGCGCTGCTTTTTGCCAGGGATATCCGCCCACAGCTGGGGTTGGATGTAACTGGCCGAGTACTTCAAATAAATTTGATTCTTCATTCAAACGTGCACGGATTGGGGTGTAGAGATGCTGGACGTTTGATAACTTTTTTATTTCGGGCGTTTTATTTCGGTTCAATTCTTTTACAAAGGGGGCCAAGCGTTCCTCTATATCTTGTACTACAAAATTATGCTCGTTCTGGTCTTTACCATTACCGGATAATTTCTTTTCTAAGAAAGCATCCTCGGTAGCTGTATTTCCTCTTCCTATGCTTCCCGCCAATGCTTCTGTAAGGAGTAATTTATTTCGGGCCGATATCAATCGTTCAGGAGTAGATCCCAAAAAGCTATCTCCTGAGGGTTTATGAATGAGAAAGTTGTAACAGCTTGTATATTGTTTACGGAGGTTGTTAATAACTTGGGTAGAGGAAGTTTCGGCCCTTTTGGATACTTTTATATTGCGTGCCAAGACAATTTTTTTAAATGCTTTTTTACTAATGAGCTCCTTAGCCTCATTTACAGAATCAGACCATTTTTGATAATCTGATTTTCGTTTTGGGAGAGGTATATTTGATGTTTCTCCATTTAGGTCAATACTAACAGTCGAGTTTTTTTGTTCTAAGGTCTCGTTTAGATCTTCAAGCTGGCTGGTGATGTGTTTTTTTAATTCATTTGCTGTACTAAACGTATTTAGATCAACTGAAAATGTAGCCAGTGTGAATTTACCATCTTTAATGATCATCCATTTTGGAAGGGTAAATGAAGCAGGAGGGAAGTTCTTCCAGAGTTCACCGTCATTTTGATCAAAAAAGGAAAATCCACCAAGTAAAAACAATCCTGAATACGGATGAGAGATGGCTGAAAATTCAGCTGTATTTTGGCGTACCTTTGTAACTTTGTCATTGATCGTGCTAAATCGATTGGCACCGTCGGCCGAAACTGTAGTAATTTCATCGCTTGCAGCAATCGCAAATTCGTCATTTGGCTTTTCCCAATAGTACTGGAAGGTATTTTCTTGCCAGCACATTTCCAGGTAGGCCAGTGGATCAATAGACTGAATGGGGAAACTGAAGGTGGCGTATTGTGAAACAGGATTTTTAAAAAGGCTATTCAAAAAATCATTAAACTCCGATTCATTAAGATGAGAAACCGGAGTTTCCGGGTGGTCTTTTACTTCCGATAATAGATCGTCATTCATGGAGTAGTTACACTTGTTCAACATCAATTTTCATAAGTTTCAATATAAATTGAAAATTGATCTTTCCATAATGATAATTAACTCTTTAAATATCCTCTTAAATTGAAAGCGCTTTCACCCAACAGGGAAAATAAGTTTGCATGTCTACGTTAAGATTAAGAAAATTCAACCGATAATATTTCAGCACAGACATATATCATTTACTTACATAGCCCCATGGTAGAAATAAAGGAATTTGATCTTCAGAATGTATCCGTGCATTATAAATGGAATAACGATAAGAAGTTAAATTACTACGATTCTGATTATCCCCACCAGCATGAGAGTTTCGAGACATTTTTAAAACGGATTAAGTCGGTTTTGGATGAGCGTAATGAAACGAGCGAGTTGTTCGAAATTCATTTGTCTGAAAACGATAAGCTAATCGGTATTGTAGACATTCATGCCATCGATAAGTACAACAAGCGTTGTTTTGTAAATTGTACCATCGGTGATCGCAAATATGCTAACAAGGGGTATGATGAGAAAGCCTTAAAAATTGTGTTAGATCACTGTTTCAATGAGAAGGGGATGCACAAAGTTGGTACAGCAGCCTTTGACTTTAATACTTCTTGGATAGAAAGCGTTGAAAAGCTTGGCTTCCAGCAAGAAGGGCAGTTGCGAGAGCATGTCATCAAAAATGATGAGTATTGTGATAAGCTGATTTTTAGTTTGCTGGAAAAAGATTTTCAATCTAACCAGGTAGAAGCTGCTGTAGCCGAATAGGTTTCAGGTAACTACCGGGCATCGTTGTTCTATTCGGAATCAAAGGGATTATAAATACCATAGTCCGTCGGATCGTAGTCAGCTAATTCAAAAAAGTGATCCCACGCTGCTTTACTTTCCCCATCCTCATCAACCCAGTTTGGATGGCTTTGTTTAATAAGTCCTACAGCACGTTCGGCATATTCTACCCGCTCTTCTTCATCTTCAATACGTGGCAGTGAATCAATCATTCGATCAAGATTATATCCGCAGTCAAAATCTTTCGGCTTCTTCTGTTCTACAAACATATGCAGTTTTGTTAAGTGTTAATTTTTGAGGAAGATAACAGAGTTGTCCCTTCGAATAAAGAACTATTTACACTTTTCGGCCTTACTGCTCGTCCATTTTAAATAATTTTTCGAGTAGACAACTCAAAATTCCTATATTCAGACGCTTACATTTTTTAACTTTTATACAAATAGCAACCATACGAATTATAAGATGTATTACAATTCCATATTAGAAACTATCGGCAATACTCCGCTGGTCAAGCTCAATGAAGTCACGAAAGAATTTGAAGGGACTATCCTTGCTAAAGTAGAGTATTTTAATCCGGGGCAAAGTGTGAAAGACCGAATCGGACTTAAAATGATTGAGGATGCAGAGGAGAAGGGACTTATAGAGCCCGGCGGGACTATTATTGAAGGAACGTCCGGAAATACAGGTATGGGGTTGGCACTTGCGGCTACTATTAAAGGATATGATTGTATTTTTACGACAACTGATAAACAGAGCAAGGCAAAAATAGACTTGCTGCGTGCTTTGGGAGCTGAAGTGAAAATTTGTCCGACTGATGTGGAACCCGATGATCCGCGCAGTTACTATTCTGTTGCTAAACGACTTAGTGAAGAAATCCCCAATTCATATTATCCCAACCAATACGATAATCCGAGTAATACCCAAGCACATTACGAAACTACAGGACCTGAAATATGGGAGCAAACGGAAGGTAAAGTAACACACTACGTGGCAGGAATGGGTACCGGAGGAACTGTGTCGGGAACCTCAAAATATCTGAAGGAACAGAATGCTGAGATCAAAACCGTTGGCGTCGACAGCGAAGGTTCGGTTTATAAACATTATTTTGAAACCGGAGAATTTGATAAAGATGAAATTCATCCCTATTTGACAGAGGGGATAGGAGAAGATATTATTCCCGAAAATATGGATTTTGATCTATTGGATGAGGTAATTCAGGTCAATGATAAAAATGCCTTCCAGATGACGCGAAAGCTGGCTAAGAAAGAAGGGTTATTTGTTGGCGGCTCATGCGGAGCTGCTGTATATGGAGCACTCGAATATGCCCGAAATAACAATTTTGGTAAAGATGATACTATGGTCATTATCTTACCAGATAGTGGCACGCGATATGTTTCAAAGATTTACAATGATGAGTGGATGGATGAGCATGGATTTTTAGATTCCGATGAGTAAAGAACGGCAAATCTAATTTGTAATACGTTTATTATGGCAGACCAAACAAAAGATTTCGAGCAGGGACAAATTCAAATTGAATTACCCGAAGAAGAAGCTTCTGGAACCTATTCTAATTTGGTGATGATATCGCATTCACCTTCCGAATTTATTCTCGATTTTATCTCAGTTATGCCGGGTGCACCTAAGGCAAAAGTAGTAAAACGAATGGTGCTTACTCCCGATCATGCTAAAAGATTGATGAATGCTCTCTCTGAAAATATAAAGCGTTATGAGAATGAGAATGGAGCTATATCAAATAATAACGATGAAATAGATGTTCCATTTAACTATCGCGGACCAACGCCCGAAGCGTAAAAAAAACGTTCCATGTTCGAATTTTTAAAACGGTTATTTAAAAACCAGGATCAGGATCTCACCTTTGTTGTTTTTGATGATGATCCGGAATCTTCCACATCCTACAATTTCAAACCTTCGAGATTGTGGAATTTATTTTATGTATCATTGTTGACTGTCACTGTTATCGTGTTGCTGTTTGTCATGTTTACGCCAGTTAGTGGCCTCTTATATAATCAGCATGATGCAGAGCTTCGCGAACGAGTCATCACTGTATCACAAAAAGTTCAGGCACTCAAAGATTCCTTGGAAGCGCGTGACACACAGTTGGCTGAGATGCAACAGGTCATTGCATCCGGTGATGATACAGCTTTTGCTGTAAAAGAAGGGGGGAGCGCAGCAATGCAGTCAGTAAATAAAAAAAGATCGGAACTTGATTTTACATCTGAAGTAAGTAATAGGGGGATGTTATCTCAAAATGAGATAATTTTCTCGAATATATTTAAGCAGGCACCTGAATTCCCGACAGATTACCCTGTGAATGGGACCTTCACTCGAGGATTTAATCCCGAAAATGGGCACTATGGTATTGACATTGCTACCAAACAGGGTACATCATTTAAAGCAATAGCAGATGGAGCCGTAATTAATCAGGATTGGACAATTAATTATGGATATGTACTGCATGTACAGCATAGTAGTGGTATTATAACCGTCTATAAACATGCGGCAAGCGTTTCAAAATCTATCGGTGATATTGTTTTGAAAGGTGATATTTTGGGAACAACTGGTGATGTGGGCGTATTAAGCTCCGGTCCTCATTTACATTTGGAAATTTGGAAGAACGGAGTACCCCAAAATCCGAATACGTACTTAATAAAATCATAAGAAGTTTATGTTTAATAACAATAAGAAAGAGAAGGAATCTATGAGTTCTAATAAATCCGGCAAAAATTTACCCTCAGTAAATATGATCAGCGAAGGCACGAATCTTAAAGGCACCTTGGAAACAAAAAACGATGTCCGAATTGCCGGCACCTTGGATGGTGAGGCAAAAGCAGAAGGTAAAATTATTGTTTCATCAACGGGCAAGGTTGATGGTAATATTGAAGCTGTTGATGCCGATATAGCCGGGAATATTGATGGTGAAGTACGGGTTACCAATAAGCTTATTCTTCGTAAGTCGGCTACTATCGAAGGGGATATTTATACAAAAACGATTTTGGCTGAAGAGGGATCACAGATAAATGGCTCATTCCACATGAGTGAAAATATAAAAGACGAAATCAAGAAAAATAGTGATGGTTTGTCTTCAAAGTTGGGAAGCTCAAAACCAAAGGATGGCAAATCAGATAGTTCTGGCGCTAAAGAAAAATCCAAAGCCAAAAAAGATTGACGAGTAAAAAGTCAACTGATTATTTAGAGTATGTATCATTAGGAGGAGAAATAGCAGCCGCGCTATCTATTCCTATATTTTTGGGATATTGGCTAGATAGTTATTTTGACCTCAGTCCCTGGCTGCTGTTGGTGGGTTGCGTTGTGGGCATTATAAATATATTTATTCTCATCTTTAGGTTGAGCGACCGATTGAATAAAGAATAAAACAGGGGTGGGGTTTGGATCAGCAGGTGCAAAAGTTGGCGCACAAATTTTTATGGAATTCTTGTATTGCTTTTCTAATCATTATGGGGGTCACTTCCTTTTTGGGAGATCAATATTACCCGGCTGCAAGTATCGGTTTTTTTCTGAGCTTCCTATTTGTTGGCAGCAATTTTTTTGTCATAAAACGAATTAAGACAGAAAAAAGCTCAAATTTTATTACTCGGTTTTATATTTCTCTCGGGGTCCGATTTCTCTTAGTTTTGGTAGCTTTAGTGGTGATTTTGAAGACCATAAAAATTCATGAAATTTACTTTACAGTTAGCTTCATAATTTCTTATATTTTCCACTCTGTAATCGAGATTATTTTAATCAACAAACTACTTGAAACTGATAATTAGAATTTAATGCTAAGGGCCTGCCGCCGACTGTTCGTAACACTCTTACTGGTTCTCTTCTTTACCCCATTAACAGAAGCCTCGGATCAATCAACGAAAGATTCCGAAGGCGCTCCTATTGACGTAGTAGGAAAGGTTGTCGACCATCACGAGTTGGCGGTCTTGGGTTATTATGTACCTCTTCCTCGCATCTTTTTAGTTGAAGGTGATTTCTTTGTTTATAGTAGTACGGAGAGTGCTATTGAATCCGGTGAATTTATAAGTAAGGACGGATCTTTGGTGCCCGCCAGTGGGGCAGAGATTACCATGGATTTCTCTATTACCTCACACTTGATGTATGTATGGTTTGGGTTGGTATTAACGGTTTGGATAACTGTGGCAATGGCACGAAGGTACAAGCAAGGAGTTGGGCGAAAAACAGAACCGAAGGGATGGTTTCAGAATCTTTTTGAAATTGTTTTTGTATTTGTGCGTGATGATATCGCAAAGCAAAACATATCTGACAGTAAGTATCAGAAGTTTGTGCCCTACTTGTTTACGGTATTTATTGGGATTTCATTCATGAATCTTTTTGGTCTGTTGCCATGGGGGGCGACAGCAACCGCAGATATTACAGTTACAGGAGTATTGGCGGCATTCACGTTTTTTATTACGCAGTGGAATGGTTCAAAAGATCACTGGGAACATGTGTTTTGGTTTCCCGGCGTTCCAGGGTGGATGCGCATTATTCTTACCCCCATTGAAATTATCGGATTGTTCACCAAGCCATTTGCCTTGGCCGTACGTTTATTTGCCAACATGCTCTCTGGTAAAATTATGATCATCTGTATTCTGGGACTGATCTTTATCTTTGCGGATCTTTTTGGAAGTTTTGCCGGAATTGGCATGAGTCTCTTCGCAGTACCATTAACGGTAGCACTGTACGTATTGAAGGCATTTGTTGGGCTTTTACAAGCATATATTTTTACGCTTCTATCGGCTGTTTTTATTGGTATGGCTGCCGAAGAACATGCGCATGAAGAAGGAATTGAAGCGCACGCATAACGACTTATTTATATCACATAATCTAAACCTAAACTTAAAACTAAACTAACAGGTAAAAAATATGGGTTTATTAGCAGCAGGAATCGGAGCAGGAATTGTAGCAGTGGGTGCTGGAATCGGTATCGGTATGATCGGTAAAAGTTCGGTTGAAAGCATTGCACGTCAACCTGAAGCATCTGATGATATTCGTGGAGCTATGATCTTGACCGCTGCTCTTATTGAGGGTGTGGCACTTATTGGAGCTATTGTATGTATCCTACTTGCTCTCGGAATTGGTGGTGGTTAATTCAAACTATTGAAATTAAACTATGATGCTATTTTTAGCAGGCGGAGGCGGCATACTCTCTTTTAGTAGTGGGTTTGCTCTCTGGGTAGCTTTGTCATTGGTAATCTTTCTTGCCGTAATGAGCAAGTACGCAGTACCATTGATAATGGATGCCCTGGAAGAGCGCGAAACCCGCATCAAAGACTCTTTGGAATCGGCTGAGCAGGCTTTAGAGCGTGCTGAGAAGATCTCTAAGGATAATGAAAAAGCATTGCGGGAAGCCGAGAAAAAGGCAAAAGAAATCCGCAAAGAGGCTATCGAAGAAGCCGAAATGCTCCGTGCAGAACGTATAGAAAAATCCAAGGAAGAGGCTGAGCAAATTATTGAGCAGGCCCGTGAAACCATTGAACAGGAAAAGAAACGTGCTATGATGGAGCTTCGCGACGAAGTGGCACGTTTGGCCGTACAGTCGGCTTCCAAAATCATTGATTCTGAATTGGATGAGAAAAAGAATAATAAGCTGGTTGAAAGCTTTATAAAAGACATCTCAAAAAACTAAGGTAGATGCCTACAACAAAAGCAGCCCGAAGATATGCGACCGCCCTTCTTGAGTTGGCCAAAGAGCGGGATGAGGTCGATGAAATATTAGATGATATCGAGTACATCCATAACACGTTGGAGGGATCGCGAGAGCTGGTTCTATTTTTACAAAGTCCTGTCATCAATTTTGATGACAAGACACAAGCTTTGCAGAAGATCTTTTTTGATGAGCTTGAAGAACCAACGAAGTTGTTTCTTAAGCTGCTATCTCGCAAAGATCGTATAAATCTGGTAGATCAGATCACCGAGGCTTTTATTGAGAAGTATAAGGAGTATGCCGGCATTATTACTGTGGACGTGTTTGTTGCCCAGCAGATGAGTAGTGAACAGCAAGAACTACTTCATAAAAACCTGGAGCAAAAAACGCAGAAAAAAGTGGATATGAATATCACTGTCGATGAAGAACTGAAAGGTGGTATGGCTATTCGCATTGAGGACACAGTAATAGACGGAACGGTTAAACACAAGCTTAAACAGCTTGAAGAATCGTTATTGTCAACAACTGTAGAATAGAAATTAAAGACGTTTTAAATAACATTTGAACCAATGAGTCAAGTTAGACCAGACGAAGTTTCAGCAATATTACGTAAACAATTATCCGGCTTTGATAGTGAAGCGGACACCTATGATGTGGGAACAGTTCTCGAGGTAGGGGACGGTATTGCCCGCGTATATGGATTGTCAAAAGTTCAGGCCGGTGAACTTGTTGATTTGCCTGATTCAATAGATGAGGACGGTAACTCGATTCGCGGTATGGTACTTAACCTTGAGGAGGACAATGTTGGTGTGGTTCTCTTTGGTCAAACCAGCGCTGTTGAAGAGGGGGATACCGTTAAAAGAACAAAAGATATTGCTTCTATTAACGTAGGGGATGGACTTCTGGGTCGGGTTATAGATCCGCTTGGACGTCCTCTCGATGGAAAAGGACCTATTTCTGGAGAAACTATCCGAATTCCTCTCGAGCGTAAAGCTCCCGGTGTAATTTATCGCGAGCCGGTAAAAGAACCCCTCCAAACAGGGATTAAAGCTATTGACTCATTGATTCCCATTGGCCGTGGACAGCGAGAGCTAATCATTGGTGACCGCCAAACGGGAAAAACTTCTGTCGCTGTTGATACTATTATCAACCAGAAAGAAACACAAGATACCGACAAGCCGGTACATTGTATTTATGTGGCAGTCGGTCAAAAAGGATCTACGGTTGCTGGTATTGCGAAAGCGTTAGAAGATAACGACGCTATTGACTACTCCACGATCGTTTCTGCTCCGGCAAGTGTGTCGGCTCCAATGCGTTATATAGCACCATTTGCTGGTGCGGCTATTGGTGAATATTTCCGTGATACGGGACGCCATGCCCTGGTAGTATTTGATGACTTGTCAAAGCAGGCTGTTGCATACCGTGAACTTTCACTTCTACTTAAAAGACCTCCCGGCCGTGAAGCATATCCCGGCGATGTATTTTACCTGCACAGTCGACTGCTTGAGCGTGCTGCTAAGATCATTGACGATGACAAGATTGCTAAGCAGATGAATAATGTGCCCGAGCAGTTGAAGCCGAAGATTAAAGGTGGCGGATCATTAACTGCATTGCCAATAATCGAGACACAGGCCGGTGATGTATCTGCTTATATTCCAACAAATGTAATTTCAATTACTGATGGACAGATCTTCCTGGATACGGATCTGTTTAATTCGGGTGTACGCCCCGCTATTGATGTTGGTACATCGGTATCACGTGTAGGCGGTTCTGCTCAGGTTAAGTCCATGAAGAAATTGTCCGGTACTATGAAGCTTGACTTAGCTCAGTACCGTGAACTTGAGGCTTTTGCCAAGTTTGGTTCTGATCTTGATCCCGCTACACAACGTCAATTGAAGCGTGGAGAACGTACGGTCGAACTCTTGAAGCAGGATATTTATGAGCCGCGCCCGGTTGAAGATCAAATAGCATTGTTGAAAATCAACAGTGAAGGCTTGCTTGATGAGCTGGATGTTGATCAAATTCAGGAGTTCGAGGCAGAATATATTGAGACTGTACATGTTAAATATGACGATGAAATGTCTGAGCTTGCTGAAACAGGAAACCTTGATGAAGAGTTTGGTGACAAGTTGATGGAAGTTGCCAAAACGGTAATCAATCAACTCAACGCTGCACAAGAAGAAGAGGAAGCGTAATCCATGGCCAATCTTCGAGACATACGAAATCGGATAGAATCAATTAAAAACACGCAGCAGATTACGCGTGCCATGAAAATGGTAGCTGCCGCCAAGCTGCGCAAAGCGCAAGATCGCATTATTGAAACACGGCCCTATGCTTCTAAAATGAAAGAAGTTGTGGGGCGCCTGGTAGAAAATTCCAGTGAAGATAATGTGCTTTTACGCACACCTGAATCTAAGGATAATGTTTTAATAATTGTTATCGGTTCTGATCGGGGGCTATGTGGTGCATTTAATAACAACTTGTTTAAAGTTATTGAAGACACCATTAACGAAGAATACAGCGAGTATCACCAAAATGGCAATCTATCACTAATGTGCATAGGTCGTCAGGCAATTAAATATTTCGGAAAACGTGATTATAACGTAATTGCAGAATATCCTGGTTTTTGGGATGACATAGTTTTTAACAAAGCAACTGAAATTATGAAATCAGTTGTTAATGACTTCAAATCGGGTACCTTTGATGAGGTAAAAGTTGCATATAACGAATTTAAGTCTGTTATAGCTCAAAATAGAATTGTGGAGGCAGTACTACCGATTGATCCTACAAAGTTAGTAGATAAGGAAGAAGAAATTTCTTCTACTGAATATATTTTTGAACCGGATGTAGAAAATATTCTTCAAAAACTGTTACCTTTGCACTTGAATTTACAACTTTGGAGAGCTATTCTGGAATCGAATGCCGCAGAGCAGGGTGCCCGAATGACAGCGATGGATAATGCTACGGAAAATGCTCAGGAGATGAAGGAAGATCTCCAGCTTGAGTACAATAGAGCACGACAGAGTGCTATTACTACCGAAATTTCTGAGATTATTTCAGGTGCTCAGGCTCTGGAAGAAGCATAAGTAGTTTTTGACACATTGGAGGGATGGCAGAGCGGTTGAATGCACCGGTCTTGAAAACCGGCAGGCCTTTTTAGGTCTCGGGGGTTCGAATCCCTCTCCCTCCGCTCTTAAGAAAGCCCCTTCCTAACGGGAGGGGCTTTTTATTTAAATAAATGTACTGGTTGTTCGTTAATTGATGTAATACTTCTCACTAATAATATGAGCATGAAAAAATATATATCTGCATTACTTTTTTTCTTTTTCTTGCTTCCTATGATTTCTGTGGGACAGGATACCGTAAAGGTCTCCTTGGAATCATTTATAGAGCGAGGGATTGAAAATTCAGGCCAAATAGAATACGAGCAGCGAAAAGTGTCTCTTGCAAATAACCAAATTGATCAGGCACAGGCCAAGAGATATCTCCCCAAATTTGAACTTAGTACTCAGCATGGGGTTGTACCTGGGGTAAGAAGCCAGACAAATTTGCCGGAGGATGAATTCTATCTGGATCCCGAATTGGAAAATGATTGGGAAAACTGGGCCGTATTTACCCGGGCAGAAGTGTCTGCCATACAGCCAATTTTTTCGTGGGGAGCTCTTAAAAATGCAGTAAAAGCGGCGAAATCTGCCGCCGTTGCTGCTCAAAAGCAATTTGAAAAAGAAAAGGCAAATCTGCGCCTACGTTTATTTGAACTGTATCAAAGTTATTTGTTAACAAATGAAATTTTGGTATTGCTCGATGAGGCTCAAAGTCAGATCGATAGGATAGAACGACAGATTGAGGAAAAGCAAGAAGAGGGAGCTGCTGATTTTGATGAATCGGATTTATTCAAATTCAAGGTATTCAAATCTGAATTTGATATTCGTGCGGCCGAAGTACGCGAGGAAGCAGCAATGACACAGCGTATTTGGAATTATGTATTAAATGCTGAGGAAAATACGGTATACGTTCCTGATACCAATTTTTTAGATCTTGTTGCCGAGGAATTAAGGGAAATAGATTATTATCGTTCGTACGCTCTTGCCAACCGATCCGAAATTGATGCCATAGAGGCGGGTATTGATGCTGCTGAATATGGTATGAAGGCCCAAAAGCAGAAGAATTACCCTTCTCTTTTTATTGGGTTAACAGGGAGTTTTGCAAATACTCCTAATCGTCCGCGGCAAAGCAACCCTTTTATTATCAATAATTCGAACTATGCATCGGGCTCTTTTGGATTTGGGATCCGCCAAAATCTTGACTTTTTAAGCATACAAGCTGATATCAACAAGGGGAGAATTCAGTACCGTCAAGCAAAATATTTGAAAGCCGCCGCCGTTGATGGTATAGTTTTGGAAATTAATCAGGCGTATAAAGAGACTTCGCTTTCTAAAGTTAAAGTTGATAAAACAGACGAGGCTCACATAACCAGTAAGAAATGGCTACGCCAGGAACAACTGGATTACGATTTTGGTATGGGAGATACCAAGGATCTGGTTGATGCAATGAAAAAAGAGCTGGAGCTTCGAGTTAAATTGAAACGTGAGGTCTTTAATTTTAATAATAATATAGCTGAATTATATCGTAAATCCGGACTACCCATTTTAGAACTTTCGAACCAGAATTAATACAATGATTTTTTTTAAAAAACTGACGATAGTATTTATATCAATTCTTTTCGGATTTGTGTTAATGAATCCTATAACCAGTTTTGCACAATTAGACAGTTCCACTGTACGTAATTTACTGGAAGAACGAGATGATGAAATAAAAGATTTGCTTGGCCCAAAAGGCACAGAATACACCCAGGAACAGCGTGACAAGTTAAAAGATATTATCAACGGGATTATTGATTACCGTGCTATGGCACAGCAGGCTTTGCAAGCTACTTATGATACCTTGTCCGAGGAGAAACGAACCGAGTTTGTCGATTTATTTTCGACAATTATTCGTGACCAGTCGCTGAATAAGCTGGATATATATCGTGCAGATGTAAAATACGAGCAAATAAATGTAGAGGACAGTTCTGCAACGGTTAAAACATTAGCTCAGCTTGAGAAGGTGCGAACCCCAGTTAGCTATGAGATGAAATATGATGGAGAAAGTGATCAATGGGTTGTCACAGATATGATTATTGATGATGTTTCAACAGCCGGATCTTATCAGCGCCAATTTCAAAATATTATCCGTAAAAAAGGATACGACTCTCTTTTAGAAACCCTCCGCAAAAGAGCTGCTAAATAAGTTTAATAAAGTGGCATGATCCCTTTATATTCGTAGAAACTAGCCTATTTTTATGCTTAAATCCGTACAACAGAAACGATTAGCACCCGAAGGATACGTATATGCCACTTACGGACATCCACGTTACCTAAAGCATGCGGTAGCTTCGGTGGTTTCATTGCGTCGATATGATGAGGATCGTCCCGTTGCGTTGGCATGTACAGAAAAGCATGAAAATATTCTCGAAGAGCACGGTTTAACGGGCATTTTTGACCATATACATATTTTACCCGAAGAGAATACTTCTATTGTCGGATTTAAGCACCATTTGCATAAATTCATGTTTTTCGAGAAAAATATTTTTCTCGACAGTGATATCATTTGGTGCAAAGATCCCGAAAATTTGTGGAAGTCTTTTGAACCTTATCCATTTACCGTAACGGGAACACAAATTTCTGATAATTTCTTTGGGGGACCCAAGAATATTGGCATTGTCGCTGATATTTTGCTTCGACGTAGAAAGCGTACGCTGGACCATTTTGGACTTACCTATCTGAGTCGTGTACAAACTGGAATGGTATATGCCCAAGATTATAATTTGACTAAGAAAGTGTCTGAGCTGGCTCAGAAAATGCTGGATCGAAAAGATGAAACTCATTTCCGTAGTCGCACATTAGAGCAGGGCCGCAGTGAAGAATCCTGTGAATGGAGTATGGCTATGGCTATGTCAAAACTCGACTTGCCTGTATACCCATGGCTACAGGGTCATACCAGTCCACAATTGGACTATATTTCGGATCTGACGTCCCACGATGCTGATTTCGAGTATGTGGTTTGTAAATACTATAGTGACCGTTTTGTGTACAGTTTTCGAGGCCTAAAGAGTAAGGTGCTTCGTAAGCTTCTGATTAGTTTATTTTCACTCATACCCGGAAAAGGGGATTACTTAAAGACAACACCGTATTGCCTGCACTTTGGATGGTATCATCAAAAACAGCCATTTTTTGAGTTTTCCGAGCGCACATGGAATCGGCTGGTAAAGAAACAAGCCCCCGTTTTAGGAGACAGTCAAAGTCGGTTAAAAAACTTACCATAAGGTTTTGACTAATATCTCAACGTTCACATTTTTTTATTGATGAACTTCTTTGTTTCCTTCCAAGTATTTTTCATTTAAAATAACCGCAGTAAAAACTGCCTTATCTAAATTTTGTTAGACAGATAAATTGAACTTTTCTAAGCTTAAAAAAAGATGGCTGTCTTTTTGGAAAACAAAGACAGGTAAGCGAATATCAAAAACATTGCAGTATGTTTTTATTGCAATAGTTATTGGATATCTGATTTATCAGCTTACTGAAATTGGATGGCAGCGTGTTTGGGAATCCCTACCCGTGACACCGTGGTTCTATGTGTTATTTCTGTTTTTGTATTTTGCTTTACCAGTGTCTGAGCAATTTATATATGGCACTTCCCTCAATTTTTCTTTTAAAAAAGGGTTGCCAGTTTTCATACAGAAGAAAATATATAATGCAGATGTGCTGGGTTATTCAGGAGAGGCTTATTTTTTTATCTGGGCAAAAAATAATCTAAAAGAATCTTCAGGATACATATTTGGAGTAATTAAAGATAATAATATTATTTCTTCAATTACTTCGACGCTGGTTGCAGCGGTATTGCTATCTGTTTTCCTGTATGTTAGCCAATTGAATTTACAACAGATTATCGAGGTTGATCGGGAATACTTTTATTATGGTGCTTTGGCTGTAGTATTAATCTTAGCATCACTCATCTACTTTAGGCATTATATTATTACAATGTCCTCGGGAATGGCATCTAAAATATTTGGTATACACTTAGCTCGGTTGCTATTTGTCTATAGTGTAGAGATTATTCAGTGGATGGTAGTTATGCCTGAAGTGCCTTTATATATTTGGTTTACATATATGGGTATTAAGATTATTTCTACACGTATACCGTTCTTACCGAGTAGAGATTTATTATTTATAGGCGCAAGTTTGGAGATATCTAAATTCTTGAACATTTCGGGAGCAGGAATTGCTGGAATATTATTGGCAAGTAATGTGTTAACAAAACTAATGAACTTGGGACTCTATTCTTTTTTAGCATTTAAAGGGAGTTTAATAAAAAAAGAAGAGACAGATTCTACCCAGAAGGCTACATCTGAAGGTGACTCGGGATAGGGGAGGCTTCATTGGGTAGATGTCTCTGAGTCGCCAATTGGATAAGGAAGTTCATTGATAATGTAATAGGTAGATAAGCAAAACAAACACAACCAATAAAATAATTATCGAATTTTATAGACTAAACTGACCATCCCACCTATTTGGTCAGGATATAGATCACCAGTGTCATAGGCTAAATCCATATTTAGATCCATGTTATTTTTTATATTCACTGAAGTTTGTAGCAGTAAAGAATACTGGTCTTGACGTCCGGTAAAACCTACAGTTCTTATTGATCCATAATTTCTGCTGTAGGTTCCTGTTAGCGAATAATTGATTTTTCCGATTTCTCCCCCCAAACCAAACTGGTGAGCAATTACGATATTATTATCTATTCCTATGCCAATGCCATCCGTAAACATTAATGGATTTCCAATAGTGCGACCATGATACGTCCATCCGCTACGATAGGTGCTATTTCCATAATAACCATCTGCACCGTAAGGAGGATCCCCACGGTGTTCCTGAGAACTCTGCCGTTTTGTATAAAGATGACTCCACGACAGTCGATTTATCAGCTGAAATTCCTTATTCCACGTAATTGATGCACCCCAGAGACCGTCCCACACATTTCGGAACTTTGCTCCAGCACCAGTTTCCATGTAAAATTGGCGATGTATGATGCCACTATATCCATTGTAATCATAACTAATTCCAAAGTCATAAATACCTATGGAGCTGCCCACCGCTTCTCCGGTTGCTGAGGGTTCCGCATTTTCGGCATCACTTTCTTGGGCTGTAAATACATTCCAGAAATCTCCTAGTCCATCGGGTAAATCACCATATGTTGGATGCGTACCTGCCCAGAGGGTACTTTGCACAATCCCTCCAAATAATTGTAGGGGATAACTTTTGGGAAGGGCTTTTAAATAGAAATATTTCTGATGTAGCCAAGGATCATCTATATAACGACCATTCCCCATCCAGCCGTGTCCAAAATATCCTTTAAAACTAAGCCAATTATGAGTTCCAGGTATTCCTACAAATTTAGGAGTATAAATACGAATCTTAGGGATGGGCGAAGCATTTCCACTTTGAATCATCGATCCATTCGTCATACTACTATCGGTCATACCGATTCTTTCTTTTTTTCGTCCTCCCACAAATCTAAATATCTTCCAGTTGGCTTGTAGGTAAGCTTCGTTAAAAAAGATAGCATTATCCTCGGCGATACGACTAATAAGTTCGCCTCCGGCCTGTAATTCAACTGGACCAGCCGTTCCTAGGTCAAGTGTCGGGGCTACTCGAACAAAGCCGTTAGTCTGGTTTCGATCAATGATTCCCCAACGGCTACTATGCAGCCAGAATGGAAGTTCGTTCTCCTTGCTAATAGCTGTTCCAAATTCCAAGTCGATGTTGAGGTCAGGATTTGTATTACCTTCCTGATTTTGACCCGAAGCTATTGAATACATTCCCGTTAAAATCAGGGTGCAAAGAACTACAAAGCATAACAGTTTTTTAAAACTCATCGACTGAATTATAATTTTATTTTTATTTAAAAAGGGATGAAAATATATCAATATCGGCAGGCAATTGCGAAGCTGGATGGTCCGATAATAGACCCGAGAGAAAGTACTGAAAATAGTGATTAAATGGGTAGGTGACTAAATAGTAAAATTACGAAATTTTCATACTCCAACGGTATGTTTTTCTTAGGAATGGATTTTCTTCAAAATTGAGGTAGCGGTCAATAAGTTTAGCCCAGGGATATCCTATGATGAGTAATTCATAGATATAAACATCAAACATGATACTCATAGTTAAATATACTCCAAAGTGCATCATGATAAGTGCAGTGGCAATATAGGGACGTGTTTTCTCAAACCAGAAGAGAAACCCAAAAAATTCAGCTAAAAGGCCAAAAATAAGAGATAAAGTGCCGAGGAACCGATAATCCATAATCCATTCTTGAATCATATTTGGTGTAAATTGTCCTTTAGCTGAAGCTACGTCAACACTACGCTCTGCGATCCAAAGCCAAAGATGTTCGCCTGAAGGCCATATAAGGCCAGTTCCGATTAGCTTACTTACAGCCGCGGAGGTATATCCCAATCCAAAAAAGAAAAAGATAAATCCCATAATAAATCGACGGTATTGCACAGGCTTATCTCCAAAGAAAAATAAGCCCAACCCTAATGCTAACAAGCTCATCCCAATAAAATTAGAACCATGTGAAATTTCTCCTAATGAAAAACGAGATACATAGTGTAAATGAAAAAGGCCCAGCGCTATGAGGTAAGAATATTTTGGAAATATTCGAAGAAACCCCATAATCGTAAAAAGGGAAATGAGAGCAGCACTGAACAAAGATATATTATGCTCAAACATAAAAGAGACATCAATATACTGGGCAATACCCAGCGGTAGGACTACTTCTCCAATTTGTTGAATATAAGGACCCCATTGCCAGGCATATTTTAAAACAAATATCACAACAAAAAGCTCAAATAGCTTAAAAAAAAGTGCTTCTCCTTTTGTTGGCCCTTTTTCAGTTTTAAATAGATTTTTCCAAAAATTCACGTCTACTTAACTTTTAGATCTTTATTTAATAGGGTTGTGTCTGATGAAAGGTAGAGATATGGAATAAAATCCACCTTAGGCTTGTCATTTTCGCTTAGTGATCCTCTGGCTTGATATACCAATAAATTGCTTTCATTTATTTTTTTCTGTAGCAGTTTGCGAACGCCCGATTGTTTTTTGGGGGTCCAAACCTCTGTTTTGGATAGATAATTGGCTATGTCATTTGTATTAACATTTAGTTCGTTAAGCGCAACGGTTTTGCCAGGCAGCCCATTTTTATCAGTTGTTTTCCATAGAGAATCTATATTTTCTTGAGTGACATCTTGTACAATAGCTCTTTTCCATGGATTACCAGCTTGGGAAAACATCGGATATATACTAAAGGGCCAAAATTCTCCAAGGTGGGTAGCAACGAGTAGTCCATAAATCACTAATGTGATAAGGGTTACTTTCTGGTATTCCTTGAGTTGTTCTCTTCTCTCCAAAATAAGCTCTCGAATAGTTAAAATTTCAGGTTAAATATATGTACTTTTGCCATACCAAAAAAACAACTTATGGCAAATTAGTTCCGATGAATTTACTGCTTATAACGCAAGACTTTCCACCGAAAACAGGAGGAATTGAAACCTATTCTTTCGAACTGGCAAAACGATTTCGAACTAATGTCAAAAAGTTCGGTGTAATTGCTCCTTCACATTCGCAGGCAATGGATAGCAATTTACCTTTTGAGGTTTTTCGTGTTCCTGTCAAGGATAGCTTATTGCCATTTGTTGCTCCCATGGCATTGCTTGATGTGATTGGGAAGAGCCGTTTTGATACTGTTTTACATGCCCAATGGCAAACCGTTATTGCCTCAGTATTCACAAGAAAAATGATCGGATACCCAAAGAAAATTTATGTTGCAGCGCATGCCAGAGAACTGTTGATTGAACCTTTTGCAGGTCAGGGAGGGGCTATCTCGAAGCAGTTACACAAATTTAGAAAAAAATTGTTATCACAGGTAGATGGGTTTTTTCCGGTTAGTCGATATACTGCTGGACTGCTTGAAAATGAAGGAGTATCACAGGAAAAAATACAGATAGTGAAAAATGGTACGGATCCACATTTTTTTTCCAAAAAAGACACAGAAGCATTGAGCAAAGAACTTAAAGTCGAAAATAAGAAGGTTATTCTTTCTATCTGCCGATTAGTATCTCGTAAGGGAATGGATTTAGTGCTTCATGCGTTAAACGAGATTGTGTCTAGAAACCCCAACGTGGTTTACCTTGTGGGAGGGAGTGGTCCCGATAGTTTCCGTCTAAAAAGGTTATGTGATACATTAAACTTGCAAGATCATGTAAAGTTTTTGGGACGTATTCCCGAAGAAGAGTTGCCCTATTATTATAGTTTGGCAGATGTATTTGTGATGCCTGCTAAAAGTGATCCTCCTGATGTAGAAGGATTTGGTATCGTATTTTTAGAGGCTAATGCCTGTAAGACTCCGGTTATAGGAAGTAAATCAGGGGGAATACCCGATGCTATTGTTGACGGGGAAACAGGTCTGCTGGTGGATGAGAATGATGCTGAACAATTAGCTATGGCGATATGGAAGTTAATTACAAATGATGAATTATCCCATCAAATGGGAGAAGCCGGAAGGAAACGAATTTTATCAGAAATTAATTGGGATACCTCTGCTCAGAAGATTTTAGCAGTGATGAGATAATATACCGACTTTTTTAAAGTTTAAATAACATCAACAGACGGATATAAATCTAATTGTTCAATCGATATTTCATAGTGAAAATTATTTACAGGCGAATTCTATTACTTTGTTTATTCATTACGTTATTTCATTCTTTGGGTTTTGGACAATCTGATGTCAAAAGATTGGACAATGGTTCGATTCTTCTGGAGGACTTCGAAGATAACTGGGTTGGTAACTTACCAGGGGATTGGTATGACCGGGATGGAAACAAGCCTTTATATAAACATAGTATCGAGGAACAGAAAACATATAAATATCAGGTAAAAAAAGAGGGAAGTAACAATTTTCTACGTTATGAAGGTACTCGAGCCAAACATATGAGTTTCCCCTTAATCAATGAGGATAAGGAAAATATTTATGACATTAATCTTTACGAGACTCCGATACTCTCGTGGAAAGTGCGGGCTCATAAACTTCCTGAAGGTGCAAATGAGAAATCAAGCGATAGAAATGATTCGGTAGCAAGTATTTATGTTGTCTTTGGTATGGGGCGGGTGGCACTGGTGAAAAAAGTTCCCAAATCGATCCGCTATACATGGAGTACCACATTGCCGGAAGGGGAGACCGGATCAAAATTATTTGGCAATCAACAGATAATTGTTGTCAATTCGGGTGAACAAGATAGAGGTAAATGGATCACCTTTGAGCGAAACCTCGTGGAAGATTATCGACGCATGTTTGGGGATGATCCGCCTAAGAATCCAATAGCCATCCTGATACTTAGCGACGGGGACAGTACAAATAGTTATGTTAAGGCTGATTACGACGATATTATGTTGAAACCCGAGAAGTAATCTCACCTATTCATTGTAGATATGTTTATAAAATGGTTAACTTCCCCGCTTCTAAAAAAATAATGCACCCGTTTTAATGGAAAAAATTCTCCATTTCTTTCGTCCCCTGATAAAATTTAACGCCTCGCATCCATTTTGGGTATTAGGAATTGCCGTACTATCTGCAATATTTTTAGGTAGTTTCGCTCTACAGTTAAAGATAGATACCGATCTGGCCAACTTACTTCCTGATAAAAACCCCCATGTGGTAGCTCTGGATGAATTACAGAATACCGTGGGAGGTGAAACTGCGATGGAAGTGGCTGTTAAGTCGCCCAGTTTCGAAGATAACAAGCGTTTTATTGAGGATCTGATCCGGGAAAGCTTGAAGCTCTACGATAATGAGGGAGATCGGTACTTTTTTAAACGGGCTCAGTTTCGTAAAGAGACCGACTTTTTAGAAGATAATGCCCTTTATTTTGCTACCCCAAATGAATTGGCAGATATTAAATCATACCTGAGGGATGAGATTCAAAAAGCCAAAGAGGAGGCTAATCCTTTTCTGGTGAACTTTGACGATGAGGAAGAGGAATCCTCAGAAGTAGGAGAGTTTGAGGAGAGTTATGATGCTTTAATTCCTTCCGAATATCCCATCAGCGCCGATAGCACTATTGCTGTATTTAAGTTGTACCCGACAGGCTCCAAAAGTAATTTAAGCTATCTGCGACGGATGTTTGCCTCATATGATTCGTTACTTGCCGAGGTGAATCCGAAGCAATATAATACTGAGATGGAAGTAGAGTACGGTGGACGTCTTAAGCGACACCTTTCTGAAATAGATTCCATCATGAGCGATGTTCTGAACAGCTTTGCCTCGGGTATTTCAAGTGTCTTGTTATTAGTGATGCTTTATTTCTCTTTTAAAAAGTATATTAATTACCAGCGCGGCGACAAGGAAGGGAAAGAACACAGCTTTTGGGAGCACTTGCTGCGATTACCGGTACCCATTTTGGTAATTGGGATCCCCCTAGTAATCAGTTTGGCTTGGACATTTGGAGTTACCTATTTCGTGCTTGGTACCCTAAATACAATGACATCAGTGCTTTTTGTCATCCTCTTTGGGATGGGAATCGATTATGGTATCCACTATTATGCACGATATATCGAGTTTCGTGCAGGTGGAAAACCTATCATGGACTCACTTATAGATACTTATGAGAATACAGGATCAGCAATTTTAGTCAGTGGTCTAACAACGGCATTCTCACTCTTCGTATTGATATTGGCACAGTTTAGAGGATTCTCTGAATTTGGTTTTATAGCGGGTTCCGGAATTATTCTGGCACTGTTATGTATGTTATTTATAATACCTTCATTGCTGGTTATATTTGAGCGTTTTAACTGGATTTTATTTAATGAGAGTAAAACATCTCAGGATCGTTCAGAAAATCTGTTTCATCGTTTCCCATTCGCTCGCTCCATTGTTGTGATGGGATTGCTCATCTCCGTTACTGTAGTATTCAATTATCAGCACTTGAACTTTCAGTATGATTTTGGAGAACTGGAACCCGAATTTCCCGAATATGTAGAGTTCAATAAGCTCGAAAATCAGGTCTCAAGCTCTGATAAGCGAAATCCCGCCTATATTCTGGCCGACAATGAGGATCAGGTTATTGAGATTTTAGAGAAGCTTCGCCATCGGATGAAGACTGATACAACAAGTCCTACCATTTTAGATGTAGAGGCGTTGCCCGAGCGCTTCCCGCCTTCTGATACTGCGGCCAAAGCGAAACTACAGGAGATTGCCGAAGTTCGTGAACTGCTAAAAGATCCGTTCCTTGTTGATCAGGAAGATGAACAGCTCGACAAGCTACGAAGAGCTTCGCAGACCAAGCAAAAGCTCAACATTGATCAGGTGCCAGACTACTTTAAAAGTCAGTTTGTAACCCAGGATGGAGATATTGGTAATTTTGTGATGGTATATCCCAGTGTGGGATTATCAGACGGAGAAAAATCCATAGCCTTTAAAAATGATGTTGGTAGAGTAGAGCTCGATAGTGGAGAGGTGTTTTACGCGGCCAGTACGTCAATTATAGCTGCTGAAATGCTGGAGCTAATGCGAGAGGAGAGCCCTTATATGGTCGTAGCTACGTTCATAATGGTATTTATCCTGATGTTGATCTCATTCCGATCACTACGATGGGCGATCATTGCCATGCTTCCGTTGCTGGTTGGCTTATTACTACTTTTTGCTATTATGATGTTTACAGGCATGATGTTTAACTTCTACAACCTTGTTGTTCTGCCGGCCATATTGGGTATTGGAGAAGACAATGGCGTACACTTGGCGCATCGCTATCGCGAAGAGGGTAAGAACAGCATGTGGGATGTCTTGTCGAGTACAGGTCAGCATGTAACAGTAGGTTCTTTAACAACGATGCTTGGGTTTTCAGGATTGTTGTTTACAAATCATCCCGGCTTGCAATCACTGGGAATGATGGCCGTAATCGGCATTGGAATGACCTTGGTTGCTGCACTTACCTTTTTGCCGGCCCTAATTCAGTGGCTTGAAGACACCGATTGGATTCGATTTTAGTGGGATTGGATGGCTCAATAATAAGACAGAATAGAGCGTAGTTTAGGCTTCGGCACAAATATGTGCTGTAATTTCTCTTAAAACTTCCAATTTCCAGCAGCTACTGTTTCCAGAAGGTAGGAGTAAAGATCAGCAGAACCGTAAAAATTTCGAGCCGGCCAATCATCATCATGATAATTAATACCCATTTGCCGAAGAGTGGAATTTGAGCATAATTATCTGTTGGTCCGAATTCTCCCCATCCCGGACCGATATTTCCGAGACAAGCAATACTTGCCCCAATGGCCGATTGCATATCGTATCCCATCGTGGCCATAATGAGTGCTCCAATACCGAAGACGATAAGGTAGAGGACGAAAAAGCTTAGCACGGTGCGTTGAATATTGTAGTCGATGGTTTTATCACCTATACGGATGGGTAAGATAGCCTTGGGGTGAATGATCTGTTTTATTTCTCGGAATGAGTTGCGAATAATGATCATCCAGCGAATCATTTTTACACCACCGCCTGTTGAACCTGCACACCCGCCGGTAAAGAAAAGTAGAAATAGAAAGAATGCACCGAAGGAATGCCATAGTTCATAGTCATCTGTACCAAAGCCGGTAGTGGTTATTATCGATACCGCTTGGAATGCTCCATACTGTATGGCGCCTCCAATGTCGTACCCGTCAAAAAGCCAGAGCGAACCACTGATGGCTACAATAGAAATCGCTGTGATGAGAGAATAAAAACGAATTTCTCGATTATTAAAAAATGATTCTGTATTGCCTTTTAGAAGCCGAAAGTGCATTGCAAAGTTGATGCCGGCCAAAAACATGAATAGGGTTATTACGGCATCAATGTAGACCGAATCGAAGGCTGCGATACTCCCGCTTTTAGTAGAAAACCCTCCTGTAGCAAGAGTAGCAAAAGCATGATTAATGGCTTGAAACCAATCCATCGAGGGATGAACCCAGAGGAGCAGAAACTCGATACCGGTAAAGGCAACATAGACGCCCCAAAGCAGTTTGGCAGTTTCTTGAACACGTGGCGTAAGTTTGTCGGTAGTGGGTCCGGGTGATTCTGCTTGAAAAAGCTGCATGCCACCAACGCCCAGTAACGGGAGAATGGCCAGTGTTAAAACGATAATCCCCATACCGCCAAGCCAATGGGCAAGTGATCGCCAGAAAAGCATGCTTTGTGGCAGCGATTCTATTTCAGGATTGACAAATCCCCAGTTGGTAGTTCCCCCTAAAATTGTAGCTCCTGTGGTAGTTAGCCCACTCATAGTCTCAAAAACGGCATCGGTATAGCTGGGGAGAATTCCTGAGATAACAAAGGGGAGGGCGCCTACAAGTGATAAAAAAAGCCAGGTTAAACTGACGACTAAAAAACCTTCTCGAATGCGTAATTCTTCATCAGTACGAAAGAGGTAGTAAAGTATCCCACCAGTCAAGAAAGCAATAGAGGCTGAATATAGAAATGTGTGCCATACCTCTTCATCATAAACAAAAGCAATGATCATGGGCAAAAGTAGTGCAAAGCCCAGAAAAAATATGAAAGCCCCCAGAATGCCTAAAACAGTTGATAAATTAAATTGGGCCCGGGTTATGTTATCGAGATAGGTTTTGGCCATTATTGAAATAGCGAGGTTACTTTCTCAATTGCTTCGTACAGACAAAATATGATAACACGATCTTGAGCCTGAATTTGTGATTCGCCCGTTGCGATATTTGAGGTACCGTTACTTAAAATGCCGCCGATAACGCATCCCTCTGGAAAGTTAATTTTATGAATTGGCTTTTTTGTAACCTTCGATTTCGGAGCTGCCTGTAGTTCAATAACTTCTGCTTTAATTCCCTGTAGGGCCGTAACGGAAATAACACGTCCTCCCCGAACGTGGCGGTGAATTTCATTAGAAGCGGCCGACTTTTTGTTGATGGCTGCATCGAGACCGATAGTTTGGCTAAGGGGAATATAATCCGATTTTGAAACCAATGCTACGGTCTTTTTTACTTCAAGATGTTTTGCCATCAGGCACGATATAATATTGGATTCCTCATCGTTAGTAACAGAGATAAAGGCATCAGTATCGGTAATACCCTCTGTTGCCAGTAAATCGGGATCGGTGGGATTGCCGTTTAATACTAGTACGTCTTTAAATTCCTTTGCCAGCTCTTGCGCCGTGTCAAAATCGGGTTCAATAAGTTTTATATTCCATTTTTTATCTTCCTGGCAGAGGATGCGAGCAATCATAGCTCCGATGGGCGAACCGCCTGCAATCATAACACGGTTAATTTCAATGTCTGGCTTACCGGTTGTTTCTATAACTTCTGGGATTGTTTCGGTTTTGGCCAAAATAAAGATATGGTCAAGGGCCTGGATAGAAACTTTACCGCTGGGGATGATTGTAAGCCCTTTGCGTGATATAGCAACGACCCGAAAAGTAATATCAGAATTTTCCTGGGCATATTCGTGAAGCGTCTTTCCAACAAGCGGAGATTGTTTGCCAATACGAAGGCCGATCATTTGCATCTTCCCATCAGCAAGGGTTACCAGATCGTTGGCAGAGGCACGTTTTATGAGGCGAACAATTTCGTATGCCGCACTTAGTTCAGGATGGATGAGCACATCAATGCCTAAGTCGGTAGGTTTAAGCGGGGCGTTGGGACGAGAAAGTTCATCACTGCGGATGCGGGCAATAACTTTTTCAGCACCCAGCCGCTTACTCATCATGGAGGCAATCATGTTCACTTCGTCGATACTGGTTACAGCAATTAAAATATCTGCATTTTTGACCCCCGTATTGACGAGATCTTTTGCCGAAGTAGCATTGCCCTCATGGGTTAGTACATCCAGACTTTCTGATACTTTGTCCAGACATTCCGGATCACGGTCAAGTACTGTAACATCGTGCTTTTCCTTTGACAGCACGCTGGCAAGATCGTAGCCAATTTCGCCTGCACCAATGATAACTATTTTCAAATCTTACTCCTTCTAATTTCAAAAAGTATGCTAAAAGTCATAAAGTGATATCCAAATTGCAACATGTTATCTATTATTTTTGGATTTAAAATATATTTACTCAAATATTTAAAAACGACGAATTTGAAATGACTTATTATTTTTATAGTGTTGGTGCAAATCTTATCTTCGCAACAGATATAAATCTAATAAAAAAAAATGCAGACCGTGAAAGATTCTATCAGGATTGCCTCAGGCCAAGGTTTTTGGGGAGACTTACCAAACGCACCCATCAACCAAGTACGAAAGGGACCTATTGATTATTTGGTGATGGATTATCTGGCTGAAGTAACTATGTCTATCATGCAGAAACAGAAACTACGTAATCCTGATTATGGATATGCCCGTGATTTTGTTGGGGTAATAAGTGAAATCCTGCCTGATATTGCAGAAAAAGGCATAAAAGTAATTTCCAATGCGGGAGGAGTAAATCCTGAAGCCTGCAAAGAACAAATTCTGAAAGCTATTGAGGAGCAGGGGTACGATGGCATAAAAGTAGCGGTCGTCGATGGTGATAATATTCTGAATGATCTTGATTCACTAATTGAGGGAGGGCATCCCCTTAACAATATGGAAACCGGAGAACCTATTACTTCGGTTAAGGATGAGCTGCTTAGCGCGAATGTTTATTTTGGGTCGCGGCCCATTGTAGAGGCTTTAAATAAGGGCGCTGATATTGTGGTTACAGGACGTGTTACGGATACCGGACTAACGCTGGCCCCAATGATTCACGAATTTGACTGGTCGTTTGATGATTATGATAAAATGTCGGCGGGTACCATTGCAGGGCACATCATTGAATGTGGGGCTCAGGTGTCTGGGGGTAATTTTACTGATTGGGAAAAGATTGATGATTTCGTGGATATCGGGTTTCCCATTATTGAAGCAAAACCCGACGGTAGTTTTTATGTGACAAAACATGATGATACCGGTGGATTAATTAGTGAACAAACCGTAAAAGAACAGTTGCTATACGAAATTGGCGATCCTACTGAATATATAACTCCTGATTGTATTGCCGATTTTACGTCTGTTAATTTGGAGAAGGCAGGGCCCAATAGGGTTAAAGTTTCTGGTATAAAAGGTAAACCCGAAACAGAAACCTATAAAATCTCAGCCAGCTATAATGATGGGTATAAGTTATCGTCAACACTGGTGTATTCATGGCCGGGAGCTTTAAAAAAAGCAAAAAGGGCTGGAGAAATATTGCAGGGCAGGGCAGATGCACTGGGACTTGAGTATGATGATTTCAGAGTTGAATATGTTGGCGTGAATGGATGTAGTGAGCAACCTATTACGAAGAAGCAGTTGGATGGTGAGCAGGAAGAGGTACAAATGCGTGTTTCTCTTTCAGGAAGCAGTAAAGAAGATTTAAACCGTTTTGGTAAAGAAGTGGCTCCTCTCATTTTGACCGGTCCCAGTGGAGTTACCGGTTTTGCGGGGGGGCGGCCGAAAGCAAGCGGCATTGTAGCTTATTGGCCGGCCCTTTTAGATAAAGAAGCTGTTTCTCCACGAGTGCGCATCTTTTAAATTTATCGCTAATTAACTTAGAATTTTGGCGTAATATTTCGGATTTTACAGGACTGAAAATAAAACAGTAAAAAAGAGTACTCAGAATGGTTATTGGAATTATTGGCGCAAGTATTTCGGGACTTATTGCCGGCAAGCGATTAGCTGAGACCGGTCATGATGTTACAGTTATTGAAAAAAGTCGCTCGCTTGGTGGTCGCCTCAAAACAGTGGAGCTTGATAGTCTTAATCTGGATGTTGGGCTTACCCATTTTGATGTAAGTACCAATACATTTGGCACTTTTGTAAAACAGCAGTTGGAAAAAGGATCCGTACAGAAATGGACGAAAGATTTTGGCCTATACGATGGAATGGAAGTTTTTGACATTGATCCGAATTCAGATTCCCGCCAGCGTTATACTGGTACAAATGGACTTCAATCTTTGGCTGAAAGTATGAGTCGATGGGTAGATATTAAATCTGAAGAGCAGGCCGGAGGATTGACCTATATTGGTCCTGATCGTGGAAAAAAACGATCTTGGATGATTAATCTCACTGATATTAGTGTTTTTGAATGTGATGCCGTTATTCTTGCTACTTCTGCTGTTCAGGCTTATGGTCTTTTGCAAACGGCACAAAATAGAACAGAATCACGTCGTATTATCCGACATATTGATGACATACGCTATGATGGTTGTTTCTCATTAGCGGCGACCTATGATAGCCAAGAGGTGCCCGATTGGAAGGGAATTGAATGTGAAAAGAGTGCTTTGAAATGGATTAGTAATGAGTCGTCAAAGTTGGATACCGATAAAACAGCTCTTGTGATCCAGTCTACCCCGGACTTTTACCGCAAACACGCACAAAAAAGTGAAGAAGAGGTAAAAGAAATGCTGTTAGAAGAAGCTTCAAACATCATTGGATCATGGGTTCTTCGCCCGCAATCTACTCATATCGAAAACTGGAAGTACTTTAAAACAAAAAATCCTATTAATGAATATTTTATGGAGTTGGAACTTGAAGACGCTCCGCTCGCGTTAATAGGAGACTACTTAGGTGGTTCTTCTCTGGAAAATGCCTTTGTATCAGGATATAACCTCTCTGAGTATTGGAATAAGAAATATACTGAAGTTACTGCATAACATTTATAGGTTAATAATCTGAGAGAGTCAGATAGAAAATAGGAAGGTCCCCGTGGGGTCGCTACAAAAGCTCAATCAATATTTTAAGAAATACAAGGGAACCATTATCCTTGGTTCTCTTTTTCTGACCGCTTCAAATTTCTTTTTGATTTGGATACCGGTATATCTGCGACGTACGGTGGATGAAGTTTCTAATATTAATGTAGAAGAATCTCCTGATTCTTTTGATTCTATCATCGAGGTGCTATTTAACAGTAGTGCGAGTTGGGTTTTGGCCAAAAATGCGTTATTGCTTGTGGGAGCTGTTCTCCTTTCGGGGTTTCTATTATTTGCTACCCGCCAAACATTAATTGTAGCATCTCGTAAAATCGAATTTGATCTCCGTAATGACATTTTTGATAAGCTGCTAAAATTGCCCCAGCGGTTTTACAGTAATTATGATTCAGGGGAAGTCTATGTTCGTGCAACAGAAGATGTATCTAAAGTGCGTGAATATTTTGGTCCGGCTTATATGTATACGATCAATACGTTAACGCGCATGGGATTTATTATCACCATGATGATTATTGTGAGCCCTGAATTGACGATGTGGGCTTTACTGCCGCTGCCATTTTTGTCTGCATTTGCCTATTGGGTAAGCGGTTATATCAATGATTATTCACGTATTATTCAGGAGCAGTATTCGACGATAGCGGGACGAGCTAAGGAATCGTTTTCAAGTATTCGTCTTATAAAAGCATACAATCGTGAGGCTTATGAGATGCAACGGTTTGAGGATGAAAGTGAATCGTACCGGAAGAAAAAATTACGGCTCGATCTGGTTGAATCTCTTTTCCATCCTACACTAAATTTACTAATTGGGTTGTCAGTGGTGATAGTTGTCTGGAAAGCGGGGCAACTTGTAATTGAAGGGCAGCTTACGGTTGGGAACATTCTTGAGTTTATCGTGTATGTAGCATACTTGACTTGGCCGGTAGCTTCATTGGGATATACGGTAAATCGTTTTCAACAGTCGATGGCATCCTGGAAAAGGATCGACCAAGTGTTGACCGAAGATGTGAAGATTGAGGATCAAGCACATACCGATCAGCAGATAGATCATATTAATGGAACAATAGAATTTAATGATGTCTCTTTTAAATACCCCGGTGCCGAAGAATATGCTTTAAATGATGTAAATTTAAAGGTAGAGGCGGGACAAAATGCAGCTATTGTAGGGCGAACGGGAAGTGGCAAGACTACGTTGATAGAATTGGTACCACGCCTGTTTGACGTAACGGAGGGAGAGATTTTAATCGATGGCCAGAACATTGAATCTATTCCGCTGCAATTACTTAGAGAAAGTATTGGACTTGTCCCTCAAGATACATTTTTATTCTCTGATACCATCGGGGAAAACATTGCATTTGGAACGACAAATGCTACGCAAGAAGAAATTGAAGAAGCAGCTGAAAAGGCACAAGTGCGCGACAATATTTTGGAATTTGATAAAAAATTTGAGACCATATTAGGAGAAAGAGGTATAACCTTGTCGGGCGGCCAAAAACAAAGAACCGCTATCGCAAGGGCCTTGATTCGAGATCCTAAAATCATAATACTCGATGATTCGTTAAGTGCAGTTGACACAAAAACTGAAGAGGCCATTCTACAACACCTCAGAAAAGAGCTAAAAGGAAGGACAACCTTAATGATAAGCCATCGCATCTCAACAATTAAAGATGCAGATATTATATACTATCTTGAAGATGGAACAGTTGTAGAACAGGGAACTCATGAAGAGTTGCTTGAAAAAGAGGGTCGTTATTCAGTGATGTACAACAAACAGCTCATCGAACAGGAGTTGGCTGAAATTTAATGAATAAAATAAATAACAAATAGAATTATCAACGAACAAAGATTGATTGTTTGACAGCGATCTAATCTAAAAAATAAAAGAGGTATCATAATGATTATTGTACCATTAGGTGTCGGTTCTGCTACACCAACGGCTACACGTCACCTTTCATCAGTAGCTGTATGGAGAGAAGGCAGCGTTTACTTATTTGACTGTGGAGAAAACGCACAAATGAGGATGCTGCAAGGTGGATTAAAACGTTCACAAATCGACTGTATCTTTATTTCCCATTTTGATACGGATCATTATTCGGGGCTTATTGGATTACTCTCGACGCTTCAGCTTCAGCGGAGAGATAGAGAATTAACCATTGTTGGCCCGAAGGGGATACAGGAATTTGTGGAATGGAATTTTGATTTTGCTAATATAGATCTCAAATATCCGCTCAACTTTGTTGAAGTTGAGGAAGGATTTGAGGAGGAGCGTGTTGTTGATGAAGATGAGTTCTATGTTGAAGCACGTCCGTTAAATCATACTAAGTTTTGTATTGGATATCGCTTCCAAGAAAAAGATAAGCCTGGAAAAGTTGATGCCGAAAAAGCCCAAGAACAGGGTATCAGTGAAGATTGGCAATACAAAGAATTAAAGGCGGGTAATGATGTCGAACTTGATGACGGTACTGTTGTAAAATCAGCAGATATTGTCGGACATCCTCGTCCCGGAGATAGTTTTGCCTATATAACAGATACAAAATACTGCCCAAACTCAGTAAAGTTGGCAATGAATACAAATGTGCTTTTCCATGAAGCTACATTCAGTGAGAGCCTTTCTGAGAAAGCAGAAGAAACGGGACACTCTACAGCTAAAGATGCTGCGCGGGTAGCGAATGAGGCAAAAACCAAACTGTTGGTAATCACGCACTTCTCTGCTCGCTATACCAATGAGTATGTGTTGCTTCGAGAAGCCAGAGATGACTTTTTCCCAACATGGGTTGCCACTGAATTACGCCCGATCTTTACTGATCCAGCTCACGAAAAGGGAATTATCCAACCAAAGGTTTATCTCAAGGAGATCAACCAAAACAAAAATAAAGACAACAATAGTAATAATAATAGCGGGGGAAGATCTTCCTCTTCGGATAATAAGAAGAAACGGAGCCGGAAAAAGAAAAAGCGATTCCGAAAACGGAAAAACCATTCGGGAAAAGATAAAAAAACCCGAAATAAGTACAGTAAAAGCAACGACAGTGATTCCGGTAGAAAAAGAAAGCGAAGAAATAAGAGCGGTAGTAAAAAAGATAAAAGCAATAATAATGGTGGTAATAACGGTAATCAGCGACAACCTAAGCAGATTACTCCGCGTACCCCATTTGATGATTTTGACCGTTTCTAAATAAATCCTTGGCGTGAGCAACTCAACAACTGATAAAGCCGTCGATTCGGATCTGCTTCGGCGGCTTTATCAATTTATTCGACCTTATCGATGGTATGTATTACTGGGCATTGCACTTACCCTGAGTGCGGCCTTCATGGGTACGGTACGTCCTAAGCTTACCCAAATCGCTGTTGATGAATATATCCGCAATAAAGATTTTCAGGGACTACTATGGATTGTTCTATTGCTTATTGGTGCATTGGTCGGTGAGTTCTTATTACTCGTTGCTAATACTTATTTAACCCGCTGGTTTGGTCAGGGAACACTCTTTAACCTGCGCAATGCAGTTTTTAAAAAAATACAGTCTCTGCATGTACAGTTTTTTGATAAAAATCCCATTGGTCGCCTGATTACCCGAACTACCAGTGATATTGAGGCACTAAGTGATTTATTAAGTGATGGGGTGGTCAATATCATCGGGGATATGTTCAGGATCTTTTTCATTCTGTACTTTATGTTCAGCATGAGTTGGGAGCTATCTCTGGTTGCGATCTCAGTATTGCCGATACTATTTTATGCTACATTTGTTTTTAAAGCAAAAGTACGGGTTTCATTTCTTAACGTTCGTGATCAAATATCACGTCTTAACTCTTTTGTACAGGAGCATATTAACGGTATGGGCATCGTTCAGCTCTTTAATAAAGAGGAGAGGGAACGGGAAAAGTTCAAAGATATTAACGCTGCTCATCGTGATGCCTATATTGAGACGATTTTCTACTTTGCCATCTTTTGGCCGCTGGTAGAGATTATTGCCAGTTTAGCTATGGCTTTAGTGATTTGGTATGGAGGAGGTCGTGCTTTAATGGGGCAAGTAACGTTTGGAATCTTGTTAGCCTTTATACAGTACGTGCGGGATTTCTTTCGGCCTATACAGGGACTTTCCGAGAAGTTTAACACGTTGCAATCAGCTCTGGCATCATCTGAACGAATTTTCAATGTATTGGATACTGAAAATGAAATCACTGATCCGGCCGAGCCTGAGAAGATTGGAGAAGTAAAAGGTGAAATCGAGTTTGAAAATGTTTGGTTTAGCTATAATAAAGAAGAGACCGTGTTAAGGGATGTTTCTTTTAAGGCAGAACCCGGAAAAACAATTGCTTTTGTAGGGGCGACCGGGGCCGGAAAATCAACGATTATCAATTTGTTACTTCGTTATTATGATATCGATGAAGGCTCAATTAAAATTGATGGAAAAGATATAAGGGATCTAACCCTAAGTGAGTTACGCTCTAATTTTGCATTGGTACTGCAGGACAATGCACTCTTTTCAGGTAGTATTATGGAAAATATTACGCTTGGAAATCCGAATATATCCAAAGAAGAAGTTATTGCAACCTCCCGTGAAATTGGAGCTGATGCTTTTATCAATAAGCTGCCGAATGGGTATAATTATGAGCTCAGTGAGCGGGGGCAATCTATTTCGATGGGACAGCGGCAACTTATCTGTTTCATCCGCGCGATGGTCTATGATCCCAATATTCTTATTCTTGATGAGGCGACATCCAGCGTAGATTCTGAGACGGAGGAAACGGTGAATAAAGCGTTCAAAAAGCTGATGGAGGGGCGTACATCCATTGTCATTGCTCACCGTTTGTCAACCATTCAAGGGGCTGACAAAATATTAGTCATGCACAAAGGGGAGATCAGGGAACGCGGTACTCATCAGCAGCTTATTGGAAAAGAAGAGGGTATTTATCGCAAACTTTACGAGTTGCAGTATAAAGATGAGTTGCTTCCAACGGTGAAATCGGAATAGGGATTGCTAATTTGCAATATTATCAATAGCAGTAATAAACTGCTCGATTTCAGTTTCGGTGTTGTAGTAATGTACGGATGCTCGTATAAGATTGGAGAGGTCTCGTTCTTCCATATCTAACAGCGTACTACTTTTCGATGAATTACTAACGTTAATGTTCTTGTCAGAAAGATACTTTTTTACTTCCTGTGCGGATATGGAATCTATTGTAAAAGTAACTATGCCTCCTTTTGTTTTACCTATATCATGGATGGTGATATCCGGCAATTCAGCAAGTTCCCAGCGGAGCTTTTCTGCCAACTTGGTAATACGCTTCCAGATTCGTTGAATCCCAATATCACTGGCATATTCTACAGCTTTTTTTAATCCCATAACCCCGGCATAGTTCATTTCCCAGTTTTCAAATCTGCGAGCATCATTACGAATTTGGTATGTAGTCTTTGATGTCCATTCAGCAGCATGTAAATCAATAAACGGGGGGAGGAGATTACTGATTTGATCACTGTTAACATACAAAAAACCGGTACCCCGAGGTCCTCGAAGATATTTGCGTCCTGTGGCTGAGAGCATATCACAACCAATTGCTTGTACGTCAACAGGGTATTGACCTACGGACTGACAAGCATCAACCAAGTAAAAGCAGTCGTGCTTTTGAGCAATCTCTCCAATTTTTTCGACAGGGTTAACCAGTCCGCTATTGGTAGGTATATGAGTGATGCTAATTAATTTAACCTTCCCATCCATCATGTTGTTGAGCGACGTTACTGAGGTTTGACCATGCTCGTCATTGGGAATAACCTCAATTTGAACATTCACCTTTTCCTGAAGTCGTAAATAGGAAAGATAATTGCTTGCATATTCTGACTTTGAGGTCAGTATACGATCTCCGTCACTGAAATCGATCGAGAAGAATGCCATATTCCACGCTGCAGTTGCATTTTCGAGTAGGGCAATTTCATTGGAATGAGCGTTTATAAATTTACCAATAATAGAATATGTTTCTTCTATAGAGTTCCTGTTTTTATCGGCTGTTTCGTATCCTCCATATAAGGATTCCTCACGCAGGTAATTAATGATACTTTTTGAGACAGTCTTTGGCATTAGAGCCGCTCCGGCATTATTGAAGTGAATGACATTTTCTGTGCCGGGAGTATCTCTTCGTAATTTAGTAATATGCATTCGCCCCTGTGATTATGTGCTTATATCTTCCCTTGTAACTGGAGAATAAATGTATTAAAACAAGAAATAATATCCCCAAAAGAGCAATAAAAAAGACGATGCATGTAACATACATCGCCTTTAAATAAAATTAATTTTAATTATGGGCTATTAGTTTCCAAATCGCTTTAGAAATTCGTCGTAAGCCTGGAGGGCTGCTTCATCTTCGCCCATTTCATCAAGGGTTTCAGCACGGATAATCATGGCTTTTTGCAAATACTCTTGATGTTTATTAGAATCCTTGAATCTACTGATAAGTTTTGAGCTGGCATCCAATAATAACGAAGTATCATTTTCATCAAGGATTAAATCAAATCGTCTGCAATGAATTTCGTCAAGCTTTTCTTTCAACAATAGCTCGGAATTAGAATCTAACCTTTTGATGATATCATTATAAAGAGGCAGTAATTCATCAGAAGAGGCATCCTTGTTTTCCAAAATATTAGCTTTAAAAAGCATAGCTCGTGAAGCCTGTTCGTAAAACTCCTTGTTATCTGAGTCTTTGAAGCGACTAATAACTGAGTTTAAAGCAGGAAGGGCCTCGTCATTTTTACCGAGCTTTAATAAAGCTATTGCTCTGCGAATAACAGCGCGTTCTACCGCATCTTTGAAATCAATATTTTCTTGGTTATCGTATCGATCAATAATTTCTTCGAGTGTCGGAACCAGTTCCTCCCATCGCTTCATCTTGTGGAGTAAATCAGATTTCCGAAGCAACGCTTTTTGTACGAATTGATGCTCTTTAGTTACATTTTGCATAACATTATTTGGTTTCGTTGCCTGTGACATGGGCAGTTCCAGATCGATGGGATCAATATCTGCGGCTACTTTTTCCTGATTGTTTTCAGAAGGGGTGGGTTTGTATTTCTGATCTGATTGATCGTCTACGTTAAGATCTAAATTATCTTCATCTGTTGTTTCATCCCTGTTATTATCCATCTCCATAGTATTTTCCTCTTCTGTTTCCTCATGATTATCAGAAAGTTCTTCTGTATCTAAGTCTTTTCCATTTTCCTCAGTCGATTCAATCGACATTTCGGATTCATCATCATCTTCACTGTTTACAAATTCCTGAATGGATGAATCCTCCGTTTCGTCATCTTTATCCAAAGAGTTCGGAGTAGGACTAACCGGGGTATTAGAAGAATTGCTTTTAGAGCCCCCGATTTCAAAACTATCTAAAAAATCATCAATATTGTTGTTACTTATCTCTTCTTTTTGAACAGGCTGACTGTTTTTATCATGATCGGATTGATCATCAATATTGCTATTCCCTTTACTGCTGGTATTTTTCTCAGATGCTTCAACGGTTGTAACTTCAGCTGCAACCTTCTCATTGTCTACTTCCCCATCCAAAACAGCATCAACAGTGGATACCCCAACATAAGAGACAATTTTTTCAAAGGTTCCTGAAATATATTTAATGATAAGATCGGTTTTTTTATCTCTGAAATGCTGTTCAAAGACCTCTTTAATTTTTTCGGGAGGGCGCCGGTGAATTTCAGGGTGCTGATCAAAAATTCCTTTATAAGCGGTAACAAGCCCTTTGGCTAATGCTATGTTAGTTGTCTCGGGGTTTTGAAACTCTTCAAAATGTTTGGCCGGTTTACCATCATTATCGATGATGGAAAAATCTTTCAGTATTCGTATAACTAACAAGTCGTTAGGATCAGAATATGAAAGTTGTTCAAGAAGATCGCTGTTAATTACGATGTCATCAGCATCGTAATTAACTAATGTTTCGATAATTGGTGCGAAATTCTTTGTGTTTACTAAAAAAGCTTCAGATACCTTCATAGCACGAATAGTTAGTTTTGTGTGAAGTGTATTTTCTTAAATTCACAGCAGAACCACTAATTAAAAACTATTAATAAAAGCCTTTAGAATTAAGATTTTGTAATAGCAAGCATCCTATTACAATGAAGCGTTTACAAATGCTTTATTAAAGGCACTTTCTAAGCTCTCTTTCGATAGTGGTTTGGTAAGATAGGCCACATAATCTGTTTCTTTAGCCCTTTTAAGGTGTTCCGGGTCTTCGGAAGCAGTTATATAGACCAACTTTACCTCGCGGTGTTTATTAATTTCTTTTGCTGCCTCAATTCCATCAACATCGTCGGCAAGGTTAATATCCATCAAAATAATATCAACGGCTCCAATTCGTAGTGCTGATTCAATAGCTTGAGAACCTTTAGAACTGGATCCAATTACGGTATGTCCCATTTGATTAATAATGCGCTCAAGGAATATCTGTTGAATGCTGTCATCTTCTACAATCAGCACTTTTTTTGATTGCAATTTTGAATCTTGGGCCATAAATATTTTAAAACTATTGCAAATTGGGATGATATATATTTCTGTTAGTATGCAAAATTCATACTGATTTTACAATTAGAAGCTTGATTTTTTTCGCTCATAATAATTGTAAAATTAAATACTAAATGTATAAATAAATACATAGATGATGAATAAATCCAAAAATTGGGTGCCGGACATTTAATAGGGAAGTGACAGATATTAACACGGTTTTAAAGCCATTAGAAAATGTTTAATTAATAAAACTTAAACGACACAGAGTGTTAAAAACTTTACTTTAAGTCATATTAATTTCACTATCCACTACAGATCTAAAGGTTAACCCGTTACCCTAATTGCTAAGAAGTTAATGAAGAAGGAAACGATATATATTGCAGACGATTCTCCCATACAGTTGGTATTATTGGAAAAGGTCTTACTAAGAGAGGGATTTGCTGTTAAGGCTTATAGTAATGGGCCTGATTTAATTGAGGGAATCTCATTAGACAGACCGGACTTAATTATTTCGGATATCCACATGCCTGAACTCAATGGCTTTGAACTAATTGAAGAAGTCAGGAGGTTTCCGGAAGGGGAGAGTATTCCATGCTTTTTAGTTTCCTCAAAGGCTGATACCATAATTCGTGAAAAGGTAGATGCGGTAGGAGCCGATGGGTTTATAGAGAAACCTTTAGAATTCCAAGCGTTGATGGATGAGATAAAAAGTCTGTTAACAGAGAGTAAGCAGGTTGAACGGGGAGTGTTTGCGTAGAACAATAGCATGAAATAATTCAGTTCTGTTCTTTACTGCATTTATTGTTCCAAAAGTTATGAAGACTTATCCTAACAGGAATTCATAATATATTTAAAGATGGTTTAAGCTTTTCTAAACGCATGTTTTAATGGAAATAGCTTTTTTACTCTAAAGTTATCAAGGGACGAATTCTATAATATCAAAAAAGTATAAATTTGGTTGTAGAAATATATGCTTATCTCTTATATTCAGTTTCTCTGAATAAATGCCTGAGTGGCGGAATTGGTAGACGCGCCGGATTCAAAATCCGGTGGCCATTGCGGTCGTGGGGGTTCGAGTCCCCCCTCAGGTACTTTTCACTTCTTAAACGGTAAATAGATCTCTTATGAAGCCCCGTAAATTTTTCTCCTATGCCGCACTAATTATTCTAATTGCCGGTGGTGCCATCTGGTATATCATTGATGACTATTATGAACGTCAGAATGATAACTCGACGGCCGAGGTTGTCATGTATAAAAATGAAGGTTGTCAATGCTGTGACAAATGGGCTGTTTATATGCAGAGTAATGGATACCGGGTCAAATCAGTAAATTCTCCAAATTTGTATGCTGTTAAAGCTGATCAGGGAGTGCCACAAAACTTGGGTGCTTGTCATACTGCAGTAGTTGGAGACTATGTAGTAGAGGGACATGTTCCAGCTCGAGATATCCGGCGCTTGCTAACTGAGAAGCCAAATGCAAGAGGCTTGGTTGTACCGGGTATGCCTGCCAGTTCCCCGGGAATGAACACTAAGCCAAATGAACCTTATAAGGTGTATCTGCTTAAGAATGATGGCAGTACCGAAGTGTTTGCCCAGCATTGACCAACTAAGGGAATAGAGGTTTGATTATGAGGAAGTTATTTTGCCTTTACGGAGTATTTTTATTCATATCCCTCTTTTTGTTCCTGGGATGTAATTCGGAGAATAAATCTCAAAAAGAAAGGCCCACCCAACCTCTGGAGCAGCTTGATCCCGCATCCGCCAAATTATATCCTGCCCAGCGTGAAGCAAAGGCCCGGGATTTTGAAGTCACACTGCTTAATGATGAAACCTTTAAACTCTCGGATTACGAAGGCCAGGTGGTACTGTTAAATATTTGGGCAACGTGGTGTGCTCCGTGTCGCGAAGAAACCCCTGACTTACAGGAACTCTATGAAAAATATAAGGATGAAGGATTTGTTGTTCTGGGAGTATCCATTGACGAACAGGGAGAGTCAGTAGTACGACCGTTTATCGAGGAGTATGACGTATCCTATCCGATAGTGATCGATGATGGTACGATTATGGAGAAATATGGCCCTACCATGGGTATTCCAACAACCTATGTTATTAATAAAAAAGGTAATTTGGAGTACTTTGCCGTTGGTGCTCTTACAAACAAAGAGCTTGAGCCCAGACTGAAAATCCTTTTGTCAGAATCGTAGTGTAAGTTAATAGGTGTTTATCGACTTCTATTATACTATTTAAGAGTCTTGCTGTGTTTTGCCATGGTCTTTGGCCGGTAAGTTGCCGGTATAAGAGATACTCTGATCGATAAATTTTCGAAGTGCTTTTGTATGAGAGTATACTTTCTCTTCAACCATAACAAAATCATCATATAATCCCTTATCCGGGAGATACATCCTGATACCGGGACGATCTACAAGAGATGTGGCCAACCGCTCACCAATTCGGGCGATAAGCAGATCCTCATAAATACCCAAGCACATATTTCCGTTAATCAGATACCCGACCCCGCCGCCTTCTTTTCTTTTTTCGAGCTCTTCGTTTGCAATCAGATGGTGATCAAGTAAGTCTTCCAGTTTTTCATTGTACTCAGACACAGCAGTTATTTTAATTGAGAGTACTGTTTATTTGCTCGAGCTTTTTCTCTGTCACTTTCTTTTCAAGGTTATCAATTTTACTGCTGATATCCAATGGAACAGAAGCATTCGGGGCCTGTAGTGATTTTTTATACAAAATGAGTGCCTGGGCCATGGATTTTTGAGAACGTTCAAAGGACTTTTCATGCAACAGTTCCCCTTCTTCTACAAGAAGATCTGCTACTGCCAAAGCCAATTCAGATTCAAAAGTTTCGTTATGACTGAACAGCTCGAGGGTTTCTTCAAAGTTAAGCTGGTGGAATGCTTTGGGATGATCTTTGGTGAGTTTCGTTAGCGCGTTTTGTATTTCTTCTACGGCCTCTTGATACTGATTGCTATTTTTCTTGAAAATAATCTGCTGAAGCAATTGCGTTAGGAGTTGAATCTGTCGCATTAAGAAATCCTGTTCATGCAGATGCATAACAAGTTATGTTAAGTTCTGTGTCTTTGCCCGGGAATCCTCAGCCATTTGTTCATGGTATTCCAATAATTTGTCAGCCAGGTCTTTATTTTCGGTGCTTAACATACGAATAGCAAGAAGGGCAGCGTTCCCTGCTTTGCCGATTGCTACCGTTGCTACGGGAACTCCTGGTGGCATTTGTACTATTGAGTAAAGGCTGTCAAGGCCGCTCAGTGTGCTCGTCTTGACCGGTACCCCAATAACAGGCAGAGTCGTGTGGGCAGCCGTCATTCCCGGTAGATGGGCTGCACCACCTGCACCGGCAATGATTACTTTCATTCCCCGTTCTCGGGCTGACTTGCCGTATTCAGCCATATCTTCAGGAGTACGATGGGCAGAAACCACTTTTTTCTCATATTGGATATCAAATTTGTCTAAAATATCACAGGCTGCTTTCATGGTAGGCCAGTCGCTGTCACTACCCATAATTACCCCAACTTCAGGTTTTTCGGTACTCATGCAGTTTTATTTTTTTTAGTTCACCTTTCTTTGAGTTCGAATATAGAATTCAGAACTAAGAAAACAGAATTAATTATAATTGCCTAAATTCTGATCTCCTTTGTAACCTTTTGAGCTCTTGTATATATAGCTTCTCCGTCATCACCAAGCAATGTAAAGTGTCCCATTTTTCGTCCTACGCGGCTATCGAGCTTACCATATATATGAAGATGTCCGTCACTTTCGTTTAATGCTTCTAAAGCACTGTCAACCTGGGCACTGCGTTCATCGGTTCCCAAGAGGTTGATCATTGCTACGGCAGGAGCCTGTAATTCAGTAGATCCCAGCGGTAGCCCCATTACGGCACGGACGTGATTTTCGAATTGCGATGTAACGCATCCTTCAATGGTATAGTGACCCGAATTGTGAGGACGAGGAGCAGACTCGTTAAGAAGTAGATTCCCATCCTTTGTGAGGAAAAACTCGTAGGCAAAGATACCTTTCCCGTCAATAGTTTCCGTCGCTTTAATAGCTAGTTCCTGGGCTTTTTGTTGAATAGATTCTGCAACCGGAGCCGGTGATTTGACACCCACACAGATATGGTTTTTCTGCACTGTTTCGCAGCAGGGATAAACAACATGTCCTGTTTCATTGCGGGCGACTTGCACTGCCAGTTCGTGTGTAAAATCAACAAATGCTTCGGCGACGATATCACGACCACTGTTACCACCCAGGTTTTCATACGCAATTATTGCTTCATCCATGTTAGCAACCGTCTCATTACCATATCCATCGTATCCTCCTTTTGAAGATTTAAGTAAGTAAGGCCAGCCATGTTCTTCTCCAAAGGTTTCCAGCTCTTCTTCGTCTTTTATTAAAGCATAAGGCGTAACAGGAATTCCGGCATCCTCAAAAGTCTGCTTTTCGATAAGCTTATTTTCGATTAGAGCAAAAGAGGAGGGGGATGGAAAAATTGAGGTACCACTCTGTTCCTGGGCTTTTTTGAGAATTGTCGAATCAATAAATTCATTTTCGAGCGTAAGAACATTGCATTCTTTGGCGAAATGGGCAAGATCATCCACAGAATCGTAAGAGCCGGTGGTCGAATGCGGTGTCATAAATTGTACGGGTTCATTTTCATCTCGATCAGAAAAAACGGCAACCTGAATGCCGTACCGAAATGCTTGTAATCCAGACATTCGAGCTAACTGTCCGGCACCTAAAAAGCCAATTTTAAAGTTTGCCGATAATGAATTTTTATCCATCAATCTGTTGTTTTATGATTTCATAAATTTTTCTCGAACTTAATAATTATTCAGTTGGTAATTAAGAAAAATAGATGAGGTAATTTGAATCCGCTATCTATTCTTAATTTTGCGGAAAGTATCGTATTTTAACGACCGTAAAATGGAAAAATATTTTTCAAAGGAAGCAGCTATATGGATATTGAGGCAAAGTTAGAACAGGTCAAAGAACGATTTGAAGAAGTAACGGCGGCAATGAGCGATCCGTCGGTGTATGATGATCCAGATCGCTATACAGAACTTACTAAAGAACATAGTGATTTGAAGGAATTAGTGGAGCTCTATGACAAATGGAAAGAGACTAAAAATCAAATTGCGGGCAACAAGGAGCTGATAGAAGAAGGCGATGACGAGGAAATTACCGAGATGGCCGAACTCGAGCTGGAAGAACTCAAACCACAATTGGAAGAGTTGGAAGAAGCCATCAAGTTTAAGTTAATTCCTAAAGATCCGGATGATTCAAAGAATGTCATTGTCGAATTACGTGCTGGTACCGGCGGTGATGAGGCTGCTATTTTTGTTGGAGACCTTTTTGATATGTATAGACGTTATGCAGACAAAAAAGGCTGGAAATTAAACATTCTGGGGCTCAGTGAATCTACAAAAGGGGGATACAAAGAACTTAACTTTGAGCTGGAAGGCGAAGAGGTCTATGGAAAGATGAAATATGAGAGCGGCGTACATCGCGTTCAACGAGTTCCGGAAACAGAAACACAGGGACGGGTTCACACTTCTGCTGCCACCGTTGCAGTATTGCCAGAGGCAGAAGAGGTAGATATAGACGTAAATATGTCGGATATCCGCGTAGATACGTTTCGGGCCAGTGGAGCGGGAGGTCAGCACGTAAATAAGACGGATTCAGCTGTACGTTTAACGCATGAACCCAGTGGCGTTGTGGTTGAATGTCAGCAGGAACGATCGCAGCACCAGAATAAGGATAAAGCCATGAAGATGTTGCGTTCAAAGCTATATGAAAAGGAAGAGGAAAAGCTGCGGAAGGAGCGTGAAGAAGAGAGGAATAGTCAAATTTCAACGGGTGATCGAAGTGCCAAAATTAGGACCTATAATTTTCCACAAAGCCGTTTGACCGACCATCGTATTAATTTAACGCTGTATAATCTCGAAGATATTATGAAGGGAGAGATTGAAGAGGTTATTGAAGCATTGCGCGTGCAGGATAATCTTGATAAGCTAAATGCAGTGATGGAGGAGGGATAGGTAATTACAGTTGGTGGAAAGCAGTAAGCAGTTGATTATAAACTGCCTACTGCCACCGACATACTGTTTCTATACTTTAGGACCTGCTTTAATCAATTCTTGACTTGCCTCATCTTCGAACTGCTGGAAGTTTTCAGCAAACATAGCTGCCAACTCTTCTGCTTTGTTGTCGTAGGCTTCCTTGTCGCTCCAGGTATTTCGAGGGGTAAGTATTTCGGTAGGAATGCCATCCACTTCGTTAGGAATAGCAAGGCCAAATACCGGATCGATATCGAAAGTGACATTATCGAGATTCCCTTCCAGGGCTTCACTCAACATTTGACGAGTGTATCCCAGCTTCATTCTGTGACCTTCTCCGTAAGGCCCTCCAGTCCAGCCGGTGTTGAGCAACCACACTGTGGAATTATGTTTTCGAATTTTATCGGCCAACAGCTCGGCGTATACTGTAGGATGTAGTGGCATAAAAGGTGCGCCAAAGCATGCTGAAAATGTTGCCTGTGGTTCGGTCACTCCACGTTCCGTCCCGGCAACTTTTGCAGTATACCCGCTGATAAAGTGGTACATCGCCTGCTCAGGTGTCAGCTTAGAAATAGGAGGAAGTACTCCAAAAGCGTCACACGTTAAGAAGATCACATTGCTCGGATGGTTTCCTTTTCCATCATCTGCCGCATTGGGGATATAATGAATAGGGTAGGAACATCGCGTGTTTTGTGTATAGCTGGTATCGTCAAAATCCGGTTCGCGATTTTCATAGAGTACAACATTTTCGAGAATGGTCCCCGGCATCTTGGTAGTTGCATAAATAAGGGGTTCTCCCTCTTCAGAAAGGTTGATGGTTTTGGCATAACATCCTCCTTCGATATTAAACACACCGTCCTCGCTCCAACCGTGCTCGTCATCTCCAATAAGTATTCGACTTTGATCGGATGACAGCGTCGTTTTTCCAGTTCCGGACAGTCCAAAGAATACGGCAGTGTCACCGTCTTCACTCATGTTGGCCGAGCAGTGCATGGCCATCACATCTTGCTTGGGAAGCAGGTAATTCATGACCCCGAAAATTCCTTTTTTAACTTCGCCGGAGTACAGGGTTCCTCCGATAAGGATGATTTCTTTATCAAAATTTACGAGTACAAACGCTTCACTTCTTGTTCCGTCCTCTTCGGGATCAGCTTTAAAATTGGGAGCAGCAAGTACAGTAAAATCTGGCTCATGATCTTTGAGCTGTTCATTCGTAGGACGAATAAACATATTGTGAGAAAAGAGTCCGTGATAAGCTGCTTCGCTTACTACTCTTACATTCAGTTGATATTTTTCATCGGCACCTGCATAGCAGTCTTTCACATAGATTTTTTTGTCCTGCAGGTAATCAGTTACTTTTTCAAAAAGGTTTTCAAAAACCTCTTCATCCGTAGGTTGATTAATTTCGCCCCAGTCGATGTCGTCGTGTATTGAGGGCTGATCAACAATAAACTTGTCTTTTGGGGAGCGGCCGGTATATTTTCCTGTAAGGACACGCAGTGCATAATCCTTTGTTAAAACAGCCTCTCCATTTTCAATAGCCTCTTCGTAAAGTTCTGGAGGAGTGAGGTTCCAAATAGCCTTTTCGTTGTTTTCTAACCCTAAATAATCGAGTCCGATGTTGCTACGGGGATGTGAATGCTTACTCATTGAAAAGTGATTTTAGATTCCTTTAGCGTTTTTAATTTAACAGCTCGAAAAATTAAAATTGGTAGTTACCATTGCCACCAATTTCAGGTGCTAAGTATAAGGATTTTTATGATGAATGTGTTGTGGGATGAAATAATATGAATTCTTTGATGGCCGTAAGCGCTTACAGCCTAAAATTAAAATAATTGATTCTCTGTAGTGTTAAATTAATTACAGAATAAGGTGAGTTTCAAAACTAAATAAAGTTTACTCAACTATTTGGAATGGATAGATGGGGAAGAAAAAATAGGAGAATTTCAAAGTTACTACTATGAATTAATGAGAGGTGTAACTTTTTTGGAAGCAACAATAAGTTTATCCCTGTAATATCGTTTGATATTATTTATGATTTGATGTGGTAATCGATGGGATAAAAGTATAAAAGCGCTGGGTTATAACTCAGGTGGAAGAGAATTTTGAAGTGGATTTTATCTTATTTGCGCACTCATCAATAAGTTTTTTAGTTGCCTGTACTTCTTCATCACTTTTTCCGTTATAATTTTCTATTTCAAGGGCCTCTTTTAAAAGATGTTGGGCTTTTTCATAGTTTTCTCTGCCTATTTCCATCTTTGCATAACTAATCAACATTTCTGCTAAAAGTGGATGTTTATCTCCCATGCCTTTTCTAAGGAAATTAATCGATTTAGTAAAATATTCTGCGGCTTTATCAAGATCTTTTAACCCTTTGTATATATTTGTATAGGTTGCATTAAAATGGGCTTTGAATGTGACATTTGATGGGTAATTGGCGTTAATTATTCCAATTGCTTTATCAGCTTTTTGCTTTGCGTTTCGAAACTGATTCATTTTTATCAAAACTTCAGCTTGTCCCCGAATGGTATAGGCATATCTCCAATGATCTGGTCCAAGGGTTTCTTTCAGTATCGTTCCCGATTCTTCTGCATATTTAAGAGCTTCTTCAAAATTGCCCAATTTACGATTGATTAGAGAAAGCCCCCAAAGCGTTGATGCAGTTAGATGATGATTTGGTCCTAGAGCATTATTCCTAATTTCATATGCTCTTTTGCTATATTCCAAAGCTTTTTCGTACTGATCTAAAGAGATATATACATTGCTAATATTGTGATATATGGTACCGACCTCAGGGTTATTTGCCCCATACATCTCTAATCTGTATTTGAGAGCTTTTTTGTAGATTGGCAATGCTTCTCTTAGTTGTCCCAAGTTTTTAAGAGTGATGGCTTTATAGTTATAATAATCGCTTTTTTCTATGACTGCTTCTCTATCTATACCAAAAGCGTCTGGATCTAATTCATCAAGAACTTTAAGAGCCTCTTGATATTTTTTTTGTTCGGTATAGAGATTAACCAGATTGTACTTTAAGGTGTGGTATTCATATGTGTTGGTAAGATTATTTGCCTTAAATAAAGAATCACCTGTTTGAAACGCCCGTACTGCTTCTTCAAAATTACCAGCTTGGTAAGCAATTTGTCCGTATATCGTTGGTACAACTACCGTGTTGATATTATGTTTTTTTACGGAATCCGTTATTAAATCAAAAGCTTCGTTGCTTAGTTGTCGGGCAGATTCAATTTCAGAAAGTTTTACCTGCACTTGGGCAATCACACCAAGTATTGTTGCCCGGTTAACCGGACTTAATTGCTGTTTATTTAGATTCGTTATCCCCGCATCAATGACTGCACTTACTGGAATGTCTTCACCGGGTGTACGTTCAGGCAAATTGCTGTCAAACAAATCAATCATAAATTTAGAAACTTGTTCAGCCCGTTCAGCCTGACGTTCTGCTCGCTGGGCTTGTAGCTGGGCTTGATTTCTTTCCTGGGCTATACGCCAGGTATAAAAGCCGGTAAGACCGATAAGGAGTAGGATAATTCCGACCGTGACAGTGATTCCTTGTTTATGTCGGGTAATAAATTTTTGGCTACGATAGCTAAAAGAGTTTTCATGTGCCGTAACCGGGATTCCTTTTTGATAATTTTTTAGTTCTTCCAAAAACTCATTAGCCATACGGTAACGATAGTCAGGTTCTTTACGGATGGCTTTCAAAGTAATGGCATCCAAATCTCCTTTGAGTTGCTTCTTAATTTTAGGATCAGAGACTTTGGAGCTGGGTTTGGGAGGACTCTGTTCAAGGATTATTTGTTCGGCCTGATAGGTGGTGCAATTAGCGAAGTCAAAAGGTGGAACACCTGCCAAAAGTTCATAAAAAATAACTCCCAGCGAATATAAATCCGTTGCAGTAGTAATGTTCGTTTGTGTAATCTGCTCGGGGGCAGCATACTTAGGCGTCAGAATTCGTGATCCTGTTCGCGTGAGAGAGAGGTCATCTTCATCTTGCAATATTTTTGAAATCCCAAAGTCCAGGATTTTAATATTTCCTTTTTGATCAACTAAGATATTGTCTGGTTTTAGATCCCGATGTATGACCAGATTCTCGTGGGCATATCGGACTGCTTTTAAAACTTGTTCAAATAAGGCAATCCGATCCTCAAGCGAATAATTATGTCTCTGACAATATTCAGTGATTGGAATGCCATCAACATATTCCATAATGATATAGGGAAATGATTCGGCTGTTACGCCTCCGTCATAAAGCTGAGCAATTCCCGGATGCTTAAGACCGGCTAAAATACGCTGCTCTCTTCTAAACCGTTCTATGTTTGTTTCAGTGGCCTGATTTTGCCGTATTATTTTGATGGCAACTTGATGTTCAAAATTATCATCGGCATGCTTGGCCAAATATACCAACCCCATACCGCCCTGACCGATTTTTTTCTTGATCGTATAGGATCCAACTTGTTGACCAACAAAATCTTGATTGGAACTAAGAGATTTTAAGTCTTCTGAAACATCGTTATAAAACTCATGCTTATTATCATTTAAATCTTCCAGCCATCCTTCTGAATCAAAAATGGATTCAATCAGTTGGGTAACCTCACTTTTTAGGCGCTGGTCATGGCCACATGTTTCTTCTATATAGGTATATCGTTTTTCCTCGGGAAGGTTTAGAACTTCGTCAATAATTGTTTCAACTTTATCCCAGTTTAGATCACCCATGTCATAGACCTGTATAAGTTATTGTTGTCTGAAAGGGCAGTGTATTAAGTTCGTGCCACCTATCTAGATATACGAAGTATATTGCATGAATCAGTTCACTTACTCTACTTCAAATCTTTGCTTTAACTTATTATAGAGCCATCCCCGTGCTTTCATCCAATCTCTCTTTACAGTACTTTCAGATATGTTAAGGGCAGTGGCCGTTTCAGCAATGGTCATCTCTCCGAAAAAGCGCATTTCAACGACTCTGACCAGTCTTTCATTTAGCTTTTCCAATTCATTTAATGCGTCATCTATATTTATAAATTCTTCGGCCTTTTGTTTTTGGGCATTCAGGATACCATCAACATACGTAAGATCTTTATCTTGCCCACCTCGCTTTTGAGCATGTTTTTTTCTTGCGTGGTCAATTAAAATTTGTCGCATGCATCGCGACGCTATAGCTAAAAAATGGGATTTATCATTAAATTCAATCTGGGTTTGATCTATCATTTTAAGATAGGCCTCATGTACCAGCTCCGTTTTTGAAAGCGTATGATCCGGACTTTGACGGATCATATGAGAGTGGGCCATACGATGTAATTTTTTGTAGATAAGAGGATATATTTTGTCAAAAACTCCTTCTTCCCCTTTCCTAAGACGTACAAGTAGCTGTGTTACTTCTGAGCCTGTACTCATTTTGTCTGTAGTCTATTTTGTTAATCAAAGCTGACAGGCATATCCCTGATATTAATGCCTTATGCTTTCACGATGAATTAATTTTGACCCAATTAACATAAATTATTCGTTATACGCCAGTTTACTTATACACACTCTCTTCTATAAAAAGTTATACCTTGACCGGTCAAAAAAACAGGGTTGGTTTGAGCTCTTTCACTTTTTGGCTGCGTATTCCATTAGTAGCGGGGAATATTCCCTAATAACTGGCTTTAAAAAACTATTAAAAAAATACGACTATGAAGATGATACGAATGTTACTTGGAATATCGATCATGGCATTAATGCTATTTAGTGCTTGCAGCAACAGTCCTTCGAGTTCTAACAATACGGGTAGTACAAATAATCCACCAACTAATCAGGCTCCATCTGCTGAGGCTGATGCAGATGCGCAAACTATTGATGTGGGGCAACAGGTGACTTTAGATGCATCAGGGTCCTCGGATCCCGACGGCGATAACCTTTCTTTTAGCTGGAATTTGAATAGCCCGTCCGGAAGTAGCTCACAGCTGTCTGATGATCAGGCAGAAAATCCAACTTTTACTCCCGATGTGGCCGGCGACTATGTGGCTACCGTAACGGTTAGTGATGGGAATGGTGAATCCGATCAGGATGATGTTACGATAGCGGCTGAATCGGATGTTGTGATAATCAGTGAGGATATTACTGAAGATGAAACTTGGACCGCAGACAATTTTTATCGCGTAACGGCTTATATAGATGTTAGATCTGGTGCTAAATTGACTATTGAGCCGGGTGTAACGGTAGAATTTGCCTCAGATGCCGGCCTTCATATCAATTCAGATAATTCAGTATTTGTTTCGTCAGGAACTGCGGGAGAGCCTATTACTTTGACAGGCGAAGAAAAATCAAATGGATATTGGGGAGGTATTCATATCTCATCAAATACCGTAGAAAATGAAATAAGTCATACAACCATAGAATATGCTGGTAGTAAAGAAGCGGGTATTTACTTTGACCCTGCTGCACTTACGATTGATCAGGCCAAGGTACAGCTGGCAGATGTTTCTATTACCAACAGCGGTGGACATGGAATTCATACCCGAAGAGACGGTTCTGAATTTCCCATGCAGAATATGACCTTTTCCGAAAATGGCGATTATCATGCCTACATCCATATTAGTCAAATAGGGTATGTGGATGCGGGAAGTACGTTTGACGGAGGATATGTGACGGCTTTTGGCGGTGGTACTACGGGGGATATGACCGTTGCCGCATTGGATGGTGCCAAATTTCAAATCGAAAACAATGTTGAATTTGAGCATCACATCGTAATTAATGAAGGTGTAGAATTTGAGTTTGTTCCGGATGCCGGCATTGTTGTGCGCAATGGTGCTGTTATTGAGGCTGTAGGGACAGCATCTAATAAAATTGTGTTTACCGGTACCAGTAAAACTGCAGGGGCATGGCGCGGTATATTTATCGGTTCTGCCTCCGTCGATAATATCATGGAGCACGTAGATATCAGCTATGGTGGCAGTACTACTATGGCAACCTACTTTGGAAAAACCAATATGGTGATCGATAATGCAAAGATAACCCTTCGTAATGTTTCCTTTACAGGAAGTGCGGGTTATGGAATTGAAACCCGAAGAGACGGTTCCGATTTTACCTTGGAGAACTCTGAGTTTGACAATAACGCTAATCACGATATGCATATTCATCTAACACAGATCGATTTTATCGATAATCAAACTAATTTCAATGGAGGGGACGTTGAAGTTTATGGAGGAGATACAGAATCTTCCGGGTCTGAGACTTGGAGCAATCTGAATAACGGAACCTACTATTTCACTTCTACCGTCTCCATCGAGAAAGGGGTAACAGTTGAAGCTGGAGCACTTCTTGAAATGGGAACTGATGTAGTTTTAAAAGTTCCCGGAGGAAACAGTCCCGGATATATAAAAGCATTAGGTACAGCCAACGATCCTATTGTATTTAGTGGTCGATCTAAGGCCAAAGGTGCTTGGGGAGGTATATGGGTTTCTTCGGGCTCACTTGAGAATGAGATGGACCATATCTTGATAGAGTATGGGGGCGGCAAAGACCTGGATATATATATGAGTTCTGGGAATTTAGGGGTTCATAGTGATGCATACCTGAATTTATCAAATGCAGCCATTGAGAATAGCGCTAACTATGGCATTATTGTAAGAAATAGTCGAGGAGCTCAGCTCAATATAGGAAGTAACGTTACGTATCTAAATAATAACAATGACGATTTATACACCTACTAAGTTTATTGTAGGGTATAGTTTTATATTCAAATAGCTGTTAAAAGGCGGGGCGTTAATAGTGCCTCGCCTTTTCTTTTGAGCTGATTTTGTTCTGCATTTCGTAGTTACCTATGGAACCTCAACAGCTAATAATAGCTAAATAAAAAAATGGAGAGTTATGTATAAAGTAAGTCGAATTGTATTAAGTATTCTTTTGGTAAGCTTAATTTCGTTAGCCTGCGAAGGACCTTCGGGATCAGAAGGTCCCCAAGGTCCGCAGGGAGAGGTAGGGCCGATTGGACCTGCAGGTGAAGACGGCAGCGTTATGTACGCCGGTCCCGATGCTCCCACTTCTGATATTGGCCAAGAGGGGGATTACTATCTTAATACCACCTCGGGCGAATATTACGGACCCAAAGATGATGGATGGGGAAATCCGATTATTGTATTAATGGGTGAAGACGGTCAAGATGGGGCTGACGGACAGGATGGGGCCGATGGCAGCCAGATTTATGCAGGCACCGGTACTCCCGATGCTTCATTAGGTGTTGAGGGAGATTATTATCTTGATAAAAGCAACTATGAGTTATATGGCCCCAAAACCGCCAGTGGCTGGGGAACTCCTTTAAATCTGAAAGGTGCTGATGGTAATGCCAATGTAACGCGGTATATCTTTCCGGAGCATGATTTTTCAGCTGACCACGAAATGAGTGTAAGCATAAACTTAAGTCAGGAAGAAATTAATAAAAGTGCGTGGCTTGTGTATATGGTAAGTGAAAATGGCTGGAAATATCAGATTCCAGGTACTGCATATGGTTCTACTTATAAATTTTATTATGCAGATGTTAATGGAACTTTTGTAATAAGTCGATCAGAGGGCACGGGTGAGGTCTATGATCCAATCGTGATCGTACGAATAGAATCCAGCGAAACGGTGGATAACCGCAAACAGAAAGGGGATACTATTATTCCCGATAAATTGGATCTTTCAAATTATAGTGAAGTAGCCGAGTATTATGGTTTTTATAAATAGAAGCGACACTACTCTGATAGAGATAGATACCTTGGATGCCATCGCCTTAGGGCGGTGGCATTTTAATTTTGAGCTCCTTAGCATTTTTCTATCGTATATAATAATAGAAACCTTTCAATCACCGAATTTAAAAACTTGACAGTATGATTAATAAAGCCACACTAATCAGTATATTCATATCGATAATGCTTTTCTTTGGGTGCAGTGATAGCAGTACGGGGCCTGATAATGATAACGGAGGTGGAGATAATTCACCTGTAGCAAGTGCAACGGCAGATGCGGGCAGTGACTCAGATGAAATTGTAGGCTTTGAGATAGTGGCAGATGGATCTGGGTCGAGCGGTAGTGGTAGCGTAAGTTATTCGTGGACAATTGATAGCCAGCCAGCAAATAGTAGTGCGTCATTAAGTGATGCAGATACAGAGAGTCCCAGCTTTATCCCGGATTTGCCCGGAGAGTATACATTGCAGCTTGAGGTCACTTCGGATGATGAAAGTGATACCGATGAGGTGGTTTTTTCGGCTATTGCAAAGCGTCTTTTTGTGGATGCCAACAATGGTGCTGACGGAGATATTAATGGATATATGGAAAACAGTCCATTAAAAACGATCACAAAGGCACTGTCTGTATATGATCAAAATGAGAATGATGCCTTCTTGGATATAGATACAATACGTGTTGCTGAGGGATTATATGATCAGGCTAATGGTGAAAGTTTTCCTTTGAGTTTTTCAGGTGACTTGATTGTAAAAGGAGATCAGGGAGTAGATCGAAATAATATCCATATTCAAAGTCCTGACGTCGATGGTGATCCTGCAATATACGTAGGAGAAGGTGTGACACTCCGACATTTAAAAATTGAAAACGGCTATACCGGCGGTACTTTTAATGGTGATCCGGATGCGGTATTTGTGACGAGTGGAACCGACATGAATAGCTCAACTGTGGTCTTAGAAGACGTAACCATAACGATGAATGCCGAGGAAGGGAAAGGTATTTCGACCGGCAATAATATCACTTTGGAATTAAAGGGATATGATGGGGCTCGCAATCTCTTCGATGGTAATAATGTGAGTTTGGCTTACACGAATCGATTTAATACGGGAAATGTGAAATTTAATATTTCAGATACCGATTTTTCAAACCCAGGAGATGGGGGGGTTATTGATGTAGATGACGTTAATAACCTCACTATAAATGTAGAAAACTCCATGTTCAATGCTGGTAGTGGAAACGTAAATGATTCTGCGTTTGAATTAAAGGATGAAGTTAATTTAACGCTTGAAGAGGTTACTATTACCAGTAAATCTGGTACAGAATCGGGCGAACGTTTTAAGTATGGTATCGTTATGAACAATACTCAGCCCAACACTAATATTGAGGTCAATAACTCGAGTATTAAGTTCACACAGTGGTCGGCCATTATGATGAGGGGATCGGTTGTGAAAGTTACGAATAGTATTATAGAGGGAGTTCTTACACAAGAGTCAAATGTGAATTTGGCGTATGATGCTATTCGACAACTCGACGGTACATTGATAGTCAGGGGCACAACATTTAGAGATATTAATACGAGTGCGATAGATATTGGCGGTCCTAATTTACCTAATGACAATGATTTCTATGTGGACTTAGGTACCTCAGAGGAACTCGGAAATAATATTTTTCAAAACGTCGGAGGCTGGGACGTTCAGGTTTCGCGTAGTGGAGAGGTGACTTCGGAAATCCCTGCCTTAGGAAATACTTGGTCTAATGGGGCAGATCCTCGATGTTCCGCTGATTACGAAAATGGAGAGATTGGGGTTGCTGATCAAGGTGGTAGTTTACGTTGGGGTTCTGGCAGCGGCGAAGTCTGTAACTGATGCTCCATTGGTTAATGCTAATTTCTAATAAATAAAACTACTCTGATAGAGATAGATACCTTTGATGCCATCGCCTTAGGGTGGTGGCATTTATTTATTTAAGGTTTCTTAAGAATGTAACGGTGGGTTGAATAACAAACACTAATTGACATCGGTTTACAGATTAAAATAGGCAGCTTGTTCTCTTGGAATTTCAATATCCGGATTTCGGTTGCTGATAAATCGCATGATATCTGCTATATCATCTACCTTAAGAGTGATTGAGGCAGATTGGTCTCCAAGAAGTTTATGAAAGGTGGCATCATCTTTTTTCTTATAGAGCAGGTGGTAATTTGTGGAGAAATCGAACAGGGCTTCATCGGCATCGCGGGGATTATGCGGGGCAAATTTCAGGTGTTGAATATGATCGACGGGAATCTTAAGGGTATCGGTTTTTGTATCTCCCTTCTTGATATCAATGATTAGCAGGTCATCATCAAAGTAGAGTATAAAATGGTACAGCGGTTCTGATAAACTGATAATTCCGGCGAAGCTAATCCCAAAAAGCCCTAATGCCAGCAGCTGTCTTATATTAAAAGGATACCATTCCATTGTCACAAAAGAACCAACCAGCAAATACGTTCCCAAAGATGTAGCAACCAGAATAATTAGACCCCACAAAAGGTGGTTGCTTTCTTCAAATACATGCAGTTCTTTAAGTCTCATTGTAATTACAGTAAGATGTACCGATTTTATACCAGAATGATTAATAAAAGTCCCAGACGTTTAATATCTTTCGTCACCAAAATGAGTTCATGAAAACGCATTTGTTTTCTGTGATTGAGAGCTCATGTCGGGTCGACATCGTATTTTAGAATATTCCATTTAAAGTAACATAAATCATAAGTAATGAGCAGTTTGGTTAACGAGAATTACGAAGCAGTTATTGGGCTAGAAGTGCACGCCCAGTTATTAACAGAAAGTAAAGCTTTTGCCCCGGTTTCTACAGAATTTGGCGGGTCGCCCAACACCCAGGTTTCTCCACTCTGTTTGGGACATCCCGGAACGCTGCCGGTACTCAATGAAAACCTGGTGCGTTATATTATTAAAATGGGGTTGGCTACGAACTGTGATATCGCCCGAAAATCAATTTTTGCACGGAAAAACTATTTTTACCCGGATCTTCCCAAGGGATACCAAATTTCGCAATATGATACCCCGATCTGCCACGATGGACATATTAATATAACGACGGATGGAGTGGATAAGGAGATCGGCATAACACGTATCCATATGGAGGAAGATGCCGGAAAATCTATTCATGATCAGGACCCTTTTAACACGCTAATCGACCTTAATCGAGCGGGAGTGCCCCTAATTGAGATTGTATCGGAACCGGATATTCGATCGGCAAAAGAGGCATATGAGTATTTGAAGCGAATTAAACAGATTGTACAGTATCTGGAAATCTGTGATGGCAACATGGAAGAAGGGAGTTTGCGATGTGATGCCAATGTATCGGTCCGGCCAAAAGGACAAGAAGAGTTCGGCACAAGAACAGAGCTCAAAAATATGAATTCGTTTCGTAATGTGGAGCGAGCTATTGATTTTGAAATCGAGCGTCAGATTGAGCTCATTGAATCGGGCGAAAAGGTTATACAGCAGACTTTGCTCTGGGATGCCAACAAAATGGAGACCCGCATGATGCGTTCTAAGGAAGAAGCCCATGATTATCGCTACTTTCCCGAGCCGGATATTCCACCGGTAGTGGTAACAGACGAGATGCTTGAAGATATCAAGGAAGAGCTGCCCGAGATGCCCGATGTGCGCAAGCAACGCTTTATTGATGAGTTTGATATGAGTAATGATGATGCGCAAACGTTGACTGAAGACCGGTATCTTGCAGACTTCTATGAAGAGGTACTGCTCCATGTGGGTAATCCAAAAGCGGTTTCTAATTTGATTCTAACCGAGGTGTTACGAACGTTAAATGATCGCAGTATTGGCATTGAGGAGTTTCCGATATCTGAAGACCGGCTGGCGGGCTTGGTACAGCTGAGAGAGGACGATAAAATTAATTCATCAGCAATGACCGAAATCTATGATGCCATGCTTGAGGAGGATAAGACTGCCGAAGAGTTGGCGAAAGAAATGAACTTAGTACAGGTTTCAGATACTGACTTTTTGGAGCCCATTGTTGATGAAGTTATTGAGGAACATCCCGATGAGGTAGAGCGATATAGAGATGGCAAAAAAGGATTGATTGGCTTTTTTATAGGACAGGTTATGCAGCGTTCACAAGGCAAGGCGAATCCGGAAATGGTACGAGAGATGATTTCGGATCGTCTGGATCAAGAGTAGGTACGTTATCAAAAAATAAAATCTTACATATTCAGAAATATTATATGCTAACCAGGTTAAAGTATTTTTTTATTGTTCTGATTGTCGGGGTACTCAGTTGGGGATGTTCAAGTGAATCGGAAACAAAAACGGCACACATTTCCGGAAGTTTTACTGTTTCAGACTCAATAGACACCAGTGGAGATTTTTCGGGTATTGGGTTTACTATCATCCAAAAAGATTCTGCTAATGTAGATGCCGATACGCTTTATCATGCTGTAACCGATTCTAATGGTAGTTTTTCGGGAATGGCGACATTTCAAGAGAAGCGGCGATATCCCTTCCTTGTAAGCCGAAATAACAGAAATTTAGCGCGCGGAGGGGTTATACTGGCCGAGGATGATTCCGTTTTTATTACGGGCCAGCTTCCCAATATCAGGCAAACGCTGAATATAGCATCCCGTGAGCATGATGCGTTGGAAACTTATCAGCGATTGGGTAAGAATTTTCGGAGGGTGATGCAGGTGGCGCGGGCCGGACAGCTTAAAGGGGATACCCTGCGCGAAGAACTCCAAAAATGGACTAATCTATATTGGGATGTTTATGAGGAGGAAGAAGGTACCTTTGCATCGAAATTTGCTGCTCGGGAGGCGATTAAAATCCTGGAAAGTTTTGACAAACCCCAAATGATGAACCGCATTCGTATTGTTGATGATCAAGATGATTTGAGTGATTTGGGGGCAACCTTTGGTAAACGGTATATGGCAGAGAACAAGGGACTTGATTCGGCGCTGGTATATTTGGATTCATTATCGCAAATGACAGAGTCAGCCAATAATTCGAAATACATTGCCCGCGAAAGAATAAAACTGCTTTACGATAGTGCAAGGGTAGAGCAGGCGCAGCAAGAACTTACTGCTTTTAAAGAGGCGTACCCCGAAGATTCAACGAGTAACTGGGTTGAGTCCATGAGTTATGACATCAACTATCTATCACCGGGTGATAGCATTCCAAAGTTTGAATTTTCTCAGAATGGCAAGGTAATTAGCCGTGATTCACTTTCGGGAACGCCTTATATTCTGGAAGTAACTAGACTGAGCAATCAATTGTATCAGCAGCAATTTGATCGAACGGTCGTAATACACAGTATCTATAAAAACTATGGGTTGGAGGTAGTAACATTACCTCTTGATGAAAGTCAGGTTACAGTGGATGCTTTTTTTGAAGAACGTGTCAAGCCATGGCCGGTAGCCGATGCAAAAGCTTTCGATCGACAAGAGTTACTGGAAAAATTTAATATTCGAATGATTCCTACCCGCTTCCTTGTAGATGAGAATGGTCAAATTATCAGGAAGTATGTAGGCAATGAATTTGATGATGTAATACAAGGTATTCAGAAAATTATTAATAAAGATAACAGTGAGGAGTCATCACAATGAGACGATTTTTAATTGCCGGAAACTGGAAAATGAATTGTGGACCTAAAGAGACATCAACTCTTCTGCAGGGTATAGAGAATATTATTGGAGATATGCCTGAGTCTGTTGATGGATTAGTGTGTCCGCCAACTATTTCGTTAACAACGGCCTCTGTTGAATTACAAGATATAGGAGGTCTTGCCCTGGGAGCCCAAAATGTTCATTCTGAAGACAATGGTGCTTTTACAGGTGAAGTAAGCACCGATATGCTTAATGAGATAAATTGTGAGTATGTAATACTGGGTCATTCTGAACGTCGCCAATATTTTGGTGAAACGGATCGAACGGTAAATGCCAAGGTCAATAAAGCATTGAACGATGAAATAAAACCGGTCATTTGTGTTGGCGAATCGCTGGAGCAGCGTAAAGCCAATGAGCATAAGTTGCGTGTTAAGAAACAGGTACAAGCTGCTTTAATCGGTGTTGAGGATGAAGATGCTTCTAATCTTGTCATAGCCTATGAACCTATTTGGGCGATCGGAACCGGTGAAACGGCAACCCCTGATCAAGCACAGGAAATGCACGCGATGATTCGGGAAGTTGTTGCTGATCTTTATTCCGATGATGTTGCAAACGATATTCGAATATTATATGGTGGTAGTATGAAACCACATAACGCTGAAGAACTTCTTAAGCAGCCTGATGTGGACGGGGGGCTTATCGGTGGTGCGTCATTGAAAGCTGATAGTTTTACGGATATTATCCATGTTGCTGAGGAGCTTTCTAAAAGTGATTAGGAGCTGAAGTATTAGTATATCACAAATAGGGATGTTTGAAAAACTTCACAACTTCAAGGTTCCAAAATTAGAAGCTTTGGACCTTGGAAGTTTATTTTCAAGAGCCAATAGTTTATAATCTTTTTTCAATATTTAATAGCTGACAATTTATGAATGTATTACTACTGGGCAGCGGCGGTCGCGAACATGCAATGGCTTGGAGTATTGCCAAATCAGATAAGTTAGATAACCTTTTTATCGCCCCGGGGAATCCGGGTACGGCTCAGGTAGGTACCAACGTAGATGTTGACCCGGCAGACTTTGAAGCAGTTCTTACTTTTATTGAAGAGCATGATATTGCATTAACGGTAGTAGGACCGGAAAAGCCACTGGTAGATGGTATTACTAATTTCCTTGAGGAAAAAGGACATAAGGTTTTCGGTCCATCCAAGGTTGCGGCACAGCTCGAAGGCAGTAAAAAGTTTGCCAATGAATTTATGAAGGAGAACCGCATTCCGACTGCGGACTTCCAAACTTATAGTCGTGATGAATTTGACAAAGCCCTAAAAGTTATCAAAAGTAAGGACGAATATCCTGTAGTATTAAAAGCTGACGGCTTGGCCGGTGGAAAGGGCGTTTTTATTTGCGAGTCGGCAGAGGAAGTTGAAAAAAGATTAAACGAATTAAAAGAAGATGACCGCTTTGAAGATGCAGCGCAAAAACTGGTGGTTGAAGAATTTTTGAGGGGAGATGAGGCATCGGTATTCGTTATATCGGATGGAAAGACCGCCAAGGTTTTACACTATGCCCAAGATCACAAACGTATTGGTGAGGGCGACACGGGGCTTAATACGGGCGGAATGGGGGCTTACTGCCCGACGCCCGTAATAGGAAATCGTATGCTGCAACGCGTGGAAAAAGAGGTAATACTACCTACAATTTCAGCTATGCTGTTGGATGAAAACCCGTATAAAGGCATTCTGTATTGCGGATTAATGATTACCGAAGACGGACCCAAGGTTGTTGAATTTAATTGTCGACTGGGCGATCCTGAAGCGCAAGCAGTATTGCCGTCATTGGAATCTGACTTTTTGGATTTAATGGATGCTGCCGTGAATGAACAACTGAATACTAAAGAAATCAAAATTGATGACAAATATCGCTGTAGTGTTGTTATGGCTTCGGATGGATATCCATTGGATTATGAAAAAGGCAAAGAGATCACGGGAATAGAAGATGTTTCTAAAGATGCGCTCATTTTCCACGCAGGGACGAAAACTGAGGAGGACAAAATCTATAGCGACGGCGGACGTGTATTGAGTGTAGTTGGTGCCGGTGATTCTCTACAGGAGTCTATTAAAAATACCTATACAGAAGTGAAAAAAATTGATTTCGACAATAAGTATTACCGGTCGGATATTGGTACAAAAGGACTGAAATACATTGGGTAAAAGAGTATAATGTATTCAGGATTTTTCACTTTGTTTTGCTCGCTCTAAGAACAGCTCAGGAAGTTTGCTGCGGATAACTTTATCCGTCCTTGTTTTGGGAAGCTCCTCAACCTGAATAATCTCTTTGGGGACTTTATAATCAGCAAGGATTTGTTTTAAATCCTCTTGGATGGTGACGGGATTAATGGATCTTCCTTTTTCGGTTACTACAGCGGCCACAACTTTTTGACCCCATTCTTTATCAGATATTCCAAATACGGCAGATTCGTCGATATCTTTTAGTTCATTGAGCTTAGATTCAACTTCGAAAGGAGATACGTTTTCACCACCTGTAATGATGCGATCAGAGCGACGGGAATCAATAAAAAGCTGTTTTTTAGCATTAAAATAGCCAAAATCACCCGTTCGATACCATCCGTCTGCATCAAAAAAGTCTTTATTATCAAGTTGTAGATATCCGTCAAAAACTTGTGGTCCCTTAATCCATATTTCACCTGCCGTATTAATACTTACTGTCTCGTCGTTCTCATCTCGAATTTGAATTCTGTTTGGTTCAAATACTGTCCCTACACTTTTTAACGGTCCATATGTACCGCTGGGTTTAAGAATCGGATTGGCAGCAATTTGAGCACAGGTTTCGGTCATACCGTAACTTGGAACCAGTGGAATACCTTTGTTCCTGCACTCCTTGATCAGGTTGGTATCTATAGGACCACCCCCAAGTAAAATTGCTTTAAAGTTTTGATGAACAAAAAAACCGGATCGCTCCAACAAGCGGTTCAGCATTGTTGGGACTAATGAAGCCGCTTGGAAAAGCTTATTTTCCGTTAAAAACGTAGTAATCATTTTGGGATGGAAGCTCTTCATCCGAAAGATGGCAGATCCATAAAGGAGAGATCGCAAAATGATTGAAATACCGCCAATATGATTTAATGGTAAACAAAGTAACCAAAAATGATTCTTGCGAGGTTTAAAGTTTTCGGCTGAGGCCTTTGCTGCAAAAAGCATCTGTCGTCGTTTGAGTGGGACAATTTTAGGGGTACCGGTAGTAGTTCCAGAAGTGAAAAAATATCCGAATATATTGTCCGGGTCAGTTTTCGGATTAAAGTTTTTAGCTTCGAAACCAAGCATGACATCAATTTCAAGAGATCGTTTTATATCAAGCTGCTTGATATCTATGGCATCGGGATGGTTGATTTTTGATTGTAACTCTTGCCCGACAAAAACTAAGCCGGGATCAACCTGTTCAAGCTGACGATCAAGTTCCTCCGACGTGGCTTTCGTATCAAATGAAACAAAGGGGATTCCAAGATTCCAGCAGGCGGTAATTGCAAAAATAAGGGTGTCAGAAGAGGGAGCAAGAAACCCAACAGGTTTCTCAAAGCTGTGATCAAAATCGAACAAGAATTGAAGAAAAAAGCGCTCAAATTGCTTGAGATCTCCATAAGAGTGCAAACCAAAGCTGGAACCCAAGAAGAGGTCATCTTCTCGGGGCGTTGTAAATGTTGGTATTTGGTCTGTGTTACCCACCGTTAAAAAAGTTTTGTAAAAAGCTGTTGGTCAAAATTGATCGTTTGTAGATGTCGGGAGGATAAATCAATAGATCCCTCTGAAATTCCCTTTTTTTCTGGGAAAATATCTCGGGCAAATAAAAAACCGGTTGAAAGTCCATGTGCTGTTTGTGGGGTTCCCAATCCTGCTGCTATTAACCCTGTAAAATGTCGACCAACGCTACTTTCAAGGCTGGTTGTAACCACAATTTTGTTATTATGAGTGTCTGCAAGTCGTTTTGTTTCAATATTTTTCTGGAAGCTGCCAACAACCATTGGCTTCATAATAAGATATTTTGTGAAAGGAAGTAAATTTGGCCAGTAAGAATGTTGAGTTATTGACTCGTCCAATGCAATAGGCAGGGCTGTTTGTTGAGATAATTGCTCAAGATTAGCTGGAGTGGTCTCGGTCAGTGGCTCTTCACAATATTCAATATTCAGTTTATCGAGTTTATTACAGTGGTCCAGGGCTTTCTCCAGATCCCAGGCCTGATTAGCATCAACTCTGATGGTCAGTTCAGGATATGTGTTTCTAATTTTATGAAGGAACTCAAGCTCCTTATCAAACTGAAGCCCGATCTTACATTTGATGGTTTTAAATCCGGCTCTCATATTACCTACCACATCTTTTAAATCATCCTCTTCTTGTAGTGAAACCAAGGCGTTGACTTCAACTTGTGGGGATACATCTGGGAATAGATAAGAGAGTAGTGATTGGTCATGATTATAGGCTTCAACCTGATATGCAAGAGCATCGATCCCAAACTGTAGAGAGGGAGGGATGTTGAAATCCTGATAAAACTCTTGAAGCTTGTTAATTGGCTTTGGGGCGCATAAATTTTTGGTGATTGTCTGTTTGTGAGAAGTCAGAAGTTTTTGGACTGATTTGTAGGTTTCGGTAGAGAACCCCGGCAAAGGTGCTGCTTCTCCATAAAACAGCTGTTCTTTTGTTGAGAGTGATAAAAGAAAGCCCTTGCGATGATGAAATGTTTGTCCACTTGTATGCAGTGGTTTTGAGAATGGAAGCCGATATGAGTAGCAGGCTAACTTCATAGATGATCTGTGATAATTCCTATGCTAAACAGAATTCCATAAAAGGTCATGAAACGAGCCGTATGTTCCAATACTTTATTAAATTTCTGTTTGTCATCCCAGAACCAAACTTTATAAAGTTGTACAAATCCATAGGGGGCGGTTACAAAAGGGAGAAATATAGCTGCACTATATCCCAGCTGAAAATAAAAGTGAGGGGGGATGGCCAATGCCAGGAACAGCATCAGCAGGTATTCCCACCGAAGGGTATCTTCTCCGAATAGTACACCAAGCGTATTTTTTCCGGCAACCTTATCCTGCTCAACATCGCGCAGATTGTTAATGACCAAAATATTTGTAGAAAGTGCTCCCACGGCTAATGAAGCCCAGAAGGAAGCGCTGCTCCATTCCAGGGCATTAACATAATAGGTTCCCATTACGGCAACAATGCCAAAAAAAATGAATACAAAAACATCCCCGAGTCCATTGTAACCGAGGGGGAAGGGCCCGCCCGTGTAAAGTACACCAAAGATAAGAGAGGCCACACCAACCCAGAAGATAACCCAGCCGGCATGCCAAACAAGGTATAATCCTAAGAGAAAAGCCACTCCCATGGTAATAATAGTGGCATTTCGCATTGCATCCGCAGAAATAAGTCCTTTTGCTGTAGCTCGATCGAAGCCAATCCGTTCATCGGTATCAGCCCCTTTCTTGAAGTCAAAATAATCGTTAGCGAAGTTTGTGCCTATTTGAATAAGAAAAGCACATAGTAGTGCAACGAGTGTAGCATCCCATGAAAGTAACTGATCATGATATGCTAAGGAAGCACCAACACAGACAGGAACAAAAGCTGCCGGAAGAGTTTGCGGACGCGCAGCCTTGATCCAAATGCTCAGCATTTTCGAACTATTCATGTGTAAATTGCGGAAAAAATTGTGGAAAAGTTTGGCTCCAATTATAGCAATAAATTTCTCGCTTAAAAAAACAAGCTATTTTCAATTTGTGTTAAATTTATTTAGCCAGGAATGGCAATTACGCCAATTTTAATTAAAAAAGTTAATAAAAAATTATATTAGGCCTTTAAAAATAATATGTTAATAAAATATTAATTAAATAATTTGTGTTATGGGTTATCTATCGATTATATTTAGGGCAGTTTAAAATTCTAACAAAGTACTGATACCAACTACTCCAATGACAAAAGCAATGAGACGATACGATCCTTTGGCGGCTGCTCGAAACTGGTCACCGAAGTCGAATGGTGAAGAACGAGAGGCAATGAACATCACCGAAATATTCGGTGAAAATACATTTCAGCAAGAGGACCTTGAGGAGCGACTTCCCCAGGCTATTTGGAAAGACTTGGAAAAAACAATCGAAGAAGGGGAACAGCTGAATTCTGAAGTAGCGGATGCTGTGGCTGTGGCCATGAAAGATTGGGCTACTGAGAAGGGGGCCACTCACTTTACACACTGGTTTCAGCCGTTAACAGGACTAACTGCTGAAAAGCATGACAGCTTTATTACTCCTAACCAGGGAGGAGGGGCGATTGCCGAATTTTCGGGATCAGACTTAATTCAGGGTGAGCCGGATGCTTCCAGCTTCCCGAGCGGGGGATTACGACAAACGTTCGAAGCCCGAGGTTATACTGCATGGGATCCTACGTCACCGGCTTTTATCATGGAAAATGATAATGGCTGCTACCTTTGTATTCCCACTGCTTTTGCATCATGGTCCGGGGAAGCACTTGATCACAAAACGCCTATTTTGCGTTCCAATGAAACCTTGGATAAGCAAGCCAAAAGGGCACTTAACCTTTTTGATGTTGATGCCAAGCGGGTTACGTCAACCGCCGGTTGTGAGCAGGAATATTTCTTGATTGATCAGGAGTTTTTCTATCGTCGGCCAGATTTGATGACGGCCGGGAGAACGTTGGTTGGAGCGAAGCCACCGCGTGGGCAAGAGCTCGACGATCACTATTTCGGTACTATTCAGGAACGAGTATTATCGTTTATGTTGGAGGCCGAGAAAGAACTGTATAAACTTGGAATCCCCGTCAAAACACGACACAATGAGGTGGCACCCGGGCAATTTGAGATTGCGCCCATTTTTGAAACGTGTAATATTGCCGCTGATCATCAGCAGTTGATGATGATTACATTAAAGCGCATAGCACGTAATTACGGTTTTGAATGTCTTTTGCATGAAAAGCCTTTTGATGGATTAAATGGGAGTGGTAAACACCTCAACTGGTCGTTAAGTACCAGTGATGGAATGAATCTGTTGGAGCCGGGTGACAATCCCCATGACAATATGCAGTTCCTGTTTTTCTTTACCGCTGTTTTAAAAGCTGTTTATGAGCATCAGGATCTCCTTCGTATTAGTATTGCGCATGCAGGTAACGACCACCGTCTGGGAGCTAATGAAGCTCCACCGGCTATTATTTCGGCGTATATCGGTGAACAACTCAAAGATGTTATTGGTCAGCTATTAAATGGCGGAGCTAAGGAATCTAAGAAGAGAGGACTATTGGGATTAGGAACTCCCGTATTACCTTCACTGCCCAAACACGCGGGAGACCGTAACCGAACCTCACCCTTTGCCTTTACCGGCAACAAATTTGAGTTTCGTGCCGTTGGATCCAGTCAGTCTGTCTCGTTCCCCATTGTTGTGTTAAATACCATTGTGGCGGATGCCATTGATAAACTTTGCACTGATCTTGAGGAAAAGGTTGAAGATGGCGAACACTTGGAAGAGTCGCTTGGTGAAGTGATTCGAGAGGCACTTTCGGATTGCAATGATATCATTTTTAACGGTGACGGATATTCCGATGAATGGGAAAAAGAAGCGGAGAAACGGGGATTGCTTAATCTTCCTACCACCATGGATGCTCTTCCAATGCTAACAGATGAGAAAAATATTGATCTGTTTGAGAGGCACCAGGTACTTAATAAGCGTGAGATACATTCTCGGCAGGAAATCTGGGCTGAGCAGTATTTAACAACGCTCAATATCGAGGCTGATACAACCGAGTCGATGGCAAAAACGATGATTTATCCGGCAGCAGTACGATATATGAATGAGCTTGCCGATAATGTAGAGCGCATTGACGGATTGGGTCTTGAGAACAGAGGATCACTTGAAATGCTTAAAAAAGTAAATACCGGTTTAAATGATCTCAACGATGCTTTGGAGGAGCTTCGAGAGATAGTTCTTCAAGGTAATGGAGAATCGGTGTTAGAGAGTGCTACATATGTAAAGGATAATGTACGGCCGGCAATGGTAAAGATTCGTGATTCGGTCGATTATCTGGAGCGTCATGTAGCAGATGACTATTGGCCGTTACCCATTTATCGGGAGATGCTGTTTGTAAAATAATAGCATCTGATTAACGGTCATTTGTATTAGCCCTCAGGGTATCTATAGCCCTGGGGGTTTTTATTTGTCCGTGATTGTATTGTACGATTAAGGGGGAAATAATTTTAGATAAGATGAATGGATTCGTTTTTTGCAGATCTGAATTTATTTCAACAAAATAAGAAGGATCGATAACTATGGCTTTTAATTAATCGTAATATTATGGATAGAATAAGCACGGGATTGCTCATTGCAGTACTTTTATTAGGGTTACAATGGCCTGCTTTGGCACAGCAAGAAACCACCCCGAAAGTATATAAGCAGATCAGCGAGCAGACTGAAAAAATATTTGATCAGGTGGTGGAGTGGCGGCGCCATTTTCACAAGAACCCAGAACTTTCGAACAAAGAGGAAGAAACTGCTGAATATATTGCTGACTATCTGCGTGATCTGGGAATAAAAGTTGAAACAGGGATCGCGCATACCGGAGTGGTAGGAGTTTTGGAAGGAGGTAAAGAGGGCCCGGTTGTTGGACTGCGGGCTGATATTGATGCTTTACCGGTTAAGGAACGGGCCGATGTACCTTTTAAGTCAACGAAAACGACAACCTATCTTGGTAAAAAAGTAGGGGTGAGTCATGCTTGCGGACATGATACCCATATTGCTATGCTGATGGGCGCAGCAACAATTCTTGCTGATATGAAAAATGATTTACATGGGACTGTTAAGTTTATCTTTCAGCCGGCTGAAGAAGGAGCGCCACCGGGTGAGGAAGGGGGTGCTGAATTAATGGTGAAGGAAGGAGTGCTGGAAAATCCTGATGTAGATGTAATTTTTGGTCAGCACATTAATTCACAAACTGAAGTGGGAAAAATTCGATATCGTCCCGAAGGCATTATGGCGGCCTCTGATCGTTTCGTGATTACAGTGAAAGGAAAACAAACTCATGGATCTACACCTTGGACTGGCGTCGATCCTATTGTTACATCGGCAAAAATTATTGAGGGATTACAATCAATCATTAGCCGTCAAACTGAGCTTACGAAAGCTGCAGCTGTAATATCAGTTGGAAAAATTGAGGCCGGAGTACGCAATAACATCATCCCGGAAGAAGCGGAGATGATTGGCACCATTCGCACGCTCGATACTCAGATGCAGAATATCATTCACAAAAAAATACGACATGTGGCAACAAAAACGGCAGAAAGCATGGGAGCAACGGCTGAGGTAGAAATTCAAGAAGGATATCCGGTGACGTACAATGATCCAGAGCTTACCGATCAAATGCTTCCTACGTTAAAGGGTGTTGCGGGTACAGAAGATGTGATTTTATCGGACGCCATTACCGGAGCCGAAGATTTTTCATTCTATCAAAAAGAAGTACCCGGCTTATACTGGTTTGTCGGTGGAATGCCGAAAGGCATGGATCCGGCTGAGGCGCCTCCTCACCATACGCCTGATTTTTATATTGAGGAAAAGGGAATGAAGCTTGGAGTAAAATCAATGGTTGCCCTTACAGTTGATTATATGAATCAATATGGAAGTCAGTAGCTAACATGTAGTTTAGTGCTCTTTCAAACAAAGTAAGCGTTATTTTTGTTATGAGGCTTAGTAATATTTGTTTCATTATAAAATTAGCTGTACCCGGCTTCATAAAATTTACAACAAAAAGACTCTGAATTCGTATCTATATATTCCTATTAAGCATAATATAAGCTATTAGAATTCACGATCAGTACCCGTATATTCCACCAAAATAAATTACTAATAAATATCATTTATTCTTGAATTATCAATCCCCGCAATACAGTCCCAATACCCAACTATCGATATTTCCTCCGGCAGTTAAACACCTGCTGATTATCAACTTATTGGCATTTGTAGCTCTAAGTACACCGGTGGTGTCAGAGTACTTGTTTACCTATGGAGCTCTTTGGCCCATTGGTTCCGGTCGTTTTGGTGTTTGGCAGTTAGTGTCATATATGTTTCTGCATGCCGGTTTTGGACATATCTTTTTTAACCTGTTTGCCCTGTGGATGTTTGGGCAGGCTATCGAAAACTTCTGGGGGACTAATCGTTTTGTAATCTACTACTTTCTGACTGGCATTGGTGCTGCTTTGCTGCATATGTTGATTGGCGGAGGGGGAGCACCTACATTGGGAGCGTCAGGAGCCGTTTACGGAATTTTACTGGCCTTTGGTATGATGTTTCCAAATCGACCAATCATGCTTCTATTTCCACCTATTCCCATAAAAGCAAAGTATTTCGTAGCTATTTTTGGAGCTATTGAACTTATCAGTGGATTAACTCGAGCGAACTCCGGCGTAGCACATTTTGCTCACTTGGGAGGGATGCTTATCGGTTTTATCCTGATAAAATATTGGGGATTAAAAAGTGAAGAATCTTACTACTAACAGTAAATTTTTATTAACTTTACCTAATGCATCAATAGCATTAACTGTGGACTACGAATATGTATAACGACTCTTTCGGTAACTCAGTAAAGCGCGGTTATTGGGGATTGCCGGTGGCAATTCGTGTGATTATTACGATCAACGTAGCCATTTTTATCATCCAGACGCTGCTGAGTATCTTCAGTCCTACCTACAGCAATTTATTTATTGATGCGTTTGCCTTTTATCCGGATTGGCAGACGGCGCTTTTTCAGCCATGGAGAGCGATTACCTACATGTTCTTGCATGGTGGTGCGTTTCACCTGCTTTTTAACATGCTTTGGCTTTGGTGGCTGGGTCGATCAGTTGAAGAATCGATGGGACCGCGGACATTTTCGGTTCTCTTTTTTGGTGCTGGCATAGGGGGGGCGTTATTCAATATTATTGCGGCCCCGGTGCTGGGATTTAATCCCGTTATTGGTGCTTCAGGAGCCGTTTATGGTATTATGGTTGCTTTTGCAATGTTGTACCCGACCATGCCTATTATGTTGATTCTTTTGCCTCCCATCCAGGCGCGCTATGTAGTAGCTGGTCTTATAGCTATCGATGCTTTGCTTCTGGGCTCATCGGATGGGACAGCACGTATTGTTCACCTTGCGGGAGCCGGCATGGGTTATTTGTTGATGAAATATCATCGCCAGGGCAATGACCTGAGTCGCTGGGTATTACCTATTGAACAGTTTTGGTATCGATTGAAAGGAGTTTATCAGAAGAAGAAATCCCGTCCCCAAAACAAGAATATGCATTCCGTTTCTGATGTGGAAATTATTGATGAAACGAATCAGTCTGAGCTTGATGCGATTCTGGAGAAAATTTCTCAAAAAGGTTATGATGGTTTGACCGATGAGGAAAAGCAAAAGCTCTTTGAGCTCAGTGATAGAAATTAATTGCAGAAATTTGAATGATTTTTATCGTACCTGTGGTTCTTTAGGGTACAATAAGAAAAAGAAATAACGATATTATGTCTCACATTAAACGACGAGATTCTATTCAAGTAATGGTTGGTGATGTGCCGGTAGGCGGTGGTGCGCCTATTGTGGTGCAGTCGATGACGAATACAGATACGTCGGACGTTGACGCTACAGCAGAACAGATTAAATACTTGCATAGGGAAGGCTCGGAGGTTGTTCGCATTACTGTAAACAATGACGCTGCGGCAAAGGCTGTTCCCAAAATTAAGGAAAAGCTTCTTGCGGAAGATGTAACTGTTCCTATTGTCGGTGACTTCCATTACAACGGTCACAAGCTGCTGGTCGATTATCCGGAGGCAGCACAAGCACTGTCTAAATTTCGTATCAATCCCGGCAATACCGGTACCAAAACGCGGGATGAGAACTTTTGTACTATTGTTGAGCAGGCTATAAAGCATGACAAGCCTGTGCGTATTGGTGTGAACTGGGGTTCGCTGGATCAGAAGTTATTGGCTAAGAAAATGGATGCTAATAGCGAGCTCGAGACTCCCAAATCATCCAAACAAGTGATGCTGGATACTATGGTTGAAAGTGCCCGCCGCTCTGCAGCGTTGGCTGAAGACGTAGGACTGCCATCTAATAAGATTATTATCAGCTGCAAGATGTCGCATGTTCAGGATGTGGTACACGTGTACGAACGTATTGCCGAACTGCTCGACTATCCGTTGCATGTAGGTCTTACCGAAGCGGGCATGGGTATGAAAGGAACAGTATCGAGTACAGCTGCACTGTCCGTTTTATTGCAACAGGGTATCGGGGATACTATCCGCGTTTCGCTGACGCCTAAACCGGGTGGAGACCGGGCTAAAGAAGTCCGAATTTGTCAACAGATTTTGCAATCATTGGGTATTCGAAACTTTGTACCGCAAGTAACAGCTTGTCCGGGATGTGGACGTACAAACAGTACGTATTTCCAGGAGCTTGCAGATGAAATTCAAGATTATCTGCGTGAAATGATGCCCATTTGGCGTGATGTGTATCCGGGTGTTGAAGAGATGAATGTTGCGGTAATGGGATGTGTGGTTAACGGTCCGGGAGAATCGCGGAATGCCAACATCGGCATTTCGCTGCCCGGTACTTTTGAGGAACCCAAAGCTCCGGTTTATATGGACGGTGAACATTATAAGACACTGCGCGGCGAAGGAATTGGAGAAGAATTTCGAAATATGCTGGATGATTATGTAATGCGAAATTATGGGAATGCCAATGGGGAAGAGGAAAGTAAAGCGGTTGAAGAGGGTGCTTCTAAATAGTTGAATCAATTTACTGCCATGGTGAAAGGGAAGTTCTTGTATTTCTTTATTGTGTTTTCTGTGGTTATAAATGTTATTTCCTGTTCTGATGAGGATCAAAAACAGAGAGTTGACCAACAGTATCTTGATTCAAAAGAATATTCCAGTTTTAAAAAGAATACCGACCGAGAATTAACAAAGAACAGCAATTCCCAAAATTTAGCGGATGATTTAGTTGAAATATCGGATTGTTCCTCTAGCTCTAACTTTGAAATTTCTTTTTCACTTGATTGGGATATGCTGGAGGAGTTAACGAATAGTGCAGATCTATGTATTTCAGAAAAGGAAGGTCGACAATTAACGTTGTTGGGTGAACAATCATTGGAACCGTTGTTGGTACGATGGTTTTTACTAAAGCATCAGTCAGCATATCGTGATGCAGAAATCGTTGTTGCTACCTTTATGGATAGAGAATTACGTAGTTTTAACACGGTAGGGATGTACGAAAAGATTCCGGCTCACAATATTCGCACAAAAATATCGGTTGATGGGAAAGGAGAAAATAAGATGTTAATTCGTTCTGAGACCATTCGTGATATTAAGTATCCGTTAGAACAAAAAAATACTATTACAGCTGAGTATGAAATCAATTCGGAAGGTGGTATAAATGAGTTGTGATAAATATATTACTCGCTGGGTTTAATGAATAAGAGTTTTGATATAATTTTTTATAAATATGCTTAGAAAAAGTATTATAACTTCTGTTGTTTTTTTAGCCTTTCCATTACTTCTTTTGGCCCAGCAAAATATTGTGGATCAAAAGCAGCGTGCCGATTCTCTTTATGAATCTTTTCAGGAGAAAGAAGCACTGGAACTGTATCGAAATATCCTGGATGAAGAACCTCAAAATTATAGAGCACTATGGCGGGCAAGCTTCTTGTATTCTCGGATTGGAAACAGGCTTAACGACGAGGATGATCAAAAAGAATATTTTAACCAAGGTATCGACCTTGCGAAACGTGCTCTTGAAGTGGACTCTGCGGATGCCCAATCTCATTTTGTGATGTCGGTTGCCATGGGACGCAAAGCACTTATTTCTGGGGCTCGAGAACGGGTTGCCGCATCACGTGCTATCAAAAAGCATGTTGATAAAGCATTGGAGTATGATGAAAATCATGCAGGAGCTTGGCACGTGCTGGGACGTTGGCATTTTAAGGTGGCGAACTTGAGCTGGATAGAACGGGCGGCGGCCAACACCCTGTTTGGGGGCATTCCAGGAGATGCAAGCAATCAAAAAGCTGCCGATGCTATTCAAAAGGCTATAGATCTAGATGATAATAATATCTTGTACTATTATGACTTGGCTAAAGTTTACGATGAGATGGGACGCGACCAGCAGGCTGTTTCGGTTTGCAAAAATGCAGTGGAACTGAAAAGCCGAACCCCCGATGATCCCAGACTAAAAGAACAGTGCAGAAAACTTATTTATGATCTGCAATAATCATTATCTTAGGCGGCTGAAGTTGGCCTTTTGATAGTTGCATTTGGCACATCAAAATAATTAAGAATTTCAATTCTACAATAAATAATGGAACGAATAGGTGTATTAACATCCGGCGGTGATGCGCCGGGCATGAATGCCGCCATACGTGCGGTAGTTCGAACTTGTGTGTATTACAATATAACGCCCTATGGCATTTACCAGGGATACGAAGGGTTGATCCGGAACGAGATCGAAAAAATGAATGCCGGTTCAGTAAAGCATATCATTCACCAGGGGGGTACGATTTTAAAGTCGGCCCGCAGTCTCGATTTCAAAACAGAAGAGGGTATGCAAAAGGCTTGGGAAAATATTAAGAAGCACCAGCTTGATGGCCTTGTAGTGATCGGTGGAGACGGTACCTTTACAGGCGCTATGGAATTTGGTAAAAAGTTTGATTTGCCCATTGTTGGGATTCCCGGAACCATCGACAACGATATTTACGGGACTGATTTTACCGTGGGATTTGATACCGCTGTAAATACAGTTGTTGAGGCGGTAGATAAAATTCGGGATACAGCCACTTCCCATAACAGACTGTTTTTTATTGAGGTAATGGGACGAGATGCCGGATTTATTGCCGTGTATTCTGGCATTGCGGCCGGTTCTGAAGAGGTTCTTATACCGGAGGAAGACCGAGGGGTAGAGAAACTTTTTGAGTCACTGGCAAGAACATCAAAACGTAATAAAACATCACGATTGGTCATTGTTGCAGAAGGCGATAACAATGGCAGCGTCTATGATCTCGAAGAAAAAGTGAAAGATGAGTTCGGGGATCGCTATGAAACCAAAGTAACCATTTTGGGTCACGTTCAACGCGGTGGTCGACCGAGTTGTGCCGACCGGGTACTGGCAAGCCGTCTTGGGGTTATTGCGGTTGAGGCGTTACGAGATGGAAAGAGAGATCTTATGGTTGGTATTCGTGATCGTCAAATCCGCTACACTGATTTTGAAAAGGCAACCAAGCAAAATCCTAAAATGGATAAGGAATTGCTTCGTACGGCTGATATCATTTCAATTTAAAGGTTGTGCTAACCTGCGATAATGGACCAAAGCCTCAATCATACATCAGATAACGGAAATACTGTTAATGCTTCTTACCATGCACCGGAATGGGCAAAGCATGTAATTTGGTATCAGATTTTTCCTGAACGCTTTCGTAATGGAGATCCCTCTAACGATCCAACACGTGAAAGAGTTGGTGGACCAGAAGGATGGAAAATATCTCCTTGGACCGGTGACTGGTATAAACAGACTGATTGGGAACAATCATTGGGAGATTCTTTTCGAGATGGTGTTTTTAAACGCCGGTATGGCGGTGATCTGCAGGGTATCATTGATAAGCTGGATTACCTGCAAGAGTTGGGAATCGGAGGAATATATTTAAATCCTGTTTTTGATGCCGTATCTCTGCATAAGTATGATACCAGCCACTATCACCATATTGATCGCTTTTTTGGCCCTGATCCCAAGGGTGATGTGGAAATTATGAAACGGGAAGACCCCGAGAACCCGGATACGTGGCAGTGGACATCGGCGGATAAACTGTTTCTAAAGTTGATTAAAGAGGTCCATAAACGGGAGATGAAAATTATAATTGACGGGGTCTTTAACCATACGGGTACTGATTTTTGGGCTTTCAGGGACGTGAAAGAGAAGCAGTCAAAATCCCGGTATAAAGACTGGTACTCCGTCAACTCGTTTGCGGATGGCAACGGCCAGAAATTTGATTACGATGGATGGTGGGGAGTCAAAAGTTTGCCCGAGTTAAAAGAGGTTGATGGTACGCTGTTAAAGCCCGTTCGGGAGCATATTTTTGCAATTACGAAACGTTGGATGGATCCGGATCGAGATGGTGATCCGTCTGATGGTATTGACGGCTGGCGGCTCGATGTGCCTGAAGAAATCGGTCAAAAGTTTTGGAAAGAATGGAGTGCATTGGTTCGGCGTATTAATCCCAATGCTTATACAGTCGGAGAAATATGGACAGACAAGGGCAGGGAATGGATTAACGGTGAACTTTTTACCGCTGCTATGAACTATCCTTTTACCGAAGCGGTACAGAACTATATGATTGATCAATCGGTTTCGGCTTCTATATTTATGAAACGACTGCGATCAATAAGGGCGGGATTGCCGAACGAGGCTGAACTGGTACAGCAGAATCTAATGGACAGCCATGACACGCCACGCCTGGCATCGATGGTTGTGAATCCCGGTCGCGAGTTTGATACTGAGACTAAGCCTGAAGAAGGATTTGACGTTCGTAAACCGACCTCTGAAGAACGTCGCCTGCAGCGACTCATTGCGTTATTTCAATATACATATGTGGGTGCTCCTATGATCTTTTACGGCACCGAGGCCGGCATGTGGGGGGCTGACGATCCCGATGACCGAAAACCGATGGTATGGCCAGAATTTGATTTTGAACCGGAGGCAACACATCCGTTGGATCAAGAACGTCCCGCTGATGAGAATGCTTTTGATGAGGGGATGTTCAACTGGTATAAAAAACTGGGTAGAATCAGGAATGAGCATTTGGCATTGCGAAAAGGTAAATTCCGGGAGCTGTTGATTGAAAATGATGCGAATGTAGTTGTTTTTGCCCGTTTTTTAAATAAACATGAGTTTTGCCTGGTGGCTATAAATCGTTCAAGTCAGACGCAGAAAATCAAAATATCCCTTGATCATTTTGAAGTTGAAGAAGAAAAGCATCTGGAAAATGTTATTACCGGTAATCGTGCAGAAATAACAGGCAGAGAAACAGCGATTACGCTTCCGCCCATTTCCGGTGCAGTATTATCTCCCGAACAGAGTTAGTTATGCGTATAGATCCAAAATATTTTAATACCTTTTTACTCATAGTTGCGGTAGTGGCCGCTTCACTGATTGCCTATTTTATTGTTAGTAACCGCGTGGCCGAAAAATCTGATTTTAAGCAGCGGATGTTTGCGCAGGATTCTCTTCAAACGACCTGGTGGAATAATGTGCAGTCTGGTGACAGCGTAAAAGTAGCTGATTACGAAGGAACTTATATTGTACTGGATTTATGGTCGAACTGGTCGGATGCATCGTTGAGATCGCATACCGAACTGGCCAAAATTAAGAGCCAGTATCCTGATGAAGTGCAGGTTTTAGCCGCGGCAGTGGGACTTCAAAAGAAGGAGGTTGAGCAATATATCCAAGAACATCAGTTTCCCTTTCACTTTGTGGCAGGCTCAAGACAGTTTTCTGAGTTTAATATGCCCGGATTGCCTGTTCAATTTGTGTATGATCGACAACTTGATCTTAGGCATGTGTTCTTGGGATATTCTGATGATAGTCAATATGATAGCTTACGAGTGCTTATAAAAAATGGAACCCGGTGATAATTGGCTTATTTATGATGGTAAAATTACCCTGGCAGACCAGCCGGTTGTGCCTGTAGTTTCTCGGGGACTCATGTACGGAGATGGTGTTTTTGATACTTTACGAGTCTACCGGGGAAATACACTTCTTCTTGAAGAACATATCACTCGTTTGCACTCAGGAATGGAGATATTAGGGATGGAAGTGCGGAACGACTTAGAAATTGATACACTTCAAAAGAAACTATGGGAACTGCTTGAAAAGCAGCAGCTGTTACATACTGATGCAATTGTCCGGTTGCAAGTGTGGCGGGATGGCCAACGGGGATATCATCCGCAAGGTGATAGTAGTATACATTACTCTGTTACAGCTTCGGATTGGCCTGAGTTTTTTTCTCATCCGATATTGGCTACGGTTGATCAAAGACGTATTCCATCTCAATCGATGCCATCAACCGCAAAGTTTACAAATGGCATTAATTATATTTTAGCAGCCCAGTCAGCTGCCGACAAAGGAGGTGATGATGCCTTGATGCAAACGGTTAATGGGTTTGTATCCGAGACTACTATTGCAAATGTGTTTTGGGTAAAGGGAGATACAATTTATACACCTGATGAAGAATGTGATCTTATCCCCGGAATTACGCGAAAAATTATCTTGGATATATTAGAAGAGAATAATCATTGGAAGTCTGAACAAGGCAAGTACTCTCTCGATCATCTTTATGATGCTGATGCTGTGTGGATTTGTAATTCAGTCCGAGAAGTTTTAGCTGTAAAACAGATTGATGATCAAGACTTTGAAGTTGATCATCCTGCCATCGAGCAGTTACAAAATCGGTATACAGTCTTTCGTCGAGATAACGTAAAATCGCTAAAACCATAATTAGCATGACCGATCTGCTTGCATTAACACAGTTTTTTTCCTCTCGCGGCGATGTGATGTTGCTGCATTCCCAGTCTGAACATCACCCTTCATCGCAAATATCGTATTTAGCAGCACAGCCAGAGGCAACAATCAGGGCGCACGAAGATCAAATTTCTGAAACGGCAGGTAATAAAAAGAGAGAGTACACCAAAAATCCATGGGAAGCTTTACGGGAATTTAGAAACCGAGTAGATAGCTGGTTGTTTGGCTATTTAGGCTATGATTTAAAGAATCATGTTGAGCAGTTACATTCCTCAAATGATGACCCGGTGGGGGCGCCGGATATGTATTTTATGGTGCCCAAATTTTTACTGCGATATGACCATGAAACCAAAAATCAGGATGTGATCATCGGAGACATGCCTTCGAAAACTGAAATTGATCAGAGCATTGCTCCACGAGGAAAACTTGAGATTGAAAGCTTACATCCCCAAACAAGTCGTCAGAGATATACCCAAAAAATTAGAAAGGCGCAGTTTCTTATTGCAGAGGGAGACTTTTACGAAATAAACCTTTCTCATCAAATGAAGGCTCCTTTTAAAGGTTCTCCAGTGCAGTTATACAAAAAGATGCGTGAAGTAGGGCCTGTACCTTTTGGAAGTTATTTGCAATGCAGCGGAATTTCGGTTTGCTGTCAGTCGCCTGAACGATTTTTAAGAAAGGAGGGAGGCACCGTTTATTCGCAGCCGATTAAAGGGACCTCAAAACGTGGGAGATCCACGGATGAAGATGAGATGTTAAAGAAAGCGTTGATTTCATCAGAGAAAGAACAGGCCGAAAACCTGATGATTGTAGACTTGGTTCGAAATGATTTAAGTCGGATAGCAAAAAAAGGTACAGTGAAAGTTCCGGAACTTTTCGAGATACAGTCGTTTGGTACAGTACACCAGATGGTATCTACCGTTACCGCCGAAGCAGAAGATGATGAGCCGGTTACTATCCTCCAAGCATGTTTTCCGATGGGATCGATGACAGGGGCTCCCAAAATAAGTGCAATGGAGACGATTGAAGAACTCGAGGATTATAAAAGGGGAATTTATTCCGGGGCCATAGGATATATAACTCCTCATGGTGATTTTGATTTTAATGTGGTTATCAGAACCGCGATCATCAAAAATGATCATTTGTTTTATGCTGTAGGGGGAGCAATTACCGGCGACTCTGATCCTCATAAAGAGTGGGAAGAAACACAAATAAAAGCTCGCGCGCTCTTGCATGTGTTTCAGAATGTCGAAAATGAGTAGTTCTTTTTAGGAAATACCGTTTTACGGCTTTGCAGGCGTATTTCGAGCAAACAAATGAGGAGTTGAGAAATCCTTGAAATTAGTTATTATTAGAAATGTAAGCCCTTACATTTTTTACATAAACTGTCATTTTTAATCAGGTTTTTAGAGGAATAACAATTGGCTGGAAGCACAATATATGATATTGCAAAAAAAGCAGGTGTAAGTATAGCTACCGTTTCACGCGTAGTTAACAACAGCGATGGCATTGCGGATAAAACAAGAGAAAAAGTATTAAAAGTAGCTGATGAACTGGGGTATTATCCGCAGGCTTACGCGCAGGGTTTAGCACGTAAGAAAAAGAATATTATCATGGTGGTAGTGCCGGTTTTGTCCAATTACTTTTTTATGGAGGTGTTGGCAGGTATTCAAGATGAGATATCCAATTACAATTATGATCTGAATATTTTCAATGTGCAGAGCAATGGCAAAGATACCATGTTTCCGCAGGTAGAGAATATAATCAAGCGCCAGTGGGCTGATGGATATCTTTTTATTTCTACTCATCTGCGAGATGCTGAACTCGATCAGCTGCAGGATTATGATATGCCCATTACTCTTATTGACGAGTCTTACCCAGGAATGGATTCTGTCTCTGTCGATAATGAGAAGGGTATTGAAAAAGCAATGAACTATTTCTTAGATAACGGAATGACCCGTATTGCCATAATTAGTGCCATGAAGACCTCAAAGCCGGGAAGGCAGCGTATAGAGGGGTATAGAAAGGCGCTAAAGGATGCAGGTGTTGCCGTTGAGGAAGATCTCATTGTAACAGGCGATTCTATGTATCGTGATGGTTTTTCGGAACAGAATGGCTACGAGGCGATGACTAAATTATTGGAGTTGCCGAATCCGCCCGAGGCTTGTTTTTGCACTTCGGATATACAGGCTGTTGGAGCTATGAAAGCAATGGAAGAAAAAGGGATGGAGATACCCATTATAGGATATGACGATATCACAATTTCGAACTTTATAGGCTTATCGACCATTCGTCAGCCAATGTATGATATGGGGACTCTGGCGACTAAAAAACTAATGAATCGAATGAAGGACAGAGAAGCGGATCCTGAGCAAAAAGTTTTTGCACCTGAGTTGATTCTGCGATCCTCTACCGAAAAAGAAATTAAAGAAGAAGTTTGACAAGACTTCTATCAATTAAGTTATGATAAATAATTTTTTGTGATTTATGACTAAACCTGATGCATGTATTTTTGATTTAGACGGCGTTATTGTTGAAACATCAGATGCTCATTTTAAAGCATGGCAGCGACTTGCTGAATCACTGGGTATATCATTTGGTGAGGAATTTAATGAGCAGCTTAAAGGGGTAAGTCGACGAAAATCAATTGAAAAGATTTTAGCTCTTGACGATCGTCAATTGCCCGAGGAGGAGATTCAACGCCTAATGGATAAAAAGAATAGCTGGTACCAAGACTCTATTGCCGAATTAACCCCTGATGATATCCTGGAAGGAGTGCCCGTTTTTTTAGAATCATTACAAGAAATGGAAATTCCGCTGGGAATCGGATCATCAAGCAAGAATGCACAATTTATTATTGACTACCTGCAGCTCAATGACACCTTTGAAGTTATTATTGACGGGACAAAAGTAGAAAATACCAAACCCGATCCAGAAGTCTTTCTAAAAGGTGCAAAAGCGTTGCAAGCCGATCCTTTGTCAACTATTGTATTTGAAGATGCTGCTTCGGGAGTTGAGGCTGCTAACAATGGTAATTTTATCAGTGTTGGGGTCGGGTCCGCAGAGTATTTAGGTGATGCTAATCTCGTTATCCCCAATTTTATTGGCCTGACGCCAGAAAAGTTATTCAAAAAACTTAACGACAAGTGACAGCTAAGAAATAAGATTTTGATCTAAAAAGTACGATTCTATGGACAAGTATTTGCAAACTGACGAATGGAAAATTATAGAAGAAGGATTTGATCCGGAGCGCCAGCGCTCATCTGAAAGTATTTTCAGTATTGGGAATGGACATATGGGGCAGCGGGCTAATTTTGAAGAGCATTACAGCGGTGATTCTCTGCAAGGCAGTTATATCGGGGGAATTTATTATCCAGATCCCACAAAAGTTGGATGGTGGAAAAATGGCTATCCAGACTATTTTGCTAAGGTACTCAATTCGGTAAACTGGATTGGTATTGATATCTATATCAACGGTGAACAGTTGGATCTGGAAAAATGTGCCGTTTCTGATTTTACCCGCACCTTGGATATGAAGAAGGGATTGTTACAGCGTAGTTTTGTTGCCGAGCTTCAAAACGGGAATAAAATTTTGGTTGAAGCATGTCGGTTCGTGAGTATGGAACGGACCGAAGTAGGAGTGATAGAATATGAGATCAAGACACTGAATTTTTCAGGAACCATTACTCTTTCTCCCTATATCAACGGAGAAGTGTATAACGAAGATGCCAATTATGATGAGATTTTTTGGGAAGAGGGAGCCCAGAATTCTTTTGAAGATGGTGGTGTAGTTACTACGCAAACGAAGAAGCTTGATTTCCATGTTGCGGCGGCGATGAAAAATAGTATTCAAAAAAATGGGGAGTCAGTAGGTCTTGATGCAACGGCATCTGTTTCTACGATGTATATTGATCAGTCGTATGAAGTACCGGTAGATGAAAATGACGAAATTCAACTTCACAAATATGTTGTTGTAGCATCTTCTTTGAACCATGATCGTAAGCGCTTACATTCGCATGCTAAGCAAGCAGTGACCGATGTGGCAGAGATTGGTTATCAGCAACTAAAGCAGGAACATACCGATCGCTGGCATAATATCTGGAAGGGTAGTGATGTACATATTGAGGGTGATAAGGAGGCCCAGCAGGGCATTCGATTTAACATTTTCCAACTGTACCAAACATATACCGGAGAAGATGAACGACTGAATATAGGTCCCAAAGGATTTACCGGGGAAAAATATGGTGGATGTACGTATTGGGATACAGAAGCGTACTGTTTGCCTTTTTATTTGAATACGGCTCCCAATGAAGTGGCTCGACAGCTGTTGTGGTATCGCTATCGTCATTTACCAAAGGCTATTGAAAATGCTGAAAAGCTTGGATTTACCGATGGGGCTGCATTGTATCCCATGGTAACAATGAACGGAGAAGAGTGCCATAACGAGTGGGAAATTACATTTGAGGAAGTCCACCGAAACGGCGCTATTGCGTATGCAATTTACAATTACATTCGTCATACGGGTGACGAATCATACCTCGAAGAAGCCGGGCTCGAGGTATTGATCGCCATTTCACGATTCTGGAGTCAGCGGTTTAACTTTTCCGAGAAGCGTCAGCAGTACGTAATGCTGGGCGTGACCGGTCCAAACGAATATGAAAACAATATTAACAACAACTGGTACACTTCGTACATTGCTTGTTGGTGCATGCGCTATACGATGGAAGCCATTGACAAAGTTCGTAATGAATCTCCGGAACGATTTGAGGAGATTCAGCAAAAATCTTCGTACAAAGATGCTGAAGCTGAACGCTGGAAAGATATTCTAAATAGGGTTTATCTTGGTGAAGATGAAGATCTCGGGATTTTCCTTCAACAGGATAACTACCTGGATAAAGTTCAGCGAACGGCCAGTGAGCTTGATAAGAGTGACCGACCCATTAACCAGTATTGGTCGTGGGATCGCATTCTGCGTTCCTGTTTTATAAAACAGGGAGATGTAGTACAAGGGTTGTACTTTTTTGAAGATCATTTTGATGAGGACACAATTCGTCGCAATTTTGATTTTTACGAGCCCCGAACACTACACGAATCATCGCTTTCGCCTTGTATCCATGCTATAATTGCTTCAAAGCTCGGTTATAGTGATAAGGCCTACCAGCTGTATTTGCGTACGGCACGCCTTGATCTCGACGATTACAACAAGGAAGTACACCAGGGATTGCATATCACCAGCATGGCCGGTACTTGGATGTCGATTGTAGAGGGATTTGCCGGGAAACGGGCTAAAGAAGGACAGCTTCATTTCTCACCGTCACTGCCTGACGAATGGGAAGCCTACTCATTTAAGATTTTGCATAAGGGTAATCGACTTAATGTTCGAGTTGAACCTGAGCAGGTTATTATTACTTGTGAAAAGGGCAGTGGGTCAACCTGTTTTGTATATGGAGATAAGTATGAGATTTCTAACGATAAAGAAGTCGTAATATCAGCACCCGTACTGAGTAACTAACATTTTTAAGACCAACTAAAATTATACTGCAATGAATAGTCGTTCACCGTTTTATACCAGAATACTTCCGCTCGTTTTACTGCTTTCAGCGTCGTTACTGACGTTGGGGTGCACTGAATCAATAGAAGAGGATGTGCAGGCACGGAATCATATTGAACATCCCGAGTGGTCTAAAAGTGCCAACATGTATGAAGTTAATATCCGCCAATATACCGAAGAGGGTACTTTCAAAGCTTTTGAAGAGCATATCCCACGACTAAAAGAGATGGGGGTTGATATCCTTTGGTTGATGCCTATCCACCCCATTGGGAAGGAAAAACGCAAGGGAGAGCTCGGAAGCTATTATTCCATTCAGGATTATAAAGCGGTAAATCCCAACTTTGGGACGATGCAGGATTTTAAGGATCTGGTTGAGGCGACTCATGAACATGATATGAAACTCTTTTTAGATTGGGTACCTAATCATACGGCATGGGATCATCCGTGGACTGAAGAACATCCTGAGTACTATATGAAGGATTCCACGGGCGCGATTACCTACGAAGCTGACTGGACCGATATTGCTCAGCTCAACTACGAGAACAAAGAGCTCTGGGATAAGATGATCGATCGGATGAAGTTTTGGATTGACGAGACGAATATTGACGGCTATCGCGTAGATCATGCCGGTCATGATATCCCGCTGGACTTTTGGAAAAAAGCCATTCCCGAGGTCAATAAGTCTAAAGAAGATTTCTTCTGGCTGGCCGAGTGGAATACCCCCGATATGCATCCATGGTTTGATGCAACATACACTTGGGAATATTTTCACCTTTCAACGGAGATAGCACAGGGAGATACCTCTGTTAATGAGATAACGGAGTATATGGCCCAAGAAGAGGAGCGTTTCCCGGCTCATGCGTATCGACTCTATTTTACCTCGAATCACGACGAAAACTCTTGGAATGGAACGGATGAGGAACTCTTTGGAGATAATTTTGAAAATTTCGCCGTGATGGCTGCTACTATAGATGGCATGCCGTTGATCTATAGTGGACAGGAAACCGGACTTGATAAGCGGCTTGAGTTTTTTAAGAAAGATCCCATCGAGTGGGACGGTTTTGAATATGAGGATTTCTATCGTACTCTTTTTGAGCTGAAAGATCGCAATGAAGCCCTTTGGAATGGTCAATATGGCGGTGACTTTGTTGCTGTACCTACCGAATCATCTGGACAAACATATGCTTATAAACGCGTAAAAGGTGATGATGAGGTTTTCGTGATCCTTAATTTCGAAGATAGCGAGCAGGATATTTCTTTCCCTAATCTGGACAATTCGGTTAACTATACTGATGTGTTTAGCGGAGAAAATATTACAGTGGACAGTGAGGGAGTGACGCTTGAAGCTCATAGCTATTTGGTACTTGAAAAGTAATTTCGATTACAAATACTCTAACCTTATACCCGAAAAGTGATGCTATGAATAAGAACAGTGAAAAGCCGAGACTAAGTTTTTGGGAAATATGGAATATGAGTTTTGGATTTCTGGGCATCCAGTTTGGTTTTGCTCTCCAAAACGCAAACGTCAGCCGAATCTTCGAAACGCTTGGGGCCAGCGTTGATGATATTCCCATTCTCTGGATTGCCGCGCCCGTTACAGGCCTAGTGGTACAGCCGATTATTGGTCATCTTAGTGACAAAACCTGGAATAGTCTCGGTCGACGAAGACCGTATTTCCTGTTTGGGGCCATTTTTGCATCGATAGCACTAATTATAATGCCCAATTCGCCCGTTCTCTGGGTGGCCGCCGGTATGCTTTGGATAATGGATGCTTCGATCAATATTTCGATGGAGCCTTTTCGTGCATTTGTGGGCGATATGCTTCCTGCTGAACAGCATACCAAAGGTTTTGCCATGCAAACCTTCTTTATTGGCACCGGGGCGGTGATAGCATCGGCGTTACCTTATATTATGACCAACTGGGTGGGTTTGGCAAATACCGCAGCTCCTGGTGAAATTCCACCAGCGGTACAGTGGTCGTTTTATATCGGGGCTGCAACCTTTCTGGGAGCTGTTTTGTGGACCGTTTGGACTACCGAAGAGTATCCGCCCGAGGAGTTGGAGCGTTATTCAGAAAACGAGCCGGGAGAAGGTTCAATTATTGACGCTGCAAAAAAGGGAGAAGTTGATACAGGAAACGCCAAGCGTAAATTTACCATAGGTTCCATTTTAATTGCTGCCGGACTTGCATTAACCTACTATATTTATGGCGCCAACTTTGAGCAGGAGTTATACATATTCAGTATTGGTGTATCCGTATTCGGATTGGTTATGGCTGTGGCTGGCTTTATGCAAAAATATCTGGATAAAGATGAACATGGGCTCGTTGTGGTTGTTTCAGATTTCTTGAGTATGCCTAAGACCATGGTACAACTTTCGGCTGTTCAGTTCTTTTCTTGGTTTGCTCTCTTTGCCATGTGGATTTATACTACTGCAGCGGTAACCTCCCATGTGTATGGAACCAGTGATACAACGTCAGTGCTCTATAACGAAGGAGCTGACTGGGTGGGCATACTGTTTGCCATATACAACGGTTTTGCTGCTATTATAGCTTTCGCACTCCCGTATGTTGCAAAACTGACAAGTCGCAAGATTGTGCATGCCGTATCATTGTTAATAGGAGGCATAAGTCTTGCTAGTATTTACTTGATAAGTGATCCCATGATGCTCATTCTGCCGATGCTTGGTATTGGTGTTGCCTGGGGCAGTATCCTGGCGATGCCCTATGCTATCCTTTCAGGCGCTATTCCCGCCAAGAAGATGGGGATATATATGGGACTTTTTAACTTTTTTATTGTAATTCCTCAAATTGTAGCGGCCAGTATTTTAGGAACGATGCTCCGAAACCTCTTCAACGGGGAAGCAATTTTTGCCCTCATAGCAGGAGGGGGAGCGATGGCCTTTGCTGCCCTTATGATGATTTTTGTGGATGATAAAGCTGCTCAGGAAATGAATGATCCGCAAGCTGTAGAACCGGCAGAGTAACTGATTGTTAGCCCATTTGACAACAGCTGTATTCCATGTTGAGTAGATTTCTTATAATGATAAGTTAACGGCACATAAAAATGCCCTGCACTTTCAAAGTGTAGGGCATTTTTTATTGAAGTAAAATATCCTTGGGATTTGAGCGGAGCTTCACTCTGTTCTATGTTTACTCCAACTCCAGAATTAATACCGATCGTGACGGAATTTTAAGGTCATTCAGTTGATATGTTTTATTTGTTATAATATCAGTTCCTGTGGTAAAGCCATCTAACCGTTCGTAATAGTAATCCTTATTTAACGATATAGACTCTTTGCTCTTATTGAAAGCTACCATCACTGATTTTTGTTCGTTGTATCGGAAGTATACATAAACGCCATCATGTTTGGGAGCGTACTGCATCAGTTCACCGCTATGAATAACGGGATTATCTTTCCGCCAGTTGACCAACTTTTTTACAAATGTCTGGGCTTCTTTCTGTTTGTCGGATAACCCTTTCCCGGTAAAGCCATTTTTGGTGTCACCTTCCCATCCGCCGGGGAAATCTTCCCGAATCTGTCCGTGATCATGTCCTTTTTCGTTGCTCATCAACAGCTCGGTACCGTAATAAAATTGGGGAATACCGCGCATGGTCATTATATAGGCCAATCCCATTTTATACAGGTCGAAGTCCTGATTTACCTGTCGATAAAAACGATCCATATCGTGATTATCGGGAAAGATCACCATGTTTAAGGGGTTGGGATAAGCATAATCGAAGCTTAATGTCTCATAGAGATCAACGAAGCCGCTGCCCCAGCTTTCTTCACTTGTGAGAGCATCGACAAGGGTAGTTTGAATGGGAAAATCCATTAAGCTGGGTAGGCATGAACTGAAATTATCGGGCTTATCATTGCCACGCTGCCATTTTGATAATACCAACGGATCAACCGACCATTCTTCGCCCACAATATTAAAGTTGGGATATTCTTCCATGATACGGCATGTCCATTCGGCCATAAATTCCTGTCCGGCGTAGGGATGAGTATCGTGACGAATGCCTCGTAATCCGGCATATTCAATCCACCACAAACTATTGTAAATGAGGTAGTCGGCCAGCAGGGGATTGTCTTGATTTAGATCCGGCATAGACTTTACAAACCATCCGTCCGTCATTCTTTTCTTGTCGATATCAGCAGCATAGGGATCATGCAGCGTTGTACGGCGGTGATTGGTCTGCTGATAATTATCAGGATAATGTACCCAATCGTCTGTGGGCAGATCATCCATCCACCAATGGTTAGAACCCGAATGGTTCATGATCATGTCCATGATGAGCTTAATGCCTCGTTTCTCAGCTTCCTCACTCAGTTTTTTATAGAGTTGATTACTTCCGTATCGCGGATCCACCTTGTAATAATCCGTAGTGGCATAACCGTGGTACGAGGAGCTTTCCATCGCATTTTCTTTTACGGGATTGAGCCAGATAGCCGTAAAACCCATCTCATCAATGTAATCAAGGTGATCGATAATTCCTTGGATATCTCCACCGTGACGCCCGTAGTCATCATCTCTGTCGAGGCTATCAGCATATCCAGCTACGCTGTCATTGCCGGGATTTCCATTGGCAAAGCGATCGGGAGTAATGAGATACATAACATCTGAGGAGTTAAAGCCTTCTCGTTGAGCAGAATTTTGCTCGCGTTCTTTAAGTTCATAAGTGTACTTTAATTCCTGATCTCCATCTCTTGAAAGTATAATATCAAACTTCCCGGGATCTGTATCTTTTGAGATATCCAAATAGACAAACAGATAGTTGTCGTTTTCAACTTTTTGGATACGTTTGATTTCCACCCCATCATAGTCTATAGCAGGAGAGAGGTTGCCAATATCATCACCATAGATCATAACCTGGAGTTCGGGATTCTTCATTCCAACCCACCAGTGGAGAGGCTCTACGCGCTCAATGGCGTAATCCTGGGCACTAACGGATCCGAAAAGAAAGAAGGCGAAGATAGATGAGAGAAGTAAACAACGTAAATTGGTTTTCATAATATTGCCAGATAAGATTTATGAGTTTATGCCTATCTAAAAGATATTGCTATATGAAATTTATAGTCTTGATATTCCTCATTTTCCTTAAAGAATGAAGCGTATTGTCGATTTGAAGTATTGGGTTGTGAACTAGCTTGGTCTGTCGGGTGGACCCGAAAATGGAGTGATCTCCAATTGTGAAGATGTATTGCTTTCGTTGGAACCTTCGTCAACAGCTGTAATCCGGTAATAGTATGTGGTTCCATTTTCAACACCGGTATCAGTGTACTCCGGATTTGATATCAGCTCGGATCCATTGACGGGACTCATTTCCGAGGTGTTTGAGATACTACTGGTAGAACGGTATAAGTTATATCCTGCCAGATCGTCTTCGCTGTTGGCATCCCAGCTAAGTACAACTTCCTGATCACCTGAAGTTCCATCAAAATTAGCAGGAGCTGAAGGAGCTTCATCAGTACCATTTCCACCGTTATCCGGACCCGTTGAAGAACCGCCGCAAGAGGTAAAGAACAGGAACCCACAAAGGGCAAATGATATGGCAAATAATCTATACATTCGTTTCATAATGTTTCCTATTTGATTAACGTCATTTTTTGGACGAACCGCTGGTCGCCGATCTCAAAAACAGCAAAATACAAGCCACTGGCCCGCCGGCTCCCATCAAATGTTATAGTGTGAACTCCGGCTTGTCGGGTTTCATTATTAATTAACGTACTGACCTGCTGTCCCAAAATATTGTATACCTGCACATGAACTTCTGCTTGTTCTGGAAGTGAAAATCGCAGGGTCGTGGATGGATTAAATGGATTAGGATAATTAGGATTTACACTAATTTTTTGGGGCAGGAGCTCCTCTTGTTGCTCATTGATATACCGTGTATCTCCGATCACCAGTAGCATAGAGGTTTTTTCGTTGTCTGGGATAATGGTTATTTCATTTTTATTACTTAAATCATATTTGCGTCCGGAATCAGTATCCAACAGGGCCATTTGTATGCTCGGATTGTTATCCCATCCTTCAGCACTAATAGTGACCGGTTCTTTCGGTGTAGCCGACAGTGTGACCTTTAATCGATGTTCCTGCTTGTTTTTATTGCGATAAATATGGGCTAATGAGCTTGTGCGAGAGGATTTATGATCTTTGGTATCAGCTTTGAACCGTAAAGAAGTACCTTCAAACTTCGAAGGCGGAGCTATAGCATCAGCAGGGGGTTGTTCAGAGTCTACAAAAGTGAGACGGCTCGAAGATGTTTGTTTTCCATCTATTCGTGTAATGAGTTGAACTTCTGTTTGGGTAACTTCAGTTTTTTTCTTGGCTGAAGTCTCTTCATAGGGTATGAGCAGTTCATTTAATCCCTGGTCATTTAAGAAATAAAAGGCTTTACCTGTACGGGCCGAAACAAAATCAGTAGCCTGGCTCCAGGATCCGTCAAAACTCCATAACGGCTGTAGATTAGCGTCATTTGCTGACGATACTTGGCTCCATGCCACATCAGTATGCAGTGGATTCGATATAATATTCCAACCATCGTGGAGTGGAATTGAGGCTTGGTTATTCTCACTAAGTTCAACAGTAGGAACAGTCTGAGTATAGGTAAAGTCTTCTTTACTTGTGACCCAAAACCCTTTACCGGGATTTGTATTAAAGGTAGAACTACCGTCGTACTTCATCATATAATTTTCGCTTGTTCCGTTATCCCAGAACGCTTGCCAGTCAACACTTGGATCACCATTCAAAACATCTTTAAGTGCTTCATTTGATTGGCCGGGCAAAGCAATCAATTGATAGTCCTGAGGGGAGGAGGCTCCATTAAATGTCTTTGATATATCAAGATTAATCTGTGTGGGGACAAAGCGGAGGAGATCTCCAGCAGGGGCTTCAAACTTTTTAGTAGTGTAGATATGAAATTCACCGGCATTCATCGCAATGGTTGTATCGGTATTGTTGATCGATAGGGTATCCCCGGAGAAGAAATCGTACCAGTCCCCGGTTTGTGAGAATTTCGGCTGCATTTCGGTGTCTGTAACGCCAAAATTGCCGGCTATTGTAACTTTTAACTCAGGATGACTAATCGTAATGCGTTTAGTGACGTTACTTACGTCCATCGAAACATTGGAGGTAGTCGAAGTAAAGGCTTCATGGGAATTACGAAGGCGAATAAGGGCTTTATAGGAATCATAAAGCTTTTTGCGTTCTTCATCCTGATAGTAATCCCATCTGATGGGCTTAGGTGCAGTTCTGCAGCTATTGTTAATAGAACCATCTTCACATCGATTGATACTAAAATCATATCCGAGTTCACCAAACTGCCAAAACATTTTAGGACCGGGTACCGTGAAAAAGAAAGCAGCTGACTGTTTAATTCGATTAAGCGCTGTATTTAGCTCTTTTATATCATAGGAACTGTTGCTACCGCTGTTACCGTAATTAAGGTTTTCATACATAATACGCTGCTCATCGTGGCTTTCCATATAACCAACCAAATGAGGCTTACTCCAATTTCGGTTCTCATGATAAACACCAGAGAAATTACTTCCATCCTCGTATCCCATGGAAGCCTGTTTGTAATTACCATGCATGATGCCCCAAAGCAGCATGCCATAATCAGCTAATTCCTGTTCTTCGCTGTTTTCCGTGAGGTGCTCAAGAATTACATAGGAAGAATCATCAACCGCCCACTGTTGGTTAGCCATTCGCTTTAGCAATCGAATGCGATCTTCATCCCGGGCCCAGCCATCGCCGGAATTTTGCGTAAAACCCTTGGTAAAATCGAAGCGATAGCCGTCAGCATTGAACTCTTCGAGCCAGTAGCGGGTTACGCGGTCTACATAGTATTTTGTGGCTTGGGATTCATGATTAAAATCATATCCCCAAGAATACGTTTGATTTGGAGATTGGACATTTAGATAAGGGTTCTCGGTAGTAGGCTGCCCGTAATCTCCTTCATTCCACAGCCGAACCAGTGGAGATTGTCCATATACATGGTTTAACACAATATCTAAAATGACCACCATGCCGCGGGAGTGGGCTTCATCTATGAATTTTTTAAGATCATCGGCAGGACCATAATACTTGTCGGTAGCAAACAGGAAGGCTGAATTATATCCCCAGCTGATGTTTCCTTCAAACTCCATGACCGGCATCAGTTCTATGGCATTCACGCCAAGGCGGTCAAGATAGTCCAATGTATCGGTAAGGGTTTGGAAATCGTGATTTTCGACAAAGTCTCGAACCAATAATTCGTAGACAACTAGGTCTTCTTTATTGGGGCGGTCATAACTTTGGTGCTGCCACTGGTACTCTGTTTTCCCGGGTTGTAGCACACCTGCGGTAAAGTCTGTTTGGTCACTGGGATAAGGCTTTAAATTGGGATAGGTGGCATTGCTGATATACTGGTCATCCGGTTGCAAGACTTTTTCGGAGTAGGGATCGGCCACTCGTACTTCTCCGTCCACAAAATATTGAAATCCATACTCTTCGCCGGGTGTAAGGCCGGAAATTTCGATCCAGTAATAGCTGCTGTCGGCATTCACAACCTCTTTATTCATAAAGTAATTGGGATCTATTTCCCAATTCGTAAAGTCTCCAATCACGTAGACAAATTCTTTATTAGGCGCAAAAAGAGATAATCGCACTGTGTTGGCATCGACATAGGTGATGCCGTCTTGCAGTCCCTGGGGACGGGCTTGTTGGGTGATTTCAGGGTTGACGACCAGTTGTTGCGTTACTTGATCAGTGTTGGTACCGTCGGTTCCTTCAAGGCGGACTTCAAAGTTACCGGCATTTTGAGCAGGATAATCATACTGAATAGAATTACTATTGACCTGTGCAACCTGCTGATTGTCTACAAAAAGCGTAAGCTGTTCGTTACCGGTGTTGGTAGATGCAATTCCCTCGATGGTAACGGTACTGTTTTTTGAGGTAAATGCGGGGTCATCGGTGGGGGAGGTTATACTTACATTAAATTCGTTTTGATAGACTTCGGCGAATAGATCATTGGTTTGTTGTGAGCCGTTGCTACTTCGAAACACAAAGGCCATCTGATCAATGGTTTCACTTTCAGGCACATTGTAAAATTCTCGAATGGAGGGAGAAATCTCCAACGTATAAAGATTGGGATTGTTCGGATCGCGCTCCATTTTGGCTTTGGGGATATTTTCGCCCCAATCGGCGACTACATATTTCCAGTCAGAACCGTCAGTGCTTTGGTCGGTAATAACGCCGGTATGGGCATAGACATCTCCCGTATATCCTTCCAGCTCAGTGTTGCCTTCGGTAGCATCAAAGGTAATGGTTACCGATTCCCCGGAAACAGGGAATTCAGGATCGGTTGTAACTTGTGCCTGGACTGTGATCAAAAGCCCGAGTAAAAAGAGGAGTGTCGTAGCTATGCGTCGCATAAAAAAGGAGTTAATAAAAAAGCCCACCCATCATCTGGATGAGTGGGCTTTTTGTATCTTGAGTTAATTAAAAATTAGTTTTGATTGAGCTCGTACGTATAAGGCGCTTCACTCAAATCAAGGATAACGGTGTAGTTACCAGCTTGATCTACAGCAATGTTTCCTCCACCTTGCTCAAGTCTGCCGTCACCTTCGTCATCTCCATAATCTAGATTCCAAGCATCATTAGCACGGAACTTCATTTCACCTGCTGAAAGATCAAGCGTAATGGTCCAAACCTTCTCTTGTGGATCATAGGTCATATCTTGGTCCACATCCCAGCTACCTGTTGCATCACCGACAACTCCCCAAGTAGTCTTAAGGGTTTCGTAGGTCATCTCATTGAGATCTACATTCATTTTATAATAGCCAGCATCAGACAATGCAATGTTGTCTCCACCAGATTCTAAGGTGCCGTCTGCTCCGGTATCCCCCCAATCATTATCCCAATTACGTTCAGGGGTAAACTTGAACTGGTTATTGGCATTTGCCATGTATACATACCCTTCATAGGTATCGTCATCATTTACAGAGTAAAGAGCAGGGGCTGTTCCCGGATCCCAGTCGCCACCTTCATTACTTGCTGATTGATAACCACCTGGTACGTAAATTTCCGGATAGGTAACTTCTGCGAAATAAGGAGTTATGGAGATTGTTACTGGTTCAGAATGTGCAGCTCCTACAGATTCATCTGGGAGAGAAGCCACAATACGTAGATCAATAGAATGCTCTTGTCCTGTGACAAACTCTTCGGAAATCAGTGCGTTATTGATATCCTTAGTAATAACTTCATAAGAAGTACTCTGGGTTTGAGCGAATTCAACAAAACCATCACTACCAGTTTCGGTGAATTCTATACTGTATGTCGGTGCAGATGGAAAACCGAAGTCAGGCTTTGACCATTCAATAGTTGTTAGTACACTGTCTGCTTCTCCTTCTGTTAAGGTAAAGCTTTCACCGGATGAAGGTGAAGTCATAGCCGGAGCACCCGGCTCAGAAGTATTTGCTACGGGTCCCAGCTCCTCTTTATCACAAGAGGAGAAGACAAGGAGCCCTGCAAGTAGAATTGATAATAGGCTTAGTTTCTTCATGATAATGCGTTTTTAAGATTTAAGATCGTTACATCAAACTGTTTAATAACCCGGATTCTGTTCCAGATTTAGATTCGAGTTGATATCCGATGCCGGGATAGGGAATATTTCATATTTCTCATCGGTAGCCCTTCCTTCTGCATCTTGGCCTTTCATAGACCATATATATTGATCACCGGTGAATTGATTAAAACGTCGCAAGTCGGTTCTTCGGTGTGCTTCCCAATATAACTCACGTCCACGTTCGTCCAGTATGAGGTCTAATGTCAGGTCAGACTGATCAATATTAAGGACACCGTCTCCGTGAGCGCGATCCCTAAGTTCGTTAATGAGATTTACTGCTTTGTTAGGATCACCAGAATTGCCCCGAAGTGTTGCTTCAGCGTACATTAAGTAAACATCGGCAAGACGGAACATCGGAAAGTCGATATCAACGAATACCTGATCTGATCCAGTTTGTCCGTTTGACGTCAAGTTTTTCCACTTGGTAAGGCCATAACCGTTGGTGAATTCAGCTAATACATCAACCGATGGTATTTCTTTTTGTTGGCCATCTTTGAATAATGAGTTACGACTGTCTGCATATTCAATTTCATAGGTATTGTTATTTAGATCAACTGTAACTCTATGAAGTCCTAGGCGTTCAGTAGCAATATTTGCCCCATTAGCTTCCAGGGTTCCATCAGCACCGTTATCACCGTAATTAGAATTCCAGTTTTGATCGGGTGTAAACTTTAGTTCAGCATTAGAAACACCTATATAAACAAGTCCAGTATACACATCATTATTGTTTTCAGAGACAAGAGCAGGAGCATCTGCTGGAGTCCAGTCACTGCCATACCCACTGGAAGCTTGGTAACCACCTGGGACATATATTTCATCATTGCCGGAAGGATTAGGGGTTTGGTATCCAGAATATTCCAAAATATCTACAAATTCTGGTGTCGTACGATGACCGCCCCAGGCTTCAGAGGTACCGAAGTTAGCGGGGTTCATATCACCGCCAATGGCTGCATGATGAATAAATGTTGTTCCACCATAGGTTTGGGTATTTACCCCATCAAAAGGAATAGAGAAAATAAGTCCATTGGCTGTATGATTGTCAGCGCGGAATAGGTCGCCGTAATCCTCTTCAAGCGTATAACCGCCCTGTTCAATGACGTTATTGGCATAGGTGACAGCATCTCCATAACGAGCCTGGTCTATGTACACTTCAGCATTGAGATAGAGTTTTGTCAGAAGTGTCCAAACGGCACCCTGGTCGGCTCTGCCGTATTCGTTATCACCGGGTGCGGGCATTTCACTTTCAATGTCGGTGAGTTCACTCTCAATATAATTGAAGAGTTCCTGGGCTCCAATGGGTTCCGGTTGGTAGGCTCCAACAGGGTCTTCTTCAGTTACAAAAGGTACATTGCCGCCAAACATATCAAGGGCATGCCAGTAGCTGAGGGCACGCAGGAAGCGAGCCTCGGCAAGATACTGCTGCACCTGTTGGTTTTCATTGCCTTGGGCATTGCGTATAAACTCGTTAGCCAGGGCAATTTGATAGTAGATACGGCTGTACAGAGCCATCACAAAGTCGTTGGAAGCGTTCCAGGCCTGGTAATTGTATTCTGGGAGGCCGTCGTCATTCCATCCAACAACTGCTTCGTCTGTTGAGATTACTTGCGCAACCCACAGCTGACGAAGATAGCTTGAGAAGCCTTCGTCAATACCCTGAATATCAGGATCACCTGCGGGCCCTTGCTGTCCGGTAGTGGCAAAGCCTGCATATAGTTTGGCAAGTACCTGCTGATAGTTTTGCGGACTCGTATAAACAGACTCTGATGTTTGTACATCATCATCAATCGGACTGGTATTGAGATCGTCCGTACATGAAGTAGCAGTAATAGCCATAATGGCAATTAATGCTACCGAGACAATTTTAAGTTTTGTGTTAAACATAATGGTCGGTTTTAAAGAATTTCAATTAGAAGTTGAGGCTTAATCCAAGGATAAAGGTGCGAGGACGTGGATATACTTCATTATCAATTCCACTGAAAACCTCGGGATCCAGCCCGCTGTAATTGGTGATTACAAAGGCATTTTGTACGGTACCGGAGACACGCAGCGATTGAACCTGATCGAATAGATTGTTGAACGTATATCCTACCGACATGTTATCCATGCGCAGGAAGGAAGCATTCTCAACGTAGTGATCAGATTCGTATTGAGCACCGCTGAAGCCATAGTCATTAATAGCATTCATTGCATTGTTAAGGAAGCCGGTACTGTTATACATGAATTCATAAACCGTGTGGTTAGATGCTACATTGTTATAAACGTAATTACCGACATTCGCCCGGGCAGAAAATGATGCATCCCAGTTTTTGTATTCAAACTTGGATGAAAGCCCAAAGGTAAAATCGGGAGCAGGATCTTCATACCGGTATTTGTCATCGGCCGTTATTTGTCCGTCTCCATTACGATCAACATAAACACCGTCTAAGGGGTTTCCATTTTCGTCATACACCTGTTCATATACATAGAACGAACTTCGGGGATGTCCCTCACTGTGTATTTGAATGGTATTACCTACACCACCAGAGATTCCACCGGTTTCTACGCCGATATAGTCTTCGGAGTCTACATTGGTGAGTTTGGTAACTTCATTCACATTATGTGTAGCATTAAAGCCAACTTCGAGGTACGTATCTTCGGTAGAGATTATGCGTCCTGTTATGTTAGCTTCAAGTCCCTGAACTTCCAGCGTGCCAATATTAGATAGTATCCGATTTGTGAAGTTGGTACCGGCCGGTACGGGAACCACATTTAGCAGGTCATCCGTTACCCGGTGGTAAGCTTCCAAAGAACCGAACAGTCTATCGTTGAAGAAGCCGTAATCCAACGCAATGTTATAGGTGGTTGTTTCCTCCCATTTCAGATTAGCGTTGTATCCTTCCGGGCGAAGCGTCGTTATAAACTCGTTACCGAATAGGTATCGGGCTGTAGGCTGACTGGCGGTATATCGTGCCAGGTAAGGATAGTCCCCCTGATCAATACGCTGCTGACCGGTAATACCATAACCTAATCGCAGCTTTAACTGCGAGAGATCCTCAAAGCCACCCATGAATGGTTCTTCGTGGATTTTCCATGCCAGCGCAGCAGATGGAAACAGTCCCCAACGTTCATCTTCAGCAAAACGGGAAGTACCGTCTTGACGTAAGGTAGCTGTCAGCAAGTACTTATCATTAAAGGTATAGTTAAGACGACCGAAGAACGAGACAATATAGTGTTCGGTTTTAAAGTCGGTGTCTTCGTCAACGGCCAGTGTATCTTGTACATTATAGTTGGTAACGTAGTTAGAGCTTTCCTCGTAGTGATGCTCCCAGGAATAACCGGCAGTAACATCAAAGTCACTGTTTATTGACTCTACTTCTTTTTTATAATTAAGATAGAAGTCGAGCAGCTCATTTTCTTTACGTTGGTCGTATGTAGTTCGAGTACCATTTGGCTCTCCCGGTCCAACATATTCAAATGCGGCTTCGTCAGTGACCCTATAATTACCATCACCTACATCAGAATAGTCATAACCCAGATTCAGTGTAGCTGTTATGTTTTCTTCGAAGGGGAGTGTGTAATCAAATTTGGCATTACCGATAGACCGGTAGACGGTTGACTCATCGATAGTTTGTTGCAACAGCGCCACTGGGTTGGAAGTTGCAATGGAAATGGGGTTGCCATTTTGGTCAGTCCAAGCATAGTAATTTCCAAAATCGTTTTCTGCATGAACTGGTTTGGTCGGATCATAGGTTACAGCTGATCCGATAGCACCGCGATTTGCAAAACGGTTGTCAACCTGGGAGGCCTTAATATTAAGGTCAACTTTAAGGTTGTCATCAAAGAATGTAGGATTTACCGCAATAGAACCGGTAAAACGATCCATGTTGGATGTTTTCAGTATCCCGTTGTTGCCATTAAATCCTAAGGATACGCGATAAGGAACACTCTTAAAGGCCCCTGTGAGACTTATGTTATGCTGTTGACTGTAAGCATTTTTATATATTTGGCTTTGCCAGTCGGTATTTCCATCGCTGGTAAGATCAAAAGCAGAAGGAGGCAGCTCACTTTCTACCACAAATCGAAACATGTTGGGAGAAAGAACATCTAACTCTTTGGTCTTTGTTTGGAAAGAAAACTTGCCGGTATAAGCAACCTCCAATGGCTGATTGGCGGTGCCTCGCTTGGTAGTAATTAGAACAACACCGTTTGAAGCACGAGAACCATAAATGGCTGTTGCAGAGGCATCCTTCAGAATAGAGATCGACTCAATATCATTTGGATTAATCGTGTTGAGTGGATTTCTCATACCAGAAACGGCGTTTCCATCGAGCGGTACCCCGTCAATTACAAATAGGGGATCATTGCTGGCCGACAGGGAAGATCCACCACGAATTCGAATAGTAGCTCCGCTACCGGGGGCCCCGTCATTTGATGTAACAGTAACACCAGCTGCTTTACCTTGAAATAACTCCTCTGGAGATGTGATCGCTCCTTCGTTAAAATCTTCAGAATTTACAGAGGTAACCGATCCGGTATTATCGTCTACTTCCTGTGTACCGTAACCGATAACCACAACGTCTTCAAGTTGTTGTACATCAGGTGAAAGAGCAACATCAATGGTTGTGCGTCCATTGATTGGGACTTCTTGCTTAACGAATCCTACAAAAGAAAAGACCAGCGTATCTTGCAACGATGGTACATTTAGTGAGTAGGTTCCGTCTGCAGTAGTTGCAGTTCCGCGTTCGGGCATATTTTTAACAGTAATATTAACGCCGGGCAGGGTTTCCCCGCTTTGAGCGTCTGTTACGGTTCCCGATACGGAACTCTGTGCTAATCCGGGAAGCGTAAGCCCCAGCATCAAGCACGACGTAATGAGTAGCTTTTTGATTGGTATCATAGAGGTTGGTTTAGATTATTGTGGATAAGTCTTGAACATACTCTTTAACAGAGGGTAAAATGTGTTGATCATTTACAATTTCACTATTAATGAAAGCGCTTACATAACGCGCGAAAATTTTTAATCCCAACAGGATATGTAAGCGCTTTCATGTCTCCTGATATCTAACAATTTATGAGGAGAGATTCAAGTAAATACGTACTCAATCGGTAAATTTTTTATACTGTGATTAAGCTATGTATTTTTGAGATGTTTGCGCTAACAATTATATCCGTTTCATGATGAAATGATTCTGTTTATTTATGGGTTGTTAACTATTCCAAATCACAATAATTATTGAGAGGTCAATGGATAACTTGCATAATACTGTTCAAACGTTAGGGCAATTAAGGGAATCGGGCTGGGAGTCCATCCCGGTTAAGGAAGAGATTAGACAAAATTTAATTGAGAAAATTAGATCGGGAGGGAATCTATTTCCCGGTATTCTGGGATATGACAAATCTGTTATCCCACAGTTGCAGCATGCGCTTTTGGCAAAGCACGATATCATTTTACTGGGGCTTAGGGGGCAGGCAAAGACCAAAATATTGCGTCAGTTGATCTCTTTTTTGGATGAGTATATGCCAGTTATTGCAGGATCGGAGATTAATGATGATCCCTTTAACCCAATTTCGAAACAGGCTCGGGAACTTGTGGATGAAAAAGGGGATGATACTCCTATACGCTGGATCCATCGCAGTGAGCGGTATGGCGAAAAGCTTGCGACGCCGGATACAGCTGTGGCTGATCTTATTGGGGATATCGATCCTATCAAGGCTGCAGCTGAGAAGTTAACGCTGGCCGATGAAAATGTGATAAATTTTGGATTGGTCCCACGAACAAATCGGGGAATATTTGCTATTAACGAACTGCCCGACCTACAGCCGCGCATTCAGGTGGCACTGCTCAATATTATGCAGGAGCGTGATATCCAGATTCGAGGCTTTAATATTCGCATTCCTTTGGATGTATTGATGGTTTTTTCTGCGAACCCCGAAGATTATACAAACCGGGGAAGTATTATTACGCCTCTTAAAGATCGTATCGACTCCCAGATTTTAACCCATTATCCCCAACAGCTGGAAACGGGCATGAAGATTACTCAGCAGGAGGCCTGGATTTCCCGCGATGGAGCTGTGAATGTGACCATTCCTCCGGTGATTGAGGAATTACTGGAACATATTGCTTTTGAAGCAAGGGATTCAGAGTACATTGATCAGAAGAGCGGGGTGTCTACTCGAATGACCATTACAGCGATGGAACAGCTTATATCTGCAGCTGAACGTCGGGCGCTTGTGAATAATGAGTCTGAAACGGTGGCACGCATCACAGATCTATATCATATCGTACCTGCATTGACCGGAAAGCTCGAGCTGGTGTACGAAGGCGAACAGGAGGGGGCTTCAAATGTTGCGAAGCATATCATCGGAAAGGGGATAAAGAAGACGTTTGCCCGGTATTTTCCTGATCCCGGCGAACAGAAGAAAAGTGATGAGAATATTTATCAGCCGGTGTTGGATTGGTTTGCCGATGGCAATACATTAGAAATCAGTGATAATATGGGTCGAAATGAATATAAGGAATTACTTGACGGCGTTGATGGACTCTCATCCTTGGCAGGTGAAAATTCATTAATTAATAAGGAAAATGATCAGTATGTACTTATGGATTTTGTTATCGAGGCTCTTCATCAGCATTCGATGGTGGGTAAAGAGGAGTTAGACGATGCTCGCAGCTATTCTGATATGCTGGGAAGTATGCTCGGATCTATTGATGATCTGGACGATTTCGATGATTTTGATCAGTGATTGCGATTGCAAGTAGGCTCCTAAGCCCTTATATTTACCGACCGAATAAAGCAATAAAGAAATTTAAAGATCCCATGAAAGACGGAATTCACCCAGAGTACGAAGAGATTACGGTTGTGATGAGCGATGGCACGGAATTTAAAACTCGCAGTACGATAGATACCGAAGACGGTGTGTATCGAAGTGAGGTTGATTCTAAAAACCATCCTTTTTATACCGGCAATATGAACTTCCAGAAGAAAGCTGGTCGTATCGATCGCTTTAAGAAGCGTTACGGGAAGCAAGACGACTAAGTCTATTTGGAGGTTAAGAAATTTAGGGATGCATTCCGTAAGGAGATGCATCCCTTTTTTATTTTATAATACTTATGATGAGTGTTACATATGAATATTATCAAATATACTGTAGGTCCCTTTGCTGAAAATACATACCTGCTGATTGAAGGAGAGCAGGCTCTGATTATTGATCCCGGTTTCTTAGAGGATTCTGAATTTCAAACAGTCAAAAAACAAATTGATGAGCAGGACTTAGAACTATTTGCAGTTGTGTTAACCCATGCTCACGTCGACCACGTGTTGGGATTGCAAAGAGTAGTTGATGATTTTGATGTTCCTGTTTATTTGAGTGATAAAGATCGCCATCTTTGGAATAACTTTGGCTCGCAAGCAGCTATGTTTGGGTTTACCTCTGATGGCTTTTCGTTTGATCCGGAAGTTTTGCCAATTATTGATAAATGGAATATTGGCAATTTCTCTTTTGATGTTCGATATACACCCGGTCATGCTCCCGACCATGTGTCACTCTATAGTAAATCCGACGGCATAGTGATTGCAGGGGATGCTCTTTTTAAAGAGGGCATTGGTCGTACTGATCTATATAAAGGAGATTTCAACGTGTTGGAAGAGTCTATTCGAGAGCAACTATATTCGCTTCCTGATGATACGATAGTGTATCCCGGTCATGGAGAAAAGACAACGGTCGGGCATGAGAAGCAAGCCAACCCTTTTGTAAAAGAATAAGCAGCAGCTGTTATTCTTCTTCGTTGCTGCCTTGCCCTTTTTGGGCTTTGAGCCGAATAATCTCTTCTTGGTATTGCTCTCTTTTTTGTGGTCTTAATTCTATAAGCCGTTCATAGGTTCGAATAGCTGCATTCAGCTTACCTTGACGTTCATGAATTTGAGCCAGTGTTTCCGAGACGATATCATCAACATTATCGCCGGAAACCTTTTTGTTATTCTTGTCTTCAGGTTCTTCTTTCTCGTCTGGACGTATCCTTTTTGATTCAACCGAAGCAAGCTTTTGTATTAGAGAATCAAGGTTTAAAACGGGGCCCGGTTCATGAACTGACTGTGTGCTTTTTGGAGAGGCAACAGTTTCAGAGTCAGGGGTCCATGCTTCAAAGGTATTCGGATGACTCAAATAATAGTGGAGCTTCTCAAAAAAGGGGCTTCCCGGAGCAAAAATTCGAGCCTTAAGAGCTTCATCAACAGCCTGATCATCCATTCCCTCTAAATGGTAAAACCATGCCAACAGAAAATGACCAACAGCATCGGGGCCACGCTTTTTAAGCTGTTTTTGTAGTCGTTTCGTAGCTTCTATCGGCTCCTCGTCAAAATGTTCGGCATAAGAAGCCAGTGATTTTGGAATTTTAAACGGTAACTGAGGCATCTTTTATTTTTTACTGATTCCCGACCAATTTTGTACGCTTATTATATAAATAGATTTGTACCGACCATCAAAATGTAATTCGACATTACCAACCGCTTACCGCATCATTGAACATATTATCGGCTATTTGATTGAGTGCTTCCTCGGCGGCGTTGGTTTCTCCTTCAATAGGGTTTTCGTTAGTATCGTAGGTATCTGATCCGCGAAATGTGCTACTCCATTCGGCCTGTTCCTTATCCGTGTATTGAAATGTAGCCCGTACCGAAATGGAAACTTCGTTTAAACTGCTTTGGCCTTCGCCGGTAACACTAAATGCTTCATTGGCATAACTGACGATGGATCCTTCTAAAACGGCATCAGCAGCAGTTCGTGAATTTGAAAGCTGAAGTTTGGTTTGATTTATAAATCGATTAACGAGTGCCGTATTGAGTTGATCGCTCAAGTTTCCTATACCACCCGACGATTGATCGGCGAAAAAGGGAATATAAACTGAGTTGACATCGTCTGGAATAGAAGTACCCGTAAAGCTATATCTGAAGCACCCGCTTAGAACAAAGGCGATGAGTAGTACCGCAAGTATTCCTCGTTTATTATTGCAGATCATATTGGTCCAGCTTACGGTAAAGAGTTCGTTCACTAACGCCCAGTGCTTCGGATGCTTTGCGGCGATTACCGTCAAATTTTCTGAGTGCCTGTTCGATTAGAAACTGTTCCGCCTTTTCTATAGAGGGAACTTCATCATCGTTAAAAAACTGATAGAATATATTATCATCATCCGTTTCTTCTTCCGAAATATCTGCTTCGGCGAATGATTCTACGCCGCCGATCTCCTCCTCTGCAGCATCACCGATATCTACATTCATATCAACATCAGACATATTGCCCTGGCTAAACTCATCCTGGATATTCTGGGGAAGAGCCTTCATGTTTTTTTGTGAAAATGTTGAATAGAGGAAGGTTCCCAACATTTTTTTTAAATCACCAATATCACTTTGCAGTTCAACCAGTGCTCGGTAAATAAGCCGCTGGTCGTCATTACCGAAGGCTCCGTTTGCTCCACCCTGTGAATCTTTTTCAGCAAGTATAGGCAGATTATCAGCCGACCCTTCGTGTTGTCGTCCCTTGAGATACTTTTGAAGTTTTTCGGTATCAATAAATTGGGACTTCTCGAGTACGACCAACTGCTCGGCTACATTTCGAAGTTCACGGACATTGCCCGGCCATCGGTAAGAGATCAAAAGTTCTTTTGCATCATCCGAAAAGCCTTTGAATACTGAATCGTACTTGGCAGAAAATTCAGTAACAAATTTTCTGAAAATTGGGATAATATCATCGGGACGTTCACGAAGAGGGGGGAGTTTCACTTTTACGGTATCCAGCCGGTAATAGAGATCCTCCCGGAAATCACCATCCTGGACCAGTTGCCATAAATCCTTGTTGGTAGCAGCTAACACACGCACATCTGTTTTACGTACGTTGCTTGATCCTACCCGGAAGTATTCCCCGGTTTCGAGCACCCGAAGTAATTTTACCTGGATATTGGCAGGAGTATCACCGATTTCATCCAGAAAAATGGTGCCGCCGTTGGCTTTTTCAAAATAGCCTTCCCGCGCTTCATGAGCCCCTGTAAAAGCTCCTTTTTCGTGTCCGAATAGTTCACTTTCAATGATGCCTTCCGGGATAGCACCACAGTTGACAATCACCATGTTGTTATTGGAGCGGTGACTTATCTCATGGATGGCTTTTGCCGTCACATCTTTACCGACGCCACTTTCACCTTCTAACAGCACAGTAATATCTGTATCCGCCACTTGTATAACTTTGTCGACAACCTGCTTAAGTGCGGCAGATTCTCCGATAAGTCCAAATCGTTCTTGAAATGCTTCACGATCCATAGGGGAGAAGCTCGTTTGAAAAAATTGGTGTTAAAACTGTTCTATATTGTTAAAGGTAATAATTACTGCTTTAGATACATAAAGATTCGGCAGTAATTAATATAACGAGAGCTGCTTTTCAAGCGTTTCTCAGCAATTATCTATTCGTTAATGTACTTGCCCTGAATGATTTAAAATCATTCAGTAAAAATGCTATGCGGCAACTGTTTCCTGGTTGTACTCCTGAATGCTGCTCTTTTTGATGACATCACCCATCAAGGTAGCAGAAGTGCAGTCCGTAATAGTTACCTCTACATAGTCGCCTTTTCCAATGTGCTCTTGACGATCAAAGACAACCATTTTGTTGGTATCTGTACGTCCACACAGCTGTTCGTCAGACCGCTTGCTTGTGCCTTCTACAAGCACCAAGTGTCGCCGGCCAATTTCTTTCTTGTTGAGCTCCTCCTGAATGTTCATCTGTTGTTCAATAATCTCAGAAAGGCGACGTTTTTTTACATCTTCGGGGACGTCATCTTCGTATTTCCGCTGTGCAAGAGTACGTCCGCGTTCGGAGTAGGCAAACATGTAAGCCAAGTCGTATTTCACCTCGGCCATTAATGACATTGTATCTTCGTGCTCTTCTTCTGTTTCTCCACAGAAACCGGTAATAATATCGGTTGAAAGCGTAACGCCGGGAATGATATTGCGCATTTTTTCAACTAGCTCTAAATATTGCTCCCGGGTATAGGGACGTCGCATGCGTTCCAGTACCTCGTTGTTACCCGACTGAGCAGGAATATGGATGTAATTACATAGATTTGGCTGTTCGGCAATAATTTCAAGTAGTTCTTCGGGGAAATCCTTGGGATGGGGGGAAGAGAAGCGAATGCGCATTTCGGGATCAACCTGGCTGGCCTTGTACATCAGCTCGGCAAAAGAGTGTTCCCCATCATCATAGGAGTTAACATTTTGTCCCAACAGGGTAACCTCTTTATAACCTTGATCACTGAGTTGTTGCAGCTCTTCAATAATACTTTCGGCCGTTCGGCTTCGCTCACGTCCGCGAGTAAACGGTACTACACAAAACGCGCACATGTTGTCGCAGCCCCGCATAATGGTAACAAATGCACTAACACCGTTGTCATTGCGGCGTACGGGCTTAATGTCGGCATAGGTTTCTTCAAGTGAGAGAATAGTATTTGCCGCCTTTTGTCCGTCTTCAACATCAGAAAGCAATTTGGGCAGATCGCGATAGGCATCGGGCCCCACAACGAGATCAACGAGTTCTTCTTTTTCCATGATCTGCTCACGAATACGCTCGGCCATGCAACCCAGCACGCCCACCGTCATATCACGATTCTTTCGCTCTCTTTTGAGGGCTTTAAATTCCTTAAGCCGATTCCAGACGCGTTCTTCAGCGTTCTCACGAATCGAGCAGGTGTTGATGAAGATAACCTCGGCATCTTCCGGCTCATTCACCGGTTGCATACCTTCCTCCATCAAAATAGAGTTGACGATTTCGGTATCAGAGACGTTCATCTGACAACCGTACGTCTCAATGTAAAAATTGCGTTGATCCACTGTGGACAATGTTTTATTCCTGATTATTTAGATTGGTTAATATAAGAAGAGATTCACTCTTTATGAAGCTGATAATTGAGAAGGTAGAGCAGAGATTTATAAAAAAGGCCCGCAAAGTTTGGAAATTTTACGAGCCTGAATAAATCCTTTTAATACAATATGAATACTTGATTATACAATCGACCCTGAAACCTCAAAAAATAGGGCAAGCCAAGTTCAGGATGATATGTTAAAGAATCACTAATTTGGCCAGGTGTCAGGTGTTTGGCGCCATTCGCCCAGAGTTTCGAGGTCTGATTCGTTTACATAGTCGTTTTCACTGGCAACATCAATAAGGGTAGAATAGTCGGTAAGCGTAAACATGGGAACGCCCGCTTTATCGAAGCGCTTATTGGCTTTGTCAAAACCGTAGGTAAAGATGCTGAGTACAGCCTCAATTTCGGCACCGATAAATTGTAGAGCCTCCACGACCGAAATGGCCGATCCTCCGGTAGATATCAAGTCTTCAATAACAATCGTTGTTTCTCCCTTCTGTATGCCGCCCTCGATCTGGTTTCCGAGTCCATAAGCTTTAGCTTTGGCACGGACGTACGAAAGAGGTTTATCCATATTTTCTGCTACCCAAGCAGCGTGAGGTATGCCGGCGGTGGCCGTTCCTGTAATAACATCCACATCGGGATATTCTTCGAAAATAAAATCAACAAATTTCTTGGCAATTTTCTTACGGATCTTGGGATGCCGCATGGTTAGTCGGTTATCACAATAAATAGGGGAATGCCATCCCGAAGACCACGTAAAGGGATCGTTAGGACGAAGGATAACCGCATTGATATCTAATAAATCAAGTGCTAACTCTTTTGCGAATGTTTGATCGATAATCATATAAAACTGTTTAGTAATTCTCTTGCTAACAAGGCAACCGTAATAATACAAAAAAGTAGCTGCCGCTGATTAGCATATTATTAAATTATTTCTAAAATATATAAAAGTCCCTGCATACATATTAGGGCATAGACTCCGGCTAAAAGGTCATCAGCCAGAATACCCCAGCCACCGGGTAGATTCTGCAATTTATTTACGCCAAGTGGTTTTTGGATATCAAAAAAGCGAAAGAAGATAAATCCAACGAGTAGTAAGAGCAGATCTTGAGAAAGCATTCCGCTAAAAGGAATAGCGATAAATGCCATTGCTTGCCCGGCAAACTCGTCCATCACCAGGGGAGAGGGATCACCGCCCCATTCTTTTTCACACTCTTCTGAAACCCAAACGGTAATAAAGGAAAATAGCCCCGTGATAAGAGCCATGCCTATCCACGGGCTATACAATCCCACAAGATAAATAGGGAAAAGCGCAAAAAAACTGCCCCAGGTCCCGGGAGCATTTGGTAAAAAACCGGCGTTAAAGAAACTACCGAGTATCGGTTTCAGTTTTGGCATCTTTCTGTATTGAAAATATTTTTCTGTTGATAAAAACGTATTCTATTCCTGAATAAACGGTGATGGCTACGATAATCATCATCAGCCATCCCAAAATTCCCGATTGCAGGAGTTCTACACAATAGCTGCTGAGCCATACATCGGTTTCGATAAAAACGCCCACCATAAGTGCCAGGTAAAGAAAGAACATCTGACTTAAGGTCTTTGCTTTGGCCGTCAGGCGGGTATCCATGGTGATATTGCGGTAATCGGCCAGCATACGCATGCCGGTGACAAAAATATCCCTGAAAACAATGACCGAAATGGCCCACCATGGAAATTGTGTGGCATCAATAAAGGGTAAACAGATAAAACCTGCAAAGGTTAAAAACTTGTCGGCCAGAGGATCCAAAAACACCCCGTATTCCGTTTCGGCGCTGTACATGCGGGCGATATACCCGTCAAAAAAGTCGGTAACCACAGCTACGGCAAAAATACCAACACTAAGGGCACGCCATACCACTTCATCCTGCACATACAGGATTAAGAAGATGGGAGCCAGAATAATACGAATGGTACTTAATATGTTGGGTATTTGACGCACGGCCCAAAGATAGTAATTGTAATAGAGAATTAAATCTTTTTTGTGGCACAATAATTAGCTTCGAAAAGCTGCAAGAGTTTGATATTTTGATCAACGATTTTTGGTCAATATTAAATATTGATGTTATATGGAGTGTAGGATACTATCTATAGGAAATGAATTACTTATCGGTGATACGGTAAACACCAATGCTAGCTGGCTGGGCGATGTACTTACTGAGGCAGGGGTGGATGTGACCCACATTTATACGATCGGTGATGATCTGGAGAGAATGAAAGAGATTTTGTCAGATGCTCTTTCTTCTACAGACCTTATAATAACAACCGGTGGACTTGGGCCTACACACGATGATATTACAAAACGGGCTGTGACCGAGCTTTTTGATTGCGAGTTGGTACTCAAAGATTCAGTGTTGGAATTTATTAAAGAGGTTTTTAAGAAGCGTAATATTCCGTTTAGCAAGTCAAATTACCATCAAGCAGAAGTGCCTGACTGTTGCGAAGTACTTTTTAATACGCAGGGGACCGCCCCGGGCATGTGGTTTGATCGCGGATCGGTAAGGTTAGCAGTACTGCCGGGCGTGCCACATGAGATGAAACACCTCGTAAATGAAAAGGTGATACCCAAGGTCAGAGCTATCAATGGGGACACGGAATTTCGGCGTTCGCACTATATTACGACGGCCGGGATCGGAGAAAGTACGCTCAGTGATGAGGTTGTTGGGCCGCTTGGAGATGTATTGCCTAAGCATGTTAGCGTGGCCTACTTGCCGAGTCCGCAAGGCACACGCATAAGAATTAGTGCTTACGGCAGTTCAGATAATGAAATTAATGCACGCATTAATCCTGTGCGGAATCACATTAAGCAGCAAGCTGAAAAATATATTATTGGGGAAGGCAAAGACCTTGATCTGGCCAAAGCAGTTGGTGATTTACTGGAAGATCGCGACTTGGCCTTAGGCACTGCTGAGAGCTGTACCGGAGGGTACCTGTCGAATGCCATTACCGATATACCGGGTAGCAGTCGCTATATGATGGGGGGAATCATTGCATATGCAAATCAGATAAAAATAGATCAACTTGGGGTTTTGTCGGATGACCTGAATGAATACGGCGCTGTGAGTAAACCGGTGGCGCTACAGATGGCCAAGGGTGTTGCTGAAAGGTTGGGAGCTGATATCGGCGTATCAACAACGGGTATTGCCGGGCCGGGCGGTGGAACTGAAGAAAAGCCGGTGGGTACGGTTTGGATAGGATTTTGGAGTAAAGAAGAGCACTTTGCGTTGAAAGCCCGCTTTACGAACGACCGACTGATCAATAAAGAGCGATCGGCGGCCGTGGCCTTAGAAGTCATCAGGCGATCGATACTGGGAATTGAAGAAATGCCATACGGACTCAAAAAACAACCGGCTTGAAAATATTTCGTATCACATATTTGCTTTTGATACTGCTTGCGGGTGGACTGTCGGTGGCTGTAGCACAGGTAGACTCTACCACTGTTGATTCTTTAGACCTGGATTCTGCGGCAACGGATACCCTCTTTTTATATCCGTTGGAATTATCGGAGATTACTACAGATACGACTTCTTTGAATACGGTAGCAACAGACACCCTTTTTCGTTTTCCACTGCGTTTATCTGCGTCTCAAGATACGACTGCTCAAGCTGCCGGGGGAGAAGAGAAGGAGGAACTTTTTAAAGTGAATCCCTGGGAGTTTCATGCGCCACTGGGAGCCGAGCGTACCGCTTCTGATAGTACCTTGCGATGGCAATACTGGTCGGATTGGACCTATAAACTTAATCGAGAACCGGGTGTTATCAGTTATCGATTGGGAACAAATATTCGTTCCAATGCCGTGCAACGAAATGCCCATGAACCGCGACACCAGCAGTTGTACTGGGAGGATATTTCGTTTAATGATCCTGTATCCGGAATTGTCAACTGGGAATTAATTCCTCAAAACAAGATTGCTGAATTTTATACCGATGATTTGGGGACCGTGCACGAATCACGTTTTTATCATCACCAGTATTATATAAATAAACCGCTTTCGAGGCTTATTTACAGTGAGAGCAAGTTCAACTACCGGAACCTGGAATTTGAAGTAAGCCATAATTTATCCCAGCGAACCAATGTTGAATTAAGTTACTGGGATCGGCGATCCGGCGGAGAATACAGCAACTCTGAAATTACAGGGCGTCAAATTTATTTAAAGGCCAGTCATCATTTAGATCAAAATAAATACCTAAAGCTTAACTATATCAATAATAACTATGATATCGGTCAACCTTTTGGGTATACCATGTCGGATATGCGGACTTTTAATTTTGATCGCTATTCTGCTTCGGCCGTTCAGTCTTCGGCTACAACCGAGCAGAAGAATAATATACTGACATTAAATTACTATCAGCGTAATCCCGACAGTACGCAGACAGAGGATAATTTCAGGACGGGACTTTTCCATCGAAGTGATGAACGCCTTTTAACCTATCCGGGAGATAGTACCGGATACAGCTTAACCTCGGTAGGCGCTAATGCCCGAAAGTGGTGGAGATGGGGCGGTCTGCAGCTGGAGACCGGTGCCAAGGCTGAGTATTCCTTTAATAAAACATCGGCAAACAGAAGCTTTCCTGCTGACGACTGGGCGACAGTGGAAGCAGACGGAAGTATACTGGTAGGGTTTCTTCCATTTATTGATATCATGGGTGATGCTGAGCTACAAATGCGTTCCGACGGATTCCAGTCGTATCAAATAAATGCCGAAGGGGAGATTTCTGCTGGTGGTTTTACTTTGACGGCGGGAGCATCCTCAGGTTCCATTATCCCTACCCCTCAACAACTATATTGGGAGTCCTCACAGTTTAAGGGAAATCCGGATCTTAAAAACGAAAAGATACAGGATGTTCGCGGAACGCTGAGCTATCATTTTAACCCTGATACCAAAATAGGTGTTCGCAGTCAGCATAAAGAGATTACTGACGGCATTATGATGGCAGACAGCCTTTTTACAAATGTAGATAACTATGCCTCGCAATCAGCTACAGCCTTTTTTGAATGGGACTTAACAAACTTTGAATTTGAAGGGTCAGCTGTATTTCACCGCTTTGCAGATAGTTATTTATCTCCATCCGGCACCATTCCGATGTCGCCCCGGGAACGGGTTTGGCTGAAGGGTAGTGCTTATTGGAAGGGATATCTGTTTGACAGGGCTACATACGTAAAGGCGGGGGTGTCAGGAATGGCCGCCCCGTTTCGATACCAAGCCGATCATTATAATGCCGAGTTGAATTACTGGCAGTCGATGAGTCAAGATCAGCAGTTGCCTATATTCAATAGATTGGATGTTGATATTTCGGCCCGGGTTCGTTCTATTATGTTTATTTTACGATGGGAAAATGTGCTTGACGATGTTAGTCAACTCGGCTACTTTGAGACTGCTCAATATCCCATGTCGCAACGCCGATTTATTTTTAGCGTGCGGGCACTTTTCAGAAATTAAAAAACAACCATAAAAATGAGTTTAGGTTACGTCGTTAAAGAGGGTATAGCCGGAATAAGCCGGGCAAAACTCGCAGCATTTACATCTATATTTTCGCTCTTTATTGCGGTATTGCTGTTAGGGTTATTATCCCGCTTGGGCTATAACGGCTATGAGGTGGCGCAGTCGCTTAAAAAATCAATTGATGTAGAAGTATTTTTGATGGATTTAGATGAGCGAACCACTGATGAGCTCTCGGAACGACTGAAGGACGAGGAGCTTGTTCAGGATGTGACGTATATATCGAAGGATAGTGCGGCGGCTGTTTTTGAAAAAGAGTTTGGCTCGGCGGGTAGTTCGCTGGCCGATCTAAAATTCTTGCCCGCTTCTTTTAAACTGAATATTGATCCAAATGCCCGGATTTCGCAAGTTGATTCGCTTGTTGGCCAACTTCAATCTTATCGGGGGGTTGACGAAGTACGGTTTAATCAAAAATTATTGAAGCGTATAGAATCAAATTTCGAGACCGCGGCTATGGTTGGCGGGGGATTGGGAATCCTTATCTTATTGGCCTCTATGATTTTGGTCTTTAATACGATTCGCTTAACGATTTATGCCAAACGGGACCTTATTAAAGCAATGAAACTCGTTGGGGCTACCAATGGATTTATCCGACGCCCATTTGTGGTAGAGGGGATTATACAGGGATTGATTGCCGGATTGCTATCAATAGGAGTAATGTATGCTACATTTCACTACTTGCTCCCTGAATATCTGCCCCAGCTGGGTGTTTTAGAATGGCCTTTTGGTCGCTGGTATTATCTCTGTGGGGCAATGCTATTGCTGGCTATGTTTATGGGATTCTGGGGCAGTCAGTGGGCTGCCCGAAGGTTCATTAAGGAGACTTCCATTTCAGAATAAATTACTTCCGTTTATCCTTAATATAAACAGCTTTCGATTGCCCTTCGCCAGTGGAGCGTTCCTCAATCTCGAAGAGTTTGACCGCCTTTACCAGGTTGCTGAGCTTCCGGTACCCATAATTTCTGGGATCAAATTCCGGAGATTGCTTGGCGATATAGCTGCCGGCCTGGCCCAGATGTGCCCAGCCGCTTTCATCTGATGAAGCTTCGATCGCATTGCGCATCAGGTTAACAAGCTTGGTGTCTTGCTTAAGCTCATTTGTTGACATCTGCTGGATAGAAGAATCTTCGTCGGCTTCTTCCTCGCTGCGAAGTACTTCGGTATAAATAAATTTATCACAGGCTGCTACAAAGGGATCCGGTGTTTTCTGTTCACCAAACCCATAAACTACTAATCCTTCTTCGCGAATACGAGCCGCCAGCTTAGTAAAATCACTGTCGCTCGATATAATACAGAAACCGTCAAATTGACCGGTATAAAGCAGGTCCATAGCATCAATAATCATAGCGCTATCCGTCGCATTTTTGCCAGTCGTATATCCGAATTGTTGAATGGGTTGAATGGAGTGATCCAGAAGATGTTCTTTCCACCCGCGTAATTTAGTAGAAGTCCAGTCGCCGTAAATACGTTTTACGTTGGCTGTGCCATATTTTGCGATCTCTGCCAAAAGTCCCTCTATAATTGAAGGCTGGGCATTATCAGCATCGATTAGGACTGCTAATTTATGCGATGTATCCTGATCCATAAATTGAAATACTCAATGTGAATTTATTGTGATTCTTCGTTCTAAGAGAACTTTATAAGTTACGATATTCGCGCCTAACTCCAAGATGAGGAATTTGATTTCAGATAATTGCCAAAATTTAAAAAATTGATGATTTGAAAATTGAATCTAAAAATGAATATGCTTACTGAAAAAGGCACTGAAGCTGCGAATATAAATTATCGTTTTAAGCACACAGATTTATAAGCCATACATTGCAAATGGCTTGCTGTGGATAATAGAAAAGAATTGGGATTCAAGAATTAACACTGAGTTAACAAAAGGTTCGAAATTTTAAAATACATTTAGGCACTGAATTTCAGTACACTACATTTAAAAATGTCAATACAAAATATCTGAGATAATGGTTAAAAAAATATTTGCTCTCATCCTTTTTGGCGGTCTGTTTCTCTACTCCTGTGGTTCGGGCGGATCACAGCAAGAAATTAAAATTGATGGTTCGGGGACCGTTTATCCCATAACTGAAGCTGTGGCCGAAGAATTTAGAAAAGTAGATCCTGATATTCGGGTTTCTGTTGGCTCATCAGGATCGGGTGCCGGGTTTAAGAAATTTACTCGAGGAGAAACGGACATATCAAATTCATCCCGGGAAATATCCGAAGAGGAGAAAGCATTGGCAGAAGAAAATGGCATTGAGTATCAGCAATTTTCTATTGCTTTAGACGGTATTTCCATTGTCGTACATCAAGATAATGACTGGGTTAATACACTGACGCCGGAAGAACTAAACAAAATTTGGAAGGCTGACAGCGAAGTACAGAAGTGGAGCGATATTCGTGAGGGATGGCCGGATGAAGAAATTCGTCTATATGGTCCTAATACAGCCCATGGTACTTACGATTTCTTTACGGAAGTAATCAATGGAAAATCGGGTGCCAGTCGCACTGATTTCAATGCCGTGGCCGATTACAATGTAGCAGTACAAGGGATATCTTCTGATAAATATTCGCTCGGATATTTTGGACTGGCTTATTATGAAGAGAATGCTGATCAGCTGAAACTAATTGGAATTGATGCCGGAGACGGTCCCGTTAAACCATCGCTGGAAACTGTTAAAAACGGTACTTATAAGCCGTTGTCACGGTCTTTATATATCTATGTAGCTAAGAGTGCTGCGAAGCGTCCGGCTGTACAAAAATTTGTGGAATTTTATTTTGATAATGCCGGGGAGTTAGCTCAGGATGTGGGTTACGTACCTATGCCAGAAGAGGATATTAAGGCCCAGAAATCAGCATTCCGCAGCTTTGCCTCTGATACGGTAGCAGTAAATTAATTAATTAGAGTTCTCTGCTCATTTGCTCAGAATTTGAGTGAGCAGAGGACTCAATCATTAACCCGGCTCATGAATATCAAAGAGAAAATCATTGAGAAGGTTCTGGCCTTTTGTGCCTTGATTACCATTCTCACGACTGTCGGTATTATTGCGGTTTTACTGTACGAGTCCTTTGGCTTTTTTCGTGAAGTACCCATTACCGATTTTCTAACCGGAACCGAATGGACGCCATTATTTGCAGATAAAAACTACGGAATTCTGCCGCTGGTATCGGGTACGTTACTAACGACCTTTATTGCCATTGCCGTTGCCTTGCCGGTTGGATTGACTATTGCCATCTATTTGAATGAATATGCTCCCAAGCGGTTTAAAAAGGTGCTAAAACCACTATTGGAAGTCTTGGCGGTAGTGCCTACCGTTGTGTATGGTTTCTTTGCGCTGATGATTGTAACTCCTTTTCTAAAGCTTTTTATAACCGACTTATCCGGTTTCAATGCTCTTTCCCCGGGTATTGTAATGGGGATTATGATTATCCCTTTTGTTTCTTCACTAAGTGAGGATGCGTTGGCTGCAGTTCCTGATTCGCTGCGTCAGGCCTCGTATGGGATGGGATCAACACGATTCCAAACAGCTTTTCGTGTGATGGTTCCTGCGGCTTCGTCGGGCATTATGGTATCCATAATTTTAGCGCTTTCTCGTGCCATTGGGGAAACGATGATTGTAGCTATTGCAGCAGGACAGACACCGGTATTTACTTTCGATCCCACAGTACCTATTGAAACAATTACTGCTTATATCGTGAAAGTTAGTTCGGGTGATGTACCCCAGGGAACGGTGGCTTACCAAACGATATTTGCCGCCGGTATCATGTTGTTTGTAGTCACATTTATATTGAATAATATCAGTTTCTGGATTAAAAACAGGTATCAGGAAAAGTATGAATAACGCTAAGTTTAACAGATTGAAAGATAAGGCGTTTAAGTATACGGGTATCATAGCCAGTATAAGTGGCATTGTGGTTCTTGCTATTTTTATTGGTTTTGTAATCTATATGGGGGTTCAACGGCTGAGTTGGGACTTTATAGTCCAGTTGCCATCCCGATTTGCCGAGGAATCAGGTATATATACTGCATGGATGGGTACTGTCTGGATTATGGTATTTACAACATTAATCTCATTTCCGTTGGGAGTGGGTGCTGGTATATATTTAGAAGAATACGCCCCGGAAAATCGCTGGAGTAAGTTTCTTGAGATAAATATCTCAAACTTGGCCAGCGTGCCATCTATTATTTATGGTCTGTTGGGTCTGGGGGTTTTTGTCCGCATGATGCAGATGGGGAATAGTATTTTAGCCGGGGCACTCACTTTATCGCTATTGATTTTGCCAATTATCATTGTATCAACACGAGAAGCTATCAAAGCGGTTCCAAGCTCTATCAGGGATGCTTCTAATGCGTTGGGTGCATCCAAGTGGCAAACGATCTGGCACCAAATATTACCGGCCTCATTCGGCGGTATATTAACGGGCGTGATTCTGGCACTATCACGAGCTATTGGTGAAACAGCACCTCTTATAGTTGTGGGAGCCCTGGTATATGTGCCTTTTGCACCACAAAATCCGCTGGATGAATTTACGGTATTGCCAGTACAAATTTATAACTGGGTATCGCGTCCGCAAGAAGAATTTATCATCAATGCGGCCGCTGCTATTATTGTGCTTCTGGGAATTACTTTTATTATGAATGGGATAGCGGTCTATTTACGCAATAAGTGGCAAAGCAAAATGGAGTGGTAATAACGAATATTTTAAAAATTTTTCAGTGATCAGCATGGATTCAGAAACGACAAGCCAACAACCCAAAACATCACAAGTGGAAACAAAGCCCAAACTGAACCCAAATAATCGTTCTTTTAAATTACAGGCTGAAAATATTGATGTTTTTTATGATGATTTTCAGGCTATTAAGGATATCAGCCTTGATATTGTAGAAAATTCAATCACCGCTTTTATTGGTCCGTCAGGATGCGGAAAATCGACATTTCTGCGATTGTTTAACCGTATGAATGACAATATTGATGGGTTTCATATGAATGGGAAAATCCTGATAGATAATAAAAACATCTATGACGAGTCGATAAAAGTAGAAGAGCTTCGCAAAAAAGTAGGAATGGTTTTTCAGAAACCAAATCCCTTTCCAAAATCTATTTATGAAAATGTAGCGTACGGATTACGTATACAGGGTGTTAAGGATGAAGAGTTTATCGAAAACCGAGTCATTGAATCCCTGAAGCAGGCTACCCTTTATAGCGAAATAGAAGATAATCTGGATAAGCAGGCGCTATCGTTATCCGGGGGACAGCAGCAACGTCTTTGCATAGCACGGGCACTGGCAGTGAAACCCTCTGTTTTACTAATGGATGAACCTACTTCAGCGCTTGACCCTATATCATCCGGTAAAATTGAGGATCTTATTCATGAGCTAAAAAAAGAGTTTACAATTGTTATTGTGACCCACAACATGCAGCAGGCAGCGCGCGTAAGTGATAATACAGCTTTCTTGTATATGGGTAATTTGGTAGAATATGGCGATACCCAAAAAATATTTACGAATCCCGAGAAAGATCGTACACAGAATTATATTACCGGACGTTTCGGATAAGAATTCATCAGTTAGTCAACTTTTACACAAAATATTAGAAAGATGGCACCACAACATTTGGATAGTGAACTCAAGTTATTAAAAGATAATGTCTTAGAGCTGATGTTTTTGGTTAAAAATCAGCTTGAAAAGGGACAAAAAGCTCTCCACGATTTTGATGAGGAACTTGCACATGAGATTATGGCTAACGAAAAGAGAGTTGATAGCCTGGAACTTACTATTGACCGTGATTGCGAGAATTTGTTAGCTCTTCACAATCCGGTAGCGGTAGATTTACGCTTTGTAATGGCTGCTTTTAAAATAAATTCTGATCTGGAACGTATTGGAGACCATGCCAACAGTATTGCTAAATATATTGCTGATTTTGGTCGTAAAATCGATGAAGACACGTTAAAAACAATGCGGTTGGATGAAATGTACAGTACGGCTAATAAGATGGTTAGTAATGTATTTAATGCCTTTATAACTGAGGATACCGATCTGGCCAGAAAAGTTTTTAGGTTGGATGAGACGTTAAATAAAATAAATAGGGAGGTATCCGGATCGACGGCTGAGCTTATTGAAGCCGATGTGAGTCAGACCCACAATTACTTGTATTTATTTTCCATTGTCAGAAAACTGGAACGGGTAGGTGATTTGACAAAGAATATTGCCGAAGAACTCATTTTTTATATTGAGGCAAAGGTGCTTAAGCATAAAAAAATGAAGTCAAAAAATAACAACGGCAATGAAGAGTCAGGTAATTCTACCGTTTAATGTAATGGTTCAAGACGGAATCTTTCTGCAAACTCTTTAACTTTTCGCTCCGAACCTTATACAACTTGCAGTAAGTTATAGTTAGCACATAAAACAGATCAGCACACAAAAATGATGGTTATGAAACGGATAGCATTACTATGTTTTTTATTTTTAACATGTTTTAGTATTCAATCGGTTGCTCAAGTCGACTTGGGGGATGACGCTACTTTAAGCGGCACTATTTTTACTGATTATTACTGGATGGCTCAGCACCATAATGAGGACATCGAAGGGAAAAACGGCTTTTGGTTTCGCCGAATCTATGCAACTTACGATCATAATTTGAGTGAGGGATTTTCTACCAGGGTTCGTCTCGAGATGAGTTCAGCTGGAGATTTTCAGTCTGATCCGGAGATGATACCGAATGTCAAGGACGCCTACTTAAAATGGCAAAATGAAAATCATGCTATTTTAGCCGGGATTTCTTCAACGCCCACTTGGGGATTAACGGAAGATATTTGGGGATATCGTTCTGTTGAGAAGTCTCCACAGGATCTTTACGATTTTGGCAGTTCGCGGGATTTTGGATTATCCGTAAAAGGAAATGTGACACCATCCGGCGATCTCAATTATCATTTTTTCATTGGGAATGGTAATAGCAATAAGCCTGAAATTGACCGGGGCAAGAAAGTGATGTTTTCATTGGCTTATCATCTAAATGATAATGTTGTTTTACAAGGGTACGGGGATTATAATGACCGGACGGATGATCCCGACAGTTACACTGCCCAGCTTTTGGGAGGTTACCAGTCGGAGGTACTGAATGTTGGGGCACTATATTCAAACCACTATCGAGAGGGGCAACTTGGTTTATCAGCACAAAGCCTGGATCTCGTATCAGTATTTACTAATTTTAAAATCAATGATTCAACAAAAGGGTATTTACGCGCTGATCATCTTTTTGACGGATATCGAGGTGGAAGTGGGAATTCGTATATCCCTTTTGCCGAGGAGGTGGAATCTACCTTTTTGGTAGGCGGAGCCGACTTTTTACTTTCTGATCGGATTCATCTGATGCCGAATATCGAAGCTATAATATATGGGGAAAATGACCAAGGGATGTCACCTGGAACCGATATTATTCCAAGGCTAACTTTATACTGGGCCTTTTAGTCACCCGAAATACCAGACATTAAATGCCTCCTAATAAAAAAGGATAATTATAATTACCTTACGCAGGCATAAAGGGTAATTAAGACAAATCTTGTGAGCTCCAATGTAACACTTAAACATATTGCCGAGGCGCTCGGCGTTTCAGCCATGACGGTATCCCGTGCTCTTAACGATCGGGATAACGTAGATGAAAAGACCAAGCAGCGAGTTCGCGAAAAAGCACAAAGCATGGGTTATACCCCCAACCGTGTGGCTAAAAGCTTGGTGTCACGAAAAACCCATACGCTTGGAGTTGTTATCCCTGAAATTACTCATGCTTTTTTCCCTGAAGTGGTTCGCGGTATCGAAGAAGTAGCCTATAAATCGGACTACCAACTTTTTCTGACCAATGCCAACGAGTTGTTTAGCCGTGAAAAGGAAGCAATTGAAACATTACGAAGCCAGCGTGTTGATGGATTGCTTATTTCATCATCGTTGACTCGTGAAGATTATTCATTTTATGAAAGTATCATCGAGGGAGGAGCAAAAGTAGTATTTTTTGACCGTTGCATTGAAAATATTGGAGCCAGCTGTGTTAGCGTAAATGATCGGGAGAGTAGCAAGAAAATTACGGAGCATCTAATTAAAGAACATGGTTATACAAAAATTGCTCACTTAAGTGGACCGCAGAAAGTTTCTATCGGGAAAGAACGCCTATTTGGATATAAGGATGCTCTAAATGCCCATAATTTAACAATTAATGAAAAGTGGATTCTTCAAGCAGGATTTAAAGAGGAGACCGGATACGAGGCGATGATTACACTCTTGGAGAGGGGAGGAGATAACCATCCGGAAGCAGTTGTGGCTGTAAATGATCCTACTGCTATTGGTGCTATTAAAGCCATTAAAGAGTATGGACTGACAATTCCTGAGGATATTGCCATTGTTGGTTTTACGGACGATATCCGCTCTTCTTTACTTGATGTTCCGTTGACTACCGTTCACCAGCCCGCCTATCAAATGGGAGAAGAAGCCGCGAAAAAGCTGATCAGTTTTATTGAAGAGGATGATGGAACTGTCGAAAAAATAGAGATTCCTACTTCACTGAAGATACGCTCTTCTTGCGGTTGCTAATTTTAGAACCTGTATTTTTCTAAAATTATAGATACAGGTTTAATACTGTTTGATAAATTCCTTGATTGTCTTATATTTTTAATCAGCAATGTTATCGTTAACATAAGTAGTTAATATCTGCTGTGTAACGGCTTTCAACTTTTAGTGGGAGTATCTATGGCCCGGAAATTTACTGTATTTATTATTTTATGTTTTCATTATTGGCCTGTCAGGGAGATTCATCTACAAATGGTGACAATAGTGGAGGGGATGGAGGCAACGGGTCGACTCCACCGGTTGAAGAAAGACCTGAATTTGTGATGGGGGCCGATCTGTCGTATGTAAACCAGATTCTGGATCATGGAGGAGCGTATAGGGATTCTGGTGCGGTCGAAAATCCCTATAAAATATTCAGCGATTATGGGGCTGATGTTGCCCGTTTTCGGTTGTGGCATAACCCTGAGTGGACGGCCACGGTATACGAGGGGGAAAATAACCCTATGTATAGCGATCTGAGTGATGTGACGGAGGCCATACGCGAATCGAAGAAAAACGGCATGGCTGTAACCTTGGATTTCCACTATTCGGATACTTGGGCTGATCCCAGTCAGCAGAATGTTCCTGAGGCGTGGCGTGATATTACCAGTTTGGATGCTCTTAACGATGCGGTTTATGACTATACCAGGGAAACCCTCGAACATCTGAATAGTGAAGGATTGATGCCCGAATACGTTCAAATAGGTAATGAAATTAACTGCGGGTTGATGTACAGTGATGCGCCGCAAGACTTTCCTGCGCTCAATGTCTGTGATGGTGATAACTGGTCTAATGCCGGAGAAGTGATCAACAGTGGCATGCAGGCTGTTCGGGATGTAGCTTCTGGTTCTGATGTAGATACAAAAATTATTCTACACATCGCTCAGCCCGAAAATGTAAAATGGTGGTTCGATAATATGACGACTACCGGCAATGTCACCAATTTCGATATCATAGGGTTCTCCTATTATACCCCTTGGTCAGATGTTCCATTGAATCAAATTAGCGATCATGTTTCCGATTTTCGAAACGCTTTTAATAAAGAAGTGATGATTGTTGAAGCAGCTTATCCGTGGACGATGGATTATGTTGACGATTATAATAATCAATTTGGTGAAAATGCCCTTGTTGATGGGTACCCCGCCACGAAAGAAGGTCAGCGTGATTTCATGATTAATCTAACAAAAGAAATCATGAATGGCGGAGGAACGGGACTCATGTATTGGGAGCCGGCCTGGATTACATCGAATATGAAAGATAAGTGGGGTACCGGCTCATCGTGGGAAAATAATACGTTATTCGATTTTGAGGGCAATGTCCACATGGGCATCGAATATATGGATTATGACTACGAAAGTGACTAGCGGGTATAAACTTAAATGATGAAATAGTATATGATAATGGATAAGCAGTTATGACTATAAAAAAGCTTTTGCCTTTATTTTTGATTTTAATCGTTTTGAGTTGGGGATGTCAGTCGGAAGAAAGCACGTACCAAGATTATGAGGACGAGACGACACTCAATTTAAATAACGATTGGCAGTTTGTCCGCGGCATCGATACTACAGTGGTGGCAGAATACTTTAAGAAGGACAGTGAGATCGATTGGGAGCATATTTCATTGCCACATACTGCCCATATTGAACCACTGGTTATTAAAAATCAGCAATGGCAAGGCACAGCCTTTTATCGCAAGTTTTTTGAGATATCATCGGAGGACAGCGACAAACAGATTGCCGTCAAGTTTGGAGCTGCGATGCATGAGGCGGATGTCTATCTCAATGGGGAAAAGTTGAGCAAACACAAAGGCGGTTACCTGCCTTTTGTGGTAGATATTACCGATGATGTTGAGTTCGATCAGGAGAATGTACTCTTGGTAAAGCTCAACAATGAAGATAATCCTACGATTCCGCCCGGGAAACCGATTAAAAATCTTGACTTCAACTATTTTAGTGGTCTCTATCGCAATGCTTATTTGTTGATTGATAATCAATTACATATTTCCGATCCCATTGCAGCAAAACGAGCAGCCGGGGGAGGGTTGCTGGTTCGCAGTTCTGATGTGACGGATGAGTTGGCCACAGTTCACGTGCAGACTGATCTTTTGAATTCAGGAAATCAGCCGCAATCAGGGATGGTAAATACGGTGCTGCGTGATGAAGAGGGCAAAGTTGTGGGGAAAGCTCAAACATCTGTGGAAGACGTTGCTGCAGGTGAATTTCAGAAAGTTGAGCAAAATTTTACCGTATCCAGTCCAAGCTTGTGGTCTCCTGATAATCCGTATCTTTATACTGTCACCGTAGCGCTGGAGAAGCATGGCAAAATAGTTGACTCCAAACGGGAAAAGATAGGTATTCGAACCTTCCATTTTAATGAAGACGGACAGTTTGTGCTCAATGGGGAGGTGCTACGGCTTCGGGGCACGAACCGTCATCAGTCATATCCATACATCGGGTATGCGCTTTCTGATAACGCCCAGTACCGAGATGCATTCAATATAAAGAAGGCTGGCTTTAACTTTATTCGAACGGCTCACTATCCACCGTCACCTGCATTTCTGGATGCGGCCGATGAGCTTGGTTTGCTGTTTATGAATGCCATTCCGGGTTGGCAGTTTTTTGGAGGTGAGGAATTTCAGCAATTGGCCTATCATGATGTCCGTCACATGATTCGCCGCGATCGCAATCATCCCAGCATTGTACTTTGGGAGGCTTCGCTGAACGAATCCGATATGACGGAAGCATTTATGGACAGTGCCCATGCCATCGTCCATGAAGAGTTGCCGTTTAATGACACTTATTCTTCGGGTTGGATTGATTATGCCTATGATGTCTTCATTCCCGCGCGTCAGCATGCCGATCCGCCGGAGTACTGGAATAATTATGAGACTGATAAACCTTATTTCATTGCCGAATATGGTGACTGGGAATACTATGCGCATAACGCCGGATTTAATCAGGATGAATTTGAGGATCTGACCGAAGAAGCACGAAATTCTCGTCAGCTGCGCGGGGACGGTCAAAAGCGGCTGGCGCAGCAGGCGCTCAATTTCCAGGAGGCGCACAACAGCAATCGAAAGGGGAATTCGTTTGGAGATGCCAACTGGGTGATGTTTGATTACAATCGTGGCTATGCAGATAACCTGGAAGCTTCGGGGATTCGCGATATTTTCCGTATTCCTAAGTTTGCCTACTATTTCTATCGGAGTCAGGCCGGACCGAATATGAAAGATGATGCTGATTTTAGCCAACCGATGATCTATATCGCCAATTACTGGTCCGATGAAGATTATACAACTGCAAAAATATATAGCAACGCCGAAGAAGTTGAGCTGTTTTTGAATGGAGAATCACTGGGACGTAAATCGCCCGACAACGGACGTGTTTCTTCGCACTTAAATCACCCGCCGTTTACCTTTGAAATTGATGGATTTGAGCCGGGAACGCTTCGGGCCATAGGCTATATCGATGGAGAAGAAGTTGCCGAGCATAGTCAAACTACGCCCGGGGAGCCTTCTGGTATTGATTTGGATATAGATCTCAGTAATAAGCCGCTGCAGGCCGGGCAAAAAGATGTGGTTTTTGTGTATGCATCGGTAGTGGATGAAAACGGAACTGTGGTTCCCGATGCTAAAAATGAGATCCATTTTGAGATTAAGGGTAATGCTGAGCTGATTGGACAGAATCCGATCAGCGCTGAAGCCGGTATTGCAACAATACTGCTCAGAGCCGAAGAGGAGCCGGGAACGGTAACAATTACCGCAACAAATGGGGAATTAGAACAGGCAAATAAGCAGATAGAAATAGAATCTAACAAACAATAAAAATCAGAAATTGTCATCCTCCTTTACGGGAAAAGCACCTGTATTTCCCCTTCGAAAGGGGACAGGGGGATCAGTCAGTAACTAAATTATATTTTATGATTCCACTTTTTAAAAAAAAGACACTGATTACACTAATAGGAGTTTTGGTATTAGTTCAATCCGGCTTTACCCAAGACTCCACTAAACCAAAGGGCACCGTTGATATTACTTATGCTGTAGGGGCAGATATGTCATTTCTGAAAAGTGCCGAAGATAATGGCAAACAGTTCAAAGACAGCGGCGAAGTAAAACCCGGGCTCGATATCTTTAAAGCTCACGGTTACAATTGGATCCGACTGCGACTTTTCCATTCCCCGGAAGAATTGCCCAATGACTTGGAATACACTATTGAATTAGCGCAGGAAGCAGAGAAACGAGGATACAAATTTTTGCTCGATTATCACTATGCCGATAGTTGGGCTGATCCCGGCAAGCAGCCGATTCCCGCCGCCTGGAAAGGATTATCGGTAGATGTATTGGCTGATTCGGTCTATCAATACACGAAAAAAACGATTGAAGCTTTTCGGGAAGCCGGTGTGATGCCCGAAATGGTACAGATCGGTAACGAAACGCGCAACGGGATGCTTTGGCCTACAGGCAAGCTTCCTGATAATTGGGATAACTTCGCCAAACTGGTAAAAGCCGGTGTCGATGGTGTGGATGCCGGACGAGGACAAGCCGCACGTCCGCTGATTATGATTCATTACGATCAGGGCGCTGATGCTGATGGTACGAAGAAGTATTACGACAAATTTAACTCCTATAATATTCCCTATGATATCATAGGGCTTTCCTATTACCCATGGTGGCATGGTAATCTGTTGGAGCTTCGCGAAAACTTGCTCTCGCTCGTCGAAAATTTTAGCAAGGATATTATTCTGGTAGAAACAGCGTATCACTGGCAGCCATCCGAATATAAAGATACCATTGCTCCATATCCCGAAACACCGGCCGGACAGCGGGAGTTTTTGGAATCTGTTAATGAAACGCTGCTCAATATTTCATCCTCCAAAATAAAAGGAATTTTCTGGTGGGAGCCAGCCGTCGAGGGTGGATTAGGGGCACGCAGTTTTTTCGATGAAGAGGGGAATGCATTACCGGTGATGAATGTGTTTGACAAATATCGCCTTGGCCAAAAAGAAGAACAGGGTATACCGGATTAAAACTATGGGTGTTCCTGAAAATTTATTCAATTAACAGAAGGCTCGAATTCTTATGGATTCAGAAATTTTAGATCTCGAACAGCATAAACATCAAACAATGCCAGTTGTAGAGCTCGAAAATGAGGAGCTTAGGATTGCTGTTATTCCGGATTTAGGCGGCAAAATGGTTAGGCTGCAGAGTAAAAAGACGGGTACCCAGTTTTTACAAGAACCATCTTTGGATTACAATCTCTTTTCTCAACCTAAGTATGGGGAGAAATTTTCTCCACCCTATGCTTCTGGATTTGATGAATGTTTTCCGAATGTTGCTCCATCGAAATATGAGTTCAATGGAGAGGTGATTGAACTTCCGGATCACGGTGAGCTTTGGACAAAAGCATGGAAGTACGAAAAACATGTGAATACGATTTCACTGTGGACTCACGGTGATCAGTTAAATTATCGGTTTGCAAAACATATCGAGCTGGATGGTCCAAAAATTCATATTACGTATGAATTGGAAAGTTTGGAAGAGGTGCCATTCGAATATATCTGGTCTGCACATCCCTTGTTGGATATAGCAGAGGGGGATCAGCTACTGTTACCGGATGAAATATCTGAAGTACTATTAAACTGGGCGTCGGATCCAAATGTTGGTGACCTGGGAGATCGATTAACATGGCCAAGAATACTTGGGAATAATTCAAATATTGATTTTAATTACGTACAGAAAAAATCATCCAAATTTGCGGCCAAGGTGTTTACCGATCGTATGAGGAATGGAAAAGCCGGACTTTATAAACAGCAAACGGATGAGACGTTGTTGTTTTCATTTGATACAGATCAGGTTCCCTTTTTAGGACTCTGGTTGTGTTATGGAGGATGGCCGGAAGAAAGCCGAAATAAAGAGTTTACTTTGGCTTTAGAACCCTGTAATGCCCGTCCCGATTCTCTTGATGAAGCCTGTCGGTGGGGGGATCAGCAGCAAATTTCTCCATTGAGTATTAAGTGCTGGGAAGTAAGCATCGCAGTTTATAATGGTAAAAAATCTATAGACGCTTAAACTTATAAGATAACCTTTATGGAATTTACTTTAATTGATACGATTGTTTTCTGTGCCTATGCCTTGATGATCGTTGCAATTGGCCTGTGGGTCTCACGGGATGAAAAGGGACATCAAAAAACGGCCGAGGATTACTTTTTAGCGGGTAAATCACTGCCGTGGTGGGCTATCGGGGCATCTCTCATTGCAGCTAATATTTCGGCGGAACAAATCATTGGCATGTCCGGATCGGGTTTTGCCGTAGGATTAGCTATTGCTTCTTATGAATGGATGGCAGCAGTTACCCTTATCATTGTCGGCAAATACCTGCTGCCGATTTTTATTGAAAAGGAAATTTTCACCATTCCGGAATTCGTAGAGCAACGCTTTAATACGACCTTAAAGACGATTTTAGCAGTTTTCTGGATAGCCCTGTTTGTATTCGTTAACCTTACCACTGTGCTTTATCTCGGTGCCTTGGCACTTGATACCATTATGGGGACCGGTGATGGCAGCCTCATGATGTATGCTCTTATTGGTCTTTCGGCTATTGCCGCTGCTTATTCCCTGTACGGCGGACTTTCTGCGGTAGCCTGGACTGATGTGATACAGGTTGGATTGCTTGTTTTAGGAGGCTGCGTGGTTACTTTTGCGGGACTCTATAACCTGACACCGGAAGGAGGACTTTTAAATGGCATGACACATCTTTATGAGGTGGCCGGAGACAAGTTCGACATGATTCTGGACCAGTCAAACCCTGAATTTAGTAACCTCCCGGGCATTGCCGTATTAATCGGTGGGATGTGGGTAGCTAACTTGTACTACTGGGGATTCAATCAGTATATCATCCAGCGTACGTTGGCCGCCAAATCATTGAAGGAGTCACAAAAGGGAATTATATTTGCCGGCTTTTTAAAATTGATCATACCCTTGATTGTAGTTATCCCGGGAATCATCGTATACGTATTGTTTACTCAGCCGGAGGGGACTACGCAAATTTCTGGGGTCGTGGATGTATTTACAAAACCGGATGGAAGTATTCAGTATGATAATGCTTATCCATGGTTGATGAAAGTATTCCTGTCACCGGGATTTTTAGGATTAGTGGTTGCAGCCCTTGCCGCTGCTATTGTTTCGTCCATGGCTTCGATGTTGAATTCGGTAGCTACGATATTCACAATGGATATTTATATCCCGTATTTTAACAAAGATGCCACTGATAAACAGACGGTTAATATGGGGCGAATATCCGCTTCTATAGCACTTATAACAGCTATTATAGTAGCACCACAGCTCGATAATGTACCCCAGGTATTTCAGTATATCCAAGAATATACCGGGATGGTAAGTCCTGGGATATTGGCCGTATTTTTAATGGGATTATTTTGGAAGAAGACAACTTCCAAGGGGGCGATATACGGGGTGCTTTCATCCATTGTGATTGCCGTATTTTTGAAAACGCCTGCTGTACAGCTTCCGTTTTTGGATCAGATGTTGTATACGCTCATTATCACCATTGTCATTATCATGGGCGTAAGCTTGACAACGAATCCGCATGATGAGGATCCCAAGGCGATTCACACAACATCTGAAATGTTTAAAACCAGCCCGGCTTTTAACATCGGGGCATATATTATTCTGGTAATTGTGGCAGTGCTCTACGCCGTATTTTGGTAACAATAAGAATTTTTAAGTATTGATTGATGAAGAAGGTTATTCAAAAAATAGAAGAAGAATTTGTAGGTCGATTTGGCGACGAATATAAGCTGATACAGTCACCGGGTCGTGTAAACCTGATTGGTGAACATACCGACTATAACGATGGATTTGTTCTTCCTGCGGCAGTTGAGAAAAGTATTGTATTGGCTATACATCCAAATGGGACGAATGTCTGTCATTTTTATGCGGCGGATATGGAAGAATCGTATGAAACTGACATTTCCGGTGATATTCGGAAAAGTGACATGGGATGGCCGAACTATCTGTTGGGTGTGGTCGATGAGCTCCGTAAGCACGGCTATGAGGTTGGGGGTTTTGATTGCGTCTTTGGAGGGAATGTACCTATTGGGGCAGGGATGTCGTCGTCAGCAGCGTTGGAAGGGGGCGTGCTCTTTGGATTGGCCGAGCTTAACGGATGGGATATACCACCCGTAGAAATGGCGAAGATCGCCCAGAAGGCAGAAAACGAGTTTGTGGGTGTGCAGTGTGGCATCATGGATCAGTTCGCAAGTTTAAATGGCAAGGAGGGATACGCCCTGAAGTTGGATTGTCGCAGCCTTGATTATGAGTATTTCCCTTTTAACCGAGATGACATCCAGATAGTTTTGTGTGATACACAAGTGCGTCGCGAGCTGGCTTCATCAGAGTATAATGTTCGGCGACAGCAATGTGAGCAAGGGGTAGAAATATTGCAACAGTGGGATCCCGAAATCGAGAGTCTTCGTGATGTGGAACTATCATTGTTGTTTCAGCATGAGGATGATATAGATCCAACAATCTTCAAGCGGTGTAAATATGTGGTGGAAGAAAATAAACGGGTCATCCAAGCCTGCAATGACTTACGCCAGGGGGCCATGGATTCCTTTGGGCAGCGCATGTATCAGTCGCATGCCGGACTTCGCCATGAATATGAGGTCAGCTGCGAAGAGCTTGACGTGTTAGTTGATATTGCTCGTGATCTACAAGGAGTATTCGGTGCCCGTATGATGGGCGGGGGCTTTGGTGGTTGTACTATCAATTTAGTTCGAGAAGCTTATGTGGATTCTTTTGAAACACAGATCCAAGAAAAATACCAGCAGAAGATGGATAAACAGATAAAAATTTACCGAACGAAGGTATCATCCGGTACACACTTGATATCCGATCAGAAGGTAACTTCGTCTTAATGAATAATACAAAAGTAAAAATATGTCACTTGACCTTAATAACCATTCTCATCGTCGCTGGAATCCTTTAACTGGTGAGTGGGTGCAGGTGTCGCCGCACCGGGCCAAACGTCCGTGGCAGGGACAAGAGGAGGAAACACCGGGCGAGCAAAAGCCCCAATATGATCCTGAATGTTATTTGTGTCCCGATAACGATCGTGCGGGGGACGCCAGTAATCCTGAATACGATTCTACGTTTGTATTTACCAATGATTTTAGTGCGTTGAAACCCGATGTGCCATCTGACGAGGTTAACACAGACGACCTGTTGGTGGCGAAGGGAGAAAAGGGCATTTGTCGCGTTATCTGCTTTTCGCCACGTCACGATTTGACGTTGCCTGAGATGGAGCTCAAACAAATTCGTGATGTGGTGGATTTGTGGACAACAGAATATAAAGAGCTTGGAGATAGGGACTATATTAATTACGTGCAGATTTTTGAGAACAAGGGCGAAATCATGGGATGCAGTAACCCACATCCCCATGGACAAATATGGGCGCAGGATACCATTCCCGATGAACCTGCCAAGGAACTGACCCAACAAAGGGAGTATTACAAAAAGCACGGGAATACGTTGCTTTCTGACTATCTGGAATTGGAGTTAGAACGGGATGAGCGAGTGGTGGTATCCAACGAGCATTTTGTGGTTGTAGTGCCGTACTGGGCTTTCTGGCCATTTGAGACGTTATTAATTAGTCGCCGGCCGTTTGGACGTTTTACCGATATGACTGAAGCAGAGAAAGAGGGTTTGGCTGATATTGTGAAGCAGATTACGGTTAAGTTTGATAATATTTTTGAAGTTTCCTTTCCGTATTCAGCAGGATTCCATCCCGCCCCAACCGATGGAAAAGAGCACCCGGAATGGCATTTCCATATGCACTTTTATCCGCCACTGCTGCGGTCTGCAACGGTCAAAAAGTTTCGGGTAGGGTATGAAATGCTCGGAACTCCTCAGCGCGATATAACGCCCGAGGCAAGTGCAGAGCTCATTAAAGACTTATCGGATATCCATTATAAAAAACAGTGATGGGGACACTTCACCTGTACTTTTAGAGGGCGGAGCTAAACTGGCCCTTCTTGTTATAAATCGTAAAAAGTGTTCATAAATGAGCTTTTCCTATCCAAAGGATATTATTTTTAATTTATTAGTTGATCATGTCAACTAATAATTGTTATATTTGCGAATCTTATTTTTGAATAGATTATAGTTATGGGTTTACAGCAAAAATTGTACTGCAAAACAACCGGATGCCGAATGGCATATGTGGTCAAAGAGATCATCCGGAGCATAAAGAAGCGTTTTGAAGAGGAAGGAATTAATTTAACCATAGAACAGTTTTTTATCCTTAATATTTTGGATAATGAAGATGGACTTATTCTCCAGGAATTGGCTGAAATTGTGGACAGAGATAAATCAGCAGTGCTTCGTCATATTGACGGGTTAGAGAAAAATCATTTTGTAACACGGGTAAAAGATGATGAGGACAAACGAAGAAAGTTGTTACTAATCACTAAGCCGGGAATAAAAGTATTGGAAAAAGCTCGTGCCGTAGATCAGCAACTTGACAAGGAGATAACCGAAAAGATTGAAAACATCGAAACCAAAGAGTTTGAAGAAGCGTTGGCTAATATGTATAAGTTTTTAAGTGATCAATAGTTGACGTCATCAATTAAAGTTTTAGTAAATAATTAATTAGAATAAGCAAAAGTGACATGAGCAAGTCGTATAGTTCGGGAATATCTTATTTGTTTACCATATCCATAATACCTCTGTTAATTTTATCTTGCGGAGATGCAAATCAACAACGAGGACAGCAACAGGCGCAGCAATTTCCTGTTCTTGATCTTCAGCCTCGCAGTATTGAATTGACAAGCACATATCCGGCTACTTTGGAAGGAAAACAAACAGTGGAAATTCGTCCCCGGGTACCGGGATATATTGTAGAAATGCATATTGATGAAGGCGATTGGGTATCAAAAGATCAAGTACTCTTTACATTAAATAACGAGGAATATAAACAGGAGGTACGGTCGGCAAAGGCTGACATAAAGGCTGCAAAAGCCAGAGTTAGTACAGCCGAGGATGAAGTGGAGCGTCTGCAAAGTCTTGTAGACAAAGAGATCGTCAGTAAGTATCAGCTTCAATCAGCAAAAAATGAATTAGAGTCCAATCAGGCGGCATTGGCTCAGGCTGAATCCCGACTAAAAAACGCTCAGGTGAATCTGGGATATACTAAAGTAAAAAGTCCTGTTAACGGAATTATTGGAACTATTCCATATCGTATTGGAAGTTTGGTTAATAGCTCTATTGCTCAGCCAATGACGATTGTTTCTGATATCTCTGAGGTGTATGCGTATTTTTCTATGAGTGAGCGTGAGCTGTTGGAGATGGCGCAGACTGTATCCAGCAACAAAGGAAATAAAACAATACAGCAACGTGTGGCAGAAATGCCCGAAGTGAATTTGTTGCTTGCCGATAATACGAAGTACGAGCATAAGGGTAAGCTTAAATTGGCCAGTGGCTTAATCGACCGGGAAACCGGATCTGCTTCTTTTCGTGCTACGTTCCCAAACCCACAGGAAATTCTGCGAAGCGGTGGGTCGGGAAATGTGCAGATACCTTTTGATCAGGATGCAGCTATTGTTATTCCTAAAAGAGCCACTTACGAAATTCAGAATAAACGTTTTGCATACGTTGTTACGGATAGCAATACGGTTGAAAGTAGGGAAGTTTCCTTATTGCCTGTCGATACCAAACAGTTATTTGTTGTTAATGAAGGGCTGTCAGAGGGGGATCGTATTATTAGCTCTGGAATTGGTCAGCTGGATGACGGCACAAAAATTCAGCCAAAACCAGTTGATGCTGATAGTTTATTTCAGTCTCTGTCGAACACTGAATAATACCCTGTCAAATTAAAGATTTTGTAAGTTTAGAATTCTGATTCAATGATTAAACGATTTATACAGCGACCGGTATTATCTACGGTTATCTCAATTATTCTAGTTATTCTTGGATACCTTGGTTATAACGCACTGCCTGTTTCACTTTATCCAGAGATTGCTCCGCCAACTATTCAGGTATCAGCGACCTATCCGGGTGCAAATGCCGAAACAGTGCTAAATAGTGTTGTTGCCCCGCTCGAGGAACAGATCAACGGGGTGGAGGGTATGACTTATATGAGCTCTACGGCCAGCAATAACGGACGTGCTCAAATTCAGGTTTATTTTGAGTTGGGTACCGATCCGGATATCGCTGCGGTAAATGTGCAGAACAGAGTTTCTCAGGCTTCCAATCTGCTGCCACAAGAGGTTACACAGACCGGCGTTACCACGCAGAAAGAGCAGACGAGCCGTCTATTGATCTTTACAATGTATAGTCCCAATGGTACTCATGACGGCACGTTTTTGGAAAATTTTGCCCGTATTAATCTGATTCCGCGCCTGCAACGAGTAAATGGAGTGGGAACTGCCGATGCGTTTGGTGCTAATACCTATTCGATGCGAATATGGATGAAACCGGATAAAATGGCATCCTATAATTTGGTGCCTTCGGATGTCATAGCTGCCTTGAATGATCAGAGTTTTGTAGCGGCTCCCGGTACCATCGGAGAAAATAGCGGACAGGCTTTTCAGTATACTATGAAGTACAAGGGACGTCTTTCAACGGCGCCGGAGTACAGGGATATTATTATCCGCGAGGGTTCTGAAAACGGGGAGATGCTTCGCCTCAAGGATGTTGCCGAGGTGGAGTTGGGGTCCCAAACCTACAGTGTCCACAGTACTGCCAACGGTGGACCCAGTGTGGGGATGTTTGTGTCTAAAACAGCGGGCGCCAATGCCCAGGAAGTGGTCGAAAATGTGAAAGCCGAAATTGAAGCCGCATCAGAAAATTTCCCTGACGATATCGAATATACTACCGTTTTTGATGCGAACAGCTTTTTGACCGCATCTATCAATAAGCTATTTGTGACCTTTTTAGAGGCGTTTGTCCTTGTATTTATTGTGGTATTTGTGTTTTTACAGGATTGGCGATCAACCTTAATTCCTGCCATTGCTGTACCGGTGTCCATTATCGGCACCTTTTTCTTCCTGAACATATTTGGATATAGCGTCAATTTATTAACGCTCTTTGCGTTGGTACTTGCAATTGGAATTGTAGTGGATGATGCCATCATTGTGGTAGAAATTATTCACGCCAAGCTGGAGGAGGGGGCCGAGTCGGGGATGGAGGCTGCTATTGAGGGAATGGATGAAATTGCAGGCGCCATCATTTCCATTACATTGGTAATGGCAGCAATATTTGTTCCCGTAACGTTTATAACGGGGTCTACGGGGGTATTCTTTCAGCAGTTCGGTATTACCCTGGCGACGGCTATTATCATATCTGCGGTTAACGCGTTGACACTGAGTCCGGCATTATGTGCTTTGGTACTTAAACCTGAACAAAAACAGATCGGTGAAAAGAAGTCATTTGTTGATCGTTTTGCCATCGCTTTTAATGCGGTTTTTGAAGTAGGAAAGTATCGTTACCGGAAGGTATTGGGCTTTTTTACGCGCAATGCCTGGGCAGCAGTAGCAGTGGTTATGGTCGCTATCGGAATTTTTGGCTTTTTGTTTCAGACTACGCCAACTGGTTTTGTGCCCGATGAAGACCAAGGAACATTCTTTGCAAATGTAAGTCTGCCGCCCTCGGCTTCGCTGGAACGGACCAAAGACGTGATGGCTGAGATCGATCAGATCATGGCGGATACTGAAGTTATCGATTCACGTCTTGCTATATCAGGATTCGGACTTCTTAGTGGATCCGGAAGTCAGTATGGATTTATTGTTGGCAAGCTCAAGCATTGGGATGATCGAGAAATCGATGTTAACGCGGCCATCAACTTGTTAAGAGAAAAAACGTCTGGTTTAAATGAGGCTAATATATCCTTTTTTGCACCGCCGGTTATATCGGGGTTTGGAAACACCAGCGGTTTTACGGTAAATATTCAGGATCGAGCAAGTGGTTCGCTTGAACAATTGGACCAAGTAAGTAAAAGAGTTCAACAGAAATTGTTTCAACGTCCTGAGATACAATATGCATCATCATATTTTCAGACCGATTATCCGCAGTATATGGTAAATGTTGATGTGCCCAAGGCTCAGCGGGCGGGTTTTTCGGTTCAGTCAATCATGAATGTGATGCAGTCGTATTATGGTGGATTGTACGTCTCCAATTTTACTCGTTTTGGGAAGCTGTATCGCGTGTATGTACAGGCAGATGCCGAAGCTCGGGGCTCGAAAGAAAGTTTACAGCAGATTTCAGTACGCAATCAAAATGGCCAGATGGCACCATTGAGCTCGTTTGTAGATCTTGAACGCGTATATGGGCCACAAAATATATCGCGATTTAATCTCTTTAATGCTGTGGAGGTGACGGGTGCCACCAATCCGGGGTACAGTTCCGGTGACGCTATTCAGGCTATTGAGGAAATTTTTGAAGAAGAAATATCTGGTGACTATTCCTATGCCTATTCCGGACTGACGAGAGAAGAAAGTCAGTCCAGCGGGCAAGAAATTGTGATTTTTGCGCTTTGCCTTCTCTTTGTCTACTTCTTCCTGAGCGCCCAATATGAAAGTTATTTAGTGCCTTGGGCAGTAATTTTACCGCTTCCTATTGGACTGATGGGATCATTCATTTTTGCCAACATCTTTGGGGTAGCCAATAATATCTACCTGCAAATTTCGGCTATTATGTTGATGGGACTCTTGGCTAAGAACGCCATTCTGGTGGTCGAGTTTGGACTTCAACGTCGCCGAGAAGAGGGTATGAGTATTGTAAAGGCCGCTATTGACGGGGCCGAAGCCCGACTTCGTCCAATCCTGATGACCTCTTTTGCCTTTATTGCCGGGTTGCTTCCATTAGCACTGGCAACCGGTATTAATGCTAATGCGAATCAGTCTATTGGTATCGGTACGGCAGGTGGGATGTTTATTGGAACCTTTGTTGGATTGCTGGTTATACCGGTACTCTTCATCATCTTTCAAAAGCTTCAGGAAAAGATTTCAGGTCCGCCCGAAGTTGTTAAAAAACGAAGAGAAAAAATTCTAAATCCGTGATCAACGAAACTACAAATTATTTAACTGACTCTATGTTTTTTCGTCATTATTCTACATTGATAGCGGTGCTGGTTATTACGGTTTCATTGTCGTCATGTATTGCTACAAAATCGTATGAGCAGCCGGAAATGCAGTCCGAAAACTTGTATCCCTTTGAGCAGGTAGAGATGGATAGCACTACGCTGGCCGATATGCCGTGGCAAGAGGTATTCAATGATCCGCAATTGCGAGATCTTATTCAGGAAGCCCTACAAAATAATCTTCAGCTTCGGAGTGCCATCGAACAAATTCGTATTGCAGAAGCTGACTTTTATCAGGGGCGAATGAGCATGTTGCCGACATTGTCTTTGGGGGCAAATGCCTCCTATAATGAGCAATCCGATAACGCCAACAGTTTTGGTGGTATCACAGGGGGATCAATACCAGCCAATGAGCGGTACTCGGTTTCCATGAGTTCCAGCTGGGAGCTTGATGTCTGGGGAAAACTGACAAGTGCCAAGCAGGCAAGTTTTGCCGCTTTGCTACAGGCAGAAGCAACGCGACGTGCTGTGCAAACACGCCTAATTGCTCAGGTGGCAAATTCATATTACCGATTATTAGCCTTAGATAAACAGCTTGAAATTACTAAAGAAACGGTTGAGAATCGTCGGCAGGATGTTGAAGCTATTCGAAGTTTGAAAGAAAGCGGATTGGTAACGGGGGTATCGCTTCAGCAAAGTATCGCCAATAGATATGCAGCTGAGGTTACTATTCCTGAATTACGTCAGCGAATAACGGAACAGGAACACGCTCTTAGTATATTATTAGGTCGTTCGCCCGGAGATATTCAACGTAACAGCTTGGAGGATCAATCGCCCATCGATTCACTTGCGACCGGAGTTCCGGCGCAGTTGCTGCGAAATCGGCCGGACATTATTGCTGCTGAGCATTCATTCCGGTCTGCTTTTGAACTGACCAACAATGCCAGGGCACAATTTTACCCTTCGTTTCGCCTTACGGCGGAAGGCGGCTATCAAAGTCTGCAAACGGACGATCTCTTCCAGCCGGGTTCAGTATTCTATAACCTGATTGCCGGTATTACACAGCCCATTTTTAACAGAGGACAAAACAAAGCTCAGTTAAAGCGAAGCAAAGCCCGTCAAGAACAGTCAAAATTAGAACTTCGCAGCACAATCATCAGTGCCAGCAGTGAAGTCTCAAATGCGTTGAGTTCGTTTAACAATGCCGAAGAGAAAAGAGAGCTGAGTAGAAAACAACTGAAAGCTTTACAAAATGCTGTTGAATACTCTCGAGAACTCTTGCAATACGGCGAAGCCAATTACACCGAGGTATTAACTGCCCAGCAGAATTATTTGTCAGCCCAATTATCTAATATCAATAATAAACTACAGCAATTAACAGCTGGAGTAGATCTTTACCGTGCCTTGGGAGGCGGGTGGAATAAATCTGTTGTTCAACAAAGCGAATTAAATTAGCACTATAGTATTTTTTACCTCATAACCTAAAGCTCGGTAGCCTAACCATCTATCGGGTATCCCTAACGAGAGTCGCACTGTGAAAGGTGCGGCTTTCTTTTTTGCAGATAGTGCAATGAAGGAAATATTTTGCTATTCACCTAATAGTTCTTCGGGTTGCCACGGGTTATTACGGTTTTGATAAGTTTTGGATATTTCGATCACATCATCTTGGGTGATATGCGGATGATCGCCATCACTGCTATCTCGTAGGTAGTTAATTATAGCCGCAATTTCTGCCATGCTGAGTCGGGCCTTAAAAGGAGGCATTGTTCCATTATAGATTTTACCGCTGACTTGAATTTCGCCACTCACGCCATCCCTGACGATTCGGACAGGGACTGACTTTTCACCGGTTATCCATTTTGAATTAACAAGGGGCGGGAAGACCTTACCGATTCCTTTAGCGTCGGTACCATGACAGGATGCACAGTATTGAGTATAGAGGTTAGCTCCATTTAAGAAGGCAGGATCTGCATTTTCATTGACAGGCTCCTTCGAAGATTCATCGTTGCTTGGAACCATCTTCTTCATCTTACCGTATCCTTCGCCCATTTTGCGATGTTGTCGCGCTCTTTTAGGATGACTCATCTGCTCATGTCGGCGTGCCATTTGGTTATGCATACTCTGCATTTGCCCGTACCATTCTCGACTCATTCTATTTTGGATCTGTCTGCGCATTTGACGGCGCTTTCGCATTTGCTTGTTATCCTGCTGCATTCCCATGCCTTTATTATCATGGCCAGACATCATGTGTCGATGATTCATAGACATCTGCTTATGCATCTCTTGCATTTGCAAATAGAGTATTTTTATATCATCAGACATCGAAGCGGAATCTTTTTTGAATTGTTGAAGGGCCGCTCTATGTGATTCTTGTAATGAATTAAAGGTTGATTGCATTCTTCTTTGCTCCGATTTGCTCATCTGTGAAGAATCACCCATCTGACATCCTGATAATAAACTCATTGTTATGAAAATAACTCCAAAAAATATCGTTGGTGATTTCTTAAGCATGGAACCAATAGATTTTTAAATATTTATTTGTAATAAAACAAAATACAGAGGTCAGTGCGAGTTATTTTTTTCTATTTATCGAGAAAATTGATCTCATATTAATGGTGAAAGAAGGTTGTCATCAAAGCTAAAAGATACGTATATTTAGCGCTCTTGAATTAATGTAATGCCCATTAATTTTGGGTGCTTAGCTCAGTTGGTTTAGAGCGCTACCCCGACACGGTAGAGGTCACTGGTTCGAATCCAGTAGCACCCACATACAGCTAAAGCCTGTTGCCCAATAGGGTATGACAGGCTTTTTCATTTTGACGGATAAACGGTAGCAGAAAATGGCTCAACGCAGAGAAGCACGGGAAGCAGTTTTACAAGCCCTATATGCCAATGAGATTGGCAAAGGAAAATGGGAGGATATCATTAAATTGGTGATTAAACCGAGACTATCTAATGATACTGAGATCTTTAAATTCGCAGAACGATTATTTCTCAAGATTGTAAATAATCAAGATGAGATAGACGAAATAATTCAACAGCACCTCAATAACTGGCGATTAGGTCGTCTCAATGCAATCGATCGTTTGCTACTTCGTATAGCTATTGCCGAGTTTTTATATTACGAGCAGATTCCCACCAAAGTATCGATTAACGAGGCTATTGAAGTTGCCAAAAAATATTCAACAAAGAAATCAGGTAACTTTATTAATGGTATTTTAGATTCTGCGCTTGAACAGCTCAATGAGGATGGCCGTATTAATAAAAAGGGTCGTGGCCTTATTGAATCGTCCCTTAATTCATAAGGATATTCTATTGTGAGTGAGCAGAAATATATAGCGATTGGTGATATTCATGGCTGCTTCCATTCCATGAAAGCACTTTTGGAAAAGTTAGAACCGTACTATGATCGTCAGTTTGTTTTCGTTGGAGATTATATAGATCGAGGGCCAGGCTCTAAACAGGTCGTAGATTACCTTTTGGATTTTAAAGACAAGGTCGACTGTGTTTTTTTGCGGGGCAACCATGAACAGATGTTGTTAGATGCCTTCCAAAAAGATCAAAAGAATATGTGGTTTATGAATGGAGGCAGGGCAACAATAGCATCTTATGAGTCGAAGGATGGGGATATGGAACTGCCAGATAAACATAGAGAATTCTATGAGAATACACGTCTATATTATGATACAGAAAATTATTTCTTTGTCCATGCCGGACTATCGCCTGCCAAGACGATCGCCGATAGTATAAAAGATGAAAATGAGATACAAGAATTTTTGTGGGAACGCTCTCATCTAAATGCATTTGAAACCCCGTGGGAAAAAACGGTTGTGTTTGGACATACGCCCCAACCCAAACCTATTCAGAAAAAGAATATGATAGGAATAGATACCGGGTGTGTTTATGATCGAGTGGGATACGGGAAATTAACAGCTGTACTGTTGCCCGAAGAAGAATTTTTGCAGCAAAAAGCAATTGACTGACTTTATTAAATAATTAATTGATTAATATTTTTAATTACTTGTAATACATGAGTTTACGATGTGGAATTGTAGGACTTCCTAATGTAGGAAAGTCCACTTTGTTTAACGCGTTAAGTGATGCCGGTGCCGATGCGGCTAATTTCCCTTTTTGTACTATTGATCCCAACATCGGTGTAGTACCTGTCCCTGATGAACGACTGGATACGTTGTATGATATTGTGGGATCAGAAGAAAAAATACCGACCAGCGTCGAATTTGTTGATATCGCCGGATTAGTAAAAGGGGCATCAGAAGGCAAGGGGAAGGGAAATGCTTTTCTATCTCATATACGTGAAGTGGACTTGATCGTGCATGTGGTGCGCTGTTTTGATGATGAAAACGTAGTGCATGTGGAAGGAGATGTAAATCCCAAACGTGATGTTCATATCATTGAAGATGAGCTTATCCTGAAAGACCTTGAAACCGTTGAAAAACGATATGAGAAGCTCAAAAAAGAAGCTAAAAGCGGCGAAAAGGAGACACTTCAAAAGCTGGAAGTTGTGGAACGTTTAAAGGAGCATCTTGAACTGGGAAATGCTGCCCGGGCTTTCGATGTCGACGAAGAAGAGCGGAAGGCATATCGGGAGTTGTTTCTGCTTTCTGATAAACCGGTACTATATGCTTGCAATGTCTCAGAAGAAGATCTTGATGACGGTAATGAGTGGGTAGATGAAGTTAAGGAGATTGCCTCCCGTTTTGATGATGAGGTTGTTACTTTTTGTGCAAAAATAGAGGAGGAAATTGCCGAACTTAATCAAGAGGAGCGACAAATGTTTTTGGAAGAGCTCGGGGTAGAGAGTGCAGGATTAGAACGCTTAGTTCGTGCAGCTTATAAAGAATTGGGGCTTATCACTTACTTCACAACAGGACCGAAAGAAACACGAGCATGGACCGTGCGAAAAGGAGCGAAGGCACCCGAAGCAGCAGGCGTAATTCACAGCGATTTTGAACGTGGTTTTATCCGTGCTGAAACGGTTAGCTACGAGACCTATAAAGAGCTTGGTTCAGAAAAGGCCGTCAAAAATGCCGGTGAAATGCGCCAGGAGGGAAAAGATTATATCGTCCAGGATGGAGATGTAATGCTTTTCCGCTTTAATGTATAACTAATATAGGGGCATTTACGCACTTATATAGGCCATGCAATTGTTTCCCATAAGTTATTAGACCAGTAACCGGTAGAAAGATCAGTACTATTTGATGATATCGTAGAACTTGGGGGCGCTCTGACCTGCTTTTATTAAGAAGAGATTTAACTGAATCAATTCTTGGCTCTATTATTGTGTGAATCCTTTTTAGTACTTGAAGTTTGAAGCTGTTTTATTTTAAAGTTTACGGTATCAGCGGGAACATCCGAAGGTTCTATTCTATCGTGGACAACCCATGCGTCGGGATACCGTTTTTTTATCAGCCGGGAAAACTTGTTGGCGTGCTCTCTGATTTGAAAATCTCCTACGTGTACTTTGAAGTGCGGCTGTCGAAATGATACATAGGCATCTGCTTTATAATTGGCAATGGTCGAATCGGCCCACATTCGGAATGAATTAGCTACTGAATCAGCCTGTTCGACATTGCGGGTTGAAAGTATTTGCACTCGGTATCCATCATAGGGATTTCGATTGATCTGCTCTCCGACTGAATCAGCTTTAAGATAAATTTCGGGGATATCTTGTTTTTGGGATAAATACACATCACTCAAGCTGCTCCGGGTTTCATCAAGAACAGCCATAAACTCAGTCAATGGCTTATCACTGTCGGTTACAGTGGGATCTTCTTGGTCTTTTGATGTTTGATCTGTTGTTTTACAACCGATGACTCCTATCAACAGCAGTCCGAGAATTGTGAGAGAAATGTGACGAAAAGAATTGTTCATAGGGTTAAAGTCCAACAGGATGCCAGGTTGTCTTTGTTTCTTGGAAATCAGTGATGTAATAGGGGGATTGAGCCTCTTCTGACTCCCAATCCTCTACGGGCTTACGTCGTACCCGCTTTAGGTTTAAAGTGGCATTCTCATCAATTTGTTTCCGTTGTTCCTGAACAATATTCGGATCGGTATAAAAGAATGCATTTACATCTTTATGTGTGGTCATGTGTTCTAAAAGCTCATCTCTAAACCCGGTCAAGATATTAACGACTCCGCCGGGAACGTCCGAAGAATTTAGTACTTCAGCAAAACTGATAGCGCTTAACGGATACTTCTCAGATGCGAGGATCACACAGGTGTTGCCCCCGACAATAACTGGAGCCATTACCGAAACCAATCCTAATAGCGGACGTTCTTCCGGCGCCCAAACATTAACAACACCCATCGGTTCGGGCATTGAAAAGTTGAAGTGAGAGCTTGAAACTGGGTTTATAGTTCCAAATACCTGCTGATACTTATCCGACCAGCCGGCATAATAGATCAGACGATCGATAGAGGCTTCTACTTCGGCCTTTGCCTTTTTTGTTTTATAGCCAATTGTTTCCAGCTCTTCAATAAATTGAGCTTTACGCGTTTCGAGCATCTCGGCGATGCGATACAAAATCTGGCCGCGGTTATAAGCGCTGCGCCCATTCCAGCCTTTCTGTGCATTACGAGCTGCAACAACAGCATCTCTAAGATCTTTTCGCGAACATTGACAAGCATTGGCTAAAATATTGTCATTACCATCGTATACCTTGTAATAACGACCAGATTCTGTCCGTGGAAAATTTCCACCGGCATATGTTTTATAGGTTTTCAAAACTTCAATTCTGTCTGACATAGTATTCTATTTTAAAATCATTGTGGTTTTCGAGCATTACCGAAAATAAATTATCTACTGCAGGTTTACATAAGGATACAACCCTTGTAGTCCCCCTTCACGACCCTCGCCGCTTTCTTTGTAGCCGCCAAAGGGTGAGGTCGGATCAAATTTATTATAGGTATTTGACCAAACCACCCCATTTCGAATCTCACTGCCGGTTTTAAATATCTTGGATCCTTTGTCTGTCCAAACGCCGCCGGCCAGCCCATAGGGGGTATTGTTGGCTTTCTCAATTCCCTCTTCGGCTGTACGGAATGTTTGGACGGTTAATACCGGCCCAAAAATTTCTTCCTGTACAATTCGATTCGACTGCCCCACATTAGTAAACAAGGTAGGCCGACAGAAATAGCCTGTCTCAGGAATTTTACAAGAACTTTGATACATTTCGGCCCCTTCATTTACGCCAATTTCGAGATACTCATTGATTTTGTTGTACTGCTGCTCGGAGTTAATGGCTCCGATATCGGTGTTCTTATCCAGCGGATCGCCAACAATCAGTGTTTCCATACGGTCACGCAGCTTTTGGACTACAGTATCGGCAATCCCTTCTTGTACAAACAGACGCGAACCGGCACAGCAGACATGCCCCTGATTAAAGAAAATGGCATTAACAATGCCTTCAACGGCTTGATCCAGGGGAGCGTCTTCAAAAATGATGTTAGGTCCTTTGCCACCAAGCTCAAGCGTATAGCGTTTATCTGTGCCCGCCAGTGATTTTTTGATGATCTTTCCAACTTCGGTAGATCCGGTAAATGCAATTTTATCTATGTCGTCATGATTGACAATTGCAGACCCCGTTTGTCCGGCACCCGTAACAATATTAACCACGCCATCAGGTAAGCCTGCATCCTGACATAACTCTGCAAATTTCAAGGCTGTTAGGGAAGTCGTTTCGGCCGGCTTAAGAACAACAGTATTACCCGTTGCAAGGGCAGGGGCAATTTTCCAGGCCAACATCAGCAAAGGAAAGTTCCATGGAATAATTTGTCCCGCTACGCCCAACGGTTTAGCTTTTTTCCCGGGAAAAGCGTAATCAAGCTTGTCCGCCCATCCGGCATAATAGAAAAAATGTGCCGCAGCAAGCGGTACATCGACGTCGCGCGATTCACGGATTGGCTTGCCTCCGTCCATACTTTCGAGTACGGCAAACTCACGAGCTCGCTCCTGAATAAGTCGTGCTAAACGGAAAATGTATTTACCACGTTCTTTAGGCTCCAGCGTTGACCAGCTTTTATCAAAAGCCTTACGTGCGGATTTAACTGCCTTATCAATATCCTGCTGAGTAGCTTCGCCAAAAGAAGTGAGCTTTTCTTCCGTAGCGGGATTCAAAGAATCGAAATAGCGGTCTTTTTCGGGAGCCACAAACTCACCACCGATAAACAGCTCGTACTGATCTTTATATTCCACATGATCGGCACTTTGGGGAGCATCATCATAATCCCAAAATCCGTCAAAATTCAGTTTCGTACTTGGGGAGGTAGGTTTATACGGTTTTTCTTCAACAGCTTCAGCTTGTTTTGAGTCTTCAGACATAGCGATAAGTTCTATAAAAGTTAATTAATCATATTCGAATATCAGGGGAAAGTTAGTCATTTGAAAAGTATTCAACCCCTTGGTAGACACCGGTTTGTTGTTTTACAATCTGCATCAGTAGATCATTAGTCAACGAACTGGCGCCAAAACGAAAATATTCAGGCGTTAACCAATCGGTGCCCAGCGTTTCTTTAACAAGCACCAAGTATTGAATGGCTTGTTTCGCTTTGCGAATACCGCCCGCCGGCTTCATGCCCACCATTCGACCGGTATCATAAAAGTAGTCCCGGATCGCTTCTAGCATCACTAATGTCACGGGCTGGGTGGCGGCCGGCTTAACCTTACCGGTAGATGTTTTAATAAAATCGGCACCGGCATGCATAGCCAAATCGCTTGCTTTCCGTACATTTTCGTAGGTTTGCAGTTCTCCGGTCTCCAATATTACTTTGAGATGAGCATCACCACAGGCTTCCTTGACAGCTACAATCTCATCATACACATAGCTGTAATTACCCTTCAAAAATTCTCCGCGAGATATAACCATGTCCACTTCATCGGCACCGTCTTCGACAACCTGTTGGGTCTCCTCGAGTTTGGCATCGAGGGTACTCATCCCACTGGGGAAAGCCGTGGCTACACTTGCAACATTAATGTTAGTGCCACGCAGTGCCTTTTTGGCGACCGGGACCATATTGGGATAGACGCAGACGGCGGCTACAGTAGGCAGGTCGGGAAGAGCTGCATGAGGCTCTTTGGCCTTTTGGCAGAGCTGAATAACCTTTCCGGGCGTATCCATACCTTCGAGCGTGGTAAGGTCAATCATGCTAAGAGCCAACTTTAGAGCCTGTACCTTTGATTCTTTTTTGATACTTCGGGAGTTGAGTCGTGCTACCCGTTCCTCAACACCAACTTCGTCGATGGGTACCGTTTTTGTGATTTCAGAAATCTTCAAAATAAAATTGTTCTTTGTTAATGCTGACAAGCGTCAAGTACAGCATAAAAATGTACTTTAATATCCTTTTGAAGGTAAGAATAGATTGTAATTCCCCCAAAAGATAACGATGAATTAATCGAGTTATAGACTTTCTGAAGACGCATGATTTGTAGGATTTTCCCTTATACCACGAGAGATCAGAATTTGGTATTCTGAAAGCCATAAATCTAAAAAGGGGAGGTCAGGTGAATAAAACAGAGAGTTATGAAGAGGTTATGATAAATATGTCGCCCAAGCAATGGCCGACATTTCTTATGGATAATGCTTTTGTATCCGGGAAAGAGTTAAATATTGAATTGGCAGAGACATTTGCCCGAGTGGGTACGTTGATGGACTTTAAACGGTTTGTCCGCATAGATCATATTCAATCAGATGAGAGATCAGCAGAGGTTTTTTTGATATATTGTGGAATATTGGGATACGGGGTTTACCTATCAAAATATTATGATCAAGGACTACTTGATCAGCTTCGGGAACAAGCAAATGATCCCCGAATCACTATTCGACAAGCAGTTATTAAAGCGTTGCGATATATCGGTCGTAAAGACTTTCAGCGGCTAATTAATTACGTGGATGATTGGAAAGCTGGGACTGCTTTAGAGCAGTGGACCTGTTTGGCTGCTGTATGTTCACCTGAACTTTTGAAAGATCAGGAGGATATGCTTAAGGCCTTAGAACTATTAGAGTGGATTACGGCTACCTTTGTAGAAAGCCTGAATTGGAATCATGATTATAAATTGTTGCAGGACGAGGTTGCCCGCTGCTGGGCCAAGATAGTTGCTGAAAATCCTGCAAAAGGAAAGCAGAAAATGGAGCGATGGATGAAAGAGCAGCATCCGATGGTAAAGACTATCATGAAAAATAGTTTGCTAAAAGATTCGTTACAGGCTCAGGAGAAGGAATGGGCGAATGAATGGCTGGGTAAGATTTGAACATCCAATTAAGGATAAATCCCACAGTAGTAATAGATTAAACAACTACAAATTACAGTTGTTTCTGATATTTTTGAGGTCTATACTGGAAATAGTCGACCAACTTATTGGAGGTTTAGAGAGAGTGTTTGCTTCAGAGTTTTAGGGAGATGCTTTGAAGCAGTGCGCCTGGGGAGATGGGATAACACTCATCTCCCTTTTTTATATCGTTATTTTCACTTCTTTGTCAGACAAGTATTTTTTTAGCCATGAGCTGATGATAAGCGCAACCTCTTTTTGTTTCCTGGCTTCTTCAAATAAATGAGAAGCACCGGGAATGATGGCCAGCTGTGTTTGTCTCTTTAAAAACCTTATGGCATGCCGATTAATATTTACAATTTGGAAGTCAAGCTCACCTACAATTAAAAGAGTTGGACAGGACACCCTAGCAAGCTCTTTGCGAACAAGATCTAGCCGTCCACTTACTGAAATAATGGCCTTCACCAAATGAGATGGCAATTTATTAGCAGCTTGAATAGCAACTGCTGCTCCAGTTCCACTTCCCAGGTAAGCAATACGCAGTTTTTGGTATTGTGAATGACCGTTAATCCATTGGGTAGCGTTTAGAAGCCCCTCGGTTAAAAGGCTCATATCTTTAAGGTGGTCTGGCTGTTTATCATGTACATCCAGCAGGTCAAACATGAGTGTGCCAATACCTTCGCTTTGCAAATGTTTGGCAATGATTTGTTCATGCGGACTTTCCGAAGTATTTCCCCATCCATGGGCAAATATTACCAAAGAGTGTGCCTTCACAGGTAAAACCATTGTGCCGGTAATATGAAAGCCATTAAAAGGTAACTGAAGTTTTATCTCGTACATAATACCATACTGATTATATTTTGATTGCTGTTAAATATTGAATGCGACTTAATATTAATGATGCCAAAGAGTATGTCATTCTTCTTTATAAAAGATTGAAACTATGTAAGAAATACCCTGTAGGGATTCTCTGACTTACATTGGTTTAGGAGTATTAAATTAATGTGGGGAATATCCCCGCATATTGTAAGGGAAGTTTGATTATTTTTCTTGTCTTATCTGATTGGTATAGTAGTAAAAGCTGTATTCGATTTGATATTTATTGATTTACGTTTTTATCGACGATAAGGATGGAATAGTGATTTTTGTGTAAATAAGGTGTATTATCTTTTTAAAAGGGAGAAAAAGTGATGCGGAAACAGATGATAGAAATTCCTGATCCACGCCAGATTTTGGAGCACATAAATCAGGGGATTATTAGTACGGATTTGAATGGAATTGTAACCTTCTGGAATACCGCATGCGAACAAATATTTGGCTATTCCAGTGAGGAAATGATCAATGAACCGTTAAGTAAAATATATCCCTTCGTAGCGGAACGAAGATATTATGAGGATATTCAAAAACTAAAGTCTGGAAAAGAAGTACAGGGACAATGGAAAAGTATTACTAAAGAGGGTGAGATTATTTGGATCGATGTTTATGCCAAACCACTGATGCGGGATAATGGAAAGCCCGAGGCTTTTATTGCTTCAGCACATAATATTGGAGAATTGAAGAATATTGAACAGAAACTGAAAGAAAATAAGGCTCGGGCACAGGCCATTTTAGAGACTACGGTGGATGGAATTATTACAACGGATATTGAAGGGCAGATTTTGAATTTCAATCATTCTGCTTGTCGCATGTTTGGTTACAGCGAAGAAGAAATCGTAGGTCAAAATCTGAATGTGCTTATACCGAAACCCCACAGTTCGGATGATAATTATGTGAATCGGTATTCAGAAACAGTTGAACAACGAGAGGTCGGATATCGTAGGGAAATGATGGGCCGCCGTAAAGATGGAGAAACTTTCCCTTTAGAGTTGTCAATAAGTGAAGTTGAATGGGAGGGAAGACGCTTATTTACCGCGGTAATTAATGATATTAGTGAACGACGCCGTCTTGAGCGTGAAATACTTCGAATTTCGGAGGAGGAGCGCAGAAATCTGGGACAAGATTTACATGACGGACTCGGGCAAATGTTGACAGGTATACATCTGATCAGTAAAAATTTAGCTCAGAAGTTAGAATCCAAAGGAATTCCCGGCTCTGATGAAGTACGGGAAATATCTGATTTAGTAAAAGAAGCCGATGAATATGCAAAGGCACTGGCGCATGGTATGGTCAATGTTGATTTTAAGGAGGAGGGGCTCGAAGCGGCCTTAGAACAGTTGACGCAACAGATCGAAAAGCTTTTTGACGTAAACTGTTTAGTAAATAACAAGGACAGTATAAGTCTTAGTAATAACATGCAGGGCATGCATTTATATAGAATAGCTCAGGAGTCAATTAGTAATGCTGTAAAGCATGGTAAAGCCAATAATATTACGATCGATTTAAAAAAGGAAAACGGTTCTTTGCAACTTTCAGTAAAGGATGACGGAATTGGGTTTACGGAATCTCAAAAGAAAAAGAAGAAACCGGGGATGGGCATCAATATAATGCGGTATCGTGCCAGTATTTTATCTGGACGAATTGAAATTTTCGAAACGGATAATCAAGAAACAAAAGTTGTATGCACCATTCCATTTAACATTTAAAATAATGGTGAATTTCCATGTCGACCATTTTTAAAAAACGTATCGTTTTAGTTGATGATCATCCCTTAATGCGGAAGGGGCTTGCTCTTACCCTTGATTCCGATCCGGCGTATGAGGTCATTGAGCAACTTGACCGTGGGGAAGAACTTATTCAGCGGCTTGATGAACTCAATCCCGATCTGATTGTTGTGGATGTGTCGCTTCCCGGCATGAGTGGTTTAGAATTAGTGAAGCATGTAGTATCACAAAAAGAGGATCAGAAAATGCTGGTGGTCTCACGACACGATGAATCGCTTTATGCCGAACGGGTGATAAGGGCTGGAGCAAAAGGTTATGTAATGAAGTTGGAAGCAAGTGAAGTATTGCTTAAAGCCGCTAGAAAGGTTTTAAAGGGCGGTATTTATGTAAGTGAAGAGGTGAGCGAGCGGCTACTGCTAGGGATGGCACGCGGTCAAAAAGAGGTGATGGAATCGCCTATTGAAAAGTTGAGTGATCGTGAATTAGAGGTTTTCGAATTGACCGGCAAAGGTAATACTACACGTGACATTGCTGAAAAGCTACATCTTTCTGTAAAAACGGTAGAATCGTACCGGGCCCGGATAAAAACAAAGCTTAACCTGGAGAATGCTACCGAACTAATGGTTCATGCGGTCAAATGGGTAGAAAACGAGCATTCTGGTATTTATTAAAACTTCCTTAACAGAGAATTTGAGAACCTTACTTGCCATTTATATAAAGAGACTGAATTCAGCCGAATTCATGTAGGTAAATTACCTGTTCACAAACCTCTCTTTTTCTCACAGCTTTTGCATAGAAGTTATTGCACATCTACTGCCTTTCATGTTATAAATTTAGTTTCAGTGGGATTATCCCAATAGCCAATAACATAAATAGAAGAATAGGAGCTATTATGAAACAATTAACAAGATATCAGCCCTCGACTGCCCCGGTCAGCAATCTACGAAGAGAAATGGATCGTATTTTTAATGAGCTTATCCCTTTTAGTTGGAGACTTGATGAAACTGAAACCGATATGACTGCTTGGACCCCAACTACGGATATGTTTGAAACGGATGGAGAATATATTGTTGAAGTTGAGTTGCCGGGACTTAGCAAAAAAGATATTCAGATCAACTGCCAGGATAATGTATTATCCATTGAAGGGGCACGAAAACAGGATCATAAAGAAGAACGTCCGGGATACTTGCGAAGCGAACGTTCATTTGGAGCTTTTAAACGTTCCATAATTCTACCGGCTACAATTATTGAAGATAAAGTTAAAGCTTCGTTTAAAGAGGGAGTTTTGAGAGTGACCGTCCCTAAAGCTGAAAAAAGCAAGCGTAAAACAGTACCCATTGAATAGTAACATCTTTCAAATGGATTAATTTAAGGGCTGCGCAACAAAGCGTGGCCCTTTTTATTGGTTATATAACTATATTGATATAGAAATGCGGTGGGTATTGTTGGTTAGGTATGGATACTATTTATCAAAAATCCTGATAGAGTAATTTTGAAATAGAATAGTAGTGTTAGTATCACTACTAAAAATATTAAAAATAATGGCAGTGAATAATGTATGAGGGCGCTGGAATAGAAGAGCCACGTGGTAGAACCAATCCATATTATCATTTGTCAGCTGAAGATATTTGTGAGAACCTTAATACATCTAAGCTTCAGGGATTGGATCATGTTGAAGCCAATGAAAGACTGTCATATTGGGGCCCTAATAAAATTGAAGCTGAGGAAGGCTTAACCTGGTGGCAGATTGCGTTTCATCAGTTTAAAGATCCACTTATTTATATTTTATTAGTCGCGGCCTTTGTTACGCTTATTTTACAAGATTATCTTGATTCGACCGTGATTATGGCGGTTGTACTACTCAATGCAATAATTGGATACATTCAGGAAATCAAGGCCCAAAGTGCCATTCAGGCGCTTGCTAAATTAAGCGCTCCCAGAGCTCATGTGATACGCGAGGGAAGGGAGATGGAAATTGCGAGCAGTGCCTTGGTGCCCGGTGATATTGTGTTGCTGAGTTCAGGGGGGCGTATTGCGGCCGACATGCGGCTAATATCTGCTAAAGGGTTAGAAGTAGATGAATCGGCCCTTACCGGAGAATCAGCGGTTATTCGAAAAACCAGTGATCGTTTAGAGAAGGATTCACTGTTGCCGGCGGATCAAATAAATATGGTTTTTGCGGGCACAATTGTTGCTAAAGGTCGTGCGAAGGCGGTAGTTGTTCGTACAGGAGGCGCAACAGAGCTGGGCAAAATTGCCACTACCGTTCAAAACATCGGAAGTGTAAAGACTCCTCTACAAGAAAAGGTGGACGAGCTTGGGCATTACATAGGTTACTTGATTATCGGTTTTGCGGTGCTTATTGCTGTTATTGGGATTATTAATGAGATGAGTCCCAACGAAGTATTTATTACGGTTGTGGCTATGGCAGTATCCGCTATTCCGGAAGGACTACCTGTGGTTCTTACCGTAACATTGGCTATTGGTGTAAGCAGGATGGCAAATCGGAATGCAATTATTCGATCGCTGCCCGCTGTGGAGACATTGGGCAGTACTACGGTAATCGGTTCCGATAAAACGGGAACGCTTACCCAAAACCAGATGACGGTGCGACAAATTTGGGCTGATAACCAGTTTTATATCACCAGTGAAACGGGCTATCAGCTAAGGGGAACAATACTTGATGGTGATGAGCCGATTTCAGTAAAACGAGAAAACGGCCTCTATAAAACATTGCTTGCCGGTACGCTGGCGAATGAAGTGGATGTTAGTACGCTTGAATCCGGTGAACCACAGGGCGATCCTACAGAAATTGCGCTTCATGTATCCGCTTATAAAGGTGGGTTTCCGCTGTCCGATATTCGATTATCAATGCAAGAGGTGGATATTCTTCCTTTTGAACCGGAAAGACAATTTATGGCTACTCTGAATAAAAATGAGAATGGGCAGTTTATTTTTATCAAAGGTGCTCCGGAGAAGATACTGGAGAAATGCTCACAGCAGTTGGTGGATGGGAAACTTGTACCTATTGATCGATCAAAAATACGAGCAGCAGCCAGGGAAATGGCCTCACAGGGATTGCGCGTATTGGGAATGGCGTATCAAGAGAGTAGCTCAGAAATGTTTTTTGAGGATTCGTTCAGCAATAATCAGTTCATTTTTGCCGGCCTACAGGGGATGGAAGATCCCATTCGGCCCGAAGTGAAAGAGGCGGTACAGACAGCTCATAAGGCGGGTATAAGGGTAGTGATGATTACCGGAGACCATGCAGATACGGCCGTGGCTATAGGACGCCAGCTGGGAATCGATTCGGACGAGCAGGGTGCATTAGAGGGAGTAGCCCTGGATTTGCTTTCCGATGAAGAGCTGGACCTGAAGCTGATGAATGTTAATATCTTTGCGAGGGTAACGCCCGATCATAAATTTCGCATCGTAGAACGATTAAAAGCACTCGATCATGTAGTAGCTGTTACCGGTGACGGCGTCAACGATGCTCCGGCGTTACGGGCCGCACACCTCGGTGTGGCGATGGGGAAAGGAGGGACCGATGTAGCACGCGAAGCATCTGATATGGTACTTTCTGATGATAACTTTGCTACCATTACAGCGGCTATTGAAGAGGGACGAATTGTATTTTCAAACATCCGAAAAGTGACTTTTTTCCTGCTCTCAACGGCTGTTGGCGAATTAATCGTCATTTTTATTGCCATTTTGATGAACTGGCCGTTGCCTTTCATTGCCGTGCAGATCCTTTGGATAAATCTGGTAACCAATGGGTTACAGGATATTGCGCTGGCCTTTGAGCCGGGTGAACCGGGAATCCTGAAACGAAAGCCACGAGTTTCGGGAGAAGGTATTTTAACCGGCAGGTTGATTGAGCGACTCGGTGGTGTAGGAATTGTCTTGGCTGCAGGCACGCTGTACATGTTTTGGCAGACGATGGAACAGACCAATGATTTGGATATGGCTCGAACAGTAGCAATGACCCAGATGGTTGTTTTCCAGTTTTTCCACGTTCTCAATTGCCGATCATTGGATCGAAGCCTCTTCAAGATCAATTTTTTCTCAAACAAATTTTTATTTGCCAGCCTGTTAATGGCATTATTAGCGCATATTTCGCTGCTTTACGTAGATTTTATGCAGACTATTTTTAGAACGGTTCCTCTTACAATCGATCAATGGATTATGATATTTGGGGTCGGTTCTCTGGTGATACTGGGCGGTGAGATCGACAAAATAGTTAACCACTGGCGCAAGCAGTTTATTGGCTGATCCTCAACTTCTTGTAATGGTAAAACTGACAATGAAGTGGGGTAATACCTGTATTAAGTCATTGCCTTTTTTTATACATATCTATAGATAAAGCAACTTGTTAAACAGAGAGGGTCGTTATGAAATCAAAAAAAATTAGTAAGCGTCAGTGGCAAAAGTATTTCGATACCTTTTCATTAAAATACTTGAAAGATGAACAGCCGGAATACATTGAAATACAGGTACTTTCGGAGGGTATGGGAGCACAGCATGAGATAAGTTGGACGCCTCTCAAAGGGATCACTTATGATTCCAAAAGTGATATCCTGGAGATACAGATCGAGAAGTTGGATCACCTTATATCACATCCGGAGGAAATATACGTAAATGAAGAAGACAATGGTTGGCTAACTGGGATGATGGTGGTTCGTCGAGATGGTGAGAAAAGTATCATCGACATCCGATAAACAGAAATATCAAAAAGGACAGAAACATAAAAAAGTACGGCTAATAATACACGTATTTTGTTTTGGATTGTCCGGATTAATATTCCCCGGTTATGGCTATAGAAACACAAGTCCACTTTAATAAACAATATCTTGAAGAGGAGATACGAAAACTCGCTAAGTTGCAGCAGTTTACCCTTGATGCCAAGCCGATGCAATCTATTGATGAAATACTTGTCTCGGCCAAAAAAACTCTCACAGAAACATATACGGTATTGGCACGGGCCGCCAAGCTCAATCGTGAGTTGAGTTCGGCCGGGGAATGGCTTATTGATAATTTCTACATAATACAAGAACAGATTGTACAGCTGCAGGCTGATCTGCCTAAGTCGTATTACGAAAAATTACCTCGGCTAACTCAGGGGGAGTTTAAAGGGTATCCGAGAACCTACGAGATTATCCAGCTGCTGGCATCGATAAGTGATAACACTATTGACCGGGAAAATACGACCATTGCCATTCGGGCTTATCAGGAAGTAGATATTTTGAATTTGGCAGAGATGTGGTCGGTGCCGCTCATGAATCGATTGGCTCTTATTGTTCGGTTGGCCGATAGAAGTAAAAAACTTCTCAGAGATCGAAAGATTCAGGAAGATATCGATGCACTGTTAAATGATAAAATATCGGGCAATATGGATGAGCCCGGATTTCTGCTTCGAAAACTCTCCGAAATCGTTGATCAGCAGCAAGATTCCAAACGCTATTTGGTAATATTGGCCCAGCGCCTGCAGTCGCGTGGAATGTTCACTGAAAATGAACGCCGCTGGTTCGATTACAAACTATCGCGTTGGGAAACCAACCTGGAGGAGCAGCTTCGGAGCCGAATCCAACAAACATCGCGACTGCATCTCAGTATCCAAAATGCCATATCGTCGCTGAGAAAAGTCTCAGAAACCGACTGGGCGATTTTTGTAGAAAGTTGCTCGGTCGTAGAACGAATTCTGCGGTTCGATCCTGCTGATATGTATGCTCGTATGGATTTTAGTACGCGAGACCGGTATCGCAAGATAGTTGAGAAACTCAGTGCCCATTCCGAATTCAGCGAACAGGAAGTAGCAGAACAGGCGTTGATGATGGCCGAAGGAGCGGCTCAGAATGGCACAAGTCAGCAGGGTAAAAAAATGCACATTGGCTACTATCTAATTGATGAGGGATATGCCGATCTTTGTCAAAAGCTTGCGTATCAAAAACCGTTTGATGAACGCTTGCGCCAGCTGGTAAAAGAATATCCGGCAATATATTTCTTCTTTATTGGGATTCATTTTGTCATCCTTATTGCCATAATTGGACTTGTTGTAAACTTGTTAAGCCGTGAAAGCTGGTTGATTATCCTCACGCTATTAATATCCTGGCTGCCGGCTCTCGACTTAGCTATTGTTTCCACTAATCGATTGCTTTCTTTTCTCATTCCGCCTCGTATTCTGCCTAAACTCGAGTTTCAAGGAGTTATTCCCGATGAGTATCGGACTGTAGTAATTGTGCCCACGATGTTGTCTTCCCCTGCTGATGTTGAAGCGCAATTTGAACGGCTTGAAATCCGTGCTTTGGCGAATACCAACGAATCGCTGCAGTTTGCCATTGTTTCAGATTTTCTTGATGCCGAGACGGAGACCAAAGCCAACGATGAAGCCATTTTAGACGCTGCCCGACAGCAGATCAATCGACTGAATGTACAGTACCATAGTAAGTATGGCGATAAGTTTCTGTTTATTCACCGAAAGCGATTATGGAATAATGCAGAACAGAAATGGATGGGATGGGAGCGTAAGCGGGGTAAAATTGAAGAATTTAACCAGCTATTAAAAAACAAAGATGCCCAAACGAGCTTTATTGAGATCCCGGATGATTTTTTGGCGTCAATCAACAGGTTTCCAATCAAATTTGTAATTACGCTGGATGCAGATACCAAGTTGCCGCCGGGAAGTGCCAAAATGCTAATTGGTACAGCTGCACATCCGCTCAATCGAGCAGAGATAGATCCCGAAAAAAACATTGTAACGAAAGGATACGGCATATTTCAGCCCCGCATATCCATTCCGCCGAAATCTGCCAATAAAACCCTGTTTGCCAAAATCTATTCTGGCAACGTTGGGCTTGATCCCTATACCACTGCGGTCTCCGATATTTACCAGGATCTGTTTGGGGAAGGCGTTTTTACCGGCAAGGGTCTTTACGATTTAGATGTCTTTGAGTCTGTGCTCGGAAATAGCTTCCCAGAGAACCAAATACTATCACACGACTTGTTGGAGAGCACTTACCTGCGGGCGGCCTTGCTCACTGATATTGAGCTTTTTGATGATTATCCCACAACCTATCTGAGTTTTTCCAAGCGTCTTCATCGATGGATTCGTGGTGATTGGCAGATTTTATTCTGGTTGTTTGGTCGAGTACCGAAAGGGGACGAAAAAACGAAGAAGAATCCTATTAACAGTGTATCGAGATGGAAGATCTTTGATAACCTGCGTCGATCTGTGAATCCGGCTGCATTGCTATTATTCTTATTAGCCGGATGGATTTTTCTGCCCGGATCAGCTTTAATATGGACAGCCGCAGTATTTGGCATTTTGGCATTTCCCATCTATTCCACCTTCTCAGCCGATATTTTTAAGCGACCGCAGCGGGTAGGGTGGCGTTTATATCTGGACAAAATTCGTGTTGATATTAAAATGAATACCATTCAATCAATCACCAGTTTTTTGAATCTTCCACACCGGGCTTTTATCTCCTCAGATGCCATATTTCGATCACTCTATCGGTTGTTTGTTTCAAAAAAATATTTAATGGAATGGACTACGGCTACTCAGGTTGAAAAAGAACATGCCAATGGATCGCTATGGGATTACTGGAAAAAGATGATGCCCAATTTGATATGGAGCGGGCTTTGTTTGGGGCTTGTAAGTATTTTTAGCGCTTCTGTGTTATTTATTGCCATTCCCATTTGTTTGGGATGGTTCGTGGTCCCTTATGGGATGTACTTTTTGGGACGGCCCGTTGAATCAGAAAAATATTCCTTATCAAAAAAGGAATACAAAGAGCTTCGGCAGTACGCACGCAGAACATGGCACTTTTTTGAGCAGTATGTCAACGAAGAACAATCTTGGCTACCGCCGGATAACGTACAGGAAGAGCCCTATATCGGGGCAGTAGGTCGTACTTCTCCAACAAATATGGGACTGGCGTTGACGGCCGTTTATTCTGCTTTTCATAGGGGGTATTTAACACAGACTGAAATGATTGCCTGGCTTGAAAAAATGCTTTCGTCAATGGAAGAGCTGGACCGGTATCGGGGACATTTCTATAACTGGTACAGTACAAAACTGGGGGCTGTCTTGAATCCAAACTATGTTTCCACTGTTGATTCTGGAAACTTGGCAGCTACACTCTTAGTTATTGAACAGGCGTTGAACCAGTTGGACAGAAAGCCTTGGCCTAATCCGGTGTTTTGGACTGGTTTGGAGGATACTCTATATGTGCTGGAGGATCTTTTTGTAGGGCTAAAGCAGAGTGAAAATTTTAAAGGCTTGGCGGATGAAGCGATTGCTATTGTAAGACAAATGAGTAGGAAAATGCCTCAAAGTCCACCGAAATTCACTGAAAAATGGAAGGATATTTTGTTAGAACTTCGGGAGGATGCTCAACAATTGGATCAGCTTTCTGCCCGCATTTTGGAAAATATGTTAGAAGATCAGCAAAATCATGAATGGAGTGACTGGCTTCAACGTCCATTAATCCAGATACAAGCTCAACTAGATGAAATTGAGGTATTAGTGGGCGTTAATAGTAAATCGCCACATAGCAAAGAAACCCCTGATAAAGTGGCTTATTCAGATCTTCTTGGCAGGGCTTCAAAATTGAGTAGTACCTGTCGGCGTATGGTTCAAGAGATGGATTTTTCACTGGTATATGACTCCGACCGTGAGCTATTTAGTATTGGCTATAACGTAGATCAGGCTCATCAGGATAACAGCAATTATGACCTGCTGGCTAGTGAAGCACGGCTGGCATCGTTTATAGCGATAGCGAAGGGCGAGGTGCCGCCAGAGCACTGGTTTAGATTAAGTAGACGATTGACCAGTATCGAGCGCAATGAAATTCTGCTTTCGTGGGGTGGAACGATGTTTGAATATCTTATGCCCCTGCTTTTTATGTCTCAGTTTGAAAATACGCTGCTCAGCAATACCTATAAAAATGTCGTTCTCTGGCAGCGAAATTATGGATCACTGCGAAACAAGCCCTGGGGTTTTTCTGAAAGTGGGTATAATGTCCGAAATATGGAACTGCATTATCAATACCGGGCATTTGGTGTTCCGGGATTGGGATTGCGCCGGGGATTAGCTGAAGATTACGTTGTGGCACCTTATGCGGGTATGCTGGCGCTGATGGTTGATCCAAAGCATGCGCTCAATAACTTGCAGAAATTGCGCGAAGAAGGGGCTTATGGTTCCAATGGTTTTTATGAAGCGGTAGATTATACGCCGCGACATCTATCCGAGAATAATGGCAGTAACAGTGCCATCGTAAAAATGTACATGGCGCATCATCAGGGTATGAGCTTACTGGCTTTGGTAAATGTATTGGATAATAACCACATACAGCATTTATTTCATGATCATTCCCTGGTTCGAGCTTGCGAATTGCTTTTACAGGAGCGTATTCCAAGGGGAATCCCCATTAAAGAACCGCGTCCAATTGACGTGGAACTTGAGCCGGCCGAAGAGGAAAAAACCAGGAATATAGTAGATCATGCCAGCATAGAGGATTTGGATAATTCACCGCCTCGAGTTCATACTCTTTCAAATGGGCATTATTCGACGTTAATTACCCATTCGGGTACCGGTTTCTCCTATTCAGACGATACCATGCTTACCCGGTGGCTACCGGATGTAGTGACCGACCATTACGGCATGTTTTTCTATATCCGGGATTTGGAAAGTGGCAATTACTGGTCAGCAGGTCATCAACCGGTTAAGCGAAAAGCTGATCGATATGATTCATGGTTCCATGCGGGCAAAGTGCAGATTGCTCGCGTGGATGACTGGATTGAAACATTCATGGAGGTATGTGTTTCCCCGGAAGATGATATTGAGCTGCGCAAAATCACGTTGACAAACTATTCCGAGCGACAACGGAAGATAGAGATTACCAGTTATGCCGAAGTCGTTTTAAATACGCAGCAAGCTGATCGGACCCATCCGGCTTTTTCAAATTTATTTGTACAAACCGAATACCTGCAGGAACATCATTCAATATTGGCCAAACGTCGGCCGCGTGCAGAGGACGAAGATCCTATTTGGCTGGTACATACTATTGCCAGTGAGGATGCCGAAAGGTATACCGAAGAGCTGCAGATTGAAACGGATCGCGGACGATTTATCGGGCGTAACCGGTCTATGCAGGAACCTCGGGTTATGGATAAAGGAGTACGTCTTAGTGGTCGGGTTGGGAATGTAAAAGATCCCATCGTAAGTATTCGTAGGGTAATAACGCTGGACTCCGGCGAAAAAAAGAATATTACTTTTGGATTGGGAAGGGTTGCCAATCGTGATGAAGCGGTGGCCATGGGCGACCGATATGATAATCCCTATGCTACAGATCGTGTTTTTGAACTTGCATCTATCTATGGCAATGTGGAATTGGAGCATGTGGGGCTTAGCGGTGAGCAAGCCCAGTATATTCAGCATCTCACGAGTTACCTTGTGTATAACTGCGAAACCTTTCGTGCGGATGAGGATACTATAACACAAAATAGGAAAACACAATCGGGTCTCTGGGCACACGGAATATCAGGAGATGTACCTATTTTGGTTTATCATATTGATGATAAAAAGTATATGCGAGAAGTAACGCTTTTGCTCAAAGCACATCATTTTTGGCGTCAACGGGGCCTAAAGGTCGATTTGGTTTTCATGAATGATCATCCTCCGTCTTATATAAATGAGCTACAGGAATTAATTCAGCAGCAGCTGCAACAAACCACCGAGCGACATACGCAGCGTGATAAGGGAGGCGTCTTTATCCTTCGTAGTGATGAGCTAAGCCGAGAAGACAATATCCTGATTAATACGGTAGCCCATGTGGTTCTTACCGGAATCTTGCCGAATTTCACGCAGTTGAAAGAGCAATATTGTGTAGAAGTTCCTGAAATAGAGAGATCAATCTTCAAGCCGGTGAAATATGCTCATACGAAAAATATAACCACCGATATTGGTGATGATTTACGGTTTTATAACGAATATGGAGGGTTTTCGGCTAACGGACGTGAATATGTCATTAGGCTGAGGACTGATCCCGATACTAATGAGTTGCTCTTTCCGCCGGCTCCATGGATCAATGTTATTGCAAATCCTGATTTTGGTTTTTTGACTACGGAGAAAGGCTCTACATACAGCTGGAGCAAAAATAGCAGAGAGAATAAGCTAACCCCGTGGTCGAATGATACGGTGTTAGATCCATCCGGAGAGGCTATCTACATAAGAGATGAGGATGAAAAGCTATTTTGGTCACCCATGCCGCAACCGGTTCCGGGAAGTGCTAATTATGAAATAAGACATGGACATGGGTATTCCATCTATCGAAGTACCACGATGAATATTGAGCAGGAGGTAAGTACTTGGGTCGATAAAGAGGATCCCATAAAATTCGTAAAGCTCAGATTGTCTAATCAAGGCTTGATGAACAAAAAATTAACGCTTTTTGGATATACTGAATGGGTATTGGGAGTATTTCAGGAAAAGAGTACGCGGCAGATTGTAACATCGGTGGATGAAAACCTGCAAACTATTTTTGCTCAAAATCATTATAACAATGAGTTTGCCGGTCGGATGGCGTTTTCGGGATTTGTTTCAAGGCAAGATCTTTATTCCATTTCTTATTCTTCTGATCGTCAATCATTTGTTGGACGTAACCGAAACCTGCAAAATCCTAAAGCAGTTCGTGAAACGAGTTCTTTGAATGGACGCTTTGGAATGAGGTTCGAGTCGTGTGCTGCCCATCAATTTTCATTGGAATTAAAATCAGGCGAATCAGCTGAAATCTATTTCTACCTAGGCGAAGAGCGGCATCAAGAAGAAGGACGTGCGCTAATTGACAAGTATCAGAATCCCAAAGTTATTGAACAGTCGCTCAGTGATGTTGGAGCATTCTGGAGAAAAAAGCTGGATGGCATCAGCGTTAAGACTCCGGAGCCAGAACTAAATGTATTAATGAATGGCTGGTTGCAATATCAGAATATAGCCTGTCGAATGTGGGGACGAACAGGTTTCTACCAGGCGGGTGGTGCATTCGGGTTCCGGGATCAGCTGCAGGATGCCACAGCTGCCTGTTATTTGGATCCTAAACTTACACGCAAACAAATTCTGTTGCATGCTGCGCACCAGTTTGAAGAGGGTGATGTACTGCACTGGTGGCATCCCCCTACCGACCGAGGTATTCGCTCGCTTATTACCGATGATCTGCTTTGGCTGCCATATACTACAGCTTTTTACATCGATAAAACCGGCGACTCAGCTATTTTAGATGAACAGGTTGCTTTTTTGAAGGCACGCCAATTGTATGAGGGGGAACATGAAGCCTACTTGCAGCCGGAGGTGTCGCATCAACAGGCGTCCTTATATGAACATTGCTGTAGGGCTATCGATCGCTCATTGACGAAGGGTGAACACGGATTGCCGTTAATGGGAGGCGGGGACTGGAATGACGGTATGAACAAAGTGGGTATTGATGGCAAAGGAGAAAGCATCTGGTTGGGATTCTTTCTTTACGCCATTTTGGATGATTTTATTCCGATTGTTCAAAAGTTTGATGATGCTGACCGACTTAAAAAGTATCGCACCTATAAAAAAGAACTGAAAAGACATCTCAATGAAGAGGGCTGGGATGGCCAATGGTATAGACGGGCTTACTATGATGATGGTACACCACTGGGTTCTTCTCAAAGCGATGAGTGTCGCATCGATGCTATAGCTCAGGCTTGGTCGGTAATTTCCGGAGCCGGTACGCCTTCGAAAACAGAAAAGGCACTACTTGCTGCGGAACAGCATCTGGTAACAAAGCAGGATAGAATCATCAAATTATTAACTCCAGCTTTTGATCAGACCGAGAAAAATCCCGGTTATATCAAAGGTTATATTCCCGGCGTTCGCGAAAATGGCGGTCAGTATACTCATGCTGCTCTTTGGTTGGTTAAAGCTTTTGCAGAAGCAGGACAAATGGAAAAGGCCATTTCACATATGAAGATGCTGTTACCTGTCAACCATTCTTTAAATAGTATAGATGTAGAGTGCTATCAGGTTGAGCCCTATGCCGTTGCGGCTGATATCTATGGAGAGCATCCGCTGGTGGGAATGGGTGGGTGGACCTGGTACACAGGTTCAGCGGGATGGATGTATCGTGTGATTCTGGAATCTATTTTAGGAATAACCATTGTTGAAGGAAACAAGGTTCAGATTACGCCTACTATCATTTCGTCATGGAAAAAGTACGAGTGTACGTTCAGGAATAGAGAGCATGGTATCGTGTTGCATATCCGGATCATGAATCCCAATAAATTATCCGAAGGAACAGTTACTGCATCACTTGACGGTTCTCCCGTTGCCGTAAAAAATGATGTGGTAACCTGCTCAATGCTCGATTCAAAAGGAGAACATGAATTGCGAATCGTAATCGAGGAGTAGGTATTGTTGTATCGATAGTGTGGTAGAAATCATTACATCAACCATATCGTAGCACGTACAACTGCTCGAAGGACATTTATATATATTTATTTTGCACAGAATACCAATTTGACTGCCCCAAAATATATTTATCATGGAAACCATAAAGGTTCTGATTATCGATAAAAATATTCTTGTAAGAAGAGCAATAACAACCATATTGCAAAAGCAGAAGCAGTTTCATGTGTTTTGGTCGCACGAGGATTTCGATAATGTTGAAACCATGGTTCGTAGTAAACAACCTGATATTGTTTTATTAAGCATTGATAATATCGAAGACGAAGGGTTGGATGTACTACAGAAAATAAACGCAGAATTTAACAGTTTACCGGTTATTGTTATAAGTCCGCGCAACGAGGAGGGAGCAAGAGCGGCAATTACGGCACTTCGACTTGGGGCTATTGATTTTATTACCAAGCCTGATTCAAAGAATCTAATACTCTTTGCAGAGCGGCATCTAAAAAAACGATTGGATCCTTTACTTAATGCTGTTTACAAGATAAGAGAGCGTCAAGATATGGATCATTTGATGCTTGAGACGCTAACTCAGCCTCAGAAAAGCTTTGGCAATTTGAACACGGATAAAATCGATCAACACCCTGCCGAAATTGTGGTTATGGGCGGTTGTACGGGCGGAGTACAGGCTCTGTTTTCAATACTGAATCAATTGCCAGAAGATTTGGCAATGCCTGTGGTAGTTGTACAGCATTTGCCGCGAACCTACACCGGATATTTGGCTACTTGCTTGGACTCTTATTGTAATATTGCGGTCCGGGAAGCACAGAACGGAGATAAACTAGAGACCGGTGCTGTTTATATTGCTCCCGGGGGATATCAGTGTGAGGTTAAGCAATCACCCGCGGGTATCGTGGCTTCAGTACACCGCGGACCACGAGAAAACAACATGCGCCCATCTATTGATGTGTTGTTCCGTTCTACAGCTAAAATATACGGTAGTAAAGCTCTCGGAATTTTGCTTAGTGGTTGTGGTATTGATGGTTTGAGCGGTGCTGAACAAGTTAAAAAACACTCCGGACAAATTATTGTTCAGGATCCCCGGTCTTCTATTGCTCCTGATTTAGCGCTCTCCGCCATTTCGCGGGGACTCACTAAAACATGTTGTACCCCGCAAAATATTGCGCAGCAAATAATTAAGTATTCCTCTCTTGTTGGTAGTGATTACTATGAAGGACAGGAAAAAGATGTAATAAATACCAATTTTTTATTTTAGATTGTCCATAGATACATCATGCAGAATATGATTTTATTCATCTATGGACCGATCAGCCGAAGCCAATCCATTCTTTGAAAAATCCCCTTGGGCACTGGATACTAATGAAGTACTTAAAGCCTTAGAAGTTGATTCGGAATCTGGACTGTCAGCCGAAAAAGTTGCAAAACGTCAACAAAAGTATGGCCCCAACCAGCTTCGCAAGCACAAGAAGCGAAGTATTTTGGGAATTCTGATTGATCAGCTTAAGAGTATTATAATCGTACTTTTAGTCGCTGCAGCACTGTTTGCATTTTGGCTGGGAGAATATGTGGACGGCTGGGCTATTATAGCCGTTATATCTATAAATACCGGAATTGGATTTTTCACCGAGCTGCGTGCGGTTCGTTCCATGGAAGCTCTTTTTAAGCTGGGAAAAGTGAGTACGAGGGTCCGCCGGGCGGGCAAAATCATTAAAATTGATGCCGAAGAATTGGTGCCGGGAGATGTGGTTGTTATTGAAGGAGGTGATATTATCACCGCAGACTTGCGCATCCTTCAGCAATCCAAGCTCCAGGCTGATGAATCAGCACTGACGGGAGAAAGTTTACCGGTATCAAAACAGGCTGAGGCTATTTCCGCTGATACGGTACTGGCAGAGCGCAGTAGTATGCTTTATAAAGGAACTGCGATTACTCGCGGATCCGGTGAAGCTGTTGTGATATCAACCGGATTAGATACTGAGTTGGGAGAAATTTCATCGCTTGTGGAAGAAGCCGATCAAGAGCAAACTCCACTTGAAGAGCGGCTGGATAAACTTGGATATCGACTGATTGCTATTACACTGCTGATTGCTGCTGTTGTTGTTGGCTCGGGTATTTGGGCGGGAAAAGAATTGTATTTAATGGTTGAAACGGGCATTGCTCTTGCGGTAGCGGCCATTCCTGAGGGCTTGCCCATTGTAGCCACTATAGCTTTGGCTAAGGGGATTCGGTTAATGGCTAAGAAAAATGCGCTGGTTAACCGGCTCTCATCCGTAGAAACGCTGGGAGCTACCGGTATTATCTGCACAGATAAAACCGGTACGTTGACGGAAAATAAAATGACGGCCACCGGTATCTATCTGTCAGGAGAACAGGACATACCGTTGTCAGCGCAGGCGCTAGTGGATAATAGTGATCTGAGGTTGGCACTGGAGGTGGGCGTACTTTGTAATAATGCATCGTTGCATCATAAAGAAAAGGGTGGGACGGGAGATCCGTTGGAAGTTGCCTTACTTGAAGCCGCTAAAAAGGTTGAAATAGATATTGAAGATTTCTTATCACAACATCCCGAAGTACGTGAAGAAGCTTTCGATGCGGATGTAAAAATGATGGCCACTTGGAATCAACAGAAAGAAAAAGGGTATCGGGTAAGTGTAAAAGGAGCACCCGAGGCAGTTTTAGATGCCTGTAGCTCCGTAATGGTGGACGGAGAAGTGAAATCTTTTGAAAAGAAAGATTTAGAACAGTGGAATGAGCTTAACCTAAAGCTTGGTCGGGAAGGGCTGCGCATGTTGGCTTTGGCATTTAAAACAACCGAAACGACGGAAGGGAATCCCTATGAGGGGTTGACACTAATTGGCTTCGTAGCATTAAGTGATCCGCCTCGGAGCGATGTAAAACCTGCAATTTTACGATGTCAGCAGGCCGGCATCAGAGTGGTGATGATAACGGGTGATCAAAAGGCAACAGCCGAGTCAATTGCAGAAGCTGTAGGCATCGATTTAGATAATCGACAAGCAATACATGGAAGAGATCTGCCCGATATTACAGAGCTGGATATCGACAGCACCGAAGCGACCCGGATCTATCGCACATCGGTCTTTTCGCGTGTGAGTCCCAATCAAAAATTGGATCTTATCGAACTGTTCCAAAAGAAAGGGCAAATTGTAGCGATGACAGGTGACGGCGTTAATGATGCACCGGCTCTTAAAAAGGCCGATATTGGTATTGCTATGGGTCAGCGGGGAACTCAGGTGGCGCAAGAAGCCTCCGATATGGTACTTACTGATGATGCTTTTTCTACCATTGTGAGTGCAATAGAACAGGGGCGCGTCATTTTTAATAATATACGCCGCTTTATTTATTATTTGATGTCATGCAATGTTAGTGAAGTAATGGTGGTTGCTATGGCGACCATAATTGGTACTGCTTTGCCTATCTTGCCACTACAGATTCTCTTTTTAAACTTGGTGACTGATGTTTTCCCTGCATTGGCGTTGGGGGTTGGTAAGGGGGAAGAAGGAATTATGCAAAAGCCACCGCGCAATCCCGAACAGCCTATCTTGGGTAGTGGTGAGTGGATAGGGATAGCCGGTTATGCCTTTATTATCACCTTATCGGTATTAGGTTCACTCTTTATTGGGATGGAATATCTGCATTTAAGCGGTGATAAAGCTGTAACACTTTCGTTTCTAACGCTTGCTTTTGCACAGCTATGGCACGTCTTTAACATGCGGAGCAATGATTCCAGGTTTTGGGATAATACGATCACGACAAATATCTATGTTTGGGGAGCCCTGCTGCTATGTACCGGGTTGTTATTTATGGCGGTTTACGTCCCGATCTTTAGTGATGTCCTAAAAGTTACACCTCCAACGCTAGCCGGGTGGACAGTGGTTTTTGTTATGAGTGGAATTCCTCTTTTGGTGGGACAATTGTGGAAGTTTTTGGATCGACGTTGAAATCAGTTGAATCAATAAAAAAAGCCAACAGTTTCCTTATTTCAGAATTACCCGAATTAAGTGTTGGAGGTATGATCTCAGCCTCGATTTCTCAAAGCACCCTCAACTGTTGGCTCAATTTCGATATTTACATATCGATAATTAATAGACCGTTGCACACCACTTGAAATGCCTGATTTAGGCCAATTCCAGCCGAAGTCTCCGGTCATTGATTTGGACTTACCTTAGTATTTATGCCGTAGCATTCATAAGATTGTGCAATTTTAATATGTCAAACTCTCTCGCTTTCGTCTGTATAAAACATAATTGTTAATAGGGTTACTGTCTGTAGGAGAAAACAGGAAGTGTCTGTAGCATTTTCTATTACACATGGGGAGTATTTGTTTTGTAAGCGCTATAAACTTAACTGCCCAGTAGTATTTGTAGAGTGCGCACTAATTTTAAACGTTTCTTTGGCTCTATAGTTATGTTAGAAAAGTATTTTAATTTACTTTTTATCATGTACTTATAGAAAATTTCTAAAATAATTATAATCCAGTGCAGCTGGTTTTTGAAAACTGGTTACTTACGAATTTAATTCTCGTTGGAAGATTGGATTTATGGATACAATTCTGTGGCAATTCCCCCCCCCAATTTTCTATTGGTACTTTTGCAGTTATTCTAAAGTGATGGGATAAATATAAATTGAAAAGAAACTGAAGGTTGGATGAATTATATACGATAATTGTAGCGGCCCAAATACAAACATTAAGAATTTTTAATACTTCCCAATTCGCTTATATTATAGATAACCGAATAAACCAAATAGGAGTGGCTATGTTCGGAATAAATTACAGTAATTGGAGTGCGAGGCTTTATGGGTTACAATCATATTTTACTTGTGGATGATAATGAATCCATCCATGAGGATATTGAATCAATTTTATCAAATTCTGTCAGTAAAGAAGATGAAGAATTAAAAGGTATAGAAGACGAGCTTTTTGGTAGCTCACCAAATGAGCAGGAAAAAGCTGGTAATATAGTCAATTATGAAATTGATCATGCATATCAGGGGATGGAAGCTGTTGAGATGGTTTCCGAAGCCTATGAGACAGGGAATCCCTATGCTCTAATATTTATGGATGTTAGGATGCCACCGGGTATAGATGGCATTCAAACCATAAAACAGATTTGGGAAGATTATCCTTACACGGAGATTGTTATCTGTACGGCTTATTCCGACTACTCGTGGGATAAGATTGTTTCCAATTTAGGAAGCACAGATAAATTATTGTTTATGAAAAAGCCTTTTGATGCTACGGCTTTAAAACAAATAGCACTGACCCTTACCACAAAATGGAAACTGCAACAGGAAGCTATTTCTTATACGGAAAAGCTTGAGAAGGAGGTTGAGGAGCGTACAAGCGAGTTAAATGAATTAGTGGAAAAGCATAAAGAAATGAAGAATAAGGCTGAGAAAGCCTCAGCAGCTAAAAGTGTTTTTCTTGCCAATATGAGTCATGAAATACGCACCCCGATGAATGGTGTGATAGGGATGACGGATCTTTTGTTGGAGACGGATTTGAATAAGGAGCAGAAAGAGCTTTCACGAATGGCAAAGAGAAGTGGAGAGTCTCTATTGAGAGTTATTAACGACATATTGGATTTTTCCAAGGTAGAAGCCGGAAAGATGGATATCGAATCTGTTCCTTTCAATATTCGAGATCTTGTCAATGAGGTGGTTGAAATGATATCACTATCTTCTGATAAAAAGGGACTATCAATTGAATTCACTATCGATGATGACATTCCTAATAGGTTGTTAGGGGATCCAACCCGGTTACGACAAGTACTAATAAATTATGGTAGCAATGCCGTAAAATTTACTGAGAAGGGAAATATTCTATTTGAGGCGGACCTCCTTGAGTCGGCTGGAAGCAAACAACTTATTAGGTTAACTGTTAATGATACAGGTATTGGAATTGCTGAAGAAAAACAATCCACAATATTCAGTTCTTTTTCTCAAGCGGATTCATCGACAACCAGAAAGTTCGGGGGAACAGGATTAGGATTAGCTATTTGTCGACAATTGGCGGAGTTAATGGATGGGGAAGTCGGTTTGGAGAGTAAAAAAGGGGAAGGATCAAGCTTTTATTTTACGGTGCCCCTGGAAAAAGTCCCATCCGAAAAGAAAACTGATTCTGATATCCAAAATGGGGAAAAGGGATTAGAATCGCTTGATAGATCATTACGGATTCTGGTAGCTGAAGACAATAAAGTGAATCAAATGGTTACAACTAAGATGTTGGAAAGCGAAGGGTTTACCGTAGATATTGTTGAGACAGGAACTGAGGCGGTGGAACAGAATGAAGTGAATACATATGACCTTATCCTTATGGACATCCAGATGCCTGAAATGGATGGGTATGAAGCAACTGAAAAAATCCGGAAAATAGAAAAAAGGACTGGGGGCCATATTCCCATTTTAGCGTTGACGGCCTCTGCGATGGAAAAAGATCGGGATCTATGTTTGCAGGCCGGGATGGATGATTATATAGCCAAACCGGTAGATAAACAGGATTTGATAGCAACTATTAAAAATGTGATAGAAAGAGATTTTAGATTGGCAAATAAGTAAAAGTGGATATCACGGGCTCCTTTATATTTTTAAGTTAGGAATCCTCTAAAAAAATGAAATTCATTTTTACAGGTACTAATTGGGGACTTTAGCAATTTCATTGCTTTTATCAATATGTAAAGCGTCCCAATAAAAACAATAATTTTCTGGCAATAAAATTGCCTTCTGCTACTAAATTAACAGCAATTATATGAAGCGATTAAAGCAATATGTGTTGGCTCTATGCTTAAAAGGAGCTCTTTTTTTAATGTTATGGCAACCTGCTTTTTCTCAGATTGATTCCTATCAGTTTACACATCTGGGGCTCGAAGATGGCTTGTCACAAGCAACAGTTAATTCTATTGTTCAAGATGATAAGGGGTTTTTATGGTTTGGCACTGTCGGTGGACTAAATCGCTATGATGGCCAACAGATGGTTGTTTATCGTAGTGATCTGATTGACAATAATAGTCTCAGTGATAAGCAAGTTACCGACATTTGTATTGATGTAGATGGTGATCTTTGGATTGGTACTGTAAATGGGCTTTCCTTTTTTGATATAAGAACCGAGAAGTTTAGAGTTTTCTATGAAAATGACGGCCCGGAAAGTCTTAGCGATAATTCTGCAAATGCAGTCCAGTGCGATCCGGATGGCGCGGTATGGATTGCAACTGATCAGGGCTTAGATAAGCTTATAAACAAGCAGAAAGGGACATTCAAAAACATAGAAGTTAAGGACGGGAAACAAAACTTCCAGGAAGTTTACAGGGATGAGGAAGGTATTTTGTGGGCCGGAACCTTTGGGGGAGGTCTTTATCATCTCGATCCAGAAGAAGAACAATTGGTCAGTAGCCAATTGCCAATTTTAGAGAATAAAATAATCAACTCAATTCATGAAGGACATGGGTATCTGTGGGTGGGTACCGAAGCCGGCTTGATTCGTATCAATAATGATCGCTCAAAGGCTTTAATTTATCAAAATGAGACCCATGATAACACTTCTCTAAGTGATGACCACGTGAATGTTATTTATCAGGACAGTCGGTCTAATTTATGGGTGGGTACAGAAAATGGGTTAAATTTATACCAACCTGATCTGGATGAGTTTATCAGGTTGAAGGCAGACCCCAAAGATGATCAAAGCCTGAAGTCCAATCGTGTTAATAGTATTTACGAAGACAGACATAATACCTTGTGGATAGGTTCTTGGTCTAATGGGATCAGCAAGTTTAGCTATCATCAGAAAGGTATTAAACACTATTTTACCTACCCGGATGATGAAAACAGTATCAGCGATAATAATATTTGGGACTTTGTTGAGGATGAAAGTAGTAATATCTGGATAGGTACAGACAAGGGGTTGAATAGGTTTGACCCGGAGACTGAACAATTTGACCACTTTTATCATGATCCCGATAATCCCAATTCACTTAGTAGTAACCGCATTTACAATATTGAGATTGACCGTCATGGGCATTTGTGGATGAGCACTCCTGAGGGGCTTAATAAATTTGATCCGAAGACAGGAAGCACACAGCGATACTTGCATGATCCGGATGATGAAAATTCTATAAGCTATAATACATTATGGGGAGTAGATATTGACTCCACAGGTAATATCTGGATAGGGACAAGAGGACGGGGGCTAAATGTGCTCAATCCCGAAACCGAAACCTTTGTACATTATAACCATGATCCCGATGATCCTAAGAGCTTAGGTGCATCCTATGTATCTGATGTATATATTGACAGCAGGGAACAAATATGGGTGGGCACACGGAATGGGTTGAATTTATATGAGCCTGAAACAAATACCTTTAAGAAGTTCCCGCATACTTCCAAAAATCCACACAGTCTTGACACCGGTATTGTTATAGATATACATGAGGACGCAAAGGGAAGGCTTTGGGTTGGTACTATAATGGGGGCAAATGTATTGGATATAGAAACTCATGAAGTACTAAGATATATGTCCCTAAAAGATGGTCTCCCCGATGATATCGTTTGGGGTATTACGGAAGATGAAAATGGAAATATGTATATGGGTACTACACTGGGTCTAGCAATTTGGGATTCAGAAGCGATGACATTTAACACTTTTGACAAAAGAGATGGTTTGCAGGGAAATGAGTTTAATGCCGGAGCTGCTTTTACCTCATCATCGGGAGACATTTATATGGGAGGTACTAACGGGTTCAATAAGTTTTCTCCTTCCGATTTTACCGGCAACCCAAATCCTCCCCCTGTAGTTATAACTGATTTTCAGCTATATAATGATTCAGTGCCTATCGACCAAAGTGTAGAGGTTGATGGTGAGGAACGAAAACTGTTAGACAAATCTATCACTTATACTGATACACTTACCCTTTCTTATTCTGATAATGTTATTTCGTTCGAGTTTGCTGCTTTGAACTATACAATCCCGGAAAAAAATCAATATGCCTATAAACTGGAAGGATTTGATAAGGAGTGGAATTATATAGGTGATCGAAATTTTGTTACGTATACAGAATTACCGCCCGGGGAGTATACCTTCAGGGTCAAAGCGTCAAATAATGATGGGGTCTGGAACGAAGAGGGTACGTCATTGGCAATGATAATCAATCCACCGTTCTGGCGTACCACTTGGTTTTATTTGTTGTCGGCGCTCTTTATTACCGGAATTATAATTACGGGTTATCGAGTAAGAGTGCGGGGGATCAAAGAATACAGCAAACGACTTGAAAAAGAGGTTGCAGACCGGACTGATGAGCTAAATAAGAAAAACAATGATTTAAAAAGCACATTAAAAGAACTTGAAGAAACTAAGGATGAGCTTGTTGAAAAGGCACATAAAGCCGGTATGGCCGACATAGCCACTGGCGTATTGCATAATGTGGGGAATATATTGAACAGCGTTAATACATCTGCTACAGTAATTGAGGATACTGTACGGCAATCTAAAGTGGAAGGCTTTTCAAAGGCGAATCAATTATTAAGAGAAAATATCGATCGAATCGAAGAATTTATTGCTGAGAATCCAAAAGGCAAACAATTACTTAACTATTATCTAAAGCTGGAAGAACCGATTAAGAAGGAACGGCAAAAGATGTTGAATCAGTCAAAGCGACTTTCAGAAAAAGTAGATTTGATAAGTGAGGTTATAGCAGCCCAGCAGAGTTATGCCGGAGCAAGCATGGAAGCGGACAAGGCTTCGCTTGATGAAATGGTAGATGATGCTTTGACTTTACAATCAGGGTCTATTGAACGCCATGGGCTAACAATTAAGAAAGACTTAAAGCCAATTGATCCAATAACTGCTCACCGGACACAGTTAATCCATATTTTGGTTAACATTTTCAAAAATGCCAAAGAAGCTATGGTTGATAATGAACCCGAAGAGAAGCTTATTAAAATAAAAACATGGCAAGAAGGTAGTAAAGTACACCTGTCTATTTCTGATAATGGTCATGGGATAGAAAAAGAACATATTGATAAAATATTTACTCAGGGTTTTACAACAAAGAATGAGGGGCATGGCTTCGGCCTTCACAGTAGTGCCAACTACATGCAAAGTATGGGTGGGGAAATCAAAGTAAAAAGCGATGGGAAAGGAAAGGGAGCTACTTTTACTTTGGTTTTTCCAAGCAGTTCAAAAAGTAATAATGTGAGTACTTAGAAATGCTGGTAACTGTCAAAATATCTGTAGAGCTGATCTGGTTCAGGAATGTATAATGTAATTCAACTTTTCGAGCTGATAAGTAGCTCATCTTCATTTGAATTTGCCTGCCTTTTTAGATTATTTAGCACTCTTTTACGTAATCTTATAATCAATAAGTAGCTACGATGAAATATATTGGTGCCCATGTCAGTGCTGCGGGCGGTGTTGAAAATGTCCCGGAGCGCGCTCACGAGATAGGAGCTAAAGCCTTTGCTTTATTTACGAAAAATCAGCGCAGATGGGAAGGTCCGCCGCTCACGAAAGAAAATATCAAGGGGTTCAAAAATAGTTGTCAAGACTTGGGGTATTCAATGGGCCAGGTGATGCCGCATGACAGCTATCTAATTAATCTTGGACATCCAGAGGAACAACAGTTGCAGAAGTCCCGAAATGCTTTTTTGGATGAAATACAACGCTGCGAGCAGTTGGGTATAAAGCTTTTGAACTTTCATCCGGGTAACCATCTAAATAAAATAAGCGTTGAAGAATGCCTCGACCGAAATGCGGAATCCCTGAATTGGGCGCTGGAGAAAACCAACGGGGTGACAGCAGTTATTGAGAATACGGCTGGTCAGGGCACCAGTGTTGGATATAAGTTCGAATATTTGGCTCGCATTATTGATGGCGTTGATGATAAAAGCAGGGTGGGGGTATGTATCGATACCTGTCATGCTTTTGCAGCAGGTTATGACCTATCAACAGAAAAGGGATACCATAAAATGTGGAACCAATTCGAGGCGCTAATCGGTTTTGAATATCTCAAGGGTATGCATCTGAATGATTCCAAAAAGGAATGTGGGAGCAGAGTTGACCGACATGATAATATTGGGGAAGGTAAAATTGGGATCAAGGGATTTGAGCTGTTGATGAAGGATAAACGGCTAAATGATATACCAATGATTTTGGAAACACCTAATACCGAACGCTGGCCGGAAGAGATTGAACTTCTCTACGATCTGGTTGACTGACAACACATTGGAGATAATTTTCAATTCTTGGAATTATTTCTATTCGAATCCCCTTACAATAGCAGACTTTACAATCTCTTTAATAAATACTGGTGATAAATGTTTAAGAAATCAGATTATTATATCCTTTCTGCCGCAATTATTTCGCTCATTTTATCAATAGCGCTATGGTTTACCGGAAATAAGGATACAGGATTATTTGTAGGGCTATGGGTTCCATCAATCATAGGGTTAGGGATATACCTAAAAGTTATTTCGGGAGGCAACAACCATGGATGATATAAATATTTTTATAATTGGTATTTTCGTATTTATACTATTTGCAATCGGGGTTTTCCATACAGTCATAGAGTTTAAAGAGATGTACAGCGGTGAAGAACAAGATGTGCCTCGAGATAAAAAAATTGAGTTAGATAAGTAATTAAATCTTTGCCAGGCGCAAGAAAATTGGGAATCTGACCTTCAAAGTCTCGGAATTGCTCACTTCATATTTTATTTTTGCGACTGTACTATCTGCCGGATTATAGCCTTGTTCTGATTTTATTTTTTGGATGGCTGACCAGCTATTGAAATAACCCTCCAGGTGATTAATGTCCCATTTATAGGTAATTTTAAAGGCAGGTGTTGGAATTTCCTCGAAGGGTAACGGAATAGTTTGATACTCTTGATCCAAATATTTCCGGTTATTGTTGAAATATTGACTAAAAGATTCTTCGTATAAATCATCAATAATGGGATTTAGTTTATCATTGATTCGAATCATCCCATATCCAATAATGGCCAATATCGATTTGTTATGAGCTTTTTCGCGGACAACGTCATAAAATTGGTCGAAATCGAGCCAGTGAATAGCCTGAGCAATTGTTATAAGATCAAAAGCATTATCAGGGACCTCTGGTTGTTCTGCAGGAGTATTTAAGTAGGTAATATTAGATTTATCCGGAGCATGTTTGAGCTGTTCTTCACTGATATCGTTGGCATAAACCTGATTAAAATGATCGGCCAAATATCCGGCCACTTGCCCTGAACCGGTGGCACAGTCCCATGCTACATTTTGTTGATCAAGATGCTCAAAGATGAAGCTATACATCTCTTCGGGATAGTTAGGGCGGCATTTTGCATACAGATCCGCTTGTTTAGAAAACCTCCTTTGGGATGGACACATATTAATACGTCTGTTCGTCTTTAAACATTTTTTCACCGGCGGGGATTGCTATATTCAGTTTGTTTTGAGCTGGTGGCAGTGGACAAGTCGCATATTCCGTAAATACGCAGGGCGGATTATACGATTTGTTGAAATCGATATTGGTGATATTATCCTCATTGGGGGTGGGAATGTAAATATAACGACCGCCACCGTACGTTGATTCGCCATTGGTTTGATCCCCGAAAATAATGAAGAATTTATCATCTTTTGCAGGATGGTTTAATGGCGCCAGGCGATACTCTTTACCTTCAATAGAAAATTCGAGCATACCGTAAAGAGTATCCTGCATGCCTTCGTTTAAAACATCGGGTACTGTAATAGGCTTTGGTTTATTAAATGGTTTAAACTCCGCTTTTATATTCCATTTCTGATTGATAGGAAAGCGCTCTATACCGTCAAAAGCAGCCAGATTCGGGTGTTGCTCATCAACGAGACGAATATAGTAATCGCCTCTGCGATCCAGAAGATACCAAACCAGTGACCTGTGTTTAAGTACGGTCCCCGATCTGGCATTACCGGGGATCATAGTAGCTTCTGAGACCGTATCCTGATTGTGGGTAACGACCACGCCATTATTTATTTGCACTGCAACAGTTGTATCTTCTTTGGTAACAGTTCCAATAGTAGGAGCGGCTTTGGGAGGAAATACGAGATCATTCGTTGAATCAGAGCCAAAACTATGTTGGCCTTCTTCCAGCTTAAATAAACCGGCCAGCTTTAGCCAGTCTTCGGGCCCTAAAAGGTTATCAATACGATCTTGATGCCAGTCGTTAACTTGTTTAGCGTATGCTGTTTCACTTTGTTTATCGGTGGAACTGCAGCTATTGGCAGAAAACAACAATAAAATTGCAAAGAAGACGATCAAATAGTGTAGCCAGTTACTCATAATTCAAATTTAAATATACTTGCTGAATTACATTGAACATTTTAAACAGAAAAAAATATAGAAGCGTTTATTAATGCTCGGTTTACTGATAGGCTCAATCCAATGATAAATCGAGATCTACCTGCTTGTGTTTTGATAAAGCACTGGGATAAAGAGAGCTATCAGGTAACAAAGAATACCAATCAAAACAAAAGAGATGCCAATGGTAAGGTCGTATTCCAGTGCATTCATGCGAACCAGCAAATTGTACCAGTCGTGCGACTCTTTTCCAAGTCCCCCGATAAGAGGTAATTGTCGGGCGCTTCCGTCAGCGGCATAGGTGGCAACATCAAGCCAGCTGAATCCGACTAAGAGATAAGAAAATTGCAGTCCAATATATTTTCGATTGATCCAGCAAAATCCAAGAATCGCCAGCGGTAGCAGAATTTGGAGGAGAGAACCGCCGAGAATAGTGAGGAAACGAAAACCAAGCATCCCAAAAAAGGTGTGACCGGCTTCGTGGACGATTAGCAGGAAGGTATCAACAAACAGGTAAACAATATCGAGGGGGAAGGGATAGCTGTAATTTACGGCAAAGAAAATGTTATAGTTTAGAGCCCAGTAAATTTGATGCAGGGAATAGAAGATGAATGGCAGCATCAGTAGGGAAGCCCACCATTTTTTTAAAAAAGAAATGGCTTGTTTTTTAATTTGATCAGAATCAGTCACCGGTTAAATATTTCGCTGAATTTTTGTTTCCCTTTTATAAAATATTCCCAAACGATTGTCCTATTGCTCATTACGGGAGGATTTTCTTGAATGTTACGCCTTTGTTGCAACACATGACGTTTTTCATAAGTGTTATGGAATTCTTTCCAGAAATCGCGATGAGCACAGCAGATAGCTTTAAATGATTCGGTGTCTCTATCTATCAATGTTTTAGATGCCGCTGCTATATCGAGTAGATATCGTCCCGTAAATTGCCAAAAAATAGAGCTGGAACTGCTATTTTTCCAGATCATTCTGAGGTTATTACGATAATTGTAGTATAGCTTGCGCGGGGAGTCCATGGGCAGTGATCCACCTCCAAGGTGATAAACAGTACTTTCTGGGCAATACCGGACTCGGTAACCCATATTCCAGAGACGCCAGCAGAGATCAATTTCTTCCATGTGAAATTCAAAATCCTCATCAAAGGGTCCGTACTCTTCAAATAATTCCTTACGAACAGCTAATGCCGCACCGCTGGCCCAGAAGATATCGGATTCATAATCGTATTGTCCCTTATCCTTTTCCAGGGTATCAAAGATGCGTCCGCGACAAAACGGGTACCCGAACTGATCCAGAAATCCGCCCGCAGCTCCGGCATACTCAAAATAATCGTTATTTTCATCCCAAAGCATTTTAGGTTGTACTGCGGCAATATCGTCATCTTTTTGGAAACAGTGTGCAAGACCATTTAGCCAGTTCGGTTCAACCCGAACATCATTATTTAGAAAAATAAGAATATCACCCTCGGCATGAGGAACAGCCCTGTTATTGCCCCCGCAGTATCCATAGTTATTGTCGAATTCAGCAATTTTCACATCTGGATAATGCTCTTTTATCCATTGTTTGGATCCATCCGTTGAGGCGTTATCAGCCAGAATGATTTCGTAATAGGGGTACTCAGTGGAGGCTACGCTCGGGAAATAAGTCTTCAGATGATGTAGCGCATTCCAAGAGACAATGATGATGCTAAAAAAGGGCATATTCGATTTTTAATGACCGAGAAATTGTTTTTCTTAATGCTTTCCTGCTATCATAAAAAGGCAAGAAAAAGCGTTATTACGGAGCAGAAGATGATAAAGAATTGACTATGATCAAAGTTGGATTAATTTCAGATACCCATTCGTACCTCGATCCACAGGTGTTGGATTATTTTGAGGATAGAGATGAAATTTGGCACGCAGGTGATTTTGGTACGTTAAAAATTGCTGATACTCTAAGTGATATTGCTCCATTAACGGGGGTCTATGGCAATATTGATGGGCAAGATATACGCCAGGAATATCCGTTACATCAACGTTTTTCGCGTGACGGTATCGACTTCTGGATGACCCACATCGGGGGTACTATGGGACGCTATTGTATCCCGATAAGGGAGGAGATGGAGAAAAACCCACCGGATGTATTTATCTGCGGACATTCTCACATTCTTAAAATTGGTCGCGATCAGGAAAAAGACAAGATGCTTTTCATCAATCCGGGTGCAGCGGGACGGTACGGGTTCCAGGTGTATCGAACCTGTGTCCGGTTTTCAATTAATGAAGGAAAAATCCAAGATGTAGAAGTGATTAATTTAGGTCAAAAATAAAAACGGATAGCCCCTGTGATAGGACTACCCGTTTTGTTATTAAAAGTAGTGATTTAGTATTAGTTTCCTTCCTCTTCACATTCGCATTCTGGACAAGGCTCGGTAAGGGCAAATCCTGCCGCATCATGACGATCCAATCCGGAAAGTCTGTGATAACCGTTTTGAGCTAATGTTCGCACGTGTAGGTTTTCAGCAAATGCTGCCCGATCACAAGTTCCTAAAAGGTCTGTTACTGCGAAGGTTTCCTTGTAATCATTGGGTGAAGAGTATGAATAAGGTGTTGTACCTGCTCCTACTCTTCCTGAAGCACTTGCAGCTGACACATTATCTGAGACTCCACGAGTGAGATTGAATTGAAGAGTAGCAAAGTCATTTGGATGACTTGCTTCAAAGGCCAAATCAACCGTAGCTCCCGGATCAAATTCTACAAAACCACAGGATGAAGTAGTGATACCGGTACCTGATATTGGTTTTATGTCAGCTTCACATGAATTATTATCAATGCGAAGGACCATTCTGAAGCCGATCATGTCACCGTCAGCATTTGTGTGTTTGTAGTAATTGTCGTTGACAAGTTTGGGAGTAACCGGGTCGGTACCAAACGGGGCAGGTTCATTTGTGATATATGCATCTATATCTGCATCTGTCCAATTTATCAGGTTTCCATCCTTGTCAAATAGCTCAAGTTTTAACTCATAACGTCCGGCTGCATCTGCAGCTTTCTCGCTACGATTATCTCCGGTGCCCAGTTGTGAAGTAAGGAAGTGCCCACTGGCAAGGTCTTCACGTTCATCTACAACAGTCCATTCAATTCCACCAGTAGGGACATCCTCTGGCCGAATTTCGAAGAGATTTGATTCACTGCCTACGGTTTTGGGTCCCATTACGACCGGTTCATGCACTACACCTCCTCCTGAGAGGGGTTTTGCATAATGGCGTACTACGGTTCTGCTGAAGGGGATCCATGGTCCCGGGGAGGAAATGCTGGAGCCATCTCCCTGACTTATTTGTCGGAACGACCAGCGATAATAGTGGATGTCTTTTTCTTCTCTGAGGCAATTTCGACTAAACCAGACACGTGGTTCTAATTTTCCACCGAAAGGATTACCACCAGTGGTTAATCCTTGTTCTGAAGTAGGATGACTAGGCCCCTGTATTTCTGATATACTAACGTTACGTCCTATAGACATAATTTGCACGCCACAGGTTGGGGGTTCTCCTTCCGGGTTGCAAGCTACGACTCGTTCATCGGAAATACGGATGTTAACTTCCGTACCACAACTATAGTTCCAATACGTATTACAGGCCATTGTCGGTTTATAGACGGTCTCCCAATGGCCGTTAACATTGTATTCAACCCAGAAATAAAGATCAGGTTTATCTCCGCTACAAGAATAGATTAAACTGGATTCAAAACGTCCGTTGGAATCCGTTTCCAGCACTTGTATTTCATCACAACTTAAACGCCACCACCAGGGCCAAAGGCAAAAGTAGGGATATATAAGATCGATATTATCAAGTAAAGCGCTGCGAACAACAGTGGCTGAGTTAGAAGTCAGCCTGTTCATAAGTTGTCCGTCAATGGAGGTGGGAAGATCCTTTTCCTTGAGTCGGTTGCTCGATGATACTTCCTCTGACTTTGTCTTTATACGAAATTGATTAATATCGCTTGGACTAACAGGTTCGAATGGAGAAGGATCAGGCAGTGGTCGGGGAGTTTCAGGAATACGTCGTGGTTGTTCAAGCAATTCCCGAAGCAGATCATCACGAAACCGGAAAATATCAGATTCGGGCAACTCTATGATAAATCGGGGAAGTCGGTCAACCTCACAAATATGTACTCTTGCTCCACAAACAGGGAGATCTTCCGGATCTTTTAAAACCCGTCCTTTAATCCAGCAGAAGCAAATATCCCAGTAATCTATGATGTTTTGCGGGATACGGATTTTTTCCTGAATATCGGCTTGCAGACCGGGTTTTAACACGGGTTCGTAAGCGTTAATACGCTCCATTACTTTTAGAGAAGGTTCCTCTTCTTCGGATAATTGAGGAGCAATAAAAACCCTACCTTTCAGGGCTTGTTTTTGTGATATATTTAACTTCGCTTTTCCTTCCTTAACCGGATTTTGGTCAAGAAGATTTCCTTGCTTGTCGTACGTAAATACAGCAAGATCACCATCAAAGTCTTCAGTTCCAGATATGTGTAAATTGATGTTTTGTTCTTTCATAATACGGCTCTCTCTTTTTTAAGTTTTTAAGAAGTGGTTTGGGATCTCTCTTTAGAGCTTTGTGGGGTACTTTTCCCTCTGCTCTTATGGACTTATAATAAAAATAACTTATAAAGTCAATGTTAATTATTGTGTCCTGACTTCTCTCACTCGTATCTATTGATAAGGGTTTCAGCATGAAATGCCGACAGTGTCACTAAGGGTATTCCGCCGCCCGGGTGTGTACTTCCGCCCACAAGATACAAACCCTTTATAGAACGACTTTTATTCTTAGGGCGCATAAAAGCAGCCAGCTTGCTGTTTGATGAGGTCCCGTAGATGCTTCCTTTGTTACTTCGATACTTTTGATAAAAGTCTTTGGGAGTAATAGTATTTGAATATTCAATATGATCACTCAGATCAGTTAACCCGTGCTCTTGGAGTTTTCGGATGATCAGTTTTTTATAGCGTTTTTCTTCATTGTCCCAATCTATATTGTTGTTCAGGTAGGGAGCGTTCACTAATACAAATAAATTAGAACCGCCTTCAGGGGCATCTTGTGGATTCGTGTGGGAAGTGTTGGCGATATATATTGTGGGATCTTTGGGCATTATCTTCTCTTCAAAGATCTGTTTAAACTCCCGTTTATAATCCTTTGAAAAGAAAATGTTGTGATGGGTCAGGGCATTGTAGACTTTGTCAATACCCAGCATGAGCACAAAACCGGAGCAGGATGGTTCTACGTTAGCTACCCTTTTTCTTTTTAGCAGAGAAATGTCTTCTTTATTAGCCAAATGAAGATAGGTATCAGAAGCATCAGAGTTAGAAACAACAATATCGGCAGGGTGGAAATTACCATCAATATCAGTTACGCCTGCAATTTTATTATCAGTAGTATTAATTTTTGTTATCTCAGCATCATATTGGATGTGTACGCCTTTGTTTTCTGCAAGAGTTGTGAGGGCTTTAATAAGGGAGTACATACCTCCATTGAGATAGTACCCGCCTAAGGACAACTCGACATATGGAATAACATTGAGGGTGGCTGGGGCTTGATAAGGCGATGAACCGTTATAGGTTGTAAAGCGCTTAAAAAATTGTTGAAGCTCTGTAGATTTAAATTGTTTGTCTATTCGATCGGAGACGGTCTGGAAGGCATTTATTTTTAAAAAATCGGTAAAGTTTAAGTTTCCCAGATCCGAAAGACCATACAGTGGATTATAGAGAAAAGCATCTTTGGTTCGTTCATAAAGTTGCTCAGTGTAAGTGATGAATTTTTTATACGCTTGAACATCATCCGGAGCAAATTCTTGGATTTGAGCAGTATTTAGGCAGGTGTCCTGGTAACAATCGAACTGTATACCGTTGGGATAGAAATATCGACAAATGGGATCTATCGGTTGGATATCCAAGAAATCAGATATCTCTGCATCACAATACTCAAACAGTTTTTCGAGGATGAACGGCATGGTAAGTAGGGAGGGACCGGTATCAAAACGAAAGCCTTGAGCTGATATCTCGTTTATTTTTCCGCCCGGGGTGCTGTTCTTTTCTAAGATTGTTACATCATGACCTTTGTGGGCCAAGAGGCAAGAGACCGCAAGCCCACCCAGACCGGCGCCGATAATTTTAATGTCCATATCTCTTGATTATACGAATTATAAGGGCAATTGTAACTATTGTTTTTTAATACATATCGTTCTGTTGGAGATTTTAACAATATTTCACGTTATAACAAGGATGATTATTTACGCAACAGCTTGGGATATGAGACGGATCTGCAATACTGGATGTTTGATCCGGTGAATTCCTGGGACCGTGATCGAAATAATACGACCGAAAATCTACGATCGGCTATGGCCGAGAATTCGTACCTAAATGTACTGGTCCAGTCAGGGTATTACGATGGAGGAACCCCGTATTTTGATACCAATTATACCATCTGGAATATGGATCCCAGTGGTAAGCTACAAGATCGTATATCGTTCAAAGGATACCGAAGCGGGCATATGATGTATTTGCGAAAAGAAGATTTGAAGACATCCGACAGTTTATTCGTGAATCTATTCCCGAATAAGGCACTCCTGGCAAGTATTAAGTATAAAATAAAGACACAGGACTATTAGATTTTCAAGCGAAGCTTGGCTACGGTTTCAATGTGATAGGTCTGGGGGAACATGTCGACTGGTTGTACTTCTTGAATATCATATACTTCATTGAGCTCTTTTAAATCACGAGCCATGGTTGAACTGTTACAGCTCACGTACACTAGTTTAGGGACTTTTAATTCCTTGAGTCGTTTAACCACATCGGGATGCATGCCCGCTCGTGGAGGATCAGTAATAAGGCAATCTGGTTCACCATATTTTTCTGTGACCTCTTCGGTAAATACATCCTTCATATCCCCTTCAATAAAAGATACATTTGAAACATCATTCTCTCGGGCATTTTTCTTGGCATTGTTAATAGTTACTTCTTCTAATTCAATGCCTACAACATGTTTGCAGTATTCACTTAAAAAAAGGCTAAGTGTTCCAACTCCACAGTAAAGATCATATAGAATATCACCTTTACTGATATCTGCAAATGATTTGGCAACTTCGTAAAGTCGTTCGGCTTGGGCAGTATTTGTTTGGAAAAAAGCATTGGCATCAATGGTAAAGTGATAGGGGCCAATATGATCGATGATATATCCGGGGCCATGGAGGACCTTTTCATAGCGTCCCTCGGCCGTAGGAGAACGGGTATCATTCACATTATTAACGATAGTCGTAATTTCCGGGAACTCATCGAGCAGGGCATGGGCAAGGGCCTCAACAACATCTTGATCGTCTTTATATGTTACCACATTGACCATTAGATCGTCGGTATGATGGGATTTTCGAATAACCAGATTTCGCATAAAGCCCTCATGGTCAATACGATTATATGGTTTAATATCATATTCGATACACCAAGTACGAACAAAATCTAAAATTTTGTAGGATACAGGATCCTGCAGGTGGCATTCGTTGAGGTTTAGGATTTTGTCAAAACGACCGGGGGCATGTAATCCTGCCGCGAAACAGCGGTCACTGACAAATTCGTCGCGGTTAATTTCTTCTTGACTTAACCATCGCTTGTGACCCATTGAATACTCCATCTTGTTGCGATAGTAAAATTCTTGATCACAGCCAATGGTTGGATTTACTTCAAGATGCGTTAGGTCACCAATGCGATGCATGTGATCCTCAACTTGATCGCGTTTAAAGAGCAGTTGTTTTTCATAGGAAACATGCTGCCAATTACATCCACCGCAGTTTTTGGCATGCTGACATTTGGGATCAATGCGGTTTGGGCCGGGTTCAAGAACTTCGAGAAGTTTGGCTTCGCGATAACTCTTTTTCTTTTTAATAATGCGAGCTTTTACTCGATCACCGGGTGCCGTATTCGGTACAAAAATTGCCAATCCATCAATTTTTCCAATTCCTTTGCCTTTGTAGGCTGCGGAATCAATGGTAAGCTCAACGTCATCCCCTTTTTTTATAGCCATATTCTATACTGCAGTAATCTAAAAATTAATTTTATTCTTGTTCAGGTTCCATATAAGTTTGGAACTGCAAGGAAAAGGCACGTTCGGCTGAACTTGCCTTTTTGAGTTCTTTCGTGGTAATCTCAAGCTGTTTCATCGCAATCATTGCAAGTGTTTCCATAAACTTAACAGCGATGGTTGGATGTCGTTTTTTGAGCGTTTCAAAGTCCGGCTTAAAGAAACCAAGCAGGGTGCAGTCAGTAAGACATTTAGCACTTGAAATACGACGTAGCTCGTAGCCGATGGAAAGGGCTCCAAAGCTTTCCGGAGATTTAATAACATAGCTGTGTGTCTCTTCATCCTGGGTGCCGGGTTCAGGCTCAACAATGAGTTCTACTTTGCCATCCTCAACAAAGTACATGCCGGTACCCGGATCTCCCTGATAATAAATATATTCGTTCTCCTTGTATTGTCGGCGGTGACAATATTGCAAAAACTCTGATCGCTCAAGCATCGTCAGATTTTTTAAAAAGCGAGATTGGAAGATGAGATCGCTCTTATTTTTCATATTGTTGAACTGCTTGGAACCAAACATGCCTTATGAATTTGTTTAGAAGTTTGATGGAACTATAATCTACTAAGCAATACGGATGGTAACAATTGATATTGCTAAAAAGAATGACCGATGCCAAAGGTGAAATAGGGAGTTTTATCTTTAAACCATCCTCGTTGCAAATCATGGATTCGAAATGCAAAATCAAATCGAATAATCACATATTCCCAATCCAATCGAAGACCCAATCCTGATCCTACAGCAATTTGATTATAGAAATTATCAAAACGAAACTTTCCTAATTCTAATAATTGTTCCCTGTTATTATCAGAGATCTGTTGTTGGCCTACATTTGATTGATCGCCGGAGAATAAATTCGTTCTTGGTCCATACCAAACATTGCCGGCATCCGTGAACCAAGCCGCAATCCAATCAGCAGATAAAAAATTTCCGATAATTTGTTGTCGGATTTCCATCTGTGAAAGTATTTTTATTTGTCCTCCGTTAATAGTTACGTCGTCCAGCGGAATACTACCCGGCCCTAAACTATAGATATCCCATCCACGAATGTCATTGGCACCACCGGCATAAAATCGCTGGTTTAACGGGATGGTATTACTTTGCCCATAGGGGAGGGCTAATCCTAAAAATCCCCGATATCCCAAAACTGCGTTGTTAGATAATGGGATATAACGTCGGTAGTCAGCTGTTCCTTTTACAAATCTGCTGTAGGCCAAGCTATTTTGGCTGCCGGGGAAAATGGCCGGCAAATTACCTTCAAGGGTATCTGGAGTAACAATTAGGTGATCTGTCAGATAGGGAATATTGCCTCCCGAAGCAATAGAGTATTCACTGAAATAGCCGTGGTCTCTTTTGATTAAATCGGTTCGCTGACTGCGAAATGTATATCTAAGAATGGATGAAATCTGTGGTCGAAAATCTTCTTCAATTTGACGTAGCTGAAAAGAGTTTTCGCCAAAACGATTTCGGAGCGCTGCACTAAATTCAGGTGAAGGATCGGTATCAAGCAAATCCAGTTCGATGAGATCTAAAAAACTGGAAAATCGTTGATTATGCTGTACTTCATAGCGAAGATTAAACCTGATATCAGAGTTGATATCGAAAAGCAGTTGGTTCGAACGTGAAAAAGAAAGCGAATATCTTGTACGTCCGTTTGAGAAAAATATATTGTCATCAAGTGAAGAGAAGGGGAAAATTAATCGAGGTAGAGAGTATTCTACACGAGTCTCAAAACTTTGAAAAAATCGCCCATCGAACGATTGGAAGCTGGTATCGGCCTCTGTAGCAATATCACGCATGGTTTCGGAACGAACATATTCGAAGCTGCCGTTGACACCAATCTGAAAGTTCTCTGCTTTACCAAAGAGATTGTTATTGGTATAGGTAACGCCGGCTCCTGATCCAAACCCGTATCGTCTCATTCCAAACAGGTTTACATTTACGGAATGCTTGGGAAGTGTTTGCAGGGAGAACATGACAGGAATCTCATCCTTAGAGTAGTCGGGAAGTGAACCGTCTTCACTCAATCCAAACTGACGTATATTGAGCATCCCCAGGTTTTGAAATTCATTAACCGTACGAATATAAAGCGACTGGTTAAAGACGTCTCCGGGTTTAAATAATACCTGGTTAGTTAATAACCCAAAATCCGTTTGAGAAGATTCTCCCTTTTTAAGAAAAATAGATTTGTTGTTAATGGTAAAAGTGGACTTTCGGAGGGTATCGTACTGATTGTAATGCAAGGTGTCTCCCGGACCACTGAGGCTGATATGAAGATCCCCAAACCGATATTTTTTGCCCGGATTGATAGTGAAAAGGGCATCAAGCTGGTTGGGTTTGGTTGTATCTCTTTTAATCAGCAAGTTTACCGAATCGCGTTGAACTGCGGCGTACCCATTGTTTTTGAGAAAGTTAATGATCCTGTTACGCTCTGCATTAAGCTCGTTCTCAGAATATCGTTCATTTACGGTAAACGTGGAGTCATTCAGCTGCTGGTCGGTTAACGAACTCTCATGTAAAAATCGGTTTACCTTTCTGGGGTCTTCGAAATCAGGTAACCCGGTATATCCTAATGTTTCAATTGTAAACGCAGGGCCTTCTTCAATTAAAAAAGAAACCTCGACCCTGTCTTTTTTAAATTCAACAATGTTGGTATCTACGGACGCCTCTAAAAAACCAACAGTCTTATAATATTGTTTGATGCGTTCTATATCGTTGGCTACCGTAGCACGATTAAGATATGACGGTGATTCTCCCCAGCTGTTAGTGAGTTGCCAAATAAAATACCATGGAGTAAAACGTGGAATACCTAAAAATTCACGGTTAGTCTGGGTCCGAATTAATGTTTCAAGCGTATTGTCCTTGATATTGTCGTTACCTACAAAACGGACAATGCGAACGACATTATCGGTAGTGTCATCCTCGATAGTTAAATTTTGGGATGTACCTTTCTCCGAACAGAGCAGTAGAATGCCGCCGAGCAGTAGAGAGCCTATTAGAGCACGCGAGAAAAAAGCTTTCAAGAGATTTTGGGCTTGTATCATTCAAAAAAAACGGTTGCATGAAATACTCCATGCAACCGAAAAATACGTTCTTTCCAGATCAACTTTTAAACATCATCATAGTTGAAGCCTTCGTCATCTTCATTATGGAAGAAATCTTCTTTTCCGATATAGTCTGGCCAAATATCCTCTATACCTTCATACACAACATCTTCACCTTGTTCAATTTCTTCGAGTTCATATAAGTTATCGAGCACTTGTTGAGGACTCCCATTGCGCTCGGCCCATTCAATGAGCTCATCTCGCGTTGCGGGAAAGGGTGCCTCGTCTAAAACGGCTGCTAATTCAACAGTCCAAATCATAAAAATATACTTCAGTTTTGTTTTTTAAAGTTCAAATAAAATTTTACCTACCTATAAAAAGGTTCGACACATTAAATTCAAGTCAATTTTTAAGGAAAATGCAATTATTTTTTCCTTTTTATAACTCAAAGGTCTAATAAATTATTGTTATCTTCCTGAATCACAATTGTAAACCAAAAACAAAGGAAATTATTATGGGAAGTTTTGGCGGAATGGAGATTCTTATTATCGGCCTTGCTATTCTTCTTTTCTTTGGTGCCAAACGAATTCCCGAACTGGCCCGGGGACTTGGCCAGGGAATGAAGGAATTCAAAAAAGCATCCAACGAAATAAAAAGGGAGCTGGAAGAGGGACAAAAAGAAGGTATGGGTTCTAATTCCAATTCCGATGAAAATACAAAGAAAAAGCAGTAAGATTAACCAAATCCATTTCTAATCCATTGAGTTTTACAAATTTTAGCCAGATTCAACAGTCAATTAAATCTGGAGATGTTTCGCTTTCTGATATTGTACAATCTTACATCGATAATATTGAAGAAAAAAACGACGAAATTAATGCGGTAATTAGCATTGATAGGGAAGGGGCTTTCGAAAGAGCTGAGAGAATTCAGAAACGTATTGAGGACGGATCAGCCGGTAAATTAGCCGGCATGGTTATCGGCGTTAAAGACCTTATTTGCGAGAAGGATAAAGAAGTTACCTGTGCATCAAATATACTGTCCAATTTTGAAAGCGTTTATGATGCAACGGTTATAGAACGATTGCGAAATGAAGATGCTATTCTATTGGGACGCTTGAACATGGATGAGTTTGCCATGGGATCCTCTACGGAAAATTCTATCTACGGGCCTACCAAAAATCCCATCGATACATCCAAAGTTCCGGGAGGATCTTCAGGCGGTAGTGCAGCAGCAGTAGCAGCTGAATTCTGTACAGCATCACTCGGTTCTGATACAGGAGGTTCTATCCGGCAGCCGGCTTCTTATTGCGGTGTGGTTGGATTAAAACCCACCTATGGCAGAGTATCACGTCACGGATTAGTTGCTTTTGCTTCCTCATTTGATTGCATCGGTCCGCTAACACATTCTGTTGATGATGCCGCTCGTATTCTTGAAGTTATTGCCGGTCCTGATCCTAATGATAATACTTCCTCAAGCCGAACAGTGCCCAACTATACAAAGTTTACTGAGGATCTTGACTCTAATATTAAAATTGGAGTACCCGATGAATATTTTGGGGAAGGGTTGGACGATGAAATTCGTAAAGGGATCAAAAGTAAGCTCACTGAACTCGAAGAGTCTGGTGCTGAATTGGTTCCCATCCACCTGCCACACATGAAATACAGCATAGCCACATATTATATTTTGGCTACGGCTGAAGCATCCAGCAATTTAGCGCGTTACGACGGCATACGTTATGGTAACCGTGCTGATATCGAAGATGTTGAAAAAGATCTTAAGGAAGAACAAGAAGCTTTAGAGGAGCAAATCAAACAGGCTAAAGGTCATGAAAAACAGAAATTGGTTGACCAGCTTAACGAGATGGATTCACCGCTGATCAGGTTATACAAGAAAAGCCGGACGGAGGGCTTTGGCCCTGAAGTTAAACGTAGAATTATGTTGGGTACCTATGTGCTTAGTGCAGGCTATTATGATGAGTACTATGCAAAAGCACAGAAAGTACGTCGCTTGATTAAACAGGATTTTACCAAAGCTTTTGAGGAGATCGATGTCATTGTATCACCAACGGCGCCGACAACAGCCTTTGATCTGGGCTCTAACCAAGATAACCCGGTGCAGATGTATCTAAATGATATTTATACTACTTCGGCCAACCTGGCTGGTATTTGTGGAATTAATGTTCCCGCGGGTACGCATTCTAATGGGTTGCCATACGGTATGCAACTAATGGCCAATGCATTCGAAGAGGGTAAGTTGTTTAATGCGGCCAAATTGGTTGAACAGTTAGATTAATATTCTGAAATATGAGCCTTATGCAAAATCGGATTGAGGGAAAATGGACATTTATAACGGGTGCTACAGCCGGAATAGGAAAAGCGATAGCAAAACTATTTGCTGAGGCAGGCAGTAACCTTGTATTAAACGGGCGTCGTGAAAATCGCCTTGAGAAATTAAAACTACAGCTGGAGAAGCATTATGATATTACTATTGCTTTGGCCTCGTTTGATGTAAGAGATCGTAACGTGGCGGAGCAGTTTTTAAATGATTTCTCAGAGCCAATCGATATTTTAGTTAATAATGCCGGTCTTGCCAGAGGAGTTGACGCTGTTTTTGATGCCGATCACGAAGATTGGGATTCAATGGTTGATACCAATATCAAGGGAGTGTTAAATATGACTCGACTGATTTCACCCCAGATGAAGGAACGTAACAGCGGACATATTATTAATATTGGTTCTATTGCCGGACACGAAAGCTATCCGGGTGGTTCGGTTTACTGTGCCACCAAACATGCCATTAAGGGATTTACCGAAGCTACTAAAAAGGATCTGCACGGTACCAACATACGGGTAAGTATGGTATCTCCGGGCTTAGTAGAAACAGAATTTAGCGAGGTGCGTTTCAAAGGAGATAAAGATCGGGCAGATCAAGTTTATGACGATATAGAGCCCTTGGTAGCTCAAGATATAGCTGAAATTGTCCATTTTATAGCTAATAGACCACCACATGTAAATATTATGGATACGATCGTCTTTCCCGTTGATCAATCATCATCAACGATGGTTCATCGAGAAAATGATTAATTATCGTTTTTTATTATTTATTCTGGGCACTGTATTTATCTTTTTGTCCTGTAGTGGGGAAGAGGTGGAGCGATTAAATTTTGAGGAGCAGGGTCGTGAAGTCCCGGAATTTAATGCCGACAGTGCCTACCAATTTGTAGAGCGTCAGTTACGTTTTGGGCCGCGTAATCCAAATTCAACTGGACATCAACAGGCCAAGACATATTTTTTAAATACCTTAAAAAAATATGCCGGCCCGCGTTATGTGTATGCCCAGGATTTTACTGCCAAAGGATATGATGGGGATACGCTGGCACTTTCAAATATTATCGCTTCTTTTAATCCTCAAAGCAGTGACCGGATTATGCTTTGCGCTCATTGGGATACGCGTCCCCGTGCTGACCGAGATTCTGCTAATCAGGATAAGCCTATTCCCGGAGCTGATGATGGTGCAAGTGGGGTAGCGGTTTTGTTGGAATTTGCCCGACTGTTTGAAAAACATCCGCCGCCTATTGGTGTGGATATTGTGTTATTTGACGGTGAAGATTATGGTAAAGAAGGAGAACTATCGAAATACTTTTTAGGGTCACGGCATTGGGCCAATAATCCGCCTGTTGAAGGGTATTCCCCGAGATTCAGTATTTTGTTGGATATGGTCGGTGGTCAGAATGCGCAGTTTCCCAAAGAAGGATATTCGATGCAGTTTGCCCCGGGACTCGTAAATGAGGTTTGGTCTATTGCAGACGAAAAAGGCTTTGGCGACTTATTTATACCAAAGAGAGGTAATAAAATTTCAGATGATCATGTCGTAATTAATCGCATACTCGGCATCCCGACAATTGATATTATTCGATACAATCCGGACTCAAAAGGCTCTCAATTTGCTCCATATTGGCATACTCATGATGATGACTTATCTATCATCAGTAAGAAAACATTGGATGGAGTAGGGAAAACCGTACTGGAACTAATATACAATCGAGTGAACATTGCCGATTAGATTTGGTGAAATCTTTTAACATGAAGTATTTAAAACTGGTCATACAAATTGCCAATAAGTATCAAGAACCCCTGATTGCAGAACTATTCGATATGGGGTTTGATGGGTTTGAACAACGCGATGATCAGATTATTACCTATGTCCAAAAAGAGAATTTTGGAATTAGCGACAGGGAACGCATTGATATGTTGCTTGCAGCCTATCCGGACGGTGGATTCATTGAGTCTGAAGAAGTGGTCGCCGATCAAAACTGGAACCAGCAATGGGAAGAGACTATTAAGGCGCAGACGGTGGGTAGCTTTTTTATCAAGCCCACCTGGTCTCAAGAATCCGTTCCCCAAGATAAAATCCTTCTTGAAATCGATCCCAAGATGTCATTCGGTACGGGATATCATGAAACAACACGCCTGATCTTAAAGTTGTTACCCGACGTTATCGCTGATAATGACTTTGCGATTGATGCAGGTACTGGAACGGGTATTCTCTCAATTGCAGCTATAAAGCTGGGTGCACGCCATGCTTTTGCTTTTGATATTGATGAGTGGAGTATATCTAACACAAAAGAAAATATTTTACTTAATGAAGTGGGTGAAAGTATTGCTGTGGAAGAAGGTTCTTCCGAAGTGCTTTCACAAAAAAGTAAGGCAGATGTGGTGATAGCAAATATTGAACGCAATACCATCATTGAGCTTTTTCCTGATCTGGATGCTGCATTAAAAAAAGGAGGGATGATGGTGCTTTCGGGATTACTTGAGAAAGATAAATCCTCTATCGTGTCTATTCTCGGAGATAAATACCAAATTGTTGACATTCCACAAGAAAATGAATGGATTGCTATTCAAGCCAAAAAGGGTATTCAGTGAAAGCTGCTATAGATATTGGGACAAATACTACTCTTTTGTTAGTTGCTGCTAATGATGGCCAGTCGTTAAAAATTCTTGAGTCGCAACAACAAACGCCGCGTTTGGGAGCCGGCGTTGATGAGAGTAAAGTGCTTTCAAAAAAGGCAATGAAGCGAGTTATAGCGTCGCTAAAGGAATTTCTGAAGATCATCAATAATAAGTATCCCGAGGTTGATAATATTTTTGTGACTGCTACCAGCGCAGTCCGTGATGCTAACAACAGGGCTACGTTTATTGATTTAGTAGAACAAGAAACGGGCCTGCAAATTCAGCTATTAAGCGGAGATGAGGAGGCACAATATACGTTTTTGGGAGCGCAAAGTATGCTGGATGATATTGCTGGTCCTAAAATGATCATTGATATCGGTGGTGGTAGTACTGAGATAGCGTATGGAGATGAACAGCTACAAGATCGCTATTCATATGATATGGGTTGCGTTCGTTTTACTGAACGGTTTTTGAAAGATGATTCGCCTACGAATACACAAATTGAGCAGTGTCGAGGTGCAATTAAAAGTGTTTTGGCCGAGTACGGATTCGATATTGCAGATCAAACAACACTGGTTGGCGTGGCTGGAACAGTGACCTCGCTTGCCTTTATTGATTTAGGACTAAGTGCTTATGATCCCAAAGCTTTATCTGGTCATATCATTACCAAGGACGGTCTTAAAGAGCATATTGAACGTTTTTGTGACTTCAATTCGAATAGAATTGAACAAGAATATCCGACCGTGATGAAGGGCAGAGGAGATATTTTTTTAGCGGGTCTTCTTATCCTGGAGGGATTTATGCAGGAGTATAGTTTTGAGCACTTAATTACTTCAACCGGTGGGATACGCCACGGGACGTTAAATATCAATACGGAAAAATAAAAAGGGCACTCCGTAAAGAGTGCCCCGAATTATTTTGTTCAAAAGTGCTTAGAAAGGGAATCTCAGACCAGCAGAAATAGCAAGTTGATCTGCGTCACCTAAAACATATTTTAGTTCTGTATATAAATTAGCGAAATCCAGACCGAACTCTGCACCACCGCCAAGGTTTAGACCGAGTTCTGAATCAGAACTGGATCCAAATTGTCCTAAGTCTACTTCCACAGTCGCATAATTTAAACCGGCCAAACCATATACCCGGACATTATCTTCAGCATAGAAGCCATAGTGTGCATTTAAGTTCAATTCCCACCAATCATAGTTGTCAGGAAAGAATATGATAAAATCTGCGGCACCACTAACTTCTTCGGTTATATCATAAACTCCACTGACTTGAATGCCTATGGCTTCTACTTCACTTCCATATGCCAAACCGCCCCCCGCTTTAATATCTTGAGCTTGAGCACTGGTGTTGTAAGCGAAGATTAATCCGAAAAGTAATAATGCTAATTTAATTGTTCTCTTCATAGTATTATTTAGTTGTTTTTATTTACGATTAGTATCCCCTTTCTGGGTTGCTTATTGTATACGTAATCCCTCTGGAATTTGTATCAAAATAATTGAATCAAACTTATATTACCAAATTCATGGGTTACATGCTCTAAAATCTCTTTGACGACCAATGAAGTCCAGAATAGGTAATTAAGTTCTATGACATCACAAAATCCGTACTGATATTAAAAGCTGTTATTCTTTTTAGGTTTACATATCATGCATGTGATCTTAGTTATATATGACCGTTTAGTGAGAGAAACCTTACAACTTTTCTTAAGATGTTTTAAAGCCTTTATAATTAAGTGGGAATAAAGTGACACTTTTACTAAGTTTGAACCGAAAATAATCAAAGTAAATATTTTCCTGTCTTAAGTGGGAATGTCCGATTCAAACGCTTCGAACTCACATACATCTGATTCTCCTCGAGAAAATGCTTCTGAAAGCAGTCTTGAGGATGATGTTCTCGTCAAAAAAGCTAAAGGAGGGGATGAAAAAGCCTACAAGAAGCTTGTTGATAAGTATGAGCGTGCCCTCTATTTCCATATCCTGAAGATGGTGAAAGATCGTGAACAGGTCGAAGACCTTGTACAAGAGGCGTTTGTAAAGGCATTTGATAACTTAAATACCTACAGTACGAATTATGCTTTTTCGACGTGGTTATATCGTATCGCAACCAATAATACGATCGATTATCTGCGTAAAAAGAAACTAAATACGCTCTCCATCGATAAACCGATGAAAACCAAGGACGGGGAGATGGAGATGCAGCTTCCCGACGAGTCGGCCAGCACCGATCGGGATATCATTAAAAAGCAGCGCAAAAAAATTGTGCAAAATGCCATTGATGATCTTCCTAAGAAATATCGGAAGGTTATTCAGCTACGCCATATGGAGGAGAAAAGCTACAAAGAGATATCGAATATCCTTGATAAGCCTTTGGGAACAGTAAAAGCTCATATATTTAGAGCCCGGGAGTTGCTATATAAGGCGCTGAAAGATAAGCGGCATCGCTTCTAAAATTATTTTTTCTTGTCTTGCAGACTTTGAGCAGCAGCGGCTACATTGTCTTTATATTTTTCGAATTTTGCACGTCTTATAGCACTTCCTTCAAAAAGGGCATCGTATTGAGGGATATCCAGTTCTTCCCAATAATTGATGTCATGATCCAATATTTTTTCCCGTGGAAACAGATCCTCCATCTCACCGTATTTAGCATCACGATTCCAAGGACAAACATCCTGACAGATATCACAACCAAACATCCATCCTTCGAGATCATTACGGTGTTCTTCCGGGATCTCATCTTTTAGTTCGATGGTTAGGTAAGAGATACACTTGGTTGCATCCACCCTGTATGGCTCATAGATGGCGTTGGTGGGGCAAGCATCAATACAGCGAGTACAACTACCGCAGTGATCAGTTACGGGAGTGTCATAAGAAAATTCAGCGTCTACGATCATTTCCCCGATAAAGAAGAAAGAGCCCAAATTCTTATTCAGGATGTTTGAGTTTTTCCCCATCCATCCAAGCCCTGACTTTACGGCCCAGGCTTTGTCTAATACCGGAGCAGAATCCACAAAAACGCGACCTTCGAGACCACCCAGTAGCTCTCGTGTTTGAGCGAACAGCTTCTTGAGCTTTTTCTTATATACTTTATGATAGTCTCGCCCCTGAGCATATTTGGCAATTTTGGGTTTATCATCCTGTTGCATTTGACGTTTATGATCGGGATGAAAATAACTTCCAACAACCGAAACAACAGATTTGGAGCCGGGAACGAGCTTTGTAGGATCAACTCTTTTTTCGAAGTGATTTTCTATCCAACCCATAGTACCGTGCCGGTCTTGGTTGAGCCATTCTCGCAGGCGTCGTTCTTCCTTTTCGAGTCGACCGGCTTTGGCAAATCCGCAGGCGTTAAATCCTAATCGAAGGGCATATTCTCGTACTTTTTGTGTACGCTCACGGAGATTCATTTTAGTGAATGGGTTTGATGCTGTTGGTTCACTGAAAGGTAACGTATTTACAAAGAAATGTTTAACAGTTTTCTGTAGGAAAAGAGAATTTTAGCTTTCTAATATTATTGAATTCAACATGATATGATTCAGCAGTCCTATTTGTACTACTGCTAATTATAACTTATAGGATCTATTGATGGCCGATAACAAATGGTGTTATAGCTTATCAGCTGATATGTCTTCAATCTTTCCGTTTTCCAATTTCAAAGTACGAAAGGGATACTGCTTAACAGTATCATAATCATGGGTGACCATAAGTACGGCCATTCCTCGGTTATTAATCTGTTTGAGAAGTTCCATAATGGAAGCTGAAGCTTCGGGGTCAAGGTTACCGGTAGGCTCATCGGCCAGCATAATACGCGGCTCGTTGGCTAAGGCTCGGGCAATAACAACACGCTGTTTTTCACCGCCTGATAGATCATTAGGCATGTTTTTACGTTTGTGACTTAATCCAACCATTCCCAACACCTCGAGCACCCGTTGTTTAATATAGCTTTTCTTTTCGCCGGTTACCTGTAGCGAAAAGGCAACATTATCATATACCGAACGGTCGGGTAGCAGTTGGAAATCCTGAAAAACAATGCCAAGCCTGCGACGAAGGTAGGGGACTTCTTTATCGGGAAGTGAGGTGACATCCAGGTCGGCAACCCGGACATGGCCGGAATCGGGAAGCAGGTCGCGGTAAATTAGTCTGAGGAAAGAGCTTTTTCCGGCTCCCGTTTGGCCGATTAAGTATGTGAACTCCCCGTTTTCAAGTGAAAAGTTGATATTGTCGATCACCGGCTCGTGATCGAACGATACAGTTACATCTGAAAATTCAATTACTGATTGCTGGGACATTGTAATACCATTGTGATTCGTAAACTATGGTCATCGGCTTTATCAAAGTCAAAGCCGCTGTATTTTGCTCGTATGTTATACGCTGTTTGATCGATAATATCAAGCATTTGTTGCAGAGTATAAATGCGTTGTTGATGAACTTCGCTGAATTCCTGTAAAACAGTCTCCTGGTCGTTGGCAAGCTTTTCTATACGGAATGTATTTTCATGTAGCTGGTTATCGGCATCGTAACTGCTTTTTCTAAAATAGCGATAGTTATCATTGGCGTACCCCTCTTCGTTATTTAAATATTCAATAGCATGTATAGAATTTTTAGGGGTTGTAAAATCAAAAATAAGAAGGCCTCCGGGTCGCAATACTGATTCAACCTCATTTAAAAAGACGAGAACTTCTTCGGCGTTTTGCAGGTAGTTGATACTGTCAAAAACACTGAATGCAACATCAAAGGTACTATTTAGTTGCAGATCGAGGAAATCCATAACCTCAAACTGAACATTGCAAAGCATTTCTTCATTCTTTTGACGAGCTTTTTGAATCATCTGTGAGGATTTATCGGTTCCCATAACATTATAGCACTCCAGCTCATCAAGAAAAAGGGAAACAGAACCCGTGCCACAGGCCAGTTCCAGAACATCTACGGGATTGGGATGGTGTTTAAGCATAATAGCGTCAATGAAATCTGCCCAAAACTCGTAATCAACATCCTCCATCACTGCATCATAGATGTCAGCCAGCTTAGAGTATTCCGGTTGTTGTTTGGGATTATTGGACTTCATCCGTTTGCTACTTGTTCAGTTCTATGGGTAATAAGTTCCGTAGCCAGTTTAAAAGCTTCAGCAAATGATGATGGATTTGCCTTGTTTTGTCCGGCAATATCAAAGGCCGTACCGTGATCCGGAGAGGTGCGAATGATTGGGAGCCCGGCTGTAAAATTAACCCCTCCACCAAAAGAAAGGGTTTTAAAGGGAATCAACCCCTGATCGTGATACATGGCTACGATGCCGTCGAATTGTTCATATTTACTGTTTCCAAAAAATCCATCAGCAGGATGGGGACCCGAAACCGATAGCCCTTCAGCTCGGAGATCTTTGATTGCCGGTGTGATAATGTGCTGTTCTTCGGAGCCGATGATACCCCCGTCTCCGGCATGAGGATTGAGGCCAAGCACTGCGATACTTGGCGTAGGAATATTGAAATCATCCTGCAAAGCACTATGCATCACTCTGATATATTTTTTAATCGAATCAGTCGAGAGGGTAGAAGCAACTTCAGAAATAGGGATGTGCCCGGTTACAAGTCCCACCCGTAAGTCTTTGTGTACCAACATCATCATAAAATCAGAGGTGTTGGTTTTCTCTGCCAGGAATTCGGTATGACCGGGTATATTATATCCGGCCAAATTTACAGCTTCTTTTGATATGGGAGCAGTAACCAGGGCATCGGCTTGCTCTGACTTACATAATGCAATGCCTTTTTCGACAGACAACATCGCATACTTTCCGGATTGCTTGGAAAAGTGTCCTGGATTAACTGTAAGATGTTTATCAGTATAGGTTTGTAGAAGATTGATTTGTTGCTTCTTAACTTCACCGATAGATTGTGCATGATGGTAACTCATTGGTTCAGAGAGGGAATCAAGCCAGAAGTCCAATACTTCTTTTGAACTCAGGATGATGGGAGTTACCTCTGTTAATGGAAGCTTACGCAGTGATTTAATCACTACTTCCGGGCCAATCCCGTTTATATCTCCAATGCTTATGACGATGCGCTTCTGCATATAGATTTAATGCATTTATTTTGACTGATTGGAAATAAGTTTAAAATCCCCAAAGCCAGTAGTGGCCTTAAAAACAAATTTACGGTCAGGGTATGTCCATATTTCTGTTGTAGCTCCATTTTTGGGAAACTTGCGGTTGATATCATTTGGCGGACCATATTTGATATATATTTCTCCTCGATCACTATTAAAACCGATGGTATTTTCAGTAGTGAATTTTTTATAAGTATGGTCGATACGCCGGTAATACTCAGCCATTAGTTCATTGAACTCGGTCTTAGGCGTAGGATCCCGCTCTTTCCAGAATGAACGGAATTTTCTTTCGCGTTCTGCCGGGTTCCCGCTGTCAATTTTTCTGATAGTTTCTTTATCAGCTATAAATCGAAGCATCTCTATGGCAGTATCCAAATTTAATAAACTTGTTGGCATATCTTCCCATTTGGAACGAAAGTTATCCCGGGCAACAACATCTCCGGCACTGTTTTTCACCCTAAATTGGTATAATGAGTTTTCGAACTCACTGTTGGGTACCTCAATGATAGCATACGCATAGCCATTATCCGTAGTATTGAGATTTAAGTAGGGTTTCCCTTCGTTATACAGCAATTGGGGCTGGATATCAGTTTTAATGTGTTCGCCGGTTAGCTTCTTTGAAAACACATTATTTTGTTGGGTAGTATCTTCCTGCGTAGTGCTGAGTTTAGTAATCTCAACAGTATATGATTCTGTTTCCTCATATTGGGGCAGGTATGCTAAAGCGTAGAAATTTTTCGCATATTCAACAGTATTTCCAGACGTGTTTAGGATGAAGCGTGAAGACTCAGGCTTTTCGATATAAGTTGGACTGACAAGAATATTTCCGGCTTTTTTTTGACTGTAAGGTGTTATATGGATTTTTCGTGTCCTGGAAATTCGGCTATCGGTTTGTTCCCCCCGCTTTATTTGTAATATGTAGTTATATGAACCTGGATTAAGATTTACTTTGATATAGCCGCTTAAAAACTGATCATCAGATTGACTTCTTTCATAGTTTTTTGCATAAACGGTATCAGCCCAAAAAGCACGTCCCGCAGGTTCCAATCCCTCTATGGTAAGGTCTTCATCTTTTCTCTTGTTAAAATTGGCATCTTCTGCTTTAAATACTTCCAGCATCAAGTCCATGGTGCTGAAATATTCATTGCCCGATGATCGGTCTTTATTTTTCTTAAAAGGAAGCGAGCTGTATGGTATATGGAATGTGACGACGAATTGAACAGCTTCGTTATCATTTCCCGGCAGGGTCATGTAGTTAAATGATGCCTGCTGCTGTTGCTGGCGCATGGCTAATTCTTGATAACTGATATTACGCTGACCATATAGCTCAGAAACCGACGCAATTGAGAATATAGTAATGAATAGGGCAGCCAGATACTTTTTGGAAGTTTTCACAAGCTAATAAATTTTTAATGGGTTTTATCTCAAAAAGGAAACTAAAGAACTTTTGGTGGAATAGATAGAAACAATACTTTCGAGATTGCTAAATTTCGTTATTTTTGAAACGCTTCAATGAATACAACTATTATCTAAAATAATAAATTGCATCTATGAGTTCCCAAGATTCAACCGGTACATCTCCGAAGGATTTAAAATCATTTATTCAAGAGATCAATGAAACCGAGGAAGAGATTAAAAAGGGAGGCGGAGAAAAGCGGATCAACAAACAGCATGACAAAGGAAAGCTCACCGCCCGTGAGCGTATCGATATGCTGATCGATGACGATACCCGCCTCTATGAGTTGGGATTATGGGCCGGTTATGAGATGTATGAAGATGAGGGCGGATGTCCTTCAGGCGGAGTTGTGACCGGAATTGGAACGGTATCCGGACGTGACTGTGTGATTGTAGCCAATGATGCTACGGTGAAAGCGGGGGCATGGTTTCCCATTACTGCAAAAAAGAATTTGAGAGCCCAGGAGATAGCGCTTGAAAATAATCTCCCCATACTCTATTTGGTGGACTCGGCAGGTGTTTACCTGCCTATGCAGGATGAGATTTTCCCCGACAAGGAGCACTTTGGACGTATTTTTCGCAACAACGCCCGGTTAAGTGCCGAAGGTATTCCACAGATTGCAGCTATTATGGGTAGCTGCGTGGCCGGTGGAGCATATCTACCTATTATGAGTGATGAGGCGCTTATTGTAGATGGAACCGGAAGTGTCTTTTTAGCGGGCAGCTATCTGGTGAAAGCGGCTATTGGTGAAGAGGTGGATAATGAAACTCTGGGTGGGGCAACGACGCATACCGAAATTAGCGGTGTGACAGATTATAAGATGGAAGACGATGAAGAATGCCTTTCAACCGTTCGCGACCTGGTAGATAAACTTGGACCGTTTGATAAAGCCGGATTCAACCGAAAAGATCCCGTTGAACCGGCTCGTGATGTAACCGAAATATTTGATGTTTTTCCCGATGACCGTACGAAGCCGTATGATATGAATAAAGTTCTGGAATGCATTGTAGATGAGGATTCCTTTACCGAGTTCAAGAAAGGATATGGACAAACGCTCATTACCGGTTTTGCTCGAGTGGACGGATGGAGTGTGGGTATTGTGGCGAACCAGCGTAAGGTGACGCGTACGAAGCAGGGCGAAATGCAGGTAGGGGGTGTCATCTATTCTGACTCTGCCGATAAAGCCGCCCGATTTATCATGAATTGCAATCAAAAGAAGATACCAATTGTCTTTTTACAGGATGTATCCGGATTTATGATTGGAAAGCGGGCAGAACATGGAGGTATCATTAAGGATGGTGCCAAGATGGTGAATGCGGTATCCAACAGTACGGTGCCTAAAATTACAATTGTGGTTGGGAATAGTTATGGTGCAGGAAATTATGCCATGTGTGGACGTGCTTATGATCCGCGGTTTATGTACGCTTGGCCATCGGCCCATATTGCAGTGATGGGAGGAACCCAAGCTGCCAAAGTATTGACCCAAATTCGTGTTTCTGCCTTAGAGAAGAAGGGTAAAGAGATCACCGAAGAGGAGGAGCAGGAAATTATGAAGGAGATCGGCGAACGTTATGAAGAACAGACGGATGTTCGTTATGCTGCTGCTCGCCTTTGGGTGGATGGGATCATTAATCCCGTAGAAACTCGCGACCGTATTTCACATGCCATAAAATGTGCGGACCATAATCCCGATATCGGAGAGTTTAAAACAGGCGTAATGCAGGTATAATAAAAAAACGAACTTTTGTCGTGCTATCGCACTATACGATAAATAGCATCAGTTAAGGAAAAGAGTTATTCGTAATCTTGGGATTAGTGACTGCTTTATTGATGTAAACATTTCATATTGCTCTATTGCTGAATACAACCTATCGGCCGTAAGCAATAACCTTAAGTGGATCGGTCTTGGCTGCAATACGAGCCGGAAGCCAGGAGGCAAGAGCACAGAGAAATAGCGTGACACCTGTTACCAATACGAAGTCGAGCATGTGTGGCTCAACAGGGGCATAGGCCATATAATAATTTTGTTCGGAAAGCGGGATAATGTGATAGGTTGACTGGAGCCAAGCAAAAGCCAGAGAAAGGGAAATGCCTATTACTAAGCCAACTACAGCCACGAATAATCCTTCCAATAAAAAGATACCTCTGATACTTTTATCACTGGCGCCAATAGTTTTTAGAATGCCGATATCACGTGTTCTCTCGAGCACCATCATCAAAACAGTGCCAATCAGGTTGAAGGCCGCTACAATAATCATTACTGCTATTACAAATGGAATGGTCTGTTCCTGTAGGTCTACCCACGCAAAGATATTGCTGTAGCGTTCGTAAATTGTTTCTGAGAAGTAAGGATAGCTAAGTTCACTGTCCAGTTTTTCGCCGAAGGTTTCTATTTGAGACTTATTTTTAAGACTAATTTCTATCGCAGAGGCCTCATTTGGTGATTTTAGAAAAAACTTTTGAACATAAGGTCGGGCTGCTAATGCTAAAACATCATCGAACTGACCTATGCCCGTTTGATATATGCCTGATAACCGGAACTGTTCAATTTCAGGAGAACTTAGAGGTGAGGGTAATCCATCAACGGTGTACGCCGTCAGGGTTGAATTTATGCCTACGTTAAGAGTTTGAGCCAATTTCGAGCCAACAACTATTCCCGGCCGGCCGGCACTGTCAGTACTTAGATCATAGGTACCCCTCGTGATATAATTTCTGATATCCGTTACGTCTCCTTGTTTATCTACTCCTTTTAATAAAGTGCCTGTAACGTTATCAGCCCCCTGAATCATAGTTTGACCATTGACAACTGCTTGGGCATTGCTGATTTCCGGATAGTTGTCCAGCTCTTTTAAAAGGGTGTCAGCCCGTTCTATAGCTCTCCCTCCAAATGAGGTTACCGTGACATGTGGAGCGAAGCCGAGAACTTTATTATCAATGACGGATTTAAAACCGTGAACAACCGATAATGCAATAAGCAGACCGGCCGAACCGACAGCTACGCCGGTAATAGCCATCATTTTAATAAAGGATAAGAAACGGGATCCTTTCCGTTTACCCTTAAAGTATCGTTTGGCTAAATACCACTCGAAGTTCATCTGTTTTTATTGATTAAGGGTCATAAGTTATTCGGCTACCGGTTACTGAATACCCGATACCCGATAACTATAACTTTAAACTACTTTTCTGGTTTCATCTGGGGAAAGAACAGCACATCTCTGATGGATTCAGAATCCGTCATAATCATGGCTAAACGGTCGATACCGATGCCAAGCCCTGCGGTGGGAGGCATGCCGTATTCAAGGGCCTGTAGGAAGTCCTCATCGATGGTCATTGCTTCTTCATCACCTTCAGCCCGCAATCGTGCTTGTTCTTCGAAACGCTCACGCTGATCTACCGGATCATTGAGCTCGGAAAATGCATTGGCAATTTCTTTACCGTTGCAGATACATTCAAATCGTTCAACAAGCCCTTCCTTTTCCCGATGCTTTTTAGCGAGCGGACTCATTTCAATAGGATAGTCCGTAATAAAGGTAGGTTGTATGAGTTTAGGTTCAACATATTCGCCAAAGATTTCATCGATAATCTTGCCTTTCCCAAAACTGTCTTCGAGTTCAATATCCAACTCTTCGGCAATTTTCTTAAGTTCTTCTAAGTCTTTGCCATAAAGGTCTTTACCTGTTTCATTTTCAATGGCTTCAAACATTGGAATACGAGGCCAGGGGGCAGAGAAGTCAATTTGATTATCGTCAACGGTCACAGTGGCCGAACCATGCAGTGCTTTTGCTACTGATTCAACCATATTCTCCACAAATTCCATCATCCAGTTGTAATCTTTGTAGGCGACATAGAGCTCTACCTGGGTGAATTCGGGATTGTGGAATCGAGAAAGTCCCTCGTTACGGAAGTCTTTAGAAAATTCGTAGACCCCGTCATATCCGCCCACAATAAGGCGCTTTAGATATAATTCATTGGCAATACGCAGGTACAGTTTCATGTCCAAGGCATTGTGATGGGTTACAAAAGGTTCTGCGGATGCCCCGCCGTAAATAGGTTGCAGGATTGGCGTTTCAACCTCCATATAACCCTTATCATTCATATAGTCACGCATCGCTTGGACCATATCCGTTCGCTTTTGAAATACGTCACGTACTTCAGGATTTACAATCAGATCGAGGTAACGCTGGCGATAGCGCTGCTCTTTATCAGTAAATGCATCATAGATTTTTGTTTCACCATCTTCCTCAACTTCTTTGGGAAGGGGGATGGGACGGAGTGTTTTGCTAAGAAGTACAAACCCTTTGGCGTAAACGGTGGTTTCGCCGGTACCGGTTTTAAATACGTGCCCCTTAATACCAACTATATCTCCGATGTCAGTCAGTCGCTTGAATACTTCGTTGTATTCTTCTTTGCCGACATCATTTTTGCGGATATATACCTGGATCTGTCCTTCGGAGTCCTGCAAATTGAAAAATGTAGATCCGCCCATGATTCGTCGGGTCATTACCCGACCGGCCACAGATACTTTCTCAACATCTTCTTCATCCTGGTCGTCCTGTTTAATAAGCTCTGGCCGATCTAAAATCTCTTTACTCTTATGGGTTACCTCAAAGTTATAAGGATAGGGGTCATAACCCATTTCCCGGAGTTCTTCTAATTTTTCCAGACGGATTTCGTGTTGTTCGCTTACTGAGGACTCAGTATTGCTCATGAGAAAGTCGTATTTGTTTCGTTTGTACTATGATTTATTAAGTCGCTAAAAATAAAGAATTCATGACAAAAGTGTGATTTTTTTCTTAATCGTAATTAGTTGTTTTAATTTGGATTGAGATGGCAGGTGTGATCCTTGGGATATTGCTTAAAAGGTGACAATAAATTTTAAGTAGGCAGAGATTTTTTGAAGTAAAAATTTCTGCAGAAGTTATCCCTATTACTCCCAAAAAGTAGGAAGTGTCCTTATTCGATTGTTGGGTGATATATAGTATTTCAACAGCATTAACACGGAGTTGAAATAAGGGATATCATCTTAAAATAATAGTTTATTTAGACTTCTGTGTATCGATGTTGCCATTATGATTGTTTTTTGGTGTCCCCAATCCTGCTCCTAAAGCCGTTCCCATGGCAACCCCGATCCCAATTCCCATTGCCAAATTATAAATGGCAACCCCAACAGCAGAACTGACTCCCACACCTATAGCAATTCCAATACCTATATATGATTTGCCGTTGGTTCTTGATTCCTTTTGTTGTTCAGACATAATAAATTGCTCTCTGATTTTATAGTATTTGGTTTAAACTTTTAATCAACATATCAGATACTACTATTTACATCTAAGCAATGCAAAACAGTATAGAAGTAGCTTCAATCCTGAATGGGAATTAAAATATCAGAAGATGGTCTCTAACACCCCGAGTTGTAGGGGGCTACTCAAATTTTGTTTTAATTCTTGACTTATAGTTCTCTCTTCTTAATTCTTCATGCGACTTTTAAAGCAGGTAAGTAATAGAAATATGCCGCAATTTGATAAGGCTTGGATTACAATTTAATAAACTGTATTAAAATCTCTTTAAAAATTGGGATTTTGTTCGCTTATTATTAAAGTTGTTAATCCAGAGATGATGACATAGGGTTTTATCTAAAAGAGAACGAAGCAGAGAGTTAAAAAAACGGGAGTAGTTATGAATAAGCGTTTATTTCATTCGTTGGCACAGCAGTTAAAATATGAGGTCTTTTTCGTTACAGATGTTAGTGAGCCGTATTACGATGCCCCAAATGAATTAGAAATCCTTGAATTCAATTATAAGGGGCAACAATGCGAGTTGGTTCTCAATGGCTCAATAAAGCTTAAAACGCAACAAAAAAATAAAGATATAGAGTCTTACCAGGATTTGTTGCAGGGTCTTATGCACTCTACAAAATAGATAAGTTCGGGGATGTAAGTTTTGTTAGGCAAACCCTTTATTTCTAATTCATGCTCTAGGCATGAGAGGGTAGTGTTGTTTTTAGTATTCTGTTAGATTAATTCCACTTCAATATTTTATAGTAAAAAAGGCAACGAATCTATTTCTAAATACCCTGATTTAGAAATAGAACCCATAAGAATAGGTGATCGAAGGATAAATTAATTTCATCTGGTAGGTTTCAGAAACTTAAGAATTAATCAATTGGACGCTATTTGTACTCATCATATTACTTAAAACAGTGAATGAAAAATTAAAATTATAATAAACTGTAAGGAATGGTCCGATTGTAGGTCTTACTTTAAAACAAGGATAATAAAATGATCATTATTTAAAAGTACCTGCTTCTTCTGGTATAAACAGGTCAAGGGGTTGTCCTGTGAGAAGCAGGTAAAGAACAGTGCCGGGTTCCTGACTAAGGACCCGGCATTTTTTATGCGCTCAAAATTCTCTTGATGGGATGATAATCTATCCTTAGTGTCTATTGTAGTTAGTATGAGTTAGAGAGAACTCGATAAAAATACATAGCATTTCTTTTGGTTTTAGGACATTAATAGTTTCAGAAGAGTATAAAATTAAAGATTTTCAGTTGTTTTAGATTGAATAATAGAATGTAATGAGTAATCCATTTTCAGCAATTCAGGAGTTGTTACCGTTTGAGGCTGTATTTTCTCTGTCGGAGATTGGTTCGGTTTATTCGGAAGCAATAAATAAGCTGAGCACTGAAGAAAAAAGGGAACTTGAGACGTGCAAAAGTCTCAAACGACAGCGAGAGTTTGTGACTTCTCGCATTATTTTGAAGGAGCTGGCCGGGGATGAACATAAGTTTGAAGTTCTTAAGGATGATCTCGGACAGCCTTTCGGAAAAACAGATACACAAAAGTTTTTTATCAGTATTGCCCATACGGATGATTTCGTACTTTGCGGATTATCACCAAATTCTCCCATCGGAGTTGATTTGGAACCAGCTGACCGAACAGTCCCTGACAGACTCAAGCAGCGCATTTCTCATCCCAAAGAAAGCAATGTTGTCAGTGATATACCGTTGATTCGCTTGTGGACTATCAAGGAGGCCTATATAAAGCTCCGGGGACAAGGATTGCGCATGAATATGAATGAGGTACAAATAAGGCGAGAATCAGACCAGATATTTGCTAAAATAAATAATGACAAAAGAGCTAAAATTTGTAGTTTCCGAATGGAAAATAACTGGTTAGCAGTCGCATATTATCAATAATTATAATTCAGTAGAACCGTTTTTATGAATATCACTTCGTATTCCCGTGAACAGATTCAGGAAGGTCTTGATAAAGCGCGGGAGCGCCATGAAGGAGTAAATGATCATATCCGTTTACTTTTTGCACCTGAAGAGATTAATGAGGATAATTTTGAACGGGCCTGTGACATTTATAGCCGATTGGATATGTCGAATTATGATACCGTGATAATCGTGGAATCATACGACGAGAAGCTGGATAAAAAGTTGCCCATGGCGTCCAATTCGTTCTTTGAAACACCGCTCGGTAAAGTTCCTGTCAATGATTATATGCGTAACGAGTTTTGTGATGAAGATGACGACTTTTTTATTCATGACGAGGCTTTTACCAAGAATATCAGTCTCTTTCAACAGTTGATGTTTTTGCAAACGCTTTCGGATGATTTTGAAGCCTTGAGCGTTCAAATTGCTGATCCGGATCCCGCTATTGTAAAGGAAATAGGATACGTGCTTGAGGAAGTACTTGCCTCACGGAGTGCGCTACTCATATTTAGTTGTGAACTTGCCAATGAACGTAAAGAAGAGTTTAAAAAGGTCGTTGAGATGGTTGAATCCCAGAACGAATCGGGACTTATGAATTATTTAAATAGTGGAGAGTCACAAATCAAAGGAACGACTGCTTTTATCGCAGGGATTATAGTTGCAAATAAATGGAAACTTGATCTTCACTTCCTAAGAGGCAAATATGATGACTACAGTGGAAGTCTGTTAACCGGGTATGCCGATCACCAAAAGGTAATTTTTTCATAGGTTATCATGCCAACGCCAGAGATTACAATAATTGGTGTGGGCAGATTAGGCAATTCTTTAGCAAGGGCATTGTCTGCAGCAGATGTACCTGTCAAGAGTATTTTTAATCGTACGGCTGATCAAGCCCATAACCTTGCTGCTGATCTCAATGTCAATATCTCGGGTAATTTTCCGTCGGATGATTTCGAACTGGGAGATCTCATTTTTATTACCGTTTCAGATTCGGCTATTGAACCTGTAGCCCGCCGGCTTGCTGAGGTTACGGATGATTTTAGTACAAAAACTATTGTGCATTGTTCCGGGAATGCATCGGCAAGCCTTCTCGAAGTCCTTAAGTCTAAAGGGGGGAGCATCGCTTCTTTTCATCCGTTGCAGACTTTTACAGGATATCCGGCCCCTTCAGATTTTGAGGATATCTACTTTAGCCTGCAGGGAAATAGATCTGCCTTTCCCAAACTTGAACAAATCGCAGAAAAGTTGGAAGCAAATACGTTAGAGGTTACTGAAGATCAAAAATCCCATTTACATGCCGCAGCAGTACTGGCATCGAATTATCTGAATACACTATTGGATGCAGCGGTTAAAACAGCTTCGGTCAGTGATCTTACTCCGGAAGAGACCAAAAAAGCACTCATGCCGCTGGTAAAGACCACCCTGAAAAATGTTGAGGAGCAATCTTTTGAGGAAGCTCTGAGTGGGCCTATTAACCGTGGGGATATACAGACAGTAAAGCAGCATTTAGATCTACTGGAAGGTCAGTCTGAATTATTAGCAATATACCGGATATTGGGGCAGCGGACTGTTCATATGGCAAGAAAATCCCAAAGTATAGACCAAGATACGGCTCAGAAAATATCCAAGATGTTGGAATGATATACCATGGATGATTATTATCAGCGCGTTTATAAGGTTGTGGAACAGATTCCTGTTGGCAGAGTCACAACTTATGGCAGCATTGCTCGATACCTTGGTATTGCATCCGGCGCTCGTATGGTAGGGTATGCGCTTAATCAAGCAGCGGAAACGAACATTCCTGCTCACCGTGTTGTTAATAGGAATGGCGAACTTACAGGGCGCTCTCATTTTCCGGATGATACCATGCGCGAACGTCTGGAACAGGAAAACATTAGATTTGTGGATGAGTTTCAAGTAGATATTGAGCGGCATTTATGGGATCCTAACGAAGAAATAGAATAATTAATGGAAATATGAGGAATTCTAAATACGCAGCATTTTTTATCTGTTTTGTTCTATTTATGGTTGGTTCGATTAATGAATCAGCAGGACAGACTGGTTCAGATAAAGAGTTATTAAAAGATGCCTCTGGTAAAGAGCTGCAGGAAATCATCAGTTCCTATCAAGGGGACAAGGCCGTGCTGGTTAATGTGTGGGCAACGTGGTGTGCACCTTGTATCGAAGAGTTTCCCTATATTGTAGATCTACAGAAAAAATATGAAGAGGAGCTACATGTTGTATTTATCTCTGCTGATTTTCCAGGACAACGCAGTAAAGCTTTGGAGTTCTTACAAGAGCAAAATGTAAATTGGACCACCTATTTTAAAACAGGAAAAGATCAGGCCTTTATTGAAGCATTATCCAGTGATTGGAGCGGTGCATTGCCATTTACAAAAGTCTTAAATAAGGATGGAGAAATTATTGCCAGCTGGGAGCAAGGGGCCGAATACGAAAAGTTTGAACGTTACATTAAAAAAGCAATAAATAACTGAATACCATGAGATTATATAAATTACTTTATGTGTTACCTATTCTTTTAGGGGTTGGATTGCTGGCTTTTTTGCCGGTAGAAGATAAGATTTCGGATCGGTTAGAGATTGGTTCTAAAGCACCGCTTACCGATGTAAAAGTTACAGATGTGTCGGGCGAAGTGCTGACCCTTGAAGAAGTGGCCGATAAAAACGGATTGCTTGTTAACTTTTCGTGTAATACTTGCCCGTGGGTTGAAGCGTGGGAAGATCGCTACAATCCTATTTCTAAGCTGGCCGAAGAAAACGACATAGGAGTTATAATGTTAAATCCCAATGCGGCTATTCGTGACGATGGGGAGTCAATGAAGGATATGCAAGCCAGGGCGAAATCGAGCGGTTACGATTTTTATTATGCGTTAGATGAGGGAGCAAAGCTGGCGGAAGCTTTCGGAGCTACACGCACTCCTGATGTATTTCTCTTTAACAGCAGTATGGAACTGGTATATACAGGTGCCATTGATGATAATGCTAAAGCTGCTGAGGAAGTTGAGCAGCCGTTCTTAAAAAATGCAATCAAAAACTTGGTTTCAGGCAAGGGAATCGACCCCAAGACGACCAAAGCACTCGGATGCACTATTAAGTGGCCCAAGTAATTCCTAATTGTCTCAATATTTCCTTATTTTCGAAGGCTTACCAGTGACGGTAAGCCTTTTCTTTTGGAACAGAATAAAAACGACAAATGCCCACTTGGACGTTACATACAGAATTTAAATTTGATGCTGCTCATTTGATTGAGGGCTACGACGGAAAATGCGGTCGTATGCACGGTCACAGCTACAAAGTGCATATTTCTGCAAAGTCTCATAAATTGAATCCCTCGAAATACCTTGATACCGATGATATGGTCTGTGACTTCAAGGAATTAAAGTGGGCGGCGAAGGGAGCAGAAAAAGGAGGGTTGGATCACTCCGTACTGAATGAAGAGATGCCGGTGAATCCCACTGCAGAACGCATAGCAGAATTTATTTACAAGGAAACCCAGCAGCGTATTCCAGATGATATTGAACTGAATGTCACCGTTTGGGAAACCGAGAATAGTTGGGTTGAATACACAGAGAACCATGTTTAACGAATTTGATCAGGAAAAATTAGAAGGACTCATCGATCAGGATGAAATGAGGTCGGTGGAATATCCGCTGGTAGAGGATTTCTATACTATTCAGGGCGAAGGTGCTCACAGCGGACGTCCGGCGTATTTTATCCGTACCGCGGGCTGTGACGTAAACTGTTGGTGGTGCGATGTTAAGGAAAGTTGGGATGAAGAGGAACATCCTCCTAAAACAGTTGAAGAAATTGTGCAGGGGGCAAAAGACAGTGGTGCCGAGTTTGCCGTTATCACCGGTGGAGAACCGCTGTTGCATGATCTCGATCCTCTCACTTTTCAATTGAAGCAGGCCGGTATTGAGGTACATATTGAAACAAGCGGCTCTTCACCTATCTCGGGCTATTTAGATTGGATTACACTTTCTCCCAAACGTTTTAAAGAGCCGTTGGATGATATTTTTCCCTATGTTGATGAATTGAAAGTGGTTGTACTAACCAATAAAGACTTAGAATGGGCAGAGAAAAATGCAGCAAAATGCCCCGACAGCACACAGCTTTTGCTGCAACCCGAATGGGAAAAGGAGGGAGCGGTAGATTTGATTATAGATTACGTGAAGAAAAATCCACAATGGGGCATTAGCCTACAGACTCATAAGTTTATGGGGGTCAGATAAGTGACCGACCAGCAAAGTCATTCTGTAGTTATCACCGGTGCCAGTCGAGGTATTGGTCGACGTATTGCTCAGGCATTTGTACGAGAGACAGATTATGGTCTACTGCTTATTGCTCGGACGAAGTCCGATTTAAAAGATACTCAAACGATTTGTCGGAATATAGGGGATAACCATGTAGTTACCGCTGATTTGGATGCTGCGAATGACAAGGCTGTACAAAAGCTTAAATTGCCGGAAGATTTTCCCACGCCAAAAATCATCATCAATAATGCCGGGTCATTTTTACTAAAGCCGTTGCAAAAAACGACCCATGAAGAGTTTGTTCAACAAATGCAGGCCAACCTTTATTCGGCAGTAAATATAACCAATCGGTTTTTGGATAATCTTAAAGACAAGTCGAATGCCTTGGTTATCAATATTTGTTCGGTAGGTGCGGTTGAAGGACTCGAAGACAGTGGGGCTTATTCCGCCTCAAAACATGCGTTGTTGGGATATACGCGCTCTCTACGCAAAGAACTGATAGAAACCAAAGTAGGAGTGACTGCTATCAACCTTGGACAAACGCAATCTACATCGTGGGAAGGATCACTTATTGATCGTGACCTCTTAATTAATCCCGATGATGTTGCAAGAATCATCCTGAATTTAACTCAGCTCTCACCACGCACAGTTGTAGAAGAAATATTGATAAAACCTCAACACGGACGCGTGCCACCGATGTAAAAAAAGGCCGGTAAACATTCCGGCCATAAAAAGAATTGGGATTTCAACCTAAAGCTTAAGGTTGAGGCCGTTGGGCTACTCCGCTTTCATGGGCAGCGTTTTTAACCTCTTCTGACACTCTTCGTACCACTTCCTTGTTAAATACGCTGGGTACAATGTATTCTTCGCTCAGTCCTTCTTCGTCGATGCATTCTGCAATAGCATGGGCCGCAGCCAGCTTCATTTCCTCATTAATGTCGGTGGAACGCGCATCCAACGCACCGCGGAATAGTCCCGGGAATGCTAACACGTTGTTTATCTGATTCGGATAATCGCTGCGTCCGGTAGCAATAATTCGGGCAATTCCCTGAATTTCTTCAGGCATAATTTCAGGGACAGGATTTGCCAGCGCAAAAACGATCGGATCATCAGCCATCTGTTCAACTGCTTCAATGGGTACCGTGCCCGGTCCGCTTACGCCAATAAGGAGATCGGCATTTTGGGTGGCCTCTAATAGGGAACCCGATAGATTTTGAGGGTTGGTGTTCTCCGCCACCCATCGTTTACTTGAATTGAGCTCATCAAGGTTGTCCCGATTGATGATACCACTTCTGTCGCAGCATAGGATTTCTTCTGCACCAGCTTCCAATAATATTTTGGTAATAGCTACACCGGCTGCTCCAACGCCAACAATCACCGTACGAAGATCCGAGAGGTCTTTATCAACAACCTTAAGTGCATTGATGGTAGCAGCCAAGGCTACAACAGCAGTTCCGTGTTGGTCGTCATGAAAGACAGGGATATCCAGCTCCTTTTTAAGCTTTTCTTCGATTTCAAAACAGCGAGGGGCTCCAATATCTTCAAGATTAATCCCACCAAAACCGGGAGACATCCATTTAACAGCATTGACTATCTCATCGACCTCTTGAGTCTGCAGGCATATCGGATAGGCATCGACATCAGCAAATTCTTTAAACAGCATGGCTTTTCCTTCCATCACCGGCATGGCGGCTTCAGGACCAATATCACCTAATCCTAATACCGCAGACCCATCGCTAACTACGGCTACAGAATTTTCTTTGATCGTCAGGGAGTGAACCTTCTCCTTTTCTTTAGCGATAGCTTCACATACACGTCCTACACCCGGGGTATAAGCCATTGAAAGGGAATCACGAGTATCGACAGGTACTTTGTTTTCAATCCGGATCTTTCCTCCGAGGTGGAGTAGAAATACGCGATCAGATACATTTCGAACCTTGACGCCATCAATTGATTTAACAGCTTCAACAATAGCCTTCGAGTGTTCCTCATCGCGGGCACTTACGGTCAGATCCCGAACTTTATATTCTCCTTCTACCTCGACGACATCAACCGCCCCGGGATCTGCTTTATGATCTGCAATTTCACTTAAAATCTTGGCCAGCATACCTGGTTTATTTTTAATATATAAACGCATGGTAAAACTATAGCTGACACTCGGTTGTACTTCACTCATTGGGGTATTTCTTTTCCGTTATAAATAGGTTCTGTACTCAAAAATTTGAAACAGCAAAGTTACAATCCTTAGAACTGTGCAACAAATTCTATTCTATAGTATTTATCCTTTATACATCATTAATGATCAAGAAAATTCAACATGGCAGGTAACTGCTTGTTCGCAATACTAAAGATGTATGCCTGTGGGTCCAAATCAAACTATTCCAAATCGCACATAGTCGCTTTACATCTTTTTTCTTTTCGAAACTTTCAAATAACCTTCATAATGATATATTCAAATTGGTTTTAATTTGCACAAAAACAAACTTTTATGAAGAAAACAGCTCATATTACTGTTCTTTGTTTCGCTTTCTTGCTGATGTTTGCATCACAAGGATGGTCACAGTCGTCCCCGGCTGAGGCCTTTAAAAATGTAACGATCCATACTGCTGATGGAAAAACCATTAAAAGTGGGGCCATTGTTTGGAGGAATGGGATCATTACTAACGTTGGTAAAAATATTGACATTCCCTTTGATGCCTATGTTCGTGACGGAGGGGATAGTTTGCATGTATATCCGGGATTTATTGATGGTCATGCACTCTGGGGGAGTCCCGACATTGATGAAGACGTTGAAACCCCGGATGAACCCGGAAATCCGGGATATGTACGTGCGGGAATTCAGCCTGACCGAAAAGCCTCAGAGCTTTTGCAAACAGAAAGTAAGTCTCTTGTTGAGGCCCCAAAACATGGTTTTACAACAGCTGCATTGGGACTAAAGGGACAGATGCTTCCCGGACAGATTGATCTATTTTTTATTAATGGAAAAAATACTGAGAATCTGCTTTTAGAACAGGGAGTAGGAATAACGGCCCAGTTCGAAGAAGCACAGGGACAAGCATATCCCTCAACAACAATGGGTATAATGAGTCGGTTTAGGCAGCTTTTTAATGATGCTAAAGCCCTACAGCAACAAGAGCAGTATTTTGCTTCCGTTTCGTCGAACTATCCTGCCCCAAAGCAAAATAAGGTGCTCGAAGCACTGTATCCGGTGATGGATAAACAGCAGCCGATCTATTTTGTGGTAGATACCGAAGAAAATATTGAGCGCATATTTATGCTGCAGGATGAGCTCGGTTTTGAAGTGGTTATTGTATCCGGTAAAGAAGCCTATAAACAAGCCGAGGAGTTGAAAGAGCGTAATATTCCGGTTTTAGCAAGTATTGATCTGCCCGAAGAACCAAAATGGCGATCAGAAAAGGAGGATGAAGATCATCCGGAGATAACCGAGGAAATGCGCATCTTCAGAGATAGGCAGGAGGAAGCGTACAAAGCAGATATTCAGAATATTGCAAAGATGATTGATAGTGGAGTAAAAGTTGGTTTCGCTTCGAACGGACTGGATCTTGCTGATTTCGGAAAAAACCTTACGGTTTTAAAAGAGGAGGGCGATCTTAAAGATGAACATATTTTGCAAATGTTGACTCAATCGACAGCTGATATCCTGGGATATGGAAACCAGCTTGGAAATATCACTGAAGGCCGTATCGCCAGTTTTACCATATTTAGCAAGCCATTTATCGAGGAGAAAGCTCAGGCACTTTACTCTGTTACGGATGGAAATCTTATCGAATTTGAACAAGAATCTTCCGAGGAATAGCACCATGAAGAAATTACTTTTACTATTATTTGCGTTTTGCTTTACTCTAACAACGGGCTTTGCCCAAGAGAAGGGGTCAGTACTTATTAAAGATGGTAATCTGATCACCATCACCAATGGTAATATGCCTAATACCGATCTTTTAATTGAAGATGGGGTTATCACCCAAATTGGGAATGATATTACTGCTCCCCGTGGTGTAGAAACCGTTGATGCGTCTGGAAAATATGTCATGCCGGGTATCATTGATGCCCACTCGCATATATCAGGAGTCGATATCAATGAGTGGACCAATCCTGTTACGGCCGAGGTTACGATGGAGGAGTCCATCAATCCCAATGATATCAATATTTATTGGGCGTTGGCCGGCGGTGTAACATCTATTCATTTAATGCACGGATCTGCCAATGTAATAGGCGGACAGAATGAGACGCTAAAACTCCGCTATGGATCGGATATGGATGGCCTGCGTTTTGAGGATGCTCCCCGGACGATCAAATTTGCTCTCGGTGAAAATCCCACTCGCGTCCATGGGCAGGGATTTGACGTACAGCCGCGGACCCGAATGGGGGTTGAACAAGTTATTCGTGATCATTTTGATGCGGCCATCGATTACCAGCGTAATCGCCGGGAATACTTAGATGCCAAAGAGGCTTATGACAATGGAAATCGCTCCACACCCCCCGTACCGGTTGCCAAGAATGAGCGACTCGAAGTGTTGGTAGATATTTTGGAGGGAGAAGTGCTTGTCCATACGCACTCATACCGGGCCGATGAAATTACTATGCTGATGCGCGTTTTCAATGATTACGGGATTGAAGACTATACGTTCCAGCACGCAAATGAAGCATTTAAAGTAGCTCCGGAACTTAAGAAAAATGGGGCATATACTTCAGTCTTCGCTGATTGGTGGGCCTACAAGTTTGAGGTTTATTATTCGACGGCCTATAACGCTTCAATCTTAAATGCGAATGGGGTTAAAAACAGCATTAATTCCGATAGTGGAGAGCTGATTCGTCACCTCAATCATGAGGCAGCAAAAGCCGTTCATTACGGCAATACATCCAAGCAGGATGCCCTGAAGATGATTACCATCAATCCCGCAACCCAGTTGGGAATAGACGAAAAGGTGGGCAGCCTGGAAGTGGGTAAGCATGGAGATGTGGCCATCTGGGACGGCCATCCGTTAAGTATTTACAGCAAAACCCTGAAAACCTACGTAGACGGCAAGAAATATTTTGACCGGGCCGAAGATGCCGATGACATGCGCTTGAAGGTTGATGCTGAACAGGATTTTGATGAGGCGTCCGGCAGATGGTACAACGAAAACGGCCGGCACTCAGAAACATGTTTGAGAGGAGCAGAAATACGTTTCAGCAAGCAAGGGATGAAACTTCAAGGCAATTAATTTAAATGACCAAAGACACAGAAATTATTATGACGTATTTAAAAAGCACAATATCAGCTTGTCTCTTGGTACTCTTATTGGGGATGAGCGCAGAAGCCCAAATTACAAAAAAGGCGGAATTCGGTAAGTTTGCTATTACCAATGGCACTATCCATACCGTCACTAATGGTGTAATTGAAAATGGGACGGTATTAATTGAGAATGAGCAAATTATTGATGTTGGCGCCGATGTAAACATCCCATCTGATTTTGAAGAGATCAATGCTTCCGGTAAACACGTGTACCCTGGATTTTTTGATGCGGGTACGCAACTCGGACTCCAAGAAATTGGGGCCGTAGCCGTCACCAACGATCAGGCTGAGCTTGGCGATTTTAATCCCCATGTTCGAGCCTTTACTGCTATTAATCCAAGCAGCGTGAATATTCCTGTGACCAGGGTTAATGGTATAACGCACGTGATCTCTATGCCCGTATCCGGACGATTAGCAGGCAAAGCTACCCTGATAGATCTCTATGGTTACTCTCCTGATTCGATGGCGGTTAGCCCCAATGCCGGTCTCCATTTAAACTGGCCAACTTCCAAAAAAGGAGGTTGGTGGGATGACCGATCAGATGATGAAGTCGAAAAAGAGTACAAGAAAGATCTGAAAGAGCTTAGCGATTTTCTTTCTGAGGCGCAGTTTTATGACAAGATGATGACGGATTTTGAACGTAATCCAAATGACAAACAGCAGCCTGATATGAATAAAAAGATGCAGGCAATGCGTGAAGTTGTCAATGGAGAGATACCGGTTATTATCTCGGTAGATGCTAAAAGTGATATTTTGGATGTTATCGAATGGACTGAGAATTATCCCGATATGCAGTTCGTGCTGGCCGGAGTAAGGGATGGCTGGCGTGTAGCCGATGAAATTGCAGAAGCAGGTCTTCCCTGCCTGGTTTCTACGCTGTATACCCCTGAACGTGACTATGATAATTACCAGCGTCCATATCAAAATCCCGGGAAGTTGCATGCAGCAGGTGTAAAAGTAGCTATTGCTACCGGAGAGGTCGAAAATGTGCGAAACGCTCCATATCACGCAGGTTTTGCAGCCAGTTATGGGCTTGGGAAACAAGAAGCGCTAAAAGCTATTACCATAAATGCCGCTGAAATATTTGGTGTGGATGACAAGCTTGGCAGTATAGAAAAAGGAAAGCAAGCGAATCTGTTTATAGCAGACGGTGATCCTTTTGAGCCGATGAACCACATTACAGATGTTTTTATCCGTGGCAATAAAATTCCGATGGTGAGTCGGCACATACAGCTCTATCAGCAATATTTGGATAGGGGGGCAAAAACGAACTAATATACTTTCTGAAATTTATTAAGGTGCGGCATGAATAGTGTCGCACCTTTTTTATTTTAAAGATGGTTTGTTAGTCATATCAACAATTACATTTTCATATATGTTTTCTGAGCCATACAAAGCGTCGGTCATACAGATGAACAGCAAAAAGGATTTGCAGGCGAACTTGGACTCTGCTTATAAACGCATCAAAGAATCTGTAGAACAAGGAGTAAAAGTAGTGGGGCTTCCCGAGAATTTCTCCTTTTTAGGTGGATTGTCGATGCGAATGAAGAAAGCAGATAAAATTGCTGAAGAAGTGCCAAATTTCCTTGCTGATACAGCAAAGGAGTTTGAGGTTTATATAATGGGTGGTAGCTATCCTGTTCCGGCTGATGGAGGAAAAGTTTACAATCATTCGCCGCTTTACGCGCCCGATGGAAAAGAGATGAAAAGTTATAACAAGATTCATCTTTTTGATGTCGACCTGGATGGTGATGAGTCGTACCGGGAATCAGATTATGTGCAGGCGGGAGATGCCAAGGCGGTTGTTTGTAAAAACGAAGAAATAGGCAATTGGGGACTTTCGGTTTGTTATGATCTTCGTTTCCCGGAGCTATATCGCAAGCTGGTTGCTGGTGGGGCAGAGATATTGTCCATTCCTTCTGCCTTTACATATACCACAGGACAGGATCACTGGCGTTCATTATTGAGAGCTCGTGCTATCGAGAATACATGCTATGTTTTTGCACCTGCACAAACTGGATTACATGGGAAAAACAGAAGGACATGGGGGCATGCAATGATCATCGATCCGTGGGGAAGGGTTCTGGCTGATGCGGGGGAAGAACCGAGTATTGCTGTGGCGGAGATAGATCCTAATAACATTAAGAAGGTGCGTAGTCAGATTCCTTCTCTTAAACACCGTAGAATATAAATTTTATCCTGCAGAGTCTGTACTGTATTGGTAAAGCAGCTGATCTAAAAGTAGAATAACAAAGGAGAGACTTGTGAGTATGATAATGCTTAATAGTGGTTCCCAGATCACAAATCCACCAATAACACCTAACACCGCTCCAAGATATTGGATATAGCGCAGCTGCTCATTCGTTGCCGACCGGATGATGTTCGAAATATGCTGTTCATCGTAACTCCGCAGGTTTTCCTCTACTAAGGCATGTACATTTAGTTGATTAATGAGCTTGTAAAGCAGTGTAGTAACAATATCTTCGATAGCATCACTATTTTTGTCAATTTTTTGGGGAAGCTGGTCCAATAAATCATCTATTTTATCCAGTCCGCTTTCTACCGAGGTTGGTATTTGTACCAAAGCCTCTTCGATAATAGCCTGCATTTCCTGTCCTTTGACAAAGGTATAGGTTTTGAGTGCAATTTTTTCGAATGATTTGTTGTGCAAGGCCTCTTCGATCTGGGTGAGAATGCGTTTAGCAAGAGCTGCCCTGATTTCCGGATCAGCTATCATTTCATCAACGTATGCTACAACCCACTGTTTTATATCACTTCTGAATGCGGGATCATCGATGATGTTTTTGATATATCTTGTTGAGAGTTGGCGATACCGACCGATTATATTTGATTCTGTAATTTTTTTCTTGATGATTTCAGGGTTAATTAAATCCTCAGAGACAGCCTGTGCCAGTCGGTAGGCAATGCGGTTTTTTTGTGCTGGGATCAACCCGTGACCAAGAATGGGACGTTTTTTAGCGGGCTTAAAAAGCATGGTAATGGCCAGCCAGTTTGTTAAAAATCCAATTAAACCACTGACGCTTAGAATTTTCAGGAGTCCCTCAAATTGAAGGGTATGCCCCCAGATTGTCCCGGACAAACCGTCAAAATCCCAGAAAAAAGAGCCCCCAAAGATAAGTACCAACAGATAGGGAATAACCGATAAGACTGAAATAAAAGTATTGCTGTAGAACTGTTTACGCTCGGGGTACTTTCGGGATTGTGATTTTGGTTTGGTTATTTCCTTAATACGGGTATAGCGCCTGATAATACTCCATAGACTTAGAGCATGTTCACGCGTCTTTTTTTTAGCAGCATTCAGCGCTCCGTCCGAGTTATCGTCAGGTAGTTGTTCTATACTCATTACTTATATCACATTTAATGAACTGTTGACGGAAAGCTGTACGTAAATATGGGTAAGTAGGTTAGGATCTGTAAAACGGAATGTACTCTCACCGTTTTTCAGCCATATTTAGATAAAACTCTTCCTTGTTCGTCATGTGCTCTTTTTCCTCTGCAGTTTGATCTTCGTAACCTGCCAAATGTAGTAACCCATGAATATAGATCCGTAAAAACTCCCTTTCTGTGGACTCGTTAAATTCTTGGGCCTGTTCTATAATTCGAGGAGCACAACAAAACATAGTGCCTTCGATATCATTTTTGCTATCAGAATCATCATATCGAAAGGTTATTATATCGGTTACATAATCCCGATCAAGATGTTCGCTGTTGATCTGTACAATCTTATCTTCATTAACAAAGACAACCTCAACAAAGTTAAAGCTACACTCTTCTTTGTCAGAAAGCTGGGTCACTACTGCTTGACAAAAGGATTGATCGAGAGGGATAGAAAGGCTCGTCTGATTGTAGAGTTGAATATCAGGAAGTTCTTCAGCCATTGATCCTAATCTTCATCAAAAGAGAAGTTGTCAAGATCAACTGATTCGGTGAGGGATAGGGCAATGGCACACATCATCAGATCTTCCGGGAGCTGAGTAAAATCGCTGTTCAATATTGTTTCGCTCACATTGGCATATAAGCTGCAACCGGCTCCCGTTTCGACAATAAGACCTGAAGTACGTTCATTTTGACGTCCAAAGAAAGTAACCTGTTGGAGCATATCGCTGGCAATAAAGGCTGTGCAGTTATGTAGCTGCAAAAATGTATTCTGGGCATATACCGAAACCATATTTGAGTTCTCTCCTTTTACCTCGAGCCCCAAGTGTATTTCCAGTGCGAGGCGTCGTTTTTCCTCTTCGTTGGTTACTTCAAAGCGAAATACATCGTTTCCAAGAGGCTTGGCCTCTGTTTCCAGTACATTAGCAATAGCATCAATATTTTCTTTTGTAAACTGATGAACCATTGGCTCGCGATCTTATAGAATCATTATTTTATTTATATGGAATATACCATTCACAGCTTTAAATTAGAAATTTTGGCTGTGTCATTCCTATCACAAGTTAGAAGTTTTACAATTGAAACCTATCGAATTCTTTTTTGTTTTCTTCTTTTGTAGCCGGAACTGAAATACGATTACCGGTGATCTCGTTAACGCGCTCATGTAGCCCCTTCGCTTCTTCATCATCACCATTCATAAAGTAAATACGCTGGATGATGGTTAGGTGGCTTATTGATCTCGAAATATCACGGGCAATTTGCTGGCGTTCAGAGCTGATGCTCTGCATACGCTGTTTTAAGCGCCGCTGGGTATCCATATTCGCATTGTTACGTGCCTGTTCAGCCTCTTGACTAAGTTGAGAAAGTTCGTTTTGTATTTCATCGTATTCAGCAATAGTGCTTTCGATATTTTCCAATACTCCTTCTTCAAGCTGACGGGCTAACTCTACGGCATTTTGGGTGTCACCTACATCTGCATAACTGTAAGCATAAAGTATTGTAGAGTTGATGTTATTATCGTTGATCCTAAACGGCAGCTTTTCCTCACCCCATTCCAGCCAGTAGCTGGCGCTGTCGGGCATCCCCATTTCACTGTATTTATTCGCCAACTCGGTAATGCTAAAGCGATAATTACCCAACATGCGACGGATATTTTCATCAAAGTAATTATCAGGATTGCTCCATTCTCTAAAACGGAAGTTTGAAAGCCGTTTTGCGTGAATACTGGCATCCATCCAGCCATAACCCTTAGCCTGTCGTCGTTGGGGGACAACCCGGAACGCCTTTCCTTCGAAACGGAAGTAGGGCTGCAGGTTCATCTGACTCTCAGTGGAAACCGTATTTGCAAAATATATTGGACGGATCCAATCATTATTTCGGAGTAGATTTAAAATAACTTCATCCTGTACTTGGGTATAGTATCGCTTATTTCCCTGGCGGTCTTGTCCGGCCGAACGTCCATCATAATACCAAGCCACTTCATTATCTAGAGAATCTATGGGTATCTGGAAATGTATCTTTGATAAATCAAACCCAAGATTTTTGCTGGGATCAACACCCATGGCTTTTTTATAGTTTTTCATGCTGCTAAATGTATTTTCTAGCATGCCTTTGTCTACCGGTATTCGCAGCGTATCCGGATTGTGCATAGAGAGTCCGCTGGTCAGTTGTTCAACCTTCTCATCATCAAAAGAGATAGGGAGTGGAGCAGATTCATGAGACCACTGATCCCTCAGCTGTTTGATGTACCAATCGGTATTAAGTAAACTTAGGCAGACTATACGTACATCAGTTCGTATGCCTTCAACTTCTTGTAAGTACCAAAGGGGGAAGGTGTCGTTATCACCATTGGTAAATAGGATAGAGTTAGGTGCTGTTGAATTTAGAAGGTTATAGGCATAATCCGGGGCAACATATCGGTCACCGCGATCATGATCATGGAAATTCTCCATACCCATCCATACCGGCGCAGCTAAAAACAGTATTACCAGAATAGCATAGGAAACGACCTTACTTGACTTTAAATAGTCTTTAACTAATTCAACTAATCCTATGCCACCCATACCAATCCATATGGCAAATGCAAAGAAAGATCCTACATAGGCATAGTCCCGCTCACGCGGCTGCATGGGAGTCTGATTGAGATAAAAGATAATGGCCAGCCCGGTAAAGACAAATAGAGCCAGTACTGTAAGAGCTCGCTTCCAATCATTTTGAAAGTGGAATAGCATCCCAAACAACCCGATCAAAAACGGTATATAGAAGTAACTGTTATGTGCCGGATTGTCTTCATGTTCGGTATCAGTAAAACCAGCCTGCCATCCTGCATCCTGTATATCGGCGTCACGACCAATAAAATTCCATGCAAAATAACGCCAGTACATATGATTTACCTGGTATCGAAGAAAGAAGTCTAAGTCGCTCGAATATTGCGCATACTGCCGCATATGCTGCGGACTTGTAGAGTATCGACGAGGGAAGAAGGTCTCCTGGTCTCGATTAACTCTTCCCTGACTATTATCAAAAGTGTGACCCGTAAGCAGGGGCGTTTGGCCATACTGTTCGCGTTCCAAATAATCAATAAAGGCTTCTACCGTTTCAGGATCATTTTCATCGATAGGAGGATCGGCAATTGACCGAATAAAAATAAGGGAATACGAGGAATAGCCGATCAAGATCATCGTGTAGCAAAGCAATACAATATTTGCTATGCGATGCCCATTCTTATGGGTGTAGTAAAGTCCATATGTCATTGCCAGGACAACCATAATTATAAAGGTCAGCGGACCAATCAGGCCATAACTGGCATTCATGACCCATTCCATTAAGCTCGGAAACCCTTGAATAGTACCGGGATAAATCAGCAGAAATGACCCGGCCGATACCGCCATGAGTACGGCAAAAGACTTGTAATTGAACTCGTATTTTTTGAAATAGATAATCAGTGCAACAAAGAACAGGGCAAGGAGGTTAAGCAGGTGAATTCCCAATGCAATGCCAAAAAGATATGCAATGAGGATTATCCAGCGTTCATTGTAAGGCTCATCATGATTTTCAGCCCAAACCAGAGCCAGCCAAACAACCATAGCCGTAAATAGCATGGACAGGGCATAGACCTCAGCTTCAACAGCGCTAAACCAAAACGTATCAGTAACAGCAAAAGTGGCGGCTCCGAGTATTGCTCCCCCGTACATGCCTATTTTATCAATGGTTAGCATGTTGTCAGGAGCACCTTTCCATTCTCTGACCAACCGCACGATAATCAGGTATAACAGCATGATGGTAAGAGCAGAACTCAGGACACTGATAAAGTTTATGCTGGCTGCCACATAAGCTGTTGGCATAAACATGGAAAAGATACGCCCCAGCAGAGAGTAGAATGGTGCTCCGGGAGGGTGGTTAACCTGTAGGCCGTGACCAACGGCAATAAATTCGCCGGCATCCCAAAAGCTGGCTGTGGGAGCCATCGTAAGAAAATACAAAACAAGAGAGGCGAAAAATATAATTAAAGCTAACGTACGGTTGGTCGTCTTATGATTCGAAAACATTCGTACCTGGTACTTTAAAATGCTGTTTAGTATGGATTTCTTTAGCAGGCAATAATAGTCATAGGCATGATAGAATCAAAATGATAATGTAGCCTTGCTTGACTATTGAAAAAGATTTTTTAACGACTATTTATTGGCAATATTCTTTTAAAAGTAGTAACAATTGTTGGTGCAGGTTGCCACTTCGCAAAAAAATCATTAAAAATAGACGCTGGAAATTTTGAAACTATTAAAAATGAGGAATACGCTGTATGAGCGATAAAAATGGATCAGGGGATCTCTTTTCGACGAAATTAGGGCTTATTTTAAGCGTGCTGGGTATTGCTGTAGGGACGGGGAATATTTGGCGGTTTCCACGTATTGCCGCACAAAATGGAGGACAGGAGGGAGCTGGGGCCTTTCTTATTGCTTGGATCACCTGTCTTTTTCTGTTTTCGATTCCTTTAATAATAGCTGAATACGGCATTGGAAGGCACGGCCGAAAGGGCGTTATTGGTTCCTTCATAAATTTAGTTGGTAAAAAATATGCCTGGATGGGTAGCTTTGTTGGTTTTGTAGCTACGGCCATCATGTTTTACTATAGCGTAGTGGCGGGCTGGTGTCTGTATTATTTGATAGAATCTATCTTTTCAAGTCTGCCTGCAAATATGGGGCAGGCCGAAACTATTTGGTACAGCTTCCAGGGCTCTATGTGGCCTTCGGTTTTCCATGCAGTAATGATTGGCCTCGGGGGCCTTATTGTTGTAAAAGGAATTTCATCTATTGAACGGATTAACAAGGTGCTCATCCCATCACTGCTGCTGGTCGTGGTAATTTCGTTGATACGAGCCGTTACTCTTCCCGGCAGTTTCCAGGGACTTGAATACCTTTTTACTCCCGATTGGGCTACGCTGGCGCAACCCAGTTTGTGGCTCGAAGCTCTTACACAAAATGCATGGGATACTGGGGCTGCATGGGGACTTATCCTAACCTATGGGGCCTATATGCGTACCAAGGATGATATTACCATCAGTGCATTCCAAACGGGAATCGGAAATAATATAGTATCACTTCTGGCTGCTATGACGATTTTCGCCACGGTATTTGGGACGCTCGGCAGTAGTATGGGCAACAGTGAAATCCTGGATATTATGAAAACATCCGGACCGGCCTCAACGGGATTGACTTTTATGTGGATGCCCCAGCTTTTTAATGAAATGGCCGGTGGTAAGATATTTGCTATTCTGTTTTTCTTGGGATTAACCTTTGCAGCTTTTAGCTCACTTATTTCCATGATTGAATTGGCCAGCCGTGTATTTGTGGACATGGGATTCCCTCGAAGAAATGCTACTATTGCCATCTGTGTAACCGGTTTTCTGCTGGGTATACCTTCTGCTCTCTCCACAGATATCCTTGCCAATCAGGACTTCGTATGGGCAGTTGGACTGATGGTTTCAGGGGCTTTCATGTCCTTTGCTATCATCAAGTTTGATCCCGAAAAATTCCGATCAACGATTGTGAATACAGGGAGTCAACGATTTGATTTAGGGAAGTGGTGGACAGTTATCATTAAATATGTTGTGCCGGTAGAGGTGATTTCTCTTCTTATCTGGTGGATATATCTGAGTATTACATCATATGCTCCTGACAGCTGGTACAATCCGTTAAGCGCATTTTCTGTGGCCACCATAGCTGTACAGTGGGGTATTGCAATGGGGCTGTTTTACTTCTATAACGATAAAATTGCCGGCAGTACGGTACGAGAGTCCGATTAAAAACTATTTGGAGTTCATTTTTTGGTCTATGGATTTCAACGAGTCTCTAATTTCTTTGAGGACAGCCAGCGTAGATTCCTCAGTTTCACTTGAAGAGGATGAATATTTATTGTCTGTTACGTTATCACGCTGCTCCAACACTCGACTTCGAAAGTCGGAGGCATCTCTGATACCAATCAGCGTAAGATCCGCTTGCCCCTGACCACTGCCGCCGGCCGTTTCCACCTTGAGGATACTCAACCCGAAATACTTAAGCAGTGGCCCTTCTTTAAAGGTAAGGTCCTGAATTTTATCGAGAGGGATAGTACGCTCAACATGGAATAGTACCCCTTTTTCGAAACGAAGAGCCCGAGTTGTCAACTCGGCGCTAAGTCGATCAAAATATTTGTTTATTAAAATAGGTGCCACGACAAGATATATGGGTAGAAGGGGAATTCCGACAATAGTGACAATTGAGATGAGCACCCCGTAGATCAGTAAATACTTTTTTATTTTGGGATTAAACTCTGCCTTCTGTAATACTTTTGTTTTAGATGCCATAATGATGTTTTTCGTTGTTGTATAACCTATTTAAATAATGCATTTGGTAATTTTTGTTAAAAAAATTCTATCCCAAGTGTAACTCCAAGCCAGAAAACATATTGGCGTCCCTTAGCTTTAATATCAAATAATCGATAGGGAGCATAATCATCGCTTTCCTCTAATCGGGAAATGAGCATATTTAGGGTAGGGCCCCCATAAACTTTGAATTGTTTATTGAGCTTTTTTCCGAATAAAAGACGATACTTGAATATTGAGTTTATATCGTTGGTCCAGCCACCTTCATTGATTTTGTAGAAAGAAAAGTCAGAATACAGATCATATTTTTCGTATTCATGTAACCTTCCGATACTCCACCCGACCTGCCAAACATCCCGATTTATAATAGGATTAAATCCGACAGAAAGCATGTTATAAACTTGTTCTGTCCCCAGCTTGATCCCAACATTGGTAAAGCCGGTTTCGGTTGTCCATAGATCCATGTTTTTGCGCCCATTTCCATAGTAGCTTATAAGGCCGACTGGTACGCCCTCAAATTTGTTTCCATAATTAACCAACCCGGCCTGTATACCTTGTCCGTCATCCACAATATTTGCTATCCCCAGTTGGATACCCTGAAAGTCCTGGCTAATATTTACTGAGCTCAGGCTTATTCCCTGGAAAGTTTTAGCATAGTTTATTCCTCCTGATGCTATAATACCCTGCATATCCTGTTGAGCAATATTGGTAATCCCGCTTAGAAGCAACCCTTGGATGTTACCACCGGCAATGTTACCGACCCCTGAGAGTAAAAGCCCCTGTATATCATCTTTTGCTATGTTAAACGCACCGGCAGTTTGCAGACCTTGAATATTTCCTCCCGATAAGTTTAATATCCCACTAAATTGAAGGCCCTGCATATCCGATGATGCCCAGTTACCGATACCTGAAAACTGTATTCCTTGCATGCTGTTGCCGCTATAATTTGCAATTCCGGCAAGTTGTACTCCTGAGGTATGTTTTCCTGAGTAATTCCCGATACCGGCTATTTGAATACCGGATGCATAATATTTATTAGCATTAATCAAGGTACCAAACTCAAAACCTTTATGAAGAGCACCATGGTAACCGCCTAATATGTTGAAAGAATATTTTGAGGCATAGTCAACAGCATCAATACCATTTGTACTTAAGCCCGGAACCAGGGTTAGGCGATAGGTACGGTATTTAAGCTCGTAATTTTCCCAATGATGATCGGTAGTTTCCTGAGCCTGTATTGAGGAGGGAGAAATCAGTAATGCGACGAATAAGGTTATTATGGTAAATGTAATGTTACGCATTGGTATCTATAAATAGAATATATTGTTTGCATTCTAAGGCATAATTCATTTACGAAACCAAGCAAAAATTGTTATAGAATAACTAATTCGGTATAAATTAGTTATTCGCCAATCAAAAAATAGTTACTCCGGTATAGAAAATATTAGAATCTACGCCGGGATTAATTTCGCCTTGCTGTCCGTTAGATAGGTGATGATATTTGTATCCCACTGAAAGGGAGATATTATCTAATACCATAATTTCCACTCCCGCACCTAGTTCGAGCGTGAAATTAAATTGTACACCACGGTTATCAGGAAAGGGCTTTTTAAAATACATAAAGCCTGTTGAAGACTTAAGAAACAGTTGTACAGCATCATGTTGATTGAAATTGAATTGAAATCCCAGGGGGGCGATTCCAAAACCACTGTACGAACCCGCTTGATATCTAATAGTATTAGAGATGGTATAATTTGCTGCTAAATTTGTCTCAGCAGTATATTCAAGCAGATGCTCCTTGTTGTACGTTACTAGTTTTCGGTTATACCGCAGAGTATAGATACTAAGGGTAGCCTTGGGGATTTTACCCCAGAACCCCTTTGTAGAAGCAAAGGAATATCCGACAATAAAATTCATTTCGTGGATGTCGGCATTTTCTTTATTTACCCAGGCAAGCCGATCAATAAAATTTGAATCAGACTCTTGAGGTTGGATATTATCTGTAGTTTGCGCTATCCCTGTACTACAGACAGAGAATAAAATTATACAGGTTATAAATATCTTATCATTCATTCTTATAATTACCTTACATGCAATATTTTATAAGTATTTTATAGAATATTTAAAGGGGGCTGTTTTCTGCTTCTACAAATACACGTTTTACAAGAGGATACTCTTTTTTAATTTGAGAGGTCAACGTCGTGATATTTTCCTCCAAACTCTTCACATCCAGTTCGTCTTTAAAATCCACACTTAGATTTAGAAGTATATAATTCGGTCCCATATGCATGGTTAATACTTCATTAACGTCAGATATGAAATTATAGTTGTTTGCTAAGGTTGTGATTCCGGTTACTATTTTGGGATCAGCGCTTTCACCTATTAGTAACCCTTTTGTCTCATAAGCGAGCCATGCAGCTGTAATTCCCAATATTATTCCAATTACAATAGAAGCTATCCCATCAAAAATGTGGAGTCCGGTGTATTGTCCCAATGCTATACCGACAAATGCGACAATTAATCCCAGCATTGCGGCGGAATCTTCAAATAAAACGACAAATAATGTCGGATTTTTTTCTTTACGAACCGCTTCGTAATAACCCCGTTTTCCACGAGCCTTATCAAATTCTTTCCAGGCAAAAAACAAGGCAAAACCCTCAAATATCATCGCCAGTCCCAATACGATGTAATTGATCATGGGATTCTCAACAGGGTGGGGATCCATTAGGCTGTGAATGCCTTCATAGATAGAAATGCCGGCTCCTACGGCAAATATCATGATAGCCACAATAAAGCTCCAAAAGTATATTTCCTTGCCGTGGCCAAATGGAAACTCTTTATCAGCCGGTTTTTTGGCTTTTTTTAAACCTAGTAAAAGTAATAGCTGGTTCCCCGTATCAACCGTAGAGTGTATCCCTTCGGACATCATGGCTGAACTGCCTGTCATTACTGAAGCTATAAATTTGGTAATGGCAATAAGCCCATTCCCAATTAATGCAGCATAAATAACTTTTTTTGAAGAAGCGGCCATAACAAAAGAATTACTTAACTATGAGAGTTGTTGGTCATTTATATTGATCAGTCCAATTATAGGTAAATAAATTGTGTTCCGAAAAGCCTATATAGTCAGCTTTGGTTCTATACGTGACCAAAAAAATTGTAAGGATCAGACTTCTCTGCGGTCTTACTTATAAAGCCAACACAAAGGAGGGAAGAGTATGGGTAGATCGGTACTGCTTAGCAAGATTCGTACAGAGATAAGGAGACAGGGAATGAGCTATCGCATCGAGCAAACGTATATCGGATGGATTACCCGGTTTATTTACTATCATAAATTAGAGCATCCGAAGAATATGGGAGAAGAGGAAGTGGTAGGGTTTTTAAACTATCTTGTTACAGTTCGAGAGGTTCCGGATTCTATTCAAAGCCAGGCCCGGCAAGCAATAGAATTTTTGTATCGCTATATCATTAGAGAACCACTGCCGTCGTTAAAGGGTGTTATACAAGGAGAGCCTCTTTATATTTGTCGGTGGGGAGGTCACAATAGGAAACAACAGGTTTCAGCGTCATAAGTCAGGTTGACCATTTCCTTTCGACCGACGTTCCTGGAAAAACTGCTTTAGAATCCACTCACAGTCGTCCTCCATAAATCCATGCATTACATCAACTTGGTGGTTTAACTTATCACTTGATGCGAGGTTGTAAACACTCCCACAGCTTCCTGCTTTAGCATCAAGGGCACCAATTACCACTTGATCAATTTTGGACCAGACAAGAGCTCCTGCACACATAGGACAGGGTTCAAGAGTCACGTAAAGCGTACATTCCTGAAGATATTTTTGTCCAAGCGTAGAGCAAGCCGCTGAGATTGCGAGCATCTCTGCATGGGCGGTGGGATCGTTTAATCGTTCCGTCTGATTGTATCCCTTTCCAATAATATGGTCATTTTTAACTACTACAGCTCCAACCGGTACTTCCTTTTCTTCATAAGCCTGTTCAGCCAGAAAAAAGGCCTGCTGCATAAATCGGAGATGTTTTTGGGTACCGGAAATGTCAGAGTTCATTTAATTTGCTTCCTTGGGGATCAAATAGCTATTATCAGCGTGACAATTTGAATCAGAAAATACGGTAAATGGACGGTGTTAAACAACAAATAATTGCGTTACTGAAAGAGAATATCCGTAATATTTCAGATTTTCCTAAACCCGGAATTCAATTTAAGGACATTACTCCGCTGCTTCAGAATCCAGATACATTGGAACTGACTTCCCAGGTGTTGGCTCGTCCATTTCGTCATATGGATATTGATTATGTGATAGGGTTGGAATCCCGCGGTTTTTTGTTTGGGACTAATCTTGCTCAAGATCTTCATGCCGGCTTTATTCCGATCAGAAAACCGGGCAAACTCCCTGCCAATACTATCTCTGCAACCTATGCTCTTGAATATGGTGAAGACACCATCGAAATGCATGATGATGCCTTTTCGGAGGGGGATCGCATTCTTATTCATGATGATTTGATTGCTACAGGCGGATCCGCCGAGGCTGCGACCCATTTAGTTGAAGAGCTTGGAGGAGTTGTGGTGGGATATTCCTTTATTATTGAATTAGAAGCACTTCAAGGAAGTGATAAACTTCCCGGGGATGTTCCTAAAGAAATTCTTATCTCTTTATAAAGAAGTTTGTTGATATTCTTATAACTCTTTTCACCAATTTATATTAAATAATACTGCTTTCTGAGAGCGTTGCAATTCTTTTGAGGAACATTTGCTTGTGATATCCTCTATAAGTAATTGAGCAAAAATATAATCGTTCAATTACTAAATAACGGTATCATGAAATCATTCATACAAGTAATTACGGTGATATCTGTAGTTGCAGCAGTACTTCTGACAGGGTGCAAGCAATCAATGGTTATCAGCAAGGTCGACTATTCACAATCAATTGAGTCGGTATTGCAGCCTGATGACGACGGCACTGTTACAGATCCGCAACACGGGATTACATTTAATATCAAACCTATTCAATATGCCGAGACCCAAGATACTTCTTCGGTAACTACGAATCAGGTGCGGTATATCCGGGGACAAGAAGGGTACTACTATATAACGGCTCCGGATTATAAGAATGTATATGTTATGGCTCCTGAGAAAGGGAAATTGGTGTTAAAAGAAACATTGAAAGTAACCGATAATGGAATTACAAAACCTGCATTTAACCAGCGAATGACCCATATTCAGCTGCTCAATCGCTCGACAGGAGAGGTTTGGAAGGTTACTGCAGAAGATATCAAGAAGAAAGAATCGCAAATGGCCCAACGAGAGGTGAACTAACTATGAAACTTCAAAGAACAATATTCATTGCAATCATAATCGGACTTTTTTCATCGACCCTTTATGCCCAAGAAGCACAGTCGGATTATGAGATACAGCAAACATTCAAGGAGCAATATGCTGACTACGAACAACAGGTAGAGAACGTATCAGCACCCGATAGTGCAGAAAAACTGATCAAGTCCATCAAACAATTTGATCAAAATTATAGTGAGCACAAAGAGTTGCTTGATAAAGCCTTATACCCGGATACCTATGAAGAGCAGATGGAAAGCCTTAAGAAGTCATCTGTCCGTACGCTTAATAAGGTTGAGACCATTACACAGCAGCAAAAGCAACTCAAAAAGCTTGAGAACCAGCTTGCAACATACGAGCAGGATTTAAATCAGCTTGATCAGCAGACCGATTCGCTTAAAACGGCTATCCGTCAATCTGCCAAGAATGAAAAAGAGCTGTCTAATATGGTTCGTGAATATCGCCAAAACTTAGAAAAGCGCGATGAGCTTATTTTGACGTTCATTGATTCTATGGTGGTAACTTATCAAAATATGGATTTGGATGCCTTACAAGAGATCGAGGATTACGATAAAGCATCACGAATTAAGACCAATGATGCACTTAAACTGATTCATGATATTTCAGAGGAAAACATCCAGATACTAAAGCGTAATGCCTCAAAATTGCAGGTGGATGATTATATGCGTATGGCTGAGGTAAATCATCAATTCCAGGCTATGTGGAGTCGGCTGGGTGATAAAATTCACGAGGTCTATGAAGGTAACAATGCTGATATGCTGGCTGAGAACATTAATGGAAATCTAACGGAATGGAATAATTTATTGCAGACCAACACAGTTGATGCAATGAAAGATTATTTTGCACAACAGGGTATTGAAACCAATGCTTTTGAATCAGCTGATGAATTTAATAAAGCCTTACATTCATACCTGGATCGAAAGATAAAAGAGAGCCGAGACAATCGTTCTGAAGAAAATTATAGCGATCTCCAACAGTTTAAAGAGTTTTGGAATCGCGTTGAAGTACAGTGGACAAGTAATTTGGCCCAGGCCAATGTGTTAAGTCAGGATCAGACTTCAAAGCTCAACCAAAAAGTGGATGAATGGACTCAGATTGCACAGCCACGATCGAACAATATTCTTGTTTATCTGCTTGGTGGTAGCGTGTTGCTGGCTGTGGCATTAGGCGTGATGTTAATTCGTGAGAAGAAAACCAACGGCTCAGCTTAAGATTCGGAGATACTGATTCTATTTGATAGATTTTAATGTGAGGGATCCGTCATATAAACGGATCCCTTTTTTAATGAGAGTAAAGGGATATTAACTCTCATCCTTCTCTTTTTCATCCAATAATTTAATAAATAAAGTCATCGAACTGGTTATGGTATAATATTCTTTGCAGGCCTTAATTAGAGTATAAATGAGCACGGCCCATAAAGTTATTCCAATCGTCAGATCACTCCAATGCCAATATTGGCCAAATTCAATTAGATGCCAGAAAGCATAACAGGTTGCTATAATAATACTGAAGGAGACCGACCAGAATATATTTTTCGCTTTATCGATTTGACGCTCTGCAAATTCTTTTAAGCGGTTTTCTTTTAGCAATTGTTTGTCTTTGTAGAGAAAAATGCTGGTAAATATGGAGAAACCACTGGTAGTCTGTAACTCTTCTTTGAAAAATTCTTTAATAATTTTTTGGCTGGCCATAGCAGGTTAATTTTTCTTAGTATTAAGACGCTCTTTTTTTGCACTGTCTATTTGGGCAGGACTTAAACTGTCATCAAAATTGTATAACGCACTTTCCCAAGAGCCATAAACCGGATTAGGCAGTACATACCAAAATCTTCCCCATTTATCTTGATTTTTCTTGACGAGCTGAGCCCGTTCCTTTTGAGAGATGTCCTTTGCTGATACGAAATCATTGAGATCATCCCCAAACAGCATAATAATACGGTGACTTTGTGCAACAAAAGCACGACGTTCTGTTTTCGCTGATGTCCAATTTTCTCGCTCATTATTGCTGAGAATACGATCTTCATTTTCAGAAAGCGGAAATCCCAGCTCCTTCAAATTTTGACGAGTTCCTTCCTCCACCTTGGCTTCGCGATTTGTCAGATAAAAAATGGCAACTCCTTGATTGGCTGCTCGTTGCGTAAATTTTACTGCGCCGGGCACCGGATTTGCTTTTGCTTCCATCACCCAATCATTCCATTGTTGTAGATTAAAACTGCTGTTTTGTTTAATCATCCGAGCCTGAAAGGGAGAATTATCGAGCACTGTTTCATCAACATCTAAAATAATGGCAGGAGGGAGACTGCGAATATCTTGATCTTCTTGATTGGGATAGGCTGTCCAATACGAATCCTCAATGGCCATTGCAAGATTAGAAGTGGCTGTTCGGTAAACCATCGTTGTTAACGCATCATATTCAGCGGCATTTTGGGTCCAGAGTGTAGCTGAAGTGGTGGGGTGTTGTAAGGTTGAGGTACTGCTGCACGAGGAGAAAAGAAATCCAACAGCTAAAATAATCCACAATGGTAATTTCTGGAGGGAATGAAACATTATCAATAATTAGTTTCGTTAAAATTTACATTCGTAAGGTATTAAAAAGAGGTAAATTTCGAAGAATTGAATTTAAAAGTTCGGAGATGATACAATGCTGAATAACTTGTATACTTGAGTGGGTTCATTAACGATAAATGTGATTGTAAAAATGGCTGCTAAGAAAAAGGAACTCAAGGTTATTGGCAGATTAGAACCAATCAATTTTCCCGAGTGGGATTTATATGGGATCGATGCAAAAATTGACACCGGAGCTTATACTTCCAGCTTGCATTGTCATCATATAAAGCCTGTTCAGAAAGAGGATGGAGAGTATGTGCGGTTCAACTTGTTGGATCCATCACATGAAACCTATAACGACAAGCTTTTTGAGTTACCTATACACCGTAAAAAGGTGGTTAAAAGCTCCAACGGATCAAGGGAAGAGCGTTTCGTTGTAAAAACGAAGGTTCAACTTTTTGATAAACTTTTAACGGCTGAGTTGTCACTTACAGATCGTTCCGAGATGCGTTATCCGGTCTTGGTAGGACGAAAACTAATTAACGGAAGGTTTCTCGTTGATGTATCCCAAAAATATCTATCGGAAAAAGAAATCAAAGAACAGACATAATTAATTATACATGCACATAGTTGTTTTATCCCGAAATTCTAAACTTTATTCTACCTCTCGCCTTACCGAAGCTATTGAAGAAGCCGGTCACGAAGCTACAGTTTTAGATCATCTTAAATGTGATATTGTAAGTGAAAAAGATAATCCCTGTATTTATTATCGTGGCACTAAAGTGGCTGGGGTTGATGCCGTAATCCCTCGTATTGGTGCATCCGTGACGTTTTATGGATCTGCAGTAGTTCGCCAGTTTGAGATGATGAAAGTATTTACAGCTGTTGAATCCCAAGCCCTTGTACGGTCTCGCGATAAACTAAGAAGCCTGCAAATTATGGCACGGGCCGGTGTTGGAATGCCCAAGACGGTGTTTACTAATTATTCTACCGAGGTGCGAAAAATTATTGAGTCGGTAGGGGGGCCACCGCTCATCGTTAAATTGCTGGAAGGTACACAAGGCGTTGGTGTGGTTTTAGCACCGACTTTTAAAGCAGCTGAATCGATTATCCAGGCATTTCACAGTATGAAGGCTCGGGTAATTGTTCAGGAATTTATCGAAGAGGCGAAAGGCGAGGATATCAGAGCCTTTGTGGTGGACGGCAAAGTCGTTGGCGCTATGAAAAGGAAAGGTGTGGAGGGAGAATTTCGATCGAATATACACCGTGGCGGAAGTGGGGAGCTAATTAAGCTAACCAAAGAAGAACGTCGTGCGGCCCTCATTGCTGCTCGTGCGATGGGTTTATCGGTTGCAGGGGTAGACATGCTGCAGTCGGAACGAGGTCCGCTGGTGCTCGAAGTGAACTCTTCGCCCGGATTGGAAGGCATTGAATCGGCAACCGGAAAAAATATTGCCGGACGTATTATTTCGTTCGTTGAGCGTAGGGCAACAGAGATAAAGAATAGTCCCCGGAAGAGTCAGAATTTGACCAGAAATGCCTGATACTATTACGATCAACAACTACGAAATTGAGCCGGGAGAGCACAAAGAGATACAGCTTAATATAGCCCGGCTGCCAACTTACACCAATATAGATCTTCCGGTTCATGTATTTCGTTCTGAGGAGGATGGACCCACTTTATTACTTACAGGCGGGCTACATGGGGATGAATTAAACGGTATTGAAATTATTCGGCGAATGATTGCCAAAGATCTATTAATGCCGAAAAAGGGAAGTATCATTGCGCTTCCGTTGGTTAACGTATACGGATTTATACAAAATGTACGTGGATTACCGGATGGAAAAGACATCAATCGTAGTTTTCCGGGTGTAAAAGGTGGATCGCTGGCCCGCTTGTTGGCTCATACGTTAATGAATGAGATCGTTCCACAAATAGATTATGGCATTGATTTTCATACCGGCGGGGCTGCCCGATCCAATTATCCCCAAATACGATGTACGCTGGATGTAGAAAAGAATAAGGAGCTTGGAGAAGCTTTTGGAGCGCCTATTGTGGTACACTCTTCGCTCATTGAAAAGTCTTTTCGCAAAGCAGCACATAAAAAAGGAAAACATATTTTAGTATACGAGTCCGGTGAATCGACCCGTTTTGATGAGTTTGGGATACAGGAGGGGATTAATGGTACACTTCGCCTGATGAAATACCTTGAGATGAAAGAGGGGGCACCTCAACCCATTCAGGAAACAAAAACATATCGAAAAACAACGTGGGTTCGAGCAAAATACGCCGGTTTATTTCGCCCCCAAATTGAACTCGGTGATAAAGTAAAGAAACGCCAGGTGTTAGGGCATGTCAACGACCCGTATGGCAATGAACAATTTAAGTTTACTTGTCCGCATGATGGACAGGTAATTGGCTTAAATTATGCTCCCGTAGTTCACAAGGGGGATGCATTATTACATTTAGCTTACGAATAAATTTAAAATTCACTTTATATATTTATGCGCGACGATCTTTTATTTCATATAACTACTAAAGAGGATTGGAAACAGTTTAATAACAGTGGAAGTTATGAGCCGGAATCCCTTGAAAGTCAAGGATTTATCCATTGTTCGACCGGTGAACAGGTTGAAGATACTGCAAATAGACTTTTTGCAGGAGAAGATGAAATTTTACTGCTGGTGATTGATGCTACTACGCTTCACGAAGATATCAAATATGAAAAGAGTGAAGATACCGGTGATAAATTTCCACACCTCTACAGTCCGCTTAATACCAATGCTATTATTGATAGAATTGGTATAAAAGCTGAAGACGACGGCAATTTTGATATCGCATTTACCACTAATTGACCATGTTAGATCAGGCGATTACACATATTACCGAAATTGCACAGGTTCCATCGTTCAGTTCCTACGAAGAACGACTCCATCCCTATATTAGTCAGGTCTTTAAGGATATTTCAGCACGTGAAATCCCCGTCAAAGGCAATAACTTGGTTTACCAGATTGGTGATAACTCTGAGTTGCCAACAGTAGCTTTAACGGCTCATCTCGACAAAATCAACCATTATGGGACTGACTTTCCCGATGTTTTACCGGTGGATATCTTAGATGGTCAAATAGAGGGGGCCATGGATGATAGTGCCGGGCTGGGGATGGTGGTAACATTGGCAGAAATGGTCAGAAGCCGCACATGGCCAAATATGCTCTTTTTCTTTTCCGAGATGGAAGAAAAGAAGGGTCTTAAAGAGCATCCCGATCTGTTAAAAAACGATGGCAAGGGTTATTCAAATGGGATGGGGGCTCGTCGCATTGCGCAGCATTGTATAGCGTCGGATATAGTGCCCGAACAGGTTATTACCCTGGATACTACTCCGTTATTTAAAGGAGAGAAAGGTGTGGCACTGTATGCCAATCACTGGGAATTAAATAATCTCGAGCCAACCGAAGAGCTTATCCAAAAAACCGAACAAACAGTCAATCAGTTTTTGGATATTGATGCTGATATAAAAGTAGATAACAACACCAATGATTATCTTCATTACGGAGATGAGTTTAATCAAAAGGATGGTCGCACAACAGTTTCGGTGGCATTAGAGCCCTCTATTTATCCCTATCACCAAAAAGGTGAACGAGTATTTATTGATGACATAGAGCGTTGCTTAACGATATTGGACTCATACCTAAATCAATTGGGCTCGTGAAGCGTTATGCGTTCTTATATAATCCTGCAGCACAAGGAGGGAAGTCAGAATTAAAACTTGAGTGCCTGCGGACACTTATTGACGAGTTTACCGATGCACAGCTGTTTCACTCCCAGAGCATTGGCGACATTGCTCATTTTGTCGATCAAAACCTCGAGGAATTTGACGTATTTGTAGCCTGTGGCGGTGATGGGACGGTCCGGGAGGTCGCCACAACGCTCATCAATACCGAAAAAGTAATGGGGATTGTACCGCTTGGTACCGGTAATGATCTCTGTAAAACGCTCAATATCCCAGTTAAGCTGAAGCAATCTATTTCGGTCTTAAAACGTGAAGATGCAGTTTCTATTGATGTGGGGCAATGCAACGACTTTATCTTTTTAAACTCATTGGGCTTTGGTTTTGATGGCTTAACAAACCGTTATGCCTTGCAGCTCAAACATTTACATCCATTTTTAACATATGCTATATCGGCTCTAAAAGCAGTGTTCAATCATTCTTCTTTTGAGGTAACCATTAGAAAAGCGGAGACAATTTCTCAAGAGCAAGCTATTATGTTTTCGTTGGCCAATGGAAGGGTAGAAGGAGGTAATTTTTGGATTGCACCCAATGCTTCTATTATAGATGGAAAGCTAAATGTGGTGCTGGTAAAACCTGTATCCAAATGGCTAATTCCTGTGTTACTCCCGCTGTTTTTATTTAAAAAACCACAACTTATCCCGCATGTAAAGTCATCAGAAGTGGAAGAGCTTTCACTAAATATTGCCGGAGATATAGATATTCATGCGGACGGCGAAATGATAGAAAAAAATAGAAACGAGTTTTCTATCTCGTTGAATGCCAATGCTTTAAGAGTAATTTGTCCGCTATAGAAGGTTATTCAATGACTCCGTCAATAATGTGGATCACTCCGTTGCTTGCCCTGATATTAGATACACGTATTCTATTTGATTCGATAGCCAGGTTTTTTCCGTTTTTATTCTGAATAGAAATGGTTTGGCCGCTTAAGCAGGTAATATCAGACATGGCCCGCAAGCTTCGTTCGGTAGCCATACCGGTTAAAATATGATTTAACAAAAGGTTCGCATCTGATTTTTGACCTATACTGAGTTCCTCAAAGGCCGAATTTGTGGGAGCAAATACCGTAAAAGGTCCGGATCCATTTAGGCGATCATCAACGCCGGTTCGTTCCAACGCCTGAGCAAACTGGGTTGTTTGAGTATTCGATTGTAATTTCTCTAAGATGGACTGGGCTTGTACGTCTGAAAGAGCAACCAAAAAAGACAGTGTTAATGCCAATCGGAATATTTTTTGGGAATTCTTCATATACAGTGTTTTAATTATCAGTAAAATCTTGATGAATACAAGTCGATTATTTTAGTAAACCTGCCTTATTATAATGGGTTTTTTTTGAGATACAAATATTAATACCGGCAATTAGCACAAGTCTCTGTATATATATGCAATTCTTGTCACTTCGGTTCCTCAATTGGATAAAACTATTAGAAATGGGTGATATTCGCCCTTTTGTAATTGTTTAGACATGCTATACCATTACAAACTATAGTTAGCCGCTTAGAACCAAAATTTACTATATTTTGCCGTTTAAAGCCCATTAGGAGGGTTTATAAGGATTGCGGGCAGTAAATAGAGTAGTTTTTGTAAAAATGAGTATTTAACATAGTGCAAATTAAGTGGAGTAAATTTTTTAGAAGTATTAACGGGGATAACCGGAAGATAGATTATTGAAGAATAGATGTGAGTAGAGAATAGGAATTCAGATAGATATCCTATATGTATATAGATATCTTAGCGATTATTAGAATGGATATAAATATCAGAATACACTAAGTAGTTGATCTGGTACAATACATTAATACTATAAAGCTAGATCAATCATATAATAAAAGTGATAGAATACATTTTCTTAACGGGATAATACACGTTTATAAGTAATAACCATATATTTGTCGTATAATTTATATTATGTAAAGTAGGGGTAGCTGGGTACCATAAAACCTATTCACTATCTGTATCGAGAGACAACCACTTTAATATTTACGGACAACCAAAATAAAATAATTTAACCCATGTTATTGCATGATCACTGGTTGGCCAAGAGATTCCCCTCCCTGGAACTTGTGTTTTTTATCTTTACAAATAACATACTTTATGTGTAAATGTTATCTGTAATCAAGATAACCCCCACAGTATCCATAATTTCATAGGTTCCCGCCTCCCTATCGGCCAGTAGACCTTTTGTTATATTATGTATACCATGAGTACATAAGAAACTATATGAATAAGTATAGGTTATACTACTTTTAATCTAGCATAGAGGACGCTACATTCTCACATTGCGTTGTAAAAGGACCTCTGAACTATATATTAAGTAAGTAATTGTCATTAATGATCTGAATATGAGATTAAATGAAATCAGCTTCTCTTTTATTTTATTGATATTTGTAGCATCCTTTATCTGGCTTTTTTTCTTGTGTGGCAAAACCGAGTTGAACCAAATATAATTAAACCTCTTATCGCTGCTATTACTGCTGGTATTGTTATCCCCTTATTAACAATTTTTACTGTACTTAATCCAGAAAAAAGTAAAACCAGGGTACCAACTACATTTTTTTATTATCCAAATTTGCAAAGGTCCATACCTCTTCAGGATTACTATAAATCGAATACAAACCTTAGATATATTGACTCAATTGATGTACCACCCCCTATAGTAGATCCTTCAATATATAGACAAGCAGAACAAGCAATATTGATGTCGGATTATGACAGAATTCCAACTCGTGGAAATCCTATAGAAACTGAAGAGAATATTTTCAGTGATAGTATTCAAGACAGATATTTTCGGATGTTTATAACCGGAGCTATTTGGGATATGTGCAACTTATTTTCGAATTCATGGGATATTGAAAAGCTAGAAAACACTTTCCCAACTAGTGATAGAACTACTGTGACAAACTACGATGATTTAAGTAAGAAATTTATCCCTTGGGAAGACTTATTGTCAAAGCTAAATGCGACGGAAATTTTCAAGGATAACCCATTACAAAGAGAGAATATACCCGGATTAACCCAGGGTATTAATTTACCACCTAACAGTGAAATTAAATTTGTTCAACAAAGTTTTTATTTCTCTATTATAATTAATAATCCATTTTCATCAATCGACATAAAGTTTCAGAAAGCTACCTATTCACGTGGATTTGGGCGAGTAGGTAGAATCTTAGCCATACGAGAAAGAGATGATATTGTAAATGCATCTTACATTATTGAAATCAACAGTGAATTAAAAAGGTGGAAAATTGGACATCCCAATATGTCTAAATATCGAAGATGGGTTTCTAATATTGAAGAACAGTTTAATCAACTTAACATAGAAGAGACTCAAGAGGAACTCAAGGAGTGGAGATCTTTTAAACAATAAAAAGTAGTATAACAAGCGCATTAAGGGGACGCACCTCGCCTATTCATTGCCGCTCTTGGTTTTACAACTCATCTTTCGTTAGTTGCTAATTCAACATCAATTCGTGCGCACCTTATGCGCCATGTCGTTAGCTGTACTTGGCAAAAATATTCAGGCCATGGATAATCAAGAAGTAATTGACCATTTACATCAAATAGTAGAAATATCAAGGGATTCAATTCTAAAACAAAAGAGTATCAATAAAGAAATAAATGATCTTTATATCACTGCATTCTATTCTACGATTGTTGATTATGCTCAATCAATTGTCGGTTCATTAAAAACCGATGATCTTATTGGAATACCTCCAGCCTTCAGAAGTCTATTTGAGGCTCATATTGATTTACTAAATCTTTGTAAATACGAAAAGTATCATAAAGTACTCTATTCAATTCATTTGTGGGAAAGGATAAATATGTTAGAGGCAACCTTTAAAAATCCTGAAAACCCATATTTTAAAGACACAATTGAAAACATCGACGATAGAGGCAATGTTATCAATGAGTATAGAGAGGAATTGGATAGCTTAAAAAAAGAAATAAGTCATTTTGAAGGTAATTTAAGGCAAATAAAAACACGTTTTAAATTAGCCGATTTAGAGGAAGTTTATCATGGTATTTATAAAGTATTGTGCCAAGATTCACATAATGACTTACTTAGGCTCGAAAATAGACATTTTACAAAAGGTGAAGATGGATTAATTATTTCTATGAAAACTAATTGGGATTTTTATGATGTTTCTCCACATATATTGACCACAATCAGCATATTAAAAATGTCTCTGGAAAAGGTATTTTCGGAATTTCAATATGGAGATCCAAAACAATACTTAGATCAAATCGATAGTCATTATCAAAGCTTAAAAAACATTTTTGACAAATAGTACAGCTAACCAACGCATTAAGCGGACTCACCTCTCCAATCCTATGCCCCTCTTGGTTTTACGATTCTTCTTTCGTTAGCTCAAAACAGCAGTTCAGGTACTAATTGCGCAGCATCACTATTTTTTGAAAGCATCATAGTTAAAGCCTGACATTGCAATCAACGTTAGTGACAAATTCAGGTTGTCTTTTTGATTTACTAACATTGGTGCCCTCTCTTTGTTAAAGTTTAGAGACTGCCTTTTCTAATACGCAGATCGTTAGAAATTAAATAGTCTGCTTAGTGTAGCCATTGGGAGTAGTATGCCTCACTATGGGGGTATTCGCACAGGTTGGTAAACACTCCTGGGAGCAATCAATAATTCTCGCCCCAGCTATCTTTTTGAGCAGTTTGACACTTGACATAATATTTAAAACGTTTTTTGAGTGTAATTATCAAGGAATCATTCGTTTGAAGTTTAAATAAATAACTCATCATGAGGCGACTACTTGGCTTTGTTATCATTGTACTAATATCGCTTTCATTAACATTCTGTGGGGATTCCAGCACGGGACCTGACACAGATGAGCAAACAACGACCTATACGGTATCCGTCGATATGGCTCCATCGGATGCGGGAACCGTATCGCCGTCGACCGAGGAAACCTACGAAGAAGGCAAAGAAGTTCAACTGTTAGCCAATCCGAGTGATGATTATGTGTTCACCGGCTGGACCGGCGACATGGAGGGTGAGGTAAACCCGCTGCCGCTGACGGTGAGCCAGGATTTTAATCTGACGGCCAACTTCGAACTTAAAAACTATGATTTGACGACCAATGTTGAAGGCGAAGGAGCGATACAGGAAAATGTATTGCAGCAAAAAACCAAAGAATATGAGCACGGCACGGTGGTAGAGTTGATTGCCACGCCGGCCAAAGGTTATAAATTTGTGGAATGGAGAGGCGATATCGAAGGAACCGCCAATCCCGTCCAAGATACTGTGGATACCTCCAAAGAGGTTACGGCCGTGTTTGAAAAGAAAAGCTACGAGCTGGCGGTCACGACCAAGGGAAGCGGAGCCGTTTCCGAGCAGGTCGTATCGAAAGCCAAAGACTATGAATATGGGGATGTAGTGGAATTGATGCCCAGCGCGGCCGAAGGTTGGGAATTTGTAGAATGGAACGGCGACCTGTCGGGATCCGACGTTCCCGTCCAGATTACCGTGGATACCGCCAAGGCCGTCACGACGGTATTCGAGCGCAAAACATTCGCCATGGACGTCGACACGACTGGAAAAGGGACCATACAAAAAGATCCCCAGCAGAGCGAATATAAATACGGCGACAAGGTGACCCTCACGGCCGAGCCTGCAAGCAACTGGACCTTTAAGGAATGGGCGGGTGAGATCTCCGGCACGACACCGAAATTAACCGTAACCGTGCATTCCCAGCCAGATATAACCGCTGTATTCGAAAAAAAGCCGCTCTTTTATCTGGCTGAAAATGGATATACAGTAGTATGCCCCGAAGCCGAATCGGGCCAGAAAGGCTATTTAAATGGTGATCCATCTGCCAAGGCTTATAAAGCCGTGGATCGGGCCATGCTGGAGCAAATGATTGACAATAGTAAAGATGTAACCGGAGTATGCACCACTCTTGTTACGGATATGTCAAGGTTATTGGAAAATCATTCAAATTTTGATCAAGATATAAGCAGCTGGGATGTCAGCAATGTTACCGACATGTATGCCATGTTCCAGGACGCTTCCAGCTTTAACGGTGATCTTAGCGGCTGGAATGTCAGCAGCGTCACTGATATGAATTACATGTTCAATAATGCTTCCAGCTTTAATCAAGATATCAGCGGATGGTGCGTAAGTCAGATCAATTCAAAACCAACTGATTTCGATACTAATGCCGGTTTTGATGGTCAAAGCAGTATTCAGCCGCAGTGGGGCACGTGTCCTTAATAGACGAAAATATGGAAAATGAAGAAAAGGCGGCTTTCGGGCCGCCTTTTTACTTTTAAAGAATATAATAGTTAGTTAAAGAAACCTACCCACCTATTAACGAGGACGCACCTCGCCCTCTCTCTGCCGACTTTTGGTTTTTTTATCTCTCCGTTCATTGTTTATCAACTCAACATTTATTAGCGTGCAGCTCATGCGCATTACCTAACAAAATTTAAACTATTTACTATGAAAACTATTCATCTTGGGATTGCAACTTTTGCCATATTATTCACTTTCATTGCATGCTCTAATTCCTCAGAAAATGAGAATAAAAAGGCCGCTATTATAGAGGAAAATATTACCATCAGTATTTCTTCCTCTAATCCAGATAGTACGGTAATATTTGAAGCCATAAATATTGGTGAATGGAATGGTTCGGCACCTGCTGATTCACAAGCAACACCATTCGAGTTTACGGTAAGTACAGCTAATTTTTATGGTACTTTCCACAAGTTAAAAGGCAATAGCTCATTGATCGTTAAATTAGTTGCTCAGAAGAATGGAGAAACGACTTGGGAGACCGAAAAAGAGTTCAACCAAATTTCCCAAATTATACTTAACGATAACTTTACATCAGTAGAAGGCAAATAAATATATCGCGTGCACCTAACACACGCATTAAGCGAACGTGTCTCACTCATTCTTGCCGACTTTGGGCTGGTCAATTTCTGTAGTACATTTTGTTTTTAAATTAACGTTGGCCTGCACCCAACTTATGCCCAATCTCGTTATAGGGCTCAGACAATTTTCTCCATCTTTAGAATCCGTCTCAATCATTGTAGCTTGTAAGTGGTGATTAACAATAGGAGAAATGATTTCATGGATTATTTCACTTACCTGGTTTCCGGTTATTCAGCAATCACCGGTTTATTATGGTTGATTGCATACTGGTTTGTACTCAAGCAAATTTATGCACCGCAAAAGATAAATCAGGTGAATGCCCCGGAACCCTCATCTTTTCCTTCCCTTTCAGTACTGGTTCCTGCATGTAATGAAGCTGATAAAATAAGTCCCGCGCTGCAGTCAATACTGAAACAGGACTATCCCAACCTAGAAGTTATAGCCATCAATGACCGTTCAACAGATCAGACCGGCGAAATAATAGAACAGTTGGCTACGCAATATGATAATTTGCGTGTTATTCACATAGAAACCCTTCCCGACGGATGGTTGGGAAAAACGCATGCTTTAAAGAAAGGGTACGAAATTGCAAAGGGAGACTGGGTACTTGCTACAGATGCAGATGTCTGCTACAAAAAGTTAGCACTCAGATCTATCATGGCAGTAGCACTACACCATGATCGTGATCATGTTTCCTGTATCCCAAAAATAAAGAATAATGGTTTCCTCCATGAAACCGCCTTTGATGGTTTTGTAAGTCTGTTATTTAGCCAACAAAATATTGAAGGCGTTTCCGATCCCGAATCGGATGATTATTTCGGCTTTGGTGCTTTTAATATGTTTCGAAGGAAGTTTTTTGAACAAACAAGAGGTTTTGCGTGGCTGCGTATGGAAGTAACTGATGATATGGGTATTGCCCGCATGTTAAGAGATCACGGTGCGAAACAGGGAATTTATTACGCATTTGATCAGCTCGAGCTGCAATGGTATGGATCGTTGGGAAAAATGATAAAGGGGCTTGAAAAAAACAGTATTGGTGTTGTTGCCCATTACAATTATTGGAAAGGATTTTTAATACCCATTATTTGGCTTTTGTTTTTAATGGGACCTTTAGCCGGTTTGTTTTCCTCGTTTACTTTGGTGCAAATACTATCGTCAGTAGTCATCATAGCCAGTATACCGTTCAATGTCATGGCTTCATATAAATTAGAAAGGCCACTTTTACCGTTTCTTTTTTCTGCGCTTGGTATATTCTTTCCGATGTATGCCCTTATTCGTTCAACATTCGCATGTTTTAAAAGAGGAGGAATTAGTTGGAGGGGAACCTTCTATGCTGTCGATGAACTCCGTAGAATGCAGCGAGTACATTTTTAATATATTTTAACGGTGGCTCTAATAATTATTAGCAACATCTTCGCCCTATAATTAGCCCATTAAAGGGACGCACCTCGTCAGGTCTCGCCATCTTCTTGCCTCCCTTCTATTTATTGGTTAATCTTCCATCACACATTCGATATTCCAGCATCTGTCTGATATGAACAAAGTATATATCGACTTATAGATATAGCTCTATTCATCAATTTAATCAAGATTATGAGACAAATATTATCCATACTATTTATATTTTTTTTATTTACGGGCTGCAGCCAAAAAAATTCTGAAGAGTATACAGGCAAAGTTGAAAAAATATTTAGCAATATTTCCCTCTCCGAAGAGCTCAACCTATATGTTGATGAATCCGGAAAACCGGCCGAGGGTCATTATATGTCTACCTACCAAAACGGATCTGTTCAGGCCGATGTAACGTTCAAAGACGGGATGATTTCTGAGGGTGAAATTTTTAGCCCCGGTGGAGTACCAACGATCCGTTACACCACTGAAAATGGGCTGATGAAAACATCTTATTACAATAAAAGAAATAGCCATCCCAGGATGGTAACCCTCTATGGTGAGAATTTATCTGATAAAGTGGCATTCCATACTTGGGACGAGGACGGTACCCGGAGAGTAAAAACTGATCAAACGGTTATGAAACAGTGGTACAAAAATGGACAGCCACAGTTTGAAATGCCATTAAAGAATGGAAAACTACATGGGAAATTGGTTAGATGGTACGAGAATGGCCAGAAAAAGTCCGAGAAGCATTATATTAATAATGTGAAACACGGTACGTTTAAGGAATGGGATAAAGAAGGAAATATAATCAGCAAGAAGGTTTACGAGATGGGAGAATTGGTTTCAGATAAGTAGGCCTTATCCTTCCTTTTGACCGTTTCATATTTTATCCTTAAAATTTCGGTAAACATATAGATAGTATTGTGCCTGTCGATTATACCCAATACTATCTGAGTTGAGAGAGCTTGAAAACTAATATGGGATAATTCATGAATACTAATTCTTCATCAAATAAGGGAGGCTTGTTATTTAGCTTATCGAATTCTTACCCCGTCAGTACTTTTCTTTTAATTACTTTTATATGGAGTTGGTTGTTTTGGATAGCTGCTATTCCATTCTCTGATGACAACCCTGCACTTATGATGGCTATAACCTTCATTGGGGGTTATGGGCCTGCTCTGGGCAGTGTTTTAACGCTTCAATTGCAAAGTGGAATAAAAATAGATTTGTCAAGGAAAAGACTTCAACTGATAGGTATAATATTTCTGATGTTATTAGGCATTATGTCATTACGAATGTGGGCCGGTGAGATACCTCATTATGATACATTATCCGAAGATCCACTCATTTCTGTCCCGGTAATTGTTTTAGGGTTCTTCGCTTTTTTAACAGGAGCCTTTGTAATATCATCTGCCCGATCAAGCAATCAACATGTACGCGCTACAATGCAATCCTTGATTCCTTCTGATATTTCATGGTTCTGGCTTATCTTTGTATTGTTTTTTCTGGCTTCACTATATCTCATCAGTTGGGGACTCGCTGCCTTATTTGGGTTGAATATATCACCTGCCCCACTTTCTGAATACTCTCCCTTGCAAGCCACGTATTTATTCATCATTACTTTTATAGTTACAGCCCTGATTCGAGGTGGTATGGAAGAACCCGGATGGCGGGGCTTCATGCTGCCCGAACTTCAGAAAAAGTATAGTCCGCTTGTAGCCTCTGTCATTATAGCTTTCTTTTGGGATGCTTGGCACATTCCACTTCATCTGAACGGATTTTATTCTTCCGGACTTGTTGAAGGGATGGTAGGCAGAAGTATCATCATTATTCCTGCCTCTATACTTTTAACGTGGGTTTATAATAAATCCCAAGGGCAATTATTGGTATTGGTAATACTTCATACCACCATCAACATAGTTGGTACTGCCATCCCCTCTTCGATAGTATATCCTGTCTTAAGTATTTCATTCATCTTATTTATTGTATTCAAAGATAAAATGTATTTGAAACAGAGATAACCGATGTTTTGGAATAGCCTAATATGCATAAATTTCTTGGCTTCTACTCCTATTTTCTGGTTTTTTAGCTTTGCGTTCATTATTTAGTTAATTCATTAACAATACGTGCATAGGTTTTACGTAAGCACGTCACCTACCATAAGAGATAGTTTCGGAGGTATTTATATGGAGAGATCTATTTCACGGAAAGGGTTCCTAACATCGGCCGGCTTACTCGGTATTGGCAGTATGTTGCCGAATATGCCTGCTGTGAACTATAACACTGAGAGTGATGCTAATCCGGATTTAGTACTCAACGCAGATGAAGGAGAAGTATATTTAATCGGAGATCGCAAAGGCCGTGTAACTATCAAGGTAGACAAACAAAATACGGGTATTGAAACAATGTCCCTTCTTACCGAAGATATTAAGCCCGGAGACGGAATACCGGTACACAGGCATTCTTCGGAGGAAGAACTTGTATTTATAGAAAAAGGAAGCGGTATATTTACATTTGGGCAGAAGCAATATGATGTAACATCAGGAAGCATGGCATTGGTACCGCGAAACGTTTGGCACGGCCTTCGTAATGAAAGCAACGACATGCTAAGGATGGTATTCGGATACAGTCCGTCGGGATTTGAAGATTACTTTAGGGCTATCGGGGTGCCACCAGGAGAACCGAGTAAAAAGCTTACCGGAGAAGATTGGCAACAGATAAATAATAAGTTCGGAGTCGAATACCGGGACTAGGTTCCTTTTATAAATAGTTCATGATAATACTCTAACTTATTACATGTCAATAAGTTAGAGTATTATCATGAAGAAGGTATTCTAAGTAGCTTTCTAACAATTATGGGAAATACTGTAGTCAGATATTTAATCAAGATCAGCAAGCACTTTTTGGATTTGCTTGAAGTTTGGTAGTTCGCTGGCATCCTCTAATATCTCTTTAAATTGTATATTGCCCTGTTTGTCAATGACAAATGATGCCCGCTTGGAAACCCCTTTCATGCCATAAAAATCATCATACAATACATTATACTCGGCTGATACCTCCTTATTGAAATCACTTAACAGGGTGAAATTTAAGTTTTCGCTCTTTTTAAATTCCCGCAGACAGAAGAAACTATCAACACTTATTCCAATAACCTGGGCATCCAGCGAATCATAAAACTTCATATTATCTCTTGCAGTACAAAGTTCTTTTGTACACGTACTCGAAAATGCCACGGGAAAAAACAAGAGTACTACGTTCGCCCTACCCTGAAAGTCAGATAGCGTTACCTTATCACCTTTAGTGTTCTGCAGCGTAAAGTTCGGAGCTTTTGAATTAATTTCTGTCGCCATAGTAGGTTATGCAGTATTTACAGCAGTTTCTTTTTCGGTCTGTTCGTATCCTAAAATACTTGTGATCATGGCCACCCCTACCAGTAGCTTCCATATCCATTGATAGGTATCCTGTATTTCGGAAATGGTCCAAAAAAGGATGTAGCAAATCAGAAAAACAATCACTCCACCTAAGATTAGTGCGTACTCCGTACGGCGATAGGTATAAACAGCATACATAAGCAGTGCTATTATGATTGCTCCCCCTTGGTAAATTGCTAATAGCCACGTTTTAATAGCATATGTATCCTGAACCAACAAGTATGAAATGATAATTAAGAGGGGTAAAGCAGTATAAATCATGGGGAACTGAGCAAAAACCGGTTTCGATTCCCGGATAAAGATAGCCAAGGAGCTAAGTACAAATGCCAGGCTCGTTATATGCCCCCATTCAACGATAAATTCTGCTGCGGTGGTTACATTGGGACCCATCATTAAATAATCCATTAAAACGGACAATTGCATAATCGTAAATATTATGGATGCAACCGTAAGCCCAAGAAATTTAAGCCGTCCCCTTTTATTTGTAAGGGTGAAAAATTTAGCAGCAACATATCCACTGATAAATATGAGTAATAATGTTGCCCAGATCATAAAGGTTTGTATTAACAGTATTAATTTTCGGTGGGATGTTGATCCGGCCGCTTAGCGCGACGCTGTTCAATATCACGTTGCTGTTTTTTGTCTTGATTGTGAATCCGTACCTGGTCGGCAATATCTCTCAATATCCCCCTTTCAAAGCGAATCATTTCTTGCATAAAGTCGAAAAGGATAATCTGTTGATTATCCTTGTAAATAACTGTTTCCCAGTCAATTAGGGAGATGTTTTTAATAGCATTTACAAGCCCTGCCCTATGTTTTGCTATCTTTTTCAGGATCTTATGCACATTCTCTAATTTTTCCTCATCTTTCTCGAAATTTTCTTTAAAATGGGTAAAGTTTTCGAGATGCGTGGGACGAGGATTGTCGATGGCCTCTTCCATGATCGGCCGATAGTAGGAAAGCTGGGCATGATCAATGAGCAATAGCATTTCCGCTATTGAACGTCCTTCAGGAGGTGCCTTTGAATAGGGAACGTCATCGATCACATATTGCATTGCCTCTGCCTCATCCTGTAGATATGAGGCATCATCAACTAAACGGTCAAGGTCTTCCTGTGAGATTTCTCGATCAGTCATGATTTGACTATCTCACCCATTCAGATTCGGGCTCTACATCATCATTATGACGTTGCTGCTCAAGCATTTCAACAAGCGAAAGCCCGGAATGAAACTCTTGATCTCGGTCACGTACAGAGTGGATGTTATTCTCTTCCTGGAAATCCCAGAATTGACCAAACTGACGATTTTTATATTCACGCAAGAACTCTAAGCGGTCTTTGAGATCTTCTTTTGGAACAAGCAGACGCTGTTTGTCGTAAATAGCCTCTTCTCTGGATTCAAAAACAATATCATAGTCCTTGCTCATGACGATCGCCTCTTCCGGACATACCTCTTCACAATATCCGCAGTAAATGCACCGCAGCATATTGATTTCGAAAAAATCAGGATAACGCTCTTTGGGATCGTCGGAATCCTCATTGGCCTGCATACTTATGGCCAGCGGTGGGCAAGCTCGAGCACACAGTCCACAGGCAACACAGCGTTCTTTGCCATTATCTTCAACCAACACCGGGCGACCTCGAAATATAGACGGAGGATCCCACTTTTCTTCGGGGTATTCCAACGTTATAGTAGGCTGGAACATCTGCTTGAGCGAATACCACAGCGCCTTAAAGATTTCGGGCAGATATAAATTTTCCAAAAGAGAAAAAGAACGCTCTCGGTCAAATTGTTCATTGAGCGCATTTGCTCTGGGCTGTTCTAAATTTTGTGGTGTTGGCATGAGTATGCAATTAAAAATTGGTTGTTGCTCAACGCGATCTCGGTGGAAAAATAACTGATTCAACGATTCGCGTCAAAAGGAATATCAATTATTTCTGAACGAATCTCATTGTAATAGGAACACCGGTAAATCCAAACTCTTCACGTATCTTATTTTCGATAAATCGCCGATAACTGGCCGGCAGTTCCTCAGGTTTATTCATGAAGAACTTAAATACAGGAGGATTAGCCTTTACTTGGGTACCGTATTTTATTTTTAATTTAACGCCCCGTCGAACCGGCAAGGATTTTTCTTTTAAAATACGTTCGATAAAATCGTTTAAGTCTGAAGTTTTTATCGTCTTCTTCCGTTCCTGTAAGACGTTGTCGGCAACGTCTATTACCCTGTGGATACGTTTCCGGTGTATTGCTGAAATAGATACGATAGGAATATACTTCATCATTGGTACACGGCTGTACACATACTCTTCGAACTCCTTGTGGAGATTTGTGTCTTTGTCAGGTACCAGGTCCCACTTATTAAGGACAATTACGATGCCCTTGTTATATTTTGCTGCATCTCTCAGAATACGTTTATCCTGCTCTTCAAAACCACGCATAGCATCGAGCATTATTAAGGCAACATCACACTCTTTGAGAGCTCGGTCAGTTCTGACAGTGCTATAGAACTCCACATTTTCTTTAACCTTGGCTTTCTTTCTGAGCCCTGCCGTATCAACGAGGATGTATTCTTTCTCGTTGTAAATAAGCTTACTGTTGATGGAGTCTCGGGTTGTCCCGGGGATATCCGTCACAATACAGCGCTCATCATCCAGCAATGCATTGATAAAACTGCTTTTACCAACGTTGGGACGTCCTACCACAGTTAGTTTTGGAACAGATGTTTCTGGTTCATCCTTCTCTTCAGGTAGAAGTTTTACGACCTCATCCAGCAAATCTCCCGTACCGCGTCCGCTCAAAGCCGATATGGGATGCAATTCCTTAAATCCCAGGGAGTAGAATTCTGTGGCGTTCAGCTCTCGTTCCTCGTTATCAGCTTTGTTGGCCACCAGCAATACAGGCTTTTCTTCCTGCCTCAGCAGTTGTGCCACGGATTGATCGAGGCTTGTAATACCGGCTTCGGTATCGACGACAAATAGAATAAGATCAGATTCTTCAATAGCGATATGGATCTGCTCCCGGATTCCTTGTATCATTACATCCGTTTCATTTGGCAGATATCCACCGGTATCAATAACATTAAATTCACGGCCATTCCAGAACGATTCACCGTAATGTCGATCGCGGGTAACACCGTATTGATCATCAACAATAGCCTTGCGGCTGCCGATCAGTCGATTAAAGATAGTAGATTTGCCTACATTAGGCCGCCCTACGATTGAAACTACAGGGAGCATGTGGTATTTATTCTTTATATTTTATTTTCAATGACAAGCCACAAAAATAAGGAATTTAACTGTTAAAGTAGAGTATAAACTCAATGCTTGAAACCTTTTATAATAGCTTCGGATTTATCGGTTCAATCACAGTCGCATTTACTATTTTTCTTGCCTTTATTTTCTGGATGGCCGGCCTAGCGGGTCTCTCTCAGCTGCCGGAATCCCGCAAAAAAAATATAAAGCTTGTATGCTCTATATTTTTTCCGCCCTACCCTATTATCTGGCTTTTTGTCGACATGTATCGTCAGAGTCACCTCATGAAGGAAAAAGATGTTAAATAGGTATGGCTTCCGACAAACCCTTCTCCCGACAACGACAAACCGACATCTTTTTAGGAAGCCTTCGGGGTAACGATCGAACGATACCCATTTCATTTGATAAACTGCGTAATACTGCAAAAAAGAAGCTGTCAAAAGAAGCCTTTGCTTATATAGCCGGTTCTGCGGGGCGCGAAATGACCAAAAAATCCAATCGGGCCGGTTTTAATAAGTGGAAAATTACGCCGAACATGCTCAACGATGTTTCGGAACCTAATACGGGGGTCACCTTATTTGGGCAACGCTACCCGGTTCCTTTTTTGCTGGCACCTATTGGGGTGTTGGATATGGCTCATCCCGATGCAGATCTGGCCGTAGCCAAAGCATCAGCTGCTGAAAACGTACCGTTTATATTTTCAAGTCAGGCTTCTGTTGATATGGAAACATGTAGTGCGGTTATGGGAGATTCGCCTCGCTGGTTTCAGTTATACTGGAGCACATCGGATGATCTTGTTGAGAGTTTTGTGCGTCGGGCAGAATCATGCGGATGCGAAGCTATCGTACTTACTGTTGATACCACCATGCTTGGATGGCGTCCGCGCGACCTGGATCTCGATTACCTCCCCTTTTTGCGTGGACGTGGTATCGCACAATATACCAGTGATCCGGTCTTTCAAGAATTAATGAAGACGTCGCTTGGAGATGCTGATGAGCCCCCCAAGCTCACTTGGAGCTCGATCAAAGCACTGGTCAAGATGGCAAAAAATTATCCCGGTGGATTTTGGACTAATTTGCTTTCTGAAGATCCCCGAAGATCCGTTAAGACTTTTATAGAATGCTACTCGCGTCCCTCGTTAACATGGGATGACCTTTCTTTTTTACGATCCCTTACCGATTTACCCATCCTTTTAAAAGGGATATTGAATCCCAAGGATGCACGCAAAGCGATTGAAAGAAACATGAATGGCATTATTGTATCAAACCACGGCGGACGACAGGTCGACGGTGCTGTAAGTGCTGTTGAAGTATTGCCGGATATTGTTAAAGAAGTAAATGGCGAGGTGCCCGTACTTATGGATAGCGGAATAAGGTCAGGGAGTAATATGTTCAAAGCTATTGCCTTGGGAGCCGATGCGGTATTATTGGGTCGCCCCTATACCTATGCCCTGTCGATTGCGGGCGAACAAGGCGTGCAAGAACTTATCCAAAACTATCGCGCAGACTTCGAATTAACAATGGCATTATCGGGATGCAGATCGGTCGATGAGGTCGATACTAATCAATTGCAATCAGCATAGCATACAATTCGAATTCATCTTTTTATTTTTACCCTTACAAAGATATATTCCATGCTTTAAGAGGGGCACCCAGAATCATTTATAATAAAAGAATTTATGCTTAACGAACCGTCATTTGTACCACACAAAGTTGGCTGGATTGAAGTTATATGTGGGGGGATGTTCAGCGGCAAAACCGAAGAGCTGATCAGACGTGCTAAACGGGCCCATATTGCCGGTCAGAAAGTTGTGGTTGTAAAGCCAAAGGTTGACGACCGTTATGATGAGGAAGATGTGGTATCACACAATCAAAATGTTTTGCCCGGTTTAGTTGTTGATACCGCTGATCAAATTGTGTTGCTCACCGGCGAAGCTGAAGTAGTTTGTATTGATGAAGCCCAATTTTTCGATAAGCAATTGATGAATGTAGCCAACACCTTGGCTAATGATGGTAAGAGAGTGATTGTAGCTGGTCTAGACATGGATTTTGAGGGGCGTCCCTTTGAACCGATGCCCCAGATGCTTGCCATCGCAGAATATGTAACAAAACTGCATGCTGTTTGTGCAGAAAGTGGAACGATGGCTCACTATTCACAACGGGTCGTAGAAAGTAAGGATCGGGTACTCGTTGGTGAAACAGGCGCTTATGAACCCCGTGCCAGGCATTGTTACCGCCCTCCTGTTGACAAGCGAAGGGGTAAACCTATTCAGCCTATCCAGAAACAAGATAATATGAAAGAAGAAAACGAATCATGATTGACATATTTCGTGGTATGATCGGAATGGCGGTTATTATCGGCATTTCTATATTATTTAGTAAAAACAAAAAGCATATTAATTGGCGATTAGTTGGTACGGGCTTGGGAATACAGTTTGTTTTGGCTGTATTTATTTTAAAGGGTCGGCAAATGTCTGAATATTGGGCCCCCTTAGGATGGCCAAAGGAGTTCTTTAGCTGGGTTTCCTCCTTTTTTGTCATTGTGTTAGATTTTACAACAGAAGGGGCTAAATTTATTTTCGGTGATTTGGCCAAAAGCCCGGGTATGGAAGGTAGCATGGGAAACTTTTTTGCCTTTCAGGTATTACCGACAATCATCTTTTTTGCTTCACTTACCGCTATTTTATACCACTACGGCATTCTGCAGCGTATTGTAAAATATATGGCCAAGGGCATGCAGAAAGTAATGGGGACCTCGGGAGCTGAGTCATTAGCGGTTATTTCCAATATTTTTGTAGGACAAACCGAATCCCCCTTGGTAATTGAACCTTATATTAAAAAGCTGACAAAATCTGAGCTGTTGGCTGTCATGACCGGCGGGATGGCTACGATTGCCGGTGGAGTGATGGCTGCATATGTACAGATGTTGGGCAACTCCTACGCTCAGGCTCATGATGTGGCATTAGATGTTGGACGCCTCATGTTTGCCGAACAGCTACTCGGGGCAAGTTTGATGGCCGCCCCTGCTGCCCTTGTTATTGCTAAGATTATGTATCCCGAAGTGGATGAGCCGGTAACCAAGGGCGAAGTTAATATGAGTGTTGAAAAGACGGATGCCAATGGGATTGATGCTGCGGCCAGCGGTGCTTCTACCGGATTAAAATTGGCTGGAAATGTTGGGGCTATGTTGTTGGCCTTTATAGCATTGCTGGCTATGGGTAACTATTTCCTTGAAAGCTTTGGTAGTATTACCGGTATTAATGCTATGATAACAGACGGGACTTTGACCATTGAAAGAGTTCTTGGCTGGATCATTGCTCCCATTGCGTTTGTAGTAGGGGTTCCTTGGGCCGATGCCATCAATATGGGTTCTTTGCTGGGCACAAAAGTAGTGCTCAATGAATTTGTTGCCTACTTACAACTATCAGAGATGGTAAGTGCATCAGAAATTAGTGATAAAACGATAAGAATGGCTACATTTGCTTTATGTGGATTTGCCAACTTTTCCTCTATCGCTATTCAAATCGGAGGTATAGGCGGATTAGCACCGAGTAGAAAATCTGAGCTTGCCGAGTTTGGTCTTAAAGCAGTATTGGCCGGTACCCTTGCAAACTTAATGACTGCAACAATTGCTGGAATGTTATTTTAACAGACTATGGGATCAAAAAAAACAAATACATTTTATCTGCTGATTATTATCGGGACCGTGTTTTCACTTGTCTCTTGTCAGCAAACAAGTCAACAAGATGTTGAAGATGCCCTTGCACGTGTTGGTAACGAGTATTTAACGGTTGATCAGGCTGTTGATGATATTCCTGACGCTGTTTTATCTGAGGATAGTGTTGAGGCCTTAACTCAATACCGGGATAACTGGATCCGCCAGCAGCTGTTGCTTCAGGAAGCGCAGCGTCTCGGCTTGGAACAGAAGCCCGCCATCCAGCAAAAAATTGAGCGGGCAAGAGAAGAAATTCTCCGCCAAGCACTCAAAGATTATGTATTGACATCCAATGAAAGTGATTTACAGATAACAGATGAAAAAGCCAGAACTTATTATCAGGCAAATAAAGAGCAATTTGTGCTCGAGGAAGATTTTGTAAAATTTCGACACATGCGCACGAGCACCATCAAGGAAGCACGTAATGCCCGCCAGGATCTGTTAGATGGAGTTCCCTGGCCCGAAGTTGCCCGCACCTACGCCATAAATCCTTCAACCGTTATTAGCGAGTCTGATCAGTACTGGCCTATTTCGATGGCAGCGCAGGATATAGATATAATGAACCGATATTTAAAGGTCATCGGACAAAATGAAATCTCCCCCATTCAGCGGGTGAACGGCATTTATCACTTTGTGCAACTAATTGAAACGCGATCTGAGGGGGACCACCCCAACTTGGAATGGCTTATAGAACAGATTAAAGATTGGATGACCTTAAATAATCGGCAGCGAAATTTCAGTTCCTTTGTTAAGAATCTTTATCTTAAGGCTGAATCGAATAATGAAGTAGAGACTTTTAACGTTTTACCTACTAAACCTAATCAAAATTCAACGCGCGACGATACCCTTGAAAACAACTCAACGAATGAATAAAGCATATTTACTGCTCTTTTTTGTAATTTCATTAATTCTAACCCCTCTCCTATCACAAGCACAAAATCAGTCATCTAATAAGAAATTAGATCAGATTGTTGCTGTTGTTAATGATCATATCATCCTCAAATCGGATGTTGATCAGGAGGTACAGCAATATATGATGCAGCTTCAGCGACAACGCAATCAGCAGATCTCGTTTAGCAAAGAAATTTGGTACACCGTATTGGAAAATATTATTGATCGCCATGTAATGCTTGACCAGGCCAAGCGCGATTCTATAACAGTTTCCGATGAAAGAGTTGATCAGCAAATTAATCAACAGATAAACTCTTACGTTGAACAGGTAGGTAGCGAGCAAGCCTTGGAAGAACAGATGGGACAAAGTATTGTTCAGATTAGGGCTGATTTGCGAGACAATTATCGCGAGCAAATGATTGTGCAACAATTTCAGCAGCAAAAGCGCAGCAATGTTTCTATAACACGGCCTGAAGTCGAAGCGTATTTTAACAAGATCCCCCAGGATTCACTTCCGATGATACCTGAACAAGTTGCGGTATCACAAATTGTTTCTGTACCTCCCCCCTTACAAAATGCCAGAGCCGAAGCCAGAGAGCTCGCGGGACAGTTGCGTGATTCGGTACTCAACCATGGTAAAACCATTGAGGAAATGGCAAGAAAATACAGTGACGGTCCATCCGCTTCCTCAGACGGAAAATTGCCGATGATGTCGATGGATGATTTTGTTGCTGAATATTCGGCTGCAGCATCGTCCCTTGAGCCGGGTGATATTTCGCAAGTAGTGGAAACGAGCTTTGGGTTCCACGTTATTCGACTTAATAAGCGTCAGGGTGATCAAATTGACACTAATCATATCCTCATTGAAGTCGATGAGAAAAGTTACGATGATGAAACAGCTAAAAGGGAATTGAGGCAAATTCGAGATTCTGTACTAACTAACGATGATATTACCTTCGCTGAGATGGCCAGACGGCATTCAGATGATCCCAATACGGCACCACAGGGTGGTCGTGTATTGAATCCACAAACCGGGGAACGACTTATCGCCCTCGAACAACTCGATCCCGCCCTCTATAGAATTGTCCTTTTGCTGGATGAGGTCGGAGATATTTCTGAGCCAAAATCGTTTACAATGGGTGAGGAGGATAACTCGCAGCGAGCTTTTCGCATTGTTCGACTTGATAAACGGATTGAAGAACATAGAGCAAACTTAAAACAGGATTATACGCGTATTAAGCAGGCTGCACTGCAAGAAAAGCAGGTGGGATACATGAACAACCTGTTAACAGATTTACGTGAAGATATGTACGTAGAGTATAAAATTACGATTCCTGAGCGTTATAAAAACATGAACTTGTAGAAGATATGAGCACAATACCTGAGGAATCGGTTGAGGCAGTAGACTTTTTCCAGGAATCTTTCCAGAAGATTCGAAAGGAAGTAGGGAAAGTAATTGTTGGTCAGCAGAAAATACTTGATCAACTTCTTATTTGCCTTTTTTCCCGGGGACATTGTGTGCTTATAGGAGTTCCGGGGCTGGCCAAAACGCTTCTTATTCGTACTGTATCTCAAACGCTGAACTTGAGATTTAGTCGTATACAATTTACACCCGATCTAATGCCCGGTGATATTACGGGCACAGAAGTTATTGAAGATGACCGTAAAACGGGGAAAAAGAACTTTAAATTCGTTAAAGGTCCTATCTTTGCCAATATTGTATTAGCTGATGAGATCAATCGTACGCCTCCCAAAACACAGGCTGCCCTCCTCGAAGGGATGCAGGAATTTCATATCACTGCGGCGGGACATACCTACCCTCTTGAGCCGCCGTTTTTTGTTTTAGCCACACAAAATCCTATTGAGCAGGAAGGAACTTATCCATTACCGGAAGCACAGCTTGATCGGTTTATGTTCAACTTGTGGCTTGACTATCCTTCTATTGATGAGGAACAAGATATTGTAAGTCAAACCACTTCGCTTGGAGAGGCTGAAATCAACGCGGTTCTAAATGCCGAACAGATTGTAGAATTACAGGATTTGGTGCGGAAAGTACCTGTTCCGGATGGGGTATTGAAATCGGCGGTTGAACTTGTAACGAAAACCCGTCCCCAGTCCCAAATAGCCCCGGAATTTATCCAAAAATACATGAGTTGGGGCGCTGGTCCGCGTGCTTCTCAGTATTTAGTATTGGGAGGAAAAGCACGAGCTCTTTCTCAGGGGCGATATAATGTTTCCGAAGAGGATATCAGAGCCCTTGCTAAACCTGTCTTGCGTCACCGTATTGTCAACAATTATGCGGCTGAAGCAGAGGGATTAACCGCCGACAAGCTTATTGAAATGCTACTTGACGAAATGTAAACACCATCATCGTGGACTTCATCTTTCAAGGATTTGAGGCTTCTCTTCCCTTTTGGCTCTACCTGCTGATTTTCATCTGTACTTTTCTCATTGCCTGGTGGTCGTATTCCAGCGTTAAGAAAATTAGTGGGTTTTTCTATTACGCTCTTATTGCTTTTCGCACCGGTGTATTTTTTATCCTCCTGCTACTCCTTCTAAATCCATTTATAAAAACAGAAAATACTTATTACGAACCCGCCAACATCTTGGTGATACTTGATAATTCAGCAAGCACGCAAGTTGAGAAGAAGACATATAAAGGCAGCCAAAGTTATACTGACCTTATAGAGAAACTTGGCTTTACGGATGAGGCTGCCGTCAAGTATCAATTTTATAAGATGGGCAGCCAAGTAAAGAAAACAGAGATTGACAGCCTTACTTTTGATGAAGATCAAACGAACCTAACGTCCGGAATAGAGGCAATTAGGGCAAACCAGAACGATGCAAATGCAGCTCTTTTTATAAGTGATGGTATTTATACTACAGGGAAAAATCCCGTTTATGAAACTTCAGATATCGATATCCCAATATTCTCAATAGCCCTGGGAGATACGACATTTCAAAAAGATGTACTGGTTACATCAGTCTCAACAAATTCAAGTGGTTATCTCAACAGTAGACAAAACATAACTGCAACAATAAACAGTAAGGGTTTTGAAGGAAGCAGAATTCCTGTTCATCTAAGAAAAGGAAAGGAGATACTTTCTGAAAAAGTGATTGTTCCGGAAATAAAAAATAGCAGTAAGGAGATAATGTTTGATCTTTTGCTCGAAGAGGAAGGCCTACAACAGTATGAAATCCATGTTCCCACACTCAACGATGAATGGACGTCAGCTAATAATACGCAACGATTTACGGTAGATGTTAAAGATGCTCAGCAAATAATACTTTCGCTTGCTTTGGAGGTACACCCGGATGTACAATTTATCCGTTCACTTTTGTTAACTGATGAGAATACGGAGCTTATTAATCGTACATGGCTTAAAGGAGATAAGTTTATAGAAGGTAATTTTTCTGTTGAAGCAGACTCGCTGGATCTGGCTGTCATCCACGGCTATCCGAGCACAGGATTACCTCAAAATGTAAGAGAGAATTTAAAAAGAATTGGTGATCAGGTTCCATTAATCCTAATAGCAACCCCTCGGTTTAACCCCCAGCAGTTTGAACAAGATATGACTGACTTGCCTGTTAGCATAACCGGTGCCTGGCATTACGGCCAAATTGATCTTCGTTTGGAGTCAAAAACAACCGGCCATCCAATTACAGAACTCCCACCCGTCACTTATGATCAACTTCCCAATTTAATGGGACCTATTAAAAATATTAGTCCTGTAAACTATGCTAATATGCTATTTAGCAGCAGTTATCAGGGGCAATCCATTGGAAAGCCCGTAATTGCTGCTCATGAATTGGGGAATAAACGACACATATTGGTAACAGCTTACAACTGGTATCTTTTTCAGCAGAGTCAAAATCCTCAAACCCAAGCTTTGGCAAATCAGCTCTGGCAAAATATGATAAGCTGGACGGCCACCGATCCGGATGACAAATTGCTTGATATCCGGCCTCAGCAAGACTCTTTTTCTGGTTCCGAACCTATAGTTATTGAGGCCTATCTTAAAAATGAACGCGGTCAAAATGAGTCAGAAGCAAATATTACGGTCACCATCAGCGCTGATACTATAGATGACCAAATATATTCTATGGAAAATAGAGGAGACGGAAATTACCGTTTAAGCATCCCTCCCATGCCCGAAGGAGTTTATACTTACGAAGCAAAAGCTCAGAAAGATAAACGAGTATTAGATACCGACCGTGGTGAATTTTCCGTGAGTGCCTCAAATGCGGAATACATTAATATCGATCGAAATGAACAGTTATTACAACAGATTGCTAAGAATACGGGAGGTGAATCCGTTTCTTTTGATTCTGTGGATGGTTTATGGAAGAATCTAAAAGAAAAGAGCCTTTTGGACCGGCAAGAGCAAGTTGATACGGACTTCTTTTATTTACACCAGCATGTCGGATGGTTTATTCTCGTAATTATTCTGTTATGCAGTGAGTGGATATTACGAAAATATTTGTCTCTTCCGTAACTGTTACCTATACCACAGCGTTTTCTTGTAGTTCAATAATTCCATCTTGGGCACTCATTTCAACAGGCAGTCCAACAGGTAAAGTGATCATATTATCGATATGACCAATCATAGCTCCCGAAAATGCAGGAACACCAAGTGGCTTGATGTGATCATCAAAAACTTGTTGCAGACTTAGACCGTTAGAGCTTGCCATTTCGCAAGAGGTGCATTGGCCAAGAATGAATCCTGAAATCTTTTCCAGGACACCGTTTAATTTAAGTTGGGTCAACATACGATCGATTCGATATACGTCTTCGCCCAGATCTTCCAGAAAGAGAATGCTGTTATTCCAGTCAGGAAGATAGTCAGAGCCCATCATCGCTGACAATACGCTTAAATTGCCACCCAGAAGCGAACCCGTTGCCTTGCCAGGGGTAATTACTGCTAACTCATCACAATCCTTGCACACCTCATTATTAGGGAGAGTAAATGATCTTTGTTCTCCCGCGAGAACTTGTTCGAAATACTTTTTCGTGTAGCTTGTCCATTCAGATTTTCCTACCGGTCCGTGAAATGTTACGAGACCCGTTTTTGCATAAATAGATAAAAGCAAGGTTGTGATATCACTAAAACCGACAAGGATTTTGGGATTATTTCGAATGGTATTGAAATCGATGAGCGGCAATATTCGATTACAGCCCCAACCACCCCGGAAAGGCATAATAGCATCGACAGAATTATCAGCAAACATCGCATTAAGGTCAGCGGCTCTTTCATTATCGGTGCCCGCTAAATAGCCATATTTGTTGCGTGCATTAGGTCCTTCTTTAACCTGGTAGCCCAATTTTTTGATCTGTTTAATGATCTTATCATACTTGCTACGATCAGGCAAGATAAATCCGGGACTAATAAGCCCAATGGTATCACCCTTCTGTAATTTCTTAGGCTTGATTAAACTCTTGTCATAAGAATAGCTGCCGGTATTTGCCAGAAAAGCCCCCAATCCGCCTGTCGATAAAAGTTTTAAAAATCCCTTTCTATTCATGATTTATGACTCTGTAGAGTTCTTCTTTATCAATAATTTTTTTAACCGATGATGGAAGCAGTTCCGAAATATCATCGCCCTTGGCAACAGCCTGCCTGATCATTGTTGATGAAACCCGAATGGGTTCATGATCAGCAAAATGTGCATGCTCCCTTATTGATTCATCAATAGCCTGTGTATCAGTAGATGGTCGTTGAGCAACGAAAAGATCACAAATCTGTAGTATCTTTTCCCAATCTTTCCATTTCTTAAAATTGTGCAGCGAATCACCCCCAATACACAGATAAAATGTATAACCGGAATATCGACTTTTTAAAAACTCAAGGGTCTGAATGGTATACGATGGTTGAGGTAGCTGTTTTTCTATATCACTGACTTTTACATTATCAAACCCTTTAAAGGCTTCTTGCAGCATTTTCAGCCGCAATTGATAATCTGCTTGAGCTTGTTCTGTTTTGTGAGGGGGATCTGGCGTTAAAAGTATCCAGAGCTCATCAAGTATATCGGCATCTAAAAATGACTCAGCAATAGATATATGGCCGTAATGAACGGGATCAAAGGTTCCTCCCAATATTCCTATTCGCTTTTCCTGAAGTGACATGAACTTGTATTAGGATTCTCCCTCAACATCAGCCTGTAAGTTTTCTCCATCTTCTGATACGGGCGTTTCTTCGGGGAGATCTGCCAGTGCCGAGCGGGCTTCATCTACATACTCTTCGGCTTGTTGACGATATTCTCCATTGGGATAAAGTTGGACAAACTTTTCGTAGGCTTCCACCGCTTTTTGATAGCGTTCTCGCTGCTTCGATGGAACACTGCGACCAGCGTATGTATTGTAGGTTTTAATCTCATCAACAAGAGCACGTTGCGCCCATGTTGTTTCTGGATATTTGTCAATCGTCAAATCATAGTAGATAATGGCCGCTTCGTATCGATCAGTACGCAAATATAAATCGGCAGCATGATATTGTTTTTTTGCAAGCTTTGACCTCATTTCAGAGATATACTGCCCTGCCTCATCAGCTTTTTCTGAATTCGGAAAACGAGAGTTGTAAAGCTGAAATTTTTCTATGGCATTTCGGGTATATTTTTGATCCAGCTTATACCGAGGACTCAGTTTGTAATAACAGTATGCTTCTTTGAACTGGGCTTCTTGTCGTCTTTCTACACGAGGGAAAAGAGAAATAAACCGCTCATATTCTGAGGCTGCTAACAGATATCGACCGTCGTTGTAATAAGATTCTGCCAGGTAAAATTGAGCATCTTGTCCATATTCCGTACCTCGAGCGATCTGTACAACCGTCTCAAAAGCTTCGGAGGCCTCGGTATAGTCTCCCTTCTCATAGAAGGCCATTGCCTTGTTAAATGCTACCTCCAGGGAATCCCCTCTTTGTATCAAATCACTATTTTTACAAGAGGCAAATACAAATACAGCAAGTAACAGGCAAGAGAATTTAAATGTTAAAGTAGAAAGCTTATGCATTATTTTTATTTCTGATTTAATATTCACGAGAGATCAAATGATTAAAAAAGTTGATAATTTCCTTTTTGTAGTCTGAATCCTCAAACTGTTCAAGGTGGTTCATTGCTTCTTGATAGTGATACTGAACAGCTTTTTTAGTGTCTTCAATAATATTTAAATCCTGATATATTCCAATAATGGAATCAACATCGGTGGAACTACTTTTATTATCAGACAGTATTTTTTGTAACTGTTTTTGCTGCTGATTATTACATCTTTCCAGTGCGAGCAGTGTCAGGTATGTTTTCTTTCCTTCAATAATATCCCCACCCCTTTTTTTGCCAAACTTTTCTGGATCAGCAACGGCATCAAGCAAATCGTCCTGTATTTGAAAGGCAATTCCCGCCTTTCGACCTACAAAACGTAACTCATCAAGAATTGAGTCTTTTGCTCCTGCTACTGCTCCCCCTATTGCTAATGCACCGCTTATTAGAGCAGCCGTTTTTCCTTCAATCATATGGATGTATTCATCAATACGGACATCCGATTGATCTTCAAACATAAGATCGTATGCTTGTCCCTCACAAACTGTCTCAGCACTATTCAAAAAAATATCGAGAATCGTTCTGTAGTGGCTCTTGCTATAGTACTCTGAATGCCCGTATTGTTGCAACTGCTTAAATGCCTTGGCATACATGGCATCCCCGGATAAAATAGCCGTATTGGAATCCCACTTTTTAAATACGCTTGGCTTTCCTCTCCTTGTATCCGCTCTATCCATAATATCATCGTGTAACAACGTGAAATTATGGAGCAGTTCTATGGATAAGGCAGCCGGCAACGCTTCTTGAACATTGCCACCACATATTCCACAACCTATCAATGTTAAATATGGTCGAACACGCTTTCCCGATAGGTTAAGAGTATAGCGTACAGGATCATAGAGTAATGACGGTTCCTCGGGCAGATTCAGTTCTGCCAGCTTTTCATCTATAAGTTCAGAAAGTTTTTGCTGTCGTTCAGTAATTTTCAAATTCTTGCAACCTGTATTTACAAAAGGCCAAATATAAGTAATTTACAACAACATATTGTTGCTGTTATCGCTTCAATTTTAAGTGCTTGGGAGCTAACTCAGACGGTGTTTGAGCTCCCAATAACGTAAGAATGGTGATCAGCTGGTTGTTCCATTTTTGAAATAATTGTTCTAATCCATCATACCCATCTTCTACAACGGCTTTGATTATAGGCTGGGCGGAAGCGGCGAAATTTGCTCCCAAACAGATTGATTTTGCAATATCTTGGCTCGATCGGATTCCTCCCGACGCAATCAGTTCAAACTCATGTTCTTTTTTAAGATCTGCTAACTGTGTGAGGCACTCCAGCGTTGGTATGCCCCAGTCGTTAAAACTATGATCGGGGGCTTGGTTAGATGATCGCTCGTTCTCAACTTTGGCCCAGCTGGTGCCCCCTGCGCCTGCCACATCAATTACTTCAACGCCGGCATTCAAAAGTCGTTCTCCAACTTCTGCCGATATTCCAGCCCCGGTTTCTTTTACGATAACAGGTAGTGACGTATCTTTACATAGCTTAGCGATACCCTTTTCAATACCTTTGAAATTACGATCTCCTTCTGGTTGCATGAGCTCCTGGAGCGGATTCAAGTGTACAATTATGGCATCAGCTTCAATATAATCAACAAGTAACCTTAATTTCTCTTTCGATAATCCGCCCACCAATTGAGCTCCACCGATATTTGATGCAATAAAAGCGTTTGGCGCTTTTTCACGAACAATGGAAAACGAAGAAGAGGTCTCGGGCTCTTCGAGCATTACCCGCTGACTTCCTACGCCAAAGGGCAAGTTATAGTCCTCACAAAACTCAGCAATAATAGCGTTTACAGCCCCGGCATCCGTATATCCGCCCGTCATCGATGAAATAAAAAGAGGAAATGAAAAAGTTCTGCCCAACAAATTTACTTCTGTCGAGATATCATCAACGTTGATTTCGGGAAGGGCATTATGAGTAAAATAAAACTGATCGAAACCGGCCGGTATTTTATAATTGACCTCTCCCGAAGTCGTTAATTCTACATGGTCTTTTTTGCGATCCTTTATGCTCATAATTAAATCATATAGCTTCCGCCGTTAATATGGAAGGTTGATCCCGTCATATGTGGAACTTTACCCTTTGCAAGAAAGGTGACCAATTCCCCGACTTCATCCGGTGATGTAATCTCATCAAAAGCCATCCCTTCGGTTAAATACTCTTCGCCATATACATCAATAGAATCCATAGCCATGTCAGTTTTAATAAAACCGGGGGCGATAGAGTATGCTGAAATATTGTGTTCTCCAAAGTCTCGGGCTACACTTTTAGTAAATGCTACAAGTCCACCTTTCGAGGCGGCATAAGCCGAATATTCCTGGGTGTCACCTCGATATGCTGCTCTGGAGGATATATTAATAAGATACCCTCCCTCCTCTTTTATCCATCGATTTAGGGCCCATTTAGAAACTAAAGCGGGAGCACGTAGATTAACCTGCATGGTTTGGTCCCATTTTTCAAGCCAGGTCTCATCATCTTTTTCAAATCCGGACTCCATGAAAACCCCGGCATTATTGATGAGTACGGTGGGAGCCTCTTCCCGATCAAATATGGGCTTTACTTTAGATTCAACAGCTACAGGGTCGGACAAGTCAACATAAAGCTCTTCAAAGTTATCATGTTGAGAAAATTCATTGGGAAATTCAGAAGAGCGGGCAGTGCCAATAACACTAAAACTCTCTTTCAAGAGTGATTTAGTAATACTTTTACCAATTCCACGAGAAGCGCCAGTGACTAATGCGTACACAACAATTTTTGTTCGTTATAAGTGGTTTATGGGGAAGGTAAGAATCGGATTTAGCTCATCCAAAGATTTCACCATATGCTACGCCCTGTAAACGGGCACATTTGAGCAAGCCTCACCGTACATCAGCTTTTTAACATGTGGAACAAGTCGTTGCGTAGCATAGAGGTAAACACTTTCTGGAACAGGCTTTTCTTTACTTGAACAACCCTTGAGAATCACGAATTTATCTTCGTAACTACTCCAATCAACGTTCTCCAATTTTCGACGATACAACTCAAAAAGCATATCATTTTCTTGTCCCTTGAAAACCTCCTTGGCGTAACCGGTAAGATATTGACCAACAAGCATATATGCCCATTTTGATATGATTGCATCAGTGGAACAGAAAACAGCCACATATTGATCCTTGAACTGACTCCAATCAAACTGTTCCAGCTGATCTCTGAAATCCTGTTCTTTCAGGATCATGCCCTTGAAAAGAAATTGTTTTAAATCAAGTTCGGCTTTGGGTGTATTATCAAAATATTTTTGAAGGTCGATAGTGACCAGTTTATCAGACTGTTTGACCTTATTGACAATTTCGCCCTTTGTATCAGTAGCCATAACTTAAATTGAGAATGATTCTCCGCACGAGCATGTGCGATTTGCATTCGGATTATGAAAGTGAAAGCCTTCGCCATTTAACCCATCTGTGTAATCCAATTCTGTACCCGAGAGGTATAAAAAGCTTCGCATATCAACGACCAGCTGTATGCCTTTGTCTTCAAACTGTTGATCTTCCTCTTCCCCATTTTCAGGATTGGAATCAAATTCCAAATCATAAGTTAAACCAGAACATCCGCCGCTTACAACGCCTACACGTAGAATAGCATCATCGGCAATTTTCTGCTCTTCGCGAATCTGCTTTATACGTTGTGCCGCACGATCTGTAATGGAAATGGACATAAAAATATTCTCTATTTATACAGAGATGACCTGAATTTCAGGGTCAATGCGCTTAACCATGCTTTCAATGGCATAAAGCGTACCACTTGTTGCTGTTGGACAGGTCCCACATGCACCCTGGTAGTGAACCTTGAGGCGATTGCCATCAAGGCCCAATATTTTTAGTCCACCGCCGTCAGCAAGTAGATATGGTCGAACCTGCTCGTCAAGCATTTTATTGATCTCCTGAAGACGAGGATCGTCAGTCTCCTGAACTTCTTTGGTGGCATGGACTTCCTCATCCTCAACAGCGTCTGTTTGGGGAGTTGCTTCACGAATTGGTGGAGCCAATTGACGAAGGAGCTCAGACCATACAGCATCACCGTCTTGCGTTACCGTCACGTATTTATCTACATAATAGACATTAATCACGTGATCGATAGAGAAAAGCGCTGATGCCAGTTCGTCATCCTCCGCATCGGAAGGATTTTCGAAGGATTTTGTTACTCCGTTGGTCAAGGCTTCTCCCAATACGAAGCGCATGGCATCGGGATTAGGCGTACGTTCAATTTCTTTAATCTTAGGCATAATAGTTTGGTCTAATAGCTTTTGTTATTTCACTATTTAGAACGAATATAAATATAAAATAATTCAATTCACAGCTCCGAGTTGAGCTATTCGAACATGGAAATAGCTTTCTTAATTCCCGCTGCAAGCCGATCAATATCTTCTTTGTTATTGTAGAATGAAAGTGAGGCTCGAGCCGTGGCAGAAACGTTAAAACGACGCATCGTAGGTTGTGCACAATGATGGCCAGTGCGAATAGCTATCCCCTGTTGATCTAAAATAGTACCGATATCGGTGGCGTGGATATCCTGATGGACAAAAGATAATACTGAAGCTTTTTCTTTGGCTGTGCCTATGATACGGATACCATCAATGCTCTCCAGTTGAGCGGTACCGTACTCCAGCAACTCTTGTTCATATTGAGCAATATTTTCCATTCCGATTTCATTCAGAAATGAAATAGTTTCTCCAAAACCAATCCCAACTGCAATGGGCGGCGTCCCTGCCTCGAACTTATGAGGAGTAATATTGTACGTTGTCTCTTCAAAGAAGACTTTGTCAATCATGTCTCCACCACCGCGATATGGTGGCATTTCATCGAGAATTTTTTTCTTGCCGTAGAGAATACCAAACCCAGTGGGTCCGCACATTTTATGAGCTGAAAATGCATAAAAATCGGCATCAAGATCCTGTACGTCGACAGGAGTATGCGGTACAGCCTGGGCTCCATCTACTAAAACAGGAACATCTTGCTTGTGGGCTTCTGTGATCATCCTTTTAATGGGATGAACGGTTCCCAAGGCATTGGAAACGTGTCCTACAGCTAGGATTGCAGTCCTGTCACTAAGCAGTTTAACAAACTTATCCCAAATAATATCACCATTATCATCAACCGGAATTACACGAACCTCTGCCCCCTTTCGTTCGGCAATCATCTGCCAAGGGACGATATTAGCGTGATGCTCAATCTCTGAGAGAAGAATTTCATCTCCTTCATCAATAAATCGATCCCCAAAACTGTTGGTTACGAGGTTTATCGAATCGGTTGTGCCGGTTGTGAAAATAATTTCATCTTTATGCTCAGCATTAATGAACTGCTGCACTTTTTCCCGCGTTGATTCATATGCATCCGTTGCCTTTTGGCTAAGTGTATGAATACCGCGGTGCACATTAGCATGCTCATTACGGTGGTATGCATCGATGCGATCGGCAACACGTGCAGGCATTTGGCTGGAAGCTGCATTATCCAGATAAACCAAGGGTTGATCTTTCACCTGCTGTGTAAGAACAGGAAATTGGTCCCGAATGCGATCGAAATTTACATTCATCTTTGATTTTGTTGCAGCTTCAGCCATAAATAACCTTTACGCTGTTAATTTTGAATCGAGCTGATTCTCCGTAAATTGGTGTACTTCATCAACGAGCAGATCTTGCACTGAGTCGACCGTAATATTTTCGATTGTTTCAAGAGCAAAAGCGTAGATAAGCATTTCGCGAGCTTGTTGTTCGTTAAGGCCGCGACTCATTAAGTAGAAAAGCTCATCCTGTTCCAACTGCCCTACGGTAGCACCGTGTGTACAGACCACGTCATCAGCAAAAATCTCAAGCTGAGGTTTGGTATTTACCAATCCTTTGCGAGAAAGCAGTAGGTTTCGATTTTCCTGGAATGAGTCAATTTTCTGCGCATCCTTTTGGACAAAAATCTTGCCGTTGAATACAGAGTGTGCATTGCCGTTAATTACACATTTGTGCAACTGGTGACTTTCGCAGTGTGAAAAACGGTGATCCATGACAGAATGCGTATCAGAAACTTGGTCTCCATCAATGAGTACAAGTCCGTCAACGGTGAATTCAACCTCTTCGTCACGCTGCGAAATGCGTGGCTCGTTCCGTGATAGCTTTGCTCCGCGAGTAATTGTATATGACTCGTAATTGGCGTGATGATGTACAAAAACTGCCGTACGAGCAATATGAATCGCCTCACGACTATCACGCTGAATCTTGGTATGCTTAACATACGACTCTTCCTCAGCATTGATCTCAACAACCGGCAGATTGAAGTACTTATTATCTCCTAATCCAATATGATCTTCAACAATAGTTACTTCGGATTCTTTGTCTGCAACAACGACACTGCGTGATGTCGTAAAGTAGTTAGTATCCGCATCGGTTTGCACAAACAATAAATGCAATGGTACGTCAACGCTAAGCCCTTCAGGTACATAGACAAACACTCCGTCTTTTAAGAAGGCCTTATTGAAAGACGAGAATACATCTTTTTCGAAGTTATTCTCAACGTACTTGTTGAGATGCTTTTTGAGAAGTTCATTATCCTCTTCAGCAAGTTTTGCAATATTGCCAATCAGAACCTCTTCCGGGATATCTTCCGTAGAAGAATGTTCGGCAGAAAATGAACCGTTGACAAAAGTCAACCGAGCGCCTTTGCTTTCGGGGAGATAATGTTCACTAATATCCGGGACCTCAAGATCCAGATCAGAAGCCAGCTCGTAAGAATCCTTATAAAGATCCCGCAAGCTGATGAACTTCCAGTCCTCAAGTTTTTTAGTTGGGAAAGAAATATTCCGAACTTCTTCTGCTCCCTTGAGGCGAACTTCATCCAAAAATTTAGATTTCCCGTTCAGTGAACCTTGGAAATTAAGTAAGTCTTGTAAAAACGTGCGTTCTTTTTGTTGCTTCACTTTACCCATTTGATTATAAGATTCTCCGTTTACAGTACTGATGCATCCTTGCTCAACCAGTCGTAGCCTTTTTCTTCGAGCTTGATAGCAAGGTCCTTATCGCCTGATTTGGCAATTTTCCCATCGATCATTACATGGACATGATCGGGCTGCACGTAATCCAGAATACGCTGATAATGTGTTACTAAAACAGTAGCGTTATCTTCTCCGGATAACTCATTAATGCCATTTGCGACAATCTTCAAGGCATCAATATCCAATCCGGAATCGGTCTCATCCAGAAATGCCAACTTAGGCTGCAATACTGCCATCTGGAAAATTTCATTACGCTTTTTCTCACCGCCACTAAATCCAGCGTTAACGCTTCGCTCAAGAAATTCTTCTTTCATATCAACAAGCTCGAGCTGTTCACGAGCATGATCCTCAAATTGCAGGGGATCGAGCTCTTCACGTCCCTGTTCTTCGGCAATGGTATTGTATGCCTGACGAAGCAGGTTTTTATTCGTTACGCCGGGAACTTCAACCGGATATTGAAAAGCAAGAAAGATTCCCAAGTGAGCACGTTCATCGGCCTCGAGCTCGAGAATGCTTTCGCCATTGTACAGGATATCGCCCTGGGTTACCTCATAGGCTTCGTGACCCGCAACAACTTTGGAAAGCGTACTCTTGCCGCTTCCGTTGGGACCCATGATCGCATGGATCTCTCCTTTATTAATTGTCAAATTAACTCCTTTAAGGATCTCTTCTGACGGATCCTCTTCTACGCATACGTGTAAATCTTTTATTTCTAACACTTTAACTTATTCCTCTAAATATTTTTTGATTAAAAAGTTTTCCTGATCTATTAACCTACGCTGCCTTCGAGCTTAATGCCGAGCAATTTGTCAGCTTCAACGGCAAACTCCATCGGCAGTTCTTGTAATACTTCTTTGGCAAAGCCATTAACGATGAGTGAAATTGCATCATCCTCATCCATTCCGCGCTGCTGCAGATAAAAGATCTGTTCTTCACCAACACGGCTGGTAGAAGCCTCATGCTCTACCTTTGCTGTGGGATTGGCCGATTCGATGTATGGGAAGGTATGAGCGCCACAGGTTTGACCAATTAACATGGAGTCACAAACCGAGTAGTTTTGGGCACCATCTGCTCGGGGACTAATCTTCACCAATCCTCGGTAACTGTTGTTGGATTCACCCGCAGAAATACCTTTCGAGATAATGGTACTCTTGGTGTTTTTACCAACGTGAATCATCTTTGTCCCGGTGTCAGCCTGCTGACGCTGATTGGTTACTGCTACAGAGTAAAATTCTCCAACGGAATTATCACCCTGCATGATTACACTTGGATATTTCCATGTAATGGCAGAGCCGGTTTCGACCTGTGTCCAGGAAATTTTTGAGTTGTCTCCACGGCAGTGTCCCCGTTTAGTAACAAAGTTGAAGATACCGCCCTGCCCTTTTTCGTCACCGGAATACCAGTTCTGAATAGTAGAGTACTTGATTTCAGCATCTTCGAGTGCTACAAGCTCAACCACAGCTGCGTGCAACTGATTATCTTGGTATTGTGGAGCAGTACATCCTTCAAGATAACTAACATGACTGTTATCCTCACAGATGATCAGCGTACGTTCGAACTGTCCCGACTGCATGTTATTAATGCGGAAATAGGTCGAAAGCTCCATCGGGCAAACCGTATCTTCCGGAACATATACAAACGATCCATCGGAAAATACCGCCGAGTTCAATGCAGCATAAAAGTTGTCTCCCTTAGGTACTACAGAACCTAAATATTCTTTAACTATTTCGGGATGGTCCTGAATAGCTTCCGAAATCGAGCAGAAAATGACGCCTGCCTCAGCAAGCTTCTCTTTGAATGTGGTAAAAATGGATTCGCTGTCAAAAACTGCATCTACAGCAATCCCCTGCAGTTGCTTCTGCTCCTGAAGAGGTATTCCCAGTTTTTCATAGGTTTCCAGAATCTGTGGATCCACGTCATCCAGGCTCTCTGCTTTTTTGCCATCTTTCTTCTTTGGAGAAGAATAGTACTGGATATTTTCAAAATCCGGTTTTTCATACTCCACATTGGGCCAGTCGGGCTCTTCCATCTGCTTCCACTTTTCAAAAGCTTCCAGACGAAATTCCAAGACCCATTCCGGTTCATCTTTACGACGAGAAATTTCCCGGATGATATCCTCATTTATACCTGTAGGAAAGTCTTCATATTCCACATCGGTGGTAAATCCATACTTATACTCACCACCAACCATGGATTCAAGCGCTTCAGTTTCACTCATAAGAAATTATTGCGGTAATTTTACGATTTCAGCAGTTCGATTTATAAAACAGTAGAACAAAATATTACGTTCAGAAACTAAATCTGGATTAATTCTAAGTAGTCTCAATCGAACCAATAATTTAGCTTCTCGATCAGAGCCTCAAATATAAGGATAATTGCATGTAACTTAAACTTAATTCAGCTACTTTTATTTATTGCCCCAACTCTTATTAATACATAGTTAAAATCGAATTGAATTAACTTCTATGCCAATTGAATGTTGCTATACATGCAATAAATAGCATTTATAATGCTGCCTTAATTCCTGCCGGAACAGGAATTATTTTTCCATCAGTATAGCTACACAGGCGGCATTTACGATATCCTGCCAACCACATCCTCGGGAGAGATCCATCATGGGCCTCGCAAGACCTTGTAGGATTGGACCGGTAGCTGAGGCCCCTGCGAGTCGTTCTGTAATTTTATAAGCAATATTTCCAGCATCAAGGTTGGGAAAAATAAGCACATTGGCCTCTCCTTTTAAGGGTGAATCCGGAGCTTTTCGCTGTGCTACCTCGGGGACAAAGGCCGCATCAAATTGAAGTTCGCCGTCAATAGTTAAATTTGATGCTTTCTGCCTGACAATTTTCGTAGCTTCTACGACTAATGATGTACGATCGTGTTGCGCACTGCCCTTAGTTGAAAAAGAAAGCATTGCTATCTTGGGAGTTTTTTGAGTTAATAACTCATGTGTTCGGGCCGATTCTATGGCAATATCAGCGAGTTGTTCGGCTTCAGGATATGGGACGACCCCACAGTCGGCATAGGTTAGCGCAGGCTGATTTTTAAGCGCCATCAAAAAAGTGCTTGATACGGTATTATTTCCCTTTCTGAGTCCTATACTGTGGATCGCGGCTCGAATCACATCGCCGGTAGTTGCTATTGATCCGGCCACACAACCGTCGGCAGCGCCCGTTGCCACCAAGAGAGCTCCCAGGTAAAGTGGATCTTTCAGTTTTGCTATAGCCTCTTCTCGTGATACTCCTTTGTGTTTTCTCCTTTCATATAAATGCTCAGCAAGTACTTTCCGATTTTCACCTCCATCCACAAAGTAACTTGATAATTCTGCTACACTCTCTTTTTCTTCCTTTTTATTAACAGATGAAAGAATTTCCTGTTTATTACCTAAGAGCCTGATATCGCAAATATTTTTCTTGACTAAATATGCGGCGGCTCTTAGCACTCTTTGATCCCGAGCTTCGGGGAAGACAATGGTTTTATTCTTTTTTGAAGCTCGGTCTCGTATCTGTTGAATAATCTTTACGTCCATGACTTCAGAATTATATCAAAAGTAAAATTGCAATAACGGCCATAGAAATGCCCATCCATTGCTTGGTTGATACTTGGTCATTCCAAATAATTAATCCGAGAAACGTACCGCCCAATACATTTAAGATATTAACTATTGGATAAGCTACTGAACCACTGATGCCGCCCAAGGCATAAATTAAAAAGATTGAGGAATATAAGTTAGGAATTCCAATAGCTGCTCCCAGAAGGGCCTCTTTTTTAGTAACGAGCGGCCCCTTTCGCAATAAGGCAACAATCAATCCAATAATGAAAGCTCCCAAGAAGACTAATCCCATGAAGGTAAGCTCATTGAGGTTTGAACTAAATTCTTCTTCGTAGATTTTAAGCGAAGCATCAGCAAAACCGGATAAGACAAAGATTAAAATTAACAGCCAGGAAGCACTGATAGAACCAATTTTAATATGATTCTTTTTGGGGATGAGTAACAGCATCGCCCCAAATACTCCAAGAATGCCCACAATTTTAAGTCCACTTAAGTATTCGGCATACCAATATATTGAGATTACGACCGGAATCAGTAAAGACAATCGCATGGCGGCAATGGTAATTCCCACCCCGTTAGTGTGGACTGACTTACTATATGCTACAAAATTACCAATGAAAAAGGCTCCGACGATTATGCAAAACATGAAAAGAATCGCAGAATAGCTAACAAAAGCAGATCCTGTATTGCTCTCGTATCCTACAAGGAAGGCAAAAATCGCCGCCACTATATAATTGACCGTGAGTGTATTGAGGGTGCGCAAATTTTTTGTCTCAGTGACTTTAAGCAGATGGGCAATCGTAAGTGAACATACCGAGCTTAAAATCAAAAACAGGTACGCCATTATTGTCCGGCTAAATTCAATTGGGTATTGCCGAGAAGTAATGGATCCTGCGGGCGATCAAAAAGCTTACGTGAGGTATAAGATACATTCCGTTCGAGATATTGATAAATATCCGAAAGAGTAGTTTTGCGTTCTTGCAACGCCTTTGCAAAAAAGTATGGGAAAATGTGGTGCTTTTTGTCCTCTCCCTCCTCTGACATATATAAACGGGATGGATTATTTAGCTGTGTTCCCAACAATACCGAGTTATTGGTATTTTGTATTAACAACGGCGAAACATTGTTTTCGATAATATTTCGCATTTCATTTTCAGACATTGATCCGTTCTTACTACTTCTTACAAAGTCAATGTCACTTAAGACTACTGTATGTTCAGATGGAATATTCCCTATTTGACCAAACAAATCAGATAATGCTATTGTGGAATCGGATTCCATGTCGGAAGATACCGGCAAAAAGTGCAGCTTTTGCTGTTCTTTATCGACAGTCCCATATCCACTGATGTATATAAATAATTCGGTGCTATCATTGGCTGTTGATTGCAAAGAAGAAATCAGCGTATTAAGACTGTCAGTACTACTAATATCAGCTAATTGATATATATTGTCTTCAGAGTAACCCAATGCATTTTGCAAATAGGAACGCATTAGACGTCCGTCACGCAGCGAATAGTTGCGTTCGCCAAGGGTATCGGCGTAATTTTGGTTTATCAGCAACAGCGCCTTTGCATTGGGATTATCATTACGCAGGATTGGGATATTGCTTTCGACATCAATCTCCCCAAAAGGAACGCGTGGAACAACCACAACCTGGTCTTCGACCTCATAGTCTTCTGATCGCCATATAATACTGGCATCTGACTTTTTAATATACGTTTCTGAGATCCCATACATTACTTGATACCAGTCTTCAGTGATACTACTAATCTTGAGTTGGCTCCCTTCAACAAGATCTGCAAGTACGTTATCAGAATTTTGCTGGGGACTATTACGCAATGCTGTAAGTTGTTTATTGATAACCGCATAGGGTTGTAAAACGGAGTCTACAGCATAATTATATCTGTATAGTGAATCAGCAAATAGTACCTCTACTGTTGTATTTCCTGGATTTTGACCGGACAGTTTTAAATCACTCAGCGCATTTCCAATCGGAACATTAAGTACTCCATTGTTAATATCCTGATTCGTCTCCTCAAAAATAATTAGATCGTTATATAGCATGTACACCGATGCAGAAGTATCAATTTTAGCATCAGTTTTAACGGTATCTTTTTTAATAGTAGTACCGGTAGCTCTTTTGTATCGCTCCTCTCCTGTCGGACGAGGTTCGCCCACAGGTTTCATGTTCAAAAAACCTGATGCAAGTATAAGGGCTCCCATCCCGTTTAGCGTCCATCTCTTGGTCGTTGATGAATGACTCCCAAAATCAGCAACATTGGCCAGATAAAAAGCCATGGCAGCGCCCCCAATACCTAATGCCACTGTTCCTGCTCGGAGCTTATAATCCTGAATAGTACGCTGCATTAATACACGCTGGGTATATTCATATTCAGTTTCAGAGAAGAGTGCTAACGACAAGACCGGGTTTTCAGGGCTTACGTCATTACTTTGTTGTAAGAAGAAATTTTCTTCAACAATTTCATACTCAGATCTATCAATGGATTTTTTTTCTTTGACAGTCCATCGAGCACTGGTACAGGATCCCAAAAAAGAAAGTAAAAAAGTAGCTAACAGTATGTATTGTATCGTTCTCAACAGTTATTAAAGTGAAATTGTAGCTCCTATGCCAAATACCTGCCGAAACTTAAATGCATTCTCTGCACCGGGATGCGAGAGCCAGAAAGGCATATCGTAACGTAAAACTAATCCGCGTGATTTGCCAAGATAATCAGGAATATTAATCGATAATAAAAAACCGAGTCCGGCATCAGACAAGATATTGTTTTCTTCAATACTCGTTAGTCCAAGTGATGTTCCGGAATCCCAAAATAAATAGGAACGAAGATCTATGAGACCACCAATTACCGGGATTTTTTTAAGGCCTTGATCCAACGGATTGGGGTAATCCAATTCAAGGTTAAGAGCTGATATTGAAGTGTAAAGAGGCATCCCTCCATTATTTAATGACCGGATGTCATTTTTTAGATAACCTCGCAGATTTGGACCGCCGGTAACCTGAATATTACCAATTTGCATCCAAGAAGGCGGTATCGTACCTCGTGCTCTTGTAAGTCCACTTTTCATCCAACTCCGAGCTGATTGAAACCCATGAGTAAACAAATACTCCGGGGCCGTATTATCAGTAGCAAAGCCAGAGTACAATCGACCCGAAATCGAAAACTGGTCTGAAAGGTCTGCTTTTTGGCTAATAATGACTTCACTCCTGAAAAACGGATCAGCATTACCCGCAATATTTGCATCAATCGAAAGAGAAAGAAGGTATCTACCTAATGAATTTACATCTGTATAATCAAAAGCGGCATTTGCCAAATATAACCACTGAGTTTGCCACAGTTGTTGATACAACAGGTATTCTTCATTAAAACGGTGCTCCCCCCTTACTCCGATTGCTAACTCCTTGTAATTCAACTCATTAAAACCGGTTTGCCAACGTTTGTTAAAGGTCAGCCCATGTGCCTGAAATCCGGTACGATAAGATGTTATTGCAGAAATACTTCCTTCACTCCCAAAATCCGAAATAGCCGGAATTGGTTCAGTATATTTTAGATAATATGAAATAGGATTATCGGGAAAGTTGGTACCAAGCCATAGTCCGGTATTCAAGCGATGTGGTCCGTCACCAAAAGTTCCAGGCACTTGTCCCCGGAGTCGTATACCTACGCGAACACCGTCCACACTGTTATACCACACGTCAGGTGCTGGCAATAGCTCATAGGAAGAACTATTATCTTGGGCATGCAATGCATTTGGAATAGAAATACCACCTATTACAAAAACCAATAGAAGTGTTATAAAACAATAAAACGATTTTGCTATTCGACTATCCACTCGTTTAAAATTTGTTTAGTTATTACAATATCAGCTAATAACTTCATTAGTCGTTTCTGTTCCGGCCATTGAATATAGGTATCCAATTCATCTTGTGAAATCCATTTCCAACAAACATGTTCATGATTTAACGTGATATTCTGCTCTTTATTTATTTTAGCACCAAAAGCTGGGATGAGGGAAATATGATCACTCTTGTGATCATAAAAGTGATTCACTGACGGAATCGTCCACAAAAGATCGGGTAAAAGACCCGTTTCTTCATTCAATTCTCTAAGGGCTGCTTCATAATGGGTTTCCTCAGGGTCAACTTTTCCGCCTATCATTCGCCATTGGTGGGCATATTGCACATCGGTATCTCGTTTAAAAACCAGAAATTCAACCTCGTCTTGTTCCTTTTGGTACGGATACACGTCAACGAGGCATTTCATATCAATAGAGTATTTTAGGAATCAAGTACTTTTTTTCTAAAGTACTCCAGTGCCAGCGAAAGTCCTTCTGTGCGATCATAGGTTGGCTCCCAATCGAGGATCTCTTTAGCTTTGTTTATATCAGGCTGACGAATTTGAGGATCATCTTTAGGTAGCTCTTCAAAAATAATATCACTGTCAGATCCTGTTATTTCAATAATCTCTTTGGCGAATTCCAAGATGGTGATTTCTTCGGGATTCCCAATATTTACAGGCTCTACGTAATCCGACTGTGAAAGCCGCCATACCCCTTCCACCAGATCATCGACATACATAAACGAACGCGTCTGCGAACCATCTCCATAAACGGTAAGCGGCTTATCGTTTAATGCCTGACGCATAAATGTTGGCAGAGCACGCCCGTCGTGCAGTCGCATCCTCGCTCCATACGTATTAAAAATGCGAACAATGCGGGTTTCAATACCATGATAACGGTGGTACGCCATGGCCATCGCTTCGGCGAAACGTTTGGCCTCGTCATACACCCCGCGGTGTCCAATAGGATTTACATTTCCCCAGTAATTTTCTTTTTGGGGATGCGTAAGCGGATCACCGTATACTTCACTGGTGGACGCGAGTAGAAAACGCGCATCCTTTTCCTTGGCAAGTCCAAGTGCCTTATGAGTACCTAAAGAACCAACCTTAAGAGTTTGTATCGGCATCTCCAGGTAATCAACCGGTGAGGCAGGTGATGCAAAATGAAGAATTAAATCGAGCTCACCTTGCACATGGATAAAATTAGTAACATCGTGTTTGATGAACTCAAAGTCCTCGTTTCCCATCAAATGGGAAATGTTTTCAGCACTGCCGGTAAGAAGATTATCCATACAGATAACCTTATAACCTTCATCTAAATAGCGATCACATAGGTGCGATCCAAGAAAACCAGCGCCACCCGTAATGAGGACTCGTTTAGTTGACATTTATTGAAGGCCTCCCCACACTGATATAGGTTATGCCTGCTTTTTCGGCTCGTTTGAGGTCGTAGAGGTTGCGGCCGTCAAAAATGACCGGGTCCTTCATCTCATCGGCAAAATTATCGACCGTTGGACGACGAAACTCGTTCCATTCGGTGCAGATCACCAGCGCGTCAATATCGTTGAGGGCCGCTTGCTGGTCGTGGACGAAGGTTGTGTTATCAAGCACCGCTTGGGTGGTCGCTTGCTTGAAGGTCCCGATCGCCTCGGGATCATAGGCCAGCAGGTTCGCTCCACGTTTGACGAGTTCTTCGGCGATGTACAAGGCCGGCGCCTCGCGGATGTCGTCGGTTTCCGGCTTAAAGGACAGCCCCCACATGCCGAAGGTCATGCCGCTGAAGTCGTCGGTGCCAAAATACTCCTCCATCTTCTTGACAATGGAGACCTTCTGGGCGTTGTTCACCTGCATCACCGAATCCACAATTTTAAAGTCGTAGCCGTGCTGGCCGGCGGTGTGGTGGATGGCTTGCACGTCTTTGGGGAAGCAGCTCCCGCCATAGCCGATGCCGGCAAACAGGAAGCGCTTGCCGATGCGCGAGTCGGTGCCGATGCCGCGGCGAATATTGTCAACGTTGGCGCCGACTTTCTCGCAGATATTGGCTATTTCGTTCATAAAGGTGATCTTGGTGGCCAGCATCGCGTTGGCGGCATACTTGGTGAGCTCCGCGCTGCGGCGGTCCATCACGATAATGGGATTGCCGGAGCGAACAAACGGCTCATAGAGGGTCGTCATGATCTCGGCGGCCTCCTCGCTGCCCGTACCGATCACCACGCGTTCGGGGTACTTGAAATCTTCGACGGCCGCTCCCTCGCGCAGGAACTCCGGGTTCGAGACCACATCAAACAGGTCGGGGTCCACATTTTTGCTGATCGCCTCTTCCACGCGGTCGCCGGTGCCGACGGGCACAGTCGATTTATTGACAATTACGGTGTAATCGCTGATGAGCGGACCGAGGTCGGAGGCCACCTTCATGACCGCACTCAAGTCGGCCTGTCCGTCGCCGCCGGGCGGGGTCGGCAGGCATAGAAAAACAATATCAGCATCAGGCACCGCCTCCCCGATATCCGTGGTGAACTGCAGGCGCCCCTCCCGCTGGCTGCGGGCGAAGATGGTCTCCAGGCCGGGCTCGTAAATCGGGATCTGCCCTTCTCTAAGCTGTTCTACTTTCTCTTCATCAATGTCGACACATGTTACGTGGTTGCCGGAATCGGCGAAACAGGTCCCGCTGACCAGCCCCACATATCCCGTCCCTATTACTGCTATGTTCATTTACTTATCGCTCAATATTTTTGACTTCCAATTTTAGTTTTCCGGCGGGCACGTCTACCTCAAACGTTTCTCCGATTTCTCGACCGAGAATCGCTTTCCCAATAGGTGATTCTACCGAAATCTTATTCTTCTTAAAGTTAGCCTCATCCTTAGAAACCAAGGTATATTTAACCTCTTTATCCACATTATGATTGTGAATAGTTACTGTTGAAAGCAAATAGGCTTTGTCTGTTTTAATATCTTCTTCATCCAATATTCTGGCATTTGCAAGGGCATTTTCGAGCTCGGCAATTCTCTTTTCAAGCATTCCCTGGGCTTCTTTTGCAGCATCATATTCTGCATTTTCACTCAAGTCTCCCTTTGCCCGTGCTTCGGCTATCTCCTCAGCAATTTCTTGTCTTCCACGGGTTTTTAAATCTTTTAATTCCGCCTCAAGCTTCTCGTAACCTTCTCGTGATAGGTAATTCTTATCCACGGTACTTTTCTTTGGTTTAAATCCTTGTTTGTGCAAGCTTTCAAATAATAAATGCCAGCCAACAAAGCTGACACCTTTCTCTACAAAGCGCCTTAAAATACCATGATTTACGCTCTGTTTCCAAATCTAAATTTTGTACCTTCAAGGCTGTTTGAAACTTCAAAAAAACATCCATTTTGGAAAAGTTAAGCACCAAGGAAATTCTCGAACAGAACCTTGAACGCACCAGTCCGGGACGCCTTCATAAACTTAAAATATTGCTTCATAACGTTAGAAGCATGCATAACGTAGGAGCTGCTTTTCGGAGTGCGGATGCTTTTGGTATAGATGAAATACTTATATCAGGATATACCCCTACACCACCGCGGCCGGAAATCGCCAAAACAGCAATTGGAGCTCAGAAGCATGTTGAATGGCAACACATTGAACATGCCCACACAAAAATTGAGACCCTTAAAGAGACAGGCTATCGACTGGTAGCACTGGAGCAAATGACAGAGAGTATTTTATTACCTGATTACAAAATCCCGGAAGAGCAGGATATCTGTCTTGTTTTTGGAAACGAGGTGACCGGAGTTGACGAAGATATCCTTCCTTATATTGATGATTTTGTGGAGATTCCTCAATATGGACACAAGCATTCGTTAAATGTATCTGTAAGTGTTGGTGTAGCCTTATATGGCTTTTTAGTAAAGTTTTGGTAGAAGGCTTTTCATTGATTCCTGCGATAAAATGTTAGTATCTCCTTTCTTTGACCCAAGTAACTAAAGCATGAGCTCATGAATTACTATAGTGAGGAATCATATAATATGATTTTAACACTTTGTTGAGTCTGAAAGTACAGATTAGATGTTTTCTACTAATTGTTAAATAACTTAAATAATTATTTGATGCTATTGATTTAAATATAAACACATCGTAGTATATTGAAAAAATCAGGGCATTTTATTAGTGAAATAAGCATGAACAAATCCAATAAAAGTTTAGAAGAATATTATAAAATCGGTAATTACAGAGGGTTTTATAAGATTCGAGAGCACACCTATAAGCTTTCCGCTAAAACACACCTTACATTTAGTAACGGAGAAAAAGAGCTTTTTGCATCTGGGCAATTTAAAGAAGAAGCACTTCAGAAAATGTTCGTAAAGATAGATAACTATTTGTCTGAGCAGGAATCATCAAAATCAGATAGTAAGAGTATCCAGAACTCTAAATAGGTTAATTTCACCTTTTCCTATTATACTAATTATCAAATCATATATTGTCTCCTATATCTATTACAAGAGCATATTTTATTTACGTTTAAAGCTGCCTATTAATTCTTCCTATTCAAATAAATTAGAGCGTTTATAGAAGATCAAAGTGTATTTCAAAAGCGTTTTTAATTTTAAGGGCGATACTATTATTTTCGAGCTTAGAAAATCAACTATTAAATAACTTTCCATGTCCAAAAGAACACTTGTTACTTCTGCTCTGCCCTATGCTAATGGTCCTATACATTTAGGACACCTTGCAGGTGCTTACCTGCCTGCAGATCTTTACGTTCGCTATAAGCGATTAACAGATGAGGAAATTATACATATTTGTGGGTCTGACGAGCATGGTGTCCCAATTACCATTGCAGCTGAAAAAGAAGGTATTAGTCCGCAAGATGTTGTGGACAAGTTCCATGAACGTAATAAGCAAATATTTGAGGATTTTGGAATTCATTTTGACTATTACGGTCGAACGAGCTCGGAGGTGCATCACAAAACATCACAACAATTTTTCACCAAGCTATACGAGGACGATGTTTTTGTACAAAAGACCGAAGAGCAGCTCTACGACCCCAAGGCAAACATGTTTCTGCCCGATCGCTATGTAAAAGGCACCTGTCCCAATTGCGGATACGAAGAGGCCTATGGGGATCAATGTGAAAGTTGTGGCACCTCACTGTCTCCCACAGAGCTCAAAAATCCAAAAAGTGCCATAACCGGAGATACTCCCGAAACCAAAGAAACGACCCATTGGTATTTACCGCTGGGCGATTTTCAAGAGCGACTTGAAAATTGGCTTGATACACGCGAGAACTGGAAACCCAATGTAATGGGTCAGGTAAAAAGCTGGCTTAATGACGGCCTTGCCGATCGAGCTGTAACCCGCGATTTGACCTGGGGCGTTCCGGTGCCACTAGAAGATGCAAAAGGAAAGGTGCTCTACGTCTGGTTTGATGCTCCCATCGGGTATATTTCTGCAACCAAAGAATGGGCTGTCGAGAAAGGGAAGCCCGACGAATGGAAATCATACTGGCAAGACGAAGATACTGACCTCATCCATTTTATAGGTAAAGACAATATTGTCTTCCACTGCATCATGTTCCCTGCTACACTAATGGCGCATGGTAATTACGTATTACCTGAAAATGTGCCTGCCAATGAGTTCTTGAACTTGGAAGGAAAGAAACTGTCAACCTCTCGCGGATGGGCTGTCTGGCTGGATGAATACTTAAAGGATTTTGATGCTGATCTCCTGCGGTATGTATTGGGCACTACCCTACCGGAAACAAAAGACTCTGACTTCTCATGGCAAGATTTTCAAAACAAAGTAAATAGTGAACTTGCAGACGTACTTGGAAATTTTGTCTATCGCACGACTTCATTTACTGAAAACTATTTTGACGGTAGTGTTCCAGAGTTAACTAATCCAACAGAAAAGGATCGAGAAACATTAGCAAAAATTGAAGAACAAAAGGAGAAGATTAGTAAGGCGTATGAACAGTTTAATCTGCGCGAAGCCATTGCTGAAACCATGAACTTAGCACGTATCGGCAATAAGTATTTTACTGATATGGAACCATGGCAAAGCCGCAAAGACGATATGGAAACCTGCGGCAACACCTTGCATGTGTGCTTACAGATAACGGCCGCTCTGAGCATCCTATTTGATCCCATACTTCCCAATAAAATGGGTGAATTGCGTAGCGAACTAAATATTACCGGCGATATTAGTTGGGACAAAGTTTCTGGCACCATTTTGACGAGTGGCTCTGAGATCAACAAAGGAGCCATTCTATTTGAAAAGATTGAAGATGAAGAGATTGACAAACAGCTTGAAAAATTAAAAGAACGAGCTTCAGAAAATGAAGAAGAATCAAAAACAAACTATGAACCCCTTAAAGAGAACATGAAGTTTGATGACTTCATGAAGATGGATCTTAGAGCCGGAAAAATTATTGAGGCCTCGGCTATTGAAAAGGCTGATAAGTTGCTTAAAATAAAAGTAGATTTGGGCTTTGAAGAACGTATAATTGTGTCGGGCATCTCAAATGATTTTACTCCCGATGAAATTGTCGGACAAAATGTATGTGTAGTGGCAAATCTCGCTCCAAAAAAACTCATGGGAGTCGAAAGCAACGGCATGATCCTAATGGCTGAGGAAGAGGATGGTTCTCTCAAATTTGTAGAAACCGATGCTGAGCCCGGGAGTGTTGTCAAGTAATGGTTGATTAATACCATATTTTAAATCTGCAGTATCTTATTTCTGAGAAATTTAGTGTGACGATTTTGAACGAAGTTTGGCTTATAGACAAGATTAACATCTTTTCAAAAATTTGATTTGTAAGTAAGCTTCTTCCATTACATTTTACGGCGATATTTTATTTCAATACTTATAAACCAAAACTAAAGAAACGGGGATCTGACTTTTGGCTGAAACAACATCGAAAACTCGGGGAAACTGGAATTCAAAACTGGGGTTTATTCTTGCGGCAGCAGGATCGGCCGTTGGGTTGGGTAACATTTGGCGCTTCCCTACTGAGGTAGCCTCTAACGGTGGCGGAGCTTTTTTGCTTATCTACCTACTTTGTTGTTTTGCAATTGGATTCCCGGTTATGGTAGCAGAATTAAGTATCGGTCGAAAGACCAATCGTAATCCCGTCGGAGCGTTTAAAGCACTAAGTTCCAATAAATTTTATCCGCTCATTGGTTTCTGGGGCGTTCTTTGTGGTGTCATGATTCTTTCCTTTTACACCGTAGTTGCCGGATGGACATTTAGTTATGTATTTGAAGAGATTCTCTTTTTTACTGGATTTACCGAGTGGGCTGCACTTTTTGCTGACGTGTCTCACGGCGTAAAAAATGCTATTTTTTCTGTACTGTTTATGGGAGCCACCGTCTCTATCATCCTTGGAGGTGTAAGCGATGGTATTGAGCGAGCAACCAAGTTTTTAATGCCCGTCTTGATAGGTATTTTGCTCATTATGATTGGCTACGTTGCCTTCCAACCTGGAGCAGGAGTTGGATTTGCCGAATACCTTAAGCCCGACTTTTCGATGATCTCTGCGCCTCTCATATTTAGTGCAATGGGACAAGCATTCTTTTCACTTTCGTTGGGAATGGGGGCTTTAATCACCTATGGGTCGTACCTGAGTAAAAAAGAAAATATCCCCGAGGCAGCAGCATACGTTACACTTGCAGATGTCGGAATCGCCTTCTTAGCCGGGCTTCTTATTATGCCGGCTATGTACATGGCCGAGTCGTTTGGAGTAAACATTTTTAATGAATCCGGGGAATTATTAGCCAGTACGGATCTTATTTTTCAGGTACTCCCTGCCCTCTTTCATAGTCTGAGTACGACAGCCGGCATTATTTTTGGCACCAGTTTCTTCCTCCTTTTGTCGATGGCTGCTCTTACCTCAACAATTTCACTGCTTGAGGTACCTACCTCCTATGTGATTGACGAGTTTAACGTACAACGCAAAAAAGCAGCCACTTTAATTGGCGGGGGTATTTTAATAGTATCGCTTATAATTTCATTTGATATCTCCCTCATCAATACGATAGACTTTATCTTTAGTACTGTAGGTCTACCCCTTGGTGGATTTTTGATCTGCTACTTTTTGGGATATGTTTGGAAGGTTGAGAATGCCTTTGATGAGTTAGAACAGGGTTATTCAGGGTTGCATACGTCCCTATTTAAGACGGTTTGGCCTATATTCATCAAATATATTGCCCCACTTGCTATTCTATATAATTTATTAGAAGCCATTGGATTGATAACATATATTCAAGAACTATTTTAAGCTTGTTATCTTTCATGTCGCATGGTATTTTTGGGCACTGAATTTAAAGATCACTAATTAGCATTTATGGCAAAAGTTTCTACATCAAATTTTAGAACCGGAATGGTAATTGAGCTCAATAATGAGCTGTACGAAGTTATCGACTATCAGCACGTAAAGCCCGGCAAGGGGGGTGCCTTTTTGCGTACAAAGTTAAAGGGCGTTGTAAATGAAAAGAATATCGAAAAAAAGTTCCGTTCCGGTGAAGATGTCGAAGAAATCCGTGTGGAGCATCAGCCCTATCAGTTCCTATACAGGGATGGAAATTTGTTCTACTTTATGCACCAGGAAACCTATCGGCAGCTTCCTGTTTCAGAAGAAAATGTGAAAAAATCGGAATTCATTGCCGAAGGACAAGAATGCACCCTGGTTATTGATGTTGATAACGAGGAAGTATTATATGCACAGCCGCCTGATCACATTACTGTTAAAATTGCCAAGACTCGTCCGGGACTCAAGGGAGATACCGCAACAGGTGGCAGCAAGCCGGCAACATTAGAATCAGGTGCCACAGTACAGGTGCCACTTTTTATTAATGAAGGTGAAGAAATAAAAGTAGATACACGAACCTCAGAATATATTGAACGCGTAACATCAAACTAATTACATATCATGGATTTAAAAGAAATTGAAAATCTTCTGGACCTCATTGCTAAAAGTGAAGTTAATGAAGTGTCTATCGAAGAAGGGGATTTTAAAATAAAGGTTAAAAAGAAACCTGATGTGAAACAATCAGCGGCACCACAGCAGATGCCGGTACAATATCAGGTTCCTGCCCAACCACAAGCTCCCCAACAACCACAGCAGGCTCCGCAACAACAGCCTCAGCAATCTTCTGGAGGACAAGAATCATCAGGAGATTCTGGTGGTGACGCACAACCGTCCGGTGATGTAGTTAAATCACCCATTGTAGGTACTTTCTATCGCGCCCCCTCTCCTGACGATGATCCTTTTGTAAAAGTGGGCGATACGGTCGAGAAAGGTGAAACCTTGTGTATCGTTGAAGCCATGAAAATCATGAATGAAATCGAATCCGATTATTCCGGAGAGGTTAAAAAGATTCTTGTTGACGACGCCGAAGCGGTAGAGTTCGATCAACCTTTATTTATCATCGGATAAAACAATAAAATTCATGTTTAATAAAATTCTTGTCGCCAACAGAGGCGAAATTGCACTACGTATCATTCGTACATGTAAAGAAATGGGAATTCCCACAGTTGCCGTATTCTCTACGGCCGATCGTGACAGCCTTCCCGTAAAATTTGCTGATGAAGCGGTCTGTATAGGACCTCCCCCCAGCAAGGAAAGCTATCTTAAAATTCCCAATCTTTTAGCCGCAGCAGAAATCACTAATGCCGACGCCATCCATCCCGGCTATGGATTTTTATCCGAAAAGGCTGAGTTTTCGCGCATCTGTGCCGAACACGATATCAAGTTCATTGGTCCCGCCCCCGAAAGTATCTCTGCCATGGGAAACAAATCTATGGCTAAAGAAACGATGGAAGACAGTGGCGTCCCCACAGTACCCGGTAGCGATGGAGTTGTAGAAAGCCTTGATGAAGCAAAAGAGATATGCGCCGAAATCGGATATCCCTGTATTATCAAGGCATCATCAGGCGGTGGCGGACGTGGAATGCGCGTGGTTCATGAAGAAGAGAACCTCAAGCAAGCCTACAGCATGTGTAAGAATGAGGCTGAAACAGCATTTGATGACCCGGATGTTTATATCGAGAAGTTTGTTGCAGATCCTCATCATGTTGAGATACAGATTTTAGCCGATCAACACGGGAATGTAATTCATCTTGGAGAGCGAGATTGCTCGCTACAGCGACGTCACCAAAAGATTCTGGAGGAAGCCCCCTCTCCCCTCATGACTCCCGAACTACGCAAAAAAATGGGGGATGCTGCGGTTGATGCAGCCAAGGCCGTTGACTATGAAGGAGCAGGTACAGTAGAGTTTTTGGTCGATAAAGACCATAACTTCTACTTTATGGAGATGAACACCCGCATACAGGTTGAGCACCCGGTAACAGAAGAGATAACAAATTATGATCTTGTGGCTGAGCAGATTAAAGCTGCTGCAGGCCAAAAGCTGGAGCAAAAGGAATTAAAAATGCGCGGGCATGCTATTGAGTGTCGAATTAATGCTGAGGACCCTGAGCATAACTTTCGTCCCTCTGCCGGGAAGATTGAAGTATTCCATACGCCCGGTGGTCACAGCGTTCGCGTTGATACCCATGCATATGCCGGATATCGCATTCCTCCTCATTACGATTCCATGATTGGTAAGCTTATTGTGAGTGCACCTACCCGAGAGGAAGCTATAAAACGGATGAAGCGATCCCTGGAAGAGTTTATCATAGAGGGCGTTAAGACGACCATCCCCTACCATATCCAATTAATGGAAGATGAAAACTTTAAGAAGGGAACCTTTAACACCAAGTATTTAGAAGAGTTTAAATTTAATCCTGACAACTGATTTAAGTGACCTAATATGAGCTATCCTGCTGATTTAAAATATACCAAAGAGCATGAATGGATACGAGACAATGGTGATGGTACAGCTACCATAGGAATTACCGATTTTGCCCAGAGCGAACTCGGTGATATCGTATTTGTGGAAATTGAACCGGAAGGTTTTGAATTTGAACAAGATGAGGTTTTTGGTACCGTTGAAGCTGTTAAAACTGTATCAGAACTTTTTGCTCCCGTAACCGGCGAAATTGTTGAGATTAATGAACAGCTCGAAATGGAGCCGGAACTTGTAAACGATGACCCCTATGGTGATGGCTGGATGGTTAAAATATCTGTTGAAGATGATTCTCAGCTTGATGACCTGATGTCTCCCGACGAATACAAAGAAATCGTAGCTTAATCTATATTGGCACCCTCTCGGGTGCCTTTTTTATTTTTCTGAGTTATGCAACACCGCCCACAAAGCTGGATACTAATCCTCGATTTTGGCTCTCAATACACTCAACTTATTGCCCGACGTGTCCGGGAGTTAAATGTCTACTGCGAAATTCATCCTTTTAATAGAGATCTAACAACCTTTTCTGGAAACCTCCCAAGTGGGGTTATTCTTTCCGGGGGACCCAGTAGCGTTAATGACAAAAATGCTCCCGATCTTAATGACGATATCTTTGATTGGGATGTTCCTATTTTAGGAATTTGTTACGGACTGCAAATTTTAGCTCATAATGAAATTCCGGGAAGCGTTGAAAAGGCAGATCGCCGGGAATTTGGCCGCTCAGAGCTTATTGTAGATGACAGTACGGATCTACTTGCGGAGATTCCCGAAGAGTCGGTCGTATGGATGAGTCACGGAGACCATATTAAAGAACTGCCTTCGAATTATGAAATTATTGGCCACACCGACAACGCTCATGTGGCTGCGGTACGCCATGCCGAGGCCCCTATATATGGTGTTCAATTCCATCCCGAAGTTATTCATACCGTACATGGAAAGCAGATCTTAAAGAATTTTGTCTATTCTATTTGCAATTTAAAGGGAAGCTGGACGGCTCAATCTTTTATTGAATCTACCATTGAGGAAATTAGGGAACAAGTTGGCGATGATCGTGTTATTTGCGGCTTGAGCGGGGGCGTTGACTCAACAGTCGTGGCCACCCTGGTTCACGAAGCTATTGGTGATCAGCTTCAATGTATCTTTGTGGATAACGGAGTGCTTCGTAAAAATGAATTCCAGGATGTGCTGGATATATGTGAAGAGCAACTGCATCTTCCGGTCAAAGGCATTGATGCCAGTGATAAATTCCTGGAACGTCTTAAAGGCGTTGTAGATCCCGAAATGAAGCGTAAAATTATTGGAGAAACCTTCATCGAGGTATTTGATGAGTCTATTGCCCACGACGATTCCTATAAATATCTCGCTCAGGGCACGCTCTATCCCGATGTAATTGAAAGCATTTCATTCAAAGGACCTTCGGCTACCATCAAATCGCACCACAATGTGGGTGGTTTGCCAAAAGAAATGAATCTTGACCTCATAGAACCCGTTCGTGAACTTTTCAAAGATGAGGTTCGCAATGTGGGTCGCGAGCTGGGGATTCCCGAAGATTTTATCAAGCGCCACCCCTTCCCCGGCCCGGGATTGGCCATTCGAGTTATATCTGATGTCGATCGGCCCAAGCTTGAAATATTGCGCGAGGCTGATGACATCTTTATCAACGAATTACGTAAAAATGATCTGTACGATGAAGTATGGCAAGCACTTGCCGTACTCTTGCCAGTTCAAAGCGTTGGAGTTATGGGGGATGAGAGAACGTATGAATTTACTATCGGTTTGCGTGCGGTTACCAGTGTGGACGGTATGACTGCCGACTGGGCTCATCTGCCCCACCCGTTTCTAGCTCATGTATCAAATAGAATTATCAATGAGGTACGAGGTATCAACCGCGTGGTTTATGATGTTAGTTCAAAACCTCCATCCACTATTGAGTGGGAATAGGTCAGAGAACAAAATCGCTCCAATTTAGTTAGTATACGTAACACTGATACTGCTCCTAATTATTATCAATTATGACTTTTTCGATCCAAAAACCTCTATCAATACTTTGTCTGACAATTGCTTTTTCTCTTTTATGGCTGCCAAATATTGCTCATGGGCAATCAATGAATGAGGGAATCAAATATTATCAGCAGGGAGATTATGAGCAGGCACTTAAAATTTTTAACAATATTGATAGTCCTCAGGGAAGATTATTTTCAGGAAAATCTTATTACAGTCTTGGCAAGTATCTGACAGCTAAAACCTATTTAAACCAAGTTGACCAGAAAGCCGAGGATGAAATCTATCTGGAGGCGGCATATACGACTGCTTTAATAAACTTTCAGCTTGGATTGTACGGCGATGCTCTAAACAGGCTATACGATCTCAAGAATCATTCTATAAAGACAAAACTGGTAACTGAGGGGCGCCAGCTCTATAATGAGATCTTGGGCTTTTTAACGCTGAATCAACGGAAGAACGCCTTCCAACAGGCAAAATCCCCAGAAATAAAATACGACCTTATTAAAGCGGCTATAGGATCAGTGCCCCTTGAGGATGCTCGTATTCTCTATTCACAGCTTGTACAATCAAAAATTGATACCGCAAATCAAGCCATGCGCGAGCTATCCGAAACCCTTGCTGACTCTGTGAGCTATGCTACTAAGCGCAGGTACGGTAATCAAGTTAGCGCACCAAAAGGCATCATTTATGATCTTGGAGCTGCTCTTCCCTCTCACTCCGATTCGGGTTCGGAGTTTGAAGTGGCCCGGGGGCTACATTTTGGATATGTGATGGCAGCAGAAGAGTTCAACCAGCGCCATACCGATAAAAAAGCGTTCATCAGGCATCAGAATACGGCGGCAAATATGGATTCTGCCGGCCATGCCATGACGAATCTGGCCTGGAATTATCATGCGGATGCTATATTGGGACCACTGTTTTCAGAACCTGCTCGCAAGATGGCTGATCTGGCAGAACAATACCAGATTCCTTTGATTGCCCCTCTGGCGAATTCTGATACATTGAACTCAGACAATCCCTATGTGTACCAGGCAAACCCAACTTTCACCTCTCACGGTCGAAAAATGGCGGAGTACGCTGTTCAAAGTTTACAGATGGATACTCTTGCTGTGTTAACCGAGAAAAATTCTCTGGGGGAAGCTTCTGCGTTTGCATTCAGAGACAGGGTTGAAAAGCTTGGTGCCAAGGTAGCTTATTTCTTTGTTGATGATCTCAAATCAAAGGGATACGATCTTACGGAGTACACTAAATTTTTCACGACTGATAGTGCAAAAATTGATAGCTTAGGCAATTATCACTACCTAGATGGAATCTATGCGCCGTTTACTGGGCAGGCAGCCTCTACTCTTGCTGAATTGCTATTGGTAGATATGCAAGCAAAAGGAAGCAATATCCCCGTATTGGGTTCCCAAAAGTGGGGTAACTTTGACATCCCAGAGATTCAACTTAAAAATCAACCAATCTATTTCTCTGAAAGTTACTACATCAATCAAAAAAGTGAGCGAGTCGAGCAGTTTAGAGAAATGTTTAATCAACGTTTTGATACCGAGCCCAACCGCTTTGCAATGATTGGCTATGATGTTGCTTCTTATGTATTGACAACTCTTGACCGTGTAGAAAATCCCGCTTATCTGAAGGACGCTTTAAAACAGCAACCAATGTATAAGGGAATCATTGGTAATATCAATTTTAAAGGCAGTCACATTAATCAAGAAGTAAAAATATTTGAGATGTCTGAGAATGGAATTCGTCCGGTCCTAAAACAGGATTAGTTGCTATTTTGATTCCGTTCTTTCATTCTCTTTATACGATACTGTTCTTGTAGCCAGTTACGCCATTTGGCACTTTTTTGCTTATGCTCTTCAAAGGTTTTTGAAAAGGCGTGCCCACCCTTGGGGGTTGCTACCATGTATAAATAATCGTGATCTTCCGGATAGAGTGCAGCTCTGATTGATGCTAAGTCGGGATTAGTTATAGGTCCCGGAGGCAATCCGCGATATAGATAGGTATTGTAGGGATGATCAACCTGATAATCCTCATACAAAAGTCGTCTGCGTTCGCCTACTGCATAGTTAACAGTGGGATCTGCCTGCAGGCGCATTTCCCTGTTCAACCGATTCCAATAAAGCCCGCTTATCGTTCTCTTTTCCTCATTATTTTTTGCCTCCCATTCAATAATAGAGGCCAAAGTAACAATTTCATCTACCGACTGATCTATCTTATTGAGTTGTTTTTTATAGGATTCGACTACTGCATTATCAAACTCACTTAATATCCGCTCGAAAAATGATTGCGGAGAAGTCGTCCAGTATACAGAATAGGTATTTGGGAATAACCTGCCAATAACATCCTTTTGGTCCAGGTTATGCTCTGCAAGAAAAACCGAATCTTTGATGACCTGATCAAATGCAAGCGAATCAAATTTGAGCTGACTCGAAATTTTAGCCACGATATCGGTCTTGGATCTACCCGGTAAAATCGTCACCGAAACAGGATCCTGCATACCACGCGCCAGTTTTGATAAAAAAGCATCATAACTTAAGGGATCATCTACCATGTAATGCCCCTGCTGAAACTTTCTCCACCCAAAAATATTGGCAGCCCACTTTAATTCCTCTTCGCTTTTAACAAGTGATGAGTCCACTAATATTCGGGTTAATTCGTCCAGCTGTGTAGATTCCTCCAGATAAAGTTGTACTGCTTTATCGGTTGAAACCGCCTTGGAACTATAAAGGCGGGTCCACCGTGATTCTGCAACAAAGAATATCGTCGCAAGCAGAATCAGCATCCCAAAAATAAACTCATTGCTGGAAAACAGTATGAAGTGCTTCTTGTTCAAAATAGATCGGCAATTTTCAAATTATCTTCGTTGTAACTTAGCAAGCAGGCGCAAAATTTCGATGTATAGCCAAATCAATGTAATCATTAGCCCAAACGAGGTATACCACTCAAAATATTTGGGAGCCTTTGCTTGTGCTCCTTTTTCAATCATATCAAAGTCCAACGCCAGGTTAAGAGCAGCTACGCCTACAATAATTAGACTAAAACCTATACCCATAAGTCCTGAACCATGGATAAGACTTATATTTATTCCAAAAAAACTTAATACAAAGCTCGCCATATACACCAGGAAAATACCCCCTGTTGCAGCCACAACACCGGTCCTGAACTTTTGAGTTACTTCTATCAACCCGGAACGATAAGCAAAAAGCATGGCCGCAAATACCCCGAGCGTTAGCAAAATAGCGTTATAGACTATTCCGGAATATGCAGCCTCGTACATTACTGAAATTCCCCCCAGAAATAGGCCTTCCAGTCCAGCGTAAAGAGGTGCGGTAAACGGTGACCATTCTTTTTTAAAAACAGTAACCAAGGCAACAATAAATCCTCCAATAGCTCCGCCCCAAATAAGCACTTGCGATGGTTGATACCAGCTTATCGAGGCTCCCAGCAAGAGAATTAAAAAGAGCATTCCGGTTTTGTTAACCGTTCCACTCACCGTCATGGCTCCTTCTGATGATGTAGCAGTTCTATCTAAATCTTGGAATGTCTTTTCGCTTAGCGTAGGATTTCCGGTTCTCATATAAGAAGTTATGTTAAAATTTTTGAGTGCTCAATATACAATCTCACCAATAGGAATGACAATATTCGAGGTCAAAAATTTCTTTTAAGGTATTATGCAACAATGCACTTTCCTTTTCGTAAGGAATTAGCGGAAGAGCAATAGTTTGGAGTTACTAAGCTCCAAATGCCCTAAATAATGAGCTCCCGGCTTTGACCGGTCGGGAGCTTCTTTTTTATACCCACCTTATTTCCTCAGATTATTTCAATTTAGAGGCAACCCTTTCCATTAAAGTCTTGTATTATTAAATAGAGGAAACAAAAAATCTATTAACGGGATAGGTTCTGTTTTGATCAAAGAGATCATACAAGGCTGCCAAAAGAGGCAGCGAAAAAGCCAAAAAGAGCTTTATAAAATGTTTTATGGCTATGGCATGAGCATCACTCTGAGGTATGCCGATTCCAGAGAACAAGCAGCAGAAGTATTAAATGATGCTTTTATGAAGGTTTTTACAAATATAGAAAAATATAACCCCAATCGTTCCTTTAAGCCTTGGCTGCGACAAATAATTGTGAACACCGCTATTAATCAATACCACAAGAATCAAAACAAGTTCCAGAAAACTGATTTGGAATCAATTAATCAAAAGCCTGCCCGGAAACAGGAAGTCTTAAGCGGCATGTCCTATGATGAGATTATTGAAATGGTTCAACAACTAACGCCCGCTTATAGAACGGTTTTCAATCTCTATGTGATTGAAGGGTTCAAACACAAGGAAATTGCAGATATGCTTGATATTGCAGTTGGCACCTCTAAATCAAATTTGTCGAAAGCCAAAAAAAACCTGCAATCGATTGTAGAGAAAAATTTTATCTAAGAATATGAGTAACGAACAACATAACGATCCCCTTGAAGAATTCTTTAAAAAGAAGGTTCAAGAGTATGATATTGAATATCAGGAAGAGGACTGGCTTAAGCTTGAACGTAGGCTTGATGCCGCGGAAGCGGATCAAAACAAGCAAAGTTACTGGAAACGGTATTCAGCAGCTGCTGCAGTTATATTGCTGCTTTCTGTTTTAGCCTACTATACCTACGAACAACAGCAAAAAATTGATCAACTTAATGAACGATTGACGAGAAGTGAACAAGTTACAGACCCTCAGAGTAAACCCACAGAAATATTACCTGAAGGGCTTTTTAATTTTTCCTTCCCTGCTGAATCATCAGATAATCATCCGTTAAACAGGTCAGAACCAAATCCAAGTTCAAATAATAATATTGTCGATGGTACTCAAAATAACAGTGGCAACACTCAACGTGAGGAAAAGCTGAATAAGGATTCTTATCAGTCTACTATTGTTCTGGCTTCCTTATCAGACCCTGAAAAGTTCATTACTGAGGAAACTCCCTTTGCTGGAACCAAAGTATCTGGTTTTGCCGGTAAAGACCTTACACCACGAAATGCCAAAAATCAATTCACATCTATTAGTAACGCTACAAAAAGTTCTAATGGATTTAACACGAAGAATCAGCTTCCTCGTCGTGAAACTTCACAGTTTACTATAGGCCTTATAGGGGGACCTGACATGAGTACTGTTGGTGGCATCTCCAACTTTTATAATCCCGGCTACAAAATTGGATTATCTGCTGAGTACGCTCTCACTAAAAATCTTGCGATTTCTGTTGGTGCAATACATTCCAGAGTTCAATACACGGCCAGTGGTAATGATTATAATCCACCTGAAGGATACTGGTCATATGGAGCTGTACCACAAGAAACAGTCGGTAAATGCCTACTTATCGATATTCCCATAAGCTTAAAGTACAATGTTTTGCATTTTGATGATTCCAGGATCTTTGCCAGCGGTGGAGTTTCTTCATACATCATGCTTAATGAAGACTACCGATTTGACTATGGCGGTTATTCATCCGGACAGCCACAACGTTGGCAAGAACGAACCGGTACCCGCCATTGGATGAGTAATGCTGTTTTCTCACTGGGATATGAAATGGATCTCAAAAGTAATATCAGTTTACGCATTGAACCATTTATCAAAGTTCCTATACAAGAAGTAGGATGGGCTAATGTCAAACTCTATTCAATGGGGTCATTTATTTCGGTTAACTACAACATTTTTTAACACGGCAAACATTCAAATAACCTGATTTTCAATTGGAGGATATAATGAAGTATTCAAACTCATTTTCAACTCATGGTGCCCTATTCAAAAATCATACAAGTAATTCCACGAAATCACGTTTCCTTGTAATAATGGGGATATGCTTTCTCACTTTTGTATTCATTTCCTGCGGAGGGAATGGAAATAGTACCGGCCCTGACCCCGAACCGGATCCCGACCCAGATCGAAATGTAAGCTTTTCTCAGGATATATCACCTATCCTTCAGTCCTCTTGCGCAACAAGTGGTTGTCATGATTCTGGCACACAGGAAAGCGGCGTCAACTTAAGTTCCTATGATGATGTCATAAATAGCGTTGGCAATCAATACGGAGAAAGTATAGTCAATACAGGCAACCCTGATGAAAGTCCGCTGGTTGATAAGATTGAGCCGGACCCTCAGGAAGGTCAACGAATGCCCTATCAACGTGATCCGTTATCTCAGGCGAATATAGATTCAATCAGAGCTTGGATAGCAGACGGTGCCCCAGACAATTGATAACACTTTGTAAAGACACCAAGTAAGGTATGAACACAACCAGTTATATACTATCCAGTTTGTCATTAGCTCTCTGTTTCCTCACAGTGCCCATATTGGGTACAGCGCAGAGCTATATGACCGAGTCGGGACACGTAGAATTTGACTCATCAGTCCCCTTACATTCTTTTACAGGAGTTTCCGATCACTTAATAGGAAAAATAGCACTGGCAGACTCCATTGTTGATTTCTATGTGGATGTACATACTTTAGAAACAGGAATTGGCAAGAGAGATAACGACATGCTTAGAACACTCGAAGCCGACAAATATCCTTTTGCAGAATTCTACGGCAAGATCATATCAGACTTTAGGCCGCTTAACAATCAACCACGAAAAGTTACTGTGAAAGGCGAATTTGCTGTACATGGGGTCTCAAAAAAGATAACCATTACCGGGACACTACAAAAAGTCAGAAAAGAAATACATGTAGAGGCTTCATGGACGCTAAACATGAAAGACTATAATATTGAGCCACCCGGCATATTATTTTATCGAGTTAGTGAAAAAATTGAAGTTTCCATATCTGCCACACTAAGTTCTAATTAACTATTAAACCTATGAGATCTCAACTTAAATTTTATTTGATACCAGCTTTTATTCTTCTTTTCTCGATACAGAGTTTTGCTCAGATGGAAAGAAAAAGAGCTGATATTGTGGAACCTGTTGAAACATTCTGGGCCCCTACTCTTATCACCCAAACGACTACCGAAACCCTTCAGGCACGTAATCTAAATGTCACCATAATGCACAGTTTTGGAATTGCAACTTCCAATGTTGTGCAAAATTTTTTCGGTCTTGACAATATCCAAAATGTACGGATAGGACTAGATTATGGTATTACGGATAACTGGTCTATAGGTATTGGGCGGTCTTCTCTCTTTAATGTCATCGATATTCGATCAAAATTTGCCCTACTGAAGCAAAATTCAGATAACTCAACTCCCATCAGTGTTGCATTAAAAGGTGACTTTGGGATTGTAACACAAGAAAACAGACGTCCCTTCAAAGATGATATTAGTACATTTTCCTCAGTTATTATATCGAAGAAAATTAATAAACAGATCAGCCTCCAGTTATCCCCGATGTATGGTTATTTCAGCTCGGTGGATCCTGGAAATCAACAACACCTCTTTTCTTTAGGTATTGGCTCACAAATAAATCTCTCAGAGCGTTTTGCTCTTACTGCAGAATATCATCCTATAATTGGAGAAAAAAATCGAAATACAAATAATGCTTTTTCAATGGGATTAAACATCCAAACAGGTGGTCATGTATTTCAGTTGTTTTTCGCCTCTACCCGATGGCATCTGGAACAGTATGCAATGGCTCAAAATAGTGAGCAATTCTGGGCCGGCGATTTCCGCTTTGGATTTAATGTGAACCGGATATTTGGCTTGTAAAAACTATTCTATCAATGATACAGCTTCCCGGGCAACCTCCCTGTTATATTCAAAAGCTAAATTCTTATAGTTGATGATATCCACTATCGTCCCGATGAAACAAAGCCCCGCAGTAAATAGATATAAGAGTCCCATTCCCAATTGACCAACAAGAAATCGATGAATACCAGCCACGCCAAAAAACCCTACAAGAGCTGTTAATAAAACAGTCTGGGGATCTTGTCTTCGCGCTCTGTAAACTTTTGAAAACCGATCAGCTGACTTTTCGTCCATGGACTCCATCACCTTTGAGATATAAGCCGCCTCGTCCCCCTCAAGTTCAGGTAAATAGTCTATCACATTAGCCATAATATTATTCAGTTTTATTTTTTATTTGATAAATTTTGAGAAGTTAGATAAGAAATTCTTCCAGTTAAAATAATTATTGCAAAGGGTCCTAATATATTCGCTTCCAATGCATTACTAAATTCTGCTCGAAAGATATAAGATATTGAATGCCCCAACCCATCTCCCGGACAATATGGGAAGTTCAGATTTTCCAACAAGCATAATCCCGGACCGCTCGCAGTATCAGGATCCATCAAAGCCAGCAACAACAATCCGCCAATAAAAGCAGCTAATTCAAAATAATTTCGGTATAAATATACTACAATATCTTTCATCACATTAGAAGTACGACCAACTACCAGTTGAAGTTACAATAAACAAGTAAATAAAAGTTAAAAGTGTAAGAAATTTTTATTTCATTGAAACTGAAAATCAGGAATTACTATCTATCCTGCTTTGTTAACAGGCCTTAATGATTAAAATATTTAAGTTTTCACCAAAGAGTATGTCCCATCAAAACCAAATGCCCCTATTTCCTTTTCATCTTTTGAATGTTTCCACCCGATATCTGGTTTCATGTATTGTTTTGCTCACTTTATTTACAATTCCTATTTGTGCCCAAGATACTAATGATAGTTTAACGGTTGAGCTTGAACCAATTGAAGTAACAGCGATGCATTCGGTTATTAGTTCATCGGATGCGCCAGTTGCGCTGAGTACCTTTTCGAGGGATCTAATAGATATTAATAGCAGCGCAACCCTTTCTCTTGAAGATATTAGTCAACAGATGCCGGGTATCTGGGTTAATGATCGCCAAAATTATGCACTCGGTGAACGTTTAACGATTCGAGGCATTGGCTGGCGTGCTGCTTTTGGGGTTCGCGGCGTTCAGGTTGTGCTTAATGATATCCCTTTGACTGTAGCTGACGGCCAAACTATGCTCAATATTGTGGATCCGGCTTTCATACGCCGAGCTGAACTCCTGCGAGGTCCTGCTGCGGCCTATTGGGGTAACAGCAGTGGTGGGGTTTTATATCTATCCACGAAACCGCGGTATGAAGAGAAAAGAAACTTTCGACTTAAAACAATGGCCGGATCTTTTGGGACTCGAAAAGTTGAAGGGGAATTTTCTTTTCGTAATCCAAATCATCAAATGACGGGTTACACCAGCTATTTAAATACGGATGGATACCGGGACTATAGTGCAGCAAAAGTACTGAGATCAGGTATAACAGGCTCTGTAAATCTTACCTCCAAAAGTCACCTACAGTACCAGGGGGCGGCCATCTATATGCCACAAGCTCAACACCCCAGTGCCCTCACCGCCACCGATGCGCAAAACGATCCTACAAAAGCAGTACCCTCTTTTGTAAATGCCGAGGCTGGAAAACAGCTCACGCAGGGACAAGCTGGACTTTCCTATACGCTGCAAACGGGAGCCGGATTACTCAATATAACGGGTTATAGTATCTACAGGGATCTCACTAATCCTTTGCCATTTGGTATTATCACTGTTGATAGGTTGGTAGGCGGTTTACGTGCTACCTTTGATAAAGAGTGGAACTCTTTAAACCTCAAATTTGGGATAGAATCAAAATTCCAGAATGATGATCGGGAAGAGTTTGAGAATGTCGGTGATGCCACACGAGGAGTTACTACTGTTGATCAGCTTGAACAAGTCTTGAATCAGGCGATTTTTTCTACAGCGACCTATTCGGCAGGGGAATTCAATATTCTTGGCAGTTTACGGTATGACCGAATAAATTTCAGTACTGATGCTGATGCAACTACACAGACCGGCGATAGAACCTTTCAGTCATTAAGCCCCAGTTTGGGACTTAACTATAGACCGGGTGATCAGAACATATTTGCCAATATCAGTACCTCTTTTGAGGCTCCTACAACAACTGAGCTTGTCAACAGACCCGGTGGAGGTAATGGATTCAATCCCAATTTAAAACCTGAGCAAACTGTTGGTTTAGAAACAGGTATTAGGGGCAATATTCAATCAAGTGCACTTACATACGACTTGACGTTCTATCGACTCTGGATTGACGACTTGCTCTTCCCCTATCAACTCGAAGTAAATGGACCTACCTTCTATCGTAATCAGGGTGAAACCCGTCACACCGGTGTTGAAGCCCAACTCGGATGGCAAATTCATCAGGATGTTAAAATTTCGGCCAATACTACTCTTACACAAGCAGAATTTAAGCAGGCACAAACTGTAGACAGTCTCTCATTAAAAGGTAATGAGGTTCCGGGTATTGCCCCTTTCCGACTAAATAGTAAATTAAAATGGACTCCCGGGAACTTTTTGTTTTCTCTTACCTATAAGTATGTAAGCAGTTATATGGCTGATAATCTAAATACTGCTAAAAATAAGGCTTATAATGTTTTTGATGCTTCTCTGAGCTTTAGAAAACTTTATAGGTCCAAAGATATTGGGGTACAACCATTTATAGACATCAATAATCTATTTAATACCCGATACAATGGTTCAGTAACAGTCAATGCTTTTGGGGGACGATATTTCGAACCGGCTCCCGGCAGAAGCTGGCAGGCAGGTATTTCAGTTGATTTTTAAAAAGACCTAACCTACATAAATCCATTCTAACTTGTAACAAATAGCACTTTTGCTATCTTGATTATATAAACATCATAATAAACGAAAGCCTATTATGATTAAACATTTTTTATTTGTCATTTTATTGATTGGCGGTATCTACTACTACTGGACAACACGTCCGGTAGAGCATGGGCCGGGTGTAGTTGCCCCTGAAACACCCGTTCAGGAGGTTACTTATAATGAAGATAAATTTACGTATAAAGGCTTTGAAATAAAGCCCAAAGCCAATATCAATCTTGAAGCACGGGTGCTTTCAATCAAGAATTACTATTTTGACCAGTATTCAGAGCTTATTCCTACTGATATTGTTGTGGGCTGGGGACCGATGTCTGATGAACGTAATTTAAACTCATTGATGGTTCGTCAGTCAGATCGCTCATTTTATTATGAAATGGCAAAACCCCCTATCGAGAAAAATGCTATGTGGCAACACGCTTCTAACATGCATCTTATTGGCTCTACGCAAAAAATAAGAGATAAAATTAATACGCTCAGAGAAGGCCATATCATTCGCATCGAAGGATACTTGGTGAATGCAACTTCAAACAAAGATGGGTGGACATTAAAAAGTTCTATGAAAAGAGATGATATTGGGAAGGATTCCAGTGAATTAGTTTGGATAAAAAGCCTTACTATTCTTTAATTGGGTGCTATAAAATCACATTCAATTAAAGAATCATTATTATATATGTCCTGGCTAAAAGATGTTATTGTTGATATCCTGGCAACAGGTGCTATTTTCGCAGCAGTTTTATCTTCTAACATCTTCTTAAATGGGCTCGTTTGGGGATATACGGGATTACTGCTTTTTGTAAAACTACTCGTCTATTTTGGAGATGGCTTTATGAATATGATGAATAAAGCTAAAACCTCAGCACCTGATTGGTTCACTCATCTGTTATATGCTACAAATACTGGGGTCCTATTATATTTTCAATGGTGGTATGCCGGTGCTGGCTGGGGGATCATTTGGGTGATTTCTTATCTGACTCAACAAAAAATTGATCAAAAATAGCTGGCTATAAGATTATCTTATACTTTTAATCCAACTGTTGCTGGGTTGAATAAAAGTAGAGCTGAGTATAGATTTCGTGATATTTGCCAAGAAAAATATAGCTACTATGGTGTGAAGTGCTACAAAGAGTTGTTGCTCTCCTGTCTCAGTAGCTAATAAATCATTTAAGAATAAACTAACTCCTAATGAAGTAATAGCAATCATCAAAAAATAATAGGCATTCCGATATCCTTTGGCCTGCACAAATAATTCATGATTATTTTCAGTTTGGCTCTTTGTTTGAAACTCTTTTAATATCTCTAATATTATTTCAATAGTTATCGCAATACTCAAAACCTTCCAAAAAATACCGGTAATGTAATCAGCATAGTATTCTAAGGGGGAAGGCCAACCAAAGACTGCGATTAGATAAAAACCCAGTAGCAGCGTTGATGATATAAGCGAACTCCATATATAAATTTCTTTCTTAGACATAATAGACCTTTTCATTTGTTACAGAGATAAGAGTCTATACGAAACCCAGTAAAAAAGTTTCATTATCCTGTTGTTTAGTTAATTAGGATATCCTCTTATTGCTTTGATAAATTTATGTTATGTTTTGAGCTTAATAGAATATTCGTATAAAAATTACTTTCAGTTATGGAAAAAATGGATCGACTCCGTGATGCTATTACAGACTATATTAATGAAAACGGTGTAGAGTACCAGCGGCTGCTTTTATCAAGGACTTTTTATACAAAATTAAAAAAGGAAGCAGATGAACACGATGTGCCCATAGATCTTCCAAATATGGAAATCAAAGACAAGGTAGATTACGATTTTAAACTACTCCCTTGATTCGGACCTTACTCGGAACACCAGGATTGAGTTCGACCTATAAGACTAAAAAAGTTTTATGATCTGGATCAGTTCTGGTGCCTTGCTAATTATCTTTTTTAGTTTTCGAGCATATATTAACAATCGAAAAGATTTTCAAAAGAAAATTATTCGTGACCAATATTCTCGCATATACTTTTATCTATTGCAGGGAACAAATATTGTACTCATTATATCCGGCCTTCTATTTTTAATGCTTGCAATAGTAAGTCACGTAAACGGATTTGAAGTCGTTTTTTCTTCTGAATATGATTATCATCTTAAATTGAATGGCAGCTAAAGGGTCAGTTGATTTTCTTAGTAAACTCACTAATAAATCATATCTTTAACATGTTCAAATTTTGTAAATAGTGAATAGAATCATTATTTATATAAGAAGTAATAATTTTAAAGTAATAAAGGTACTAAAGCTCTATGCCAAGATGTGAAATTTACCAAGATGCCAAAGGAGAATGGAGATGGCGGCGGACTGCCAAAAATGGTGATATCGAAGCCTACTCTGATGGCGGATTTGAAGACAAAGAAGAATGTAAAAAAGACGGAAAGGAAAACGGAAACTGCACAAGCTACACACGAAGCAACTCCTATTAATCACTGTTTTTCTTCTATAAAGCTGCTCTCGAATTCCGGGAGCAGCTTTTTTTAATTGATAAGTCTATCTGTATAAAGCATTTACCAAGACAGCAAAGAGAATCTTATTTTATTGAAATTAATTATAGTTTAAGTAGTTATTTTTACTATACTTAAGGCTATTTTATATAAAACGTCTACCCATTTGCAAAAACTCCTGATGGTTAACCCATTATTAGTTTAAATATCTCTACCACCCTATCTATGGAAATACGACTCTACAAAAAAGGTGATATTGAGCAGATTGCTCATTTGCTTGGCGACTCAGTAAGCATATTAAATGCTCAAGGCTTTTCAGAAACGGATATGCATTCCTTTACACCGGATAATATTCATTTTAAAGACTGGGAAGAAACTTGCCTAACAAAATTTACTGTTGTTGCAGAAAGCAATAACCGAATCGTTGGTATCGGACAAATCGATAAAACCGGGCATATAAACTGTTTTTACTGTCACCCCGATTATCGGGGCCAAGGTATCGGCAGGCAACTTTATGCAGCACTTGAGGAATATGCTACGGCCAAGAATATCACTACCATCTACACTGAAGCCAATGCTCTCGATCGACCTTTCTATTTTAAAATGGGATTTTCTACTGTTCAAAAGCAGAGAGTTTTATTGAATGGTGAAATTAAATCGAACTTTGTGGTAGAAAAGCAGTTACCCATTTGACATAAAATGCGATGACTACAATATTTAAAAGCGATATTATACTCGCATGTATTAAAGCTATATTCCGATAAAAGCTTTTGTTATGCTTGAAGGGTTATATCAATCAGAATACTGGCTTAGCACCTTCATCATTCAACGCGGACTAGGTTTTATCTACCTTATTGCTTTTCTGGTTGCTATAAACCAATTCAGACCGCTACTGGGCAAAAATGGACTTATGCCCGTTCCCCGATTTATTAACCGCATTCCGTTTAAGAAATCACCCAGCATTTTCCATTGGCATTATTCCGACAGCTTTTTTGGGGTTATTGCCTGGACTGGATTTTTCCTTGCTTTACTTGCGGCTTTTGGGATTTCAGATATCGGTCCTTTATGGTTTTCAATGCTAATCTGGTCTTTACTTTGGATACTGTATCTGTCGATTGTAAATGTAGGCCAGCTATTTTACGGTTATGGGTGGGAGTCGCTGCTTCTGGAAGCTGGGTTTTATTCCATATTTATTAGTCCCATACAATACGAAAGCTCCATTATAATAGTATTTATAATCCGGTGGCTGGTTTTTAGGGTAGAGTTTGGGGCTGGACTCATTAAAATGCGCGGCGACAAGTGCTGGCGCAACCTAACATGCCTCAACTACCATCACGAAACCCAACCGATGCCCAACCCGCTAAGTAGATTTTTTCATTTACTTCCTCAAAATCTACATAAGATTGAAACCTTCTTTAATCATATCGTTCAGTTGGGAGCTGTCTGGCTTCTATTTTTGCCACAACCATTCGCTACCATCGGGGCGATTCTCATTATCTTATCACAACTTTACCTCATTATAAGCGGGAACTATGCTTGGCTAAACTGGCTGACACTTTTATTGGCAATCAGCGGAATCAGTGACCAATATTTAGCTTATATGCTCCCTGTCACTCCACCGGCAGAACTTCAGGCCAGTTCTGTCCTGGGATTCCTTTTGATCATTGTTGGAATTATCGTAACATATTTGAGCATTGATCCTATTAAAAACATGATTTCCCCTCAGCAGCGAATGAATGCCAGCTTTAATCCACTGCATTTGGTCAATACCTATGGTGCATTCGGATCAGTAACACGAACACGATATGAAATTGTAATTGAAGGTACCACGGACGATAAGATTGATACGAATACAACCTGGAAAGCATACGAATTTAAAGGTAAGCCCGGTGATCCCAAACGAATACCGATGCAGTGTGCCCCCTATCATCTTCGACTTGATTGGCAGATGTGGTTTGCAGCCATGACACAAATTCGGTCTAACACTTGGTTATTGAAATTTATTTTCAAGTTGTTAGAAAACGATCAAAAAACATTGGGTCTTTTATCAAATAATCCTTTTAAAGACAAAGCTCCTACCTACATACGAGCACGTTTATTCAAGTATCAGTTTAGTAATAACAAAGAATATAAAGAAACCGGGAATTGGTGGAACCGGAGCTTCGAGCGTATGTATCTTCCTCCACAATCAATTGATGACTTACAGCATTTTAGTTCTTAACCTCAATAAGGAATCGTCAAATATGTATTTTTTGTTTGAAACGCCTAACCATTCATAAAAAAATATTACACCATGTTTTTCCTAAAGTCTGACGAGCTTCGTGATCATGTTGAATCTATTATTCACAAAGATACCCAGCAACACAATACACATTTTGATTTGACTGTAGATGCCATTCACAAATTTACCAAGGCAGGTTCGCTGGACTTCGGAGGCAGTGAATTTGAATCGGCCGAAAAGAAATTAATTGAACCACAAAAAAATCAAGGAGATGATTATGGATGGTGGAATCTTCCGCAAGGGCATTACCAGGCAACCATGAATGAAACGGTTAAAGAAGTCAATGACACTATAGCATTTATAAGTTTACACCCCCATGCACATAAGGCGGGGGTAATTGCCAATACCTCCATGTTCCCAAACCAACAAAATAATAGTCCAATAACGCTTAACTTTTTTACTCCTGATCCCGGTTGTAATATCAAAGAGAATGCCCGTTTTGCTGTCTTGTATTTGTTAGCCAGCTAATATTTTGGGACACCAATGTCAATTTTGCCCATCAATTATTGATAGATACGGTAAACAGGGGTATTTTTAGTATTGCTAAAACAAAGATTATGACAGCCAACCTGTTACACAACAAACTGATAATTATGTTGTCAAAAGCTTACTTTCAGTTAAAAAACAGATAGGATAGTTAAGAAACTTGAAATCCCTCCAGCAGTTCCCAATATAAATACATGAATATCTTCCAAAAAGACGGGTTGCACTTCAAATTAGACTTTCTCGAACTAATAAAATTACTATTTTATATAGCTTTGAAAATCGAGCTTTTATTAAATATATGGGACAGAAAACAGAAAAAATTTACAAGCGGGCTAAAGAGAATTTAGATAAACAAAATCATGAGCATGCCCTCCGCCTTTTAAATGAGGTTTTAAACAGAGAGCCAAGCCACCCGCAAGCTCTCCGAAATAAAGCACTTCTCAAAGTGTTAAATGAGAATGACAAAGAGGCTGAACAGTTTCTTCTGTTTGCCATCGAACAGCAGCCGGATGATGATCAGCTCCATCAGCTGTTAGGCACATTGTATCACAATAATGGAAAGCCCCATAAAGCACTTGCCCAATTTAACAAGTCTATCGCTGCAAATCCTGATAACGAAATTGCTCAACAAGGAGCTGCAATGGTATATGCTCATATGTTAGGAGAACACGAGCAAGCTATTACTCACTTTACCAAAGCACTTGAAAGTGATCCCAAAAACGCAGAGTTGCTATTTAACCGCGGATGCAGTTACATGATAGCTGAGAAAATGGACGAAGCAGAACAAGACTTACGTAAAGCCGCAGATCTCAAACATGAGAAAGCTCATGAGATGTTAAAAAAGTATTTTTAACGGGATCACTCTTTTGACTTCACTAATTGATTAAAAACCCGCTTTAGAAAAGGAAACAGTGATGACACCTTCCTGCCATCTTTCGTGAGTTGATTTCCTAATTCATAAGCAATTTTCCATTGCTCCATTAGTACTTTTTGCCCATCAATAAAAGAAAATCGATCATCATAAATATTTGTTGACTCGGATGTTACGCCGTTCACCTCAATGATTTTTAAACCTCTTCCCTCCCTTAGCTTTTCATAATTTGGCACCTTAATGTCAAACCTTCCAAAGTAAAACCCTTCTGCCGATTTACAAATTTGATCCATCCTCGTTCTCAAAGCTTCGGTCATAAACTCTTTACCATCATAAAATATCGCTCCACGGGCATGGGTTCCTCTATCAACCAAGGTAATTGATTCTCCATCAGCAGGTATTTCAAATAATCGATCCTCATTTTGCTTAAGATACTCTTTCGCCATATTCACTGTCTCATCATTCGATAAAATAAGCTCTTGAATTGTTTTGTTTCTATCGCCAATAACCTGTGGCAGCTCCTTTTTGGTGATCGAAAAAATATGTCCCTGATCCTCTTGAGGCTTTCGATAATAGAACAACCCTATCTCCTTGCCACCTATAAATTCCTGAATAATAACATCTTCGGAACATTCAGAGAGATAGTCCTGTAAAGCATATCGATCTTTTATAATCCGAACCCCCTTCCCTCTTTCTCCAACATCCGGTTTCAGCACAACCGGGAAACTTAAATCATTATCTCTTAAAAACTCGTCAGCCCCACTAATCATATTTTGAAATTCATCATCAAAAGGGATTCTCTTATATAAAGCTACTACTGAGGAATCCTCAAATAACTCCAGAATACTACTCTTGGATTCTCCGACAAATCCACCGTCAGGAAGAGCAGGGTTAGCAGCTGTGAATAATGTCAGGCACCGATATTTTATCCCCAAATATATTATATAGAACGTTACCGGCGTATAGATAATAATAGGCCACCAGTATTGCCAGCGGGTTAATTTCCGATATCGGGACAGTAATAGACGTCGGCCTTTATAACTAAAAGCGGGTATAATTAATTTAATGATCATAACAATGAAGGATACGGCACCCAAAAACACCCAAATCGCATAATCCTGGTAGACCGTAAAATAGCGTATCAACTCATTTCCGAGCAGTTTAGAGATCCCAACAAGCATGGGGGTCCAAACAAGTCCGGCAAGTATAAAATAAAAGATAAACATCCAGAAACCGGCTCGGATTACTCCTGCACTAAAATAGGTTGGCATTCTACTGCCCGGCAAAAAGCGGGTCGCAATTATAATGGCTGGCCCCTTAACTTTAAACCACTGTGCACTTTTTTCGAGATCTTTTTCTGATATGATCCATTTTAACGGTGCTCTTTTGATAGCGGGTCGGCCCAACACTCTTCCCGCCAAATACAGTCCAACATCACCAATAAAAATACCCAGAAAACAAGCAAGCGTAGCAGGCCAAAATCCAATAAGTCCACGGGCTACAAGCAATCCGGCGCCAATACAGGTTAAATCTTCACTAATCAGGGTTCCCAAAATGATGATCAGCATAATGATTAAAAGCGAGATGCCTTTAAACTTTGCAAACTCAACATTTGAAAATGACTTCTCTGCTTCTTTTACACGCTCTTTTGAAGCATTTACTGCCGTAGTTGCAATACCTTTTTCAACCTCATGAACAAATGAATTAATTGTCTTGCTGACAGAATCACTGTGGGTCTCCAGAAGATCGTGATCGGCATTAAACAACTGTAACTCACTTTGTGGAACAATCCTGTAATGCTCCTGAGCTGCAGCTAACGGTACTAAAGGGTCTTTCTTACCATGCAATATGATCATGGGCTTCCTAAGCTCTGTAAGGTGTGATCTGATCGGCCTCTGATCTGACTCATAGTGCCTTTTCGTATACGAAACATCAATATCAATGGTTTTAAATAACCCAAAATGGGGTATGGCATTATGTAATAACCATACAGCCCCCAGCTGCAATCCATGGACTGCGTGGTTTAAGCGATAACTCCCTAACAGCTCCAGTTCTTGTACTCCTACTGAAGCAATGAGTCCCACTGATTTTATTTTATTCGGATGATCATGGGCCAAATGAATAGCACTGGGCCCTCCCAATCCAAAGCCGAAAGCATGAGCGCTGGAAATATTAAGTGTATCTAAAAATTGAGAGGTATATATAGATGAGGTCTTAAACGAATAGCTTGGCAAATCATCATTCCCATTTCCATAACCGGGCAAATGCGGTACTAGGATACGCATCTGCGAGGACAGGTCCGGTATTATCTCATCAAAAACTTCCGGACCCGCTGGTCCACCGGGTAACAGCAACAAAACGGGGGGCTCATCTTCTGACCCGTTATATATATCTTGGAAACCAATAGTAATTTCTTTATCCGATAATGACTGATCAGCATTAACAACTCTAAGCTGAATAGTATCATTTGGCTTTTCCTGATCAGGCAACGGACCTTGAAACAAGCTTGTTACAAGGTGAGACAGAGCCAGAGCAACAAGATAAATAAGAACGTACCTTTTCCAGCCTTTTATGCTCATTACCATCCTTAATTATTACCGGAAATTAACTATAAGAGTCAGCAACAGGAACAAACAATTGTGATACTTTATCATGTAACTGTCTTGAGAGCTCTTTTCTGTCATTGTCAATATGCTTGTCCCCAAATCTGATAGTAACATCAATCTGTCTTATTTTCAGTAGCTCCCAAAAATGAGGTAAGAAGTCCATTTCTCCCCACCAGCAAACGTGTGAATAAGCCGGACGATTAGTATCCGACGAACGATATGAAATAGCCGCACAACTGACCGGCATTTCTTTTTTCGCCGGATAGTTTAACAAAGAGGAGTTAAAAGCCAAAACCGTTTCCCCTTTTGAACTTGTCCCCTCTGGAAATAATATAAGACCTTCTGAATCGGATATAATTTCCCCAATGCGATTATTCATTCGACGAACATCGCCCTGTAACTTTCTATTTATAAAAAGAACACCTAAAATCCGCGTTCCCCAGCCAAAGAAAGGCCACGAGGCCACTTCGCTTTTTGCAATGAAAGTACCATCCATAAAATACCACAATGGCACAACATCCATATAACTTAAATGGTTAGATACCAAGAAAAAAGGAGGTTGTGGTGGTGATCCCTTAGAAGAAATATTGAGTCCCAGAATATTTGCCGTCGATGACGCCCAAATTGTTATTATCTGATTTTTCCATTTTACAATCAGGGATGGTTGGATAAAACGAAAAAATATATTTCCGCACGCCACAGAAATAACCGTAAAAAAGGATAGCAAAAAGAACAGTATTAGCCGTATAGATGCCCTTGCATTGTCAATTACTTTACTCATGATTACCTAAAAAACAGGGTTCTTGATCGTTCATCAAGATTCTCCAGATCTACCAAAATTAAAAAGTCAATTGTTTTAAAAGCTTTATCAAGGGCCGGTTCAGACAAGACCTTCGCTCCTAAATCAATATAGAGATTAAATAATTGAGGTAACGTTACCTTTTTCCAGGCTTCGGATTCCCTATTAACGTCCGGACAGTGATATTCATCCTTGGTATCAACACTTAAAGAACTGTGAATGTGATCATTCTTTTGTAAATAATCCCATACCACCCATCCTTCTTCAGGATCCGTACTTTTGATGGAGCAGCATCCCAATAGATAACGTTTTGCAGTCATTTCCATGTATTTCGCAATCCCCCGCCATAACAGGTACAGTACACGTCCATTGCGGTGCTCCTTTTGAATACAAGCGCGACCAACTTCAACAGTTTGAGTTAAAATATTCTCTGGTACTGTTGATAAATTAAACTCATCAGAGGTATATAATCCATGCTTCTGAATGGCCTCCTGGTAAGTTTGTAAGCGATAAGTGCCTATTACCTTCTCAGTCTTACGATCAACAACCAGTAGATGATCACATTGAATATCATATCGATCAACATCGAGGCACTGTCGATGCGATTTCTCTAATCCTTCTCCAAGTTCCACATTAAATACACGGTATCTCAGTGATTGGGCGGCACGCAGTTCAGCTTCTGTCTTTGCAAACTGCAGCTTATACCTATTAGTGGTGAGTAGTGATCCCGATAATGTTTGTTCCACAGAGTTAAGCGTATATTCTACTTGGTTAACTCCTTAGGATAAGCAACTAAGTAGAAAAAAAGAATCAAAAAATCATTATTCTTTGGAACTGTTAATCATCTGATTTCAACAGTAGTATCAATTTTTTTTAGCTATCCAGTATTTTAGTGCAGAAGTTACCAACGCTGAGTAATACATATCTTTGTCATCAGCTATGGACTTAACTTTATCAATTAAATCAGTTTCCAAATAGTAGCTGACAATTTTCTTTTTCTCTTTTTCGGACGAGGTATCTTTCTTGCTATCCTCCCTTTTATTGTCTCTCTTCGGCTTTGTTGCTATAACACTGGTATCTGTATTCTTTTTTTTATCTGATACTCCCCGATCAGGAATAAATCCCATAGTACTTTTTTCTGATCTAAAGGCAATAGGACTACTTCCTAAACTCTTCTTCTTAGACATAATAAGCTGACCCCTATTAAAATTCTACGCGTGCTGCAACTGACCATTTCTAATTTCCTGGGCCAGCGCTTTGTAATCTTTAGCCCCATGGCTATCAGGTGCATACTCAAAAATTGTTTTATGATGACTCGGTGCCTCTGCTAAAGCCACATTATCTCTGATGATCGTATCAAAAACTTTATCCCCAAAATAATCCTTGATATGATCGACAACCTCATTGTTGAGATTTTTTCGTCCGTCAAATAATGTGCAGATGATACCACTTATTTCTATTTCAGGATTTAAGCGCTCTTTAACAACTTGGATAACGTCCATCAGCTTCGAAAGCCCATGCAAAGCCAAGTATTCCGACTGAAGTACGATAAAGATTTCCGTAACAGCCGTAAAAGCATTGAGAGTCAACAATCCGAGATTAGGCGGGCAATCAATCAAAATGTAATCATAGTCTTTGGATAAACTATTTAACGTATTTTTTAGTAACATCTCACGAGCAGGTTCGTTGGCAAACTCCATTTCTGCTCCTGACAGATCAATTGAAGATGGCATTATATCAAAACCATTATGGGATATAATTGCATCATCAGCCTCAATATCCCCCTTCAGCACATTATATATGCTATTTTCTAAACGATTGGAGCTGAGGCGCAGTGAATACGTCAGGTTCGCCTGCGGGTCTAAATCAACCAACAAAACTTTGTAACCCTCTCGGGCAAGTCCGGCGCCCACATTAATTGTTGACGTGGTTTTTCCAACTCCTCCTTTCTGATTGGTAAATGCTATTGTCTTCATACGATCAAGCCGTTTATAGATTCCTGAAATCAATTAATAATTATTAATCAGGGCAATTAGTACCCCTTTATTTAATAGAGAGCTTTAGAAGTGATTTGTTACAGAAATATTAAATATTTTTAATATTTAATATTCTTTTGGTTAGCAGCTACCAGATGGGTATTCAGAATACGTTCACTTAAATCCTATAACTTCTACACAGTATTTGTAGAAGCCCAGTACCGTTTTTTGTGCGAATAAGGAATTATAAATTGGGGAAGAAATATCCAACAATAAATTGGATAGCATAAATAAGGGCAACCAGGCCTGCAGCAAACAAGATAACGGCAATAGCTATTGTTTTACCTTCAGAATCTTTCTTTTTTGAAGACATAATTTATAATATTTGATTTCCCAATTTTTGGTTGTTTGCAGTAATAGGAATCTATCAGACCGGATGTTGAGTTGCAAGTGTAATCCATTTCTTATTTCCAATTTAACGCATAACTTGAAATTTGCCTAATGAATAAGTCGATAACAGTTTCAGAAGAAAATTATGACTTTTGGAAAACAGGGGCCATAATATCAGCAGTACTCACTATAATTACCTTTACTACATTCTGGAATTTAGAAGACCCATTTTGGATAAGTATTACCAGGTTAGGCGCATTTATATTTTTTGCCATAACCATACTTTGCTACCTGCAAATTATGAATGGTCCTATCGATATAAAATTGGATGTAACTGAGCAAAAGCTTTTGGTATTATATTCCAAAAATGGCAAGAAAATACAGGAGGAAGAGTTTAAAAAAGAAACTATCAAAGAGGTTTCTCCTACCAAGTCGGGAGTAAACTTTTTTATACGCAAACTTAAACCGACACTAAAAACCTTTAAGATTAACTTTACCGACACTGATAAGGACCTTTATCTTTTTGAATTTAGCGGGCGTCCGCTCTTATTTAGTACAAGCGCCCAGGAAAAAATTCTTCAATTCTTTAAAAACCTATCCTGATGACACTTGTTGATTCTGTTAGTTTACAGTGGTTTGAAGAAAGGTTTCTAAAAATATATGATACTTAGTAAGAGTGCTATGATACTATATGTTGTAAAAATGAGCTCTAATATTTGCAAAGGAACTTTTTTTAAGCAACATTCAACAAAACTTTTTAACTAAATAAATCAGAGGATGAAGAGGATAAAAAACATAAGCGTCGTAGTTTTATTAGTATTGGTTTTTGCCAGCTGTACCCAAACCAACCAATATCAACAGCAGGCCAATGAGCTTGCACAAAAAGCAATTATTGTCGATGGACATATTGATGTCCCCTATCAGCTAAAAGACCAATGGGTGGATATCTCAAAAGCAGCGCCCGAACTGGATTTTGATTACCCTCGTGCCAAAGAAGGAGGCTTAGATGCTCCATTCATGTCTATTTATATCCCTGTTGAATATCAGGAAACCGGTGGTGCCAAAGCTGCTGCTGACAGCCTTATAGATATGGTAGAGGGTATTGCTAAAGATCATCCCGATAAATTTGCAGTTGCTACTTCGCCTGATGAAATAGAAGCTAATTTTGAAAAGGGATTGATTTCTTTACCTATGGGAATTGAAAATGGAGCTCCCGTAGGAAAAGATTTATCCAACGTTCAGTATTTCTACAATCGTGGAGTTCGTTACATCACTCTTGCCCATGCAAAAGATAACCGCCTGAGCGATTCCTCATATGATACCACAGCAGATACACATAATGGATTAAGTAAGTATGGGAAAGAGGTCGTAAAAGAAATGAACCGCTTGGGAATGATGGTAGACGTATCTCATATTACCGACAGTGCTTTTTATGACGTAATGGATGTAACCGAAGCACCAGTTGTCGCTACCCATTCTTCATGCCGACATTTTACTCCAGGATTTGAACGTAATATGAGTGATGACCTAATTAGGCGACTTGGTAAAAACGGTGGTGTTATTATGATCAATTTTGGATCTACCTTCTTGGATAGCAGCTCTCAAAACAGTATGGATAAGGTTCGAAAGGAGATTACAGAACTGATTAAAGAAAAAGATTTCGAGGCCGGAAGTGATGAAGCAGAACAGTTTCGAACAGAATACTTCCAGAATAACTTCAAATTCAGTACGGTGGAAAAAGTCGCTGACCACATCGATCATGTTGTTGAACTGGTAGGTATTGATCATGTTGGATTGGGCTCAGATTACGATGGCGTTGGACCTACGCTGCCTACCGGACTTAAAGATGTGTCAACCTATCCTAACCTATTCGCTGAGCTCTTAGAGCGTGGATACACCGAGGATGAGATTAAAAAAATTGCTTCCGGAAATATTTTCAGAGTCTGGAACAGAGTAAATGAGGTTGCTGAGAACATTCAGCAATCAAAAGATTAATCAATTCGAAAGGTAGTTTTAAGCCCTGTCTGAGAAAAGCTCAGTCAGGGCTTTTTAAATTCAAAAAATATGGTGCTCATGGAAAGAACTACAACTCCTACCCTTCTTCTGGATAGAGACATTTGTAAGGCTAACATCAGACGGATGGCTGAAAAAGCTCAAAAACAAAACCTGAGACTTAAACCCCATATGAAAACCCATCAATCAGTGCAGGTGGGAGAATGGCTAAAAGAATATGGAATTTCGGCTATAACGGTATCTTCGGTAAAAATGGCTCAGTATTTTGCAAAAGACGGTTGGGAGGATATCACCATTGCTTTTCCTTGTAATGTAAGACAACTACCTGAATTGAATGACCTTGCCAAAGATATCTCATTGACGTTGCTCATTAATAAACCTAAAACAGTCAGCCTGCTAGAAAAGCAGCTAAAAAATCCGGTAAACACCTATATAGAAATTGATACCGGATCAAATAGGTCGGGATTTGTATCTGATAACATCACAGAGATTAAAAAGCTGATCAATGTCATCGAGAAATCTAATTATACCAACTGGATTGGATTTTACTCACATGCCGGACACTCATATAGTTGTCGTTCTACTAAGGAAATATCAGCGGTTCAAAATTCGATTGTAAGCCAGTTCGACACTTTAAAAAAGCATATTGAACCTGTGTTCGGAACGTTTGAAATTTGTTCGGGTGATACACCTTGTTGTTCTATTGCTGATAACTTTGGTTCTATTGATGCTATCAGTCCGGGAAATTTCGTTTTTTATGATCTAATGCAAACCCAAATTGAAAGTTGTGGACTTTCTGATATCGCAGTAGCAATGAAATGTCCGGTTGTGGATAAATATTCGGGAAGAAATGAACTGATCATTCACGGAGGTGCTATTCACTTTTCCAAAGAGTCCATAATTCAAGATGAAAAAAACCATTATGGGACAGTTGCACAAAAAGTTGATGGTCATTGGGAACCTATAGATGATACCTCTCATCTTAAAAAATTGTCCCAAGAACATGGCGTTATTCACTGCTCAAAACAGGTATTTAACAATTTTGATATTGGGGACACAATAACCGTATTGCCCGTCCATTCCTGTCTTACCGCCAATCTCATGGCAGAATATCAGTTAACGGATAAAAAAGGAACTAAAGTCGGTATGATGGACTAATATAAAAAGAGGCACCCAGTTTACTGGGTGCCTCTTTTGGTTTAAAGCTTAAAATACAAATGCTATTTATTTTGCTTTATATATCCAGGCCTCTGAATTCTGATATTGTCGAATATCAGCAAGTGCTTTTTCAGCACTATTCAGATTATCAAATCCATTATACGTAACCAAGTTAATATCTGAGTCCTGCATTTTAACAATAGAGGCATCAAACCCTTCCTCAGCAAGTTCCTGTTGATGCTTTTCAGCATTTTCCAATACCTGAAAAGAACCACCGACGATATAGTAGGTGGATAGACTTTCGCTATTTTGGGCTTTATTACCATTACCTACTGTCGTTTCTTCAGGCTCAGAGACATTTTCTTGATTATCAGCTTCTCCACCAAGATTGAGTTCGACTTTTTTAGTCTTTACTTCCGGATCCTTAATAGTTTCCGGTTCTTGCTGTTGGTTATTTTCCTCATCTAACGAATCGGCTTCAACATTCTCAGATTCTTTTTCACCGGGTGAATCTTTTTTCTCAGTTTGAGGCTCCGGTTCAGCCTTCTTCTCCTCCTCATTTTCCTGAGGTTCAGGATTTTCTTCCTCCGGCTCCCCGTCAAACATTTCCTGAAGGTCTTCATCCTTTTCACGATTCATTATTTCTTGACCTTTTGAAGCCTCTTCCTGCATACGTTCTCGCTCGTCTTGCAGAACCTCATATTTACCCTTGAAATCCTCTGTACCATACCGTTCCGGTATAGTAGGCTCCAAGGATGCTTGTATTAAAATTACAAGCTCCCTCATTTGATAATCATGAGACTCGTATCCAAAAAGATATCGCAGGCCAAAGAACCATGGCGGAAGATCTTTTAAAATTGGTATACCCCGTCGAACATTCGCTTTCTCGGTCCTATATAATCCCGCAATAACCGTTGCTTCTCCGTCCAACAACAGTGCCTGCGTCGTCGCTTCCTGCTTATTAATAATAGTACTTACCGGATCAGGTTGTGCTGATGATCGTTCAGCATCAATATTAAGATGTATAAAAGTCGTATCTTGCTGAGTAATAACTTGCGGAGTAACTGTAAGGATAGTACCAACCGAGAAGAAATTTTCAACAACATTACCAGCAATATCGCGCTGCTTAATTGAAAAATCCTGTCCTACCTGGATGTTACCTTCTTGACCATCCATCACTTTTACTGTGGGGGAAGCAAGAATTTCACCGAGATTATCAGCCTCAAATGCACTAAATAACGCCTGCACATCAATGCCGGTATTTCCGATTTCACCGACATTAACTAATGCACTAAACACATCCTGAGACACGTTCTGTGCCCCTTTTGAATTTACTTGTACAAATGGTCCATCAAATTCGGAGCTCGGAATTTGTCCTCCACCTTGACCTCCTTGGCCACCACCGGATTGGCCTCCGCCACCTTGGCCGCCCCCTTGTCCACCTCCAAGCACAGATTCGGGAACATTTTCAGAGATCGTGGACCAATCTACCCCGATTTCCTGAAGGGCACGCCGATTCCCTTCAAAAAAGATAGCGTTTATTCTTACTTCGTGTGTTTGGGTCGTAGCAACGGGTCCTTCACCCTGTCCGCCACCACCGGCTGTTTGAGGGGCAGCCTGTCCTTCCGCTTCGGCTTCTATAGATTCTCGGGTGACTATTTCAAAGAATTCATTTTTGTCAATCAAGTGTAGCTCTTTTACACGTAAAATAAGTTTCAACGCATCCATCCAATGCATCGGCGGTACGGAAATACCAATTTCTCCCTCAATATCTGTTCGATTGATAACCGCTTTACCACGAAAATCTTGTGAAAATTCATTTATCACATCAACAGCACGGGCAAATGACGTAGTTCTGTCAAAGCGAACAATTTCCTCGGGGTTTGTGTACTCTCTGAATTCTGCAGGCAGATTATCCCGATTTTGACTATTTACACTGCCAATAGCAATAAATAGTAGTGCCAGTGTAAAAAAGGTAATTTTGTGGTATCTAAAAGATTTCATATTAGTTACTGCTTTCATTTTCATCTTCATCATTATTAACCTGCAAGGTTATTCGCTCAACAATTCCACCCTTATTCAAGGTAAACGAAGCGGTTCCTTCATCAAGATCTATTGATGAAAGTCTTCCGAGATATACTTCATCTCCTTCAGAAAGTCGCTGCATTATTCCCTGTTGATCCAGTAAAAACACCTTATCTGAACTTATTGCCAGGAGCTCACTGTTTTCAACATTTACGAGATTTTCCTCGTTGTCTTTAACTGACCGTATAAAGGGGTAAAATGGGTTATAAACTGATCCAAGTAAGTTATTATTAATGTTTAAATCTGTTTCTCCCAATAATTTTACACGGTCATAAAAACTCTGCAGAGAAAACTGGTAATTAACCTTTCCGTAGGAATCGAGCTCATTAATAGGATTTACACTAACCTGTCCAACTTTATTTAACGGTTTGCTTAACTCAATTTGTCGGACAAAGTTTATGAAGTTACGATAATAGCCCTGGCCCGTAACCTCCATTGAAATAACGCCATACTGATTGTAGGCTGTCGAATCAGAAAAATTAAAAGCAAACTCCGTATATGCCGATCCAGTGCTTACCCTGTCTAAAAAATCATATACATTGTCTTCATTACTATTGGGATATAAGCCTTTGTTATAATTATTAAAAAATTTAGTAGCCTCCTTAAACTGGTTTTCAAGTGTCGGCAATCGATTAGCCTTCTGCTGCTTCTGATTTAATTCTTGCCGCGTTTGTTCAACATTTTGCTCCAGTTCTTCCAGTTTTGGCTGCTGATAAAAATAAATATAACTCCATCCGCCCCCTATAAAAGTAGTTAAGACGACGAGAAGAATAATTGTATTTCGTACACCGTAGGACATATATCGTAGTTTTGCTAAATTATTTACCTATCAGATTTTTAACTTCCTCTGGGGATGATGGTGAATAAATAGAATCAGATTGGGCAAACGATTGTATTAGTATTGAAAATGTGTATACCTGTTGTTCACGAATTTCTTCATTGTTGACACTTTGCAGCGTTGCTTCATCAAAAATATTAACGATTCGAGGAATTCTGTTTCTATACAAAGTGTATCCCTGAATAGAAGTGCCATCTCCGGATTCAGAAAAAGAGGTAATCCAAGTGTTACCCACCGATCGAATACCTTCATTAAGCAAATCAAATTTGGCTGACCACTCCTTACTGCCTCGCGTAAGGGTATCAAGCATCGTCAACTTCTCTTTTAATACCGATAAATCCTCTTGTAAAACATCTACTTCATTTACAAGAGGTTCTAATTGTTCAAGCTGAGAATTCATTTGAGTTAAGTCACTCTCATATGAATTGATCTGTTGGACATTCTGCGTATAGAAATAGTTAAACGTAATGGGAGTTAAAAATATCAAAAATAGGATCAGCATCCCGTGCCATTGCAGCTGGAAAATCTTCTGACGATCTTCGACATATTTAGGAACAAATGACAGATCCGGAAAAACATCATCCATTGCCCCAGATGCTGCTAATGCCGAACCAATAGCAGTCGTAAAGGACGGAATACTGGAAGGGTCTACACTTTCACTATCAATAAACTCCTCTTTCAACGACAGATTTTCCACATGAATATCCGGGAAATTCTGTTTGAAGAAATCTACTGCATCACTTCCCTTGGTATTATTTGCCAGGAGTATTCGATCCAAACTGGGTACTTCCCCAGTATCCAGCTGAAAAAGTATTTTACTGAATACCGTATTCATGAAGGATTTCTTTTCAGTTCCCTCATTAATTATAGGAGAAACCAGCCATATCTCTTCGCCCTTCATAAAAACGACGCGACATTTCTCCTTTCCAAACTGGATAATACCGGTCATTTCGTCGGGATCAAGCTCATAGTTCGCTCTTACCAGCCCAACAAGAGATGTTTCGTCCGGAATAACACTTTGTATGGCAAGCTTTCCCGTATAAAGCTCGCGGGCCCTGTTTACGGCCTTTAGAGTAACCGATTCATCCTCAATAGAGCCCAACAGGAGAGATCCATCTTCCCATACTTCATAAGAGTAGTTATCCGGAGATTTTGGAGTACCGTAGATAGACTCGAGTTTAAATTCAAGATCTTCAATAAGATCTTTCTGTTTAACCTCAGAAAAGTCAGTATCCCTGATAACCTGAAATATAGTATGGCCCGCAGGAATATTAAGTCCTAAATAAATTTTTTCACTATTGATCTCAGAAAGAAGATCATAAATAAGAAGTTCATTGGACTGAGGAACTTCGGCTTCTTCCACCATATCAAGCTCCATCTCCTCATCTTCACCCTCTTCCTCATCTAAACCAGATAAATCCAGTTCCTCCTCAAGATCTTTAGACTTCTCCTCATCTTCTTCTAACCCAAATATCGAATCCGCATCCTCCTCCTCATCAAACGCATTGACTTCACCGGAATCAGCCTCAAGATTTTTATTCTGAGATTGGCCCTCTATCTTTTCTACCAGGGAAAAACGATCCAATTTAATCACTTTAACTGAATTCCCATCTACCCGTAGCCTTGCCACGCGGATGAGGTCATCCTGTACTGCTAAACCAACATATTCATTTTTTCCAAACATCCCGTAAAGTTATCCGTCGTAGATTAATATTGGGTTTCTGAAATAAGCTGTTTTAAGCGCTTTTTATTATTGGCATTATTTATCGCTTCCTCTTGCGAAATCTTTCCCTGACTATAGAGTCGCTTAAGATCCTGTTCCATAGTCATCATGCCCTGTTCGCTACCCTCCATCAGCATCTGGTAAATCTCATTAATATTGTTATTCCTGATAGCTGCTTTTACTGAACTCGTTACCATAAGTACTTCTTTGGCCAATACTCGCTTACCGTCAAGACTGGGTATCAGCTTCTGACTTATTACACAAGTGAGGACATCGGCCAGCCTAGTACGTACACGATTTTGTTCATCGGGTGGAACCTCACCAAGAATACGCTCGATACTTTCCATTGCCGAACTGGTGTGGAGTGTTCCGAAAGTTTTGTGCCCGGAGTCTGTAATTTCAAGAGCAGTCATAATAGTTTCCGGATCGCGTAACTCCCCAATAACAATAATATCAGGGTCCTGCCGCAAGGCCTGTATAGCTCCTTCTTTAAATGAGGTGACATCCCGACCAACCTCACGATGACGAACCACAGATTTTTTAGGCTCATGAACAAGCTCTACCGGAGAAGCAATAATAACGATATGAGAGTCAACCGTCCTGTTATTTGCATCAATTACTGTATCAAGCGTTGACGATTTTCCTGATCCCGTGATTCCCGTTACAAGTGTCATCCCATATTTATAATACTTGAGGCTAAGCGCTTTTGCTACTTCGGGATGGAGTTGTAACCCTTTAAACGGCCGAATTTCGTTATCGATTTTACGCATGTTTAATGCTAAATGCTCCAGGTCAAAATACATATCGGCTCGATAGCGACGAGCACCCGATAATGAATCGGTACCTGACAAAGAATAGGAAAAGTCCAAATTACGATTCTCAAGTAAATGCTCCCTTTGGCTGGGCATTATTAAATTATGAAGCAAAAAGTCAGTTTCAATAAGACTAAATTCGGGGGCGCTTTTATCTGGGGATTTATCGCCGTGGATACGGTACCAAACCCTATTGCCACAACCGGGGCCTCCGATATCTATATCAGAAGCTTCGTTCTTGTACATCTTCTCAAGCAATTCCTCAATCACATCACGAAGCTTGGCACGAGTATTATCATCTTGACTGTCAATGATTTTTCCTATTTCTCTATGCCGTTCCAATCCCTTCAAGCTGTCATTAAGTTGAGCAGCAAGCGGTTTTATTAGTTCTTTAACCTTATCTTTTTGTACCCCTACTTCCATTTATAACTAAAATTTTCGCATTTCTTTATTTGATAACTGTATCCTATCACTCATTAAGAACCGTGGTGAAGCCTTTTGTTACGAAATAGTTTAATATTAATGAACATACATCTGATTATTAATCCAAATAAATGATTGGATTAATAAGATACATCATAAAACATTAATAATTTTTAATATTTCCAAAAATATTTTGTGGCCGGCGAGACTCTGAAGTACTATACAAAACAAATGGGACATTACCAGCTACTATCGTCCAAGAGCCGCTTTTTAAGCTGTAGCAACTGCACATTCATATTACTGATCTTCTGTTGCTGAATTTCAATAATATTACGAGTGAAAATATTGAACAATTTTTCGGGTTTTTTCCTAAAAAAGTTCAATGCTTCATAACGTTCAAACTTAAGCAGTTGTGAGTCTCCTTCCGAGACTACTTTGGCCATTCTGTTATTTTTGCTGAAAAGGAAGGTTTCTCCCAAAAAGTTCCCCTTATTCAAAGTTGCAAGTTGAATATTATCTTTCCAGATAGACACCTTGCCCTTCGAAATTAAATAAGCAGAATTAACATATTCCTCCTCATTAATAATTACATCATCCTGTACAAACCGCTCTTCCATCCCTAAATTCAGAAATTCCATAATATCTTCGTAATGAAAATTTCTCAATAACAAAGGCGGTTCTTTCAAAAACTGCCGAATATATTCGGGCGCTGCCTCTTTTTCTGTATGGTTATCCGTTGCCATAACTTATCTCCAAATTTAACTTATGCTAACCCCTTTTCGTCATCAATAATATTAATGATTATTTAGTACTACCCTAAACGTCTAAGAGTTTTTTAATCTTCAATTGTAATTGCTGCAATTTCTTCAATAGTTGTAAGTCCATTCTTGATCCGCTCCCGTCCGGAACCACGCAAACTCAGCATTCCCTGACTCATTGCATATTCCTTAATAGCGGCTTCGTTAATCTCATCCCCCGATTCCAAAATCATTTTACGAATCTCTTTATCAAAATAAAGAGCTTCCATAATAGCAGTACGTCCCTTATACCCATTGGTACATTTATCACACCCAACCGCTTTATAGAATGTCGTTTCCTCGTATTCCTCTTCAGTAAATCCGATACCCTTTGCTGTTTCAACGTGGGGTCTGTATTCCTCCTTGCAATGCTTGCAAAGAGTACGAATAAGACGCTGAGCCATGATCAGATTAACGGCATTGGCAATCAGGAATGTTTCAACTCCCATCTTATAGAGTCGAGAAATAGCACTGGGGGCATCATTGGTGTGAAGGGTGGAAAATGTAAGGTGTCCTGTGTTCGCCAATTTAATGGCAATCTCAGCTGTTTTCAGGTCACGAATCTCACCCACGAGTACAATATCAGGATCGTGCCGCAAAATACCCCGCATCGCCAAATCAAAAGTCATATTGGTACCAATTTTAAGCTGGCGGGCCCCTTCGATAAGATATTCAACAGGTTCCTCTACCGTAAGGACATTCACTTCGGGAGTAATCACGTAGTAAAGGGCGGCAACAAGGGTTGTAGACTTACCACTTCCGGTAGGCCCCGTAACAATGACAATACCCGAAGGTTTTTCAATTGCTTTTACAAAATCCTCTTTTGCCTTTTTCTGAAGCCCCAGCACATTCAAGTCTGTAATAACTTCCCGGTCATCAAGAATACGAATAACAATGGACTCGAATTTTCGATCGAACTGTGCTCCTACCATCGGCATGATAGATACACGATACCGGATGTTGTGTCCATCTACTTGACGCTGAATAAAACCATCTTGCGAGGCATCACGCTCAAAGCGGTCTACATTACGTGTCTTATCTTTAACTACTGCCGAAATAGCTTCCGGTTTTACATTATTCTGTTGATGCCAGAGCTGCAGCTTCCCGTCAATACGAAATCTGATATCAGTTGATGCAGGTCCAGAGGGCACAATATGAATATCACTTACCCCCTTGCGAACCCCTTCAACCAGAAAACCCTCAACCAGAGAGTTGAGCATACTCTGGTTGATTTCTGCATCAATCTCCTCTTCATCTATCTCTTCGGTGTCTTCCTCTAAGTCAGGCTCTTCATACTCAATCTCTTCGAGCAGATCCAGAAACTCGTTCTTCTGCTCATAGACCTGGGTTAAAATCTGCTCTACCAACTCATATCGGCAGTAGACAATTTGGTGCTGCTTAAAATTTAACTTATTAACGATATTCGAGAGCGTAGGATCTGAAGGGTCGGCAGCCGCAATCGTCAATGTATTCTGCTTTTCCCGAAGAGGCACTGCTTTTTGGTGAACCAACTCATCCACTACTTCAGTAGGAAGTTCATCAATATGGGATTTAATCTCTTCAATAACTTCATCATCGATGGACTCTTGATCACCAAACACTTCCTCAAAAGCATATATGGAAGCAATTTCACTCATCACATCGTGCCGATCGATGCCAAGGTCCTGATAAAGAATCTGACCCAGGCGGCGATTCGACGAGTCCGGCTCCTCCCGTAATATAGCAAGAGCCTCATTGAGCTCATCATGGGTAATAATACTCCTGTTTACCAGGATATCACCAATATGTCTGCGAGTATTTACTTTTCCCATTTAAAACAAACCGTTTACTGAGTAGTCTGATATTTTTTCAAAGGTTACCAAATAATATACATGATCCTTTTAGAAATGTAAGAAAAAAATCGGGCCCTCTTTATTTTATTACTAATCTGGCAATAAGCCTGTGTGTAATAATATTCAATATTTTAATTTTACATTCCGCCCTGATTTGGCTGAATTAAAGCAGATTCTGCAGATACAATCGTAATGGCAATAAGTGCAACCATAATAAACAGGTTAACTCCAAGGCTTATCATATCTACAATGGTATCCATCTTGTAAGTGGTTTGGGTTTCGTAATACTGTGCCAGCTGCTTGGCATTTTGCTTGAGTGCTCCCGACTCAGCCCCAAGCTTAAACCTGCTGATTGCGGTATCCGTAAATACCCCTGTGGCTTTTAGCGATTCAATAAGTCCGGCCCCTTCCTTTAACATCATTTTAATAGCAACCTCTTTAATCTGCTTCTCCATATATTTGTTACGACACGCTTCGGCCGCCACTTTGATGACCTCAATATTTTGTCCGGACCCACTGTATAACGTATAAAATACGCGTGCAAAAATTTCAATACTAGTCTTGTGTATAAGGTCACCGATGACCGGAATTTTTATGATATTTTTATCACGCCATAACTGTCCCTTGGCCGTCTGGGTAAGCCAGTACCATGCTCCGGCAATAGGAATAACATGTGCCAGGGTAAGTATCAGCCAATTATCCTGCAACCAATAGCTCATCTCAAGTGTCGCGGCCGTCATTGGCGGCAGTTTAATATCCATCTCAACAAATGCTTCGGCAGTGGCGGGGAAAATATATCCCACGTAAAACAGAATCACTCCTATGGTAGCCACAACTGTAATGGCCGGCATTAACAGGGAACGCCGCAAATTACTTTTGAATTCTGCATCACGCTCCAGAAACTTTGCGGTACTTTTAAAAACCTGCGCCATATTACCACTGGTTGAAGCCACGCTAAGCATGTAAGAAGCAAACTCTCCGAAGACATCCTCATGCTTACCATAGACCTCATCACCCTCTTTACCGTCCTTTAAGTCCTTCTGAATCGTCGCAATGGTCTCCTTCATGCGAGCATTGGTGGTATCCTCGTGCAACAACTCAAGAATCTCATCAAAGCTCAGCTGCTGTTCTAACAAATCGGCGCTGAGACTAATAAATGTTACAACCTCCTTCTGCGGGACGCCTCCCTTAAAGTCGAACCATTTTTTATTAATGCGAATAACTTTGTACCCGAGCTTCACCAAGGCTTTTTCTACTTCTTCCTTGGAAAAAGCTTCCTGTTCACCGGTTACGGGATCCTTGTTGCCCTTTTGTACTTTATACTGGTAGGTCTCTTTTTTGTCAATACCCTTAACCTTAAGGCCATTTTTCCGAGAGATTTTCTCGACCCGTTTTTCCGCTTGTTTTTTGCTGTCCGCCTCAAACTCAGATTTGATAAGCTTGCCCTGAGCTGAAATAGCACGTAATCTAAATTGCGGCATAATCCCTGTTACTTATTTTTTTCGTAGATGACTTTACTAATACAATGATCAGAATAATAAAACATTGTTACAAATTAGATTCGGTATTCAATTTTCTTCTATACCCGATATTTGATCAATACCAATTCTTCCCTGTTGCCAAAAACGTGGATATGATCTGCTTGAAGTGGATTCTTGATAAAACCGGGCATCTACTTCATTTCTATCAATTGGATTATTAATAGCCCAATTAACATATCCCACAAAAGATATCAAAACCAAGAATACCAAAAATATCTTAGTCCCTTTGACATAATTATCTTGAATTTGCCTCTTCTTTTTTTCATTAAAATATAATCCCATCGCCATACCACATATTAAAACAAACCACGTTTGACTTAAAGGCATGACTGCTAAACCACTAAATAGACCATGAATAAAAGCGGCGATTAATGACCAATAGATACCAAATTGCACCCAGTATTTCTTTTTTGGAAGACCCTCTTTATCAAAAATACCATTTAAATATATTCCGCAATTATATAAACCCAAAAGAGCCAGCATCAAGAAAAGGATAGCAACTATGAGGCCCCACTCATAACTAAATTGTAGAAACCAATTGTGTGGATGGCCATTATGTTGGCCTAACAAAACTGAAGCATAATGCATGGGACCGTACCCCAAGATGGGTTCCTGAAAAATTTTATCGATTACATCAGGCCAATATGAACGCAAGTTATTTGTTCGTAAAACGGTTTCCTTACCTTCTTCACCGTAACTAAATAATAAGTTGTAACTTATAATAGAAATACCTGCAAGTGAAGCATGATAGAGGAAAAACTTCCACTTTTCTTGAACCAAGAAAAACCAGATGAATAGTATTCCTATCACAACTCCAAGGATTGTACCTCTTGCCCCGGATGCAAAAACCAAGGTTCCCCAACCGGCAATAAGAATTACTAAACCCCATCTATAGAGATTATTCTTGGTATATCGCCAATAAAACCAGCCCAAACTGGCTAAGATCGGAATGGTCCAAGTCTGCGTTTGATTAAAGAAACGTATATTCGAAAAACTAAATAATGCTTTGTCATTCAAATCTCCCGGCCATAACGGAACTTCCCCAAAATGATATAAGAGATAGAATACTGCTACTCTGGCTAAATAAAAACAAACAAAACCAATAACAGCTGCTTGCAGGTAGAGCTGTGATTTATCAGAGTCTCGATAAGTAATAACCCCAATAAAGAAAGTAATAACCAAAATTAAGAGGTAATGCGAATAATCTAAGAAAGCCCAATCCGTTAATTCAGCATAAAAGGCAGATAATCCGCCGAGCAAAATTATTACGGCAAAAGCTAATTTAACTTTTAGTGAATATAGCTGAATAAACTGAGCAGCTATTTCTCTATTGGTTTTTATAGTTATTAGAATTGTACCAGCTAATAACAAGGACCCAATTTGGAAGAGGCGTTTGTGGTTATAGAGATAGTCTATGCCCCATCGTTCATACTGCAAGCTGGGGACAAACACCAACACTCCCAAAAGGCCTAACAAAACAAGTTCTCGGGATGAGATTTTCATATCCAATAATAAGTTCCAAAAAAAAAGCCCCTCAAATAAATGAGGAGCTTTTGTAACTTAAATTAATAAATAAGCTAGCTTGTTGGACAAGATCCTGGTGCAGTAGCCGCTGAACCGTCAGCAGCATCAGGAGCATAATCTCCCATTACGGCATCGTCAGGACATACGCGGATTTGAATTCCACCACCTGCGGTAGCTGGAGTAGCCTGCATAATAAAATTATCAGTTCCAACAGCACCTAAAGTATAGGTCCCATTTTCATTAGTGATTGTACCTGCACTTGCGTCTTTTTCTCCAGGTACAGCACCAAGATTTGTGACGGAGATACCTGTAAATTCTTGTCCGCCTCCACCAAGAGCGGTTGGTTTCATATAATATTGCTGTGCTGACGCTGCAACACTAAGTAAATCACTTCGTACAGCATCTACGTTAGCACTTTCAGATGCAGCTGAAAAAGTGTTAATAGCCACGACCGTAGCGATACCTACGATAATCGTTACAAGTATTACGAGTAAGAGTTGTTGTTGTCCCATGGTTGTTACCTATTTGTTAGATGATTGTTTATTTGTTAGATCTTTTGAAAAGCTCCGAAGAACCCCGAATAACTTTTCATTTTGTTGTTCACTCTTAAAGAGTTACTAAAAGAATATTTGTTACAAATTTTGTTTCAATTCAAGGTTAAGTCTTCACTAAAGACGAAACAAGTTAATTTTTCTTAAACCACATTGCGTTTTCTTAACACTAATATTACAGCTCACAAAGTTAAATGCAAGCCAAATATTAAAAAATTTTAATATTTCATCCTCTTCAGCTACTATGCTAACGAAATTTAGCTTCTATTCAAAAGTTCCAATTCCCCTACTAACTTCTATATATCATGTTTTAAGAATAATTTAAGGTCAGAGTAACTTTTTATGCCCTCCCATATAAAGAAAGGCTTTACTCAGATATTCAAACTTTTCACACAACAATGACAGAAACTACTGTCCTTTTCTTCATACATCCATCAACACTGATAGAACAAAGACAGATTAAAAAATTAAAATTGTATTCTCACCGGGCAGCAATTATTATAGTTGACAATACCATTTGATCATCTTAAGATTAAACCTAGTATTAATTTTTTTTAATATTAGTAATTACGTTGGTGTTGGTTACTCATTAACGTGAACTCAAGCTATTTTCTTAATACATCATAATAGTACAATGAAAAATCGTCTACTATTCCTACTCCCCATCGCAATGTTATTATTCATCCAGGCGTGCGGTACAGATGACACTGTTATTATTGCCGGACAAGTTGTTGAATCAGGCTCTGGAAATCCCATTAATAAAGCAGTTATCGAGGTAGTTCAGCCGGAAAATTTACAGCAAACGGCTACTACTGATTCCTCCGGGAATTTCTCGTTTGATGTAGATCCCGGTAATGAAACACAAAATGTAACGCTGGAAGCTTCAAAGCAGGGATATGAAACTCAAAGTACTAATTTTAAAATGGCTCCCGATACAGATGTGGATGATCTCGTTATTCAATTAACATCTACCGACGATGCCGGCGATGGTGGTGATGATGGCGAAGATGACCAGGTTGGAGGTGAAGCAGGTGGCCCGGCCAATCTTGAGCTAACCAATCTGAGTGAAAGTACGATCAGTGTTCGCGAAACAGGAGGCGATGTAAATGCAACCTTTACATTTGAAGTCACAGATTCTGCGGGACGTGTGGTTGATTCTCCCGTTGATGTCAATTTCCAAATTATCAATGGTCCCAATGGCGGTGAACGTATTACCCCACAAACAGCAACTACCGGTGTGGGCAGTCCCGTAGGAACGGTAAAATCAAACCTGGCAGCCGGTGACTCTTCTGGAACGGTACGTATTGAAGCAGTAATCGAGCGCCCAAACTATGGGATAACAATACGCTCTTCGCCGGTCCTTATCTCTATTGCCAGTGGGTTTCCAGTTTTGGATAATTTCAATGTTGCACCCCGCGTTCACAACTTTGATGGATATGGGATTATAGCTGAGGGACATACCAATAGTATTACGGCCAGTGTTGGTGATTTAAAAGGTAACCCTGTACAAGAAGGAACAGCGGTATACTTCTCTGCATCCAATGGTGGTCTGGTCAACGGAAGTGCAACCACAAACGAAAATGGATACGCAACAGTGAATCTGTCTGCAAACGGCAGTACACCAACAGGCCATCCCAATGGGCCGGGTTTTATAGATATTACAGCAGAGACTATCGACAAGGATAATAACCGCATCACTAATACCACTACATTGTTGCTTACAACTCCCAGAGCTCAAATTGATGTAAGTCCTACAAACTTTGATATATCTAATGGTGCCAGTCAAACTTTCGATGTAACGATCAGGGATATGAACGGATATCCTATGGCGGCAGATACCCAAATAGAAGTTACAACCGGTCAGGGATTAACTGCCAGCGGTGATATCGTTGACTTGGAACTTGGCGATTATTTTCAGCCTGGTCCCGGAACGACGGAATTTCAGGTTACGGTTTCTGATGATGATGCAGATGAAGTTGTCAGCTCGGACGGCAGCTTTACCATTACCGTCACCTCACCCTTTGGGGAAACAACTACGAAGACCATTCGAGGAAGCCGCGCTAAAACTAAATGACAGATAGTTGATTGTTAATTAAGCCCCGCCAGAACCTACTGTTCTGACGGGGCTTTTATTTTGATTATCCTTTTCTTTAAACTCCCTGCTATTATTATATTAGCGTACAATTTTGAAAAAAACGGTTATCAAAAAAACAATGGGGAATCTCTCGTCGCTTTTTGAACAAAACCAAGAATGGGCTGACAATATCAAAGAACAGCAGCCGGATTTTTTTGAAGAGTCAGCCAAAGGACAAAGCCCAAACTATTTGTGGATCGGATGTTCCGACAGCCGAGTCCCCCCAACCCAGCTTGCAGAACTTGCCCCCGGCGATCTGTTTGTACATCGGAACATTGCCAATGTCATTTCCCACTCCGATATCAATAGCCAGTCGGTACTGCAATATGCCGTGAGCGTACTAAAGGTTAAGCACGTTGTCATTTGCGGTCATTACGGGTGCGGGGGCGTAAAGGCTGCTTATGAGAACCAAAACCTGGGATTGATCGACAACTGGCTGGCCAATATCCGCGATGTTTATCGGGACTATAAAAATAAGATTGAAAACCATAGCTCCGAGGAAGAGAAACTCAACCAATTCTGTGAGCTTAACGTGTTGGCACAAGTCCGAAATACATGCCACTCCCCTTTTGTGCAGCAGGCTTGGGCAGCGGGACAGGATCTTAGTATTCACGGGCTGATTTATGATCTCCAAACCGGCCTGCTAAACGACTTAGATATCTGTGTTACATCGGCCAAAGAAGCCAGTGATCTATAAAGTTAACTCTTCGGTCTAAGAGATACGTTTCATATATTTAGTTTAAAGTTAAGATCACCGTAACTGCTTACCGAACTTTCTATAAAATTTATTAGTCTGATGGATATTAAAACACCCGAAAATGATTTTCAGGATGTCTCCTTTGGAGATGATGCCTACACAGAATTATTAGACCACTTAGAATCCGATGTAGATCAAGACCGACATCACCTGAGCTTGTTTTTGGGAATTTATGGGACCAATAAGCAAAAGGCTCTAAAACAAATTGAGAACAGATTAAATAGGAAGGTACACGTTGTTGATACCTCAGAGCTGTCTTCACGCATTGAATCAGAATCATTTGACAAGCTCGATGACTTTTTCGATAACATGGAAGAGTCCGATGATATTCTCTACTTCAAGAATGGAGAAAAACTTTGTGGCGTGTATACCAGCTACTCCCATTCCCACACGAAGTATGCAACTCCTCAGGAACGCTATTTTTTGAAAAAAGTAAAAGCTTTTAACGGTCTCGTTATTGTCGATATAGAAGAGTTTTCGGATGCCGATAAAACATTACGTCGAGCAGCTCATTCAATCGTATCATTTACCTTGCCCGAGTCAAAGTTGAAGCGTGCCTGGTGGCATCTTTGGAATTTTTCTTTTCACGGCTTTCAACTTAAAACCACTCGTCCTGAAGCATACGGAGAAACGGGGTAACCACTTTTATTTAGATGCGTAAACCCATTAAGCCTCTCCCCACTGACTGCTGCGGGACAGGATGCCCAAAATGTATTTACGAGATCTACGAGGAGCAGTTGGAAAAGTATAATGAGTGGAAAGCGAAGCAAGAAGAAAATCACAATAAAGAACCTAAAACGCAGTAACGACCATTATGGCTATAAATGTTAAATTGGATACCAGCGGACGTCGCGGTAAAACAGTAACCATGATTTCTAATATTCAACACAATCCGCAGGTAATCGAGAAGCTCGAGAAACAGCTTAAACAAAAATGCGGAGCCGGCGGGACGAGTTATGCCAAAACAATTGAAATACAAGGCAACCACGTAGATAAAGTACGTGCATTTCTACAGGATGAAGGATACAATGTTAAGTAAGCTCCTATACTAATTAGATAAATTTCCAAACAGATATTACCATATTATGAGTTTGAATATATCAGAACAGGAATACGAAGAGATTTTAGAACAGATTAAGGATGATGAAAGTCCGGTTGGAATTGACGCCGGCAAAACACATGTATTGATCCTGCAAAAGCTGCTTCAAATTGAACGCCGCCTGGAAGCACTCGAGATGACTTTTTTTGAAGAAGAGGAAGAATAATTATTTAATCCTTATCCAATAGGCTTTTCAATAAGCCAATATGCTCTTCTTTTTCTTTGTAGATAAGTACCGGCACTCCAAAGTGATACTCTGCGAGGCTATCTGCCATCTCATCCGTAAGCAAGGCAGCGGCAGATGTTTTGCTTTTTGCTCCAACGATGATCAAATCTGCCCGGGTTCGCAGAGTTAAATCATAGATCTGGTCAGCATCCTTCCCGTCATCATTGACTGTAAATACACAGTCAGGAATATCTATTAAATCATGCTTCTTCTTAAACTTCTCGAACTTTTTATTTAGATGATCATTCATCCTTTCGGAATATTTATCTGAAGGTATATAGGGAAAGAATTGTGTGGGATAATGGTACACATGCTGAATATGGAGCTCCGCACCAACCGTTCTTGACATATTTTTCGCCTGCGTAATCGCCCTGGCCGAGGCCTTTGAAAAGGTTATGGGTACGTGAATATTTTCGAGCTTATATTGCGAGTTTTCAGCTATAAAAAGCAGTGAGCAGTGCGAATATTTTGTGATTTTCCGTGCTAAAGCCCCCTCGCCTTCATATCCTGTCTTTTTACCCAATACTAATAGATCAGGATCAAATTCATTTAAAGCTGACAACAACGTTTCCGTAGTGTTCCCCTCCCGAACGATAATATTCACATTTGGTCCGTCAGCTTCAAAGTGATGATCTACTTTTCTACTGAGCTCCTCGCGAATAATGCAATCAAGTGATTTTGAGGTCTCCACTTCAGGAAACAACTCATTGAGTTCATCCGAAATCCCTTCATCTTCAACAACATGAATGAACGTTAGCTGTTCAGGCTCATTAATCCCGGATAGGAAATCCAAGTATCCTAATACCAGATCATCCATATTCGTTAAATCTAGCCCAATCATCCAATGATTAAAAGAGTGCATAACGGGTACCTAATACAAGTTATTCAGTAGTTTCTTCTTTTTGTTTGCTAATCAACTTAGATACAATTTTTCTGTAAGAGTTACGCTCTTTTTTCTCTTTATGTTTTACCTTTCGCTGATGCTCTTCACTTAATCCCTTATACAAGCTGTAACACATCAACAGCAGAATAAATAAAAACGGAAGCCCAGCGGTTATGGAGGCTGTTTGCAGGGCATTTAATCCTCCTCCAATCAGAAGCACCGCGGCCACTGCTCCCTCGGTTTGTGCCCAAAAAATCCGTTGCCCGACCGGTGCATCCAGCTTTCCACCGCTTGTCAAACTATCAATCACCAATGATCCTGAATCTGATGAAGTTACAAAAAAGCTCATTACCAAAATGATAGCAATAATAGAGGTAATAAATCCTAATGGAAATTGCTCGAGCAGTACAAAAAGTGCGGTTGCCACGTTTTCTTCAACGGCAGTGCCAATATTACCTATTCCCTGCATTTCCAAATCAATGGCCGTTCCACCAAATGCAGCAAGCCACAGGAAGGTAACGATGCTCGGGGCAATCAGAACACCCAACACAAATTCCTTCACTGTTCTTCCTTTGGATATTCGGGCAATAAACATACCTACGTATGGCGACCATGAAATCCACCACGCCCAATAGAAAACAGTCCAGTTATTTTGCCATGTTGATCCCTCATAGGATTCCGTCCAAAAGCTATAGGTTAAAATATTATTGGCATAATGTCCGAGATTTTGAACGAAGGAATCCATGATATAGATGGTAGGCCCAACAATCATCATAAAAACCAAAAATAATACTGCAATGCGAATATTCGCCTCACTGAGTACGCGTACCCCCTTGTCAATTCCTAAAACAACAGAAAGCGTGGCAACCATTGTAATTCCTACAATTAAGCCCACCTGTAACCATACCGTATCAGGAACGTCAAAAAGATGATTTAGGCCGGCACTAACCTGCTTCACCCCAAGTCCGAGTGAGGTAGCCAACCCAAAGAGCGTAGCTAACACAGCCAGTGTATCAATAACATCACCAATCCAGCCCTCAATTTTATCGCCCAGCACAGGATAAAAGACAGATCGAAATGAGAGCGGTAATCCTCGGTTAAATGCAAAAAAAGCTAATGAAAGGGCGACCAAAGCATATATGCCCCAAGCATGAAATCCCCAGTGCAGATAGGTTAGACTCATGGCCTGGCGCGCGGCTTCCACCGTTTTGCCCTCTGCCATGGGCGGACTTAAAAAATGATAGATAGGCTCAGCAACACTCCAGAACATAATACCGATGCCCATACCGGCACTAAAGAGCATTGCAAACCAAGCCATGGTACTAAATTCGGGCTTCGCATCAGCACCACCCAACCGAATACTTCCAAAGCGACTAAAAGCTATGGCCAGTGAAAATATAAGAAAAGTATTTACAGATAAAATAAAGAGCCAGCCCATATTGTTTGAAATATAGCTCTGGACGGTCTCAAACATCGACCTGGCCTGCTCTCCCATCACCAATGTAGTGGTAATCATTGCCACAATGAGAATAACGGATGGCCAAAAGACAGGCTTATGGACATTAAAATATTTTTTTATGCCCTCTCCCTCCGATGTCTCATCTGTATCATCTGATCGCAAGCTCATTGAAATACTTTCAGTTACGTATTATCAATTTCGTACTGATCATTACTACCCTATTAAATTTGAATAGGCGGTAAAACGTTCACTATTAAAAATAAACAGAATCCCATCTTGCAATAAAAAAGGGATATGGCACAAACCACATCCCTAAAGAGTACTAAAGAATTTTCTTACAGATTTACTTTGCTTTCTCTTTTCGGATCCAAGTCGTAAAGCGACGAAACCGTTGCCTGTACGGTCTTATACCAGTCATTACCATACTTATCATTGATCTCATAAAAATCTGAAAAGTCTGGCTTGCGCACCTTCATCTTCCATTCCTGGTTTTTGGCTTTGTATACCGGATCAACATGCAGTAACTGATGAAATACGACCATTTCACGAGTCTTCTGGTCAAGCATATCCCACATTTCACCCGAAATTTCGATGAGATAGTTGTGTCCGGAATAATATTCTACTTCCCGTGACGCCTTTTTGCACTTGGCAGCTTTATATTTAGAAAGGTTTGGATAAACCAAAAAATAGCCGATGGAGGCAGGGCCAAAATCAAGACTCTCCCGCTCAATAACTGTTTCTGCAATTTTCGCTATTTCCGGAGACTCCATCAATTGTTTATTGCTATGGGCAACGGTATCTCCGGGCTTCAAAAAATCATTGTCTTTCATGGACGTACATCTTCAATTTAAAATTCAGAATTTCATGGTGTCCAAAGGTATGATTCTGTGGGATTCTTTTCATCCATTTTCAGACATAATTCGCCGCAGATAATTGACCTGTCCTAAGTGATAATTCAGGTGTCCATATAAGTGAATCAGGAATCCTCTTGTGGTTGCCTCAAAAGGAACTTCCATTGGATAATCGTTCTCAAGATCTTCATCATCGAGATCATCAAAAACAGCAGGCAACGTATGCTTTAAATCTTCAATATCTGATATAAGATCCTCTTTCGGAATAGGTTTATTCTTAAATTCTCGTTCTCTATCCCTTTCAAATCCAGTATCTCCAAGACCTTTGCCAACAAAATGATTTAAATTACCCGTCAAGTGCTGTGCCAACACCCCAATACTGTTTGTAATACCTTCGGGTGCTTCCCAAAGTATACCTTCAGGAGTTTTCTTAAGGTTTTCAATTATTCGATTTAAATCACGCTCAAAGAGGGCAGTAAGATCTTGTTTGAGAGAACTCATAGCATTGGTTTAGGTTTCAACAATATTACTGTTCAAGTTGACAATTAGGACAAAAGTAGATCTTCCGTCCCCCGGTTTTTTCTTCCTCTATTATTGAACCACATTTGTGGCAACGGTTATCCGTGCGTTTATACACAAAAAATCGATACTCTTTTCTTGGAGCATTCTCGCGTTTGAGCGCTTCCACAATTTCGGGATCATTGGTTATGCCCCCCGTCTCATACGAACGTGTAGTAAGTTGAAATGTGGCCTCAGCAAGCGCTTCTTTTTGTTTTTCAGAGTATTCACGCAATTTCTTGTGAGGATTTACTTTAGCATAAAACATGATTTCACTGCGCAGATAATTGCCAATGCCACTCACAAATCCCTGATCCAGCAAAAGGGTCGTCAGCTTCCTATTCTTGAACTCATCGGACTGATATTGCTTCAGAATATCCTCATAGGTAGTATCGGGATGCAGCACATCAGGACCCAATTTTTTAATATACGAGTGCTCGTCCACCTCTTTCCTGTCCAACATTGCAATATCGGAAGCCGAATAGAGATATGCCGACTTTTCCCCGTTGTGAATAGCAACGCGAAGTGAGCGATTGGTATCAGGTTGTTCGCCTGAATCACTCACCATCCACTTTCCATACAGCTGATTATGACTATACATAACCTTATCATTCTCAAAAAAAGTAAGCAAAGCTTTACCCCGTGCCTCTACATTTTCTACAGATTGTCCTTTAAGCTTTGCTTCGTATTCCTTTAATTCATCAAAAGCAAAATAGAGATCTTTGATAGGTCGCTTTTTAAGTGCATTAGTTAATGAGTCAGCGGTTCTCCAAATTTCTGGTCCTTCTGGCATAAAGAGTTTTTTTTACCTGTTAAAATTTTCGTTGACCTTACAACAATAAGCTTTAAATCGTTCATACATTATGGTCAGAACCATGATCGCCATAGCGGCAGGATATTTTTCTATTGCTGCCCTTAACAGCTTTATCCATGTTATTACCTCAATTTATTTCAGAGCAGATATTACGCTCACAGGCATTAGTCACCTGCCGTCAACGCCATGGGTCATCGGAATAACTTTTTTACAATTTGCATTTGGCCTTTTCGGCGGATTACTTGCTACCACTATAGCTAAAAATGCTTCGAAAGTTATTTTAGGATTTATATTAATGATGGTTGCGGTTTCACTCATCAACTACTCGGTAATGGTTGAGAATGAACCACTCTGGTATCTGCTCACCGCACCGATCCTAACCATTGGCGGCATATATATGGGATACCGACTCCAAACGCAAGAATCAAAAACAACGTCTAATGAAGAAAAGTAAACTTATTTTTGTATTAGTGCTTGTTGGATTATTTCAAGGATGTCGTACAACACCTGATACTCCATCACAATTTTCAAATCCGGCAGCAGAAAATAGCGTTTATCCCTACTTGTATAGTACTGACAATCAATTATATATGAGCTGGATCACCAACAATAATGATCAAATTCATACCCTGAATTATGCATCTTATTCTGATCAGGAGTGGTCACCTGCAACAACCATCGCCAAAGACTCTTTATGGTTCGTGAATTGGGCCGATTTTCCATCTATTATTGCTGACCGAGACGGTCCCGTTGCAGCACACTGGTTAAATAAAAAGCCCGGCGGGCCTTATGCCTACAATGTTAATATTTCTATCGCGGATGAGTCGGGTAACTGGAGTAAAGCTTTGATTCCTCATAATGATGATACCCCTACCGAACACGGATTTGTGTCAATGATTCCCTGGGACCAAAATACATTTTTGGCTGTTTGGCTGGACGGGCGAAAGACGGACGGTCGGTCTGACGAGGAATATTTTAACCTCGATTACGCAATGACATTGCGCGGGGCACTTATCGATCAGGATGGTAACATACAACAGCGCTTTTTAATAGACGATGCTGTTTGTGACTGTTGCCCTACCTCGCTGACGAGAACATCTGATGGAGCAGTTGTAGCCTACCGGAATCGGACAGATGATGAAATCCGGGATATATATACCAGTCAATTTAATGGTAAGGAATGGACGAATCCCAAAGCCGTTTTTAGTGATAAGTGGAAGATCGGTGCATGCCCGGTAAACGGTCCCAAGCTTGCAAGCCAGGATTCGTTGGTAACTATTGCATGGCATACCGGTGCTAATAGTAATCCTACTGCTAAATATGCTTATTCTTTAGATAATGGATCCACCTTTAGTAAACCGGCCGTACTTAATGACAGTACTTCATTGGGACGCGTAGATGCTGAAATTTACAAGGGCGTTTCTTACCTGACCTGGATGGAGAAAGACAAAGAGCAAGCTGTACTAAGGATGGCATCTTTTGACGGCGACAAGCAAATTAATCAAACAAAAACCGTTGCTAAGATTAATGAATCCCGTAAAACCGGTTTTCCACAAATGGAGCAAATGGGTGAATCCCTATTTATTGCATGGATACAATCTGATAGTACAGGAACAGAGATAATTACAAAGAAAATGGCCCTGAATCCTTAGGACATATTATCAACTTCTTCGGGCTCCTGATCCCGCCACTTCGAAAGTTGATCTAAAATATCCTCACGAACCTCCTTTGTAAGTTTTCGAATATCTGATTTATCATATTCCTCTGTTGAGATAGGATCGAGGATCTTCAGTTTAATATGTTTGGCGACCCCAAACTTCCAGCTGCGTTTAGGCAAGGTATTTTGAGTTCCGTCAATGACCATAGGCAAAATAGGTATACCCTCTCGGATGGCAAGATCAAAAGCACCGGCTTTAAAACGATTTAGTTTGCCATTGCGCGATCGCGTTCCCTCCGGAAAAAACATCACAGAACAATTGTGCCCAAGGTAGTATCGAGCTTGTTCAAAAGTTTGTTCCCTGCGATCGGGGGCTTTTCGGTCTACTGAAATATCGCCGGCAAGTTTCATCATCCATCCTACCACCGGCGTATCAAAAAGCTCTTTTTTTGCTACCCATTTCATCTCCCATGGTAAATTTGAAATTAGGGGGATATCGGCCTGTGACAAATGATTACAGACCATAACATAAGGTTCGCGATCGTTGATATTTTCATACCCCGTGATAGTAATCTGCCAATTGGGATTTATTTTAGAGATATACTTCCCAAGGTTACGAAACAGTTTCCCTGTTTTATACCGTGCCGGATCGCGGTCGAAAATACGAACAATTGCCAACATCGGCAGCCAAATCAATAAGAGGAATACAACCCCAATCCAAATAGCAAGCGATTTAACAGTCGATGACATAAAAATTCTTTCTTTCCTAATTTACAGAACGTTGTACAATATCCTATTCTTTTACTGACTGATTCTTAGGTAATATACTCTCGGGTATTTGCCATATCAGCAAAGAATTATCAGTTTTCAATTGATAATGGCCGGAACTGCCGTCGAGCATATACATTTTTATCCGGTCGGCTTTTGCAAGTAACGGCACAGCTACATAAAAATCGATCTCGGAATTGCCCTTATCACCTACCGAGAGTTCTACCCTATCAAAATTAATCTTTCGCAAAACAGAATTATCACTATTTAAAATATGCACCTGATAACGGCCCTGTTGCTGGGATTTCACGAAGGTATTATTATGTACCTGATAATCGACAACCTGTAACCGTCCGTTACCCTCACTCAAAGCCAACGACAGTGTTTGGGATGAAGATTGCTTATCAGCAGAACATCCCAAAAGTAATATCAGAGATACAATCGAAATGAAATGCAGCGGCCGCTTCATACTCTGCTATAACTTTGGAATAAAACTTTTTATAACGCCCCATATTCCTTTTGCAGGCTTAAACGATCGTCGGTTTCGGGCAACAGCCTTTTCTATAATTTCGGGCTGAAAAATATCTTCCTCCTCTTGTTCCGCTTCTCTTATATGCTTGGGAATGTTTATATTTTTGCCGGATCGGGCTGAATCATTTTTCTTAGGAGAGCTTTTCTTATTTTCGGACCTTCCATTCGTTGATTTTTTCTGTCTTTTTGATGTTCCCTTGGAACTACTTGGTCGCGGTTTTCGCTCCTTTTTCTGTTTGGGCTTCTGTTTATCCGCTTTCTTTTTGGGCTTCTCAGCTTCTTTTTCCTGCTTGTTCTCCTGATCCCCATTATTCTTCTTACCAGACTCCTTCGCAAACTTGCTTTCTTCCCTCGAAACAGGTTTTTTCTTTTTTTCTCCTTTCTTTTCCTGTTTCTCTGATGGTTTTGTAGATTCTTTCTTGGGTGAACGTTCTTTTTTCTCTCTGTCTTCCCCTTCTGACGAACTTTCATCCGGAATCTCCTTGACCGTTAACTGATCACCAACCACATTCTTAATAGCATGGTAATACTTCTTGTCTTTATTACTCACAAACGTAATGGCCGTACCCTCTTTATCGTATCGGCCGGTACGACCAATACGGTGAATATAATCCTCGGGGTTATTCGGCACATCAAAGTTGACAATAAGTGATACGTCATCGATATCAATACCACGCGATAGTACATCTGTAGCCACCATCACGGGATGCGTCTTATTCTTAAATAGTCGCAATGCTTCGTTCCGTTCCTGCTGGTCTCGATCACCGTGCATACTCACTGCGTTGACACCGCGCTTTTTGAGCATCCTCTCGACCTCATCGGTTCCGCGTTTTGTAGCGCAAAAAACAATAGCTGTTTTATACTTCTCAGCATCAAAAAGTTGTTCAAAGAGAGAAAGCTTCTTTTTGGGATGTACAAAGTAGATCTGTTGATCGACACTGTCAGCCGGTTTAGATACTTCAAACTCTACTTCTACAGGATCTACCATCACCTGATCAACGACTTTTTGTACCTCCTCAACCATGGTAGCTGAGAAAAGCATTGTTTGACGCTCTTTGGGGAGCTGTTCTACAATTTTCATCACATCAGGTAAAAATCCCATATCAAGCATTCGATCGGCTTCATCCAAGACGAGGTACTCCAAGCCACTGAAATCAAGATTCAGCACATTCATTTGATCAATCAGCCGACCGGGGGTAGCTACAATAATATCCACTCCTGCCCGTATGGCTTTAACCTGGGTTCCGTAATCACTGCCACCGGTAACTGTTGCAGAAGTTATACCGGTATGATAACCCAATGCAAAGATTTGCTCCTCAATCTGTTGTGCAAGCTCACGTGTTGGCGACAGGATAAGGGCCTGCGTATCGTCAGACTTATTGTGGGTGATCTTCTGTAACAAAGGGATAACAAACGCTCCTGTTTTCCCGGTTCCTGTCTGGGCAGCACCAATAACATCTTTACCGTTTAAAATAAGTGGGATACATTCTTCCTGGATGGGTGTAGGTTCGCTGTATCGCAAATCCCTTAACCCCATCATGAGCTCATTGCTCAAATTAAACTTCTCGAAACTCAATATGCTTTCCTTTAATTTCTGATTACGATGTAATAGTATTCCTGTGAATAGGAAGCCCTAAGATACGATTTTCTAAGCAATTCACTTAACAGAGTCTGCGATTTTTTAAAAGCTAAAATTTAGATAACTTCGAACGCTATATATAGAAATTCATAACAAGAATTAACCTTTACGAATATTTATGAAGTATACAACATATATCTTTTGTTTCCTTTTAGCCGGTTCCCTTGCCTTTGCCGGTTGTAACTCCGGTGCCTCGGGGAATATCTCTCTTGAAACTGAGGCTGACAGCCTCAGCTACAGCCTGGGATTCCAAAACGGACAGTTTATGGCCGAAAGTGGCATGAGTGAAGACATTGATCCAAAACTCGTAAAAGCCGGATTGGAACAGGCCCTGAAAGAGCAAGAAGCATTACTTTCTGATGTTGAAATGAAACAGGCCATTCAAAAATTTCAGATTAAGGCACGACAGCAAGCTCAACAAAAGAAAATAAAGCAGAGCAAGGGTAATAAAAAAGAAGGAGAAGAATTCCTGGCTGAAAACAAAGAAAAAGAAGGGGTTAAAATTACCGATAGTGGCCTGCAGTACAAAGTTCTTGAAGAAGGAACAGGTCCATCCCCGAGCGAAGGGGATCAAGTCAGAGTTGATTACGAAGGAACGCTTATAGATGGAACTGTATTCGATAGCTCCTATGAGCGTGGCGAGCCTGCTACTTTCCCTTTAAATCGTGTTATACCCGGTTGGACCGAGGGACTGCAGCTGATGAAAGAGGGAGCTAAATATAAATTCTTTATACCGGGAGATTTAGCTTATGGACAAAATCCTCCACCCGGCGGAAAGATCGGTCCGAATGAAACTCTTATTTTTGAGGTAGAACTACTTAAAGTTAATCCTGAGGATACTACAGAACAGTAACTTTCAGTTTGTTTTCCTTCTAAGCCTGACAGTGTTCAATACTGTCGGGCTTTTTTATTTGATCTACTCAAGGCCTGAACCTATAAGTTCAAACAATTCTTTCTTATCAATGTTAAATCGGTTGTTATAATCCTTTACGCTTCGGCTAATAACCTCTTTTGCTTCCTTTTGATTATAGATATGCGTGATCTCCACCTCCCTTTTTTCATCACTAAACGGTCGCTGTTTATAGGTCAGAAAATAATGGGACAATCGTTCGACGATGTGGTTGGGTACATCCTGAATATCTTTCATACCTCCAAACGAAGCATCGCCTTTCATTACGGCAATAATTTTATCATCAGCCTCCTCCCCGTCAATCATACGAAATCCGCCCACGGGAATGGCATCAAGAATGATATTCCCGTGAGGAATATTTCTTTCGGTTATTACACAAATATCCAACGGATCCTGATCCCCATCAATATCATCTCGTCCCGTCTTTTTCATACAATATTGTCCCACACGCTCATCACACAAAGTCTGAGGGATAAATCCATACGGCATGGGACAAATATTTGAAAAACGCTGCGGACGATCTACTTTAAGATAGCCGCTATCTTTATCCAGTTCATATTTCATCGTATCTCCCGGAACAATCTCAATAAACACCTTCACCACATCAGGAGTATTTTCCCCAATATCAATGCCATGCCATGGATGAGGTTTAGAAAATAGCTTGGAAAGTTTTAAAAAACGACGAATTTGAGAACGTTTCATATCTTGTACATAGATTGGGTTAATTGCGAACCTATAAGATATTAAAAAATCACGGGTTAGGAAGGGCAAAAAATAAACAGGACCGGGATCAACCGGTCCTGTTTTGTACGTTGGCTTTTCGGGGTACAAATCAATGGTTACAATAGATAAGTAACCAGGGATCAGTATGTTCAATTATTATTACTCAAATCGTTCAGCTTTGTTCCAACTTTTTTAAATTTATTATATGAGATATGATAACGGCCGGATCAACCATTTATTAGGGCATACAGGCACTTTTTATGGCCAAATATAGTCTCTTAACCCCGATGCGCGGCGAATCTGTCGCTGTATACCCTTTGTCAGTATTGTTTTGTTGCCTCCAATAATAATTTTTTTGCGTGCCCTTGTAATAGCCGTATATAAAAGCTCCCTGTTCACCACTTTTGATACTGTTCGCGGTAATACCAACATCACTTCATCAAATTCGGATCCCTGGCTTTTATGAACTGTTAATGCATATGCTGTATTATGATCAGGAAGCCTGCCGGGCATTATATCCCTTACCTCTCCTTCATCCTCAAAGTATACCTTAAGATCCCCATTTTGATCAGGCAAACACACTCCGATATCTCCATTGAACAACTCCAGTGTATAATTGTTGGTGTTGATGATAACCGGTTTCCCGGGATACCATTGCGCATATTTGGGGATGAGTGAGTGATCTTGCAGTATTCTTTCCACAATTTTATTTAGGTGTTCAATACCCCGTGGCCCCTTACGGTGTGCTGTTAAAATACCCAGCTTATTTATCTGTCTGACGGCTTCATGAGGACTTTCTGAGTCCAAAATATCTTTAAAATACGTTGGGATCTTCTTTTCTAAAAGGGATTCTAACTCCGCGTTATTAGCAATATCCTTAAATACGGCATCATCTACATCATTTGACTCAAGCAGTAATAAAGTACGATCCCCATGTCCTCTGTTAACTTCTTTCCCTAATCGGGCAATTCCGCTATCAGAAGAAAAACGATAACTCTTGGTAAGAAGCGTAATATTATCTGTAAGAGGATTGGGCTTGTGGACCATAAATTCATCAGGAATATTAAATGAGAAGGTATTCAGCCAGTCGGTGTAATTTTCAGAAAACTGATTACTTTCTATATCACAAATGTCACCAAGCACCGACCCGGCCTCTACCGAAGCCAGCTGATCTTTATCTCCTAACAATATTAGGCGGGTATCATTAGATAATGCTTCAGCGAGCTTACTCATCAATGCCTGATCAATCATCGAGGCTTCATCGACCACCACCAGATCGTATGGAACAGGATTATCGGCATTGTGCTTAAACTGTGAGCTATATCGACGGGCACCCAGTAGTTGATGTAGGGTTTGTGCCTTTTCCGGGATTTCTTCTTGAATTTCATCAGTAACATTTAGCTCCTCTTTCGCACCTATTATCGAATCTTGAAGTCGTGCTGCCGCCTTTCCTGTTGGAGCTGCTAAGGCAATATTCGGCATCTTTTCTCTATCTTGATATTGCTCTAAAATCAATGCCAGAACCCGTACTACAGTGGATGTTTTACCTGTTCCGGGTCCGCCTGAAATAATGGAAAGGTTGTTCCGAATAGAGGTTACTGCCGCCACTTGCTGCCAGTCCGGTTCTTGAGTTGAATCAGTAAAAAGACGACTCAACCCATCATGCAAAAGCGATTCATTGATGTTATCATCCTGTTGTCGACTTCGTTTCACCAACTCTTCGCCCAACGTACGCTCATAGTGCCACAACTTATGCATATACAAGCGGTCCGAATCGTTCAAGATAAGCGGTTTATATTCACCCGGTTTACCAACCGCGGCACATTTCATCAAAGCTGAAAGCCATGGGGTCAGGGCCGGAGCTCTCAAAATTGAATCTCCCTCCTCATCCTCAAAAAGAGGTTCCCCGGCATAATCAACCAACGGTAAACATACATGCCCCTGTTGATATAGATAACTGACTAAACAGGCAGCCTTCAGTACTTTGGGAGAAATATTTGAATGGCGATCCTCTAAAAAACGGCACAGTTCCAGATCTATGGGACGAATTATTTCTTTATGGCGAAGCTTATCCAGCTCCTGCATAATATTATCCATCGCTACCTCCCCTGATATAATCATCCAATGCCGTTATCACATCTTTGTTGGGTTTATCAAAGAAAATACCTTCACTTCCGTCCTTGTTCATTCCTCGTAAAAAGAGATAAAATGCTCCTCCAAAATGTTCGTAATACGAATAATCGGGCAATCGCTTTGTTAAATATCGGTGAAGTGCCACTGTATAAATATGATACTGTAGATCGTAGGAGGCCTCCCTCATTTCATGCTCCAACTCCTCCTGACAATAGTCAGATATCGAATTGCCAAGATAATTGGTCTTATAATCCAGTAGATAATACTTGTCCTCAAACTTAAACGTCAAGTCGATAAACCCTTTTAAAAATCCGGATGCCGCCCTGGCCTTATTTCCCCAATCCGGAGCAGCCCCATTTCTGATTATTGATAATAGTTGGCGCGTTTTAATTTCCTCATTTTGATAATAGAATTCCATCTCCGGTATCTGGCTGTTTTGTACAGCAGACAAGGTTAGATCTTGAAAATCCTCATGGAGTGGCTTTTCTATAACCAGTTCAAGCATATCGGAAACAGTCTCTTTCCAGTCCAAATCGATACCATTTAGCTGCAATTGATTAATGATGACCTCATCCTTGTCCTTCGATTCAGAATAATAATCCTCGAAAATGTTGTGAATACACGTTCCCGGTTGTGGTCCTTTTGGAAAGGCAAACATTGTTTCTTTTTCAGGTAGATCCTCCTGTACCTCGTAATCTCCATAATCAGTAAATTGATCATAATCCGGCACGTCAGGATCATCATCCTCCATCCAGCTGCTAAGTGATGAAAAACTGGATACGTCATAACTTGTTGAGATAGGCAACGCTCGTTCAAACGTTTTAGCAGACATTAGCTCATCATTGGAATCATTAAATAAATCTGATTGCTTGTTTAATGATTCCTCCAGCGGCGGCCTATCCATCATAAAAAGTGATGGGTAGTGTTCACATAGTCGCTGAATTTCATTATCAAACTGTTGTGGTCCAACGGCATTGTAGCTTTTTTGAACAGCCTCTTTTAACTGCTCATCACATTGTTGAGGATCACTCAGCAGATAGCCAAGCGGAGAAAACTCCGATCTTTTGGCATAAGCCCAACTCAAGTAACAGCAGTGCTCTGCCCGAGTCATGGCTACATACGCCAGACGAAGGCTCTCCGCCAGTTCTTCACGAGCTGCAAGTAACCGTTTTTCGCTACGATCACCGTCAGATTTCCCATTTAAGTCTAAATAAGTCCGTTCAAAATTTTGGGGATCGTGATAAACCAATGGCTTACCTTGATCTTGGAAACGCGGCCCATACCATAAAAACGGACAGAACACAATGGGATATTCCAGTCCTTTACTTCGATGCATGGTTACAATTTTCACCAACTCCTGGTCACTTTCCAGCCGCAATTGTTCTTCGTCGCGATCACCGGATTCTTCCTCTCTTTTTCGAGCCAGCCATTTAACCATGCTTCTCATACCCTCCTTTTGCTGCTGAGCCTCAGCCTGCATCAGCTCTCCCACGTGAAGCAAGTTAGTAATTTTGCGTTCTCCATCAGGATACCTTATAAGATGTTCAGATATATTAGCCTCTTTAAGTATGGACCGAAACATCGGCGAAAATCCTTTATCCTGCCAGATGCTGTGCCATTCAGCGAATTGATCCAATAGTGAAACCCATCGATCTTCATCCGCCTTAATATCAATAAGATCATTCGCACTGTACGCGGTCAGAGGTAAGGCAAGAGCCGTTGTAATAAGATTCTCATTAGTGGGCTCCGTTATAGCTTTTAGAAATATCTCGAGCTGACGTGCCTCATCACTTTCAAAAACGCTTTTTTGACTATATTGCACGCTTTTAATCCCCTTCTCACGTAATACATCACTCATCAGATCAGCCTGTTTATGGGTTCTCACCAAAACGGCAATATCTTTTGCCTTAACTTTCGCTCCCCCGATTGTGGCTTTTCCAACTTTCCCTTCCTCAATCATTCGGTAAATTTCCCGAGCTGTATCTTCGGCCGCCAGCTCTTCGGCCTCACCCTTATTAAGCTGCTCTTCCTCTCCCAGCGGTATGCTGCGAAAGCGGATCGGCGGATAGGATTCTCCATGTTCTGATAGCTCCTCATAATGATCTTTATCCATACCCGGTTGTACCGGATCGTATGCGATACGATCAAGGATAAATGGATTACCATGTTCCCCAAAAAGCGTATTAAATCCTTCTAAAAGTTTCGGAACGGAGCGGAAATTGCGTCCCAAATCAAAGGTATTTTCCTCGGGAGCATCACGCTTGGCCTTCAGATAGGAATACACATCTGCACCGCGAAAACTGTATATTGACTGTTTGGGATCACCTATCAAAAACAATGCTGACTCAGTGTTTCCCGCGTAAATCCGACGAAATATCTCATACTGGTTTGGATCAGTATCCTGAAACTCATCTACCATGGCGATAGGATATTTATCTCTAAACTTGTCAGATAATATATCCCCGCGTTCACCGTCAACGAGAGCATTACGCAATCGCAGCAACAGATCATCATATGATAAGACCTGCAGGTCCTCCTTTTTCTGGTCAAGTTCATCCCACAAATATTCCAGAAGGTCTTTCTTGAATGTAATTTCAAATAGCAATACCGAGTCCAATACCGTTAAATACTTCTCAATCAGACCAAAAAAAGGATGAGACGGAATTTCTCCATATCCTTTATTGAGATTATCTTCGAGCGTTAATCTGCTAAAGTTTGAAAACTGATCGAAGGGTTTAATAGTGATTAGTCCATCAGATGACAAAAACTCATCCATATATCCAAACCAGCTGGCCAAATAGTCTTTCCTATATTTTCGACCATTTAACGAATCGGACAACAGCAGGGATAAAATTTTCTCGCGGTCGCTAAACCAGTTATCCCGTAACTTCACATATATATTGCGTAGTTCCTGTAATTTGCTTTCTATCTCATCGACCGATGATATGTTCTCAGGAAGAACCTTCAGGTAGGGCTTTCCAAGATAAGGTTTAAGCTCACTAGCTAACTTTTCGGGCTCATATCCCCTGTCTAACAACAAATCCAACAATGGCTGTTTTTGAGGTTCTTCTGTTACCTCAGCCACCCAATTACGCCAATAGTCATCCACCGCCTCAAGAACCAGATCGGAATCATCACCTATCAATTCAGCGTCGTACATGGCACGACTCTCAAAGGCCTGCTCCTGCAGGGCCTGATAGCAAAACCCATGGATGGTATATACGGCCGATTCATCAAATGATCGTATCGCCCCCTCAAGACGCTCCACCGCATGAGCTTTATCATCTGTATGATGATGTAAGTCAAGAAGAAACTGATCATGCTTGTTGTCAACTTTACCCTTCTTAAGTACCGAAACAGCCTCGCGTATTCGCTGCAGTAAGCGATCTTTTAGTTCTTTAGTGGCTGCTTCGGTATAGGTTACAACCAAAATTTTACCTACTGAAATATCATGCTCAATCAGTGCCCGAATATACAACGAGGTAATATTATAGGTCTTTCCCGTTCCTGCACTTGCCTCAATGAGATTAATACCAGAGAACGCAATATCAAATGGCTGAAGTTCTTTCATCTTATCCCCCTTCCTCTACTATGGCATTAAAGAACGGACCCCAAAACTGCTCGGAAATGGTTTTAAATTCATTTTGCTGTAAAGGATTTTCGGACCCGAGCAATAATTTATTGTAGGGATCTTCTCCCTCTCCGGGATAGGAACCATAATTTCGAATCCATTTATTGCCGGCCTTGTATAAACCCGATTCAGGATCCCCGTTTTTTTGATAGATCTCCTCGGCATAAGCAAATGTGGATTCCGGAAAAAAGTAGCAACACTGCTGTAACCCTTCCCAATACATTCCCAAGAGCTGTTTTAAAATCATCTCGGAATCTTCTGTCGGCCCTAAACGGTATTCAACAAAATCCTTGCGCTTGTGGCGCGTAAATAGCCGACTAATTCCGGGATGTCCATCAGGTTTTACAACTTGCAGGCACAGATGTTTAACCCACAAATCGATTATATCCTTCGGACGCATTCTCCCAAAACGATAAGTGATACGAGCATTTTCGTAAATATCTGATAGCTTACCCCTCAAACGAAAATCATTAATTTGCAAATCAACTTCGAGATCTTCGACTTGCTGCTGATCAAGAATCCAGTTTAGGTTTTCTCCAAAATATCGAACCTCTTTAATTCTTGCCTGAAAAGCACGCTGCCCAGTCCACCCTTCGGGCAACATATCTTTGGCCTGTAGATTCTTTTGGTATGACTCCAATGGTTTTTCCTTGAAGAATCGATCCAGCAGCTCTTGCCCTACCTTATAATTGTTCAATCCTCCAAGCGTAAACGGTTCGCGCTCTTCCGTTAATACCTCCTCCTCCCTAAGGTAAATCCCCAATCGATTTTGCAACAGAAACTTGGCAGGGTGCTGAAAAAAAGCGACAAGATCTTTGAGCGAGAGATGCTTCCATTCTCCATCAGGTTCAGGAAGGGAATCCTTCATAAACGGTACAACGTTGGAATTTCCATCCGATAGCTCGCGGCTTATTTTAAGCTGAGAAGCCGAATAACTAAACAGGTTATCATCCATATAATAGTCAGGGCTAAAAGCCTGTAATGGATGCTTTTGGATGATACGATCTGGGTTGAAACCATAATTTTGTTCAAGGTAATCGACAAATTCCCGAAGCACTACAGAAGGAGGAAAATCAGTATCCTGACGATTGCTTTGCCCGACATAGCTAAAATAAACATGGCTGCGGGCCGAAAGTAAATTTTCCAAAAACAGATATCGATGCTGTTCCGATTGTATCGGATCTCCAACTTGCCTATCCAGATGCATCAGATCAAATTCGATAGGAATTTTAGACTTGGGAAAAGCACCTTCGTTCATCCCAATCATTCCAATTACTTCAAATGGAATACTTCGCATCGGCATCAGCGAACTGAAAGTAACGCCCCGACCAATACGTCCGCCGCCCGTGGATTGTGCAGTGAGTTGTTCAGCAAGCCAGCGCCGTACAATTGAAAACGGTATCTTATGATTATAATCAATGAGAGATGCATATTCTGACAGTTTATCAATGCCTTCTCTTACCATGGATAGCTCCCAGTAAAAGTCCCGATTATCTGGAAAAAAACGAACCGTGATATCATGTAATATTTTAGTCCATTCCTCGGGTTTTCGAGAAATATCCGTACGATCAGAAACTGAAAACAGTTGGTTAAGAAAAAAGGATAGTTTGCCGGCTAAATTGGCATCATCGGAACTCTCGACTTCATGATAAGCATAAATATCGTCGTAGAGCCGTTCGTCGGACGAGCGCATGGCATATCCCAGGAGAATACGTCGCAGGCCCGCCTGCCATGTAAAATGATCGCTCTCGGGCAGATTCAGGTCTTTTTTGTCCTTCCCATCAATGCCCCATCGGATTTGATTACCTCCCACCCACTGCTCGATACGACTCAACTCATCTTCATTAAATCCAAATGCTTCCCGTATGGGATTGCTATCCAGCAAGTCGAGCACATCGGTAACCTTGAAACGACTCTCGCTGAGTTCCAGAAGCTTTAAGAACGTATCCGTAACGGGTTGTTCGCCCCCTACGCCACGATCGGCAATAGCATATGGTATCTCAGGCTGACCTTCATCCGGCGTAGTAAACACCGCCTCGATAAAGGGAGCATATGTTTCAATATCAGGGGTCATAATCAGAATTTCATCGGGGCTCAGTTCCGGATTCTCATCCATCAATGCCAGCAGCTGATCGTAAAGCACCTCTACCTCACGCATGGGACTATGGCAGTTGTGTACCTGTATGGATTGATCGGCAGGAGGAACGTTTAATTTCCGTCCCGATAGAGAGTCATTATTTTTAAAATCGGACTGTACGGCCGTAAATAATGACTGTTCGGAAAGTTTACTCTCCTCAACAGATTTAAGATCCACATTTACATGTTCTGAAAACAGGGACATAAAATTCGCCCCCTCTTGTCCCAATGACTGAAGCAGTGGATTTTTGAACTGCTCACTTTCGTTAATCCCGGGATCAACTGACAACTGATAAAAATGAACGTTGGTCAGTTTTGAAAGCTTGGCCATTGTTTTGATAAAAGCTGAAGAAACAGATGATACGCCGAATACAGAAATGCGGTGTGGCAAATCTTGCTTGTTGATATCTCCCTGTTCAATGGCACCCCACAATTTTTTAAGTAGTTGGGCACGATGCAATTGATTTTCATCATGTGGGTTATCCCAATGGTCAATTAATTCATTCCATAATTTAGCCTGCCACTTTTCAGCCTCTACATTTTTGGTGTTAAGCTTTGACTGCTCTCGCTCCCAATTTAAAATCATTTGCGGACGATAAATGAGATACTGATCAAAGACATCCGAAATTTTAGAAGCCAGCTTCCAACTTCGCATCGCACGTTGTTCAGGATCTTTTTCATCGATATAATGGCGTAAATTCTCAAATTGATCCAAGAACTGTTCATCTTCAAAAAGTTCCATCAAGGTCCATGTCATGGGACCGCGATCGGACGGCAACGTTTGGGGAATATCATCATTCCATAATCTGATAAGACTCCAGATACGCTCGGACGGAAATTCAAATTTGAGGTTAGCCGCTATGCCCTCTTTTTCGGCCATTCTAAGAGACAGCCACTGACCAACACCGTGATTCTGAACCACAAATATCTCCTTATCCAACGGATCTGAGAGCGGATTTTCATCCAGTTCCTGAAACAGCCGGTCTGCCAGTTTTTCCAGTTCAGTACTGTAATAAAATTTGAGCATTATGCCTCGCTTGATCGGGTGTCTGCCTGATTTCTAAGTGATAGCAAAAACAGAAAAAACCGTACAAAAGTAAACAGTTAAAGCATACTCTCGTTGACAGCAAGTATTAGAATACTATATCATCAAACAAATATAAATTGGGAGTTCGAAGTATCCATTACTCCTGTTCCTTGACAGTATTCAAATAATCCCTGATACGCTCTGCGTTGACCCCAATATCACTTCGGCCAATGCGTGAAACCGAACGCACATCAATTTTGGTGCTACCTGCGGTCTCAGCCGTATCTATCCGAATCACTACATCATCGACAAATCCAAACCAGGGTAACTTGTCATAAGCTTCAATTATTCCACTATCTTTATCATTTGTGACAATTTCTTCCCATGGCATCTCCTCGGCGGCGGCAAGCGCACGATCAAAAGCCTTCCCATACTCCTGTTCCAAATACAGCGTTTTAACATCGGGATAAGTTTTGCGCTGAATATCAGCCTTTTTCTGATCCCCATAGGTTGTGTCATTGGGTGCATCAGCCCTCAATGGCACGATATTTCGAAATTCCGGCGGATTATCAATATCTGTACTGATATCGTGAATAGGCGGATACTTTTGGGCCTCAGTAAACCAGTAGCCGAGTGTACTCATCACAGCTATGCTCAAGACAACGCCTACAAAGGTGATACCTGCCCCTCTTGTTTTCGGATTATTGCGGCGTGTAAACCCCAAAAATAGCGCCAGCGAAAATCCAATCAATCCCAATATTCCGCTGCCCGGTAATAGCCAAGTAAATGCAGTACCCAGCCCCCACCAGTTCCACTGATAGCCGTAACCCGATAGGGCTAATAGCAACGCTGCTGCAATACCGACTCCCAGGCTTATCCATGCCCATTTTGAGATTTTTTGCTTACTCATAGTTTTCTATAATTTATAAATATTAATCTTATGCTTTCTAAGTAGCTATTTGAGCATATCACTATTTTTAAACTGTATCAATACAACGGCCGCTAACACCAAAAGCATTCCTACAAGCTGAAATGCAGTTAGTACATCATTAAATACGAAAACCCCCAGTAAAGTAGCAACTAAAGGTTCAACTGTTGCTGCTATCGAGGCCCTTCCACTTTCCACCATCGAAAGCCCCATCGTATACAGGTAATACGCCAAGGCTGTGGGGAAAAATCCAAGCCCAAGGATATTCATCCAAACATGAGCAGATTGCAGGTTGCTCACTGGAATAGTGACTCCACTGACAGGTAGCATCACGGCTGAAGCAAAAACAAAAGTATATGTAATAACAGTAAGCGGATGATACTTTTTCAGGGCATGTTTACCAAAAATACTGTAGAGTGCATATCCAAATCCGGATCCTAATCCCACAAATATACCATACCATGAAATATGTTCAGCGCCGATGGGAAATACTTTGACGACAAACACACAGCCTAAAAGCGTTAAAAGAAGGGCGCCTATTTTGCGCGATGTTATCGGCTCCTTAAAAAAGATTCGAGACAAAACCACAACAAAAGCAGGTCCGGTGTACAGTAAAATTACCGCAATAGATAATGAGACTTCTTCAATAGTCGTAAAATAGGCCCAGCTAAAAAAAACAGTACTAAAAATGCCCGTCCCAACAAAATTCATTGAGTCTTTTAGGTCGATTTTGAGAAATTGAGGGTTTTTCAATCCTAGGTAGCAACCCAGCATCACGGTAGCACTGACGACACGAACTGTAACAATTTGAAGAGCTGAAAAATCTGCCTGCGAGAGTTCCTCAATAAACAACCCAATGATGCCCCATAAAGCAGCACCGAGAAAAACATATATATAGGCCAAATGATGTTTAGAATCAGACAACAGGAATCAAATAAATTTGAGTAGACCAAAGTTGCACAGAGGATACACAGAGTTTCTCGAAGATACCAGATATCATTCGAACTCTATTAAAAACCACGGTTTATCGATTTAAAAAGGTTGTCACAATTCTCAAAAAAAATTTAGTAGTGAGTTGCAATTATTGTTTAACTACTGCATGTTAGGCTCTTAAAATATGAGTTGAAAACGTAGATATTTCCCTAATCATTTAATGATAGAACCACAGAAAAAAATTAGAGAATCCGAAGCCCTCAACCTTTATAAAAACCTGCTTCTTCCCCGTCGTATCGAGGAACGCATGCTCAAACTGCTGAGACAAAATAAAATCAGCAAGTGGTTTTCCGGCATGGGACAGGAAGCCATTTCTGTTGGAGTTACCACTGCTCTTTCTGATGAGGACTATCTGCTACCGATGCACCGAAATTTGGGACTGTTTACCACCCGTGGCGTAGATCTGTATACACTGTTTTGTCAGCTTTTAGGTAAAGCAGACGGTTTTACCGGGGGACGTGATCGCTCGTTTCACTTTGGCGTACCCGAAAAACGGATTGTGGGAATGATTTCTCATCTTGCCGCCACTATGCCTGTCGCTGATGGCTTGGCCTTGGCTTCAAAGCTTCGCGAGGAAAACTTTGTTGCAGCAAGCTTTTGCGGAGATGGGGCAACCAGTGAAGGAGAGTTTCATGAAGCATTAAACCTAGCCGCCGTCTGGGAACTCCCCGTAATTTTTGTAATTGAAAATAATGGCTACGGACTCTCCACTCCTACCAACGAGCAATATGCTTGTGAGAATTTAGTAGATCGTGCACGTGGCTACGGCATGCGCGGGGTTAAAATTGATGGCAATGATGTTTTTGAAGTAATAGATGCAGTCTCTGAGGCAAAAGAACATGCACTGAGGAAGGGCCCCACGTTTATTGAAACCAAGACGTTTCGCATGCGGGGACATGAGGAAGCCTCCGGTACATTTTACGTCCCCGACGAGAAATTCGAAAAATGGGAAGAAAAAGATCCCATTGATCGCTTTGCACAATGGCTTAAATCCGAAGGTATTGTTTCGGGGGATGATGAGCTACAAAAAATTAAAGATGAAATTGATGATCGTTTTTTGCCCGAATTAGAGCGGGCTCTCGAAGCTGATGAACCTGTTTTTGATCACCAGACGGAAGAAGATCGATTGTTTTCAACGGTTAATTTGCCTGAAAAGGCTACTGAAGATAATGCCTCATCCGAAAAGCGGTTTGTGGATGCTATTCAGTTTTCGCTGCGACAAGCCTTTGAGCAGGATGATGACTTTCTCATCATGGGACAGGATATCGCCGAATACGGCGGAGTGTTCAAGATTACTGAGGGGTTTATAGATCAGTTTGGCAAAGACCGTATTCGTAATACTCCAATCATTGAAGCAGGAGCACTCGGGTGTGCCCTTGGACTGGCATTGGAAGGCTTTAAACCCGTGGTTGAAATGCAGTTTGCCGATTTCATATCCTGCGGTTTTAACCAAATCGTCAACAATATTGCCAAGGGACAATACCGCTGGATGCCGCCAATTAACATCACTATTCGTGCACCACACGGTGCAGGCGTTGGTGCAGGGCCATTCCACTCAGAATCTCCTGAAGGTTGGTTCATGCAACATCCGGGACTTAAAATTGTCGTTCCCTCATCGGTGGAAGATGCCCAAAACCTGCTTTACAGTGCTCTTCATGATCCCAATCCTGTACTGTTTTTCGAGCACAAGAAACTCTATCGGAGCATTCGTGCTACCACTCCTGACCACTGTATACCTGAAGAACTTGGCAAAGCAAATGTGGTCCGAGAAGGAAGCGATGCCACCATTGTTACTTATGGAATGGGTGTCCACTGGGCGCAGGAAGTAGCGAAAAGATACGCAGATCAGGGAACAGAGATAGAAATCATTGACCTGCGATGCCTGGCTCCGCTTGATATGGAACCCGTTAGCCAGTCAGTAGCAAAAACCAATAAGGTACTACTTCTGCAAGAGCCTTCTACCACGCTCGGCCCCATGAGTGAGCTTTCCTCCCTTATCACTGAGGAATGCTTCGAAAAATTGGATGCTCCGGTTATGCGCTGCTCCTCAAAGGATATGCCCGTACCTTTTAGTCCTAAGTTGGAGAAGCATTACCTTGCAGATAATCGACTGGAAGAAACCCTGAACAAGCTTCTGCAATACTGATTCGTACTATTGGTTTGCATCCAATATTCTCCTGAGAATCCTTTTGGCTTCTTCTTGTTTCTCATAAGGACCCAATGTAAAGCGCCCACTGGAAATTCCGATTTGTATAGTCGGAAAGGAAGAAGAAATAACGTCACCGTTATGAACAATAGCCATGAAGTTGCCGATATTATCAGTCGTCTTCTGAGCAAAGTCAGAATGATATTTCTGTTTTAGTTTCACATCTACATAATATAGCTGTTGAGCGTCCTCTCTTTTTCTTTGAATTGCCTGCTCAATCATTTCTGGTCTTACTTCATAAAATAACGTATCACGATCTGTTTGACCGAAGGTTTCGTCTGCTCGCTTTTGAGCGCTTTCTATTTGAGTTCGATACCGTTCCCATTTTTGTTTTTTAAACTCCGAATTATCTAATGCGGTTAATCTTTCTTCTATTTTTCGGATAAGGCGATTCGCTTTCTCATGCTCACCGGTTGTAGCATAATGATTTGCCAAAACCATTTGTGCAGTGATACCCACCTCATTCTTATATTTATCAGATACCTTTGTGAGATAGTCTACTGTTCCCTTTACCTTATGAGCATTTAGAGAGTCCATTCTTATCATATTGTATATTTTCTCCACCTGACGACTGGAGAACCAATTTTTGTAAAGACCGTATCCTATATTTTGATATTCCTCAATTAGTTTTTTTAGCAAGGAAATAACCTTTTCTTGTTCTCCTCTCAGTGAATATACCGCTAATCGTCCGCTATAGGCATCAACAAGATCTGCTTTATAATCCGGCTGACCTTTTAAGATGGAAATAGCAGTATCTACATGTTTTTCAGCTTGATCCAGATGCTTCTTTTCACCTGTCTGCTCATACAGTCTGAGAAAGATACTACCAAGAGTATTCTGTACAAAATATTCCAACTCCTCATCGTTTTGAACGGTATCTGTGTCAAGCAAAGCAGTTAGTTGATCAATGCTTTCTTGGATATCTTCCGTCATCGCATTTGGACTTGTGATCTGCCTAAAAGATAACCCTTTCTCATTAAGCATTGCAGTTACTTTATCCCGATCTATCTTGGCACCGGCCGCATGGATAACGGGTACCCCCTGGGTCTTATCCATGTTCGCTGTATCCGTAATAGCACGTTGACCAACATTATTAACCGTTCGCTGGTGTTCACCATCAGAATCTCCTGTCTTTGTTTCACACGAGATAGCAAAAATCCCTAATAATGAACTAAGCCAAATAACGAATGATATTCTCTTGATACACATAGTAGCTCATCTTTAGCATTTCTGGATGAATAGTCATGTAATATTAGTAGAATCACATAAATTATTCGAATACTTAATGCTTTATCTCTATTGAGAGTAAAGATAAAGCATTAAAATCTATAAGAAACATAATCTAACTACAAACACAGTAGAAGTAGCCAGTAAAATAGATCAAAGTCAGGATAAAGCTGAAGAAATATCCAGATCCAGGCACTCCTCAAACATCGCATCGAAGGTGTCGATACGCTTTGACCAGTCGAGGTGCTCGTTAATATTTTGGAGGGAGGATTTCGGAAGTGGTTTTGATTCTTCGGTCAACAGATCTTTGAGATAGTGGAAAAGATCGTCTTCGGTATCATATAAAACAGGAGCATGCAACAACGGTTTGTGCAGGCTCTCGGGAATCAGTTCCGGGTAATGGAGCCGATTGGGTACCAATGGGTGACAGCCACAGTAAATCGCTTCCATAATCGCTACGCAGAAGAATTCGTAAGTGGCCGTTGAAACAACGATATCACCGCTGTGGAGTAATCGGCTGTAGTTTTCACGATCTTCGACATAGCCAAAATGCGTAATATGCCGACCGTAACGCTCCCAGGCTTTTTCAAATTCTTCAGGCTTTTCATGCTGTGTATCGCCCGCCAGAATGAGATCGAAAGTAAGATCAATATCATTTAAGCGATTGAGCACCCGAAAAAACATGGCGGGATTTCGATCAAACTGCCAGCGCTGATTCCAAACGATTACCGGATTCTCGTTTTCATTGCGTTGATCAATTTGGGCATCAAAGCGTTTTAAATCGAGTCCGGGATATAGCACTATACTCTTATCCGCAATCTTATCAACCGGATAATAATATTTATCATCGGGATAGTTCTCCAAAAATGCGGGTAATGCTTTCAAAAAGTCATTGCGGTGAAATTCAGACGAAAAAATGAGTCGATCCGCTGAAAGCATGCTTAAATAGTTGAGGTAGCAGTATGTTTGATCGCGCTCTTCTCCCTCCGGCATGGGCTGAGTAAACTGATTCTCATGCATGTACATCACTTTAGGGGTCTCAGCAAAACGAGGATTGGTCAGAGATAGAAATGCCGGAAGGTTTGTCATGCTGCTGACCAACAGCAGATCAATTTCTTCTTCAACCTCCTGAGTCATTCCCGCCAACACCACCGAATTACCGTGCATTCGCCACTTTCGCCCCTTATAACTGAGGTTGATTGGGATGATATTGTGCCGGGAATATTTCTTCAGTCCCTTTAAAAAAGCTTTGTGCGAACCACTAAAGAACGGTTCAACGGCCAGAATGTTCATGCTATAATTAGTAAGGATGGAAGTCATTTTAAAAATGGACTCCATCTGTTAGCAATTAGTTATTTATCGAAAGCGCCCCTCAATATCCTCGAGCGGAATATAATCCAAGGTCGGTTTATTCAAAGGATCTTTGTACGGTTCATCACACGCAAACAGCTGATCAAGTAGGTTTTCCATCTCCATATCGGTTAGTTTTTTTCCTTTGGGGATGGCTGTCTTTGATGCAAAGGCAATAGCCAGTTTTCGGCGCTCATCAAACTCAAATCTTCCGTCGAGCTCGCGATACTGCTGCAGCATAGACTTTAAGACCGATTGTTCATCTCCTACATCAATATCAGCCGGCACCCCACTGATCATAGCTGTATTACCGCTCATTAATTGAATGTTGAAGCCCATACGCTGAATGATCGGGTGCAACTCTTCAAGAAGTGAAAACTCCGACGCTGAAAAATCCATAGTCTGAGCAAAAAGCAGTTGCTGAGTACTTGGTATTGCGGCCTCTGTAGCACTCAATGCCTTCTCAAATATAATACGCTTATGGGCTGCATGCTGATCAATCATACACAGCCCTGATCGAGTCTGGGTTAAAATATAGCGATCGTGCAGTTGCCAAAAGCCTCGATCACGCATGCGTTGAGGGCGGCTACCCTGTTCTGTTTCATCCTGCTCTTTCTTTTCAGCCTGATCAAAATCATACAATTGCTTCGAAAAATTACTCTGATCGCTCCTCTGTGATTGCGGACGATCAAAGTTAATACGCGACGGGAATTTTACAGGCTTCTTCTCCCCACTGTTTTGCTGAGTATTCTTTGCTCCGCCAAAATTAAAATCAGAAGAAAAACCTTTCGGGGAAGAAAATCTATCACCCTCTCCCTCAGAAACATCGGGAACCATAAATTCTTCGTGCAAGGCTTTTTTTACAACCGACTTGGTCAATTTAATTACACTCCGCTCATCTTCAAATTTAACCTCTTCTTTGGCGGGATGTACATTTACATCTACCTGCTTGGGATCAATATCCAAGAAAATCGCATAAAATGGATAGTCCTTTTCACCGGTCCATGCATCATAAATGTTGAGAATAACATGCGTAAGATAGCGGTGTTGTATCGGTCGTCCGTTCACGAAGATAAACTGCTCACCCCGACTTCGTTTCGTCAGCTTAGGATCGGCCAATACTCCGTGAACCGACAGGTAGCTGGTTTCCTCCCTGAAATGAATCAGGCTAGCCTTATAGCTCTTACCGAACATATCGGTAATACGTTCTTTTATATTTTGCTCTTTCGGCAGATCGTAAATAGTATCAGTATCGGCAATCAGCTCAAATCCCAGATCTGGATTAGCAAGAGCTGCCTGTTGAACCGTTTTCAGGATATGACGAAATTCGGTAGCATCAGTTTTTAAAAATTGTCGCCGTGCCCGAACGTTATAAAATAGGTTTCGAACGGCAACCGAAGTCCCATTCTCAACGGCTGCAGGCTCAAATGATTTTTCCTCCCCTCCCCAAATTTCATATTTCCATCCCATTTCATCACCGGGACGTTTGGTTTTAAGCGTTACCTGCGATACAGATGCAATAGAAGCCATAGCCTCACCCCGAAAGCCCAGTGTTCGGACCCTAAACAGGTCGTCAACGTCCTGAATTTTGGATGTTGCATGTTGCTCAAAACATAGCCGAACATCCTCTTTTCCCATACCGCTACCGTTATCAACCACTTGTATAAGCGTACGTCCGGCATTTTGAATGACTATCTTCAGATGGTCAGCACCGGCATCAATGGCATTATCCAATAACTCCTTGACCACAGAGCTCGGTCGCTGGATGACCTCACCGGCAGCAATCTTATTGGAAATTTCGGGCGGAAGTTCACGTATAATGGATTGTTCGGATTCCGTTTCCTGGCTCAAATGTCTATACGTCTTTTATTGAATTTGGATTGGCGGGATGATACAAAATTCTGACTCTGGATGTAAGAAATTTAACCGATCAAATATGGGATCACAGCAAATACATAATATAAATTACCAGTGCTAACCCAAGCGCATATAGCATGACCGACCGTCCCTGGTGATATTTTTTATGGGTACGACGAATTTTTATTCTCTCCCGACGACTCATCTCCTTATCAGGATTGTAATACCGGTACTTATACTTAAACTTCTTATTCTTAGGCCGGTAACCAAACATGCCTCTTATCATAACAGCCTCCATTATTTACTGACTTTACATTCGCAAAACTTAATATAATGAGAATTTCGTTCAATTTTTATCCTCTCCCCGAGATGGCTCACAGCATGCAGATGATCATATTTTTTACTATACTTCGATCCCAAATTTAATCCGAAAATTATTCCATAATTCATGAGTTACGAGAAGATAACACCTCCCGAATCTGGTACGAAAGTTGAAGTAAAAGACGATGGCTCACTCGTTGTCCCTGACAACCCAGTTATCCCTTTTATACAGGGTGACGGTATTGGTATTGATATAACCCCAACAATGCGTAATGTGTTGGATAGCGCCGTTGAGAAGGCCTATAACGGAGAAAAGAAAATTGAATGGTTTGAAATTTATGCCGGTGAAAAAGCCGTTGATTTTTACGGTGAGGGTGAGTGGCTTCCGGAGGATACGCTACAAGCAATTGAAGATTATAAAATTGCTATCAAAGGACCATTAACAACTCCTGTTGGCGGTGGTATTCGCTCACTGAATGTAGCAATTCGTCAGAAAAAAGATCTCTTTGCCTGCGTGCGTCCGGTAAAGTATTACAAAGGAACTCCGAGTCCGGTTAAACATCCCGAAAAAACGGATATGGTTATTTTCCGTGAAAACACAGAGGACATTTATGCCGGAATTGAATATCAGACCGGAACGCCTGAAAACAAAAAGCTGAAAGACTTTTTGATAAATGAAATGGGAGTTGATCAGATCCGTTTTCCCGATACCACTTCTTTGGGTATAAAGCCGATATCTGAGGAAGGTACCAAACGACTTGTTCGTTCTGCAATTGACTACGCCATCTCTGAGGGACGCGATAACGTCACGCTCGTCCACAAAGGAAATATTATGAAGTTTACGGAAGGGAGCTTCAAGGATTGGGGATACGAGGTTGCTCGTGAAGAATATGACGCCGAAGTGATCGGCGAAGGTCCCTGGTGCAAGCTGCCCAACGGCATTGTCATTAAGGACGTCATTGCTGATGCATTTTTACAACAAATTCTTACACGTCCCGACGAATACGATGTTATAGCTACCATGAACCTGAATGGTGATTATGTATCTGATGCGCTGGCAGCCTGTGTAGGCGGCATCGGTATCGCACCCGGAGCAAATATCAATTATAACACCGGATTAGCAGTATTTGAAGCTACACATGGAACAGCGCCTAAATATACGGGACAAGATAAAGTGAACCCCGGTTCATTAATTCTTTCTGGTGTCATCATGCTGCGATATATGGGATGGAGCGAAGCAGCTGATCTTATCGAGAAAGGTATTGAAGGATCGATCATGAAGAAACGCGTCACCTACGATTTTGAACGTCTCATGGACGATGCCACACTCCTGAAATGCTCAGAATTTGGTGAAGAGATCATCTCAAATATGTAGATATGTAGTACCAGTCCTTCAAAAACAAAAGCCCGCATAGTTGAATAAACTTTGCGGGCTTTCTTATTTATATAACTTTTATTGGTTATTTAAAACTCACTAAACGCTTTTGCCTCTTTCATCGCATTCCAGGCCTTTTCGTATCCTCCCAAGCGTTTTCCTATACGATCAATAAGTTCATCCTTGGGAACACTAACTTCCGCAAAACCACGGACACTCTCATAACCCTCCACACTTTTTGTTTCTGTATTGCCCGCTTCAACAAGGGGATCCACAGCATTATTTGCCTTTCGCAATGCCATTAGGAATCGTGCTTCATCCAATCCTGATTCACTTCCATATTCTACAAGGGCCTCAGAGCGTATTTCCTCAAGTTTATCAGATACCGAAGATTTTAGTTGTTCTATAGCCCAAGACTTTGCTTTATCAATAGAAGCCGCTGAATCGCTGTCAATAGCCGTTGCATAGGCAAAAAGTTGACTCTCTTGAGACACAAATTCCTGCTGGGGATACCATGACGGATAATTGGAAACCTCTTTTTGACTACTATCTTGTTGCTGAGTCATTTCTGTCGAGCCGGAACAAGAAATCGAAAATAATCCTATGAAGCCCAACATCGTTATTGACAAAATAATACGTTGCATTAAATTAACACCTAAACTATTTGGATTGAATGGTTTTTCTATTTCCATCCTGAGTCTTTACTTCAAAAGAAATATCTTCTGCAGACCCAGAATTTTGCGCTATAAAATGCTTCAAAGATTGCAGATCTTCAACTTTATAGCCATTAACTTTTAATACCTGATCTCCTTCTTCTAATCCCATGCTATCAGCATCCGATCCATCTACCACATCTATAACCATCAACTGAATTTCTTTAGAATCAGAATCCTGAATAGCCATTACACGAAATCCCAAGTCAAAGCCGGCAAACTCAACGTCCCTTATTCCCTCTTTGTCCTTCATGCTCTCTTCTTGTTGCTGTTGTTCAAGGGATTCTCTGCGATCCTGCAGCCCCTCTGCAAGTTCTTCTTGCTCCCGTTCTAACATTCCCAGTACTACCTGCTTTTTTAGTTCTTTTCCCTTCCGGTAAATTTTAAGCTCCACAATATCTCCGGGATTCAACACTGCTATCTTTTGCTGAAGCTGATTAGACTCGTTAACCTTTTCACCATTTACACTTAAAATTACATCATCCGCACGCAGACCATGCTTGTCTGCCGCGCTACCCGGTGACACTCCAGATATATATACTCCCCGAATACGATCCATATTTAACTGCTCGGCCATGCTGGCATCAACACTAACAATTGTCACCCCAAGCAGTGCTCGTCGCACGTGCCCATGCTCAATAATATCTTCGGCAACTTTTGATGCCAGGTTAGAAGGTACTGCAAAGCCATATCCCTGGTAACTTCCACTTTGCGATGCAATGGCTGTATTCACTCCAATAAGCTCTCCACTGGTATTGACCAGTGCGCCACCGCTGTTGCCCTTATTAATAGCGGCATCCGTTTGGATAAAACTCTCAACTCGCATCTGATCATCGATAATCTGTACATCTCTACTCAGAGCACTTACAATGCCTGCCGTAACCGTTGATCGAAGCCGAAAAGGATTCCCAATGGCAAGAACCCACTCTCCCACGTTCACCTTGTCCGAATTACCAATTGTAATGGCCGGCAATCCACGGGCATTAATTTTAAGAACGGCCAAATCGGTAGTGGGGTCCTGTCCGACAATACGTCCTTTAAATGTTCGCTTATCATTAAGTACAACCTCTATCTCATTATCTACAGCTCCATCAATAACATGATTATTTGTAAGAATATAACCATCACTACTTATCAGAATACCTGAGCCAACAGTTCGAGCCCGTTTAGGCAGCATATCCCCCCAAAAGCTATCCTCATCATGAAATTCATCGTCAGGAACATCACTTCGTGAAAACGGAACCGTTGTTTCGATATAAACTACCATAGGAGTTACGCGCTCCGCCACGCGCTCAAAGAGGAATCGGGCATCAAGCTTTTCGAGCTGGTCGCTGGTGAATAAAGGTTCAGAACTGTGCTTAATTTCCGTAACATCAACATTAGCCCGGTCATCAACAGGATCAAAAAAGCTGTAGAAAGCGAATAAGGTCCCAGCAATAATGCCAATAAGGATGAGAAGAATGCCGCCGAGGTATCGATTATTGAATCTCATAACTACTCCTGCAATATTTGTTCAAAGATAGCATCTGACTTTCGGGCCTTGAGACCTTCGACGTGATATTTTAAATACCGATCCAGATGCTCTATCAGCTGTCGCAATTCACCGGTCCCAAAGTTTATATTAAATAATGTAGAACTCTTTGCCAGCAGTGCTATTCCAATATAAGTGAACTGATTAGGCGTTAACTTATATGAATGTGATGAAACCTGCTTGTCTGTAACTAAACCGGATTCCAGGTTCAAATAGTTCGTTTGGTCGTTTCCATTATTCGCATCCAACTGCAATCCGATACCTGTCAACTCTGCCAAGCGAATTTGAATATACGGAAAAAGCATTGGGGGATGCACTTCAGCAGAATTCAGCCAGATAAGCATCTTTTTTGTAAAGATAAAGAGCGGCTCATTAATCTCATCATCGTGCAGAAGCTGACTAATAAGCTCGATAGCCGAAGTCATGGTGGCCATCTTTTCAAAGTCAGATCGCAGGTTCTTATTCTTTATAGAATAGCTAGCCTCTGATAAAATCTGTACCGACCGAGAAGATTTGTAATAATAAACGACATCAAGAATATTGCCAATCTCTATCAGCCCGGAAAACTTACTTTTCGGCTTTTTAACGCCTCGAACCATCAAGGCAATTTTGCCATGCTCAAGAGTAAAAGCCGTAACAATCTTACTGGACTCTTGGTAATCAACGGATTTGAAAATTATTGCTTCTGTATGGGTAATCATCCTCTATCCATTTATATCATAATCGATCAGATAGAGAAGTATAGAAGCTTTGGAAGTGAAAAAACAGTACTTAATTGCCCGATCCCGTAAGTTGAATAGATTTAACCCTATTATTTTGAATAGTAGGTTCTTGAATGAGCTGAAGCCTTTCCGTAGATCTCTGCAGAATAGTCTGAAACTGCTCTTGTTGATTGGAGAATTGATCCTCAAAACGAAGAACATTTTCGCGATCAATCCACGGCTCGATATCACTCCCCTCAGGATGTGTTTCCGGTTGGCTTGGTACATTACTGCCGGCAAATTGTGTAGAACCTGATCCCGTATTACCAGTACTCACCTGACTTACATCCTGTGTTTGGGAAGCAGAAGGAGATGATACAGAAGCCGTAGCTGCTTGCTGTTGTGTCGGATTTGTCTTCTCGCTATCAATGAAAAACCAAGCCCCGCCTGCTGAAATAGTCAGTGCCAATGTTGCAGCCACCGCATATTTATAAGCAGGTTTCAGGGTCTGATTATGTTTACGATTCTCCTCTGCTTGTTCAGCGGCTTTCTCCTTAATGGCACTGGTAACATGTGATGGGGGCTCAACCTCAGGCAGTTGATCGAGCTTTTTGAGGGTCTGCCGCATGCTTTCCACTTCAATAAGCAGATCCTCATCTTCCATCATCGCCCGTTCCATGAGCAGTTCTTCAGAAGGATCCATCTCCTTCATCAGATACCGAATACAATCATTATTATCCTCGTTCCGCATAACTATTTTCTTCTTGTTCTTTTTCTTTATCAAAAAGTTTTCGAAGATTTATTAGCGCATACCGCATACGTCCCAGTGCGGTGTTAATGGAAACATCAGTAAGTTCTGCAATTTCTTTAAACGGCATTTCATAATAATGTCGCAACATAACTACTTGACGTTGTTCCTCAGGAAGCTCGTCAATATGACGCATTAAGCTACTTTTTGCCTCATCTTTTTCGAGCTGTTCCTGTGCGCTGATAAGATCTTCATCAGGCAAACGATCATAGAAATCAGTGTTTGATTCCTTGTCGTAGTTAGAACTAACGTCCACAAACCGTTTTTGTTTTCTTAAATAATCGATTGTTGCATTATGAGCAATACGCATCACCCAGGCAATCCATTTACCCTGTTCATTATACGTATCATCCATTTTGGTGATGACTTTCGTAAAAGTCTCCTGGAAAATATCATCAGCTTTTCCGCCATCTTTTACCATACTGTAGATATAAGAATATATCTTCGTCTGATGACGATTCATTAATTCGCTGAATGCTTGCTCGTCACCATTTTGACGGTAAAAACGAACCAAATCCTTATCATCCAGCTGCTGATACTTTTTACTTATGTGGTTTGATTGCTCAAGTTTCATAATAACCTCACGCCTGATTTAAGAAAAATTAGTCATCTGTGCAAGCAATATGTATCACTGCTTGCATTTTGACCTTCACCTGTAATCAGAACAAAATTTTATTTGCAAAGAGTTCATTACCATCGTGTGATGTACTTACGAACTTCACAAACAGAATGTTCCATATCGGTTAAGATCATTTTTCAACATCGCTTATGAGTATTGTAAATGAAGATCAACCGACTTTCCATCACATGTTAATGTTACAACAATGTTGGCTGCAATATTTATGCCGAAACCTATATTCATGACAGAACGCATTAGTAAATGAAAATAATCTCCCATTTACAATAATCTGTGGGATAATAGGCCAAGAAAACAATTCTGGGCCTTTTTACACCAGGGAATCAATTTAGATCAGTCATTACTACAAAGATAAAATCCCTTACACTCACTCCTCTTCCGCAGATGAACTATGAAAATACTGATACACTTTCTGACCTGTTTTTTCTCCTATTTCTTCCTGCAGATCCTCAAGTGCAGCATTTTGTACAGACTTTACCGATCCAAACTCCTTAAGGAGCTGCTGCGCCGTTTTTTTGCCAATTCCACTTATCTGGGTAAGCTCTGTCTTTATTGTTCGTTTCGAACGTTTATTACGGTGAAAGGATACGGCAAACCGATGCGCCTCATCCCTCACTTTTTGTAATAATTTCAGAGCTGATGACTTTTTGGGAATCATAATGGCATTTGATTTCCCGGGCACAAACACTTCTTCAAGTCGTTTGGCTAAACCGATAATCTCACATTCACCGTAAAAATCAATTTCTTTTAACGCCTCAACGGCACTGCTAAGCTGACCCTTACCCCCGTCTACAACTATTAAATCAGGAATTTGCTGCTTTTCGTCCATTACCCGTTTGTAGCGACGACTTAACACTTCTTTCATGGATGCAAAGTCATCGGGTCCTTCCACGGTTTTTATATTAAATCGCTTGTATTCACTTTTCTTGGGACGCGCATCCACAAAACAAACCAGCGAAGCTACCGGATCACTACCTTGCAAATTGGAGTTGTCAAAACATTCAATACGTCTCGGCAATCGCTGTAAATTTAATTGCTCTTTTAACTCTTTTACAGAATGAGGAATACGTTTTTTGGCTGCCTTCTCTTTCTCAAGCTTCCGTTCTCCCAACAGATATTTCGCATTTGAGAGTGCCATGCGAATCATTTTGGCTTTTTCTCCGCGTTGAGGGCGATGAATACGCACTTTCTTACCACGCTCCTCCCAAAGATATTGGGCCAATGGTTCCTCATTGACCAATTCATCACTTACATAAACTTCATCGGGAATGCCCCCTGCATGCTGACCGGTATAATAATCCTCAATAAAAGACTGGAGCATCTCTCCTTTTTCAAGATGCTTTATATTTTTTAGGAAGCGATGGAATTTACTGATTAATTTGCCTTCTCTAACTTTAAACAACACACCGCAGGCCTCGTTGATCTCCTCATCCACTTTTACAGCAAACAGATCGCGATCTACCTTTTTGTCGGCCACCATCTTCATCTTTTTGCTGTATTTTTTGACAGCTTCAAGACTATCACGAATTTGAGCAGCCTGTTCAAATTCCAGTGCATCAGATGCAATAGACATCTCTTCTTTGAGGTCACGAATCAAGGCATCTGTTCGACCATTGAGCATCCGTTCCACCTTATCAACGGTTGCCTGGTATTTTTCCAGATCCCAATCACCGGAACAGCTTTCCAGATAATCATCGAAACAGGAATGCCACTTGGGAGGTCCTTTAGTTCGGTCTATATTTTTGCGGGACACTGCACAGGTACATAAATCAAACGCCTTTCTGATGGTATCGAGCATCCGCTTCATGTGAGTTACGCTGTCGTAAGGTCCATAATATTTACTTCCATCATTAATCACTGTGCGGGTGGGATAAACACGCGGCCGTTCATCGTTAGTCACGCAGATGTACGGATACGATTTATCGTCCCGATATAAAATATTATACCGGGGGTGATGCTTTTTAATAAGGTTATTTTCGAGAATAAGGGCTTCAGCCTCAGAATCAGTAACAATAACTTCCAGATCATCAATTTTACGTATCATAACACGTATACGCCCATCATGATCACTCGAATCCTGAAAATAGGAACGCACTCGGTTACGGAGCCTCTTTGCCTTACCTATATATAACAGGCGATCATTTTTATCCTTAAACATGTACACCCCGGGTGAAAGAGGGAGATTGCTTACTTTCTCCCGAACATCGACCTCGGTACTGGCATTATCACTCATTCTCTAAAGAATTTTTCAAATTTTACAGATCAAAAGACACCCGTAAACTTACTGATACTGATGCTTGATTGGAAACCCATTACTTCTTCGCTGAAGATATTTTATCCTCTAACTGCGACTTCGATGCTGTTTTAAAAATCATTAGTTTTGAATGGCAATAAAAAGCTTTAGATAGATATAATTCCCATCATGAAACAAACCCAAACCGATCCCAATATTTCCATCATTTACGAAGATGAGCACTTACTTCTGATCGATAAACCTGCCGGCTTACTCTCCCAAGAAGATCATACCGGCGATATGGATGTATTGACACTGTGCAAACAATATCTCAGCCGATCACAAAACAATAATCCTTACTTGGGACTCATCCATCGCCTCGACCGTCCGGTAGGTGGTCTAATGCTCTTGGCAAAAAGCCGTAATGCAGCAGCCAACTTATCAAAACAGATTCGCAACCGCACGGTGCAAAAAACATATTGGGCAATAACCATGGGTGCTCCCCCTCGCAATGGAGTGCTGACACATGACCTTCAAAAAGATAGAGATGCCAACGTTGTTGAAGTTGTAACCGGCAACCAACAAAAAGGGAAACGAGCGGAACTTTCTTTTGCAAAATTGGAAGAATCAGATGATCTACATTTGCTTTCAGTGCATTTGCAAACCGGTCGTCCCCATCAAATTCGAGTGCAGTTGGCCCATGAGGGATATCCTATTTGGGGTGATTATAAATACGGTCAAAATCAACCCGATGGTCGTACAATGGCACTGCGGGCTGTTGAACTTGTTTTCAAACATCCAAACACAAATCAGCACTTACATTTTGAACTGGCTCCGTCGAATGAATATCCATGGAGCCAATTTTCCATTGCACATCAATAGCTATGAAACCCAATCAACTAAGTAAAACGGCCGCTTTTATCGCTATTAAATTTTATGGATTAACCCGTCTCCCCTCATTTCAATCCCTTTTTGAGGATTCGGTGATTAGTTTTTATGACCGAGTCGTTCAGCGCTTACCATTTCCTTTGAACTACTATCATTACTGGCTTAAATATAGTTGGGTCCGAAAGTTATATATCTGGTCGGAAGAGCTGCTTTTACCGGGTGATCTGCTCCATATCATCGCACGTAAATACTATATTCGTCAACTTGTAAAAGAGTTAACAGATGATGGATACGAACAAATAGTAGTTCTCGGAGCAGGTTTTGATGATCTGGCATTTCATTATTCTCAAAAAGGATTTTCTTGCTTTGAGCTTGACGTACCCTTGATGGCAAAACACAAGGAAAATTTTTTAACCGCAAATTACCCGGACAGCAGACATCCCGATATTATTAGTTCTCACCTGAGGGAAAAACAACAACTACTACCTTTTGGACCCAATTCTAATATCTATGCGGATAGAAAAACAATCATCATTGCCGAGGGATTTTTCGATTATCTGTCTGTCAATCACGTTGCAAGCATATTAAGTCAAATTCGGCAATATTTTTCAAACAGTCCCGCTCTTGTTACCACACACTTTGCACTGGATGAGCTTCCGCTACATCACCGATGGTCATTTAAAACGGGGGTTAAAACAGTAGGAGAAGAACTGAAGCTCAACAATAACATCAATGAATTTCGAAAATTGCTCTCAAACAATGAGTTTATCATCAACAAACAAATTGACCATAAAAGCATGGCGGCTGACCTGCAACAAAAAACCGGAACAGAACTTCCAATATTGAAGGGATTCTATTTGTTGATGAGTAAATAGATCGCTTTTTATTCTTTTACTTTTAGGGGTAAAAAATGGATCAGAATTGGAACACAATATATGTTGACTATGTTGGTAAAGTAGATTAGTCAGCAATTCTATTAGGTATCTGCCAGATGAGTACAAAAAGTTATGGGTCGTAAACTAACAAAATCGGAAGCACGAGATCTTTTAACACCGGTAGTTGACAATGAAGTCAGTGCTGAAGAGCGAGATGCATTTTTGGCATATGTTGCACATGACCAGGATCTGAAAAATGAATATGAATCAATGAAGCGGATTAAAGCTCTTATGAGTGATCGGTGTCCGTGTGCAAAAGCTCCTGACTCATTAAAAGTTTTTCTGTCAGCTTATTGTTCTTCCGATGCCTCTGCCTCAGATACCCCTCCTATCTATGACATTCCAAGTAAAAACACAGTCAGTCAGCAGCAAAAACCCGACACTTCTACCTCTACTGAACAATCAAAGTGGTGGTACTATACCGCTGCTGCTATCGTCTTGATTACAATTTCTGCATGGGGTTTTTTGAACTACGGAAGCTCGACCGTTAAAAACCCTACATATAATATTGAGGAGTATGCCTACCAGCATTTCATAAAACATGATGGCAAGCTTGTTCCTCCTACCATCTCTACAGCCAGCCTGGGTTCAGCCGAAATTGCGTTGGCACAAAATTATGACCTGTCAATGACCATCCCGGAATTGGATAAGGCAAAATTTAAAGGGGTAGTCTATGAAGAATTTGTCCCTGATTTTAAAGCCCCCATGCTGGAATATTATGTCCCAGCTGAAGATCAGTTTATTTATATATTTGCTTTTAATATCGACAAGATGAAACAATTTGGTCAGCTGGTACGCAACAAAGAGGCAGTAAAAGCCTGTACAAAATCACGCGACTTTCATATCCGCAATGTAAATGGAAAGCATGTTGTTTCTTGGAAATGGAATAACATATGGTATGCCGCAATATCTAATCACGATGGCAACACCCTTGCTTCTCTTGTAAAACCATTAGAGTATGAACCTTCTGAAAAATGATCTATTCTAAAACCGAAGGCTTGCAGTAAGTACCGGGGCAACTTCATCATTTACAACTGCCGGAGTTATATTGACTGAAAAGTTTCTCCCGCCGGAATTATACTCCTCAACCGAAGCATTCAAGCTGATAATATTATAAATAAATCCGGCTAAAATAAGCCCTTCCCCAATTAACATTTTCGTATCGGTGAGGGATACACTTTTATCATCTACATTCAAAGCATTGGAGAAACGTTGACCAAAAACCTCACGTGTCGCATTCATCATTACGATCGTTCCTGCCGCCCTGGCTCCCATCCCAATAACACCGCGAGGATAATCTTCAGCATAAAAATTCCCTGTTGATGCACCAGCCACAATTCCATACAGCGCAAGATAAGCCCCCGTTTTCTGGATAGTATTATTATCAAAAAGTGCAACTGCTGTTATTCCTGCCCCAATAGGAACAACCGTATTTGTTAAAGCAATATTGCGGGCTTTGGATACGGTTTTTTCCTGATCTCCATATGGCCGATTTATGCTTACTTCGCTCTGAGCAAATACAGGTGCAGAGAGTACAAATAACAAGCAGAAAAGAAGAACTGGTTTTTGCATAAGGCGAAATATGAAAAGCTTATCGTAAAAAGAAAATTATTTATCGGATTCTTTTTCTTCTGCCCCATCTTCGATAGCATCAGAAGCTTCTTCTTGGTCAAGCATGTTACTGGAAAGTTTTTTACTATTATTTGCACCTAACTTACGAAGCTTGTCAGCTTGTCCGATCAAATCGCCCCGCCCCGTTTTAAGCCTATTCATTGCCTGATCATAGCTTTCCTGCGACTGACGAATACGCATGCCAATCTCTTCGAGGCTTTCTACAAAGAGCACAAACTTATCATATAACTTTCCTCCACGCTCAGCAATTTTCTGTGCATTTTTATTCTGATATTCCTGCTTCCATACGCTGTCGATAGTAGCCAGCGTTGCCAGCAGCGTAGAGGGACTTACTATCACTATATTTTTATCGAAGGCATCATAGTAGAGACTGGAATCCTGCTGAAGCGCAACCCCAAATGCTGACTCAATAGGAACAAACATCAGTACAAAATCAGGGCTTTTGCCACCGTACAACTGCTCGTAATTTTTACTACTGAGTCCCTTCACATGGCTACGAAGTGAACTCACATGCTGTTTTAACGCCTGCTCACGCTCAGACTCATCTTCAGCAGAGCTGAATTTTTCATAAGCCTTAAGCGAAACTTTCGAATCTATTACTAACCTTTTTTCATCCGGTAGATAAACCACTACATCGGGATACAAGTTACGTCCGTCTTCACTGCGATGATTTTCTTGTATTTCGTACTCCCTGCCTTTCGATAACCCTGACTTCTCAAGAATGCGTTGCAGAATCACCTCCCCCCAGCTTCCCTGTGTTTTGGAATCCCCCTTCAGGGCGCGTGTTAAATCCTTAGCCTCCTGCGCCATCTGCTGGTTCATCTCTTTTAGATGCTCAAGATGCTGCTTAAGCGAGCTGCGCCCTTCAATATCCTCTTTGTGAGTCTCCTCTACTTTCTTCTTAAACTCCTCCATTTTTTCGCCAAGCGGCTTTAAAAGCTGGTCCAGCTTCTCTTTATTCTGCTCAGTAAACTTCTTGGATTTCTCCTCTAGAATTTTGTTTGCCAGATTTTCAAATTCATCCTTAAACCGCTCCTGTAGATTCTTCATCTCCTCCTTTTGCTCATCGAGGCGTTCCTTCAAATTATCATTTACTGATTTGAGACGAACATTCTCTTTTTCTGCTTCATTGGCCCGGTTCTGTTCTTTGTGATAATTATTTTTGGCTTCCGACACCTCGGCATCAAGTCGTTCGTTGCGTTCTTCAAGGCGCGATATAGTCTGCATCGCCTGCTCCCGCTCTTTCTCAAGTGCATCTGCTTCTTCCTTGCTCAATGCCTGACTGCTTTTATTCTTGAAATGAGCAATAGCATAACCGAGAATCAGACCGAGAAGGATATATAGGATAGAAATAAATTCCATGAAACTTTTGGTAATGGGGATTTAGAAATTGGATGATACTCTTGGAATATTCTTAATATCACAGTTCTGATACCCATATTCCAGTATAGGTAAGATAAGGAAGATAACTGACAACGCACTGGCACCCTAATCCATTACTATCATTGAACAGAAAGAATACCGACAAATGGTATTTTGTTCCAACAGTATATCAAATTATTATTACCTGTTAGGAACTACCCCTGAATTTATTTGTAATATTCATGGCTAAATATATAGCAACCATCAGCTGGTCTCGGGATAGCCAACCATTCATCGATAGTAAATATAAACGGGTCCACCAGTGGAAGTTTGATAGCGGACAAACCATTCGTGCTTCTGCTTCGCCCAATATTGTACCTACACCTTTATCTGATCCCTCAGCGGTTGATCCGGAGGAGGCTTTTGTAGCATCGCTTTCAAGTTGCCATATGCTATGGTTTTTATCTATCGTGGCCAAAGCCGGTTTTGTTGTTGAGCAGTACATAGATAAAGCAACAGGCATCCTATCGGAGGATGAGCATGGCAAACAAGCGATCACTCAGGTCACCCTCTTCCCGCATGTTATTTATAAAAATGGGGATGCTCCAAGTACTGAAGAACATCATAACATTCATGAACACGCAGACAAAAAATGCTTTATTTCTAATTCCGTAAAAACCAATGTGGAGATAGAATCATCAATGAGTAAAAAACCTGCAAGATAAACTTTGAATCTTTAGTCCGTACTAACATCCTTAGGTCAATCAAATTTATTTTTAAGTAAAAAAAGATATGGAACATCAGCACTGGCAGTGTCCCAAATGTCAAAACACAAAATTCGAAACCGGTCAAGTGTCTGGTACAGGAGGATTTTTCTCGAAATTTTTCAACGTTCAAACCCAAAAGTTCACAACCGTAACCTGCTTAAAATGTCATTACACTGAACTGTATAAAACAGATACCAGTACTTTGCATAACGTACTGGACTTCCTTGGTAATTAATTTATGAAAGACCTTTAACTACTTCTGCCCCATTGGAGTCTATGAAAGTGTACCTGATACCTGAATGGTTTTGGCAGCATTTTCCTTATTTTAATGACAACGTAATTTTAATAGTAATATATCATCTTTATGGAAGTGGAAATTTGGTCTGACGTCATGTGCCCCTTTTGCTATATCGGAAAGCGGCGCTTCGAAAATGCCTTGGATGATTTTGAATATAACAATCAAATAAAAGTAACGTGGCGTAGCTTTCAGCTCAACCCGGATATGGAAACCGAGCCCGATGCCAATATCAACGAATATCTTGCTAAGGCCAAAGGCTGGTCCGTCAAGCAGGCACAGCAGATGAATCAAAGAGTAACTGATATGGCAGCTGAAGAAGGCTTGGAATACAACATGAATCAGGCTGTGGTAGCAAATTCATATGATGCACACCGATTGGTCCAGTTTTCCAAAGACCGCGGCAAAGCCAATGAAATGGAGGAAGCCCTTTTTAAAGCGTATTTCACTGACGGAGAAAATATTGCTGATCTCCAGACGCTCATAGACCTAGCTGAAGCTGTCGGAATCGATCCTACAGAGGCGAAAAGCATCTTAGAAAGTGATAAATATGCAAATGCAGTTAATCACGATATCCAACTGGCCCAAAATATCAACATAACAGGAGTGCCCTTTTTCCTTTTCGATCGAAAATTTGCCGTATCCGGAGCCCGTGAAACAGAAGTTTTTCTAAAGGCACTGAAACAATCCTGGAATGCAAGAATTGAGGATCAGCAAAAAGCCGGATAGCTTCATTACTTGCGATGTAATTTTCTACAAAAAAGACTTCCATTTGGGTGCAAAATTTTTATAATTACATATAGACGCGGCTATTAAAACAAAAAGGGATTATTATGATGTTCAGACGACTCAAAGCCTCATTGGTTTATCTTTTACTCCTGTCATTTTCCATACCGGCTATGGCAAGTGAGACTCCGGATGATAACAACCTCTCTTCCCTTATCTCATATCTTGAGGAGAAAGGCTTTGAGATTGAATCTCTATTGAATGATCCCCGGTTTGAAATTTATGAAGATATTGTCGATCGATTTACTAAATCCGCAGAGCGTAAGTCACACAGCCTGGATTCGTACAAAAGAGTACTAAATTTTGAGGACAAAGCCCGTCAACTCGATCCCTTCATGGAGAACTATTCCGATCAGCTAAAACAAGCTGAGGAGAAATATGGCATTCCCTCATCAGTTATTGCTGCTATAATTGGTATAGAATCCGATTACGGAAAAAATATTGGGTCACACAATCCTTTTAATGCATATGTCTCGATGTATGCCAATGGATATCGCCAAGACTTTGCTAAAGCCCAAATTTCTGAGCTGTTGGAATTTACCAAGCGAAATGACATCGATGTTTTTGAATTAAAATCGAGCTATGCCGGCGCTATGGCATTTGCCCAGTTTATTCCATATTCCCTTAATAAATGGTTTGTGGGAGAAGATATCTTTGATATGAAGAATAATATCATGTCAGTCGCCAATTACCTGGCATATTTTAAGGAACGAACAGGAGATATTGAGACGGCCGTTCTACGATATAATCCAAGCAGTTTATATACACAGGCTGTGTTGGACCTTGCCAAACAGGCCCGGCTGTAATTTCAATATCCATTCCAAAATTGGGGGATACTTTTGTAAGTAGGGTGATCTGTTTTTTGGTCTTTCAGCTCTTTAGCGTAGATTTATTTTAACTTTTGATCAATAGTTATACCCTATGAACTCTAAGTTATATTCAGCTATATTTATTCTTTTCCTTTTTTCGGGATGGCTGATATTTGGTGACGTATTGCCGTTTAATCACTCTGCCCAAAACACAGCCTCCCCATGTAACAAACCTCTTACCTACCGACTGGGAGATATCGATTCCCGTTTTAATATCACTCAGAGAGAACTGAGAAAAATCATGGAGGAGGTTGAGCAATTGTGGGAATCGACCGTCAATAAAGACCTGATAGAATTATCCCCAAATGGCAAAGTAGCTCTAAACCTGATATACAGTGAGGAACAAAAACGAACTGATGCTGAACAGCAGTTTTCTAATCGTATTACAGCAAAAGAACAACAAGTTTCTGTTAAGGAACGTCAATATGAACGGCTATCTGAACGATATAAAAAGGCAGAAAAAGAGGTTCGCCAAACGCTGGATAAATATAACAGTAAGATATCAACCTATAATAAACTGGCTAAAGAATGGGACGGAAGAGAAGCGACCTCAACTATCGTTGCCAAGTTTAAAACACTGGAACAAGAAATAAGTGAACTTGAGACCTCCTTAAAACGGAAGAAGCAAAACCTGTCAACGCTGCGAGAACGAACCAATACCAAAACAGAACAACTAAATAGCCTTATTAAAGAGCAGAACAACTTGATTGAAGAGTACAACAGGCGGTTTAGCAAATCCAGGAGGTTTGATCAGGGACGGTATGTTAAGCGTGGAGACAATCAGGCTATCAATATTTACCAGTATGGCAATCGTGCTCAGCTCAAAACAGTGTTGGCTCATGAAGTCGGACACGCACTGGGATTAGGCCACGTAGATAATCCGAAATCGATCATGCATAACATGATGGCCGAACAAAACATGGCAAACCTTCAGCTTACTCAAGAAGATATATCAGCCCTCAAAATACAGTGTAATATGTAGGCATTAGCATGGATATCCTAAAAACGAACCGCTTAACACTCCAACAGCTTGCCCCAAGCGACGCCTCATTTATTTTGGGTTTGCTAAACGAGCCGTCGTTCCACAAGTACATTGGCGATAAAGGTGTTCGGAAGCAAAAAGGCGCACTGCAGTATTTGAGAGATGGTCCCATAGCAAGTTATGAGAATAACGGTTATGGTCTTTACCTGGTAAAAGAAACGATATCGGACTCCTCAATTGGTATCTGTGGATTAAAAAAACGAGAGGTCCTTGATATACCCGACCTTGGCTATGCATTTCTCGAAAAGTACTGGGGCCAAGGGTATGCAACAGAAGCCGGGGATGCAGTACTCAACTATAGCCGGGAAGAACTAAAATTGGCTCACGTTGCCGCTATTACCCATCCAGACAATGACAGCTCAATACGAGTACTTCGTAAACTTGGATTCCAATTCAAAAAGCTTGTTACTCTGTCAGGATTTGATGGTCCAAACAAACTTTTTGAAATCGATCTTAATTAGCCTCTGCCCTTTGCAGTTTTCTTTCTGCATGTTACATTACTTGCGTTAACAGACCCTCAAAGAAATTTACTCAACCATGGCTCAACGCAAAATAAATCCCGCTGAAGTTGTAAATCTTTATACCCCACCCAGTGATTTGCCCGAAGACGCCACACTCGCGTTGATGAAAACGCAAGATATGGAAGTCATTAGGATGGTAATTCCCAAGGAAAAAGATATCACCGAACACAGTGTTGACGGACAGATTTCTGTGCAATGTTTAGAGGGTAAAGCTGAATTTGGCGTTGAGGGCGAACAACATGTGTTAACCAGTGGCGATTGGTTGTATCTTAGCCGTAATCAACCCCATTCCATTCGAGCAATACGTGACTCTATTTTATTAGTTACCATTCTGTTTGTAAATAACAGCTCAGAAGAAGAGTAAGGATTACGCTTCATCAGCTATCCGTAATTTGGTATATTGGGCGTCATAAATTTAATCACAGATCGAACGAATGGATCCCGTTACCCACGGACTTATTGGCGCCTCTACATCCCAATCTTTTGTATCAAATGAACAACTTCGACCCGCCGCTATAATCGGTATAGTATCAGCCATGCTTGCTGATCTGGATGTTTTTATTTTTGATTCAGCTGATCCCCTGCTCAATATTGAGCTTCACCGCCAGTTTTCCCATTCCTTTATTTTTATACCTGTCGGAGCACTCATTGCCAGTGGCCTTCTCTGGTATTTCTTTCGCAATAAGATGTCATTCAGAAAAATATACGGGCTCAGCTTTTTAGGATATGCTACAGCAGGTATCACGGATACATTTACCAGCTACGGAACAAAGCTATTTTGGCCATTCTCAGAAAGTCGTTTTTCATGGGATCTTATTTCGGTTTTTGACCCTCTTTTTTCGCTCGTTATTTTGGTCATTGTTATTTTAGCGCTTTACAAAAAGAACCCTAAAATATGCTGGTTTGCATGGGGATGGATTGTACTATATCTATCTTTTGCGGTGATACAGCAGCACCGGGGTACATCTGTAGCCAAAATCATTGCCCAGAAACAAAATCATCAGATGAAAAAATTAGTGGTGAAACCAACCCTTGGAAACCAACTGCTATGGAGTATCCGGTACGAAGCACAAGACACTCTTTATGCAAATGGGGTTCATCTCAGTTTGTTTAATGATCCAAAAGTGTATCAAGGCGAAGCAGCCCCACTACTTAATTGGCAACAAAAGTATGAACAGCTTAATGGAACTACTCTTTATAACGATATTAAGCGTTTTGACAACCTTTCTGAGGGCTATTTGATCGAACATCCCGATAAAAGTAACGTAATCGGTGATGGACGTTATGCCATGCTTCCTACCGCTATGAGTCCATTGTGGGGCATCAAGGTAGATACAACTAAACCCCACAAACACCTGCCCTTTAAGACTTTTCGTGACGCAACACCCGCTGTCAGAAATACATATCTTGACATGCTACTACGCCAGTAGTTATAAGAATTTATGTTGGGGAATCAATCTTGAGGCCCTTATCTTACCGCATTCATTTTTTATCTATCATTTCAACGATTTTCATGTTCAATCTCGGTACCTACCAAACACTCAATGTCGCGCGTATAACAGAATACGGCTATTTTCTTCAGAATACCTCCACACGCGGTGATGAAGAAGTACTACTTCCCAACAAACTGGCCTTTCGCGATTTACAGGAGGGGGAAAATGTCCGTGTATTTATCTATAAGGATGGTGAAGAGCGTGTTACAGCCACCATGCAAGAACCAAAGATTACACTCAACAGCTTAGCTTTTCTTGAAGTCAAAGATGCAAACTTTCACGGGGCATATCTCGACTGGGGATTGGATAAAGACCTCTTTGTACCACATCGGGAACAAGTTGGAAGTATGATCGAAGGTCAATCGTATTTGGTGTATATGTATTTGGATGAGAAAACTGATCGACTGGCAGCCAGTGCCAAACTTGACAAGTTTTTGGATAACGAAAATATTACTATTGACGAAGGAGACGAGGTAGATCTTTGGATATGGGATAAAACAGACTTGGGCTACAAAGTCGTAATTAACGAAACGCATGAAGGGCTCGTCTATCACAATGAATTTTATCATGATGTATATACCGGAGAGCAAACAACAGGCTACATCAAACAGATCAGAGAAGATAATAAGATCGATGTTACTCTCCGGCCCATAGGATATAAAAAGGTGGGTCCCAATGCTGATTTTATTTTAAATCGCCTCCAACAGGTCGGCGGATATTTAGATCTTCATGACAAAAGTGATCCAAAGGAAATTCACAATCGTCTGGAGATGAGTAAAAAAACCTTTAAGAAAGCAATCGGGAGACTCTATAAAGAAGACATCATCCGTATTGAAGACGATGGTATTTACTTGGAGGACTGACACTGTAAAACCCATTACCTTTAAAATGGTAAATAGCACTCATTTTTTTGAAAATGGGAACATTTTATAGCGATTGATCTATAAGCAGGTACTAAACCCCAAATTGACCCTGCAGCTATGATTGACAAATGGCTAAATCTACTGGAAGCTTACCTTGGAAAAGCTCTCGAATTTATCGCTCTTCACCTGATGACTGTAGAAGGGATCGTTGCCCTCATTTTCGGGATCTTCTTCGTAGGATTATTGGCACAATTACGCTCCTAATGCGATAACAGAAACTGCTATTACATCTCTATTGATAACTAATAGCAAATGATTTTACCGTATATAGAAATACTATAGGTTATATTACATAAAATGTTATCATACAGTAGTTTAAGTCTAATGACTTAATAAAAAGTTACATACCCTGTTCTTTCTAAAACTTATTTCTAAGCGAAGTATTTTCAATCACTTATGTAATTTTCCGGAAATAAGACTTTTAAGAACACTTTAAAAGGAATATCGGTTCTTCATTTCCATTAAGCGCATCACTTACTGGTCAGCTTTTAAGCTCATTTGATCTGCAATAAACAGCATCCCTCTCTGCCCTACTTACAAATGCAGAACTGTTTTTACCAGAAAGGCAACTCCCATAGCCAAAAGAGCCGAAAGCAGTGTTCCAATCAATACATATTCAGCAAAGGTACGACTTTCAAAATCTTTAAATCGTGTAACACCTTTGGCAGCTAAAACAAAACCTATTGCCGCAAATTGATTTAAGATCACAAATAGAAATACAAAAATACGTTCGAGTAATCCTATGATTCGTCCCGTATTGTATTCCTGCTGATCAACTTCTTTTGTTTTACCTAATGTTTTTAATCCCACCAACTTTAGTATATAACGCAATATGATATTGGCTTCATTAAGTACCATCAGTAAACCAAAGACAAATAGATGAATAACACTTACTACCCCACCCGTTATAATTACACCGGGTAGAAACACCCTGTCAATCCCAGCTAAAAGATTCGTTGCAAATTCACTCGTTGATAGTTCAAAAATGGGACTGCATAACAAAGCTACTATAATTGTATGCAACAGCAGCAGCAATATTCGGTTCCGGTTTAACCTTGTTTTCTGCTTCTCAAGCATCCACATCAATACCGGGTAGCTAACCAAATAGAAAGCGAGTAATATCCAGCTCATGCTAATCGCTAAAAACGGCAAACTCAGAAGCGGGACAATCGTCACCCCCCACATATCCGATTGATTAACTCCCTCGTCTCGGGAAATTAGACAAAGCCTGGACAGCAGGATCAAATTAAGAATACCTAAAAATATAGCGTAGTTCATTTTTTTAACTTTTGATTAATTACATCCGTAATATTATCACTTAATTCACCCACAACATCCAGCATACCAGCCTCTTTATTTTTATAAAAAGCCGGTTTTGATATTTCAAGGGCCTCTGATATTTCCTTATAGTCGTATCCTTCCTTCATCATGTGGAGAATAATTAAACGCCTCTTGTTCCACCCTCTTATTCGTCCTGACAAAAGCTGTAAGCTATTATTTATAACTTTCAGCTCCGGTGAAGCATCCTCAAACCCAATATTAAACATAAACTCATTTTCTTTGAGTAGCTCTACTCCGCGTCGAGCTCGGTGGAACGCCGGTCCATCCATCCCAATAGCTTGCTCAGTATTGATAGACGTATCTATGTGCCCCACAGCCAATGAAAACCGTATACCTATCGGGTGGATAGCAGACATTACTTTTAACATCTGCACAAAAATGTTATCCGCCCGGTCAAAAACTGCCTGAAATTCATCCCCGAGTGTAATAGTATAAGGAGATATAATACCTCTATCGTATTCTGTATTGAGCATTTGCAACTCATCCGATAGTACCTCTTGCAAGCTCTCCCTATCCCTACTTCCAACTGATTGGGAATCTTCAATATCACCAATTAACACCAGTAGCTTTTCCATATAATCCTCCTCTTTTCTCTATATATAACCATAAAGGTTTAAAATATCAAAATTTAACCATATCAGTTTAATAAAGGTATTTTAGCCCGCTTTGGTTAAAAGAGATGGAGGGCCGATCATTTTAATTATCAACGAAATTCTTATTTGTTCAAAATGGTTGCTATTTTATGTCTGCTAAAATAACCGGTGGCAAATCAAACCAGAGATTAACAGATATAACATGGATAAGTCGATAGGATCATCAAAATTATTTCGATTTCTTATTCCCATTCTACTTGTAGTAGTACTGATCGGGGTATTTTCGGATTGGATTATAGAATGGATGTGGTTGGATAATCTGGGGTATGACCAGGTGTTTTGGACCATCAAAATTACACAGGCCCTCCTGCTTATCTCATCGCTGGTATTGGCCATGCTTTACGTACTTCCGAATATGGGTAAGCTGGGCAAGAAGTTTAGCACGATGCATTTTGGGCAATCACCGTTGGCTCAGCTTAAACTTCATGAGATAGATTCTAAAAAAATAAAAACTGTTTTTTACGGTGCCGGAGCAGCAATAAGTGTTTTCTTTTCCTTGGCATTTTTTATGCGGTGGGACACCTATTTTCGATTTCATTGGAGTGAGATGTTTGGTCAGGTTGACCCTATTTTTGGTCATGATATTGGCTTTTATATATTCCGCCTGCCTTTTTTAGAGCTTATCCAAAACAGCTTAACCTCACTGGTCTTTTTTATCACGGTGGGAATAATCATCCTATATATTTATTCGGGTGCCCTTTCCCTCCAATCCATACGTAATTTGAGCGCAAGCAAAGATGTCAAAAAGCATATTTTTATTAATATAGGCATCTGGTTTCTGTTGCTTTCGTGGGGATATTATCTTGAGCGGTATAACCTGCTCTATAATTCTACGGGAGCAGTATTTGGTGCCAGCTATGTGGATATCAATGTGCAATTGCCGGTTATTTGGCTGCTCTGCGGACTCACCTTCCTGATGGGATTATTCTCATTCTTTCAGCTTTATAAGGATCGCTTTAAATGGATTATCTACGCCGGTGCCGCCACCATTTTGATTGGCGTAATAGGTAATGGATTATTACCGGGTATGGTGCAGCAATTTGTAGTACAACCCAGTGAGCTGCAACTTGAAGAACCCTATATCGAACACAGTATCGAGCAAACCCGAAAGGCCTACGCGCTCGATAAAATGGAAACACAACCTTACAGCGCACAACCATCTGAGGAGATGGGCTGGCCCACAATCGAACGTAATGAAGAGACTATTGAAAACATTCGGCTATGGGATCCACGGCTCTTAATACAAACCTATCGCCAGCTACAGGAAATTAGGCTTTATTATCAGTTTTACAATGTAGATGTCGATCGCTACCACACTAATGAAGGATACCTACAAATGATGGTAGCCGCACGTGAGCTTTCCGAGGAGATGCCTGAAGGATCAGACACCTGGGTGAACCGACGGTTGCAATACACACATGGATATGGTTTGGTCATGAGTCCTGTTGCACAAGAGGGTTCCCAGGGGGATCCCCGTCTTGCCATCAAAGATATTCCACCGGTAAGTGATATAGGGCTGGAGGTTGATCAACCGGCCATTTATTACGGGGAACACAACGACGATTATAAGATTGTTAATACTAACATACGGGAGCTCGACTATCCCCAGGGAGACCAAAACGTCTATACCAATTATCAAGGAAGCAGCGGTGTACCTATTGGCAATATCTTTTCGCGCTTACTTTTTGCGTGGAACTTCGGGGATATCAACATTCTGTTGACTGATTATATCAAGGATGACAGCAAAATTATTTTCTGGAAACGTATTCAAGATCGAGTCAAAAAAATAGCCCCTTTTCTGCGGATGGAAGATGATCCCTATATGGTTTTGGATGAAGGAAAGTTATACTGGATACAGGACGCTTATACGACCTCGGCCAACTTCCCCTATTCCGAACCTTTTAACAACTCATTTAATTATATCCGGAATTCGGTCAAAGTTGTTGTCGATGCCTATAATGGATCGGTAGATTTTTATGTCTCAGACAAAAATGATCCCATTCTAAATATGTATGAGGATATTTTCCCCAACATGTTTCAACCCGTTGACAATATGCCGGGCACTCTAAAACAGCATGTTCGATATCCCATCTATTACTTTAAGGTTCAATTGGATAAGTACAATAAGTATCATATGACTGATCCCCAGGTATTCTACAACAATGAAGACCTGTGGACCCGTCCAAATGAAAAGTATGGTGGTCAATCCATAAAAATGGAACCCTATTATGTATTGACAAAACTACCGGACCAGAAAGAACTGCAGTATTTATTGATTAGTCCGCTTACACCAAACAACCGTGACAATATGATCGGATGGATGGCTGCAAATTCAGATTACCCCAATTATGGAGAAGTATCGGTCTATCAACTACCTAAAGACCGACTTATTCTGGGGCCGGCCCAAATTGAGGCTCGAATCGATCAAGATACCGAAATCTCACGTCAGCTGGCACTTTGGGATCAGCGCGGTTCGCGTGTTATTCGTGGCAACCTGATGGTCATCCCAATCGAGGACTCCTTCATCTACGTAGAGCCGGTCTTTCTCATTGCTGAGGGAGTTGACATTCCCCAGTTACAGCGTGTAATTGCTACTACCGGCGAAAAAATCGCCATGCAACCAACACTTTGGCAATCCATTGAAGCACTTTATGGCAAACGAGACGAACGAGTTGCGACTGCAGAAATTGATACCACCACGGCACTACCCCAACAACCGGCAAGCGATGTCACTCAAGATTACTCACAGTTGCAAACTCTGTGGAATGAGGCCCAAGAAGCACTTCAAGACGGGAACTGGGAGGAATTTGGAAGGAAAATGAAAGAAATTGAAAATCAAATTAACCAGTAAAGAAACATAATATAATCGCCGGACTTCGTTCCGGCGATTCACCACTGTTTAATGCTCCAGCGTGAACTGTAAAGCGAATTTTGTTCCGGGATTTTGATTACTGAATTCAGCCTCGGCATTTAACTGCCTGGAAAGCGTATGGATCAATTTAATGCCCAGTGACTTCGGATTCTCAAGGTCAATCTCATCCGGAATACCGATCCCATCATCAACAACATAAAGATAGATATCATCTCCCCTTCTGTTTAGGTTGATTGTTATGTTACCTTTCTCTTTTTCTGGGTATGCGTGCTTAAATGCATTGGTAATAATCTCATTTAAAATGAGCCCACACGGTATTGCCTGATTTACTGTAAGACTAACCGGATCAATATTCATGGAAATATCAATATCGGTTTGTGAGCTCCCCATCGAAGCCAAAATGGCATCAGTCAAATCCTTAAGGTATTGCTCAAAACAAATTTCCGACAAGTTTTTATTTTGGTATAGTTTTTCATGAATCAAGGCGATTGAATTCACTCGCATCTGGCTATTTGTAAGAACATCAATAGCTTCTTCCGAGCTAGTATTATATACCTGTAACTCCAACAAACCGGTAATAACAGCCAAATTATTTTTTACCCGATGATGGATTTCCGCTAAAAGTACTTCTTTTTCTTTCAGCGATTTTTTAATCTTCTCTTCGGCCTGTTTACGCTCGCTTATATCTACATAAATACCAAAAATAGCGACTGTCTTTTCATTTACAGTTACCGGTACGCCGTAAATGAGTACGTCAACATAACCTCCATCTTTTCGCAATCTTTTACCCGAGTGGAAAGCCGGTTTCCCCTCAAAAATGGTATTTGAAATTTCATGAGCTTCTTTTTTCTCGTGCTCGGGAACAATCAGCTGATCAATATTGAGCCCCTTAACCTCTTCCGTGTCATAGCCAAATGTTTCACTAAACGCAGCATTTACCTGCCTGATCTCCTGCCGCTTATCCAAAAGCGCAATAGAAATAGGCGAATTTTGAAATAGTTGACGGAACATTTCTTCGTTTTTGCGCAGCTCTTCTTCGGCTTTATATCGTTCACTGATATCGCGAGCAATAGTTATGACGGCATCGTCCCCAAAATAACTCCCCTTGCTCATAACGACCTCCTGCGGGAACACTTCTCCGTTCTTTCGCTTGCCCCACCATTCAAAACTTTGGGTATTGCCATCAAGAGCCTTTTGGATAAAGGTTTTCATATTATCCATGTCAACCTTACCGGGGGCAGCCAGCGCTTGTGGTTTTTTGCCGATAAAATAGGATTGATCGTACCCGTACATCTCTACCGCACCACTGTTGACCTCCAAAAAATGACCATTGCTATCTTGGATATACACGGCATCACTAATAGAGTCAAAAAGGTTTTGAAATGTCTCTACGCTTGATCGATACTTCCGAAAAATCTCTTTATTCTTAGAAATATCCACCAGCGTACCTACAATAGCAGGTTTACCCTGATACATCGTCTTGGACCCATATAGGCTTGCATCAATAACGCGCCCACCTTTGGTAATTCCCTTTATCTCATACTCCTCTTCGGCCTCGGGATTCCCATTAAGACGATCCTTCATGTTAGAAATGATCAGACCCCGATCATCCGGATGAGCAAGATCTTGAGGATGAAATTCTTCTATAATTTCTTGCTGTTCATATCCAAAAATTTCTGCAAATCTCGGATTCACATACTTAAATTTACCATCCTGTACAAGAAATACTCCCACCAGTGATTTCTCAGATAATTTCCGGAATAAATCTTGCGACTCTTTACGTTCTGTAACATCCGAAACAAGGGAATGTACCGAGTGAAGATCTCCATTCTCATTATATATCAAGGAGTTATGCCATTCACAGAAGATCGTATTACCGCTTTTAGTTATCGCTTTTCCCTCTACTGAATAATGGGTTTTATGATTGGCAATAGCTTCCTGTAAATTATCTTTTGCCTGATCAATTTCATCATCAGTAATTAATTCATCTACAAAGTTATCCCACCCGATAACCTCATCTTCCCGCCATCCGAAAAGTTCTTCGGCCTGTTCGGACCAGTCTTTAATTTTATGGTTGCCATCCCATTCTATCCTTGCCAGCGGAAAATTCGATTCATGAGTTACAAATTTTGGAAATGCAGTACGTCGAACTTCGTTCTTTTGCACTAACTCACTAACATCATGAGCAATAGCTATCTTTGCAGGCTTTCCCTTGTGATAAAATGTGTGGTATGTGAATTGAATATATATTGTTTCCCCTCCTTTGGTCTGTTGAATCCAAACCTTATCCACACTTCTATTTTCATCCGGCAACCCGTCAATTAGCTTAACTCGTTTTTTCTTTTCTCCCAGATCATAGACATCCATCGCAAGAAATTCATCACGGGAATAACCGTAACACTCAACTGCTGCCCTATTGACGTCTAAAATTGCTAATGATTTATGATCAAGAATAAATATAGGTTGATCATCAAAAAATGAGGGGGTATCACTTTCCATCTCTGTTGTTATGTCCTTGTTTTAATCTGTACCATCCGTACCGTAGATATTATCGTCGATAATCTATAATTCTATAGCAATAAATAAAACCATAATTTCTTATTTACAATTAAGCAGAAATGTACCTGTGCCTGTTTTGTAATTTTTATATCTTTAGAGGCTTTAACAAAAAGTACGAACATCTTTTAAACGTATATTTATCTCTTAATGGCTGAACAGATTACCATTACATTTCCAGACGGAAGCGAGAAACAGTTTCCTAAAGGCACCACCGGACGAGAAGTTGCTGAATCAATTTCTAAGGGATTGGCTCGCGAAGCCCTGAGTATTACCCTTGATGATGAAATCATGGATTTAAATCGACCAATTAATCGTGATGGCACCATTACGATTAATACCTGGGACAGTGAGGACGGTAAATATACATTCTGGCACTCTTCTGCACATGTTTTGGCCGAAGCTATTCAGGAACTGTATCCAAATGCGAAATTTGCTATCGGACCGCCCGTTGAAAATGGTTTTTACTATGATATCGACTTTGGAGATCAAACGGTCGGCGAAGACGATCTCGAAAAGATAGAAAATAAAATGATTGAGCTGGCCCGTGAGAAAAACGAGTTCACGCGCAAACCGGTCTCCAAAGAAGATGCGCTCGACTTTTACAAAGATGTGGGCAATGAATACAAGATTGAGCTCATCAAAGATCTCGAAGACGACAATATTACTTTTTATAAGCAAGGAGATTTTACTGATCTGTGCCGGGGACCTCATATACCGGATACCGGTCGTATCAAAGCGGTAAAACTAACCAGTCTGGCCGGAGCATACTGGCGGGGAGATGAAAACAATGAACAGCTCACGCGAATTTATGGCATTTCCTTTCCCAAGCAGAAACTCCTCAACCAGTATATCGAACAAGTTGAGGAAGCCAAGAAACGGGACCACAAAAAGCTTGGCAAAGAACTGGGTATTTATATGATCGATCCCATGGTTGGACAGGGATTACCAGTCTGGTTGCCCAACGGCACTGTATTGCGTCGTACACTTGAAGCTTTTTTAAGGGAGGAACAGAAAAAGCGAGGGTATCAGGAAGTCATTACTCCGCATATTGGAAACCTGAAATTATATCGAACTTCGGGCCACTTTCCCTATTACCGCGAATCACAGTACAATCCTATTGAAATGGGAGAAGATGGTGAAGGCTATCTACTTAAACCAATGAACTGTCCGCACCATCACCGCATATACTCGAACGAACTACGCAGCTATCGTGATCTTCCGATGCGGCTTGCTGAGTTCGGAAGTGTATATCGCTATGAACAATCCGGGGAATTAAACGGCCTCTCACGTGTGCGTGGTTTTACTCAGGATGATGCTCATATCTATTGTACGCATGACCAGCTCAAAGATGAAATCATTAACGTCATTGAATTGACAGAACTTGTGTTCGGCACTTTTGAAATGCCCGTGGATATACGGCTTTCTTACCGCGATGACAATGAGGATAAATACGGCGGTGCCGAAGAATTTTGGGATCGGGCTGAACGCGAAATTAAAGAAGTGGCCGACGAGATGGATCTAGACTACAAGGTTGCCCGTGGTGAAGCAAGTTTCTACGGTCCAAAAATTGATTTCATTATCCGTGACGCTATTGGCCGAAAATGGCAACTGGGCACTATACAGGTAGATTATGTAATGCCCGAGCGTTTTGACTTAACCTATGTGGGATCTGATAACAACAAACACCGTCCGGTGATTATTCACCGTGCACCTTTTGGCTCTATGGAGCGGTTTACCAGCATCTTAATTGAACATTTTGCAGGCGATTTCCCTGTTTGGCTTGCTCCAAAGCAGGTTCAAATTATACCCGTTTCTGACGATTTTAATGAGTATGCCTTCAAATGTGCATCCAAGCTAAAAGAAGAAGATGTACGGGTTGAGGTAGACACTCGAAGTGAACCCATAGGTGGAAAAATTCGAGATGCTGAAACGAGCAAGATACCATATATGTTAATAGTAGGTGGTGATGAAGAATCCGATGGAACTGTATCGGTTCGACGCCATAAAGAAGGTGACATCGGAACTTTTGATTTTTCTGAATTTCTTTCTAATCTCACTACTGAGATTGATAACAAAGAGGTTCCGAACCATTAGGTTTTAATTTGATTAATTTTAATAAAAACAAGAGGTAACTTATCGCAAAGACTAGAAGACGACGACCACGGGGCAATGATGATCGTCCCAATGCTAATGAAGAAATCCGTGCATCAAAAGTAAGGGTGGTTCACCCTGAAGATGTGGAAAAGGAACACGAGATTGTACCCATCGATCGCGCATTAGAAATTGCAGAATCGTATGGCATGGATCTCGTCGAGGTAGCTCCTAATGCCAAACCACCGGTTTGCAAGGTGCTGGATTTCGGTAAATACATGTACAAGAAGAAAAAGAAAGAAAAAGAAGCTAAAAAGAAGCAGCATACCGTTCAGGTTAAAGAGCTTCGTTTCCGGCCCAATACCGACGATCATGATTTGGAATTCAAAACTCGTCATGCCCGGGAATTTCTGGAAGGTGGAGACAAAGTTAAAGCTACGGTACAATTCCGTGGCCGTGACATGCTCTACACCGAGAAAGGAGAAGAATTGCTTCACGATTTGGCTGAAGAGTTGGATGATGTCAGTGAAATTGAATCCAAGCCAAACATGGAAGGTCGCCGAATGATTATGATGTTGGCACCTACCGGCAAAGGCGGTTCATAGGTAGCCTCTCTTTATCTGCGCTGCCGAAAATTATATTCAGATATTATTCTTAGTATCACCCTGTTGAGGAACATCTTCAGCAGGGTTTTTTAATATCTCTGGAAATAGATTAAATAAAAGTTTCAATGATGAAATTATTTTGAGAATAACTTTTGATTAAGAGTTTAATCTGTACCCGCAATTGCTTATCTTCCAAGCCATAATTCCAAGAAATATTAAAAGGTATTTCGTTATGCCAAAAATGAAATCACATAGTGGGGCTAAAAAGCGCTTTAAGAAAACCGGTTCCGGTAAGTATATGCGCAAAAAAGCCGGAAAGGCTCATATCCTCACGAAGAAAACAAGTAGAAAGAAGCGCAAACTCGGCAAAGTTACTGAGGTTGATGAAACCCAGAAAAAAGATGTCGAGCAAATGCTTCCTTACAGCTAATTACACAAATATTAACTCTTAAACATTAGACAAAATGCCACGATCAAGAAATAAGGTGGCTTCCCGTCGCCGTCGCCGCAAGATTTTAAAACAGGCGAAAGGTTACTGGGGCAAGCGAAAGAATGTTTATAAGTTTGCGAAAAATACGGTCGAAAAAGGGATGCTGTATCAGTATCGTGATCGTAAAGTTCGCAAACGTGAATTCAGAAAGCTCTGGATCACACGCATTAATGCTGCTGCCCGTCAAAATGGTACGACCTACTCGCGACTGATGGGAGCCTTAGGACAAAAAGATATTCAGATCAATCGCAAGGTCTTGGCTGATCTTGCCGTCAATGATCCGGAGACATTCACCGCTATTGTAGAAGAAGCTCAAAGCTGATAGCGTGTAATGATTTTAAAAACCGGTCCCCTCGTATCTTCGGGAGGATCGGTTTTTTTATTTCTATTGATGGGTTCCTCCGAATTAAATAGATTCCACTTACTATTACGCAATACGTCATACGCCCTTTTTTGGCGTAAAGCGTATTGCGTATTTCATATATAGCTGAAATCATTTTTCACAGACAATTTTATGCTCGACGATATAAAACAACTGAAACAAGAAGTTACTAACTATAGCATAACGAGTGAGGAAGATCTTGAATCGTTCCGCCTGGAGTTTTTATCCAGAAATGGGAAGGTGCAGTCAATGTTTTCGCGAATGAGCGAAGTGCCTAATGAAAAAAAGGCCGAAGTTGGTCGCGCAATGAATGAGGTAAAAAATCTTGCTGAACAAACTTTTGAAGAAGCAGAGAAAAGATTAGAGCGTAACGAGGCAGCCGACCTAAAAGCAACGGACGATATTACTCTTCCAGCTCCGCCCTATTCGTCAGGATCTTATCATCCCCTTACTCAGACGATGGAAGAGATGAAGAATATTTTCTATCGTCTCGGATTTTCTATTGCCGACGGACCGGAAATTGAGGACGATTTTCATAACTTTACGGCGCTGAATTTTCCTCCCAATCACCCTGCACGTGATGAACAGGACACCTTTTTTATTGAAAAGAATGAAAACGATCAAGATTTAGTCTTACGTACACATACCTCTCCTGTTCAGATTCGTCTAATGCAAGAACAGGATCCCCCCATCCGTGCAATCATGCCGGGACGTGTATATCGCAATGAGGCCGTATCGCCCAAATCATATTTTCTATTTCACCAAGTAGAAGCACTCTATATCGATACGGATGTAAGCATCGCCGAGCTCAAGGAAACCCTTATCAGTTTTGCTAAACTGATGTTCGGCTCTGATGTTAAATATCGACTACGTCCGGGGTATTTCCCTTTTACAGAACCCAGTCTCGAAATGGATATCTGGTGGGAAACGAACGACCCAAACGACGATGGAAAATGGCTGGAAATTCTGGGATCGGGAATGGTTGATCCCAACGTGTTAAAAGCCGTAGATATTGATCCGGAGGAGTATACCGGGTTCGCCTGGGGCATGGGCGTTGAACGTATTGCCATGCTTCGCCATCAAATTGATGATATCCGCATCTTTTACAATAACGACGTTCGATTTTTAGAACAATTTCATTAAATAAATACAACACAGTTGTCATCTCGAGGCAAGAAGAGATCTTATCCAACAGAAAGATATCTCATTACCGCTCGATATGACATTCGTCAAATTATTTATAGCTAAATGAAGATTTCTTACAACTGGCTAAAAGAATTAATTGATTTAAACCTCTCACCAGAAGAAACGACCGAAAAGCTTACGCTTATTGGCTTAGAGGTAGAAGAAGTATCGCAATATGGCAGTAACCTTGAGGGAGTGGTCGTCGGTGAAGTATTAAATGTCAGCGATCACCCAAACGCTGATCGTCTTCATATTTGTCAGGTTGACATTGGCCCTAATCAGCAACAGATCATCTGTGGGGCAGACAATGTAGCGGTCGGTCAGAAAGTACCGGTAGCCACTGTTGGTACCACCCTGCCGATTGAAACGGAAAATGGTGAACCGTTCACCATCCGCAAAGCAAAACTGCGTGGCGAGAAGTCCAATGGTATGATCTGTGCAGAAGATGAGCTTGGACTTGGCGATGACCACAGTGGTATTATGGTCCTCGATAACGGTTTAAAACCCGGAACTCCGCTGAGCGAAGCAATCGACTTGTATCAGGATTTTATTATCGATATAGAACTTACTCCCAATCGACCCGATGCCACCTGCCATGTGGGAGTTGCAAGAGATTTGGCAGCAGCACTAAACCTGGATCTAAAGAAACCCTTTAATACTGATTTTGAAGAAGTCGAGCCCCTCGATGAGATTGACATAACAATAGAATCTCCAGAAAAATGTCATCGTTATGTTGGGAAGTTGGTAAAAGATGTAACCGTTGAAGAATCTCCCAATTGGCTGCAAGATCGCCTTAAAGCTATTGGGGTTCGTCCTGTAAACAATATTGTAGATATCACAAATTATGTGATGTTTGAATTGGGACAACCCCTCCACGGTTTCGATGCCGATACCATCAAAGGCAATGAAATCATCGTTAAAGATTTTGATGAAGAAATCGAATTTGAAACACTTGATCATGTAAAACGAACGTGTTCTGCTGGAACTCTTTTTATTTGTGATGGAAAAGAACCCGTTGCCATTGCCGGTGTGATGGGCGGTGTTGATTCTGAGGTAAGCAACCAAACACAAAATGTGTTGATTGAAAGCGCTTATTTTGATCCCACAACGATCCGGAAAACAGCCAAGGAGCAGATGTTACAATCCGATGCCTCCTATCGCTTTGAACGGGGCATAGATCCTCAGTTACAGCGTATTGCAGCTGAACGAGCGGCTAAGCTCATGACCGAGATTGCAGGAGGCACCATTGTAGAAGCTTGCACGGACAAGCATCCCACAAAAACAGAATCCAAAGAACTTACACTCAGAAAATCATACGTCAATCGTTTGCTGGGCACCGATTTCAGCGCTGACAAAATTGCAAATATTCTACAGGGACTGGAGCTTGAACTCATCGATAAGAATGAAGATACCCTTACCTATTCCATTCCTACATTCCGCCCCGATCTGGAACGCGAAGTAGACCTAATTGAAGAGGTCGGACGCTTGTTTGATTATAACAACATCCCCACGCCCAAACACGGCAAATTTACGTCGCCCGAGCCACTAACTGACTGGGAAAAATTATTAAGCAAAGCTAAAGAAACTGCCAAGGGGATGCAGTTCCGGGAAATTTACTCGAACTCCCTAATGCCTGAAGAGGATGCTAAATTGCTGGGTGATTTGGATGACATGATTCATACCCTTAACCCGATATCTACAGATATGACAACTCTGCGTCCTTCCCTGCTCTACGGATTTTTGACATCGGTAGCTTATAACTTCAATCGTAAGGCTAAGCAGGTGCGATTCTTTGAAATGGGAAATGTTTTTGAAAAAGCTGAGGAGGGCACTTATCATCAAAACATTAAAGAACATACCAATATTCTGTTCGGTCTGGCTGGATTTAAAACCATAGAGCACTGGAAAACCGATCCGGAACACTATGATGTTTTTGACCTCAAGGCCCCGGTAGAGAATTTCTTACAAAAGTTTGACCTATCGGATGCCCTAACCCAACAGGCTGATGACCAAAACAGGCTGCTATACACCTTTGAAGAGGAAGAAATAGGACGAATCTTCAAGATTCCCCGAGAGCTAAGAGAAAATTACGATATTGAACTCCCTGCTTTTGCCGCAGAATTTTCGCTTACAAAATTTCAAGAAGTGCGTGAGCAGATAGGTTCCCAGGAATACGAATCGGTTTCCAAATTTCCTGCTTTTGATTTTGATTTTGGAGTAGTTGTTGACTCTCATATCAAAGCGGGCGACCTTCTAAAAACCATTGAAGACACAGCCGGCGATTCGCTCAAAGAACTGAATGTTTTTGATGTTTTTGAGGGAGAATCACTCGGAGACAACAAAAAAAGTATTGCATTCAGACTTTCTTTCCTTGATAAAGAAAAGACATTGACTATCAAGGATGTAGAACCTATAATTAATAAAGTTCTTAAGGTTCTTGAAAAGCAGTATTCAGCAAAACTTCGACAATAATTCCGAATAGTGATTTCAAACGAAAGTCCATATCAGGAGCAGTTCCACGAGTTGCTTGATGAGATTCGTGAGGAGATTCAATCTCTGAACGATGAAATCAAAGAACTCAAAAAAGAAAACAATGATCTGCGTTCGAAATTAAAAGAAATTCAGGATGGACAAACTGATATATATTCTGCTATTTCAGAATCTGAGCGGCTTTCCCTTCGGCACCAGGTATTGGGCTTAATATCAAAAATTGATAACCATCTGGAGGACAATCAATGAAATCAATAAAGATAACCATACTTGGTAAACAGTATCCGCTTAAAGTTGAGGAATCCGAAGAGGAGGCCATGAAACGCATTGCAGGATACGTTGACGATAAGTTTCGTCAATATAAAAAGGAGCTCAATAAGCAGCCCGATACTACCATTATGACCCTAGCCGCCCTCAGCATTGCTGAAGAGTTATTCGAAGAACGTAAACGAAACCGTGAACTCAACCAGCAAGAAGATAAAACGCTTAAAACAGTAAATGAGTCTCTTGAAGAATTCATTGAGGAAATACGGCAATAGCCTCTCGATTCAATTCTGATAAGGCCATTATTTTCCTTACTTTTACAGCTTCATTTTAGAAGCTATTTCTGTTTTAATAATCAACAGCATGTCTAAAGATCTGATTAATATACTTTTTGTTGGTGATATTGTTGGTGAGCCGGGCTTGAGCTTGCTCGAAACAGTACTACCCGGTTTTATTGACAAATATGATGCTGACTTTGTTATTGCCAATGGCGAAAATTCACATGAAGGAAAAGGGATAAACCGATCCATCATAAAACGTTTGTACGATCTGGGAGTGCACGTCATCACAGGCGGTAATCACTCATTCGCCAAGTGGAAAGTTTTTGATTACATGAAAGAGGACGGAAATATTTTACGTCCTATGAATTATCCCAAAGGTAATCCCGGTTACGGATTCGGGGTGTACGACATTCCCAATTTCGATCATAAGATTGGCGTACTTAATCTACAGGGTCGAACCTTTATGCCGGACATCGACTGTCCGTTTAATACAGCAGATTGGGTTATTGAGCGCATGAATGAAGAAACCGATATCGTTTTTGTAGACTTCCATGCTGAAGCTACTGCCGAAAAGCTGGCCTTGGCATGGCACCTTGATGGCGATATTTCGATAATGGTAGGCACACATACTCATGTTCCCACCAACGATGCGCGAATATTTCCAAAAGGAACCGGTTATATTAGTGATGTAGGAATGACCGGCTCTTTTGACTCGGTATTGGGCATGGATAAAAATGTATCTATGAATCGCTTTAAATTGGCTACCCCCCATCGCTATCGATTAGCCAACGGCAATAACCACCTTTGCGCTATTCTTGCCAAAGTAGATACCAATACGGCCAAATGTGAATACATTGAACCTATTGTTTATCCCGGATTTAACAGAAGCAACCTCGAAGAGTAGTATTTTCCAATGTCGATAATATTAGAAGGAAAAAATATTACCAAGCAATATAAAACAGAGTCCGGTAATGGTACATTAACCGTGCTGGATGATACCTCAATAAGTATTGAGAAAGGATCTATCTCTACGGTGATTGGCGTAAGCGGCAGTGGTAAAAGCACTTTACTTCATATTCTTGGCGGACTTGATAAGCCCAATGAAGGAACGGTGCTCTGGCAAAACAAGTCTATTTATGACATGAATCGTGAATCACTGGCAAGCTTCAGAAATAATAAATTGGGATTTGTATTTCAATTTCATCACCTGTTACCTGAGTTTACCGCCCTTGAAAATATCATGATGCCTGCTCTCATCCGGGGACAAACACCTGAAAAGGCCGGCCAAAGGGCCAACTACCTATTAAAGGAGTTCGGTATCCCCGATCGGACCGAACATCGTCCTACGCAGCTCTCTGGTGGCGAGCAACAACGTGTGGCAATGGCCCGAGCACTAATGAATAGTCCTGATTTGATACTTGCGGATGAGCCAACCGGTAACCTTGATGAAGATAATACCTCAGTAATTTTAGACTATCTTTTTAATCTCCGGGAAATTGAGGAAGTCAGTATTCTCCTCATTACCCACGAAAAAGAAATTGCAAACAGGTCTGATACGATCTATCAACTTTCTAAAGGAAAGTTACAGACGCTTTAAATTTTACTATCAAAGAAAACAATCATATTTTCAGCTACTCCTGAAATCAACCGACAACAAGTTTAAACCATGAGTAAGAAACAAGTAAAAGAAGAATTAGAGCAAGACGTACTCCTTGAAACTTTTTCAAAGGCCCAGAGTTTTTATGACAATAACAAAAACACTGTCATAGGGGCAGCAATAGCCGTAATTATTCTTATTGGCGGATCAGTAGGATATTATTATTACGCCGAGGCCCAAGAAAGTGAAGCGCAAGAACTTATGGGACAAGCTTCACAGGCTTACCTACAGGGCAACTACCAAGAAGCCTTGACGGGATCTGACGCTGATTTTACAGTAGGATTTAAACAGATTATCAATAATTACGGTATGACTGATGCTGCTAACCTTGCCCGTTACTATGCAGCGATAAGCTCATTTAAGATCGGTAATAATGAAGAAGCTTTAACATATATTGAAAATTATGAGATCCCTGAAGGAATTATGGGCGTAGGTCCCCTCTCTTTTCACGCTGTTATCCACACAGAACTTGGAAATCATACAGAAGCAGCCGAACTGTATGTAAAAGCAGCAGAATGGGACGTTAATGATTCTACAACACCTTATAATTATTTGGAAGCCGCTAATGCTTTTCATGATGCAAGCAACACTGAAAAAGCTCAACAGTATGCTAAGAAGATCATCGAAGAATATGATAACAGTAATCAAGCTACGGAAGCAGAACAACTATTAGGTTTGCTGGCTACAGCTGAAAAGTAAGACAGATTACAATAGTTTTTTTAAAAAGCCCCAACTGATATCTCCAGTTGGGCTTTTTAATTTACTTTATTAAACTACTTCGTCCATCGATTTATAGTTCTTTACTAAACATCCACTCATACAAATGCGGATTTCGGTACGCTTGCACCCACGCTCCCTCGTGGCCTTCATCCGGGTATTCGGTATAGCCGGGTGACCCTCCCGCCAGTCGAATAGCCTCAATTATTGAGCGAGAAAATTCAGGCTCTACTATTTGGTCTTTTGTCCCATGAAATGCCCAAATTGGCATATCAGCAAGCATAAAAGCACGAGTCAAATCCCCTCCGCCGCAAATTGGCACCGCAGCAGCAAATTTATTGGGATAGCGCTGAATGATATCAAAGGTGCCAAATCCGCCCATTGAAATTCCTGTTACATACAGACGGTTGGAATCAATAGAGTAGTTGTCTTGGAGTTGTTCCAACAACTCAATCGTTAAACGCATTGGGGGCGTTGGGTTTTTACCCATGGAAGCTGTAAAAGAAGTTGTATCACGTGTTGTAATAAGTTTGGACCAAACCTCTCCCTCCTTCATTTGAGGAGCAATAACAAAAGCAGGGTATTGCTCTCTAAATTTAGGTTCCGCAAAATGAGAAATACCCCACTTTAGTTGACTATAGTTGTCGTCTCCTCGTTCGGCGGCACCATGCAAAAATACAACGAGTGGATAGTTTTTAGTGCTATCGTATTCTGCAGGCTTTAACATTCGGTATTGTAATTCTTCTCCAGTACTGTCAGTATATATTTTCGGCTCAAAATCAGTAATCTGGGCTTCTACAATACCAAAAAATAGAAATAGGAATCCTACAGTAACTAAGACTTTCTTCATTTTAAGCAATCAATTTTGCAAATAATTACATATTACGGCGGTACTGTCCTCCCACTTCGTAAAGAGCCTGAGAAATTTGCCCCAGAGAAGCTACCTTGACCGTCTCCATCAGCTCTTCAAAGATATTACCTTTGTTGCGAGCCACTTCTTTTAGACGTTCGATTGCTTCTTCTGCTTCATCATCATTACGCTCCCAAAAGGATTCAAGGCTTTGTATCTGCTGCTCTTTTTCTTCTTTGGTCGATCGTATAAGGTCAACCTCTTTTTCTTCTTCCTCACCTTCACTGTCTTCTTTCTGAAAGGTGTTAACTCCAATGATGGGCTTCTCCCCGCTGTGTTTTTTGGCCTCATAATGAAGGCTCTCATCCTGAATCTTACCTCGCTGATACATATTCTCCATTGCACCAAGCACACCGCCTCGCTCAGTAAGACGATCAAATTCAGAGAGTATAGCCTCTTCTACCAAGTCAGTTAACTCTTCGATAAAGTAGGAACCCTGATTAATATTTTCATTTTTAGCAGGCCCCATCTCTTTATTGATAATCAGCTGAATAGCCAGTGCACGACGTACAGACTCTTCGGTAGGAGTGGTAATTGCCTCATCATAAGCATTGGTATGTAGTGAGTTACAGTTATCATAAATCGCCATCAGTGCCTGTAAAGTAGTGCGAATATCATTAAATTGAATTTCCTGGGCATGTAGCGAACGTCCGCTCGTTTGGATGTGATATTTTAGCTTCTGCGACCGTTCGTTTGCATCATATTTCTCCCGCATTGCCACCGCCCAGATACGACGGGCTACACGTCCTATCACTGCATATTCAGGATCAAGTCCATTACTGAAGAAAAACGACAGGTTATGAGCGAACTCATCGATATCCATCCCGCGAGATAAATAATACTCCACGTAGGTAAATCCATTCGCCAGTGTAAATGCCGCCTGGGTAATAGGATTAGCCCCCGCCTCGGCAATATGATAACCGGAAATAGATACTGAATAGTAATTTCGCACCTCATGATCTGTGAAATACTGCTGAATATCCCCCATCATTTTTAAGGCAAATTCCGTAGAGAAAATGCAGGTATTCTGTGCCTGATCTTCCTTTAGAATATCCGCCTGAACGGTTCCGCGAACCACTGAAAGTGCCTCTTCTTTTATTTCCTCATACGTCTCATCATCAATCAACTTATCACCGGTTATGCCCAGCAGACCCAGTCCAAAGCCATCGTTGGTATCGGGCAGTTCATTATTGTATTCCGGCGCTTCGACATCACGCTTTTCAAAGTAATCTTTAATTTTTTGCTGTGCCTCTTCCCACTTGTTATTCTCTTTTAGGTAGCGCTCTACCTCCTGGTCAATAGCTGTATTCATAAACATCGCAAGAATCATCGGTGCCGGACCATTAATCGTCATCGAAACCGACGTTTTAGGAGAGGTAAGTTCAAATCCGGAATACAACTTCTTCATATCATCAAGCGTACATATACTAACGCCTGAATTTCCGACTTTGCCATAAATATCGGGCCGGTGATCCGGGTCTTCACCATACAGTGTGACGGAGTCAAAAGCTGTTGATAAACGGGCTGCCGGCATACCCTCACTCAGATAATGGAAGCGTTTGTTCGTCCGCTCAGGCGTACCTTCACCAGCAAACATCCGCGTAGGATCTTCGCCCTCACGCTTAAATTCAAAGACACCGGCTGTAAAAGGATAATAGCCCGGCAAATTCTCTTTGAGAGCAAACTTGAGCTGTTCTCCTTTATGCTTCGTTTTAGGAAGGGCTACTCGTGGAATTTCCAATCCGCTGAGAGACTCGCGATACATTTTATTTTTGAAGGTCTTATCACGAACCTGCACTTCCACATAATCCTGCTGATACTCTTCGTAGAGATCGTCCCACTGCTCAAGAATCTTTTTACAACGTGCGTCCAGCTTACTGAGCCAGTGCTCGCGCATCGTTTTTAACTTAACCTTCAAATCATCTTTTTCGTCAGGATCCCAACGATCGATCTGTTCGATGGTACCGGTTACATTTTCAAGTTTACTGGCAATATCGACCTGCTGTTCAGCCCAACTGTGGTAATCACGGATAGTATCAGAAATATCAGATAAATACCGCTGACGCTTACCGGGTATGATAGACTGTGCCTGAATGTCTTCGGCAGGATCAGGATTGGTATACAGTTCCGTATCCCAACTGATGCTATAATAATCATTCACTTTATCAACAATAGCCTTAAACAATCGATTCACACCCTCATCATTGAACTGGGCCGCTATAGTTGGATATACCGGCATTGCTTTGGGATCAAGATTCCAAGCCCCCCTGTTTCGTTTCATCTGCTTGCGAACATCACGCAAGGCATCAAGAGAACCTTTCTTTTCGAACTTGTTAAGCACTACCAGCTCAGCCAGGTCCAGCATGTTAATCTTTTCAAGCTGAGTCGCCGCCCCATATTCACTGGTCATCACATACAGCGGAATATCTGAAATATTAACAATTTCGGTGTCGCTCTGACCAATTCCACTGGTTTCTACAATCACCAGATCAAAACCCGCTGTTTTACATATCTCAATTGTTCCCTTAATAGCTTCGCTGGTAGTTCTATTGCTGGCACGGGTAGCAAGGCTGCGCATGTACACACGTTCCGTATCGAGGCTGTTCATGCGAATGCGATCGCCCAGCAAAGCTCCACCGGTTCGTATTTTTGAGGGATCAATAGATATAACTGCAATATCAATCTCTTCAAACTCCGTTAGAAATCTTCTGATAAGTTCATCGGTAAGCGAACTCTTGCCTGCTCCACCGGTTCCGGTGATACCTATTAGCGGGATGGGATTACCATTTTTCTGGGCAGGGATCATATTCCCTTTTCCATCAAAAAGCTCATTATCTTTAAAACTAATGATATTGTCATGCTTGTTTTCCAACGCCGAGATACAACGAGCAATGGTTATAGTATCTCTTTTGGTAATATCCTGCGCATTGACCTCTTCAATTTCTGCTGTATCAAAATCACATTGTTTAAGCATGTAATTAATCATGCCTTGAAGACCCATTTCGCTACCATCTTCAACAGAAAATATTCGCTCTACTCCTGCCTCGTGAAGCTCTTCAATCTCTTCATCCACTATTACACCACCACCTCCACCAAATACATTAATGTGTGAGGCACCACGTTCTTCGAGAAGTTCCACCATGTATTTAAAATACTCCATATGCCCGCCCTGGTACGAGCTGACAGCAATACCCTGTACATCTTCCTGTATAGCACAATCAACTATTTCCTGCACAGAACGGTTATGCCCGAGATGGATTACCTCTGCCCCGCTGCTCTGTAAAATACGACGCATGATATTGATGCTTGCATCATGACCATCAAATAGACTGGCGGCCGTTACAAAACGGATGTTATGCTCAGCCTTATATACTTCCGGCTGACCACTGTTTTTTGTTTCTGAATGTTCCTTTGCAGCAGTATTAGTTGCTTGATCAGAGGTCACGGTATCTTCAGACATAATATCTTCTCATTTTCTGTTGGATGTATTAGACCGGAAGGTAAGAAATTTGAGGGACATTTTTTATTTACTACCCACTCAAAAGAGCAGTTTACTTATCGGTCATAATACTATCAAATCCCCCGGAAACAATATTCGTGAGATTTGACAGTGCTCGTGGCATCGACCATCCTCCCGGACCCACTAAAAATTTGGGCTCCCAGGTTGGGTTAAATTGACTCTTATATCTCCTGACTTTTTTAAAGCCATAGATGTTTTCACCATAGGTGTACACAAAATCTGCCAGTTTATTCCATCCGGGAGAAAAGTCATGTTCATCCATTCCTGAAAGCGGTGCCATTCCAAGATTGAACCATTCAAATTTCTTTTCCCTTCCCCACAGCATCGTATGAATCAACATATAATCAATAATTCCCGCCGGTGACTCGGGTCGGTAACGCAGTAAATCAGTAGTCAGCTCATATTTGTCAGCCCCATACAAAATGTTGGCAAATGCTAAGATATTCTCACCCTTTGTAACAACAGCAATCGGAAACTGACTTAAATACCCCTTGTCAAAATAGCCAACGGAAAAGCCCCGCTCTTTTTTATTCCTTGTCCTAAGGCTGGCATCTGAAATAGCCTTCAATTCCGGCAAATAAGATGATACCGACTGTTGTGGAATCACTTCAAAGTTGTAATCATCCTGTTCCAGCTCTTGATAGCCCGACCAAACTTTGTTGTGAATGGATTTTTCCGGATCAAAACCGGTCAATCCAATACGGGCTTGTTCTCCCAACTTGTAAAGAGTAAGTCCTAAATCAACATACTGTTCTAAATACCTTTCTCCTGCCTGGTAAAATATGGGACTATACCCCTGATTCGAACATTCATCATAAAACTCCCAAATTAGCTCCTCTGCTTCATCGGCAGGGCCAACAGGATCACCAAAGGTAACCCAGTTTTGTCCTTCTCTGGCAAACATTATAAATGAAGAGTTGGAATCATTCAGCATTAACTCTTTATCGCCTAACAATACCAAGTTAGAAAGTGAGTTTGGTGACCTGCTGCATATATCTTTTGCAAAAAGAAGTTCCGTCTCTCCGGGTTCCTTAGTTTCTTTATGCTTTGGACGAATTAATTTTAAAAGACCCATAATAACAGCAAAGCCCAATACCGCAACCATTGCCCGCATATATCGGGGGGCATCTCCCATCAAAGAAAACTGCCACCAGAGCTCTTTCTGATATTCTACGTGTCCATAAGAAAACATACCAAGCCAAATCGCGCTGGCTAATACCATCAAGATTAAGGTAAACCAGCGAGCGGAAAAGAACTGATTCATCAATGATGTTTTGCGGTGAAATTCACCACGGCATGGTATAAGCGCAACAAGCATCACGGATAGGATCAAAGCCTCTTCATAGTCGGCCCCCTTCAGTAACGAAAACAAAATACCGAAAACAAGAAGCCCTACCGTTAAGTGATAGGCCCCATCACTTCTTCGCTGTAGTCCGCTGGCTAATACCAGCAACGCAGCCCCCACCAAGCTGGCAAAAAAGTGCGACATTTCGATAACCGGCAGTGGTATAAAGTGCTGCAACCATTCCATGCGAGGCACTTCTGAGGGAACAGCACCAGAAAAAAGAAGAATAGATCCGCCGATGAACACAGAAAAACTCATAACCTGGGGAACAACACGTGGAACCCAATTAGCAGCTTTGCGCTGTAATACTTTAACTTTGCGTCGGTTGACGATATACTCCTGATATCCCAATACAATTAATGCCCCCAAAAGTGGGATTATATAATAAATAATACGGTAGACGACTAAAATCCCTAACACTTGAGAACCCGGAATAAAGTTACCCAGATATATCAGCATTACAGATTCAAATACTCCAAGACCGCCGGGCACTTGACTAAATAGTCCTGCAATCTGGGCCAGCATAAAAATACCGACAAAACTGAAGAAATTAATACCCACATCAGGCAACAATACAAACAGCACTGACGCCATCAAGAGCCAGTCTATAGATGCTATAAATACCTGTTGAAGCGAAAGTTTCAGGTCAGGAAACCGAAATGTCCATCGCTTGAACGAAATTTCATCTTTGATTCTTGCACTTGCAATAATATATCCTGCAACCATCACCAACAGAATGATCCCGAGCACCCGCAGTGAGACAAATGGGACCGTTACATTATTAGGCAAGTTGGGCGTTGCAAACAGTAAGGCAAGTCCGCCGACTGCACAAAAACCAATCCAGAGCGTAAATGCACTAAAAGCTACAATCTGTGTAACCTGCATGCCTGTAAATCCCCAGACCGAGTAGATACGATATCTTATAGAACCACCGGTTATTAAAGCTAACCCAATATTATGACTGAAGGCATACCCTACATATCCTGCACGAATGATTTTTCCTGCCTCAAGGTCTTCCCCAATATACCGGACGCCCAGAGCATCATATCCCGTTAATAAGAGATAGCTTAAAAACGACAGTAACAGTGAAAACAGAATATACTGATTGGGGATATCGGCCAGTTGTGTCATCACTTCCGACATCTCATACTGCTGCAATTCCTGATCAAGGAACCACAACGCAAAAGCAAAGAAAATGATGCTTATGAATGGCGTTAATTTTTTAAGCTTCTTCTTCATCAAAAATTAGAGACTACAAGTTCTGATCTAATTAGGAAATTCAATGGTAAGATCTCCGGTGAGTCCTTTTTCAACCGGAACCTGTTTTCTAATATAGTAAGGTTCGGGCTGTACATAAGGATCTATCTGCCCGTAATCCCAACGGCCGTTGGTATTTCTATCGTGATACACCGTTACCTTATAACTAAGCGTCGGTAAATTATCGATTTCAACCTGGTCTGTAAATAATGTATCCCTTTCGAAACCTGATTCCTCATTTTCAATGCGCAATCGTACGTTTTTCAGGGTCGAATCTTCCATCATAACATTCAATGCTCCCATCTGGGGCGAATGCCAGATTTGCGGATCAAACTTGCGATAATCCTCGACAGCAGGATCCCAAACTCTCACCTCGTACTCTACCCCGTCTTTCCACTGTTCACCGGGATTTATACGCAATACATTTTGCTCAATATCAACATTGGACCACGAATCGATAAGAGAATCTCCCTCCACAACTTTAAGTGAGTCCGTAATTGTAGGCTCATTAATGGGTTTGGCATACGTGATTTCAAATGACTCCCCGGGATAATACCCCGACACAGTATTTCTCTTTATGATTCTTTGTTGCGTGGTATCTTCTTGTGCAGAACCTGTAAAAGACCCTGTATAATCAGCGACAGGGTTTTCAGATCCGTCAAAAATACCCGTTGTATTAACACTATAACTCGCTTCCGGAGAAAGCGTATCTCCGCTGTGGGCAAATAAGATATAGGGTTCACTCGGTTGTATATATAACGGCCAGGCGGGACTGTATTTGTTCCCCAGCGTATCCGTGATGACTATATCGGCACTGTCAGATAATACAATATCTTCACTAAACCGCATACGCATACGGTTTGAGGAAAATAACCCTACCCCTTGTAAGGTCGGTTCTGTAGTATCTACTGATGTAGAAAATAACGTTCCCAGCGTATCTTCATCCTCCTTTTCCAATGTCACAAATTCTTTTTTAAAAGGTTGAGCTCTTTCCTGCCGCGGATCCCAAATTTTATTTCTATTCCGATCATCCACCCAAAAGAGCTTAAATTTGCCCTGTGGAAGGTACGAGAAGTTAAATTGGCCCGACGTATCAGTAGAAGCAATGTAATCGGCTTTTTTAGTCAAATCATAAGGTTCACGATACAGTAGAATACGTTTACCTTCTTCCCCTTCTCCCGTTTCTGCCTCAATAATTTTTCCAACAATTTCTCCCTTGTCGATTTCAGAACCGGTAGAAACGGCAATCTTTTTAGGAGAAGACATTCCGTTGTTATTGGTATCAGTCAAATCAGTCCCAACTGTAAGAATAAGCGTTGTCGAATCAGGAATTTGCCTATCGAATTGCACTTCGGCAGATTTTCGTCCCCAGTCGATATTATAAGAAATACCGATATCAGGCTCGATGACAATTGCTTGATTGAGCGAAGACCGTTCTACAAACTCAGAAAAATGAAGCGTAATACTTTGTCCGCTGAAATTTGTAGTTCCGGTTTCCGGTTCAGTACGTATAATTTCGGGCCCCTTTTTATCCGGAGGGCCGCCTGTCGGAGATGTAGGAGTAGCGCAACTTACAAGCATTGCTCCCACTAAGACCAGTATGGCAATAATCCAACTGCTATTATAATTCACAAATATCATTATTCACCGTTAGTAAAATTTCGGTGCAAAGATACAAATTTTAACCGCCTTTGCAGATATAAAATACCTGTTTTTATCCTATCAAAAACCTGAATTTGATGTATCAATCAGAGAAACAGGGGCAATATGTATTTCTGTTACGAGCTAAGTCAACCTTATTTAGACAATCAATTAATCACCAAAATGGTTACAGCTTCTTTATTGTATTAGTTATCTTTGGTTGGTTTCAATTATAACAGGAAAAATATTATGACTTTAGTCAAATCCGACCATACAACACTGCTTGAACGTCCTGCTCTATATACCGATTACTATGAGCTTACCATGGCTCAGGGATACTTTTTAGCAGGCAGACAAGATGAAAAAGCCAGCTTTGACTATTTCTTTCGCGATATTCCTTTTGAAGGGGGATATGTTATTTTTGCGGGTATTGCTGACCTACTTAAAACCTTAAAAAACTTTCGCTTTCATGAAGATGAAATAGCATACCTGGCCGAACAGGGTTTTCGACAGGATTTTCTTAATTACCTCCGTGACTTTGAACTAACAGTAGATATTTATTCAGCAAAAGAGGGGGAAATCATTTTCCCGCGCGAACCTATCGTCCGCGTAGAGGGAAGCATAATCGAGTCTCAAATTTTAGAAACATTACTGTTGAATATCTTGAATTTTGAGTCGCTTATAGCCACAAAAGCTTCCCGAATGAAATATGCCGCAGGTAATCGCAAGGTGCTCGATTTTGGATTGCGACGAGCCCAGGGATATGGCGGCATTCAAGCAAGTAAGGCTGCTTATATTGGCGGCGTTGAGGCGACCTCTAATGTTTACAGTTCTTTCAGAGATGATATCCCCGCAAGTGGTACCATGGCACACTCCTGGATACAATCCTTTGACGATGAGCTCACTGCTTTTCGCAAGTATGCAGAATATTATCCGGATGATTGCATTCTTTTGGTCGACACCTATGACACACTCAACAGTGGAGTACCCAATGCGATTAAAGTAGCTAAGGAGCTGGAGGAAAAAGGACATAAATTAAAAGGAATTCGATTAGATAGCGGTGACTTAGCTTATTTCTCCCGACAGTCCCGAAAACAGCTTGATGAAGCCGGATTGGAATACGTTAAAATTGCAGCATCGAATCAACTTGACGAACGGCTTATTAAAAGTTTGATAAGTCAGGATGCCCCTATTGATCTTTTTGGTGTTGGCACACGTCTCGTTACCGGACAAGACAGTCCTGCCTTAGACGGGGTCTATAAACTGGCCACGGTCAACGATGTCCCAAAATTAAAAATATCTGAAAATATTGAGAAAATAACGCTTCCGGGACGTAAGAAAGTTATTCGATACAGCGGTGACGACGGCACTTTTTATGGGGATGGAATTGTCCTTGAGAATGAAGAAAATGTAGAAACTATTTACCATCCTTACTACCCTGCCAAACACGCAACGGTAACTACTTTTAATGCAGAATATTTGCTAACCAAGGTAATGCAAGATGGGGAGTTGACTATCGATATTCCCACCCCGAAAGAAAGTGCTTCATATGCGCAGCAAAGACTAACTAAATTAATTCCTGAGCATAAACGTTTTGATAATCCTCACATTTATAAAGTGGGAATTAGCAAAAAGTTGATGAATTTACGCGACAATCTAACCCAAAAAATGAAAAACGAAGGTTATGAATAGTACTATGAAAGCTCTTTTGATTGTTGATGTTCAAAACGATTTCTGTCCGGGCGGAGCGCTTGAAGTTCCAAACGGCGACCAGATTATTCCAACTATCAACAAACTTTCCGAACAGTTTGATATCGTTATCCAGACCCAGGACTGGCATCCCGAAGGACATTCCTCTTTCGCCTCATCCCACGAAGGAAAAGAACCATTTGAAACGATTGAAATGTCATACGGCAAACAGGTGCTATGGCCCGACCACTGTGTGCAAAGCAGTCAGGGAGCTAATTTCCATCCCGATCTTAAAACCAACCGATCTCAATTAATTATCCGCAAAGGTTTTCGTAAAGATATCGACTCCTACTCTGCTTTCTTTGAAAATGATGACGAAACCACAACCGGACTTACCGGTTACCTTAGAGAACGTAATATTGATACACTCTATGCCGTGGGATTGGCAACCGATTTCTGTGTTAAATGGTCTGTTGTTGACGGCATCAAAGAAGGATTTAACGTTTATGTAGTCGAAGATGCCGTTAAAGGAATTGATATTGAAGGATCTGTGGATAAGGCCTGGAATGAAATGCTTGATCAGGGCGCCCAAAAAGTTACTTCAAAAGAATTGCTCACCTAAGCATGCCGCACCAAACAGATTATTGCATTCTCGGAGCCGGAATTGCCGGACTTTCACTGGCTGATGCGTTAGCCGAACATGATTTAAGTAGCATCATCGTTGAAAAGGAAACCATCGGTGCAGGTGCTTCAGGGACTCCCGGGGGCTTAGTGAATCCCGCTACAGGCCGAAGAGCTAAAAAAACGTGGAAGGCGGAGCAGTGCTATGAAGCTATTAGCGCTAATTTGGAAAAAGTTCAGTCTCACTCCAATACCAGCTTTTACCGGAATAATGGATTGCTTCGTCCCGCCCTGTTGGAAAAGATGGCACAAAAAATGAAAGAGCAACACGAAAATACCACTTGGCCAGATGGCTGGTGCCAATGGAAAAGCGAGGGAGAGATTCAGGAAATACATCCGGGTATCAACTGTGTCGACGGGGGACTATGGCTGCCCATCGGCTTAACGGTGGATATCGGATCTTATATTAAAGCTTATGCCCGTTATTTAGAAAATGAGGAAATCAAAATAATTTGCGGAGAACACCCCTATCCCATTGCAGAAGATGGTTATTGGCTTCTTGAACTCGAGGAGACCACCATAAAAGCAAATCAATTGGTTTTTGCAACAGGACATACGATTGCAACCTCTCCTTTTTGGGACTGGATACCTCTCGAAAATATTAAGGGCCAATTGGCCAAATTTAAGAAAAAAAGAGGATCCCTCTCTTTCTCTCACTCAATTTCGAGCCTGGGATATATTGCCAATTTAGGTGAAGAAGATACCTTTATACAGGGCAGCACTTATGAACATGATTTTACGCATCTAAATCCCGATGGGGAAGGAGAATCATATCTTAGAAAACGGTTGCGGAGAACACTTCCCCAACTCGAAGGTCATTCCAAAGTCATTGACCAATGGGCCGGCGTTCGAACCTCTACGCCCAATTACAAACCTATTTTAGGCATTCATCCAGCCTATTCCAACCTTCATCTGTTCTCAGGATTTGGATCAAAAGGCCTCCTTTTGGGCAAATTTCTTGCCGAGCATTATGCCGATCATCTTATCAACAATATCCCCCTATATCCGGAAGTAGATATCAATAGGTTTAACTAAAAACCTCGTAACCTCGTATATCTTAAAATCGAATTACCAGACCACTCCAGGCTCCACCTATACCAGAGCCTCTGTTTTCGGAATTAGGAACTGTTAAACCGGCCACCGTAAACTCGAAATTACGCAATTCAACACCCGTCCCAAAGGTAATACTCGATGAGGTTAATCCCCCTGTTCGGTACCCTGCTCGCAATGGTACAATATTAAACAGCTTATATTCAGCTCCAAGTCCTAAAGCCACACGAGGGCTATTCATTGCTGTTTCGTACAGACCTTTCTGCAAATCAAAAGCAACACTCAACTTACCCGCTTGTAGTTGTGCTCCAAAGTTAACCTTCGTAGGAAGCTTTTCGGTAATACTTTTATCATCCGAGGGCTCATAATTTTGATAGATCTCTTGCTGCACGCTATCGGCAAAATTATCAGATAATCCATCTTCAATATCAATCCCATCCCAGGTAAAGGTTTCATCCGCCGAATACTGTCCGGCATTATTATCGTACGTTATACTTCCGATATCCGTTACTGAAAGGCCTACTCGCAACTTTTTCTCTCCTTCAATCCAGAAGAAAGCCGCTCTAAGAGGACCGGCTAAATCCATTTCTACGGTCCCACCTACATCAACCCCAAAACCTGAACCCTTTATTTCCGAAAAGCTTGTTCCGTCCGGGTCCACAAAATCTCCAATTTCACCATTAAAGTTTGGGTCTTGTCGAGCTTGATAGTAATCCTCAAATTGATCAGTTAATTCTCCTACTGATGAGAACGTATACGAAAAATCATGAATTACTTCGTTGTCGGTAACTTGTAAGGTAGAATTGAAATCAATACTTGAGGTGTAATGCGGGATGAGATATTTCGGTGCAACACCCGCAAACACTTTTACATTTTTGCCAATACCAGGAAGGGAAGGAAGCTCCATCAGCCGTAACGACAGTCCGGCCGAAAGTTCACTAAATGCTACGCCCTTGCTACTAAAGTTTATGGGTTCCGGCTCAGAAAATCGTTCTTGGCTTATACCTGAGAGCAACACTTCAGAAAATCCCCTGTTAACAAATCCGGAAAATAGCACCCTATTGCGAAAAGCCAGACTTATTGCCACTTTTTCTCCACGCCAAGCGCCGGCAATGGGTATCACCCCAACTTCCATTCCCATAGCCCTGCTGTTATCCATGGCCGAGCCGAACCAATCGTCAAGAGCCTCAACACCTACGACATCACCGGTAGTAAAATGTTTATTATATGCTGAAATGTTTAACAATGGTCCTCCTGCCGTTGCTGAGATTCCTCCCAACAAGCCAATTGAAGTTGAAGGCTTGGAATCTGCGTTGAGCATGAGATTCGCAGGATTTACGAAATTTGCGTGATAGGTATCCAGATATGCCGTACCGGTGCCTCCCATTCCCAAACTTTTGGCCGAATAATGGCCCGATTGTGCCTTTACTGAAGATCCCCAACCAATAACCAATACTGTTACTATGAGAATTGACGCTAATTGCTTTAAATAATTCATCGTATTAATCGTTTTCCCTTTAATTAATTGTTGAGGTTATGCCAGCTCTCACTTTCACCTTAAAGGATACAGCGTCGTTCTCTCTTAAACTCACCGACTGTTGCTGTGGCGTATTAATAGTGATATCCATGACCATAGATCTCGTACGGTGCAAATCACTCATCTCGTTCTCAGAAAAGCTTACCTCATATTCACTTTGGGCTGCATCAGAGACAAAACCATCATCATCTGTTGATGCTCCATCTACGGCAATAGCATCTTTCGAAGTGACCACATTCCCGTTTGCATCCAGCATCATTACATTTAGAGTTAAATCAAGCGGCAATCCATTGGTATAATTGATCGTAATAGTGGCCTCGGAAAGCTTGCGATCTTCATCCGGCTCCGGGAGATCACTTAAATCGGCATCGACAGTATCTTGATACGTGGCCTTATTGGCAGAAAAATTGAAGGGGAGCTCTACATTTAATTTCGGATCAAAAATAACCGGGTTTACAATGGTCCCTGCTACTTCCTGATTATTTACGCGCGCAACTCCAACAAATCGAATGGAAGTAGGCAGATTGCTAAAGAATGCCGAGGTGTTGGCATTGCTGGCATTAAACTCATTGTTTCCTTCTTCTCCCTGGGTGGGACTTGGATTATCAACAACATCGAGCGAAAATTTTATCACCTGCTCTTCGGTTGCCGGCGCTCCGTTAACCGTCAGTGCATTTGGAATTTCTGAAGCAGTCACTTGGTACGGCGAATTTTGATCACCCGAGAGATAAACGGGATCACCGTTCGATTTGGTCCCCGCAATTACAGCATAAATAGTTGTATTCACGCCCAGATTCGAATTATAGAGCGTCCCTAATATGGGGTTTGAAAAAGTGATATCAGAAATATGATCAGAGATGTCACTAATCCCATCAATATTAGTAATCTCTGCCTCATTATCGTTAAAAACATCCAGCTCACTGTCCCCGGTAGCATCTGCATTAAGCAGCACATTTTTAGGAACGATATATCCCTCTGCCCTGCTGATGCCCAAATTATCAAATCCCACTTCGGTTGTAATATCACCGCCTTGCACCGAAGAACTGTTCGTTGAAACAGTAATCTCAAAATCAATTTCATTATCCGTACCTGCATAGATACGATGATCTGCTAAACTAACAGCATTCGAAATGCTTTCACCGGATGAAATATTATCCATTGTGATAACCAAGGAAGAACCATTGGGATCTTGAACTTCAGGAAAACTAACTTCCAGATTGATCGAAACATCAGTACCATTGGTAATAGCTAAGTTTAACACTCCTGCATCCATTCCAACAAAATGGTTCGCATCCCGAAATTCAAAAGCGCTATTGTCTATAGACGAACTTCCATTTTCCGAGACGGTTTGAGATCCTACAGCTGGAGGAACCGGTAAATTTACAATCTCTATGGATGGCACACTAACATCCGGAATTGCAGTATTCAGATCACCAAAATTAAATTCCTGTTCTTTAACAACCCTCACTAACCCATCCTCAGAGGTTTCAAAAACATTCTCAAAATCTTCTTTGGTCGTATCGATAAGAGCATTGTCAGCCCCAAGGAACTGGTACGTCTTTTCCATGGTTAATGGAATCTCAAACTGGTTGGTTACCTGGAAATCGGGAGATTCCGGCTGTTCGCAGGACCAAGTAGATAACGCTAATAGCACAATGAGTGCAATGGGAAACGATTTTTTCATCTTTCCTAATCTTCTGTTAAATGATATTTATTTATATGCTTCCTAACTCCAATTGAAATATCCCAATTTCAACGGTAGTTGTGATGTATTCTTAACCTTGCCCCATGAAGTAAACCCTAAAAATAAACAAATGCTGAATCTAACCCAGCCTTTCTACTGCAATTTCAGTACTTGTGCCGTTGTAAAGATCTGGTTGATTACATTAAAAAGTCAGAAAACTGCGATGATATAACAGTATTATCGTCCTATCTGGAAAAGCCTTAAATATTATTTTATGAAAGGCAGGCTCTTTTCCTTTTATAAATATAGCTATCTATGAGCTAATAATCGAAGCAATTTAAGAATTTACAAAAATCTACCTGCTGCGTAGTCCAACCTAATAAAGTCAGTTCTCCCAAACTGTTGAGCTGACACTTATATAGAAAGGATTTGCTTTCCACTGTTCATAAAAAGCAAAAATGCGGAGAGGGAGGGATTCGAACCCTCGGTACGCGCTAGACGCACACACGCTTTCCAAGCGTGCGCCTTCGACCGCTCGGCCACCTCTCCAATAAAGAGTCGCAAATATAGGTTATTTTTGATCTGATATCAACGTTAAAATCCAAACGTAAAAATTTGTCTGGAGTACGCCTTTACAGGCTGCCCGTTATTTCGTGCCGGACGAAATCTCCACTGCAACGCGGCCGTGAGCGTAGCCTCTGTAAGACCATAATCTATACGATCAACCGTTCTTTTTTCTCCCGATTCCTGATCATACAACACAATTTCAGTAATACTGGCCTCTTCAACTTTTCCTTCCTCATCTACTAAAAAATTGACCCATATTTCGGCTTTAATATCAGCCTTCTTGGCAGCGTCGGGAACCGTTGGTTCTACAATATGGATAACTTGTGGTGCCACCTGAGGACTTGATACAGGTTTATCCGCATCCCCCTCGCTTCCTATCATTTCAACAGAAAGAGAATCAGAATATTTACTGACATTTAAATCATCCAATTCAATGGGATCTTCTTCTATGACCTCATCTGTAGGTTCAGGAATGGGAATTTGAGGCTTGGGCGGCGGAGGCGGGCTGCTTTGCTGTTCCGTTCGCACAACATCTTCGAGGGCAATCGCATCATCCGAAAAATCAATCTTCTGACGTGTTGAAGTCGATTCGCTGACCGGCCAAAGATTAAAGACTCCAATAGCCAATAACTCTACCACAGCTATTGCCATTAAAACACGAATCCGATATCCATTTTCACCGTCTTCGATATATTTTTTAAGATCTGACAATATTTATGGGCATCCAACCTATCTTATGAGTATGAGAGAGAAGTTCTTTGTATTAACGAATAAACTCCAGTTTATCATTCAATGGAACCTCATAATATCAGCAAATACTATTAATAAGTCTTACCGTAATAAAGACTCGACCATTTTTTTTAACATTTTATTTGTATAAATCATCTTTTTTAGGCTCTTATATCTTCCAGCACTTTTCGGATAAAACCGCAGTTGGCTTCTAATTTTCTTTCCGCCTCCTTTTTATTCAGTCCTCCCAATGCCATAACCAATGCAGTTTTAACATGGCCGTCAGCCGAACGCAACAGTTCTTCTGTTTCCTTATAATTCAAATCGGTGAACATCATGACAATCCGTTTTGAACGCTCATGTAACTTCTGATTAGAAAGCTGTAGATCTACCATTACATTTTCATACACTTTGCCTCTCCGGATATTTGCTCCGGTAGTAATCATATTCAGCACCATTTTTTGAGCAGTAGCACTTTTCATACGTGTACTTCCCATAATAACTTCGGGGCCTACGGGAACATCAATTAACACATCTACATCGAGAGTTATCTGAGAGCCCGGAACAGTGGTTACAAAGATAGTATTACACTCTTTTTCCCGTGCTGCCTTGAGCGCGCCAAGCACATACGGCGTACGTCCGCTGGCAGCCAATCCACAAACAATATCAGCGGGCTGCAGGTTTATACGCTCCAACGCCTTTCGGCCATTTTTCTCAAAATCCTCTGCCCCCTCCTGGGCTTCAAAAACAGCTTCCTTGCCCCCGGCAATCAATCCAACAACCTGCTCCGGATCCGATCCAAAGGTAGGTGGACATTCGGCAGCATCAAGTATTCCCAATCGCCCACTGGTACCGGCCCCCGCATAGATTAAACGTCCGCCCTCATCAAATGCTTTCTTCACCAGATCAATAGCCTGGGCAATTTGGGGGAGCTTGTTTTCAACCTGATCAGCAACTTTCTTGTCTTCGGCATTAATGAGACGAGCTATTTCCAGCGAGTCTGCAACATCTATTTCCCTTGTATTGGGATTCCGCTGCTCCGTGTCAAGTTTTTTTAACTGATTAAAAAGCTCTTGGTCTTCTTTTTTCACGCTGTAAGCATTGTTTTGACTGTGATTGTGTTAACTCGCTTAAGTTAAGCGGAATTGGGGATAACAGAAAAAGCAATACTAAAAGATTCCCAAAAAGTATCAACGTGGTCAGGAATGGCTACTCCTCTCCTATTTGTCCGAGATGAGTGTGTTGGAAAGAATCAGCATGTTTTAATCCAAAACCGAAGAGCCGATCCATTGAAGAGTGGGCAAACAGTATAATTCCTGCCAATTCCATAGTTAAAACCTCTATAGTGAATCCGATAACGTACACCAGCAAAGCCACCCCTTTATGGTGAATAATGTTGTACAAATACGCTCCTATTCTATTGTCGATCGCATATCCAACCATACTTAAATCAGGCAACAACAATAAAGCCGGAAACCACCACCAGGCAAAATCTGTATTTAAAAATAAAAAGCCAGCGAAAAGAAACATCGCCAGCTCTTCAACCTTAATAAGTGACTTCATTATTTTTTCTTGCTGCGGTGTTTCCACCATTCTGAGTAGGAACCATTTTGGGAGTTGGTTTTAAGCTTCTGCTCCTCTTCCTGTCCGCTATCTTCCATTTTAAGCAGGGCTGCGGCAAGCGCTTTTACCTTATGGCTATCCGTATTCTCAGCATCGATCTTTTCCCTGCTAAAATGATCCGGAACAAAGTGCGTATCGTAATTGCCAGACACAAACGATTCATGATTAAGTACATATTTACAAAATGGAATCGTTGTCCTACAGCCGGCAATCTCATATTCATCCAGGGCCCGAAGCATCCGCTTGATAGCGTGGTTACGATCATTGCCATAGGTACATAGCTTGGATATCATAGGATCGTAATTGATCGTCACCTTTTGTCCTTCCTCGACCCCGGCATCAACACGTACTCCATTTCCTGATGGTATACGGTGCTTGCTCAGTGTGCCCGTACTTGGCAAAAAGTTATCCCGTGGATCTTCCGCATAAATGCGACATTCCACGGCATGGCCACTCATCTGAATATCATCCTGTTTGACCGGCAGCTCTTTTCCTTCGGCCACTAATATTTGAAGCCTCACCAAATCCAGTCCTGTAATCAATTCAGTCACCGGATGTTCTACCTGTAAACGGGTGTTCATCTCAAGAAAATAGAAATTCCGCTCAGCATCGACCAGAAACTCAATCGTTCCTGCTCCCACATAATCTACAGCCTCGGCGGCAGCAATAGCAGCCTCTGCCATTTCGGAGCGTAATTCGGGCGTTAAAATAGAGCACGGTGCTTCCTCAATCACTTTCTGATGACGACGTTGAATAGAACATTCCCGATCAAACACATGGAGCGTATTTCCATGTTCATCAGCAATAATTTGAAACTCGACATGCCGGGGCTCAACCAAATATTTTTCAATATATACACGGTCGTCTCCAAAGGAGTTGCGAGCCTCTGACTTGGCTGCTTTGATACCCGACCGGAATTCATCCTTATTATTCACAATTCTCATCCCTTTACCGCCACCGCCAGCAGCAGCTTTAACTAATACCGGATATCCAATTTCATCGGCTATTTTTTCAGCCTCTTCAATATCTTCGAGCTCCTTTTTGGTACCCGGTGGAAAAGGGACATCGGCCTTACTCATAATCTCACGAGCTTCTGTTTTATCCCCCATCAATCGGATTGCCTTTGCTCCTGGCCCAATAAAAATGATCCCTTCTTCTCGACATCGCTCAGAGAAATCCCCATTCTCACTCAGAAACCCATAGCCGGGATGAATAGCATCGGCACCGGTATCTTTTGCGGCCTGTATTACTTTATCGATCACTAAATAACTTTCGGAAGAAGAAGCGGGACCGATATGCACTGATTCATCAGCTTGTAAGACGTGTGGAGCATCGGCATCAGGCGTAGAATAAACCGCCACTGTTTCTTTTCCCATCTCCTTACATGTTCGAATTACGCGTAAAGCAATTTCGCCGCGATTAGCGACCAATATTTTATTAATCTCTGGCATAACTATCGTTTAAATAATGTGTGTTTTTAACATTTGTGGCCATAAGTTCCATTCGTCACCCCCATCAGACCAAATATCGAGGTCGTGATCTAAAAACTTCATCCGCATTACGTTATCCATTCGTACCGCATCATCGATACGCTTATCTGCTTCATAACTTACCAATCGGAAATCGATATCCTGAACTTTATCAAGCAAGGATTTTTTGTTCAGATTAGGTACAAAATCCATCGGATTGTTGTAGTAAACATCATCATCATAATAATCATCCATATAAGGCCTAATATCATAAATACCGCTTATCCCGATGGATTTCCCAAATACTTCCGGATATTTCAGTGCGGTGGTAATGGCATGATATCCGCCAAAATCAACTCCAGCGATAATTATAAATTTTATGCTATTTTGATCTTTGATAAAAGGCACAACCTCCTCAACAATATACGATTCGTACTGTTGCTGTCGTATAATACGCTGTTCGGGTGATGCATTTTCATTCAGCAATGCCTCATTATCAATTGATGATAATACAAAGAGCTGATTGAACCCGTTTTCCAACTGGTAGGAAATGGAATCTGTCATCCCAAACTTTTCCCATTGCTTGCAAGTAGCTCCTCTTGTGGGAATCCCAATTACCGGAGTTCCTGACGTTCCATAAACAGCCAACTCCATGTCTTTTCCCAAACTGGGGCTCCGCCATTTCTCGATTTTAGCTTCCATTCGTCTCTATTTTGATTAGATCGGGAATAAAATTTGAATGGAATATAACAGTTCATAATGATTAGTGTAAACGCAGATATCACCAATTATTAAAAAGGATTAGGAGCGCGTTTTTTTCATCTGATAATATGCCTTTGGGAGAATGGAAAGCTTTTCGGTAGCATTCAGATAGGCTCGTTTATTAAAAACGTCGTAATTGTTCTTTTCAATTTTATTAAGGATACGACCATAGTTTTGTCGAGCTAAATAAACAGGAAGACGGCTGTCACTACTTAGCAAGCCTATGCCCTCATCAGAACGGCGATAGTATCTGCGCGTTCGTTGAATCTGAAAGTCTAACAGATCCATAACATTCTCTGTCCGCTGATAATTAAACAGTTCTTCTTCAGAAACATTAAACCGGGCTAAATCTTCTTGAGGTAAATAGATTCTATTTCGTTGCAGGTCCTCTCCAACATCCCGTAAAATATTCGTTAACTGCATTGCTATTCCTAAATCAACGGCATAGCCCAAAGCTTCTTTTGACTGATACCCAAAAACCTGACTGGTCATCAGTCCCACTATAGAGGCAACTTTAAATGAATAGTCGTATAGCTCTTCAAACGTTTCAAATCTATTCTTAAAAAGATCCATACATACCCCTTCCATAAGCTCAAAGGGCATTTCTATTGGGATATGATACCTTCGAAGAACATCAGAAAATGCAATTAGAATATCATTATCATGATCTTTACCATCATAGGTATCACGAAGCTTCTTTTTCCAGGATTCTAATTTTAATCGGATATCATCCTTGGTAAGCTCACGCTTTTCCAAAAGATCCTCAGCTTCATCTACTAAATCATCGATATACCGGCATAAGCTATAAATAGCAAAAATGCCCCGCTGCTTATGGTTGGGTAAAAAACGTGTTGCCATGTAAAACGTTTTGGCATGATGGCGAGTTATCGCCCTACACTCTGAATAGGCTTCTTTAAGCCGCTTATCGTTCAGTTCTTCAATCACCGAACGATGAAAAGTAGTACGCTCATAAATAGGCTTAAGAAGCACATATGGTATTCGAAATAGATCGGTCATAATCATGATATTACCTTCAAAGGTATAATACCAAATGCAATAACTCCCTAAAATAGTTCCCTCCAAATTTTAATATACCTTAGAATTAAAATGATTTAATAATTACATTTCTATTCTTCTCAAGTTTTTGTGATTTTCTACTGATCTCTTTTTACCAAAAAATATTACATCCGTGACTAATTTTTCTGAAATCAATTCCAACGTACTTAACAATTGTATCACTCAAACCAATGTCTCGGGCTATCCTGATCCTTATCGTGGAAAAGTGCGTGATGTATATGAGCTTGGGGATGGAAAACTTGGTATCGTAGCAAGTGATCGTATATCAGCGTTCGACCACATCATGAAGCAAGCCATTCCCTATAAGGGACAGATTTTAAACTCCCTGGCTGCTTTTGCCTTTGATAAAGTAGATGATATTGTAAATACTCACGTTATTGATATTCCCCATCCCAATGTAACCGTTGCCAAAAAGTGTGATCCAATTCCCGTTGAAGTGGTTATTCGGGCCTGCCTTACAGGCCATGCTGCGCGGGTTTACAAATCGGGCAAGCGGACGCTTTGTGGCGTAGTTTTACCCGATGGTATGGTCGAAAACCAAAAGTTTGAAGAACCTATACTTACTCCGGCAACCAAAGCCGAAGAAGGTCACGATGAAGATATTTCAGAGAAAGAAATTTTGGGTCAGAATATTGTTGATGAGGATATCTGGCAAGAGGTCCGAGAGAAAGCCTTTCAAATTTTTAAACGGGGACAACAAATTGCCAATAACCAGGGGCTTATCCTCGTGGATACCAAGTATGAATTTGGACTGTATAACGGAAAGGTTACCCTCATTGATGAAGTACATACCGCTGATTCTTCGCGATACTTTTATGCGGATGGATACAAGGAACGGCTTGAAAAAGGGGAACCCCAAAAACAGCTTTCTAAAGAGTTTCTTCGCGAATGGTTAATGGATCACGACTTCCAGGGTAAAGAGGGGCAAACACTACCGGATCTACCTGATGAACTTCGGGTCAAAGTTTATAAGCGGTATACCGAGCTCTTTGAAAAACTCACCGGCAGATCATTTGAACCGACTCTTGTTGATATAGATTCATTCAATGATGAACTAAAAGAGATCTTTGATCAGTATTAATAGCAAGTCGCTGCTATTGTTAAAGGCCTGATGGAGATGGAGATATTTTCGATTATCAACCAGAAAAAGATATACGACAAAGCCCTGGAGAAAAATTAATGTACACTGTTGAAGTGCACTTCCATTCTATGCTGTTACTGATGGAACATTAATTTTATCCGCAAAACGAGCCAAGGCTTTTTTCCCTTTCATCGCTTTACGAGCAAATACTCTCTCGTCTTCATTTTCGGACAAATACTCCTCGAATGACTGTTGCTCTGCCCTATTCAGGTTGCCATCCAGATAATCTGTTAAAAAATCAGTGAGTATACTGTCACTGTCAAATGCATTGGGTTTCATAGTAAAAAGGGTAATAGATTATTGTACAAGTTCAATACCTTATCTATTACCCTCTTACTGTATTATGCAGAAATTGTTTCCGGATAAACGTAATTTTCTAATAATTCTTGTAATTGCGCTCTTCCACGGTTAATACGAGACTTTACAGTACCCATGGGTAGATCTGCAATTTCAGAGATCTCTTCATAAGAAAGCTGCTGGATATCTCTGAGCACTACAACTTCACGAAAATCATCACTGAGCTTTTCTAACGCTTCCTCAAGTTGATCCATGCACATCTTTTCGTGCAGGGAGTCATCCGGTAGAATCCCCGTATCCTCTAACTTCATGGGACGATCTTCAGAGTCATCCGGATCTTTGTGGATGGTAACCTTAGTCATGCGCTTTTTCTTTTTATACAAGCTCTTTGCCAAATTAATGGCAATCGTATACATCCATGTAGAAAATTTCGCAATGCGTTCGTACGAATGACGGCTGCGAAACACACGGAAAAAGGTCTCCTGCACCAAGTCTTCACAGTCCTGATGGTCATGGGTATACCGATATAAAAAATTGTGCAGTCGATCCTGATAGCGATTCACTAAAATATTAAACGCTTCTTCGTACCCAGACTGAAACTTTTCCATCAGATCTTCATCCGACATCTTATTCAATTCGGCTTTGGAAACAGCTTGCATAATGACCCTTATTTTTATTGCAGTTAATAATTGCAAGGATCATCAGTGTTGCGAAACGAAATATTAAAAAAGTATCAACCGATGATCCGTTTGATCATCAGGAGAAGTATCGTAGAAGGGTCCATCTTGGTAAAGCCTTTCGAAGCACGATCGGCATCCAAGAGTGCTTCAAATATTCTGGGCATATCGGCCAGTTGAAAAGCTGAAGCGTCTTTCCAAAGCTTGTTGAAGTACCAATTGTTATTGATACCTAAGGTATTTTGAACTTGTTTTTTGGAATTACCCTGTCCAGCTAACCGGCGAATTTGCCAGATGTTTGAAAACACATTGTAAAAGAACCCAACGGAACGAATAATTTCTCCCGTGTTCGCTTTAGAGTGCTGCAACATCTGTTCCGCGATAAACAGGGCCTCATCCAGATCTCGGTCAAATACGGCGTCTTTCAGCTCAAACACCGAATATTCACGATAAAGACCGATTATTTTTTTTATTTCGCTCTCTGTAATGGTATCAGAAGTGTCCACAAAAGTGCACACTTTATCTATTTCTGTGGACAGTAACTGCAAGCTGTTACCCACATACTGTGCCAGCATTTGGGCAGCCGGGGGCTCTATTTTTTTATTATGATGCTTTTTTGCCCAACTCATAATCCAGTCAGGTAGGCGATAGTCGGGCACTTCTTCAAATTCATAAAATCCTGCATGCTTTTTAAAAGCCTTTCCAATTTTAGAACGGCCGGAGGGCTTCTTTGTATCAATACATACAAACAACGTTGTAGGATTCGGCTGTTCTAAGTATGGAATTAGATCATTGACCTCTCCTTCATATCCCTCAGCCTGGGCTCCATAGCCGCCAAGCTCCTTAAAATCCCTCAGAATAACCACGCGCTGTTCAGCCATCATAGGAAAACTGCGAATGATAGATAGTACCTTTTCTGGGGTCACATCCCGACCATAGAGCAGATCATAGTTAAAGTCTTTCTGATCATCGGGGATTAATCCCTCGACCACCTCCTGCAGCTTATCCAGGAAAAATTCCTCTTCCCCATAGAAAAAGTATACCGGCTTTCGCTCCTCTGATTTTAACTCCTGAAGGACTTCGGTATAGAGTTCTATGCTGGTCTTTTTGGCCATTTTCTAAGCTGTCAGTTGTCAGCTTTCAACATTCAGTAAAATCAAGAGTTGCTGAATGCTGATCGCTGAAAGCTATTAAGGTGTTAATCGTCCCATCATGCGTGGAAATGGAATAGTCTCACGGACATGATCTAAACCACAGAGCCATGCGACCATTCGTTCTAATCCCAGGCCAAAACCAGAGTGTGGCACCGATCCGTATTGACGAAGATCCATATACCAGCTAAACACATCTTCGTCTAATCCGTGCTCGTTGATACGTTTGCGAAGTGTTTCCAAATCCTCTTCTCGTTCACTGCCACCAATAATTTCGCCATACCCTTCAGGTGCCAGCATATCACAAGCCAGCGCCAGCTTCTCATCCTCGGGATCCCGCTTCATATAAAACGCTTTAATCTCCGCGGGATATCGATGCACTAAGATCGGAGTATCATATTTCATGGTTAGTAATGTTTCGTCACTGCCTCCAAAATCTTCTCCCCACTCAAAGTTAAGCGCTGATTCTCTCCAGTCGGGAATATTTCGCAGGTCTTCCTCAATTTCATCCAATCGTTTACCAATCTCAATTACTCGCTCATCAATCTGGGCTTTGCGCCATTTTTTAGCCTGCCCACGTTCTTTCTCAATCTCTTCTCGCTCTGCTTTGAGCTCTTCCGCTTCTTGCTTGCGATCCTCAACCATTTGATCGAGCATGGCGGCCATATCATCGCTCTGAAGCTCTTCAACAGCTTCGGTATAGGATATGCGGGGGAATCCCTCCTCAACGGTCTTACGTAGCTTAGAAGTGTCGCGCTCAAGAATTTCTAACTCCTTAGGACGTCGATCAAGAACCCGCTTAACAATGAACTTGATGAAATCCTCTGCCAGATCCATATTCATGTTCAGATCATAAAACGCCATCTCCGGCTCAATCATCCAAAACTCGGTCAGGTGGCGACGTGTTTTACTCTTTTCGGCCCTAAATGTCGGACCAAAGGTATAAATCAAACCATGTGCCATAGCCATTGCCTCACCATAAAGCTGGCCGGATTGCGTCAGATAGGCCTGATCATCAAAATATTCTGTTTCAAAAAGATTCGTTGTTCCTTCAGCAGCATTCCCCGTAAAGATAGGTGCATCCATCTGTACAAATCCTCGCTCTTGGAAAAAAGTATGGATAGCATAAATAATCTCGTTACGAACGCGCATCGCCGCCCATTGTTTTTGACTCCGCAGCCACAAATGGCGGTTTTCCATCAAAAACTCTACTCCGTGTTCTTTGGGGGTAATCGGATAATCTTCGGCAACTTGATAAATATTGAGATCAGTTACCTGTAGTTCATGACCACCAATGCTACGTTCATCCTCAACCACTTTGCCGGTTATTTCAAGAGAAGTCTCTTGGCGAAGGGCTTCGGTCTGCTCCCAGGCTTCTTCACTTACAGCATCCTGTGCCACTACGCATTGACAAATCCCAGAACCATCTCGCATTTCAACGAAATAGAGGCTTCCACTGCTTCGATAATTATAAACCCATCCTTTAAGTGTTACTTCTTCATCAACGTGATCAGACAAATTGCTGATATAAACCATGCTTCAACGAATAATTTTGTTAATACTTTTGGATAAAATATGGAGCTCGAAACTAATCATTTCTGATCAGACTCGAAACGAAAATCCTATTCTTCAGGTAATAGTAAAGCCTCAGAAAATAAGTTACTGTCAAAGAAATCCTGAGCAAAATCCTGAACCTGATTAGCTTCAACAGCATCAATCTTATCTTGCAACTCATCAAGAGTCACAAACCGATCGAAATAGATTTCACTTTTAGCCAGCCGAGACATGCGATTACTCATACTTTCAACCGAGAGCATCAATTTCCCCTTAAGTTGAGCCTTTGCTTCAGATAACTCCTTCTGCGGAATGGGGTCTTGTTTCAGTTTATCAAGCTCAGCTTCAATAAGCTCCCGAACGTGATCTACATAATCCTTATCCGTACCCACATAAATGCCATATAAACCAGTGTCGCTATATGATTGATTAAAGGAAGTAATCGTATAGCAGTACCCGTATTTTTCTCGCACATTCTGATGCAAACGGGAACTCATTCCGCCACCCAGCACCGTATTTGCAAGCAGCAACCGGAATTTATCATCGTGATCATAGTGTAAGCCTCTACGCCCCGTTATCAGGTGTGTTTGTTCAATAGGCTTTGTCAACTCCAAATCGTCAGCTTGATATTCAGGAAGCGGTGGATTTTTATCAACGGTAGCTTTGGGTTCGACCTCGCTGAAATAATCACCTACAAGCTCCACTACCCTGCTGTGATCCATATTTCCCGCAACAGAAACCAACAAGTTTGATGGCTGATACCGCTCATCCATATAATCGTACAGGTCCTGACGTTCAAAAGCTGAAACTGTCTCCTCGAAACCAAGCGTTGAATTACCGAGTGGATGCCCCTTAAAAACTTGTTCGCTAAACTGCTCAAACAAGTAATCATTGGGACTGTCACGGTACATTTTCATTTCTTCGATGACGACCTTTTTCTCTTTTTCTATCTCCTCTTCCGGAAATGAAGGATGCAAAACCATATCTGAAAGAACATCCAGCGCCCGCTCCAGCTGAGAATTAAGACACCGCGAATAATAGCAGGTATATTCTGAGGAGGTAAAAGCATTCAAATAGCCACCCACAGATTCCATGCTCATAGCAATATCCAGGGATGATCGGTTTTTTGTACCCTTAAAAAGCATGTGTTCTAAAAAATGAGTGACACCTGCCATGCTATGGGTTTCATTGCGACTACCGGTCTTTGCCCAGATACCAACAGCCACACTCTTTACACTCTCAACGTGTTCAGTGACAATCTTTAGCCCATTATCAAGTGTCGTCTTATTTACAAAATCAATTTCTTTCATTGTTTCTGATGTGCTCATAAAATTATAACGGATGTAATGCTAAACACTCATTTAGAATGCACGAAAGGTCTTTCTTTGTTCTTTATCGTTTTATAGAGTACAAAGATTTATAACCTCAGTTTCGTTCGATCCGAAATGAACTATTGGTTATTAAAACAAAACGCCATCCCGATAAATCGAGATGGCGCAAATTGTAACTTACTTACAAAGATCTGATCAATTAATTGTTTTCACCATCTTCAGGTATCAAAGCCTTTCGTGAGAGACGAAGCTTTCCGCCGTGCTCCACTTTGAGCAACTTCACTTCAAGCTCATCTCCTACCGAAAGTACATCACTTACATTGTCAACATGTGAGTGATTGATTTCTGACACGTGGAGCAATCCATCTTTACCCGGTACAATTTCAACGAAAGCGCCATAATCCTTGATCGCTTTCACCGTACCCTGGTAAGTAGCTCCTTCTTCGAGATGACCAACAATACCTTGAATACGTTTCTTCGCTTCTTCGGCATTTGACAGTTGATCTGCGCTGATGGTGATTTTCCCTTTTCCACGCTCTTCATCTTCTTCAACCCAGATCTCGGTATTCGTTTCTTTCTGAAGCGTTTGAATGACTTTACCACCGGGTCCAATAACAGATCCTATATCATCGGCTTCAATCTCCATCTTAACAAACTGTGGAGCGAATTCGGAAATCTGATCGCGGGGCTCAGTAATGGTTTCATCCATTTTATCAAGGATATGCAACCGACCTTTTCGAGCCTGCTCAAGTGCCTCTTCAAGCTTCTCAAAAGAGATTCCGCTTACTTTCATATCCATTTGACAAGCAGTAATTCCATCACGACTACCGGCTGTTTTAAAGTCCATGTCGCCCATGAAATCTTCTTCGCCACGGATATCAGAAAGTACAACTTCGTTGTCTTCACCCACGATCATTCCCATTGCTATTCCGGCAACGGGCTTCTTAAGGGGCACTCCCGCATCCATAAGCGCCATTGATCCACCGCAAACAGACGCCATAGAAGAAGATCCATTCGATTCGGTGATATCCGAAATTACACGAATTACATAACCGAATTCATCGAAAGAAGGCATCAACTTACTGATTGCACTTTCAGCCAAGTGTCCGTGCCCTTTTTCTCGTCGACCGGGACCGCGCATAAATCCGGCTTCACCAACACTAAAGTTCGGGAAGTTGTAATGGAGGAAGAATTTCTTGTCCTCTTCGGTCAGAAGGGTATCAACAGCCTGCGCATCTTTTTGTGTACCGAGTGTTACAGAAACAAGTGCCTGTGTTTCGCCACGCGTAAAGATGGCTGATCCATGCGTACGAGCCAAGTAATCCACCTGTGTCCAAATATCACGAATATCTTCCGGAGCACGTCCGTCAATACGTTTCTTTTTCTCAAGAATCATATTGCGAAGCTCTTCCTTCTCAATCTTGCTGAGGATATCCTTGATCGTACCACCTTCGTCAGCATATTCTTCTGTTTCCGTAAGCTCTTCAACTACACTATCTTTAATTTCCTGAAGGCCTTCACTGTATTTCTCTTTACCAAGACCAACATTAACATGCTCACGAATACGTTCTTCGGCCAGTTCATGAACCTTGTTTTTGAGATCTTCATCAACAGGTTCGGGCTCAAATTCACGCTTCTCTTTGCCAAACTCTTCGCGAAGCTCTTCCTGAAATTCACAGAGTTTTTGGATAGATTTGTGAGCTTCCTTTATCGCCGCTAGCATATCTTCTTCTGAGATCTCTTCCATCTCACCCTCCATCATGATGACGCTCTCAGCAGTACCACCGATAATCATATCGATGTCGCTGTCTTTCATCTCGCTGATGGTAGGATTAATAATAAATTCACCATCAACGCGACCTACACGAACTTCGGCAATAGGTCCTGCAAAAGGTACATCAGAAATATGCAGTGCAGCAGATGCCCCTACTCCGCCGAGTACATCTCCGTCGTGCTCTCCGTCAGAAGAAAGTACTTTACAAACAATCTGAGTGTCAAAATTATATCCATCAGGGAATAACGGTCGAAGACTCCGATCAATCAAGCGACTTGAAAGAACTTCCTTATCGTTCGGACGTCCTTCTCGCTTAATAAATCCGCCCGGAAATTTACCACCGGCAGAAAAGCTTTCTCGCAGATCAACGGTTAAAGGGAAAAAGGGTTTATCTGTAGGCTCCTTTGAGCTTACCGCTGTACATAAAACCATGGTGTCGCCCATGCGAACCACAACTGCACCGTCGGCCTGCTTTGCAATACGGCCGGTTTCTATAGATAATGTCTTGCCCGGTGCAAATTCTACACTTTTAAAATCTTCTTTCATCGTAATACTATATTCAATTCAAATTTAAAATAAATAAACAAAGCTTTATGTAACGATTTCAAAACTTTGTATCTGATTAGGAAGGGAGATACTGTAAAAAAACACTAAATAAACATACAGTATTATAAAAAAGGCACGTTTCAGTAACGTGCCTTCAAGAATTACTTACGAATTCCTAAATTACTAATAAGCTCTCGATATTTCTCAATATCATTATCTTTGAGGTAGTCAAGCAGCTTTCGTCTTTTCCCTACCAGTTTTAATAATCCTCTTCGAGAATGGTGATCTTGTGTGTTTTCCTGAATGTGTTCAGTAAGATCATTAATGCGCTCAGTCAGTATTGCAATCTGAGCTTCAGTAGATCCGGTATTCTCCTTTGACCCACCATATTTTTTTACAAGTTCCTCTTTTCGCTCTTTTGTTATCGCCATGTGTTAATTAAATTCTTTTTGTCTTTTCTACAACTGTGTATAACGTTCTTATATTAGCAAGCAAAGATAAGCGTTCAAACCGTATTTTGCAATATTTTAATGCTTGGCAAGCAGTTGCTGTGTATGCTTTTTATCCTCTTTTAGTTGTTCAATTAATTCTTCTTTTCCGTTAAATTTTTTCTCATCTCTTATACGCTTAAAAAATCGCACTTGCACCTCTTTACCATAAATATCCGTTTCAAAATTAAACAGGTGCACTTCAAGCGTCTGCTGTTCCCCGTCAAATGTCGGACGGGTACCAATATTCATCATTCCATTAAACCAATCGCCATTAATACGAACCTTTACCGCATACACCCCTTCTTTAGGGATAATCTTATTCACATGCTCCGGCTTTATGTTCGCAGTAGGAAAACCAATTGCTTTTCCTCTTTTATCTCCATGAACTACTGTTCCGTTTAGACGATACGGTCGCTGCAAAAAATCAGTTGCTTGTTCTATATTCCCATCCTCACTAATAGCATTGCGAATGGCAGTGCTGCTTACCGTTTTTTCCCCTACTTCGTGTTTGGATACCACATATGAATCAAAGCCAAGTTCGGCACCGAGTTTTTCAATTGTCTCGATGGTTCCTTCCCTGTTACGCCCAAAATGATGGTCGTAACCGATCACAAATTCACTCACCCCGATTTTTTTATGGATAACATCTCGGATAAATTCCTCTGAACTCAGCAAAGAAAAATCGCGATCAAACGGAATAACAATCATTCGATCAATCCCAAGCTCTTCGAGAATTTCACAGCGCTCCTCCAAGGTAGTCAATAGCTTTATGCCATCATCCCCCGGATTGATAATATTCCTTGGATGAGGGTCAAACGTAACCAAAACGCTTCGCCCTCCCCTCTCATTGGCTTTGGCTACCACGGTATCAATAATGGCTCGGTGGCCGGCATGTACTCCGTCAAATGTTCCAACGGTTAATACCGTATTTTCTTCGCGTTCAACATTATCCAAAAAAACAAGTTCAGACATTGGTTTATAAATTGAGGTCTTTATTTAATGAAGATCAATATTTGAGGCATAGTCGTTAATAGAAAATATCTCTTCCATCTTTTCAACCGATAACGCATCTTCATTCTTATACTCACCGATAGCTATTCGCTGCAATCCGATTAAATGCCCAACCGTTCCCAGTGAGTTTGCTAAATCATCGGCAAGTGTACGAATATACGTTCCTTTACTGCACTTTACATATAACTTTAACCGTGGCAAATTGCATTCCATTATTTTCGTTTCTTCAATAATTACCTGCCTCGGCTTCCGCTTAACCTCTTTTCCTTTTCGCGCCAATTTATAAAGTGGATCACCATCATGCTTCAAGGCTGAATACATGGGGGGAATCTGGACAATTAATCCTGAAAACTGATCATCCAATGCTTGCTGGATGCTTTTTCTGGACAGGTAATTAAAGGGAGCACGTTTTTCAGGTGTCGTCTCTGCATCAAGACTGGGCGTTGATGATCCAAAAACAATTTCAGCTACATACTCCTTATCAGCTTCCTGGAAAGCAGAAACAGTTCTCGTTCCATCACCGCAACATAAAATAAGTAGCCCTGTTGCCATTGGATCAAGCGTACCGGCATGACCTATTTTTCGAATATTTGTGCATTTACGCAAGAACTTGACAACCTGGAAACTGCTCCATCTTTTGGGTTTGTCAATCAGGAAAGCCGCACCTCCATTATAATCGAAGTCGGGATCAGGCAAATTTTGATTGGAAAATATTGGCAGCTCTTCGAGCGGAATCGCTTTTGCCATGAGCAGTCCTACTCCTCATCGTCTTCGTTGGACTCGCGTTGTTTTCGCTCTTTACGGATTTTTTGAAACAGCTTTTCCATCTTCTCAACATGTTCGGCTGTTTTGTCATTAATAAAATGTAGTTCAGGAATTCGACGTACCTGATGACGAATTTTAGATGCTAACTCCTTGCGAATAGCTGCATTCTGTTCTTCCAGATAGGCAAAGATAGCATCTTCGTCTTTTCCTGGAGCATACACACTCAACAATACCTTGGCGATTAGAAGATCAGGAGTAACATCAACTTTTGTGACCGTAATAAACGATCCGCTCTGCTGATAATCCTTTTGTATTATCTTACCAAGATCACGCTTTATTACAGCACCAAGCCGTTCTGTACGAATACTCATAATCCAACAATTAAGATTAATGCGTTAGCTATCGTCACTTTTCACATCTTCGAGACTTCGGCGTTCCTCAACAACCTCATAGTTCTCGATAACGTCACCAACTTTGATATCATTATAATTTACAATACTGATACCGCATTCGTACCCACTTTTGACTTCTTTAACGTCATCTTTGAAGCGTTTAAGAGCATCAATTTCTCCATCATAAATTACAACACCGTCACGAACCACCCGGACCGGGTTATTGCGATTGATCTTGCCATCAGTCACATAACATCCGGCAATAGTTCCGACACTGGATACTTTAAAGATTTCTCTGACTTCAGCATTACCGTACAATCGTTCGCTAATTTCGGGTGAAAGCATACCCTCCATCGCATCTTTAACCTCATCAACGGCATCATAAATCACGCTAAAGAGTCGTATATCAATCTCTTCCTCTTCAGCTACTTTACGCGCATTGGAAGTCGGACGAACCTGGAATCCAATAATAATTGCCTCCGAAGCAGATGCGAGTAGTACGTCAGATTCGGTTATAGCTCCGGCTCCGGTATGAATAATATTCACAGAGACCTCCTCATTGCTCAGCTTCTGTAATGCCCCGGAAAGTGCTTCAATCGATCCGTCTACATCTGCCTTAATAATAAGGTTGAGGTCTTCGATCTCACCAAGTGCAAGACGACGTGAAAGGTCATCAAGACTCATGTGCTTGGATTGACGCAACTCTTGCTCGCGCTTGATCTGCTGTCGCTGATTGGCAATCTCTTTGGCCTTCTTCTCATCATCGAGGGCAACCAGTTTGTCACCGGCCTGTGGAATATCATCAAATCCGGTTAGCTGTAATGGTGTAGAAGGACCTGCCGACTCAATGCGTTCTCCATGTTCATTTTCCATGGCACGTACACGCCCGAAACATGGTCCCGCTACAAATGCATCGCCCACTTCAAGTGTACCATTCTGTACAAGTATATTTGATACAATACCTTTTCCTTTGTCAACACGAGCCTCAAGAACAACCCCATCAGCATTTCTATCGGGATTTGCTTTTAGCTCCATCAATTCGGATTCAATAAGAACCTTCTCAAGCAGCTCGGGAATACCTTCACCGGTTTTAGCTGAAACTTCAGCAACCTGGTTAGTACCACCGTATTCCTCAACAATCACATCATGTTCAGCGAGTTGCTGCTTAATTTTATCGGGATTAGCTCCGGGTTTATCCATCTTGTTAATCGCAACAATAATAGAAACACCAGCAGCCTTGGCGTGATTAATCGCCTCAATAGTTTGCGGCATCACAGCATCATCCGCTGCAACCACAAGAATAACAATATCTGTTGCCTGTGCCCCACGCGAACGCATGGCAGTAAACGCTTCGTGACCCGGGGTATCAAGGAATGTAATAGGTCGCCCGTCATCGGTTGTTACTTCATAAGCACCCACATGCTGAGTAATACCACCGGCTTCTCCTTCGGCAACCTGTGACTTACGAATATAATCAAGCAGAGAGGTTTTTCCGTGGTCAACGTGCCCCATAACCGTGATGATGGGTGCTCGAGGTTCAAGATCTTCCGGATCATCTTCTTCAAGTTCAATTTCCTCAATGGCATCATCGGCATCAACAAATTCAACTTCATAGCCATATTCTTCGGCAACAAGTTCAATCGTGCTGGCATCCAACCGCTGATTGATAGATACCATCATGCCCAGATCCATACAGGTCGTAATTACATCATTGGCTTTCACATCCATAAGTTCAGCCAAATCACTGACTGTAATAAACTCAGTAGCTTCAATGATCTGATCTTCAAGCTCTTCAAGCTCCTGCTGAAGCTGTTCTTCTTCCTCGCGTTCTTCTTTTCGCTGGCGGCGTCGTTTCTGGCGTTTACTACCAACCGTTTCAGACGACTGCATTTTCTGCAGCGTCTCCTTCATTTTCTGTTCTACATCCTCCTCATCAACACGGCTTCCACGCTTACGACGCTTCTTCTTATTTTTCTTTTTACTTTTCTTCTTGTTTCGCTTGCCAGATTTTTTATTTGACCCATCATCATCTTCTTCCTGGCGATCTTTCTTGCGTTTTCGTTTCTTGCGCCGCTTAGGCTTACTATCATCAATTTTGACCTTACCGACAACCTTTGTTCCCTTTAATCGACCAGCATGACCCCGAATTACGCCATGCTCCTCTTCATCATCCTCCTCTTCATCATCCTCCTCTTCATCTTCTTCATCTTCTTCATCTTCTTCATCTTCTTCCTCGTCATCATCTTCTAAATCATCCTCGTCTTCGTCATAATCTTCTTCATCATCAGAGTCATCTTCTTCCTCTTCAACATCCTCATCGGCGGGTTCTTCTTCTGAGGTATCCTCATCATCTTCCTCAGCTTCGTCAACCTCATCATCTTCTTCGGCTTCTACCGTTTCCTGAGGCTCTTCAATTTCTTCTTCATCCTGATCTTCCTCCTCGGACTCCTCTTTAGCCTCAACTTCCACCTCTTCTTCATCGGGCTCATCATCCATCTCTTCAGCCTGATCTTCTTCAGAGGCTTCGACTTCTTCGGGTTCTTCCTCAACCTCCCCTTCAGGCGCCTCCTCATCTTTTGGCTTGATGCCTTCTATCTCTTCCTCTTCCTGAGGCTCAATAGGCAAGTCCTCATCTTCAAGAGGCTCCAGATAATCTTCAACAGAAACACTTTGATTACGGCTGGCACGAATCTGATTACGGCGATTCTCATACTCTTCTTTTGCCTTCTCGTGCTCCTTACTTTTTGCTTTATCAACACCATAAACCTCTTCCAGCGCCTCGTACATTTCGGGCGTAATCTTGGAATTAGGTTTATTGTCAATATCAAAGCCCTCATCTGATAACGAATCCACTATAGAGGTGGTAGAGACATTAAATTCAGATGCAACTTTGAATAATCTTCTTGTCTTCTTGGACATATATATTTGTTTCTGAAAAAGTACGTTCGTTATTATCTGTTACACTAATTAAGAACCTTTAGTATAAGGTAAAACAGGATTCTTGGAAATGTAAGTTCAATTATTCTTCATCATCAAATTCGTATGCGATAATATCAATGATGCGTTCGGCTTCATCTTCAGTAATTTTACCTTCTGTCCGCCGAACAATTTCCTCCTCATCCAACTCTAATACTTGTCGTGCCGTATCACAGCCTATTTCGTGGAGCGTTTCAATAACTTCGGGACCGAAATCGATCTCAAATTCTCCGAGATCAATGTCGTCCTCTTCTTCCACTTCTCGATAAACATCAATTTCGCAATTGGTTAGTTTTGAGGCCAGACGAATGTTGACTCCTCCTTTACCAATAGCTTTTGACACCTCATCCGCAGGAACTAACACCTTCGCATGTTCTCCGTCATCACTTAATTCTACGCTCAATACCTTTGCCGGCTGCAAAGCTCGTTTTATAAACTCATGTTTATCATCAGTATAATTGATGACGTCGATATTTTCATTTTGTAGCTCACGCACAATAGCATGAATACGAACCCCTTTCATACCTACACATGCTCCGACAGGATCTACACGTTCATCGTGCGAAACTACAGCTACTTTTGATCGATCTCCGGGTTCACGGGCAATGCGTTCGAGATCAATAATACCATCAAAAACTTCGGGAATTTCATTTTCAAACAACCGTTCCAAAAACAACGGCGAAGTGCGAGAAATAATTACCGAGGGATTTCCGTGATGACGTTTAACTTCCTTTACAACAGCACGGATGGTATCCCCCTTATGATAACGATCCTTGTAGATCTGTTCATCTTTGGGAAGCGTCAGTTCGACACCATTGTGATTCACTAACATTTCATGATTACGGATCTGGTAGACATCGCCCAGAACAATTTCTCCGACACGGTCAGAATACTCTTCAAATACATTATCCTTTTCAATTTCACGAATGCGTTGAGCCAATTGCTGTCGGGCCATCATTACAGCGCGCCGCCCGAAATCACGGATATCAAGCTCTTGCGCAAACTCATCGTAGAGCTCAAGGTCAGGATCGTGCTCCTGAGCCTCTTCAAGCGTAATTTCCTGCACTTCATCAGTTAGCTCCTCTTCAGGAACAACTTCACGAATATGAAGAATCTGAACTTCCCCGCGATCGGCATTTAAAATAACTTCAAAAGCTTCATCAGAACCATACTTCTTGCGAATCATGGTTCGAAAAACGTCTTCGAGAATAGAAAGAAGAAGATCCTTATCAATATCTTTGTCTTTGGCAATCTCGGCAAAAGATTGAATAATCTGTTTGGAAATATCGTTTGACATCAGTTAGCTCCTGTCTGCTTAAAATTATTTAAATGAAGGAATTATTTTTGTCTCTACCAGGTCGTCAAATAAAATTTTCTTTATTGACTCATCATCCACACCTACAACAACGTGGTTATCGTCAACCTTTTTTAAAGTACCTTCAACCTTGGTGTACTCACCGTCTTTTTTAAACTTAAATTTTGCTTTACGTCCTACATTTTTAGGATATTGACGACGATCTACCAGCGGCCGGCTCAATCCCGGCGAAGAAACATTAATGCGGTATCTACCAGAAAACACATCGTGAGCATCCATCAAAAAACTTAGCTCATTGCTTACCTCTGCACATTCATCCATATTAACGCCGCGATCTTCGGCATCTATAGACACCCAGACCTCCGGTGTATCACCGCCTTTGATCTCAACATCAACAAGAAAGAAATCAGTCGTTGATAAGACTGATTCTGCAAGTTCTGAAATCTTATTTATAACTTCGTTTTTCACGATTTTCTTATTTTTAGGTACAAAAAAAAGTGAGGACCTTTCGGCGCTCACTTTTAAGCAATCAAAGATATCGTTAATACGTCTAAAAAACAACTATAAGATGCCACAAATCTATTTTACTGACAATCTACATTAAGCACATCTCACTTAATATTTTTTTATAAATTTTTTGTCTTGGCTTTCCTATTATAAGGAGCGTACAATATCAGCTATTAACAATAATCCAATACTAAGCGATATGCGTAAGTTCATTTTAACGCTTGCAGGAATTCTTTTCGGCATTATAAATATACATGCTCAAGAAGTTAACATTCAGGCTACCAGTGACGAAGAACGAGCAAAGTCAATCAAACATCGACAGGAAATGCGAACTCAGTCTATTTTTAAGGAATACCCTGTTCGCAATGTAGGTCCCGTGGTAATGAGCGGACGCATAACCGACCTTGCTGTTTATGATGAGAATCCGCGAAAGTTTTTCGTAGCATATGCCTCTGGCGGCGTGTGGAAGACCGAAAACAGCGGCAATTCCATGGAGCCTATTTTTGATCACCAAGGTACGTTGACGATTGGTGATATTGCTATCTCCGAGGCAGATGATGATGTACTTTGGGTTGGAACTGGTGAGAACAACAGCAGCCGTTCGAGTTATGCCGGCACCGGAATTTACAAAAGTACTGATGGCGGTGATAGTTGGAAGTTTGTAGGCCTGCGAGGTTCCCAACATATTGGCAGAATTATTACGCACCCGACTAATCCTGATATTGCCTGGGTCGCCAGCATGGGTCCCCTCTACTCTATGAACGACGTGCGTGGAGTCTATAAAACAACCGATGGGGGCGAAAGTTGGGAAAAGTCACTTACCCCTGCTGACAGCACGGGTGTGATTGATTTAGTTCGTCATCCCGACAATCCTGATAAACTGTGGGCCACAACCTGGGAGCGATTTCGTCAAGCCTGGAATTTTCAGGAAAACGGCGAAGGTTCCAGTATTTACGTTTCAAATGATGGCGGTGAAACCTGGGAAAAGTCGATGAAAGGATTTCCTGATAAAAAATTCGTTGGTCGTATTGGGATTGACGTTAGCCAAAGTAATCCCAATATCATGTATGCTTTTGTTGACAATCAGAAAGAATCCAAAACAAAGAAAGAGACCGATGACGAAAAACTAACCCAGGCAGACTTTGTAGACATGAACACTGAGGAGTTTTTCAAACTCGATAACGATAAACTGAACTCCTTTCTTCGCAGCAACGGATTTCAGGAAAAATACACTGCCGAACGCGTAAAACTGGATGTGCGTGAAGGTAAATACAAACCGAAAGCACTGGCCGATTATCTCGGTGATGCAAACGAAGCATTATTTGATTCAAGCATCAAAGGCGCGCAAGTTTATCGTTCGAAGAACAGTGGTAAAAGTTGGGAAAAAGTAAATAGTTACGATCTCGAAAATCTTATTTATACCTATGGTTATTATTTTGGCGAAGTTCGCGTTTCCCCTACCGATCCAAACACGCTATATATTATGGGCGTGCCCATGCTTAAATCAACAGATGGCGGTAAAACTTGGAAAGCAGTAGCCGAAAAACAACCGGTTCATGTCGATCATCATGCCATGTGGATCGATCCGAATGATCCGCAACATATCCTGCTTGGTAACGATGGTGGACTTTACGAAAGCCACGACGGAGCCATCAATTTCATCCGTCACAATGTATCTCCGGTAGCCCAGTTTTACACGGTCGCAGTGGATATGGAAGAACCCTACAATATTTACGGGGGCATGCAGGATAATGGTGTATTTTATGGATCCTCGGAAGGTACTCCATACGACAATAATCACTGGGAGCGTGTTTTCGGCGGTGACGGCATGCACGTGGCGGTCCATCCCGAAAACAGTGATCTGATTTATACCGGTTATCAATTTGGAAATTACTTCCGGATCAACCAATCGGAAAGCAACTATTCCAAGATTTCACCGAAGCATGAAATTGGTGAGACTCGATACCGCTACAACTGGAATACGCCCATTGAGATGAGCAACCACAATCCGGATATCCTCTACTTTGGTTCTCAAAAGCTGAATCGCTCGATGGATAAGGGTAAAACCTGGACGACTATCAGTCCCGACTTAACCAAAGACTTGCCAAATGGAAATGTGCCCTACTCTACCTTAACCACGATCTCAGAATCTCCACTTGATTTTAGCGTAATTTGGGTAGGTACCGACGACGGTAACATCCAAGTGACCAAAGATGGTGGCAAGACGTGGAACCTTGTCTCCGAAAATCTGCCGCAACGACGCTGGGTGAGCGAAGTGCACGCTTCACCACATGATCCCGCCACAGCTTATGCTTCCCTGAACGGCTATCGTTATGATGAGTTTGAAACCTATGTTTTTAAAACAACGAACTACGGCAAAACCTGGGAACCTGTAAAAGGAAATCTTCCCGAAGATGTCACAAACATTATCAATCAGGATCCGGTGAAGCCAAATATACTGTATGCAGGATTAGATCATGGTACCTTCGTTAGTTTCAACAACGGCGAACAGTGGCATCTGATCAACGGGATTCCGAATGTAGCGTCCTATGATATGGTCGTGCATCCCAGAGAGCACGAACTGGTCGTGGGAACGCATGGGCGCAGTGTTTATGTAATGGATGTGAAGCCACTACATGCCGTGTCGAATAACCGTGATGAAACAGTATTGGCTCTAACGGTTCATGACGTTCGTCACTCAGACGACTGGGGAACTCGCGACGCACCTTATCGAGAACTGAAAGAACCTAATGTTGAATGGCTATATTGGATTGGCGATGAGAATATCCAACAAAAAGAAATCGCAATTACCATAAAAGATAAGAAAGACCAAACCGTTAAATCACTCACGGATACCGCCAGCTACGGGTTCAACCAATTTGAATGGAATCTGCTGCTGGAGAAAGGCAAACAAGATTCTTCCAACTCTTATTTAAATCCCGGAAAATATACAATCACTTACGAAATCAATGAATCAACAGACAGCACTACATTTAAAGTCACTTCACCTAATAATTCTAATAGCGCTCCTCAGCGCGTGTTCTCAGGACCAGAAGAAATCGAATACGAAGAATACTAATGATCGAAGCCGAACCCTGGAATATACGCGGTCGGTTTCTTTCCTGACTGCTTCCGGGGATACCCTTTCAACAGTGGAAGTGGCGGTGGCAGATGACAACGCCGAGCGCAATCAAGGATTGATGGATGTACGTAATCTTCCAAGCTCAAAAGGTATGCTATTTATTTTTGAACAAAACCAGCCGCGAAGCTTTTGGATGGCAAATACGCCTCTACCCTTGGACATCATTTTCGTAAATGCCGACAAAGAGATCGTACGAATCCATCATAATACGCAGCCATTTTCAGAAAAAAGCTTTACGTCCGATGAACCTGCTAAATATGTTGTCGAGACCAATGCGGGTTACTGCATTTCTCACGATATTCAGGAAGGAATGAAGGTTAGCTTCTAAACAAAAAGCCCCGGCTTAATTTCAAAACCGGGGCTTTAATATATTTTCAATATTTTATGCCTAATTAAGCTTCTACTGCTCCTTCATCCACTTTGCGATATTCATCAAGAAATTCTTTCACCTTTAACACATTCTCTTTTGATCCAATAAATATAGGTGTCCTTTGATGGATGCTTTCAGGCTCAATTTCTAAAATACGCCCCTTGCCATCGATCGCCATTCCTCCTGCCTGCTCAATTAAAAAGCTTAGCGGATTACATTCATACATCAGCCGTAGCTTTCCATTTGGATATTGGCTACTGTTGGGATAGATGAAAATACCGCCCGTAATAAGGGTTCTGTGAACATCCGCCACCATCGAACCAATATACCGTGCCTTATAAGGCCTACTGGTATCAGGATCTTCAACCTGGCAATATTTTACGTACTTTTTAAGCCCTTCATCCCAAGAATGATAACTACCCTCATTCACACTATAAATGGTGCCGTGATCAGGTATTTTTACATCATCATCCGACAAAATAAATTCACCGATACTGGGATCGAGTGTAAATACCGAAACTCCGAGCCCTGTGGTATATGCCATCAATGTACTTGATCCATATAATACATAACCTGCCGCTACTTGCTTTACTCCCGATTGCAGAGCATCCCCTTCACTCAGTTGATCAGTATCGGAATTTTGGCGCATATAAATGGAAAAAATACTACCGATCGAGACATTCACATCGATATTCGAAGATCCGTCAAGCGGATCCAAATAAACTATATATTTTCCTCCATCATTATCGAGCTCAACAATACCATCATTTTCCTCGGAAATAACCATACATGTAATTTCCGATCGATTTAACGCCGAAATAAGTTGTTTGTCGGCAAATAAATCAAGCTTTTTTACTTCTTCACCATGAACATTAGTCGATCCATCTTCCCCCAAGATATTAGTAATTCCGGCCTTGTTAACCTCTCTCGATATAATTTTTGCTGCCAGCCCAATATCGCGAAGTAGTTGCGACAGCTCTCCTGTAGCACCTGGAAATTTATTCTGTGCCTGAATAATATACTCTTCCAGAGTAATGACCCGATTTGTTTTTCGGTCTACCATATTTTCCCTATCCCTATTTTGCTAATCACTGTTTATGATTTCTATGTGTCGCGCTCAGGTAAAAGACTTTGATATATAATTTCGGCTTTCTTTTCCAGTTCCTCAAGTGTTCCATTGTTACGGATAACATAGTCAACCCGATCAGTCACTTTTTCAAAGTTTCGCTGCTTTTTTATTCGCTGCTTTATCTCCGCTTCAGAACTGTTATCCCGCTGTTTTACACGCTCAATTCGATGATCTTCATCAGCTAATACCAGTACAATATAATCCATTGAACCGTGTTCTAAGTTTTCCAATAGTAAGGCCGCCTCATAGACAAAAATATCGTATCCCTGTGCTTCAGCTTCTTCTATTTCTTGGGATGCCGCCGCCGGTAACTTCGGGTGAACGATAGCATTCAATTCTTTGACACGTCCTTTTTCAAATGCTTCTTTTGCCAAATGCTTGGTATTTAACTGCCCATCGTCTAAAAATGATTCTGACCCGAAATGATCAATCAACTGCTGTTTAACTTCTGGGTTGGTTACCATCACCTGCTTAGCCAGATCATCAGCATTTAATATATAGGCCCCTAAGTCTGCCCATACTTCACAGACCGTGGATTTTCCACTGCCAATACCTCCGGTAACGCCTACAGTAATCATTATTCTGTTTTATCTGATGCAGAAATAGAAAGAAGATACTCGTTGATAAACTCATCGAGTTCGCCATCCATAACCGCATCAGTATTTGAAGTTTCGTAATCAGTGCGATGATCTTTAACCATATTATAAGGATGGAATACATACGAACGTATCTGTGATCCCCATTCAATATCCTTTTTTGAATCTTCGAGCTTCTCCTTCTTACGCTCTTTGATCTGCTTTTCCAGCTCATAGATCTTTGACTTGAGCAAGGTCATCGCTTTTTCACGATTCTGTTTCTGGGATCGCTCCTGCTGACATTCCGCAACCACCCGCTGCTCACTTCCGTCAGAAAGTTCACCCTCCCAAATAAGTCGAACCGCAGTCTCTGTTTTATTGACATGCTGCCCGCCCGCGCCGCTGGCACGAAAGCGCTGTAGCTCAACTTTACTTTCGTCAATATCTACCTCAATAGTGTCATCTACCAATGGAGATACAAATACCGAGCAGAATGAAGTATGTCTTCGCGAATTGCTGTCGAAGGGTGAAATACGAACCAAACGGTGCACACCGCTTTCAGCTTTCAAAAAGCCATAAGCAAACTCTCCCTCAACTTGTATCGTCGCACTTTTTAATCCGGCGACATCGCCCTGTTGATATTCCATTACGGATATCTCGTAATCGTGCTTCTTTGCCCACCGAGTATACATGCGATACAACATTTCGGCCCAATCCTGGCTTTCGGTACCTCCGGCTCCCGGGTTAAAGGTAAGAACAGCATCTCGATGGTCATCTTCACCGCGCAACATATTACGCAACTCAAGATCTTCAACTCCTTTCTCCAGTTTTTTGACCTCTTGCTTTAGTTCATTGTCTACATCTTCGCCTTCATCAAGAAACTCCTGATAAACCTTAATGCTATCGCGCAGCTCGTCCAGCCGATCCCAGCTTTTGACCATATTCTTTTCATGATCCAGCTTTTTCATAATGCGACGAGCCTCAGCGGGATCATTCCAAAAGTTAGGATCTTGCGTCTTCTCTTGCAGCTCTATGATATTTACTTTTCGCTGATCATAGTCAAAGATACCCCCTGAGCGCATCCACACGCTCAAATAATTCATCAAGTTGATCTGAATTAATCGTTGTAGTACTCACAATAATTTTTCTTTTTAATTCAATTTAAAACTTTTTACTGCTAATTACTTTCGGCCCAGTTTGCCCAGGATATATCCTAAAGCAATACCACCTACAAAACCAATAAGCACCCCTTCTTCTGGGTGAGAACGCACATAACGCCGGGCTTCTCGATAATCTCTGTTAATCTCATCTTCAAGCTCGGCTCGTTCTTTCTTTAATCGATTAATCAGCTTTTCATAGCCTTTAATTTTTTCACGTTTTTTCTCTTCGGTTTTTGATTCACTCTTCTCTTCTGATTTGTCTTTGTTATCAGCCATGGTTGAAGTTCTTTATTTTAGGGTTACTCAAAGATACAAATTCTGCATCGAATCACATTTTTAAATTGTATTTTTTTACTGCCTGAAATTCCAAAAGTGATTCACATTATTTACATATGGGAACCATAGTTTTAGCTATTCTATGAAATTAATATCTAACATTGTAAAACGGTTACAACGACGTTTCTTTGATACCGTTACTTCCGGCAATTTAGTATATAACACCTGTTGGGAAGACCCTCGCATCGATCGAGAACTGCTAAACCTCAACTCAAGCAGCAAAATACTCATGCTAACAAGTGCCGGTGATAATGCACTGGACTATCTGCTTGATGACGTTCGACATATACAGTGTGTTGATATCAACCCCACCCAAAATGCTCTATTAGAACTTAAAAAAGCTATTTTTAAAAATGGAAACTACGCGCTCCTATGGGACTTTTTTGGAAAGGGAAGAAAAACTGGAGCAGAGCTTATCTATCGTCAACAATTAAGACAATTTTTACCCAAGCAGGCCCGAAAATTCTGGGATAAAAACATTCATAACTTTAGTCCCACAGCAACAAAAGACAGCTTCTATTTTAGCGGCACTTCCGGAAAGGTTGCACGTACTGTTTTTAACCAGATTCACCGAAAGGGATTGATGCAGGCTGTGAATAATTTATTAGCTGCAGACAGTTTGGAAGAACAAGCTTATTATTTCCATGATATAGAGCCGCAACTCTGGAATCCCTTTTCAGAATGGCTTATCAGGCGTCATGCCACCATGGCGATGCTCGGCGTTCCGGCAAGTCAACGCAAAATGATTGAGCAGCAGTATGAAGATGGATTACTGGAATTTATTCGGAAATCCCTGCACCAAGTATTCACTGAGCTCCCTATAAAAGATAATTATTTTTGGCGGGTTTATCTCACAGGGCATTATACTCCAAACTGTTGTCCAAACTATCTCCGTGAAGATTACTTCCAGATTTTACGAAAACGCATTCACCGTATTAAAACTCAAACCTCCTCCCTGCTAGAAGCATTGCAAAAAAGCAATGAAACCTACTCTCACTATGTGCTATTAGATCATCAGGACTGGATGACATTTACTCAGCCTGATCAACTTACCAACCAATGGAGACAAATACTGAACCATGCGCAAAGCGATGCACGTATTTTATTTCGGTCGGCCATGCCGGAACCTGATTTTCTACCGGATTTCGTCTTTGATAACATTCGTTTCCATCCTGAATTAACAGAATCACTGCACAAGAAAGACCGCGTGGGGACCTATGAATCAACACATCTTGCCACAGTACTATGACCAAAGTATCAGAGATATCCTGTGCTGAGGATCATGCTAAAAATGTAGCCCAATATTATCGACTTCACGCTCCTATTTATGATGTCACCAGATGGAGTTTCTTATTCGGACGAAAAACTCTTATAGATCAAATTCCGAGTTTAACGGCCCAACCAAATATTCTAGAAGTAGGCTGCGGAACCGGCAAGAATCTAATCTATCTAAAACAGCGGTTTCCAGATGCAGATATCACCGGTATTGATCTGTCTACGGATATGATTGGGAAAGCTCAGAAAAATATTACCACCCCTTCTATCAACCTTAAAAAAATGCGTTATGGCTCTGGTAAACTGAAAGAAGAGACCTATGACCTCATTTTACTTTCCTACACACTGACTATGATGGGAGCTGAGTATTCACATATAGTTTCAAGGATAAAAAATAACCTCAATGCGAATGGATACCTTGCAGTCGTTGATTTCCACACCTCTCCATTTTCGTGGTTTAGAAAATGGATGAATGTAAATCATGTGGATTTTTCCGGTGATTGGTATTCCCTTTTAGAAGAAAACTTTTCCTTAACACATGCGAAATTTGAAAACGCATATTTCGGCCTTTGGAACTATGTGCTATTGATAAGCACAAAAAAATAAGAGCTATTTAAGAATGAGTTCATCTGTAGCTTTTCTTATCTTAGGCATCTATGAAAAAAATTGAGCAACAGATTGCAGAAATAAAAAAAGAACTCAAAGAATCGCCCAATGACGGCGACCTGCTTAACGAACTGGGCATTGGATATCACATGCTTGGTGATTATGAGCAGGCCATAGAATATTATCAGCAGGCACTTAATCAACAATCCGAAGCTGTCAAGATCCATTTTAACCTTGCCAATACCTTTTATGAAAAAAAGGATATTGAAAAGGCCATCAACCACTATATGAATGCGTTAGATATTAAGCCTGACTATGTGCCGGCCTTAAATAATCTCGCTGATATCTATGAGTTGGCAAATGAAGATGAAAAAGCCCGAGAGTTATTTGAGCACATCACAGAGATAAATCCCGAAGATCCCATGGGATATTTTAATCTGGGGAACCATCATCTGCGAAATAATAACAGCCTTGAAGCAGGACGCTGCTATAAAAAAGCGATAGAGCTCGACCCTGATTTTCATGAGGCCTATAACAATATCGGCTTTCTACTAAAACATCTTGAGCAATACGAAGAAGCCATTTCTTATTATAAGCAATGTCTCGAAATTGAACCCGATTATGAACCGGCCCAAAAAGATTTGAAGGCCTGTAAAGAAGCGCTACAAAACTCCTGATTCTGGAACATTTTAGCTCATCTATGCTATAATGGTAACGTTATTTTGAATAAACTCGGGAGTTTCTATGACAAACGTTACTAAACTATTCTCACTTTGCTTTGTACTATTAATAATTTCCACTACAGCTTTTGCTCAAAACCGACCCACTGATAGCCGTTTTGGGCTTACAGCTTCATTCCAAGGAAATCAAACCAACTTACAAATTCCAATCTGGCTAAATGACAATCTTACGATTGCTCCTGTTTTTGGAATTAATCACCAACAAGATAGTTTTACCTCAATCAACCTGGGGATAGCACCTCGCTTTTATCAGGATTTAGGATCCGATTTCGCCACTTACCTGGGAGCTCGCGGTATTCTGCAACGTACATCGCCTGAAGTTGGCCCCGAGGACACCGATTTCCTGCTTGGAGCGACCGGCGGTGGCGAATATTTTCTTGGCAGTCATTTCAGCCTTGGAGTAGAAGCACAACTCAATTTTCTAATTAACGATAATGGTAATAACCGGCTCTCAACCGGAGCCGCTTTGATGGGTACCTACTACTTCTAATCAAACCGTATTCCTCTAAGGTATCGATCAGCCGCCTTTACCGGGCGGCTTTTATTTTTTTGGATATAACCGATTTTGATATAAAATAGAATTACATTTACTTATTTAATTACTCAATATAAAAGTGATGAAAAGAGTTGTTGGTATTGGCGGAATCTTTTTTAAAGCCAAAAATACAAAGGCATTAGCGTCATGGTACAAAACTCATCTTGGAGTCCCTATTGATGATAGTTTTGGCGGATATACGTTTAACTGGAATAATAACACTGAACGTCCTTCCAAAGGATATACGATCTGGAGCCCTTTTAAAAGCAATACTGATTATCTTGAGCCCAGCGAGAAAGATTTTATGTTCAACTTTATTGTAGATGACCTGAAGGCCCTTGTCGAGGTACTAAAGTCGGAAGAAATTAACCTGATCGGAGATATTGAGGATACTGAATTTGGGTTATTTACTTGGATCCTGGATCCGGAAGGCAATAAGGTTGAGCTTTGGGACCCTGCAAATGGATAACATTAATTCTGAAATTGTTATCCTAATACATCATTAAAAGACTTTTACGATCGCGCCAGTAGTAGAAAACCATATTACCATAAAAACTGACGACAACTTTCCTCTGGCTGTCACAACATTTACTACCGAACAATCAAGCTCAAAAAAGACAATTGTATTGGGATCAGCGCTGGGCGTTCCCCGATATATCTATTTTAAGCTGGCCACCTTCTTTGCAGAACATCATTTTAATGTACTCTGTTTTGATTACCGGGGCATTCATGAATCCAAAAAAAGTAACATTCCCGGGTCTGAAATTCGAATGTACGACTGGGGAAATCGAGATATTAATGCTGCATTAGAATGGTCCATTGAAAATTGGGCTTCTGATAAATTAATCTACATAGGACACAGTTGTGGCGGACAGCTGTTAGGATTAGCAAATCACGCGTCCAAAATTGATGCTGCTATTTTTATTGCTTCTCAATCAGGCTATTGGAAGTTATGGCCCTTCCCCCATAAGCTGGGAGTGTGGAGTGTTTGGCAATTAATCCCACTTATCACTCCCTGGTTTGATGATTTCCCGGCAAGAGCTTTACAACTTTCCTCAACAAATATTCCCTCGGGAGTAGCCAGGCAATGGGCTCAATGGGGTAAATCTAAAGATTATTTGTGGGCTTTCATTTCCGAAGAGGATCGTCGACAGTATCTTAATCTGCAATTTCCGCTGCTCTCATTGGGGTTTACTGATGATCAATATTTCGGCCCTCCTGCAGCCGTAAAAAAACTACTCGAATACTATCCTTCTACCGAACAACAACTGCGTCTTATAACACCAGAATCACTCAATAGAAAGTCTATTGGTCATTTTGGCTTCTTAAAGTCAGATCTCCGTAATACGCTCTGGCAGCAGTTAATTGGATGGATTCAAAAACTCAATTTATAGCATACAAAAATATTTATAATACGCTTTGAGACCCTTATCTTCATTTAGTTTTCGTCAATAGGCCATTGACAGACTTATCATAATTTTAAAACAGTATTTAACAATGCAATTTTTTAGCCGAAAATTAATTAAACCTGAAGATTTAAATGCCCATGGAACACTTTTCGGTGGGTCTGTGCTTAGCTGGGTCGATGAGGAATCAGCAATATTTGTTACCTGCCAACTTGATAAAGGCAATATTGTCACCAAGTATATGTCCGAAATTGATTTCGTTAGCTCGGCAGGACTCGGTGATATTATCGAAATTGGTATGGAAACAGTTAAATTCGGAACAAGCTCAATTACAGTTCGATGTGAAGTCCGCCACAAATTCACAAAAGAAACCATAATTAAGATCGATAAAATCGTATTTGTTCATCTTGTGGATGGGAAGCCGGCGCCCCATGGAGTGGAGGAACCTCAAAACGAGTAAGTTATTTCAGGGCATTAATATGAGAATGTAATAATATTTAAGTTTATTCAGTTTCATTTTGTTAATTTTAGAATATTGTATTTACAGCTAATGTTGAATACAAAAGCAATAGTAGTATCATCTAAGACAAGAAATCGTACATGAATTATCAGTTTATCGAGCCCGATAAAATTATCGATATGCTTTTCAAGGATTCAGAATATGTTATTGAGTTCTGTGAAGCCGGAGTAATCTCTTTTGACGAGTTTATTGAGAACTACCAAATACACCTATTAGACAGGAACATGGCAGATCTACGGAAAGCAGGCCATAAGATTAAACCGGGTGCTCAAATGATGGGTGCAGATGAAGTCGTAGATGAATATGAGCACGCCAAAGATTTGCTTAACAATAATGCCGACGATGAAGAACTGGAAGAATCGGTAGATAAAATGAATAGCATCTGTTCAACCATAAAAAAAGAACTAACCCATCTTGCTGATTCACAAAATTAATATTCATCTGTGTAAAAATTAATTTTTGTGACAGACAATAATTTTGAAATACAAATCTAACACGCAGTGAGTATTTTAGTTACCGGCGGAGCCGGTTTTATTGGCAGCCACACGGTTGTAGAACTCTTGGAAAACAACGAAGACGTCATTGTTGTTGATAACCTTAGTAATAGTAAAAAGGAAGCGCTTGACCGTGTACAGGAAATCACCGGCAAATCACTAACATTCTATAAGACCGATCTCCTCGATAAAGAAGGCTTGGATGAGATTTTCAGCAGCCATCATATTGATTCTGTAATCCATTTTGCAGGATTTAAAGCAGTAGGCGAATCAGTAGCAAAACCTCTCTCCTATTATCACAATAATATTACCGGCACCATTTACCTATGCGAGGTGATGGCCCGACACAACGTTACTGATATAGTATTCAGCTCCTCGGCCACGGTGTACGGTGATCCCGAAACTGTACCCATTCAAGAAGATTTTCCACTAACTGCCACCAACCCATATGGACGCACCAAGTTATTTATTGAAAAAATACTTCGTGATGTACATACTTCTAACGACAGCTGGAACATAGCACTGCTCCGTTATTTCAATCCCGTGGGTGCCCATGAGAGTGGTCGCATTGGTGAAGATCCAAATGATATCCCCAATAATCTGATGCCTTATATCACTCAGGTAGCGGTAGGCAAGTTGGACAAACTCTCTGTATTTGGGGATGATTATCCAACCCACGACGGAACAGGCGTTCGTGATTACATTCATGTCGTAGATTTGGCCATCGGGCACCTTAAGGCACTAGACAAATTGCAATCCAATCCAGGAGTAGTAACGTACAATCTGGGTACCGGACAAGGATATAGTGTTCTGGATGTGGTAAATGCATTCGAGAAAGCCTCAGGACAAAACGTGCCTTACAAAATAACTGATCGGCGTCCCGGTGATATCGCCAGTTGCTATGCCGATCCTACCAAAGCCGAAAAAGAACTCGGATGGACAGCAAAACGAGATATTGTAGAAATGTGCCGCGATGCCTGGCGCTGGCAGTCACAAAACCCTGATGGATATTAATCCATTACGAATCGAAATCTCTTTTTACTGCCAGAAAAATGACGTGATAATCAACAGCAATCTTTCCTTCTGTTGAGGAATCCCAGTGGTCAATAAGGAGTGACATCTCTTTAGACGATAACTGTCGTCCCTGTTTTAGGGTATCCATCCCTAAAGAGCTAAACTGCTCAAAAAAGTCTCTGGCACTTTCATACTCCCGGGTAATGGTATCCTCATAATAATCAACCTGTGCTGGGCCTACAGACATCTTGATAACCATCTCTTCTACGTCGGGCAATTCGTTGGCTGTGAAAGGCAATCCCAGCTCCTGGCAATGGGATCTCCACTTTGGGAAGCTCTCATTACCGGGGAACGAAGCTAACAATAATCCACCCGGCTTGGTGATTTCCAGCCATTTTGCCAGCGTTTGAGCCGGATAATCGAACCAGTGAGGGGTAAAGCCGCTCACCGTCATTGCGTAATGCGGATCATCAAAATCAGGAACCTGTTCAGCATCCATCACCTTAAACCTCAAATTATCCTGATCAGCAAATTTATTGCGGCAGAACTCAATCATACCCTCTGACAGATCCGTAACTTCAATGTCTCTATCAGGATATAACTCAGCCACTCCCTTCGTCACAAAGCCTGTTCCCGCTCCAAGCTCGATAATGGGTCCTCTGGGAATAATGTCTCTCCATGGTTGCAAAGAAGCAATAAGGCGGTCTGCAACCTCCTTTTGCACGGATGCGTGCTCATCATAATACGAGGCTGCTTCACCAAATGAATCAGCAATTTCTCGTTTTATCTCACTATCAGCTACTGTCTGTTGATCATTCATGTTCAATCTTCTATCAACAAAATTTTTATTCCTCTGATGCCATATTAGCCTGCTCCTGTTGCCAGGTCGAATCACTTTTAAATGTACGAATCATCGCCCTGAACTGCCTTACAAAGCGACGCTTATCATACTTAGGTGCAAATTGGGCAAACTCCAACATAAATAAACGCTGAGATTCCTCATCATAGACGGTCAAATTTACAAAAGGACCGGCCATAGCATCATTCGTCATAGTCCATACCCCAAGAGTTTCAAATGCTAAGTCACCATTATACGTAAACTGCTCTGTCTCGTGCGGGCGGTTATATGCAGTAGTAACATACGACTCTTCACGCGAACCGCGGATCCACTGTTCATTAAGAGAATCTCTTTTGGTATTAATCCAGTCTTCATCAACATGGGTAGCGTCATCCATCTTTCTCCACCACATCCAAAACCAACGATCGTTCTCAGGCAACGGACGTCGCATAGTCATGAAATGTTGTTTTTGACCATCTTTGGTATACGTAGTATCAATATTCTTAATCCAATCATGCTGAATGCGCATTCGCCATCCTTCAGTTTGCCAAATACTATCAGCGAGAGCTACCTGCTCCCCTCGGTCATAAATTTCTCGGGTATAGCGTTGTATCTCCTTTTCAATTAGATTATCCGTCAACGTTTCTTGGGAGTTTCGAATCTGGCGTGCAAGAGTCGAATCAGACTGTCCAGATAAAAGCATCAGCCATTGATCCCGATACCAGTGATCTTTAAGAGGAAAGGCAAATGATTCACCTTCTCGAACTTGACGCTCAATTTCATCACTTAGTAACGCACGAATTAAATCAGCTGTATTGGTGCTATCCGTAATAGGTGCCGCAACAATTAAGTTTCGATAACGCTTAAGCTGCTCTAACCGCTGATTCGTTTCAAAATCCTGAAAACGAAGATCAAAGCGAGGCGGTTTTCCCGGAATGGTCTGGATCCATCCACCAAACGTTTCACGCAAAGCTTCAGCAGTCTCACTCTCAAACTGGGTAGAATCCATTATTACCACAACCTCACCAAAACTGCCTCGAGCCTTTTGACGATAATCGCCTTCACAGCCTACCCAAACGGCCACAAGAAGAACAAATACTGATATTTTTAATACTGATTTCATAACCTCAACAATGACATTAGAATTTTACTCTTTACCATACTTCAACCTTCTAACAAATGCAAACACCTCATCCTTCCATCCCTCTTCAGGATAATTGTCCCGAATGGTATCAATCAGAGCACTCCCCACAATAAAGCCGTCCATATCTGCTGCTATACGCTGGGCATCCTCGTGGGATTTAATCCCAAAGCCAACCATTTTCGGATTCTTGGTTACATTCTGTTTCACCCGGCTGATGAATCGTTGGACAGACCTCGCTACCTCATCCCCTTCCCGAGCCCCGGTTACACCTGTAACTGATACACAGTACACAAATCCCTGTGACTGTTCATCAATCTTACGCATTCGCTCATCAGACGTATTGGGGGCCACGAGATAAATAATGGGCAGTTCATTCTTATCCGCCTCACCTTTTAAAATCCCAGACTCTTCTATGGGGATATCAGGGATAATGAGTCCATCTACTCCCGCTTCGGCAGCATCATGACAAAACCTTTCCGCTCCATACCGCAGCACCGGATTGATATATCCCATCAAGATAATAGGGATATCAGACTTCTCCCGTACTTGCTCTACGATATTCAATATCTTCTTCATTGTGATTCCTTGCTCAATAGCCACATTACTGGAATATTGAATAGTGGGGCCATCAGCCAGAGGATCACTGAACGGCATGCCCAGTTCGACCAAGTCCACGCCATTCTCCTCAAACCCCAAAATAAGATCAACCGTTGCTTCCGGATCGGGATACCCAGCTGTTAAAAACAGGCTCATAATCTTTTCCGAGCCGTCATGTCGTTCGAAGAGTTGTGTAATTCTTTTTTCTGTCTGAACCATTGAGAACCTATATTTTCAGATCCTGTTCTACAAACTATCAGAACAGGATTACATGTTACGTTGAAAGTTACTTATCAATACCGATTTATTAAATCCACTTCGTCAGTGGTCTATATGCTTTGATATAGTGCCCATATCTTTATCGCCCCGCCCAGAGCAATTCAAAACTACAATTTCATCCTTGGATGTCGTGGGCATCAGTTCATCCAAATATGCTATTGCATGAGCCGTTTCCAAAGCCGGGATAATACCTTCAGTTTCAGAAAGCAGTTTAACACCCTCCATCGCCTGATCATCGGTAATAGCTTTATAATGTACGCGGTTAGTTTTATGGAGGTACGAGTGCTCAGGGCCGATGCCTGGATAATCCAGTCCGGCCGAAATAGAATGGGCTAACTGAATTTGTCCCTCTGAATTATGCAGCAAATAACTCATAGAACCGTGCAACACACCGGGTTGACCGATGGTAAGAGTTGCTGCAGTTTGGTCAGTATCAGCCCCCAATCCTGCCGCCTCAAGCCCATACATTTGCACAGATTCATCCTCAATGAAGGGATAGAAGATACCTATTGCATTTGATCCACCGCCTACACAAGCCAACAGGTGATCCGGCGATTCTCGTCCCTCATCCTCAGCTAACTGCCTGCGTGTTTCATCCCCAATAACACGATGAAAGTTCCGTACCATCTTGGGATATGGATGTGGACCTACAACTGAGCCGATAATATAAAACGTATCTTCCACATTGGTTACCCAGTCGCGAATGGCTTCGTTGGTGGCATCTTTTAGGGTCTGCGATCCGCTGGTTACGGGACGAACTTCCGTACCAAGTAACCTCATGCGTTCAACATTTAACTTCTGACGCTCCATATCTTCAGCGCCCATATATACGATGCAATCGACCCCAAATTTAGCACAAGCTGTAGCGGTAGCTACACCATGCTGGCCGGCCCCTGTTTCTGCAATTATACGATCTTTACCCATGCGCTGGGCCAGTAAAATCTGTCCAATAGCGTTATTTATTTTATGTGCTCCGGTATGGCAAAGATCCTCTCGCTTCAAATAAATTTTTGCTTTACCATAGTGATCTGTAAGGCGATTGGCATAAGTCAGCTTTGTCGGACGTCCCACATACTCATTTAGCAATTGCCGGTATTCCTGCTGAAAATTCTCATCCTGCCAGGCATTTTCGTACGCTGCTTCTAATTCTTCGAGTACGGGAATTAAAATTTCCGGTACAAACTTGCCGCCAAAATCGCCGTAATATCCTTCTTTAGTCGGTAAATCGTATTTCATTGTTTAGATCTTAATTAAAATGTCATCCTAAACTTGTTCCAGGATATTTTAGAATAATTTGTTTTCTGATGCTGAAATAAATTCAGCATGACACATGCTTTAAAACTCTAATTTCACTCAACAACCATAGGCCAGATCATTATTATAAGCAGACTCGATACTATAGTCCCCCAACCTCCTGTTTTTTCCATATCTCTTCCATCTCTTCCATAAACGCATCGACCTTATCAAAATCCTTTACACCGGGCTTATCTTCTAATCCACTCGAAACATCTACTGCATACGGATGTACCTCTTTGCAAGCTTCGAAAATATTGTCCGGATTCAACCCACCCGCTAAGAAATAAGGTACTCCCTGAGAAACCTCATCCAAAAGAGACCAATTAAATGCTTCTCCAGTGCCGCCCCATTTGCCCTCTACTTTGGTGTCAAAAAGCAAGTATTCAACGTTGTCTAAAAATGGATCAATGCGCGCATTTAAATCCGAAGCTGTATCTTCCTCCTCTACATGAATCGCCTTAATCACCGGTTTATCAACAAGCGAGCAATAATCCGGATTTTCGTTGCCGTGCAGCTGCACAAAGTCGATACCTGTCTGACGGGCTATCATGTTCACATCATCCAGCGGCTGGTTCACAAAGACACCAACACATTCAGGCCCATGCAGCCAATTAATAATCGCCCCTGCCTTGGCCGGCGAAATATGACGCGGACTATCCTCATAGAATACAAAACCCATGTAATGGGCCAGCGCGCCCGAAACAAATCGAGCATCTTCAAGCGTAGTGATTCCACAAATTTTTACTTTTGTTCGTTCTTCCGGATCTGCAAACATTTACTCTTCTACTTCTTGGGTAATTAGATTCTTCAGTTTTGATTTCATCCCCATCACGGCTTCACCGGGATCAGACTGACGCATAAAATATTCTCCAATCAACGCGGCATGGATACCTTCATCATACAGTAACTTTAAATCCTCCGGCTTTCCGAGTCCGCTTTCAGATACCAATACAGTATCCTCAGAAGCCTTATGCAGTAGCTCAATCCCCCTGTGAAGGTCAACATCAAAAGATCGCAAATCGCGATTATTAACACCTAAGATCTCAATATGATCAAAGTTAATATATTCGATATCCTCTTCCGAATAACATTCAACCAGTGCTTGTAACCCAAACTCATTTGTGGCATGCAGAAGTTCATCAAGTTGACTCCCTTCCGTAATCGTCGCAATCAATAATACAGCATCAGCACCATAAGCTTTAGCCTCCTTTACCTGGTAGGGATCAACAATAAAATCCTTTCTTAGAAGTGGAATAGAAACATTTTTAGAAGCAGCTTCCAAGTATTTAAGACTCCCTTTGAACGCAGGCTCATCCGTTAATACTGAAATAGCAGAGGCGCCGCCGTCTTGGTATTGTCCGGCTATTTTTTTGGGATCAAAATCGGGACGAATAAGTCCTTTTGACGGAGAAGCCTTTTTAATTTCTGCTATAATAGCCACATCATTCTCAAGCTGCAGCGCTTCAGAAAAATCTTGCGGATTTTGCTCAAAAAGCTCCATATCTCCCAGATCATGAAAGCTTACCTCCCGCTTTCGCTTTTTAAGATCAATTTTCGTCTGTTCAACTATTTCTTCGAGGATATTTGCCATAATTACGGGGTCGACCCCATTATATCATTCGTAGCCTCACTCATTCGTTGTAAAACCTTTAAGGCCGCACCAGAGTCAATACTATCGGTTGCCAATGCTTTCGCTTCTTCAAGAGAATCTGTTTTCCCGGATACATGAATGCCAAAAGTTGCGTTAAGCAGCACAATATCACGATGAGGTGCCTCCCCCTTCCCTTGAAGGACAGACCGAATAATATCAGCATTATAATACTGGTCACCACCCTGCAACTCTTGTAAGCTAACAGGTTCAAACCCTAATGAAGAGGCATTGAATTCCCGTTCATCCACAAATGAATTGTCCTCAATTTCATGGATGAACGTAGGGGCACTCAAACTAAACTCGTCCAACCCGTCTCGGGCGTGAACACTAAATACTCGTTCAGAATCTAAATTGGATAGAATCATAGCTATCTGCTTTGCGGTCCGCTTATCAAAAGCTCCAACAACCTGTCTGCGTACTCCTGCCGGATTCAGTAGCGGCCCCATGGTATTAAAGAAGGATCGAATACCTAAAATTTGACGGGCCGGCATTACATGTTTCATTGCCGGGTGAAAGTTGGGCGCAAACATAAAACAGGCATTTACTTCTTCAAAAACCTGCTCAATCTGTTTTTTGTGTAATGTAGCCACAATATCAAGCGCTTCCAGTACATCGGCACTCCCACTCTTGCTCGATACGCTTCGGTTACCATGCTTAAGTACCGGAACGCCCGCCCCGGCCACCACAAACATGGCTGCCGTAGAAATGTTAAACGTTCCCAGTCCATCGCCTCCGGTACCGCATAAATCAACCGCTCCCTCAACATCTACTTCGGGACTTACGGCTGCTTCGCGCATCACTTTAACGAAGGTCGTAAGCTCTTCGATAGTTTCACCTTTCGAACGCATTCCCAGTAAAAAAGCGGTGGTTTTTTCGTCTTCCACCTCCCCTTCTAAAATAGCCTGCAAAGCCGATCGAGCCTCTTCGGGGGATAAATCCTGGCGTTGTGCCAGCTTTTCTAAAATCTGTTTAAAATCAATCATGTTGTAGCAATTTTATATTCGTTATTGGTCTGTAGAATCCAGTTTTTGACAATATTAGGTCCCTCAGTAGTAAGTATACTTTCGGGATGAAACTGTATGCCCTCTAGGGGCCATTCTTTATGGCGCACTCCCATGATAACCCCATCATCACTGTGTGCCGAAACTTCCAACACATCAGGAATTTTATCGGGATCTAACACCAACGAATGATAGCGCGTGGCCGTGAAATTATCGGGAATATTTTGAAACACTGACTTTCCATCATGTTTTATCCGAGAGGTCTTGCCATGCATCAATTGTGGAGCATGAATCACTTTCCCCCCAAAAACTTCCCCAATTGCCTGATGACCAAGACAGACCCCCAAAATCGGGGTCTCATGTCCCAATTCTTCGATAAGCGGCTCGGTAATACCTGCATCAGAAGGTCGTCCGGGGCCGGGCGAAATAAGTATTTTGTCGGGGTTAAGCTCTTTAACTTCTTCTATAGTAAGTTCATCATTGCGAATCACCTTATAATCGTCCGTGTGCTCCGCGACAATATGTACCAGATTGTACGTAAAAGAATCGTAGTTATCGATGATTAAAATCATAATGTTTAACTCGTAAAATCGTAGGTTTTAAACAATCCTGTAACTTCGCGGACGGGTTCCATGACTTTTTCAGCACGTTCTCGTGCTTTCTTTCCGCCTTCTTTTAGGATGTCTCGAACAGTATCCAAGTCCTGAGATAATTCTTTACGCTTAGCTCGCGCTTCCGCAAAATATTCTTCAATCATGCCTAATAATTCCTTCTTGGCATGACCATAACCATAACCGCCATCCCGATACTTTTGAGCAATCTCATTCTGCTTCTCTTCATCAGCAAAAAGCTTGATAAGTGCAAACACATTACAACTTTCCGGGTCTTTTGGTTCATCCAGCGGTGTGGAATCTGTTTGAATGGACATCACCTTTTTCTTTAACTCCTTGCCTTCATCAAAAATACCAATGGTATTACCATAGGACTTACTCATTTTCTGTCCGTCAATACCCGGTACAACCGCTACGGATTCCAGTATATGAGGTTCGGGCAGCTTTAAATAATCATCGCCATAATTATGATTAAACTTTCCGGCCAAATCCCTGCAAATTTCAATATTCTGCTTCTGATCCTGCCCTACAGGAACTAAATCTGCATTGTACATAAGGATATCAGCTGCCTGCAAAATTGGATAGGTAAACAAACCAATATTTGGTTTTAAACCCTGTGCTACCTTGTCTTTGTAAGCCACCCCCTTTTCCATCAGGCTAACCGGACAGAAAGTGCCCAAAATCCAGGCCAACTCCGCATGCTGCGGCACATCACTCTGTGCAAAAAACGTTGCTTTATTAGGATCTAACCCAAGGGCCAGGTAATCAAGCGCCACATCTATCGTATTCTGATATATTTCTTCCCCATCGTTTATTGAAGTGAGAGAGTGATAGTTTGCAATAAAATAAAAAGCATCGCCTTCTTCCTGCATATGAATATGCTGACGCAGTGCTCCAAAGTAGTTACCTAAATGGAGTTTTCCTGACGATTGTATTCCCGATAATATTGTTTTCATTGGTACTTCGTTTTCTGATTTAATTATTTATAAAAACTATTATGTCATCCTGAATTCATTTGAGGATCTGTAAATGTTACTCTTTCAGATGCTAAGACAAGTTCAGCACGACACTTTTTCTTTGAATCTATTCAATTATCATCTGTTATTGACAAGGCCACGCTAAGTGCTTCTACCAGGGCCCCTGCCTTACTTTGCGTTTCTACAAACTCTTTTTCAGGATCGCTATCGGCAACAATACCGGCTCCCGCCTGTATATACACTTTTGAATCGGTAACAAGCATCGTGCGTATCACAATACAGGTATCCATATTCCCGGAAAAGTCAAAATATCCCACTGCTCCTGCATAGGGACCACGCTTAGTTGGTTCCAGCTCATCAATAATTTCCATCGCTCGAATTTTAGGAGCTCCGCTAACCGTTCCTGCAGGAAAACAACGTTTGAGCGCATCCACCGCTGTTTTATTATCAGCCAATTGGCCTTTTACATCCGATACAATATGCATTACATGTGAATAACGCTCAATCACTTGCTCACGCACCGGCTTTACGGTAGTCGGCTTACAAACACGTGACAAATCATTACGCCCCAAATCAACCAACATTACATGCTCAGCAATTTCCTTGGGATCATTTTTAAGATCTTGCTCCAGTTCCAAATCCTCTTCAGGAGTCTTACCCCGGGGACGAGTTCCTGCAATCGGTAACAATTGGGCCGTTTCATCCTGCACGCGTACTAACACCTCGGGCGATGAGCCGATCAACCCAAAATCATCAAAGTCCAGAAAGAACAAATACGGTGACGGATTTACCATCCGCAAGGCGCGATATAACATAAAACGATCGCCACTAAAATCCGTTTCAAATCGTTGTGACAACACTACCTGAAAAATATCGCCCTCGTAAATATACTCCTTAGCCTTTTCAACCATCTCTTGAAAGGCAGGTTTTTCAATATTGCTGGTAAGGTTGTCCGGATTAATGCTAAACGAATCCGTTGAGCGCTCAGGCTGATACACCAGCTTTTCCATTTCATCGAGCGATTGCTGTGCCTCTTCGAATAAGGTCTCCGAGGATTTTTTGGCTTCATCATCCACAAATACTGTTTTAATTATGATCACTTGCTGCTTCACGTGATCAAAGGCATAGACCTCATCGTAAAATGCCCAGATAGCTTCCGGTATATTCAGATCGTCTTCCGGGACATCGCCCAACTCTTCTACCTCACGAACGGTATCATATGATGAAAAACCTACAGCCCCTCCGGTCAACCTTGGCAAATCAGGAAGTTTAGGCTCACTGTGTTGAATCGTTAATTCTTTAAGTGCTTCAAAATAGGACTGTTCAAGAACTACGGTATTGTCATTTTGCTGTATAGTTACCTGTTCTCCATCGTATCGCAAAATCTTATAGGGATTACGACCTAAAAAGGAGTATCGTGCAACCTGTTCCCCACCTTCCACCGATTCCAGCAAAAATGGATACTCGGCACCTTTCCGTAGTGATAAAAAGAGTGAAACCGGCGTAAGTACATCGGCCATTAATCGCCGATAGACCGGCACAGCGGTATAATTTTTTGCTAACTGTTTAAATTTATCTAAATCCATCTAATATCATTTTAGATCCTGTTATAAATTCAGGATACCATAAGGTTTTGAACTCAATTTAAAACAAAAAAGCCCACTCCAGTTTCCTGCAGTGGGCTCTATAAAATTCTTTACGTTACACTAACTCATAAAAATGCCACTGCCTGTGTATGTTGCTTTACAGGCCACCACCAATTAGTATTTTTATGAGCTGATTTTTTCATAACGACCTGAAGATAGTATCCGTCGAACCGAAAATCAAAAAGTTTATTAATGTAACCAGGGATATTACTCACCACATCTGGAAGTAACAGTTCAGGTATATTCCCTACCCCTTAGACTACAGTACTAATTAAAAAGTAAAAGTTGAATTAGCTTGCTTCTTCCTCGAAATATTCATCCTCCCCAAAAGCCTCTCTCGCAAACAGATATGCTCCTACTAAAACTCCTTTAAGTATGAAGATAGAAAATACAATCATCAACCCAACCTCTTGAAAGAACAAGATGAGAATGCCATAAACGATAAACAGAGAAAGCTTAATCTTATGCTTTTTAATTGATTGCTTATCAAAGCTCGGCATTTTGTCAAAAGGGATAGTACTGACCATCAAAAAGGAAAGCAGCACGATAAGCGGAATTAGAACAGCATTGATTCCGTATTCAAACGCCTCAAATAGCTCAAGCTGATTGTAGAAAGTGAGATAAAAAGCAGCAATCATAATAGCCTGCCCCGGTATTGGAAGTCCTTTAAAAAAGTCATCCTGACTTTCTTGTACATCTACGTTATAACGAGCCAGACGTACCGCTCCACACAATGGCGGTAAGGCACTGAGAATAATGCCAACGAATGGAAGTTCTGCCAAGCCAAACGAATACAGCAGAAAACCCGGGGCCACACCAAATGAGACTACATCACTGATAGAGTCTAACTCAATGCCAAACTGGCTGGTAGCATTAGAAAGACGTGCCATAAACCCGTCAAGAGCATCAAATAACCCCGCAAAAACAATCAGCCATGCACCAAAAAAAAGACGACCTTCAGCAATGCTAATTATTGCCAAAAAGCCACAAAACAAATTCATCAATGTAAAAAAGCTGGGAATAACCGTACGGGGAATCTGCTTCCTTGAACGACCGTTTTTCCTTTTTTTACGCTTTCTGCGACGACGAAATCGTTTCCACTTCTGTATGGGGTATTTCATCTTATGGGTTAATAGTAGCTAAAATTGTTTTTCCCGCCACGGCTTTTTCTCCTTCTGAGACATTTACTTCAACATCCGGCGGAACAAGTATATCCATTCTGGAGCCAAACTTCATCATCCCAAATCGTTTTCCTACCTCAAGATGATCTCCCTTTTCGATATGATAAACAATTCTGCGTGCTAAAAGTCCGGTAATTTGCCGAAAAAATATCTTCTTTCCTGAGGGATGTTTGACCCCAAAATCGGCACGTTCATTTAATTCCGAGGCTCGATGATCATAGGCAGCAAGAAACATTCCCGGCTCATACTCGAGGTATTCCAACGTTCCGCTTACCGGTATTCGATTTACATGTACATTAAGGGGCGACAGAAAAATACTTATCTGTGTCGCAGGTCCTTTAATGTACCGATCTTCATCAACCTCCTTGATTTGAACAACTTTACCATCAGCAGGTGAAAGAACGGTATTTTCATCTGCGTTTACTTCCCGTTCAGGATCACGAAAAAAGTACAAGATAAAAGCTACCAACAATGCCATTGCGGTATATAACAAATAGGCCGTCCAATGGGGCTCGATATACCGGGCTATTGCACTCACGATAAGTGCAAATATAAAAGTTACGAGTATTGTTGTATATCCCTCGCGTGCAAACATATATCAATATATTTAGTTAACCGAATTGTCGCAGAATATCGTTGAAGGTAACAAAAATAAAGAGAGCAATGATCAGCAGAAATCCAATTTGCTGTAGTGCCATTCGTACTTTGGGAGAAGGCTCGCGCCGGGTAATTCCTTCGTAGATCAAAAACATCAAGTGACCACCATCGAGGACGGGTATAGGCAAAATATTCATGATTGCCAGCGTTACACTCAAGAAGGCCGTTATATTCCAAAACCCAACAAATCCGCCGGCATCCGTTGCCTGTTTGGTTACGTTGGCAATAGCTACGGGACCCCCTAAATTATCCCGGACTGAGATATCCCCGGCAAACATTTTACTGAATCCTCCAATTATGCCCGAAACCGTCTGATTAGTTCGTTTAATCCCCAAGTTCATTGACTCAAAAAGTCCATATTTAAAACGCTCAACAACAAAATACTCTTCCGGATTTGGATTAAATCCGATCCCTAACTTATTGTTTTCATTGGGCATCAACTTATAGTTATGGGAAACCCCATCACGGTTAACAGTTACCGTTATGCTATCCGAAGAACTTGTGATTCGTGAAATTAATTCCTGTAGATACCCTACTTTTTCCCCATTAATGGCGGTAATAAGGTCGCCCTGTTGAATACCAGCACGATCAGCGGGTTCTCCCGATTGCACCTGGGTTATAGGTACGCTGGGCATTGCATTATTTAGTGTTATCAATCCTTGTTGCCCAATATCATCCAGCAGGCTATCAGCTACAGGTATAGTAACCTGCTCCCCATTTCTCATCACGGTATAGCTTAGTGATGACGCCATCATTTTATTCGGTGAAAACAGATCTTGAAAATATGGTACTTCTTCCCCATTTACGCCAACCAGCTTGTCACCCGATTGAAACCCCATTTGAGCCGCAAGGGAATTTTCTGCGACGTAAATACTGTCTACGCTGTCGAGCTTAACCTTCGTTTCTCCATTCGAAAACGCCAACCCTGCATAAATAGCAACGGCCAGAATCATGTTAAAAATGACTCCTGCCGTAATCACAATGATACGCTGCCACACCGGCTTACTTCGGTATTCCCAGGGCTTGGGCTCTTCATCCAGGTAATCATCGTCCATGCTTTCATCGATCATACCCGAAATTTTCACATAGCCACCCAGCGGGGTAGCACCAATACAGTAATCGGTTTCTCCTTTTTGAAAACCCCAGATACGAGGCGGGAATCCAAGCGAAAAGCGCTCCACTCTCATCCCAAATAGTTTCGCCGCCAAAAAGTGCCCCAACTCATGAAAGAATACCAAAATTAAGAGAGCTGCAGCAAAAATTCCCAGCGTCGATAATAAACTTACAATCCATTCCATGAAGCAAAGTAGTCCTTATACAGTTAATGCCAGTTTTCTGGCTTGTTGATCTATATTTTTCAGTGATTCTAACGTAACAGATCCCGAATTATTTAATTGATCCAAACACGTTTCAATTACCTTCGGGATATCAATATATGCAATTTCTTTATTCAGAAAGCGTTCTACCGCTATTTCGTTGGCCGCGTTCAATATGGCCGGTGCCAGGCCGCCTTCTTCGATGGCCTCGGTCGCTAATCGTAAGCAGGGAAACCGATCATAATCAACCGGCTCAAACGTTAAGTCAAAAGCCGACTGCCAGTCTAATCGAGGAGCATCGAGCGTTGTACGCTCAGGGTACGTAAGTGCATATAAAATAGGTACCTGCATTGTTGGAGGTCCCAGCTGTGCCTTGCTCGATCCATCTGTGAATGTTACCACCGAGTGAATTACGCTTTGGGGATGAACAACAGCTTCAATTTTATCCAACGGCATGTCGAACATCCAGTGAGCTTCGATAATCTCAAGTCCCTTATTCATCATGGTCGCCGAATCGATGGTAATTTTTGCTCCCATCGACCAATTGGGATGATCCAGCGCATCATCTACCGTAATATCCTTCATCTGTTTTTTTGACCATGTACGAAATGGTCCGCCACTGGCCGTAATAATCAGCTTTTCAATTTTATCCAAGGGTTCTCCTACCAGACATTGCAGCATTGCACTGTGTTCAGAATCTACCGGGATAAGCTGGCTCCTGTCATCTTTAATAAGCTTATTGATAATTTCTCCGCCTACCACCAGCGATTCCTTATTAGCCAACGCCACTTTTTTTCCTGCTTTCAAGGCCTCAATCGTAGGCTCAAAACCTGAATACCCTACTAAGCTGTTCAAAATAACATCAGCATCATCAAGTGTAGCAAGTTCAATCAGCTGTTCATGACCTACAAGCAATTCTGTATCTTGGGGTAATTGTTTATCATCGAATGCATCAGCATATTGCTTATTGGCAACAAGTGCATATTGAGGGTGAAATTCCTGTACCTGTTCCAACAGTTTTTCCCAGCTGTTATTACAGCTAATTCCCAGCACATTAAAACGATCGGGATGCTCCCGAACTATTTGCAATGCCTGTTCACCGATCGATCCGGTGGAACCCAATATGACAATATTCTTCTTTTTCAAAAGCAAAAATTCAATTTCAAAATAGCTCTGAAGATAGATAAAATGAGATAGAACTCAGAATCATTTATCGCCCTAAAAAGTTCAGCTAATACTCCATTTCTTTGGCCATTTTATACATCAATGCATGGGCCAAAACAGTTTCTTTTAGTGTAGGAGCATATCCCCCTGAAAGCAACAGTACAAGAGGTACATCTTCTCCTATTACTTTTTGAATGACTATCCTGTCGCGCTGTTGTAATCCATTATTCGTTAGTGATAATCGGCCGAAATGATCAGCTTCCAAAGGATCAATACCACCCAAATAAAATACCAAATCAGGATCAAAGTCGTCAAAAATCGTATCCAGGGCATCCCCCAACGTCTTTAAATATTGATCGTCTTTGGTGTTGTCAGGCAACCCAATATCCAGTGTAGAAGGAGGCTTTTTAAAGGGATAGTTCTTTTCCCCGTGTAGAGAAAATGTATACACGTGAGGATTATCTTTGAAAATGGCGGCCGTCCCATTTCCCTGATGTACATCACAATCAATAACTAAAATATTTTTTGCCCACATCGATTGCTGTAACACTTCGATTGCTACGGCAACATCATTAAAAACACAGAATCCTTCGCCAAAATCAGCCATTGCATGATGGGTGCCGCCGGCCAAATTTCCGGCCACTCCATCCTGCAAAGCCATAATGGCTGCATTAATAGTACCCTGCACAGCCAATCGTGATCTGACGGCTAACCGTTTTGACCATGGCAAACCTAACCGGCGCAACTTCTTTTTATTGAGATTTCCATCCATAATACCACTGGCATAATCCCGGGTATGTACCATCTGTAAATTTGCCATATCAACCATCGAAGGAGTAATCACATCCGCAGAAGCAATAATATCTTGTTCCAGCAGATAGCGATACAATCCCTTAAATTTTTTCATGGGAAAAATATGTTCATCGGGAATGGGTGCATAATATCCCGGTGCGTACGAAACTCTCAATATCCTACTTTCTTACTCTGAAATTTGTATTAATGCCAACATTCGCCCGCTTTTATCACCTTCTCGTCGATAGGAATAAAATTTATCGGCTCCGCTGATAGTACAATCCTCATGTATTTCTATCTGGTCATCCGGTATATCCTCGTTTAAAAGCTGGTACTTTAAAAAGTTTTTCAAATCCACATGGGGTTTGTCAAAATCGTTATAATTCACGAACTGACTGGGAAACTGTTCAGCAACTTCCATCCCCACTTCAAAGTTCTGAAGTGAAATACAGGGACTTATAAACGATTTTATTTTTGAAGATTCTGCTCCCTGTTCCTTCATTTTTTGAACTCCACTATGGACAATGTCTCCCACAGTCCCACGCCAACCGGCGTGAAGTGCTGCTATCACATGATTTTCGTCATCCCATAGTAAAACCGCAGCACAGTCAGCAACCTGAATACCAAGCGTTAATCCCGGTACCCTCGTGACCAAACCATCCGTTGAAGGATATGTACCTCCCTCAGTAACAAACTGTACTCTATTACTATGAACCTGGTCGGCGTAGGCCACCCAGTCGGAATCAATATTTAAACTTTTGAGCAATGCCAATCTATTTTTAGCAACCTGCTCTTTTTTCTCGGGGGTATTAAATCCCAAGTTCAATCCCGCGATAGCTTGACTGGGACGATAATACTCTTCGTTTTTCAAGGTAAACCAGGCCTGTATATCTTGATCCTCACGCAAAATATGCGGGATAATAACAGAGAAGTCAGTTCTTAAATTTTTCATAAAGCGTATCTCGTACAACGTTAATGGGAAACGAATGACCGGTCCACAGTTCAAAGGATTTACTTCCTTGTTGAATTAACATCTCCAACCCGTCAATCGTTTGGGCTTCGGCTTCGGTAGCTTGTTTTAAGAATTGTGTCTCAACGGGATTATACACAATATCGTAACATATCTTCCCTTCAAGATAGGATTTCTCCTGATCACGAACCGGAGATGAATCCACATTAGGGTGCATCCCCAAAGGTGTGGCATTAACAATTAACAGAGCATCCTCTGCAAATGATGTCCAGTTCTCATAGGAAACTATTTGTACTCTTCGATGATCACGATATGAGGTAATGCGATTAGGTGATCGTGATACTAAAAATATTTCCTCCACTCCCATTTCTGTCAATCCATACACTATAGCCCGAGCGGCGCCTCCCGTTCCAAAAACGATAGCAGAGGCTCCTTCCAATTCAAACCCATATGACTGCAAGGGTTCCATAAATCCGGCATAATCAGTGTTGTATCCCTCAATTTGATACTCATTTTTCACAATGGTGTTAATGGCACCAATTTGTTGAGCTGATGCATTGATACGATCCATATAATCAGCTATGGATCGTTTATACGGAATTGTAACATTGGCACCTAAAAAGGGATCTTTATTAAGAAAAGAAGCCAAATCAGTGAGTTCACTATTTTTCACGTTTATTGCATGATACTCTGCCTCAATATCATAATGTTGCAAGGCAGTATTATGCATTATTGGTGAACAGCTATGCTCCACCGGATGACCAAGGAGTAGATAATGGGGGCGGTTACTTTTAGAACTCCGAACAAATTGAGAAAGAGTCAAACATTTCATAGACAAAAAAAATGCGCACTTTTCAGTGCGCATTTAACAAGTTATTAAATATAAAATTTATTAAGCTGCTGCTTCTTCTTCAGCCTCTGCTTTAGCCTCAGCTTCTGCTTCTTCCTCTTCTATTTTTGCAAGAGTATCATCAGCTTTTTGCTTAAAAGTACCATCTTCAGCCTCTTCCTTAAATCGCTGGAGATCTTTTTTCATCTGAGCGGGAAGTCCCTTGATAAATTTAGCCAATTCTTCGTCCGGTTCTCCATAAAACGTTCGATAATCAAGGCTAAAATCGACACGTGTCCGCTCTCCATTATCAAGTGGTGTAAAACGAATCGTTCCAGTTTGGTTCAAATTACCATTGATTGTAATCCAAGCAAAACGAGTGTTTCTTAAATCATCAATAATGTTGGTTGTCCATTCGAAATTTTCACCACCGAGTGTTGTGGAAAGTTCGAATGTTTGAGAATTTATCTTGTTGACTTTTTCAATTCGTTCGAAGAAGTGAGGAAAGTAAGTTGGATCACTTAAGTATTCATAGACTTTGGCTAGAGGCAGGTCAACTTCAATTCTTTCGTGCGCCATAATTTATACTTCAGAGTTGGTTAAAATTAAAAATTGAAAGATTTTTCTAAGGAGATTTTCAATTTTGTAGTAAGGTTAATCCACAATGCAATAAAGATAAGCATTTTATCCGTTTTCAGCAATATTTTTTGCGTTTAAGTTTGAATAATAATTTTAACCACTGAAAGTATTTTCGGCATTTAGAGTCTCTGTACCCCAAAATTTATTATGAATAGCACAGGTTCATTTTAAATACTCCCTTACTCTCCTAACATTCAACAGCACGATAGAACACTTATTTACGACAAATACTTTTTGTTCACATGTTGCCAAATTTGATCATGAACCTTAGAAACGGGTTTAGTTGCATCAACGGTAAAAAAACGATCTTCTCGTTCAGCTAATTTATTATATCCCATGATCACTTTTTCGAAAAAAGCATCCCCTGCTTGTTCCATTCTATCTTTAGTCTTGGCCATTCTTTTTTTGGCAGCAGCCAACGACAATTTCATATAGATAGTAAGATCAGGTTTGCGCTTATGACTGGCAATGGCATTAAGTTTCTGTATTTCTTGCAGTGGAACTGATTCTCTTCCATATCCTTGATAGGCAGTTGTCGAATCAAAAAAGCGATCCAAAATAATCACTTTACCTTCTTCAAGACCCGGCAACACATTTTCGGACATCAACTGGGAACGAGCTGCAGAAAACAAGAGAAGTTCTGTCACAGAATCAATTTCAAAGTTTGGATTGAGTAATATCTCCCTGACCTGTTCTGATACAACCGGTCCCCCCGGATCCCTGTAAACATCAACAAGAGCCCCTTTTTCTTCAAGACGGTTCCGTAATTTTTTTATCTGGGTAGACTTGCCACTCCCATCAATCCCTTCAAAGGTTATAAACACGTTATCTCATATTATATTCAAGAAAATGTTTTCTGAATATAAGAATCATCTAAGTATCAACGAACTTGATTTAAAGATGAGCAATGTATTTCTACAGAAATGCTAAAATTCAAAGTCGTCCATCATTTCAGGAGGTTCTTTATCCAATGCTATCGCAAGAGCAATATAGATAAGCAGTGAGGTTCCCCCACCTGCAAATAAAGTTATAATAAACAATGCCCGTATCACTCCGGCGCTAATACCAAAGTACTTTCCTAATCCACCACAAACGCCTGCTATTTTTTTATTCGTTCGGGATTTGTACAGCTTTTTGGTCTGCTTAAAAGCATAACTATCAAATTTCGACTTATTGCCCGTGGATGAACTCTGCTTTTTATTTTTACCCTTATTTTGCGACCCCAAATCATTATTCAAGGTAAAGTCCTCTTCTTCTTGATCTTGTGACTGTCCAAAGTCATAATCAAAATCATAGCTTTTAGAAGATTGCTGTTTCTGTTTGGACTTCTTTTTATCGCCCACAAAATAACCGAAGCCTACCATTGTGACGATAATTCCTCCTATAAGCGGAAGCATTTCAATCAGCCCGGAAACATCGGGACCGATGGATAATCCTATTGTCTGGATAATGAAGATCATGCCTACAAAGAACATGGCAATACCGGCGATTGTTGAAAAATTCCAGATATTGGTGTTTGACTTCTTCTCATCCTTGAGAAAATCATGCATCGTGGCCTGCAGTTCATGAGACTCAAAGTCCAATAAGGAATCAGAATGCTGTTGTTTCGTCCGCTGTTTCATATGGTCTGCCATAATTTTTTGCCCTTATTATGTAGTTAACAGCAAGCTTTACGTATAAATGTGTTGATGTGTTACATCAATAAACAAGCTAATTAACCCGTAGTTAATATACGTTTTTCTGTAATAATTTTATTCAACGGAATATCAAAATTCTCAGTTGGTAGCTGTTCTATAATATTGTCATCAAACAATAGGCCTACTTTAGGACAGTGAACATCTTTTAGAAAGCGATCATAGAATCCTTCCCCATATCCAATACGATTACATTCCAAATCCCCTCCTACCATGGGAACAATCACAAGGTCAATATCCTTTATAGAAACCTGCTCTCCTTCTGTTGGTTCCATAACGCCCCATTTGTTTTTTTCAAGATCAGAATATGACTTTAGGCGAATATGTGTGAGAGTACCACTACCAAAATTGGTTATCGGCACTACAACATCCCGACCTCTTGCAATCATTTCTTTTATAAGCACACGCGTTTCAACTTCTCGGCGCTCATTCATCGATACATAACAGTGGATGGTTCCGGCATTCTGATATTCCCTCTGCTCCTTTAATGATTCAATAATATCGGCAGAAGCACCATAGAATTCAGGTTCGGGAATAGATTCTCTTTTTTTTAGTAATTGCTGCCGTAACTCTTCTTTCTTTTGATTCTTATCCAAAACTACAGATACACTAATTTATGATCACTAAAATCCTCATCCGGATCGAGAGAACTCAAAAGTTTATCCCAGACATCAATACCATACTTATTCATAAAGAATATGCCGGCTATCGTTCGCTCTTGCAACTCCCCCTTCGGAAACAGATTGGCTTTAATTCTTTGAATTCGATCCAGCTGCGTTTGATCTTGTTTTTTAACTGAACGATAGACCTTTCCCTTTAATTTATTTAACTCATTCATATAAACAGAAGTCGCCTTCTCTGCGGCAGCTTCCAGTGTTGTATCAATATCTGCAACATCTTTCTTTTTATAATCCGAAATCTCCTCAACCCGGGCCTGCCAATCTTCAAAAATGGCTTCAATATCATGCTGATCAGTCCTTTCCACATAATCAGATTCTAAATCTTCAATACGATTTCCGTACTCATGAATTTCAAACGGAAGCTCTCCAATAATACGATCGATGGCCGGTTCAATCAGCGTTGCACTCAGCCTCGGATAGATAATTGGCATCTCCATATCAAAACATTGATACATACTTTTCATTTGCCCATAATAGGCTGTTTCGCCGGGCCCTGCAACATATCCAACTGTTGGCAACAGAGCATCCTGCAGGATAGGTCTTAAAAAAACATTAGGCGAAAACCGATCCGGATGGGTATCAATCTCATCCACGAGCTGAGACGTACTCCACTCAATATTCCCATCGGCTTTCCAGCCATTACCATTGCGACTTATCTTTGTTCGGCCAGTTTCATCATCAAGATAAAAAAGATTGGAATCGTACAGCGTTACTTGCTGATGATACCCCTCTGAAAGGTTCGCACTTTTCTCTTCAAGCTGCCTCCGAATCTTATCTGCCTTCTCTACTGATATTTTAAGATATTCACCCGTAGCTTCCTTTACATCAGGATGATTACTGCCAGCCATCACCAATCCATGCTTCGAAAACAACCGACTGATAAATAATCCAAATGCTTCGAAAAATGAGTGACCTTCTTGAAAAGATTCATCCAAGATCTTCCATAGGCCATCGGAAAAATCAGTGTTATATAATAACTCCTTTAACTGACTTCGCATATCCGATATTTCTTCGGGAATTGGCAAGTCAGCAACAGTAGGCAGATGATTGTTTTTAGGTGGAAGAGAAAAGGTTTTCGGTTCATCCTTGTCTATAATGGTGAGTTTACGAACCTCATCATAATCATGATCCTCATCTGCAAGCCAAAACACAGGAACAACAGGCCGATCAAACTCCTTCTCCAGTTTCTGGGCTATATGAATTGTACTTATAGTTTTGAAAACCGTATACAACGCCCCCCCATATACGCCCAACTGTTGGCCGGTAACTACGGCCAATGCATTTTCTTTTTCTAGGCGTTCAATATTCCGTATTGCCTCATCGTGAGCATTAAACTCTTTATTTAAAGCAGAGAGTATTGATGCAGTCTGCTTTCGGTCCCCCTGAAAATTAAATTCATCTATTTTTTGGGAAATGGCATTACCGTCAAACGGGCTGGTTTCAAAAAACTCACTTACCTCATCGAAATTTTGAGTATAGGCTTTAAAAAGCTTCGAAAATGGAAGATGCTCGAAAGAGTAATTGGTAACCTGCAATGCCTCTATCCTTTAAGTTTTTGGATTTCATCCCGCAGCCTTGCAGCCTTTTCATAATTCTCGGTATCAATAGCAGTTTGAAGCTCATTCTCAAGACGTTCTAACTTACTCATTTCTTTGGTCTGCTCCTGAGATTGTGAACTGGTTGTTAAATCCCCACTTGACTCTCCCTCCGAAACAATACCGGCTTCTTCTAATATTTCGCCCGCCACATATATTGAAGCATCGAAGCGAACAGCTAATGCGATAGCATCGCTGGGACGTGCATCCTGCTCCATCTCCTGACCATTATCTTCATAAATAATTTTGGCAAAGAATGTCCCTTCACTTAAATCATTTATAAATACCTGTTGCACATTCGATCCAAAGTTTTGGATCATATTTTTCAACAAATCATGCGTCATTGGTCGTGGTGGCTTAATATGTTCTAACTCCAGGGCAATAGCCTGTGCCTCGAACGTGCCAATAATGATAGGCAACCGTCGATTACCATCTACTTCATTTAAGATTAGCGCATAAGCTCCACCGCTGCTCGGGCTTGTTGACAGCCCTAATATGTCCATCTTGATTTTATCCAATGGTAAATCGTTTTCTTTTAACTTTTAGTTAGGTAGTGTAAATATTGCAAGTAAATTTACTGATTTTTACGGTACCCGTAAACTTTAGAACCAGGTTTAATAAACGTATTTTTAAATCTAAATGTTTGATTAAAATAAGATCACCGATAATACTTTGTTATGGGTACTAAAAAAGAATCTCCGAAAATTAATTCCATCAAATGGGGTAACATAAAAACAAGTGATGGGAATATATATAAGGACGCGAAACTTTTTCCAGGAGGCTCACGCGAATGGGACTGGAATGAAACCGGCACCCACCATAACCCCGGTATTCAACCCGCTGATGTAGAGGAGTTAATAACCAAAGGTGCGCAGGCTATAGTCCTTTCCAAAGGATTTTATAAACGGTTGGGAGTATGCGAAGAAACAACCGATTTTCTCCAAGAAAAAGGAATAACATTTTATATATTAGAAACTGAAAAAGCTGTTGAGAAATACAATGACATCCGCAAACAAAAACCTGCAGGTGCGCTTATACATTCGACGTGTTAATGGGAATTTTGCAAGAACGAAATAGAAAGCTATATATATTCATTTTAAATAAGAATGGCTTTGAAAATTTATATCTTTTCAAAGTTAGATGTCCTATATTCTTTGCCTTATTTTCATTGACATTACGAGCCATTGCTACTAATTTCCGACTGACTTAAATCTATATTATAACGCGATGTTTGAGAACTATTTACCGATTGCAATTTTGGCCGGGGTCGCTATTATTGTAGCTATTCTTTTGATGACATTATCCCGGGTTCTAGGCCCGTACCGCCCCAATAAAACAAAACTTGAACCCTATGAAAGTGGGATGGATCCCGTTGGCGATGCGGCAAATCGTTATTCAATAAGTTTTTATCTTGTAGCTATTGCTTTTATTGTTTTTGATGTAGAGGTGGTCTTTGTTTATCCATGGGCGGTCAGTTATCTTGACTTTGGCCCCGGTACACTTGTATCGATGATCATCTTTATTTTAGAGCTTTATGTTGGATTGATCTATCTGATCAAAAAGGGAGCTCTCGACTGGGACTTGAAAAAAGGAATGTTTAATTAAATAACAGAAGCCTGTAATTCTATGGGTATTGAAAATTCACTTGGTGACGGTTTTTTAACCACAAAAGTTGATTCACTGACAAACTGGGCTCGATCTAACGCCGCTTGGCCTATGCCTATGGGGCTGGCCTGCTGTGCTATTGAAATGATGGCTTTTGCTGCCCCAAAATATGATGCTGCACGTTTTGGGTCCGAGGTAATGCGTTTCTCTCCACGGCAGAGCGATCTAATGATTGTTGCTGGTTGGGTAAACTATAAAATGGCCCATGCTGTTCGTAGAATTTGGGATCAAATGCCGGACCCAAAGTGGTGTATTGCAATGGGAGCTTGCGCTTCTACCGGGGGTATGCACCGTTGCTATGGTGTTGTCCAGGGATGTGATAACTTCCTTCCTGTCGACGCATATGTTTCTGGTTGCCCCCCTCGTCCCGATGCTCTTCTTCATGCCCTAATGAAGATTCAGGATAAAGTTCGAACGGAACATTCTACTAAGCTCGATACCTAATAAATGAATATGGAATTGTCAGATACGCTTCAATCACTTGTTGACGATCTATCCGAAAATTATTCGGATCAATTGATTGATGTATACCAATCGTCCGGTGATACTTTTATTCGCGTTCAACCAGATGCCATCGTTGAAATTTGCAGATTCTTGAAAGATGAGCATCATTTTATCTACTTATCAGATATTTTAGGTGCTGATCGTTTTACATCGGAAGAACGGTTTGAAGTAATTTATAACATTGTATCACTACGGGATCGAGAACGGGTATTTCTCAAAGTTTGGATTGAAGAAAAAGACCCTACGGTAGATTCTATCACAGATGTATGGCAATCTGCCAGCTGGCACGAACGTCAAGTTTATGACATGTTCGGAGTTCGCTTTAACAATCATCCCGACTTGCGGCGTATTTACATGCCCGAAGATTTCGATTACTATCCGCTGCGTAAAGAATTTCCATTGTTAGGTATTCCGGGCTCAATTGAATTACCGAGTTCAACACCTGACACTGAATAACTACTTTTATGGATACCAAGCATATAAAAAACGATGTAGATCCTAAGTTCTTAAAAAAGCATCAGGAATCACTTTACGATGCTTTAGAAGACAAGCATACTACTGTAGAAATATTGGATGATGACGATCCTCTCAATACCAAGATGGTATTGAATATGGGACCTCAACATCCGGCTACACACGGAGTGTTACGACTTATTCTTCAGTTGAACGGTGAGCTTATTGAAAAAGCCAAATTAGATATCGGCTATCTACACCGGGGCATTGAAAAGATTGCTGAGAATAAGACCTATCAGGAGTTTATGCCCTATACAGACCGTACTGATTATTTGTCTCCCTACAGCAACAATGTAGCACTTTGTACGGCTGTGGAAAAAATTGCAAACGTTGAGGTTCCTGAACGTGCACATTACATCCGTATGATCGGATGTGAGCTGGCACGTATTTCATCACACTTATTATGGTTGGGTACCATGGTCCAAGATACAGGAGCTGTTTCTTTCTTCCTATGGACTTTCCGTGAGCGCGAAAAGATTTATGATATTTTCGATTATATTGGTGGGCATCGCTTTACTATTTCTCATGCTCGTATTGGCGGCGTTGCTAACGATCTTACCGACGATGCGTTAGCAATGATTAAAGATTTTATAAATGATTTCCCTCAGGAGCTTAAAGATTTTCACGGTCTTTTAGACAGAAATCGAATTTTCTTTGATCGTAATCGTGGAGTCGGGGTACTGCCAACTGAAAGGGCACTCGAAATAGGAGCTACCGGCCCTACCCTGCGAGGATCCGGATATGCCTACGACATTCGAGACTTTGAACCTTATGCACGATACGACGAAGTCGATTTTGAAATACCTACGCGCCTCGAAGGAGATAACCTTGCACGTTACTATGTACGGATGGAAGAGATGCACGAAAGCATACGCATCATACGTCAATGTCTCGACAAGCTTCCAAAAGGTCCGGTGCGAACAGACAACGCAAAACAGGCATACCCATCCAAAGATGAAGTTTATTACTCGATGGAAGGTATGATACATGACTTTATGATGACTGATACCGGAATTTGTCCTCCGGAAGGCAGTGAGTCTTTCCATTGCATTGAAGCGCCTAAAGGTGAGTTGGGATATTTTATCCAAAGTGATGGAACCGGCCACCCGTGGCGACTTGGTATCAAATCACCTTCTTACGCCAATTTACAAGCACTTGAAGATATGCTTGATGGCGAAATGGTGGCAGACACGGTAATAATGATTGGTGGGGTCGATCCAGTAATGGGAGATTCCGACAAATAAAAAGATTAACAAAACGAGCTTCTGAGCGGTAGTAAACTGCTTGTTGCTCATTACTAAGCATAGACTGATTTAATGGCTGATTTGTCATTTACACAAGAAGAACTTGATGAAATAGAACGACTGAAGGATAAATTCCCGACGGCTAAAGCAGCTACGTTACGCGTACTTTGGTTGGCTCAAAACAAGTATGGCCATGTCAAAGAAGAAATACAGAGCTTAGTAGCCGAAGCACTTGATGTACCTAAATCTCATGTTCATGGTGTTGCTCGCTTTTACACCCAATATTACAAAGAAGAAAAGGGGAAGTTTGTTCTAGATGTCTGTACGTGTCTCAGCTGCCAACTTTGTGGAGGCTATGATATTTTAGATCACCTTGAAGAAGAATTAGGTATTGAAGCAGGTGAAACGACTGAAGATGGCATGTTCACCATCCAGGAGGTTGAATGCCTCGGTGCGTGTGGATATGCACCAATGCTACAAGTTACAAACGGCGTTTACGTCAACAATCTGACTAAAGAGAAAGTTGATACTCTTTTAGAAAATCTTAAAAACGGCAACATGCCTGAGTTTGAATCGATGGCAATGCCGGAATTGGAAAAACGAAATCAAGCTGCCTCAAAATAATGGCTCAAGACTGGAAATCATTTGAACCACTGCTCATTCCTGATATTCCTAATCTGGAACGGATTGATGTTTATGAGGAAAACGGTGGCTACGACGCTCTCAAAAAAATATTAAAAGACCAAGATAAGTGGTCGCGAAAAAGTGTTGTTGAAGAAGTAAAGCAAGCAAATATTCGCGGTCGAGGCGGTGCCGGCTTTAATGCCGGACTCAAATGGAGCTTTATGCCCGATCCCGATGGTGGGCCCCGCTACTTAGCTTGTAATGGTGATGAATCTGAGCCTGGCACTTTCAAAGACCGTAAAATCTTTGAGTTCAACCCCCACCTTTTTATAGAGGGGGCACTTATTGCGTCGTATGCAATGACCGTTGATACTATTTATGTATATATCCGAGGGGAATACATCTCATGGGTTGATATGTTCCAAAAAGCCGTGGATGATGCCTATGAAAAAGGATATCTCGGCGAAAATATTTTGGGTACTGATATCTCTATTGATTTAGAAATTACCTACGGTGCCGGAGCCTATATTTGTGGTGAAGAAACGGCAATGCTTGAATCTCTTGAAGGCAAGCGGGGGTATCCTCGAACCAAGCCGCCCTTCCCCGCTCAAAACGGTTTGTGGGGACGCCCGACAACCATTAATAATATTGAAACACTGGCGAATGTTCCCTTAGTAATTAACAACGGAGCCGATTGGTATGGTGACATTGGATCCGAAGAGCACCCCGGCCCTGTTCTTTATGGGATTTCCGGCCACGTGAACAAACCCGGCGTTTATGAATATCCAACTGGCGTTCCGGTTTTAGATTTAATTAATGATGTAGCAGGTGGAATCCGCGGTGGCAAAGATCTTAAAGCCATCATTCCCGGAGGATCGTCCACCCCTCCACTCAGAGCTGATCAGCTCGATGGTGTAACCATGAACTCTGATTCATTGAAAGATGTAGGATCAATGATGGGAACAGCTGGTATGGTGGTAATGGACGAAGATACTGACATGGTCGACGTATTGTGGCGAATTGCTCATTTTTACCACCACGAGTCATGTGGGCAATGTACCCCCTGCCGTGAAGGAACCGGTTGGTTAGAAAAGGTATTGAAGAAGATAAAAGACGGTGAAGGAGAAATGAAGGATCTTGATCTCCTGCTTGATGTTGGCAACCAAATGGAGGGACGGACGATATGTGCCCTTGCTGATGCCGCAGTATGGCCTGTACGTCATACTATTAACCGTTTTAGAGATGAATTTGAAGCACGTTGCAAGAAATCTGTTCACGCTATAGCGTGATATCAAAAATAAACCACAGGTATAAATTGTGACAAACACTTGGTTGGCTGTCACAGTTGCTTTGTGAATTGAAATTTATTCAACATTATGCCAGAAGTATTTATAGACGGTAAACGTTACGAATATGATGAAGAGAAGGATGAGATGCTGCTCCAGTTTATTCTGGATCAGGGTTTAGAAGTCCCTTTCTTCTGTTATCATCCCTCCATGTCAATACCCGCTAACTGTCGCCAGTGTATGGTTAAGGTAGGGACGCCTGTCAAAGATCGTGAGACCGGTGAATTTGAACTTGACGAAGATGGAGAACGTAAAATTCGATGGTTTCCAAAGTTTCAAACATCCTGTTCTACCCGCCTTCAAGATGGGATGGTGGTTCTTACACAAGAGTCATCCGAAGAAGTAGCGCGTGCACAAAAAGACAATCTCGAATTTATTCTTATTAATCACCCACTGGATTGCCCTATATGTGATCAGGCCGGTGAATGCCCGCTACAAATTCAAACCTATAAATATGGTCCTGAGGGAAGTCGATTTGAAGTTAAGAAGGTTCACAAACCTAAACATGTTGACTTAGGTCCTCGTGTCACATTGGATGCTGAACGATGTATCAATTGCACACGGTGCGTACGCTTTACTGAAGAGATCAGTGAAACTCACCAACTTACGATTGTAGATCGCGGAGACAGCAACTATCCTACTACAGGGCCAGGTGAAACATTTGATGATCCATATTCATTAAATACTGTTGATATCTGTCCTGTTGGGGCGCTTACCTCTACTGATTTTCGATTCAAAGCGCGTGTTTGGGAGATGAATCAAACACCAAGCATCGATATTACTAATGGTAAGGGTTGTAATATTGATTTGTGGACCCGTGATAATGAAGTGTTGCGAATCACTCCTCGACAAAATAAGGAAGTTAACGATTACTGGATGCCCGATGAGGGACGCAAAGCATATGAACGGTTTAACGAAAATCGGGTTGACCGCCCATACATTAAACTTGACGGTGACAACCAGTCCAATACCTCTTGGAATAATGCAATTGAAACATTTGCAGAAGTATTAGAGAGTAATAATCCGGGGGATATAACAATTATTGGGAGTCCCCACGCCTCTGTTGAAGAAAATTATGTATTCAACAAATTCTTCAACCTGTTGGGAACATCCAATGCCAAGTTTACACCGCATGTTATCCCCGGATCAGGAGACGGCTTTTTGATTACAGACGATCAGGCCCCAAATACCAATGGATGTCGTGTTATCAAGCTTGATGAGACTGATGAACAATCAATAAAAGCAACTGTTTCGGCAGCAAAAGTAGTGATTATATTGTCTGATGATTTAATTGGAAGAGATATCCTTTCTTCTTCAGATTTAAATGATCCCTATACCATTTCATTTGCCACAAATAATACGGAAACAACAAAGGCTTCAGATTTGGTAATTCCCATAACATGTATTGCCGAACATGCAGCCAGTTATGTGAATGTAGATGGACGTATCCAGCGTTCTTATCCTGCCAAAGAAACAAAGTATACTAACCGTCGACTCAATCTTGAGATGTCGGAAGGACGTTTGGATCGTTTTGGAACAAACTTTGACAACTGGGTGAGCGAAGAAAATAAAGTTGATTGTCTGCCTATTTGGGATTTCCTTAATAAACTGGGAGATCGTTTAGGACTTGATTTTAAATATGATCATTCGCGTGAAATTTTTGCTGAACTAAGCAACTCGTTGGATATCCTTAGCGACGTATCGTACGAGCGCATGGATGAAGAGAAAGGCGTTCAATTACCGATTAAACAAGAAGAAGTAAAAGCATAATACATTTTTAATGGAACCAGTAACAACAACTTCATATATCGTATTAGGTGTGGCCCTTTTTATGCTGTTGAACTCAGCAGCTATTGCTGTTTATGCCGAGAGGCGTGTTGCAGCATTTATCCAAAATCGTTTGGGACCCAACCGTGTAGGACCTTATGGATTATTACAACCTATTGCTGATGTAGTAAAACTTCTTCTTAAGGAGGATGTAACACCGGTGCGTGGGTTCAAGACAATCCATGCCATCGCTCCTATGATTCCAGTTGCTACAGCCCTGATGACGGTTGCAGTCATTCCTTTTGGGGATGGTTTATACGCAACAGATATTAACTCTGGCGTGCTCTATATACTCGCTGTTAACTCGCTTGCCGTATACGGCGTTACTTTAGGAGGATGGGCTTCTAACAGTAAGTATTCCCTCCTCGGCGGATTACGTGCTGCAGCACAAATGATTAGTTACGAATTGCCAATGGGACTGGCTGTCGCTTCTTGTATTTTATTTGCCGGTTCACTTAGCTTTATCGATGTAGTAAATTCACAAGAAGTTTGGTGGAATGTGATACGAAACCCCATTGCAGCTGTTATTTTTATCGTCACAGCTTTTGCGGAAGCAAATAGAACGCCTTTCGATTTACCGGAAGCTGAACACGAACTCGTTGGTGGGTACCATACCGAATACAGTGGTATGAAGTTTGGAATGTTCTTTCTTGCAGAATACATGCACGTTACCATTGGCAGTATGTTAATCACTACATTCTTCTTTGGTGGTTATCACCTTCCGTTTGCAGGACTCTGGTTACCGGAAATGGGAGTAGCGGCCAAAGCTATATTAGATATCTCTGTTTTTGTAGCTAAAACCGCCTTTTTTGTTTTCTTTTTTATCTGGGTACGATGGACTATTCCACGATTTAAGTACAATCAGGTGATGAAATTAGGTTGGAAACGATTACTGCCTATAAGCATTTTCAACTTTTTAGGCTTAGCTGTAATCATTTATTTCTGGCACCATTACATCGCTTAAACCCCAGTTCTACATATTTAAAGAAGTAAAGGGAAAGAAAATCAGATTTCTTTCCCTTTTTTATTTGCTATTCGGTAGGAGCTATACTTGCAGTATCTAACGAATCTCTTTGACTATTTTGTGGCATCAAGTAGTAATCCTTATACCAATCCACAAACTCTTTAATACCTCTCCTGTACCCTATTTGGGGATGGAAGTCTATATAGCTAAAAAGATCCTCCACATCTGCCCAAGTCTTGGGGACATCGCCGGGTTGCATTGGCAGTAATTTTTTTTCTGCTTTAAACCCCAACTGCTGCTCAATTTCACTAATGAAATCCATTAATTTTACTGGTCGACTATTCCCAATATTAAAGACCCGGTATGGGGCAAAACTGGTTGATGGATCCGGATTATTACCTGACCAATTTTCATTTGAGGTAGGTGCCTTGGGAATTAATCGGTAGATACTTTCAACAATATCATCGATATAAGTAAAATCACGCTCCATCCTTCCAAAATTGAAGACATCTATAGGTTGTCCCTCGATAATCGCTTTTGTAAATAAAAACAGCGCCATATCTGGCCGTCCCCATGGACCGTAAACCGTAAAAAAGCGCAACCCGGTCGTAGGAATATCAAAGAGATTCGAATAAGTATGAGCCATTAGCTCATTCGTCTTTTTTGTAGCGGCGTACAAACTCATGGGATGGTCAATATTGTCTGTTGTCGAAAAAGGCATATTAGTATTTGCCCCATAAACAGAACTCGATGACGCATAAATCAGATGCTGCAACGAAGAATGACGGGCGGCTTCCAGGATATTTAAAAATCCAGTAATGTTGCTATCTATATATTGGTGAGGATTTTTGAGACTATGGCGTACTCCCGCCTGTGCAGCCAGATTAACCACCACATCAAAGCTTTCTTCAGTAAATAATTTGTTTATCAGGTTGCCATTTTCAAGATCAACTTTGATAAAGCGAAAATTATTATTCGTTGCACTTTCTAAAAGAACTTCGTCCGTAATTGACTCTTTAATCAATCCCAACTGTCCCAGCCGGGCATATTTAAGATCTGTAGAGTAGTAGTCGTTAATATTATCCAATCCAACAACATCAAACCCTTCTGTTATTAACCGTTTTGTTACATGAAACCCAATAAAACCCGCTGCACCCGTAACTAAAATTTTCATAATACTACACTCTCTAACTAAGTTATTTATCAATGATCAGGTATATTTCAAAAAACGTGCCATCACAAGAGTTAAAATTGCAATAGCATCTTAAAGCTATTTAAACAAGAAAATATATCTTTGGCAGGTAGTGAAAACTTAAACCCCTATTAATGTCTGAGTAAATATTACACCGGAGGTTATCATATTTTATACCCATAAATTATGTAATCATTTTGTGATACCGTTTGTCTCTCCCCTTCGAAGACACCGGCCAAAGCTTAATTTTTTTGAGAGCTTCTATAATCTTTCGCTGTTCTTTCTCACCCAATTCATAAAACATTGGTAAGCGCAACAGACAATCCATATAGCGATCACTCATTGGCAGAATATGATCTATATCATAATTCTCACTTTGGCAGTATTTACTGCTATAAAGACTCAGATAGTGCGATACTGTATGGATACCGAGATCTTTGAGCTGCTCAATTACATGCTGTCTTTGCGATAAGTTCTCAAAACAGAGATAGTACATATGGGCATTATTATCAGCATAAGACGGTATTTTGGGCTGTTTGATATTATTATACGTAGCCCATGACTGTAGTTGACTGTGATAGGTATTCCAAATTGCTCTCCTTTTTGCTTGAATATCTTCGATGTTTTCTAACTGTGCCCATAAAAAGGCTGCCGTCATATCGGAAGGCAAAAAAGACGAACCCGTATCAATCCACTCGTATTTATTAACCTCTCCCCTAAAAAATTCAGCTCGATTTGTTCCCTTTTCCCAAATAATTTCTGATCGGTCAATGAACCGATCATCATTTATTGCCAGGAGTCCTCCTTCACCAGATATAATATTTTTGGTTTCATGAAATGAAAATGCTGACATGTGACCAATACTTCCCAAAGGTTTGCCATTATAATGAGCCTCAATAGCCTGGGCAGCATCTTCAATTACAATGAGGGCATGTTTGTTGGCCAGCGACATGATTTTATCCATATCACAGGCTACACCTGCGTAATGAACGGGAACGATCGCTTTTGTACGGGATGTAATATATTTTTCAAGTGAGTCTTCATCAATACCCGGATGATCGGGTCTACTATCCGCAAACACAATTTTGGCTCCCTGCCTCGCAAATGCCAACGCTGTTGATACAAAGGTATAGGATGGTACTATTACCTCATCTCCGGGCTTCAAATCGATAAGTAACGCACACATCTCCAGAGCATCCGTACATGAAGTAGTCAGTAATGCCTTTTTTATGCCATATCGTTGTTCAAAAAATTTCTGGCATTTCTGAGTGTAAACCCCATTCCCTGATATTTTCCCGGAATATACTGCCTGATACATATAATGCATCTCTTTGCCAGTCAAATATGGTTTATTAAATGGAATCATTGGTGAACTCCCTCACGTTATTTAATTAAACTCCCTGTAGCTCTGCTATTCCTATTATCCCGTCGGTACGACCTCCAAAGAACTGCTTTGAGAATACTCTGTCCGCTGCTCCCATTTTATTCTGTCATCATTAATGAGCAGGGATTTCAAATACTCACCATATTCATTTTGGCACAAATCACTCGCTAATCCCAGCAACTGCGTATCATCAATCCATTTTCTACGCCAAGCAATTTCTTCAGGACATGATATTTTTAAACCTTGTCGTTTTTCTATGATCTCGACAAATTGTGAAGCCTCCTGCATCGCGGTATGTGTTCCTGTATCCAACCATGCAAATCCTCTCCCTAATATTTCAGCCTTCAACTCATCTCGATCGAGATACATTTGGTTAATGGATGTAATTTCAAGCTCGCCGCGAGCCGATGGTTCTACCTGTTTGGCAAATTCAATAACTTGATTGTCATAAAAATAGAGACCGGTAACGGCAATATTACTTTTGGGATGATTTGGTTTTTCTTCAATGCTAAGAACCCGTTCACAACTATCTACCTCAACTACACCAAATCGATACGGGTCGCTAACACGATAACCAAAAATTCGAGCCCCCACTAAATTATCGACTGCATTTTCCAAGAGGGGACGAAAACCATGGCCATAAAAGATATTATCTCCCAATATTAGGCATACATTGTCATCACCGATAAAATCTTCTCCGATGATAAATGCCTGTGCTAATCCTTCTGGACGTGGTTGAACCTCATAACTGATAGAAATTCCCCATTCGTAACCATCACCTAAGAGTCGATCAAAACCGGCTTTATCTTCCGGTGTCGTTATAATAAGAATGTCTTTAATACCAGCCAGCATCAACACTGATAGCGGATAGTAAATCATGGGCTTATCATAAATGGGCATCAATTGTTTAGATACTCCTTTTGTTACCGGATATAATCGAGTCCCTGATCCACCGGCTAAAATAATACCTTTCATTGCTCTCTCTTGTACTGCATATTGTAGTTTCATAAGATCGCCTCTCTCTTACTATTGGTTCCTTTTAAATCAAATATTTTATCAACGCTTTCTCGCATTCCATCCACTAAAGAAGATGTCCCTAAATTGTTTTTAAGAATTGTCCGGTTATGAGCTACTTCTTTATCACTTAGCAAGGTCAAAGCCTTTTTAGTGCCTCTTAAGTCTTTTTTAATTGAATAAATATGACAGCCCAGATCAGTAAAATATTGATAGATACTTGTATCATTAAGAAACACTTTGCTCCCCATGTAAAGAGCTGCAATGATGTTTCCAACTGCTTGCGGACGGTAATGATTCATTATTACAATTCCGCAACTACTCATACATTGGTTATATTCATCAATAGGTAAGAATGAGGTTAAAGGAATAAAGCGATCGCCAAACTGTTTTCTCCCTTCACTTTCAATCTCCTTAGCATACCTTGGGCATCCATAACTCAAAGGAGCTACAATTTTTCTGTCTCCAAGCTGGTACTCTGAAAGCAGATCAAAAGCTTCCAGATGATTGTTTGTAGCAGAAGCTGAATTCCCTAAAAGAATATTATCTCCAGAAATTTTTAATGAATCGTCCTTTATGATATGCTCAATCGGATAGTAGGTAAATGGTAGCCGTTGAACAAAAGGGTTATAAAGTTCACGATCGATATATTCTTCATAATTCATACCGGGTAACGACCCAAATATGTTTAATTGGTAAAGTACTTGAGTAAGATCTACTTCATTTAAAGGTTGATAATTTCTGTATTTAAAAATTCTGTAAATGTCTTTTAATCGTTCGTAAACCGTATACCGTTGAGTAGTATCCTGATAAAGCAGTTTGGACTTTTCTCCCATTAGAACATTTTGCAATAATCCGCTGTTATATATTTCAGCACCATGCACAATCCCTATGAAGTTATTTTTGTAGGGTGACTCTGAAAAAACGTTAATGTTGAACTTGTTCATCCCATGCAATACAGTGATTGTATAATGACTACTGCTTTCCACCAATCGAGCAACTGAACTTTTTGATCTTAACTCAAAACGGGCACTGGCAACAAGAGCATTACTCAAAAATCTAATGGGAGGATCAGCCGGCGGCTTAATAATGACAAATGTATTTTTGCCCGGAAATGCCTGCTCAAACAAGTAATGCGCTCCATTTATGAACTTCTCGTCCTGGGCAATATGTAATATCTTAACTCCGCTCATATCCCAACCTTTGCTGTTGATTTGAGATAATTTATGGCGTCCGACCCCGTATTGAACAATAAGTCAAGAATGGTTACCGCATGGTTAAAATCACCATGAAGCTGTGGATACTCTTTATATCCATCATAATTCATCCACTCAACTAATATTCCTTCGCTTTTAAACATATCAACTTCCAGATAGGCTTTAGCTGCAGGACCTGTGACATATACATCAGCGCTTGCCTGCTTACAGATTGATATTAAGCGCTCTGTTCTATTTCCAATGGTATTAAAGTCTGTACTCCAACTAATAAGAGTATCAATTTCCAATAACCTATTTATCCCTGTTAAAAAGTGATGGTTAATATTGCTTAAAAGGGGCATATTTGCCGTCGAATAAAGATGTTCAACTGCTCCAGCATATTCATCAAATTTAGGAGCTTTACCATACATGTGACGAAGAGTTTGCCAATGGGTTTTATACCAGTCTGCATCAGCCACCTCAACTTCATTAATTCGATGGGAATGTCCACCTGATACCGGAATAGTAAGCCATTTTAGACCCTGAGGTGTTTTTATTCGATTTCTATTCCGCCAGTCTCTTTTTGTATACTGCACATCATCATAAAGAACAAACTCATCCACCTGATTGATTATATCAAAATATCCCTTCCAAGGAATATAATTAGATTGTAATATTGCAATCTTTTTGGTCACAATGTTATCTGTTAGTAATGAATTTTTCTTCTGAAGGATTCTTCAACGTCGTATTATCATAAGTCTTAGACCTAATAGGTTTAGCTGGTATGCCTGTAACCGTAATATTATCAGGTACATCTTTCGTAACCACTGCGCCCATCCCAATAACACAGTTTTTACCAACTGTTACATTATCTCGAATTACTGCCCCAGCACCTATAAAGGTTTTCTCTCCAATCGATACCCTACTCAAAATACCTACACCGGGTGCAATAAAGCACAAGTCCCCAACTACAGTTTCATGACTAATATTAGATTGTTGTCTTATAATTACATTCTTACCAATATGAACATCCGTACCCAGAAATACGTCCGGAAATATGCAAGACCCCTCTCCTATATAAACAGTTTCGCAGTCAATATTTGGAGGCTCTGGAAATACTAACGTGCATATCTTGGCTTTGTACTTCGACAGTTTTTGAGCCACAATTTTCATGTTGTCTGTCGAAGATGCTACATTATTAAAAAAGTGATATCCTTCCTTAACGAATTTTGGTATCAGTTTTTCATTACCTAAGATAGGTAAGCCAAAAAATGTATCAACTTTGCCAAATTTTACATCATCAATATATCCGGCTACATCCCATTTTTGACTCTTTTTTTTATTCCAATATTTTATCAAACTTGGCATTGAAGGATATCCACATCCGTATATCAATAATTTCTTCATAGCAATCCCTTTTAAATCATTTTATCAAACTAAGTGGTTTTTTAAGACACGCAGATACCATTTTTACGAGGACCTTTGCTACAATACTCCAGGCATATGATCCGAAATAATACTTATACCCTTGATTCGTAGTTACTGTTATCACTCCCGATTATTTTGACTGCTAAACAAGCATTCACTCTTACTTATACAATAGTTATGCCAACTATTTTGCCAGAACGCAATCTTATTCCGCAAAACAAACTGATGGAAATAAACCCGCAAGACATTGATTTAGGATAGGTTATTGATCAAAGTACTTCTTCTATTTTCTCTTGGATCTAAGGGCGGAATAATACTCTGGCACATTTTTTAACTCACGAGTAATTATTACTCGATACTAAATTTATAAGTATAACCGAAACAACCTTGCAGGAAAGCTATAATTTGATAGTACGATCCGGCTCAATTTCTATTGAAAGGGCTAAGCCAATCCTGATTTTTTGTTTTCTTGAGTTCTTCCGGTGTTCCGATATCTAAAAAGGATCCGGAATCAAATTGTACGTATGAGGTCTTTATTTTGGCTTGAATTGCTCTTCTAACTATATCTCCAATATGTAATTCATGTTGAGTATCATCCAAAAGAGTACCTTTATCTTTTAAATGGTCATGCATGAATTCTGTAAACGTTGGAGTCCACACTGCTATAATCCAGGTATAGATCTGCTTAGACTTCTTGGGTTTGATAATGATATCCTTTAGAGATCGATCTTTATCAAAGACAACCATATCAGCTTTTTCTGGCTTGTCGGTTTTAAATAGACCCAATACAAGATCAGCCCCCGTTACCTGTTGCTGATCAAGTAGTTGTGTAAATGCATCATGCGGCTCAAAAATAATGTCAGGGAATCCTAATAAAATGATACTATCCTTTACAAACGGATATGCTTTATCCAATGTGTACGGTACACCTCTCGTAGATTCACTTACAATATAAGCCAACGGTATACCAGCCGCCCGGCCATCTAAATAATATTCCGGGATATCCCACTTTCCTCTTCTCAAGATTAAATATGATCTATTGGCTTTTGCCTCTTGAAAACTTTCTATAAGGAATGATGAAGCAACTCTCGTACTACCATTACCCAGTGTTATGAGATGTACTTCTTTACTCCCTGTTAACAGGGAAGAGATTCGATTTGCAAATCCCGCAGCAGGAATAAGTCCAACAATCTCTTTTCGACTATTCATTGACGTTTAGCATTTTGGTCTTAATAATTTCATGAGCATTTTTGTTTTTTAGAACATCATTATGCTCTCCCCCTATCACATAGGCATCAAAATGTCCATTACAAACCTCCCCAAAACCAAAAAATATATCGTTCCACCACCCTTTAAGGTTAAGAATACGACCCTTTAATACTTCTGATTTCAAGTAAATTATGTCGCCGTTATAAGTCGTCTTATTATGTTTTTTGATGGCATCAAGCTGGGCTTTTCCACTATAAAACCTCCGGTCCTGAACGGGAATAGGAATGGACATTAGTACCTTTATCTGAATCGTCAAAGCTCGAAGCTGATATCTGATAGCAGAATAAATCTTCCCCAGCGAACTATAAAAGGGTAACAATTTGGCTAATGTCGGGTACATCTTTTCCGAACGCCCTGTTTTTTTTGTGCTTGAATTATTTCCATTACTCGGAATTTCTTTAGCAAATAAGTTTGCTCGAAGCGTCTTGAACATTTCGCGTTGTTGCTCAGACTCTTCAGGATCCGTCGAATAATAAAATTTAGAATGAAGATTCGGGGCGTCAGATACCAATACGGGATCTAATACCTCTCTGCCATCCTCTTTGAGCAAGTTTGCCAGTTCAACAGCAATTATTCCCCCAATACAATGTCCCCCCAACAAATACGGTCCCTGGGGAAAAGCTTTCAAAAGCTCTTTTTTATAGAATTCTGCCATTCCTAAAATAGTCCTTTCTCCTTTTTTTCCATCCCATCCGGGCCATTGAAAAGCATATATTGGTTGTTCAGCTGAGACCCCTTTAGCTAAATCATTAAACATCAGCACATTACCCGCTCCACCATGAATTAAAAACAGTGGAACTTTATCAGGATTCCCAAGCTGTATTACTTGCAACGACCTGAATTTACCCAACCCTTTTTCATCATCTTCTCGATCAATAACTTCGGCAAGATCTTTAATACTTGAAACCTGGGTAAGAGTCGCCAGCGGCAACGACGTACCAAATGTCTCTTCGATTTCCATGAAAAGAGTAACAGCATTCAGTGAATCGCCCCCCAATTCAAAATAATCAGCCGTACGGGAGATATTACTTATTCCAAACAGTCTGCTCCATATGTCTGCAAGCCGCATTTCTGTCTCTGTAGTATATTCAACCGCTTCATCAGAAATCCCCATATTGATATCCGGTTTAGGTAATGCTTTTACATCAACTTTACCACTGGGGGTATATGGAATCTCCGTTAGCTCAACAACAAATGCAGGTACCATATACTCTGGTAGTACCTGTGCCAGATGGGCTTTAAAAGCTTCTCTATCTATAGTAGATTCATCTTTCGGGAGATAATACGTAATAAGCTGATTGCGATTCCCATGATCTTTAATTGTATGCGTAATACATTGTGAGATGCTTGGATACGTTGCTCCAACTGCGTCTATTTCTCCTATCTCAACGCGATACCCTCTTATCTTTATCTGATGATCGACCCTCCCCAAAAATTCAATATCACCCTGCTCATTGTAAAGGCCCAAGTCACCTGTCTTATATAACACAGGATAACCCGATGGCTCAATAGGATTTTTGATAAAGGCTTTTTTAGTCAATTCATCCCGACCTATATATCCGTGAGCCAAGTTTTTCCCTGCAAGATACAGTTCACCGTGCTCTCCTTTGGCAACGGGTTCCAGATGATCATCGAGAATGTAGACTTTATTATTTTTTATTGGCGTACCAATTGGAGGCAGAGCAGGCCAATTTTCAGGATCTCTATCGAGCAAATATGCTGTTATTACATGCGTCTCTGAAGGACCGTACTGATTATCAAGTATTGCAGCATCTAATATTTTAAAAAATGATCGGAGTCCACTGTCTACACGCAACTGTTCTCCTGCGGTAATAATTTCTACAAGAGATTTAGGATATGTTTCTTTTGTATTCGCAACCTCAACAAAGCTTCGTAGTGCTACAAAAGGGATAAATAGACGCTCAATATTATAATTGTTTATCAAATCCAATAATATTCTCGGATCTCGCCTATCCGAATCTTTCACTAATACCAAAGTGCCACCGGAAGCAAATGTTGTTGCAATCTCTTGAAATGAAACATCAAAACTTATACTTGAATACTGTAAAACTCTGGCCTCCGACTTAAAGTACGATCGCTCAAGTTGCCATGATATAAGGTTTGTTAATGCCCGGTGAGGCATTTCAATCCCTTTGGGTCGACCGGTAGATCCGGAGGTAAAGATAATATAAGCTATGTCTTTTCCACTTATCTTAGGAGGCTCAAATAGTGCGGATTGTAATTGAATCTCTTGCTGAACACTTTCCCATTGAACGATACCATTCGTCTCGTCGGAAAATCGATCTCTATTTTCTTTGTGTATGATTAGAAGATTTAACCGAGCATCTTCACTCATCATACTCAGCCGTTCAACCGGGTAGTTTGCATCCAGAGGAACATAAGCCGCGCCGCACTTAATTATTCCAATAATAGCTGCGACCATCTCCGGAGATCTATTGAGGCAAATTCCGACACGATCACCATATTTTATTCCTTGTCCAACAAGATAATTTGCAATCCTGTTGGACAAGCAGTCCAGTTCATCATAGGTCATTTTGTACTGCCCATACTCCAACGCATCAGCATTTTTATAGTGGATAAAACCATGATGAAACCACTCTGTAAGAGTCTCAAATTGAGCAGGCGAAAGTATCCCCCTTTTATGTGATTCCTGTTCACCCTTTATTTCTGTCTTCATCTGTCTCTCCCAATTGTTCTTATATTAACGCTGACTTTTTCTTTTCACTTCCAGCTACCTTAAAATATTCTCTCTGTTCTCTTATAAGTTTATCTATTAGTCTCCCCTCTGGTATCAATACATCCTTATACGTCAACACACTGTCTTTTTTTATATCACTTTTAAGTATACATCCCCCTGCAATCCCTAAAGGCAACAACTCTTCAGCTTGAACAACATCAGCATTTTCACAGATACCGTAAATCATATAATAGCCTATACCGTCAATCTTGTCCCCGGCTTTCAATTCTTTTTTTGCGACGGCAACGACTTCTACTTTTGGAATACCTTTTGGGGCGATTGTAGCATCATTGAATAATACTGCTCGTGCAACCGTATTTGGAACTTCAAAATGACATAAATGAAATGGTGTATGGAAACAGTAATACGGTCCCTCTCCCATTTTATAGAGCTTTAAATAGTGTTGTTGCAGCAGATGATCACAAGTACCAACAATAAATATTCCCGGTCCCGGCGAAGCCCCAACAATATAGTCCACGATCCCTCCCTCAACAGTAAAAGCTTCATCCGGATAAGCTTTAATGGCTTCTTCTATGGAAGTTTGCGGTGTCACCGTTGGACCATACATTCCCCTTTTCCCTACCCGCATGCCGGTAGCATTAGCAACAACGGCCTGCTCAAACGAAATTTTACTTCCATCAGCAAAGGAAGTAACCATGGGGGGATTTTGTCCCCATTTCTTTGCGAACTCTTCCTGTGTTTTGGGATTACGATACGGGTCATGCAATCCCTTGATATTCCCACATAACACGGGCTCGATTCCCACACCCTTCAGGTATCGGTACAAATTCATAATCACACCCGGTTGATCTCCATCAATGTCAGTGAAGATCACCTCATTTAGATCCGCATACTTCTTGAGGATGGGACCTACCGTACCATCCAGCTCAGCATTAACGACAACGTGTTTATTATGCTGAATGGCTGCAAACACAACTTCAGCCCCAAACTGGATGTCCCCGGTGGCTTCAATAATAACATCAATTTCATTTGACTCACATAACAGAGAAGGATTATCAGTCACGCACGTTTTACCTTTTCGAATGGCCGCATCCAACGTTTTCTGATATTCAATCTTTTCCACATCTTTAACTCCAGCTTTTTCAAACACTTTAATAGCATTTGAAACTGTTCTGTTGGAAATAGCAACTAATTGCATCCCTTTGGAAGCAGTATTAAACTGAAGGGCCACACCTTGAGCGAAAAAACCGGCGCCAATCATCCCAACTCGGATAGGCGTTCCCCTTTCTTCAAGTTCTTCCAGTTTTTTGTCAACAATAATCATTATTGAATAAGCCCCTCACCAATTATAACCTTTAACATTTATGAATTTTACAACAATAATCTAAGCAACTGCCATCTTTCGGGATTTATGCTCCAACACATAATCCACTATCTGATCACCGATTGCGAGAGATGAGGTAGCCGCAGGTGATGGTGCATTACAAACATGAATAGTTCTTCCATGATATTTTATCAGAAAATCATCCACCAGGCTCCCATCGGGGTTTAATGCCTGTGCTCTTACTCCGGCATCAGAAGGCACCAAGTCTTCGGCCCGAACTTCAGGAATTAGCTTTTGTAAACTTTTAACAAATTGTCCTTTTGAAACCGATCGGTATAATTCCCGAAATCCCTCCTGCCAATGCTGTCCCACAAGCTTCCAAAAACCTTTGTAACTCAATGATTGCCATGCTTCTATCGCATTAAAAGCGAACTTCGAATAGCCTTCTTTTTTGAGGCTCAGTACGGCATTTGGACCTGCATGAATGCTTCCGTCAATCATCCGCGTAAAGTGTACGCCTAAAAATGGGAAGTTCGGATTCGGTACCGGATAAATAAGGTTTTTTACTAAATAGCGACTCTCCTCGACCAACTCATAATACTCCCCGCGAAACGGGATAATGCGATGTTCCAATTCAGCCCCGGCACTTTTTGCCAGAGTATCACTGTACAAGCCACTGCAATTGATAACATAATCACTTACAAATGTTTGATTCTGCGTCTCAACAGTACACCTTGTATCTCCCGCCTCAATAGAATTCACCTGCTGGTTGAATACTATCTCTACACCTTCTTTTTGGAGTAGCTCAACCAGTTTCTCTGCCACCTTTTTGTAGCTCACAATACCTGCTTCTGGTACGTGAAGTGCAGCTATACCACTTACATATGGTTCAACTTCTTTAAGTTCACTCTTAGTTATTTTTTTCACCTTTAGCCCATTATCTTTACCTCTTTCATTTAGTATATCGAGATAAGCTAATTCGGATTCTTCCGTAGCTACAATCACCTTTCCACATTGTTCAAAAGATATATTATGGGTCTTACAGAATTCCATCATTCGGTTACTTCCCCGTGTACAAAACTCTGCCTTTTTACTTCCGGGTTGATAATACACCCCGGAATGAATAACCCCACTATTTCTCCCGGTTTGGTGAATAGCCGGTTGATCCTCTTTCTCAAGAATAAGAATAGTCGCTTGCGGGTTTGCCCTTTTTAATGCATACCCCGTTGCAAGTCCAATTATTCCACTTCCAACAATAATATAATTATACATACATTTTCTCCGATGACCGTTCCCAAATATTCCACGGGCAATCATCAGAAGCCCATAAATCTTCGAGATGATTTTTATCCCGCAGAGTATCCATACACTCCCAGAAAGAATCGTGACGAAAAGCACATAATTCTCCACTTTTCGCAAGTTGTTCCATGGGCTCACGCTCAAATACAGTCTCATTTCCTGATATATAATCGAAGACCGAAGGTTCTAAGACAAAAAATCCTCCATTAATCCAAGCATCATCCTGTTTAGGTTTCTCTCTAAAAGATTTAATCTTGTATTCCTCTGACCCCAAACGGAACGCCCCAAAACGTCCGGTAGGCTGTACTGCTGTAACCGTTGCTATATTGTTATGACTCTTATGAAAATCTACCAGGTGAGTGATATTTATATCACTTACCCCGTCTCCATATGTTAAGCAAAACGTTTCATTTCCCACATATTCGCGAACTCGCTTGAGACGTCCTCCAGTCATCGTACCGTTTCCGGTATCAATCAAGGTAACCTTCCATGGTTCCACCCCATTTTGTAAGACTTTCATTTCATTTCTTTTCAAATCAAATGAGACATCTGATCGGTGTAGAAAATAATTCGAAAAGTATTCCTTAATTACATACCCCTTATATCCACAACAAACGATAAAGTCATTAATACCATAGTGTGAATATATTTTCATGATATGCCACAAAATTGGTTTCCCTCCAATTTCTACCATAGGTTTGGGACGAACGCTTGTTTCTTCACTTAACCGTGTTCCAAACCCACCCGCTAATATCACTGCTTTCATACTGTACTCCCTTTGTGATTTATGTTTCTGATATCCAGTGGTACTAAACTATTTATAGATCACCACTACACTTCTCCTTTCAAATAATATGCCAGAGCACCCATTGCTAACTTTTTGGATACTATGAAAATAGAACCCCCTTTAGAACCAATAAAAAGCTGTTTTAAATAGTTACTTAAACGTTCACAAATCCCAATTGAGTAAATATTACTCCTTTGGCTAAACTTCGCTGAATAAAACTGGTATATGTAATTACATTTTATGCTTCAAGTGCCATCTCTCTAAATCTTATATTCGAATGGACCAAATCATCATATGTACCCTGTTCTACAATCTTGCCTTCTTCCATAAAGTATAGCATATCACAATTTTTTACTGTTGAAAGTCGGTGAGCAATCATAATCAGTGTGCGTTCTCCCTTTAAAGACTCGATGGCATTTGTGATCTGTTTCTCAGTAATATTATCCAAGGCTGAGGTGGCCTCGTCCATCACCAATACGTCGGGGGCGTGATATAACGCTCGTGCTATACCTACTCGTTGACGTTGTCCGCCTGAGAGCCGGGTTCCATTCTCACCGATAATGGTTTCCAAACCAGCCGGTAGTTGCTCAATCAATGTCCCAAGCTGAGCAAGTTTTACGGCATTTAGCACCTTTGAATCATCAATTTCTTCTTTCGGGATGCCAAAAGCGATATTTGAACGCAAGGTTTCATCAGCTAAGTATATAGACTGAGGTATATACCCCATATTTTTTTGCCAAGCCGAGAGGTTTTGTTGTATATCAACACCATCTATCAAAATCTCTCCCTTATCAGGTTCAAGTAATCCAAGAATAAGATCTACAATGGTCGTTTTTCCAGCACCTGACGAACCTACAAAACCTACTGCTTTCCCTTTTGGAACGGTCAGTGATATATTTTCCAACGCCTGTACTTCACTATCAGGATAATGGTAGCTTACATTAGTGATTTTAATACAGTTGTTTAGCTTCAGCTGATTATTCTTTTTTCGATCTTTTTTAAATTGTGTATTAAATGCAGCTAATTCTTTAAGATCATCATAGACAGGGTCAAGTGAAACAATATTATATCGCAACCGGGTATACATGCTTACCAACTGCTGGACCGACGGCATTAATCGGACTGTCGCCATGGCAAAAAGCGTGAGAATAGGAATAATCGCCCCCATCGAACGATCTTGCCATACCAATAGCACAGCAATCATCAACATTCCAAGAACTGCAGTTGTTTCTACAACCGGACGAGGAATTTGCTGAATAAATCGCAAATAAGCCATTAAACGGGTACTTTTAAATGCCTCTACTCGAAACTTATCGATAAATTCATTCTCTCTGTTCAGAACCCGTGCTTCCTTTATTCCTCCCAATCCTTGATTAACCGCTTTAATCATCTCTGCACGCCGCTCCTGTTCTTCTTCTCCATATTCTTTCATTTTCTTCTTATTCAATAAGATAAAGGTCCCTGCTCCAAATCCGGATAATAAAATCACCAACATGGTTATAAGGGGCTCCATGGAAAAGAGAAATATGAGGATAGCTAATGTAACCACCCCTTCACGGCCCATCATCAAGATGTTTGTTATCACATTATTAATCAGCACGTTTATCTCTTGGCTGATATTGCGCAACAATTCAGACGTATTTCTTTGCAGATGGAAAGTATAGGGCGCCTGCATATATGATTGCATTAACCGGTAGCTAATAGTATATCGTCGATTAAATATAAAACGAGCCTCAAAAAAATTGAATGTGATGATATAGATACTTTTAATAATAAAAATCCCCACCAACACAACTGATCCCCATATAAGTAGATCCTGGGCGTTTCCTATGCCGAGCATTCCAATGAGCGGTTGTAACCATTCGGCTGACATCACACGATCGGGATCTGCTACGATAGCCACAAAGGCAGGAATCATTCCAATGCCGGCTACTTCGAGAGCAGCAGCTACCAACATCAGCACGAATAATACAAAGAGCTTAACAGCATCGCCCTTCGGTAAAATATAGAACAACTTTTTAAGGGTTACAGACAATTTGATCCACCACAGCTTAAGAGTTTATGTTTTATGATCACCGATTTCCCCGGAGATTTTCAATCAGAAGAAATGAAGTAGCAACAACACCTACCACCGGCGCTACAACCCCCACATAATCTGTTAACGAAGGACGACGTCTCACTTGTACAGTCACGATATCATTATTCTGCAAATCAAATTCAAACATCTCTACCGGCTCAGGATCATGATACCGATAGCGAAAAAGAGCTACGTCTACCCTTTTTCTACCCTCATTATATCGAGATACTTTGACCTCAATCTGGGTCTTTGCCCAATCGATATTTGCATCATTACCGCGCAACTGCGTGTATCCAAAACTAAATGATATCAGCTCTGGAAGTGTCGTCCTCTCAGGTATAATATATCGTCCAGAACTGCCCACATCTCCCCAAACATTCACAGAATCAGCTAATTCACCTATCTCTGCTACCCGAATATACCGGTCTCCCGTACCTTCAGGCATCTGCGCAAATGAAACTGCTGGATATAAGAGCCCAAATAAGAAAAGGACGGGGATAAAAATACTTTTTATTTTCATGATATTTCTGACACAATTAATTATAACTTAATAAATTTATTTCTGCTATAGCTTGATCAATACCTTTGATATTTATTTTACATAGCTTTCATAATTAGTATACAACGATTGATAATATCCGGCACCGTAGTAATTGCTGGTTTCTTTTCGGTAGTCAAAGTCATTTAATACTAATCCTGTTACATTAGCATGTATATTTTGCAATTCTTCTAAGGTTCGGTAGAGCATGCCACGGTTTGTTTTTCGATACTTTGCTACCACCACGGTTGCTTCTGCATTTCTCAAAATAGCCGAAGAATCGCTAATTATTCCAAATGGAGGTGTATCTAAAATGATAACATCAAAAACTTCTTCCATCTTCTTCAACAGCTGTTTAAATAAAATACTGCTTACCAATATCTCTGGAGTCTGTGTATTTTCGCCTGCTACAATAATCTTCAGATTCCCTTGATCGGTATTCCGAATCAAATCGTCAAACGAAAGCTTCCCATCCAAGTAGTCCGACAACCCTTTTTTTGTAGAAATTCCCAGATACTTACCCAGCTTGGGTCGCCGGAAATCAGCACCAATGATGAGTGTTTTGTATCCATCCTCGGCAAAAGCAATTCCAAGATTAGCCACGATAGTTGATTTTCCATCTCCCTTTTCGGCGCTCGTTACTGAAATCGTTTTCGGAGGTCGTTCACCATATTGGTAAATGATGTTATTCTTAAGACGTCTGATGGCTTCAGATGAAAGACTCAACCGATCCTGTAGTAACACCAACTCAGCCGGCATTTTACCTTCTCCCACTGAAAAATCTTTTCTATTTCTTCTTGAGACCTTCTCAAAACTGGGAACCACTGTAATTGATGGCAAAAACATTGTTTTGAGCTCCCCAACATCATTTACGGTATTATCCCGGAACTCATTAATAAAAATAAACCCAGCAGAAGCGAGCCCCCCTAACATAATACCTAGCAATAGTAATATTTTTTTATTGGGACTCACTGGTACGTTTGGAACCTGACCGGGATCAATAACGCGACCAAAACCAAACTGTGACTGCTTCCATACCGACATGTCAGCATATTGACGCGAGATGTTGATATAAAGCTCCTCGTTAATTCGTACGTCACGCTGTAGTTTTGCCAGTTCCACAATTCCTTCAGGCAAAGAATTTATATCGGCATTCATTTCATCTTTAAATTGAGCAAGCCCATCAATTTTTGAAGCAAGTTGATTCTGCTCTATGTGTAATTCCACCAATCGCGTTTGTAGATCTGATACAATCTGTGCCCGATCTTCACTATCCATCCCCATGTATTCATCATCTTCGGTAAAAAGTTGATCCGAGAGTTCCTGAATTTCAATTTTTAAACGGGCAATTTGTTCATCAAGATACTGTAACCGAGCCGGAGGGGGTGTTCTTTCCAAGACTCCAGGGTTTTTAGTAATAATCATCGTACGCTCTCGCTCATAACGCGCCAAATCTTCTTGGGAGTTACGAATTTTAGGACCTATTGCCTCAGTGAATTGATCTGCAAGTCCCGGTTTTATTCGTTCAAGCTGGTCTTCATAATTAGCAATAGTTTGTTCTATTGTTTGTAACTCCAACCTTGAACGCTGTAAATCCAGTTCTACATCAGCTTGTTGCTTAACCATGCCCGTTGTCTGTTCATTAACTCGAACAATGCCGGTTGCATCCATGAACTCCCGAAGCATTCTTTCCGATTTATCCAATTTCTGCTTGACTTCGGCTTTCTCCTTTTCCAAAAACTGAGCGGTAGATGTTGCTGCCTGTCTGTTTTGCCTGGTCGAATTTTCGACATAGATCTGCATAGCAAGATTTATGATCATTGCCGCCTCTTGAGGCGAAGTGCTCTTAAAAGTTAGAGCTACTACGTCCGAATTTTCTTCAGGAAGAAAAAAGCTAAGTTTATTTTTTATTCTTGAGGCTACTGCTACCTCCCCAACTCTATAACTTTCACCGTTTTCATACTGTGCCCAAAAAATTGGTAGTTCAGAAATATTTTTGGGTGTTTCTTCAAACAACTTTTGGGCAATTTGTTCAGAAAAAGTTCGTGACCGCAAAACCTGGAGTTCATTTTCGAGCGTTGAGCTGGTACCATACCCTGTTGCTTGCGAAATAATTTGAGAAAGTTCTTCATTTTTCAGATCCCCATTGGAACTAATCATCAACAGTCCCCTACTCTCATAGACCGGTTCAATATGATCAGCATAAAACCAAGCGCCCACCCCACCGGCAATCAGAAACAACAATACCAGCCACTTATATCGCAAGAGAATAGCTATAATTTTCTTGGGATCCAGACCATTGCTTTCCGCATTTGATGGGGTAAAATGAGGGATATATTCGAACCGGGATAACTCTTTACTATTATACTTTTGAATTGAATCGGACATCGCAGTAACCTACTTTTGCTATATTTGATACCATGGTGATTTTTAGTGCTTTTAATTATCCTGCTATTAATGGATCATCTACGTTAGTTCTTTTCTTAATTCCATTAACTTTAACCTTCTCGGATTCTGAATAAATATACGTGGGTACTATGGATTTCAAGAGTGTACGCACGGCATCTTTATTATCTGTTTCGAGCAGGTTAAATAATTGATCAATTCTTTTTTCAAGCATTGATGATGACAACTTTCTACTACAGATCGCCTTGAAAATTTCCTCGTGCTCCGTTTCAATTACCCCCTCTTCTGCATTTAATAATTCTTCGAACAGTTTTTCTCCGGGCCTTAAACCCGTAATTGTTATTGGTATATCCCGGTAGGGCTCAAGTCCGTGCAAACGAATAAGTTCTTTGGCCATATCCAGTATTTTAACCGGTTCTCCCATATCCAATACAAATACTTCTCCCCCTTTTCCCAACGATCCGGCCTGCATCACCAACAGTACTGCTTCGGGGATTGTCATAAAGTATCGCATCATCTCTGGATCGGTTATAGTAACCGGCCCTCCATCTTTTATTTGCTTGATAAATAATGGAACGACTGAACCCCGTGAACCCAATACGTTTCCAAATCGAACCGAAATAAACTTCGTGATACATGTCCCGTTATATGCCATACATATTTCTTCTGCAACCCTTTTGGTTGCTCCCATAACGTTGGCAGGATTTACAGCCTTATCCGTAGATACCATTATAAACTTGTCGACCTCATGTTTACACGCCAGTGAAGCTAATAGTCGTGTTCCACCGATATTCACTTTGATTGCCTCTCCCGGGAAACTCTCCATCATGGGTACGTGCTTATATGCGGCGGCATGAAAAATCACCTCAGGCTGATACCGTTCAAGTACTTTATCAATTTTTTTGCTATCTGTGATACTGGCTACACAGGGAATAACGTGGATATCCGTGTTTTTGAATTCATTTTCGATATGGAAAAGCTCTGTTTCATCAATATCTAGGGCAATAAGCGTTGCTGGTTTCAGGTTGGCACACTGTCGTACTAATTCACTCCCGATAGATCCTCCTCCCCCAGTTACCAAGACAGTCTTATCGGTAATACTGTCTTTTATAGATTGAAAGTCAATCGTTACCGGTTCACGGCCCAAAACATCCTCAATACTAATCTCTCGGACATGCTCAAACCCTACAGGGTTATCAGTCAATGAGTGGAATGACGGTAAAACTTTGATATCCACATTGGGCCGTATCGTCTTGACCTTATCAATTATTTCTTTGAGATCCTTTTTGGGATACTGTGGAAAAGCTACAATCAACTGATCTACGGGACAAGTCTTTATATATTCAATCATTTCATCCTTCCCACCCATTACCCGAACACCATGTAATAAGAGCCCTGGCATAACCCGATCATCAAAAATACCGTGAACTGTTAGATTCCAGTTGTCATTAGTAAGGATATCACGAAGTATCTGCTCCCCCTCACTTTCACCACCGAAAATAATGGCGTGTCTATTTTCTTTGTTTTGGGATTTTATCAGTCCCAAATACATTCGTTTACTAATCCTAAAACCACTTATTGTCAAAACACTGTTACTGAGTGCCAAGGTCATAAACATGGCTTCGTAGCTCTCCATCCCAATTAAAGAATGAGATAAACCAAAAGAGAGTCCTCCTCCCAGAGTAATACCTAAAATAATTCTTCCCAGATCATTTAAGCTCGTATACCGCCAGTTGACCATATACATTCGAAAAATCATTAACCCAGCCAATACCGATCCTATAGTGATTAACGTATGTTCTACCGGAAATGACTTATATTCCGAGATAAGCGGCATAAGAAGACCATACACTAAAACTGCTGAAAGCAATAGTGAAAATGCATCTCCAAACAGTAAAAAAATCCCTCTTGTATATTTGTTCTTATACTTTGGCTTGTTTTCATATAGTTCAGTACGCATACATTCCCCTTTTTTACTCATGATGTATCTTTGATAATAGCTGTTACAATAGTTATGCCAACTCGTAACTGGCAGCTTAAACTCTATACTATTTTTGTTGAGAACCAGACAATAAAGCTTTGAATTACTTATTCAGCATTTATAATCTCCGAATGGGAGGGTTAAATAGTTGGTGGAAATATTTGGATACGTAAAACGTGTTATTTTTATCTAAAATCGGGTAATTCTTACGCGGCTTAATCACCTGTCTGCCAAACATTAAATTACCTAACAAACTATGTTAGAACTTGTTTTCTCTTTAATGCTTCTTTTATTGCCCCAGATATTTTTTCTCTTTCATCATCCTTAAGGTTACTTCCCGATGGAAGACAAAGTCCATAGTTAAATAACATATCCGAAACCCCTCGTCCATAATAGGGAAAATCCTTATAAAGAGGTTGTAAATGCATGGGCTTCCAAAGCGGACGCGATTCAATATTTTTCTTTCCCAATGCTTGACAAATATCATCTCTGGTTACCCCATTGGTTTCAGCGGGATTTACGAGAATGGTCGTCAACCATCGGTTGCTTACACATCCCTTTGGTTCTTTCAAAAAATAAATACCAGTTGGGGACTCTTGCTTTGGATTAAAACTTGAAACTTGAAATCTTTTCTCATCTTTAATCGTAGAACCCAAGAGGTTCAACCACGTTTCCCCAAGCTCTTCAAAATAAAAATCATGATTCCTCCTACGAGCAGAAATCCTCTCTTGCAAAACCTTCATCTGACCACGCCCAATCCCGGCCGAAATATTACTCATCCGGTAATTAAACCCCAGCTCAGAATGTTGATAATGCGGGGCATCATCACGAGCCTGTGTAGCTAAAAAGCGGGACTTGTCAATAAGATCTTTGCGATTGCTCAACAAGGCTCCACCGCCCGATGTTGTAATAATTTTATTGCCGTTAAATGATAACACTGAAAACAGTCCAAAAGTACCACATCTTTGCCCGTTAATTGATGACCCCAAAGCCTCAGCTGCATCTTCTATAACAGGAATATCATATTTATTTGATATTCTTAAAATGGCCTCCATTTTTGCCGGCATTCCATATAAGTGCACCACAATAATTGCCTTGGGCTTCCCTTTCTTCTGAATCCGATCAACAATCGCTTCTTCTAATAATGCAGGATCTATATTCCACGTTTTAGCCTCAGAATCCACAAAAACCGGCTTCGCACCCTGGTATAAAATTGGGTTAGCTGAAGCTGCAAACGTCATTGACTGGCAAATCACCTCGTCACCCGACTCTACGCCACATAAAATCAGTGCCAAGTGAAGAGCAGCCGTCCCTGATATTACAACGGCAGCATGTTCCCTTCCTGAGTAATCTTGTAAATCTTTTTCAAATCCATCTACATTGGCCCCCAGCGGAGCAATCCAGTTTTTGGCAAACGCATCATGGATATAATCCAACTCATCACCTCCCATATGTGGAGAAGAAAGATAAATACGGGAATTAATATTTCTCATAGATTAAACCTTTCAAACTATTGTCTCTGTAAATAACCAAACTGTTTCTTTGTGAGTTACAGTGTTACAATAGTTATGCCAACCCGATATACTATCTTCATGAACTTTTCCAATTAGACATAACTGCGTCTCTAAGCATCGACAGGTTGTTTTCCTAATAAATAATATGGGAGTCTGTTGTGTTACTTTTGTACAGACATCTGAGTAAAAATTACTTGTATGTTGATCAATCAAAAATAGTACTTTACTTATCTTTCCTTTTTATTCAGGTAACCACAGCATAATATTGCTTCCCATCTCAGTTGGCATTCCTTTCTAAATATATGCTAACCATCCATCTCGAGAGGATTTCCATACAACAGTAATCTCAGAAACCGGATAACAAATCCTGATAGCTAAAATAGTTTTGGACCTATTCTTGCATAATCAAACATGTAAACAAATAGCAGATGAGGGGGGCTTATCAACAATAGATCCTTATTGACTGATCATTTAAAAAGAACCAAGAGAAAATCTCTTTATATAAGCTAAAATTGGGTTGTCATTAATACTAACTACAAAGAGAACAGTTTTTTAACTTCGTGAAGACAATGCGTACCGTTCGAACTTTACCTATTCTTGCAATTCTGACGTTTTTAATTGCATCCAGTTTTTTCAATACATCAAAAGCTCAGTCTATTGATTGGGGCCTAACGGGGGGGATGTCCGTAAGCTCTCACGTCCACAAATTTTGGTATATCGAAGATGATATCAGGCTGCGGCTAAAACCTGATCCTGCCATCGGATTCAATGTTGGTTTCATTACTCGAACCAATATTTCTCGGATATTACGTTTACAAGCCGAACCATCATTAATTCTGCTCGGCGCCAACTATAATGATACCTTCACGCTTCGCGGTACGGAGTTTCAAACGGATAGTAGAACAGCATTAACCTATATTCAATTTCCTCTCTTATTACAGCTCACTACCATTCCTAAAGAACAGACAATATATGGTCGGGAAAGAGCAAGAACGACCTTTCATCTAAGTGGAGGAATCTATGGGGCATATTTGTTGGATGCCCAGTTTAAGGGGATAAACACCGGGGCTCCTATTGGCATCGCATTTGAGGGAGACTTCTCTAATGATGTACGGCCACAATATTCTGAATACGATGGTGGGGCTATTCTCGGTTTAGGGTTCGAACACGGCTATTATCGTAAGCTGGGATTTGAAGCCCGAGTCTTATTTTCCATAATTGATTCAGCTGACGACCCTCAAAAACCATTCTTCAAGCATCAAAATATGGCGATTACTTTTTCGGTTTATTTCCTGCTATAGACAAACCTTATATCAACAAAACAATGGATCACCTAATCTTAGTTGCGATATTCACATAACATATTTACGACATGCTATTTAATTCAATTGACTTTGCAATATTTCTGCCTATCGTATTTGTCTGTTATTGGTTTCTGGTTAATAAAAATAAAACTCTTCAAAACTTTCTCGTTATTATAGCCAGCTATACATTTTATGGCTGGTGGGACTGGCGATTTTTAGCTCTTATCATCATTAGTACTTTGATTGATTACTCTATTGGTAGAAGCTTATTCACTACCCATAACACCGTTTCTCGAAAAATGCTCTTGTGGAGTAGTCTCATTGTTAACTTAGGACTTCTGGGGATATTCAAGTACTATAACTTTTTTTTAGAAAACTTTATAACAGCTTTTTCTTTCCTTGGCACAGAAATAACAGCAGGTACATTAAGTATAGTGCTTCCCGTAGGTATTAGCTTTTATACCTTCCAAACATTGAGCTATACAATTGATGTATATAAAAGAAAGATGAAACCTACTAAAGACCTTATTGCTTTTGCAGCCTATGTTAGTTTCTTCCCTCAACTTGTTGCAGGTCCCATTGAAAGAGCTCAAAACCTACTTCCACAATTTTTAGCAAACCGACAATTCAAATATGTCGACAGTGTTAAGGGGTTGCAACAAATTTTATGGGGACTTTTCATGAAAGTAGTTATTGCCGATAATTGCGCTGTTTATGCCAACATGATATTCAATAATTCCGCTGAATACGCAGGAAGTACCCTATTATTGGGTGCACTCTTTTTTACATTTCAGATTTACGGAGATTTTGCAGGCTACTCAAACATTGCTATAGGAACAGCCAGACTTTTTGGCTTTCGCCTTATGCAAAACTTTGCATTCCCGTATTTTTCCAGAGATATCGCTGAATTCTGGAGACGCTGGCACATATCACTATCTACATGGTTCCGTGATTATCTATATATCCCTTTAGGTGGTAGCCGAGGTGGTACCGCAAAAAGTGTCAGAAATGTTTTTATCATTTTTGTAATCAGCGGATTTTGGCACGGAGCAAATTGGACCTTCATTGCCTGGGGGGGCCTCAATGCACTATATTTTTTACCACTACTATTAACACAATCAAATCGTAATCATTTAGAAGTCGTAGCCAAAAACAAATATTTACCAACAATACAAGAATGTGGCTTTATGTTAATGACATTTAGCCTCACCGTTTTAGCCTGGGTATTTTTTCGAGCAGAAAACATCAGCCATGCTTTAAGCTATCTAGATGGAATATTTTCAGTCTCTTTTTTCACCATACCTGAAGTACTTCCCCTTCAAGTCATTTACTTGGTACTCATTTTCATGATCATAGAATGGTTTGGCAGAAAGGGCGAATATGCTATCGACCAGATTACTATATCACAACCCAAACCCGTGCGGTGGGCAATGTATTATGCTATCATATTAGCAATTATCTCTTTTGCAGGTACAGAGCAGCAATTTATATACTTCCAATTTTAACAACATCATCATGTCAAAATTTTTAATCCAAATTATTTTCTTTGTAACTATTGGCATATTACTGGGGGAAGGCATTGTTAGAATATTTCAACTAAGTATTGACGTTCCAAAGATGTACAAAGATGAAAATAAGCTCATTAGATATGAACCCAACCAATCGGGTAACTATATCAATGGAGATCATCAATGGGTAATCAACAAATACGGGAACTATGGATATGAACCACAATCGTTAGATACTATGATAACTGTTATTGGTGATTCTTATATATCAAATGTGATGAATCCCCCAAAATGTCACCAAGCTAACTTTCTGTCCAGCTTAAATTCGAACTTCAATTTCTATCCCAACTCAAGAGATGGAGCATCGTTTATCGAATTTTTAGAGATGAAGCGCTCTTTGAACGAGTTAAACCCAGTCAAACATCTATTTTATGTTCATCATGGTGACTTCATTGAAAGCATTATGGAACTAAAAAATAACCCTTTGACTGTCCAGGTTTCCCTGGAAAGTAACGAGATAAGATTTGCAAAACTCACCTCAAGTAAACTAAAAAACGTACTCTATAATTTTAAGTTGGCCTATTACCTATATCGTAATTTTTTAATACAAAATATCAATAAAAATGTATCGACTAATAACAGGAATACTAAATCTGAAAATATTAATTATACTGCGATACAAGAACTTTTGGATTTTGTAATAAAATATTACCAAACCGATAATATCATCCTTGTTTTTAGTCCTGATGCTAACCAAAAGGTCGTAGATATGACTCAAAATAAGGGCTTCGAAGTATGGAGACTCGAAGCGGAAAACTACGAAAAATGGCAACTTGAAAATGACAGTCACTGGAGTTGTGAGGGGCACAAGAAAGCAGCTGAACAAGTCAACAACTATTTACAAAATTTACGGTTGTAGCTTTAATATTCTCTGATATACCCTGGATGATATATTCAGAAATAACCACTGTAATATCATTAATTCTCTTATCTGGGATTAATTTTATGGTGATGAAAACAATTCCCTTTTCTTGTTTGATATGAACCCGTCTTGGTTGAAAACAAATTGTAAACTGGATGTTATTTTTCAGAATTATTAAAGACTGCTGCTAAAGAGGTCGATATAGTTTTTGCTGGCACACCCACTGCTGTAGCCCCTGCTGTGATATCCTCGATAACCATTGTCTGACCTCCGATAATACTTTCCCTTCCAATGCACACTTTTTGTAGTGTTGAGGTACCAATTCCTATCTCCACCCCATCTTCCACTGTAGTATACCCTCCTGTGTTTACTCCCGGAGCCAAACTTACATAACGTCCAACCTTGGTATGATGCCCTAAAGAGCAGTTCATATTGATACATACAAAATCATCAATGTTTGATCCGTAATTAATTGCAGTACCGGGATAAATAATGGATCCCTTACCCAGTGATACCCCATTTGATATCCAAGCTCTTGAATGGACCAGTGTTGGAAATTTCAGCGTTGAATTAGAAGATAAAAGCTTGATAATTTTTTGCTTTATTTTTGGAAAAGAAATACCAATAACAATATGGGCATCTTTAAGTTTAAGCACCTCATCTACTGTACCGAGTATTTTAACCCCAAATTGAGAAGTACCAACTTTTTGAAGGTCATCATCAAAAAATCCCGCAATAACAAATTCATCAGAATATTCAGTAATGTTATAAGCAATATGACCGCCTACACTACCAGCTCCAATAATAAAAAGTTTTTTTTTCATTAGTTTGTCCCGTCAAATGGTTGCATCGGCCGTATTTCGGACTGATTTATTCCTTCTTTACACAATACTTTTATAAAAGTCATGCCCAATATTCTGAGATCAAGCCCTAAAGACTGGTTCTCTACGTAATAAAGATCATGTTCAAATTTTTGTGTCCAGCTAATGGAATTTCGTCCATTTACCTGGGCCCAACCAGTTATTCCGGGTTTAACCTCATGCCGACGATGCTGGCGTTCAGAATAAAGAGGCAAATACTTCGGCAACAGCGGACGAGGTCCAATCAAACTCATATCTCCTTTTAATACATTGAAAAGCTGAGGTAGTTCATCCAGTGATAAGTTACGAATCCATTCTCCCAATCGGGTAATACGTTCTACATCCGGCAATAAATCCCCATTAGCACTTTTTTCATCCGTCATTGTTTTAAACTTAATAATCTTAATTATCCTTTCTTTATAACCTACTCGCTCTTGATAAAAAAAGACCTTTCCCCTATTCTGAAAAAATAACAGAACTGAGATCAGTAAAAATATTGGTAGTATTAGCACAAATATTATCATAGCCGCAATAATATCCATTGCCCGTTTTAAATAACGTTTATATACCATCACTCTAATCATAATCTTTTAACATCAACTTTAATCCTCTTTTAACCGGAAGTTGCCAAAGCAGTTTACACCAGTCATGATTTCCCTCAATTAATCCTGGCCCCTCTTTGGTAATTACTACATCCCATCCGATCGACCCATTTTGAGGATGTAAAAGAGCAGCCTCCTTCACCATCTCAAGCGTTTCCCTCCAAAATGGGATCTGGAATCCGATAATTTTAACATCGGTGATGGGATGAAACTGCTCCTCTTCCTTTGTAATATCGCTGTAAACTCCCGGTCCACTTAGGCAACCTGTTTGCTCGTCTATAGGTGCAGCAATATTTCCTGCGGCCATATTATCAACCGGTGACTCGATCGAAATACGGAGACGGCATCCCAGAATATCTACGCTCCCATTACTATCCAGTTGTGTGAATATACGAATTGTATTTACAGCAGAAGATGACAATTGATTTAACACTGGATGCTGAACTATGAAATCTTCAACAAGTCCATAGTTCGACTTTTCCATATATGAAATCATACTTTTGCTATCAAAATCTCGACAATCCCGTATTTCTACCTCGGTACCACAGTTACCATCAACAGATTTAAAAACTAATTTGCCGGATGGATTTGAAAGAATTGCTGACGATGCTTTGGGCTTTGTTTTAAGATCTTCAAGAACAGCAACATTGTGAATAAAAAAATCACCATAATATTTATAGAAAAGCGCTTTGTTCTCTAAGATATGGCGACTTTTTATCGGATTCATACGTAACTGGTATTCATACATATGGCCAGTACCAGCCCAAGTTTCCCGTTCTTTTTTTGATAGTTTATAAAACTGAAACTGAAAATACTCCAATACCGAAATATTATAAGTGAAGACTGATGTTATCACATCAAACATAATAGCCATCTTCGAAGTGCCGGTGACCAACCTGACATGGTTTAGAAATCGGCTAAACTTTTCCCTTTCAAGTTGTTTAATGTAATATCCCAAATATATAGCTCTCTTTAATTTCATTCCTATCCGAATCATTTCCTTAGAAGAAAACCAGTTTTCCTATCAGTATTTTGCCACTGGGCGTTACCCCATCTATATTACCATTAAGGCTACAAAAGGTGTGCCAATCAAATAACTGACTTCTATAGAAAAATAATAGATAAGCAGGAGTTACTGAGCCCTATTTTTTAATCAAAAATAAGCCCCGAAAAAATTGAGTATATAGTTTGACCATATTGCGTAAAAATTACGCATCCTGTGGAGGACGAATTAGTTCCCCAACTTCATTAGCTGACATAAATTCCACTTCCGGCCATCGCTCAGTTATTTTCATTAACAATTTTCCTAATGCATCAAGTCCCTTCTCTCTATTTTTCTCATCAATATGTCCACAAAAGTTTACTCGATGTGAACTAATAATCGCTGGACGATTCCATCGAAAGGCTGCCTCAATCTGTTCCATAGCATATGATATCCAATCAACGCCCCGATTATCGGTAGGTTCGAAAACAACATTTCTAACCATTAGGCAAAGTTGTTCTTTTGTTTTTCCTGTATAGTTGTATTCGTATTTAAATTTTCCTTTTCCTTGATGCTGATGAGAAACTAGAGCCGTATCAACAAAACGGATACCACATCTATTCAGTGTTTTATACAATATCGGATGAACATTAAACACAGGTGGAGTAAAGTGTTCGGCACGATATCCAAATACTTTTTCAAATTGATCTAAGCCATCTACTATAATTGATTGTAATTCTTCATTTTCATCAAACTTCCAAAAATCGAAAGCGGCCATGGGTGAAATAGTTTGATAGCCACTATCAGATATACTGGTAAAAGATCGGTTCTGCAGGCAATTTAAAAGTTGATCATCCCCTGCCTCCAATTTTTCGTTAAAGACTTTCAAATTTACATGCTCTCGTCCATGAAATTGTGGTACCATCAAGCCTTCAGCAATTCCTTCTTTCAGCAATTCCCATGTCCCACGATATGCTTGAGGATGCCGAACAGATAATTTTTCAAACGTCTGCGGCAGTGATTCATAGGCATAACGACTAAACCCACTCTGCTCTACTTTTTCAAAATTAATATTGCAAGGAACTGCAAAGGTAGTAAAAACAGGAAAACGATCGTTTTGGTCTCTTACTGTAGTTAGAACCTCATAGAGAGCTTCAAGGTCTTGTTTTGTCTCGAGGGTATCCAATGCATCAAAACGATTGTACACAGATACTCCCTGTCGATCCATTCGAGCACGTGCAGCCTTGGAATCAAGCCGGACATTACCATAATCATCAACGGAAAAGACCACAATCTTTTTATTAGTACGCCAACCAATAAGATTTTTGGCGTTGAGGGTTAAAGTATTTTTAAGCGTATTCAGAGACATCTTCTGTTGCCACTAATTTATTACTTGATTGTCCTTGATGTATTTTATCACAATATAATTTTGTTATAAAATCTGCATTGCTCCGGCGATAGTTCTTCGAGGCATCAAGAGCATTTTGAGCAAATTGCTCTCTAAGTTCGCTGTTATTTTTTAGCTCAAGGATAAATGCTACTGCTTCGTTTAAATCTGAATAATTCACACACTTGGCATGCTTATATTTTTGACTATAATTATAGAGCTCAGAATCATAAGAAGCGATATAAAGTGAGGGTATACCGTAACTCATTAAATTGTAAGATTTACTTGGGACACTACCTTTTGATATGACATTATCCAAAATGACTACTCCAATATCTGCAGCTGACAATGAATACGGAAACATTTCATCAGATTGAAACGGCAAGAATTGACAGTTTGGTAACCCTTTTTCAACTACAACAGCTTGCAAATATGGAACGCGCGGCCCTCGGCCAATAATTTGAAACAAAATATCTTCGTGACCTTTCATCATCTCAGCCAATTTAACCAAGATTTCGACATTGTGTGTAAGTCCTATATTGCCTGAATATTGTACCACAAATTTCCGATGCAACTGATGTTTTTTTACAAAAGGATTAATCGATTTTTTGATCTTCTGGTTCTGTTGAAATATCGACCAAATAGGTGTCACCAGAATCTGTTTTCGGTCAACATATTTTGATAGTAAATCAGCCATCTTATCTCCGATAGTATAGAGTCGATGAGCTTTTTTAAAAGTTTTATTGTTTAACCAGCTCCAAATACGGTACACTAAATGTGATTCCTTCATCCCAGTAATTTTAAAGACATCAGGGTAAACATCCCAAATGAGCATGCTACATCTATTGGGCAGAAATAGCGACAGTAGATAAGCCATGGGTGGCAAGGAGACAAAAAAAACATCATGCTTATGATATCGAGTCAACAGCAACCAATAAATTTGTACACAAGCCCACAAATAAGAAACCGACTTTTTCCACATAGGTCTTTCAATCCAGTGCCCGATATGGCTTACGCTAACAGCCTCATCAAGGGGTTCTCCCTGCTCATGTATACTTCCTGTTATCAGGTCAACCTGACTGAACTTTTTTGCAAAAGCATTGCATAGTCCAATCGTCAGATAGTTTACAGCTTGGTTTACTACTACAATTTTTTGAGATTCCATCCCTTTTACTTGCCTCTGACTATGTATGGTGTTTGCAAAGCACTTTCGTAAATATTCTGATGATCCTTAAACCGATCTTCTTTATTGTAATACTGTAAAGCACGAGCTCTACACTTTTCGCTGTACCTACTCTTCTCCTTGCTCGTCATATTTAACACAGCTTTATATAATGCATCAACATCACCTTTTGGAACCACCGTACCCGTTTCATCATCAATAGATTCTGGACTGCCGCCTGTATCAAAAGTGATCACAGGTGTACCACAAGCTAATGCTTCAAGATTAGTAGTAGGGAAGTTATCTACCAAGGTAGTATTTACAAACACATTAGCAGCACTATAAAAAGCTGCTAACATTTCAACATTTTCAGTACGCTGAAGACCAACCATATTCGCTGGGAGTTCTTTAATTTTTTTCTCAGGTAACCCTATCAATATAATTTGAAAACTATCATCAAGTCGCTTGCTTAAATCAATAAAATACCCCAAACCCTTTATTCGGTCCCAGACACTTGCAACACCCAATACTACTTTCTTCTCACTTAATCCATAAGTAGATATTAACTCATTTTTTTCAATAGGTTGAAAACAATCCAAATCAATTCCATTGTGGATGACCTCTACCTGATAATCAGATAAAAATGATTCACTTACTTGATTCTTTAACCACTGACTGGGCGTTACTAATGTTAAATTATTTATCCCGTTAAATAGCTTCTTTTTTTGTTGAAAATTCTTCTTAGAATTATCCACTAACCAACTTGCTGGATATCTGTTGTATAGAGGGCATTTTCCACATTCCGTTTTCCATTTATCACACGAAACATATTCAAAATGACTGCAATGTCCGGTAAAGGGCCAACAATCGTGTAAAGTCCAGACAATTGGTTTCTTTACAGCCTTCAAATACTTGAACAGTATTTCAACGTTTAGATAATACCCATGCACATTGTGGAGTCCGATGATATCAGGATCTATACGATCAATTTCATTTACCAGATTTTCAGTGGCACATTTTGATCCAAAGCCATGACGATCTAGTCCACGTGACTTAATACCGTGCATATATTCATCAAATTTATTCCCAATCCGAATAATTTGAGAAGTACTCCCACTTGGCCCAACACTTTTGCAAGCTATAAAACTCTCGTGTCCCTGCTTCTGAAACATAAGCCCAATTTCTTCAGCAATTCTTCCGGTACTCCCTGTATTGGCAGTTGTATTTATTTGCAGGACTTTCATAAGCTATTAGTTAAAAAAGAGTAATAATGTTCTGCAATTTCATTAGATGAAAACTTTTTGGCCAACATTTTGCCTTGAGCTCCCATCTCAATTCTTTTGTTTTCATTATTAATCAACTGCCCTAATTTTTCAGCAAATAGTTCATCATCAAATAATGGTATTAAAAAGCCATTACGCTCATCTTCAATCATATCAGAAGGGCCGAATTCACAATCATAAGAAACCACTGGCAATCCCGCCGACATTGCTTCACCTATTACATTTGGAAATCCTTCAGAACTGGAAGTAAATGCAAATATTTTGCTTTGATTATAGTAAGTCGCAATATCCAAAACAGAACCTGCGAGATTAACTTTATCCTCCAATCTATTTTCAAGAATTATTCGTTTTAACCTTTCAAATCCATCTTGATTTAAGGCATTGCCTCCTACAATAACTAACTTCCATCCTTCAGGAGACAAGTGTTTGAATATTTTAATCAATCGGTCGTGGTGTTTCGATTTAATTAATCGTCCAACCGTGAGAATAATATTTTCTTTTTCATGTTTACCATTTGATGGAATTTCATAGATTGGGTTACCTATAACTTTAAAATTTTCACTAAGATTCTGTTGCTCATATATCTGCATTGCCTCCCTGGTTTGAGCTATTACTCCAGCCGCTTGGGGATATAGCATTTTTCTAAGCCAGTTATGAATTTTACCCAACGATTTATTCGGCTGGCATCTATCAGATATAAAAACAGGTGTTTTTAACCCATAAAGAGCAATTAAGACAAAATTATTCCATATCTCTCCCAAACTCAGAACTACATCAGGTTTAATTTCCTTTACTTTGAATCTCAGAAATTTAATCGTTCTTAATGTATCTATCTTTCGTCGGTAGCTTTTAAACGTAAACTTCGGACTGTGAACACTAACCAAACTTGATAATTGGTACTTAACTTCTCGTTTTTTCCCAATCAAAACCAGATGAACACGAACATCAGGTCTGTTAGCAAAATTATTTGCAAGCTGAGCCATTACCCGTTCCATTCCCCCGATCCCCAGTGAATGAATTACAAGGCAAATAGTCTTCATATCATTTAACTTTAACCACTGTAATCAATGTTTGTAAGTCTTCAGGTAATTCAGCAATTACAGCGAATTTTACTCCCTGTTCTGTAAAATCGAATGTTTTATATTCATCATCTACAACATTCAGTATTTCCCTAACCTTAGCCTCGTTGTATGTTGGCTGATTTTCATTTCTTCTGAACTGCCCAGGAAGATCAGCAATATTAACTTCATCCAACACAAACTTTGGATTTGAACGGAGCGACCAAATGGCCAGTTGTATTTCAAGCCAGCTTATTTCAGGGTCAGCTTGTCTCAACGCTTCTCCGATATTGAGTAAATAATTAAGAGGTTTCCACTTTTCAACTAAATGTGTAGAGTAGAGTTTAATATTGGAATAAGTTCCGTTGTTGCTATTTATAGGTTTGAAGGCATCAATACACCATCCTATTAATAAGCCGTTTTCTATGACAGCATTTGACTTAATATCACTAAACTGCAAGCTAAAATAAGCCTCTTGATCTCGATTTATATTTACTTTAATAGTAGCACTTTCAGCTCCTTCAATAACAAACACCTCTTCGACTGGTTCCAGAGATTCGATAAGATCCGGATCATTGCTGGTTAAGTCTCCTTTACAAGAAGTATTTGAAATTAACACCAAACCTAATAACCCAATTATTACTATTTCTTTTTTTATCATCTTTTTCAGGTATAAGGATTAGACATTTTTTTACCATAATTGAAAAGTTTCATTTTACCTTTCAACTATAGTATTACAATACCTGTGCCATTTTTTCTATAAATTAAATTTAAACAAATATTCTACTGAACTGACTTTAAAAGATACATTTAAATACACTTATCACTTTATTCCGGGCATTTAAATTCAACTAAAATGAGGAGGGAAATAATTTATCCTTGATGATGAGTAATTCTTACTCATTTATTGAGCATACTTAATCTTTGGATATTCATTTTTCATTGTTATTGTAATTAGTCTACTCTGTAAATAAAGGTATTTACCCTAATTTACCTTAAGGTAACTAAGCCCTTTTCTTTTAATTTTGACAAAAGAAAGGCCGGTATTGTCACATGACAATACCGGCCTTTAAATGACTAACGGTAAGTGCTGTAAAAAGTTAAAACCTGCTTATTTAAAAGTTATTCCCACTGACATCGATCGTTTGGAGTTTCGGGCTGGAAACGTTATTCATCGCTTCCCGGTCAATACTGGTAAACTCATTGTTTTGCAAGTATAACCATTTCAAATACGGATTATCCGCAGCCTCAAAAAATGACCCCGGGATATGACCCGTTAGGTTATTATTGTTTAGATAAACCAACCGCAGCTGATGGAACTCCCAGCCGGACTGGGGCAGCTCTCCCGAGATGCCGGTCCATCCCAACCCAATGATCTTCGCATTCCGCAAGGCCGTAATTGACTGCGGCAGGGTTCCGCTGATCGTATTCCCGGTCAGTGAAAAGGCCATCAGCGATGTCAGGTTTTCAAATCCATGCAGCTGGTCAATGGAAAAGTTATTCCATGAGGCTCGCAGGGAGATAAAATTGTCGAAGCTTCCGTTATTCCAGTAGTCTGGCCACGGCCCCGAAAAATTATTATGATCCAAAGTTAAATTCCGCAACATCGTAAGCCTGCTCAAATCAGGAAGTTCCCCGTGCAATCCTTCCCCGCCCCACTCATCATTAACACCCACATGAAAGGTCCGTAGGCTCGTCACACTTCCGAGCTCTGCAGGTAGTGTCCCATCCAAGTTACTGGATCGGGCATAAAACCAAATTAAATTCTGCAGGTTCCCGATTGTCGAAGGGATGCCCCCGGTCAAGTTCTTATTCCAACTGAAGGCAATAAACTTAAGATTGGTGGCATTGCCGATTTCATCAGGAATCGTGCCACTAACCTCCGAGCCCGACAGCTCGATATATTCCAGCTGCGAGAGGTTCCCAATTTCAACGGGAATCGTCCCTGTAAAGGTGTTTCCACTATTATCAGATTTGCCCTGATGAATATTATACTGGGGATTGGTGGGTGGTTCTTCGGCAACGCCGGAAAGCAACAAATAGCGCAGCTGTGAGAGGTTTCCGACCGACGAAGGGATTGTTCCCTGTAGGGCATTCTGTTTCACATTCAAATATTCGAGGGCCGTCAGGTCCCCAATAGAGGCCGGCAGCTGGCCAGATAGCCCGTTATCCTGTAGGTCCAGCCGCACCACACGGCCGTCGGCGTTGACTTCAACCCCATGCCAAGAGTTATCCGGGTTTCCATCACCCCAACCACCGTTGTTATACCAGCCCGCACCGCTCGTCGCCTCATACAAGGCCATCAGCGCCGATCGGTCTCCTGAGACACTTCCATCAGGATCGTTATCTGATGTTTCTGTCTCGGTCGTAAAACTTCGTATAGATGACCAGTTTTGTAAATCGCCATCATTTTCCGATTGGACTCTCCAGTAGTATTGTTGATTATATTGTAATTCGGAGGTTTCATAGGACGTGGTTGAAACTGACTGGTCTAATATAGGCGAAGAGAAACCACTACTCGTTGCTAATTGTACACGATAGCTATTAATGCCAGAAATGGGTTCCCAGTCAAGTGTGGTAACTGTGGATTGATTGGATGCACCATCAGACGGAGAAATAAGAGATACTTCCGTTGTACCACCTGAATCATCAGACCCATCTGAGGTAGTCTGAAAATTTAGAATCTCGGACCACTCTCCTTTCGTATCGCCACTTACTGCTCGTACTCTCCAGTCGTACATTGTACCAGTGTCCAAATCATTACTAGGGGTGAATGTCGTCTTATTAACCTTTGTTTCGATAACCATTTCTGAAGGATCCCGCCTGCTACTATGTAAAATATAATAGTCTGCTCCTTCAACTGACTTCCACTCAAAAGTAGGCTCTAATGGTATCTCACTAGCTCCATCATCAGGTGAAATCGGATCAGGAACAGATAAATTACCAGCATCATTGGTGGTATTCTCTGGTGTAGAAAAAGTAAGAGTATCTGACCAAACCCCTGTAGCATTATCTAAAATGGGACTTACCCGCCAGAAGTATTTCTCATTATGTGTTAATTGTGAAACAATGAGCGGGGATGATTCTACTACTGAATCTTTGACTACCTCAGAAAAATTTTGATCGTTCGACAACTGGTAATGATATTCCACAGCATCAGATACTGTCTCCCACTCAAATGTAGGACTCACCGTATCAAGTTGTTGATCATCCTCAGGAGAAATTAATCCAACGCTAACAGTATTTGATTCTCCGCCTGAGGTCTTAAAATTCCAAGTTTCTGACCAAGGACCTTCATAATTTCTTTTAAACGGTTTTACACGCCAAAAGTATGTAGTCTCCGTTTCAAGTTCTGGGGTCTCATATGAGCTACCTTCAACCACGCTATCCACTAAAGTAGATTCAAAGCTTTCATATTTAGATAGTTGGATTTTATAATCTTTCGCTCCTTTTATTCTTTTCCAGTTTAACTCTACCTGAATTGATTGGTTCGTAGAGTTATTCGTAGGAGATACCAGCTCTGGTATAGGGAGCTCTTCTTCCTGTTCTGAAGTGTTGGAACTTGTTACTGCATTATCACACTGCACAAATGCAATAAGCAACAGAATAGCTGCTATGGGGTACAATAATTTAGATCTCATAATACTATGAGTGATTTGGGGTTTAGATAAGCAGCCGGCAATTGGGGTAACCTTACCAGCTTATGATATTTTATTATTTAAAATTAACAATTACAGTAATTTAGCTGTAATTATTACATGACTTTCTACCCCTAATCTACAGAGATTGTTCCACTATTATTAAAATTTTCTAATAAACATATATTGGATTTTTACTCGATTGCCCGCCATACATTTACGGCAATAGATATAAGTCAATAATCATAGAAGAGAATACTTTTTTAATAGGAAAGGGATAAAAAAGTTCGCAAACATCGCATAATGTGCGAGTACAGATTCAAGGTTAACATCCTATCGAATCTTTAAAAAGAGAGGGGGTATAGAATATTTCTCATTTAAAAGTTATTCCCACTGACATCGATCGTTTGGAGTTTCGGGCTGGAAACGTTATTCATCGCTTCCCGGTCAATACTGGTAAACTCATTGTTTTGCAAGTATAACCATTTCAAATACGGATTATCCGCAGCCTCAAAAAATGACCCCGGGATATGACCCGTTAGGTTATTATTGTTTAGATAAACCAACCGCAGCTGATGGAACTCCCAGCCGGACTGGGGCAGCTCTCCCGAGATGCCGGTCCATCCCAACCCAATGATCTTCGCATTCCGCAAGGCCGTAATTGACTGCGGCAGGGTTCCGCTGATCGTATTCCCGGTCAGTGAAAAGGCCATCAGCGATGTCAGGTTTTCAAATCCATGCAGCTGGTCAATGGAAAAGTTATTCCATGAGGCTCGCAGGGAGATAAAATTGTCGAAGCTTCCGTTATTCCAGTAGTCTGGCCACGGCCCCGAAAAATTATTATGATCCAAAGTTAAATTCCGCAACATCGTAAGCCTGCTCAAATCAGGAAGTTCCCCGTGCAATCCTTCCCCGCCCCACTCATCATTAACACCCACATGAAAGGTCCGTAGGCTCGTCACACTTCCGAGCTCTGCAGGTAGTGTCCCATCCAAGTTACTGGATCGGGCATAAAACCAAATTAAATTCTGCAGGTTCCCGATTGTCGAAGGGATGCCCCCGGTCAAGTTCTTATTCCAACTGAAGGCAATAAACTTAAGATTGGTGGCATTGCCGATTTCATCAGGAATCGTGCCACTAACCTCCGAGCCCGACAGCTCGATATATTCCAGCTGCGAGAGGTTCCCAATTTCAACGGGAATCGTCCCTGTAAAGGTGTTTCCACTATTATCAGATTTGCCCTGATGAATATTATACTGGGGATTGGTGGGTGGTTCTTCGGCAACGCCGGAAAGCAACAAATAGCGCAGCTGTGAGAGGTTTCCGACCGACGAAGGGATTGTTCCCTGTAGGGCATTCTGTTTCACATTCAAATATTCGAGGGCCGTCAGGTCCCCAATAGAGGCCGGCAGCTGGCCAGATAGCCCGTTATCCTGTAGGTCCAGCCGCACCACACGGCCGTCGGCGTTGACTTCAACCCCATGCCAAGAGTTATCCGGGTTTCCATCACCCCAACCACCGTTGTTATACCAGCCCGCACCGCTCGTCGCCTCATACAAGGCCATCAGCGCCGATCGGTCTCCTGAGACACTTCCATCAGGATTTTGAACATTACAAATTGACAATGAAATAAGTACAAATCCAACAAATATATTCATACTCAAAAATGGTAGAAAATTGTTACATCAATCTCATATTTGACATCACAATTATATTTAGAAATCCCAAAAGATCAATGCTCATGTTTCAACTGTTTTGGAAGAATTGTCTCAACCATAAGTTCAGCAACATCATAAGATCCTTCATGCCAATTTAAGTTTTTATCCCAAAAACCAGGATATATATGAGTCATAAATCCATAACTTATTTCCACTATTTTAGGTGTCATCCCATCATACAAAAAATCAAAAGCTACACTTTGCATTTTTAACCTATCAGCTACCTCGAATGCAATACTTATGATTTCATCATTAAATGAATTTCTATCAAAATCCTTTATCCCACTTCCTGATGCACGAAAATCACCTTCCCTTACCTCTCTTTTGATGGCAAAAGCTTTATCATTTATTACTACTATTCTGAAATCACAATCGTTGTTGGGTAAGTAGTCCTGAAAATAAACGTATCCAATTTCATTTCCTGCTACTTTTGCAAAATTTGTGGTTTTAAAAATTCGCATTATTCCTTTAACAACTTCCCAGAAATCAGCTTTCCCACTATTAAATTTATACCATCGATCTTTTAAATTCGTAAATTTATCATATTGGCTAAATCCACTGGAAAATGCTTTTGAAACTATCTTTTTTGCTCTTGATCTATTGCTTATCAGTTTTACATGGGCTGATCCGGCTCCCTTCCTCAACTTAAATACTTTTGGGAAAGTTGTCGCTTCAATCCATTCTAATGCTTTTTTCTTATTATAAAATACATAGGAGGGAACTAAAGGTGCCCCAATTGCTTCTAATAGATACTTTTGTCCTACTTTATCATCAAAATGCCAAGAAGTATGGAAATTGGGAAATACTTTTTTTCCTGCTGACTGTAAAGAAAAAAGTAACTGCTTAGCAAATAGAACATCTTTGGGGTTAGAATGGCTAAAATGCCACATTAGTGCATCACAATCAACTAATTGATCTACGATACTATTCTTGTAGCAATTTACAATCTTGTAATCGATTTTATTCTTCTGGCAATAAGAAATCCATTTGGAACTGAAATCGCCTTCTTTTTTATGAATAGCTATTTTCATTTTCTTTTTCCAATATAGTTGACAAAGCTTCAGTTGATAGAAACTCAACTTCGGGCCAACGTTTTAAAATTTGAGTTAAAAGATCTTCTAGTTTCCTAATTCCATAAACTCTGTTTTCCATCTCTAAACCACCCACATAATTGATACGATGAGTAGATATAATAGCCGGCTTCCTCCACCTAAAAGCTGCCTCAACTTGCATCATACATTGATTAACGACATCACTATTTCTTTCTATAGTAGGTTCAAAAAAACAATTTCTTACAAGGTGGTATTGATTAAAAATATTTTTCTGACCTGTAAAGTGACTCTTTATTTCACCTTTGTGAGATGAATATGCTGGTGATAAATGTCGGTATTGATTTTGTATAAACCGTATTCCAAAATTTGATAGTTTACCTTCCATTTTTATCGGATATATATAATTACAGGCAATAAATGAAATTGATTCAAACCCAAATATTTGCTCAAATAGCTCCAAACCATCTTCTAAAATTCCCATTTTCTGCTTGAAATCATCCTCATCCTTAGGCCAATATGCAGCCAAATAATTATTTTGCCTTGTAGACGGGATTTCAGTTTTCAACCCGAAAAAACCATGATCAAAAGCAATTTTAGTTTGCTTATGGTTGTTTTGCAGAGCTTCCATCCATAAAGAAACATTCAAATGTTCTCTTGCATGAAATTGTGGATGAATTAATTTTTCATCTATCGCATTAAACCATAAATCTTTAAGGTTACTTCCAGAATATTTGCTATATGATGTGAAAAAATCTTCGTAGTAATAATTATTGAAATTCTCATATTTAATTTTTTCAAAAGCAGGATTTCCTAAAACTGTATTGAATGTAAAAACTGGAGGCTTGCCATAAATATCTCTGAATTCAATTAATGTGTTAAATAATAATTCTAAATCTTTTTCTTGTTCGAGCGTATCAAACGTATCATATATTGATTTGTCAACTCGAATACCTCCTGACAAAAGCTTATTAAATACTTTTTTCGAAGGCATCCTAATACTTCCCCAGTCATCCGATTCAAATACTACAATCTTTCGATTAGTTCTCCATCCGGGAATATTAATCAAATTTCTTCTTGCAATATTTTTTAAATTCTTAAGCATAGTCAGATTATTATAAGATAAGTCGCATCACATCGTTAAGCGATAGATGTTCTCCGTTAAAAAAAATCGCGATAACAGGATTTCCAAGGACAGATGCCGCACTGGTAGAGTACAACCCCATTCTAATTGAAACGACTATAAAAAGAAGTAAAGCCGGGGCCGTAGCTAAAGTAATTCTTTTCATAAGAACATTGTGCTCATTGTTTTGGAGATATAGCACAAATAGACCTATTGCAATCATATTTGCTACAGCAATATATCGCCCTCCTGAGGGTAATGAACTTAACAGATTTGCCATCCCATAAAACAACAGCGTAAAAGAGTATAAGCTTAACCACCCTCTATGCTTTTTTAACAATGCCTTAGATTTAACAAAGAGCAGTACTAATAATCCCATCACAGCCCATTTCAATAATCGTCCATTCCACTCTACGTACCATGCTACATTATTTACGTTTGCGCCATCTCTGAAATTCTCCACATATTTTTCTCCCCTATATCCGGCAGTTCGCTCTTGCAAACTTTCAGGAGCGTAAGTTTCGACTATATTATTAAACGCTGTAAGATCAATTTCAGATATAAAAAAAGTAGCCAAGAAAAATGCAAAGTAAATTGTTAGCCTATTCCCTGCTACAATATATACTGCCAAAATTCCGACCGGGACTAAAAATGCAAAATGTATCAACACGGCTGCTGCAGCTATTACCACTTTCCCTTTTTCATCCTTAAATAAAAAAGGAAGTAATCCGTATATAAAAACATGAGCAGCGGTCCAAAACCGAAATCCATTCATATTCCAAATGGGAATAATCAGAAAAAAGGTTAAGAATAGTAGTATTGTAATTGGTTTGATACGCCCTTCCAAATGCTCCAGAACAAACCACATATTACGCGAAAAGAAAAAGCCAAAAATAATACCGTAAACTAACGTTAATATTGATTGATTATCGGTAAATCGTGACAATACAATTGAAATAACAGTTTTAATAACATCTATATCTCCACTTTTTGTCAATTCTTTTTTTGCTGATGAAACCGTTAACTCAGTGTTGTGCATCTGTTGGTAGTCTTCGATATACCTTACAATATCTGTTCCCTTATTTTCAGCTCCAATAGCAAATGTAAAACCATAAAAAGCAATAAAAGCCCATAATATATTTTTCGCCCATGACTGCCGATAATTTCGGAACGCCGAAACCAGAGCAAGCAGTGGCCAGACAAAAAAAAGTAATACAGAATAAAATGGGTTAGAGTCTTTCATTGGTTAAAACCAGATGTTCAACTTTGCAAAGTTCAAGAAAATTCTGGCAAACATTTTTAATTTTATGTCTATCTATATTAGGTAACCTGTGTTGATTAGTATAGTCCCCATTCAAAAATTGGATTACAGTCTCCCCAGGAATGTCTGTACTCTTGCTCCTTATACTCAACACTGGGCGACCGGTTAGGTGGTAATCGATGAGCTTGCTAGGCATCATCAAAGATGATTCATTTTTAAAATTCACTAAAAAATCCATCGTTGCTAAAAACTGTAACAGTTCGTCCCTTGGAATGTAATCACGCACCTCAATTTTTCCATCTGCCTTTTTTAAATAAGGTTTAATCAAGTCTGAATTCTTCGTAAATATGATGAATTTGTATTCCAGCGTTAGCGTCGTTAAATACTCCAGAAATGGGCGTGGATCTCTTCCTCCCGGAATAAAACCTCCTGCATAGGCAAATGTGGGTACTTTATTTTTAACATATTTTGAGGTACTAACATCTACCTCTTCAAAGTTAAATCCTTGGGGAATTACCTTTATTTTATCTCTGAATTCACGATAATATCCTTCTTTTGCTTCTTCTATAGGTACGGTTATAAAATCTGCTTTGCGGCAAAAACTTTTCTCAAAGAATTTGAAATAAGGCATCTTATTAAATGAATCTAAAGTGGAACCCATATAGGGATCACCACAGTCAGCCACCCAAATCTTTGCGATAGGATGATCCTCTCTCCATGCCCAAGACACGCCCCAATGAATGGGATGAGGGACCGCTATCGATATCAGTAAATTATAACCGGACTCATGCCTTAATGCTTTTTTAACTTGGTACATTAATTCAATGTCCGGGTACTCAAATAGTTGATATAGTCCTCTCCGAAAAACTCGTTTTATCAAGTGTGATATATTATTCCTCCCATTTAAAATTATTTTGGGCATCTTTGGTTGCCCCAAGTCTTTAATTGTAACCCCATATTCTTCTTCAAAGGGTATGTGGTACTCATCATCCTTTACTGTCAGCAATGTCACGTCATGTCCCTGTCGGGCAAACTCCTTTACCAATTCGGTAGTCCGAAACGAACGTGGTGAATTCATCGGATAAAATGAGCGGGATACTATGAGAATATTTTTCTTATCACTTTCCATATACAGATTTTGTAAACCCTATCAATATCTCTTTAATAACTTTCAACTAAATCATGATCTTGTCTTTCAATAGTTGTAGAAAGTCCAATATCTACATTAAATACTTTCACCCATTCCGCAAATAGAATGAGCCTCAAGTAAGTGTAGTCAAAAGGCCTGTGCCCGTATACTATATCATCAAAATATTGAAGTGCATTTTTCTTTATGATTCCACCAGTGTGGGATATTGACTCTTCTAATTTTAAGCGAAAAAGTTCTGGACATTGTTTTTTCACCCAGTACTCCTCTGGGGTAATAAATCCCTTTTTATCTCTTCGATTTGCTATCTTAGATGGCAATATGTCTTTTAAGCCTTTTCGCATCACTCGTTTCGTTATCCCCTTCGTAAACAAATATTCTGCCGGAAGATTAAAAGTAAATTCAACTAATCTGTGGTCGAGAAATGGAACTCTTGCCTCAATAGAATGAGCCATTGAATTTCGATCTTCCCACCTTAAATATTTACCAAGCGGACTATGTAGTAAGTTGAACTTTGTAATCTCTGGAACACTTGATAAATTATTAGATAACGTTGAATGGGGATGAACATTCTGAGCACCTAATCTTTTTATATCAATAACACCCTTAATATCTGATACCGTACTATAATTTTTAGCAATCTGATGTCTAATTTTTTTTGGAATGAGCAGATAAGCAATGGCTCGCAACGTACTACTTAGACTCCCGTTATTTGAGTTTCTGATTTCATTAAGTAAAGCGTTCCACCTTAACCTGCTAAAAAGTCGATAATAGATGGCATTATTAAATTGTTCATACCCCCCTAAGTATTCGTCGGCTCCCTGCCCATTCAGTAATACCTTAATGCCTTTCTCATTTGCTAATTGGAATACATTATATCCTAAATATGCACTCTGGGATTGGTACGGTTCATCCTGATGCCAAAGAATATTTGAAGTCAGATCAAAAAGATTTTTAGTTTCTGGATATGTAAAATAGGCATCAACGTTAGTGTGTTTTACGACAATATCCATCCATTTTTTTTCACTGTATTTCTCTATATCTGAACAAGAAGAAAACGTTTTTTGATTCTCACTCATCTCTTCAGATTTAAGAATATTATTTATCTCACATACGATTGCTGAGGAATCAAGCCCTCCCGAAAGAGCAGAACCAACAGGCACATCGGACCTTAAATGCAATTGAACTGCATCTTTAAAATATTCTTCGAATTCGGCACCTGCTTCATCAAAAGTAAGGCTTGAAGGATTCCATGATAAATCATACCATCTAACAGGGTTAATCTTTCCTTCGGGATCTAGAAATAGGCTCTTTATACTTGCTTTATAATAATGCCCCGGGGGTATGTGATATACCCCTTCGAACATGGTCTCGTCGGTGTGATCTGTTAGACTGTAAATAAGATAATCATAAGCTCTCTGACTATTTATTTTGGCTTGCCAGGTATTACAAACAGTGAACTGCTTTATCTCACTACCGAAATAAAAATTATTTTTGGAATCAAACCAATAGTACAAAGGCTTGATACCAAACCGATCTCTGGCTAAAAATATTTCGCCTTTTCTTTTATCATAAATAGCCAACGCCCACATTCCATTAAACCGATGCAAACAATCGGGACCCCATTCTTTGTAGGCAGCTAGTATAACTTCAGTATCAGTATCCGATATGAACTGATATCCACGTTCCACAAGTTCTGCCCGAAGTTCAATATAATTATAAACCTCACCATTATAGGTAATCCATAAGTCTCCCTCACTTAAACTCATTGGCTGGTGACCATAAGAGGATAAGTCTAAAATAGACAATCTTCTGTGCCCCAAAGCAACTACTGCATTCATACCTTCAACAGATGAAAAGTGTTTGACCGGGCTTGATATTAAATTAGAACTGTATACTTCATCAAGCGTATCATCACCACCTACACAAAAAGCGGACGAGTCGTAATCAGAAAAAAATACAAAACCTTCATCATCAGGCCCCCTATGTGAAATAATATCAGTCATAGATTTTATGTTGTCTAAACTATTTCGGCCATTGCTAACAAAGCCAGATATACCGCACATATAACCTCATTCTATTGTTGTTTACAATTGTTACCAACTATACTTTTCATTGCAACCAAATTATCTCATATTAATCGCTTCCTGAATTTGAGCTTCCAATCACAATTAAACATTACATCAGCCTAGATCAATCGCTACTATGGGCAGAATGATAGAAAATTTCAATTGTTGGAAACCTTATTAAGTTCTACACCAAAAGCTCTTGCTAACTGTAAAAATACCTCTCTGATAAAATTCTTTACGAATAGTCCGTAACGAAATTCTATTCCCACATCATCCAAAACTTGTCTTACGCGTTTGAACTCACTAAGCGGACTTTTACCAAATAACGATCTCGACATTATAATGTAGTATCGGTTAATATCGTATTCAGATACTTTTTGTAGTTCCTTTTCACTCAAAAAATGCGGGGCGTGATACAAATTATTGTACAGCTTCGCATGTATCCAGGTATAGTTTTCTACGCAATCTGTATTTGAAACGCTCTTTTCGTGGACACGCATATACGTCAATACTTGGTGGACAAACCCAAAATTTGATTCCTTTAAAATATCAAGGCAGGCCCCAGTATCTGTCCCCTGATGCGACTCTATGTATACCTTTTCTCGGCTTCGTATCAGATCAGAACGAAGTAACAAAGTTGAAGGACATCCAAAATAAAAACTCCCGTTCAAAAGATGATCTCTGGCAATCTCTTTGCCACAATTAAAATTACTGGGATAAGGCAAACCACTTAATCCTACCTTTCTATCAGACAAACGATAAGAACTGACAATACCAACACTTGGATATTTTTCGGCAACCTCTACCATCTTGGAGATACATTCTGGAAACATCCAATCATCTGCATGAATCACCTTACAATATTTACTTTTGGGTGAAATCTGACGAAAAGTATGATTCAAATTTTGCATCTGCGGTAGAAACTCCTTGTTATTATGAATATGAATGCGATCATCACGAGAAGCATACTCCCTCATTATCTCCAGGCTATTATCCGTACTGTGATTATTAACCAATACGTACTCCCAATTCTCGTAATCCTGTGCCAATACACTTTCGATGCACTCTCTCAAAAACTTGCCACCATTGTAGACGGGCGTTACAACGGATACAAATGGCTTAACATCTACCTCCTTTTTTTGATCAACCTCCTTATGTTTCCTGCCAGCTTTTACAGTTGTCGTTATTTCTCTACGATCCATGATATCTCCTTATAATCCACTTGTTAGAACCGGCAGCTCTACTTCTATAGGTCTTGAATTTATAATCATTGGTTGTGGAATGGGGACAATAAATTTGCCTCCCCACTCATTCACATATTCAAGTTGATTTATAATTTCATCCTTTAGGTTCCAAGGAAGAATAAAAATATAGTCGGGTTTAGTGTCCCTGATCTTGTCTGGGGCTAAAATAGGAATCAATGATCCCGGCAAATAATGCCCTTGTTTGTGGGGATTTCGGTCCACCGTATAGTCGATAAAATCAGTGCCAATCCCACAGTAATTCAAAAGCGTATTTCCTTTTCCGGGAGCTCCATAGCCCACAATCGACCTCCCATTATTCTTCAGATTCAAAAGTAACCGCAAAATATCTCTTTTAGTCTGCTCTACATATTTTCCGAATGACTGATAAAAATCTACACTCAGGTATCCTTTCCGTTCTTCCTGTCGTAACAGTTGACGGACGTTCTCTGATACCTGATATTTTTGATTAGCAGATCGCGCAACAAAAATTCGTATAGATCCTCCATGGGTCCCCAATTGTTGCACATCAAAAATGGCAAACCCATGCTTTTTAAATAAGGATTGAACACTGTGCAGCGAGTAATAGAAAAAGTGCTCATGATAAATCGTATCAAACTGATTGTTTTCGACAAGCTGCATCAAATGTGGGAATTCAAACGTCATAATCCCGTTTTCATCCAACATAATATCAAGACCTTCAATAAAGTCATTGATGCGGGGAACATGAGCCAACACATTATTTCCAAGGATTAGATCGGCAGACTTATACTTCTTTTGAAGTCTTTCAGCCGAATCCGCACCAAAAAATTCCATCTCTGTGGGAATACCCTTTTCTAATGCTGCCCGGGCAACAGTATCAGAAGGTTCGATACCCAACAATGGCACTTTTTTTTGATTGAAATACTGAAGCAAGTATCCGTCATTGCTTGCTATTTCCACTACAAAACTTTCTCTATTTATTTCATACCGGTCCGCCATATAATCAACATATTGTTTAGCATGACGAAGCCAAGAGTCAGAATAGGATGAAAAATAGCTATAGTCCTCATATATCTTTTCAGGACTTACACATTTGCCAACCTGTACTAAAAAACATTGATCACATACATAGGTCTGGAGGGGATAATTCATTTGTCCTTCATTTACCTGATCTGGCTTTACAATCTCATTACAAAGCGGAGAGGTTCCCAAATCGGCAAATATATACTCCAGCCTATTCCCACAATTAAGACATTTTCGTTCGCTCATATCGTTACCACTCTTGTTTTGTATATCAGTTTCCATAACCCCTTAACCTGATACTGTTAATGCTTATTCTTTGCTTTCCTGATCCCCAACACCATTTATTATACAATTGGTATGCCAATTGTAATACAATGGGCAATACTCATAATTTTATCTTCTGCGTAGCCATCTATGGTTCTCAAATCCATAAATTATTCCTTATTTATTATCTTATGCCAACATTACGATCGAGTAATTTTTAATGGATAATGAAAATATTACTCGGCTCAATGTTCTCTATTTAGCCCAATACAATTCTTTATCAAGCTGGTTTGTACCCAATAAAAACTTTAATTGCTTCAGCCTTGTATATGGTTTTGCATTAAAAACCTCAGGATCTAAATCAATCCTCTTGAATAGTTTGTATAATTCTTCTGCCCCATTTACAGCAGTATATTCACATGAAAAGCCGGGTAACTGACTATTTATCTTATCAAAGGACACACGATAGCTACGATTATCACCGCCACTATCACCGAACGTTGTTTTACAACCTGGAAATGCCTTGCCTACAATTTCTGCAATCTCTCTTACCCTGAAATTCTCATCGGTATTCCCCACGTTAAATACTTGATTATGGATTTTTTCAGTCGGAGCTTCTAACGAACAGGCAATCGCTTTGCAGATATCTTTAACGTGAACCAATGGGCGCCACGGCATGCCATCGCTAATCATTTCAATGATACCGGTTGTCCAGGCAAGTCCTGCAAGATTGTTAAGTACAATATCAAATCGCATCCTGGGAGAAGCACCGTAAGCAGTGGCATTTCTTAAAAAGGTGGGAGAAAACTGTTCACCGGCCAGCTTCGACACATCTCGTTCGACCCTTGTTTTACATTCCGCATAAGCCGTTTGGGGATTAACTTCAGACTCTTCTGTTTTATAGCTGTCATCCCCTTCTCCATAAACACTACAGGATGAGGTATAAACAAATCGCTGTATCCCGGCTTTTTTACAAAGGGTAGCCAAGCGAATACTTCCCTCATGATTAATTTTGTATGTAATTTCAGGATTCAACTGTCCCAAAGGATCATTGGATAATTCCGCAAGATGTGCTACGGCATCAAACCCCTCCAAGTCTTCCAGCGTAATTTCGCGAAGATCTTTGTTTATGTAGGATGGATAAACCGTCTCTCCATTGTTATACAACCATCCTGCTCTATAAAATCCGGTATCAAGTCCGGTCACATTATGACCTCTTTCTAATAAATATGGACCTAAAACTGAACCTATATACCCATCTGTACCCGTTACTAATATATTCATGATGATATCTGAAATATGATATGCAGCAACATCTCAACGTAATTAAAGACGAAACAGCACATAATTGATGGTTATAATTTCTCTCACTTTCTGAGACCAATCTTTATTGATAGAGAGTCAATAAGCGTGCCAACTGTTCATAGGGGTCAGAAATCACGGTCAAGAACAAATAATAACCAAGAGTAGATATCTAACTATGTATTTCTTCAAAATTCAAGATGAAATTTTACTCAATCGATATTGTAAATATTACCCTAAAGCATATTAAGTCGGCAGTTTTATCAGTCATATTTAATGTAGGGCAGGATACTTGATTTCTGTCCTCTTACTGGACAAAGAAATTCATGGGTAGAATTAAAGCTGCTCTTGAATAGTTTTGAGAATCCGATAGGTTGCCTTTCCATCCCATTTATCCGGAATGGATCCCTTTTTATATCGCCCCTCTTTTATTGAACAGATAAGTCTCCTTATTTCATCCAGATCAAAAGGGACCAGAGTATTGGTTCCAACCTGGATGGTTGATGGACGTTCAGTATTTGGCCGCAGGGTCAAGCATGGAACACGGCGGAATGTGGATTCCTCCTGGATACCACCACTGTCAGTAAGAATAAACTTGCAGCTGGCAATGAGTTTTTGAAAAGCAAAGTAATCCATTGGCTCGGTCAAAACCACGTTTTTATTTCCAGCCAACCGACCATATAAGTCAAACGACTTTAGATTATTGACGGTTCGGGGATGTATAGGAAAAACCAATTTTTCGGACTGAGTTATTTCCTCAATCAAATTAATAAGCTTAAGCAATTCAGGTTGATTGTCTACCGTTGCCGGCCTATGCATAGTCATAAGAACAAACTGGCCCCTTTCAAGCCCAAGTTTATCTAAAACAGGTGATTTGTTAATCTTATCATCAAAAGCCACCATCGTATCAATCATGGTATTGCCTACTAAAAAGAGCTGGTCTTTGGTCTTCCCATTCCCATTAAGATTTTCCATTCCACTCTCCTCGGTGATAAATAGATAATCCGAAATTTCATCCGTCAAAATTCGGTTAACCTCTTCCGGCATTGTTCGGTCGCCACTGCGCAATCCGCTCTCAATATGAGCTAATGGAATACCCATTTTATTAGCAGTAACCGAGGCAGCCAATGTTGAATTTACATCTCCAGTTACTAAAATCATATCTGGGCGTATCTCTTGTACCACTGGCTCTAAACGCTTCATTACTTCAGCCATCTGCGTATTTGGGGATGAAGGAGGGATTTCTAAAAAATAGTCTGGGGTTAACTCAAACTGTTTGAAAAATATATCGGCCATCTTCTCATCATAGTGCTGGCCCGTATGCACAATTTTTATATCAAAGAATCCCGAAAATTCTTGTTCGGCTACCCTCCTAAACTGCGTAACCTTAATAAAGTTAGGTCGCGTACCCACTATCACTAATAACTTTTTCATACTATAATCCTTGACTTAGTATCCCTTCCCTTCTAAGCTTTCCAAATTTGGGAACTGGTTCTCGGTCGAACGTTTTTCATTGCATTACGAGTATCAATAATAACATCATTCCAATCTGCCAGTTCTTGATAATTTATATCGGAATGATTGGTTGAAATAATTACTGCATCAAAGTTTGATATAGTCTCTTTATTCCATGTAACCGTTTTTAACCCCGCCCATTCCTTATGCTCTCTCGTTTCCCAAATCTCTGGAATGTAGTGATCATAATAAGAGATGTTTGCCCCGTAATTTTTTAGAAGATCCATTAACTTAAAAGTGGGCGACTCTCTCAAGTCATCCACATCCGGCTTATAGGCAAGCCCAACAATCAACACGTTACTACCATTAACAGCCTTATAATGGGCATTTAGTGCCTTAATTGTACGTTCCACAACATATCGTGGCATGCTGGTATTAATTTCACCTGCTAACTCTATAAAACGCGTATTTTGCTCGTACTCCCTTGCTTTCCACGTTAAATAAAACGGATCAATAGGAATACAATGCCCACCTAATCCCGGACCGGGTGTAAACTTCATAAAACCAAAAGGCTTCGTTGCTGCAGCATCCAATACCTCATGGATATCGATACCCATTTCCTGAAATACGACCTTCAGCTCGTTGACCAGCGCAATATTTACCGATCGAAATATATTTTCGGTGAGTTTAACTGCCTCAGCCGTTTTATTATCAGAAACCGGTACAGTCTCTACGATAACGGAATCGTACAATGCTTTGGCAACCGTAAGAGCATCAGTACCATCAGCACCGACTACTTTTGGTATTTTAGAAGTATTGAAATTCGGATTGCCCGGATCTTCGCGCTCCGGACTGTAGGCTACAAAGAAATCTTTTCCTGACTTCATTCCCGAATCTTTCTCTAATATTGGAATTATAAGCTCATCGGTCGTTCCGGGATAAGAAGTCGATTCTAAGATAATTAACTGCCCTTTTTGAATATACTTTGCAATCGTTCGTGTCGTTTGCTCCACATACTTCATATCTGGCTCACGATAGGTATTCAGCGGAGTCGGTACACACATGATAATTGCATCCATTTCTCGTAGGCCGGCAAAGTTTAGAGTGGCTGAACATCGATCAGATACAGCCAACTTTTCCATCATCTTATACCCGAGATGCTTTATATAAGGCTTCCCACTTTCAATATTTTTTATTTTATCCTTATCAACATCAAAACCAACAACAGGAAATCCCTCTTCATGAAAGGTCCACATTAGCGGAAGCCCCACATAACCAAGACCAATAATACCTACCTTGGCTGTACGATTTTGGATTCGACTGATAAAATCTTCGCGTAATTTAATAAGAGGCCTTGGCTTTACAATGCCCGTATTATTACTGGATGTAGTTGGAAAGCTTGGAATAATCTTCATCTTTATTATTTATTATCAGATTAATTTTTTCTTTGTCTTCACGGACCATTTCTTCAATAAGTCCTTCAAAAGTATACTTAGGCGCCCACTCCAACTTTTGGCGAGCTTTTGAGGCATCACCAATAAGCAGATCTACTTCTGTTGGACGAAAATAACGGGGATCAATTTCTACAACTATATCGCCCGTCTCAGCATCAACTCCCTTTTCCTCTACTCCTTCTCCAATCCATGTGAGGTTAACACCGGCATGAAAAAATGCAAGCTCACAAAGTTCTCTAACAGTATGAGTAACCCCCGTAGCCAATACAAGATCTTCGGGATCGTCCTGTTGAAGCATCAGGTACATTCCCTCAATATAATCCTTGGCATGCCCCCAATCCCTTTTGGCATCCAAATTTCCGAGATATGTTTTCTCCTGTAATCCAGCGGCAATGCGAACAGCAGCCCGGGTAATTTTTCGAGTTACGAAGGTTTCACCCCGAACCGGTGACTCATGATTAAAAAGAATGCCGTTTACAGCATACATTCCATAAGCTTCACGATAGTTTACAGTGATCCAATAAGCATAAAGCTTGGCAACGCCATATGGTGAGCGCGGATAAAAAGGTGTAGTCTCTCGCTGCGGTACTTCCTGCACTTTTCCATACAGTTCACTTGTGGAAGCTTGGTAAAATTTGGTCTTATCGGTCAGACCCAATATCCGAATGGCTTCAAGTATACGAAGTGTTCCCAGTGCATCACTATTGGCGGTATATTCGGGAGCTTCAAAAGAAACTTGGACATGACTCTGCGCACCCAGATTATAAATTTCATCCGGCTGGGTATCCTGTATGATACGAATCAAATTTGTAGAGTCAGTTAAATCACCATAGTGTAGATAAAATGGGAGCTCATCGACATGAGGATCTTGATAAATATGATCAATACGTCCGGTATTGAATGAGCTGGATCGACGTTTAATTCCGTGAACCTCATATCCCTTTTCTAATAGAAATTCTGCTAAATATGAGCCATCCTGCCCCGTTACACCCGTAATCAATGCCACTTTTCTCTTTTTTTTCAAATCGTCCCTCATTTTTTAAAAACTTATTTCACATTATAACTTTACTTCCTTCAACTCCTTTATATTCTGCAAGTACCACTGATACGTTTTTGTAAGTCCATCCTGCAATTCTATGTTGTGCCTCCATCCATGCGAATGCAGTTTTGAGACATCTAATAGTTTTCTCGGAGTTCCATCAGGCTTGGAGGTATTCCAAGTAATTTCTCCATGATGGCCAGTGATCTTTTGTATTAAATTAGCCAGCTCTTTGATTGAGATATCCTTACCCGTTCCCACATTGTAGATATCCCCCTTAAGCCTATTTTCTACTGTAAAAAGAATAGCTTTTGCCAGATCCCGAACATGGAGAAATTCTCTTTTGGGTTGTCCGGTTCCCCATAAAGCAACAGGGAGCTGACCATTTTCAGCTGCTTCGTGAAATTTTCGGATCATAGCAGGTACTACATGGGAAGTTTTAAGGTCAAAATTATCACCGGGTCCATATAAATTCGTTGGCATCAATGAAACATAGTTACGCCCATACTGACGATTTAAGGCTTCACATAGTTTTATCCCCGCAATTTTAGCAATGGCATACCATTGATTCGTCGGCTCTAAAGAACCTGTGAGCAAATATTCTTCTTTAATTGGTTGAGGGGCATGTTTAGGATATATACACGAACTGCCAAGGAAAACAAGGTGCTCTACCTCATTTTCATGAGCAGCATTTATTACATTGCTCTGAATGGTCAGATTATCATATAAAAATTGATACGGGTTTTGATCATTTGCTAATATGCCTCCTACCCTGGCAGCAGCCAATACAACAACTTCTGGCTGCTCTCTGTCCATAAACTCTGTTACTGCTTTCTGATTGCGAAGATCCAGCTCATCACTGGGTTTAGTGACTATGTTTGAATAACCTTTACTTTGAAATAATTGCAGCGTTTCTGCCCCAACCATGCCCAGATGACCTGCTATATATATTTTGTTGTCTCTCATACCCTGTTTTTTCTATAAATAAACCATCAGTATGCAGCTTGGTACAACAACTGTACCACTCTTTACTAAAGCAGTCCTTAACTATCTAACTGGAACGTACGTGCCCAATTCGAAGATTGAAGAAAGTATGTACGAGTAATAATTATATACCGAATGGCATGATGAGCAATAATTTTACAGTCTTCTGACACTCAAAATGGGATACGTTATTTATATTATCGGCGTCGATATTTTTACAGTCATTTCGTATTTTATTTGGTTTAAAGAGCGAACCGAAATTCTACTATCTGCAAATACATGAAAACAGTTGCATTTAAAACTCTTGGCTGTAAGCTGAATTACTCCGAAACAATGGCTATTCAGCGTGACTTTGAGCAAGAGGGGTATGATATCACCGATTTTGATAAAGAGGCAGATATTTATGTAGTAAACACTTGTTCGGTGACCCAAAGTGCCAATAGCACCTGCCGCAATACAGTGCGACGGGCCCTTCGCAGAAATCCCGAGGCTTTTGTCGCTGTAATCGGGTGTTATGCTCAGCTTGAACCCGAGGAGATTGCCGAAATCGATGGAGTTGATGCTGTACTCGGAGCAAAAAACAAATTCAAGCTGCTCGAACTATTTGATGATTTTGAAAAACGATCCGAACCTATTGTTTATAATTCGGATGTAAATGAAGCTGTAGATTTCCATAATGCTTTTTCAGCCGATGACCGAACCCGGGCATTCCTAAAAGTTCAGGACGGCTGTAGCTATAACTGCTCGTTTTGTACGATCCCTATGGCACGTGGCGAAAGTCGCAGTCCAAAGATTCATGCTGTTGTTGAAAACGCTAAACTATTGGTTGATGAAGGATTTAAAGAAGTAGTAGTCACTGGCGTTAACGCTGGTGACTTTGGTCGTGGGACCGATGAGAACTTTTTTATGCTTTTGCAAGAACTGGATACTGTTGAGGGGCTGGAGCGAATCCGTTTTTCATCAGTGGAACCGAATTTGATGCACAAAGAGATTATCCACTTTACAGCAGAGTCCGATAAAGTACAACCGCATTTTCATATGCCCCTGCAAAGCGGGAGCGATAAAATGTTAGGATTTATGCGGCGGCGTTATCAGTCTGATCTCTATCGGGAACGAGTTAAGCTTATTAAAAAGTTAATGCCTGACGCAGCTATTGGCGTAGATGTAATTACGGGACATCCCGGAGAAACTGATGAACTCTTTCAAGAATCCTATGATTTCATAGACAGCCTCCCTGTCTCCTATCTACATGTATTCACCTATTCTGAACGTCCCAATACGCATGCCTTAAATATTGAGCCACAGGTACAAAACAGCGTACGCAAGGAACGAACGCATAAGATGCGTCGACTCTCCAAGAAAAAGCGCTTCAATTTTGACACTTCTTTTAAAGATGAGGTTCGGCCGGTGTTATTTGAAGGAGCGAACCACAATGGGGCCATGCTGGGGTGGACAGATAATTATATCCGTGTTGGAGTACCTTATAATCCCCAATACGAAAATAGAATCTTACCGGTAAGGCTCGGAGCGCGATCAAAAGAAGGTTACTTGATCGGAGAGTTGACCCCGCGAGCAAAACAGGAACAAGAAGTGATTGCTGAACTTGTCGGATAAATAAATAGTATGGCTGATTCCAATCGAGATCCCCGTAAGGTTATTGACGATGCGATCAATTTTATTAAAAAAGAACGCGAATTGTACGGGGATTTTTCAGTGGATGATGAGAATGAAGAATCCATCCATGAGAAAGCACCTACTTCTCAATCGACCTCTACCGATAATAATGCTGTAACCGAACCATCCCTGCAGGAAACATCATCCAGTGGAAATGTTCAACAAGATGAAGGATTTACTCCACAGGAGGGGTTATTCAACAAGGATGAGTCCAATGATGTGTATTACTACATTAATAAATGTAATTCTCTTGATGAATTGAAGGAATTGTGTCAGAAAGCAGAGGTACTCCGTACCGATTTAGAAGGAACACAATTGGTATTTGGAGTGGGCAATCCCAATGCGGACTTAATGATTATTGGCGAAGCACCAGGAGCCGAAGAGGATAAACAGGGAGAGCCGTTTGTGGGAAAAGCCGGACAGCTGCTGAACAAAATTTTGGATGCCATTAATTTCAAGCGGCAAGATGTTTATATTGCTAATATTCTCAAACATCGTCCACCAAATAACCGGAACCCAAAACCGGAAGAGCGCGAAAGAAGCCTCCCCTTTTTACTGCGACAAATTGATTTAATTGAACCGAAATTGATTTTAGCAGTTGGCAAAGTGGCAGCACAAACACTTTTAGATAAAAACCTTTCACTAACAAAAATGAGAGGCCAATTTCATGATTTCCGGGGCGAATATGAACTGTTAGCAACTTATCACCCAGCTGCTCTGCTCCGACATCCTAAATGGAAACATCCCACATGGGAAGATGTTCAGCTACTCCGTAAACGATACAATGAGCTCGGCGGTCAACCTTAAAATTTTTGGAAATTTATGGGCTCTTTCACTTCGGTAAGAGTATCGCTTTTATTATACTTGTGAATGCGTGAACATAAAGTAATTGGGATTGTTCATTTCATTCAGATCACAGTAATTTTTGCTATAATTTCAGGTTAATTCTCGGATGGCGTCAAACAAAGGCTCAAACTATAATAAATCTGATTCTAAAATATTGGACCAAGAAGGACGGGTCCCTCCGCAGGCAGTAGAAGTTGAAGAAGCCGTTCTTGGCTCCATGTTAATTGAACATGAGGCGGCTACTATTGCTCTGCAAATGCTCTCTCCGAATGATTTTTATAAGCCTGCACATCAGCATATTTTTGAGGTATTACACGATCTCTATGAACGAGATAATCCGCTTGATCTCCTTACCGTTGAAAATGAATTGCGCGATAAGGGATTACTTGATACCTGTGGCGGACCGGGCTATTTATCTGAACTCACCCGATCGGTCAGCTCAGCAGCTAATGTGGATTACCATGCTCAAATTATCGCCGAAAAAGCAACCAAGCGTAATTTAATCCTAGGTTGCACCGATATTATCAAACAAGCTTATGACAGTTCCTCTGATACGATAGACGTATTGGATTATGCCGAGCAGCGTATTTTTGATTTGGCTAATTCTAAACAGCGAGCACAAGCACAGCCTATTGGCGATGTTTTGAAGGATACCCTTTCTTATCTGGAAGATATACGTGGCAAATCCTCCGGTATTACGGGAGTGCCCACGGGCACTGATGTAGATAAATTAACGGCCGGTTGGCAAGACGGTGATCTGATTATTATTGCTGCCCGCCCCTCAATGGGTAAAACAGCCTATGTTTTGACGACAGCACGCAACGCGGCTTTGCATCAAAATGAGAAGCTGCGAACAAAAGTTGCTATTTTTAGTTTAGAGATGTCAAATCAGTCACTGGTTCAGCGTCTGCTTACCATGGAAGGACGCATTAATGCTCAAAGTGCCCGATCGGGACAATTAGAAGATGAAGATTTTAAGCGTCTTATTGATGCGGCCGGGCGACTATTTACAGCCAACATTTTTGTAGACGATACCCCCGGCCTAAGTATTATGGAATTGCGCACTAAGGCGCGACGACTCAAAAGCGAGCATGATATTGGTCTTATTATTGTAGATTATCTGCAGTTAATGACGGCCAGTGGAGATCACGGTACCCGAGAGCAGGAGATTGCATCCATATCACGAGGACTTAAAGCATTAGCCAAAGAGTTAGATGTGCCGGTTGTAGCACTGTCGCAGCTTAGTCGTGCTGTTGAGCAACGCGGTGGGGATAAACGTCCACAACTTAGTGACCTTCGTGAGTCTGGATCTATTGAACAGGATGCTGATGTTGTAAGCTTTATTTATCGTCCGGAGTATTATGGCATTAAAACAACGCCCGAGGGACAATCAACTACCGGCCTTGCTGAAATTATTATTGGGAAACAGCGTAACGGACCCACCGGCAGTATACCTCTCTACTTCGTAGAAGACTATGCCCGTTTCGAAAACCTCACTACAGCAGATACGGGTCCGTATGGAGAGCCAAACAACACTTCTGACAATAGTGGTCAGTCAAGTAATGGAGGACCGCCCCCAACAGGACATAGTCCCGGCGGTGACGACGCTCCATTTTAATAACTATTTTACTTCTGTCTTTCTTCTCTATTCTGCGCTAGTGCATCTCTCTTGATGGAGCCTTTTGGCTTCAATTACATTTCCTTGCAATATTTTTCATTATTATGTCTCTAATATTGACTCAGGCCATATTTTCTTAATGAATTGCTGTATCATATAGGACTTTATACTATTGTTGCACCGGCTGGTTATCGTCCGAAACTGTAACATATTTATCATTCCCATCATCAGGCGCTACAATTGATTTCTCATTTTTGCCATTCCGCTGAAAAAATCTCTTTACTTTTATATAAATATTGACCGGTATATACATCATGATCTGTTTTAGAAATTTCTGCTTCCCCCCCGCAACTATTAATGCTACTGAAACATTTATCAACACAATACCAATCAGTAATATCCAAAGTAATAATGCTGATAATGATATCCATCCTACCCCCCATAACATGCCATCTATAATCGCCATAGATATAACAAAGAGCACAAGGTTGGAAAATTGAGGAATAATTAATCCAAATAACAAATCAATATACTTAACAGAGTTTCTATTTACCCTTCCACGTAGAAATCGGGATATATATTTTCTTATCAAATGAAAGTGACCTGCATTGGGATTAGAGAAATAATTGTTTTCACCTTTACCACTATATGTTGTAGAGATTTTGGTGAAAACAACTGCGCTTGAAGCAAACGCAATATCAATTCCATCTAATTTTAAATCTAATCCATACTCAGTAATATTTGACTGCTTATCTATTTTCCAGGGTATTTCACGTAATAAAGCAGTAGAAAAACATATGCCATTACTCTGTAAAGCTGTTCCAAAACCCAGTACTTTTCGTCCTCTTGGATACACAACCCGGTCAATTATAAAATTCACCTCAGAAATTTTATCAACCCAGTTTTTAGGGCTATACAAATTGCTATAGCTACACTGTACAACCTCATTTCCCTGCTCCAGGTAATAGTTCATAACCTCCAAGTAGTTACCAGATACCAGTCCGTCAGAATCAAATAAAACAAAGGCGTCATAAGATTTATTTTCTTGTAAAATACTTTCAAATGCCCAAGGCAAAATGTTCTTTTTGTGCCTTTTCCGTGTACCAATTGGAGGAACCATAACTTTTGCTCCCATTTTTTCTGCAGTCTGAACAATATCATTAGCATAACTATCAGCGATGACTATTACATCATACTTATTTTTAAGATAAACTAACCCAGATACACTATATAACAAGCTTGATAAAAGCTGTTTCTTCTCATGAGAAAATACGATAACTGCAAATTTCCGAATTTTACCGGCTGTATAATCAATATTATCATCTCTCTTTAAAGCTGATAGGCTAATAAGTAAATAATAACTGATAAGTCCCCCTGTCATAAATACGAAGGAATAATTAAGTACCTCGACAAAAATCATTGATTACCTTCTTAAGATCTATATTAGATAGCGTACGTTCCTTCTCCTATTGAAGGAACAACTGCACCAACTTTTAAAACTGCTTGTCTATTTGGTAAGCAACAAACGCGCCAAATTATAAAAGGGACTGCATCTAAACTGGAATGACCCGTTATAATCATATTTAAAAGTTCCATACCCCCTGTTTTAAAGAAAAGGGCTACGAATTATTCCCTTTTCTGCTTAAATACTAATACAGACCTATTATAAAAGGAGGGGTATCTTAAGATTAGCCAGGCAATAAAATTGTGAATCTATATTACACTTATTTTGAAAGGTTCTATGAAATTAATACCCAAGTAAGTCCATCAAGTACTCTAACAATGACTCTACTCACCCACAGTAATTAAGAACTACATGCTCTCTTACAGCATAGTAGAGATTGGCACATTTGTTGTACCTAAGTAAAAGAGAAGGACTCAAACATAATGCAAAAGATTAACTCATCAGAATTTTGAATGTAGGATTCATCAAAAGGTCTTTATACGTGAGTTGTAATATATGCATCTATATTTTTATACCATGATTGACTCAAAAAGTACTATAGAAACCAAGGATACACTTCTAAAAGAAATAGAAAAGTCATTTGACAGCGCTCTTATGCAAGATATTTATCACAAGGTGCTACAATTAGCTAAGCTGGATTCAAATGTATTCATCGTTGGAGAAATCGGTTCCGGTAAGAAAAAAATTGCACAAATAATTCATCAACATAGTAACCGCTCTAACAAACCTTTTTACTCATTCTATTGTGTAGATGTCAATGAAAATGTATATCAAGACATCTTTTGGGGACATCTCAACTTTGAGGAAAACCAACTTACATTAAAGTATGAAGCCTTAGAACTAACAAAAGGAGGAACCTTATATCTGGATCAATTCTCAGAATTAGATCAAAAGTATAAGCTCAATATTGTCGCATCTATAAAGAAAGGGATTAACCAACTATATCGATTTGATAAATCATTAAGTCCCAGACTTGTTCTTTCTTTTAATCAGGAATCATATCATAACCTGATCAATTCATCGATATGGGAATCACTGCTTGTTCAGTTAGATCCTGTAGTCATCATGCTACCTCCTCTTCGGGAACGTAAAGAAGATATACCTATCTTAATAAATAACTTTTTAAATGAATTAAAAGAGCAAAACACCAACTATCGAAAATTAACGATATCGCCTCAGGCACTATATAATTGCATCAATTATAGCTGGCCCGGTAATATTCGCCAACTTAATAATGCTATTTTGCAGGGGGCTATACTATCATTCGGCCAAACGATAAAATCAGAGCACCTGCCTTTTACCATGAACTGGAATCTTCCCTATAAGATAAGTAATAATAAAGATTTGTAATGCCTGTTGCTTTCTTTTTGGTAGGGTGCATGAACTCCATAAAATACAAAATGGAGCTTTGTGTTAATCTTTATTTATTAGATAGATCAAGAAGTCCCGTTCTGTTCTCCTTTTTCGGCCTCATACTTTGTTAATTTGTTGTGCAGCGTTTTTCTTGTGAACCCCAAAATTTTCGCTGCCTCCGTTTTATTATTGTCTACAGAGTAAAGTGTTTGATTAATGACTCTTCGTTCAATTTCTTCTATACTGGTTCCAATAGAAATTTGAATAAACTTATCATTAGAATTGCCTTGTACTGGATAAATTTTTTCTCCACGGTTGATACGTGACGGGATAACATCAGGTGTAATTTCTCCACCGTCAGAAAGTACCACGCTACGCTCAACAATATTTTTTAACTCGCGTACATTGCCAGGCCAATCGTACGATAAAAACATTTCCATAATTTCATCAGAAAACACAATACCTTCTATGCCATAGGCTTCTACAAAATGATTTTTGTAAAATTCTACTAACAACGGAATATCTTCTTTGCGATGTCTGAGTGGTGGCACGTATAATTCAATAACATTCAATCGATAAAAAAGATCTTCCCTGAAACTTCCGGATTGCACTTGGTCAAATAGAACTTTATTCGTTGCCGAAATTAAACTAATATCAACTTCAACTTCTTCTTTGCCGCCAACACGTCTAAAAGCCCCCAACTCAACAGCACGTAACAACTTTACCTGTACCGACTTTGGCATTTCTCCAATTTCATCTAAAAAGAGTGTGCTTTTATGTGCCATTTCGAAACATCCTTCTTTTCTGGCATGTGCCCCTGTAAATGCTCCTTTCTCATGGCCAAACAACTCACTTTCAACAAGCTCTGATGGGATAGCCCCACAGTTTATAGCAACTAATTGATTCTGACTTCTATTACTGTGATAGTGAACTAATTGTGCTAACACTTCCTTGCCGGTGCCATTTTCTCCTGTTATTAGCAGAGTTGCCTTGGTCTTGGCTACAAGCATTACCTTAGCCAATAACTCTTTCATGATAGGATTTTGTGTAATAAAAACGGGTTTCTTAGTCCCCTTCTTATTACTCTTACTCATACTATTATCACTTAACGAATTCTCCTCCATAATACATTACCCCTCTCTTTAACTACATTATTTAATTCAAATCCAGTTTATTTATATTTTAACTGAAACAGCCAACTTGAATACTTTAATAACCTAACCCTATTTTTAATTAGGTAATTAAAAATCTATTATTATTTTCTCCCAATCCCAGTTAAATTTTCCTAATACTTTTGTGGGGGAATCCTCTATTTATTGCGTAATTAGTGTGTGATTTTATTATCCCAAAATAGTGGAGCGCCTATCAAGATAGTAATTATCCCGTTTCTGTAAATAAAATCAGAAAAGTTAAACTGGCCTACTGCTGAAGCATCTTCAAAGCTTTACGAGCAGCCTGCTGTTCCGCTTCTTTTTTACTTTTGCCTTTACCCTGAGCCATAGGTTTTTCATCAACGTAAACTTCCACACCGAAAGTCTTATTGTGTCCCGGTCCTTCTTCCGAGATAACAGTATAGGTAGGAATTTTCATTTGCTCAGCTTGGGCAAACTCAAGCAGCAAACTCTTGTAGTTATCCAGCGTATTTACGATTTGATCAAAATCGACGTATTGCTCAATAACATTCCGCACAAATTTTGAGGCAGGCTCATATCCACGATCAAGATACAATGCACCAACAAGTGCTTCAAAAAGATCGGATAAAACACTTTTAGACTCTTCAATGCCTTGTCCACGCACCCTTTCTCCCAATAACATTAGATTATTAAGTTCCAGCTTTTCAGCATACATTGCCAGGGTGTTCCCTTTCACAAGCTTAGCTCGTAATTTTGTTAGAAAACCCTCGTTTTTATTGGGAAAGAGATCAAAAATGATTTCTGTAACGATCAAATCAAGAACGGCATCACCCAAAAATTCGAGTCGTTCATATGAGTCAATGGATGAAAAATTTTCGTCCGCTAATGTAGACCGATGACGCAATGCACGGATATAAATAAAGGGATTATCAATAGAAGTGCCGATAATCCCTTCAAGCTTATCTATCCGTTCTTCCTGCTCAGGCGGTAAATCTTCTTCTGTTTGAAAATATGACCTGAGTTTGTCAAACATTAATGACTATTCTTCAAACTTTTTAAATACGAGTGTAGTATTATGGCCGCCAAAGCCAAATGCATTATTTAAAGCATATTGCACGTCTCGTACTTCTGCCTCATTGAAAGTATAATTAAGATCACACTCGGGATCGGGTGTTTCGAAATTAATAGTTGGCGGAATCATTCCGTGATAAGTCGAAAGCAAGGTGGCTAACGCTTCAATTGCACCGGCAGCACCAAGGGCATGCCCTGTCATCGACTTCGTAGAATTGTGATTAATTTCATACGCATGATCACCGAATACCTTTTTAATAGAGTTTGTCTCCGCAATATCACCAAGCGGCGTAGACGTACCATGCATATTTATATGATCAACATCTTCAGTCGAAATGCCTGCAGAGTCAAGTGCTCTATTAAGAGCTAAAATTACTCCTTCACCATCGGGATCAGGAGCGGTAATATGGTGAGCATCAGCAGAAAAGCCATACCCAACAATTTCTCCGTATATTTGTGCACCACGCTCTTTTGCATGTTCATACTCCTCCAGAAATAGAATCCCTGATCCTTCTCCCAATACAAAACCATCTCGATTCTTATCGAAAGGTCGAGAGGCAGAATCCGGATCATCATTACGGGTGGACATCGCTTTCATGGAGTTAAAGCCCGCTACACCAATACGTGATACAGGGGCTTCAGAACCACCAGATACAGCCATGTCACTTTGCCCGTTTTTAATAGAATCGTAAGCCAGAGCAATATTGTGAGAACCGGTAGCACATGCTGATACAGCACAAAAATTAGGACCTTTAAATCCATATTTAATAGAGATTTGTCCCGCTACCATATCGGGTATTAACTTCGGAATAAAAAATGGAGATACTCCCCGGGGCCCATGTTCATGAAATGAAATGGACTGCTCATAGAAGGTATTCATGCCTCCTATTCCCGTTCCAACAATTACGGCCACATCATCTTTATTAATTTTATCCAAATCGAGACCAGTATCCTGAATTGCTTCATCGGCTGCAATCAACGCATACTGGCAAACTTTATCCAAGCGACGCGCTTCTTTGCGTTCGAAGTAATCCAGTTCATCGTAGTCTTCTATTTGTGCGGCAAATTTGGTCGGAAAGTCAGAAGTGTCAAAGTGCTCAATAGGTTGAGCTCCACTCTTACCCGATATTAACCCATTCCAGAAATCTGGTGCCGTCTTACCTACAGGGGTAAGGGCACCGATTCCGGTAATAACAACTCTGCGATTAGACATGCTAAAAAATTTAGCGCTTGAGAATGTTAGCTTACTTTCTCCTGAAGATATTCTACAGCATTACCTACTGTAGCAATGTTTTCTGCATCTTCATCAGGAATACTGATATCAAATTCTTTTTCGAACTCCATAATGAGTTCAACAGTATCCAATGAATCAGCACCTAAATCGTTAGTGAAGTTCGCTTCGTGCGTAACTTCTGATTCATCGACACCTAATTTATCAACGATAATTGATTTTACTTTTGATTCAACGTCTTGAGACATAACGGTAATTTAACTTATGTTCGGGTTAATTTTAATGAAAACTGCCCACTTTCGTTAAGCATGGGCTGAAAATACAATTTAAATTTATAAAATACACTTTATGTAAAAAGTGTATTCAGCTATAATTTTGATTAACAAAAAATGGGTTACATGCCCATTCCACCATCAACTTTAACAGTTTCCCCGGTAATGTAAGAACTGAGGTCTGAAGCTAAAAATAATACTGCATTCGCGACCTCCTCAGCATCACCGGCACGTGCCATAGGTGTTTCTTCTTTGATTGCTTCAAGAATATCTTCATCCAGTTCATCAGTCATTTCCGTAGTAATATATCCGGGGGCTACAACATTTGCCCGAATATTTCTGGAAGCAAATTCTTTCGCATACGATTTTGTAAAACCAATAATTCCTGCTTTTGAAGCAGCGTAATTACTTTGCCCCGCATTACCGGAAAGTCCTACGATGGAACTAATATTAATGATAGAACCGCCACGATTGCGCATCATCGGCTTAGCAGCGGCTTTGCTGTAATTAAAAATACTTTTTAGGTTGGTATCAATTACCTGATCCCACTGTTCTTCACTCATTCGAAGAATCAGATTATCACGAGTGATACCTGCATTATTGACCAGAATATCCAACTTTTCCCAGTCATCTGTTAGTTCTGAAATTACTTCTTCAGCCTTTTCAAGTTTAACAGCATCAGCCTGAATAGCTTTTGCCTTACAGCCTTTGGCTTCAATTTCTTTTTTTACTTCATTTGCCGCATCAACAGAGCTGGCAAAAGTAATTGCTACATCAGCTCCAAAATCTGCCAATGTCAACGCAATAGATCGACCAATTCCGCGGCTCCCACCTGTTACTAATGCTGTCTTTCCTTTAAGTGATAAACTCATCTTTAAGTAATAATTTTATTGATAACCATTTATTTCCACATCGTCCAGGGTTCGCTTCACAAGACCCTGCAACACCTTGCCGGGTCCTACTTCGACAAAGGAGTCAGCACCATTCTCATGCATGTTCTGGAGCGTTTGTGTCCAGCGTACGGGATTCAGTAACTGATTCAAAACATTCGATCGTATTTCTTCGGGATCTGTTGTCGGCTCCGCAGTATAATTGCTGTATATTGGACAATCCGGTTTAGAGATCTCCAGCGTTTCCAAACTTTCCTTAAGTCCATCATAGGCCGGTTGCATCAGCGAAGAGTGAAATGCTCCACTCACAGGAAGCTTCTTTGCTAATCGGCAGCCCTCCTCTTTCAATAATGCTACCGCTTTATCAATCGCTTCTTCATCCCCTGAAATTACCAATTGTCCCGGGCAATTGTAATTTGCCGCAATCACTTCTTTTCCTACTTCCTTTGTTACTTGCTCACAAATTTGTTCAACAACTTCATCGCCCATTCCTATTACCGCCGCCATGGTACCAGGATTATTTTCACCAGCCTCTTGCATCAGCTCACCGCGCCGACGTACAATTTTCAGAGCATCTTCAAAAGAAACTGCTCTACAGGCAACAAGTGCTGAAAATTCACCTAAGCTGTGTCCTGCTACCATATCAGGGGTTGCATCCAGTGTATTATACAATGCTATAGAATGTAAAAAGATGGCAGGCTGAGTAAATTCTGTTTGTTTAAGTTTTTCCTCAGGACCTTCAAACATGATCTGTTTCAGATCAAAACCGAGAACATCATTCGCTCGATTTACATAGGATTCAAACTCTTCATTATCATCATAATGAGATTTGCCCATTCCAACAGATTGTGATCCCTGTCCAGGAAATAAATACGCAGTACTCATAACTTATTTCCACCCCCATTTTAGATAGATTGATCCCCAAGTATAACCTCCGCCAAAAGCGGCCAGGATCAAATTATCTCCATGTTCTAATTTATCTTTCCAATCATACAAACAAAGTGGTATAGTTGCAGCTGTGGTATTTCCATATTTATCAATATTAACCATCACTTTGTCGCTGTCCAGCCCCATTCGATTGGCTGTAGCATCAATAATACGCAAATTAGCCTGATGCGGGACCAACCATGCAACATCATCAGCCGTAAGATTATTCTTTTCCATAATTTCTTCTGAGACATCAGCCATGCCTACCGTCGCTTTCTTAAACACGGTACGTCCATCTTGTTTGGCGTAATGCAACCTATCGGCCACTGTTTGTTCACTGGCAGGATTCAAACTACCACCGGCTGGCTGATACAGGGATAAGTTTGTATCTCCTTCAGATCGGTGAATATAATCAATTATCCCTGTTTCATCTTCTGAGGCTTCAAGCAATACAGCCCCCGCTCCGTCACCAAACAAAATACAGGTAGAACGGTCGGTATAATCAATAATTGAACTCATTTTATCAGCGCCAATTACCAAGACCTTTTCAGCCCGACCTGATTCAATAAAATTAGCTCCGGTTGTAAGAGCATACAAAAAGCCAGAGCATGCAGCAGATAGATCAAAAGCATAGGCATTGCTGGCACCAATCTCATTTTGAACTAAACAAGCTGTAGCAGGAAAAAGATAATCGGGCGTAACGGTTGCTAAAATAATCGTATCAATCTCTTCAGCAGAAATACCCCGCTGTTCGAGTGCTTCTTTGGCTGCCTCAGCACCCATAAAGGCGGTAGCTTTATCATCATCCTTAAGGATACGCCGCTCCTCAATACCGGTTCTGGTTCGTATCCATTCATCATTTGTCTCTACCATTTCTTCAAGATCGGCATTGGTCAGCCGATTCTCGGGCAGATAATGTCCTACTGCTGTTATTGCTGCTTGTGTTGCTTCCGCCATGTATGGGAATTATTTATTTAAGAGATGCTACAATTTTTTCGTTGATATTGTGGTCCACACACTTTGCGGCACTCAATATCATATTTTTGATCGCTAACGGAGAACTACTTCCATGCCCTACCATGGTTAATCCATTAACGCCTAAGAATGGAACACCACCTACTTTATCGGGATCAAACTCTGCAAGTGATGTTTTTAAAACTTTGCTAACTAACTTTGCTTCTTCAGCTCCAAGCCCTAAATCTTTAATTCCTTTTTTAACGAACAATTCCAGCGCGTCAGGTATAGATTCTCCAAACTTAAGAACAATATTTCCTATCAAACCATCACATAAGAAGACATCTGCCTTTCCGCTGAATATATCACCGCCTTCTACATTTCCAATAAAGTTTGGCAGTGACTGTAGTTCGTCATGTGCACTTTTAAGATTTTCGGTCCCCTTTTCTTCTTCTTCACCTACATTAAGCAAACCAACCTGTGGATCATCCACATCCATAATCTCTTCAGCAAATACACGACCCATCTTCGCAAATTCAACAAACATAGATGGACGTACTTCCAGGTTTGCTCCCGCATCCATCACTAATCGAGGACCTTTAATCGTTGGGTAAATAGCTGCTATCGTAGGTCGACTAACACCCTCCAGTTTTCCTAACAGAAAGGTAGAAGCAGCAAGTAAGGCACCCGTATTTCCGGCACTAAGAAATGCATTGCACTTTCCTTTTTTATGCATTCCCACACCCGTAACAATAGATGAATTCTGCTTAGTTTTTACAGCTTGAGCAGGCGATTCATCCATTCCAATAATCTCGGGTGCATGCTGAACTACCAATCGTTCTGGATCGTAGTCATGATTACCAAGTTCATCATTTATCACGTCTTCCGGTCCAACAAGAACAACCGTTAGATTGGGATCTTCTTTAATAGCCTGTATCGATCCTTCTACCGGACTTTTTGGATAGTAGTCGCCCCCTACGGCATCTACAGCAATGATCATGAATAAGAGATTAGGATAAAATTACTTGTTTACATCGAGTATCTGCCGACCGCGATAATGGCCGCACTCTTTACAGATATGATGATAACGATGCAGTGCACCACAATTATCGCATTCAGCCAGGGTTGGCTCCCCTATTTTATGATGTGAGCGACGCTTGTTGGTTCGTGACTTCGAATGTTGACGTTTTGGATGTGCCATTAGCTAATAATGATATTTCTGTTAATTCTTAAGTTCTTTCAATTTTTCCCACCGGGGATCTACCACCTCGGCGTCTGTATCTTCTTTAGTGTCTCCGAAAGACTTTGTTTCAAACTCTTTTGGCCTCCCTTCTTCATCAAGAAACTTTGGATGCAGTTTCTTTATTGGGACATTTAAAAATATTGTATCACGGACCTCATCTTCAATGCTCAGGGTATTGCTGGAGAAGTTAAACCTTCGAACAGCACCATTCTCATCTTCCTTTTCTTCCTGAACATCAACCTTGAATACTACTTCATAGTCTGATTCAATGGGCTGGATGTACGGTTCGAGCGATCGATCGCATACAATTTCGACATCCGAATCCACATGAAAATTTACCCTGATGAAATGTAGCGTACGGTAAAAAAGAAGATCAACCATCCCGCCCTGAAATGTGTAGGGCGACAAGTCCAGATCATCTTCGGTTAACTCAACCGTGCGCCGACTTTCGCCGTCGGGTATTTCTACTATGTTAAATTCAAGTTTTGACATATCCGTAATAGTTCCCAAAAATATGAATATTTGGATTTACCTGCAATCAATTAAACAACCCAAATAACCTTTGCTCAACGAGTTCAATAATACGTCCTAAATCCTCTTTATTATTTACAAAATCCAAGTCGTCAGTATCAATAATAAGCTTCTCATGGGGATAACGCTGAATCCAATCTTCATATAGCCTATTTAAACGTTCAAGGTATTCTATACGAATAGTGTTTTCATAATCCCTTCCCCGCTGCTGTATTTGCTGGACAAGGGTGGGAACTTGCGCGCGAATATAAATAAGTAAGTTGGGTTCTTGAAGGTAGTTTGTCATCTCCTGAAAAAGGGCTTCATAATTCTCAAAGTCACGATCACTCATTAATCCCATCTCGTGCAGGTTCTTGGCAAAGATCTCAACATCTTCGTAGATCGTACGGTCTTGTACAAATCGACCCTCTCGCTCAATCATCTGCTTCTGATGACGGAACCGACTGGATAAAAAGTATATCTGTAAGTTAAAGCTCCAGCGGCGCATATCTTCATAAAAATCAGACAGGTATGGATTATCATCCACCGATTCGTAAAAGGGCTCCCATCCAAAATGCTTTGCCAGCAATCCTGTAAGCGAGGATTTACCCGCACCAATATTGCCGGCAATAGAAATAAATTTAAGGTTATCTTCTTCTGCTTCGTCAAGTTGTTCAGTAATATTCTCCGTCATACCCTAATGTTTTCCCAACAGTTGATACATTTCTCTTTTGTAGTCTTCTACACCTGGCTGGTCAAACGGATTGACCCCCAAGCAATAGCAATAAACAGCCGTCAACAGTTCATAAAAATAAATGAATTCACCAATATGTTGTGCATTTAATTCATCGAGCGAAATCACAATACTGGGAACCGATCCATCAGTATGTGCCTGCAAGGTTCCCTTAAACGCTTGCTTATTTATCTCATGAAATGTTTGTCCCGATAAATAATTAAGGCCATCGTGATTTCCGGACAACTCTTCTATGGTGATATTTTCCTCAGCTGACTCAATGGTGATGAAGGTTTCCATCATGTTACGAGTCCCCTGCTGAATAAACTGTCCAATGCTATGCAGATCCGTTGAATAAATAGCCGTTGCAGGGAACATTCCCTTACCTTGTTTACCCTCACTTTCGCCCAACAGCTGCTGTAGCCATCCTCCCAGTGCCTCTAATTGAGGTTCAAAGGTCGTCAATACATCTAAGGATTTTCCATTATTGAAAAGTGCAAATTTTGTAGCTGCATAGTCAAGAACTTGCCCCGGATCTTCTTCCAGTTCCTCATATTTTGAAACCGCCTCATAAAATAGCGTCCTGATATCTATACCGGCTACTGCAATTGGAAATAGCCCCACCGGCGTCAATACAGAAAACCGACCACCTACATCATCAGGAATAATAAATTTTTTAAATCCGTGTTTGTTAATCAGTTCATTGAGTGCCCCTCCCTCTTTGCTTGTGGTACAAATGATTCGGTCGTCAACATCTTCTGGAAACTTTTCTGTTATCCACTTCCGAAGCACACGAAAAGAAAGAGCGGTCTCAAGGGTAGTTCCCGATTTTGAGATAACATTTAAAAATATGCTCTTTTGCTCACCCTCCTCATTGGGTTTATCCAAATAGTCAATCAGATCTTTTAAATATTTGCCGCTCATATGGTGTCCGGCAAAAATGATCTCCGGCCCGTCATTATCAAAAAAAGGTTGTAATGCCTCAATAACAGCGCGAGACCCTAAATATGATCCCCCTATTCCGCATACGATAAAGACATCAGCCTGCTCACGGATATTGGCCGCCAAACTATCTATTTGTTCGAGAATAGCATCATTAGGATCCGCAAGTAAATCTCGCCATCCCAACCATTCAGATCCTTCACCACTACCCCTTTTAACCGTTTCATATGCATCTTCAGCCTGCTGATAAGCCTGACGGAATTCATCCTCAGCCAAAAACTGTTTGGCTCGACTGGTATTAATTTTAATCATTGCTTACTGGTTTGATAGATCTATTCAGTGCGCGTTAACCGATTGGACTAACCTAAAAAATTTGATGGAGTATAAAACCTGTTTAATTACTAAAATTCAAGTTATTATTCTATTATCACATTTTTCACCAACAGCCTAAACTTAGCTATTTTCTGAATTAATTTTACCTGAAATTGAATGTGGAGATGCTCATCCTAGACAGCTATATTAGGTCTAATTCGTTACAAGCCTTAAGGCATTATAAATCAACATCTTTTGAACAATTTTTAAGCCCTCTACGTAGGTAAATGATTGACACTGAACTAAAAGAAGTCACCAAATTTAAACGGACGGACAAAAAAACGCTAAAGCAGATCACAAGTCCCGTATCAGAAAGTTTGTCTGAGTTTCGAAGCTTTTATAAAAAAGAGCTCCGCACCGATGTATTTCTTCTTGATAAAATTGTTCAATATCTGTTGCGCCAAAAAGGTAAGGAAATTCGTCCCACGCTCGTATTTATGTCGGCCAGACTTTTCGGAGATGTGAACGAACGTAGCTATGTGGCTGCTACTATGATTGAACTGCTTCATACTGCTACGCTCATCCACGATGATGTTGTAGACGATGCAGAAGTTCGACGCGGATTTCTAAGTATCAACAAGGTCTGGAAAAATAAGGCTAGTGTTCTTTTAGGGGATTACCTGCTCTCAAAAGGGTTGCTAACAGCTTTGGATTATGAAGAGTTCAAGCTGTTAAAAGTACTTTCTGATGCCGTAAAAAAGATGAGTGAAGGTGAGTTGCGACAGTTTAAGGCAGCCCGTCTCTTCAATATGGACGAAGAATATTACTTTAAAGTAATCTCTGAAAAAACAGCCAGTCTTATTGCAGCCTGTTGTGAGTGTGGAGCAGTGTCTACCTCCGACGACCCGGCCATTCATCAGAAAATGAATGATATCGGCATGAATACGGGCATTGCGTTTCAAATTCGAGATGACCTGTTTGATTACGGTGTTGATGATATTGGTAAGCCCAAACGAAATGATATCCAAGAGCGCAAGGTAACGCTCCCTTTTATCAAAGCCCTTGATAATGCCTCATTTTTCGAGACCATTCATATGCGTCATCTTATGAGAAAGCGTAAAAAAAGTAATGATGAGATTGAAGAAATCGTGCGTTTCGTGCACGACAAAGGAGGGATAACCTATGCCCGTTCCATTATGAATGAGTATGCTCAGCGCGCACTTGATGAACTTTCTACACTTCCCGAATCACCGGAAAGAACATCTTTTGAAGATCTGATTACATTTATCATTGAGCGGAAGAAATAATCGCTTCATTTAACAATGGATTCTCCCGTCCTGCAACCGCCCCTCTTATTTATTTCTGATGTCCACCTGGGTGGATTTTCGGATAACAAAAACGAACGGATTGAATCTGAGCTCATACAACTTATCAATTATTGTCAGCGGAATGATATTCACCTGGCTGTGCTGGGAGATCTTTTTGATTACTGGATGGAATACCCAGGTTTTGTTCCCAATCTTGGAAGAAAATTACTCGACCGATTTGAGAGCTTTAATAAAGAGTTGGGCCCCACTCTTTATATTACCGGGAACCATGATAACTGGACTCGTAATCATTTGAAAGAAAGGGGATTTTATCTCATCCACGAACAATACCAATTCAATACTGATGACAAAGAAATTTTAACACTGCACGGAGACGGCCTCAATGATCCTAAATATAACCTGAAGCGGCCTTTGATGCACCAGCTTTTACGCAGTCGATTATTTGTGAGGTTATTTCAAACAATATTTCCACCTCGAACTGGAAATACCATTATGAAATACTTTTCTAGGATTACACGAAAAATGGATTGGGAAACCAGAAAAGAAGAACAATTAAATGACTGGGCCAAGTATCAACTCAAAAATTCTGATGTTGATCTCATTTTATCTGGACACGATCATATTCCCAGACGGAAACAATTCCCTTTCGGAACCTATATAAATTTGGGTACCTTTTATAACCATCGAACAATGGTCTATTATAATAATGATGGCATTTCCCTCGTTTATTGGAAGCCAGAGTTACAGACGTTACAACCATTTGAAACCAGCAGCTATTAATGAGCAATTCAAATCAAGACAATGATATGGATCGTTATTTCAACGATCCGAATTATCGGCGACAAAAAGCACAAGAACGCAACGGTGATAACAGCAAAAGTTCATCATCTGATAATAATGGAATTCCAAAAAAATTACGCCGTTGGGCCGGAGTAGCTGCAGGTATTATCGTATTAGCCGCTACCGGCTTTACTCTCTACTTATACCAGGGAATACCTTCTATTGATCAACTTGAAAATCCCCAAACGGCTGTTGCTTCAGAATTAAAAAGCCGTGATGGCGTCGTATTAGATCGCTACTATACCGAAAATCGTACGCACGTTCCCATTGAAAAAATATCTCCCCACGTTGTTGATGCCCTAATCGCAACCGAAGATCATCGTTTCTACAATCACTGGGGCATTGACATGATACGCACTCTGGCTATCCCATGGCACTTATTAAATGGACGTATTCAGGGGGGGTCTACCCTTACGCAACAACTGGCCCGAAATCTTTATAAAAAAATTGGCCGCGAGTTTTCTGTTATCCGTAAGCTACGGGAAATGATCACGGCCGTTCAAATCGAGCACAACTATACCAAGCGTGAAATTATTGAGATGTATCTTAATACCGTAGAATTTCCCAATAGCGCTTTTGGTATAGAGTCTGCAGCCCAAACCCACTACGGAAAGAGTGCCAGCGACCTAACCATTTCTGAAGCTGCTACGTTGGTTGGTTCACTACAAATGGTATATCTATATAACCCGCGCCTTTATCCCGATAATGCTAAAAGTCGGCGTAATACTGTTCTTTTTCTACTGAATAAACGGGGATTCATCAGCGATGCGGTATACGATAAACTACGGAAAGAACCAATCGTTCTTAACTATCAGCCCCCATCCAAAGCCGGACAAGAGAATCGGTATTTTGGTCAGTATGTACGTCAACAGGTAGATCCCTGGCTTAAAGAAAATGGCTACGACTTAAATACTGATGGCTTGACAATTTATACGACTATTGATTCTCGATTACAACGGTATGCAGAACAGGCACTCCGTACGAAGTTAGATTCCCTGCAAGCTATTTATGAAGATGAATGGACCAGCCCAAACGGCGAATATATGGATAGGCTGTGGAAAAAGTATCCAAGTTTTCTACGCGAGTTCATTCGGGATACTGATCGATATAAAAATGCATTTTCGAAGTATGATACAGATCAAGAGTCCGTGGTTTTTGATACGCTAATGGCTGATTCTGCCTTTGTAGACTCTGTAAAACGTGCCAAAACACGTCTCGAAGCCGGATTTGTGGGTATCGATCCCAATAACGGAAATGTGTTAGCCTGGGTGGGCGGCTCCGATTATGGTAATGTACAGTACGATCACGTATATCAATCCCGGAGACAAGCCGGTTCCACCTTTAAGCCCTTTGTCTATACGGTAGCAATTGATAATGGCTACAAACCCTATCACAAATTTTCGAAATATCCCAGCGTGTTTTATGACCGGTCGGGTGATGCATGGAAGCCCAAAGATCCAGAGGTACCTTCGGGACCCAAAATGGTACCCCTGCGACAAGCCCTGGCCCGCAGCTTAAATAATGTTACCATTCGACTTTTACCCGAGTTAGCCGGGGCCCCGGGGACCAACAAATTAGAAGAGTTGGAACCTGCTGCTCGCAAAATTAAACAGATGGCTTCCAATCTCGGGATTGATATGTCTAATACACCAGCTTACCCTTCTATTGCCCTTGGGACGGCAGAAGTTTCTCTACTCGAAATGGTGAGCGCATACACCACTTACGCTAACCAGGGAGTCCACATCGATCCCATTGCTGTTACCCGTATTGAAGACAAAGAAGGCAATGTGATTAAAGAATATCACCCCGAATACCAGCAAGAGGTTATTAGTCCCGAAACAGCATATATGATGGTGGATATGATGCGTGGCGTTATTCGCGGTGGGGAAGATTATTACGGAACAGGTGTTCGACTTCGTAATGTTTATGGAGTTCGCCAAGATGTGGCCGGCAAAACCGGGACCACTCAAAATAGTGCCGATAACTGGTTTATGGCCATGATGCCGCATATCACAATGGGCGCATGGGTCGGTGGCGAAAACAGAATGATTCGCTTTCCCCAAGATACATATATTGGTCAGGGAGCGCGTTCTGCTCTTCCTATTGTCGGTAAGTTCATCAACTTGGCTTCATCGGATCCCAAAGCTCCTTGGAGCTATGACGCCTTTGAATCCCCTCCCGGATTTGTGATGCCTCAAGACCCTGATAGCGCCGAAAGTAATGAAACCGGTACCGGGCGTATCGATTGGTAATATTTTGCTATCGATCGACCTCATTTAAAAAGGAAGGCCCGGATCTTTTTATGACAATTAATATCTCGGGTTATTTTTCTAAGTAGTAGACGGCACATCTTTCTAAGGAGGTTAACCAATCTTACGATTTCAATAATCTTAGATCATCTGCCTTAGTTCTTTTTAGGAAAAACTTTTGTGCTTTTAATCCTAAAGTATTACCACCATTTGTATACCATAAGCCAAAAAATATTTCTGAGGCCTTAATTTAATTCAATAAAAAAGGCGACCTCTAAACAGAGATCGCCTTCAAGAAATTATCAAAATGGTAAGAACTATTGGGTATTAACCCCGATATCGACCGATAATTTGATCCGGTTTTCTGCACGTTTCAGTGCTTTTCTGGCCCGATCCTTGTCGATCTTCTTATCGTCAGATTCGAGACGTTCAACAGCCCGCTCTTTGGCTTGTTTTGCTCGCTCAACATCGATTTCATCCACTGGCTCAGCAGCTTCGGCTAATAACGTTAGCTTATTATCGATGACTTCTACAAAACCTCCGGTTACGGAGAATGATTGTTCTCCGCCGGCTGCCTTACGAACCAGTATTTCTCCGATTTCGAGCGAAGAAATAATGTTGGCGTGAAGCGTCTTAACTTCAAAACTCCCCATCTCTCCGGGGACTCGTACTCCGGTAACTTCATCATCAAAGATTGATCCTTCCGGAGTTAATATTTGAGCACTAAAAGTGTTCATTGGTTACATACCTCTTATTATTCTGCGGCTTCTGCTTCTTCTTCAGCCAACAATTCTTCGCCTTTTTCTTCTGCTTCTTCAATGGTACCAACCATGTAGAATGCTTTCTCCGGCAAGTGATCAAGTTCACCGTCGAGAATCTTCTTGAAGCCTTTAACAGTATCTTCAATGTTCACATATTCACCGGGCTGGCCCGTAAACTGTTCAGCAACAAAGAATGGCTGACTCAAGAATCGCTGTATACGTCGAGCTCGAGACACAACTGTTTTATCTTCGTCAGAAAGCTCATCCATACCCAGAATAGCAATAATATCCTGCAGATCTTTGTACTTCTGTAGAATCTCAATCACCCGCTGCGCAGTCTGATAATGTTCCTTACCAACAATATGCGGATCAAGAATTCGAGAAGAGGAATCGAGCGGATCTACAGCGGGATAAATACCAATCTGTGTAAGCGCGCGGCTCAATACCGTTGTTGCATCCAAGTGGGCAAATGTTGTTGCCGGAGCGGGGTCAGTCAAGTCATCAGCCGGGACGTAAACAGCCTGTACTGATGTAATAGAACCGTTCTTAGTAGAAGTAATCCGCTCCTGCAGATCTCCCATCTCGGTAGCCAATGTTGGCTGATAACCTACGGCCGAAGGCATACGTCCAAGCAGTGCCGAAACCTCGGACCCTGCCTGTGTAAATCGGAAAATATTATCAATAAAGAGCAGGATATCGCGAGAAATTTCTTCGCGGAAATATTCCGCCAATGTCAGTCCAGAAAGTGCAACCCGAACACGAGCTCCTGGTGGCTCATTCATCTGACCAAAGGTAAAGGCAGCTTTAGAATCTTTCAACGCATCTTTGTCTACCTTGCTGAGATCCCACTCACCATTTTCAAATGATTCTTTAAAATCTTCACCGTAATCAATAATACCGGCCTCGAGCATCTCACGGATAAGATCATTACCCTCACGAGTACGCTCACCAACACCGGCGAATACTGAGAGACCACCATGGCCTTTGGCAATATTGTTAATCAATTCCTGAATAAGAACCGTTTTACCTACACCGGCACCTCCGAAAAGTCCTGTTTTACCACCTTTTGCATAAGGACAAAGTAGATCAATAACCTTAATACCAGTTTCGAGCATTTCGGTAGAAGTTGCCAGGTCTTCAAAATCGGGCGCTGATCGATGGATGGGATATTTACGGTCCCCCTTAGGAGGTTCAATACCATCAATAGGCTCACCCACCACATTAAATACACGTCCAAGGATGTCTTCACCTACCGGCATCGAGATCGGTGCTCCAGTATTAACAACTTCCATCTCTCGAACCAATCCGTCGGTAGAATCCATCGCGATCGTGCGAACACGATTTTCTCCGAGGTGCTGAGCAACTTCCAGATAAAGTTTAGAATTGTCTTCTCTTTCGATATAAAGTGCATTAAGTACCGGGGGAATGTCGCCTTGATCGAAATCAACATCCACAACCGGCCCAATCACTTGTGCAACGGTTCCTTTATTCATTATTTATTTAGTTCTAATGAGTTAACTTTTGATAATTTCTTGTCGGGGAAGAAATGTAAATTTCCTACCACATAAGAAGCGGCAAAAGTTAGGACTTTTTGCGAGCAAATGAAAGTCAAATCGCACCTTAATTGCATACCGATTTCTCATACTGAATAATTTCTTATACAGTACCTAATAACAAGGTATGGCTTAGCTATCAGCTTGGTACTTTTAAAAAGTTATCCATTTCTACCATTGTTAATGATTACATAGACAAAACCACTCCCTATCAATAAACATTAGGAATTTTTAATATTTTGATGTTTTCTTACATTAGTAGATGTATGATGGTAGCTAAAACGTTTATCGGAAAACCATATTTATGATTGGTAAGGATCAGAAAAACGATTCCAGACTTTGGAAGCCCTTAACATTTGAAATTTTACTTTCCCGTTATTCCTTGACAGACACGCGGGTCTGGGGAATATTAGCAATATGGATGATTGCTATTGCCGGCACGCTATATGCTACTATCTCTCTACTCCCCAGCGAGTGGATGTCATTTTCTAACAATCGTGCTGATATCATTAAGTTTTTCCTTTTTAATCCTGCACTAATTTTAGGACTGCTCCTTTTTTTCTGGTTTGGGTTTGAGTGGGGGTTTATCCCCATCTTTTTATGTTCTTTCATTATTGCCTTTCACTCGAACATGCCTTGGGGTTGGGCGCTCATTTTTGCAATAGCATTTGTCTTAGGCGTAGCTATTTGTGCAACAGCGTACCAGGGATTTAATATCCCCTATGACCTACGAAGCTTGAAAAGTATTGCATTCTTTATCTCCATCATGTTTATCGCCTCTATTGGCAGCTCTCTCGGGTCATTTATCTGGAGTTTCAGTCATCAGCTCTCTGCTTCTGAAACCCTCATGATATGGAAAAGTTGGTGGAGTGGTTCTTTTATTCAGGCTATCCTTATTACGGGACCCTTATTATGGCTATTCACTCCCACAATTGAACGCATAAAGAGTCGTTTATTTACCCTGCCTGACCGATCCCGCTTATCCTTAAAATGGGTGGCCGGAGCCGTAACATCCATAACAGGAGCACTTGCCCTATTTATATTTTCTGGCAAATACCTGGGTAAACTACGAGTCCAAGAGGTAATGACAGAACAGAAAACAGCTACCGTTATAGATGTCGTAAATGCTCTTGAATCCTTTGAAATTATCTCGTGGATATCTATTGGTATTATTGTAGTAACCGGATATGGTGCTTTTAAACTTATTGGAGGATGGAATCAACAGCTAACATCGGAAGTCGAAAACAGAACGCGTCAGCTCCATGAGAGTCAGAAAAAGCTAAAGGTCTCTTTAGACGAGAAAAAAGTTCTCCTTAAAGAGATTCATCATAGAGTGAAAAATAATTTGGCCATGGTAAGTGCTTTGCTGGAATTGCAGGAACAAACCTCTTCAAAGAATAAGGATAACAGCCCCTTCAGAACTGCACGTTCGCGCATCAAGTCGATGGCGTTGGCTCATGAGGCTCTATATCAAAATGAGTCGTTCTCCAATATTAGCATGAAAGAATACATCCAACGAATCGCCAATCTCACCCACCAGTCATTTGTCAACAAAGATACTGATATAGATCTCAAATTTAGTTTGGAAGATGCTCGGCTGGAGATGTCAGAATCAATTCCTCTTGGACTGGTGATTAACGAAATTCTGATCAATGCTCATAAGCATGCCTTTGATGGCAAGTCTGATGGTTTTATTGAGCTCGGAAGTACCGTAGAGGATGACCAAATAAATATTTATATCCGCGATAATGGCGTAGGACTACCGAAAGATCTAGAAAAACTTAAAACAAAATCGTTGGGAATGACGCTCATTAAAAAATTTTCCAAACAGCTTAAAGCTGACCTCTCTATTGATAGTGAACAGGATGAGGGAACCACGTTCAGTTTAGCATTCCAATATTAATATTAAAGATCCTCCTTTCTCCTCTCTATACATTGCCTGTGGTTATTTTAATCATTAACTATTTACTATATCTATCATTCATGATTACAAACCACATAAAGAATGAACTTTTTATTCAACTATAGTTTCGAAATTGCTCTCGGAACCTTTCTTATAATGTGGTTGATCTATCGACGAAATGGCACTTGGCAGAATACCATAACAGCTCAATATCAGGATAAAAAGATCATTCAGAAACGGTATAAAGATGTCTTTCGAGCAGTTATCGGTACCTTAAATTACTGTGATTTTGCCATACAGAAGAAAAACTATCGCGAAGGATATATAACAGCTCGGACATCGTGGACGATGAAATCATTTGGAGAACATATAACCATCAAAATGAAGGGGAATACCCAAGGGACCCATGTTGTCTTCCACTCCAGGTGTAAATTAGAAACCCAGCTTTTTGATTGGGGTAAGAACAAGCAAAACACTCAAAAATTTTTTAAGGTACTTAAAGTAATATTGTAGCCCACTCCCGCTTTTTTATAAGCTTAGTTACAGCTTTTTGACTATTCTTACTTTTTGTACATAATTATCCAACAGAACCCCTCTTCTGTACAATACTATTAAAAAATGTAATTTTTTGATCCATCAGGAACAACTTGATTACAAAGACAGTTCTTTAAAAATAAAACTAAAGCTTTCATTTTTAAGTTTTCATCGTAGATTACATAACTATTTCTTTATTCAAATTTAAGTTACCTAATTATGAAAAAGCCAACATCAGGCAAATCGTTATATCACTACTCTTTGGTAGTATCCATATTGGTAGGTTTAACTTTCATCTCTGCATCGCACGTTACCGGGCAGGATCTGGATGTACCCTACGTACCTACTCCCAATAATGTAGTTGAACGCATGCTCGATCTTACCGACGTAAAATCAAGCGATTATGTTATAGATTTAGGATCCGGTGACGGACGCATAGTGATTGCTGCCGCCAAGCGTGGTGCCAATGGTCATGGCATTGATCTCGATCCCGAACGCATTGCCGAAGCCCGAGAAAATGCCCGCAGAGAAGGTGTTGATGATCAAATAATGTTTATGGAAGAAGATATTTTTGATACCGACTTTAGCGAAGCTTCCGTAATTACGATGTATCTATTGCCTTCAGTAAATAAAAAACTGCGACCCGAACTGATCAATAAACTACAGCCCGGAACGCAAGTTGTTTCACACAGCTTTGACATGGGAAGCTGGAAAGCAGATAAAAAAGTAGTTGTTAAAAATAATGGAAGAAGCCACGACATTTACTACTGGGTGATACCAGCCCAAACAGAAGGTACATGGACATGGAGTTATAATGGCAATAACTATAATATGACCGTAAATCAACGATTTCAGGAAATATCTGTTAAACTTACCGATGGCAGCGATACCTTTTTTGATATCCACAAAGCCGAACTAAAAGGAAAGCGGCTGACCGTACGGGCATCAAGCGGAGATCAAAATTATATTTTTAGTGGACGTGTTGAGGGAGATAAGGTTTACGGTATGATGCAACACCATAACGGCCAGGAAAAGAGTTTTTCTAAATGGTCGGCAACAAAAGACTAGATTCATTTATTCCTCCGTATTCTAATTAAAAGTTTTTGGCTTCCTTGCATGAACACATCTGATTCGGGTTCACCGCTTAAAGTCTTTTCAAATCTGAGTGCAATCGCCGTCATTGTTGGAATTGTGGTCGGTATCGGCATATTTCGCCTGCCTTCCATTGTTGCCCAAAACGCCTCATCGGAACTTCATTATATCGCTTTTTGGGTGGCCGGCGGTTTCATATCCATCATTGGCGCACTTTGCTATGCTGAAATTGCATCAAAGAAACCGGACGCCGGCGGAGAATACTACTTTCTTACCGAAGCCTATGGATCAACCATAGGCTTTTTGTTTTCGTGGGGACGCATGACGGTTATTCAAACAGGATCTATTGCCTTAGCCGCTTTTATCCTGGGTGACTATGCATCCACCATTTATGATTTAGGTATATACAGTTCATCAATATATGCAGGAATTACGGTTTTCGGGTTAACCGGATTAAATATCTGGGGAACCCTTCCCGCCAAAAATGCCCAAAATGGAATGACCGCACTTATTGTCGGTATTTTACTGCTCTGCGGACTTGCTGGAGTGATGACCGGCGGCGAAGTCACGCCTCAAACCGGCTCCTCAGTCAGCAGCTCGGCTGGTGCAGCAATGATTTTTGTACTGCTCACCTATGGCGGTTGGAACGAAGGTGTTTACCTTTCAGCCGAACTGAAGGATGTCCGTCGGAACATGTCCAAGGTATTGCTCATTGGATTAGCTGTAATTACCGTCCTATACGTACTCATCAATAGTGCGTACCTTCAAGTACTGGGACTCGAACAACTTCGCACATCAGAAACAATAGGTGTAGATCTTACTAACAGCATTTTTGGGTCTGAGGGAGCTTTTATCATGGCTACCATTGTTATTATTTCTGCACTTTCAACTGCAAATGCAACGATTATTACCGGCGCCCGAACCAACTATGCCTTGGGGCGCGACTTTAGTGCTTTGGGATGGATCGGAAGATGGGACGCCGATTACAATTCGCCTATAAACGCCTTACTGGTACAAGGAGGTATAAGTCTTGGACTCGTTTTTTTAGGAGCATTCACCAAGGAGGCTGTATCAACAATGGTCGATTACACAGCCCCGGTTTTTTGGTTATTCATTCTCCTCACAACTATTACGCTCTTTCTTTTTAGAAAAAAAGAAGAAACAGCAGATAATACATTCAAAGTGCCGCTTTATCCACTTACCCCAATCCTCTTTATTTTGTGTTGCTCATATCTTTTGTACTCAAGCATAATGTTTACCGGATGGGGCGCAATGGTGGGCATAGGCATCTTAGCAGTTGGCCTTCCGGTTTACTATTGGGCTCAGAATAAACCCAAATAGGAGCTCCCAAAAATCAGACCAATATAATCAATTCTCTATTAGCAACTCCCATGCTAAAATCGTATTTTTGGCAACCTGCGAAACCACGTATTTTATTCGCTTTGCACAATAAAAAGCGAACAAAATGATTGTTACACTTGATGGATGTGGTTTGCTGGATTTTAGGATTGATTATCACCGGAAAGTTTAACTTCTAAACAGATATTGCATTGGATACCGAAGCAACAGCTCGTTCTATCAGCGTAGAAATACTAATAGATTTTGAAGATAACGGAGTTCTTGATTATTCCCGTGCCAACAAACTTGAGAGCCGCGACCGTGCTGAAGTACGCGAGTATGTGCAAAATATCTTAAGACGTCGCTCCTACCTCGATTTCCTTATCGACCAGTTTTCAAACGTAAAAATTGATGAGATGAAGTCGAGCTTAAAAAATATTCTGCGTCTCGGCGTCTACGACATGGTATTTATGGACAGTACGCCCGATTATGCAGCTATCAACGAGTCTGTTGAGATAGCAAAGTACAGCCTTGGCTCACGCACCGGTGACCTTACCAATGCAATATTGCGCAATCTGCAGCGGGATATTGATGATCTTCCCAAGCCCAATTTTGAAGATCGTACAAAATTAGTGGCAACCACCTTTTCACATCCCGAATGGCTGGTGAAACGATGGACTGATCGTTTTGGCGAACGCGAAGCCTTTAAACTGATGCAGGCCAACAACAAACGGCCCAGCTATTATATCCGTGCCAACAATCTGCGTACAAAAACAGAGAATTTTAAATTACGCATGACCAAGCACGGCATCGAATTTGAAGAAAGTGATTGGCTGCCGGGCTATTTCAAAGTAGATAGTGTTGCCCCTTTCATTTCAAAGGGATGGCTGGATAAAGGATTTTGCCAGGTACAGGATATCGCTGCTGGTTTTGCTCCCTATCTTTTGGATCCCCAATCAGAAGAATCCGTTTATGATCTCTGTGCAGCGCCCGGCACTAAAAGTATTTTAATGTCTGACTTAATGAATGGCGAAGGCGATATACTTGCCGTTGATATCTCTTCGGAGCGACTTGATAAGCTGGCCGAAAGCGCCCTCTCCTATCACGCCGAAAATATTCGTGTGCGCCGTGCTGACGCAACCGAAGTAGAACTTGACGAAACAGATGCCGTTTTGCTGGATGCACCCTGTACCGGAACAGGAGTACTTAGTAAGCGAGCCGACTTGCGCTGGCGTCGCGATCAAGACTCTCTTGATAATGCTGTTCAATTGCAGGCTGAGTTGCTCGACTCTGCTGCTAAAATGGTCAAAAAAGGCGGGCGCCTGGTCTACAGTACCTGCTCCCTCGAAGAGGAAGAAAACATGGAACAAGTTATGAACTTCCTTGATCGACATGATAACTTCGAGATGCAATCCGTTGAAGGATATGTCCCTGACGAAGTTATAGTCCACGGAGGACTCGCTTACCAGACTTTCCCACACAAGCACGGCTGTGACGGACACTTTGGAGTATTGTTAAAGCGAACCAGTTAAGAAAAGTATCAAGATCCTGAACAAGTTCAGGATGACATTTTAGTTTGATCTCTGCTTCCGTAGTTCTGCTGCGGAAGCTTTTTTTATTCCTATTCTACTTTAGTTTCTTTGGTAAAACCGAACCTCAATTCCTACTCTACATCTTCTATCCTTTTTCGTATCTTTGCGACTAAATTAGCGATAACCGGAACCTGTAAAACGAGCTTTCACAATTTTGGATAAACCCACGGCTTCTCAAGACATCCCAAAACATTTTGATCCCGGCAGTATTGAAGACAAATGGTACAGCTTCTGGGAGGATAACGGTTTCTTTCACTCTGAACCTGACGAGCGCGAATCATATACCGTCGTCATCCCTCCCCCCAACGTCACGGGTGTTCTGCATATGGGACACATGCTCAACAATACCATTCAGGATGTGCTGGTGCGCCGTGCCCGCATGCAGGGCAAAAACGCCTGCTGGGTTCCGGGGACGGATCACGCCTCCATTGCAACTGAAGCCAAGGTCGTACAAAAGCTTCGCAAAGAAGGTATCACCAAGGCGGACCTCACGCGAGATGAATTTTTAGAACACGCCTGGGACTGGACTGACGAGCACGGCGGTATCATTCTGCAGCAGCTGCGAAAGCTCGGAGCCTCTTGCGACTGGGAGCGCACGCGATTTACCCTAGAAGATGATTTGTATGAAGCCGTCGTTGATTGTTTCATCGAACTCTACGAACGTGGCTATATCTACCGCGGAAAGCGGATGATTAACTGGGACCCGGAAGCCCAAACGGCCCTTTCTGATGAAGAAGTTATTCACCGGGAGGAAACCTCAAAACTTTATCACGTTCGCTATGAAATTAAGGACAGCGACGAGTGGGTTACGATTGCTACAACACGACCCGAGACTATTTTAGCAGATACAGCCGTTTGCGTGCATCCCGATGACGATCGATATCAAGATCTGATTGGTAAAACAACAATTATTCCTGTCGTGGAACGCGAAGTCCCCATTATTGCAGATGAATACGTGGATATGGAATACGGAACCGGATGCCTTAAAATTACGCCGGCGCACGATGAAAATGACTATGAGATCGGACAAAAGCACGACCTGGAAACTATCGATATGCTTAATCCTGATGGTACACTAAGCGAAGCTGCAGAGCACTACATCGGTGAAGATCGTTTTGATGCCCGGGACCTGATCATCAAAGATCTAAAAAAACGTGACCAGCTGGTTAAGATCGAGGAAATGCAGAATAAGATTGGTTATTCTGAGCGGACGGATGCCATCATTGAACCACGCTTGTCGCTGCAGTGGTTTTGCAGGATGGATGAACTGGCCAAACCGGCCCATGAAAACGTGATGAACGACGATATTGAGTTCCATCCGTCTAAGTTTAAGAATTCATACAACCACTGGATGGAGAATATTCGCGATTGGTGTATTTCGCGTCAGCTTTGGTGGGGACAGCGCATTCCTGCCTGGTACTACGGTGACAGCAAAGACGATTACGTTGTTGCTAAAACAGAAGAAGAAGCTATTAAAAAAGCACGACAAAAATCCGGTAATAGCGAATTAACATCCGATGATATTCGCCAAGATGAAGACGTGCTTGATACATGGTTTTCGTCATGGCTATGGCCGATTACCGTCTTCGATCCGGAATTTATCCGAACCGGCGAACCAAATGAAGATTTAGAGTATTACTATCCCACACAGGACTTAGTTACCGCTCCGGAGATCATGTTTTTCTGGGTCGCACGCATGATTATGTCCGGTTATGAATTTATGGACGAAAAGCCATTCAGTAATGTCTATTACACCGGCATCGTCCGCGACAGTCAGCGTCGTAAGATGTCCAAATCGCTGGGTAATTCACCTGATCCTATCAGGCTTATGGAAGAATACGGAACCGACGGCGTGCGCGTTGGAATGCTATTCTCATCACCTGCCGGCAACGACCTTCTTTTTGAAGAACAACTTTGCGAGCAGGGACGTAATTTTGCCAATAAGATCTGGAATGCGTTCCGCTTCCTCTCAATGAATCGTACCGAGGAAACCCAGCTTACAGATTCACTCGAAATAGATGAAAATAATCTTATCGACTGCTGGATGCTCTCCCGTTTGCATGAAACTATCGAAGCCATCAATAAAGATATGGAGAATTTCCGTATCAATGAGGCGTTACACAAAATTTACTCCCTTATTTGGGATGATTTCTGCGACTGGTATATCGAGCTGATTAAAGCTGATGAACCGGGTACAAGTATTCCTGAAGATCGTCTGTCGCGCGGATTCAATTTCTTTGAACAGCTAATGAAGCTTCTGCACCCCTTTATGCCGTTTATCACGGAAGAAATCTGGCAGCTTATCCGCGATCGCGATACCGATGAAGCTATGATTGTTGCCTCTTGGCCAGAGTTTGATGAAAGCTTGGTTTCCCAATCAGATAGAGATCTTTTTAAGTCCATTCAGAAAATGATTTCTGCCATCCGGAATATACGGGCCGAATTTAACCTGAATCCAAATGATGAAATTGACCTACTTATTAAGGCTAAGAATGATGAAATGGCCAGTGCACTGAACAATAATGAGTGGATCTTCCGAAAGCTTCAGTCTATTGATACGTTTGAGGTATCAGCTGATTTAAAAAAGCCCGAAACATCAGCTTCTGCTGTTATTGAAGGTACTGAGCTGTTTGTACCGCTTGAGGGGCTCATCGATCTGGATAAAGAACGTAAACGAATCAAAAAAGAAATTGATCGCCTGGAGGGATTTTTAAAATCAATCAAAGGAAAGCTAAATAATGACGGATTCGTTAATAATGCTCCCGAAAATGTGGTTCAGAAAGAGCGAGATAAAAAAGAAGACACCGAAACGAATCTCGAAAAACTGCGCGAAATTTTAGAAGAGTTGGATCAATAGAACACTGACTACACTGTTTTTACTGATAGCCACCGTTAGATTATGAGCCTTATCTGTTTTATCAGTATTCTATAAAGTTTAAAACTATTTATGCCGAAAGAACCGGATTTTATACACGACTTAAATGAACAACAAAAACGTGCTGTACGACACGGCAAGGGTCCCCTATTGATTGTAGCCGGGGCCGGTAGTGGAAAAACACGTGTACTTACTTACCGCATTGCTTATTTGATCCACCAAAACATGGCTGCACCCAACGAGATTCTGGCACTCACCTTTACCAATAAGGCCGCCAAGGAGATGCAGGAACGGATTGGGCAACTTATTGGTGATGAGGCAAGCCGACTTTGGATGGGAACTTTTCACTCTGTCTTTTCCAAAATCCTGCGCTACGAAGCAGAAAAGATAGGATTCAATTCAGACTATTCTATCTATGATACAGAGGATTCCAAGAATGCCATCAAGCAAATCTTGCGGGAAAATAACTACGACCCCAAAGAGATAAAACCACGCATTCTGCAGCGGCGTATCAGTGATGCCAAAAACGAGCTCATCAATCCGGACCACTATAACGAAAAATTTGTCCACAGTACGCTTGATGATATTACGGCTCGCATCTATAAGATTTACGTTGAGCGGCTTAAGCACAACAACGCCATGGATTTTGACGACCTGCTCATCAAACCGATTGAACTCTTTAATGAGCATCCTGAGGTCCTCGAGAAGTACCAGGATCGGTTCAAATATATCATGATTGATGAGTATCAGGATACCAATCACGCCCAGTACAAGGTTACGAATATGTTGGCCAGCAAATACGAAAATTTGTGTGTGGTCGGTGATGATGCCCAAAGTATTTACTCGTTCCGTGGAGCCGATATCAGCAATATCCTGGATTTCAAAAGTGATTACGAAGATGCGGTAGAAATTCCGCTTGAGCAGAACTATCGATCGACCAAAGCTATCTTGAAAGCCGCCGATTCTATCATCAAAAACAACAGTAAGCAGCTCGAGAAAACGCTGTGGACAGATAATGATATGGGAGATACCATCACCGTGCTCGATAATTATGACGAGCGGGATGAGGCCAATCGGGTGGCGAACTACATTCAGGATTTAAAGATGCGCAAGGGATATGACTACAACGACTTTGCCATACTATATAGAACGAATTATCAAAGTCGTGTTTTTGAAGAAACTTTCCGGAGAAAAGGAATTACGTATCAGCTGGTGGGTGGGCTCTCGTTCTATCAGCGCAAGGAAATTAAGGACGTTCTGGCCTATTTAACGTTGCTCATCAATCCCGATGACGACACGAACTTGATGCGCATCATCAATGAACCATCACGTGGTATCGGACAAAAATCGCTATCTGATTTGATGAATCGCGCCCGACAGACTGGACAATCACTCTGGCGTATCCTTGAAAATGTGGAGGAAGCCGATGTATATAAACCGGCCGAAAACAGTGTTAAGGATTTTGTACGCATGATCAACAGTTTAAAACAAGAGCTTGCAAGCGGGACAAGCTTGATTGAGGTAACCAAACAGCTGCTGGATGAGTCCGGCTACATGAAGTCGCTGGTAGAGGAAAATTCACCGAAGTCTATGACACGGCGAGAAAATATCCTCGAGCTTCAGAACGCAATCTCCTACTTTGAGAAAAATAACAAAAACGCCACACTCAGCTCTTTTCTCCAAGAGATAAGTTTAATTACGGACACCGATAAGTACGATGAGGACAAACCGGCCGTTACTATGATGACGGTACACGCAGCCAAGGGTCTTGAATTTCCCGTAGTATTTATTGTAGGGCTTGAAGAAGAGCTTTTCCCCGTGGGCAGTCGAAATAACGAGGATGTCAATATTGAGGAAGAGCGTCGCTTATTTTATGTCGCTATTACCCGTGCCGAAAGGGAGCTGTATTTTAGTCACTGTCGGAGTCGCTATAAATATGGAGAAGAACAGCGCAAAACAAGGTCGCGCTTTCTTGATGAAGTAAGTTCCGATATTGTACGAACGGAAACGGGATCGTCTATCGACCAGGATAAGAACAGGTTTTCTAAAAACAAAAATGGCAACAGTTCTAATAACGGCGACACAACAGTAGAGTACGATTGGAAAAAACCACTCTATGATAAAAACAACCGCTCAACACATACACAGATCCATTATGACAACCCCGATGAGGATCCTTTTCAGGTTGGTGCCAAGGTTGTCCACAATGTTTTTGGACCGGGTAAAATTATAAGTCGGAGTGGAAAAGGTGAAAGAACCAAAGTTGTTGTATTTTTTAAAGAACGAGGACGTAAAACATTGATGTTGCGTGCAGCAAAAATGCAGGTTGTCGGATAACAGGCTTAGTACCGACCCATAGGTTCAGCAGATGAAAAACTTAGTTTTTAACGGTTTAAATTTTAGAAATACTGCCCAGATAGCTATAACTATACTGCTATTTCTGCTTGGTAGTATTACTACTTCCCTACAGGCACAGCCTGTACTTAATGCCCAAAATACTGCTCTGGGTAGTGGAGGTACTGCATACCTGACCGGTAACGGAGCGTTATTCTGGAATCCGGCAAATTTAGCGATCAACGATCGGCAGGGAACTATTCATATAAATCTGGGGGAGACAGGTATTTTATATGAACCCGTTCTTTCCTCTGATGTAGCCAATGACCAGTTTTTTAATTTTACTGACAGCTACTTTCCCTATGAGTCAGGAGCTGTGGATATTGCTCCGACGCAACGTCAAACAATTATTGATGAAAATTATCCCCGAAGCAGGTTAGTTTCGCAGCATCAAACAAGAGCAGATGTTATGCTGGGGGGTATTTCATGGTATCGAGGAGAAGAAACATTTTCTATTGGAGCCCGTGCGCGCTATTCTTCTCGCATTGAAGTTGGAAGAGGTTGGTATTCAGATGACTATATTCAAAAAAATGACCAACAACTACGGGACTTTACTCTGGACCAGCATATTACCAAAAATATTGAAATTGCCCTGGGATACGGTAGAGAGTTCACCTTTATTAAGGGGTTGTTTTCACGCTTGAGTAAGCTATATGTAGGTGTTTCTCCCAAATTTATAATAGCGGGACCCCATTTTAGTGCTACCTATTATGGACAGAAACAACGTACTAATGATGGCAACCCAAACCAGTATGTGACTGATTTCTCGTATCAATCCTCCGGTGAATATACTCGAATGACCAGAGACTACCTCTCGTCTGGAAATCCACAAACTGCCATTAATACTAATCTAAATAAAAAGTTCAATTTTGACCCTACCGGTTATGGGGCAGCTTTTGATTTTGGGCTTACCTACCTCATCCCTATTGGCAATGAGCTGAATCTCATCGAGAATGATCCTCAAAAATCAGTGGTGGGTAAATCACTGCGCATAGCAATCTCTTTCAATGACATTGGGATGATCCGGTATACCGAACAACCTCTTTCCTTTGATACCCCGGGTGATACTCTGCAAATCGGTCGGGAATTCCCAAAGGGATCGATGTTTATTGGATCCGGCGGGCAATATCTAACATATTTTGATGAGGTATCAGAAGTTAAAAATCCATTTGAACGAGCTCAAAGTCCCAGTGATAAAGCATTTTCGACTCCAACTCCGGCGTCATTAAATGGTGGGATTATGCTGGACCTTGAAACAGTTAAACTTACGGGGGACCTCACTCTCGGATTAAATAATACAGCCCTGACAAATACAAAGCTGGCCATGCATCTGGGAATGGAAGTCCGCCCAATTCGAAAAATCCCCATACGAATGGGAACGAGATTGGCAGCAGGGTTACCTGCGCATGTTGGAATAGGCACAGGTTACGAAAGTCGCTATTGGGATTTTAATATAGGTACACAAATCATTTTCCGCTCTCACAACTTTACTACGGAATTTGTGGGAGGAGCCTTCGCCGGTATTCAACTCCATCTCTAATTGAGAGTATTTCTGTCAAGCTGTCAAGGTTGTTCTCAATTAAAGGTTCATGTTGCTATTTTGCCAGTAAATATGACTAATTGGTAGTTTGAATAAGGTTGGCTCTTTATTTGCATAAATGTAATACAACACGAAAAAAATATAGATTTAAATAACCGCATATATGAATAACATCTTCGATAATATGGCCAATTTTGAAGATATTCAGGATCAATTTGATGATTTTGAACAGGCTATTCCCCTGATGTCCGAAGAGGAAGAAAAGGAATTAACACAGTCAGAGGTACCTGAAGAGCTTCCTATTTTACCACTAAAAAACACCGTTCTGTTTCCCGGTGTTGTAGTCCCCATTACCGTGGGCCGGGATCGCTCTCTTAAATTGGTGAAAGAAGCATATGAATCTGATAAAACCATCGGTGTAGTCAGCCAAAAAGATGAGGAAGATGAAGATCCCGATGGTAAGGACCTTTATGAGGTTGGTACCGTTGCCCAAATTCTTAAATTGATTAAGATGCCGGATGGCAGCAAAAGTATCGTCATTCAGGGTAAGACAACTTTTAAAGTTGAAGAATTTTTACAGAAAGATCCCTATTTCAGGGCTTCGGTTGAACCCTATCGCCAGGAGATGGATATTGAAGGCGTAGAGCTCGATGCCTCTATCCGGTCGGTTAAAGAGACTGCTCAAAAAATTGTAAACCTCTCCCCTAATATTCCATCAGAGGCATCTGTTGCCATAAATAATATCAACAGTCCCAACTTTCTGTTGAACTTTATTTCGTCGAACCTTAACGTTTCCACATCAGACAAACAGGAAGTACTCGAGATCCGCAAGTTTTCCGAGCGGATGGAACGTGTCATGGAGTTTCTTAACAAAGAGCTCCAGGTTCTGAATTTAAGTGAGGAGATCCGAACAAAAGTTAAATCGGATATTGACGAGCAACAGCGAGATTTTTATCTCCGTCAGCAGATGAAAGCAATCCAGGAAGCCTTGGGGGAAGATGGAGAACAGCAAGAAATTGCATCTCTGCGTAAGCGCGCCAAGGAAAAGAATCTACCAGAAGAAGCACAAGAAACCGTTGAAAAGGAACTTAAGCGCCTCGAGCGCACGCCCAATTCCTCTCCCAACCATGGAGTCATCCACAATTATATTGAGTGGATTTTAGATCTTCCCTGGGAAAAATATTCTGATGACAACCTGGACTTGGAAAATGCCCAAGATGTATTGGACGACGATCATTATGGATTAGACAAGGTTAAGAAACGTATTATCGAATACTTGGCTGTTCTTAAGCTTAAGAAGGATATGAAAGCTCCTATCTTATGTTTCTACGGCCCTCCCGGAGTTGGTAAAACATCGCTCGGCAAATCCATTGCGCGTGCTTTAAACCGCAAATTTGAGCGTTTCAGCTTAGGCGGAATTCACGACGAGGCTGAGATTCGAGGGCATCGGCGCACATACATCGGGGCACTTCCGGGACGTATTCTTCGTGCCATGAAGAAAGCCGGTACCAGCAATCCGGTTATGATGCTTGATGAAATTGACAAAGTTGGATCTGATTATAGAGGTGATCCCACCTCTGCCCTGCTTGAGGTCCTTGATCCTGAGCAGAACGACAGCTTTGCGGATAATTACCTTGAGCTCGAATATGACCTGTCAAATGTCCTGTTTATTGCAACGGCCAACTCGCTGGATACTATTCCGGCTCCGCTGCGCGATCGTATGGAGATCATCAACATCAGTGGGTATACCTTGCAGGAAAAAACACAGATTGCCAAAGAGCATCTGATGCCTAAGCAGATTAAAGAAAATGGGTTGACAGAAGATCAGATAGAAATCAAAGATGAAACCGTTAGACAAATTATTGAAAAGTATACCCGGGAATCAGGCGTAAGATCCTTGGAACGAGAGATTGGATCGGTATGCCGCGGTGTTGCCGCAAAAATTGCCAAAGGCGATGAAGGAGAACACGTTGTTGAACCGGATGATCTCCAGGAATATCTTGGTAAGCGCAAGTACTTCTCTGAAGTTGCTGAACGCACTAAAGTTCCGGGCGTTGCCACTGGCTTAGCCTGGACCCCTTACGGCGGAGATATTCTATTTATCGAGGCAAGTGTATCAAAAGGAACCGGTAAGCTCCATATCACCGGACAGTTGGGCGATGTGATGAAAGAGTCGGCCATGCTGGCGATGTCCTACTTGAGAGCACACTCAGACAAATTGAATATCCCTGAAGAAGCATTCAAATATTGGGATCTGCATATTCACGTTCCCAAAGGAGCTGTACCCAAAGACGGACCTTCAGCGGGTATTTCCATATTCTCAGCTGTAGCATCTATCTTTACCCAGCGCAAAGTGAAAGGAACACTTGCTATGACGGGCGAAATTACATTGCGCGGACTTGTTCTGCCTGTAGGTGGCATTAAGGAAAAAGTACTGGCCGCCAAGCGTGCTGGTATCGAAAAAGTCTTGTTACCGCAAAAGAATGAAAAAGATGTCGCTGAAATTGAAGAAGATGTGCTCGGCGATCTTAAGGTAGAGTATCTCGAACGTATGGATCCCCTGCTTGATATCGTGCTTGAGGATGAAGTAGTACAAGATCCTCAAAAACGTTTCAAAGTAAGCCAATCCTACAAAAGAAAAACGGGTAAGAATTCTGAATCTACCGACTCCACCGAAGAAACAATTGTAATGGAGTAAGAACTAACATTATCAACAAAAAAGTCGTCTCGATTTATCGGGGCGACTTTTTTATTTTAGTGATGCATTAATTTCAAAATAAAGAAGTAAAACTTGCCCAAAGAAGGACGTATTGTAGAGTCTACCGGACGATGGTATAAAGTTGCTTACGATGAGGACAGTGGCATGCAGACGATAAACTGTCGGCTTCCCGGTCGTTTTCGTCTTAAAGATCACGCATTAACCAATCCCATCGCTGTTGGCGACTATGTTGAGTTTGAAATTAATGATGACGGTTCGGGGAGTATCGAAAAAATAAAAGACCGCGCAAATTACATAATCCGTCAATCTACCCATCATCAGGAAGACCACCAGATACTGGCAGCCAATATCGATCGGGCCTATGTAGTACAATCCGTTAAAATGCCGCGCATGAAACAGGGTTTTTTTGATCGCTTTTTGGTTACTTGTGAGGCCTATCAAATCCCAGCTTCAATCATCATAAATAAAATGGATTTGGCTGGTGATAATGCTCAAGCTTATATAGACTCCATTGCCGATCTGTATGATTCATTGGGCTATCCCGTGCTCAAAACCAGCATTAACAACAAGGAATCTCTTAACCGTCTTAAAGAACAGCTTCAAGATGATACTTCCGTATTTATCGGTCCCTCTGGCGTGGGTAAAACAAGTTTATTGAACAGCATAGATCCCAATATCGATCGTAAAGTGGGTGATATCTCTACTTTCAACGAAAAAGGGAAACACACTACTACGTTTGCAAAACTCCTGCCTTTGCAAATTGGGGGATATATTGTGGATACCCCCGGGATCAAGGAGTTTGGCTTGGTGAATATCGAACCGTGGGAACTCTCACTTTTCTTTCCGGAAATGTTAGAGCCGCGCCGCAACTGCAAGTTTAACAACTGCACCCACGCTCACGAACCGGGCTGCGGAGTCATTGAGGCCTTCAAAGAGGGACAAATCGATGCTGACAGATACGATTCCTACCTCAATATCCTCGAATCACTACAAGAGGATTAATAATTAGAGAGTTATCTTCAAATTCTTTAGTATTGCAGTAGTATACGGATGGTTAAAAAATCGAAATTAAATATCAGGGATATGAAATTAAGATACCGATTACTCACAATTCTCTTCTTAAGCGGGCTTCTCGCTTTTATCTCAACCCCAGCACAAGCCCAAGTAGGTGATATAGGCGACATTTTACAGTCAGGACGAGAAGACGCCAACACACTCGCTCGTGCTTACCTTGAACCTTTTGGATCAGGATTTGGTGCTTCCCTCAATACCGGGTGGACTAATACAGCTAAACCCCACGGCAAGTTTGGTTTTGATGTAACAGTCAGTGCCGGTTTGGCCATTGTGCCCGATGCGGCCAAATCATTTAATGTTAATGAACTTGGACTTCAGAAGTTGGAGTTAGAAGGCAATAATCCAATTTCTCCAACCATTAACGGTGCCGAAGATACGGGGTCGCTGCTCGCTGCATATGAAGAAATAAATGGTAGCCGCCAAAAACTTTTAGAATTTAATATGCCTGAGGGATCGGGATTTAGCTATGTTCCCGCTCCCATGATAAAAGCAGGGGTTGGCATTATCAAAGATACGGAACTGATGCTTCGATATACTCCAAAAACCGAGATTGGAGACTTTGGTAATTTCAACCTGTTTGGTGTAGGTGCTAAACACGGTATCAATCAGTGGTTACCCGGTGGCAAGATGCTTCCGGTGAACCTATCCGTAATGTTTGGCTATACCAATATGGAAGTTGGATCAGATTTAGATTTAGCTGCCGATGATGTTATACAGGATCCAAATAATACAGAGAATCCTTACAACGCTTCTCAATGGGAAGGTCAAACTGTTGAAATGAATACTGATTCATGGACCATTAACGCCTTGGTTGGTAAAAGTTTACCCGTTGTTTCGGTATATGCCGGAGTTGGTTACGAGGCCTCCACGTTCAGCATTACCACTCCGGGATCATATCCTACAGTAGTGCCTAATGAAGCTTTTCAAAACGACCCTCAAAACAATGAGCCTTTAATTGTTGATGCTGTAGACGAACCCATCGACGTATCAATTGACGGTGATAATGGGTTACGAGCACTTGCCGGATTTAGGCTGAAGTTCACGGTTTTCCATATTTCAGGCTCTTATACCCTCTCGAATTATTCGAGTTACAACCTGGGCGTTGGAATTAGCTTTAGATAAATCCCGAGCTCAAAATCTTATAGCAAAAGGGAGTTCACCCGAACTCCCTTTTTTATTTAAGTTCAGAACGTCATAAAAATGTCAGTACCGATCGATATACTCTACATTCTCGATCTATTTGGAGTCGCTGTTTTTGCAATATCCGGAGCCCTTGCTGCCGGACGTAAAAGTCTTGATCTGCTTGGAGTGGTCATTATTGCTGTCGTCACAGCCGTAGGTGGTGGAACAACGCGAGACCTACTTTTAGATCGTCATCCGATTTTTTGGATTGCTGATCCCATTTATCTTCTGGTTATCATTATTGCCTCCCTCTTTACGATCTGGTATACCCAATATAATGAACCACCCGAAAAAGCCCTGCTCATCGCTGATGCTTTGGGATTGGCGGTATTTACCGTATTGGGTGCTCAAATCACACAAGAAGTCGTATCAAATAGTGTTATTATTGTTATAATGGCAGCTATAACCGGTACCGTAGGAGGGTTAATTCGCGATGTTTTAAGCAACGAAATCCCCCTTATTATGCGTCGTGATATTTATGCTACGGCGGCATTAGCCGGTGCAACGGTCTACCTACTCTTACAGCTGGGAACTTTGGAACCCACGGTTAATATTATTCTGGGTATGTTTGTCGTCATAGGTTTGCGTCTCGCAGCTATCCAATGGGATCTGCACCTACCCCGTTTCAAACTAAAAGAATAAAATAGTTGGTGTTTAGAATAATTGTGGTAATATTTCTTTAGTCTTTTAAGAAAATTAGGGAGATAACGTTATGAAAACGCAAATATTCGTACTACTCTTTTTACTCATTTCATTGGCAGGAACCACTCAAGCTCAAGAAATAAACATTGAACAATTTGACTTTGCCACAGCTATAGAAGATCGAAAGCCCACCGGTATTGATACAGTCTTTACTGCTGATGTAGGCACGATTTATTGTTTCACTCAGGTTGAAGGCACATCGGATACTACCCAAATAACACATGAATGGTATCATGAAGATGAAGAGAAAGCACAGGTCAATTTAACGATAGCCGCCAATAACTGGCGGACATGGAGCTCCAAAAAAATACTTAAGAGCTGGACCGGTTCTTGGAGGGTAATGGTTACCGGACCAAATGGCAATGTGCTTGCTACCAAAAACTTTGTGATTACAGAAAATTAGTGTGCTTTAAGCCAATTTTTAGCAAGTCCCATATCTACTTTTAGAGGACATGCTAACTCGTAAGCAGACTCCATCAGCTCTTTCAGTTTTTGGGGAACGGATTCTTTTTCTCCTTCCGGCACTTCAAAAATAAGTTCGTCATGAACCTGTACTAACATCCGGGTTTGAAATTCATTCTGTTCCAGGTACTCCTGAATATCAATCATTGCCTGCTTGATAATATCAGCAGCCGTACCCTGTATAGGCATATTTATAGCCGTGCGCTCTGCAAATGATCGCCGATTCCAGTTACTCGCATTGATGTCAGAAATATATCTACGACGGCCCATTAGCGTTTTTACGTATCCATGCTCTTTGGCAAAAGCTTTGGTTTCGTTGATGTATTCTAAAATTCCCGGGAATCGCTCAAAATACTGATCAATCATTTCTTTCCCTTCATTATTACTGATTCCCAGGCGACTGGCTAATCCATAAGCACTTACCCCGTAAGGAATACCGAAATTTACCTCTTTGGCTTTTCGACGGTGATCAGAGGTAACATCATCAAGGGATTCCAACTCAAAAATCTCTTTAGCCGTTCTGGAGTGAATATCCTCATCATTTTTAAACGCCTGAATCATATTTTCATCCCCAGACATCGAAGCAATTACGCGAAGTTCAACCTGGGAATAATCGGCTGATAGCAGCTCGAAGCCGTCATCCGCTATAAATGCTTTTCGAATTTCACGCCCCCGTTTGGTGCGAATGGGGATATTTTGCAAGTTGGGATTCGATGATGAAAGCCGCCCTGTTGCCGCAATATGCTGATTGAAATCAGTATGTATGCGACCGGTCTCTTCATTGATCAACTTTGGCAGAGCATCCACATATGTTGATTTCAACTTGCTGAGCGCCCGGTATTCTAAAATAAGGTCCGGCATCTCATAATCTTTCGCTAATTTCTTAAGTACTGACTCTGCCGTCGAATACTGCCCGGTCTTAGTCTTTTTGCCAGCCGGTAAGCCCATTTTGTCAAATAAGACTTCTCCCAATTGCTTCGGGGAATTGATATTAAACTCAGTACCTGCTTTATCATATATTTTTTGCTCAAGCTCCAGCAAATCATCGCGCAACGAAGTTGATAACTCCTTAAGCATTTCCTTATCCAGCAAAATACCGTTCATTTCCATCTTAGCCAGCACTTCGATGAGCGGGAACTCCAGCTGATCAGCAATCTCAGCAAGGTCATCCTCAGCTAACTTATCATTTAGTACTTCATATAACCGCAAAGTTATATCAGCATCCTCACAGGCATAAACGCGAATATCTTCCGGATCAAACTCATCCATTGACTTTTGTTTGCGTCCGCTCCCAATAAGATCCGTAATAGGAATCGGCTCATAATTAAGGTATTCCTCCGCCAGCGTATCCATCTTTAATTTTTGATCTGCATCAAGCAGATAGGCTGCAATCATCGTATCAAATACTTCGCCCTGAACCTCTAAACCGGCCCGATGCAGCATCATGTAGTCGAACTTATAATTATGGGCAATTTTTTTTGTTGTCGGATTTGTAAAGAGAGGACTCATAATCTCCATCGCCACTTGTTCATCAAATCCCTTTTCTCCATTCAAAGGAATATAATAGGCCACTCCGGGTGTAGCAGAAATAGCAACTCCAACCAGGGTGTTTTCCATCGGATCAACGCCATCGGTCTCGGTGTCAAAACAGAAAGCATTTTCTTGGCTAAGTCTCTCCACCAGTTCTTCCAGCTTGTCTTTTGAATCCACCAACTCATATGTCACAATATCCTCGTCATAGCTCTCGAGGGGTGATTCTTCCTCAATCTCCTCATCAGCCAGAAAAAGGTCGCCTTGGTTTTCATTTCCCGAGTCTGATTTTTTATCTGCCGATCGTACTATTTCTTCGCCCAGATACTTTTTGGTGAGCGTACGGAACTCCATCCGTTTAAAAAAAGCACCCAACTTTTCATTATTGGCTCCTTGCCAATCCAGATCTTCCCACTCAACGGTGTCAGGTACATCCGTTTTAATTTTGACCATTTCCTTCGCATGCAGTGCTTCTTCGGCATACTCCTGCAACCCTTCGCGATGACGCTTAGAACTCATATTTGGCGCGTCTTCAATAGCAGCTTCAAGCGATCCGTATTTGTTAATTAATTTGGGAGCTCCTTTTTTGCCAATTCCTTTTACCCCCGGGATGTTATCGGATTTATCTCCAAGAATAGCCAGCACATCAACCACATCTTCGGGATAGACACCGAAGTAATCTTTTACGCCCTCGCGATCTATCAGATTGAATCCCCCATTCTGGTTATCGGGCTTATACATGGTAATATGATCGTGTACCAACTGCATAAAATCCTTGTCGGGGGTGACCAAAAAAACATCCACATCTTCAGCATTCGCACGATCTGCTACGGTCCCAATAATATCATCTGCCTCATAGCCATCCTGCTCAATATTTTTGATTCCATATCCCTCAATCATTTCTTTAATTAGGGGGATACCGATCGTTAACTCCTCGGGTTGTGGCGGGCGATTTGCCTTATAGTCCTCATCCATTTCATGCCTGAACGTGGGAGCCTTTGTATCCCATGCAACAGCAATGTGGGTAGGTTCATGCTCCTCAAGAAGTTTTTCCAGCGTATTGGCAAAACCCAAAATTGGGCCGGTGGGAATGCCTTCAGAATTCTGTAAATTACTGCTGATAAAGGCGAAATGTGAACGATAGGCCAGCGCCATACCGTCCAATAAAAACAGGAGGCTTTTAGACATGCTTTTTTACTTAAACTTGGAACATTAAAATTCTTACTATTCGGTTGTTAAATAATCCGGTAAAAGGTAAAACTTTTTAGTGTCGTTTTCGAATAACAACTTCATTCATATAATTGATCAAACTCTTTCATGGGATTAAAAAACGAAGCACAGTCAGCATTCCAAAATACGAAATCCTTTTATAAGGAATACGTTTCGGGCATGACCCGTGAACGTATGGGAAAGGAGTTTTATAAGGATACCGATCGCCTCAAGCAACTCTACTCCGAAGCTATCGGTGAAGACATTGATAAGGCTGAGGAGGACTCTGTTCCCGGACATCTAAAAATTATGCGACTTTTTTCGGCGTTAACACAGCGGCTCAATCCCACGCGTCGATTGGTATTTGGGTTATCAGTTATTTCATTTGTATCTCATTATCTATTTGGGTTCCTGCAAATTACAGGATTTGTATTTTTCTATAACCTACTTCTGCCCTTTGCATTTATTTCCATGTCAATGCTATTGCTCGTTGAGCTGCTGGAAAAATCTGATGTGAAACGAGAAATAGATCTGGCGCGAGAAATTCAGCTTAGCTTACTCCCCAATACCGAGCACTATCGTAATAATTTGGAGATTGCCTCTTTCGCCAATACAGCTAAAGAAGTGGGCGGTGATTATGTAGATATCATTGAAACTGATGAGGGAACCTATATTGTAATTGCTGATGTTTCTGGCAAGGGACTTTCTGCCGCTTTATATATGGTAAGGATGCAAGCTTTGGTACATCTCATTATTGAAAAAAGTCAACCTTCCCCAAAGGAGCTTTTCCTCGAGCTTAATAACTATGTGAAGTCAGATATCAAGGATAAAACATTTGTAACCGCCTGCGCAGCTTTTTTCCCCAATGAAGAGGACCACTTTATCTTTGCTCGTGCTGGTCATAATGCCCCTATCCTATTCAGCAATGAACGGGATGCAACTTTTGATTTACGCTCTGATGGATTTGCCCTTGGCATGACCACATCGGCCAATATGGAACACTATCTACAGGAAAAGAAATTTCACTTTAAGAACGGTGACAGTATCCTCTTTTATACCGATGGGCTTACCGAATCAAGAAATAAATGGGGTGAAGAATACGGGGATGAACGTCTCGATGGTATCATGAGTGTGTATGGATCACTTCATTCCAAATCAATTATTCACAAAATACAATCTTCACTCGAAAACTTTATCGGAAAAGAAGAACCAGTTGATGACGTGACGTTTACTTGTGTCCATCACACCGCAAATAAATAAAGTGAGCGGTCTACTTTTAAGCAAACCGCTCACCTTCATTCCTGTTGTTCAATAAAATATTATTGCAGCTTAAGAGCTTCTTCTACCATTCGATCGCTGGTTATGCCGTATTCCTGGAAAATAGTTTCATAAGGAGCTGATGCACCAAAACGATCAACACCAATCACAGTACCTTCTGTACCAACCCACTCTCTCCAACCTTGTGTAGCGGCCGCCTCAATGGAGACCCGCGCTTTAACCTCATTAGGCAGTACTTTTTGCTGATATGCTTGATCCTGCTCTCTAAAAAGCTCCCATGAGGGCATACTTACTACTCGGGCATCAACATCTTTGGCAGCAAGTTTTTCTTTGGCTTCCATCGCACGGTACACCTCTGATCCACTCCCCATTAAAATGACATCCGGCTGATCTTTCTCAGAATCCGAAAGAATATATCCACCCTTGGTAGTATTCTCGGCGGCATTATCCTGCGTACGCTCAAAAGTTGGTACATTTTGACGCGTAAGAACAATAAGCGAAGGCCCTCCTTTATTATCCAGTGCTGCTTTCCAACTCCAGGCCACCTCGTTGGCATCAGCAGGACGAAGTACCAGGGTATTCGGCATTGCACGCAGTGATGCCAAATGTTCAACAGGCTGATGGGTAGGTCCATCTTCTCCCAATCCAATACTGTCGTGGGTGAACACAAATATAGATGGAATATGTGATAGTGCAGCTATACGAATCGCCGGACGGCAATAATCAGAAAATATGAGAAAGGTTCCGCCGTATGGAATTACTCCTTTATGCAGCGCCATGCCGTTTAGTGCGGCCCCCATAGCATGCTCTCGTACTCCGAAATGGATATTTCGTCCACTATAGTCAGACGTTGAAAAAATACCGGCATCATCAATCCAAGTTTTGTTGCTTCCTGTCAAGTCCGCTGATCCCCCAATCATCTGCGGCACATTTTCAGTCAATGACTGTAATACCTTGCCTGATGATGCACGAGTAGCCATCCCCTTTTCATCAGCTTCAAAATTCGGCAAAAAGTCGTCAAAATTATCAGGGAGATCTCGATTTATTGCACTCTTGAACGCTTTAGCATTCTCAGGATTGGTCTGCTGGTATTGCTCAACCGTATCTTGCCATTCTTGAAAAGACGCCGCTCCTTTTTCAATTGCAGTACGAAAATGAGTTAACGCCTCATCGGGGATGTGGAATTTTGCTTGCGGATCCCAGTTGAGGTTTTCCTTGGTTTTTCTGACTTCTTCTTCCCCCAATGGAGCCCCGTGCGAATCAGCACTATCCTGCTTGTTGGGACTTCCAAAACCGATATGTGTTCGACAAATTATTAACGAGGGCCGATCACTTTCTTTCTGGGCCTCCTTAATAGCTTCTTCCACTTCTTTTCGGTTATGTCCGTCAATTTTCATCGTATGCCAATCAGCAGCTTCAAAACGCTTTTGCACATCCTCAGTAAACGCTAAATCTGTACTTCCATCAATAGAAATTTCATTGTCATCATACAGGTAAATCAATTTACCCAATTTAAGATGTCCAGCCAATGAAGCAGCTTCTTGTGATATCCCTTCCATCAAATCACCGTCACTGACAATACCGTATGTATAATGATTTGTAATCTGATGCTCATCCGAATTAAACTTAGCACTCATGTGCTTCTCAGCCATGGCCATACCTACCCCCGTAGCAAAACCCTGTCCCAGTGGTCCGGTAGTAGTTTCAACACCCGGTGTCAAGCCATACTCAGGGTGTCCAGGCGTTAAACTGCCCCATTGCCGAAAATCCTTGAGCTCATCAAGTGAAAGATCATATCCAGTAAGGTGAAGCAAACTATAGAGTAGCATTGAACCGTGTCCTGCTGATAAGACAAATCGATCGCGATTATACCATTCAGGATTCGCCGGATCGTGCTTTAAAAATTTCGTCCATAATACATAAGCGGCATCTGCCATACCCATTGGCATGCCCGGATGACCGGACTCTGCAGCTTGGACGGCATCAATAGAAAGGGTTCTGATCGTATTTACACATAGCTCGTCAAGTGAGGATTTGTTAGAGCTCATTTTAAAAAAATATTGTTTTATTTGAGGGCCAAAATTAGTGCTGAAAATAGTCAATGCTCGGCTTACTTAAAAGAGAAGTTCTATAAAATAAAAAGGCCTCCAAAATTGGAGGCCTTAGAAATGTTTAGCTAAATAAGACTACTACTTTTTATCCGGTAGTATTCTCACACTTAAGTTCGTATTCCATCTGGTGCTCAGCGGGAGATTTAAAGTTGCCGTATGCGGCATTATTGAAGGCACCACAAGCATTTTCTTTTTGGCCCAATCCTTGATATGCGGTACCAAGCTCAAAATAGATCTTTGCTTTATCCGTACGACCTCCTGTCTCAAGACCAAGAGCTTCTTTAGAATGGTCAACAGCTTGTTGCCAATCTTGAGTCTTATTATAAGCCTGAGCCAAACGATAATGGGCATCTGCAGAACTTGAATCATACGTAAGCGCTCTATTCAATAATTCTTTTGCCCGTGAAAAGTTTTTGTTTTCTGTAGCTTTTGCCCCTCGATATACAAGTTCATCGCGAGCAGCATTCGTTGCTCGAGAAGCAATTTGACTATCATTAGTTTTTTTTGCCACTTCAATTGCCTGATCAAATAATTCCATTGAACGTTGTAAGTCTGTACCATCAATCTTCTTAAGAACTATTCCCTTCTGGTAATATGCTTTAGAATAATTGGGGTCATTCTTAATTACCTCATCAAGGGTTGTAAGAGCATCTTGGTAATTTTGCTGTTTATACAGGATGATAGACTTACTGTACAGCAATTGATTAATTACGCCATTTGCCTGATTGGATATTTTCGAATTATCATATTCCTCTGCCACATCTTTCGTTTCACGAAACGCATCGATTGTCGCATCCAGATTGGCAAGAGTTTGATTCTGTTTAAAAGCACGATATTCGTCCAGTGCCATCTGTCGATATACTTCTGGCAGCTTTCCTTTAGCTCGTTCGACAATGTCCTGACCTTGAGGACCGAGCTGGTTACCAACTTCAATCGCTTTTTTAAATTGATCAATGGCCTTCTGATATTCGCCGTTTTGAACCATCTCCCGAGCACTGTTATACGTTTGGACGGCCTCCTTGCGGTCTTGTGCTTCAACGGTTTGGCCTAACCCAAAGATAAAAAGACCAAGTAAAAATATCGTTATGCGTGATTTCAACAACTTCATTGTTTATTCGGTTTATGGTTAAATTTACAAATACGCAATTGTAATGAAATTAGTCGTTTATACCAAAGTAAACTAAATCGTGCGTATTTTATTGTTTTTATTTTTTAGTATGATCTTTTATCGGCATTAGTAACATGTTATCTAATCCCAGATATAAAATTTTGTTTCAATGTATAACTATTTTTTTAATAAAATTAAACCCTATTAGAAATTTGGGCTCAACGTATGTTTCTGATAAAAATCGCAAATAATCTCTACAGCCTCTTCTTCGTCATCGGTTAGATGGAACAAATCAATGTCTTCATCTGATATTGTGCCATTAGCAAGCATTGTATCAGTAATCCATTCAACCAGCCCACTCCAATAATCTGATCCTATTAGCACTATGGGAAATGGATTTACCTTCTTAGTCTGTATTAAGGTAAGAGCCTCAAAAAATTCATCCAATGTACCAAAACCGCCCGGAAAAACAATAAATCCCTGTGCATATTTCACAAACATTACCTTGCGAGCAAAGAAGTAATGAAAATTGATAATATAGTCATTATCAACATAGGGATTCAATCCCTGTTCGTGGGGTAACGTAATTCCGAGGCCCACTGATTTACCCCCTCCCTCTTGGGCGCCTTTATTGGCAGCTTCCATAATTCCGGGTCCCCCGCCGGTAATAATTCCAAATCCACTCTCTGTGACTTTCTTTGCGGTTTGCTGGGCCATATCATAATAGCGATCACCTTCATCCATTCGTGCTGACCCAAAAATAGAAACACAGGGACCAATTTTGAAAAGCTTGTCATAGCCCTCCACAAATTCGCCCATAATTTTGAAAATACTCCAGACATCACTCTCATGAGTATCACCAAAATTGTCCGGTACCTTCAATTTACTCAATTCATCTTTACTGCTCATAACACTCATTTACTTAGTTATTAAATCGATTGAAAACGTAATCCCAGGCATATTAGACTGTGCCATCACTGCGGGTTTCACACGCGGTCGCATACTTAAATCTTTTGACACATCAAACGACCGCATGTGAGCAAACACATAAGCATCGACAATATTAAGACCGTAAGCCAAAACGATGCCTACATAAACAAGATCTCGATTGTTTCTAAACTTGTTGCGTAGATCACGCACCTCATTCAAGTTAGCACCTTCAGGGATATACGAAGGGGTAGATCCAAATCGTAAATCATCGGGAGTATCCGGATTTAAATTATAATACGCCGCACGATAATCATGATACTTTTTTGTCAAATGCACACTGTAATATCCCAGTCCCCCCAAGGTAGCATAAACAATAGGTACTTTCCAAGCCTGCTTATTTACAATTTGTCCCCAACCCGGAATAATCATCGACTTATAGAGTACGCTCGTCGGATCGGGCAGATCTCTACTGGGATCCCTGCTCGTCGTATCACTTTCAAATTTTAGCGCCTGATTATATGTATCAGTATTCGTAATAAAATTTTTATTTAAAGAGGGGAGCGATGTATTTAATTGCTGGGACTGACCTAAGGTTGGGACACACAAAAAAATAGATATGCTAAGAAATAGATTCGAAAAGATCGAGCAGGCGATCCAGTTCCTCATCCGAATAATATTCGATACGTATTTCGCCACCATTCTTTTTGGATTTAATATTGACCTTGGTACTTAACGTACTGCGCAATCGATTTGATATTTCTTTTAAAAAAGCACTCTCCTTATCTGAGGTATCACTAGACTTGGATTTGTCTTCCTGATCTTTATTTAACTTTCGGATCACTTTTTCCGTCTTTCGAACAGAATATCCTTTATCAATAATTTTTTTATAAATCTTCTCCTGGTCGTCCTCATCGTCGATAGACAAAAGTGCTCGAGCATGTCCCATAGATATCTTTTGATCGCGCAGGCCGGCCTGAATGAAGGCAGGTAAATTCAATAACCGCAACATATTGGTCACCGTTGAGCGATTTTTTCCAACTCGTTCGGCCACTTCAGCCTGTGTATAGCCAGCCTCTTCCACTAATCGCTGATAACCCATCGCCACTTCAATGGGATTTAAATCCTCACGCTGAATATTTTCAATAAGCGCATACGAGATAATATCGTCATCATTAACTTCGCGAATATAGGACGGGATTTCCTCCAGGCCGGCCAGCTTTGCTGCCCGCAGTCGACGTTCACCACTAATAAGTTCAAACCGTTTTTCGCCAATGTAACGCACCGTTATCGGCTGAATCAATCCGTGAGCATCAATCGAATCCGAAAGTTCCTTCAGGCGATCCTCATTAAATTCTTTTCGTGGCTGATGTGGATTGGGACGAATATTATCAACCGGGACATGCAGTACAATATTTACTCGCTTCTTTGGCTCTACATACGGCGATCCATCCCCTTCTTTTTCTTCACCTGATTTTTTTCCTTTAGCCTGCTCCCCTTCCTCGTCATATTCGGGAAAAAATGCTCCTAAACCGCGACCTAAAACTTTTTTTGATGCCATAACTCATCACCTGTTAACTACTCGCAAATACCTGACTGTCTTTAAAAAGCTCTTTATTGCGATGGATAATTTCACGCGCCAATGCCAGATAATTCTTGGCCCCTACACTGGTAGAATCATAAAGCAGTGCCGGCTTTCCAAAGCTGGGGGCCTCGGCAAGACGCACATTTCGTTTAATGATGGCTTCAAACACACGATCATCAAAATATTTCCGTACCTCATCAGCCACCTGATCCGAAAGCCGTGTACGCGTATCATACATCGTTAACAGTACGCCCTCAATTTCCAGCTCAGTATTTAAATGCTGACGCACAATTTTAATCGTATTCAATAGCTGTCCCAACCCTTCCAAGGCAAAATACTCGCATTGCACCGGAATCAAAACCGAATCAGATGCCGTTAATGCGTTGATAGTAAGCAATCCAAGGGAAGGCGGACAATCGATGATAATAAAATCGTATTGCTCCTTAAGTCCCGAAATGGCTTTCTCCAGGATACGCTCCCGCTGATCCCGGTCAATCATTTCAATTTCGGCACCGACGAGATTAATATGCGAAGGTATCAATTCCAAAAATGGCAAATCCGTTTCCCGGATCGCATCAGAGGCGTCAACCCCTCCTACCATCACTTCATAAACGGAATGCGAAACCGTCTTCGCTTCAACCCCTAACCCACTGGTTGTATTACTTTGCGGGTCAATGTCAATGATTAGCGTAGTATGTTCGATAGCAGCAAGGCTGGCAGCGAGGTTAATAGCCGTCGTTGTTTTACCAACGCCGCCTTTTTGGTTTGCTATGGAAATTATCTTACCCATATAAACAATCTATAACAACTATTATTGATGTAATGATTTAAAAATATAATGGGATGACTTATGGTAAACAAAAATACTTATTAACAAGTTGTTCACTAAGATATCAACATAGTTAGTTACCTGCATGCCAATACCTTACAACTGCTTAGCTAAAGAAATATTTTATATGTTCCACATATTGTTTCACGGTTAACCTGAATGTATCCTTCCACTAATAAAAAAGCCGAACATCTTTTTACAGATATTCGGCTCTGTTTCTACATATCAATACATGTTATAAAACATTTTCGATGGGGGTATAATCCATATTAAACGCTTCGGCCACTTCTTTATAGACGATATCGCCATCAACAATATTGAGACCTTTAAGCAGCTCTTTGTCATCTTTGAGAGCTTTTTTCCAACCTTTGTTGGCAATGTCAACTGCATATGGCAGCGTAACATTGGTTAATCCCAGTGTTGACGTACGGGGAACAGCACCGGGCATATTAGCCACACAGTAGTGTACAACGCCATCAACTTCATAAATGGGGTTATCATGCGTAGTCGGTTTTGACGTCTCAAAACATCCGCCCTGGTCAATGGCTACATCCACTAATACCGACCCTTTTTGCATATCGGCCAGCATGTCACGAGTGATCAGGCTTGGTGCCTTAGCTCCCGGTATCAATACAGCTCCAATCACCATATCAACATGGGGAAGCATTTTACGGATATTGGCTTCAGATGAGAACATGGTATCAACATTACGCGACATGATATCATCCAAGTGGCGAAGCCGTGGCATACTAATGTCCATAATGGTAGTATTGGCCCCCATTCCGGCCGCAATTTTTGCGGCGTTAACGCCTACGATACCACCGCCAATAACGAGTACACTAGCTGGTTTTACGCCTGGAATACCTCCCAACAGAATACCCAGTCCTCCTTCGGGCTTTTCCAAATATTTTGCTCCCTCTTGAGATGCCATTCGCCCAGCCACCTCACTCATAGGAATAAGAAGCGGCAAAGAACCGTCTTCATTTTCTACCGTTTCATAGGCAATGGCTACGGCTCCAGACTCTTGAACAGCTTCAGTCAGCTCGCGGCTGGCAGCAAAGTGGAAATAGGTGAAAATAATTTGACCTTCCTTCATCCGATCATACTCAACTTCGATCGGCTCTTTTACCTTCATGATCATTTCGGCCTTCTCCCAGAGCTCATCAACATCATCCATAATTTCAGCTCCGGCTTCTTTGTATTGCTCATCCCTAAAACCGCTTCCCTGTCCGGCTCCTTTTTCGATCAATACATCGTGACCGTTTCGTTTCATTTTCGTTACACCGCCGGGAAGTAACGCCACGCGGTTTTCATGTGTTTTAATCTCTTTGGGTACACCTATAATCATGAATACAGAATTTTTGTTAATAGTATGCTACGGAGTTAAATCCGTGCCAAAGGTAGGTAATTTTTGGGAAAAATTTAACTACAACTATACCAATTTTTTATGACCTAAATCTTTCTTGATCATTTAAGCTTTTATTCTTTTTAAGCCCTGATTCTGTTATCGTAACATGTCCATACAAAAACGGACCTCCTATCGTCTCTATATTGATTAGACCAAGCTCTTGCAGGTACTCCAGCACCTGCTTTATTTCGGTACGCCCCCACTCGAGGTTAACGTTAATTTTCTTGACAGGAATTTTTTTTGTGGTATCCTCTTGTGAGATAGAGGCAATCTCTCTTAAAATTCGCTGGTATTTTTTACCAAACTCACTGCCAATAATCATGTATTAATGCATTTGACTATTCCCTTTTTTAGATATTTCAATACAATAATTATATCTAAACAAACCGTTATGGAATTGTTAATAAAATGTTACCATATGGGAATCCATCTATTCGATAATCTTACTATCAACTTTTAAATAAATAATAATTCCCCTATCCTTGCACTTATTGCAACGCCAAGATTTTTATCATGATATCAAAAGAAATTCTCCAGAAAGTCCGCAAGATTGAAATCCGTACTAAGGGAAAGGTGAATAATCTCTTTGGCGGGGAATACCAATCTGCATTCAAGGGACGGGGAATGGAGTTTTCAGAAGTCCGTGAATACACCTATGGGGATGACATCCGGCAGATTGACTGGAATGTCACAGCACGTACAGGCGATCCTTTTATCAAGCAATTTGAGGAAGAGCGCGAACAAACCCTGATGCTCTGCGTTGATATTTCTCCCAGCGGTGTCTTTGGCAGTCAGGGACAAAGCAAAATGGAGCTATCGATAGAAATCTGTGCAGTACTGGCTTTCAGCGCTATTAAAAATGGAGATAAAGTGGGACTCATTCTTTTTACGGATGAAATTGAAAAGGTGATCCCGCCGAAAAAAGGAAGGCTGCACGTATTACGGCTGATCCGCGAACTCTTAACAACAGAACCCAAAGGATCCGGCACCGATATCAGTGAGGCATTATCGTATGTTAACCGTCTATTAAACCGACGAGCTATCATTGTATTGGCCAGTGACTTTCAAGATGAGAAATATAATCAGCAGCTAAAGATCACGAATCGTAAACATGATCTTGTAAATATTTTTATCAATGACCGATTTGAGGATGAACTTCCCGACCTGGGGTTAGTGCCGCTGCGAGATGCGGAAACCGGTGAAGAAGTGTTGGTTGATACGTCAAGTGAAAAAGTTCGCAAGGAGTACCAAAAGAAAAGAGAGAAAGCCAAACACAAACTCCGTGATCAGTTTTTACGGATGAAAATTGATATGATCGAACTAAAAACAAATGCCTCATATATTCGACCGCTCATGACCTTTTTCCGCAGACGAATGCACCGCTATTGATTATTTTACCTGGGTAATAACAGGCCCACTCTCTTGTGTCGTATCGATATTTGCTTCCAGCCGACGATCCAAACTATCTCTTACCTCCGCAAAAACATCCATCAGGCTATCAGGTACTGCCTCTGATGAGGGCAAATCAACCGTTCGGGAATTTACCGGCCGATCATTTTTATAAAGTGAATAATGCAGATGAGGTCCCGTGGCGCGACCCGTACTTCCTACATATCCAATAACTTCTCCCTGCTCCACTTTTACTCCGGGTCTGATGCCTCTTGCAAATCCTCGAAGGTGCAAATATGCTGTTCGATAGGTCGAATTATGAGTTATTTTTACAATATTTCCATTAGCACCCCGATAACGAGCTTCCGTAACGGTTCCATCCCCCACTGCTAATATAGGAGTTCCCGGGGGCGCTGCATAATCAACACCGGTATGCGGGACTCTCTTCTTTAATATGGGGTGGTACCGGCTGCGGGAAAAGTTTGAGCTAACCCGCTGGCTAAACTTGAACGGGGCTTGCAATAGTGCTTTCTGCACACTTTCTCCATCCTCAGTAAAATAACCATCGATCCCTTCGTGCTCGAATTTGTATGCTCGATAAGTTTCCCCACGATGGGCAAACTTAGCAACTTTCACATCCCCAATACCATAATAATTGTCCCCTATGAAGTGTTTCTCATAAAGCACTTTGAACGAATCACCCGGACGTAATCCAAAAAAGTTAATCTGCCAGGCAAAAATATTCGCCATTCTATTTGCCAGCAGACGACTCCCACCCTGCGAGCTTATCGTCTGGTATAGTGAATTCTCTATCTTCCCAGAAGCTGCAACGGTCTTACTGGTAAGCGGTCGCGCAGCCTTATAAATTTGCAACGAGTCTTGCTGCCAGTCTAATACTACATATTCTAATGGGTTGTTCTGTAATAGGATATGCGATACATCCTTCGTACTATCAGCAGATAAATAGGCTCGATATTTTTGTCCCGGTTTAATCTGATTAAAATCAATAATATCACCGGCCTCCTGTGTTATGGAATATATTTCCTGGGGACTAAAATCAAACTTATCGAGTATAAGATATAAGCTTTCGTTGCGTTTAACGATATAATCCTGAACCTCAACGCTATCTGTGGGAATGCCAAATTTATCAAATGTCGGAGTAGAAGCTGTGGTATCAACAGTTGTTGAAACAGACTCCTGTTGCTGTTCAGGAGCATTATCCTCCGTATCAGAAATGCATCCCCACATAAAAAAGATTAACAGTATCCCCCAAAAAAAGCTCGTTCGCATCACTCCAAATTTGTTAAAAAATAATTCGTCTTAAGTTATCACTTTCAAAACATCTATGCACAGTTAATATTGTATATGCCTTTTAGGCATACAGTTTTTCCGAATGGCGCTATTTTTTCTATTTTTGGTGCCTGTTAATTGAGATTTAGTTGATCGTATCACAGAAGAAATAAATTTTAACCATCGTATTATCTCAGTGGCAATAAAAAGATTTGTAAACGGATTTTCCATTGTCTGTCTTCTCCTTATTCTTGCTCCCCTTAACGGGCAGTCACAAAATCTGAAAGAGTTTTCCACCGTTGATTCCCTGCAAGTTGGAGATACTTTTGACTTTTCTATTACCCTTGATAGAAAACAAAATTACGACGACATAACTTTCCCGGATAGTTCTCATTTTGATGGTACTTTTGAAATTCGTTCCCGTAAACAATTCAAGCTCTCCGAATATAAAGACAGTGTTTACTACGAGCTTCAATTTTTTGGTACTGCAGATACGCTCATCCCAAAACTTCCCGTTCGATTAGTTAAACAGGAGGATACTACGACTTTATACACTAAACCGATACCCATTGGTTTTAGCAGTATCTTGACCGGTACCGACGAATCCCTTCGACCGCTCAAGCCCATATTTGAATTTGCACAGGCCTGGTGGCCTTACTTATTGGGATTTCTGATCTTAGCTATTGCTGCCTATTATGGCTATCAATACTATCTGCAGTGGCAAGAGCAGCAACAGCAAGAAAAAGAGCTCCCCACGTTTACTCCAACCCCATTTCAAAATCCGCTAAAGGAATTTCGAAAATCGATCCAACAGCTCGAAAATGCAGACTTATCTACACAAGAAGATTACAAAGACTTTTATAGTGATTTGGGAGATGCCATCCGGCAGTATTATGAGTCATTGTACAATCTCCCTGCCCTGGAATCAACCAGTGGTGAACTCTTAACTATGCTCAGAAATGGCTCGGTTGACCAAGATCTTATCGATGATACACGCGCTGTACTGCAGGAAGCAGATATGGTGAAGTTTGCCAAATTCAACCCTACGCCCGAACAGGCCGAGCGTGCCCTCCAAAAAGCTTATAACTTCCTGGACCGAGCTAAACAAATTGACGGTCCACGAATCGATCACCTTCGACGAAAACATCAGGCTAAAATGGAGGCTCAACGTGAGGAATTTTATAAGGAATATGAAAACAGCAAAAAGGTGACTGCATGAGTTGGGCAAATCCGCATTTACTTTGGCTACTACTATTGCTGATACCCATTGTTGGTTATCATGTATGGAAACATCGCAGCAAAAAAAATCCCAGCCTGCTGTTTTCCAATACTTCCGACCTTAAAAATCTAAGCGGAAACTGGCGATCGTACGGCATTTGGGCGGCTCCAATACTACAGGTTTTCGCCTTTACCCTCATTGTCATTGCTCTTGCTCGTCCCCAGTACAAGAACACTACAGTAGAGCGCAATGCCGAGGGCATCGACATCGTACTGACCCTGGATATTTCTACCTCGATGAAAGCCGAAGATCTCAAGCCCAATCGCTTAGAGGCAGCCAAAGGCGTAGCCGAAGATTTTATTGATAAGCGTATTTCGGATCGCATAGGCCTGGTACTGTTTGCACGTCAAAGCTTCACGATGGTCCCTCCTACCCTCGATTATGATCTACTGAAGCGGTTGCTCGAAGATGTAAAGATGGGCGTCGTGGAAGATGGTACAGCTATTGGTATGGGCATTGCCACAGCAGTGAACAGGCTAAAAGAAAGTAAAGCAGAAAGTAAGGTCATCATCCTTCTCACTGATGGACAAAATAATGCCGGTGAAATTGATCCCGTTACGGCAGCTGATCTTGCTGTTTCTTATGATATCAAAATTTATACTATTGGTGCCGGCACGCGCGGGACAGCCCCCTATCCTGTAAAAGATCCAATTTTTGGTGATCGCTATCAAAATGTGGAGGTCAACATTGACGAGGAGATGCTTACCCAGATTGCCAACATGACCAACGGATCCTATTTCCGAGCTACGAACACTGAAAAGCTGCAAGATATATATAATCAAATTGACGAGCTTGAAAAGACAGAGATCGAAGAAGTTATCTATACCGATGTACAGGATTTATATCCTCGGTTTTTGATCCCGGGTATATTGCTTCTTGTTCTAAGTATTATCTCTGAACAGTTTATCTTCCGAAAAGTTACCGAGTAGTTGGCTAGCCAACTGGCTTATTATTGCACCGAATAATAAGCTGCGTTATCATTCCCATAGAACCTAATTAATGATTATTTTGTTGTTTGATTTCTGAGCAGTAGAATTCTTTTCCAATCCAATTTTTTATGGCGTTACAGTCTGTTTTAAAAACATTTTCGGCACAAATACCGTGGCCCGATCTTCATTCTCATGTCAAAGAACGTAACACGATACAACTCAATCATTTTGTAGGTTCCACCCCCTCCTTTCTGATTGCCAAACTGTCCCAAAAGTACGACAAGGTTGTTGCTATTCACGGCGATCCCGAATCTGCACAATTTATGCAGGGCGATCTTGAATCACTTGATATTGAGCATGCCAGCTATTTTCCTGAGACAGGTCACAAGCCCTACGATGATCAGCAGATTACCGACAGCTCAGTTATTGTCCAGCGCTCGGAAGTACTCGAAAAAATTAATACCGAAACCAAAGCTGTTTTGGTGACTTCTGCAGCGGCTATATTTGAAAAAATTGTTGCCCCAGAAGTTTTTACCGATGCTTCACTGACAATTAAAAACGGGGATTCAGTAGAAATTGATACTCTCAAAGAGGAGCTGGTTGACCAAGAGTATGAACCCGTAAAATTTGTCAATCAGCCCGGAGAATTTGCCCATCGTGGCGGAATTCTTGATGTCTATCCCTACTCAGGCGAATACCCCATCCGCCTGGAATTTTTTGGGGATGAAGTGGATTCCATCCGTGAGTTTGATCCCGATTCACAGCGTTCTGTGTCATTTTTGGAGGCAGCCCGTTTCGTACCCGATGCATCCAGTTTAAGTAAGGGACAAAAGCAGGGCGTACTCTCTTATTTTGATGAAGATACCGTATTTGTACTGCTAAATCGCTCGCTTATTGAATCCGATATCGAAGAGCGTTTCCAGCAAGCTTCTGAAATGTTTAACGAGCTCGAATCCAAAGAAGGAGTTTTACCGCCCGAAGAACTTTATGTGGACCTGGAAGACCTTCAGGAGTCGTATCAAAATCATGCACGTATTCAGCTGGGAGGCTTTTCAGAAAAAAGTGAACCGGCATGGTCGTATCGCTTGGATGCCAGCCCACAACCTGATTTTAACGGGAGTATCAAGCTACTTCGTGAAAACATAGAGCAGCTCAGCAAAAAAAGTTTCGATACGTACATCCTGTGTGATAATGAAGGTCAGCGCGACCGTTTTGAAGAACTTCTCGGTGATCCGTCCAAAGATCTACGTTACCATCTCTCGGTACAATCCATCCACGAAGGTTTTACCCTCAACGAACAGGGTTTAGCTGTTTACACAGATCATCAGATTTTTAACAGGTATCACCGTCCCAAAGTCCGCCACAAGCGTCATACCAGCAATATATCCATTAAAGAACTGCGCGATCTCAACATCGGGGATTATGTTGTTCATGTCGATTATGGAATCGGAAAGTTTGCCGGGTTTAAAAAGATCGAAGTACGGGGTGTTGAACAGGAATCCGTAGTATTGCGGTACAAGGAGAACTCCCTGCTTTACGTTAATGTAACCAGCCTGCATAAAATCCAGAAGTACTCCGGAAAGGAAGGCACGCAACCACGGATCAGCAAGCTGGGGTCGGGACGCTGGGCACGAAAAAAAGCACAAACCAAGGAAAAAGTTAAAGACATAGCGCGCGACCTCATTGAACTTTATGCCAAGCGAAAATCCAAAGATGCTTTTGATTTTTCTGCTGATACTTCCTGGCAAACCGAGATGGAAGCTCGGTTTGAGTTTGAGGAAACTCCCGATCAGCGTGATGCCATTGAAGCTGTAAAAACGGATATGGAATCCAACACCCCCATGGATCGCCTGGTTTGCGGTGATGTTGGATTCGGAAAAACGGAAGTCGCCGTGCGCGCAGCATTTAAAGCTGTAATGGATCATAAACAAGTTGCGGTACTTGTGCCTACTACAATTTTAGCCGATCAGCACTACAAGACGTTTGCCGAACGAATGAAAGATTTTCCCGTTACGGTAGAGGTACTATCTCGCTTCCGAACGCGAAAGGAACAAAGAGAAACACTTAAAAAACTCAAAGAAGGAAAAGCGGATATTGTAATCGGTACGCACCGTCTTACTTCTAAGGATGTAGAATTTGATGACCTGGGTCTTTTGGTTGTAGATGAAGAACAGCGTTTCGGCGTCAAAACCAAAGAAAAGCTTAAAGAATATCGCGCTACCGTAGATGTACTTACCCTTACAGCTACACCTATCCCAAGAACGCTTCAATTTTCGCTGATGGGCGCCCGCGATCTCAGTATTATCAATACGCCCCCGCCTAATCGACAGCCGGTAGAGACGGAAATTCACAGCTTTGACAAAGAGCTTATTCAGGATGCGATTTCACAAGAAGTTTCGCGGGGCGGACAGGTTTTCTTCATCCACAACAGGGTAAAAACAATAGAGTCTATTGCTAATATGGTACGCGAGATAATGCCCAACGTTCGCGTACGCTTTGCTCACGGACAAATGAGCTCTAAACAGCTGGAAAATATTATTGAAGATTTCTACGAGCACAAGTTTGATGTGCTTGTTTCTACCAATATTGTTGAAAACGGTATCGATATCTCCAATGCCAATACGATGATCATCAACCGTGCAGACATGTTTGGATTGGCTGAACTCCACCAGCTGCGGGGACGCGTGGGACGATCACACCGAAAGGCTTTTTGTTATCTGATTACCAAAGACATTAAATCGCTCACCGATGACGCCCGTAAACGATTGCTTGCATTGGAAGAATTTTCTGACTTGGGATCAGGATTTAATATTGCGATGCGCGACCTTGATATACGCGGTGCCGGTGATATTCTGGGAGCTGAACAAAGCGGATTTATCAATGATCTTGGCTTTGATTTGTACCAAAAAATTCTCAACGACGCGGTCAAAGAACTCAAGGAAGAAGAATTCAGCGATGTGTTTAGCGATGTAGAAACAGAAGTTGAGTTGCCGGAAACACAGGTTGAATTCGACCTCCCTGCCCTGCTCGAAAATGATTATGTATCAGACAATGTAGAACGGCTGAACCTGTATCGAAAACTGGCCGGCGCTGAAGATCTGGAAACCATCAAGGAATGGAAAGAGGAAGTGAAAGATCGCTTTGGCCCCATTCCCGAAGCCACACAAAATCTGATTACCGCTTCAGTTGTCAAGCTTTATGCATCGCGTTTATTTATGACGAAAGTCCGTATTCGGTCAAACCGTATGTGGCTTGAGTGTCCAAAACATGATTCTGATCTGGGAGAAGAATTTTATGGCGACCGTTTCCAACACCTGCTTAAGAAAATGCAGGAAAAAACCGAAGGCAGATACCAGGTCATCCAGAAAGAAGACCGGGTACGCTTCGCTGTTCAAGATATTCCAGACTTGGAAGCAGCTGCAGCATTTTTAAAAGAATTGGCTCCATCAACCGACAAAAAAAGAGAGGTTAGTCTTGCTTGATCGGTATATAAACCTTCTTAAAACGGGAGAAGTGGTTGCTTTTCCCACAGAAACGGTATATGGGCTCGGTGCTAATGCTAAAAATCCCGATGCCATACAAAAGGTCTTCGAAATTAAAGGACGTCCCTCTGACAACCCACTTATCGTACACATTTCTGATAAGAAACAGGTTGAAGATTTTGCTTCCGAAGTTTCAGATGATGCTCATAAACTGATGGATGCTTATTGGCCGGGTCCTCTTACGCTTATCTTTAAAAAGAAACCGGAAGTACTCGATATTATCACTGCAGGGCTGGATACCGTAGCCTTGCGCTGGCCCAAACATCCTCTTTCGCAACAGCTTATTGCAATGGCCGGACCGGTAGTAGCTCCCAGCGCTAACTCATCGGGTAAGCCTAGTCCTACCAAAGCAGAGCACGTCAAAGAAGATTTTGGTACTGATTTTCCTGTTGTGGATGCCGGAGAAACCGAGATCGGACTTGAATCTACGGTATTGGATATTACCTCTAAGCCTTATACTATTTACCGTCCCGGTGCTGTAAGTGCTGATGAAATTGAAAGGGTAACCGACAAAGGGGTTATTCGTGATAGCAATCCTTCAAATAATGAAACAGCTAAAAGTCCCGGTACCAAATATTCGCACTATTCTCCAAAGGCTAAGGTCAGATGGATAAGTGACGGTGATACCACTTTTGTGGAAGAAGCCCTGTACTTACTGCACAGCCAGCCTACTCCTCGTAAAAACAATCGTGTTATTCATTATGATGGAAACTTCAAAAAAATGGCCCACGAACTATACGATCGATTTCGCCACGCTGACCACCAGCAATTACAATACGTGTTTATTGAACCATTTTCTGAAGAACAACTCCAAAATCCGATTGTTCAAGCCCTCGAAAACCGTATTTCTAAAGCGATTGGGTAATTTGGGATTCTTCTATTTTGGAATATTTCATCCCAAATAGAAACAATTATGCAATAAAAAAAGCCTGCATAAATGAATGCAGGCCTTTTCACTTAAACCGCCCTATTAACAAATGCTACTACTTTTTCTTTGATTTAGCTTCAGCCGAATCCGGTTTCCAAATATTATTTTTGGGGTTCACATCCGGGAATTCTTTATTGGGATCAATCACTACTTTTTTAAGCGGAGAAGTAGAATTGTACTGTACAATCCATTCATCACCCCTGTGCCAAGTATGTACAGGAAGCTCTATCGTTTCGGTTTTTCCATTTTCCTGTGTGACTTCCATCTTCACCGGCATCACCAGCTTACCATTGTTTTTGATGCGGATAAATACTCCTTTTGAAGGATCTTCTTTGGTATAGGCTACCTTATCCACAGCCTGATCCATCGTCCATGTTTTCTCGAACCAGCCCCGCCAGAACCAATCCAGTTCCCTTCCGGATACATCTTCTATCGTGTTAAAGAAATCGTCCGGAGTAGGATGTTTATAAGCCCATCGATCGACATACGCATTTATGGCTTCATCAAAAAGTTCTTTTCCTATTATCGATTCGCGTAAAATTTGTAAGCCAAGTGCGGGCTTGTAATACGATACGCGACCGAAATTCCCATCTTGTATTTGATCGGGAGCCGTCATAATGGGCTCATGTTTACTACTCGTAAACCAATTATTTAGGAAACGAGCGTTTCGAGGATTATGATACTCTCCATCATTGAAATGAGCGGTACTTAAACTGTTTATGAAGGTATTGAATCCTTCGTCCATCCAAGCGTGTTCGCGTTCGTTGGAGCCTACAATCATGGGAAACCACTCATGGCCAAACTCATGATCAGTAACGCCCCACAAACCGGCTCCCTTCGCTTGCCAGCTGCAGAAAACAATTCCTGGATATTCCATTCCTCCGACCGTACCGGCCACATTGATTGCGTTGGCATACGGATATTTTGACAAGTATTCGGAGTAAAACTCTATGGATCCTTTCACGTATTCTGTTGAACGACCCCAAGCCGAATTACCGGCAACTTCTTTGGGATAAACTGACATAGCCATTGCTTGGTCATCGTCGGACAGATTTATACGCGCTGCATCCCAGACAAACGCTTTTGATGCCGCCCAAGCGACATCTCTTGTATTTTTCATCTTATACTTCCACGTTAATCGGTCACTTCCCCCGGGACGAGACTCCTCTTTTCCCACTTCATTTTTCCGGATAATATATACCCGATCATCACTATTCCGAGCCTTCTCCATTCGATTTTGCTGTTCTTTGGTAAGTACATCCGCCGGATTCAAGAGTTCACCGGAAGCGACGACAACAAATTCGGCTGGTGCTGAAATTGAATAGTTGAAAGTCCCGTATTCCATATAAAACTCACCGGCTCCCAAATATGGCATCACATTCCATCCCTTGACATCATCATAAACAGCCATCCGGGGATACCACTGGGCAACTTCATAAATGATCCCATTTTTGGTATCAAGACGTCCCAAACGATCAGAGCCCTCCTCAGGAATAGTAAAACTATAATCTAAACTGATTTGTAGTTTTCCACCCTCGGCCTCAAGAGCTTCTTTAAGGTTCAACTTTAAATTCGTATCAACTGTATGTATTTCGGGATTATAGGTATCTCCATTATGGGTAACCCTAATTTTGTCAATCTCAATACCACCGTCAAATCCTTCATTACCAAACCGTCCTCCCCCGGGCGGTGTCAGTTTAGCACCCCACGAATCCTTTTCAAACAGATCCTGATCAAGTTGCAGCCATACAAATGTTAAGTTCTGCGGACTGTTATTGGTATAATCAATAGTGATCGATGTTTCTATTCTATGATCACTGGGATAAAGCTGGACATCAATGGTATAATCAGCTGAGTTTTGCCAATAAGCTTTGCCCGGCTCGCCGCTTGCGCTTCTGTATAGTGTGCTTTCTCCGGTTTCATACGGAAGAAAAGCTTCCTGAACAGTATTCGACGTCTGTTCTTGTGCTTGTAATGATGTTGCCAGTACCAAAGACAAAAAAAGAACAAATAATGACTTTATGTTTATCATATTAGGCCATTTTACATTTATAAATGATATTTCTATTCAGACTATAGCAAGTCTGGTATAACATTTTTGATTTACTTTAGCACCTGGAATGTTTGGTCAGGAGCCATGTCAAGAACAGACTCAGTCATCAATTCAATAAGTGCTTCAATGTCTTGAAATGAAGCTGTCTCCACCGGAGAATGCATGTATCGGAGCGGGAGAGAAATCAGTGCACTTGGAATACCGGTTTTTTGATAGAAAATGCTATCGGTATCGGTACCGGTCCGCACGCTGGTAGCTTCGTGTTGCAGCTCTATTTCGTTTTTGCTTGCAACATCTTCAATAAACTCCACGATTTTAGGATGGTTAGCCCCACCGTGCTGAATAGAAGGTCCTTTTCCAAGCTTAACTAAACCATGTTCTTTATGATCAATGCCGGGGGTATCGGTGGCATGTGTTACGTCGGTTACCAATGCCGCATCGGGATCAATGCGATAACTCATCATGCGTGCCCCGTAACCGCCCACCTCTTCCTGTACGGAGTTCAATGCTACCACATTTACCTTCAAATCGCTACGACGCTCATTCAGCTTTTTCAACACCTGGGCAATCATAAACCCACCAATGCGGTTGTCCAATGCTCTGCCCGAAATAATTTCATCAGACAGATAATCGTATTCATCAGCATAAGTAATAGGATCACCAACCTGTACCAACTTTAATGCCTCTTCCTTGCTCGATACACCAATATCCACATATATATCCTTCCACTTGGGCTGCTCACCTCCTCCATTCTTTTTGTCCTGCAGGTGGATTGCCGTATTACCAGTGACGCCGGAGACAATACCATTACGAGCATGAATATTTACGCGCTTTGCCCGAGCAATGGTCGAATCACTTCCCCCCAGCTTATTAATAAAAATATAGCCGTCATCCGTTATGTGCTGTACAATCATGCCGATTTCATCGCAGTGGGCCTCTAACATGATGGTAGCAACATCATAGCTGGTATTCAGCTTGGCATACGCTGACCCGTAGGCATCTGCTTCTACACTATCGGCAAAATCATCAACATATTCGGTCCAAACCTGCTGTCCCGCCGATTCAAAACCCGTGGGACTTGGCGTTACCAATAATTCTTCTAAAAAATCCTTTTCTGACTCGTTAAACATATTTTTTTGTCAAGTGAAAGTTTTCAAATTACAAGTAAAAATATACGCATCTAACGTAAACTTTTTAACCTTCTAATAAAAAAGCCGGTACCTCCAGAAAAGGCACCGACTTTCACTTCAATATTATTTAGTTACGACGAATTTTATAATCACTACCTTTATTAAATTCTCGCTCAAGATAATTCATGACCTCGTTATGATTGGAAATCTTTACATCATCTTTTTTCATTTTACTGGCAGCGTCACTCGAAGCCACCACCCATTTGAATCGATAGTCCGGAACTGTGAAGTTACTTAGATCTGGTGTCGAGCTATTAGCACTGTTCTGAGTAAAAAAATAGAAAAGTTCGATCTGTCCCTCCTGATAAGTATATCTCATATTGTAATAGAATTCATTATTAAACGACAAAAACTCAAAGGGTAGCTCAATCCACTCTTTGGATACCCCAAAGTCGGAATCAACATTTTTAAAATAAACAATCACCATTCCCGACTTATAGATTGATTCCGTTAAAGCCGAAACCTCAATTGTATCAACCAGAGCCGGACGGCTCACTTGACTGTTGCCTGTTTGATAGTCAAACCAACCCCGCTGCCAGTCCGAATCGGTGACGGTCACGCTGTCGGAAGTAACATTGGCATTACCCTCTTCACCTTTTGGCCCCTGATCACCTTCTGGACCCTGTGGACCAGCCGGACCCTGTGGGCCTTGCGGTCCTTCACAAGCAAATATCATAGTAATTGCGATTAACAAGGTAGCGAAAAGTGATGATCTGAATGAAAAGCACATAGTTGATGATACTTTTATTTTTGACATCCAGAGAGCCTCTCTTGTATTCTCTTTGGACAAAAATAATACTACCCGATCGGCATCCCCGAAAATGCCAATTGATTATACTGTTAACAAATAAAGCTCACTCAAGAAGATCAACACGCGATATAATCAGCCAACCTTTCTATTATATTTCTTTATATTGGATCTTTTTAGCCAAACCCAAACATCAAAAACACTATGATCCGACCTGAGTACGACGAAGCACTTTTCCCCCATTGGACTACTCTACCCATTCGGTTCCGAGATTTAGATCCTCTGAACCATGTGAATAATGCAATTTTTAGCACCTACTACGAAGAAGCCCGTATAGAATTTATCCAAGAGGTCAACCAGCTGGCCGGTGAACTAAAAAATGGTTACAGCTTTGTCTTGGCCAACATAGAAATCGAATTTGCACGTCCCGTCGAATATCCAAACGATATCTTGATTGGATCAGGGATAAAATCGCTCGGTAATTCCAGCATCACCAGCTTCCAGGCTATCTATACCGGTGATGAGAAAATACTGGCTTCCGTTGCAGAAGCCCACGGTGTGTGGTTTGACCTTTCCAGTCAGCGACCGACAAGAATTCCGGATATCCCCAATACTGAAAAATATATGCTTCCAAATTCCCTTTTTGAATGACCCCGCAACTGTTTACTTTTGTGTCCATTATAGATTTCAAATGACAAGTCCATGGATAAAAGCACACAGTACAAAATATTCAACGATCCCATTCACGGATTTATCACCGTGCCAAAAGGTCCGGTTTTGGAACTTGTTGATCACCCGTATGTGCAACGACTACGACGCATTAAGCAAATGGGATTGGGATATTTAGTCTTCCCCGCCGCAGAACACTCACGATTCTCGCATGCGTTAGGTGCCATGGAATTGGCACAGCGCACGCTTAATAACCTTCGTGAAAAAGATACCACTATCAGCCCCGCCGAATATGAAGCTACACTCATTGCCGTCTTGCTTCATGATGTGGGACACGGTCCCCTTTCGCATACCCTGGAGTTTGATCTGATCGAGGATTTTCACCACGAAAAAATGACGCTTGCAGTAATGCGTCATCTCAACCGAGAGATGGATGGCAAGTTGGATCTTGCCATTAAAATTTTTACGGACCAGTACCCTAAAAAACCTTTTTTGAATCAACTTATTTCATCACAGCTGGATATTGATCGGCTTGATTACTTAAAACGAGATAGTGCTTTCACCAATGTATATGAGGGCTCTGTGGGCATTGAACGCATCCTCAAGACGATGCGTGTTCATAAGGGAAATATTGTGATCGAAAAGAAAGGAATCTATGCCATCGAAAATTATATTCTTGCGCGCCGACTAATGTATATGCAGGTATACCTGCACAAAACCGTACTCAGTGCCGATAAACTGGTACGACATATTTTTGACCGGGTCCGTGAATTAATTAAAGCCGGTGAAAAACTGTATCACGCATCTCCTGCGCTGCAGTATTTTTTGGAAAACAAATCCAGCGCAAAGAAGGGCATAAAAGGAGAAGTGTTACAGAAATACCTGCAGCTTGATGATAATGATGTATTTCAAAGCATCAAATACTGGCAGTATTCCACAGATCCTGTGTTAGCAAATCTCTGCAAGCGATTTCAGTCTCGCAAGCTTTTTCGCACTACTTTTCTTGACAAGAAGCCTACTAAGCAGATCAAAAAGAAGGTAGTAACCAAGACTCAAAAAGTTCTTAAACAAAGAGGACTGCCCTATGATAAAGAAACAGCAAGCTATTACTATTCTTTTGATGAGAGCTATAGCGAAGCTTATCAGTATGAAAATGAAGGTATCTGGATCTTAGAAGAGAAGGACAATGCTATTGAGTTCTCAAAGGCTGCTGATACCAAAAATATCATTGCCCTTACTGAACCCGTGGTAAAACCCTATGTCGTACATCTCAAAGAGATTGAGATATAAATTTTATTCCATCCGCTCGTATATCACAAAAGACAATTCTTCGCGCTCGTCTCTTTTGATCTCTTTCCACGTTCTTCCAATCTCGTCACGATACTCCGGAAAATAGGTATCCCCTTCATATTCCTGATGAATTTCAGTGACAAAAAGTTTATCACAGCGATTTAAAAATTGCCGATAGATTTCTCCACCGCCGATCAGAAATACTAACTCTTCATCTTTCACATATTCTAAAGCATTATCAAATGATGAAAAAGTGGGCACGTGATCGTAATTGCGAGATCGACTGAGTACAATATTTTCGCGTCCGGGCAATGGCTTTTCTCCCAGCTCTTCAAAAACGATCCGCCCCATAATAAGCGGATGCCCCATCGTTGTCCGCTTAAAATACTTTAGGTCTTCAGAAAAATGCCACGGCAGATCGCCGTCTTTTCCTATTACCAGGTTGGGGTCGTGGGCTACGATGGCAGCCAGTGTCATACCGCTACCTCAAATTTGATAGAATCGTGAGGATGGTACCCTTTAAGCTCAAAATCATCGAACTCAAGATCGTCAACCGGTTTATCGGCGATTTCAAGGGTTGGCAGCGGACGAGGTTCACGAGTCAGCTGTTCTTTTAACCCATCCACATGATTTTCATAGATATGAGCATCAACGATGGTATGTGCAAAGGTTCCGTAATCCAAGCCCACTTCGTTGGCTATCGCCATCGTAAGTGCTGAATAACAAGCCAGGTTAAACGGAATGCCCAGTGCAATATCACCGGAACGTTGCGTTAGGTGACAATTAAGTTTACCATCGGTAACATTGAAAATATACATCAAGTGACAGGGCGGCAGTGCCATCTGATCAAGCAGCCCGGGATGCCAGGCACTGACTACAATTCTTCGACTGTTGGGATTTTCTTTCAGCATTTTAATAGCGCGCTGAACCTGATCAAATTCCTTCTTAATCAATACTGTTTTACAGATGTGTGAGGCATCGCCCTCAAAATGTATTTCCTCTTCTTCGTGATATGGAAAGCGTCGCCACAGAACGGGGTAGATAGGTCCCACATGACCATCTTCATCGGCCCAGTCATCCCAAATATGACAGTCATTATCATCCCGCAGCCAGCGAATATGATCTTCTCCGCGGAGATACCACAATAGTTCAAGAATTACTGATCGGAAATATACTTTCTTAGTGGTAAGCAGTGGAAAACCTTCGGACAAATCGACCTTATAAAATTCCGAAAAGTTGGAGATCGTATCGATACCGGTACGATTCTCCTTTTTTACGCCATTCTCCAGAACACTACGAACAAGATCCAAATATGCTTTCATAAATCCATTGTTTTAAAAATTATAATAACACGCCCTGCAGTAATAACAGTGCAACCGAAAAGTAGATAATGATACCCGTCACGTCAACTAAAGTAGCCACAAAGGGAGCCGACGTTACCGCCGGATCCAACCCAAAGTGAGACATCACAAATGGCAGCATCGACCCGCTCAAGTTACCAAAGACAACCACCCCAACCAAGCTGGTACCAACCGTTAAGGCCTGTAACACGAGCTCAAGTGAAAACACATTACCCCGCATCATCATCCATGAAGCAATAACTACTGATCCTAACACTCCCAAAAAGCTTCCCAGTAAAAATCCCGACAGCAACTCCCTTTTAAGCACCATCCACCAATCATTGAGTTTAATATCATCCGTAGAAATAGCTCGAATAATAAGTGTTGCAGCCTGTGAACCCGAGTTACCGCCGCTGGATATAATCATAGGAATAAAAAACGAAAGCATCGCTGCAGCAGCCAACGCATCTTCATAACTGGCCATGGCCGTAACCGTAAGCATCTGCCCCATGAACAGCATAAACAACCAACCCACACGCTTCTTGACCATTTGGAAAATAGAAGTCTCTGAATAATAATCATCCAGCGCACTCATACCGGCCATCAGCTGCATATCCTCGGTAGTCTCCTCTTCGGCAACATCAATAACATCATCAATAGTCACAATCCCCACTAAAATACCATCAGAGTCAACCACCGGCATAGCCACCCGATCATACTTACTGAGCATTTTTACGGCATCCTCCTGATCATCGAAAGCACTTAATGCTTCAAAACTTTCATCCATCAGTGATGAAATCGGTGCTTCCGGATCAGCTAAAATAAGCTGATTCAAACGAAGGTCATCAATCAAATGTTCATCAGCATCAACCACATAGATCACATTCACCGTTTCTACGCTGTGACCAAACTTTCTAATATGATCCATCGCTCGCTGGACGGTCCAATCCTTTTTCACCTTGACATAGCGGGGCGTCATCAGTCGCCCTACACTTTCTTCTGGATAGCCGAGCAGCTTTTGCGACTGTTTGCGATCTTCCACATTCATGGAATTCATCACCCGCTGGGTGAGATGACCCGGTAACTCTTCCATCAGTGATACACGTTCGTCGGGTTCCAAATTCGACATTACCTCACTAAGCTGCTGCGCGGTAAACATATTGAGAAGCTCAACGCCCTTGCCCGAACTCAGGTAGGTAAAGACATCGGCCGCCTTCTGCTTCTTAAGCAATCGGAATATTACAATGGCAATCTCTGCATCCAGCTCTTCCAATAGTTCAGCCACGTCAACGGCAGGAACATCATTCAGGATATCCTTCAGAGCTACCCAATCCTTTTCTTTAATAAGCTCTTCAAATTCCGGTTTTAACAGATGGACGATCATAAAGAAGTCAAGTTCTAAGCTTTACTTTAATAGCACCGTTATCAATCAAATAGTGTCCAAACAAATGATTCCAATTTGGAACTTACGCTCTCATTGATTCCGTTCAGAATGTAAGAATTGCTTATAGAATATCACAAAATTGGTTTTAGATATCTTACATTCATATTTATTAGTTTTTCTATCCATTAATATTCAGTTTATCATAAGATTTTTTAAGTTCTTTCTGCTTTTATTGATCAATAGTATTTACCATACATGAAATACGACGCAATTATCATTGGATCCGGACCTAACGGTTTAGCCGCGGGTATCCGCTTAGCCCAAGAAGGACTTTCGGTTAAAATATTAGAGAAAGAAAATACCATAGGCGGCGGAACCCGAACGCTGGAGTTAACCCAGCCCGGCTTCTATCACGATGTTTGCTCGGCCATCCATCCATTAGCAAAAGCCTCCCCTTTTTTAAAAAGTCTGCCGCTTGAAGATTACGGACTCGAATGGATTCAACCCGAAGTGCCTGTAGCTCATCCCCTGGATGATGAACCTGCCGGGGTCCTTTTTCGATCGTTTGATAAAACAGTATCATACATTCAAAAAGATGAAGATAAGAGCAATTACGCTCACAGTATTGCCCCTTTCCTTAATAAATGGGATGGTCTGCTATCCGATCTTCTGGGACCTTTTTCGCTATTACCGAATCATCCTCTTTTAATGGCTCGATTTGGTCTTCAAGCCCTTCAATCAGCCAATAGATTTGCCAAAAGATTTAAATCTACCCAAACACGAGCCCTTTTCGCAGGATTAGCAGCCCATGGCATTATGCCTTTTGATGCCACCGCTACCGCTGCTATTGGATTAGTACTTGGCATATCTGGACACACCGTTGGGTGGCCCTATCCCAAAGGGGGATCTCATGCTATCACCAAAGCTATGGTAAAGCATTTTGAGTCGCTTGGTGGTGACATAGAAACCGGAACTGAGGTAACTTCTGTTGATGACTTGCCCGAATCACAAGTTATTCTATTCAACAACACCCCACAACAAATTTTGGATATCGCCGACTCAAAAATCCCACAGTCTTACGCCAAAAAACTTCAAGGGTATGAGTACGGTCAGGGGGTTTTCAAATTAGATTTTGCTCTCAGTGATCCTATTCCGTGGAATGACGAACTATGCCGAAAAGCAGGTACCGTGCATGTGGGAGGTACGCTGGAAGAAATTGCAGCCTCCGAAGAGCAGTCGGCAAACGGGCAACATCCAGAAAAGCCATATGTATTAGTTGCCCAGCAAAGTTTGTACGACGACAGCCGAGCACCAGACGGACAACATACCGGATGGGCGTATTGCCATGTTCCCAATGGTTCAACCGAAGATATGACGGAACCCATCATTCGTCAGATTGAGCGCTTTGCCCCGGGATTTCGGGATTGCATTATCGCGAAACATGCCATGCATGCGCAGGACATGCAGACGTATAATCCAAATTACATAGGCGGAGATATAAACGGAGGACGCGCGGATATTACACAACTCTTTACACGTCCGACAGGATTATTTGATCCCTATCATATCCCAAAAACCAATATGTATATCGCTTCATCTTCCACTCCACCCGGTGGCGGAGTTCATGGTATGTGTGGATATCATGCCGCGGAGTCAGTATTACGAAGAATATAGCAGTTGACAGATAGCGGTATGCAGTTTTCTGTATTTCGATACAGTTGAAAGTTTCATGTATGACTTAATTCACAGTAATAATTTAAGATCCAAACTGGCACCCGCCACTGCTTACTACAAATCTTCATATCCTTCTTCAACTTCTCCCTTCCGTAACTTATTCGCCCACTGATGAGCAAGCCGTGTGGTCTTCGGCAATTTATATTTCGTCAATGATTGCATCACGATTTTATAGACATCGCCAAAAGAACACTGGTGTCCCGGCGATACATAAATAGGATTTACATTTGTTCGGCTTCGCAAGGCAATTCCGACTTTTTCTTCATCATCTACAAGATAGGCCTTATCCCCCTTTTGTATTCCCAGCTTAGCATGCCTACCGGTTAATATATTTTTGGCACAACCAATGGTTGGGTGATCAACATCAATACCAAAATGAGTAGCAATACCCATCCGTCGGGGATGTGCAACTCCGTGTCCATCTAACAAGAGTACATCAGGCTTTTGTTTAAGCTGATTCCATGCTTTCAATAGAACGGGGATCTCCCGAAAAGCTAATAATCCGGGGATATATGGAAATGAAGTCTGATCAGAAGCCAACGACCGTGCTATGGGAGTTAATGTATCCAATTCCAGTATAATAATAGCAGCATGCAGCTCATCTGATCCCCGATCGAAAGAAATATCCCCGCCGGCCACATACTTTGGAGTTTCAGGCAGGGGTTGCAACGATATCTTTTTTCGTAACTCCTGCTGAAGTTCTTTCGCTCTTTGCGGATCTATTGATTTGTAATATTCCAGCTTGTTTGTATTCATCGGGAATCAAACTTTTCGAAATAATTTGTTATTTAACATGGAGATAAATATTGGCAGATTAACTAATCAATACAATGGACAATAATAAATTCCGTGAGCATGCCCATCAACTCGTTGACTGGATGGCTGATTATTTTGAAGAGGTCGAAGACTATCCCGTAAAGCCGGATGTACAGCCCGGTGAGATCTTGAAACAGCTTCCGGATGAAGCCCCCGTTCAGGGAGAATCATTTGAAGCTATGTTTCAGGATTTTAAACATACCATCATACCGGGAATGACGCACTGGGAAAGTCCCAACTTTATGGGATACTTTCCCGCCAATAAAAGTTATCCCTCGGTGCTGGCAGAAATGTTAACCGCCACTCTTGGCGCCCAATGTATGAGCTGGCTGACCTCTCCTGCCGCTACCGAACTTGAGGAACAGATGATGGAATGGCTGCGTAAAGCTATAGGATTACCCGAACCATTTACCGGAGTCATTCAAAGCACAGCGTCTACCTCTACCCTTTGCGCCCTACTGATGGCCCGAGAACAAATCACTGACTTCGAAGTTAACGAAACCGGGTTCCCCAAAGATGAAACCTTTACCATCTACTGTTCCTCTGAGACCCATTCATCTATAGAAAAAGATGTTAAGATAGCCGGCTTCGGACGACAAAACCTTCGGAAAATTCCGGTTAATAATAAATATGCCATGAAACCGAAGGCACTGGAAGAAGCCATACGAGAAGATCTCGAAAATGGCTGCAAGCCTGCTGCAGTAGTGGCAACCATAGGTACTACCGGTTCAACTGCTATTGATCCGCTCAAAGAGATCGGTCAAATCTGTTCAAGGTACGATGTCTTTTTACATGTGGATGCCGCCTATGCCGGCACAGCGCTATTGTTACCCGAAATGCGATGGATGAATGAAGGAATTGAGCATGCCGATTCATTCGTTTTCAATCCCCACAAATGGATGTTTACCAACTTTGACTGCTCAGCCTTTTATGTACAGGATGAGGCCCTGCTGGTACGTACCTTTGAAATTATGCCGGAATACCTTAAAACACCCGAAGACCAACGGGTAAAAAACTACCGGGACTGGGGAATTCCGCTCGGACGTCGGTTCCGAGCTCTAAAGTTGTGGTTTGTTATCCGCAGTTTTGGCCTTGATGGATTACGAAAGAAAATTCGTCACCATATTTCTTTGTCTAAATCTTTAACAGAAGAAATAGAACAGAATGATGATTTTGAACTTATGGCACCGGTTCCTTTGAATGCTATCTGTTTTCGTTTTCATCCCCTATATATTGACGATGAAAAGAAACTAAATGAACTTAATGAGAAGCTTCTAAATCAAATACAGGAAAGTGGAAAACTGTTTCTAACCCACACCAAACTGGATGGAAAATATACGATCCGTATTGTCATGGGAAATACAAATCTTGAAAAGCAACATGTAGATAATGCCTGGAAGCTTATCCGAAAAATTGCTGAGAGCTTAATTTCTTAGGATCTATCATCAGGTTGCATTGCAGATAGACAATACTTTATAGACAAATAGTTGGTCGGCATTACACAAATGTCTATTTACTAACATTTTTGTGCTTCTTGAGCAACAAGATGAATTTGTATCTCAACAGATTGCTATGAATATTACGTTGAAAACTGAGTATCTAATCCTAAAACTATTCACGTATGGAATTATCTAAAATTAAAGCATTGGTAACGGGCGGAAGCTCAGGCATTGGAAAAGCAACGGCAAAGACCATTATTGAAAGCGGCGGAGAAGCAGTGATTGCTGCACGCGGAAAGAATAAGTTGGAATCCACCGCTAAGGAAATCGGGGCTATTCCCGTACAGTGTGATGTACGAGAAGAAGAGCAGGTTATAAATTTAGTTGAAGAAACGATTGATGAACTAAATGGCTTTAACGTGCTTGTCAACAATGCCGGCTACGGTCAGTTCTCCAAACTCACAGATCTTTCTGAAAAAGCCTTAAAAAGTGTACTGCAAGTTAATACTGTTGGTGCCATGATGGTGGGACGCGAATGTGCAAAACACTTTGTTGATCAAGATTACGGAAATATCATCAACGTTTCTTCGTCGGCCGGTAAACGCGGTTTTGAGGGCGGAACGGCCTATTGTGCCAGTAAGTTTGCACTAAGCGGAATGACCGAATGCTGGAGAGCAGAACTGCGTCCCCACAACATCCGAGTGATGCAGATTAACCCCAGCGAAGTGCAGACTGAATTCTTCGATAAGGCGGGTCGCGGCGGACGTGATTTCAATCCCACAAAACTGATTGCTGACGATATTGCCAAGGCGATTTGCAACATGCTTTCGCTCCACGATCGTGGTTTTATTACTGAAACCAGTGTCTGGGCTACCAACCCTCAGTAAGAGTTGAGGTCATCTATCAAAAAAAATTCGGCATTATGAAATCAACGACGCTGCAACAAGTCACACTATTCATCATCGGGGCCTTTGCAATCTGGCTTAGCTCATATATTATTCAGCCGCCGACGCCCCAGCCTGAATCAGCTCCTGCGACTGATTTCTCAGCCGAACGTGCCTTTAAGCACATAGACGCCCTGTCACAGACTCCTCGTCCCCTCGGTACCGCCGCCAATGAAAGTGCCCGAAGCTATATTATGGATGAGCTTCGAAAACTGGGATTAAATCCCACGGTTCAATCAGGTATCGGCATCGGGGCCAGCTTTGATCGCGGACTGGTGGGATCTACGAATAACATCATTGCCAAAATGGATGGCACCAACTCTCAGCGCACTATCTTACTGATGGCCCACTATGATTCAAAGCCAAACACCTTTGGTGCGGGCGATGACGCCTCCGGCGTTGCAGCTATCTTGGAGTCTATTCGAGCGCTAAGATCCCAAAAACAGTCCATGAAAAATAATGTATGGATACTTTTGACCGACGGTGAGGAACGCGGTCTCCTGGGGGCCGAACTTTTTGAAGATGAGTTTGAAGCGCTGGATCAAATCGATCTCGTTCTCAACTTTGAATCACGCGGCTCCAGCGGCCCGTCGATGATGTTCGAAACCAGCGAAAATAACGCTCACCTTATCCCCCATTTTGCAAAAGCCACCCCTTACCCAGTGGCCAACTCACTGATGTACACTGTTTATAAGTTGTTGCCCAACGATACCGATATGTCGGTTACCAAGCGGGCCGGTCTTAATGGGCTTAATTTCGCCTTTACTAAAGATTTTCTGCATTATCACACTATGTTGGACACCCCCGCAAACCTTTCGCGGGCTTCCGTTCAGCATCATGGATCTAACTTACTGGGAAATGTCAGACATTTTGCAAATACAGATTTTGATCTTCAAAGTGATTCCGATTTTGTCTATTTCAATAATGTAACCGGCGGACTGCTGTACTATCCTTCCGGATGGTCACTGCCCTTGGCCATCGTCACCGCCCTTCTTTTCATTGCCTTCCTGAGTTATCTTTTTCGAATGGACCAAATTACTATCGGAAAATATCTCGGCAGTCTACTGCTATTTTTGATAACTGTTGCCATTGGAGCCCTTATTACCTATTTCGGCTGGCAAGGTCTAAAGGCATTTCATCCCGAATATCGGTGGATTATACAGGGAGAAGTTTATAATCACACTTGGTATTTCTGGGGCTTTACTATATTAAATGCCGGTATTTTTACTGGGATTTACAGCTGGATTCAAAACACACTATCGGTACAAGAGCTAATCAGCGGTCCGTTTACAATATGGGTCATCCTGTCGGTTGTAACGGCCTGGTACCTACCAACGGCCTCCTATATCTTTACTTGGCCAGCTCTGATGGGACTTGCCGGATGGATTATTTTAGGAGATGATCTTTCGAGCTATTCCTGGAAAAACACAGCCGTTCTGGCTATCGCTTTCTTTTGGGGATTTTTTATTATTTCCCCCTACATCAGGCTTGTACAGATTATGCTCACTACCGAAATGCTTTTTGTGAGCATGATTCTATTAGGATTATTGCTCGGACTAACCTGGCCGCTTATCCGTCAAGTCATCAAAAGGCACCCATACAAATGGAGCGGCGGCCTTACCATTATAGCTCTCACCTGTTTTGTAATAGCATCACTGACATCCAGCTTCAATCAAAGTCATAAAAAGCAGAACAGCATAAATTTTGTTCAGAATTTAGATACCAATACAGCTTATTGGGTCAGCCGCGATCCCAAAGCCGATGAATGGACCCAACAGTTTTTGTCTTATAACTACAAGATTGGAAGTCCCAACGACATAGATTTACCATTCAGAGGAAAAGTGCTTTACCAAAAAGCGAGTCCCGTCGATATACCGAGCCCCTCTTTTGAGATTTTAAGCGACAGCAGCTCCGGCAGCGAGCAACATCTCACCATCCATATGGATGCAAAACGTGGTATTGCCATGCAAATGAAATGGAATCAGCGTTCAACCATCTCACATATTGGCATCGAAGGGAAAACTATTTTTGATCAAGATAATATGGGACGGTATTTGTATTACTTTCATAATTTTTCAGAGGGTGTTGAAATCAATTTAAGCCAAGAAAAATCGGTAGATCTTCCGACATTCGAATTCACATTTGTGGATCCCAATCTACCCATCCAATTACTTAACAATTTTCGATCCCGCCCAGACCATGTTATTCCGGCCCCCTACTCGGTGCTAAGCTCTGATGCTACCATTTGGAAAACGAAAGTCGAGCTTGAAGATCTGCTTTCTGAGAAGTGATCAATAACAAGATAACCAGCTCTTACTCCTGTTCAGGATAGCACTCCTTACAGGGACACATATCCCGTAGGGTATCCCACTGATACATGCCGTTGTTATGGCCATCGTTCCAGAATATTTTAATGGCATGATTACCAATCTGCTTTATATCCTCGATTTCAAAATGCTGTGTCGGCTCAACAAAAAACAGTGATCGGTCAAAGGTATTCATATTCCCATGACCGCCGCGGCACATCACGCAGGGACAGTTTTTACGAAGACCAAACAGAGTATACTCCGAATGATGGCCATCGGACCACTCAATTTCCAAAACCTGATCACTGTTAGAAACTTCAATTCCGGTAGGTAAAATATCGCTTTGCATAGGTATCTTTTATTATATTGGATCGAAAGGTAAGGCGTTCACGTCACGGATTCCAACAGTTTTAATAGATAATAAACACTCCATGTATCTCATACTTAGCTTGTTTACAGTAGCTTTTATGCTTTCGTTTTGGTTGGGATATCGCCGAATACTTCGCCTGCAGCATCTTAATCAGCGCAGGGTCCTAAATGGTTTTGTTGGCGCAATGGCACTTCTTACTCTTATCTCAGTGGGTCAGTGGCTCGACCTCATATCCCATGACCTCGCCGCCCATTTCACCATGTTCCTTTACTGTCTGGCCGCCGGTTTCTTTACGGGCTTTGCCTTTAAAATGATTTCCCTCAAACAATCTGTTAGTAAAACCGAGTACGTGTATCGATCTTTCTGGAGCGACGCTGCTCCCAATATTATTGCGATACTAATTATTGTTTTCGGAATTTACCGCACCGGCCTGTTACAGTTAGGGCCCTATACCGGCATTGGGATCACTTCAGGATTATCGCTGCTGGGATTTGGATTCTGGGGACTCACTGTCAAGATTGTTCCGGAATTCAGGAACAAGGGGATTCTTATTTTAGATCAATGCGTAAGTTGGAAACAAGTTGTTGCCTACCGCTGGGACTCAGAGAATGTATTACTTATCGAGTATTATACTACTGATGAAAAGCTTACTGATTTTACCACATATATTCCCCCGGAAGATGAGCTTCAAATTGAACGCCTGCTTGCAAAAAAACTGAAGGAATATCATCAGGATCGAAAGGAAATGATGGAGCAAGTTGAAGAGGATTTTTAAGCCGTAACTCTTTCGTGTTGTACCATCATGCATTCATTTTCAATATACTTAAACCCGGAATCTTCGGCCAGAGCCTTTGCTTCCTCAGAAGAAACATTCAACTGGGTCCATATTACCGGCTTTTGTCCCGTTTTTTGTGCCCAGTCAATAATTTCTCGAACCATATCAGCCGTATATTTGGAATCTCTAAAAATATCCACCACATCAATGGTAATATTTTCGGGAATTTCATCGAGACTTGGAAGACATTTAATCCCCAACACCTCCTCGTAATTGGGATTTATCGGAAAGATACGAATCCCATTTTCCTTCAAATAATTGGCAATATGATAACTGGTTCGATACTTATTTGCTGAACAGCCAATAATTGCCACCGATTTCATATTCTCAAGCAGTTCCTTCATCTTATTATTCCCTTTAATTCATGATAGTTATGGCAAATATAACACTATATTCAGTTTTTAGGTTCTGCATCATTGATCATTATACCATATTTTGCCCTCAATTTTCATAAACAACGTGTACAGATAAGTGGTTTCTGCTGCCAAAAACTTTCTGATTAAACATAAAAAATATGCCCCGATGATATTTTTCATTGGGGGTTTTATCTGGGATAGTCTCACCCTTGGACGCATTGACGGCTGGTACAGCAATTCGGTACTGTTGTTTTACCTAATCAGCTTAACAGGCAGTTTATATATTTACAACCTTGCCGATGACGGCCGATGGGAAAACACTATTTTAGGCCCCTATCAACATTATGCACCGCTGGCAATACAATTCTTCTTAGGTGGACTTTCCAGTGCTTACGTTATTTTCTTTTTCCAGAGCGTAACATTCTCCCGCACCATGGTATTCTTTGTTATCCTGGTGATCTTACTTTTATCTAATGAATTGCTACGAGATCGCATATCGAACAAGTATCTGCAATTCGGAGCCTATTTCTTTGTCACTTTTACTTTTTTCACCTTCTTTACGCCTGTCATTTTTGGAGTCATGAATACCTTTCTATTTGTTCTATCTGGATTAATCAGTCTGCTGCTGACTCTAACTTTTATCAACTATATCTATAAGAAAAGCCCCTCAACCCGCAGCGATATTTCACGTTTTAAGGTTACGCTAATTATTGTAGGTATTTATGCGACCATCAATGTATTCTATTATTTCAACTTGATACCCCCCGTACCCCTATCTCTACAAAACGGGATTGTTGCGCACAACGTAGAGAAAGAAGATAATATATTTGCTGTATCTTACGAACAATCTGCCCTTTTTAACGTTTGGGAGACCTATGACAAAACCTTTAACTATGCTCCCAGTGATACCGTTTTTGTTTATACCTCTATTTTTGCTCCAACTGATTTGTCGAAGTCCGTACAACATCAATGGCAGCGCTATAATCGATCTTTGGAAGAATGGAATACTTCTGATAACATCAGCTATGAGGTTATAGGAGGTCGTAAAGGCGGTTTCAGGGGATATACTTACAAAGAAAACATCACCCCCGGAATCTGGAGAGTAAATGTAATAACCAAAGAAGGACTGGTCTTAGGAAAGTTAGACTTCACGGTTATTTCCGATTCAACCTTTGATAAATCGCGACTTTCTACGGTAAGATTTGAATAATAATAGGGTCTCAATTCTCACTAAAAACCCTTATATTCAAAAACATTCACGACAATTAGAAACAAACCGAAAGTATTTTGTCTAAAGTTAAAGACGGTGACACCGTAAAAGTGCACTACACAGGAACATTAACAGAAGAAGGAACTGTATTTGACAGTTCTGAAGATCGCGAACCTTTAGAGTTTACACTGGGAGAAGGAAAGTTGATTCCCGGTTTTGAAAAAGCGGTCGTCGGCATGGAAGAAGGCGACGAGACCACCGTAGAAATTGAATCCGGTGACGCTTATGGTCAGCGACGAGAAGACCTGGAGCTGGAAGTAGCAAAATCTGATCTCCCCGACAACATCGACCCGGAGGTTGGTATGCAGCTTCAGATGCAACAGCAAGAAAATGGACAAGCTATTCCAGTCCAGATTACTGCTGTCGAAGACGAATTCGTTAAGCTCGATGCCAACCATCCACTGGCTGGTAAAGACTTAACATTTGATATTGAGCTTGTTGAAATCGTTGACTGATTTTGCAAGACTCTAACATATTTGGAGCCTGAATCCGGTTACTCGGATTCGGGCTTTTTATTTTTTACGCAACACCGTTACCCCATCGCGTACCGGCAGCATCACCTGCTCGACGGAATCATCATCCCGAATCATCCTATTCAGCTCATCAATAGCACGTCCTTTATCAGATTCGGAATCTAATACCTCGCCACTCCAGAATACGTTGTCAACCACCATGATACCTCCCTGTTCAAGTCGTGGTAAAATCATTTCATAATACTTGGGATAGTTTATCTTATCCGCATCCAAGAATACAAAGTCAAAACTGCCCGAGATAGTGGGAATAGTCTCCAATGCTTTACCCATCAACAGCGTTATCTTGGTTCCAACCTTACTTTTGTCAAAAAATGTGCGGGCAATACCTTCGTAACGCTCATTGTATTCACAGGTAAATAGCTCACCATCTTCTGGCAAGGACTCTGCCATCGTCAGCGCTGAAAACCCTGTGAATGTACCCACTTCCAGCACACGCCCGGCCCCGGATATTTTGATAAGCAAACTCAGCAATCTGCCCACCAATCGTCCGCTGAGCATATCAATGTGCTCGAGATTTTCGTCGGAAACGCCTATCAATTCTTTAATCAGTTCTGAATGGTCTGTGGTGTGATTTTTAGCATATCTTTCAATTGCCTGTTGATCCATAGTAAATACTTTTTTTAATACTGGAAACTCTAAAGCAGGCTAAAGATATTCAGGTCGTCAACACTCAACAAATATTTTCGCTGTGGATTTTATTCCCGCAAAGGAATCACCGGTTTTTATTAAAATATTTCGGTTTTATACCAAACTCCTTTTTAAATGGCGGTTCAAAACAGTATGGCTTAAGCAGGAATACGAGCCCTGCTCAGAATGCAAAACCGTTTACTTTCTAAACCATCACTCCTGGTGGGATGGTTTAATTCCCCTGATGCTCAACGAATACCGGTTTCACCAGCAGGCTCGTGCCATCATGGAAGATAAACAGATGAACACCTATTCCCTTTTCCAGAAAATAGGTGCTTTTTCAATTAACAGAGATGATCCCCGAAGTGCTGTCACTTCCCTGCGCTATGCCGTAGAATCATTTAATCGCCCCCATGCCAGCCTATTCATTTATCCGGAAGGCACCATAACACCGGCGGGATGTTCTATGGATTTTGAGGGCGGCCTGGCCTGGCTGTACGACAAATTAGATGAGGTCGACTTTGTCCCCGTTGGAATTCACATGCACACTATTCGCCATAGCAAGCCGGAGCTTCACTTGCATGTAGGGCGTCCTGTTCGAATGAATGAGTCATCATCCAAAGAAGAAAAAACGGCTCATTTTGAAATCGTTCTTAACCATATGCTGAATGATTTACGTCAAACGGCAGGATTTGACAATAGTAAATTTGAGCAGTTTTTATGATTCATCGCCAAACTATCTGGTTTATCTTTATGTATTTGCTAAATAACAAAGATCTCTCCCGTTGGTCGAGATGACAAGGTTATAATAGATGCTGAAACAAGTTCAGCATGACATCTTATTTTTACATCGAATAGGAAGTAACTCCATAGAGAAATTACCACGTCCACCGATATAACCGCTTGGATCGCTGTACCCAGTGCGATCCCTCAGGTTTATACCAGATCCGCATATTCACAAATGGCCAAAATAGTTTACTGTAAATACGATCGGGGCGAATATACTCAGTAATCCCTTTTGTTGATTCAACGACTTGCTGATCGGGGATTTTTAAGAAGGCATCACTTTTATAACGCTGGTAAAACGGACCATTGTCGAGCAACTGCGACTGCTGTACACGGGTTTCAATGTCACCAGAACGGAATCCTAATTTTCGAGCCGTATTTAGTCCAAATAACGTAAGTCCCTCATCGGCTAACTGAACCTCTTCAAAGGTTTTCAATACTTCTGCATTCTGATTGTTTATCAGCCAAGCCCGGTGCTGTTGCTCGTTTTTTCTATTCATCACATAATATACCAGTGTAGCATAATCAAAATGGAAACGTCCCCAGTACCAGTCGTCGAACTCATTTCTCATGGGCTCATTTCCGTAATTCTGATCGTGATATCCGTGCCCCTCAAATTTGAAAGCTTTCTCTTTCCCTTTGATATCGAGATGTAAATCTGCAAAAATATCCGCCCTTGGCTGCACCAAGTTCCAAGTGTGTCCCATAGATATTTTGTTACGGTCAGAAAAAAGATAACCGTTGCCTTCACTATTAAACGTAATGGTCCCGTTCAATTGATCTCCATTAGGAAGTTGTTCGCTAAGGTGTAGCTCATACTGTAAACGTTCATCTTTCCCCCCTCCTTTCATCCTATGACTTCCAATTTGAACGTGAGGGTTATCTTCATCGAAATGGCACTCCTTGTTATCAAATTCAGTAAAACTGTAATAAATGGGGGCTCCATACTCGTAAATGGAAATACTGATCGCCGGATAATCTGCAGGAGAAGGGTTTTCATCCGCCAAAAGTGCCTCATTATACCGTGTGGAAAAAGGATTGCCCTCATAGAGAATGACTACAAAACTAAATCGATCATCCAAAGAAATCCCATCGAAGTACCACCATTGATAACCGCCGGAGGAATGGGCAGGCTGACGTATGTCTTTCGAAAAATCAGATATTATTTGCATGAGCTGCCAATTAAATAGTTTAAATGATCAGCCGCAAGCTGTTTGATCTTAGGACTGACACTGCTACCTTTTAGTGATGACGATTTTACTCTACATAGCGCTGGGTTACCTGCTGATTACGGGCAGTATTTTATTTCTTAATAAACGGGACTTTATGCCCTTACCGCCTACCCCGCGCAATTATTTTGACGAGCAGGCCCCGGCAGTAACCATCTGTATTCCCGCCCGCAATGAAGCTAACTCTATTGAGCGGTGTGTGCGTTCCGTCATCGACCAGCAATATCCCAATCACCATGTGTTAGTTCTTGACGATGGATCTACCGACGGAACTTCTGAAATTTTAGATTCGCTAACCCAACAATACCCTGAGTTGTTAACAGTAATGAGCGGTCAACCCAAACCCGAAGACTGGCTGGGCAAATCGTGGGCTTGTCACCAGCTTTCTAAGCAGGCGCTTGGCCATATCCTCATTTTTATTGACGCTGACACCTGGTTGGAGCCAGAAGCAACATCCAAGGTCGTTCGCACGATGGGCAGTGACATTGTCGATTTTGTTACTCTCTGGCCGCAACAAAAGTTCGGTACCTTCTGGGAGAAAGTTGTAATTCCGCTTGTCTATTTTGCCCTGCTCACCCTCCTACCCACCCGCTATGTCTATCAATCTCCAAAATGGCTGCCGGGCTTTTTAAAACAGAAAATAGGTGCTCTTTTTGCTGCCGCTAACGGACAGTTTATGGCTTTTAAAAAGAATGCCTATCAGGATATCGGCGGCCACCAATCCGTAAAGGATGAGGTCGTTGAGGATGTGGAGCTAGCGAAAAGTATTAAACGAGGCGGATATCGTATGAGGATGTATCATGGACAGAATGCCGTAAGCTGCCGCATGTATGAGTCAGCAGATGAACTGTGGCAAGGATTCCGCAAAAACTTTTTTGCCGGCTTCGGACATAATCCTATTCTGTTTATCGGAATGGGGCTGCTGCATATTATCACCTTTATTATTCCCATTCTAAGCCTGCCCTTTATATTACTATGGGGATCTACCAAGCTCATTCTCTTGTCGCTCGCTGCCATCCTGCTGATGTACCTGCAACGCTTCATTGTTGATAGATGGTTTGGCTGGAAAATTAGATATGGTTTCCTGCATCCCCTGAGCGTTGGTTGGTATCAAATGCTTGGGCTCCAAGTACTTTCGGATTACTTCAACGGGGTATCGGCACAGTGGAAAGATCGCGATATTTAATTCTTTGGTTATAGTCTGAAATCTCAATGAATCGCTGTTTATTTTTATCCGCAAAGTATCCATATTGCGAGTAGATGAAGAAAGCCATTAATAAATATTTGCGCTATTTAAAGGTCGAGCGAAACGCCTCCGACCATACCATCACCTCGTATAAAAATGATCTGACTCAATTCCTCGAATTTTGCACCATTCATTTTGATGAGTCGGAAAAGAATATTGATATCACTGAAGTTGAACGATTGACCATTCGTCTTTGGCTGGGACACCTATCTGAGCGTGGTCTGGCCAAAAGTACCATTGCAAGAAAAGTAGCTGCCGTTCGTTCCTTTTGTAAGTACTGTTTTAAACGTGGCATCGTAGAACAAAACCCCGCACATTTACTGATCGTACCGAAGAAAGATAAGCCACTGCCTAAAACGGCCAATGCTGAAGACTTAAACAGGATGATGGAACTGGCCGAAGGCAATACCCCAAAGACAGCCCAAAACCGAGCTATTTTGGAACTCTTGTATGGAACGGGTATCCGGTTAAGCGAGTTAGTAAACCTCAATGAAGAAGACATCAATTTTAAACTCAACCAGATTAAGGTATTGGGTAAGGGTGCGAAGCAACGTATTGTGCCTTTTGGCAAGCAAGCCGGTAACGCTTTAAAAAGTCACCTTGAAACAAAGCCTCAGCTTTACGGAGAACGAACCGATGCCGATGCCCGAAAAGCTGTTTTTATTGCGTCAAGCGGACAGCGCCTGTATGCGCGTGCAGTACAGCGCATTGTGAAGGATTACCTGCAGCGAGCCAGTGAGGTGACGCAAAAAAGTCCACATGTGTTACGACACAGTTTTGCTACACACTTACTTGATCAGGGTGCCGATATCAGAGTTATTAAAGAATTATTAGGCCATGCAAATTTGGCGGCCACACAAGTTTACACGCATACTTCAGTTGAACGACTGAAAAACGTATATGAAACCGCTCATCCACGAGCTAAAAATTAAAGTTAATTTAGGAGGTACATTTTATGAAAACTACGTTCACGGCAAGACATTTTGATGCAAGCACAGAACTCCATGAATATGCCGAAGATGCGGTACAGAAATTGGACCAGTTTTATGATCGAATTTTAACCTGTGACATCGTTCTACAACCCGTACCCGATGATGAAAATCCCCAACAGGCTGAACTCAATGTTAAGGTTCCACAAAAGTTAATTAATGCCAAAGAGCAAGCTTCCTCATATGAGCAGGCGATCAACATGGTTATCGAAAACGTAACCCGCCAGCTAAAAAAGTATAAACAAAAAACGCTACACAAGCGATAATCATTATGCCTTTCGGTGACCACGAATCAATACCTAAAAAAGAAAAGATAGCTGTTTCCTATCTTATTGAACGCCTTCAAGAACGCGTTCAAATAGATTTGCATAACTTTGTTGCCGAAAGTAATGCCGATCAACGTCATGTTACCGAGGCGGATTTACACCGTCCCGGGCTGGCGTTGGCCGGATTTGTAAAGCTTTTTACCCATCAGCGTATACAAATTATCGGTAATACCGAGACAAACTATCTGAAAGATCTCTCCAAAGAAGAACAGGTTGAGGCTTTTAAAAATCTAACCCAGTTCGACATTCCTGTTCTGATTTTAACGCATGATAATGTTCTGCCCGATTACCTGTTAGAAATGGCCGACGAGGCAGGCATCCCTGTGTATGGGACTTCCCAGGAGACGACACACTTCATGCATTTGACGCGAGATTTTCTGGAAGACCAATTTGCCCTGCAAACCATGGTACATGGCTCTATGGTGGATGTATATGGTATTGGGATTTTAATTGCGGGAAAATCAGGGATCGGAAAAAGTGAGGTTGCCCTTGACCTGGTTGAACGCGGCCACCGCCTGGTAGCCGATGATGTTGTAATTCTTACCAAGAAAAACAACGTATTAATGACCTCTGCCACAGAGATGAATAAACATTTCATGGAAATACGTGGCCTCGGCATCATCGATATTATGTCGATGTTTGGAGTACGTGCTATTCGATATCAAAAGCGACTTGAGGTAGTTCTTGAGCTATCGCTTTGGGATGAATCCAAGGATATTGAACGCACCGGCTTGAATCGTGACACAACCTCCATTCTCGGCGTTGATATTCCACTTATTAACTTACCTATAACGCCCGGTAAGAACATCACCGTTATTGCCGAAGTCATTGCCATGAATTATCTACTCCGCCATTACGGTTATGATGCTGCAGAAGCATTTCAAGACAAGGTAAAATCACATATTGCCAACAAAACCGACCCCAATGCTATGCCTCGCAGAGCCATCGAATATTTTGAGGGGGATATCGAATAAGGAGACAGATTCACCTTTTGAAAATTTGTAATGTATCAGTACTTTAAGATCGTTTGTAACAAACGGCTTTTTAGTCTCTCTTGCTTATAGATCAGTATGAAATAAAAAATCATCTATGGCTTTAAAAAACTATTACTATTACGACGAGCAGAGCTGTGAGTTCGTGCCCGTCGAATATAACAGCTTAGAACGTATTGTCTATACGGCTTGTATCTGGATTTTGTGCGGTGTTGTACTTTCAGGGATTGGCATCTCTATTCTCTCCTTTACCGTAGGAACACCGGCAGAAATTGCCCTCAAAGCTGAGAACCAAGAACTTATCGATCAGCTGGAGCAAACAAAGACCAAAATTAAGGATTTAGACCAGGAAGTTGATCAACTGGCCAAAGCCGATAATGAGATGTATCGATCGGTATTAGGAATGGATAAGATTCCTTATGATGAGCGTCAGGCCGGTGCCGGTGGTGCTGATGTATATTCTGAGTTTGACGTATACAGCCAAGAGACCGCAGAGATTCTAAAATGGACTGCAGAAAACCTGGAAAACCTGGAACGAAGCATCAACATACAGCAGGTAAGTTTTAATGAAATTAAGGAGTATTACAATAAAAACCAGAAGAAGATGAAGCATATTCCTGCTATCAAGCCAACTGAGGGAATTATTCTGAGTGGGTTCGGGATGCGCTATCACCCGGTACTGCAGTATGAACGCCAGCACGAAGGACTTGACTTTAGAGCAAATGTAGGCAGCGAAATTTTTGCCACCGGGGACGGTGTTGTTAAATATGCCGGATTGAAAGGAACGTACGGTCGATTATTGATTATTGATCATGAATACGGCTACGAAAGTTACTATGCTCACCTCTCTTCTTTTGCCAAAGGTATTAAGCCCGGAACAAAGGTAAAACGTGGCGACCTGGTTGGCTTTAGCGGTCAGTCGGGTATGGTTGAAGGTCCGCACTTACACTATGAAGTACGACGAAGCAGTAATCCCGTTGATCCACTTAACTTTTTATTCGCCGATACTACTCCCGAAGAATATATGATGTATAAGGAGATTGTTGAGAATAATCACCGATCCATGGATTAACTGCATACTATTATTTTACTACTTTTTATCGAAGGCTGCTTTTAGGGCAGCCTTTTTTATTTACTGATACTTAAAAGTCAGGTGATACCCCTATTTTTCCTGTTCTTCCAAATATCGCTCGATAAGTTTTTCGGGAGCTCTTACTGATTTTTTAAGCCATTCAAACTGTAAGTCCAACTTCTCAGATTCCTCAAGAGCCCAGTCGTCCCTGCTTTTTCGGAGCCTTGTACTCAATTCATACAAACAGAGTGCCGCACTTACCGAGATATTAAAACTTTCGCTGAATCCTACCATCGGAATTTTGGCATAGCCGTCGGCATGCTCCAGTGCATAATCCGACAATCCTGTAAGCTCCGCTCCGAAAACCAAGGCCGTCTTTTGATCAAGTGAAACTTCATCAATAGTTTCGTCATTCTCGTGTGGAGACGTGGCAATAATTTGATATCCCTTCTCTTTTAGCTGCCTATAGCACTGTTCTGTATTATTTATACCCGGCTGATTATATGACTCTAACGTAATCCACTGATCGGCCCCAATAGTTACGCCTTTATTGGGGTCAAACTCATTTTTGTTTTCAATGATATGCACATCCTGAATCCCAAAACAATCACAGCTGCGCAAAACCGCACTCGCGTTATGCGGCTGATAAATATCTTCAAGAATGACGGACAGATAGCGCGTGCGTTTATCAATCACATTATTAATTCTCTGCCAGCGATCTTCGGTAGCAAATTGCCGTAAGTATTCTATCAGTTGTGATTTTAAGGCGTTATTCATAAAAAATCGGGGTGTATGTTTTTAATCTTCAGAAATGTTATAATGTTTTTGAGTTGTTCTTTATTTCTTACATAAAAAAACGGAGGTCTTATGCTTGTGCGGGATATCTTAAAAAACAAGGGAACCAAAGTCTATTCTATAGCTCCCAATGAAACTGTTTATCAAGCCATTAGCAAGATGGATAAACATGATATTGGAGCGCTTATCGTCTTGGAAGATCAACAGTTAAAAGGAATAATCAGCGAGCGCGATTATCGTAGCAACGTCATATTAAAGGGGCGTTCTTCGAAAAGTACGAAGGTTCACGAAATTATGACCGATGATGTGTATTGTGTAACTTCAGAGGAGTCTGTGGAGGCCTGCATGTCGATTATGACGGATAAAAAAATACGCCACCTCCCTGTGATGAAAGATGATACCGTAACTGGGGTCGTCTCAATTGGCGATTTAGTGAAATCCATCATCTCTAAACAGAAATTTGAAATAAAGAATATGCGTCAGTACATACAGGGAGAAGCAAGATACCCTGGCTGATATCCATAAACTTCCTTTTACACAAAAGCCCTTGCAAGAATACATCTTCTCGCAAGGGCTTTTTATGTAATTAATGATCTGCAATCTCTTAATCGTTACAGCGGATAATAAATCCTTTCTTACGAACGGTATCGATATACTCCTCTTCGGAATGACTGCGAATTTTCTTTCGCAGATAACTGATATATACATTGATATAGTTGGTCTGCGTATCAAAATGGATATCCCAGACATTCTCAGCAATCTCTTCCTGGGTAACGATGTTGTTTTTTCGTTTTAGCAGATATACCAACAGGTTGTACTCATTATTGGTTAGATCTACCTTGGTATCGTTCACCCAAAACTCGCGCTCCAGCATATCCACTTTAAGCTCACCGCATTCGAGGGTGCGATCGCCATTCACTTCCCCGCTGCGTCGGCTGATCGCCTCAATTCGAGCCAAGAGCTCTTCGGTATTAAAGGGCTTCGTCAAATAATCATCAACTCCCGCTCGCAGACATTTAATTTTAACATCTGTTTCTTGTTCTGCAGAAAGAACTAAAATGGGAGTCGTTATCTCTTGGTCTCGTACATCCTTAGCTAAGTCAAAACCATCACCATCAGGGAGTCCCAGATCAAGAATAATTATATCATAAGAATTATCGACGGCATGCTTTTCGCCACTTTGGGCTGTTTCGGCAATATCAACGTTATACTCATTTTTTTCTAACACTGCCTTTACCAGTGTGCGTACTGAAGGATCATCTTCAATGACAAGTACATTCATGATAGTAAAAATCTCTGTTCCCTATTTGTAACCATGTTAAACTTGATGGATTATAACCAACTGATGGTAAACATGCTAAGTTTATATTTCAAATTATCCATAAACATATCCCAAAGATTCCATCCATTTAAGAGCTTCTTCCAGATATATCTCATCCAACTTATGAGCACTATTCACCGTTTTAAAGGTCACCTCTGTCCCCCATTCAGATAACTGTTCACAACTCTTTTGCTGTGGCTCACTTTTCACACTTTTGTCTCGGGCCCCATGCAACGCCAACACCTTCAGGGCATCATAACTTTCGTTCCTATCTTCAAACATCTCTGTTTTGATGCGTGCCCCGATAACGATCAACTCATCTACAAGCTTCGGTCGCGATAGCGCAAAATAGCCTGCCAAATATCCCCCCATCGAATACCCGAAAATGGCTACCCGGCTTGTGGAAAGCTGCTTCAGAATTTCCTCAATCACATCCTGTAAAAATGCTGAGGCCGACTCCAGTGATTTTACAAACTGCTCTTGTTCTCCATCATACAGATACCAAGAGCGTCCCCAATCTTCAACTTTCTTTTTGCGGCTGCGATCATAAATGGGATACGGACCCTGAATAAACAGATGATAAGCATTCAGCTTTAGCATGGGAGCAACCAGCTTCTGGAACTGTTTTATATTCTGATTGAAACCATGCAGATAGATGATCAATGGCTTTTCCCCGGATGATTCACCGCTTTCAATCAGCTTGTAGGGGACGTCAATATTAAAGGTGGCTTGACCAAATTTGAGGATATCTTTCATTTTCGTTTTATGAATAAGGGGTATATAGAATATGAATTGGGTTGCGGTTAAACTACTCATCAAAAAAGAAAAATTGAAATGGCGATTGTATTATATGTTTTCAGTAAATAGTTTTAGCGACCTAATTCATTGACTTGCAATTAATTACAACAGACCTAATACCTCAAAGGACATGGCTGATTTGCGAACAGATTGGACCAAAGAAGAGATCTCCAACATCTATCACACCTCTTTAATGGAACTCATATACAAGGCCGCCACGGTACATCGGGAGCATCATGAAACGGGTGAAGTCCAAGTTTGTACTCTGCTGTCTATTAAAACCGGAGGATGTCCGGAAGACTGCGCCTATTGCCCCCAGTCGGCTCATCATGATACTGATGTGGAAGCCGAAGATATGCTGGAACCCAAAGAGATTCTTTCAGCTGCCAAACGAGCAAAAGAAGCCGGCAGTACCCGATTTTGCATGGGAGCCGCCTGGCGATGCGGTCGCGAAACCAACGATTTTGATCAAGTATTGGATATGGTAAGTGAGATTACTGACATGGGTATGGAGGTATGCTGTACGCTGGGAATGCTCACTGATGAACAGGCTGAAAAACTTAAAAAAGCCGGACTTTATGCATACAACCACAACCTTGATTCCAGCGAATATTTCTACAATCGCATTATTTCTACTCGCAAATATCAGGATCGTTTGGATACTATTGAACGGGTACGTAAAAATGACATCAGCGTGTGCAGTGGCGGTATTATCGGGATGGGCGAAACTGATGAAGATCGTATTGAGCTCATTCACAACCTTTCAACCATGCCCGAGCATCCCGAATCGGTTCCTGTCAATGCTCTTATTGCAGTGGAGGGAACTCCGCTTGAGGATCAGCCTAAAGTACCTTGGTACGACATGGCCAGGATGATTGCCACCGCACGCATTACGATGCCCGACTCCATGGTACGCCTTTCTGCCGGACGTGTGGACATGAGTATGGAAGAGCAGGCCCTCTGCTTCATGGCCGGAGCAAACTCTATCTTTACCGGGGATAAACTGCTGACCACAGACAATAACAAACTGGAAGAAGACAAACGTATGTTCGACATCCTTGGATTAGAACCTCGTGAAGCTTTTAAAGATGCAAAAGAGGAACATATTCCCAACAAAGTTCAAGCGGCAGAATAAAATTTTGTATTGAGTATTAATTGCTCTAAGATTTTCTGCCAAAGATTCAGATAATCATTAATTATCAATAGGACTCTTCACTCCACGTCCCCCTTTTTTAAGGACGTGCGTGTAAATCATGGTCGTACTTACATTTTTATGTCCCAACAGTTCCTGTACCGTCCGAATATCGTACCCATCCTGCAATAGATGTGTTGCAAACGAATGCCGAAAAGTATGGCTGCTCACTTTTTTAACAATGTTTGTTTGACGTACGGCTGTTTTAATAGCCTTATGCAGATAGGAAGAAGATTTATGGTACCGCTGGGTTAGTCCCGATCGCGGATCCCTGGCACGCCGGGCGGACGGGAACAGATATTGCCATCCGAACTCTTTAGCCATGGAAGGATATTTTTTTGACAGGGCTTTGGGTAAAACCACTTTCCCAAATCCCTTATCCAGATCTTTTTGATGCAGTAGCTTTACTCTCTTAATCTGATTTTTGAGCTTCTCTTTGCTGATCTCCGGTAACACTGTCGTCCGATCCTTCTTCCCCTTGCCATTGCGCACCCAGATCTGATTAAATTCAAAATCGATATCCTTAACCCTAAGCCGCAGACACTCCGACTGACGCAAGCCACTGCCGTATAACAATTGAACCATCAAACGTGTATCGCCCTCCATATTAGCCAAAATTCGCCGGGCCTCTTTGGAAGACAACACCACCGGCAAACGCTTCGGCTCCTTTGCCCGCTGCAAATTATCAAATGCTCCCAAAGGTTTGTCAAGCACCTGTTTGTACAGAAAAACAATTGCACACAGGGCCTGATTTTGTGTAGATGCCGCCACATCACGTTCATTTGCCATCCAATTTAAAAACTCCACGACCTCCTCCTTTTCCATCTTAAGGGGATTTCTACGTCCATGAAATTTTATAAACCGAATAATCCATCGCAGATAGGACTTCTCAGTGCGATAGCTATAATTTCTTCTCCGGATTTCCTCTCTTACTTTTGTTAACAGCTTGCTCTTACTCATTTCTTTCTATCTCTGATGAACCGTTTATAAGTAAGACCAACTAACACCCAAAACCTTACAAATAATATATATTATGCATACATGTTATGTGTATTCGCCCTACCCCTATTGATACACATAATATTGCTAAAACCATCCCTTAAATTACCTTATCCGCTTTTTTGCATATTATGCATACAATAGATAGTATTTGAATGATATGTATAAGACTAGGTTAGAGCACTTCAATCAAAAATTAAGTTATGGAATTAGAAAAGTTTATTTCTGAGACACTTTCTGAAATTCAAAAAGGTGTGGATTCTGCTATCAAAAAAACTTCAGATGACAATGGTGCCATTAATCCATCATTTGGAGGAGAAAAAGATTTAGAAGAACTCGTCCAAGAAGTCAAATTTGATATTGCTGTAACTACAACTGAAGAAGCTTCTGTTTCAGCGGGCGGTGGAATAAAAGTAGTTGGTCTTAAATTAGGTGCAGATGGTCAAGATATAACTAAAAGTAGCAATGTAAGTCGTATACAATTTAGCGTTCCGCTTATCCCCCCTGTGCAAATGATTAAGCAAGGAAATGAAACTTAACAAAAACTAACAGTGCTCTAACCCGCGCATTAAGTGGGACGTGCCTCGCCACCGGCTGCCGGTTTCGATTTGGTCAGTTTCCGTAGTACATTTTAAAATAATTTCAGCGCGACTTTGCACGCCCCTTATGCGCAATGTCGTTAGGGTGCTTAGTAATATAATCCAGCATTAATGACTTTTTTAGAAATCTTAAACAAATCAAAGTTAGACTTAACCAATGCCATTTTGGTTGCTGATGCTAGCATGGGCGGTCATTATGACGAATTTGATTTCAAACCAAAAGATTTCTTACGGTTCGCAAAAGAAGATTTAGCAAATCAAACTAACAAAGGCCTAATTAACAGTTTAACCAATTCAAAAAGAGCAATTGACTGTCAAGTCGATGAGGCTTTATCAAGATTCGGTGTTCATGATAAAGATGAAATTCAGTGCCTAACTAATTTTTTAAACTATTTTGATATTGAAGAAGAGTTAACCTGGAAATTAAAACTAATTCAGGCTCTAAATCTGGCTCCCAGTTTATTAGTCTCACAAACTAGAACTCTTCGTAATAAACTGGAACATGAATATAGAAAACCACCAAATGAAGAAGTCGAAAATGCTGCAGATATTGCAGAATTATTTATTAAAGCAATTAGCCATAAAGTTTTATTTCCAGAAACTGATTTTTTTATCAGTGATAAAGACAATCATAAAAAAGGAACTAGCTTCACGAAAGTACTTTCGATCAAATTTAAACTTAAAAAGCATGAGTTTAATATTATTCTGAAACAGAATAATGATCCCAAAGAAAAAATGACATTGGGAAAAGAAAGTAGCGCTTATCTTGGTTTATTGAGACTAATGAATTCTATAGATGATGAATTTGAAGCAATGAAATCCTACAAAATAATTCTTGATATGATCGGTCACTCAATGCCAAATGATAAAGCTAAATTAAAACATTATTAACCACAGCACCCTAACCCGCGCATTTATTAGACTTCCCTACCTGTTGAGATGTGCAATAAAACCATCAAGTGTGGTATGTACTAAATAAATTCTCGCATAAAAGGTAAGACCACGTCTACAACTTTTTTTACTCCTTCCATCACATATTCATCAAATTGGCTTGATGTTTTGATTTACATGGAAAAAGTTATCCGGATCATATTTGGCTTTGATTTCAGCCAGCCGTTTGTAATTGTCGCCATAGGAAGCTTTGATTCGTGATTCTCCCTCTTCCATCATAAAGTTGACGTATGCTCCTTCCTCGGCATGCGGTATCAATCCATCGTAATAGTCCTTGCACCACTTGGTAACTTTATCCGCATTTTCGGAGTCCGGATCTACGCCAACAATAACTTGAGACCAGCGTACATCCCGTTTTGCCCAAGCGGTGTCTTCCGATTTTACATCGTGGACAGTGCCATCGATTGGATATAGGTGTGTAGTTGAGTGCATCGAAGGGATCTTGGAACCATGTTTAATATTTTCACGAATCGCATCATCAGTCAGTTCTTTGATAAAATGAGCTCTCCAGTACCACTGCATTCCGGGCGGGTAGAGTTCGTCGAACATTCCGTTCAGAGCCGGCATCGGAATTTCGCTAACAAAATCAAGTATGGGCGGACCAAATTGCCGGATCGGCTTAAACACCTCTTCCGCTTTTTCCATCGGGCCGGTATAACACCAAACCACTCCGCAAACATTTTTCGAATGTAAATGTTCGGGAAACGGATCGCCGGGAGGGACAATCAGAAAGGCAAAAAACCCGTAAAGGTCATTCGAAGCATTTTTAGTAAATTCATCATAAAAGGTCATTGCTTCATGGGCCTGCTCGATGGGCCAGAACATCGGCCCGGCATAGACATTTTTAATAGGTGAAAGATTGAATGTAAAAGAAGTTACAATGCCAAAATTACCGCCACCCCCGCGAATCGCCCAAAACAAGTCCGGGTGACTGGTTTCATTAGCCGTTACCACTTCTCCCGAAGCCAGTACAATCTCTGCTTCTCGCAGGTGATCAATCGTCAAACCGGCTTTCCGACTGAGATATCCTATACCACCCCCCAGTGTGAGGCCGCCGACGCCCGTCGTACCGATGATACCGCTTGGAAGTGCCAGACCATGCTCGTGAGTAGCTTTATCCACTTCTTTCAGTAGGCAGCCTGCCTCAAGAACGGCCGTTTGTTTATTCGGATCAATTTGAATGTCCTTCATCAGGGACAAATCGATGACCATCCCCTCGTCAACCAATGCAAGCCCGGGCCCATTGTGACCGCCACCCCGAACAGATACTTCAATCCCTTCTTTTCGGGCAAATAGTACGGCTGCCTGAACATCTTTTTTGTTTTTACATTTTACAATCATGGCAGGCCGCTTGTCAATCATCGCATTGTAGATCGAACGCTCCTTGTCATAAGTATCATCCTGGGGCAGGATAACTTGAATTTTCAGTTTTTCTTGTAAGTCTCTGATCGCTGTTAGTTGTTCCATATTAATCCCGTAAACAGAGGTTGTTTGATGGTATTCTAATCCTGTAAGAGATAGAATGTGATTGGTAGAGCTTTTCTAAAAATAAGCCTTTTGATCCTGAGAATTCTATAAATAAATATCAATTTTGATTCATGGACGGGTTTTAATTAATAAGGACGCATCAAGGATCCAGCCAAAACAGCGGGAACGCTTGATGATCCTCTAATGGCAATCCATGTTTTATCCTACATTCAGTGGCGAATGGTGTTCATGGGTAATTTTCCATCCATTGACGGTTTTGACAAACACCAGTGTTGTAGATCCCCATATCTGCATAACATCTTCACCGATGGTCGGTCGAAAATCCGCATGGAAGGTGACCACTGCTACGTCGCCGTAAACAGCTATTTTCAGATCCCCGAGATTATAGTCAAAGCCGGAGATAGCTCCCACGAATCCTCGTTCATACGCTTCATTCTCTTGGGAATTAAATCGCGGCTCGCTATCTCTGAATTCCGTGAACTTTTCCACATAGGCGTGATAGGAGATAAGTTTATCGGCATCCTTTTCCTGAATGCTTGTAAATATGCCGTCTAACACGATTTGTATTTCAGCCTGGGATTCCTGGAATTGTTCTGTTAGGAGATTGACGGGCTGGTCATTACATTTGTTATCCGCTGCATTTACATCACATCCAGCGATAAAATAAAAGAGTGCTACAATGAATAATAGGTTTTTTGATGTGTTCATGATTGTATGATTTTATGTGTTGGTTATATGCAAATTCCACCATTGCTGGTTTAATGTTGCGTTATCATGAATCAATATATCTGAGGTGAAAGGCATTATTCCATCACATTTCAATCAATGAATGTAAATTTTGATTCATCGTCCGCTGGAAGACAGGAAAGATCGAGTAATGTTAAAATGTTAAACGGATATGCTTGATGCTTTGACGCCAAATTTATCATGGAAGCATTTGGAGAAATAAGAGGGGCTGTGGTATCCGATTTCCAAGGCTATCTCAGAGAGATTGTATTTGTTTTCTTTAATGAGTGAAAGAGCTTTGGTTAAGCGAATATCTCGAATGAATGTAACCGGAGATCGGCTGGTAAGAGCAGTAATTTTCCTGTAGAGTTGTGGGCGACTGATGCCCATATCGCGGCTCAGGAAATCAACACCAAAGTCATGATAAGAAATCCTGTTCTCAACAATGTCTAGCAGGTTGTCTAAAAATTGCTGTTCCGCAGGCTTGATGGTTCGAAAGCTTATATGGTTTTTAATCAATTTATTCACATCGCAGAGTTCTTCAAAAAGTGTTGATGTGATAATTTCATTCTCTCCTGCAATTAAACATAAACGTTTGCTCATCCGTATGGCCTCTACAAAGAATCCCTCCTTCTCTGTTAAGGGCTGGCCCACACTAATCCCCATATTGAATATGATATCAACTGAATCCGGTTCAGAATTTCTGTGGCCCTCCAGTAATTCTTTTTGTATTTCGTGAGCACATCGAAGCACTTTTTCAGGAGTTTTGAACACAGCAACGATACTATCGAAGCCACTTGTTCGAACTTCTTTTCCATTGTACTCAGCAATACATTGGAGAGCGATATTTTTGGATTTTTCAGGCAGTTTTAGCTGGTTGAAATTGATGGATTTCCTGCTGATGGTTTTAGCAATAATATCGAGGGTCAGGATATAGCGATGCCCCGTATCGATCTGTCCATTTTCTTGCCGAACCAGTCCGTGATCTACTTTTTGATTTTCTCCCATAAAAAGATCGTACAACCCACCTTCCACTTCTGTAATCTGGCAAGCTGCAACACCATTGGCTTCTCTGTGTGTGGCTGCACAGGATTCTTTGTCTGGGCCCTCCATCAGGCAAAATACGGTTCCGGCTTCTTCATTAAACCAGTATTGATGATATTTGACTCCATACTTCTCCTGTACGGCCAAATCCTTGAGATGGGCTTCTCGTGTATCCTCTACAGATACTTGGTCAACAAAATGAATATCCATGTAAAGTGGCATTGTAGTAATTTTTGAGATGCTATCTACTCTTGTGCTCTTTTGATCCTAAATAGATAAAATGCCAGTTACTTATATATACACTATTCTTTGTTGATACCCTACTGTTTTTATCGATCATTCGCCGTACTTATAGAGAAAGCGAATTTGTTAAGCAAGGAAATAAATTCATCCACCCCCAACCTATCCCATCTTTTGCTGTCCATATTCTGTGTTGTACTTAAGTTGGTAAGCTCCGCGACCGTTATACTGCTTCCCTCGAAAAGGTTTCAAAAATAAGATCTGATCCTGCATGTATTGGGTGAAAATTAAATAAGTGTAGGATACCAAGAGTTGATGTCGTAACATACTATTTCATCGGTATCATTTAGTACCTATTGATTAATAAGATGCTGTAATAAATATATTATTCATATTATAGCATCTACATACCTATAAGGAGAGTAATTATGAGAATATCCAAAAATGATGTAACCGTTAAGATGGAAATACCAGGAGCCACCATACGCCAGCAAACGGATTTCGGCGACGTCACTGGATTGGGCAAGATCAGTGGTGAATATTTTAGCCTCTCAAAAGGTGTTGATACAACTCCCCTTTTCGAGGGATTGGAAGGTGATTTATGTCAGTGTCCCCATTGGGGTTTTGTCTTAGGTGGGCAGCTTACCACAACAGACGCCGATGGTATACAGGAGACCGTTAATACAAATGATCTTTTTTACTGGCCTGCCGGACATAATGTTAAGGTTAATAAAGACGCAGAGATTATTATGTTTAGTCCTGAACAGGAACACACCCATGTCATAAACCACATGGTTGAGAAAACAAAGAGTTAATCTCGATGCTGATTGAACTTTTCCTAAATAATGAGCAAGGACAGTTATTATTGCAGTTTCTTGAGGGAGAAATTGTTTTTGTATGATACCCTCTCAAATATTGAATTAACAGTATAACACGAAAAGGCCTCGTCATCTCCTTGCCTCCCTTTCATTTATTAGTTAACATTTCATTTAAATCAATTTTAACACCATAACGAATCTCCATTAAGCACAATTTAATCTCTAATCAGTATGAAATCAGGAGAAAAAGCATTAAAAGTTCTAAACATCATCATCGTTTTTAATTTTATCATTGCTCCTTTACTGCTTGAGCAACTTTTTTATCCAAGGTGAATACGGGCTTGGATCTACTTTTGGGAGTATGTTAATTGTTTTTTCGTTCTTATACTGGAAATTTGGTTTAAGCTATTTTGAAGTTACATGGCTGCAAAAATATAAGAGTCAATAATCAACTAAACTTCTCACCTTTACAATTACACCTTACCCGCTAATTAATCGGAAACGCCTCCCTTGGTCTTGCCAGCTTTTAGCTTTTTAGCTCCTCGTTCATTATTTATCAACTCAACATTCATCTGTGCACCGGTTATGTGCAGTGTCGTTACATGGCTTGAGCTTACTACCATACAGTAGTTCTATTCCTATTCTCTGTCTTAAAGCTAGCAAAAAATAAGCTTGCAATCTCAATAGTATTTAATCGTAAGACGGCGGTAGTAATTTGATATTAAATCGGCTTTGTTCATATTGCCTTCATACTTTTAGTAAAAACCTGGATAAAACTGATTTAGGAAGTAAGGAGAGAATAAATAACATTGGTGTTATGTGAATGTTATGAGTAATCATGACCAATTTAAAAATCTCATGAAAGCGATACTATTAGAGGAATATGGATTGCCGAATACTCTCGAAAGCGGGGAAGTTCCAAAACCGTTACCAAACGACGATGAAGTGCTGGTAAAAGTTCATGCAGCATCCATCAATGATTCGGACTGGGGGTTATTAAGGGGTAAACCATTTGTGATCCGTTTGTTTTCCGGTCTAAAAAAGCCAAAAATAGCTATTCCCGGGATAGATATTTCCGGGAAAGTCGAAGCAGTGGGCGATAAGGTGACTTCCTTTAACATCGGTGATGAGATATATTGTGATCTATCGGAATGCGGATTTGGCGGATTTGCCGAATACGTCTGCGTTCCGGAAAAAATACTCTCAAAAAAACCGATGAATATAAGTCACAATGATGCCTCTGCCCTGCCCCATGCAGGAATACTTGCTCTCCAGGGACTTGTGCAAAAGGGAAAGGTGAAATCCGGGCAGAGTATTCTCATCAATGGTGCCGGAGGCGGGGTCGGGACCCTTGGGATCCAAATCCTGGAATCATACAAGCCTAAAAAGGTAACCGGGGTTGACAGTGCCGAAAAGCTTGATTTAATGAAATCGCTAGGCTTTGACAGTGTGATTGATTATAAAAAAACGGACTTTACCGCTACCGGAGAAAAATATGATCTCATCCTCGATGCAAAATCAAACAGATCCGTATTTAAATATGCACGAGCCCTCAAAAAAAACGGCACGTATATTACCATCGGTGGATCGATGTTCAGGCTGCTCGAAATAGCACTGATTGGCTCACTCATATCACTTTTTACCAGCAAAAAGCTAAGTGTACTCTTTCATGAACCAAATAAAGGTTTAGACCAGATATCTAAACTTGTAGAAAAGGGACAAATCAAACCCGTTATTGATGGTCCCTACGATTTTGATAAAATCCCTGCCTTACTTCAATATTTCGGTGAGGGCAAGCATTTGGGAAAGATTGTAGTTGAAACTGAAAAATAATAAATCAGGGTTTATATCCACCCTTATGTTCTAATCGCCATATATCCCGCGCAGTAAGTCGGATCCTGTGGAATGCCGCTGCGTGACCTCCCGAGATATCGGGAGATTCCACTGGCCCGTTATGCGCAACGTCGTTTGTCCTATTTCTCGGCATATCAGCCAGCAATGCAATTTTTTTGACTGCATTATATAAATCCCCCCTAATTTGGGGGGGGGATTTCATTTACGAATATCTTATAATATTGACGCTATTATTGGTCTTCACTTTGTTCTGCTTCGTTACCATCCTGACCTTGTCTTTCGCCCATCTCGCGATCCAGTAAGTACAGTCCAGAACCGTCTTCTCCGACTAATTTTAGTTTATCAATAACATCTTGCACCATCTCTTCTTCCTCTACCTGTTCATCAATAAACCAAAGTAATAAACTTTCGAGCGGATAATCGTCTTCCTCCCTGGCCAGCTTATACAACTTGTGAATACGTTTCGTAATATGCTGCTCCTGTTCAAGAGCCAGTTTGAACGCTTTCCGGGGAGAATCAAATTGCACTTTTGGTTTTTCAATATCTTGCAATATTGGCCGCCCGTCTCTTTGAATCAGGTGATTGTAAAACTTCATGGCATGTTCAATTTCCTCTTGCCACTGGGCTTTAAGCCAGCTTGCAAAGCCACTAAGGTTTTTCTCTTCAAACCATGCCGACATTGCCAAATAAGCATATGCGGACTGAAATTCTTCCTGAATCTGATTGTTTATTTCTTCTTCTATATTCTGCTTAATCATAATATCAACTATTTATTTTACTATTGACTGATTCTCATTTCTATTACAAACTTACCATTTTGATATTAAATTGTCCTATATATACTTGTTATTAAACATATAATGGGAATTAATGAACGACTGTGTATAATTTCAGGAATCAAAAATTTCTACTTCCACTTCCAAAAGTCTGGTCACCTAACCTGCACATTAAGGGGCCATGGAATGCCACTGCGTAGCCGACTTTGTTGAATTCCAAAAGGGCCGCTTATACGCCAGAGCGTAATAGGCCCACCATTTTTGCAATCCTTAGGCCGTTTAAGAGTTTCTTATAGTAGGAAGTTGACCCCCAAATAGTTATTTTTATTTAATATACGTTAAAAGAAAGCTTTGGCTTTCTTCATATCAAAAACAATCAATTGGTGAGGTATTTATGGCAACAGTAATTGTTTATCACGATGTAAAAGATGGAAATCATTGGGCAAAAGCATGGAAAAAATCACCGGGTAGCCGACATGAGATGTTTGCCAAAATAGGTGTCAAGGCACGTACCTTTAGAGATGAACAGAATCCTAACACAACAGGTCTGATCCTGGATATACCAGATATGGATAAGTTTCAAACTTTTATGGCATCGGATGAAGCCAAGCAAGCCATGAAAGAAGATGGACTAGATGTTAAATCACTTCATACTTTGAAGGAATTTACCTTATAGAAAGTATATACACTTTCCATTTGAGAGCTTTATTAGGTTCTAAATACCATCCATTCTGCTGGTATCCCCCTGTAATGCAGTTATTTGCACTACAAGGTAGCGGGGTGGATGCTCTTTTAAAACCACAGTCCATTTCACTTCACTAATGGGTTTAAGCTTTTTCTCATACAGATTTTCACATTAAAAAAATTCTCAACTGCCCTTCTAAATAGCTCGTTCCCCCCCCCTGTAACAGATTGATCTCTTAATTAAGTTGTAAAGCTAAGTTGACATTAATTAAAATAAGCAATACTATATGTAAAGTTTCCTTAACATAAAATAGATAAAGATTACAAATGGATAACAAAGGACAATCAAGTGATAAGGAGAAGAAGACCAAGAAGAAAACGGTCTCCCTTGCAATTTGGACCTTGCTCTGGGTTTTATCGGTTGCCCTGGCAGCCTTCGGACATGAGTTGTTCTGGGGATCAAATAATCTGATAAACACACTTGTCATACTTCTGAATTTCGGTATTGGTATCGGTATGATCATAGCGAACATCAAACATTTGAGGGAACTGGATGAGATGCTGCAAAAAGTTCACTTAGAGTCGATGGGCATTTCATTGGGCTTGGCCGTGGTGGGTGGCATTAGCTATTCAATGTTAGACGCTACAAATGTGATCCCTTTTGATGCGGAAATTGCTGGAGTCATCGTGTTAATCGGGCTCTCCTATTTAGTTTCTCTGCTAATAAACCTAAGACGATACAAATGAAAAACCGACTAAAAGTACTTCGGGCTGAACGTGACTGGACCCAGGCTGATCTGGCCAAGGCATTAGATGTATCACGGCAGACCGTCAATGCAATTGAAAACGGGAAGTATGATCCAAGTCTCCCCTTGGCATTTAGCATTGCGAGACTTTTTGATAAGCAGATCGAAGAAATTTTTGACGATGAGGAATAACTGACTAGACTAAAAATCAAACAAGTTTTAAAGAACCAACAGAAGTAAAAATAGACATAACATGCTAGAGTTTGTGTTATGCAACCGGTAATTCTGATTATAAAATTATGAACAACGAAAAAAATATAGGTTTAGGAGCAGCATTCGGTGCTGCAATTGGAGCAGTTATTGGCGTTCTGACAGATAATTTAGCTTTATGGATTAGTTTAGGAATAGCGTTGGGTGCTGGAATTGGTATAACTATAAGTCAAGAACAAGAAAATGAGAATGGCGATGAGAACTAATGTTAAGGAAGCTGTTAACAGTGTATAAATCATATTTTCACACCGTTTATACTAACCATTAGAACTTCTTTCCTTAATAAAAACGCTTAATAACTTAGCCCGCACAGACTTTGGCTATCCCTGCTTACCTCCTTTTTGTTAAGCTAAATCAACTTTCTGCACCTTTAGATTATCGCCTGGGCGTTAGGCTTCTTGCTTATGATTTGTTTTAGCTTATATTGATACTAATTCCTTATGACTAGTATTCGTATAAATAACACCTCTTTTGAATACTCAGAATACGGAAATGGCGAACCGGTGGTACTTGTCCATGGTTCGACCAGTGATTATCGAACGTGGCAAGATCAGATCAATGATTTTAGCAATCACTTCCGTACGATAACTTACAGCCGCCGCTACCACTGGCCCAATGAAAAAATTCCGGAAGGTGCTGACTACAGGATGAGCGAACATGTGAATGATTTAGAAATCCTGCTTCAAAAACTGGACGCAGTACCAGCCCACTTGATAGGTCACTCTTATGGGGCTTTTCTTTGTTTATTACTAGCGATTAAGAATCCAAGTCTGATTCAAACCATGGTTTTAGCGGAACCCCCGGTCATTACGTTGTTTGTTAGTAACACTCCGAAGCCACTCGAATTACTTACCTTATTTCTAAAACGGCCGCTGACTGCTATAGCAATACTTAAACTTGGAATGAAAGGCATAGAGCCTGCCAAAAAAGCTGCAAAAAGAGATGACATTGAAGAAGTTTCGCGACTGATGGGGCGTGCAATACTTGGTGAGGAATTCTATAATCAACTATCCGAATCACGTCGTGAACAAGTACGCGTCAATACAATAAAGGCAGAATTGCTCGGTTCGGGCTTTGCCCCACTGAGACCTGAAGAATTACGTGAGATAGAAATTCCTACATTACTGGTTAATGGGGAGAAAAGTCCTAATGTTTTTCATCAACTATCGCATAGGCTTAAAGAACTGCTACCCCATACCAAGCGGGTTCAAATTCCAAATGCTTCGCATATCATGCATGAAGACAATACTGAAGCATACAATAAAAACGTAATGTCTTTTCTAGTAAATTATAAGCTATAGGTCTAACGGATTTATGCAGTCGCTCTCCAGGCCTTGCCTCTTTTTGGCTTATTCCCTCTCCAATCATTAGTAATAATTCAACATACCTTCGCATCCAACTTATGCGCAGGATTGTTATCGGTCTTTGCACTTAGTTGGATTGCCAATAAAAAACTCTGAAAATTTTAATTTGAATTACCAAGGTTAGGCAATTTATATAATGGAATAACCCAAACATCAATAATCAGTTGCCCTGATTGCGAATATCAAAAACCCGGATTAAAGTTATATCTTTATATTATTATCTAAATCAAAAATGTATAACTATGACAGGAATAATACCTTATCTTGTTTTTCCGGGCACATGCAAAGAGGCAATGAAATTTTACGCTCAAGTCCTGAATGGAGAAATCATCTCCATGAAGACTTTTAGTGACTCACCAATCGAGGTGCCAAATGACTATCAAAATCGAATTTTCGATTCAGAACTACATGCTGAAAAAATTCGAATTAAAGCATCTGATGATTTACCGAACCATTCCGTTACCATTGGAAACAATATTTCTCTTTTCGTTACTTTTACAGACAAAACATTTAGAGAAGAAGTTTTCAAAAAGCTATCAGAATCCGGCAAAATACTCTTCCCTCTCGAAAAAGATTTTGGGATGGTAAAAGACAAGTTTGATATTCAATGGATGCTTGTGACTGATCATTAAACATTCATCTCAATATGTGCATATTCCGGCATCAAGTAGAATAGATCTCACCCTCTCCTTGCCTTCCTTTCACTTATTAATTAATGTTTCGTTTTAAATAAATTCAACATCTGGACACCTTCCGCATAAGCGCCAGTCCTTATATCGCTTCACTCGATAACAATTCCTAAAAGATGATTCATATCGTTCTGCATTTCATCGTTCCCCTGATTGTTGCGTTCGCTTTTTATCATAGCCGATGGCAAAACGCGACGGTGATCATGGTTGCGACATTGCTTGTTGATCTAGATCACTTGCTGGCCGACCCTATATACGATCCCAGTCGATGCTCCATTGGTTTCCATCCGTTGCACACTGCACCAGCCATCATAATCTATGTATTGATATTTGCTCTTCCTCTTGTTTTTGGACGAAAAGCTGAGAGGCAGGGTTTCCATTCCTCCGCTCGTGTACTACACTTGGCAGGTCTTGGACTACTTATCCACATGGCACTCGATTGGATCGACTGTATGATATAACAAATTATTGTATAAAATACGGCAGTTGGATGATGCAATCTGGGTAGTATTACCCGTGTGTTCAGAAGTCTCCCGAGGGTCGCCTCTCTCTTTGCTGAAGCTTCAAAGGATAAACGCTTGTTTCCAATTTCTGAATTACATCTTGGCAATTAACGTTCGTCTGAACGCAACCCATCTGAAAGGTTGTTTGTGAGTTAGAAAATTAGTGACAAATATGAAGTATATTAGTTGCATTTATACATATCCCTCCAAAATTTAAATTTTCTTTGATACTTATGTCTCGATTTGATGAAGAAGCCAAAGATTGGGATACCCCTGAGAGTCAAGAACGTGCCCGAAATATTGCTAAGGCCATTTGTTCGCATGTGCCGCTTTCTAACGAAATGACTGCTTTTGAGTATGGTTGTGGAACCGGCCAACTAAGTTTTGAGCTCCGTAATAAAATTGGTCCCATTACTTTAGCTGATAGTTCAACCGGCATGCTTGAAGTATTGCGGGATAAAATAAGAAGCAGGTCGGTGGATGATATGGAGCCAATCAGTCTTGATCTGACCAAGGATCCAATACCGAACAAGCAATTTGACTTGGTGTATACCATGATGACTCTTCACCATATTCCGGATACCCAACTTATCCTTAACCAATTTTATGAGCTCTTAAATCCCGGAGGATATCTTTTTGTAGCCGATCTTGATAAAGAAGACGGATCTTTTCATGGTCAGGATGTTGATGATGTCCATAAAGGATTTGATCGAAAAGAGCTGGCAAGTTTAACAGAAAAACTTGGCTTTACAAATATAGACTTTTCCACCGCCTACAAAATGGAACGAGAAATTAATGACCATGGTGAAAGCAAATTATTTCCTATTTTTTTGATGGTTGCACAAAAGTCTTGAATGTAACCTTAGCAGTAGTCATACAAACCACAATATGTTTCCTCGACTCTGACGACGCCCTAAGACAGGAAACATTTCACTATAGCCGTCTACATCAATATTCAACTTAAAATAATTATTACATCGTGATTTCGAAGACATCTCTAACCATCCTGGCTGTTTCAATAGTTCTGTTTCTCTCCTGTACTACCCAGAAAAAAGAACCGGTATTTTCTGTGGAAGGAGAGCTCAATAACATTGATACTGAGAATGTGTTACTGCATCAGGCAAAAGGCCTTAACGCCACTCAATTTGATATTGTTGATACCTTGTCGGTAAAGACGGACAGCACTTTCTCATCCTCCTACCGTCTTGAGCCTCACTATTACCGGTTGCGCATTCACGACTCTCTACGTGTGCCCTTTATTGCTGATTCCGGGCAACAAATTTCTATAAGATTTCATCGCAAAGGAGAGTATGACGTCTCGGGGTCGCCGGATACAGAGCTGTTTAAAGAATATGAAAAATTCCGGATGCAGGTTCTGAGAGAAACGGTTTATCCGATAAGGACACAATTGGAAGACCTGTTGGAGGAAGACAAACCAAAGGATTCAGCGCGGATTGAAAAGCTTGGGGACCGGGTGTTAAAGGCAGAAGAACAGTATCGGGATACTTTAATACATGCAGTAAAAAAGATGGGGACATCTATCGCCATTTACCCCACCATGGTTCGCTGGAACGGCGACAAACACATGGATTATTATAAACAGCTGGCCACCGATTTCTCAGAACGCCATAAAGGACTTGAAGTAGCGGAATTGGTATCAGAGAAAGTAAGAATCTTAAAGCAGGTTTCTATCGGTGGTAAAGTTTCAGAAATAGTTGCCCCGGATACCTCCGGCGTGGAACGGTCCCTTTATAATAATCTCGGCAAGTACACTTTAATTGACTTTTTTGGCAGTTGGTGTGGCCCCTGTAGATCAGAAAGTGATCATTTGAGAAAAATGTACAATCGGTACCATAGCTCGGGGTTCGAGATTTTCGGCTTTGGCATCGAATATCAAATGGATCGATGGATCCGAGCACTCAACGAGGACAACCGAACCTGGATCAACGTATCTACGGTTGACGGCTATTCAAACCAGATTGCTGAAGAGTATGCCATCACGGCAATCCCTAAAAATTTTCTTGTTGATGAGAACGGCATCATCATCGCAAAAGATATTCACGGTCGAGAACTTGAAGAGAAGCTTGAGGAATTATTTTCAGAGCAAAATCCATAATTGATATTTATTGAGACCGTTGTATTGTTTGTATGCTCTATAATAACTCGGGACTATTTGTTTGAACTATGGACTGGAAAATCAGCCTGTGGTTCTTCATGACAATGGAGTAAAAGTGCCACTGAAGTTTGGCTCCAACTATCAATATCCAATCTGTAGGCTAACACCTGTTGCCTTTTGGCTTTTTTGCTTCCCAATTATTATTTATCAATTTAACATAAACTCATGCCACCTTACCGTTATGGTATAGCTTTATCAAAAAAGTAAAACTTCAAAGAGATAGTCTTATGAGAGCTGAGAGAGCACAAAGTAATCCTCTAAGAGATAATGTCTTATTGGCAGCAGGATTTGGATTTTTAGCTATTGGAAACCTGATTGCCCTATTTACGGATCAGCAGTGGATTCCAACTATTCTGATATCCATCTCAATTATTATTTGCACAGCTTATATTGCTTTGCAATTCAACGATTGAATAAACCCTGATTTACGACAGAGTATACGCCAGGTAGCAATATCACCAATCTAAATAACCGGTTATCATGTCACCAATACAATTATCATATGATGTCAATGATTCCGATATAAGGGAAACACTTTTTCGAGAGACGTTACCAAAGTGTATTGATGCTTTGGATGAAGACAAGGAACCTAATTGGGGTGAGATGAGTGCCCAGCATATGATTGAACATTTAATCTTTGCATTTCAGATGTCAACAGATAAGCTGGATCTTGAATGTAATACGCCGGACGAAAAAAGAGCTAAACTTCAAGCTTTTTTAAATATAAATCGTCCCATGCCCAAAGGCTTCACAAATCCGGTAACGGGAACGGAACTCTTAGATCTAAAATATCCAAGCTTAGAACATGCAAAAGCAAAACTGAAAGAGGAAATTCAATACTATTTAACCTATTACCAAAACAACCCTGACGCCACTGAAATCAATCCCACCTTCGGAAAATTGGGACGAGAACAGTGGCGAAAGTTTCACTTCAAACATTGTTTCCATCATTTATCACAGTTTGACTTGATCCGTCAAAATAATAGCGACACAAATTAATACTATAACTCTCAGGAATGAACGCTGCCGTACATCTACCTACTACCTCCTACTTTTAAACATTTCATTCATGAAGAAAGTCCATAAAATATCAAACAGCTTTTTAATTTATAGTACGGTCTGCCTTTCAATATTCATCTATATTTTCGGAGTCTTTGCCCTCATTAACGTTGTAAAGGAAGCCAGCCAGATAGGTTTTATAGATGCTTTCTCAGAAAATATCACTTCTACTATCTTAGGCATGCTTTGTTTATTTCTGGCGGCACCCAGTTATAGATTGACTAAATCTCTCAGAATTCTAGAAATAACAGAGTATGATAACGGATCTGCAATACTTACTCCTCACATTCCTCTATTTAGAGATGATATGCCACAACCCGAAAGTAAAACTACCGTTGAAAATATCAAGGAGGTGAGCCAGAATAACTACTTCAATCGATTGGTTGAGCTACGACTTGACATAAATGGTTCTGAAAGAATCATCAAGAGCTTTATTAATCACAAATCACTTGAGAGATTAACAAAATCTGACTAAAACATTTTATCTTATGAAAAAATTAATTTTTTTAATCTTCCTCCCTCTACTCTTCATAACAACAGCTTATGGACAACATTCAGAATTTTCTCTCCATTTAAATTCCGGATTATTTTCTTTTGCCGGTGAATCAACTACAGCCTATTCTACTATAGTAGTCAATGATGCAGGTTCTGAAGGGCATTACACTAATAATCCCTATGGTTCTCAAAAGACCTTCTCATATGGTCTTACTGCTCAGTTTAAACGTATTAGCAAATATAAGTTAACCTATGGTCTCGAGGCAGGGTATGAATTATTGCGAAGCCAGGTTAAAATAGATAATGTAGCTGGGGTTTTTCCTCCCTCGTCGGCATCCGGTGAAACTACATTTAAAAATGGGTTTATAGTCTTTCATCCAGCTATCGGTCGCAGGTTTAGTTTAAACAATCTAAATATTGATCTGACTATAGGACCAGAATTGGGATTCAATGTTGTTAGTAGAGAAAAGGGAGAGGCAACAACGAATAACAGCATAACTATAAAAACAGACCGTAAGAGAAATGTTCCCGGTACCGATTTTAGACTTCGATCATCGTTAATCATTTACTACCAAAACTGGGGTATCTCTACGGGCTATTCTTATGGATTGCGAAATTATTCCAATAATATTGTTGGGGGCAACAGAGAACGATTCTCTCGATTTATCAGATTTGGCGTAACATATAGAATGAAATAGATACTAAATTAAATAATTTTTAAAGCCACCCAATAAATGAGAATTCTCTCGCTGTGCCCTATTACCGATTATAGGTCCTACAATTTCTGCTATCCTTTTTTACTCTTCCCCACTCTATTACCAAGTAGCCCTGTTTGTCTATGTTGATATTCAATGTAATGAATGGATTCAAATAAAATATAGGCCAAAATAGCCTCGGCTACTCGGTAGTTCTAAACATTTATTTAAATTTTGATAACTATTGTATCCGAGCAAATTTAGTTTTAACTTTGAAATGAAAAGTACTTTTCATGAAAGAAGAACAGGATTACATTCAAGACTTAGCTGAGATACGTTCTATGATGGAGCGTTCATCCAAGTTTCTATCGCTTTCAGGTTTGGCGGGTGTAATGGCCGGAGTTTATGCGTTAGCAGGCGCTTATGTTGCATATGAGCTATTTGACTTTAATCCCGATAAAGTTGTTTATAATTCCTTTGATTCATCAAGCGGTTCAATCCTCATATTCTTAGCTACCGCCATATTGTTTCTGGCAATAGGTACAGCCATTTTTCTTTCCTGGAAAAAAGCTAATCAAAGAAATGAAAATGTATGGAATGTTTCATCACAGCAAATGATGATCAACATGGCTGTTCCCCTAATAGCCGGCGGATTTTTTATATTGATATTACTTGAAAAAAATCTAATTGGATTGATTACGCCCACAACCCTGCTATTTTACGGACTTGCCTTATACACGGCCAGCAAATTTACATATAACGATGTAAAGCTATTGGGCCTGATTCAGATAGTGTTGGGATTAGCAAGTGCCTGGTTTGTTGAATACAGTTTACTTTTATGGGCCCTGGGATTCGGAGTTATCCATATCATCTATGGTATTTACATGCATTTGAAGTACGAACGGTGAAGATATTTATTAATGAAATTATCAATTGATGATTTACATAAAGCTTTTGAAAGCCGTGTGCGACTTGGAATTATGTCGGCATTAGCGGTAAATGATGGACTTGATTTTACCTCATTGAAGAATTTTCTGGATGTAACCGACGGAAATTTAGCAACTCACATTAAAAAGTTAGAAAAAGAAGGTTTTCTAGAGGTTGAAAAATCCTTTATCGACAATAAGCCCAACACTACATATTACATGACCACAGAGGGTAAAAAGGCGTTTGAGGAGCACCTTAATGTTTTAGAGGAGATCATTAAATCACAGAAATAACAAATCAAAATAGATCTAAAAAATGAATACAAAAAAGAACCTCAAAATAGCCTCCCTGCTGTCGGCATTGACTATCGCCATTGGAATGGTGCTTATGATATTCATGATCCTTGTAGAAAATGAACCTGGAGTTATTCCACTCTTGCTTATTATCGTAGGTACCGGATGGCATTTTATCATCCGACACAATAGCCGTTCCCAACACACGTAACCTTAGGTGTCTAAGAATTTTTTTACTCTTTAACTTTGTAATTAAAAGTACTTTCAAATAAAATAATAGAGGCATACCCATGAACAAAAATCAATCTTTATACAAGTCGATCGCCTTAATAGCACTCACAGTAGGATTGTTATTAATGATTCCACTAATAGCAATGCAATTCTCCAATGACGTAGTCTGGACGCTATCCGATTTTGTTTTTGCAGGCACTCTTCTATTTGGCACCGGACTTTCGTATAGACTGATGACGAGAAAATCGGGCCTACCCATCTACCGAATCGCCATCGGACTTGCACTGTTCACAGGATTATTACTCATCTGGGTAAACCTGGCCGTTGGTATCATCGGATCGGAGGACAATCCCATCAATTTGGTGTACTTCGGTGTCATTTTTATCGGTATCCTCGGTGCCTTCATGGGCCGTTTTTGGTCCCGTGGCATGGAACGAACGATGTTCGCAATGGCAATCACTCAGGCAGTTATTACAGCTATTACACTAATCGGTGGATTCTACCAGTCCCCTCCCAGCACGGTATTCCATATTATAGGCGTAAACGGATTTTTTATCACGCTATATATTCTATCGGCTCTACTGTTTCGACATGCTGCAAAAGACAATAAGTCAACTTCCATTATTTAAATAGCACATTCAAACAACGGCTTTTCTACTTTTAGACATTCTAATAAGCATTTGACAGGTCTAACCAATAAGGGTACCCGGCTCATTGTCACCGCTCGGCACACAGGTATCACATCCGGCTAAGTACTAAGATATCTTTGTAATCGAATGCAGATATCACCTTTTGAAAGGTGTAAAAGCCCCTTTAATTGCAGCTTTAACCGAAATATTGTATCTATCTTATTGTTAATATTAAAATAGATTGAGGGGGATATGCATATTTCAAGACTTTTAAAACGTCCGGCAGCATTTACGCTAATAATGGCTTTAGTGCTATCAAGTATTATATCAATAACAGCTTGCAATGAAACTAACACAGAGAATAAGGGTACAGTAAAAGTAACTGCTACTCACGACGCTGAGGAAAATGAGCACCTATTCGAACTAAGTTCTGATGAAATCTCTTCGGGGTGGACGACATTTCAGTTTCAAAATACCTCAGGATATGACCATTTCTTTTTAATTTGGCAGATTCCTGAAGAAGGGATAAAAGCTGCAAAATCTGCAAATGAATCAATCCTTGACCATTGGTACCGTGGAATCACTCAACCATTCCAGAAGGAATTTAATCCGTATATAGAGGGAGAGCTGGAATTTAATGAATTTACAGATAGTTTAGTCGCTACCATTTCGGAAAAAGCTCCCTGGTTTTTTGAGCCGGGTGCCCAGACAATGGGCGGTCCCGGATTTACGGCGGCCGGAAAAGCATCCAAGACTACTGTTCATCTGGAACCGGGCGAATATATTGTTGAATGCTACGTAAAAAATGAGGCGGAAGTATTCCATTCATATATCGGTATGCTTGAACATATCAGTGTTATTGATGAAGCCTCCGATACCGAAGAACCGGAACCCACAAAAACTTTGACGATTTCTTCCACTAATGGTATTCAGCTCAACCAGCCATTGACCGAAGGAAGCCACACCATTGAGATACTTTTTAAGGACCAGAATACGTACGCTCACCTCCAAGGTCATAATGTGCAGTTGGTAAAATTAAATAATAAAGAAGATGAAGAGCTGCTTGCCAATCTTTCAACCTGGATGGACTGGAGACAAGCCGGAAGCCTTGTAAACCGAGCTCCAGAAGGTGCCACGTTTATGGGAGGTACAATGGAAATGACCGAGGGTGGAAAAGCCTATTTCCATGTCGATTTAACCCCCGGAGATTATGCCTGGATTGCCGAAATACCTGATCCCGCTGATCATAATATGCTAAAAACGTTTACCATAGCAGAATAAATAAGTAATTCCGAAGGCTAAAATATTCGTACCGTATTTACAGATACGGGTAGCCACACTCAAATATTATAAAAACAGAAAAGGCAGCCTATTCAACAGGCTACCTTTTCTAATATTTATTGATTATAACCACCTCCTGTTCTACAAAAGAACCATCAGTGGTCATAACATTTACTTCAGATCAAAGCGATCCAATTGCATTACTTTGGTCCATGCATCTACGAAGTCCTTAACAAACTTCTCTTCTGCATCATCTGCTGCATACGCTTCAGAAAGTGCACGCAACTCAGAATGCGAACCAAAGATCAGATCAACACGAGTAGCCGTCCACTCGACATCACCGGTGTCACGATCTCGCGCCTCAAAGAAAAGTTCATCATCTGAGGTCGCTTTCCATTCGTAATCCATATCAAGAAGATTTACGAAGAAATCGTTGGTCAATGTTTCCGGTTGGTCGGTCAAGACTCCGTGATCAGAGTTATCATAATTTGCATTCAGTGCCCGCATTCCACCAACGAGTACCGTCATTTCTGGTGGCGTAAGTGAAAGCAATTGAGCCTTATCAACAAGCAGTTCTTCAGGCTTTGCACTTCCCTTCGGACTATAGTAATTACGAAATCCGTCAGCAGAAGGATTGAGCCATTCAAAGGACTCCTCATCCGTCTGTTCTGCAGTTGCATCATTACGTCCCGGTGTAAAAGGCACCTCAATATCGTGGCCGGCATCTTTAGCTGCTTTTTCAACAGCTGCAGTACCGCCGAGAACGATGAGATCAGCAAGGGAAACACGTTTATCTCCTGATTGAGCGTTGTTGAATTCCTCCTGAACGCCTTCAAGCACTTCAAGAACCTTGGCTAATTGTTCAGGATTATTTACTTCCCAGTCTTTCTGTGGAGCAAGTCGAATACGAGCACCATTGGCACCGCCACGCATGTCGGAGTCGCGATAGGTTGAGGCCGAAGCCCATGCTGTTTTAACAAGCTCGGATACGGATAGATCGGTGTCAAGGATTTTCCCTTTGAGTTCTTCAATATCCTTGTCATCGATCAGTTCATAATCAACTTCGGGGATAGGATCTTGCCAAATCAAGTCTTCTTCGGGAACATCAGGTCCGAGGTAACGCGATTTAGGACCCATGTCACGGTGAATAAGCTTGAACCATGCACGAGCATAGGCATCTGCAAATTCATCGGGATTTTCATAGAATCGTTTGGAAATTTTTCTGTACTCGGGATCTACTTTTAATGCAAGATCCGTAGTCAACATCATTGGAGCATTTTTCTTATCCGGATCATGGGCATCGGGTACGGTACCGTCTCCTTCTCCGTCTTTTGGTTGCCATTGATACGATCCGGCAGGGCTTTTTGTTAGCTCCCATTCATACTCAAAGAGATTTTCGAAGAATCCCATATCCCATTGGGTAGGATTATTGGTCCAAGCCCCTTCTTCACCGTCGGTGATGGTATCTCCGGCTTTTCCTGATCCGTAGTCACTGGTCCAGCCAAAACCCTGCTCTTCGATATCAGCAGCTTCAGGCTCAGGTCCCTTGTGTTCAACCGGGCCGGCTCCGTGCGTTTTACCAAAGGTATGTCCGCCGGCAATAAGTGCAACGGTTTCTTCATCGTTCATTGCCATGCGTGCAAACGACTGTCGAATAAAGTGCGCTGACTTTTCAGGATCCGGCTCTCCATTCGGACCTTCGGGATTCACATAAATCAATCCCATGTGATCAGCGGCAAGCGGTCCTTTAAGATTGCCTTCTTCATCATGACGATCATCTTCTAACCATTCATCCTCGGAACCCCAATTTACTGAAGTATCGGGTTCCCAGTCGTCTTCACGTCCACCGGCAAAACCGAACGTTTCAAAGCCCATTGATTCCATTGCCACATTACCGGCCAGTACTAATAAATCTGCCCATGACAACTTACGCCCATACTTTTTCTTAATGGGCCAAAGCAAACGACGCGCTTTATCCAAGTTGGCATTGTCGGGCCAGCTGTTCAAAGGAGCAAAACGCTGTTGTCCACCGGCGGCTCCACCGCGACCGTCAGATACACGGTACGTCCCCGCTGCATGCCAGGACATTCTAATGAAAAGACCTCCATAGTGACCCCAGTCAGCAGGCCACCAATCTTTGGAGTCGGTCATCAGATCATGAAGATCTTGTTTGACGGCCTCGAAATCAAGCTTTTCAAATTCCTCTGCATAATCAAAATCCTCATCCATGGGATTACCCTTTGAGGAATGCTGACGCAGCATATCAACATTTAATCGTTCGGGCCACCATTTTTCGAGTTTTGTGCCACCGGCAGCCGTTTCATTTGAATCTCCATTATGAAATGGACACTTACTTATATCGCTACTTGACGTATTCTGAGTATTATCTTTATCCATACAAACGCTTGGTTTAACGGTTTTTAATTTGTCTGTTATAATCTAACCAAATCATTGATTCATATAAATTCTTTTCTGATAGAAAAATACTATTACCGATATCAAACTTAGTTATAGGATGGTAGAAAAAGATTGCAACATCCCTGTTGAAGCTACTTTTACCACTTATTCTTAACAGTTCAGCCACTCAAATCTTTCGGGAATAGTTCAGACCGAAATAAGATGGACTATTTGATAAAAATTTGCTTAAGAAATACATAAAGCTACCGATAACCCATAAAAATAACTTTAGGTGCACAAACGGCTTTCGGGTAGAAAATGATGGATGCTTAAACTTCTGTCTTTTCCATTCCCCACATACTACGGTATGATTAACAAGGTTGTTTGTCAGCTGAATAACCTTAACTCATATTTCTCATGACACACTTTAAAATACCGATCATTACGTTATTACTTCTTTTTATCGGCACCAACATCTCCTTTTCACAAAGCAATTGGGAGCCACAAACAAACATAACAGGATATGTCTCAACAGAAGTCAACTATTTTGACGATCTGGAAGGATATGATATAAATTATTCCGCAGCAGTCTCAGAGGCAGGGATTTTAATTTCTTATCAGCCCAAGTCAAATTTTAGAATCAAAGGGGTATTCGTTTATCGCCCTGGGTTTCAATTTGATCAAATGTTGAATGAAGCCTTTGGTGAACTGACTTTTTCAGAAGGAGCTAAATTCAAAGCTGGTCGGTTTCTTCTACCAATGAGCCCAAGCAATACGTTTTACTACGCGCCAGTGAATACGAGTGCAACACTCCCTATTTTGGTAACTAACCATGAATTCTACCCCGTAACTATTGACGGTGCGTCACTAAATGGTTCTTTTGGTTCTGGTTTGAAATTCAACTACAACCTTTTTGCCGGTGGTTACAAAAACTCTACATGGCTACGAACAGGAGCTATTCGCTTCTTTGGAGATGAAGTAAATTATCTCAAAAGACAAATCGGCAGCCCTGCAACAATACACCCCTCATACAATGAAACATACAACTTTGGCTTTGGTGGTCGCCTTGGACTCTCCTATAAAACGAATATTGATGTAGGCTTCAGCGCCTTTAGACAAAATGATGAGCAAGTCCCAATCTTAGCTACTATCGCCCCGGGACAAACCATCAAAGTTGAGCGTTTGTTTGAAAAATTCAGCTATGGAGTTAATGTGAAGCTGAAGTATAACAACACAAAAATAATAGGAGAATACTGGACTGCTGATCTTAAATCAGATGGCAGTAATGTTGATCTGGAAGGTTCTTTTGTTGAGCTAAGTCATCGCATCAACAAGGTAACACCCTATGTTCGTTATGAAGACCAGATTACAGATGACATTGATTACCAACGCTACACTGCTGGACTTAACTACAAACCAAGCTTTAGAAAGGCATTTAAGGTTGAGTACATGCGATATGAACACTCAAGTGGCGATATCAATGGTTTCGTTGGTACATTAATTTACTCATTCTAATTCCAAAGTTATAGAAAGATGAAAAACCTTATAACAACATTATTGGCCACTATCTTGATTGCCTTTGCTACTGATGCTACAGCACAGTCGTTTAAAGTGATTGTTAATGAAGCAAATGCCACAGAAACAATTTCAAAAGAAGAATTATCTGAAATTTTTCTGAAAACAAAAGTGAAATGGGATGACGGTTCGTCCATTCAACCGGTAGACCTAAATGCCCAATCAGAAACTCGTGAAGCCTTTTCACAAGAAATTCACGGACGCGGAGTGGGCGCTATACGTAACCACTGGCAGCAGGCTGCTTTTTCTGGTGCCGGTACAGCTCCGTTGGAACGATCAAGTGATGCCGAAGTGATTGACTTCGTAAAAGCTAACCCGGGGGGCGTCGGATATATTTCTGAAGGCACAGAAGCTTCCGGAGTAAAAGTTTTAACCATCAACTAACTAATTTTTTAGTGCGGGTCACAAATCGGTGACTCGCACTACTTTTAAATCCCGGATTCAAAGCAACACTAATCCTTAAACCGGGATAAACATACGGCACATAATCAAGAAACTTTAGGTTCACAGCGTTATGAATATTTTCAACAGTATAAAACTCAGATATAAAATTCTTGTATTTCCTGCCATATTCATAATGGTGGTCGGAGTCATTTATTACACTACTCAATGGAGTAATGAATCCATCGGGAAGGAGTTGAATACCGTTCAATATTCATATATCCCCTACAATGATCTGACCAATCGCATGGAGTCCACACAATCCGAGATCCAGAAAAAGTTTCAGGATGCTGTAGCCGCCCAGAATGTAACCACAATTGAAAACACAAAGTCTCTAAAGAAAACGTTTTTGCAATTGGCCGACAGCGCGAAAGCAATAAAGGCCGATAATAATTATGTGTTATTGGATAGTACTATTCATTCATTCAACAAATACTATAACGCGGGTGTTGTGGCATCCAAAATGATGATACAAGAGGATTATTCTGAAGAGGTTAGCAACAAAGTGCAGGCGATGATTGATGAGCAGAAAACGCTCAAAGGTCTTTTAGCAAAGGTGTCTAACCAGGAAGTAGACCAGGCATTTGATAATGCACGCAATCAGTTGGCAGAGCTAAAACAGACTATTAACCTGGTACTATCTATAAGCCTTGGATTATTTATTGGAATATCGTTGTTACTCTCACAGGCTATTTCAGGTGCATTGCGAAAAACAGTTGACAAGATTCGCCGACTTTCGGAGGGTAACCTTGATATTGATATTCCTGAAAAATATTTGCGTCGTAGAGATGAAATTGGTGATATCTCACGAGCCCTGGAAAACCTTGTTTCCCAGTTCAGAGAGGTTATCCTTGGAGTACAAAGAGAATCGAGTCAAATATCTGAGATCAGTAGAAACCTGGAAGCCACCTCAAACCAAATGGCTCGCGGATCTAATGAGCAGGCAGAATTTGTTGAAGAGATATCAAGTACCATGGAAGAGGTATCAGCTACTATCAGCCAAAATGCCGAAAATGCCCAACAAACGAATAAAATATCCCGAGAAGCCAATACCCGACTGAATGATGTGAGCGAAAAGTCGAAAAAGGTCATTGAAGCAAATAAAACCATTACGGATAGAATTAATCAGATTAATGAAATTGCATTACAAACCAATATTCTCGCGCTGAATGCAGCTATTGAAGCCGCACGCGCCGGTGATGCAGGCAAAGGATTTGCTGTGGTTGCTACGGAAGTGCAAATGCTTGCCGAAAAAAGTAAGACCGTTGGAAACGAAATTGTAGAACTTACCCAGAGCGCCTATAAACGAGCATCCAATGCGGGAGAAGTAATGTCTGAAACCATCCCTAAAATGGAAAAGACTTCAAACTTGGTCAGTGAAATTTCTATTTCCAGTGAGGAGCAGAGCAAAGGGGCCAATCAGGTTAATGACTCTATTCAACAGCTGAATACTCTGGCACAGCAAAGTGCGGCTTCCAGTGAGGAGCTGGCTGCTTCGGCAACCGAATTGAAGAGTCAATCTGAGCGGCTAAAGAAATCGATTTCTTATTACAAACTGGATGACGAGAATCCGGCATCCAGCACACAATCACAGGACTCTCCCCAGAATACAGCTCCATTCAATAATGGACAAAGTAGAAATGGCAGCAGTACGAAAGCAGGCATACACTCCTCAGGAATGAATGGTTCAAGTTACTAATATGACTTAATTGATATTAGGGATCATTAATGCATAAGAAATACAACAAGAATAACTCCTGTTCTCAATAGAGCAGGAGTTATTTTTATTTTGGGTCGATAAAATAAGAATCTATCCCAGAAGTTTTTTTATATGATTGCTCACAAATAACTTATATCATCTTTTCAAAGGAACCTACAAGTCTCATTATCCCTCCTTTTCAATATTTTCCTACCCTGATGGAACGAATCAAAATAATTAAACAGGCAAAGCATAAACGATTTTTGTTTATAATCCTTTGTAGTAACTTTAGTGTTTGTTATTGGCAGTGAATCAATTGCAGGAATACGTATGAAAAAAATCGCATTGTTACCGGTTTGGGTTATCGTATGTAGTTTGGCCGGAGTATTTGGAGCTCAATTTGAACCCGGTATCTGGTATGAAGTATTGCAAAAGCCAAACTGGACTCCTCCGAACTGGGTTTTTCCTGTTGTTTGGCCCATCCTGTATGTCATGATGGGAACCTCGGGCTGGCTCATTTGGCGGGAGGATGCTATGTCCCTATCTGATTACGAATTCAAATGGTTTTTTGTGCAGCTTATATTAAATGCGCTTTGGTCATGGCTATTTTTCGGCAAACATTATATCTCAACTGGCTTAGCTGAAATTTTGCTACTTTGGATTGCTATTGCCTTTACCTTGCTGCTATTCTGGAAGAAAAACCGAATAGCCGGCTTGCTGCTCGTCCCTTACCTGCTTTGGATAAGCTATGCTTCTGCCCTTAACTTTGCGATCTGGCAACTTAATTAATCCCTTTCATCATGCAGCAGTACGATTACATTATAGCAGGTGCAGGAGCATCGGGACTTTCTCTGGCCTGGAAAATGCTGCATTCCCCATTATCCGAAAAGAAGATCCTTATCCTTGATCAGTCTCTTACCCCATCAAATGATAAAACCTGGTGTTTTTGGGATACGGAGACTCCTCCCTTTGCGAATTTAATACATCGTCAATGGAGCAAAGCAGAAGTCAGTATTTTTGGAAAACGTGCCATCAAACAGCTAAACAATTATACTTACTACTGCCTGCGGAGTGGCGACTTAAGCACGCATATTTTAGATAAGCTTGAGAAACATCCGAACTTTCAACTGCGTAAAACTCCAATCCAAGAGCTTTCATTTAACGGCAGCACCCCAATGCTGCATACTGATGCTCATACATTTAAAGCAGACTATATTTTTCAGAGCTGCTTTAATCCCTGGGAGGATGCCCAAGATCAGCCTTGCCATCCACTGCTGCAACATTTTGTGGGATGGGAAATCAATACCTCAAAACCGACTTTTGATGATGGCTTTTTTACGTTGATGGATTTTGATCAGACGTATAAGGATGGCATCGCATTCATTTATATACTGCCCTGGTCTAAAACATCCGCCCTCATTGAATACACTATTTTTTCTGATAATTTACTTGATAAAAAACAATACGAAGAGAAGGTATCGCTCTATCTGAGCAATCGGTTTGACCTGACTCCCATTGATTATAATATCGAGCGAAAGGAATTTGGGAAAATCCCTATGGAAGACCGCCCTCATAAGCCATGGTATAAACCCCGAATACTCAATATTGGTACCGTTGGGGGCCTAACCAAACCCTCCACCGGCTATACGTTCAAGCGTATCCAAAAACAGACGAACGCAATTGTAGCGGATCTGCTATCGGAGGGCACATTACGACCACACCCTCCTTCTAAAAAACGATTCAAAGCATATGACCTGTGGCTGCTACAAATCATTGATCGGTATCCTGAGGACGCCTTTAAGGTTTTTAATCATCTTTTAAAAAATAATTCCCTCGATGATGTCTTTCGATTTCTCGCGGAGGAATCGTCCCTCAAAGATGATCTGAAAATAATGAGCAGCGTACCCTATACTCCATTCTTGAGAGCCATTTGGAAGACACGTAACCGTCTTCGAAAAATCTAATCCTCGCCATTTTTTGGCGCTGATTCTGTAGCCTGATATTTGGTGCGATTTCCCAATAGATAGCCGTATGGCTTTAGGGCTTCAACTTGATCAAAAACACATTTAAGAATCCCCAACAAAGGCACAAATAATATCATCCCCGAAATACCCCACAGCTGACCACCAATAACAAGGGCTATCAATGCCATAAAAGGATTAATGCTTACCTGCGAACCAATAACATTTGGAGTGATAAAATTTCCTTCGAGAAACTGTACCACAGCAAACACGGTCACCACTCCAATCGGATTTAACAGAGAATCAGTAAACAAAAGTGCAAAAATGATTGCCGGTAAACTTCCCAGGATAATACCTATATAAGGAATCACGGCAAGAATAGCCGCAAATGCTGCGAAAAATAATACATGGTCAATACCGACAATCCATAACCCTATTGCATTTAAAATGCCTAATATTGTAATGACTGTCATCATCCCCACAATGTAATTCTGTGTCACTGTCTGTACGCTGTCTATCACAGAATCAATAGCATCGTTTTTTCCATCTACGGCGGTATGCAAAAATGTGCGGTACATCTTTTTATAGTACATCATAAAAAACACAAAAAATGGCAGCAGCCCTAAGGTAGTAAAGACACTTGTTGTAGCTCCAAGAACAGTACTTACATACTCCCCGCTTTTATTAATAGCCGTTTCGAGTCCCCGTTCTAAAAACTGTATTTGTCGGTCGGGAGAAATATTAAAAGTTGACTCAAAAAACTGTATCAGATCACTGCTCATCGTCTGAATCTTGGCGTTGGCCTCGGGCAGCCGGTCTGCAAACTGAATAAACTGTATGGAAAGCAACGACATAATGCCACCCAAAATTACAGCAATTAAGATAATACTGGTTAAGATAGCCAGTACTCTATTAAATTTATATCGCTGTAGCCAAGAACTGATCGGATCTAATAACATGGCGATAAGAGCAGCAAATGCGAGTGGCATCAAGATAAATTTCCCATAAGACAGAACGACGAACAACAGGATAATCCCAAACAATATTGTTGTTCCTTTTAACCAGATTGGAAAATCGTTTTTCATCAGCTACTCAGTATTTGAGTTGATATTACGCATCTAATTGATCTCCTAAATCATTGAGGGGCGGATCGAAATCTTCCTGGAAAATTTCAAATGGTACACGATACCCTACTTCTTCCTTGACATTACTGTCCTCAATCACCTCTTGGTAGGTTTCATAGCAATCAAGTGCCGATAAAAACTTTTGGTAATCGCCATCATCGGCTTCCACCCAACAGTCAATATCGCCCTGTTTTGATGAGGTCAGATTAAACTTCCCCTCCCCTTTGTCTTCGCTGTAGTGAGTGAAAAAAGCCAGTCGTTGCGGATAGTCAAACCCTTCTCGTTTTAAATCACAATAGACGCTTTTAACAACAGCATGGCTTACCAAGTGATCCTCAAATCCACTAATACCATGAACCGCATAAGTTACCAGTACATCAGGTTTTATTTTCTGCACTTGTGTATGAATAACTTTCTCAATATCGGCCGGATCCATCTCTTTCAACCCACTGTCAGGCAAATCCAACACCGTCATTCCGTTCAAATCAAGCACTTGCTCTACGCATTGCATCTCTTTATAACGGATTTCTCCCATCTCCTCCTTATTGATACCCAATCGAAATCGCTGTTTGGTCGCCTCTCCTTTCGTTAGCGTAAGTAAATATACGTCATGCCCCTTTCTTCGCTGAGCCGCTATTGCCGGGGCCGGACCAAATGATTCGTCATCGGGATGGGGAAATACGTAAAGAATTTTCATGTAAATATGTTTTGATTAAATCATTTGCATGATGTTAATCATAATTTTACTACCACAAAACCCAAATATCTCATAGAGTTAATAGTTTCAACACAAAATATGCAAGAGCTATGCTGTAGCTGCTTCAATTTCAATATCTTCATTTTGCAGGACCGGATCTGCAACCTTCTCATCTCTCTCAATTTTACCGTCACGCAAGCGAATAATTCGACGTGCATGCTCGGCAATTTCCGGTTCATGCGTAACAACGATAATCGTATTCCCCGAACGGTACAGCTCTTCAAAAAGCATCATAATCTCTTGCCCTGTCTGAGTATCAAGGTTACCGGTAGGCTCATCAGCCAGTAGAATAGAGGGATTATTTACCAATGCACGAGCAATAGCTACGCGCTGACGCTGGCCGCCCGAAAGCTCATTGGGTTTATGATCAATACGGTCCCCCAGCCCTACCCGCTCTAATGTTTTTGCTGACCGCTCATGCCGTTCAGCGGTTTTCACCCCAGAATAAATAAGCGGGAGTTCCACATTTGAAAGGCAGTCTGTTCGCGGCAGCAAATTAAACGTTTGGAATACAAAACCAATTTCTCGATTGCGAACCTCTGCAAGGTCAGCATCATCAAACTGGCTCACATCCTCACCGTTTAAAATATAGGTGCCCGACGTTGGGGTATCCAGACAGCCAATTAGGTTCATCAGTGTAGATTTACCCGATCCGGATGGACCCATGATCGCGATATATTCATTTTCCTGCAGATCAAAAGTAACCCCGTCAAGTGCACGCACTTCCTGGGTCCCCATTTGATAAATCTTGGTTAAATCTTCTACCTGAATAATCGGTTTTGCCATGATCCTCTTAATTTGAAGCCATTCGGCTGAACTTTTCATTATTTACATTCACTTCATCACCGTCAGAAAGCTCACGCGATAACATCCGATAACTCCCCGTAACAACCTGCTCTCCGGCCTCAAGTCCCGACAATACCTGAATATGGGTATTATCACTAATGCCCGTTTTCACCTCTTTTCGCTCGGCTTTTCCGTCCTCTACAACAAAGACTACCTTTCGCATATCTTCTTCAGGGATAATCAAATCTTCATCCACATTGGTCGTATCACTTTCGGTGGTATCACTCTGAACAGATCTGTTTTCATCAGCAAAGTCACGTACTGTCACTGCTTGTATCGGTACCGAAACAACATTGCGCACGGTCTGTGTTTGCACATCTACGGTGGCAGACATCCCCGGTTTGAACGATGGAACAAACTTATCCTCAGGCATCTCTTCTGAAACCTGCTGCACCAGCTGCTTATCTCCAACCATATCAAGGTTATGAGGGGTAGCAACCCTAATTTTTACTTCATAATTGGTAACCTGCTCGTTAGTACCTTCTCCGGAAATATCAGCAGAATTAGCTATTTCTGTCACTACGCCGTCAAATGAGCGATCTGGATAAGCATCGACCTCAATATTTGCCGTATCCCCGGCCGAAACATTTACAATATCATTTTCATTGACCTGTACTTGGACTTCCATCTGATCCATATTGGCTATCCTAAGAAGTTCCGTTCCGATTGATTGGGTATTGCCCAACACGCGTTCCCCAACCTCAACAGCTAACTTACTGATGGTTCCATCACGAGGTGATCGAATAATGGTTTTTTGCAGCTCTTCTTTCGCCTGTTCGAGCTGGGCTTCACTGCTTTGGACCTGATATTTGGCAGCGTTAAAATTCGCCTTTTGAGCCTCATAATTTGTTTTGGATTGCACATACTCCGTTTTGGAGATGGCCCCTTTCTCATAAAGCTTCTTATTCTGCTCGTAGACCGATTCGGCTTCTAAAAGCGAAGCCAGTGCCTGTTCCATGCGCGCTTTTTGCGTGAGCAGCATGGCATTGGTTTCATCAATTCTTGCCTGATAAATATCCGGTTTTATACGCACCAAGAGCTCTCCCTGCTTTACATAGTCCCCTTCCTTTATGGGCAACTCAATAATCTCTCCCGATACTTCCGGACGTAAGATTACCTCAACTTCAGGCTGCATTTTTCCGGATGCCGAGACAATCTGTGTAATTGTTTTTAGTTTAGCTTCGGTTGCCTCAACTTGCTTGGCTGCCGTTTGGCCTCCCATCCATCCCATCGTCTTGCCTATTACTGCTCCTACTCCCAACAAAACGATAAGACCAATACCAACGTATAATAGCTTCTGCGTAGCTGACTTTTTCTTTTTTGACATTGTGTTAATTTTATTCTCTTAATTTAGCGACATTTCTTGATCCAATTTCCCTATGTAATAATCCAGAAGTTTCTCTTGAAATATTAGATTGTATAACGCACGGGCATTATCTGACTGAGCCTGGACATAATTTGCATTGGCATCGCTGAGTTCTATCAACGTGCTTGCACCTACATTATAGCGTTCCTGCTGAGTTTCATACGTTCGTTCGGCAGCACGCAGTGCCTTTCTTGTAGACTCTAACTCTTTTTGATACGACAAATAATCGTTATATGCCTGTGTGACTTCTTGAATGATCTGTAATCTGGTATTCTCTAATCCAAGCTTAGCATTTTTTAAATTAATCTTTGCTGTTTGTATCTGATTCATACGGTTCCAATTGTTGAAAATCGGAATATTTAGCGAAAACCCTACCGACATCGTATAATTTTGATCATAAAACTGATCGCTGAAAGGAATACCTCCACCGAAATATTGATCATTATAGGAAGATGAAAGTCTCGCACTTGCACTTAAGGTAGGAATGAGATTATATCTGGCCTGCTTTAACTGAAGTTCAAGAGCTGTTAGATCAGCCATTTCACTTTTTAGATCTGATCGATTATCCAGGGCATTGGTTATTAATTCGTCTACGTCAAACTCTTGCACTCCTACCTGAATACTGCTATCAGCTTCCAGTTGTGGATGCACAAATTCGTAATCGCCCCGTGGATCAATCTGTAACTGCCGGACCAGTGCAAGTCTGCTCATTTTTAAATTATTCTCGCGCTGTGTCAGCGTTAATTCATTACTCGCTACCGTAGACTCTTGGTTATACAAATCTACCGTAGGTCGTGATCCAACTTCTACCTGCGCCTTAACTTGCTCCAACTGTTTTTGAGAAGCTTCGAGATTTTCTTTGGCAATTTCCACGAGTTGCTCATCCAGCAGAACTTGCAAAAAGTTTGATGCCGCATTAAAAATCACATTTTCTTTTGCTCTTTGTAGCTTCTCTTGGGAAGAAAGTTTATTGGCCCTGCTTCTCCTCAGACTTATAATATTTTCAAACCCATTAAAAAGGGATATATCAGCACTAAGGCTCCCGCTTAATCCATTTGTTACATTATCTTCGAATATTTGTGTATCTCCCTGCCGAACCAGCTGTTGTCCTTTTCTACTTGATCCGCTGAGATTACCTGAAATCGAAGGGGCAAAATCAGCGTATTCACTTATTATATCTCGTTCCGCTAAATTTAAGTTATTAGAGGCTTGCTGGAGCTGATAATTATTTTCCAGAGCTATATCAATAGCCTCCTGCAGCGAGATCTCTTGGGACTCGGAATCCTGAGCGTACGCGGTGACGCTCAAAATTAGTACACTAAATAGTAAACAGATACCTTTGCGCATGTCGATAATTTATTTTTTGGGTTTACAACTCGGAAGGTTACACGATCAATATTATGAATTGTTACAGAAAAGGAAGGGGGTTTTACATTAAAAAAAGTAAAAGGCTTTTTTAATCGCTCTTTTCACCATTACTGGATGACAAATGCTCTTCAGCCTTTTCTTCAAGAATATTTTCCACATAGTCAGTAGCAAAGTTTATGGCCTTGCGTGTAGCAAGTCTCTTTAATTCGGACAAGAGCGCCCCGCTAAAATCTCCTCCTTTATCAGAGGTGGCCGCAGATGATTTCCTCTTATGGCCCAGTAAAAATCCAAGCAAGGCTGAGGCCCCCACAATAGGCAAAGGATGCTTTCGAATGACATTTTTAGGATTCAAACTGCTACTTACATCTTCTCGAACCTGATCAATAGAGTTATCCAGCTCTCCCTGAATTTTATTTAATTCCGCTTCCAACTCTTGCTTTTTTTTCTCCAGCTCATCAACTTTTTTCTGTGCCATAATAGTTTCTATCCTTCTTTGGATTTTGACTGTGCTTTTTCTTCAATCTTCAAAGACTCTTCGGTCTTTCCATTTTGCTCAATTGACTTTATTACTTCATTCTCGAACCGATGCTGTAATTGCTTAAAAACACTTTTAGGCTTTAAATACATAAATAATCCTCCCACCAGTAACAACGGCAGTGAAACCAAAACATAGCCCAGACTTTCACTTCCCAACAGATCTCCAAGATAAATAGCCAAGGCAAATAGCAAAAAACAAATGCCTCCCAGAAGCAGAAAAATACCAATACCACGCTGCACCGATGCAGCCATCAATCCCGAAATAGCTTCGCCAACATTGAGCATGGCAAGCTCAATGCGTTTTTCAAGATATAACTTCAAGTCAGAAGTAATTGCTCGTAGCCGTTTACCTAACTGATCTCTGTGATTATTGGTCTTCATTATTTTTAATCTTCTGAACTCAACAACTTACCAACGATATAACCAATTAGTAATCCACCTGCCACACTTTTAACAGGATGCTTACGGATTACATTTTCAGCTCGCAGTTTTAACTCCTCAACACGTTCCGCCAGCTCTTCGTCATCTACCATTTGGCGACCGCGATCGAGTGCGTTATCCAGCTCTTCATTCAAGTTTTCTAAAATCTCTTCATCCATGACTTTGGTAATCTTGTTAACGTAATATGCTACATCACTTTAATTATAAGGAAATATGTAGACATTAAATATTACATATTTTGATTTTTAGCCTCAATCCATCGTCCCATATACTTTGTACTTTCAGCGGTATGGTGCATTAACATTTGCCCGATAAAGTTGTGGGTACGATGCTCTTCAAGATGTTTCTGCAGTTTCTCAATCTTTCCTATTAACTGTTTGTCAAAATCCGGTTTTATAAACTTGTTTTTGAGGATCGAAAAACCTTTTCTCTGTGCATTATTCCACGCTTCTTCATCACGATAAAGAGTTCGTGCAAAATCCGAAAACTCTTCAGGATCATCGGCAATTCCCCCTCCCCAATCTTCCGAATCACTTATTAAACCCTCTGCCCCTATAGTACTTGTAACATTTGGCGTCCCGCATTGCATAGCTTCAATCAACTTGCCCTTTAACCCCGCACCAAAGCGAAGCGGTGCCAGCAATACTTTTGCATTGGCAACAACTTCATTGGCATCCTCTGCCCTGCCCTTTACCAAAAAACCTTCTTTTGGATTGTGCATCTGTTCTGCTTCCTGTGTAACGTATGATCCGTATACATGTAACTGGGCTTCAGGCAATTGCCTCCTGATCAACGGCCAAATCTTCTTTTTCAAATACCTGACCGCATCCATATTTGGGGCATGTCTAAAGTTCCCAATTGTCACAAAGTTACTTCGTTCACTAAAACCCGGTAATGCCCTCTTTTCCAATTCCGTTATTGGGTCAAGTAGGAAAGGAAGATACTGAAGCAGCCTTGAGTCTATGTCGAATACATTCCGTAGCAAATCCATTTCTGACTCAGAAATGATCAGGGACAAATCTGAACGAAAAATACTGGCTATCTCCCGTTTGGCATCTTTGGATGATAATAAATCTTCCTTTGAACAGACCCTATTTTCGTGATGTGCCTTTTTTCGGGCCCTTCGCAGGAAATGCAAATCTTCGGTATCCAACACACGTAAAGCATCCGGGCACTCCTCTGCAACCCGCCATCCAAACTGCTCTTCAATGACAAATCGATCAAAAAGTACAACAGAAGGATTGAGCTCGCTGACAAAATCATTAAACGTTGAGCTATTCATCTCGATAGAAACCTGATCTACGCCAATATCCTTCAGGTTGCTCATGTGATCTGTTTCTGAAGCAGAGCTTGCAAATGTTACTTGCCACCCCTGATCTTTAAATAGATGGATCAATTCAAGCATGCGTTTTCCTGCGGCGGAGGAATTGGGTTCGGGCCATACAAAACCAATGATCAGAACATGCTGTTGGTCTTTTTCCATTCTTCTGTGATAAAATTTATTCGTATCGAAGACTGTCAATGGGATCTAAACGGGCTGCTTTATAAGCGGGATACACCCCAAATAATAACGCAATTATAAACATCCCGAAAAAACCGGTCAGCACTGCCCATATGGGGATAACCGGCTCGGTTTCAATCCAAATAGCCACTCCATTACCGGCCAGGATACCTAGGCCAATTCCTATTAATCCCCCCAACTGACAAATAAAGATTGTTTCTGTAAGAAATTGCGATACAATGGCCTTCTTCGTAGCTCCCACCGCTTTACGGAGTCCAATTTCCCGAGTTCGTTCTGTTACTGAAACAAGCATTATATTCATTACCCCAATGCCGGCTCCGAACAACGTAATACCTCCAATTACAAAACCTACAGCATATAAAATAAAAGTGAACTGATCGAAGGTGCCGGCAAGCGAGTCATTTGTTTCGATTTCAAAATCATTTTGAGCTCCCGGAGCCACTTTTCGAATAACCCGCATTACTCCCGTAATTTCGTCCATAGCGGCTTCTATAAAATCCATCGCCGGGGCTTTTACCTGTATATCAATATTGCGGTCACCTCCGTAAACCATAAGACCTGCCGTGTAAGGAATTAGTACAAACTCATCCTGTGACTGCCCAAAAACACTCCCTTTCTCATCCAAGGTCCCAATAATCCTGTATTTCTGACCCGCTATTCTTATACTTTTTCCAAGAGGATTAACATTCTGAAATAACTCTTGTTGAATATCATCCCCAATAATTGCCAACAACCGTCCATACTGGATATCTTCTGAACTAAAATTGCGCCCCTCACTAAGTTCATAAGCATTATTGCCAAGGTAATGTTGATTACTCCCGACCACCCGTACGGTAGGATCGGTTTCCTCATCCCCGTACATTACTTTGGTATAATCAAAGGTCTCATCCGGACTGACATCCTCTGCCAGCCGTAACATTTCTTGTAAACGCTCGGCCGTCTCAAATGTAATATCCTGACGGTTTCGTACATTCTCTGCACTACCACCCAATCGAACAGACGGTGTTTTGGAAACATTAATGACATCGCCTCCCATTATACTCATCGTATTCTGAAAAAAGTTGTCCAATACCGCTACTGCTGTGGTAGAAACAATCACCGAAAATACGCCTACAACAAGAGCTAATAGAGTTAGCGAGGACCGCAACTTATTGGCCCAAAGAGAATCAAACGCCTGTTTAAAAACTTCTTTTATATTCATCTTATTCGTATCTCAGTGATTCTATAGGATCTGATTTTGCGGCACGATAGGCCGGGATAAACCCAAAAATAAGGCCTACAATCGAACAGAGCACTATGGCTGCAATAACAACACTGATATCAATGCTGGCCACAAAGATCTGATTTAATAACATACTTAGCGGATAGGAGAGCAAGAGTCCTATCAACCCGCCTAAAAGACACATGATCACGGCCTCAATTAAAAACTGGTATAAAATTTCCCAGGCCTTGGCTCCTACCGCCTTACGAATTCCAATCTCTTTGGTACGTTCACGTACCGAAACAAACATGATATTCATGACACCAATGCCCCCAATGATTAACGATAGTGCCGTAAGTCCTCCCCCTACCATATAAAGTCCGGCTTTGAATGATGAAAGCTGAGCCTCAAAAGCTTGAGGTTTATTAAGCTCAAAATCATTTTCTTCAGTGGCCTCGAGTCCACGTACACGACGCATTATGCCCTCAATCTCATACTCCCCTTCTTCTAATATCTTTTCATTCGGAAATTTCACGGCGATCTGAATATTACTTCGCAAACTAAAAAGTTGCCCATATGCCTTAATTGGCGTTATAGCACGCCGATCCATATCAGCTAATCCCAGAAATTTCCCCTGCTTTTCCAATAACCCGATAACTCGAAACCGCTGTCCACCGATACGAACCTCTTCATTTAATGGATTCTGCCGATCAAAAAGGTTCTCTGCCAGTGTTGCCCCCAAGATTGTTACTTTAGCTCCCCGTTGAATTTCTTCGGGAGTAAAAGCACGCCCTGTTTCAATACCTAAACCAGCTGTTTCAAAATAGTTATCCGTAACTCCCGCAATAAAAACACCATCGGCACTCACATCTTTATACCTAATCGAAGTTCCCCGTGATGCTGATGCGGAAACAGCTGATGCCAAGCGACTTGATTCTCGGATGTCTTCAACATAATCCAACTTGATATCTCTGCGGCTACGATATTTCCACCATTCATAATCAGGACCCCGATTCCATGGGTGTTTTTCAACATATACCACATTCTGGCCCATCATAGCCATGCTCTTATCAAATTCGGCATCCATGCCATTACTCACCGCATTCATCAGCGTAACCATTACAATTCCAATGATGATGCAAAGCGTTGTAAGAAAGGAACGAGTTTTATTAATCCCCAAAGCGCTTAAAGAAATCTTGAGTCCCTCCCAGCTGCTATTGAAAAATCTACTTATTTTAGACATACCCTTGGTCCAGGTTTAAAATTATAACGTCTCCCTTACGTATAAAAATACGAATCGTTTCAAGAAAATTAAGAATTTCATTTTTTAGCGATCCTTCAAAATTCAGCTATATTATACGGTCAAATTGAAGTAACTACATGATATGAAAATAGATATTTTGGCACTCTCTTCTCATCCCGATGATACCGAACTTTGCTGCGGAGGCACGTTGGCAGCATTGGTTAATAAAGGTAAAAAAGTGGGCGTAATTGATTTTACGCAGGGTGAAATGGGAAGCCGGGGCACGCCTGAACAACGATTGCAGGAAGCACAACAGGCTTCTGATATCATAGGACTTGAAGTTCGTGACAACTTAGGCTTGCCTGACACCAAGCTCGAAAGTACACGTGAATATCAAAAAGCGATCATTCAGAAAATTCGAACATATCAGCCGCATGTATGTTTGGTAGGAGCACCCTCCGATCGCCATCCCGATCATGGAAATGGAACGCAGCTGGCTCTGGATGCTATTTTCTATAGCGGATTGACTAAAATAAAAACGTATGACGAACAGGGAGAACCACAAAAGCGATGGCGTCCTTCGCATGTACTCCATTTTATGCAAGACCGTCCCTTTGATCCCGATATCGTTTTTGATATCTCGGATACCTTTGAAACGAAGAGAAAAGCAATCCTGGCGTTTGAGTCCCAGTTTAACGTACAAGACCCCGGGGATGAACCTGAAACATACATTTCCAACGAGCAATTTTTTGAGGGTATTGAAGCCCGCGCCCGCCATTATGGACATTTAATTGGAGTAACCTATGGTGAACCATTTAAATATCACAATGGTCCCCTGCCGTTGGCATCTTTTAATTCTCTGTTTGAAACAGATCCGATGAGATAAAAGTAGGAATTAAAAAGCGAGAAGAAGCCTGTCTTTACTTCTCGCTCCTTGCTTGTATCTCATCCATTTCAAAATAGGTTGCTATTTCATCTAATAGAAATGCATGAACACCAGAGTTGCCGGCTATGATACGTTTACCGAAAAGCCAATCATTTCCGCCCGACCAATCAGTAACTTTTCCGCCTGCCTCCTGAACTATTAATCCTCCCGCACCGACATCCCATGGATTAAGAGCATATTCATAAAATCCCTCAAAGCGGCCACAGGCCACACAGCATAAATCATAGGATGCAGCACCCGGCCGACGTACGCCCTGAATGTTACTCATTAACATGCGGAAAAACTCCAAATAATGATCCATAAGGCTTAAATCATTATAGGGAAATCCCGTGCCGACCAGTGCATTTTCCGGATTATCAACCTTGGACACTGAAATTGGGTTACCGTTCAAATAGGCTCCCATATTCTTAATAGCTGTAAAACACTCATTCCCTGCAACCTCAAGAACCAATCCCATTTTTGGTTCACGATCTTCCCAAAGCCCAATTGATACACAGTAAACCGGAAAGCCATGGGTAAAATTTGTAGTTCCATCGATGGGATCTATCAGCCAGGTTCGTCCCTCAGGCATTACCTGCTCTACAGAGGACTCTTCGGCAAGAATATGATCCTCCGGAAATTCCTTCCCAATCACAGACAGAATTGCTTCTTCCGCCTTGACATCCGCTTCGGTAACCAGATCATTTTTTCCTTTATAATCGACCGAAAAGTTACTGTCTTTCTGAAATTTTCTAATGATTTGAGCTGCTGATTTCGCAGCCTTCTTTGCAACATTTAATTCTATGGTAAAATCAGACATTCAGAAAATTTAAACCTTTGCTATTCCTCGTCACGTTCATGCTTCATCTTATACTCAAATACTTTATCCGACACTTTTTTTGCTGCATCAGAATCCGGTTCGGGAAAAAGTTCATCAATTGGCGATTCCTGTAGTAGCGTGCGCTGACGTCCGGCCTCTTTCATCGCCTTCATTACCTTCTTGCGTTCTTCCTCTTCTTTTGATGAGTTATAGCGCTCATATAAATCAACTTGCAGGCGATCAAGGTAATGAATTTTAAGTGCTTTAAGCGCCCCTTTAGCCGTTCGGTAAGGGTTTTTATCCTTTTTATACTGCACACCTATCTTTTCGTGGTGGCGCTCACTTACGGAATGCTCTTCGAGTACAATTTCTCCAACCAGCTCAGGATAGGGATGCTCACGTTCGGCATAAGCTTCAACTGAAACTTCCTTCTCATCTTTATAGCGATCAATGATATCCTTATAAAAATTGCGAAGTTGTTCATCCTCAAACTGCCGCTCATTACACTGCGATCCAATATAGTCTATCATATCTCGATCATACATCAGCATTAGGCGAATAAGTTCCTTTTCATAGTTGGGCCGCTTTTTGGGTGGTTGAGGCTGATTTTTCTTTGGTGAACGAGACGCTTCCCGATCATTATATCCAACCGAATGAGGAACCGGAGCTTGTGGCCGCTGATCTCCCCCTCCTTCCTGCTGACGTCGTGCCTCCCGATCTTTGCGTCGCTTTTCGCGCTGTCGTGCTTTCTGACGCTCCTCCTTCAATTCCTTGCGGATTTTTCCAAGCTCATCAAAAAGTGCACGATCTCCAATCTTTGCCTTACTATTCAAATGTTGCACATAGGTTTCCCGGGATACCTGATCAGGCATATGTGCAATACTTTCCAAAATCTCAGAGATCACCTTTTTCTTTTCTGCCGGCTCCTCCCACCGCCCCTCTTCTTTTGCTTTATGGATCTGGTAGCTAAGAAAATCTTCCGACTCCTCTTGTTTTAATTCCAGGAATGAGTCCTTCCCAAACTGACGAACAAACGAGTCAGGATCTTCTCCCTCGGGCAACTCCAGCAGTTTTACATCCATCCCCTCGCGCAGAGCTATATTGATGCCTCGCTTCATGGCACGCTTTCCGGCAGAATCCGAATCATAAATCATCGTGATCGTATCCCCGTAGCGGTGCAGCAACTTCATCTGGTCTGGTGTCAGTGACGTTCCGCTAGAAGCCGCCACGTTATTAATACCGTACTGCTGCAGCGAAATAACATCCGTATATCCCTCAACCAATATAACTTCGTCTGTTTTTCGGATATCATTTTTCGCAAAATTAATTCCGTAGAGCACCTTGCTCTTGTTATACACTTTGGTCTGTGGGGAGTTGATATATTTAGCCGTTTTTTCCTTCCCAAGCACTCGTCCGGCATAGGCAATAACTTTACCCGATGGATTAAAAATCGGGAACATCAGACGACCACGAAAGGCATCATAATACCCATCGCCCCGATTGCTCGGTTTTATGAGACCGGCCTCAAGCAAATACTCTTCGTTGAGACCGGAATCCAGTGCCGTCTTGTATAACTTTTCGCCATCTGAGGGAGCATAGCCAAGACCATATTTTTTAATAACACTGCGATCATAACCGCGTTCTTGCAGGTAATCCCGAGCTTTTTGTGCCTCCTTGGTTTCCATCAAATGGCGGTAAAAAAACACCCCGGCATATTTGAGGGCATGATAGATTCCCTCGCGGAGGTTATGCTCTTCATCAAACTCTTCGGCATCCTCTTCGGGCAGCGATACGCCGTAGCGGTCGGCAAGGGAACGCATTGCTTCCACAAAGCCCACCCCTTCCATCTCCATCACAAAATTAAAGACATCTCCCGACTCTCCACAGCCAAAGCATTTATAGATTCCCAGATCGGGTGTCACATGAAAGGAGGGCGTTTTTTCATCATGGAACGGGCAAAGTCCTTTCCAGCTGCGCCCGGATCGCTTCAATTTTACATAGTCTTCGACCACCTCGACGATATCCGCCGCGCCGCGTACTTCTTCTTTTTTTTCATCGGGAATCATGGTAGCCATAGAATGGAAATGATAAGAGAATTCTTCATGAATCTCATCTAATTCTGCTATTAATTTATATCGCCTCAAATATATATTAACCACAAGAACTTAGTAGCAAAACAAAAAACATGTGATTAACAAATAAATTACTATAAGTTCAACAAAAACTTTTATTTACGGGAACTAATTGTTGTCCATTAGGTTTTTATATGAACATTTTAACCTAAAATAAAGAATGAGAGGTATTGTGATGCTACTTAGAACAATAACCATGTTAACCCTGGGATTATCATTATTGCTGGTAGGCTGTAACGAAGCAACTAATTCAGATCTATCCAATGAAGAACTATCCCAATTAAATGAAACAAGCCAAGCTAATGGCCTGGAATACAAGGCTAAGAAAAACTCAAACTCCAGTACCATTCTGGAAATAGCAGCTAACAATGAAGATTTTTCGATATTAGCTCAAGCTGTCATATTTGCGAATTTAGATAAGGCGCTTGATGGAAAACGACAACTAACTGTATTTGCCCCTACCAATGATGCTTTTGAAGCCCTACTCAGTGAACTTGGTTTGACTGCAGAAGAACTGCTGGTGGAAGAGAATAAAAATCTGGTAAAGAGCATCCTGCTCTATCACGTTGCTCCCGGTAACAGACCGGCCGAAGATGTTGTCGATTCGGACAAAATCAGAACGCTGTCGAAAAAATTTATCGGAGTTGAAGTCGATGATGGCAGCGTACAGGTCGGTAATAATGAAAACGGCTTTGTCAATGTAATAGCTACAGACATCATGGCCTCTAACGGAGTTGTCCATGTTATCGATGGCGTTATGTTACCTTCCACTTCAAAAGGTGACTATGATGATGACGATGAAGAAGATGACGACGATGATTCAGAAGATGATGATTAATAATTAAAAGAATGACCGTTGACAAAAGAGCCCGCCAAACAGTGGGCTCTTTTTTTTATTTGGCATATTGCCGGGTAATGGCTGGCAAACAAAATTACCAAATCCTCTCTTTGCCTTATCATGTTGATCTCGGTATATTCCGACCGACTTAAGGAAATTATTTTAACTTAATTTAGGAAAGTTCATGAGCGTACTTGTAGGTAACGATACTCGATTAGTTGTACAAGGAATTACCGGTAGTGAAGGAAGCTTCCATGCCGAGCAGATGATTGAATACGGCACAAATGTCGTGGCTGGTGTTACGCCCGGAAAAGGCGGCAAAGAGCACCACGGGCTACCAGTTTACAATACAGTGGCCGATGCAGTGGAAAAAGAAGATACCAATACATCGGTTATCTTCGTACCTCCCGCTTTTGCCGGTGATGCGATTTCCGAGGCTGCTTTTGCCGGAATAGAAACTATTATCTGTATTACGGAAGGAATTCCCGTTAAGGATATGGTTACTGCCAAACAGATTGTTAATAGTCATGGAGCAACGCTTGTGGGGCCCAACTGTCCCGGTGTGATTACCCCAGGCGAAGCTAAAATTGGTATTATGCCCGGTAATATTTTTACGCCCGGCAAAGTAGGACTTATCTCTCGGTCCGGAACTCTTACCTACGAAGCTGTCGACCAGCTGACCAAGGCCGATCTCGGACAAAGTACCGCAATCGGTATTGGCGGCGATCCTGTTATCGGAACAACGCACACTGATGCTGTGAAACTATTTGAAGCTGATGATGACACCGAAGCCATTGTGCTGATTGGAGAAATTGGTGGTACTGCCGAAGAAGAAGCAGCAGCTTACATCCAGGATAATGTAGATAAACCTGTTGTAGCATTTATCGCAGGTAGTACGGCACCTCCGGGCCGAAGAATGGGCCATGCCGGTGCCATCATTTCTGGCGGTGAAGGCGGCGCTGATGCTAAGAAAAAAGCTCTGCGCGATGCAGGTGTTACAGTTGTTGACAGTCCTGCAGAAATCGGTATCACGCTCAAAGAACTTCTAGAAACGGTATAACTACCTATTACTAACTCGTCCGGTCATATGATCGGACGAGTTATTCTATTTTATTTCGGAATTATGACCTACTTCATTTTTGGGTTCGCAGTTGGTGTTTTCGTCAGCGGACTAATTGAAAAATATCATAAAAATGAAGCAACAAACTGGATAAATCCGCCTTACCTTTTCCTGATCAGCGGCATCGCCTTTATTATCTACCTATATTTAGACTGGTCTACCCTCCGACAGGTGTTTGATAATCTATTTTCCTGATATACTTCTATCTTTTAGCACCTGCCCTTTCCTTTCTCCTTTAAACTTACCCTCTTCTCTCACAAGCGTACCATTTACCATAATCCAATCGAAACCATCAGCTAATTTATGGGGATTGGCAAACGTGGCTCTATCCTGAACAACTTTAGGATCAAATATCAATAAATCAGCTTTCATCCCTTCTTGTATACGACCTCTATCTTCTATTCCGAGTGTTTTCGCCGGCAAGCCGCTCATTTTGTAAATGGCTTCTTCAAGACTAAGTAACTCTTTTTCATTGACATAGTACCGAATCACTTTTGCAAAACTCCCATAACCTCGCGGGTGATGCATTGTCGGACTCCCATCCGAACTCACCATCACATTTTCACCTAACATCAGTCGATCCTGAAGCTCCTGATCCATCACAAAGTGAGCCGCAGAAGCTGACTGTGGTCCCATCTCCATTAACAAATCAACCGCGGATTTGTTTTCTTGATCTGCAGCTTCTTTGAGCGTTATTCCTGCAAATTCACCCGACCCGAAGAGAATGGCTTCCGGACCATTACGCTGGGCTAGTTTATTTTCCAAAAATTGACGAAGTACTTCGGGACGCTCCTGCAACGCATTCTTCCACTCTGATTCGGTTTTAGCCCAATCCGGAAATACAATGCCAATCCCGGTAAAACTGGCCGAATATGGATATATATCAGCTGTTAGATCAATCCCCCGATTGCGAATTTCACTAATATAATTCAGGATTTCTTTTGCCCGATCAACACCTTCTCCGTACACTACTTTTAGATGCGATGCATGAACGGGAGCATATTTACCTTGCATAGCAAGCTCATCCAACGAGGATTCAATTTCAGAATTATCCTCGCTGCGCATATGACTCATAATTATGTCATTTGCATCGCCAACAACTTTGGATAGTTCTTCCAACTCATTCTTCTCGGCATACATGCCTGGCACGTATTCCAATCCCATGCTCATCCCAAATGCCCCGGCATTCAAATCCGATTGCAATAGTTTCCGCATTCGCTTTACCTCTTTTTGCGTAGGATTCTGTTTACCGATATTTACCTTGGAACGAATGCTCCCATGTCCCGAAAACAGTGCTATATTAACTGCGGATTTTTTCGCCTCGACCTCTTCAAACCATTTATTTAAGGCTCCCACAGCAGGCGAAGAGCCATCTTGTCCCAGCACAATAGTCGTAACTCCCATCGCCAGAAAGTTGTTGAACTCCGGTGTTTCCAACGGATTGCCATGAGCATGCGGATCAATAAAGCCGGGAGTAATAACTTTTCCGGAAGCATTTATAACATGTTCTGCTCGAATGGTATCAGCATTCACCTCCCCGATATAGCCAATAGAATCGCCGCGAACTAAAACATCAGCTTTGTAGGAAGCTTCTCCAGTTCCATCCACAACTGTGCCTTTTGATATATGCCAATCCCACTGCTGCTGTGCAAAAGCAGAGTTCATCCCTAATATTCCTACTACAAAAAATAAAATTGAACGTTTGATGAGTTTCTTCAACATCATATATCACTTTTACTGAATGAACTGTATCGAATAGAACAAAGTTTTACGAATAGTATAAGCATACAGCCTCAAATTTTTTACGTACTTTAATTTGGTTCACAGACGTTAGTGTAATAATTTTACAACTACTATGTTAAAGCGTAGAATAACCATATCGACTGGATTCTTGCTGATCCTACTTCTGGGTATCAGCCTTTCATTTTCTACGTTACACTCCCACCATAACCTGGAGCTTCACAATTCTTCAGAATTTGCTGATACGGGACATTGCATTACCTCTGATGACACACTTTGTCCCATTTGTGCCAAGCTTATCGAACCCGAATTTTTATCAGTAAATGAATCGGGCACTACCTTTTTCAAAACCGAAGGGCTTATCATAGTTACTGATGACAAAGTACGTTCAGGCTCTATTATCATCAATCGCGGTCGCTCCCCTCCCGTTCTTGGTTAACATTCAGTCTTATTGAAAACATGGCTAAAGCATGGTGATCATGCTATATCCATGTCCAACTTTCAGATATAATACCAAGAACAATGAATATTTCGACCAAACTAATTGCGCTCACTTTTACAGTAATTTTATTTTTCGCGGGATGTTCTAACCCCGCCAGCAATGACGACCACGAAGAACATTCTGATCCCGATACTGTTGAGTTTCTCATAAATGGAGATGTTATAGTTTCCTACACCTATTCAAATGAAACCACCGAAGGTCAATTTAACGTCACTATAGGTGAACAAACACCATTAATTACCGCTGAATTTAAAGATGCAGACGGTAATGAAATTCATGCGGAAGATCTTGATGATGAATACAGTTTAATTTGGAATATCGCCAATACTGATATTGCCGAAGTTGTACATTCAAACTCAGATGGACGCTGGGAATTCCGTATTACAGGTAAAGCTGCAGGAGAAACCGCTGTTAAATTTACCCTTGATCATAATGGTCATCCGGATTTTCAAACCCCAGGTACAGAACAAGATGATGCTATCACAATACTTATAACAGAATCAAATCAATAATAAATACAGCCGGAGAAATTCGTTATTTCCGGCTGTTTGTTTTCTTATGTCATTTTATAAGACACTTATGGCAAAGTCTTTTAAATTAGTTTTCATCTTATTAATGGCTTTGACATTCTGTTGGTTGTTGCCACAGTCATTAGCTGCATCTGAACTTCCAAACAATACTCTTACGGGTGTTGTTATCGACGAAGAAACAGGTGATCCCATCAGCTATGCTTATTTATTTCTTGAAGAAATAAATCGCGGGCAAACCACACACAGCGACGGCACCTTTACGTTTAAAAATATTCCGAGCGGAACGTATATAATCAAAATGCAGCGGATTGGTTATCAAACCCAATCACAAACCATTGAGGTACCGGCCAATGATACACTTAGAATTACACTGTCAATGACACCTACCATTCTGGACAATGAGGGTATAGAAGTTATTGGTCACCGTCATCAGCAAAGCAGCAATCACTTAGAAAATGCAACGCAAACTATATCAGGGCAAACTCTGCGGCAAAACCTCTCCTCCACGCTGGCTAATACACTGGAAGATATACCGGGATTGAGTACGCGGTCAATGGGGACCGCACCCGGACGACCGATAATGCGCGGCCTGGGTGGTGAGCGACTAATGATTTTACAGGACGGTGAACGAACCGGTGATGTATCATCACAATCTTCTGATCATGCTGTCACATTAGATCCAATCTCAGCAGAGGAAATTCAAATTGCTCGTGGTCCAATAGCCCTGGAATATGGCTCCAATGCCATTGGAGGGGTAATAAATGTGGTCCGAAACCAAGTGCCCTCAAGTCATCCCGACCATATCCATGGAACGGCCACCCTGCAGGGAGAATCAGTAAATACCGGCGGTGCTGCAGGAATAGAACTTCTTTCCCCACTATCTAAAAACTTTGCATTAAAAATTGACGGAAATATTCGTTCTGCACGTAATACTAACACCCCCAACGGCAATCTTGAGAATTCAGGGATATTTTCTACCAATAATTCGGTAGGTGTCGGTTATATTCGTCCATGGGGGCATGCCGGATTGGCTACCAGTTTGTTCCTGAACAACTACGGAATCCCTCCTGATTCGCTGGGCGGACATCCGAACGGTGTTAATATTGAGATGGAGAAACTACAAATTGAAGGCAAGACTGAAATTTTTGTAAATGATGCTATTTTCGAAAAGCTGCAAATCGCTCTCTCTCATAAAAGTTATTATCACCAAGAGATTGAATCGAATGGTGTAATCGGTACAGAATTTGGGCTTTTAACCAGCAACGCCTCCGTAAAAGCTGATCATAAAAACGTTGGTATTTTTGATGAAGGCAAAGTCGGGATATGGGCTGAGCGAAAGAATTATGCCGTTAACGGTACTCGGACTCCCGACTCCGACTCGTACAGTTTCTCGGCATTTCTTATCGAAGAAAAGGATCTGAGATCATTACATCTCGAACTCGGTGCACGGCTGGATCATACCCGATCTCTCCCTCACACAGAAAACCAAACTATTCAGGGACGAGAAATTCGGGATAGAAGCTTTACAGCCCTTGCCAGTTCTGCCAATGCTGTTTATGACTTTGGCGGGGGCTTTTTTACGGGAGCTAGTATCATCCATTCGTTCAGAGCACCCTCTCAGGAAGAGCTATTTTCACAGGGCCCTCATCTTGCCTCTTATTCTTTCGAGGTTGGAAATCCTGATCTTGATCCCGAGCGAGGCCTTGGCAAGGAGATTTACCTCAGATATCGCGGAACTCGTGCACGTGCCGAGCTTACACTATTTCATAACGGATTTTCCAACTACAATTATGCGCGCAATACCGGTCAGCGTTCTTCCCAGAACCAATCCTTGTTTATCTATCAATTTACCGGAACCGAAGCTGTACTTTCCGGGATTGAATTTAACTCGCAGTTTAAGCTGTCTAATCATTGGGCTCTGTCAGCTTCTGCAAGCTATACACACGGCAAGCGTAAACTTTTTGAAAATGAGCAAACAAACTCCAGCGAGGAATGGAAACCGTTACCAATGATTCCTCCATTAAAAGGTAATATTGAGCTGTCTTATACCTATGACAAATTGAAAGTGGGAACAAAAGCAAGGATTGGTGCCGCTCAAAAGCGTACCGGAGAATTTGAAACCCCTACTGACGACTATACTGTTTTTAACTTATTTAGCCAGTATCGATTTGGAAAGTGGGGACTGCTTCATACCGTATCATTAAACGCCAACAACATTTTTAATACTACTTATCGTGATCATCTCTCGCGCATTAAAGAGATTTATCCCCAGCCGGGACGTAATATCTCAATGCTTTACCGGGTGTATTTTTGATACTATAGAATGATCACCTATCAACGATTGTTATTCAACTTAAACCTCATAAAAATATAAACTTCGAATATTTTAAAAGTTAGATGAGACTTCGTTCCACCATTATAAACCGTGCATTTTTGATGGTGGTTGGACTATGTCTTATCGGAACTTCATTCCACCTTCATAATGATATTTCCGGTTTCTCTGAGCAACACCAGCTTGAACACCATATCAGTCTCGACCAGCCGGATTGCCTGGCTTGCCTACACTTGCTTCAAAGCCTTCCCACCCAACCCCAAACAGGCGACACAGTAAGTTTTCAAAACCATACTTTTTTTCTTTATAACCAGCTTTTTACAGAGTCTGGTGACTACCTCCGTATTTCAAACAAGTCCCCGCCAGTTCTTACTTAAGGATTTGCAGCTCTTTCAATCACAGACTTATTTGAAATTAATTAATTTGTCATGCCGCATCTATTTAAAACAAAAACCCTGATATTTTTAACTGTTCTATTAACTACCTCATTTCTAACGTCGTCATTACATGCACAAACTCAATCCGATGATACAGCTGTTATTACCGGTACTGTTACCGACACTAAAGGAGCACCTCTGCCCGGCGTTAATGTCGCATTTGCCGAACTGGGTGAAGGAACGTCAACAAAAGCAGATGGAAAGTATCGAATAGAAAACCTCCCCTCCGGCACGTATTCCCTCACCTTTTCTTTTGTGGGATACACTTCCCAAACCCGAGAAGTCACACTCCGAGATGGGGAAACCACTACCTTCAACCTTACCCTCAAAAAAGGAACGGTACAATCAGATAACATTATCGTCACCGGAACGCCTTATGAATCAGATCCCCTTACTACACCCGCCGACGTTGATGTATTGACTGGAGATACCAAATTTTCGCGTCAACAAACTTCGCTGGGAGCATCTCTGGAAGAACTGGCTGGTGTTTCCACGATTTCAACAGGAAGTCAAACGGGGAAACCTGTCATTCGCGGTCTCAGCGGTAGCCGGGTACGCGTACTCGACGACGGAGCTGCTATGGACTATCAGCAATATGGGGTGCGACACGGCCCCAATGTTGATCCCTTTACCTCAGAACGCATCGAAGTGGTTCGAGGTGCAGCAAGCGTTCAATACGGATCAGACGCACTTGGCGGAGCTGTTAATGTAATCTCCAATTCACTACCGGAGGCCCTCAATTCGGATTCCTTTCTACAGGGAAAAACACTCGGTGAATTTTCAACCAATAACAATGAGCTGGTCGGCGGATTACACTTGAATGGCGCTACCGGACGATGGGGATTTTCAGGAACGATCATTCGCCGCTCTGCGGGCAATATGGAGGCACCGGATGTGGCTACCTTTCAGGAAAGCAATGATACATCTGCCCCCAAGTTTTCAGGAGAATTAGATCACACAGACTATGACCAACTGAATGGCAGCTTCGGGATTGGTTATCAAACCGATATTGGACAAATTTCCGGAGAATATACCCGTTGGCAAAACAATCACAACTTCCTGCTGCCAAATGGCCGAGGTCTGGGTCAAAACCTGGTAAATAACTCTCTGCAGCTTGAGGGAGACCTGGATCTCGGAAATGATTTTACATTGAATCCCCAGTTTACCTACAGTCAAAATCTTCGTCAATCCAATCCGGGCGGTGCCAATGCCGAGCCGCGCAGTGAGCTGCCGGACGAAGGATTTGCGCACCTCGATATTTTGTTAAACAGCTACACTTTAAAGACTGATCTCAAACATCCTGCAGTAGGTCCATTTTCAGGTACAATTGGTCTTGAATATAAATACCAGGATCAGGATACGCGTGGCATAGAACCACTAGTGCCTTCGGCGACAATCCAGAATTTTGCAGCCTTTGTTTTTGAGCAAGCCGAAATTAACAATCTGACGTTCTCATTCGGAGCACGCATTGACGCACGATCTCAAGAAGCCGAATCAAATGCTGACTTGAATCTACCCGATGTAAATGCCAACGAAACGGATGAGGTACTTAGTCAGTCGTATGTGGAATTCAGTGGTTCACTGGGTGCCACCTATCAATTTACCGAAGAGTTTGCCATCGCAACAAATATCGGACGAGGATTCAGAGCACCCAGTCTATTCAACCTGCACGTGGATGGTGTTCACGGAGGTATTGCTGCCTACCAAGTTGGAAATCCTTACCTGGATTCTGAGCGATCACTGAACACAGATTTATCCCTTCGATGGCGATCTAAAAGCATTCAGGCCAAAGCAACTGTCTATCGTAATGCCATCGATAATTACATGTTCTTAGTGAATACCGGTGAGTTTGCCGGTCCGAATAACGACGGTCCCCCTATTTTAGAATTTGTGCAGGGCAATGCCCGATTAGTCGGGGCTAATGCTGATATTACCGCACAGGTATTACCATGGCTGCAAATTTCAGGAACTTTCGAAACAGTCAACGGGCAAAATGTAGACGAAGATATTGCAGAAGTTGATGATTTGCCACTTTTACCTCCCACTAAACTAAGTGGTAATATAAAAGTGATGCGTTCATCCATTGGTACATTCGATAATGCATTCTTTAGCTTGGGCATCCAATACGCATCGTCGAAAGATGCCGCCGGTCGCTATGAACCCTTTTGGCAGTTTGGTAACGCGCCTCAATATAGTGACTTTGGGGTCGCCTCAACCGATTCCTATACCTTATTCAATGCTACGGTAGGTGCTGAAATATCCCTTTGGGATCGCCCCATCGCCCTACAATTATCCGGTAATAATTTACTGAACAAGGCTTATCGGGATTTTCTCGATACCTATAAGGGATATGCCTTGAGCCCGGGCAGGAATATTACCCTCCGAATCAAGGTGCCTTTTACCATTTTGTAAATGTGTTTAAAGAATCCGGAATAAACATTGATAAATACAAGGGAATAAAGTTAGTTTAACCCCGTTCCCAAAATGACGGAAGAACAAAACATAATTTTATTATCTAAGAAATGACTAATACTTTAAAATACCTTTCTACTATTCTATTGGCAGTCGCACTTATCGGATGCCAAAGTGATTCCTCTGAGGACACGAATACTCAGCAACAAAATTCGCAACAGTCTAATCCCATGGCACAGATGCAGCAATCAGCCCCGGATGTTGATGTGTCTGATGAGGAGGCTGCTACCTTCGCTGATGCGGCCATGAATGCCCAGCAAGTACAGATGCAGGCTCAAAAACAGATGATGGGGATCATTCAGGATGAAGGCCTTGATATTCAAACCTATCAAAAGATTGCACAATCCAAGCAGATGGGCCAAGGTGATTCTACGCAATTCAGTGACAGCGAAATGGAGAAATTTGATGCGGCTACTTCTTCTATTCAAGAGCTGCAAACTGAAATCCGTGACAGCGTGACGAAAGCTATTGAGGATGCCGGCATGGAGATGCAACGTTTTCAAGACATAAGCCGTGCTGCTCAGCAAGATTCTGCACTTCAAATGCAAATCCAGCAACAGATCCAAAAGAAGATGGGAGGGCAAATGCAACAACAACCCACCTCTCCTCAAAATCAATAAATTGTATTTATTTTATATGAAGTCCGCTGTTTAAGACAGCGGACTTTTTTATTTGGTCGTATTTTTAAGAAATAGTGACATAAAAGGTTGACCCGATCCCTGCTTCACTTTCAACCTGAATATCACCGCCGTGTGCTTCTACAATTTTTTGGGCAATCGCCAACCCCAGCCCGGTACTTTTTTCCCCGGCGGTAGGCTCACTACTAATCTTCGTAAAGGGTACAAATAGATCTTCAAGCTCATTTTCAGGAATACCCTGTCCCTCATCCTTAACATAAATAGTTATGGCACTGTCACTCTCCTTCTTTATACCTACTTCTACCTCTGTTTGAGGCTGAGAATATTTTATGGCGTTGGAGATCAAGTTATCCAATACCTGCTGAAATTTGTGGGCATCAACCTCTTTAATTATTGCCTTATCCGGCAATTTAGTTGTTAGAGAGATATCCTTTTTCCCAGCTGTCGGTCGGTTCAATGACACAACCCGGTCGACAAGCTCGCAAATATCTTCATCATCTTTTTCCAAACTTATACTACCCGATTCTATAGCCGAAATGTCCAGCATATCCTCGATAATTTGTACCATATACTCACTGGATTCTTTGATCTGTTTTACCAGCTGAAACTGATCATCCGAAAATATGTCCTCCTCTTCGTGATCCTCAATCAAAAAACTGGAATAATTCTGGATAAGCGTAAGCGGATTGCGAAGATCATGAGCCGCCATACCCAGCATTTGATTTTTGAGTTCGTTCATGCGTTCAAGTTCGGCCGTCTTTTTTGTAAGCTTGCGCTGCATATTCGCCAGCTCGTTGTTAAGACCGCTCATCTCGTCATACATTGCCCACTCGTCATTCATTGATCCGGTAGATTGCTGTTGTTCTTTCATAAACGTGCGCAGCTTATTAATAGACTCATTATTCATCTCCATCAATCCATTCAAAAACTGTTCAGTATCATCCGGATTGGCGGTCCCTATCAACAAATTCTTATCATCCACGCTAATACCCGAAAAACTAAACAATTTGATTTCCTCGCCATCTGTAACGTGCAGCTCCCAGTCATAGGCTACATCGTTGGTATTAATACGCTCAATAAACTGATAAGCTTTGGGAATACTATCGCTCTCAAGGCAGTCTACAAAAGACATGGTTTCATCTCCCCGGAGTGAAAACACCCCAAAAGAATCATGAATGATCTTCTGGAGTATTCCGTCATCATTTACAATGATAGCGATTCCATTTGGAAGCGTTTGGTGCTGTGTACTCAATGTTCAATCAATTTATTTGCAATTTCAATGGCTTCATCTGCCGAACCTGCCGAAGCATCAGCTCCAATTTTTTTCCACAGATCGGGCACAGTTTTAAAGGGATATCCGCCGACTATTATTTTTAGATTTTCAAGCTTCCTATCTTCCCGCAATTTTGCAATCAGGTTCTTGGCCTTACCGATATGCAAGGGTAGAGTAACTGAAATAGCCAATACGTCGGCATCATTTTCTTTGATTGATCGTATTAAGTGTTCATCAGGCATGTTGGAGCCTAAGTAGTGAGTATCCCAACCTTCCATTTCAAAAAAGTCGGTCACCATACGAATGCCAATTTCGTGAAGCTCCTCGGCTATTGAACAAGCAACTAATCGTTTATCACTCTTTCCCATGGCAAATATTTTGGGATATAGCTGCGACATAATAAGCTGGGTGGCAGCAGTGCAGTAATGTTCATGAGCGACCGTAATTTTATTCGTCTGCCAAAGAATCCCCACCTCATATTGCGTCTTTTGAAAAATATGCTCATAAATATCCTTTATCGAGGTGCCTTCATCTACCAGTGTTTGAATTAACTGTGAGGCCTCCTTACGCTTTCCCGACAGTAATAAATCTAAATACTTATTTGCTTCATCAAATAAAGGATCACCTTCATGTAAGTATGTAATTTCTTCGGTATCAGTATTCTGCAACGAAGAGAGCCCATCATCAATATATTCGTTCAATGAAGAAGCCGTATCATCCGGCAATGTTCTTTTAATGGCTTTTCGTAACGTTGCAAGATTATCAACAAGATCACTTTTGAGCATCTCCCGTTCTTGCAGCATAGTTCGCGCCCATCCCAAATAGTTATTAAACAGTTCCTTACTCTCAACACGAGCAGCCTGTTCTAAGTAATCGAGATGTTGAATGGTATCCTCATAACATTTCCTTCTTCCCTCTTTTCCATACTGTTCATCCAGTTCCGGATAACGTTCAAAATGCATGGACGTGAAAAGCTCGGCCAACTCCTCCTTGTGAGCTTCTAATTGTTGTACTTCCCTGCGGTCTGATCCCGGCATAAGCCTTTCTAAGATGTTATGTGAATAAAATAGTTACGTGTACAAGCTACCTTTGACCTGCTTTTATGCTTTTGACATATTTAGTTGGATTCGCTGTGATTATTATCAGATAAAATTCTGAAATGCAATACTTCTGTGTAGTCATAGTAAGGACTATGAAACCAAAGATGTTATCTACCTGATAGGTGCTATACTTCAATACCCCACGGATTCATCTGCATGTTAATTTATACTTAAATTTACTGATAGCAGTAACTCCATCTCACTGCAGATTTACCTTTCTACAAACTACCTTAACCTAAATGCTGTATACCTAAAGATGAAACTAATTTCCTAACGAGAACCAATATAACATTATAAAAATTTAATATTAAAACATATTACAATATTATACATATCTACCTCCCCTAACAAGCCTCTTCCTTCTTCTTACTATTTATCTCCCAACAATTGCTCAGGAATTTTATTATCACCACGTTCATTGTTCCATGTTACATTTGTAATCCACCAGCGCCCTTGATCAAACACTAACTGTACCGTATTTACTCCTCGTCGCGTCACTTTCCCATCTTTGTCCGACTTAATTTTAAATGAGGTATGAACCGTCGCTATTTCACCAAACCGGAACACATCCCGAGCTATTTCCTCTTCCCAAAACCCATTCTTCTTAAAATACTCATCATTGCGATCTATATACTGGTCGGGCGTCATAGAAACATATCGCAACGTTCCATCCCCTGTTTCACTCATTGCTCCCATCGTTGCTTGCTCTTTGTAGAGTGAAGAAAATCGTTCCCAATCGCGTTGACCTGCCGGACCTGATATCACATCATATAAAGCAGTAATTATTCCATCAATGCTGCTAACATCATCTATATTGATCTTTTGGCCATAAGAAGTGCCGGTTAAGGTGAAGAATAATATAATCAGAACCCCATAAAATAATCTCATAGTAATTATTCATTTATATTGATGGTTTACTTTCTCTGTGAGCAACCAAACAAGTTATATTTAAATCTCATTTTATCGGAACGCTAAATCTACTCATTTTATTTATATGCTTTGCACTAACATGCTAACCAATATCGCAATATAATTACTTCCACCAATCGGCAATCTCTTCTCAAAGATTTAAACCTCTACGTAATTTTCGGGATTACTCTCTCAGCGGTGATGGGCGTTTCGAGTATTGCTCCCGCCCTGCCCAAAATGGCTAATGTGCTCGATGTTTCCAACGAGCGTATCGGCCTGCTTATCACCGCTTTTACCATACCGGGGATGTTTTTGACCCCTTTTTTAGGGATATTTGCTGATCGCATTGGCCGTAAAGTTATTTTAGTACCCTCCCTATTCATTTTTGGCATTGCCGGAACAGCTTGTGCATTTGCTACTGACTTTACCTGGCTTCTTATCCTTCGATTTTTACAGGGTATCGGAGGGGCTTCGCTGGGAGCACTCAACGTCACGCTCATTGGCGATCTCTACGAAGGCAACCGTCGGGCTACAGCTATGGGATACAATGGCAGCGTGCTTAGCGTGGGTACCGCAGCGTATCCGGCCATTGGTGGGGGATTGGCTCTGTTGGGATGGTTTTATCCCTTCTTTCTAACGCTGGTTGCCATTCCGGTGGGCTTAATTGTCCTGACCAAATTGGATAATCCTGAACCCGACAATCACAAAAACATAAAGTCGTACCTGGGGGATATCCTCAAGGCACTCAAATCAAAAACAGTCATCGGACTTTTTGCTGCAAACTTTCTCACTTTCATTATCCTGTATGGAGGATACTTAACATACTTTCCCATTCTGCTCGATGAACAGTTTAGCAAGTCATCACTAATTATCGGGATTATGCTATCGGGCTCCTCCCTTATTACCGCTTTTGCTTCCTCACAGTTGGGTAATTTGACCAAGCGATTTGCCGAGTCAACACTTATCATTACGGCAGCAATTCTATACCTCGGCGTATTCTTAAGCATTCCCTTTATTGAAAATATCTGGTTGTTTGCCCTGCCTATTATTGTATTTGGGTTTGCTCAGGGCATTAATATTCCGAGCATTTTAAATCTACTTACCCATCAGGCCCCGAAAGAATACCGAGCAGCATTCTTATCGGTTAACTGGACGATTATCAGAAGTGGTCAGGCTGTGGGACCTTTTCTTTTAGGATTAGTATACGGGGCTACTGGACTCAATGGAACGTTTTGGATATCTGCATTGGCAGCATTTTGTCTTTTTTTAGTAGCAAGTCTGGCAATAAAAAGTTAAGTCAATTACCTATTTATAGGAATTACAAATACTATAGGTAATAATTGCTACCCATTTTTTAATTCACGCATATAGTCTTTAGCTGATCGACGGCAGATCTTTTTGAAGGGAATATTCAAGAAATAAAAAAGGCCCCAGGAGTATCCGTCCTGAGGCCCCGTGCTTTAGGTTTCAGCATTTAGGAGTGACTAGAGTATCTAGTTGGCTAACTAGATGGGGTCTAAAAGAGACAATAATAGTGCGTTCTGTTTTCAAGAGTATTGCAAACCCCTTTTGTTACAAAAAAATATTTATCTTATTTCAAGTACTCCAGAGTTAGGCTTTCGGAACAAATCATTGAACCTGTACTATGACTAATTCGAGAGTTTATCAATGAACGTAAACCGGGCAACATCAGACTTAACCTATAACCTCCAAGAAGAAGGTACTTCATTGTCAAAAGGTTACACTACATATATAAAGTCCCCTCTTGGTCCTCTTCAAGTCAAATCGAAGGAAGAAGGGCTCACTGCGATAAATTACTGCGATAATGATCCGCCAGAATTATCGGACAGGAACCAAAATCCGATACTCAAAAAGACCGTTAACCAACTAAAAGAATATTTTGAAGGAGAAAGAAAATCTTTTGATATCCCGCTTGTATTAAAGGGGACCCATTTTCAACAAACAGTCTGGGAACAGCTACAACAGATTCCATATGGACAAACCATTACTTACGGTGAGTTGGCAAAGCGCCTTGGAGATCCCCAAAAAGCTCGGGCTGTGGCCGGTGCCAATGGACTTAATCCCATTCCAATCATCATTCCCTGCCACCGGGTTATCGGATCTGACGACCAACTTACCGGCTACAGTGGGGGCATCGAGCGAAAACAGTATCTACTACAGCTTGAAGGAGCACTTCTTTTGTGATTGCAGTGAGTGGTTTTCTTCCTTTTGCATATCAAGGTAAAAGACATACCATAATATTTTGGCTGTAAAATAATTCAGAAACACTATTTATATCATTTAAAATATTTTACTGTATTCCCCTGTCTCTGATTATTACATTCCAACAAATCTTAATTATTGATACAAGGCGCATGACCAAATACGCAACTTCGATAGCATCTATCCTATTACTTCTTATAATTGGAATGGGAGTTTCCAATGCCCAAGTAAAGAAAGCTCCCGACCGCAGTATGGGCGAAGGTCCCTATGATCGCATGATTATCCGAGGGGTAACCCTTGTTGACGGAACCGGTTCTCCACCGCGCGGTCCCGTAGATGTAGTCGTGGAGGGCAACCGCATTGCATCGGTGCAGTCGGTGGGATATCCCGGCGTGCCTATTGACGAAGATCAACGTCCCAAAGCCGATGAGGACACAAAAGTTATTGAGGCAGATGGCATGTATCTTCTGCCCGGCTTTATCGATATGCATGCCCACACCGGCGGTGAAGCCCAGGGAACACCCGCCGAATATGTATACAAACTATGGATGGCCCACGGCATTACTACGGTTCGTGAGCCCGGCTCATTTAACGGTATGGACTGGACATTGCAACAAAAAGAGCGCAGCTCAAGAAATGAAATTACCGCCCCGCGCATCTTTTCCTATATTGGTTTTGGGATGGGCCATGACGGTCCCATAACATCGTCTGAAGAAGCACGAGAATGGGTGCAAATGATTGCGGATGAGGGAGCTGACGGAATCAAATTTTTTGGAGCTCCCCGCCCTATTTATAAAGCTGCCATAGATGAAGCTAATAAACTGGGGCTAGGCACAATGACTCACCACGCCCAAACACGCGTTGTCTACAATAATGCGCTTGAATCTGCCCGAATGGGACTCACAAGCATTACGCACTGGTACGGTATTCCAGAAGCGTTATTTACCGACCAGCAGATTCAAGACTATCCAGCCAATTATAATTATAATAACGAACAGCACCGTTTTGAAGAGGCCGGAAAACTCTGGAAACAAGCCGCTGAACCATATAGCGATAAATGGAACAGCGTGATGAATGAGATGCTGGAGTTAGATGTAACGCTCAATCCCACCTTTACCATTTATGAAGCCAGCCGTGATTTAAGTGCTCAGCGACGCGCTGAGTGGCACGAAAAATATACTCTGCCCTCCCTTTGGGAATTCTATAAGCCCAATCGAAAATCCCATGGCTCATACTGGATTAATTGGGGAACTGAGCAGGAAGTTGCCTGGAAAGAGAACTTTGACCTGTGGTTTGAATTCGTCAACGAGTTCAAGAATCGCGGTGGACGTGTAACCCTTGGCTCCGATGCGGGATATATTTATAAGTTATATGGTTTTGGATACATCCAGGAAATGGAGATGCTGCGAGAAGCAGGTTTTCATCCCCTTGAAATTTTCCAGTCGGCATCGTTGAAAGCAGCTGAAGTTCTGAATATGGATGATCAATTGGGGACCATTGAAGTGGGTAAGCTGGCCGACATGGTACTGGTGGATGCCAATCCCCTTAAAAATCTAAAAACCCTTTACGGTACCGGTGCCATTCATGTGAACAAGGAGAATGAACCGGTTCGAATCGGTGGAGTTGAATACACCATCAAGGACGGCGTTGTTTATGACGCCAAAGAATTGCTGCAGGATGTAGAAAAAATGGTACAAGAGTCAAAGCAACAAAAGAACTACAAGATAACGCAGCCCGGGCTGGATTTTTAATTATTCTCAGATGGTGGATCCATCTCTCTGATGTTAAATTTTGATTTACGGAAAGACTCTCGAAAACTACACCGTTGGGGTGCTATCCTCATTGCACTGCCGTTTCTAATTGTATTGTTATCCGGACTTTTTTTACAGGTAAAAAAACAGTTTAACTGGATACAACCTCTATCACAAAGCGGTAGTGCCATTGGGGCCTCAGTTCCCTTGGACAGTGTACTAACCATCGCCAAATCAATACCAGAGTTGGAAACCAAGAAGTGGACGGATATCGACCGACTGGATGTACGTCCCGAAGACGGAATCATAAAAATTCGGGGAACCAACGGCTGGGAGGCCCAGATTGATTCCCATTCCGGTGAAATTTTGCAGATTGCACCACGGCGCTCTGATGTTATTGAAGCTATCCACGACGGATCGTGGTTCCACGAAAAAGCAAAGCTCTGGATTTTTCTGCCTTCGGCCGGAATCGTAACCATTCTATGGCTGACAGGCATCTACTTATTCTTTTATCCATACTGGGCCAAATATCGCAATAAAAAAAGGCTAAAAAAACGAAAAGAAGAACGGCAAAAACGAAAAATAGAGGGAAAGTTGTAACTATAGCATTCTTTTTTAACAAATTATTTTACCGAATGAGTAAACGCGTTAGAAAAAAAGCAGAAGAACTCCATGTAGACAAGATAAAACGGCATATCTTTATCTGTGCGGACCAAACCAAGCCCAAGTGCTGTAAAAAAGAGATTGGTTTGAAAGCATGGAAATACCTGAAGAAAAGATTAGGTGAACTCGATCTTGACGGAGCAGGCGGAATCTACCGTACCAAAGCCAACTGTCTGCGCATCTGTAAAAAAGGCCCCGTAGCGGTCGTTTATCCCGAGGGGACCTGGTATCACTCCTGCAAACCGAAGGTGCTGGAACGTATCATTCAGGAACATCTTATTGGGGGAAATCCCGTTAAAGAGTATATGTTTGCTGAGCAGCCGTTACACTAAAAATTAATTAAAAACTTTTATTGAACGGACTAAGATAGCTTCATAACTATTGTAAGTAGCAAGGCTTTTTACCATCAGTGTAACAAAGCTACCTCCATTCGATGCCCTATGAATGGATAACTGCTTTCGGAGCTCTGATTTTGAACCATCAGGGTAGTTTACTGGGATTTCTTCTCCAATAAAATCGTCATGGAAAAGATGTCTAAATTGATATTTAGAATATCCATAGGCATTTACGGCAGCATTATTAACTTCTAAAATTTTCTGGTCAGATTTTTTATAAATCCACATTGGAATTGGATTAAACCAAAAAAAAGTGTCTGATAAGTGCTCTTCGTGAACAACTTTCTCCTGTTTCATAATGTATAACCTTCTAAATTGACATCAAACCAGCGTGCTGGATGAGCCTTTTATCTCTTTCTTCTTAAAGGTAAAAGTAAATGACAATCCATTGCTGCTCTCCACCTTCTTATCGGCTTCCAGCTGCTCAATAAGCGTTTCAATGATCGTAATTCCAATTGATTGTGATTTTCGATATTCAAAGTCACTTGGCAGACCGCAACCATTATCCTGAACACTCACCACAATATTATCTTCGATATGTTGGAGTATAACCTTTATCAAACCGCTTTCTCGGTCAGTAAAAGCATGTTCAAAGGCATTGGCTACCACCTCGTTGATAATAAGCGCACAAGGAACAGCCTGGTTAACATTAAGATTAAATGAGTCGTACTCTAGTTCTAAGTCGATTTCTTTATCACTCGCTGAAACCCCTTTAATATTTTCAATCAGATCTTCGACATAGGACCCAAAATCAATTTGAGAGAGTGAGGCCGACTGATAAAGCTTCTCGTGAATCAGCGCCATGGTTTTGATCCGGTTTTTACTGTCGTTCAGCAAACGCTTAACTTCTTCATTTTCGGTACTGAATGCCTGCAGATCCATCATGCCCGACACCACCGCCAGATTATTTTTTACGCGGTGATGAATTTCCTGCAGCAGTGTTTCTTTCTCTTTAAGCGATTCTTTTAATTCTCGTTCATAAGCGATTTGATCGGTTACATCCTGCCCCACAATTTGAATCGCTTTCTGGTCTCCCTCGTAAGTAATCGGCGTGGACTGCGTTTTTATGTGGCGCATCTTGCCATCCATGGCCTTAACCTTATGAATAACAGGTTCTAAGGAATGAACAAGCGGATCTAAGGAACTGTCATCCATTAATTTCTTTTCCCGTTCCTCAACGAGCTCCATATCATCGGCTTCAACAATCTCATCCAGATATTCACCGATTATTTCCTCGGGAGAATTGGCACCCAGTATTTGTGCACCCGCCTGATTAATAAATTTTATCTCCCGATCCACCAAAATCGTAATAAGATCGGGATCATTCTTCACCAGTTTCTCCCACCGATTCTTGCTTTCTTTGAGTCGTTCAGCCGAAATAATTCGGTCAATTTGGGAAGAAAGCGTATCCACGATGCTGTCGATCAACTGTCGTTCTTCCTTCAGAAACGGTCCTTCATCAGCCATTGGTTTCTCTTCAGTATACACAACCTTTACCTGCAGTTTTTTACCTTCACCGCGGTCGCTTTTAGCCGATAGTTGCCAGTCAGTTTCGCGATAACTGTCCGTTTTATATATGTCGTCTCCATAGATAATTGCTGCTTCTGTATGCTCAGGATAACGCCATCCATCCGGCAGATAGCTCACGGCCTTTTGTAAGAGGCCTTCGATGGTACTTTTCTGCTGGGGCAGACTTGAAATATTATAGAGGCACCGCTGTTCCTTTATTCGTTCCTGAAGCTTATTGGTAGCTCGTTTTAAATCGGTAATATCTGTAGAAATACCGCACATACAGTTCTCGAATCCGGGTACGCCTTGTAACGGATACTTTATAGAATGATAATAGCGAATTTCGCCTTGCACTGGAATAGCTTCTTCGGTTTCTACGGTTTTACCATCCTTAAGCACAGCTTCATCATTTTTTTCAACCTGCCTTTCAAATTCGCGACCATGCACTTCACGAACTGATCTTCCGAGAATATCTTCGCGACTCTTGCCAAAGATCTCTACGTAATTATCATTTACCAACCGGTATTTTCTGTCCTGATCTTTGACATAGATAAGAGAATTCGATTGATTAATGACGGCATCCAACAATTGCTGTTGTTGTTCAAGATCGTATTGGGCTTCTTTTATCTCGGATAGATTTATACACGAACCTACAATAAATCGTTTATCTCTCCTGCTAAATGAATTGGCCGTAACAAAATAGGGGATCATTTTTCCGTCTTTGGTCTGCATTTGTACCTCGGCCTCTGCGTGTCCGGTTTTAAAAGCTTCTGCAATTTTTGAAGTTATAAATGGCCGGTCTTCTTCTTTATAGAAATCCAGCGGATCCAACCCCAAAACTTCTTCATCGGTGTAGCCCAGCTCACGATCTATATTATTCCATTTCACAAATTTCTGGTCTTCATCTATAAGGAAGAATAGTTCGGGAATACTCTGAATGGATTTATCAATAAATTCCTTTTCTTCTTCCAGCTTCTTCTCATATTCTTTGCGGGCAGAAATATCGCGTGTACTGGCCTGTATCTCGGCAATCTCACCTGTTTCTTTATCCAGTATCGGGCGCATTGTCGCTTCTACCCAAATATATCTACCCTCCTTGGTTCCCTTACGAAATTGCCAGGTAACAAATTCTTTCTTCTCAAATAGATTCTCGTCACCAATAAGCCGGTCCTTGTCATCGGGATGCATATTTTCAAAAGCATTTTGGCCAATCAACTCATCCGGACGATAGCCAATCAATTCTTTCGAAGCCTCAGAAGCATATAGATAGGTCCCGTCCGGTTTGTGACAAGAAATCATATCTGTGGCGTTCTCGGTAATCAACTGGTACTTGCGCTTCTCTTCGGCCAGCTCTTCATTTTTTTCTTCCAGCAACCGACTTTTTTGCTCCAACTTCAGCGAATATTCGCGCTGCTTTAAAAGTATATTAATACGTGATTTGAGCAGCTTTTTAGAAGCCGGGATATACACCACATCATCGGCAAATTCCAGAACCGTATCACTGTTTCGGCTCGCCTTTCGATCTGGTGACAGTAGTAAAAACGGCAAAAAAATGGGCGCTGCCTTATTTTTCAATTCCCTCAGTTTCTGCTTGTTATCCTCAAAAGACTGGTGATCCAAAATACAGAGATCGAAGGAATGATCTGCAAGGCCATTTTCACTTATCTCAATCGTAAAGAAATCGGGCAAAAACTGTTTAATAAGCTCTCGATCTTTGGCATTGTATACCGACAGCAACAGCTCTGGTTGCTTCAGGGGAGTCGAGTCACCTGTATTTGATTTATAATTTAGGGTTTCCATAGTTGCATTTATCCTGAGAATCTACCTTTCTATTTCAGGCACACCCGATAAAATGCCCCGCATATTCTCCAGCTTGTTGCCTACTTGTACGCCTTCGGAGGTGATTTTAAACTCACGGATCGATTTCTCAAAGCCACTTAGCCGCTTCTTCAGTACTCCAATTGCTTTCTGTATCTGCCCACTAACTTCCAAGTACCGCAGAAAGAGGATATTATCTGCCAAATAGCTGGCATTCATATTGGTGGTGGTAAACTCTCCTGTCACGTTTTTGGATTCATTAAGCAAAAGCGTGGTAACCCCCATGTTCTGCAGATACACGGTAAGTGAATGCAACCGTTCGAGCACATCTTCACCGCGAACGGCCATGCGGTACCCGCCAATGGCATCAATCATCACTATCCCAGTGTCGTTTTCCTCGACATCACGGCGGACAATCTTTGCAAATTCATCAGGAGAATACGAGAGCGGTTCTACCGGCACAATATTCAAGTAACCACCATCGATCATCTTTTTAATAGGCGTGTTGATGTTTTCTGATCGTCGAATAATAAGCTCCTTAGATTCCTCAAAGGTATAAACCGTCGACCGCTCATTGCGGGAAGCAGCCTCCTTTGCAAATTGAAGCCCCAGGTTGGTTTTACCGGCACCGGTAGGACCTATAATAAGGCTTGTCGTCCCCTTTTCAATGCCTCCGTGTAACAGACTATCAACACCTTCAATACCCGAAGACATTTGACCCTTTGTAAATTTTCGGCTGTAGTTATTCGGTTGCAGCCGGGGGAAAACGGTAATACCATTGCCAGTTATTTTAAAAGAGTGCTTTCCACTTAACGAATCGGAACCCCTGAACTTGGGAACCTGCAAGGTTCGCCAATCACCACTATTTTCCAGCTCGATGATACCATCAACCCAATAGGCGGCATCGTCATCAGAAGTACGCGTCAACGATTCGGATGTCATCATCAGGGTGGCATTATGCTTGGTGATGTAATTTACCAGCGAAAGGGTCAGTTTTCTCATCTGATAGGGGTCCTGATTCAGCAGCCGCAGCATGGTAAACGAATCGAACAGTACACGGCTGGGCGAATGTTCTTTTATGGCTTCTACCACCGATTCCATTATGGGCCCCTGTTCCACCTCGGCCGAAGAAAATACATTATACTGCCCCGAATTCCCGGTAACGTCGTCTTTAGGACTTAAATCAAGAGCAGCAACCTTGGAAAGATCCAGCTCAAATTGATCCGCATTCTGAAGAATACTCTCCTTCGATTCAACCATCGTTACACAGAGCGCATTTTCGCCATTATCGATGGCTTGCCTCAAAAAATGAAATCCAAGGGTGGATTTACCTGAACCCGGTCCGCCTTGCACCAAATAGGCCTTTCGGGGAATTAATCCACCGTTCAGAATATCATCTAATCCTTCTAAACCCGTTGAAATCCTGTCCTTATCACTCATATAAAAAAATTGTTTATATGTATTTACGTATCCGAATACATTTAGTCAGGATACCTAAAAAAATGTCGCCCCAATCCTCTTATTTTTTTCCACTTGAAAACATAAGCGTATGAAAACAAAATTTAATGACGTAAAAGACCTATTTTCAGATATGGGTATTTCTACCTAACGTAGGATATAGATGCAGAAAAGACTTAGTTGTTTCCTATTGCACGTGATAATTCATAAATAAATCTATTTATGATCCAGCCGTGAGATTAGTTGAACCAGCTTATTAGGATTGGAATCAATGGATAGACAGTAATCAGCACCGGCATCGTGGAGCGCTTCTTCTATTTCATTGTAAGAGAATGTGTGAAGTGCAATAAGATATTTGGAGAGTTTTTGCTCGTAAATATCTTGCACATATTCAACGGGATTCTTAGGTGATGAAATGAGATCAACAATAGAAACGAGATATTTTTTTGTTTTAGCTACCCCCTCTTGAACTTGGGCATGGGTTACCTGCCAAATTTCCCGGCTCACCTCTGAGCTAAGTATTGACTTGACTGCATCATTTTGTATGGACTGATCACCTATTAGTAATATCCGCATATGAAGGGATTAGAATTTTTGCCCTGTTCATATAGCGGTTACCAGTAAAGAGAAGCTTCTAAATCAGCTAAACATCATATCAACAAAGCCAACAAATCATATTAAAGCGTATATAAACCAAAGTAAAACAATAATTTTCCTAACCTTATTTCAGGTTAAACAAATCATTTTTGATGGCAAACTTTACCAGTCCGACTGTATTTTTAGCCCCGGTTTTTTGCATAAGGTTACGCCGGTGGGCATCTACAGTACGAACACTAATCCCGAGATCTTCGGCAATTTCACGGTTGATATGCTCTTGGCATATTAATTGCAACACCTGTAATTCTCGCTCGGTAAGGTCGGCAATCCGCTCACTGGTAGTTCGAACCCTCTCTCCCTCAACCATTAACGCTATAGTATCATTACAAAGATATTGATTGCCCGCATGAACCTCCTTTATCGCTTTAATAAGCTCTTCGGCACTGCGTTTTTTCAATATATAACCTGAAGCCCCGGCCTGCATCACATTTTTTATCTGATGGGAATCCTCATCATCACTCATAGTAAGAATATGAGTATCGGGATGATCTTTTAAAATATTTCTAATAGTACTCAATGAATCTAAATCCGGAATATTAAGATCCAGCACAACGACATCGATCTTACCTCCTTTTGACTCATAAGGGCATAGTTCTTCCTTATTTTTGGCCGTACCAATCACATTGATATCGGGGGCTTCGGACAAAATTTTCGTAATGCCTTCCCTAACAATCTTGTGATGTAATGCAATAAGAATATTCACAAATGTCGCAAAGCTATTTATTATAAGATATAATCTTGCTCAGAACTGTTATGGACTATAAAAATAAGGGCGTGCGTAAATATTTTGCCCAATCCTTTTTTAACGATTTTTCCTACTTCATATTCTACACGACCAATGTCCCGCAAACTTTTCTATAAGCCTAAATATTCAAAACCAAGAATAACTTTTTTAAAGCAAGATGTATATAGGTCAATTCACCTATTCATAAATAGGTAAATACATTAAGTGCTTTTACCACAGGGAGTTAGGAGTCAATATATACTCATTACACTATCGTATTATACCGATAAAATAAATTTATCAAAATCAACCTTTTATTTACTAAGAGTTTATCTTTACTCCATATACTTTATTTTAAATTTAAAAATATAATGCTGTTATGCCAGAAAGAAAGATATAAACCATTTCTGTTTTTATTTAAAGACACTTTTTAAGCTTGTTTTAACAAGATGCAAAACTATCAAAAAATCCTGCTTGCCATCATTGCGACTACTGTCTTCGTAATTGGTAGTATTCATATTTACCTGAATTTTTTTCTGGAAGAAAAGCTGCAAGAAAGGGGGATTAAAAAAATTAATGCAGCAACTGATAATGCTTACAATATCGAAGTTGGTGATCTCGACCTTCACATATTCAGTCGGCAGCTTTCTATTTCCACAATTAGAATGACAAAAAAGGAAAATAGCAAAACCACGGATTTACATTTAACACTGGACGAATTTAATATATCGGGTATTAATTTAACCAATCTCCTTTTTAGGAATGAGCTGACGACCCAAGAAGTCAATATCGTTAATCCCAAAGTGTATCTGTCAGCAAACAGAAAAAGCTCATCAAGCAAAAAGATAGAGTGGCGAAAATTATCAGAATCTCTATCGGAAACAGCCCTAAAAGTGCTGGACAATATTTTTATTTCAGAGTTCAATATTAAGGGACTTTCTGTTAATAATACTCGTACAGATCTATCCCCAGAACCCAATTTATCAATCTCAAATTGTAATGTAGCCTTATCTAATATATCGATCGACTCAACATCACTGACGGATGATCACATAGTTCCTGCTGAGAGTATCGAGGTAACTGCACAGAACGTGCGGTGGCAAACCCCAACTAAACTGTATGATATTTCGGCCAAACAATTTCAATTTTCCTCTTCTGATTCGATGCTGGAAGTAAACAGCCTTTCGGTTCTACCGAAGTTTGAAAAGGGAGCTTTCTCTAAACAAGTGGGCCATGAGATTGATCGGATTAATCTTTTCGTCCACCAAATTAAGGGAGTGCAAATTAATATAGATCAGGCAAATAGTGGTGAAGGTATCTCAGCAGGTCTTATCAGTATTGAAAACGCGGATTTAGATATCTATCGTGATAAGCGTCGTTCTGCCCCCGCAACAAGTAACAAGCCTCTGCCGAAGGAGGTAATTCAGGAGATCCCCTTCCCTGTCTCTTTTGATAGCATCCGTATTAGCAAAAGCAATATTCGTTATTCCGAACGCGTACAAAATGCTGATAAAGCAGGTTATATTGAATTTGCAAACCTATCAGCAGGATTCTCTAACTTTAACAATATTGAATCACGCTGGAAAACCCATACTCCCACCCTATTTGCAGAGACCATGGTCATGAACAAAGCACGTTTAAACGTACAGTTTAAATTTTTTATGGCTGATAACAAAAACCGTCAGGAAATAAAGGGAACGCTACAACCAATGAAGATGCAGCCACTTAATCACATTCTGGAACCTATTGCCTTTGTCCGAATTGACAGGGGCAAAATTTTAGGACTCGATTTTGATATGAATCTCTCAGAAAATCATGCGGGAGGTACCTTAACATTGCAATACAAAGACCTTAAAGTTTCACTTCTCGATGATGAAGGTGCAGGAGAAAATTTTGGTGATAAAGCAAAATCACTTTTGGCAAATACCTTCAAAATAAAGTCAGAAAATAAGGGAGAAAAACCAAGAGTCTCCCAGGTTGATTTTAAACGAATCAAAGATAAATCCGTTTTTAATTATTGGTGGAAAAGCTTACTCTCAGGTCTTAAAGAAAGTATTGGTCTCTAATCTGTTTTAAACTAACTCGTAAAGCATGTCAGATACTCCCACATTTAAACAAATACAGAAAGCATATCTTAAAATACGTGAAAAAGTCCATCGTACAGCCGTAATAAAGAGTCAAAAAGTAAATGAACGCGCAGGCGGAGAACTCTTTTTCAAGTGCGAAAACTTTCAAAAAGTAGGTGCTTTTAAATTCCGCGGTGCAACCCATGCAGTGGGAGAATTATCAAAAGAAAAAGCACAAAACGGGGTTGCGACGCACTCATCAGGGAACCATGCCCAGGCGGTTGCCCTTGCTGCCAAACAGCGCGGCATACCTGCTCATATCGTGATGCCCGAAAATGCACCGAAAGTGAAGGTAAATGCGGTGCGGGACTACGGGGCTAATATTACATTCTGCGAATCCACCCAGCAGGCTCGCGAATCGACCCTGGAAGCGGTTATTGAAAAAACCGGGGCTACTTTCATCCATCCCTATGATAATTCCCATATTATAATGGGTCAGGGAAGCGCGGCGATCGAACTTCTGGAAGATCAACCCGGGCTGGATTTCATACTTGCACCAGTTGGAGGCGGCGGGCTTATTAGTGGTACGGCTATTGCAGCTTCAGGATTTTCACCGGATACGAAAATTATCGGCGTTGAGCCGGAAGTAGCCAATGATGCCTACCTCTCGTTTAAAACCGGTGAGCGTCATCCTGTACAAAGTACTGATACGGTAGCCGACGGGCTGCGTACATCACTCAGCGAACTTACATTCAGCTGTATTCAAAAACATGTTGATGATATTGTAACCGTTTCCGAACAAGAAATTATTGATGCCATGAGGTTTATCTGGGAACGCATGAAAATCATTATTGAACCATCGAGTGCTGTTCCGGTCGCCGCAGTATTCAATGGGAAAATTCGTATCAATAACCAAAAAGTCGGAATCATCATCAGCGGCGGAAATATGGATCTGGATACTCTGCCCTGGCAATAGAATTAGAAATTTAGAAATTGGGAATAGGAAATAGATATATCAATGGCTGATAAAATCACTGTTATCGGTGCCGGTGTTTCGGGCATTACCACTGCGCTTTCGCTACAACATTTAGGATACAAGACCGAAATTATTACGGATAAAAACCCTGCTAACATCTCAAACAAGAATATACATCCGGAATTTGCAAGCCTATTTCCTTCGGCCTCGGTTATACCCCACTCCGTTTATTCCGAGCGACTGGAGGAGTTGTTTAAGCAGTCGCAATCCTTTTTTTACGAACTCCGCAAACGTGTATTTCCCGGAGTAACCATCCACAAACATTTTGAAGTGTTCGAATTTGAAGCTGAACAACCGGAGTACTGCAACTGGATGCCAAACTACATCCCTATTTCCGATCTTTCTGAAACTGTTGTTCCGCGCCGGCCTAATGATAAGCCGCTTTATGGCTGGCTTTTTGATTGCATCTTTGCCGACTGGTCGCTCTATTTCCCTGCCCTTATCACTCTTTATCAACAAAGTGGGGGAATCATCACACAACAAAAACTGGAACAAGAAGATATCTCAGCCCTGTCGTCCGACATTGTCATCAACTGCAGCGGCACCGGCTCCCCCTTATTATTTAATGATCCCAGTGAAGATCAGCTCATCATGCGCGGGCATTTGCTTCATAAGTCTGAGGCTCCATTAATTACCACCAACGATGAAGACATTGTATCCTATAATTACACTCCGCAACCGGATGTGTATTCTGATGACGAGGGTAATGCCTGTGATGTTTATTGCTACCCCCGCAAAGATGGTTGGATTCTCGGTGGCAGTCGTCAGGTAGGACAACTAAACAAAGCAAATAACTGGGAAAGTTTTAGTGAATCGTCTACATATGCCATCGATGAGATCCAATTTCCCACACAGATTATTGATTTAAATAATGAGATCCTCAATAACTCTTACGATCACCGGCTTGAGATATCGGATAACATCATTCCTTCGGTAGGCTATCGCTATATCCGCAACCGCAGAAATGGGTTACGACTTGATCAAGAAACGATATCAGGAAAAAAAGTATACCACAACTATGGACATGGCGGAGCGGGCGTTACACTTTCTTGGGGATGTGCAATAGAAATCGCCCATCGGATATCAAACCAACATCAAAAAGGAATTCAAGCTGAACTGTTGGACAATATAAGCGATATTGATATTGAACAATGACCTAGTTGAATTAGTTATAGATTTGCTTTTCGGCACAATCCGGGCAATCGAGCCAATTTTCTGATGGCATCTGTGGCAATGCTTTCGGGCTGCTCCCCTTCTCAAAAACAGGCCGGTACAACACATCACCTTTTTCATGTGACTCCCCACAACTATGGCAGTTTTCCTCTCCATCAAGCTCTTTAGGGGTATATCCAGCAATGATCCAACCTTCGTGACCGGCATGTACAGCAAGACTTTCCAGCGCAGCACGAACTGTTTGAGATTTATTGCCCCCATAATATTTCCCCGAAAGTTCCTCTAATAGTTTTACGGTATCGTCATCGAGGGTAAAATTTAATCGTTTCATACTTCACAACCTGTTTTATGTCTATTTTGATGAAATTTGTAGTTGAACCAATGTCCGGTTACTAACAAAGCACTCCCGCCCATTGTTACCAGCGATTCTCCCCATAATCCCAACCACTCATGAAAAATCCAGGCCAATGCAACTACAGCTAATCCCGAGTACAATAAAACTGGAATTCGCTGCGGCAGATTACTATGGCGCAATGCAAAAATTACAGTGGGAACAATGAGCAAAAACAGAAGCGGATGGGTCCAGAAATGGATCGATTCAGCCACGGGCCAAAGCGGTAACAACGCAATGGCCACCGGAAAAAACAAACAGTGTATCGCACATAGCCCTGAAAGAGTAATACCTATCTCATCCCAAAAAGATTTCGAAAACAAACGTTGTTCTGATTGGTTAAATTTCTAATGTGTATTAAGGTACACACTTCCTATCTTTCTTACAAGATTTTGCTCCGCTTCCTCAGAAAAAAGTATTTACAATTAATTTCGAAAATCGGTTTTATAATTTCGTTTAGCTCCTATTTTAAGATTAATAAATCTTTAATCAATAATTATATAATGGTAGACTGTAAAAGAATTTTTACGCTGTCAGGAATCATCTTTTTAATGATTTTTGTGACAGTTTCTTCTCTTGCACAACAGAATAATTTTTCAAGTAAGGATTACGAAAAATCGCAATACGGTATTGAAATGCGTGACGGTGTCAAGCTACATACTGTGGTATATGCTCCCAAAGACACCACGCAGGAATACCCCATCCTTATGAAGCGAACACCCTACAGCTGTCGCCCGTATGACGAAGGAAAAGTCCCTGAACAAATCATTCATAATCCACACTTGCAAAAGGCTGGCTTTATCTTTGTTTGCCAGGATGTACGCGGACGCTGGATGTCGGAGGGTGATTATACAACGATGACACCAAACCGTGAAGATCCTGATAGCATAGACGAAAGTTCTGACACCTATGATACGGTGGAATGGCTCATCAATAATATTCCAAATAATAATGGAAAAGTAGGTCAGTGGGGTATCTCCTACCCCGGATTTTACACCACGGCCGGATTACCTGATGCGCATCCCGCCATGGCCGCTTCTTCCCCGCAAGCCCCGATCTCGGATTTCTTTTTTGATGATTTCCACCACCACGGGGCTTACTTTTTGAGCTACTGGTATGTAACGCCACTATTCGGAATACAGCATGAGGCACCCACCGACACTTCTTGGTATAACTTTGCAGATACCGGTACCAACGATGGGTACCTTTTTTATAAAAGTATTACCCCGTTGACCAAAGCAGATGAGTACTATTCTGAAGATAATTTCTTCTGGCAGGAGCTAAAGAATCATCCCAATTATGATGAATTCTGGCAAAGCAGAAATATTCTACCGCACTTAAATGATATTGATCACCCGGTCATGACGGTTGGTGGCTGGTTTGATGCCGAAGATCTCTACGGACCGCTTAACACATATCGATCTGTTGAGGAGAAAAACCCAGATACCAAGAATACCATTGTCATGGGTCCCTGGAGTCATGGGCAATGGGCAAGCAGCAGCCCTCACCAATCAGTAGGAGAAATCTATTTTGGTAAAGGGATATCTGCGTTCTATCAAAAAGAAATTGAATATCCCTTCTTTATGAAACACTTGAAAGGTGCAGATACTAAAGAGCTTCCGGAAGCCTATATGTTTGATACCGGGAAAAAATCATGGAGTACCTTTGACCACTGGCCCCCCAAAAACATTGAGCAGAAATCATGGTATATCCACGGCGATGGTCGTTTAGATGATACGAAACCGGAAAAAACCAAGAAGAGATATACCGAGTACAAAAGTGATATTGATAACCCGGTACCTTATAAAGAAGAAAGCGAGCTTGTATTTATTCCCCAGGATTATATGACTGATGATCAGCGTTTTGCAGCTCGTCGGCCGGACGTTATTACCTTTGAAACACCTATACTCAAAGAAGACGTAACACTGGCCGGTGATATGCTTGCCAATCTCTTTGTATCAACCTCCGGTACCGCTTCGGACTGGATAGTTAAGTTAGTGGATGTGTATCCTCCCAGCACCGAGGAAAGTGAACATACCCCTGAGGATGTAGAGCTTGATAACTATCACCAGATGGTGCGTAGTGAAGTTATTCGTGGACGTTTTCGGGACAGCTATGAAAACCCAAAACCATTTAAGCCCAATAAGGTAACCAATATCGATCTACCCCTGCAGGATGTGTACCACACTTTTAAGAAAGGGCATAGAATACAGATCCAAATTCAGAGCACTTGGTTTCCTCTCGTGGACCTAAATCCCCAAAAATATGTGCCAAATATTTTCAAAGCGGATGAAGAGGATTTCCGGGATGCCATTCAGCGTATTTACCACAGCTTTAAATACCCTACCTCCATTGAAGTGAAAGTGCTAAAAAATAAGTAGGATAGCCTTTCATTCGAATTAACTTAGAGCACCTATTTGTTCCTTAATGTAGAAAAGGCTCCGATAAAAATCGGAGCCTTTTTAATTTAAACGCTTTGTAAAAACAGATTAACCTGCTTTCTTCTTCGCTTTAAAGCGATTAATAACGCCACCGTGTAGCACAGCTTCTTTTTGACGTTCACTGAAGGTATGCTTAACAGTATATTTCTTTCCTTTCGTCTTGTTATGAATAACAACTTCATTACCATTTTTAATAGCTTCTCGGATGTCATTCACTTCAAGGATATCTCCCTGATCGATATCTTCGTAGTCCGCATCATGTTCAAATTCTAAGGGCGGAATTCCGAAGTTAATCAGGTTTTGCCAGCCAATACGTGCATAGCTTTTAGCAATTACAGCTCGCATACCTAAATAACGCGGTGCAATAGCAGCATGTTCACGGCTGGAGCCCTGTGCGTAATTTTCACCTGCAATCACGACATGTCCATCATGCTCTTCTTTGGCTTCCATCGCACGATCGTGGAAGTTTTCATCTACAACATCCAGGGTAAACTTGCTAATCTCAGGAATATTACTGCGGTAAGGAAGCACTTCGGCTCCGGCACGAAGAATTTCATCCGTAGAAATGTCATCGCCCATCTTCAACAGAACGGGAACATCAAAGTCTTTCAACTCATCAAAGTCGGGCATTGTAGAAATATTTGGCCCCTTCTTGATTTCACCTCGTTCCTCTTTGGGCTTGGGCGGAGTAAGCATCTCCGTATTGATATGAATTTCTTTGGGATGCTCGAACTTGGGATATCGCATATTATACAGATCCTCGAGATCGCGTGGATCTGTAATTTTACCCGTAAGAGCAGAAGCCGCAGCGGTCTCAGGACTTACTAAGAATACTGAATCTTCGGGCGTTCCTGAACGATCCGGGAAGTTACGAGGTACTGTACGAAGGCTATTTTGTCCTGATGCCGGTGCCTGCCCCATCCCTATACAACCGTTACAGCCGGCCTGATGAATACGTGCACCGGACTGAACCAGATTAAACATCACGTTATTCTGAACCATGTTTTCAATAATCTGTCGCGACGTGGGGTTGATATCCCAAGAGACATTATCATCAACCGTTTTATCTTTTACAATCTCAGAACAGATCCAGAAATCACGATATCCCGGGTTGGCAGAAGATCCAACATATGATTGATAAATATCCTGACCTTCAACTTCACGAACCGGTACAACATTACCGGGGCTACTGGGCAGAGCGATCAGTGGTTCAACATCGTCCAATACAAGCTCTTCGTACTTGTCATATTCCGCACCTTCATCGGCCTTGAGTTCAACAAATTCATTTCCGCGTTCCTGCGTCTCCATAAATCGACGCACTTCACCGTCAGCAGGAAACACCGTGCTGGTGGCCCCCATCTCGGTACCCATATTTGCAATTACGTGACGATCCATCGTGGAAAGATTTCTCAATCCTTCGCCAAAATATTCGATCACATAACCGGTAGCACCATCAACATCATAACGTCGCAGCATTTCAAGAACCACATCTTTGGCACTTACCCAGTCAGGGAGATTTCCTTTGATCTCAACACCTAACACTTTAGGCATCTTTATGTATAGAGGTTCGCCCGCAATCGCAAAAGCAACGTCCAGACCACCAGAACCAATGGCGAGCATTCCCATACAACCGGCTGCCGGTGTATGACTGTCAGATCCTGCCAATGTTTTACCGGGAATTCCAAAACGTTCTGTTTCAATGGGATGGCTTACCCCGTTACCCGGACGGCTATACCACATACCAAATCGTTCAGCAGCAGATTTCAGAAATACGTGATCATCCGGATTTTTAAAGTCCGTTTGGATCAAGTTGTGATCAACATATTGGCACGATAATTCAGTTTGTGCCTCATCCAGTTCCATGGCCTCAAGCTCAAGCATCACCATAGTACCAGTGGCATCTTGCGTGAGCGTTTGATCAATTTTAAGACCAATTTCCTGGCCTGGAACCATTTCACCATCAACGAGATGGCTTTTGATTAGTTTCTCAGTAACATTAAGTGGTTTACTCATAAATATTTTTGGATTTATTTCCGCTGTATAGTTGATTACCTAAAGTAAAATTCCTCTAAAATCGTTTCTTAAAATACCAGACCATACCCCTACTCTTCAAGTAAATGCACAAAAAATAATAATTTATACATATTCTAAGCTATAGGTAGAAATATATACTTAGTTTTTAAAGTTTTTTTTCTTAATTAACAGTAAATAATAAGCTGTAAAGATAATCGGAGATTATTCTTTGTATGAATACGAGCGATGTAGTAGCCATACTTGCAGAAAACTGGGATATGACGCATGCTGAAGCACGTGACTTTTTAAACGTTATTACCCAAACATTTACTGAAAATATCGCTTCCGGTAATTCATTTTCGATACCGGAACTGGGAACGTTTGGTACTACTACTCGAAAAAAAAGAAAATCTTATAATCCGCACTATGAGCAATACATGAAGCTACCCCCAAAACGGGTTGTTGATTTTAATCCCAGTAAGGGACTAAAAGAAGACTTAAAACAAGTGGATATAGACGATGAGTGAAAAAGTTACATTTGGAGAACTTATTGAGTCGATTGCTGAGGAAACAGAGCACTCCAAGCAGTTTACCCACGATTTTCTCAAGGATTTTGTGGATATCATCAATGGTGGACTCGAAGAAGACGGCAAGGTAAATATTGCCGGCTTCGGGAAGTTTGAACTTCAACGCGTGGATGAACGCGAAGGGTATAACCCACAAACCGAGGAAAAGATAACTATTCCCGCCCATAACAAGGTGGTTTTCAAGCCTTACAAAGATCTGAGAGAACTTGTTAATGCTCCCTATGCACATATGGAGCCGCAACTTATAGAAGAGGAGGAAAAAGAAGAGGAGACTACATCTAATGCTGAAGATCACTCCTCAGCTGACCACCAAGCAGTGGATTCCCAAACGGAAAAGTCAGCTATTGATAGCAGTAGTAGCATTGATGAAGACAATAAGCAAGCTCAAAAGGAACAGAAATCAGAATCCGATATTCCGGAAAGTTCAGAAGAGCAGAAACTAAACGAAGACGATTTTATTCCAACTGCTCCCCCCACCTCACACCAGCAAGATAGTGATGAGGATAAAACCAGTGATAAGAACCAAATAGAAACTGAGGAAGATTTTCCATTTAGTTTTGAAGCACAGCAAGAATCTGATGAGGATATAAGTGAAGCCTCAGCCTCTGAAAGCTCGGATGATATTGAGGATGATGACAATGGGGATATTGTCGAATTTAGGGCTGCCGCATCAGATACTGAAGATGACCTCCTTGAAGAGTTCATTGGTTCAGAAGAAAAAGAACAGCAGGATGAAACCTCCGAAGATATCGAAGCAGTAGAGGAAACTGAGCCCGAAACAAATGAACCTCAAGAATTTGAAGATAAATTAGACGAAACAGGATCAAGCGAGGAAGAAGACGACGAAGAGAAAGAAGCAACAAAGTCTGAAGAAGAAGTCCTTGCAGAAGAAGTAGAAAAGCTCGAAGAAACAGCTCAAGACTTAAAACAGGATCAACAAGAACAGTCTGACCTCGAAGATAAAAACTCCCAATATCCTACTCCCCCAACAAGTCGTCCATCCGATCGAAGTTCTTCATTTTCATACGTGGCAGCTGCTGCCATTGTATTGCTACTTATTGCAGGAGGAGCATGGTATTACAGTACGTTATCAACAAATGATACTACACTGATTTCTTCATCGGAAGAACCAACAACTTCAACTGATGCTGCACAGGAAGTTAACACTCAGCAGCAAGAGACCGAAGATTCTCAAGAATCAGCACAAAATCAGTCACAAGCGTCAACGCAGTCTTCAGCAACACAACAATCAACAGGTAATACAGCGCCTGATAATCAGTCTGTTGAAATTGAAGAAGGACAAACCTTGTGGAGCCTTGCCGAAGACCGATATGGAAACCCTCGTTTATGGCCATGGATTTACGGCAATAATGGTTCACTTGAAGATCCCGATTTAATTTACGCCGGCAGTTCACTTTCTGTACCATTGCCATCAGGGCCGCAGAACACCCTTACCAGTACCGATTCAGTGGGTGTTGCCAAAGGATTTATCGCCACCTACAAATGGTATAAAAGCAATGAGCAATCCAAAGCTAAAAATCACCTTTGGGCTGCCAAGTTGTACCACGATGATTTACAACAGCTTGCTGATGTACCAATAGATAAAACAGATCTTTCTTATGCCAACAAAGCCCGCTAACGGTTAGTTTGGCAAACCTTAGACCCTTAAATAAAATTTGTAATAAAAGCACACCATAGGAGTAAATATATGATTCGTCACGTAGTAATGTGGAAATTAAAAGAAGAAGCGGAAGGTGCCACCAAGGAAAAGAATGCCGAAAAGATGAAACTTATCCTGGAGGGACTAAAAGTAAATATCGACGAAATTAAAAATGTAGAAGTTGGAATCAATATTTCTGAAGATGACGACGAAGCGGGTTCACCGTATGATGTAGTTCTGATCTCTGATTTTGAAACAGAGCTGGATTACACTATGTATACTCGTGATGAAAATCATAAAAAGGCTGTGAAATTTATTAACTCGGTGATCGAAGAACGCCACTTCGTTGATTACAAAGTGGACACCTAAGAGCTAATACATATAACTACATTCCAAGCAGGGGTTTTATACCAAAGCCCCTGCTTTTTTATTTTGTCATCCTTGTCTTGGCTGCCGCTACCAACCGTTTAAAAACCCGTCGCTGAGCCGGTATTTGCGGCATATATTCGGGATGCCATTGTACGCCCAGAATAAAATTCCGGTTGGTGTGCTCAATGGCCTGGATAATGCCATTTTCTTCTTTAGCAACAACAGCTAAGCCTTCGCCCAAATCATCCACAGCCTGATGATGTAGTGCATTAACCCATACCTTTTCAAAAGTCAAAATATCATGTAGCATGCTATTACCATCTACCTCCACCCTTTTCTTTGGCCACACGCTTTGTATTCTGGGCACTTCAGTATAGTATCCTGCGATATCCTGATGAAGAGTACCTCCAAAATGTATATTTAACAGTTGTGCTCCCCTGCATATTCCCAATATGGGAATATTTTTATCTACTGCCTTTTCGATAAGCCCAAACTCGAGTTCATCACGATTATCATCAATATCTTCCGACGAAGCAGAAAAAATCTTCCGCAAAAAATAGATAAAAGGAAAAAATATTATCGTTAACAGATAAATAAAAAACCTTCGCAGGCTCGATACCTTTTCATCTTTCGAAAACAGATCGCGAATATCTTCTGCCCCGTACCGTTCCGGGTTAATATCGGCACCCCCTCCAATGATAAGTCCATGGATATCTTCTTCAGGCAACCCTTTTTGTGGATGTATATGAATAGCACGCCCCCCGTGAAGAAACACCGCAAAACGAGTAAACCACCAAGCCGCTCGTCCTCCTTTATCAGGTCCTGTCACCCCAATATTTGGTTTCCTTCTATTCATCTAAGTCCAGCAATATTTCTAAGGTTTTTGCCCATTCTTTACGAAATGATATTACTGTTTGATCACGTCGCAACAAATATAACCGACTTAACTTATTAAGCATTTCATCATCAGCGGCAAGTCTTTCTACCACCAGCCAATGATTCCACTCATCTTCAAAGCGCCAGTCCGGGTCATCAATCCTGCTGTTCGGCAAACGGTAATGAAAAGTGGGACGCGGATCGTTCTTTTCTCCCTCCATTACAGGTTCAATTATATCTTCATTCAACATCCCAAATATTGGCATCATATCAACGGGACGATTACGCGTGGGATTAAATTCGATGTAGTCCTCAATGAATTGATCAACATCCGGGGCATATTCCGGGCTCAAAATCTTCTTTACATATTTTTCAGGAAATGGATCCACAAAGGGAGATATCCGTCGCGTCATGTCAATCCTCAGTACTTCAAGCAGCCACGGATACACCACCGCAAACGCACGCAAATAATTCAGCAGCGTTTTTACATTTAAATTGGGAGCCTCAATATTTAAGTGCATCCCAAAAGCATGTACCATAGAAGCATACGTACCCTTTGCTTTATTTTCCTGAAGAGCCTTCCGAAGGTTTTCCAACTTCTCCAGCTCATCGATACTAACCGGCGGCATTACAATCTCGAGCGGTACGACCGATCGTGCCATTTTATCTACCACATCTTCTATAGATTTGCGTATAGAATCTTCCTCCAAGCTAATACCAAGTTTATCAAAAATATTTTCCTCGGCCATCCTACGAAGAATACGCGCATCCAGCTCTACTCTGAAATCCCCCAGATCGCTGCCCGATATATTTATCTGATAACGGTGCTCTTTAGATATCTCTCCTCCAAAAACCGAGGTAATAATTTCAGCCGCCTGCATGGGCTCAATTCCTGCAAATTCAATCTCAAGTCCCACCATTCTTGAGTTCCCATCCTTGTTTTTTGTAATCGGGGGCGATAAAAAAGACATTAAGTATCAAAATTTATTTGTATGAAGTTTTGAAAACTACAGCTATCTGTTAAGACGACTGTTGCAATATATAAAGCAGCACAGTTGTAAAAGCTTGCAAATGAGCGTATTGATAATTTGCCAACAAATCAGCTTCTTAGCATAATCAAGTTTTAAAGGACTGCAAAATATCATTAATAAAATTCAGGGAAAACTTATGACACGAATCATCCGGCTAAGTCTGCTGCTGATCTTTTTGTTACCAATCATGTCAGTAGCACAGCAAACTAAAGTTTTTACAGGCGCCAAAATTATCCCTATAAGTGGGGAACCCATTGATAACGGTGTGCTCGTCACGAAGGGGGATAAAATTGTTGCTGTTGGAACAGAGGCTGAGGTTGATATACCCTCTAATGCAAAAACATTCGATGTAACCGGCAAAGTTATCATGCCCGGACTCGTAGACTCCCACTCACATATTGGTAATGGTGACGGGGGCGATCGATCTGCAGCCCTCCATCCCGATACACGCATTATAGACAGCATTGATCCGCACAGCGAAACATTCAAAAAAGCACTGGCCGGTGGCGTAACAACGGTGAATGTGTTACCCGGCTCGGGTCATTTAATGAGCGGACAAACGGCCTATCTCAAACTCCGTAATGCGGATAAAATTGAGGAGATGCTTTTTGTGGATGATTCACAAAAAGAGGTAGCGGGCGGACTCAAAATGGCAAACGGCACCAATTCTATAGGTGATCCCCCCTTCCCAGGTACGCGTGCCAAATCAGCTTCAATGGTTCGGGAGCTATTTATAAAAGCACAGGATTACAAAGATAAGATAGAACAAGCTGACGGTGATCCCGAAAAGATGCCAACACGAGATGTGGGCATGGATGCACTGGTTGAAGTGCTAAATGGAGAGCGTATCGTCCACTATCACACACACCGCCATTACGATATCCTCACCGCTATTCGGCTGGCCGAAGAATTTGGATTCCGAATCGTCCTGCATCATGTAAGTGAAGCCTGGAAAGTTGCCGACGAAATTGCAGAAGCTGAGGTACCAGCATCCATCATTGTACTCGATGCCCCCGGAGGCAAACCCGAAGCTACGGACATTAAATACAAAAATGGCGCTGTTTTAGAGAAAGCCGGCGTAACGGTTGGTTATCACACCGATGCCTCTATTACTGATACCCGACTGTTTTTGCGATCAGGAGCATTTGGGGTCCGCGCAGGAATGAGTCGCGAAGCCGCACTCGAAGCACTGACCATCGAAAATGCTAAAATGATGGATCTGCAGGATCGGGTGGGAACGCTCGAAGCCGGGAAAGATGCTGACTTCGTGGTCTTATCCGGCGATCCGCTGAGCGTTTATACAAAAGTAGAACAAACGTGGGTTGAGGGTATTAAGCGATTCGATTACTCCAACCCTAAAGATCGCAAGTATTCCACCGGCGGTTATAATGTGTTTCGAGGTTCGGCTCACAATCATCACGGTGACAAATAATTCACTGTTAGCTCAAAACCGACATGCCATGCTGATTTTTATTCAGCATCTTCAAGAATTTAAGTTTTAAATAATTAGCGCTATGAAAAAACGAATTACACTTTTTGTTTTTGTACTATTGATTGGATTAAGTACTGCTACACAAGCCCAAGTAGCTGTGCAAGCCGATACGCTTTACACCATGGAAGGCGACAAAATTGTGAACGGAGTTGTCCTTATCGACAACGATAAGATTGAAGCCGTAGGTTCAGCTTCAGAAATTAAGATCCCTACTGACTATGAAACTCATCAGGCCTCAGTTGTAACACCGGGTTTGGTAGACGCCCACAGCGTGGTAGGATTGGCAGGCATCTACAACCGGGATGATGATCAAGACCAACTGGAAACATCCGATCCCATTCAACCCGAACTGCGAGCCATCGATGCCTATAACGCCCGTGAGCAGCTGGTGAAATTTGTACTCGATAAAGGGGTAACGACAACCCATACAGGGCACGGTCCGGGCGCTTTGGCAAGCGGACAAACGATGATTGCCAAGACACCCTATAATACTGTTGAGGATGCTTTAGTAGATTCCGCAACAACGGTCGCCTTTACGCTCGGCTCTACTGTTGGACGTAACTTTGATAGTCCCGGCACAAGTGCTAAAGGGATTGCCATGCTCCGACAAAAGTTTATAGATGCGCAGGAATACCTCGAAAAACGTCAGGCTGAGGATCCCGATAAACGTCCCAACAAAAATTTGAAGATGGAAGCATTGGCTGATGTACTCAATGGTAAATTAACGGCTATGATAACCGCCCAACGATCTAATGATATCATGTCGGCTCTGCGGCTGCAGGAAGAGTTTGGTTTTGATATGATCCTGGATGGGGCAGCCGAAGCATATCTCCTATTAGATGAAATTAAAAAAGCCGGAGTTCCGGTGATCATCCACCCTACAATGGTTCGAACTTATGGTGATACCCAAAACGCAAGCTTTACCACAGCAAGTAAATTAGCCGAGGCAGGTATCCCCTTTGCCTTTCAAAGTGGATTTGAAAGCTATGTACCTAAAACCCGAATTGTTCTTTATGAGGCGGCGATTGCAACCAGTTACGGACTCAACAGAGAACAAGCATTATATGCCTTAACGAAAGCTCCTGCTGAAATACTCGGCATATCCGACCGCGTAGGATCATTGAAGGAAGGCAAAGATGCCGACCTCGTTTTGTTTGACGGTGATCCCCTCGAATACACCACTCACATCAGTTCTGTAATCGTAGACGGAAACGTGGTCAAAGAAAAAGATTAAAAACAATTCCAAACCCTCAGGATTAAAACTAATGGATCTCTTGCTTAGACATTAGACCTTCATAAATCCTGAGGAGTTACAAATAATATTACCTAATTATTTGAATAAGCTTCGCGGATTACTCTGCGGAGCTTTTCTTTGGTCGTATCATCTGTAAAAGCGTGATCGACAGCCTCAAGATTAGAACGCAAAAGCTGGTCAACATCCCAAGCAAAAATATCGGAAAGCGTTTGATATTCCTCATTCAACGTAACATTAGAGATGGTTCGCGTATCGGTGTTTACACTCAGGGAAATCCCCTTTTTGTAAAGCATATCAATAGAATGGTCGTGAATGGTTTCAAAAACATTGGTTTGTACATTACTTGTAGGACAAACCTCCAAATGAATGTTATGTTCTCTTAAATAGTCAAGCAGCTCATCATCCTCTGCACTCCGAACCCCGTGACCAATTCGTGAAGGGTTAAAATGCTTAATCGTTTCCCACACACTTTCTGCACCGCAGGCTTCTCCCGCGTGAGCAGTGCAGTTCAATCCTTGTTTATTGGCATACACAAAGGCCGGAATATGATTATCAATCGGAAAACCGGCTTCATCAGCGGCAATATCGAACCCAACCACCCGACTGCCCGAAAACTGCTCAACAAGCTTGGCTGTTTCCATACTCTGATCGCCAGAATAATGGCGCAGCGTACACAAAATAATACCGGCCTCAATGCCTGTTGCTTTCGCCTGCTCATCAACTGCTTTATTTACAACATTAACCACCTCTTCAGGGGATAAATCCTTTCGGGTGTGCAATAACGGGGCGAAACGAATTTCGGCATAAATAACACTATCGGCTTCAAGCTGAGTAAAGAGGTCCTTTGTCACCAATTGAAGCGCCTCCCGATCTTGCATCAAGGCAACTGCACTTTCTGATCGGCTAATGTAATCTGCCAAATCACGGCATTTATCAGGGGCAATAAACTGTTCCCGGTACTCCTCTTCGCTTATTTGGGGATTTAACTGCCGGACAACATCAAAACTAAGTGAACAGTCTAAATGCAGGTGTAACTCAACTTTTGGAAGCTCAGAAAATGCCATATCACAATAATCTACTAATTTTAAATAAAGCTATTGAAAATCGGGAATATATAAGAAAGTGCCAATAAGATTAGTGCAGGAATAATTATTATTCACAATGGTATTTGGCACTAATTTGATATAATCAACGTTTCTAAGTGGTACTCGGGTTCCTTATTTTACACCACAGTAAGAATCAGCTATCAATACATCCGTTTTAGCATTAGTAATCATTCATGACGTATCTTTCCACCGAAAACCTCTCCAAAAATTACGGACATAAAGTATTATTTGAAGACCTTACTTTCGGCATCTCCGAAGGAGATAAAACAGCACTCATCGCTGAAAATGGAACGGGTAAATCTACCCTTCTCCATATTTTAGCCGGTAAAGAAACACCGGATAAAGGCAAGGTAATGATACAGAATGACGTTAGCATCGGTTTTCTGGAACAGGATCCTCAACTCGATGACACGCTCACCATCCGGGAATACATATCACAGAGCAACAACGAAAAGGTACATCTGATTCAGGAATATGAGCGTGCCGCAAAAGCTCAAGCTAAAGATTACAACGAAGAAACGCAGCAAGCTTTCCAAAAGGCCGCTTCCAAGATGGATGCTGCCAACGCCTGGGACTACGAACAACGCATGGAGCAGATCCTCGGCAAGCTCAATATCCACAACCTTGATCAATCTATTTCGACGCTTTCGGGCGGACAGCGAAAGCGCGTGGCTCTGGCTTTTGTATTGCTGGATGAGCCCGACATGCTTATCCTCGATGAGCCGACTAATCACCTGGATGTAGAGATGATCGAGTGGCTCGAAGATTATCTGAAGTCGACCAACAAAACACTGCTGATGGTGACACACGATCGCTATTTTCTGGATCGGGTATGTGATCATATCATCGAGCTGGAAAACGGAAATCTCTATCATCATCAGGGAAACTACCAGTACTTTCTGCAGAAGCGTGCTGAGCGACGTAAAATTGAGCGAAAGCGCGCTCACAAAGCCAACCAACTTTATAAACAAGAGCTGGAATGGATGCGTCGATCCCCCAAAGCAAGGACCAGCAAATCGAAATCACGTATCGATGATTTCAAAGAGCTCGAAGATGAGCTCGATACCGGTCCCGATGGTCCCGAACTACGCCTGCAGATGGATATGCAACGAATGGGTGGTAAAATTTTGGAGCTACTTAATGTATCCAAGAGTTACGGGGACGAAAAAATTCTTGACAGTTTTTATTACGATTTTGAAAAGGGAGAACGCATTGGCATCATCGGCGAAAACGGTGTAGGCAAAAGCACTTTCCTGAAAATACTTACCGGTGAAGAGTCATTTGATTCCGGCAAACGTCGGGTAGGTGAAACGATTGTATTTGGTCATTACCGCCAAGAGGGTCTTAATTTTGATGAAGATCAGCGCGTAATTGATGTCATCGAAGACGTTCGAAAAGTTGTAGAACTGGCCGATGGATCAAAGATATCGGCATCGCAGTTCCTCAAGCACTTCATGTTTACTTCAGATATGCAATATACGCCGGTCAAAAACCTGAGCGGCGGCGAAAAACGCCGACTTAGCCTTATGATGGTGCTCTTAGAAAATCCCAATTTCCTGGTCCTTGATGAACCTACCAATGATCTGGATTTACTCACACTCAATAAGCTCGAAGAGTTTTTAATGGGATTTGAAGGTTGCCTGATTATTGCTTCACACGACCGATTTTTTATGGATAAACTGGTCAACCACTACCTTGTTTTTGAGGGAGAAGGAAAAGTCCATGATCACCACGGTTCCTATGAAGAATATCGTGAGCAAAAAAAGCAACGGGAAATCGAAGAGCGAGCTAAAAAGAAGGCAGAATCTTCGGTATCCCAAAATAGCCAAAAAAGTGCTTCCGGCAATTATGAAGAACGCCTAAGCTATAATGAACGTCGGGAATACAATAAGCTAGAGAATAAAATTACGGAGCTGGAAGAAAAGAAAGAAGAACTCGAAGCTGAAATTAGCAGCGGTAACCTTGATCATGAAGAGCTTCGCGAGAAATCAGACGAATATTCGGAGTTAAAATCTAAAATCGAAGAATGTACTGAACGCTGGTTTGAATTGGCTGAGCGAGCTTAAAAGCATTCCCACGATCTTATTACTGTTGAAAGATACTTTTACTCAGAAACACCCACTCCATATTGGCTATCACCTGGCATGTTTGCCACAATAATACGACTCAAACTATGGAACCAACAGAACTTCCTATTGACGGGACGCTTGATCTGCATACCTTTAAACCTGAAGAATTAGGTTCACTGATTCCTGCTTATATTGATGAATGCCTCAAAGAAGGAATCTATGAGATTCGTATTATTCACGGTAAAGGAACAGGCAATCTTCGGCGTTCGGTACATACTCTACTTGACAGACATGATAGCGTAAAGTCTTACTCGCTGGCTAACGACCGTAGCGGATGGGGTGCCACTATTGCGACACTCGAAAGAGACGTATAACTTCTCAATTACTATGAGGTAGATTCCAGTTTACAAATAAAGCCGGTTTAAACATGACAGTCTTCATCATTGTTACCGCCATCATCCTATTTCTCCTGCTTCTCTTAGGATACAATGCTTTTGTAAGCTATAAGTGGCACAAAAAGAATCTGGGTGAGCAATACAAAGCTGAAGCCGAACATTTCTACTGGCATTTCATTTATTATAATCCCAATGATCCACGACTCTTTAAACCTCGCGGTGGAGGATACACCCTAAACTTTGCCAGACCCACAGCAATTATATCAGTAGCCTTGATAATCGGTGGATCTCTTTACGCTATGATTTATTTATGAGTATCGAGGTTATCGATTATCTCTAAGCATAAACATAATAGGTAATGTGTACTGAACACGAACCGGGACTCCTCGCTGTTCACCGGGTTCAAACTTCGCCATTTTTGCAACGCGCAGGGCTTCCTTATCACAACCTCCTCCGATACCACGAATAACCTTTGGATTCTCTACTTCTCCCTTTTCATTAACGACAAACTGTACTATAACCCTACCCTCTATACCGGCTTTTTGCGCCCGATCCGGATACACCATATTCTTTTGAAGTTCAGCCAGGCTGGTTTTCATTTTGGGCATTTTTTCCACCGAGACAAAGAAATCCTCTTCCTCCTCTTCAACAGCTTCTTCCTCCTGAGGTGGAGGGGGCATCTCCAGGGACTCCTCCATATCGATTTCAGCATCAATATTAATTTCTACATCCTCAATAATCTCACTGTTGGGAACGGCTACCGGGACCTGGGGGCGAGGTGGTGGTGGCGGACGGTTTTGCTGTTCGGTTTGTACTACTTCTTCCATCTCAACCACTTCTTGCTCCCCTTGAAACGTTATTTCTTTCTTCTCAACACTAAAATCAATTTTTGTCAACCCAATAAATATCAGGAGTGATATAATAACACCGGTTTCCCAAAATAGTTTATAGTATGTTCTTAAGTCATATTTGGGGTTTTTCAAATCCGAATACATAACAACCTCCTTCTTAATTTGAAGAGCTGAGAACAGTGAACTCACCGTAAATAAATGCGATTGAAATCCTATGTTATCAGCCTTTTCTAATAGTAGTAATACAAGAATCAGACCATTCTTTTACTTCTATAATAGTGTACTCTCATACATCCTATCCCAATATTTCCTGACGTCCCAAGCCTTACTATTGCAACGGTGCAAGAATAGCCTAAACCCGGCTTGTAATAATGCATGATGACAAGAATCATCCACTTCTATTTTATCTAAACCTTTAGTAAAGATATCCCCCTTAACAAAATCCTGGCCGAACCTTGAATACTATTTTGGAAGTAGTTAGTAGATTTGAAACAGTCTACTCCCAATGTTTATCATTTTGGATAATACAATTTTCTTTATATTCAACTGATTCAAGATCAAATCATTTAATAAACCTCTTGCAAGATGAAAATCATTCACCTATTAATACTGTCGCTGGCATTCAGCCTATTGTTGTCCGCCTGCGATCAATCCGACAATGAGACTGATTCAATGAAGAACAACCCACTATTTTCTGAAAGTTCACTTCCTTTCGAAGCACCAAATTTCGATGCTATAAAAGTTGAGCACTACCGCCCGGCTTTTGAAGAAGGAATGAAGCGCGAGCTTGAAGAAATGGAAGCCATTGCTACAAATCCTGAGCCTCCAACTTTTGAAAATACTATTGTAGCAATGGAAAAAAGCGGAGAGCTCCTTCGTAGAACCAGCTCCGTTTTTTATAACCTTACCTCTGCTCATACCAACGATAAGATTCAAGAAATCCAATCAGAAATGGCGCCTAAGCTCGCTGCCCATTCTGATGATATTCTGCTAAACGCCGATCTTTTTGATCGCGTAAAAACCATTTACCAGAAACGAGATCAGCTTGAATTAGATGAAGCTTCTTTAAAATTGCTGGAAGACACTCACCGTGAATTCGTCCGCGCTGGTGCTGAACTTACAGATAAAGAAAAAGAGCGAATGCGCGAAATAAACGAACGCATATCTACACTTACCACTCAATTCCAAGACAATCTGCTTGAGATAACAAAAGAGCGCGCTGTTTTGGTAGATGATGTTGATAAGCTGGACGGTCTCAGTAAGGATCGTATTTCAGCAGCCAAGGAAGCCGCTGCAGACCGGGATAAAGAAGGCAAGTATTTGCTTAGCATTACAAACACAACACGCGTCCCCATTTTGAAAAGTCTTAATAATCGCGATCTGCGCGAACGTGTATGGAAAGCATCTGCCTATCGCGGCATTGGACAAGATGGTGGGATCGACAATCGTCCGATCATCCTGGAGCTTGTAAAGCTACGCGCCGAAAAGGCAAACTTGCTGGGATACGACAACTATGCCGCTTATAAACTCGATCCCCAAACTGCTAAAACACCCGATGCCGCACTGGATATGCTCACAGATCTCATTCCTCCGGTAATCCAAAACTCAAAAAATGAAGCCGATGCCATTACAGAAATGATGCGAAAAGATGGAATCGATGGAGAAGTAAAGCCCTGGGACTGGAATTACTATGCGGAAAAAGTTCGCAAGGCAGAATACAATATCGATGAGTCGGAAGTACGACCCTATTTTGAACTCGATCGGGTCTTAAAAGAGGGCGTATTCCATACTATGGAAAAGCTGTTTGGCATCACCTTTGAAGAACGAAATGATCTTCCGGTCTATCATCCTGATGTGAGAACATTTAATGTATATGATGAGAACGGAGAACAAATTGGACTCTTTTATGCCGATTATTTTGAACGTGACTCCAAACGCGGCGGCGCCTGGATGAACTCTTTTGTTTCTCAGTCGCATCTACTGGATAATAAGCCGGTGATTGTTAACGTCATGAACATTCCTCCTCCTGCCGAGGGAGAACCAGCACTCATCAGTTTCGATAACGTCACAACTATGTTCCATGAAATGGGGCATGCCATGCACGGACTTTTCTCTGATGTAAAATATCCATCCCAATCAGGAACCTCTGTACCCCGTGACTTTGTAGAATTTCCATCCACATTTGAAGAAGACTGGGCCATACAGCCAGAAGTGCTAGAAAATTATGCCATCCACTACGAAACAGGAGAGCAGATTCCACAGGAACTGCTCGACAAAGTAATCGAAGCCAGCAACTTTAACCAGGGTTTTGACACCCAAGAATACCTGGCGGCAACGATGCTTGATATGGAATGGCACCTGTTGGGACAAGATGAGATCCCGCAAGATGTACAGGCATTTGAAAATAACGCACTTGCAAAATATGATCTGGACATGCAGGCCATACCTCCGAGATATAAATCACCCTATTTCGCTCATATTTTTTCCGGGGGATATGCTGCCAATTACTACGCCTATATCTGGAGCGAAGTTCTTGCCGCTGATGCCTTTGCTTATATGATGGAGCAAGGCGGGTTGGAAAGAGCAAACGGGGATCGATTCCGAGAATTCATTCTTTCTCAAGGAGGCAGTGATGAAGCGATGGAACTCTATAAAGAGTATCGCGGCCAAGAGCCGGAAGTCAAGCATCTCTTGAAGCGCAGAGGGCTCCAAACTGAAAATTAGTATTAACTTCCATTGATATTATATAATAGGCCGGGATATGAACAAGTTCCGGCCTAATTTATTTAGTTAAATCTTATACCAAATATATTATCAGTCCATTGTGGATATTTGAAAAAAGAGCTAATATTTTTTAGCATCCCAAAAAAGCAACAAAACCATTAGCAATGCCACGGATAAAACATCTACTGTTTGTCGTATTAGTTGCGTTTACCATAACACAATGCAGTGACTTGAAATCTGCAGAAGACGCTGAACTCTACTTCGAAGGGGAAGTAACTTATATGGAAATTGAAGGTGGTTTTTGGGCAATAGAAACTGACGATGAAACCTACGAACCCACCAACCTGCCCTCTCCATTTAAAAAGGATGGACTTGATGTTACGGTTGCCGCCAACGTAGACGAAAACGTGGGAAGTATCAGAATGGTAGGGCCGGTCATTCATATAGTCGATATTGAAAAAAGATAACTCCTGTGCCTTTCACATGCTACAGGGATGAATATCTGTAGCCTTTTTTCTCCCATCATTTCCGGTTTTGATCACTTTCTTAATTTGTTTAAGCCCTATCTATCTTTTCTGAAACTTTACCAGAGATATTACGTCTCATACTTTTGAAAAGTATGATTATCAAAAAAAAACAGCTCATTAGAGCGAACTTAAGCAGCTATACTAATTTTCATTTTTTAAAATAATCGCATTAGTATTTTTGTGAATTTGCAATTATAATGTTCATCGTTCACGGTTTGTGCTACACATATTTTAGGACATTCTCTTCATAAATTTAAAAAACTTAACAGTTTGAAAATTTTAAAATTATTCCTGGCAGTTCTTGTAATAACAGGAACAGTAGCTTGCCAACATACCCAAAAAACAACCACTCAATCTTCTGACACTTCAACCGATAAATCAGAGCTTGAGGAACTTTACTGGGATCGCATCGAACGTTCCCGAACGTCATTTACTAAAGCCGATGTCAAATTTATGACAGGAATGATTGCTCATCATGCACAGGCACTCGTTATGTCTCGCTTAGCCCCTGAAAATGGAGCCAGTCCCGAAATTCAGCGACTGGCTGCACGTATTATCAATGCTCAAAAAGATGAGATAAAATCGATGCAGCAGTGGCTCCGCGATCGAGATCAGCCCGTACCTGAGATTGATATTGATGGGCTTAACTTAATGATAGAAATCAATGGTGAACCTTATACCATGTACAAAAAAATGAGGGGTGTTTTATCACAGCAACAGATCGAAGAGTTAGCTGCTGTAAAAGGATCAGACTTCAACAGACTCTTTCTCAAATACATGATTGAACATCATTCCGGTGCCGTATATATGGTTGAAAACCTATTTAATACCGACGGAGCAGCGCAGGATGATCAAGCATTCCGGCTGGCATCCGACATACAGGTAGATCAACGCACCGAAATCGACCGCATGCAGCAAATGCTTGATCAGCTTAATGAATCAGGATAACACTTTGTAATCACAATTTACCTTTAACCTAAAACTATCTTTATGAATTCACTTTACAACCGCTTCATTTCTGCCACCGGATTAGCCGGAGCAAATAAGCGCTGGCTGGGGCTATTATTCGTAGTAGCTCTATTCGGCACTTATGCCTGTTCCCCTTCATCATCGGTAACAGATAATAAGCAAGAGCAATCGATCGAAACATCCAATATAAAATCACTGGATGAAGTCACCCCTCCCAGCCCGGATCCTCGCGTAGGTCTTAAAGCGGGACTATTCGATGCCGAAGATGCAATCTGGAACCTCGAAATGCTTTCTACAACTCCACCCCCGGAAGATTTTATTGGTTCAACAAATTCTGATTTGGCATTCAAAGGAAACTATGCCATCCAGGGAAATTATAACGGCTTTATGGTTTGGGATATATCTAATCCTGCAAATCCAAGTCTCGTGGTTGATTTCCTTTGTCCGGCTTCCCAAAGTGACGTATCCGTCTATGGTGATCTCCTCTTTGTGTCCGGCGAAGGTCTGGGCGGACGCCTCGATTGCGGTACTGAAGGAGTTAATAAGAGAGCAAGCAAAGAGCGATTGCGTGGTATACGAATTTTTGATATCAGCGACATCGAGAACCCTGAATACGTTTCCAATGTACAAACTTGCCGTGGTTCACACACGCATTCCGTCTTAGACGATCCACAGGATAATGAAAATGTCTATGTATACGTCTCCGGATCTGCTCCGGTACGTCCCGAAGAAGAATTGCCGGGCTGTTCTTCGGCTCCTCCCTCCGAAGATCCAAACTCTGCCCTATTCCGAATCGAAGTGATTCAGGTTCCTTTGGATAACCCGGAAAATGCTAAAATTGTTAATTCTCCTCGTATCTTTGAAAACCTTACGGAAGCGCCCTCTCACGGAATGTCTCCCGCTGACAAGGAGCAAATTGAGAAAGCAAAAGAAGAAGGAGCATTTGTAGCGGAAATTTTCGGACAACCTCGCATCATCCCAGACCGTTATGTTTCGCAGATGCTTGGCCAAGTTGTAAAACAACGCGGCGGTGAAGGACAACCAACGGCACAAGACAGTGCAACCCTTCGCAAAAACATCGGCAAAATGATTGAAGAACGCTTTGGCGGTAATGATGACGATGAGGAAGATCTTATGGCCAATCGGGGGCCCAATCAGTGTCACGATATTACGCTCTATCCCGAAATCGGATTAGCCGGCGGAGCCTGTGAAGGATACGGCCTTCTCTTAGATATCGAAGATCCCGCTAATCCCAAGCGAGTCGATGCGGTTGCGGATTCCAACTTTGCCTACTGGCACTCAGCGACTTTTAATAACGAAGGCGACAAAGTGCTTTTTACGGATGAATGGGGCGGTGGCGGTCAACCGAAGTGCCGCGAAAAAGATCCTATGGAATGGGGTGCTAATGCCATCTTTACAATCGATGAAAATAAAGAGATGGATTTTCAAAGCTACTTTAAAATGCCGGCTCCACAGACTCCACAAGAAAACTGTGTAGCGCACAACGGTTCGTTGATACCGGTGCCCGATCGTGATATTATGGTTCAATCCTGGTACCAGGGTGGTATATCCGTTTTCGACTGGACCGATCCGAACAATCCTGTTGAAATTGCATACCATGACCGCGGCCCTATTGACTCTACCCGTTTTCAAATGGGCGGAAGCTGGTCAGTGTACTGGTACAACGGCGTTATTGTGAATTCCGAAATAGCTCGCGGACTTGATATTTTTGAACTGGAGCCCAGCCCATATCTCACTGAAAATGAGATTGCCGCAGCCAATACCGTTACTTTTGAGCAACTCAATCCACAGGGACAGCCGAAATACGACTGGCCTGCCACTTTTGCTCTTGCAAAAGCATATGTGGATCAACTTGAACGAGGCGAGGGACTTGCTATGGATCAGATAACAAATGCCAGAAAGCAACTTGCTGCAGCTGAAAGCACATCAGGGAACGAACAACAAAAGATCCTTGATGGATTAGCTGATAAGATGGATAGACAGGCTTCAAGTTCCAGTCAAACTGCGAAGGTAAATAAATTAGTTGATACCCTACAGAAACTGGCTGCCAAATAAACCACTCTTCATAAATATAGTAGTTTGTCCGGGATAATATTCAGCTCTTATTGGAATTGCCTAAGTGCATTCCGATAAGAGCTTTTTTATTTTGAGGATATTCTAAAGCAATATTTGACACAAAAAAATAAAGTCCGGCAACGTAAACACGCCACCGAACTTCACTACTGATCTAACAATAGGATTGTTTAGTTCGCTACCAAGAATACCTTATCGACAACGTGAACTTGGCCGTTTGAGGCATCAACCGAACCTAAAATTTTGGCTCCATTAACATATACGTCACCATCCTTTTTTTCCGACTGGACATAATGTCCGGTAGCCAGATATACATTCATTCCCCTTCCCAATCGCTCTTGATCAAGCGAAGCCGGAGATGCGTGAGAAGTTAATATTTTGGCCAACTTTGATTTGTTCTCGGGTTTCATCAAATTATCAAGCGTGCCTTCAGGCAATGCCTTAAAAGCTTTATCAGTTGGAGCAAAAACTGTTAGTGGTCCTGGATTTACCAGTACATTTTGGATTCCAGCAGCTTCTATCGCTTTAGCTAATATGGTATGGTCAGGGGATTCTTTGGCAATGCGCAAAATGTGAGCTTTAGACTCATCGTCCACTACTCCGGCCTGTCCTGTTGTGGATGCAGATGCAGTCCGATTCTGGGTAGTATCATTAGATTTGTCTCCTGTGTTTCCACATGAAATCAATGCCATTGAAATTGCCGTCACCAACACTATTGTACCTACTTTTTTTATAATACTCATAACTATTATGGATTTGTTTTTGATATATCACCTAACAAGAATAAAAGATCTTTTTATCCTTTATGTGAATTTATAAAAAATATTCGGCTTGCCCAATAATAAATCAAACCTCAATTTCTACCTGCATCTTTTCGCTGCATTCTCTATCCTATGAGTTAGCATTTTTATTCCAACAAAACTTCATATGCCTAACTATTCCAGACAGTCTTTAGCAAACGCACTTGAGCATCAAATCCGTCGTTTATCAAATAACATTGCATCACTTAATAAGCTGAGCAGCCGTCTTTCAATGGGACGCCTTTTCGGCTTTGTGGGCGGACTTTCTTTGGTTTATGCAGCCGGTAATTGGGGACCGGAATGGATTTTCTGGATTACACTGGCTGGCTTCCTAATCGGATTCAGCCGATTGGTGAAAATTCACAATACCATAGAGAAGTCAAAAGAAAAGTTTAAAATATGGAAGTCAATACGGGAAGCACACCTTGCCCGCCAGCAATTAACATGGCCTAACATTCCGGAACGAAAACCCACCTCAAATTATGAAGAGCATCCCTTTGCCAGCGATCTTGATATTATCGGCAACCATTCCCTATTGCAACTTATTGACACCTCTACCTATCAAGGCAGCACTGACGAGCTGGCTAACTATCTGTTAGTGCGGAATCCGGATATTACTGATATAAAAGAGCGCCAGGAAATTGTCCAAGAACTTACTTCCCAGCCAAAATTCCGAGATAAACTACATCTGCTGGCAGAGCTTAACAATAAACAAGAGCTTAAAACTGACTGGAATCTCGATGAGCTTCTGGACTATCTCCGAAATTCAAAAGAAATGAATTACACGCTTCCACTCACGATCCTTGGAGGGCTATCGGCTCTCAACATCGTGCTGTTGGCACTCTATCTTATGGGGATCATTGCACCCTATGTCATTATTAGTTTCGTTGCGTATTTGATGATCTATAATTTCAACAGTGAGAAAATATCCGGTTTATATACCGAAGCACATCAAATTGAAAAACAGCTTAGCCGCTTTAACCCTGTTTTACATTTTTTGGAGAACCATGATTACCAATCAAATCAGCAGCTAAAAGCTTTTTGCAAACCCTACTGGAACAGCGACTACTCCCCTTCAAAATATGTAAAGAGTATCATTCGCATTGCCGGTGCTGCTTCATCTCAGCAGAGTGAAATCGTTTGGGTGCTGCTCAATTTTTTAGTGCCATGGGATCTCTACTTTTCACAAAAACTGAGCACCTATAAAAAAGAGTTAGCCCCAAAACTGGATGAATGGCTCACGCATTTCTACCAGCTTGAGGCTTTCTGCTCAATGGCTAACTTTGCATGGTTAAATCCGCAGTACCAGTTTTCTTTGCCGGATGATCAGTCCACAATCCCTTTTTCCGCAACTGATTTAGGACATCCGCTTATTCCCCACCACGAAAAAGTAACCAATGATATTACTATTGATTCAAAGGGTGATATTCTGTTGATCACGGGTTCTAATATGGCCGGGAAAAGCACTTTTTTACGGACCATGGGTATCAATCTGTCCATGTGTTTTGCAGGAGCACCCGTTAATGCTTCAAATTTTTCTACAATCCCCTTTCGCATTTACACGAGCATCAATGTAACTGATTCGCTGGACAATGGGCTGTCCCATTTTTATGCAGAAGTGAAACGGCTGCGAGAACTACTGAATATGCTCAATGACGACCATGATGCCCCCGTATTTTTTATGGTGGATGAAATCTACCGCGGCACTAACAATCGGGAGCGGCTGCAGGGCAGCGAAGCATTTCTAAAAAATGTTGCAGGCAAAAACGGGGTTGGACTTGTTTCTACACACGACCTGGAGTTGGCACAACTGGAAGATACCATACCCGAACTAAGTAACTGGCACTTTGCCGAAACTATTGAGGGTAACAAGATGAGTTTTGAATACAAACTGAAACCCGGTCCATGTCCATCTACCAATGCCCTTAAAATTATGGAAATGGAGGGATTACCAACTTAAAGTTTTAGAATTAACTACAGACAAACTATGAATAATTATTTTCGATCGATTACTTTTGGGCTGTTATTTTCAGCATTATTATTCCTGGGGGCTATTGAAAACGAGTCCTGCCCTATTTCATTTTTAGCACTGGGTGACTCATACACAATTGGCGAAAGTGTAGACCCGGATCAGCGATGGCCGGTGCTTCTTGCTGACTCTCTTCGCAGTCGCGGATTTGACGTTGAAAAACCTGATATCATTGCTAAAACAGGTTGGACCACGTCTGACTTACAAGAGGCCATAAATAATGAAAATCCTCATTCCAACTATGATCTCGTCTCCCTGCTTATTGGCGTTAATAATCAATATCAGGGATTAGATTTCAAACAGTTTGAAAAAGAGTTCAAGAATCTGTTGAACCAAGCCATTTCTTTTGCCGGCGGCAATCCCCAAAACGTATTTGTGGTCTCTATTCCCAATTATGGCGTCACTCCGTTTGGACAGGAGAAGAATCCCCAAAAAATCACTCGAGAGCTTCGTCGGTATAATAAAACCGCCCGGCAAATTACTCAAAAAAACGATGTTACGTTTGTAAACATCACTCCTATTTCTGAGAATGCTCAACACAATCCCGCACTAATCGCCGAGGATGGCCTGCACCCATCCGGGAAAATGTATCAGCAATGGGTTTCAAAAACGCTTCCCTCAATACTGCCGAAACTAAAGTAATTTATATGGAGCTACTCGAAGAAATTGAAAAAGCCCACAAACGTATTCATGATGATGTTTTTCAGACGCCGTTGATCTATTCAAATTGGCTGAGTAATTACTGTCAGGGTGATGTCTATCTAAAACTTGAAAGCGAACAAATTACGGGCTCTTTTAAAGCACGCGGCAGCTTAAACAAGCTTAAGTGGATACAAGAGCAAAACATAAAAAGTCTCCCTGTTACGGCATCAACAGGAAATCATGGACTTGGATTTGCCCGCGCTTGTGATCTTTTGGGTATAAAAGGAAAGGTTTTTTTACCCCACAATGCGGTATCATCTAAGGTGGAATCAATCAGGGCATTTGATGTAGAAATCGAGTTCCATGGAAATGATCCCTATACAACCGAAACTCATGCTCGCAAAACAGCTGAGGAAAACGGTTGGATATACGTTTCACCCTATAACGATTTGCATATTGTAGCGGGACAGGGAACTATCGGCATAGAAATATTAAATACTCTTGCCAAGCCTGATAACGTTTTAGCTACTGTCGGTGGCGGGGGACTTATTTCAGGAATCGGTAATTATGTGAAAGATCGATCTCCTGAAACAAATATTATCGGATGTCAGCCAGAAAATTCCCCGGAAATGAGCGTAAGCGTGCGTGCAGGCGAATACCGCGAAGTAGAGTCCAAACCGACTCTTTCAGATGGTTCGGCCGGTGGGTTTGAACGTGATTCCATCACCTTTGAACTGTGCAAAAAGCTGGTAGATGATTTTATATTGATTTCCGAAGACGAAATTGCCGATGCTATTCGTTCTATGATCAAGCACCACAGCAAGTTAGTGGAGGGATCGGCAGGCGTGGCCATTGCCAGCTTACTAAAGTATCCCAAAAAGTTTGCTGATCAAACCAGCGTAATCGTTGTTTGTGGTGCCAATATCTCCCATAACAAACTGAAATCTGTCTTGTGCGACTAATTTATTTAATCCAAACTAACCATTTATTCTATGAGAGCTCTTAGCTTTTTACTCACACTGTTTATCTTTACAACAAGTGGGCAGGCCCAAAACGGAATTTCAATAAATGCTGCTGCACAGGTTTTGGTCCCGGCCGATAAAATTGCTTTCCAAATCAACTTGAATGCTGAAGGTGATACTCCACAGGAGGCGTATGACCTTCACAAAAAACGGGAAAAGGTTTTAGTCAGACAGCTAAAAAAACACGATATAAAAGACAAAGATCTTAACTTTGAACCTATCTCCATCAACAAAACTTACAACGGATCGTATCGAAACGAAAAAAACAAGCGCATTAAAACCCGTCAACGCGTTACATTAACACTGGATGATTTTGACATCTACGAACAAATTCAGATTACACTTATTGAAAATGGTTTTGATGAGTTCAGCGGCAATTTCACGTCAAGCGAATCTGAGAAAGGAGAAAGTGAGGCCCTCAAACAAGCATTAAACATCGCTCGTGAAAAAGCGGAAACCATTGCCACAGAAACGGGAGTAACTATCACCGGGATCCAAAATATCAGCCATTCGTACAGCAGTCGCCCGCCCCGGCCAATGATGGAAATGACGGCAAGTAGAGCTCCTGACAGCAGCCTGTTAGAATTTGATCAGACTGTAAGCGTTTCGGCAAATGTATCAGTGACTTATAAATTTAAAAGATGATCTTTTAGGTAAGAGAGTCCACTACCCTTGATTATAGGCTCTCTCTTTTCAGTTCCTAAATTCCACATTAGGATTTCGATAAATAGGTACTTCATTAACAGCTTCAAAAAAAATCTTCGCTTTTGTTAGATCCTCTTTGTCATTAATTGCATACGGTCGGTACTGCTCCACATTGCCACGTCCCATCAACAGCTGCATCGTCCCTTGTGATTTGTGCTCGGCAATCACCCAGTTAGCAATAATTTTATAATCGAGTCTATTTTCGTGACCAAATTTCTGTGTCCGATCAAACTCCATCAGGTGCTGTCCCTCCATCACTTTAGAAATAGGATACCCTTCCAACTGATTATAGTTGATTTTATCTCCCAATGAATCAACTATAGTCGTTGCAAAAACAATAGGACGCTCTCCTTCTGGAAGTTCTTGTATAGCCAGCAGAGCCAAAATCGCCGAGGCTTTATGATGTCCGTGTGTCGTTTTGGATGGCGTCATGGTAAATACAAAATCGTATTGCTGCTCTTTCAAAATGTTTTGCAGTCGCTGTTTAATCCAGTTAGTATCCCACTTTTGCATCGCGCGTGAAATATCTCTGGAATATTCGTCATCCACCTGATCGAAAAAGAAGTAGTTGCGCATACCAACAATTTTACCGCCGGCCATCAGTTCCCGCTTGCGAATACCCGGAAGATATTCACGCCCCACCTCTTCCCTGTCGAGCTCACGATTATAAATATAATTTCCAAGCGTCGAATATTTATATCCGCCTTCGCCGTTCGTCATAATGGCCAGATCTACTACGCCATCCAACAGATGTGTAGTCTTGAAAACCGTGGCCGCAAATAGGGCATCATCATCAGGGTGAGCAGTCACCAACAACACTTTCGGTTCATAGTCGAGTTCTTGAGCTTGGGATAACTCCGTAAATCCAAGTAGAAAAAGCAAACTAATGATTAGGAAAAGCCCTTTTATGCTGCGCATAATAGAAAACGCTTTTAATTAGAGTGAGTATCTGTTCTCTTTGATTGTAAGATTGGTTTTAACACTTTCCAAGTCTTTTCAGCCAACAATCTATGGCCGGCTTCTGTAGGATGTATTCCATCGGATTGCATTAACTCAGAATCACCTCCCAGATCATCCAAAAAATAAGGGATAAGTTCAGCATTATTTTCTTCGGCCAATTCAGGATATATCTCTTTAAAATTACTGGTGTACTCGGGGCCTAAATTAGGCGGAACCTGCATACCGGTAATAACAATCTCCGCATTGGGATACTTGGCTTCAACCCCATCAATAATCTTCTGCAAATTTTTCTTCGTTGCATCCAAATCAATGCCACGAAGTCCGTCATTGCCTCCCAGTTCAAGCACAAAAACAGATATCGGCTGACGTAGCATCCAGTCAATACGCGATAACCCGCCAGCGGATGTTTCTCCACTCGATCCCCCATTAACCGCCTTAAAATTCCAATCCAGGGAATCAATTTTCTGCTGGACAAAAGCGGGAAATGCATTCTTCTCTCCTACTCCATATCCTGCGGTAATACTATCACCAAAAAAAAGTATACGCTTAGGTTTCTCCTGTCCAACGAGCAACATAGGAAGTAAAAAAATCAAAACAATAGCTGTAAAAATCCGTTTCATATATCAGTAAGCGTAAATTATTGTTATATCATTTTCATTTAGGTTAGGAAACGCTTTCCTTAACGGAATGATTCACCTGCCGGTAGATGTTACTACCCATAATTCAATTACGATATTATATTTATGGCTCTAAATCCAATTCTGGAAGTTACAAATCTCACACAACAATTTAGAAGCGGCGATAAGAAATTAACTGTCCTCGATCACGTCGATTTTTCGGTCGAAGAAGGCACCACCTGTTCTATCGTAGGCCCCTCGGGCAGCGGTAAAACAACCCTATTGGGACTTTGTGCCGGGCTCGATCGTCCGACAACCGGTGAAGTTACGCTTAATGACGTAACACTAGGTCCATTGAGCGAAGACCAGCGTGCAGAAGTGCGTAACAAACACGTGGGATTTGTTTTTCAGACCTTTCAGCTGGTGCCCACTCTTACAGCGTTAGAAAACGTAATGGTTCCCCTTGAACTCCGAGGAGTAAAAACTTCCGAGGTACAGCGTGATGCTGAAGAGTTACTTACACAGGTTGGACTTGCCGATCGGATGAGTCACTATCCCGCTCAACTTTCGGGCGGAGAACAGCAACGTGTTGCTATCGCTCGGGCATTTATCAACAAGCCAAAAATTCTTTTTGCGGATGAACCCACTGGGAACCTTGATTCCGAGACAGGAGCCACCATCGAAAAATTGCTTTTTGATCTTAATAAAGCACGCGGCACTACCCTTGTTTTGGTAACACATGATTTATCATTAGCCGAACAGTGTCAGCGCATCATACGTCTCAAAAATGGTCAAATACACAAAGACGAATGGATTGACACATCCACTGCAGAACAGGTTTAATAAGAGTTTTTAGAAATAAAATTTATGTCATCATTCTTTTCGAAATGGTCATGGAAGATGGCCTGGCGCGATGCCCGATCCAACAAAAAGCGACTGTTCGTTTACATTTCTGCCATTATTATCGGCGTGGCGGCACAGGTAGCAATTACCTCCTTTCGTGACAGCCTCAACAATACAATTGACAATCAATCAAAAGAGCTGCTGGGAGCCGACCTCGAGATTGAAACCGAGCAGCCTCCACCCGATACGCTCACCGCTTATTTTGATACCTTGGGCGGAGAACAGTCTACCATTACAGAGTTTCCGTCAATGGTATTGTTTCCCAAAAGCGGGAGTACCCGATTGGCTAACGTCCGTGCACTGAAAGGAAACTTTCCCTTTTACGGATCACTTGAAACCATCCCAAAAGAAGCAGCCCGAACCTTTAAAACAGACACCACGGCACTGGTCGATCAGGCGCTGATGACTCAATTTAATATTGAGGTCGGCGATTCCATCAAAGTCGGTAAAGTTACGTTTGCGATCGGAGGCGGTATTACAAAAGTCCCGGGAGAGGCTGCAGCTGCCTCAATGGTAGGTCCGCGCGTATTTATACCTGCTTCAATGCTGGAGGCCACAGATCTTATACAGCGCGGCAGTCGGGTGGAATACAAACAGTACTTTGGCTTTGCTGATGAGCGGGACATGAATGCCATTGAAACGCGTGTTGACTCTTTGCAAGATGCCTTGGGCATCGATATCGATACCGAAACCGTAGAAGAACGTCGCGAGGAAATCGGTGAGGCTGTTGCCAATCTCGGTAAGTTCCTGAATCTCGTCGGCTTCATTGCCTTGTTGCTGGGTGGCATAGGTGTAGCAAGTTCCATCCATGTGTATATCAACCAAAAGATTAGCACAGCATCCGTTCTTCGATGTTTTGGAGCTTCCTCTAATCAGACCATGAGTATTTTTCTTATTCAATCGATTGTCTTGGGATTCCTCGGAGCTCTTGCAGGCACAGTAATTGGGGTAGGTGTACAATATTTATTACCAGGTTTGGTCAGTGATTTTCTTCCCGTTAATGTAGAACTAACAACCTCGTGGCTGGCCATTGGGCTCGGGCTCTTTACCGGTACGGGTGTGGCCCTTGCTTTCGCCCTGCTACCGCTCCTGGCACTACGCAAGGCCTCTCCACTGTATGCCCTGCGTACGATGGAGGGATCCATTACGGCGCTGCTCTCAAACAAGACCAAAGCCATTATCTATGTAGCCGTAGCGCTTGTTGTTATGGGATATGCTACTCTGCTGACTTCCGACTGGGTTATTGGCGGTTTATTTACTGCCGGAATGATCGTTGCATTCGGGCTGCTTTGGCTGGTCGCAAAGTTATTGATCAAACTTATTCGGCGATTTTTTCCCTCTCACTGGTCGTACGTTTGGCGACAGGGGTTGGCAAACTTATATCGCCCGCACAACCAAACAACAACACTCATGCTTTCTTTGGGACTGGGGATGCTGCTGGTCAGCACGCTCTACTTTAGCCAGGATATGCTGATGGAGGAACTCGATTTCGCTACGCGTGATGACGCCCCAAACCTCATTTTCTTTGATATTCAGCCCGATCAAAATGAAGGCCTCAATCAGCTTTTAAAAGAAAATAATGTGCCTATTCTCCAAAACGTGCCCATGGTTACGATGCGCCTGGATTCACTTCGCGGCCGCAGTACGCAAGCAATTGATGATGATAGTACCAATAACGTACACGACTGGGCGCTACGTAGAGAATACCGATCTACCTATCGTGACTCTCTCATTGATTCCGAAACGCTGCTCAAAGGGGAATGGATTGGGCAAGCGCCCGATACGGGACGAGTGCCGGTATCAGCGGCCAAGGAAATTTCCGAGGATCTCAATTTAGCTATTGGTGATTCTCTTACCTTTGATGTACAAGGTGTACCGGTTGAGGCAATTGTGGGGAGTATTCGGGAGGTGGACTTCCAGCGCGTGCAACCCAACTTTTTTATGCTCTTTCCCACCGGCGTTTTAGAGCCTGCCCCACAAATTTATGTCACCGTTTCGCGGGCTCCCAATCAAGAAATTTCGGCCTCTGTACAACAGGCTGTAGTTCAGAAATATCCCAATGTTTCAGCTATTGACGTAAGTCGAATCCTCGAGACCATCAATCAGTTTATAGATAAAATCTCGTTTGCCGTTCAGTTTATGGCATTGTTCAGTATCATTACCGGGCTCATCGTCCTTGCCAGCTCAGTGGCCACCAGTCGATTCCAGCGTATCAAAGAAAGCGTATTACTGCGAACCATAGGAGCCAGCAAGAAACAGATCATCCAAATACTGTCGGTGGAATATCTTTTCCTGGGGATTCTATCCGCACTTACGGGTCTCATTCTTTCGGTAGGTGCTACCTGGCTGTTAGGCTACTTCTATTTTGATATTACCTTTACTCCCAACCTCTGGGTTATCATATTGGGCACGTTAATCGTTACCGGACTTACCATTCTAATTGGTATGTTTAACAGCCGAAGTGTATACAAGAAAACTCCACTTGAAGTCTTGCGCCTAGAAGCTACGTAAAACAATGGATATCAAGCAGAAAACAAATTTGATCTCCCTGATCATACTTTTAGTATGCATATTAGCAGCTGTTTTAATCTATCAATACACAGGAAATATTGTGGTTGCCATCTTTATTGCACCTCCTATCATCCACTGGATCCTAAGAAAAAGAAGCAGTTCTGAGCATTTATAAATTAGCATCACCTTCTTTTACAACTTGTTTTAGGATTACAGCTTGACCATATTATCTCCACTGTTTAAAGAAAAATATCTATTGATATGTCAAATTCGGGGAAGATAAAAAACATGCTGCCAAGCATTAGATTTCGTAAGGCAGGTAATCGCAAAAAACCTGGAACAGCACCAGGAACTATTGAACATATCGGTGAACGACACATGGACGAGGTTGAAATTACCGTTCATGACTATGATGAAGAAAGCATTAACGATATTCCAATTAGTAAAATCCAAAAGGTACAGCCTTATCTGGATGCACCTTCAAAAACCTGGGTACAAGTACGAGGGCTGCATGACACCGAGAAGTTAAAATCAATCTGGAATTTCTTTGAACTTCATCCGCTAATTCAAGAAGATATTGTTCATACAGCACAGCGCCCCAAAGTAGAAGTCTATGACAACTGTATATTTTTTGTCCTCCGCCTGCTTTCCTATTCCCAAGAGGAACAAAAAATTCAGGCCGAACAAATAAGCATTGTACTTGGTAACAATTATGTTCTGTCATTTCAAGAAACTGATGCTGATCATTTCAAGCCCATTATTGACCGTCTGGCAATAAAAGGATCACGCATCCGAAAGCACAGCACCGACTACCTGACGTATGCTTTAGTTGATACTGTCGTGGATTACTATTTTAATATTATCGAACATATAGCAGATGATATTGAACGGCTTGAAGATGAGCTATTGAATGATCCCGAAGACCATCTGCTGGAACAAATTCATAAAATCAGGCGTGAAATTATCTTCTTCCGAAAGTCGGTATGGCCTCTTCGTGATGCCATCAATACAGCAATAAGAAATGAATCACAATTTATAAATGACAGCACTAAAATATATCTCCGTGATGTATACGATCACATGATCCAGGTAATCGATAACATCGAAAATTATCGGGACATGATTCTCGGGTTGCATGATATGTATATGTCACACGTGAGCAACAAGATGAACGAAGTAATGAAAGTGCTTACCATTATTGCCACTATCTTTATTCCGTTGACATTTGTTGCAGGAATCTACGGGATGAATTTTGATCCCGGCGCAAGTCCGTATAACATGCCCGAACTTAGCTGGTATTGGGGTTATCCTGCATCGCTCGGCATAATGGGAGTTCTTGCAATAATCATGATTTTCTTCTTTAAACGTAAGGGCTGGTTCTGAGATAAAAAGATATTTTTGTATTTTAAATAAAGTCTTCAATCAAAAACTATTATCATGGAAAATATAAGAATACTCGTTCCACTCGACTTTTCTGATCTCGGATCTAAAGCACTTCATTCCGCAGAGAAACTGGCAAAACTATTTGACGGAAGCGTTACTCCTTTCCACTCCTACTTGCCATTAAATGAGGTTGATGGCGGACCTTATATGTTTGGGATGGGCACATCAACCATGGAAGATTTTGATGAAATAGAAGACGCCCTGCATGAACGGCTTTCTGAACTGGCCAATGACGAAATTGATCCCGCATTAGTTACTGAACCTTTGATCTCTATCGGCAACCCGGCACAGTCTATTGTGGAAGAAGCTGAAGATTTTGATATGATTGTAATGACTACGCACGGGCGTACGGGATTTTCTCGTTTCTTCCTGGGATCTGTCTCTGAGAAAGTTCTCAGAATGGCCCATGTCCCGGTTTTGATTGTAAATGAAGAACGTGAGCTTACGAACTTAGATCGCATCATGGTAACAACAGATTTCTCTGACCACTCCAAAAAGGCCTTTTCTGTGGCTATGGAAATTGCCCAAAAGGCCAATGCAAAACTTGAACTGGTTAACGTCATGCCGTATGACCCTCAGCACGAGGAAGAACCAGATGAGTCCAAAAAACAGCTTCGCCAACAACGACTAAGAGTGTTAGCAAAAGAAGAGATGCACAAAATGGGTGATCTGCTTGAAACTAAAGTAATTATATCAGAAGATACTCCACACGAAGCTATACTCAATTATAACCTCAACAATCCCCATGATTTAATCGTTATGTCTACTGTGGGACGCACCGGCATCGACTATCTAATGATGGGAAGTACTACCGCTAACGTTGCCCGACATGTAAAAAGTCCAGTGCTAAGCATTAACCCGAAAGCCAATAACTAACTATTAATGACCCCGTCTTTTCAAAAACTTTCCTTTTTTTTAACTGGGTTACTGTTTGTATTAGTATCCTGTGGCACTCCCTATGAAGCCGAGGAAGATCCCGGAGAGGAGCAGCAAGAAGAACAAATTGCACAAAATGATCCTGTTTCTCCTGATGGCGTTCTTGAAACGGTGACATGGAATATTGAAGGATATGGGGACGGTACCTATGGGAGTGAAAACTGGGGACCCAGCAACGAACATCAACAAACGAAAAATGTTTTACAAGTTGCGGATTCACTAAAAGCAGACCTTTATGCCTTCCAAGAAATATACAATCAACAAGCACTGAAAGATATCTCCGAAAATATGAAGGGTTATAAAGGATTTGTAGCCAATCATATCAACGGAAAGCAAAAAATGGCTTTTGTTTATAACACGAACACGATTGACTCACTTGAAGCTGGATCAATCAGTGATGTCAGAGAAGAATACCAAAGTGATTGGTCTTACTATTGGGCCAATGGTCGAACGCCCCTGTTCTTTCGCTTTAGCTACACCTATGAAAATACACCGCCACAGGAATTTTACGCTGTTGTAATCCATGGCAAAGCTAATACCAGCAATTATGCCGAATCCTATGAACGACGCCAAAAAGCAGCTGAAGGACTTTATTACTATCTAAAAGATAATAAGCCGAATGCCAATATTATTCTGTTAGGGGATTACAACGATGATGTTGATCAGTCAATTTATTATGAAGAGCAAAACGGAGACAACGTCCATCAGGAAACACCCTACGACGAATTTGTCGAGGACACCGAAAACTTTGATGTCATTACGAAAAAATTATCAGATTCAGGTGAATCTGCATCAATAAATTATGACAATATTATCGATCACATTACTATCAGTGATGAATTGTTTGATGAGCACATTCAGAACAGTACATTAATTCACGACCCACGATCATATATCGATAATTATGGCACTACTACTTCAGATCACCTTCCGGTATGGGCTAAGTTTGAAATCTCTACCCAGAAAACAGTCTCAAGTAAATAACCTCTATAATGCCATTCTAAGACCGGCCATCACATTAAGGCGGGTAACTTGCTCTTCAACAACTTCAGTAACGTCAGGGGTAGAATAGAGGGTATTCTGATCATCCCAGAAACTGTACTGTAGTCCAAAGTCAAACGTCAGTCCTTTAGTTAAAACAGCGCTGAATCCGCCACTAATGAACTGACGGTCACTGTCAATACCATCTTGCGGACTGGGAAAATACGCATATCCTGCACGAGCAGTAAAGTTATCATTGGTTTTATACTCCAGCCCCCCTCGCAAATTTATGACATCATTTAAAGCAGACCTCACATTGGAATTTATCTCATTCTCTTGGGGATTTAAACTAATCTCGTCGAAACTGATTTCTGCATCCGAATAGGAAATAGCCTCGGCCGATCCTGACAGTGAAAGCTTCGGTATTCCCTTAAATGTTACCCCCGCTTTAATTCGCTGAGGTCGGGTTATGGTGTATGAAAATGCGCCCGGAGCCTCATCAGAAAATTGAACAGTATTATCGAACGTAGTCGTTATCTCGGTGTTAAATTCTTCATCGATAAATAGCTTCGAGGGAAACTCATAGCTGGCGGCAAGTTGAAACTCAGGCATTGGCTTGTAAACAATTCCCAGTCGAGCGCTGAACGCCTGAATTTCAGCATCGATTCTATCAACACTCAAAATATTATCGATATCAGTATCGGGATTTCCGTCACCATCGGAGTCAATAAATGTGGCATTATAATCATCCTGGCGATCCGACTCCAAGAACTCTCTTCGATAGGTATATGTACCACTATAATAACCTATAGAACCACCAACATAGAAATTCTCCAAAAACTCGGTTGCCATGAAAATAGAATATTCTCCCGTTTTTCCACGCTCGGTCATTTCCACATCCTGGTTAATACCCGGATATTGTGAGAATCCAATGCGAAAAATAGAAGCAGTTTCGGCATAGGAGCTATCCGTAGTGGCAAAATCGACAGCATAGGTATCAAAGGCCGCGAAAAAGAGACTATCATCTGCAGTCGTATTATAAAAATCAGTGATGGTAGAACGGTCATTCCTTCCCGAAGCTGAAAGCACCCGATTAAAATCCGTTGTTTGACTGTAGCCACCCCCAACTACTAAACTACCTCGTGTCGTTGGTACTTTGTATACCAATCCCAAATCACCAATGCCTGTCTGGTTATCGGAATTGCTTGACGTATTTCCCAAATATGTGCCCGTCTCATCGATGAAACGACTGCTCAATCCCATTGAGAGAAAGCTTTCATCAAACAGCGCCATCGACGCCGGATTTTCCTGATAAGCCCCAAATCCGGTGGCATTGCTAACTCCCGGTATCACCAAGCTAACGGGATCATATGAGGGATATTCCAGGCTGTATCGCAGTACATCATCTGCACTCTGAGCGTTAAGTTGAGTTGCAGAAATAATGAACACACCAACAAGTAACAAAATACTTTTTTTTGACATACCTCTACCGTTCATAAGTTGAAAAAGATTGCGTTGGATTGTTACGGCTGCCTATTATTAATTACCGCGACTTCTATCGGAACCTGATGAACCGCTATCGTCGCTTCGGCTTCGGGAAGAACTACTGCCCCGAGAGCGTGAATTACTGGACGACGATTTACTTTTTGTCACCGAACTGCGATTGTTACTGCTCGAGCTTCGATTTATCTTTGATCTTCTGGTAGATGGGGAGTTGCTTCTGCTACGCAAAGTTCGCCCATTATTTCCATTCGTAAAGCGACTGCTGTTTTGTTCGAAGAAGTTCTTCATCCTATTGAAGAATGTTGTTCTCTCTCTGTCGTTATTTATGCGAGAACGATAAATACTGTTATTTCTATTATTATCTCTGATTCGAGCTCGAATCTGTTCCAACTGTTTTTCATCAATGACAAGCGGTATCTCGTCACCTCTGTTGCGATAATCATACCGACTTGTTTGGCTCTCATTTATTTGATCCTGCCCCCTCGTGCGGCTTCTACTTGAAGAACCGTTGTCTCTGTTTTTTGTGCGGTTCACCGATGAACGACCGGAAGTACCCCGGGTGCGGGTTGTTCCTACAGATCGGGTACGAACAGTTGATGATGTACGATTGGTTACCGCAGTTGACCGATCACTATTAACCGTCCTGGTTCTATTTCTATCCGAAGCAACTCGGTTTGTACCAATAGAACGCGGACCATATCGGACATTCCTGTTATTCTCTCTTACTTTGTCATCGGAATAATATCCATACCCAAATCCGGATTTTCCGTAAAAATTCCAATACCCGTATCCATAAGCATATCTGCTGTAATATCGGTGCCAATAATATTCATGATAATAGGGATCATAGAACGGATCATAATAACCATAATGATAACTCGGCCATCCCCAACTTAGAGTAAACGAAATCCCATAATGAGGTCGATCATACCAGCGTCCATATAAGCTGTGGAATGCCCAGCGATCATAACTAAAGGGATGATTCGAATAAAAAGAGTTGTAACCATACCAGTCATCACCATAAAAGTTGTAGACATTGCCATATTTAGTGGCATATTCATAATCTTTATAATAGACTGGAATGTAGTCGTTTATTTTTTCTTGCTTATTTTTTGCCTCTGCTACCCCCTCATTCGTATTATTCTTTGAGGAATCAGCCTCCTCTTCTCCACTCCAAGAATAAACGGGCGTATCACTTGCGGGTTTCTCATCCGTAACCTTTTTCATGGTTTGGCTGTACTGAAGCTGCGTATAGCAACCGGTAAGAAAAAGTGCTAACAGGGTGATTATAAACACTTTGAAAAATTTCATAATAGACTCCGTATTTTACCCAAATTGGCAGAAGAAATTAGCTACTTCTGTTATTGTCTATAACAATAGTATTAAGCAGCATCGTTGCATTCAATCACATATTCATGCGACGGAAGTTATTAAATTTCTCCCTTTAGTGATTTGGCAATGACTTCCGCCTTAGAATTAACGTGCAGCTTCTTATAAATATTACGGATATGGGCACGAACGGTATCAATGGAAATGTCATATCGATCGGCAATCATTTTGTAGCTCAATCCGTCTACAAGTCCATTAACGATATCATGCTCGCGTGGAGTCAGATCAGAATCTGCATTCTTTTTGGGAGTATTCTCCTGAAAATGGTTAATTACTTTGCGCGCAATTTGGGGCGACATAGGGGCTCCCCCGTCTAAAAGCTTTAAAATAGACTCCTTAATCTCCGGCAGTGAGGTGTGCTTCAACAGATATCCCGAGGCACCGGCCCGCAAAGCATTAAATATTTTGTGGGAATCGTGATATACCGTAAGCATGATAATATCTATATCCTCATACTCTTCTTTGATAAGGCTTATGCCCTTTATACCCGACATACCGGGCAGTTGGATGTCCATCAAAATAACATCTGGCAACGGGTGTTCCTCCAGATAATCCAGCATATCCTCAACCGAATCCACCGCAACAGGACACGATAGGCCGTCCTGCATATCCAGATAGCGCTGTATTAGATCCCGTATTTTTTTATTGTCTTCAACAATTCCTACAACTGGTGTCATAATACCGGATTTCTTGCATTTTAGCTGTATCAGTACTAATTATTTACGATTCTCAATGATCACTTCAAAACCATTCTTATCATTAAATGTAATTTCTGCATTAATTCGTTTCGCTCGCATCTTCATATTTCGTAATCCCTGTCCACTTTTTCGAGATCCAGAAACTCCAGGCCCATTATCTTTAATACCCATAGTAAACCCACTGTTATCAGCAACTAATGTTACATTTACACGCTCGGCGTTGGAATGCTTAGCAATATTATTTACCGACTCCTTGAATATCAGATACAGGTTTTCCTTCACTGACACATCAAGCTGTTGCTGCATATCACAATCAAATTCATAAAATACTTTTCGGTCTGATAATACATTATTTACGTAGTCCTGCATCCGATCCGTCAGATCTCCAATGGTATCATTTCGAGCATCAATAGACCATACGATATCATCAAGGCTGGAGACTATTTTCCTACTTTGTACACCAATTTGTTTTAGGGATTCTTCGAGGTTATCCGGCACCTCCATTGTTTGCAGAAAATCAGACTGTAGCGCAATCTCTGTTAGAGCTGATCCCACATCATCATGAAGATCACTGGCAATTTGTACGCGCATCCTTTCCATTTCTACCATTTTTTTAACGCGATAGTAGTTATATATAAAGAGAATTATACCTGCCAGCGTAATAACAACCAATGCAATAAACCACCACCGCAACCAAAATGGAGCCTGCACCGCAAAGCTAATTTGAGCAGGTTCCGGACTCCATTTTCCATTAAAATTACGTGCTTTCACCTCAAAAGTATAATCTCCAGGCATTAGCGCAGAATACCGAACCGATGACTGGGTTGTTTCCTGCCATCCTTCATTCGAATTTTTTAACCGATAGCGATATTTCATTTGGTGAGGAGCGGTGAAGCTAATGCCAATAAACTCAAATGTGATATTGTGATTGTTACTACCGATATCAAGCGGTTCTTTAATTGAAACCCGTTCACCGGATACACTGACATTTTCTATATGCACTTTAGGAGATACATTGCTGATCTTCTCTTTTGACGGATCAAAAACGGATACCCCACCTACTGATCCAAACCAAAGTCGCCCGCGTTTATCTTTAAATGAGGCGCCGGCATTCATTTCGTTAGATGTAATCCCCTGATCTGTAGTAAGCAGTCGAAAAAACTGCTCCTCCGTATCCTCATTCTTTGACTGATAGGCCTGATAATCAAATCGAACAACCCCCTTATTTGTACCAATCCAGAAAATGCCCCGATCATCCTGTTCAATAAAATAACAGACCTCTCCGGGCAGCCCATCTTCCGGAGTTATTGTTTCAAAACTATCATCAGCAAAACGGGCAATGCCGCCAAAAGTCGTCACCCATAAATTCCAATCTTTATCTATTAAAATATCTAAAATACCGTTGTGGGGTAACCCATCATCAATAGTGTAATTTGTAAAAGAATTATTTTGCAAACGACTTAACCCACCATAGGTAGCAGCCCAAATAGCACCGTCATTGCTTTCCTCAAGAGCCATTACAGTATTATTGGGCAAACCATCAGATTCGGTAATATGGTTAACCGTGCCCTCCCGATACTGAATAATTCCTTCTTCATAAGTTCCAATCCAGATTTCATTCTGATCGTTAATAGGCAAAATAGCCCTTATCTTCCGGCCCGGTAAGTCGTCTTCATCAATGTTTTCAAATGTACTATTTTCGAAAATACTCAATCCCCAACGGGTTCCAATTAGCAAACGATTTTGAACATCCGTTTCCAGGGTATAAACTTTATTATCAACTAAACCGTCCGAGGTATTATAAGTTTCAAGCGTATTATTGTTAATGCTTGTAATACCGCCGCCATAGGTTGATACCCAGTACTGTCCCGACTGTCCCTCCACAATAGATGTTACGACATTATTAGGTAATCCATTTTCTATGGTATAGTTCTGGATCTGATCTCCCATGAACATGCTAATGCCACCGCCAAAAGTGCCAACCCAGATATTACCTTCGATATCGTAATAAGTTGTATAAATAATATCATTGGTAAGTCCTTCATCAACCGAATAGTTTTTAAATTCGTCCTCAGAAAAATAGCTTGCACCCTCTTCTGTCCCCAACCATAAATTATTCTTCTCATCTACAGATATAGATTGAACTCGATTATTAATTAAGCCATCCTCCTCGGTAAAACACCTAAATTCCTCATCATTAATCGCACATAGACCGCCCCTGCTGGCAATCCAGAGAACCCCATCAGTAGTTAAGGCAAGATCTCTAAGTCTATTATCCGGCAATCCATGTCGAGTTGTGAAGGTTCTAAAATTGCCGTCCTCCAGCTTAGTGAGCCCGTCACGCGTAGCAAACCAAATTATCCCTTCTTGATCTTCAAGAACATCCCGAACCCGATTGCTACCCATCCCATGTACTTCTCGATACTGCGTCAGCTGTTGGCTACGATCCCAGTGCCAAACCCCCTCACCATCTGTTGTGAACCAAAACTCATTCCGACTGTCTTTATAGATTGATAAAATCGAACTTGATTTCAGGGGCTGCAGCTCCAGTATAGTATGAATACTATCTTTTTTCATAATATTCACACCACCTTCGGTGCCAATCCAAAGCTGATTTTTTTGATCCGCATAAAGTGATTGTATGCTATTATTAAGCAACCCGTCCTCAACGTAATAGTTTTTAAATCCTATACCATCAAAACGATTTAAGCCATAGCCTGTACCGATCCACAGATAACCATCCTGATCTTGCGTCATCGTATTAACAACCGACTCACTCAACCCGTTTTCAATAGAATACGTGCGAAAAGGGTATGTCTGTGCCTCAACGACGGCAGAGGTCACAAGAAGTAGTAAAAATACGCTGATTCCCTTTTTCATAATTATAAAACGAAGCGGCTCGAGAAAAATCTATACCTATCCCTATTCTATTAAAAGTTTTGCCAAATAAAAAAGCCCCGAAAATCGGGGCTTTCAATCATCAAATATGTTGGCAGGTTTTATCCTAAATAAGCACGCAGCGCTGCACTTCTGTTATGATGACGCAACTTGCGGAGTGCTTTTTCTTTAATCTGGCGAACACGTTCGCGGGTAAGATCAAATCGTTCTCCAATTTCTTCGAGTGTTAACGAGTGTTCTCGACCAATACCGAAATAAAGACGAATAACCTCTGCTTCCCGATTGGTTAGCTTTGAAAGGGCACGCTCAATTTCAACCTTGAGCGATTCTCCCATCAGGTCCGTATCCGGATCAGGAGTTTCTTCATTTTCAAGTACATCGAGCAGTCGATTGTCTTCGCCCTGAGCGAATGGCGCATCCACAGAAAGGTGCCGACCGGAAATTTTCAATGTATCAGCAACTTCCGACACCGTCATATCCAAACTTTCAGCAAGCTCGGCGGCTGATGGAACACGTTCGTACTCCTGCTCCAACTTAGAAAGTTCCTTACCAATCTTGTTAAGCGCACCCACGCGGTTCAATGGCAAGCGTACAATACGACTTTGCTCAGCTAATGCCTGCAATATAGACTGACGAATCCACCAAACGGCATAGGAAATAAACTTAAAACCACGAGTTTCATCAAAACGCTTGGCGGCTTTGATCAAACCGAGATTTCCTTCATTAATAAGGTCACCCAGTGAAAGACCTTGGTTTTGATACTGTTTTGCAACAGAAACCACAAAACGAAGGTTTGCTTTCGTTAAATCTTCAAGTGCTTTTTGGCTGCCCTTTTGTATCTCTTTGGCAAGCCTAACCTCGTCTTCGGGAGTAATAAGCTTTTCTTTTCCTATCTCTTGTAAGTAGCGGTCGAGAGATTCTGATTCTCGAGTAGAAATACCTGAACTTCTAGCCACGGGATGTGATGGGTTAAATTAGGATTTATTTGCAATGATTTGATCTGCTGCTAAAGATCACTTCGATAAGACAATCAAGTTAAATGGGATAATACAACGACTAAATCGGATATATGTTGTCTATTCTCGATCTCTATAATATAGGGCTTTAAAATATCAATTTCGAACCATTTTTATCAGCCTTGCTCAGTATTGTTCAACATTGATGTGCCCGGAAATGTTTCCGATATCTCAAAAAAATCAGCCGCCGTGCTTGCGATATCACTAAATGTATCACGAGTTCCCAGATTCACTCGTTCAGCTTTATCTGAGGGACACAATAATACAGGCACAAACTCCCGACTGTGATCAGTGCTTTCAGAAGTAGGATCGTTACCGTGATCACCGGTAATAATTAATATATCGTCCTCATCCAGCTTACTTACAATCGCGGGTATCGCTCGATCAAACTCCTGCAAACATTCCGCAAATCCTTGTGGATCAAGGCGATGGCCATATTTTTGGTCGGTGTCAATCAGGTTTACAAATACAAAACTGTCTTCAGCAGCCGACATTAAACTCAATAACTGAGAAATCCCCTCTGCATTGCTTTTCGTACGCCGGAATTGAGTAAAATACTCTTCGGTAAAAAGATCAACAACTTTACCGATTGAGTACGTTTTCGTACCCTGCTGCTGCAGCCTGTTAATGATATTGTGTTCAGGCGGCTTCAACGAAAAATCATGACGCTTATCCGAAATGCGATTAAAATTTCCCGGCTCTCCGGTAAAAGGCCGTGCAATAACTCGACCTACCCCGTGTTCATCCTGCAGCACTTCTTTTCGTGCAAACTCACACCATTTATAAAGCGTATCAACAGGTGTTACATCCTCATGGGCTGCAACCTGAAACACACTGTCGGCGGAGGTATATACGATAGGAAACCCCGTTTCCATATGCTCCTTACCATAATCGGCAATAACTTCGGTACCCGAATACGGCTTGTTTACCAACGCCTTTTCAACCCCGATCCCCTCACAAAACCGCTCAATAACTTCTTGGGGAAAACCCTCGGGATAAGTTGGGAAAGGCCGATTGAGCTGTATTCCGGCAATTTCCCAGTGTCCTGTGGTAGAATCCTTCCCGGCTGATAATTCCCGCATTTTTCCATAAGCACAGATAGGTTCCGACTCAACAGACACCGATGCCAGCGGCACAATATTACCAAGGCCCATCCGCTGCAAATTAGGCAACTTCACTTCTGTTTCTTCGCACACATGACCCAGCGTATTTTCACCTTCGTCTCCATATTCGGCAGCATCTTCTTGTGCCCCAACACCGAGACCATCAATAACAATTACATAACAGTTACCCATAAATACTATACCGCTTCATTTTTATTGGATTTCAGTGCCTGTGATAGAGCTGATTTGGCATTTTTCAATACCTGATAACTATCTGTGTAGTCACTATCCAACCGTACAAATCCTACTTTTATACCCGTTTCGATATGAATACCGTTTGATAGTTCAAAAGAGTTATTAAACTTCTTTTTCACTGATTTACTCCAATTCTTAACGGCATCCTCATCTTTGCTCTGAATCAAAAAGGAATACACATAGTCTGAGTTATAGCCTAATATTCCATTGTAACCGAACTGGCTGGGGTTAAACGAAGTAATTAAATCTTTCTGCATTTGATCAAGCTGATCCATCCGCAGCTTAGTCCGTAACTCAGGAAGGTTGGAAAGTGTCACCAACCCAAACCAGCTTTTCTGCATGCTTGAGTTAGGGGTGAGACGATATAATTCTGAATTAATAGTTTGCTCCCACAGTTCCGGTAAATAGGCCTCATACTGATTTGCAAAAACAGAACTGTCAACATCCAGCTTGGGATTATTCGAAAGCATCTGCAACCCAGCAATACGTACCAGATTAATTAATTTATGCTTCGTTGACTCTTTAAAAATTAGTGGATTTTTATCGTACACAAGTACTACTCCCTGTCTCCGATCTTTCATCATCAGCGGAATAGCAAGAGTAGCCCCTTCCGAATTCAGTTCTCTTGGCGACAGTCGCTTGGGATTATTATTAAAATGGATAGCAAACTCAGCCTCTCCTTGTTCAGCTGCCTCATAAGCCAGGGAACGCTCTTCCATTTTCATCCCAATCGGCGGGGCATATTTGGCTTCATCAGCATTTAGAACATTGTACCAATTGTCCATTCCCCGAGTGATAAACGAAACACCGCCATCATATAAAAATGATTGAATCGTATTAACAAGCTTCTTTACCAATTCTGTACGATGGCAACGGACCTCTAACCCGGTAAGACAGTCTTCATAATTAATCCACTCATCCTGTTGTTCATAAAGATCACTGATTTCCAAATAGGTGTTCAGCACATTACGCAGCGCATTAATGTACGAGTAAATTACATCGCTCTTGTTTTCTGTAAAAATGTGGTCACGGGATTCCAGTACCGTTATAGCTACTGTTTCTCCGTTATTCACAAAGGGAAGCAACGTAATATACTTCACCGGTACTTCACTGTAATAATGATTTAACGCTGAAGCCGGTATATCTTCACCGACCTCTATTGCAGTAGGTTCATCAAGATCCTTAAACTCATCCAGAAAATGTTTGTCAAAGCTAATGCGATCTTTAAACATCACATTATCAAACACTGTGGATTTGGTCTCCATCACAAATTGCTCCCGCGAACGGTTAACCCAGTACATATATACTGTCTCCATCTCAGAAGCACTTTGCAACATAAAAATCAGGTCATTCAGCACCTGCTTAAATTCACGAAGTGCTTTTTCCTGACGTTTCTGTCCCATTATTTCAGCATTCGATCGCTCTTTTTCTCGCGCCGTTGCGTAATTATCCATCCCTTTTAATCTATATTTTTTGCCAGTTCTTCTGCCTGTTTAATCATCGCCTTAATAGCCGTTAGACCATTATCCCAAAAGTCCGGCTGTGTAATATCCAGTCCCAACTTACCTACGATATTTTCTGGCCAGTCGGATCCACCTGCCCGTAGCATCTCTATGTATTTATCAGAGAACCCATTCTCTGAACGTGTATATTCCTGATAAAGCGCCAATACCAGCAATTCGCCAAAAGCATAAGCATACACATAGCCCGGCGTATGTAAAAAGTGTGGTATGTAGCTCCACCAAAGATTGTATTCCTCCGTAAGTGTTACCGAATCACCATATACTTCTTCCTGCTTCTCACGCCAAAGTTTAGAAAAATCCTCGGTTGTTAGTTCTCCTTTCTCACGGCGGTGTGTGTGCATCGCATCCTCAAAACGATTCATTGAAACTTGTCGAAATACGGTAGCTATGGTATCATCAATCTTTCCAATTAGTAATGACAGTTTTTCTTTGGGATCATCAAGTTCACCCATCAGCTTTTGAAAGACAAGCATTTCGCCAAATACCGAAGCCGTCTCGGCGGTTGTCAGAGGCGTATCTGCCTGCAACACCCCCTGTTCTCTGGATAAATACTGATGAATACCGTGCCCCAGCTCATGAGCCAATGTTTGTACGTCTCGAACTTTACCGTCAAAATTCATGAAAACATACGGGTGTACCGACGGTACAGTACTGGCTGAATAGGCTCCGCCCCTTTTACCAGGTTTCATCGCTGCATCAATCCAATTGTTGTCAAAAAACTTACGGGTAACGGTACCCATCTCCGAATGAAAATCGCTGTAAGAATTCAATACCATTTCCTGGGCTTCGTCCCACCGGATTTTCTTTTCGCTCTCAAGAATGGGTGCATACCGATCGTAGTCATAGAGCTTATCATATCCCAAAAGACTTCGCTTCAGATCATAGAAACGATGAACGAGATCATAATTACTCGTAACAGAATCAACCAACACCTCCACGGTTTCATCATCTATTTCATTGGACAGATTTCGAGATGAAATCCAGCTATCGTATCCGCGCAGTTTATCATCTGTATGCTTGTCAGCAAGAAGTGTATTAAAAATAAACGTAAGGGTGCGACTATGATCCTCGAACGTCTCGGTAAGTGATGCGTGTGCTCGTTTTCGCAAATCACGATCAGGCTCATGGAGCTTACTCAAGACCTCCTGCTGGGTTAACTCCTCTCCATCCAACTCAAAACGGGCGGCGCCCATAGTTTCATCAAAATAACGATTCCACGCACTGCGTCCGGTTACTTTTTTTGCGGATAATACCTGCTCTTCCTTTTCGCTCAGTACATGGTCCCTGTATCGCCGGGATGTTTCAAGGTAGTGCTTGTATCCTTCCAGCTCATCACTTTCGATCAGCTTCTGAGCTTTTTCATCATCCATATTCAGCCATTCCACATCAAAAAACACCAACTTCTGATGAATTTTTGAAGAAAGCTCACTTGCTTCCTGCTTCATTTTGCCGTATTCAGGCTTGTTAGTGTTGGTTGACCAAATAAGGTGAGCATATGAACCAATCTTGCCAACTGTCTCAATTAGCTCTTCGTACTCCTGAAGGGCTTGTTTCATACCTTCTTCATCAAGATCAGCTACGTTTTCTTTGTACGTAGAAGCAAATTCTGCAGCCTGCTCAACGACTTTTTCCTTGTCGTTTTCAAGAGCGGGATCATCAATAGAATTATAGAGGTCAGAAAGATCCCATTGCACATTTTCTGCCCCCGTTTTTTCTTTCACTTTATCACTCATAAATTTCCTGAAACCTACTTTATCTAATCATTGTTGGGATATCAAAATCACCAGAGTCAAAGCTAAAATTATCTCTGCTCAAGAATCGTAATTTAATATAACAATGATTAACTTTACGCTTGTTTGTTTATGGTTTAAAGAAACCAAAAATAACATTCAATATTAACTCTTGCAGACGTTTATTTACTAATAATCTAAACCCACTCAATAAGATCATATTTTGAAGTCGCTCGAAGCTGTTTTCGGACCTAATTCCGCACTTGTTGAAGAACTGTTTAATCAATATAAAGAAGATCCCTCTTCTGTCCCCAATCACTGGCGTCAATATTTTGATGAGATTGAAGGCGTCGAACAGCCAGAAGATCTAAAGTCGGAGGCAGAGAAAACCAGTAATAGTACGGTTACTGCCAAAGCTGCTCCATCTAAGCCCCAGGAACAGAAAAAAGCTAAGAAGGCGCCCCAGCCAAAGGAAGATGGCGATACTGATATTCCTTCCGGAGCTACCCTTGAAAAAATTAAAGGAGTATCCAGTAAGATTGTTGAAAACATGGATGAAAGCCTGGAGGTCCCTACGGCTACGTCGGTCCGTTCACTGCCCATGAAGATGCTCATCGAGGATCGGGCTATTATCAACCGACATCTAAAACAGCGCAACGAGCCCAAATCTTCATTTACTCATTATATTGCATGGGCAATCATCAAAGCGCTGGAAGAATATCCCAACATGAACAACTCATTCATCTATAAAGATGGTGAGCCCTACAAAGTTATTCCGGATCAGGTTAACCTGGGTCTGGCCATTGATGTTCAAAACAAGGATGGCTCTCGAAATCTGTTGGTGCCCAACATTAAGGGCGTAGATAAGATGAACTTTAAAGAGTTTCTCTATGCCTATTCTGATCTTGTTGACAAAGCCCGAAACGGCAACCTCGAAATTTCTGATTTCCAGGGCACTACCCTCACGCTTACCAATCCCGGAATGATTGGAACGGTACAATCGGTCCCGCGCCTGATGAAAACCCAAGGCGCAATAATTGCTACCGGCGCCATCGACTATCCCGCTGAATACCAGTCCATGTCGCAAGAGGTACTTAACAAGCTGGGAATTAGCAAAGTTATGAATGTCACTTCGACATACGATCACCGCGTGATACAGGGAGCGGAGTCGGGAGCATTCCTGAAAAAAGTGCACAGCCTACTCAACGGCGAAGAGAATTTTTACAATGAAATCTTTGAGGATCTTGAAATTCCTTATGATCCTCTGCCTTTTGGTGCTGACACCTATGTAGGACAACTTGATGGCAGTGGAGCTACGCTGGAACAAAATAAGCGTGCCATTAATGTAATGCGTCTCATCAATATGTATCGCACGCGTGGGCACGTACTTGCTGATCTTGATCCATTAAGCGATGAAGCCGGACAGAGTCCAGAGCTTGACTTAAGTTATTACGACCTTACGCTCTGGGATCTGGATCGCGAATTTTATTGCGGCGGTCTTGGCGGCAATGAAAAAGCAACACTCCGCGAAATTATTACCTTACTACGGGAGACCTACTGCGGCAAGATGGGGGCCGAGTTCATGCATATCCTTGACTTGGAAGAACGCAAGTGGCTGCGTGAACGCATGGAATCCACAACTAATACGCCTGAACTTACCAAAGATCAGAAAAAGCAGATCTTGCACAAGCTGAATCAGGCGATGGCCTTTGAGCAGTTCTTGCATAAGAAATATATCGGGCACAAACGTTTCTCCCTCGAAGGCGAAGATACGCTTATCCCGATGATGGATCACATGCTTGAAAAAGCGGGTGAAGACCAAGTTGAAAAAATATTTATGGGTATGGCCCACCGGGGACGTTTGAACATCCTCGTAAACATCATGAACAAGCCCTATCGAAAAGTATTTGCTGATTTTGAAGGAAACCTCGATCCCGACAGCATTCAAGGATCCGGTGATGTAAAATATCACCTTGGATCTAAAGGAACCTATGAGACAACGAGAGGTGAAGAAGTTGAAATTGAGTTGATGCCAAACCCAAGTCACCTCGAATCGGTGAATCCTGTTGTTGAAGGAGCCACTCGGGCTACCCAAGACCACGACGGTGAGAACGCTGAGAAGAAAAATCTACCCGTTCTTATACATGGAGATGCGGCATTCTCCGGTCAGGGTGTTGTTGCCGAAACATTAAATATGTCTCAGCTTGATGCCTACAAAACCGGTGGTACCATCCACATTATCTTAAATAACCAAATTGGTTTTACCACCCTGCCCGAAGACGGACGCTCCACAGAATATGCTTCTGATCTTGCCAAGGCTATTTTGGCTCCGATATTCCATGTCAATGGAGACAATCCAGAAGAAGCTGTCCATGCTATGCAGATGGCGTTCGAATATCGCCAAAAGTTTGGTAAGGATGTCGTTATTGATTTGATCGGCTTCCGTAAACACGGACATAATGAAGGCGATGAGCCTGCATTTACCCAGCCGGGTATGTATAAAGAGATTGAGAATCATCCCACGGTTCGCGATATCTATACCGAAACGCTTTTAAGTCGCGGTGAGTTCACCGAAGAGGAAATGCAGGAAATATTCGATGAGTTTGATGAACTGCTCCGTGAGGCCTTTGAGGATGCCAAAAATGCCTCTCCTCTCGAGGTTACAGAAGATATGATTGATCGTCACGAGATGACGCAAGAAGACTGGGATGAATTCCCGGATACGACTTACCCGGAAGATGAGCTCAAAGACATAGCTGTCAAACTCAATACAGTCCCTAAAGATTTTGATGCTAATCCCAAGCTGCTACGACAGCTTGCCAAGCGTGCCGAAACAGTTGAAAAAAATGAGAAGAAAATTGACTGGGGCTTTGCTGAAGCACTTGCTTTTGGATCATTACTCAAAGATGGAACAACGGTCCGTTTAACGGGACAAGATGCCGAACGTGGTACTTTTTCACATCGACATGCTATTCTGCACGGTACAGAAACGGATCAACAGTTTATTCCACTTAATAACCTTGAAGACGACCAGGCGCCATTTTATCCCTATAATAGTCTGCTCAGTGAGTTTGCCTGTGTTGGTTTTGAATTCGGATACAGCGCAGCCAAGCTTGATGCACTTGTTATTTGGGAAGCCCAGTTTGGCGATTTCGCCAACGGCGCCCAAGTGATGATGGATCAATATATTTCTGCAAGTGAAGCTAAGTGGGGACAAAAGTCCTCCCTTGTAATGACCCTCCCTCACGGATATGAAGGTCAGGGACCTGAACACTCATCCGCACGTCTGGAGCGTTACCTACAGCTCTGCGCTGAAGATAACATGCAGGTTGTCAATCTTACGACACCTGCTCAGTACTTCCATATCTTGCGTAAGCAAGCAAAACAGGATAACAAAAAGCCGCTGATAATTATGTCGCCTAAGAGTTTATTGCGACATCCGCTGGCTACATCCAAAACAGATGATTTAGCCAAGGGCCAATATCAGCCGTTTATTCCTGATCAAGAAGTGGAAGACAAGAGCAATATTGATCGCTTGGTAATCTGTTCCGGGAAAGTATATTACGATCTATATAAACAACGCCAAGAAGAAGAAATTGATAATGTGGCTATTGCTCGATTGGAGCAATATTATCCTTTCCCTGACTTGGACGTAAGTAATATTCTGGATGAATACAGCCATGTTGATGATATAGTATGGTGCCAGGAAGAGCCCAAAAATATGGGAGCTTGGACGTTTGTCTCAACACGCATTATGCAGCAGCTCAAAGACGGGCAGAACCTGCGATATGTAGGTCGACAAGCTTCTGCCTCTCCGGCAGCCGGACAAAAGAAAGTCCACAAAGCCGAACAGGAAAAGCTTGTCAATGAGGCTTTGAACTAGACTCTTCAAACTACTTCAAAAATTTTAGGCATCGTAGCTGATTAGCTGCGATGCCTTTTTTATTGGCTTAATTCATCATATAATACAGCTACAGAATAGGATTAAACCAGAAAAGCAATAATAGAATTGAATTGCTGGGACAAAAAATTCTTACTCTGCTACACCTGTCTTAGCCGGTTGTGCCTTTTGGGCTCCACCTCTTGAAATATCTTCCAAGCTTAATCCTTTCGTTTCATCTACGAACTTTTTCACAAAGAAGTAGGCGACGACTCCAAAGAAAGCGTAGATGCCATAGGAAATACCAAGTCCCAGATTTGTTAATAATACGGGGAAACTTATCGTAATAATAAAGTTTGCCCCCCACTGGGCCATTCCACATAGAGCAAGAGCAGCACCGCGGTAGTGATTTGGGAACATTTCGCCAAGCATAACCCACATAACCGGTCCCCATGAAAAAGCAAAGAAAGCGATGTACGTATTGGCAGCAAATAAAGCAATAATACCTTGCGTTGGACCTAATGTCACGGAATCTGCCCCTCCACTCGGCGCAATGCTAAATACATATGCCATAACTCCGAGCATTACCGCCTGGCCTAATGATCCAATCAGTAAAAGCGGTTTTCGTCCTACTTTATCAATCAGCATAATGGCCACAAACGTAAAGAAAATATTTACGCTACCGCTGATCACATTTTGCAACAGGGCGTCGCCCTCCGTAAATCCGGCTGACTTCCAAAGAGTTGCACCGTAATAAAAAATGACATTTATACCCGTAAACTGTTGTAGTACAGCTAATCCCAAGCCAACCCAAACCAATGGATGTATCTTGCCGGTATAACTATCAAAAATATTCCTGAGCTTGGGTTTTATCCCCTCTTGTAGGGTTGACTCAATATCCGCCACTTTTTCTCTAATATTTATTTTTGGCAGAATTCCTTTAAGTACCTTACCGGCCTCATCAACTTTTCCGGCCGCTACTAAATACCGCGGGGATTCAGGGATGGCCAACAATGAAAGAAAGAATATAGAAGCAGGAATGATCTCGGCCCAGAACATCCATCTCCAGGTTTGAAAACCACCCCAAAGAACTTCCGTTGCCCCACCGGATAAACCGGCCAGCCAGTAGTTACTCATAAACGCCATGAATAATCCTATCACAATCATCAATTGTTGCAGCGTAGCCAGACGTCCGCGTACCTTTGAAGGAGCAATTTCACTAATGTAGGCAGGAGCAAGAATACTGGCAGCCCCCATAGCCATTCCACCAATAATACGATAGATAATAAATTCTAGTGATCCGTTTGAAATTCCTGAGCCCCAGGCACTAAAAATAAAGGCAAGGGCTGTCGCAATCATCACCGGTTTGCGACCAAACTTATCAGCAAGTGTTCCGGCAAAGAAAGCACCGACCATACTGCCTAACAGCACCGATGCTACATTAAAACCAGTTCCGGCCGAATCAGAATCAAAAGCCAGTTGAAGGGCGTCCACCGTACCATTGATCACCCCGCTGTCGAAACCGAATAAGAACCCTCCTAATGCCGCTGCTGATGATAATAGAATTACGCGGCTTACATTATAACTTTTACTCATCTGAATTCTATTTTACTTTATTGAGATTTGAAGACTATCATTTTTGATATACATGTACGTAGTCTACTTCCATCGTTTGGGGAAATTGGGTCGTCTCATCAGGATTTCCGGGCCATCTACCTCCTACAGCAACATTTAGCAAGATAAAAAACGGGCCATCAAATTCACTCATGGAAGAAGATTGGATGCTTAATGAGTAATACTGCTCGCCGTCAAAGAACCATTTAATTTGCTGATCATCCCATTCAATAGCGTAAACATGAAAATCTTGTGACAGCTTTTCTGAATGCGTTAATGAACCACCCTGATAAGTATGCTCTCCACCTTCTTCCCAATGCGCCGTACCATGCAAGATAGAATCATTTTCACCCCCGCCAATCATCTCAAGAATGTCAATTTCACCAGTAGCAGGCCACGTTGTACCTTCAAAAATGTTTTTTCCCAACATCCAAAATGCCGGCCATATACCTTGGCCTTCCGGCAATTTAATGCGCGCTTCCACACGACCATACTGCCAGTAGTGTCCATTTTCATACGTTATCATTCGAGCAGAAGTATAATTTGCCCCCTGATAATTCTCTTCTCGCGCAGTAATTGTTAACACGCCGTCACCAACACTGGCATTTTCTAATCTGTCGGTGTAATATTGCAACTCATTATTTCCCCAGCCGCTAGCTCCAATTTCAAAATTCCACTTATCAGGATCAGGGTATCCTTCATAATTGAAATCTTCGCTCCAAACAAGATCATATTTATTACTATTATCGGTCGTGTCTACAGGTACTTCATCCGTTCCTGAGGTTGTAATACCTTTATCATCTCCACAAGCAGCTATCGTAAGTACAGACATGATACCAATTGTACAAAAGAGAATTTTTTTTCTTAAATCCAAAAACATCATTTAAATACTCTTAGTTGAATTCTGTTGTTCACACATGTAAAATTTCAAAAACACTAAGCGCTTAGCTTATTCTCAGATTCCATTGCAAAGCTAGTATTTAGCCAATAAGAACTACTTTTCTTTAAACTCATCTGACCAAATTAAGCTTAGAGGTTTCAAAAGGTGACATCTATATAAAATGGAAGGAAGCTCAAGCTTCCTTCCATGAATATTAATTAACTAAAAGAACAGCTTAATTGGCCGATGTTAATTGAAAGTCATCTATAAAGAAGATTCCAGTCCTACTGTGACCTTCGCCACCAATCTGAATAATAATGCGATCAAAATCTTCACGATCGCTGAATCCACTGAAATCAAACTCAAGGTCAACCCACGTATCTGTTTGATTAATGGGCTGAATAATATTGGCTTGAGTTTGCCATGAATTTCCTCCAAGCCCCGTTTCACCGTTAACATTATGCAATTTTACCTCAACTTGCTGCAAGAGGTTGCCCGGAGCCCAAGATTGTGCATTAGGATCTACCGTCTGATAATCATTATAGGATGGTAAATAAGCTCTGAGTCGTATTATACTACGCTCATTTAGGTTCAGTTCGTACCCGAGATCAATATATACGTTTTCGAATTGCCCTTCTCCTTTGGCATACTTCGCTACTTTATTAGTTGTGTCAGCAACCAACGGCGCAGGATTATCATAGCTTTCATTGAAATCTGCAATTTGGTCGGTGACCCAATCCACATTCCCTTCCTCATCAAAATTATCTTCCAACTCCTCTGATTTATAGGGTAATATTTCGGGCGGGTGTTCATATCCTTCAGGAATTAATCGATGAAACCAAAAAAAGTTATTTTTTGTGTCTATAAATCTAATAACCATTAAATTTTCTTCCAGTTCTAGGATATCATATGTCCTAGTACCTGTATAAAACCCCATAAATGATGGATCAGAAACAGTCAAAGTAAGCTCCCCATTATCTGCTTCTTCTAATGCAAATGACTGGTTATTCGGAGCATTGTAGGCTGTTATCAAATCATCACCTCCAGGACCAGCTGTCATAGGATTAGTAAAAATTTCAGTATCTTCGTATTCAGTTTTTAGGAAAACATGACCATTTGTTTCCTGCTTATAAACAAACCCATCATCGAGTTGAAAGGTATAACGATCGTCATAAAGACCAGCACCTGACTTAGCTTTTGGAGCGGCTTGCCACCATGCTGGCGTTCCATAACCATCCAGACTTGGATCGGCTGGGCCTAATCCCATATGACCAATTTGAGTACTATCAATCACCCAAGTTTTTCCATCTATATCATCACTACCACCTGTTAGAATATTTAAGTTTGGGTCATCCAACATAGCAACATTTGTCTCAGCAACAGTTACTGTACTACTATCCACTGCATGCCCGGATTTGGTAAAAATAGTCAGTGTAACCGTATATTCGCCCTGCGTAGGAAACTCACCAATCACATTATCTCCTTCGGCCGTTGCACCATTTCCAAAATCCCAAAGTGCTCTAAAACTATCAGATGTATTTGTGAAATGGATAATATTTGGATTTTCAGAATCTGGTTCTGATGTAAAAGTAACCTCCTCTGATGTTGGTGCGGAGCCTAGCTCACCGCCCGTTGTACTGTCGCTACATGACGACATGAAAAAACCAACCATGAGTACTAAAAACACCGTGAATTGATATGTCGGATTTTTTGAATTTTTGGACTTATACATAATAAAATACCTTTCAGATTTATATTTATATACCGATAGTTTTGCATACCGGACTTCTTTTATATTTCTCAAAAAAAGTATGCAATACTACCAGCATAATCAGTTTAGTACTACTTCTTTATTCATAACCATCGTTTTGCTCAAGAGCTGAGTTATTGAGTGACTCCAACGGAATAGGAAGCACTTCATGAACTCCTTCCACGAACCCTTCATCAGCCAACACATCTGCTGCCCGGCCGGTACGCACCAGATTAAACCAGCGGTGCCCTTCAGTAGCCAGCTCTAACTGCATTTCTTGGTAAATATTATCAAGCGTAGCAGCAACAGGTCCTAAACCTACTCGGTCACGCACTTGTGTAAGCAACGCTTCCGCTCGAGGATCATTGGCACCATTCAACCGAACGAGCGCTTCAGCCTCAAGCAGGTAGGTTCCCGCAAGACGAACTTCTATATAATTGTTGGGATAATTGAGTTCAATCGTTCCACTTTCAGCTGTGTATTCTTGTAGCGGGGCAAACTTCTCAATAAAGTATCCTGTATCTTCGTAACCCGGTTCGTAACTCGCTGTTCCATCATCTGCCATACTTCCAATATCAGCAATAGTATGGTCATAACGTGGGTCGCCTTGCAAGACATTTACCAATTTAGAAGTGATAGGATTAAATCCATATCCACTGTTGTAGGTAGGTCCACTATAACTACGGGCACCAACAAACTGCACATACACATTACCCTGAATATTTCCGCTTCCAAACATTCCCCAATCAGCTTGTTGTTTTGCTGTGTGGGTAATTTCAAAAATTGACTCCGAATGAAATTTATTATCTGGACTAAATATCTCAGGATAATTGTCTAAAAGAGCGTAGGCCGTAGAGGTGTTCACCTGGTTGAGCAGATCTGCAGCTCGCTGTAACTTAGCCTGATCTTGGCTGTCTCCAATTTCATACATCAACGATTTCGCCAAAAATGCTCGCGCCGCGCCCTTCGTAGCACGTCCGGATTCGTTTGATGGAAGTGGTGCCGTTGGCAAGTCTGCAATCGCAGCGGTGAAGTCTGTGTCAATCTGAGCATATACATCTGCAGGCGGTGCCTGCTCCTGTTGATAAATCTCACTGGTCTCAAGCGATTCCGTAATTAACGGAACATTGCGAAACAGACGAACCAACCAGAAATAATAGTACCCGCGCAAAAATCGAGCTTCAGCAACATACCGCGCTTTAGTCGCCTCATCTAATCCTTCAACACCGTCTATTCTTTCCAGTAAAAGGTTTGCTCGGTTGATACCAGCATAGCTTCGGCTCCAATAGCCTGCTTGGGGTCCTACGGCACTACTCAAATTATAGGAGTTCCAAGCTTGCCAAGCTGTTACATCATTCGGTCCACCACCACCGGCATTCATCTCGTCCGTAGCACTGTTAAGCGGTCCAAGGATGTTAATAAAGGTACCATCCGGTCCGCCTGTTTGCCATCCGATAGGATTATATGTAGCTACTAATGCCGCATATGCCTGCTCGGGCGTCTCATAATAATTAGACTCTAATTGTTGTCCCTTGGGCTCCACGTCCAAGACGTTATCACAGGAGGCAAAGGAAACGACTACAGCCAAACACATAAGATATGTAAGTAAACTTTTCATCATTGTCACCAATTATTGTGTTGTTTAGATTTGTCTGATTTAAAATTTGATGTTTACACCAACTTGGAACGATCGAGCTTGCGGATAAATGCCGCGGTCAATACCAAAGCTGGCTCCACCAACTTCAGGATCAAAACCGGAATATCCTGTTATTGTTGCCAGGTTCTCGGCTCGAACGTAAATACGTGCTTGTTGAATACCGATATCATTTGAAAGCTCAACCGGCAAAGTATAACCAAGCTGCAGAGTTTTGATCCTGAAATAGCTTCCATCAGACAAATAGAAATCAGATGGATTTGTAAAGTTATTATTGGGATCATTATCTGAAAGACGCGGATAAGAATCTGAAGTACCCGGTCCTGTCCAACGATTCAATGCTCTTGTTGTGTAGTTTGCTGTAGCAATATCAAGACGACGCAATCCCTGGAAAATTTCGTTTCCATATACCCCTTGTCCAAACATCTTGAAGTCAAACTGCTTCCAGTTTGCAGATAGGTTTATTCCAAATGTCCAGGGAGCTGTTGGATTTCCAATGAAAGTACGATCTTCACTCGTAATTTGTCCATCACCATTCAGATCCTTCCAGCGGAAATCACCCGGCTGGGCATTTGGCTGGATAGGATCTCCATCAGAGTTCGTATAGCTATTAACTTCTTCCTGCGTTTGGAAAATACCCTGCGTCTCGAAACCGTAAAAGGATCCAATAGGTTGACCAACCACAGTTCGGGTTAGCTCGTAAGCACTTGCTTGTAGGGGAATCGATCCGACTAAGAAATCATTTTCACCAATATCCGTTACCTCGTTCTTATTATAAGAACCGTTTGCGGTAACACTGAAGCCGTAGTCCTCGAACTGCTTGTTATATCCCAATTCAAGTTCAACACCATCATTGGTCAAGCTTGCAACATTTCCAAATGGATTGCCGCTGGCTCCAACATATGAAGGAATTTCAACTTGGAGCAGCATTCCGTCAGTCTCTTTATGGTAATAATCGAAAGTCAATGAAAAATTATTCAAGAATGTGGCATCAAAACCAGCATTAATCTGAGTAGTTTCCTCCCATTCCAGACTGGGATTAGCCGGAGCATTCGGGCTTGCACCAGTATAAATACTGTTCCCGAATACATAGTTTCGGCCTCCCGAAACCGTTGACTGGTACTGGAAATCACCCAACGAGCGATCGTTACCGTTGATCCCATAAGATCCGCGAATTTTTAAGTAGTCAACGAAAATATCCGGGAAGAATTGTTCAGAGGTCGGCACCCAACCCACTGAAACAGCGGGGAAGGTTCCATACTGATTTTCACTACCGAATCGGGAAGAGCCATCAATCCGAAGCACGATCGTTAATAGGTATCGGCTGTCATAGTCATAATTTATTCGCCCAAAGTATGAATTAAGGGCATATGGTTGTGCTTCTCCTCCAAATGCAATACGCTGATCATTAGGCACTGAAAAATTCATTGAGGCATTATCAAAATTCTGTGCCGGGATAGCCTGATACGTTCCACCAACAGTTGTAGCGCTGCTTTTACGCGTACTGGTTCCTACAAGGAAGTCAAAGTTGTGATAATCAAAGTTGGTGGTATAGTTAACGGTATTATCCCAACTCCAAATTAAATTACGACTATTCTCGCGAGCAAAACTATTGGTACCCGTATTCTGAGCAACTGAACTCAAGTAATAAATGGGAGTAAAAGACTCAAAGCCATAGAACGCCGGTTTAACACCGATGTCAGTCTTCACCAACAGATTTTCCATTGGCTCAACCTGGAGGCTGAGGCTACCAACGATATTATGAGAATAGCCATAATTGCCACGTTGTGTTTCAATATATGCCAACGGATTTGACATTTCCTGACCTACATACTGCGATATTCCGTACGGATATCCTTGCTCATTTCTTATTACAGGATTATTACTGTAGGGCGGGCTATTAATAGTAGATTCATTGGTTATAAGTACTGGAGTAATAGGATCCAGATTAATTGCCGAGCTAAGGGGACCGCCATACTCAGTGTTGGTTCCCAAACTTCCGCGATTCTTCTCATAGGTGTAGCTGATATTTTCACTGAAGGTTAGCCAGTCAGTAATATCAACGGTAGAGTTTATTCGAAATGATACCTTTTTATTATGAGATATCGGTGATGCTACAATACCCTGTTCATCGTAATATCCAATTGATGCATAGTACGAAGAAGTTTCATTTCCACCGCTAAAACTAAGGTTTTGATTAATCACCGCTGCAGAATTATTGAAAATTGTTTCCTGCCAATCAGTACCTTCGCCATACTGCTGTGGATTAGGAAAAACTATTCCACTACCTGCTGCTACAGAAGACTCATTTCGCAGCACAGCATATTCTCTGGCGTTCAGCAAGTCTAACTTTTGTTCAGGCCCCTGAATACCATAGTAGCTGCTATAGCTCGCTTCAAAGTTACTTCGCGACCCACTCTTCGTAGACACAAGTACAACGCCACTGGCAGCGCGTGTTCCGTAAATTGCCGCAGAAGCTGCATCCTTTAATACCTGTATTGATTCAATATCACTTGGATTTAAATAACCGATACCACCATTTTCAATAGGCACACCATCTACAATATAGAGAGGATCACTATTGTTAATAGAAGTCGTTCCACGAATTCGCACTGATGAAGATGAACCCGGAGCACCGGAACTTGAGGTTACACGAACTCCAGAAAGACGACCCTGCAAAGCATCATCCAGACGTTGTACTGGGGCCTCATCCAAATCCTCTGAACTTACAGAAGATATCGAACCACTTACATTTCTTCTTTCTTGAGTTCCATAACCAACAACTATAATTTCTTCTCCCGCTGCATATGTGCGAGGCTGTAAGGCAACATTTAATACGTTTTGTCCATCATATACAATCTCTTGAGTCTGATAACCAATATAAGAGAAACGCAAAGTATCCTGTGGCTCTACCGATGGAAGAGAGTATTCTCCATCCATGTCCGTCGAAGTACCACGACTAGTTCCCTTGATAAGAACATTCACTCCGGGAAGTGTTTCGTCTGTTTCACTATCGGTTACAACACCGGATACGGTATCAACTGCAATTTCTAATTTTGTCTTGGATAGCTTTGATATTACAAAGGTCCGATTATCGATATAGTTATAATCTAAACCATGAGGCTCCAAAAGCTTTTTAATCTTTTCTCTCAGCGTTCCGTCAAGTTCTTTTGCAGAACTGAATTTTCCTTCTACAATACTGGATTCGTACAGAAATACCACATTGTAACCGGTTTCAATACGTTCCAATTTTTTCTCTAAACTTACCGTCTTATTTACTTCTTGGGTCTCCACAAAATTTTGATTCAGCACATACTGTGTTGACTGATCTGCCCACACGGCATTAACACCAAATAAAAAGATGAATAAAACCAAGAAGGTGTAGCTTTTAGTTTTCATATCATTTAGATTTTTAATTATATGATTAATCATGATCCAGTATTCTATAAATCGGTTTTTTCATTGATATACACTGTCTGTTCCCGCTTTTCGATATCTACATCCAATGTCTTAGCAATGCCTTCCAGGATGAAACTTAAATTTAAATTCTTAAATCTGCCTGTAAGCTTTTTATCCAAAAGCGCGCTGTTATTCACCCTTACCTTTACACCGTAGGTAAACTCAATTCTCTTAACCAAGTCTGATAGTGGGGTATTATCCAACACCAAGCTATCACTGGCCCAAGAGGTATATACTTCAGGATTCACCTGTTCTACTTCTATTTTATCAAGGCCTTGGGAAAACAATGCCATATGATTTGGCTCCAGATCATACTGCAAATTTTTGTTACTCAGAGAATCCTGAACATTAACCCGAACACTTCCCTCCTTTAATACCACCCTACTATGTCCACCAGTTGTATTTACTGAAAACTCCGTTCCCAAAACCGATACTTCACCATCAAGGGTATGTACAATAAAGGTTCGAGATTCATCCTTTGGCTTACGGGTTATGCTAAAAAGGGCCTCTCCTTCTAACCAAACACGCATGGTATCAACCGTAGTTATTCTTTCAGGCACCCGCATTTGCGAGTTTGCATTCATCACAATATCGGAGCCGTCAGAATAATGAACCGTCGTTTTTTGCCCAGGCGTGGTTTCTATAAGCTGATAATTAATCGAGGCGGCCCGGCTACTTTCTGTTCCGTCGTTCTGTTCTAAAAGTGTGTTCCGGGCCAAAAATCCAACTAAAAGCAAAATACCCGCAGCTGCAGCCATAGTGGCCCAAACCATCTTATTATGCTTTCTCTTTATCTCCTGAAGGGGCTTATATCGATGTTCCGAGTCGATTCGCTCCATCAGCCGCTCTAATTCCAGATCTGAATCTGGCTTTGGAACGGTTTGTATGCCTTTATTGAGCAATAATTTTGCTCTGTTTGTTAATTGCTCATTTTTAGCACTTTCCTGCATCCAAGCAGTCCATTGCTTTATTTCCTCCTCCGATGCATTTCGTTTCAGAAAGCGGACAAAAGAATCATCCTTTAATAATTCGGAGAGTGTATCAGACATTGGTTTATTTGCTTTTCCATTAGATTATCCTCGATTTCACTCTAATAGAGGTACCCTAAACCCATTTCTACTCTATATTTTTCACATTTTTTCTGCAAAAAACATACTAATGTCATAAAGTGCTGACAGGCAATGAGTTACAGACTTTATAAAAGGCAGGAAAAGTTATTTATCCAGAAAGATTCGCAAGTTTTCCAAAGCATCATGCACTAAATTATAGATGCTTTGTGCGCGAATCTGCAGAATTTCAGCAAGCTCTCTTGTAGATAGGCCTTCAAAATATTTCAAATAGATCACTTCTCGCTGACGCGGGGTAAGGTTGGCAATCGCCTCTTTTAAATCTTCTTTTTTTTCCTCTTCCAGATCCAAAGCTTCCTGCCAACCCTGGTAACTCAATAGAACATCAAACTCCTCTGAAAAGTATTTTTTATCCATATCCTCCCTACGTTTTATATTTTTCTTTTTCCGAAGGAGTTGACGACGGAGAGATATGAACAGATAGGCTTCAACAGAATCCGGTTGGTTCAGATTATTTCGATACTTCCAAAGGTTGTAAAAAACTTCCTGAATAGAATCACGAACCAGATCAGTATTGGAAACTATGCGATAACCATAGCTATAGAGAGAGTCAAAATTATTATTGAACAGCGCTGTCAATGCTTCAATATCTCCCTTACAAAGCTTTACCCATAGCTCTTCCGGATTCAAATTATCATATTCAAACTTATTGGCACTCATTGATCTGCACAGATGAGATTCGACATTTACGACTTAATAAAATACAAAAATTAGGACTAAGAACTCTTAATTAAACAATGATTCGATTTATTAAAACATTATTAACAAACTTTTTTAAATGAGCATGGGTAATATTCAAGTTCTTAAGCCTTTGTTGTAGTTTGAACAAAAAGTTCATCAATTCTTCTCAAAAAAGAGTTTAAAAACATATAAGAGTTGTATAACTATGCAAGTTTTTTACTTTCTCTTGACAGTTGCAAAATCTTGCAGTAGCTTCAAGGTGTTCCGTCGTTCTGAAATTTCAATTACTTCTGCTATAAGTAAAAGCCGGAAGTATCTCTTTTATAAATTTAAATTTCAGAATACGACGATTATGGATTCTCAATCATTTCTTTTTTTACGCCAGCCACAAAAGGGACTTTCTCTTATGATCGCCTCCTTTTTTAGCTTCTTAATGGTTGTGGGAAGTTTTACCATCGCCTCAGGACAAACGTATTTAGATCCTGAAAGCCCTATCAATGAACGTGTAGATGATCTGCTCAGCCGAATGACCATTGAGGAGAAAGTTGGTCAGATGACACAGCTTAACATCACGCTTATAAACAAAACGGGGGTTCAGCGTAATGTTGCTTTAGATCCCCAAAAAGCCAAAGAGTTATTAACCAATCACCACATTGGCTCCTTTCTTAATGGTGAGGCCGTGTCACCGGAACAATGGATTGAGTATACACAAGAACTTCAAAAAATAGCGGTAGAAGAAACCAGGTTGGGCATCCCGATTATATATGGTATTGACCATATACACGGAGCCAGCTACGTACAAAACAGTACCATTTTTCCCCATAATATAAATATTGGAGCCACTTTTAATCCTGAAAATTCCTACCAGAACGGTCGTATTACGGCGCTTGAATCAGCTCCACTGGGGCACACTTGGAATTTCGCACCGGTATTAGACCTCGGTCAGAACCCATATTGGGCCAGGCAATACGAAACCTTTGGGGAGGATCCTTACCTTGCTTCCAAGCTTGGAACGGCTTATGTAGAAGGATATCAGCAAAAACATCAAGATATAGCTCCTTACAGACTTGCTGCAACTGCCAAACATTTCTTGGGATATTCTGTCCCCCGATCGGGTTGGGACCGCACACCGGTAGATCTTTCAATGCAGACTATCCATGAATTCCACCGTCCCCCCTTTCAAGCCGCCTTCGATGCGGGAGTTAAAACAGTGATGGTCAACAGTGCCGAAATAAATGGCATCCCGGTCCACAGCTCCAAGCAACTTCTTAGCGACCTTCTTCGAGACGAAATGGGATTTGAGGGCGTCGTTGTAACCGACTGGGCAGATATTGGTAAACTCGTTGACTATCATAAGACAGCTCGGGATTATGACGAAGCTACTTATCAAGCTGTAACTGCAGGGATTGATATGAGCATGACTCCGGAGTCACTGAAATTCAATGAAAGCTTGTTAACGTTAGTTGAAGAAGGACGTATCAGCGAAGAACGCATTGATGAATCCGTAGGCCGTATTCTCAAGCTCAAGTTTGAGTTAGGCTTATTTGAACATCCTTACCCCTCCGGCAAAGGAATGGACAATATCGGAAGTAAGTCTCACAAGAAGAAAGCGCTTCAGGCCGCTCGGGAATCAATGGTGTTACTCAAAAATGCTAACAATACCCTCCCCTTTTCAAAAGATTTAGATCAAATTCTGGTTGTCGGTCCAACGGCTAACAGTAAAAAGAATCTTTCCGGTGGATGGACTTTAGCCTGGCAAGGCGGGGAGGAAGATCGTTATCCGGAATCAATGAAAACCATAACTGAGGCTATTGCAGCCAAGTTCGCTGATACCAAGGTAGTAAGCATAGATTCAATCGGTCCCAAGAATTCAGATCAACGTTCATACTTCAATGAAAGCTTAAAAAAATCTGATGCGGTTATCATTGCAGGCGGGGAAGAGCCTTACACCGAGTTTGTCGGAAATATTACCAGCCTTAAACTTCCCGAAGATCAGCTGGATCTAATTAGAATTGTCAATCAGTCTGACAAACCCTCTGCCCTGGTATTAGTTGAAGGACGTCCCCGTGTTATTACCGATATTGTGGATGAAACCAATGCAATTGTTTGGGCCGGACTGCCCGGTTTTGAAGGGGCCGAAGCTATTGCTGATGTATTGAGTGGTGATTACAACCCCAGTGGAAAACTTCCCTTCTCCTATCCACAATTTGTAGGTCACTTTGCACCGTATAATCACAAATCAAGTGCCGTATATTATTTTGATGCCAATATTGCTAATAACATCGAACAAGCTGATAAGACAACTGCTCTTTGGAATTTTGGTCACGGTCTGAGCTACACTGACTACTCATATGATAACTTATCGCTTAGCGATACCACGCTAACCGACGATCAAAAGATAACGGCTACAGCAACCGTAACAAATACCGGGGATCGTGTTGGCACGGAAACAGTGCTTTGGTACATCACAGATGAGGTGGGGCGAATTACCAGACCGGTTAAAGAATTAAAGCACTTTGAGCGTTTACAACTGGAGCCCGGAGAGCAACAAAAAGTAACATTTGAAATTGATCCCAATAAGCATTTGGGATATCCCGATTTCAGTGGTAAAAGTATTCTGGAGGAAGGTTATTTTACGATTCATTTCGGATCACAAAATATGCGTTTTTACCTGGAAACCGACTCTTCCTCAATTCAGTTGCAGCCAAAATAATCGATTGGTAACGTAATACATTAAAAAAGCCCTGAATGTTAGAAAACGCTCAGGGCTTTTATCTTATAATAAGTCTAACTTTTTCTATCGCAGACCGTTTTTAATGCCTTTACAAATTCGGCTTACTGCATCATGACTGTGTAAACTTTCCATATGTACACATCGAATCACGAAATCATGGATACGTTCTTCTTCATTTAACTGCTCATAAAGCAGTCGAGCAGCATCTTCTACGAACTTTTGATATGCTCCATTCATCTCCGCAAACGCCTGCTCATCCTCTCTTTTAACCATAACCTGGGTTTCCGTCATAAGCGCTTCTTGGCAATGGCTGACTAACTCTTCGATAAAAAGCTCCTCATTCAGCTCAACCGTTAAATTTGCAATACTACGCTGACTGTGAGGGATACTGGCGACTTCTCGTGTTTCGCGGGCGTGTTCTGATAATTCGTATGAGCAGGGACAAGCACTGCTGTATTCAAAATCCAGATGCATAAACTTACGGAAATGCCCGTCGGCATCCATTGTACCTTCGATAGCTACCGAATAATATTGATAACCTTCTAACCCTGATCGCAAGCTTTCCTGCTTAATAGGATAATTGAATGACAGTCGCAGGTAGGCCGATTTTGAATCCAGTTCCTCGCGATAAGTTCGCAGTACTTCTTCCAATTTATCCGGATGAAAAACGTCATCTTCAAAGTCGTAAAACGATCGCATAATACGACTCATATTGATACCCTTTTTCCCGGCTTCAAGTCCGACATAGCCATCCACTGATGTTTCCAGTGTTAGCAATTCCCCATCGGGACGAGGATATTTCAAGGGCAGTTTAAAGTCTGATATGCCCACTTGCTGAATCGGTACGTCTGCTCCTTCAATCAACGAAGCAGGCCCGTTTTGCAAATCGGGTAAACTTGCTTTATAGTCATCAGAAACGGTAAATGTTGGATCGTAGTGTCGGTTCAATTTTGTAGAAATCATTCGTTTAAGCTACAGTTGTTAAATTACTTGATCGCAGGAATATCTTTTTCTAAGAGATATGGACAATATTTAGCAGAATTTCGTTCGGTTTCTTGCAACTCAACTTCATACAAAAACCCTCGCTGATTAGTTGCCTCACGAATGGGATTTTCCAGTTCTTTAAAAAAAGCCTCAACTAGGTTTTCAGTTGATGGCATGATCCCATCCAAAAACGGCACATCAAGATTTAAATTTTTATGATCACATTTCTCTACAATGCGAGTTTCGACAATTTCTTTTAAATCAGATAAATCTATAACATAACCGGTATCTTCATCCTGCTTACCGGCAACGGTTACATTCAGGATATAATTATGCCCATGCCAGTTTTCGTGATTGCATTTGCCGAATGTTTTTTGGTTCCATTCGTCTGATTTTTCGGGGTTATGCAACCGATGGGCTGCATTAAAATGTGATCGTCGGGTTACAAATACCAAAATTCACTGTTTTATCATTTTATATTGACCCTTATTAACGATTCTAAAATTTACAGGGTTCCCACTTTAAAAATATCAAATAAAGTTATCAGCTATGGTGATTTATATCAAATATTAGTTGAAGCGACCTTATTATGAACGATTTCTCAATTACTCACCCTGCTGTAAATTAGGTTCGGGCGATTTTTTATAATATTTATCTTTGAGCCAGAATGCGACGTTTACAAGCCCGATCAATGCCGGCACTTCAATCAGCGGACCCACTACTCCTGCAAATGCCTGTCCACTATTTAACCCAAACACTGCAATAGCAACAGCAATAGCCAGTTCAAAGTTATTTCCAGCAGCTGTAAATGAGATGGATGCATTCTTATCGTATTCAGCTCCCATCATTTTACTCACAGCAAAACCAATGAAAAACATGACTACAAAATAGATCAACAATGGTACCGCAATGCGTGCTACATCCAGCGGAATTTGAACGATAAGCTCTCCCTTGAGGCTGAACATTACGACGATTGTAAACAGTAAGGCAATAAGTGTCATCGGTGAAATGGCTGGTAAAAACTTTTCCTCGTACCATTCTTTGCTTTTTAGGCGAACCAATCCAAAACGACTGAGCATCCCCGCCAGAAATGGAATTCCAAGGTATATCGCTACGCTCTCAGCTACGGTATATATAGAAATATCAACGATAGCTCCCTCAAAGCCCAACAATGGTGGCAATTTTGTAATAAAAATCCAGGCATAGAAACTGTAAGCAAAAACCTGAAATACGCTATTGAGTGCTACCAGTCCGGCCCCATACTCACTGCTTCCATCAGCCAGATCATTCCAAACCAAGACCATGGCAATACAACGAGCCAGCCCTATGAGAATCAGCCCCACCATATACTCCGGATAATCCTGCAAAAAAATCACAGCCAGGGCAAACATCAATATCGGACCTATAATCCAGTTAAGTACCAATGAAATACTGAGCACTTTCACATCCTTAAAAACCTTTGGAAGCAGCTTATAATCCACTTTGGCCAGTGGCGGGTACATCATCAAAATAAGCCCAATTGCGATGGGAATATTGGTAGACCCACTACTAAATGAATTTATAAAGTCAGGGGTGGATGGAATAAAGTAGCCGATTGCCACTCCTAACCCCATGGCTACAAATATCCATATCGTTAAAAATCGGTCCAGCAGATTCATTTTCTTTCGCGGTGCAGACATAGGTATAGCAAATATTTTAGATGAAATTTAATTTTGAATATGGATTTGATTAGTTCAGTTGGGAAAGCAAATAGTACATCTCGGTAGCGATTTGTCGACATCGCTCGTTGTACGTTTGTGCCTCATATGAGGTACCGTCCGCTTGGTTGGGATCATCGTACGGTATCGTAATTCGAAACTCGGCGCCGGGCACAACCGGGCAATTCTTGTCAGCATCCGAACAGGTCATTATCGCCACAAAATCTTCGTCGGGATTAGCCTCGTCATCAAAAGTTTTCGAATAACAAACCAGAGGTTCTTCTTGTTCGTCATAAAAGACCTTGTAGCGGGGATTTCCACCATCCTGCTCTTCTACCGTAAAGCCCGTACGTCTGATTGCCTCAACTGCTCGTGGATTAAAAGCCGTCACCTCTGTTCCGCCCGAATAGGTTTCAATACCATTCAAACCAAAATGGATAGCCAAGGTAGCGGCCCATATTTGGCATAAATGGCTTCGCCGACTATTATGAGTGCAGATGAAGATTAGCTTCACTGATTCCTTAGATCGAATATAGTCAGCTAAAGCCGTTAGCTTTTGCTTTCGTTGAGCCGAGATTTCTTTGAGGTTTTCCTCCAGACTGCTAATGTATTTTTCAATTTCTGTATACACTTCAAATTCCTTACTTACGATTTTTCGTTCCCCAGGAGAGTTGCAGGGCCATATTGCTATACATACCTGCAATATCGCCTTTCATCAGCAACAGCTCGATCCCGGTGTGCAAGTTGGCCCCTCCTCTATCATTTCAAACTCATGTTCGCCAACATCATCTTCAGATTCACCACTGGGTTTTTGAGCAAATACCGTGATACTATAAATACCGGTATCACCATTTTTGAACTCTTCTATCTCATCTTTCGATAAATATTTAGTCAGAATATCGTCGGGAATAGTGATCGTCTTTTCTTTTTGAATGGTAATGTTCTCAAATCCCTGCTCTTTTATGTGCCCCATATATTTCTGTTTCTGGATAGCTCCGGCCACACATCCCGCATACATTTCAGCGTCTTCACGAAGCGCATCAGGGAGATCACCAACCAATACGATATCCGAAATACTAAAATGTCCACCGGGTTTAAGAGTTCGGAAAATCTCAGAAAAGACTTTGGATTTATCCGGCACTAAATTCAACACACAATTACTGACAATAACATCTGCGATATTATCGGATACCGGCATATCCTCAATATCTCCAGATCTGAACTCTACATTATTATATCCCAACTTATCAGCATTCTTCCGAGCTTTTGCGATCATTGACTCAGCAAAATCAATGCCTATGACTTTGCCCTTTTCTCCCGTCTCATGCCGGGCTACAAAGCAATCATTACCAGCTCCGGATCCCAGGTCGATAACTGTATCCCCATCTTTAATCTTAGCAAACTGGGTAGGCAAACCGCAACCGAGTCCTAAATCAGCATCAACATTATAGCCTTCAATCTTGCTGTAATCGTCGCTCATGATATTGTAAACTTCGTCAGAAGTTCCGCCAGATCCACAGCACGAGCTGGCATTGTAATCCTTCGACTGTTCACTAATTTGGCTGTATTTTTCTTTAACAGCTTGCTTCAGTTCTTCCGCAGTTTTTTCCTTGTTACTCATATCAGCAGCAATTGTCTTTAGTTGCAGTTGTAAGATTTGTTAAAAGGGGTTTCAAAAGTGCCTCCATTTCTCCTATTCCCTCCTCATCGAGACAGTAGCAGGTACGCACGCCATCAATTTCTCCTTTAATAATACCTGCCTTCTTAAGAGCTTTCAAATGTTGAGAAACTGTTGACTGAGCCAGTGGTAATTCTTCTGTTATATCCCCGCAGATACAGGTTTCACGCTCTGCAAGTAGTTCAATAATTGCAATGCGGGCAGGATGTCCGAGCGCTTTCATAAGCTCCGCAGCCCGCTTTTGAGCAGTATCAAAAAGTTTTGCTTTAGTAATAGCCATACTTCTATAATCGGTTATCGCAAATTTACGATTAAAGGTAGGCTTATTCCTCACTTTTGTCAAGATAAATATGCATCAAATAAAAAAGGAGGCCCCGAATCAACGGCACCTCCCTGTGATCAGCACACCTCACATATTATGTGAGATATCTTGGATAATCGTTAATCAGACCATTTGATCCAGGATGCTCCTGAAGTCCAGTCGTGGTCAGTACCAGATTCACCTACTCCACCGCTGAAGTTAACCTGGGTAAAGAAATCATCACTGGGAACCGTAACACCGCCCGTAAGAGCAGGAGAACCTGACTGCAGTGAGAAGTCGTAGTTAGCTGCATCGGTAAACATTACGTCTTGATAGGTAATGCCTAAGTCAGCAGAGTACGATAGACTTTCGCTTGTATTGGCATTGTTGAATGCAAAGTTACCGCCAAATGTCAGCGTGCCGTCGCCATTCGTTGCCAGGTTATCGTCGGTATTATCTCCTTCATCCACATAGATGGGATAGAAATCTGTGCCTGATTTATCGAAGTTTGTTATAACGATGTTCTTGTATTCTCCTTCAATCTGCTCGCGAAGGTGTAGGCCATAGACCGTTTCCCCGTTGGCTTGATCATTACCCCAGATGGTAACGTTATAAATTTGGGGACTTGTAGGACCGTTGCCGTAATTACGGCACTCGTCTGTAGTAGCACAACCGTCATTTTCAAAGCCTTTATTGGCCGAAAGTGTCTGAACACCTACCCAAAATTGTCCGCGTCCGGTCCAACCGTTGTCCCAGTCGAAGGTATCATCTTGAGCACCTACAATTGCCATATACTTCACATCAACAGTACCACCGAAAAGTTCGATGCCGTCATCTACTGAGCGGAAAATGCTCACGTGGTCAATTTGAGTTTCACTACCGACTGAATAAAGCGTGAGTGACTGAAGTTCACTACCTGCTGCTATACTGTAACCTGCATAGTTTATCTGCACAAAGCTGATCACACCGCTGTCGTCAGCGTCGTTGAATGATTCGCCGCCGTCTATGTCAGCACCGTATTGCACCGCACTTGAAAGACCTTCAATTTCGCCACGTCCACCAGGAATGTTGTTGCTGGCTTCACCGGCAAGAATAATTCCACCCCAGCTGGCTACTTCTTTACGCGTGGATGTGAATACAACAGGATTATCAGCATCCCCTTGCGCAACTAATCGGCCCGAAGGACGATCTTCGGAAAAGTTTTCATCATCAGCAGGTAACGTAATGATCGTTCCCACATCATCAGCATTGTTGTTGTGGTATTCAAAGGAAACAGTAACACCTGCTTCTACGGTGAGTGTAACACCCGGCAGCACGTAATGGGGGCCCGTAAGAGTCGTATCGTTAGACCATGTTTCATCCTTCGAGATAATAGTTTTATTCCCCGGCAGATCATCTTCATAAACGCTCGGAACTTCTCCCTGAATTGTGAATGATTGTTCAGAATTAGCTGTGGTGCCTTCGACTTCAACCGAGATGGCTCCATCTTGAGCATCCTGGGGAACCTCAACCACGAGTTCAGTAGCAGAAGCAGAAACAACGGTAGCTACAGCATCTCCGCCAAATGTCACTGAGTTACCACTTCGGGTATCAGCAAATCCGGTACCGGTGATGGTAACTTCACTGCCGACTTGTGCAGCATTTGGACTAATGGATTCAATCATCACCTCATCAGCTCCATTTCCCGGCGTAGTTGGATTATCGTCATCACCACATCCGGTGAGTATTAGTGTGAAAGCAAGCATGAAGATACTTGCAAGTTTCGTAAAGTGAAATTTCATAGTTGTATACGGTTTATTTTGAGTGGATTTCAATTAAGGTTAATTATAGAGTTCATTCTTTAAGAAATAGTTAACAGAAAATGAGGGTATGATTAAGGCTTACTTACAAATTCATTGTTGCACTGAGCTTAAAGGACATACCGGGTTTGTACTCAAAAGTAGTTACATCACCAAGAGTGTATTCACGACTGTCGTTTAACAGATTCGAAGCTTCGAGGCTCAGATCTATACGCCCAAGCGAGTAATCAATTTTTGCCCCCAGGTCATGAAAAGGCTGTTCGTACTCATCGTGACCCTGAATATTTTTACCTACTGTCACAATGCGCTTGCCAAAAGTGTTGTAGCTAAGCGAAAAGTCCATATTCCACTCAGGCATTGCATAAAAAGCCGAAGTATTGATGATATATGGCGACTGTCCCACCATTGGACGTTCCAGATTGGCAACTCTATTCTGTGCAGTTTCTTCCATTTGTGATTCTGAAAAAATATATGAGGCATTCGCAACCAATTGGAATCGCTTGGTAATGTTTTTACGGGCTTCTATCTCAAATCCATAGAGATCGGCTTCTGGAGCGTTATCAAAAAACACTTCGTTGGCCTCTGTCAGGCGATAGAATTTTTCAATCGGATTCTGGAATTGCTTATAGAATCCGCTCAGAGCAAACATCTGTCCCCCCGTTCCAGGATACATTTCAAGACGGAGATCGTAGTTTGTAATATTTGTTTGCTTAAGATCGGGATTACCATAGACACGCTGACCACCTAAGTAATCGGCGAAGGCGAAATTCGAAATCTCTCGGAATTCAGGACGAGCCAGCGTCTGTGAATATGCCAAACGGATGTTCGTTCGATTAGCAATTTCATAGGTCATATTCACCGCCGGCAGAAAATTGGTGCTGTCAACGCGCGATACCTCTTCATATTCACCGTTCAGGCCATCAGGAGTTTCAATAATCTGGGTTGAATTCTCAACACGAACTCCCACCTCAAAGGATAAATCGTCAAGCACCTGCCACTTAGTGCTTACAAAGCCCGCGTAAATATTTTGGTAACCGTCGTACCAATCGGAATCGAACTGGGTTGTTTCAGTAAGCTCCAAGAACTGCCTTACATTCTCATCATCCAAAACCTGACCAGGAGACTGTTGGCGAATACTGTTAGGCATAATTGGCGCTATCACATCACGATATGATATCCGTCTGGCGGTAAACCGACGGTCTTTAATAATGGCATTTACTCCCGTGGTAATATCAAGGAATTTAAACGGCTTCATTTTGTAGTTCAGCTGGGCCGAGTAATTTTTATCATCCTGATTCGAGAAAAAGTGACCGTTATTGTCACCAAACTGACTAAACTGGTATTCATCGGGACCTATTTGATTGTATTGAGTTGACCTCCGATCGGGACGAATACGTTGGGCGCGGTTATATCCTATACTGCCTTTAAGCGTTGAGGAAAGAAAGTTTTCAAAATAGGTCTCTCCCTCCAAGGTCGTTGAAAAAATTGTTCGTCGATCGAAATCCAATACCGTTTGACGTGTGGTAAAATTAAGTGCGTCTCCCTGCACCAGTGTTTTGCGATCGGTTGTTGAGTTGGAGTAAAGCGTTTTAAGACCAATTTTTGTTACTGAAGAAGGTTTAACGAAAACATTCATCATGCCGCTGAGTTCAGCTCGCTCAATACCCTCATTCTTTTGATAATCAGTATTGAAGAGGGGTTCACCACTTTCCAGGAATGACTGAACAAAACGTTCAGTTTTGTTGGGCTCAAGCTCTCGAGCAAATTTGTAAGAAAAGTTACTTACAACCCCAATTGGTGTCTTATCCTCGTTGAACTGGTTGGCGTAATTTATGCTAACGCTTTGGGAAGGAATACCTTTCTTGTCATTTTTAATTTCCCAATCATTATGAAGCCCCTGAAGCACCTGCGTACTAATATCCCGCGTGGCTCGTTGATCCTTCAATATGGACGGCATATTACGTTTACCATTGTCATACCCCAGAAAATCGGTACCACTGCCTCGACTCGTATAGGTATTTGCAAAAGTTGAAATCGTATTGAAAGAAGTTGAATACCCAATCGTAAGATTCCGCTCGTAAGGAAATTCCTTGGTCTTAATTTTCACAGACCCGCCTGAAAATTCGCCCATTTGATCGGCAGTGAAAGTTTTCTGTACCATGATGCTTTCAACCAGTCCACTTCCAAACAGATCGGTCGGGGCCTCTTTTTTATTGGGATCGGTAGACGGAACTTGTGAGCCATTCAGCTGAATATTACTGTATCTGTTGCCTAGACCGCGAACGTAAATATTTTTGCCATTGCGTACTGTCACCCCTGTTACCCGTTTCATGGCACTGCCAACATCACCATCACCGATCTTTGAAATTTGTTCTGAAGATAGTCCATCTTGAACCGGTACTGATTTACGCTGTATTGAAAGTAACCCTGCTTCACTACCCTGGTTCGCCTGAGCAGTTACCGTTACTTCTTCCATGTTTACGGTTTTCGGCTGCAGGGAAATATTAATAGAAGTGGTTTCATCAGGTGTTACCTCAATACCGGTGACCGTTTTCTTTGCATATGAAATATAGGAGACAGAAACAGAATAAATTCCAGGCTCTAAATCTCGGATGACATAGTTTCCGTCAAGATCGGTGGCGGCGCCTTTTGTTGTTCCTGTAATTGCAATGTTGGCTCCAATTACTGCTTCACCGGATTTTGCGTCAACTACAGTGCCTGCTATTGATCCTGTATTTGACTGAGCCTCAGATTCTAAAGGTCCAATGCTTATAATTGCAATACATATCGCAAAGTTTTTAAATAAAGATAGGTTTATAAAGTCCAACATAAGTGTGCTGATTATGTTCGGGTTGTCCTTAACATTACATGTCAAGGATAACACACTTAGATTGTGGAACTGTTATGACACCGTTATGCCTCTATTATTCTAATTTTACGAGAATGTTAAGAACTCCTTTTACTACAAGAGAGGTTGGAAATTTGTAGAGAGGAGTACCAATATTTCGCAAACAGATGAGTTCGCTTTTGTGGCACTAATTATCACTGTTATCAGGCAGATCCATGTGGGAATCTTCTGCCTGATCTATACTATCCAAATCAGCCGACTGTTTTCCGTTTTTATCCGTTATGGCTTTCTCATGTTTAAAGATCCCTTCCGGATATTTTCCTTCGGGATGGTCGCCAAGTAATTCTCTAAGATCGTTGTGATCAAGCACTTCTTTGTCCAACAATGTCTCAGCCATCTTTTCGAGTTTGTCCCTGTGTTCTACCAATAAAGCTTTGGTCCGCTCATAATTTTGGCGAATGATTTCCCGAACCGCATCATCGATCTTCTGGGCTGTCTGCTCCGAATACTTTTTGTTGAATCCATAGCTGTTTTCCGGATTCTGGGAATCCTTAAGAGAAAGGTAACCAAGTTCTTCACTCATCCCATATTCTGCGACCATTGCAAAAGCCATATTTGTGATACGCTCGAGGTCATTTTGCGCCCCCGTTGAGATTCGTCCGAATATAATTTCCTCAGCAATGCGACCTCCCAGGAGTGCACAGATTTTGTCGTTTAGTTCTTCGGTCGTCATCAAGAAACGATCTTCAAGTGGCGTCTGCAGAGTATATCCCAGTGCTGCCAACCCTCGAGGAACAATACTCACCTTAAGCACCGGATCAGTATGTTCTAAATACCAACCAATTATGGCGTGACCTGACTCATGATAGGCAACAATTTCACGCTCTCGGGGGCTGATAAGTTTATTCTTTTTCTCCAGACCGGCAATAACACGCTCAATAGAATCCTGAAAATCTTCCATCTCGACCGCTTCTTTATCTCGTCGGGCTGCCATTAAAGCCGCTTCATTACATAAATTTGCAAGCTCCGCTCCAGCAAAACCAGGTGTCTGTGAGGCAAGCAATTTTAAATCAATATCATCAGAAAGTGTAAGATTTCGCGTATGTACTTTAAGCACCTCAACACGTCCTCGAAGGTCCGGTTTATCAATAACTATTTGCCGATCAAACCGGCCCGGCCTAAGTAGGGCCGAATCAAGTACATCCGGACGATTCGTAGCAGCCAATATGATAACTCCTTTGTCAGTATTGAAACCATCCATTTCGCTAAGGAGTTGGTTCAATGTATTCTCACGCTCGTCATTTGATCCCATTTGCATCCCCTTGCCACGACTTCGACCAATAGCATCAATCTCATCAATAAAAATGATACAGGGGGCTTTTTCCTTGGCCTGTTTAAAAAGATCACGAACGCGAGCAGCACCAACTCCAACAAACATTTCAACAAAGTCTGATCCACTTAAACTAAAGAAAGGTACATCTGCTTCTCCGGCCGTAGCTTTTGCCAACAAGGTTTTTCCAGTTCCGGGTGGTCCAACTAATAATACACCTTTGGGCAAGGTGCCACCAAGTTTAGTAAATTTTTGAGGGTTTCTGAGAAACTCTACAACTTCTTCCACTTCTCCTTTAGCCTCTTCGAGGCCTGCAACATCTTTAAAAGAGACTTGGTTTTCAGCCTGCTTATCATACAAAGAGGCCTTGTTTTTACCGATGCTCAGAACTTGTTGTCCCGGATTCATTCTTCGGAAAATATATATCCAAAAAATAATAGCCAGACCTATTGGTATTAGCCAGATAAGAATTCCACTAAACCAATCCTCTTCAATTTGAACATCATAGGCTACATCATTTTCATCTAAAATCGGGCGAATATCATCTCCCTTGATCATAGTGCTTGTAAAACGGTTGTTTTGCGGTTCAGATGAAAGCGCCCACTCATCTTCACCCTCTACCGGCGGCCTAATAATTCCATCCTCTACAGCCTTTTCAGTGTATACACCATTTATATAAGTACCATTCTTGATTGTAATTTCTTCTACATACCCTTTTTCGACATATTCTAAGAAAGTACTGTATTTAATTTTATTCGCAGCATCCGGGTTCATGAAATAAAACTGTATGCCTAGCAAAACCAGTAATAAAATCACATATATCCAGATAGGAAATTTGGGGGAACTATCTGTCCCTTTTAACGGAGCTTTGGAGTCTCCCTTTTTACCTTGAGGTTGCTTTTTTTTCTCAGACATGTAACAATACGAATTATTCGTTCAATGAATAGAGTAATATACGGCAAATATTAATGTTCTGCGTATTCGTTTAGTCATTAATTAGTTAATTCAGATCATTTTTAAAAAGATAAAGCCGACCATATAAACGGTCGGCCCGATTAATTATTGGATAGAAGATATAACTATTTGTTTCCTTCGGGTTCATCAAAAAGAACCATATCCCCTTCAGCTTGTTGCATTTTAACTCCTTCTTCGCGATCAATAACCTTACCAATGACAGCAAAGTCAGAAAATTCATCCGTCAACTTTTCCACATCATCTTCGGGCAGGGTAAACATTAACTCAAAATCCTCTCCCCCATAGAGAGCATATTTGTCTACATCTTCTTTCATCTCATCAGCTACGTGTCGTGTTTTAAGGGATATAGGGATTGTAGCTCCATAAATGTGGGCTCCAACTTCAGAGGTATTTGACAAATGTTTTAGCTCACTCACCAACCCCTGCGTAATATCTATCATTGAAGTTGGAATTATATTCAACTCATCAAACTTATCAATAACATCTTTACGGGCAATAGGCACCAGTTGGCGTTTGACTACATATTCATACTCGTCAAGATTAGGCTGAAAGGATTGCTGTTGCTCTTGTTCTTCCCAATACTCTTTTTCCCTCATTAAAATTCTGAGACCTGCTATTGCTCCTCCCAAGTCACCTGTAACACAAATTGCATCATCTTTATAAGCACCCTTGCGATAGGTAATCAGATCTTTTGAAACTTTACCATAGCAACTAATGCTGGCACTTAATATTTGGTGCGAGGCTGTTAGATCTCCCCCCACTATTTGAAACTCAAAATCTTTCGAAGCTGCTTCAATTCCTTTATAAACCTCTTTTAGCATATCAACAGAGATTTTATTAGGAACTGCAAGATTAACTAATACAACTTCAGGATGTCCATTCATTGCATAAACATCGCTCACAGCCGCAACTGCAATTTTATAACCCAAATGGTGCAGAGGGAAGTAGGTGAGATCAAAATCAACCCCCTCCATAAACGTTTCAGAAGTAAGTAATTGATAATCATCCCCATCTTCCAGTACCGCTGCATCATCACCGGAACTCTGGATAACGGATGACTTCTCAAAAGTAGCATACTCCATCAGCTCATCGATAAGTTGAGTCCGGCCAATGGATTGAATTGAACGAAAAGAATCTTTGTCCATAATATTTTGATAAATAAAAAAGGCAGGTACACTAAGTGCACTTGCCTTTTTTAAAAAGATTTAAATGTAAAAAATTACTGTTCCTGCTTCGTAGAATAATTAATGCGAAGAGTGCCTGCATCTCTGAGTTCTTCCTGAATATCAGTTACAATACCGAATTCAGTTTCATCGTGCACACGTAGTGATACGATAAGACGAGGTTCTTCTTTCAACTTATCATACATAAGTTGTTGAACAGCACCGACATCATCGATTATAGAATCATCAATCTGTATTTTGGTATTGCCTACTTTCCTGCCCTGAAGTTTTTCAGGACCAACATAGATATAACTGACAAGTCGTTTCTGTTCTATTTTTTCAATATTCTCTGCACGAGTATAATCAACTTGAACCTGCAAGGTAACTTCGCGCAATACTGTTGTCACCATAAAAAAGATGAGCAACATAAATATAATGTCTGGCATAGCCGTAAGCGAAATTGTAGGATCCGACTTTGCAGACTTTTTTTCAAATTGTCCCATAAGTTAAACTCTTTTATTGGTTGGGCTCTGCGATTGAAATTTTCTTAGGATAGGTATCCTGAATAGCTTGTTGCTGCTCGCTATCATCCTCTAACTGTCCATAGTTTCTCCCAAATTGTGCTTGGGCTGCTTGATTACGTAATTCGGCATAAGCACCCATTACCTCATCAAGCATATCAATATAAACGTTATACGGGGTTTCTCTATCCGTTTTAATAGATACAATAGCTTTATCCGGAGAATCGGATAATTCAGGATCCTTACCGTTGTTGGTTACAAAGGCTTTAACCTTTTGTTTTACTTGGTTTACCGGAGTCGGCTCCTCATCCATAAGTACCATACCCTGTGAGTTCACCAGAATGTTCAAAAGGTTTCGTTCTTTAATGGGTGGGGGCTCAGCATTTTCTTCAGGAGCAGGTGGAAGTTGTAGCCCTATACCGGTATCAACATCAATTGTTGTAACAAGTAAGAAGAAGATAAGCAGCAAAAAGGCTATGTCAGCCATTCCTGCACCGCCTATTTCCGGCTCTTCTCGTTCTCTTTTATTATCAAACATCGCTTCCTTGTTTTAAAAAATTACAAATTAAATGTGGTTCGCATGCCGGTAAGCGCTATGAGCAGAACCATTGCTGCCATCATAAACAACATGGTTCCAATAGCAGCCTCTGTTACTGACCCAGCAATACCATATGCGATACCAAAGACAACGAAAGGAACAATCATCGTGATGATTTTTTTAACATCCTGCTTGCCCTTCATCACACTTCTGATACCGGAAACGATCATTCCCAGCACTCCAAGTCCAATTAATCCTAATCCAAGTCCTAATGCTATATTTACTATCATAATTGTAAACTAATTATTATATCGGTGAATGTATTTTTAAAAACTCGGCTACTACTCAGCGTCTGAGCTGCCAGAGGTATCAACAATCTGTTCACCTTCCTTAAGCATTACAATAGAATCGATCAGGGTAATTGAGCTTTCTTCCATCTCTGAAATAAGTCGATCAATTTTGGATACACAATAGTTGTATCCTACCTGAAGGATAATACCGGCAAGCAAACCCGCAGCCGTTGTTAAAAGCGCAACCTTAATACCACCAGCTACAAGGGTAGGTGAAATGTCACCGGCTTGCTCAATAGCATCAAACGCCTGGATCATACCAACTACCGTTCCTAGGAAGCCAAGCATTGGTGCAATGGCAATAAACAAGGAAAGCCATACAAGTCCCCGCTCAAGGAAACTCATCTCAATAGAACCATACGATGATATGGCTTTTTCTGCGGCTTCCACACCTTCATCAACACGCATTAATCCAGCTTGGAAAACAGAAGCCACGGGACCTCTTGTTTCTGCACAAAGTTCTTTGGCTGCTGGTACGCCTCCTTCCTGAAGGGCTTCTTGTACATCAACAATAAATTTACGAGTGTCAATATCAGCTAAGTTTAGTGTAATAATTCGCTCCAAGAAGATAGCCAATCCAAGAATCAGGGCGACAAGGACCGGCCACATGAACCCACCCTCATTACCTTCGTTAAACTTTTCTACGAGAACATTAAAAAATCCTTGGTCTACTCCTGCTTGAAGAAAAAAAAGAGCTATAGACGATGTCATACGATTACTCCGATTAGATTATATTTATTATCTGTTAATAAGGGCTTGTAAAGATGCAAAATGATAGATCATTTTGACTAAAATGTCAAAGAGAGGAAGCTACATTTTCAAATTAAATAGTATTTTTAAATTTATTTAACGTAATGAAGCTCCAATCAAAGATTTCCTACACTAAAATTGTTATTTGATTGTTCAAACCGTTGAAGTCCAGAATCTAAAAATTGACGGAATTTTTCTTTATTGGCATATCCCACAAGCTGATCCATTATTTTTTCGTTCTCAGGATCAACTATTACATACGTAGGTAAAGCCACTGTTCCGGTCAATTCAAATTGAAACTTTTGATTTTCCGGCCCGTCAGAACCATCATCAGTATATAAACGCACTTGCTGCATTTTTGCAAATCGTTTTTGAATTTCCGTCAAAGGAAAAACATTGGCCTCCATAGCCCGACAGTTTGTGCAAGTATAGCCTGTGAAGTCTATAAACAAAGGTTTGTTTTCCTTTTGGGCTGTTTGCCGGGCTTCATCATAATTAGTAGTCCAGTTTTCCGATTCTCCGGAATTAGAAGATCCGATCCCTTGCTGTGCGAGTGAACGAACCACACTAACATCTGTGGCTTGTTTTGGGGGCAGCCAAGAATCCCAAATTCCAAGTGATGCTCCCATCAAACCCGGGATCAAATAAAAGCTAAATAAGATAAAAGGCATCGCCAACATTAGGCGGCCTGTGCCAATTTGGGTCGGTTTGGTTTCATTATTAATGGAGTAAACTCCCAATAAATACAACCCGGCCATAAGGAAAATGGCAATCCATGTAGCAATTGCGAAGGGACGTGAAATTAGTCCCCACTCCCAAACAAGATCTGCGTTAGATAAAAACTTTATGGCTGCAGCCAATTCAATAAATCCAAGTAAAACTTTCACAATATTCATCCAAGAACCACTCTGGGGTAAACTCTCGAGCCATCGTGGGAACAAGGCAAATAGCACAAATGGACTGGCAAATGCGGTTGAGAAGCCAGCCATCCCGATAATGGGATAGAACCATTCCCCTCCTGCCGTAGCTGCCAACACGCCCCCGACAAATGGAGCCGTACAGGAAAACGAGACAGCACTTATCGTCAGCGCCATAAAAAGAATTCCGATCAGTCCCGAACTTTCGTTGCTTTTTCGATTTAACCAGTTCGTAAGTTGGTGGGGAAGCCTCAATTCAAATGCTCCTAATAAACTTATGGCAAATACCACCAACACCAGTGCTATAAACAGATTAACCCACGGGTTGGCTGCAAATTTGTTAGCGCCGGATGCTCCTATAAAAACAGCTAATAATGCCCCTAAAATGGTAAAAGTAATCACAATAGCGAGCCCAAAGCCAAAGGCGTGCCCTATTGCTGCTGTCCCTTTTCCTTCCTTTTGTTTAGAGAAGAAAGAAACTGTTAAAGGTATCATGGGAAAAACACAAGGTGTTAACAGGGCAGCAAAGCCTGCAGCTAATGCAATCCAAAGGAAAGAAAAAATACCTCCAGAGCTATATCCACTCGTATCAACTTGCCCTTGGTTCGGACTATCTTTAGTAGCTGCTTCCTCTTCTTTTGTATTGGATTTCGACCCTGCCGACTCAGCCTTTTCGCCGGCACCTTCTTCAAAATCACTGTAAGGGTTGCTATCCACCCCTTCAACGGATACGGTATGTGTAATAGACTTTGTCTTAGGCGGCAGGCAGGACTTATCATCACATACTTGGTATAATACCTCTAACGCAATCTCTGAAGATCCCGAAACATTACTCCGCAACGCTACCGGGATTTTGAAGGTTGCTTCTTTGGTATGCCATCCCAACTCTGCATTAAAGTTGGGATCCATTTCAATAGAGGGTTCACTTTCTTGTACTTCCCCTGCAATTGCCACGTATGAAGATGCTGAAGAAAATTGAGTAGGATAAGGGCCGGCGTCGGGATCATTGGCAATTGAATACAGGTGCCACTCCCCATCAATAGAAGCTTTTACTGTAACTTCGAATACTTCTCCTGCTTTTACCTGATCGGGAGCCCCAATGACAGAATATGATACAGGATCTAACATTTGTCCCTGAACAAAAAATGGGGATAACATCATAACGATGATCCCCACTACTTTCTTAATAGGCAAAGAATGTTTCATTACCAATTGATTCTACTAAACGCTATTGTGTGTTATTCTTTAACCACCCAAACCTTAATTTCTGCTTTGATTTCACTAATCAGGCTGACGGTTGCGGTGTACTCACCTAACGTTTTGATATCTTGGTCTATTGTAATCTTACGTTTATCAATATCAATATCACGTTCAGCTAATGCATCGGCAATATCTTGGGTAGTTACTGAACCATGAATACGTTCATCTTCACCTACTTCAACAGGAATAGTTACTGATGTCGTTTCAAGGCGTTCAGCCATTTCCTGTGCACGCTCAACAGTTAGTTCAGCACGACGCTCTGCTTGTTCTTTCATACGCTCAACCTGTTTCAGTGCCCCATCGGTTGCCATCATAGCTTTACCTTGAGGAATCAGGTAGTTTCGGCCATAGCCAGCGCGTACTTCTACGATGTCGCCGGATTCTCCGAGCTTGTCGACATCTTCTCGTAAAATTAATTTCATGTACTTATTAGCCATTGGAATAATATCTTTTTTTTATCGAAGGTTATCTGCTACATACGGAAGTAATCCAAGAAAACGAGCTCGCTTGATTGCGCGAGACAGCTGGCGCTGATATTTTGCACTCGTTCCGGTTACACGACGCGGAAGAATTTTTCCCTGGTCGTTCATAAATCGCTCTAATAGATCCGTATCTTTGTAATCAATATATTCAATGCCCGCCTTGGTAAATTTGCATTCGCGGGTTTTTATATGTCCCTTCTTTGGGTGTGATGGATTCTTAATCATAATCTTAAAAAATTTTGTTTATGGAGATGAATTAATCTTCGTCTTCTGCTTCTTCCTCTTCCTCATCGACAAAGACCGGGGGAACGGCGTTTTTACGCTGTAGCTCACGATGACGCTTCATCTTAGCATCATACTTGAGTGTTAAATAGCGCATTACGTGATCTTCAATACGAAGGGCACGTTCCAGCTTTTCGATCAATTCTCCGGGGGCTGTAAAATAAGCGTTTACATAGTAACCGCTTGACTTACCATCCATTTCATATTCAAACTTACGGACTCCCCATTCATCTACTTCATCAATTTCACCGTCATTATTTCGAATAAGTTCGGTGAATTTTTCAACGATCTCTTCGTACTGATCGTCTTCTAAGACAGGATTTAGTATATATGTTATCTCGTAATAATTTCTACTCATGTGATATGTTTCCTTTGGTTGTTCCTTAATTGAAACAGCCGACGTGGTGACTTTCACTCGTCAGCAGGCACGCAAAAATAGGCTTTTTTGTATTTAATTCCAATCCATGATTCGATAATATTTTACCCTTATAAAAAGAAGAATGAAATAGTACGAAACGGACCTATTTAATGCCCCATTAAATGAGTGACCCAATCAGCGCTATAGTACGAGGAGAGTAAATTGTGTAGATCACCAAAAGCGATACCGAAATAGAGGGTTAATGCGGCAAGAATTACCAGTGTAGAACGGAATAGCATGCCGGAACGAACGAATGGGACATCTTTGTGAGGATCTCTGAAATACATGTACACCATTGGCCGCAAGTAGTAATACACGCTTGCTGCACTTGCCAGTGCAAGGATTATAGCCAAGGCTACATATCCGGCATCAATAGCCGCAGCAAAGATTAGATACTTACCGATAAAACCTACAAAGGGAGGTATCCCAGCTAAAGAGAATAGGAAAAAGGAAAGTAAGACGCCCATTAAAGGCTTTTTAAATCCGAGCCCCACGTAATTATTCACATCCGTAAAGTCCAATCCTTGCTGGCGTTCGTAATATGCTACCACTCCAAAAGCTCCAATATTCATGATGGTATAAGCAAACAGATAAAATAGTACTGCACTATATCCTTCTGGCGTCCCTGCAGCTAATCCAACAAACAGATATCCCGCATGGGCAATACTTGAGTAAGCCAGCATCCTTTTAATATTATCCTGAACAATAGCTATCAAGTTACCGAGTACCATCGTAAGAATGGCAATAACCTCAATAACTCCTGCCCAATTAGCTGTTTCTGCCGGTATCATTTTAGATAAAACGACCAACAATGCGACAAATGCAGCTGATTTCGAAGCTGTTGCCATATAAGCTGTGATTGTAGTAGGTGTACCCTGATAAACATCGGGGGTCCACATATGAAAAGGTACAACAGAAACTTTAAAGAAAAATCCAATTAGCAACAGTGCTGCTCCGGCTATAAAAAGAAGATTCGAACTTGCTGCCCCTGCAATTTCAGTAAGATACAACGAGCCTGTTGCTCCATACAACAGTGCCATCCCATAAAGCAAAAATCCGGTTGCAAATGCACCAAGCAAGAAGTATTTAAGTGCTGCCTCCGCACCGATCTTTTGTCCCTTTACTATGCCAGCCAAGATATACAGGCAAATAGACATCGTTTCGATACCAATAAAAATCATAACCAAATTATTGGCACTCACGAGCCCCAGCATACCTGTGGTCGCAATCAACATCAGAGAGTACACCTCCCCATATTCATGATCAATAGCCCTTAGATATTCCCTGGAAATAAGCACGCAAAATAATGAACCGAATAACACTACACTATTTCCAAAAGCCGACACACCGCCATAGGTAATCATTCCCGAAAATGCTTCACCTACGGGGCCAAACATATCAACAACCGACAAGACCAAACCAGCCAATAGTGAGAACACGGTAAGGCCAAATATAGATCCGTGATCATCCTTATAGGAATCAATAATAATGGCAACAAGGCCCGCAAGGGCTACAATTATTCCGGGTAAAAAAGCGTTAAGATCGTGTAAGTAATCCATGCAACTTAGTTGTTAAACAGTGACTCAATAGTTTTTGCGAGCTTGATATCTTTTTCAGTTACCTTCCCACCGGCATCATGGGTGCTCAACGAGATATTAACTGTGTTATATACATTGAAAATTTCGGGATGATGTACTTGTTCTTCAGCTTCAAAGGCTATGCGATTGATGAAAGCCATCGCATCCCGAAAATTATCAAACCCAAACTCTTTGGTTAGCTTATCATTTTCGTGACTCCAGCCAGATAATTCAGAAAGTTCATCAGCTATTCGATCATCAGAAAGTGGTTCAGCCATAATGCTATTAGTTTTCAATTTTTGATGCCAATTCATCCGTTACATCTACATCATACAAATCCGAAGCCCATTGGGGCAATTCATTACCATTTGCAGATTTTTGGATAGCTAGCCGTTTTTCATTCGATGATTCTAACAATTCTTGTACCTGAACCTCAGAATACTGGGTAAAATCTGTTGGTCTGATTCCAATCCAGACCATAAAGATAACTAAGGGGACCAGAAGACCAATTTCACGTGCATTCAGGTCTACCAACTTCTTATTTTTCTCATGCTTAATAGGCCCAAACATGACACGCTGATACATCCACAACATGTATACTGCAGCTAAAATCACACCCAGGGCGGCAAACACTACAAAAGCATTCTGCGGCAGTACCTCAGAGCTAAATGTCCCGTTTAGAATCAAAAATTCACCAATAAAACCATTTAATCCCGGAAGGCCAATTGAAGCCAGTGTTGCAATCATAAACATTACCGCAAAAACAGGAACTACTTTCGCAATTCCACCGTAATCTTCGATCTCACGAGTATGCGTACGGTCATAAATCATTCCTACAATCAAGAAGAGTGCACCTGTTGAAAGTCCGTGGTTAATCATCTGAATAAGTGCACCCTGTACCGCAATAGTATTAAAGGCAAACAATCCCAACACCACAAAGCCCAAATGGCTGACCGATGAATAAGCAACCAGTTTTTTAACATCCTTCTGAACCATTGCAACAAGAGCTCCGTAGATAATGCCAATAACTGCTAAGGTAGCCAGATAAGGCGCAAATTCTACAAACGCATTCGGAAAAAGAGGCAAACAAATTCGAAGTAGTCCATAGGTTCCCATCTTCAACATGATGGCTGCAAGTACAACCGAACCTGCTGTCGGTGCTTCAGTGTGTGCATACGGCAACCACGTGTGAAACGGAAACAGCGGCACCTTGATACAAAATGCTAATGCAAATGACAGAAACAGATAGGTCTGTTCAACCAATCCAATTTGGTATCCACTGCCGGATAAAAATCGCCAGTCGGTCGTGAACTTATATCCTTCAATAGCAGCTCCTGCATCGTATCCGGTATAGATAAGACCTACCAGCATGATAAGCGATCCAACCAAGGTATAAACAAAAAATTTGACCGTTGCGTGTATTCTATTCTTACCACCCCAAATGCCGATGAGAAAGTACATCGGGATCAATGAAAGTTCAAAGAAAACGTAGAACACAATTAAATCTAATGATGCAAACACTCCCATAGATGCCGTTTGCAATAACAAGAGCATCGAATAATATCCTGCCAAATGTTCTTTAATAGAATCCCAAGAAGACAGTATCACAATAGGGCCCATCAACGTTGTGAGCATAAAAAGCAGCAGGCTGAGCCCATCAAGGCCAATAAGATACTTAATATCAAAGCCGGCCATGATATTACTACCCTCCGTCAGGTATTGAACCGTACCTGAATTGGCTATATCAAAACTAAAAAGCAGAGGAAGTGACAGTAAAAATGTTGCTGAAGTAGCAATAAGACTAATCCACTTTGTAGCTTTGTCGTTCCGGAGAGCTAAAATTCCGGCAATTCCCAAGAGGGGTAAATAAATAACTAAATTTAACAGTAACTCCATCATCAATTCTTTTTTACAGGATCAACATACTTAATACAAGAATAACACCTAACACCAGCGCTAAAGCATAGCTGCTGGTTACACCTGTCTGAACATATCGAAAGACACTACCAAACAGCCGGACAACGCCGCCGACAGTATTAACAATTCCGTCTACGATTTTCATATCGAATTTGGCCAAACCTTTATCTGACCAACGAACCGTGGGATGAACGACAAGACCTTCGTAAAACTCATCAAGGCTATACTTTTCTTTCCACGTTTCGTAGAGTGCTCCAAACCGATCGGCAAGTTTGGCATCGGATTCTTCTGTGGCACCACTTCCATACATTCTATATGCAGTGTAAACACCTCCTACTGCAACAAGTATTGATACTGTCATCAGAATCCATTCAATCGAATGAGATAATCCAAGCTCATAATCTGCCGTTACATTGTAAAGCCAGTTGTGCAAAAGATTAATATGCTCCTCTTGGTGCGTAAACGTTGACAACAAGAAATTCGGGACACCTAAAAAACCACCGACTACCGACAGACCACCGAGTGTCCATAGTGGAATTGTCATTGTCTTTGGGCTCTCGTGCAGATGCTTTTCTGCGCCCACTGCTCCACTTATTTTTTCAGGAAGCTTAAACTCACCATTAAACGTTCCAAATGTTAGGCGGAACATATAAAACGCTGTTAAGAAAGCTGTAAGAATTCCCACACCCCAGAGAATCATATATAACGGCTCAGCAAAACCGGCAAACCCAGCGTTAAAGGTAAATGCTAAAATTTCATCTTTGGAGAAAAATCCGGCCAACGGCGGTATACCAGCAATAGCTATTGTGGCAATTAAAAATGTCTTATAGGTTGAAGGCATATATTCTTTCAGACCTCCCATAAACCGCATGTCCTGTGGATCGAAATGCACATCTTTCCCCTCCTCGTGGAGCCCATGTTCAACATGTTCCATCGCGTGAATAACTGATCCGGAACCGAGGAACAATAACGCTTTAAAAAAAGCGTGAGTTACAACGTGAAACATAGCTGCCGTAAAAGCACCTGACCCCAGTGCCAAAAACATATATCCAAGCTGGGAAACCGTTGAGTAAGCCAGAACCCGTTTAATATCATTCTGCGTTAGAGCAATAGTTGCCGCGACAAGTGCTGTAAGCGCTCCAATAACAGCAATAATCATCATCACTTCGGGTGACATCACAAACATTTCGGACATCCGGGAAATCAAATAAATACCCGACGTAACCATTGTCGCCGCGTGTATCAATGCAGATACTGAAGTGGGTCCGGCCATAGCATCGGGCAGCCATACAAAAAGCGGTATTTGTGCACTTTTACCCGTAGCTCCAATAAACATCAAAAAGGCAATCCAAAACTTATCGTCGGCGGGTATTGCTTCGAGACTCGACAAGATGACGTCAAAATCCAAGCTACCTACATGTTGAAAGGTCAAAAACATAGCTACCAGAAAAGCAAAATCACCAACACGGTTATACCAGAATGCCTTGCTGCCGGCAGCAGAATTGGCCATATCGGTATACCAGAAACCAATCAACAGGTAAGAACAAAGTCCTACCCCCTCCCATCCGAGGAAGAGAAGTAATAGGTTATCTGCCATAACTAAGTTAAGCATTGCAAAGATGAAGAGATTCAGGTAGGCAAAAAACTTCCAGTACCCTTCATCCTCCCACATATACCCAACGGAGTACAGGTGGATCAAAAACCCAACACCAGTTACAACGAGCGTCATCAGAATAGAAAGCTGGTCGAGCTGGTATGCAATATCTACGCTAAAACTCCCAACTTCGATCCAGGTAAAGAGCTCTGCAAAAATAGGTGCTGACTCCTGCCCCATGTTGATAAAGAAGTAGACAGCAATAGCAAATGGAATAAACACGGTAAGATTTGCAATCGTACCAATTAGGGCTTTCCGCTGGCGGAAAGATTTTGAACTCAATCCAAGAAGGCCATTTATGAGAAAACCCAGTAGCGGCAGTGCAATAATCAGACTTGTAAGCGCAGTAGCAGAATCCATTAAAAAAGATCTTTCAAATTTGTATCCAAATACATTTTTCGGCCCAAATGTAGTCAACACCCCTTGCATTTACAAGGGTAAATTCACAAGTGGCAAAGATACAAAAAAGTGAGTGAAGGTAAAGAATACAATTGCTGTTTAGACCCATTATACGAATAGAAAAGGCTCCCAAATGCGGAAGCCTTTAAAACAATATTAAATAGTAGAATTACCAGCGTAATAAATTCACATTATTAATATCCACCGAAAGATTATTCCGGAAGATTGCGATAATAATTGCCAGCCCAACAACGGCCTCTGCCGCAGCTACTGCAAGAGCAAAAAATACTAAAATTTGCCCATCCACATTCCCAAAGTGACTACTAAAGGAAACCAAAGATAAATTAACCGCATTAAGCATAAGCTCAACACACATAAAAATGACAATAGCATTTTTACGAATTAAGACACCAATAATCCCAACACAAAAAAGAAGTGCACTAAGCGCTAAAAACCAATCTATACTAATCATTCGTTACTCCAGATTTAATTTTATGTTGTGCAATCATAAGTGCTCCATTAACAGCTGCAGTCAAAAGCAGGGCAATAATATGAAAAGGAAGCAAGTATTGAGAGTAGAGTACCTCTCCAACCGCCTCAACCGTTCCCGCTTCAGTCATTTCGGGTGATACCTCTGGCAATACTTCTGTAAAACTACCAATACTATATAAAAGCTGTGAAAACACGACTATACCCACTAAAAATGCCACAAAATACTTAACGCGGAATTTACTAAACAAATTTTCCTCATCTTGTACGTTTAGTAACATAATCACAAATAAAAACAGTACCATTATAGCACCGGCATAAACCAAAATCTGAACAACAGCCAAAAACTGGGCCTTCAGCAAGAGAAACAGTCCGGCCAATGCTACCATATTCAATACCAGAAATAATGCACTGTTTACAGTGTTTTTACTGATCACCATTGCCAAGGCGGATGCAATAGCTAAAACAGCTAAGAAAATGAAGAAATAAGTTATCATATCAATTTGTTTATTTTTGTGGCTTCAAAGGTAGATAAATTTAAAAACCTCATCAACTAAAATTGTAGAAATTCATTTCTCTCTTGAGGTTTTATATTCGATCAAAATAAAACTTCCCTTACTATGTTATCTGAAGTCACTAAACTAAACACGCTACGAAATAGAAAAGAATCTATAATTTCCATTTATTAACTTGTTCTTTTAAAATTTCAGCCTTCCAAAAGGCATGTACCTATTTTAATCTTAATTAGTAACAAATTCTCAACTATGGGTAACACTTCAACGTCAGTAGATACAGTGGATATGGAAAAGCTGAGTGCTAAAATTGAACAATCGAGCGCTTTTATTGATGATATTTACACCGAGCTCAATAAAGTTATAGTTGGTCAACGCTATATGATTGATCGACTGCTTATCGGGCTCTTAGCTGATGGACACGTTTTATTGGAAGGTGTTCCCGGGCTTGCCAAAACACTGACGGTTTCTTCCCTTGCTAAGGTAATTGATACAAAATTTCAACGATTACAATTTACCCCTGACCTGTTGCCTGCAGACTTAATCGGTACGTTAATTTATAATCAAAAAGAAGCAGAGTTTACGGTAAAAAAAGGACCTATCTTTGCAAACATCATCTTAGCCGATGAGATTAACCGTTCACCTGCGAAGGTACAAAGTGCTTTGCTTGAGGCTATGCAGGAACAGCAAGTAACGATTGGTGAAGAGACCTATCCGCTTGATGATCCTTTCCTGGCATTGGCAACTCAAAATCCCGTAGAGCAGGAAGGTACTTATCCCCTACCCGAAGCCCAGGTAGATCGATTTATGATGAAAATCAAAATTGATTACCCTACAGAACAGGAAGAGTTAGAAATCATGCGTCGCATGGCCAAGACCGGTGCTTCTGAAGAACTAAAACCGGTGATTAATACAGAAAAGGTCTTAGAGGCACGTGAAGTCATTAACGATATTTACGTAGATGAAAAAGTAGAGAAATATATTATTGATCTCGTTTTTGCCACACGAAATCCTGAAAATTATAATCTTAAGGACCTTTCAGAACTTATCAATTTCGGTGCATCTCCCCGTGCTTCTATTAATCTGAACCTGGCTGCAAGGGCTCATGCCTTTATGCAGCATCGAGCATATGTTACTCCCGAAGATGTACGAACTATTGCCATGGATGTACTTCGCCATCGAATAATACCAACCTTTGAAGCTGAAGCTGAAAATATTACTTCTGAGGATCTAATTGATAAGATCCTATCGACGGTTCAAGTACCATAATTAATACTCCCTATAATAACTTGATACTCTTATAGGGGCTTTATTACTTATTTAATAGCAACATATCCATCAAAACTTCTTTTATGGACATTAATTTTGTCTCCAGAACAGATATAAAAATTTCAAAAAAGAGTTCCTCAAAATATAAACCATTGCTTGATGCCGTAAAAAAACTGGAAGCCGGCGGAAAAGCTCTACAAGTCTCTTTCGAAGACGAAACAGAACTAAATTCGATGCGCAACGTCGTATACGGTTATAACAGAGATACAGGAGATCAAGTTAAAAGCAGCAAACATCCGGAAAAAAATGTGGTTTTTTTCTATAAGGAAGAGGAGGAATAAAAATATTATTTCTCTCTGAAAAAGGGATTCTACCAAAAAGAAAAGGCTCAGAGTTAATCACTCCGAGCCTTTTTTTATGCTGTAAGAAAAAGAGTTACGAATTACTCTTCCTCATCAGTACTATCTTCTTCCTCTTCAACCTCTTCAGCTTTCTTCTGGAGGTTGCGAGCTGCTTTCTCTTTATCAGCCATTTCTTTCTTGAGGTCAGCAAGCCCAGACATCTCACCCAATGTAGGTGTTCCGGTTTGCGGAGCAGGTTCTTGCTCTTGTTTGCCTCGAGTTTTCTTGGTTGATTTTTGAGCTTCCTTAACATCTTTCTCACGCTGACTGAGCGTGATGTTTTTATTGGTTTCATCCAGCTCAATAACATAAGCCTCAACAGTATCACCCTCTTCGAAGTTATCTTCGGGTTCACCTTCGGCTTCTATCTTACTTGCAGGAATGAATCCTTCGAGATCATGAGGAAGCTTCACAAACACTCCTTTGTCGGTAGTCTTAAAGACTTCACCCTCAACTTGGTTTGTGCCGCTATACTCTTCAGCGAACTTCTCCCATGGATTCTCCTCAATCTGCTTGTGACCGAGTGTAATTCGACGATTTTCAAAGTCGATCGCCAGAATAACAACTTCAATCTCCTCATCCTTATCGATAACCTCGTTCGGATGGTTGATCTTCTCAGTCCAGCTCAAGTCAGAAATGTGGATGAGTCCGTCAATGCCGGGCTCAAGCTCAACAAACACACCGAAGTTGGTGAGGTTGCGAACCGTTCCTTTGTGCTTTGATCCGACAGGATAACGCTCGTCGATATCTTCCCAAGGATCTTTCTCAAGCTGCTTGACACCGAGTGAAATTTTCTTCTCGGGTTCATTCACATTCAGTACCACACAGTCGATTATATCATCCTTGCTGACCAACTGCGATGGGTGCTTGATGTGCTGTGTCCAAGACATTTCGCTGATGTGGATAAGTCCTTCAACACCTTTTTCGAGTTCGATAAAGGCTCCATAATCAGCGATAGAAACAACCCGACCCTGAACCTGAATATTTTCAGGATACTTAAGATCAATTTCCTCCCATGGATGGGGCTGCAGCTGCTTGAGTCCGAGAGAAACACGTTTAGTTTCTTCATCAAAGTCAATAACTGCGACATTAAGTTGCTGGTCAAGCGAAACAATTTCCTCGGGATGCTCAACACGTCCCCAAGATAGATCAGTAATGTGAAGCAGGCCGTCAACACCGCCGAGGTCGATAAAGACACCGAAATCGGTAATGTTTTTAACGATACCTTCAAGTACCTGTCCTTCTTCAATTGTTTCGAGAATTTCTTCACGCTGCTCTTCGAGATCAGACTCAATAAGTGCACGGTGAGAAACAACGACGTTTTCAGCTGACATATTCAGCTTAACAACCTGAAACTCCATCGTTTTGCCAACATAGGCATCAAAATCGCGTACAGGACGAACGTCAATCTGCGAGCCGGGCAGAAATGCATCGATGCCCATAATATCGGCAACCATACCACCTTTAATACGACGTTTAATATATCCTTCAACAATTTCGCCGGTCTCGGCAGCACGTTCAATAGTCTCCCAGGCATGCAAAATATCAGCCTTACGACGGGAAAGAATTAATTGCCCTTCCTGATCTTCGACTTGATCTAAAAAGACATCAACTTCATCACCAGGTTGGAGGTTTTCAACTACATCATCAGGAAATTCATTGGTTTGAACCATTCCTTCGGATTTAAATCCGATATCGACGACAACGTAATCTTCATCAACAGAAACTACACGTCCTGTTACAATCTCTTTTTCTTCAATTTCATTGAGCGTATCTTCATACATCCCTGCAAGCTCATGAAACTCCTCATCGGTATAATCTTCCGATGCAGCCTGCAGCTGATCATAAGTGTATGTTTTATCTTCATCATCTACATCGCCGGTAAATACTGCTACGTCCTCTTCTTCCGGTTCAACACGTACTTCTTCTTCAGTAGTAGTTTCGACTGCAGTTTCTTCAGTTACCTCCTCGGTAGCTGTATCATCCTGCTCTTGTTTTTCGTTAGTTTGTTCTTCTTTTACTTCTTCGGTCATTATGAGTTTTAGTTAAAATTACCGCATTCCAAAATCTTCGGAATGGGATTAGATTAGGGTTATAATTAAAATTCTTATTCAGTTTCTTTTAATATTTCTCTTATTTCTAAACAAATTTTATCAACTTGTTGTTCGAACGATAAGTTCGTTGTGTCAATTTCAATAGCATCATCTGCTTTCTTTAATGGATCAGCTTGACGCTTAGAATCTTTTAAATCTCGTTCAGCGATATTTTGTTTCACTTCTTCCAACGTTAATCCGGGATTATTTTTTCTTCGCTCACTTAAACGTCGTTTCGCCCGCTCCTCCAAATCTGCAGACATAAAAAACTTCAGCTCTGCATCGGGGAAAACCGCCGTACCCAGATCACGTCCTTCTGCAATATAAATACCATCCAAAACGACGTCACGCATCAAATTATTTACAAAAGACCGAACACGAGGTAATGCTGCAACCTCACTCACGGACTTAGTGACTTCACCGGTCCGAATTTTATTCGTAACCGATTCTCCATCCACCGCTACATGAAATTTCTGATCTTCGTAATAAAACGAGATGTTTTTCTGATTCAGTAAACGAAAGAACGTCTCCTTATCCCGATTCGCTTCTAGATAAATTAACGTAGCCGTTCTGTATAAGGCTCCGGAATCGAGATATTCAATATCTAATCTATCGGCTATTGCCCGGGCGGTTGAACTTTTGCCCGAACCAGCCGGACCATCGATCACTATGATCATAAACGAAAGTCTCCTAACTTACCTTTATTTTACTAATTTTTCAATGATTTCTTGTTTAACACTTCCAGAAATTTTAACTTTGACATCTTTCTGAATTGGCGCAGAAAATACAAATTAATTTACAGAACTGATAAGAAACTCTTAGAAATCATGCCACAACATCAATCAGCGAAAAAACGTGTACGACAAAACGAGAAGCGTCGTGTTCGAAATCAAGCTAAGCGCTCCAAAATGAAAACATTAATTAAGAAGGCGCTTGAGACTACCGACAAGGAAGAAGCAGAAAAAGCTTTTAAAGAAGCCAGCTCATTTCTCGACAAGATGGCTGCCAAAGATTTAATTCACCAGAACTTTGCAGCTCGCAAAAAGTCAAAAATTGCTGATCACGTTAACAGCTTATAAAAGGTAGAAATCTATTGGCTAACCCCTACTCCAAAGCACTTCTTGTAATTTTAGACGGCTTCGGGTTAGCCGAAAACCCCGAAGTAAGCGCCATTGACAAAGCGCAAAAGCCGTTTATCGACTCTCTGTTTGCCAACAATTCTCATTCCAAACTTTCGGCAAGCGGCAAGGATGTTGGCTTGCCCGATGGACAGTTTGGCAATTCTGAAGTTGGTCACCTGAATATCGGTGCGGGTCGTATTGTTCCACAAGAACTAACTCGGGTAAATAAGGATATTGAGGATGGTAACTTTTTTGAAAACAATGTGTTAACTACCGCCTTTCAAAAAGCTAAGAATAATGGCCGAATCCATATTATGGGCCTGTTTTCTGATGGCGGAGTACACAGTCATAATGAGCATCTTTTTGCATTACTTAAATTTGCTGATTCCGTTGGAATTGACAATACCTTTGTTCACGCTTTCACGGATGGAAGAGATACCTCTCCCCATGGCGGTATTGACTACGTAAAAGAATTTCAAAAACAAGCCGACGCTATTGGGTCCGGAGAAATTGCCTCCATCATTGGTAGGTATTACGCAATGGACCGAGATAACCGGTGGGAACGGACACAACTTGCCTACGATCTTTTGGTTCATGGAAAGGGGGAAGAGTTCGATAGTGCTACAGAAGCACTACAATCATCCTATGACGCAGATGTCACTGACGAGTTTGTCAAACCCAAGCTCATAAATTCATCTCCTAATTGCCGTATCCAAAAAGATGATGTGATAATCTTCTATAACATCCGGGGCGACCGGGCACGTCAAATCACCCGAGCATTGACAGAAGATAACTTCGATAAATTTGATGTCGAAGCAAACCTGAATTTACATTATGTCACGTTTACTTCCTATGATGATACCTTCGACCATGTAGAAGTAGCCTATCCTCCCCTCGAACTGCACAATACTATTGGTGAAGTTGTTAGCAAACACAATTTAAAACAGTTGCGCATTGCTGAAACGGAGAAGTATCCCCACGTTACCTACTTTTTTAATGGCGGTGATGAAGATCCTTTTGAGGGTGAAGAACGCATTTTAATACCGAGCCCCAAAGTTGCCACCTACGATCTGCAACCGGAAATGAGTGCAGTTGAAGTAACGGATGCTTTATGCGCCCAGCTCATAACTGAAAAGCATCACTTAGGGATCCTAAACTACGCTAACCCAGATATGGTGGGACACACCGGCGATATGGATGCCACCATCAAAGCAGTTGAAACAATCGACCAACAATTAAAGAAGGTGGTTGAAACGGCAACTGACCATAATTATAAAATTCTTGTCATAGCTGATCACGGCAATGCGGATTGTTTGATTAATGAGGATGGAGGCCCTCATACAGCCCACACATCAGCCCCTGTTCCTGCTCTTATTTTGAACGAGCCGGAGGCCGAGATGAAAGATGGTATTCTGGCTGATGTTGCCCCCACCCTTTTAAAATTGATAGGAATTGAACAGCCAGAAGAAATGACCGGAACCCCACTTTTCTAATTTCCAAATAATTAGAAATCAAGTTCCCTTCTTCATATTTTATAAGCAAGTGATTGAGGTAAGTGTTCTTGACATGCTTGTTCGCAAGCAATATTTATAAGCAGTTTCAAAAGTATCTTCAGTCATTCATGATGACTGCTTATGCTAACTGCTTGGTTTCTAGAAAACCACTAAAACATTCTGGGGATATGAAATCTCCTTTTTTCTTACAAATGTTTAAATTTTCTGACAGTCAATTTTGTTTGCTTTTGCACTATGCCAGCACTACTTTCGTTAAAGAATATGAACTAAATATTCTGGTCACTCGTTACTACGAATGACAAATAACTTTAAAACTACTTGAAGGTTCGATTTTATGGAGGGCAATTTCTCTAGCAAAGTTCGAGATGTAATACAGTTTAGCCGCGAAGAAGCACTTCGTCTGGGTCACGACTATATCGGAACAGAACACTTAATTCTGGGTATCGTTCGCCTTGGAGAAGGTGTAGCTGTAAAGATCTTGAAAAATCTAAATTGTGATCTTTTTAAATTAAAAAAGACTGTTGAAGATACGGTGCGCGGTACCGGCGGCTCGGTCAAAGTGGGTAATATCCCCCTTACAAAACAAGCCGAAAAAGTACTTCGTATTACCTATCTCGAAGCTAAATTGTACAAAAGTGATACTATCGGAACCGAACATCTTTTGTTATCACTGTTACGCGATGATGAGAATATTGCTGCACAAATTCTTCAGCAGTTTAATGTCTCGTATGATGCAGTACGGGAAGAATTAGATCTTATCATCTCAGGCAAATCCTCTGATGAGGATCGAAAAGATTCTGGTTCTGTATCAGCAAGTTTATCATCCTCAAAAGGAGGTGGCGGTTCAAAATCCTCCGGAAGCTCAAGGGAAAAGAAAATGGAAAAATCAAAAACACCTGTACTTGACAATTTTGGCCGTGATTTAACACAGCTGGCTGAAGATGGCAAACTCGATCCCATTATTGGTCGAGAAAAAGAGATCGAGCGCGTTGCCCAGGTCTTAAGTCGTCGCAAAAAAAATAACCCAGTACTTATTGGGGAACCCGGCGTAGGTAAAACAGCTATTGCCGAGGGATTGGCTACGCGTATTGTAGAACGTAAAGTTTCACGCGTGCTTTATGATAAACGAGTTGTAGCTTTGGACCTTGCTGCTTTGGTTGCCGGCACGAAGTACCGCGGGCAATTCGAAGAACGTATTAAAGCTGTTATGGGTGAGCTCGAGAAAACCCAAAATGTTATCCTCTTCATTGATGAGCTCCATACAATTGTCGGAGCCGGCGGTGCAAGCGGTTCACTCGATGCTTCTAACATGTTGAAGCCTGCACTTGCACGCGGTGAAGTTCAGGCAATTGGGGCAACAACACTTAATGAATATCGACAACATATTGAAAAGGACGGTGCTCTTGAACGTCGCTTCCAGAAGATAATGGTTGATCCCACAACTCCGGAAGAAACCACTGAAATTCTGTCTCAAATTAAAGAAAAATACGAAGAGCATCACAGCGTACGCTATTCTGACGAGGCTATCGAAGCTTGCGTAAAACTTACCGATCGGTATGTGACGGATCACTTTTTGCCTGATAAGGCTATTGATGCCCTTGACGAAGCCGGAGCTCGCGTACACTTGTCTAACATTCATGTGCCACAGCATATCATTGACCTGGAAGAAGAAATTGAAAAAACCAGCAATGAGAAAAACGGCATGGTCAAAAAGCAACGTTTTGAGGAAGCTGCCCGCCTTCGCGATAAAGAAAAGCGTCTCACTGAAGAACTTGAGCAAGCGCAGAAGGAGTGGGAAAAAGAATCCGAAGAAATTGTCTATGACGTTGAGGAAGAAGACGTGGCCCACGTTGTTGGAATGATGAGCGGCGTACCGGTAAGCAAGATTAACCAGAGTGAAAGCAAGAAGCTGGTTAAGATGAAAGAAGAACTTTCAAAGCAGGTTATTGGTCAAAACGAAGCTATCGTTAAGCTCACAAAAGCGATTAAGCGAACACGTGCCGGACTCAAAGATCCTAATCGTCCAATCGGTTCATTCATCTTTCTTGGCCCAACCGGAGTGGGTAAAACTGAAATGGCCAAAGTACTTTCTCAGTATCTTTTTGATAAAGAAGATGCCCTCATTCGCATCGACATGAGTGAATACATGGAGAAGTTCTCGGTCTCAAGACTGGTTGGTGCACCTCCGGGATATGTCGGATACGAAGAAGGCGGACAGCTTACGGAGAAAGTACGCCGAAAGCCTTACAGTGTTATTCTCTTGGATGAAATCGAAAAAGCACACCCGGATGTCTTTAATATTCTGCTCCAAGTTCTGGATGACGGAATTCTTACAGACAGCTTAGGACGCAAAGTTGATTTCAGAAATACCATCATTATTATGACTTCTAACATCGGGGCACGTGATATTCGTAGTCTCGGTGAAGGTATCGGATTCTCAAGCGGAGCAAAAAGTTTCGACTATGAGAAAATGAAATCGACTATCCAAGATGCGCTTAAGAAAGTATTCAATCCCGAGTTCCTGAACCGAATCGATGATGTTATCACGTTCCGTGCCCTTGAAAAAGAAGATATCTTCCAGATTATTGATATACTTTCTGATGATCTCTTCCAGCGCATACACGATCTCGGTTACGAGGTTGAAGTTACCAAAGGTGCCAAAGATTTCTTAAGTGATAAAGGATTCGATCAAAAATACGGTGCCCGACCGCTCAAGCGAGCTATCCAGAAATATGTTGAGGAACCACTTGCTGAAGAGTTATTAGAATCTGAACACGAGGAAGGAGCACAAATCAAGATTAAGATGAATAAGTCTCGTGACGGGCTCGTATTCGACTGGTCAGACACCGGTGAAACAACTGATGTGGAAACCAGCGACGATGAAATAAAAGCTGCAAAGGATAAAGACTCTGACGATGACTCTGAAGATGAGAAGTCAACATCAGAGGCTAAGGCCTAAGATAGATTTCTATTTAAAATTAAGAAAGCCTGACAGGTTCATTATCTGTCAGGCTTTCTTATGTCTAGGATATTTCTCAATAGCAAACTAAAAATTGGCTCTTATAGAGATATTTTTATTTGCGCCTTTTAGGATGTAGCTGTTTCCGGAATCACGAACTAACCTGAGTTTAATTGCTTTGTTCAGTCCTAATACCCCGGAAAACTGCTTACTTGCTATTGAGCGCTGTTGCAAATTAATGGCTCGAAACTCAATACTATTTAAGGTCCCAGAACGCTCAGCGTAATTCCCCGTTAATGCTAATATTAAATTATCTTCGGGAAAATAATCAGCGGTAATAACGGGCGACCTAAAACTTGTTGCTCCCAAACTTTCACCACTGAGCGTATTATAAACCATCACTCGTCCCCCCGAGTAAATCGTAACATGTTCTAAGTCATCAGTAAATCGCACATCTTTAAGATCTTCTTCCGCTGATATCGAATTCAGCTCATTACCATATTTATCCATAATCAGCACCCGATCATCAGTACCCTGCTTGGCAGTTACTACAGCAATCAAGCTTCCATCTTTTGATATCGTAACATTTTTCAAATATCGATCACTGCTAAAAAAGATATCCTCAAATTCTTTGGTTCCGATACGAACTTGTGCCTTCGATCCCAACTCACCGTTACGTTTAATTTTGGGATTATAAATGACAACCGTGTTGCCGGCTGCACTTCTGGCTACTTCTGAAATTGCCTCTCCCTCTGTACTTTGGCTGCTGCTCGACATGCTCGTCACGATTTCTCCGAAAGAGTCATAAAACGTAAAGTTGGCAATTTTATCACGCAACAGTGTATTGCCATTGTCAAAGGGATACAAACCGAAAGAAGTCTCATCTGCTAATGAAATTGTTGAAAATGCATTCAGCTTTTCCCCCTCTGTACTGTATAGAGCGACCTCTCCTTCTTGTCCTTCCCAGGTCAGCGTACTAATTATCGTATTATCCGGAGACACTCCAACCGCATCATAATTTTGTTCTGTATCACTATCCAAAAAGCGAACAGATTGCGACCCAAAGGAAATCTCACTATTCCCAAGTGTAAAAGTATTTCTGTTATTATCAGCAGTTTGATCTGCAACCGATAGGTTTAGGGATTGTCCCAAAACCATTGAAGGAAGTAAAAAAATGACAAGAAACCTGAATATCGTAGCAACCATAAATAGAGATTTCACAAATTTAAATTAAAGGCTTAAGAACGGAATTATTTGACAGAGTTTCATCTGTATTCATCCAAAATTCTGTAATATTATTTGTAGATTTGCCCTACTTAAAATTTTTTAAAAATGATCCATGTTTTTCTCTGTCATTATTCCAGTTTATAACCGTCCCCAAGAGGTAGATGAACTGCTACATTCACTTACGGAACAGACATACAAGAAATTTGAAACGCTGATCATTGAAGATGGTTCCGAAGACCGTTGTGATAACATCATTGAACAATATCAGGATCAGCTTGATATCAGGTATTACTATAAAGAAAACTCCGGACAGGGATTTAGCCGGAATTTTGGATTTGAACGTGCCAAAGGCGATTTTTTTATTGTTTTTGATTCAGATTGCTTAATCCCCTCCCATTATTTTGAAACCGTGGAAAAGTATCTAAGCACACACAAATTAGATGCATACGGCGGCCCTGACAGAGAACACGAAAGCTTTTCGCCTATCCAAAAGGCTATTAGCTACACCATGACCTCTCCCCTTACTACAGGTGGAATCAGGGGGAATGAGAAGCATGCCGGCACCTTTCATCCGCGCAGTTTTAACATGGGAATTTCTCGGGAAGTGTATGAACAAACGGAGGGATACCGAATTACGCGTATGGGAGAAGATATCGAATTTAGTATCCGCATCATCAAAAATGGATTTAAAACCGGCCTCATCCCTGATGCCTACGTGTATCACAAGCGGCGAACCAGCTTGAAGAAGTTTTTTAATCAGCTTCACTTTTTCGGTCGAGCACGCATCAATATCAATCGTTTTCATCCCGGAGAAATTAAATTTATTCACACTCTGCCGGCTTTTTTTACAATGGGTTTATTACTGTTTCTTACGCTTCCATTTTGGAATCTCACCTTATTTAAAATACTGCTTATTCCTTTCCTTTTATTTATTTCGCTCATCTTTGCTCACTCATCTGCGAAATATTCTAGCTTGTACATCGGGTCACTGAGTGTGGCAGCAACCTTTATACAGCTTACGGGGTATGGAATAGGCTTTTTAAGGGAATTCTGGGAAGAGCAGAAAGAATAAAAAATCATTGGATTTGAAATTGATTTGAGAAGTAAAGTCCCTTATATTTGACATCTTTCTGAACGGGGAGTAGCGCAGTCCGGTAGCGCATTCGCTTTGGGAGCGAAGGGTCGCAGGTTCAAATCCTGTCTCCCCGACTATTAGCAATTTCCAAATTGCATAATCAAGTTTAAAAACTTGGACGTTTGACGTACTGATTTTGTGATTTGCCTTTGAGTTAGCGCGCCCGTAGCTCAACTGGATAGAGCAACTCCCTTCTAAGGAGTAGGTTACAGGTTCGAGTCCTGTCGGGCGTACAAGAAAACTTTAAGGCGACGTGGCCGAGTGGTCAGGCAGAGGTCTGCAAAACCTCCTACGGCGGTTCGATTCCGCCCGTCGCCTCTGAAGCCTTTTTTACTGATTTTATGCCGCGTTCGTCTAGGGGTTTAGGACGCCGCCCTTTCACGGCGGTAGCACGGGTTCGAATCCCGTACGCGGTACTCTTGTTCTTTTTTTGATTACATTTTTGGTAGATACATATACTGCCAAAATACTTATTATCAAACTAAATGGAGCTCGTAGCTCAGCTGGTTAGAGCGCCAGGTTGTGGCCCTGGAGGCCGTGGGTTCAAATCCCATCGGGCTCCCATTTTTTTAGCATCAAAGGTTGTTTAAAATCATACAAAAACGTATCCTTGATGCCTTGCATATCAGCTTTGCTGAATACATATTTGGCAAGGCTTTTTTACTGATTTATGCCGCGTTCGTCTAGGGGTTTAGGACGCCGCCCTTTCACGGCGGTAGCACGGGTTCGAATCCCGTACGCGGTACCAGCTCATAGCCTCTGCAGGTTAAATACTTGCAGAGGCTTTTTTTATGGAACCCGATCAAGTATAAGTTTCAGAAGTCCGTCCACAATTATACATTAACCATATAAATATATAATTGTATTTGCTTATGGACCTGGATTTAAATGTAATTTGGAATTTATTTACTGCTCTCGGTATCGGCTTACTCATCGGTATTGAGCGCGGATGGAGCGGACGCCTCGAAGATGAAGGCGACCGAGTAGCAGGAATCCGTACCTTTAGCTTGGTTGGACTCTTTGGAGGCGTTTGGACAGAAGTAAGCCGATTTGTCAATGAATGGGTTCTTGCCGTTGCATTCCTTGCTTTAGCAGCCCTCGTAATCACATCCTACGTAATTGAGGCCACAGTTGAAGATGAAAAAGACCTGGGAATTACCACAGAGGTAGCACTTCTACTCACTTTTACGCTAAGCTCTTGGGCTGCTTTTGGTTATCATGTTTATGCGCTTGGAGTTACCGTAATAGTTATATCACTTTTAAGTCTTAAACCGACATTACATCGCTGGCTCCACAAAATTGAGGTTAAAGAGATCTATGCCGGTATAAAGCTATTAGTTATTACCGTCATACTTTTACCGCTTTTGCCTAACCAAGGCTACGGACCCTGGGAAGCCATCAATCCTCATTGGATTTGGTGGATGGTGGTTCTCATCTCCGGTCTCTCTTTTATCGGCTATATTCTCATCAAATATCTGGGCGAAGATAAGGGAACTATGTTAACAGCAATAACAGGTGGATTAGCTTCATCCACAGCTGTTACGTTAAGCCTTGCTCAATTTGCCAAACAACAAAAAAAAATAGCAAGCGGAATCTTTATTGCCGGAGTGCTTGTCGCTTCCTCCATTATGTTTGTTCGGGTCGGCATCGAAGTTGCTGTTGTCAATGCCGATCTGCTTTACCCGCTTTGGATTCCTCTTACTACAATGTTAGTCCTAACATTGGGAAGCGGTTTCTGGCTTTGGCAAAAGCATCTGCAATTAGAAGATGATCAGCCGCCCATCGAATTGAAAAATCCTCTGCAATTTTTCACGGCCTTACAATTCGGATTGTTACTGGGAGTGATTTTACTGCTGGCAACAGCCATGGAAAAATGGTACGGAGATCAAGGCATCTACCTGCTGGCTCTCTTCTCGGGCTTAATGGATGTGGATGCTATAACCCTTTCTCTTTCTCGCATGGCAGAGGAAGGTACCGATCCAAGTGTCGCAACGCTTGGAATTGTGATTGCTGTCATCACCAATACCATTGTCAAAGCTGGACTATTTATCTTCTGGGCCGGCTATGAAAAGAGTAAGCAACTAATATGGTTGATCACCATTATTTCCACTATTGGGGCAATCAGTTTACTTCTTTTTTTATAACCTTATGACTAAGACTATATCATAGGATATTTAATCTCCTATGATACTTTACGCCAGCTTTGCCACGTGGGAACACCATGCTCATCTCGTAGCTTCATCTGCATTTTATCTTTCCGTATCTCTGAAGCGACAATAATCTCAGCATCCTTAAAGGTAACTTTAGAACCTTTTACCTCAACCTTATCTCCTTTTTTAAAATGATGTAACTGACGAGTTATATACCAAAATGGCCCAAGATGAACCGGAATCTCTTCTTTCTTGATAGCCAAGATGAGGGAGACACCATGTTTTTCATCCTTGTTTTCCTGGGAATTAGACACTTCGATCACCTCTCCTTTTAATTCTACTATTTTTTGGGGATCAAAGGGACGTTCATATCCCCTTCGGTGATTGAGTCGACGTGCCACGGCATAAGCGACTCCTGCAGCAGATAGTAATGCTAACCCTCCACCTACCTGTTGGACTTTTTTAAAGACATTTTGCGTATTCATGAACCTAGATTTTAGAGTTTAAATTAGCGTGCGATCAGCAATAAATTCTGACATCGGTAATCCCCATGAAGGAATTTTTCCACCCGTGGTATAATACATTGACTTAAAACCCATCTTTAACATATGAGGTGTATACCCCATTTTTAATATGCTTTTATCTCCTCCCCACCATTCATCAGTATGCATATAGAAACCTTTATGGTCTCCCATATCCCCCATACAGATTAGTTCAAATTCCAGAGGAGCATTTTTTTCATCAGGATTATAACCACCGACTTCTTGTCCCAACACTTTGGCCAGTACTTCAGCCTCCATATGTCCTAAAGAGCCAAGTTTTGGAACTGTAATCGAAGCAGCATCACCAACAGCAAATACTTCCGGATAATCCGGATTTCGCATATAGAGGTCAGTAATGATAAAGCCCTGATCATCGCTGATAGGCAATCCCTTCAAGAAGTCATGTGCTTCCCAGTTTGGAAAAATTATTTTCATTTCAGCTTCCAGGCTACTGCCATCTTCAAACTCAATACCATCCTCGTACAGACGCTTTATTCCTCTTGTATTGGCTTTATAACCATATCCCATCTCGTTAAACATGGGAAGTAGTTGATCTAAGATCTTCTCTCCCGCATCCTCAGCAATAACTTCGGCGGGCGTAAACAATGTGATATTCTCCGCCCCTCCTAACCCTCTTTTTTGAAGCCATTCGGCCATTGAAAAGGATATTTCCACCGGTGGTCCCTCACACGCTGCTTCAGCTGTAGGAATTTCGGGAAGTTTGTCACTCTTTCCCTGGATAAAGTAGTCTGATCCAATAACAATGGGGCCTCCCTTGTATCTACCATCATGTAGATACCGACGTACTTTATCACCATAATAGGTATCAGTGAAGGTATGCCCATATTTTCCGAATCCCTCTATTTCATCAAAGGCCAGTTTATTACCCAATGCAATAACAAGGTAATCATAATCAACCTCTTCTAAAGCAGATCCTGAACGTTCTACCGGTTTAAAATTAACAGATCGGTTCTCCACATCTATACCCTGAACTTCTCCCTGAATAAAATCGATATTGTCACGATCCAGAAATTTGATAAAGTGTAAGTGAAGTGAACGCTCAGGGTTATTATTATTCCAAACTTCAATGGGAATATTGGGAATAAATGTTAGATAAGGCTTACGGTCCATGCAAGTGATTTTAACATTATCACCCGCATATTCTCGTATGTAACGAGCTGTTGTTAATCCTGCAAAGTTGCAGCCTAAAACGAGTATATGTGGTTGGCCATTCATAATAAAAGCGTATCAATATTTTTATTTATAATGGCTAATTTTTCAGCAAAATCCGAAGTGCTATCCCAACAGATAAAGTAGTTAAGAGTCCCGAGTTTTTATAAGGTTATCCCCTACACGATTTGTTTTAAAGGTAACCCTACAAATATTTATTTACCTGTTAACAGGTAATTGCTTACATTAATTATAAGCCTGTAAGAGAGGGTGTTACATCATCAAAAATTTTTTGGTCTTGTATTTACGAAGACTATAAATCACTTAAAAAATATCGCTATGGCTTATTCAATAAATCACATCTTTTTTCCTACAGATTTCTCGAAGAACGCAGAGAGAGCATTGCCATTTGCTGCAGAAATTGCCCTCAAAACAGATGCCAAACTAACTCTCTTCCATGCTACCCAGGAGACAATGGATATCGCCCCTGATTTTGAAAAGACACGTGATCAGGTTATTGATGATAGCTCCAGTAACTTTGATAAACTCTTGAACAGCCTTGAAGGAGATCGTTTTGATAGCTTGGAAATCTCAACCGTCGTGCAGGATGGACAGACCGTAACGGCTTTACTTAGTCAGGTAGATGAACGGTCCATAGATCTTATAGTAATGGGCACCAAAGGCGTAACCGGTGATCGCAATGTTATATTGGGAAGTGTAGCCTCCAGCGTTATCCAAAAATCTCCCGTCCCCGTGCTAGCGGTACCCACCGGTAGCAGTTTGGACAATTTCGAGAATCTAATTTTTACCAGTGATTATAAGAAAGGAGATTTGACCGCACTATCTAACTCTATCGACTTTGCCAAACTGTTCAACTCATCTGTTGATGTATTGCATGTCAGCGATCAAAAAAATATGGAATCAGAGATAAAATTCCGCGGATTTCGAGATCTGGTAAAAGAACACATTAAATTTGATAATATCTCTTTCCACCACGAGTATGAACTGGATTTCTTCCCGACAGTTAGCCAATTCTTGGCAGATCGTCCTAATTCATTATTAGTTATGGTCCGATATAAAAAATCGTTCTGGGAAAAGCTAACAAACCGCAATCTTTCCAAAGAGATGTCTTTCTATTCAAAGGTCCCTCTGTTGGTCATGATTGGTGATCAAAGTTCTCAACCCGAAACAATTTTGGAAAGCTCAAAGAAAGAAACCAGCTAAAAAATTATTTCCAAGGTTATTGCTTTTGAGCCAATGCATAAATTCCTGCACCGCGTTCGTTTTCGTCACGAATATCCAACGCCATTAGTGTAAGGCTCAAAGGCAATACCGGGATGTAATAAATAGCCATTACTGGCAGTGCCCAGAGTTTGATTTTATTAAGCCAGAGCATGGGATATTTGATGATAAGCTCCCATGCCAGATGGCCCTTGGTCCCATAAGTATAGGCTACATCCAAGACGGTAAAACCAGATTTCTCTAATTTATCCCTGATATCACTTTTTGAATATCCCGGTCGTGCATGTTCATCCACGAAACTTTCATCACCATCCGCATCTTCCTCTGAATAGATGGAGGGAGAATGCATCAGAAAGTATCCGCCGGACTGTAAGGAACGGTTAATATTTTGTATCACCTTTTCATCCTCTTCTATGTGTTCTAATACATCCACACAGATCGCAAAGTCGAACAGATCTTCATAATCAATCCCGAGCAGATCTTCCTTTTTAAAAGTGATACGTCCGGCATCAATTTCGCGTTCAAAATAACGGCGAGAGTCCTCCAGGTAATCCTTTTTAACATCAACCGCTTGTACATTAACATTATTAAATTCCTGTAAGATAAATCGATCGTACTGACCAAATCCCGAACCGGCGTCTAGCAGCCTCCAATCCCCTTTTGCATCTATTTCAGAGCCATACCGTCGCAGTATTCTTCGGATATACCAGCTTCGTAAAAAAAACAGATCCAAAACTTTATAGAAGAGCGTCCGCAAGAAACGAAAGCGACGAATAATCTGTGCAAACCGGTCCTTAACCGGATCGTAGGCAATACGACTCATTAACAAAAACGATCTTAACAATTACTAAATTCTGTTTAAAGTATACCAGTCCCATATCTTAAACTTTCTACACTTTTTCTCTGATATTGGGTTTCTGTTGCTTTTCATTCCGCTTTTGAATGAGTTCTCCCAGGAAGCCAATAGAAAATATCTGGGCTCCCAACACCATTAACATTACTCCCAACAGCAACAGCGGACGATCACCGATGGGCTCTCCAAAAAATATTTTATCAATGGACAAGTAGGCATTAATAGCTCCGCCTAAAAGCAGGAAGAGAAATCCTAATGTGCCAAAAAAGTGCATAGGCCGCTGCAGATATCGGGTTACAAACAGCAGGGTCAACAGATCTAAAAACCCATGCATAAATCGAGAAAGCCCAAATTTGGTTTCCCCATACTTTCTTGGGTGATGCTTTACCACCTTTTCCCCGATACGATCGTAACCTTCGAGCTTGGCTAAAAAAGGTATGTAACGATGCAATTCGCCATACAGATAAATATTCTCAATAACATCGGCACGGTACACTTTAAGCCCACAATTAAAATCGTTGAGGTTAATACCCGTAACCAACGATGTCACTTTATTAAAAAAGCGTGACGGCACCGTTTTCGATATGGGATCATGACGCTCTTTCTTCCATCCGCTCACAAGATGCAGATCTTCTTCCTTAAGCTGTTGCAGCATTAAAGGAATTTCATTGGGATCGTCCTGCAGATCTGCATCCATGGTTGCAATATAGTCACCATCAGCATTTTCAAAGCCGGCCTGTAATGCTGAACTCTTACCATAATTGCGCTGCAACCGAATTCCTGAGACATGCTCTTTCCCTTCCGTCACCTTCCTGATCTCCTGCCAGGATTGATCGGTCGATCCGTCATCTACAAAAATAAGCTCATAGCGGTGATTGTCAGATAGTGCCTCATGTACCTTTTCGGTCAGCTCAAGGACCGACTCAGCCTCATTAAGCAGGGGAACTACAATACTTATTTCTATGTCTGATCTGTTTAAATCTTTTTCAGGCAATGTTTTTTAAATATTTTGTACCAAAGAGTTAGAAATAATGCACCAGATGATGTATAATTAGCAATAAAGATACGCTTTTAGTCCTCTTATGAAAAAACTTTATTACTCTATAGGTGAAGTCAGCGACATTACCGACGTCGAAGCGCATGTATTGCGCTATTGGGAAACCGTTTTTGATGAACTCAACCCCAAAAAAAATAAAGCCGGTAACCGCGTTTACAAAGAAAATGATATTGAGACAATTTTAAAACTGAAGGAGCTGATCCAAGAGAAAAAGTACAGTACTGAGGGGGCTCAGCAAGTACTTAAGAAAGATGATGAAGACGATTCCAAAGAAATACCGGTTAGTGTAAAAAAAGATTTAAAAGAAATTCGTCTCTTCCTTAATCAACTTCTTGAAAAACTTTAATTAGCAGTTTTTCTGGTGCTAATCCATTCGACACCCAATCACATTCCTTATCAATGAAGAAATCACAAACATCCATTGGACCATTTAACTTATACAGCATCGAAGCCGGCAGATTTCGCCTCGACGGCGGAGCAATGTTTGGTGTAGTTCCAAAAACCTTATGGTCCCGATATATTGATGTTGATGACAAAAACCGCATCCACATGGCGATGCGGTGCCTGCTTATAGAATCAAAAAAAACGGACAAGCTTTACCTGGTGGATAACGGATCGGGCACTAAATTTGATGATAAGTTCGAGCAGATCTATCAGCTGGACTACGAGCATTCCGATTTACTAAGTTCGCTCAACGAATATGGCTTTAAACCAGAAGATATTACGGACGTTATCTTCTCCCATCTTCATTTTGATCATTGCGGAGGTACTACTTATTACGATGATCAAGGAGATATCCAACATACCTTCCCCAACGCTACATACCATGTAACTAAGAAACAACTTGAAACTGCAACGGATCCCAATGCTCGGGAGAAGGCCAGCTTTCTTCCCGACAACATCAATCCCATAAAAAACTGGGATAAACTGAATTTGGTAGAGGAAAAGCACACCTATGAGGATGGACTGGAAGCACTGCCCGTTGACGGTCATACCATTGGTCAGCAACTCCCAAAAATATCGGACGAACAGAATACGGTCGTTTTTGCGGCTGATTTAATTCCTACTCACGTACATCTGCCCCTGCCCTGGGTCATGGGTTACGATATGTATCCCGTAACTACTCTTAATGAAAAGGAGCGTTACCTCGATCAAGCTGTTGATAATAATTGGTATCTCTTCCTGGAGCACGATGCAGATCAAGAGCTGCTAACTGTAAAAAAGGAAAGTGGAAAGTATGCTGTTGACGAAAAGTTAACCCTCAATGATATCGGCAGCTAAGTTAATTCTTCTTTGCTTTGCATAGCCATCGCACTGCAAAAACTTCAACAAGGTGGTATTGGAGTACCCAATATTTTCGTTTATTTAACGTAATATAATTGACTCCACTTCGATTTATCTTACGGTAATGAGCAAAGAACAATCCATAGACAAATTAGTTCGCCCGTTTGTTGATATCGTTCAACAAACCCAACGGATCCTTTCAAGAAACTTTTATATAGCTCTTGGAGCTATTTTTGCAGTTATCCTATTTGTCGGCGTTACAATTCTCGGGATTTTTGAAGCCGTTTATTATCTCTCATCCGTTGTAAAACTCACTGCACTTGTTTTCTTGCTGGTATCTGCAGTTATCACAACCGTATTCTTCTACAAAACACGGGACCTACCTTCTTTCAAAGATATTTATTACCACTTTAGTCGTAATGAAGAGACCCCCGAACTTGCCGATTCTTTGGACTTATACTATAGAGACCAAAACGGAGACTCCCTTCACAAAGCGGCAATCGATCAAAATATCTCTGCGCTAGATTATCAAACCACAAAGAATAAACTCCGAAGGTTCACCCAACATCATTCTCTGCACAAACTGTATAAACGAAGCGCTATTGCTGCTGTTGGAGGATTATTACTGTTCATCCTGTTTAGCTTTTACTACCCCTCTGCTATAGAGCGGTTGACCAGTCCACATAAAACCTTTTCTCCTCCCAACCCCTATAATTTCGTTATAGATCCCGGGTCCCTGACACTCGAACACGGAAATTCATTTTCACCTTCTATTCGCTTTCAGGATCAGATTCCAACAAATATATTCCTTGCCTTCAAAACTGATATAGAAGAAGGATACCGCCGCAGGAGTCCAAAAACACTTGAACAACTAAAGGCTGCTTTTGCTCCCATCTCGCTCACAACTGACGGCAGTTATTATGTTATTATGGACGGATTTGAGAGCAAAAAGTATGACATCAATGTACAACTCCGTCCCCGATTTGAGCAACTAACGTTAAATGTTATTCCTCCGACCTATACGAAACTCAACTCGACATCCTACAGTTACCCCTTTTCCAAGATACAGGCTTACCAAGGTTCTACTATCGAAATTGAAGCCCTTACAAATAAGTCCTTATCTAAATTACAGTACATTAGCTCGAATCTTGATGATACCCTTTCTGTCAGCAGGGACTCCAGCCAAAAGAATCTATTTACAATTAAAACGAAGGTTGGAGCTGTAGATACTATCTCTTTTCACATGCGGGATGAGGCAGGCCTGAGGAATGAAAATAAATTCAGGTTTATTGTTGATCCCCGGCAAGATCAGTCCCCGTATGTTGATTTAGTTAGCCCCTCCGAAAACATACAAATGAAAACCGCCGAACCATTAACAGTAGAATATGAGGCCAGTGATGATTTTGGTCTCACTGAAGCTGAGCTTCACTATGAATTACAGCGCGCTTTTACCCCCGAACCGGAAAAAGGATCGATAACATTGCCCAAGCCTGCTATCAATGAGCAACAATCGTATCAGTGGAATCTTCCCGATTTAAATCCCAAGGCTCGCGACCAAATAACCTATTGGATTGAAGTCTTTGACAATGATCGCTATAACGGACGAAAAAAAGGTCTCTCCCAAAAAATGATGATTACTTTTCCATCTACCACGGAGTATATGGAGGAGCTGGACTATAAAGAGCGCGAGGTAACCGAATCACTCGAAGACGTATCCCAGTCGTTTGATCAAATGCAGCAGCAATACGATCAGTTTAAGCAGCGACTCCAGCAAAATCCCAAAACCGACTGGGAACAGAAGCAACAGCTCGAAGAAGTTGAAAAAGAGCGGCAGGAAATTGATAAGAAGGTCGAAGAATTAAATCAAAAGTTTGAGGAAATCCGAAAAGAGATTGAGCAAAATCAGGCCATGTCCCCGGAGACTTTAGAGGCCTATGATGAGCTCCAGAAGCTGATGAAGGAAATAAATGATCCGGAACTTGAAAAAGCCTTGGAAGAACTTCGCAATTCGCTTGGCGAAATGAATCCTGATGAAATGCGTAAAGCACTTGAAAATTATGAGTTCAATGAAGAGCAGTACCGCCAACGCATACACCGCACTCTCAACCTGTTCAAATCTTTGAAGTTGAACAGCGATTTGGAAAAAGCCGCCCAATCCCTTGAAAAGTTGGCCGAACAGGAAAAAGCGATTAGTGAATCCAATGAGATATCCCCACAAGAGATAGAACAACAGGAATCAATCCGGGAGGACTTATCAGACCTACAGGAACAGTTAGACAAGATAAACGATACAGCCCCCGAAAAAGCCAAACCTCAAGTTGAGAAACTACAGCAACAAAGCAGCAAAAAACTGAATGACATTCAGAAAGAACTGCAAGAAAATATTAAAAAACTTAAAGAGCAGTCATCTCCCCAAAAAAATTCCGACATCCAAAAACAGCAGCAGAATATCCAACAGCAACTGCAGCAACAAGCACAGCAGATGCGCAGTGCCAAACAACAGCTTAATCAACAGCGTCGCCAGGTTAACAGGGCCGCCCTCGAATACGTTTTACACTCACTTATCAACCTTTCATTGAATCAAGAAGAGTTGACCAAGGAGACGGAAACAATCCCGCCGCAATCCAGTGCTTTTATTGATAAGGCCCGTAAGGAACGAAATATATCCAGTCAGTTTACGATGCTTTCGGATTCTCTTTTTCAGATTTCATCTGAAATTCCCAGCTTTTCAAATCGCATTAATAAAAAGAAAACCGAAGTTGAAAATCATTTATCACGTGCAGTTGACCTGTTAGCGGAACGTGACGGTTCTAACGCTACTCATGCACAACGACAGTCGCTGGGAGGCATCAATGAACTGACGACTATGATTACATCACTCCTGGATCAGCTTAATCAACAAGGTGGTGGCTCGGGCGGTGCCATGAGCATGCAGCAGCTTATGGACCAGATAAAAAAGATGTCGGGAGAACAACAGCGAATCAACAAACAGATTCAGGAAATGATTAATGACATTCAGGGCAACCGCTTGTCTCAGGACCAAATGGAGCGTCTCAACCAGCTGGCAAAGCAGCAAAATAAAATCAGGAAACAGCTTCGAGAATTACAGCGCCGCGGTGAGCTTGAATCAGGGGATCGCGTACTGAGTGAGCTGGAACGAATGTCGGAGCAGATGGAAGATGCCATTAATGATTTGCGCGGGGGGCAATTGAATCAACAACTGATGCAGCGCCAACAAAATATTTTATCGCGCATGCTTAACGCCGAAAAAGCGGTACAAGAACGTGGCAAAGAGGAACGTCGTGAAGCCACAACTGCAGAGGAGCGGGAACAACGAGCATCACCGGAAGTCACCCCCCTTGAGGAACTCCAAAAACAGGTCCGCAAAATGATTAATGATCCGGATTATACTTCGTTTTCGGATGACTACCAGCGCTTAATTGAGCAATATTTTGAGCTATTGAAGAAGTATGATAATTAAATAGAGATCTCTAAAAAATGTCATCTTGTTAAAACAAGAAACCCTTGTTTCCAGTGGTGATCCAGGATTGGTCAAAATTTACCGTTCATCCTACAACACTTCCAACTTTCTTACCTAATCACTTAATCTCCAATAACCAAAAATCATCCCGCTGCCGCAAGTTTTTCCCGGTTGTCACGGATAATCCGCCGATAAGCTTCCAATACAGCTTCGGTTACTTCACTATCAAGTACTTCGGCCTCCCTCTTTACCGCTTCCGCAGCATTCTGTGGTGCAAAGGCTTGGCCTACTAACTGTAATCCCGGGATATCACCGCTACTATCACCTATATATGCCACCTCCTCAGGATCAATATCCATGACATCACAAAGCTGCTGGATACCTGTACGCTTATTATTTTCGGCCAAGATAATATTAATGGATACATCCGTGTCATGAACTTCAAATTTTGGATAGTGTTCTTCAACGTACTCAGCTACTTGCGGATATAGATCTTGAATGACTTCAGTATCAAGATGTATAATACCGGCATCCATTTTCTTAGTGAATTCAATAATGAGTCCGTCGTATTGCGGGACAATTTCTTTCCGCAGCCACTCCTTTAATTCTCGAACCTGCTGTTCCGCTTCTCTATCAAATGCAGGGTGTAATTGTATTTCATTGGTCTCAAGCTTGTAGACACCTGCACTTTCAAATACCACGTGAGTATCAATACCCAACCATTGTGCTACAGCCTCTACATAAGGAAATGGACGCCCCGAACAGATCGACAGCGAGGGAACTGCCATATCGTGGAAGCTTTGCTCATTTAACCGGCGGATTTGTGAAAGCAGCTCCCAGTCCGGATATTCAAAAGGAACAGAAATACATCCGTCCAAATCGGTAATAAAAAGTTTTATCATTTTGGGCTATGCAATTACGATATTAAGAATCTACGTGATTAAGTTAATTTATCGCCTCTGTTACCTTGCGTCTGTGGCTCTTTGTTACTTTCCGATTTAAAACCCTAAGTCACTCTGAAGCTTTACGACGCTCATAAATCTTAAACTGCGGAAAAATCATTCCAACAAATAAAAATAGCAATCCTATTCCTGCCAGCCACTGGTATTGATTTTTAAAGTCGGCATACTCCTGACTGGAAAACTCCCCCTGTTGTAACTCATCTAACCTTCCCAGAAAGCTGTCAATTCCTGAACTTCCACTACGAATTTCGTAGTATTCTCCGTTAGCCTGATCTGCTATTGAACGCAGTACGTTGGATTCCAGCGTACTGGTGATAATTTCTCCCTGCTGATTTCTCTTATATCCCATGAGGGATCCATCTTCATCGTATAACGGAATATTTCCGCCCGCTTGTGTCCCAATCCCCAGTGTATAGACAGATACATTTTGTTCCAGTAGCTGATTGAGCTCCTCATCATAGCTTTCTCCATGATTTTCTCCATCAGAAATAATCAAAAAAACTTTAGCCGCCTGCACGTTTTTACCATCCTCATCCGTCGACTTAAACGCTTCGGAAGCTGTTTCCATAGCTGCACTAAAATTTGTCGAGGATGACGGCATTTGATCAGTTTCAGCAATATTTAAAAACATTCGCAACGCAGAATAATCCAACGTCATAGGGGCCTGAAGATATGCTTCCCCAGTAAATACTACTAACCCAACTCGATCGCCATTGAGACGGTCGACCAATCGTGAAACCTCATACTTGGCTTTTTCCAATCGACTGGGTTTTACATCCTCCGAATTCATGCTATCCGACAGATCCAGTCCTATCAAGAGGTCAACCCCCTGTCGCTTCACTTCACGGACTTCAGTACCGACTTTTGGTCCCGCTGCAGCAATGATAAGCAGGGCAAGTCCTATATATAGACTACCCAAACGTATGCGTTTTCCCCTCGGCCAAAAGCCGCTGCGTAGCTTTTTGAAAAGATCCGCTCCAAAATAGCTTTTCCGCTTCTTATCCAGCTTCTTATTGTACCACCAATTTGCTCCAATGAGCAATGGAATGATAAGTAAAAGCCACAAAAAAATGCTGTCTTGCCAGATCATAAATACCCGTTTAGTTCCAGTATGGATAAATCAGAATGAGGATAATTAACTGATGAAAATAAACCAAATTGTGTTTCTGAAGAAACAAAGTTTCAGAATCAGAAAGTAGCAAAGTTGAATATACCATTCTCCATATTTTCTTTGCTACCCTGTTTTTTTATCATTTATCAAAACCATCACAATATCCATCAAGTTATTACCGGTAGGACCTGTTTTTAACAGCGTATCCATTTGCTCATGAAAATGATAGGAATCGTTTTCAAATAAATACGATTCCAAATTAATATTATTTTCCCTGGCTTTGACAACCGTTTTTCCATTTACAATAGCACCCGCAGCATCAGTTGGCCCGTCTACACCGTCAGTACCTCCACATAACCAAGTGATGTTCTCATAGCCGGCAATTTTTAGTGCTCCTCGTAATGCCAATTCCTGATTTCGTCCTCCCTTACCACCGCCCGTTACTTCAACGGTGCTTTCACCCCAAAAGATAAATAACACAGGCTGGTTGCTTTCAGATTTATCCTTTTTCGCAGTAGATATAACTTTATCAGCAATAGCACCGGCCACCTCCTCAACATTTTCATTGAACGGTTTATCGGCACATTCCACCTGCACTCCCTTTTGTAAGGCCAGATCCTTTATTTTTTCCACCAGCTTAGGTGCAGAGCTGATAATTTCTGACTGATGCTTTTCTATCAGGGCTTCTTTCGGCGTCACTGTTTCCGCAACCTCCCCCCTGATTCCCTTTTTGATATGCGTGCGGACTGACGCCGGCGTTTGTTTCCATAAATCATATTCCAACAGCACATGATAAGCATCTTGATATGTAGACCAATCCGGAATAGTAGGTCCACTTCCAACAATTGATAACTTATCACCCGGCACGTCAGAAATTACAAGATCGATAAGTGTAACTTCAGGATTAAGACAACGAAGCAGCTGACCACCCTTAATTTTTGAACAGTGTTTTCGAACAGTATTTATATCGTGAATGGTAGCACCTGAATTATTGAGCATTTTATACAATTCAGATAAGTCATCAATCAAAATTCCCTCGGCCGGTAAGCTCAACAACGAGGAAGTCCCCCCGGAAATAAGGGTAATGACAATAGCACCCGGAGGAACACCTTTCATAAAATCCACAGCCTTATTTCCTGCCTCAAAACTTTGTCCTTCGGGTTGGGGATGACTACCAACGATTACTCGATCTGCATTGCAGGCTTTCGCAGCTTCTTGATCATTTGTTATCACCAGACTTTTTATGATATAACCTGCTAATATTTTACTGGCCTGTTCATACATGGAAACAGCCGCCTTACCAACGGCAAACAGGTAAATTGGGCGCTCTTCAATAGTATATGATCTATCCTTCACGTTAATTTCATTTCCATCAACTCGGAGGAATTTCTGGACTGCTCGAGACGGAGAACATACTTCAAGACCTTTGAGGAAAAGATTTTTTAAAAATGTCGTACTATTCACAGCTGATATATTTAGATCTTAGGCAAATAAATAGAGATCGAGAACCTAAATATCTCAATAGAAACACCATATAAACTCTACCACTTTTAACCATAGCATCAACCAAGACCTCCTAATCCTATTGAAAAGAATAGCTCCTGATAAAAAATTGTCTTCTATTCAACATCGCCGTTCACTGATATATATTTATCATTTAGATTATCTAAAGGGAAGCACCAGTAACACGTGGCTTATCCCCATAAGCAGCCCACACCGTTCCAAGTGCGAATATAAGGAGGTAAAAAATGATTACTGTTGAATAATCCGAAGTTACGACAATCATTTCCGTAGCTTTGATATGGGTAATGGCAAGAACAACGATACGGATGATGTTTGCGAGATAAACAATACCGATACCAATAATGATATAGGCAATGCGTGGAATCCATGCCCCTGGATAGGCAATCACAAATCCTACAAACAGACCAATGGCTGATATTCCACTGCAACTATCATCCAGATACACCCCAGCGGATTCGCCAATGCCTATTAACCTCCCAGCAGCATAAAAATCATATCCCAATATTTCTAATATACCCGCTGAAACCGATACAATGTTTATATTAACCCATTGATCAAGACTTCCATTTGGCAATAGAAAAAACTGATAGATAAGATACCAGAGCAGGTATATTCCAGCTACTTTAAGTAAAATATCCCCTACTTCAGACTTGTACCATCGCATATAAGCCGCTTAATTGGTGCTTTATTTTAAGATCAATATATAAGTTTAGGCATAGCCTTCGAAACAGATCTTTTGATTCTCCCCACCTTATTTATTCATAAAATTAGTTTATAAAGTAAACATTATTTTTTCGATGCATTTATTTATATTTATCCCCGCTTTTAATCAATCAAGAAATAAGAAAATAGTATGCGCCTCAAAAGCCTGTTAACTATAGCATTTCTGACAGTACTCACTATTGCTGCTTCCGGTCAAAGTATTACAGACATCGATTTTGAAAATATCAAAGTTAACAACCTGTCGGAACAGCAAATTCAACAGATCAAAGCAGAGGCCGAGAACCGAGGGTTATCCACCAATGAGGTGGTACAATTAGCTGTTGCAAGAGGCATGCCGCAGGCCGAAGCACAAAAACTACAGCGCAGGCTTGGACAAGTAAGCAGTTCCGGTAATCAAGGAAGAGGAGGAATATCTAACCGAATGCGATTTTCGGCGCCCGATACCGCACAAGCCAATAATTTTGACTCCTTTTTCAGAGCCGATAGCAGACGGGATTCCCTTCAGTTTTATCAAGATATTCGATTCCTACAATACCAGGTAAAACAAGATTCTCTCGAACTTGAACGCCAGAAACTTCGTAATAAGATATTTGGATTTGAGCTATTCAAAAACACCTCGACTTCTTTTCAGCCGAACTTAAACATTCCCACCCCCAAAAATTACCAGCTCGGTCCGGGTGACCAGCTCCTCATCGATATCTGGGGGGCTGCTGAAACAACCTACCAAGCTCAAATTACTCCGGAGGGAACAATAAACATCACGAATATAGGCCCAATCCCCTTAAACGGCCTCACTATTGAAGAGGCCTCGGATAAACTTCACGAGCGTCTTGGAGAAATCTACTCTGGACTCAATCCGGCTGACAGCTCCCAAAAAGATACCTATATGCAGGTAAGTCTGGGACAGATACGTAGTATTAATGTAGCCGTCGTGGGGGAAGTACGACAACCCGGCAGTTATTCCCTACCTTCTTTAGCAACAGTCTTTAATGCCCTATACTCAGCAGGAGGTCCCACAGTGACGGGTAGTTTCCGAGATATACAAGTAATTCGGGGAGACTCGATAGCTGCCACTTTTGACTTATACGACCTACTAATAAATAATGACCAGTCGGATAATATTCGGCTTCGCAGCCAAGATATTATTAAAATTAGTCCTTACATAAACAGAGTTGAGGTTGCCGGAGAGGTAAAGCGAGAAGGAATTTATGAAACTAAAGAAGGCGATCAGCTATCTGATCTAATAGAATATGCGGGGGGATTTACCGGTGATGCCTACAGTCATCGCATTAGAATTACAGGCAATGATTCTCGACAGCGCACTATTGATGATGTGAGCAAATCAAATTTTGAAAATTATGAAATCACAAACGGAGACAGTGTTTCCGTAGGAAAAGTGTTAGATCGATTTAAGAATCTGGTTGAAATTAAAGGAGCGGTATTTAGAGAAGGAAAGTACGCCCTTACTGATACCAGCACGGTCGCATCCCTTATTAAAAGAGCTGAAGGCCTGCGCGGCGATGCCTTCCAAAATCGGGGACTGATATATAGGGAACAAGAAGATTATACTCTGAAAACTATTCCTTTCGATGTAGCAGAGGTTATGACAAATCCTGACAAGGATATCCCACTGGAGAAAAATGATCTCATTATGATCTCCTCCATTCTGGATATGAAACTGAATTACTTTGTTGAGATCGAAGGGCCTGTGCAAAATCCGGATAAGTATAAATTTGCCGAGGAGATGACACTCGAAGATCTTATCCTTCAGGCAGGCGGCTTTAAACAGGGCGCCACCCCTAACCATGTAGAAGTGGCACGCCGAAAGACAAGAGCAAACCAAGATAACTATAACACCTCCCAAATCGCCGAGATCCATCGTTTTGATCTCAATGAAGATCTCAGCCTAGGCGATGAGGCAAGCAATTTCGTACTCAATCCCTTCGATAAAGTCTATATACGTAGTATTCCAAACTATACAGAACAAAAGAATATAGTTGTAAGTGGCGAAGTTAAATATCCCGGCTCCTACTCTCTTGAATCTAAAAATGATCGCATTAGTGATATAATTCAGCGTGCCGGCGGACTAACTACAAACGCCTATCCTGAAGGCGCTACCCTGTATCGAGAACTTGAAGACGGACAACTAAGTAATTCTAATGAAGACGAACCCCAAGGTTTTATTGCAGCCGACACTACGGGAAGACGTCTTGAGCAACAAGATCAGATAACAATTTCAAAAATAGGTATCAGCTTACCCGATATTATGAAAAATCCGGGGTCTAAATATGACCTCTTTGTCCAAGAGGCCGATTCGATTGTGATACCCGAAGAGTTACAGACGGTTACTGTTGATGGCGGAGTCTTTTATCCACGAAGTGTTCGTTACCAGGAGGGCATGAACTATAAAGACTATGTTTCCTCTGCGGGTGGCTTTACGAACCTGGCAAGGAAAGGGCGATCCTACATCATTTATGCCAACGGAGATGTTGAAAAAGTAAATCGATTTCTCTTTTTCAAAAACTATCCCGAAGTAAAACCGGGTGCAAAATTAGTCGTTCCCGAGAAGCCGGAATCAGCTAAACTCTCTCCGCAAGAGCGAATTAGCATCCTGTCAGCAATAACCTCTACTGCAGCACTCATTGTGACCACTATTGTTCAGATAAATCGCTAATTCTGGCATACAAAGGTCAGTTTATTAGAAGCTTTAAAAGCATTTGATATACATCACGAATAATTTCAGTATGGGTTAAATAAATTCCAGATACTGAAATTGCTCAGCGCTGAGTATATCCCTATCCGCAAAATATTTATATCATCAAAAAAAAAGAGGCATCCTCTTTCAAGGATGCCCCAATCTGACTATAAAAGCTTCAACTTAAAAATCACTTCGAACTTATAGAATCATTCCCGCGCCTACGGTCTCGTTGGTATACTCATCGATCAGAATGATACTACCCGTCTTACGGTTGCGCTTATAGCTATCATAAAACAGGGGCTTAGTCGTCCGGATTTTTATCCGCCCAATATCATTGAGTCCAATCTCTTTGTCTCCCTCTACTCGGTGCAAGGTATTAATATTTACTTTGTACTTCACCTCTTTCACAATGCATCGCGCTTCCTTGGTCGTGTGTTTGATGGCATACTTGCCATTGGGATCGAGCGACTCTTTATTCAGCCAGCAGACCATCATCTCAATATCCTGTCCCACGGTCGGTTGATTATCAGGCTTCGCAATCATATCACCGCGGGAAATATCAATATCGTCTTCAAGCGTCATCGTTATCGACATGGGGGAAAAAGCTTCCTGCTCATCCTGCTCAAAGGTTTGTATCTGATCTATCTTACTGGTGAATCCAGAGGGAAGAGCAATAATTTCATCGCCTGGCTTAAATACACCGCCGGCTACTTGTCCGGCATAACCCCGATAATCCGGATATTCAGTCGACTGTGGGCGCGTAACCCACTGGACGGGAAAACGACTGTCGACATGGTTGTAGTCGCTGTCCACCTGCACGTTCTCAAGCGTGTACAACAGCGTCGCCCCTCCATACCATGGCATATTGTCCGATTTATCCACCACATTATCCCCATACAGAGCACTAATGGGAATATAATGGATATCGGGAATATCCAGCTTGGAAGAGAAGGTCTTAAACTCGTTTCGAATTTCATTAAATCGCTCTTCGCTGTAGTCGACTAAGTCCATCTTGTTAACACAAAGCACCACGTGCTTAATCCCCAGCAGGGAGGCTATAAATGAGTGGCGGCAGGTCTGTTCAATAACACCATTGCGGGCATCTACCAAGATAACTGCCAAGTTAGCCGTCGATGCTCCGGTCACCATATTTCGGGTATACTGCACGTGTCCCGGGGTATCGGCAATGATAAACTTGCGATTGGGTGTCGAGAAATAGCGATATGCTACATCAATAGTAATGCCCTGCTCCCGCTCAGCCGAAAGCCCGTCAGTCAACAGCGCAAGATTCGTATACTCATCGCCCTTCTTACGGCTGGATTCTTCAATCTTTTCCATCTGATCATCAAAGATCGATTTGGAATCGTATAGCAAGCGCCCGATCAAGGTACTTTTGCCGTCATCCACGCTGCCCGCCGTCGTAAAACGGAGCAGATCCATGTCTAAATATTTTTGTGCTTCGTTTTTGTCAGTGCTCATCTTGGTAATTCAGAATTGAGAATTGTGAAGTAGGTATGGGTTACAAACCATCCCTAATCCAAAATTGAAATTTAACATTAGAAGTATCCCTGTTTCTTCCGCTCTTCCATAGCGGCTTCCGCTTTCTTGTCATCGGTACGATTACCACGTTCGGTAATGCGTGCAGAAGCCACCTCTTCAATAATTTGCGGGATCGTATCCGCATCAGATTGAAATGCACCCGTGCAGGTCATGTCGCCAATCGTGCGGAAGCGAATCTTCTTCTCTTCGTATTCTTCCTCTTCGGAAAGTGTAATAAATTGTGATTTTGCCAGATATGTCCCCTCGCGCTCCACCACATCCCGGGTATGAGCCAAATACAGGCTGGGGATATCGATGTCTTCAGCGGCAATATATTGCCAGACATCCATCTCGGTCCAGTTGCTCAATGGAAAGACGCGAAAATGCTCGCCCTGATTCTTTCGGCCGTTATACAAATTCCACAACTCCGGCCGTTGGTTTTTAGGATCCCACTGGCCAAACTCATCACGGTGCGAGAAGAACCGCTCTTTGGCTCGCGCCTTTTCTTCATCCCGCCGCGCGCCGCCAAAAGCAGCATCAAAACCGTGTTCTTCCAATGCATGTAGTAGCGTGGGGATTTGTAATTTATTACGACTTGGATTGGGGCCTTTCGGCTCCTTAACTTTGCCGGAATCAATCATATCCTGTACGTGAGCTACGATAAGCTCCACGCCCAGATCGTCCATCAACTGGTCGCGAAATTCAATCGTTTCATCAAAATTATGTCCTGTATCAACATGCAGAAACGGGAAAGGTATGTTGCCGGGCCAAAACGCTTTCTGTGCCAGCCGTGCCATAGTAATCGAATCTTTTCCACCGGAAAACATCAGCACCGGATTCTCGAATTGAGCGGCCACCTCTCGGAAAATATGAATAGATTCCGACTCCAGTTGTCGGATATGATTCAGTTTATATAAATGCATTTTCTGAAAATTATTAGAGTAAAACTAAAACGGATGAAATTAAGAATTTTAACGTACAATGACTATTCGAATTATAACTTTCGTATTAACAAATCGGAAAAGAGATCAGGGAGCTACTTTCTGAGCTTAGTAAAAAAGCGAAAAGATTACCCGCACCCCACATTATATCTTTATCTTGTTCATCATCATGCATACTTCACGCAATGTAAACTATCGACACATCCAAATAGAATAGGTAGTGAGATGAAATAAAGAATTTTCTGCTCCCTCCAACGGGAGAGTTTTATTTTTAAAACGCTAACTTAGGCAGTAGCCTTATTACGCAAGTATTCAAATACTTGTTCTACTCCCTCCTCAGGAGTAATATCAGTCGTATCAATTCTTAGTTCAGGATCTTCGGGTTCTTCATAGGGATCACTGATCCCGGTAAAATTGTCAATTTCTCCTTTACGAGCTTTCTCGTATAGCCCCTTCACATCGCGCTCCTCACACACTTCGAGCGGCGTGGAAATGTGAATCTCCGTGAAATCCTGACACATATCGCGAACAAAATCACGGGCATCCTGATATGGCGAAATAAATGAGGCCACTACAAAAACGCCATGCTTCTGCAATAAACTGGCCACAAAACCTACTTTCTTGACATGATCATCCCGCTCTTTTTTTGAAAAACCCGTTGTAGGAAAAACCTCACGCACAGCATCGCCATCAAGATGTTCTACCTTATATCCTCGATCTTTAAGCTTTGCATACACTTTTTCTGATATCGTACTTTTCCCCGAACCTGACAATCCTGTAAACCAAAGTACGGTGGGCTTTAAATTCATTTCGCTCATATTATTAAGTAAAATAGTTTTACATATTACGTTTTTATCCGTAGATAGATGACTGTTGGAAGAAGTTAGTTTGAAATACTTGAAACCTAATCCAACATCTAAAATTCGATTTTCTCCTTTAATCCAATCAAAAAACTACCATTCTTTAGATCCGACTTATTATACGTTAAGGGGGATGTATGAACCCCTTTTCGTGCTGAATAGCGGTACACTGCATCCCCGGCTGCCACATCCCATTCCATAGTCGGACCCATTCGCGGATAAATATCTGCATCACCTTCAGCTACCAAACAGAACTTTATTGAGCTTCCGGCCGGAATCGTCTCTTCAACAGTCAATCCTTTCCCCTTCAACTGGGTAATAAGTTTTTCAGATCCATGAGACCGACTTTGCACTGCGACAAGTGCTTCATTCTTCTTATTGCCCGTAGAGTATATTCGTTCCGGAGCATCAGTTCCAACCTGTTTAAATGATCCTTTTCCCTTTTCAGCATAGTATATTGTCCGCTTATCCGGTACGTAAACCACCCCCATTATTGGTTGGTCATCCTCGATTAAAGCGATATTCACTGTAAACTCCCCGTTTTTCTTAATGAACTCTTTAGTGCCATCCAGCGGGTCAACAATCCAAAACTTGGTCCAATCTTTACGCTCTTCGTAATCAGGTATGCCCGACTCTTCCGAAATAATAGGCGTGCCGGGATCTAATTTTTTTAGGGCATCCACAATAATATGATGAGATGCCAAGTCAGCCTTTGTGAGTGGAGAATCATCGTCCTTTCGGCTAATCTCCACATCCTGCGCATCGTAATATATTTCTAGCATTGCTTCACCAGCTTCTTTCGCTATCCCAATAACTTCTTTAAGCATAATTTGTAATAATTAATATTTCTCTAGTACAACTCTCTTTAGAATTTTTTATTTAGCACTTAATCTTTAACCCCTAATAATAACTTTTGGCCATTTTAAAACGGCCAAATTTGAGGCACCAAAAATATAGTAATTACTGCAATCATCAAATTCAAAGGTAACCCTATTTTTGTAAAGTCAGTGAATTGGTATCCGCCCGGTCCATATACCATCAGGTTTGTCTGATAACCAATTGGGGTTGAAAAACTGGCTGATGCCGCCATTATAATCGTCATCACGAACGGCATGTAACTTACTCCAAAAGAAGCAGCCAATGATATTGCAATAGGAAAAACAAGCACCGCTGCCGCATTATTGGTCACCATTTCTGTCAATAACCACGTTGCCAAATATACACCTGCCAGAGCCAAATATGGGCTACCATCCGTAAATCCTAAAAACTCTTTTGCCAGAACCGTGGCCCCACCTGTATATTGGAGCGCACTCCCGATTCCAAGACTGGCCGCAATCACCAGTAAAACTGACCAGTCGATATAATCCTTTGCTGTTGTTGCGCGAACACATCCCATTCCCACCATGAGTCCTGCCGCTAAAAATGAGGCTTGAAACATCGAAAACCATCCGAGAGCAACCGAGAATATCATTACACCCAGAATACCCCAGGCAATACCGGACTTCTCATAATTGGGCGGACTCGAATCACTGATAGCACTCGTCAAATAATAATCACTGGAATTTCTATACTGCTTTATAAAGTTAGGGTGAGCCTCAAGCAATAGTGTATCTCCCGTTTTCAAGCGAATATCACCCACCTTTTCTTTGATGCGTTCTCCATTTCGAGATACGGCCAATACAACGGCATCATATATATTACGAAAGCGACCTTCTTTAATGGTCGTCCCGTTAACTGGATGGGAAGGCGATACCACAGCCTCAATCAACAATCGTTCGCGACGAGAGGAGTCTAATTTAAAAATCTGATCCGTGGCCGGTTTCAATCCTTTGATCTGCTGCAAGTCCACGATTGAATCGACAATCCCCGTAAAAATAAGCCGATCACCGCCCTTCAGCTTTTGCTCAGGATCAACCGCAGCAATGATATGATCTTGTCGGTAGATTTCCACCAGGTATAGTCCGGGAAGGTGACGCAGCCCCGCTTCTTCGACTGTTTTACCCGGCAGCGGACTTCCTTCCTCGACAATCATTTCAATGGTATATTCCCGCGGATCCTTAAAAGTATCGAAGCCGGAACCTCGATCGGGCAACAGTTTTTTTGCAAATACTGTTAAATAAATAAAGCCAACGATAGCAGCCGGCACGCCAATAAGAGCTGGCTCGAAAATACCAATCGTATCCGTAGAAGCCTCATCAATCAGTAAGCCATTGACAATAAGATTGGTGCTGGTTCCTATGAGCGTACAAGTACCCCCCAAAATAGCAGCATAGCTCAATGGAATTAATATTTTTGATGCAGCAATTTGATTCTTGCGACACCAATCTTCTAAGGCAGGAATAAAAGATGCCACTACCGGGGTATTATTTAAGAAAGCACTCACCACCATTACCGGTGCCATGATTCGCACCTGGGCTCCCCGAATGCTTTTTACCTGTCCAATAATCTTGTTTACCACGAAGTGAATAGCTCCGGTCTCTTTCATCCCGGCTGCTACCACATATAACGCAGCCACGGTCAGCATCCCCTGATTTGAAAATCCCACAAGTGCCTCTTCGGCCGGCACAACCTGGCTTACAATTAATATTGTCAACCCAGCAATAAATACTACATCTACTGATAACCGAGTGGTTACCAATAACGTAAGACAGAGCAAAATAATGGCTATAACCATCCAGCCGGCCAAGGTCATAAAAGCGATATTCTTATTACTATATCTATTCGAGAGGCAAAGAAAACGAATTATCTTACGTTTTCAAATCAACAAAATCACACAACAACACCTAGCACTAGCAACTAAGAGAAAAGGTTGTTGGTGAGAGGTGGGTTATCACATCGGCCAAACATACGGTATCAAGATAATTAAAACAGACCATAACGTAATTTGTAGCAGGAATCCTACTTTAAAAAAATCGGTAAATTTATAATTACCGGGCCCATATACCATCAGATTCGTTTGATATCCAATAGGAGTAATTAATGACATAGAAGCTGCCAAGGTTATCCCGATTACGAGTCCGCGCACCTCGATGCCCTGTGTTTCTGCTACAGATAACACAATAGGAAACATCAGTGCTACCGCACCGTTGTTTGTAATAAACTCTGTTAAAACGACTGTAATAATAACTACTCCAGCCAAAGTTGCCCGGGGTCCATAGGCACTTGTCAGTTCAACCATGCCTTCACCAATAATAACTGCTGCTCCACTCACTTCCATCGCCTTCCCCAATCCTAACGCCGCCCCAATGACAATTAAAACCGTCCAGTCTACCGACTTGCGAGCCTCACCCGCTTCAATAACATTAAAAGTTAAAAGTACGGCTACACCTAAAATACCGGCCAGTGCGATATGAAGCACGCCTCCCGCAACCAAACCGATAACGCCGAATAATACTGCTACCGAAATATATAAATCTTTACCGCCCGGTCGCTCCTCAATTATTTCTTTTGGATCTCCGGGCGCTTCTCCCCCCGCCTCACTGGTTAAGAAGAAATCTTCGGTGTCTTCATGTGCCCCTCGGAACCCCCGTCCTGTATCCAACAACAGAACATCGCCCGGGTGTAATACAAATTTACCCAACGGCTGATCAATTCGCTGTCCCCTGCGACGAACGCCTGTAACTGCAGCTCCAAAACGTTCCAACAATTGGGCTTCCCCAACGGTTGATCCTACTAAGCGCGAACCCTCTTTTACTACTACTTGGTGCAGCTCTCGATCTTTTTCATTTCTTCTGATAGTTCGAGGGGGTTGATAAGCCAATTTAAGCCCCGGATATCCTTCGAGCTCGGGTGTTTTCGCCGCAATGCCTCCTTGCGCCGCATAAAAAAGATGGTCCCCGGCACGCAGTCTTTCATCATCAGGTACAGGGGCAATCTCTTGTTCATTCCTATTAATTCGGGAAAGGTAAAATCCTGAAATCGTAGCTAGTCCCACTTCTGAAACTGTTTCTCCCACCACATCCGAGCCTTCTGTAATCTCTAGCTCTACCAACAGCTTTCTGTTTTGTTCTTCTTGGTAGCGGATATCACGACGGGCGGGAGTAAGTTTTGGTGAAACAACTACCAAATACACTAATCCCACTAAAGCACAGGGAACGCCAACCCATGCTAATTCAAAAAATGAAAATCCTCTGAACCCGTGACTCTCTAATAACCCATGGGTAATCAGGTTTGTACTGGTCCCAATTAATGTACAGAGCCCCCCTAAAATTGCCGCATACGAAAGAGGCATCAGCAGCTTAGATACAGGGATATGGTGTTTCTTGGCCCAGCTCCGTATCGCCGGTATCCCCATAGCTACAATAGGAGTGTTATTTAGAAAAGCAGAATAAACCGATACGCTGGGACATAACCGCAACAGAATTCGCTGAACACTTCTTGTTTCCTCACCTAAAATAAAGTTACTGGCCCTATCTAATGCCCCACTCTCACGCAGCGCTGCCCCTATTACATACAAGCTTCCCAACGCCAGTAGCGTAGTATTGCCAAACCCCAGGAAAGCATCTTCCAAGCTTATAACGCCGCTGACCGTAATTATGGCTAACCCCGTCAATAAAACAGCATCCGGACTCCACAAATCAAAGGCCAAAGCCACAAAAGTGAGCACCAGTACCACTAATATGATGATAATATCAATACTCATGAACGCTGTTGTAAATTTATGAAATAGCCGATCCTATATAAGATAGAAGAACTTGGAAGAGTTGCTATTAGGATTTTAGTATTGCTCTAAAATCGTATTCGAGCCTGTATACCAATTTCGCTGCGCTGATCTCCTTCAATCTGATTCAGACCACTGCCAATGACCTGTGTATCTTCATAGATGGTAATACCAAATTTAGCCCAAAGCTCCAAAAAATCGAATGGCTCGTAATTTAACAATACATACATTCGCTGACCTTGATCGAAAAACGATTGGCTGGAAAACACATATAACAGGTCATTTTCGAACTGATATACCCGCGTGGCAAAACTTTCGGTATCAAACATGGAAAGTCTTGTATCCAAACTGACTTCATCATTAATTCTCAATCGTAAATCTTGGTATAATAAATACCCAAACTCCGTATCTTCTCCAGCCTGACGGCTTCGCACCAGCTCTCCTCTTGTGCGCAAGCGCACATTCCTATTTACCCAATATTCAAAATTGGCCCTAAAACTGCTGCGTTGGGCACTACCTAACCTACGCTGACTTCGACCGAAAGAATCCAGCACCTCATACTCATCATCCTCAATCTCGCTGCGAAGCTGAATATAAAAATTAAGATCACTTGTTAAATCTATCTCTGCCTTTGCCAACCAATCAAATCCCTGCGTAGGCTGATTGGTACCAAAACGAGCACTGGGAAATCGAAACTGATCGATATACGCACTAAGCGTTACCCTTTGGCCTATAATATGACGAAGCCCTAAGTAGATACCTTCTTCATTTTTTTGGCTGACCTGATACCTCTCCAAAGCCATTCCCTAAAATAGACTGGAATTCTTTCTGATACTTCCGATATGCCAATGTTATATCTGTATCTCCTCCGAGAATACTTTCAACACCGGTAATCAAACCATAGCCGCCATTTTTACTTTGTGCTATTTCGCCAAATACAATAGCAGGCCCCGCCAAAAAGGTATAATCTAATCCATATGCATAATTTGATGTACCTTCAAAATCATACTGAGCATACGTTTGATTACTCGCTGCAATATAGCGATCAAAGATCGTTTGGTAGCCAGTAGCCCCAATAATACCAAAGGGCAACTCCAATTCGACATGACCACCATATAATGTCTGCTGTAAATTATCCTTCTGAAGAAATTCATTTTCTGTGCGATGATATCCATCCGATCCCGGAAAGCGAGTAGTATCGGGACTTATTTCACTCGCACTGCGCTTTCTATTTGAATAGAAGCCTGTAAACTGAAGTTTACCACCATATGTCACAGCACCACCGCGATAGTAGTTCGTTTCCTGCGCGGAGGTATACGGTTTAATCCCTCGGCCATTACGGCTCACTGCCCCTACCACATTGCTACCCTTACCAAAAGCAGCCCCACTCCAGAGCACCAATCCCTGCCCAAAGGCCAAACTATAATCTCCTCCCACCAATATCTGTAAGTTGCCATTATTTTCAAGTGCTACATGCCAGGTACGATGATCAAATTGAAAAGGTCCTACGAGTTCTTCTCCGGGATCTTTTTCCTGTGTCAAATTTATAGAAAGGTGATCACTCTGGTATCCCATGCGCTGATAATACTTGACCGGACTACCAATATATCCCCCTTCCTGCGGCGGTTTCTGATATCCCGCTCCTTCTTGCTGATCACGCTGGAAGCGTGAAAACATCTGAAACTCACCATCAGAGGTCCAATAACGCGGATTTGTATAGAGAGCCTTTCCCAACTCAAGTCCACTCCCTACGGTTACATATGGTCGCACTTGCTCCAGCGTAACGCGCCCAATTCCTGATACTTCATCTAACTCCTCAATCGTTTCGAACGGTTTTACTCCGAATCGGTATTCGACGATATTTCGGGCAAGCTTAAGATTTAATCCCGGTATCTGGAGTAATTTATTTATACCGGCATTGTTAATATTGATGGGATTTTCAGCCAGCTCTTGCAGAAACTGGGTCATCTGTTCGCTGTCAAAATCTGTATCTCCGGAATCAAAGTTTTCGATGGCATCTTCGATATCATCCTGTACTTCAGAACGAGTAGTATCCTGTTGTTGTGCCAACAGAGCAATCGGCATTACAAAAAGAAGTACCAATAAAAAAAGTATAACGCTTCGCATTACCAGATAACTTTAAAATCAATGGCGGGACTATATCCTAACACCCTGTTTTCATGGCGTTGAACAGCTACATTCACAGCCCAAAAATCTCCGCTGTAACCAAATCCTCCCGAAAATGTTATTGGCTCAACCGTAATACCCGCACGTGCCACGAAGTTTTCGATTACGGATACCTCAACACCTCCACGGTATGAAATAGGAAACTGTACATCTTTGACTACATCACTGGTAAATAAGGCAATATCAGACAACCGATATGATAACCCGATACTTAGTTCCCGGGGCAGTTTTTCATTATTGAGTGATCCATACTCGGGTTGATTAATATTCGTAGCCTTGGCCCCTATTCATAAATCTGATACAATAAGAGCTGCCATTCCGACATCAACGCCAAGCGCACCCGCCGATCCATAGCCACCACCCATTGCAACGTGGCTATAATTGATGATAGTCCCAAAATGAAATCCGGCAAACGAATGCTTATATCCAAGCCGTATCCTGCTTTCATTAAAAAGGTCATCTCCATAACGGTGTGCCCCCGCACCCAAGACTCCAAACTTCGTAGGATATGTCCCTGAAAAGGCCATATCCGTTAATTCGGCAAGACCAAAATAGCGAACGCCAAAAAACGATACTGAACGTTCATCCTCCGACATCAGCGCGGGATTTCCAAACATTCCCCAATCTGTATCTTCCAGAGCCGTTATTGCTTGTCCCACAGCCAACTCTCTTGCGCCGATAACAGCTTGTGCTTGTACTGATAAGCCAATCCCTGATAAAAGAATTATAACTATATGTAATAATGTAAGTCTAAATCTGTGTATATGTAATAGCTTTCGTATCATAAAGGGTTATTAGTGTATGTAATCTGGCCTAAACTATGGATTCGAAATGAATTTTTCTTCTTTAAAAAAGAATAAAACGGTATTCCTCCTTTTGATCGCCTTCATCGGCATCTCTCAAAGTATTTCCGCACAAGAAATTGAAGCGGATGTAACAGTTGACCGGAGCAGAATTAGCAGTACCTCTCTTAACTATCTTGACAATCTCCCACAACAAATTGAAGAGTACATTAACAAATTCGAGTGGACCAACGCAAATTTTAATGAAAATGAACGTATAAAAATGTCCCTGCAGATAAACTTATTATCTGTTGAAGATTACAATTTTAAAGCTCAAGTAATTGTCCGCTCCCAACGACCAATTTATAATACCACCCGCAGTACAGTCGTTTTTTTATTCAACGATGAAGAGTGGAATTTTGAGTACACTCCCAACCGTACCTTCCTGCATGACGAACTGCAGTTCGATCCGTTAACCAGCTTGCTCGACTTTTATGCTTATACCGCTTTGGGGTATGATTTTGACACCTTCGAAAAACTGGGCGGAACCCAATATTATCAGCAAGCACAAAATATTGTATCCCTTGCACAAACCACTTCAGCTATAGGATGGTCCAGAGGAAGCAATCAACGCAATAGAGCACAGCTGCTTTCAAACCTTCTACAAACAAACTACGAACCATTTCGGGTTGCCCTTTACCAATATCACCGAAAAGGAATTGATCAGTTTTTGAATAACCCCAAGCAGGCCCGCAATCAAATTTTATCAGCATTAAAAAAAATTCAGCAGGCACAACGGCAAACTTCTTTTGATCTACTCTTTGATACCTTCTTTAATGCCAAATATCGTGAAATAACCTCTATCTTTAAAGATGCCGAACCCCAAGTACGGCTGGAAGCCTACAACCTACTTTCCAATATTGATCCAGGTCACTTGAGTGAATATAAAAAACTGCAGTAGCTGTAACTTTACCGTTGCTATTTAAGACTCCAAACACTTTTTTACAGATGGTTCAATGTTAGTTAACTACCTGCTGAATATTTAATCTCAGGTTTTGTATATTCTCCGCCTGACGAGTTAAAATCTTTTTCCATTCTAACCGAAAATATTTCATCGTATGAAATTTTACGTCTGTATTAAACAAGTTCCCGATGTAGATGCTCCCATCCAAATTAAAGACGGCAACCTGATTCAAAATACCGACCGCATGGTACTTAATGCCTATGACGCTTCGGCCGTTGAAGAGGCGCTTGTCCTAACCGAAGAACACGGCGGTGAAGTGGAAGTTGTTCTGGTTGGTCCGGACAAAGCCAAAGAAACCATCCGTAAAGCTCTTGCCATGGGAGCTGACAAAGCCATACATATTACCACCGATGATGACGTTGAATATGATTCAGCGGTGTATGCAAATATTTTGGCAACGTTTTTTGAGGATAAGGAATATGATGTAATCTCCTGTGGAAAACAGTCTCAAGATACTGATGCAGGCTTGGCAGGCAGCATGCTGGCTCAACATCTCGATCTTCCCTATGCCACCAATGCCGTTGGACTTTCTTTAGAAGACAATGAACTTGTTGTAAAACGTCAGGGCGATTCCGGACAAGAGATCATCGGACTTCCCCAACCCTGCTTGGTAACCTGCTCGAATGACATGAATGAACCCCGTATCCCCAGCCTGAAAGGTATTATGCAGTCTAAGCGTAAGCCCATGGAAAGTATCGCCCTTTCGGATATGAATCTTGATGAGTCGGTCCTTTCTGCGAAAACAAAAGTAACCGGTTACATGGAAAAGCCAGAACGAGAACCAGGACAAAAGTTTGAGGGGGAACCAGAAGAGCTGGCACAAAAGGTCGCAAACATCCTTGACGAAGAAGAAAATGTGATTTAAGCCTTCAGACTTTAACTATCAGCTCAATACATCATAATACTGAAAACCGAGTGCTGATAGTTCAATTACAGGAATTGATAATCTCTAAAATAATTACTCAACGAAATGAGCACTCTACTAACCCACATTGCAGTAAGTGACGGAAAAATTAAAAGAGCTTCGCTGGAAGTTTTATCACGAATGACTCAACTGGCGGAGGCTAACGGACACACATCCGAAGCCGTTATTATCGATGCCAACGCTTCTGATCATGTTGAGGAAGTCCAAAAGTACGGCGCCTCCAAAATATACACGATTGAGAACCCTATTTTTAAAAACCACCAAAACACCCCATTACTTAAGGCTCTTTCCAAGGTGATGGATGAAGCTGATCCGTTTGTTTTCGGTTTTGGATCAACAGAAAGCACTAAAGATATTCTGGGTGCTCTGGCAGCTAATCAAGATGCAGCCGTACTTTCCGATGTCTCTGAATTCGAACTGACTGATGACGGAATCGAAGCAACCCGACCGGTAATGGCTGCCAAAATCCTTTCCGATAATAAAGCCAGCGGTGATAATATCCTGGTTTCCGTCCGGTCAGGGTCCTACGACTTAAATGAATCCCCAACCGACGCCGAAGTGGTAGATATTGACTTTTCTTTTAATGAGGATGAGCTCAAAGCTACCCTTCGAGAAATTATTGGTGCTTCCGGAGATAAAATCGATCTTACTGAAGCTGAAACAATTGTTGCGGCAGGGCGCGGTGCCAAAGACGATGAGGGACAAGAGTTGATTGAAGAATTAGCCTCCGTCTTGAATGCAGCTCTTGGTGCTTCTCGCGCTCTTACCGAAGCTGGAATTATGGATCCAAGCCTGCAAATTGGCCAAACGGGAAAAGTGGTTTCGCCACAACTCTATATTGCTGTAGGAATTTCGGGAGCTATACAGCACGTAGCGGGTATGACCAACAGTAAGGTGATTGTAGCAATCAATAAAGATCCCGATGCCCCTATTTTCGATATTGCAGATTACGGAATCGTAGGCGACCTTTACAAAGTGTTACCTCCTTTTATTGAAGAGCTGAAAAAGATAAAAAGCTAATTTCTCGAAGGTTGAAAGTCGAATGTACAACAGCTTGTTTAGAGCCTTCAACCTGAAACATTTAACATTCAACAATTATTAAACTATGGATGAAAAGTTTGACTGTATTATTGTAGGTGCGGGTATTGCCGGCCTGGCAGCAGCCATGATTCTGGCACGCAATAACATGAAGTTTCTACTTATCGAAAAAGGTGAATTTGCGGGATCCAAAAATGTCTCCGGCGGTGTGCTCTGGGGCAGTGATCTCGCCAAACTCGTCCCCAATTACTGGGAGGAGGAAGACGGCGGATGGGAGCGTTTCATCAACCATCGTCGTCTCACCTTTATGGACGATCAGTCAACCTTTTCTATCGATTTCAAATCATCCCACTTCAACGAAACCCCTTACTCAGGGGTAGTAGTATTACGCTCAAAATTTGACCGCTGGCTGGCCGGAAAAGTCCAGGAAGAGATCGATAACAGCGATTATGCCATGGAATCATTTATCGCCACTAATATCAAGGTGGATGAAATCTTGATGGAGAATGATAAGGCGGTAGGTATCCGCACCGGAGAGGAGGAGTTTCATGCCGATAGTGTCATAATCTCGGAAGGGGTCAATAATCTGCTTACGCGTCAGGTTGGACTACAGGATGATTACGTACCTGCAGATCATATGCTTACAGGCATCAAAGAAGTCATCCGCTACGACCAAAAAGTGCTGGAAGATCGTTTTCAGCTGAATGGACTCAGTGGTATGTCGAATGAATTTGTGGGCTTTGCTACTGATGGCGTTGAGGGCGGAGGTTTTCTCTATACGAATCGCGATACCATTTCGCTTGGCCTGGTAGCGGGAATCAAAGACATGCGTGAGAAAGAAAAAAGTCCACATGACTTATTGAACACCTTTAAAGCCCACCCCGTTATTCAAGACACTATTCAAGGCGGAGAAGTCGTTGAATATTCGGCTCATGTTGTTTCGTCCGGAGATAAACGAGCAATGCCCAAAGAAGTATACAAGGATGGCGTACTACTGTGTGGTGAAGCAGCCAACTTGTTGATGAATGCCGGGAAAGCTATCCAGGGAATGGATTACGCAATGCGATCTGGGATTTTGGGAGCAGAAACGATCGTCAAAGCCAAGGAACGCGATGATTTTACCAGTAATACACTCAAGGAATACAAGCAGGCACTTCAAGAAAGTTATGTAATGAAGGATATCAATAGTTTCCAGGATGCCGTCCATATGCTACACAATCCTACGATGTATCAGGATGTTCCTAATCTAATTTGCGATTTCGGACGTAAGTTCTTTACCATCGATAACGAGCCGACGAAAAAGTCCCGCGAGTTAATGAGTGAATCCATTAAGGAACACTCTTCGTACTGGGAGCTCATGAAAATCGGATTCAAAGGAGCAAAATCGCTTTAGCGATTTGAAAAATACTAATGTGTCATCCTGAATTTATTTCAGGGTCTGAATCTAACTATTTTATAAATTCTGAAACGAATTCAAAATGGCACGGTGTTTAAAATGTTAAGTCTTTATTTTTTGTCTTATGAAATTACTTGATCTTACCGAGCGACTGGGACTTGTTAGCTATCGCAACCAAGCAAAATCAGACATCAAACCTCATATCGAGGTGGATACAGATATTTGTAATTCTGTATGTCCTCATAAGTGCACCACCTACGTTTGTCCCGCCAATTGCTATACTATGGATGAGGATGGCCAAGTGCATTTTCAGGTCGAAGATTGTATTGAGTGCGGCACATGTATGTATGCCTGTGATCAGGGAGCAGTAGACTGGAACTATCCCGATCCCGAAATCGGCCGCGGTGTAACTTGGAATTTCGGATAGTGTTTCACCCTCACGAATATCATGTGATGAGATTTAATAACAAAAGACAATCCCATTAAAAGCTCCTGCACCAAGATAAATTTTACTAATAAAAAGGCCATTCCGTTTAGGAATGGCCTTTTGCATTGAGATCAATATTATACTAAGATTTTTTGGGCTTTAACTTAACCGTTATTGCATCTCCGCCTTTCTTCACTTCTACTTTTTGCTCCCAGTCCTTATATCCTTCAGCTGAAACTGCAAGAGTATAAGTCCCGGCGCTAACTTTTTCAAAAGTAAAGGATCCATCTTCCCCGGTAGTAGTTTCCTTATCTACCCCCTGTAGCATTACCTGAGATCCAGATATTGCTTCTTGGCTGGAGGCATCAACTACCTGTCCAGAAAACTTAACGTTTCCCTTCTCCTGTGCCATAACCGGATTAGAAAACATTGCAATTCCAATGATCATAATAATTGCTGAAAAGAACGCTTTTTTATTAAAAAGATACATATTGTCTCCTCTTTTTTATTCTATTAATATTATAAGTTCAATCCATTTTGATGAGATGAATATCTCATTTATACATATCAGTACTTTCTATTTTTGTTCCAAATGTAGTTAAATTTTTATCGGTACTGAGGAAGTAGTCATTTAGAAAACTTGCCCCAAATAAGTTTTGACTGCTTAATTACAAAATTTTACTCAATTATAGCTTATATACACTAAGTTGGTGTTTCTTTCCCAAAACGATTTGCCAAATTTTTTCTATTTTAATAGATAGAAAAATTCCAATCTATTTTAATTCCATTTTATGAGTACCGACGTATTACAAAAAGCTACTGGGCTTAGTTTTGAACTTTCCGAAGAACAGCAACTCATCCGAGATAGTATCAGAGATTTCGTTGAACGTCATGTTAAGCCGGGCGTGAAGGAGCGTGACGCCAGTAAGAAATTCCCACAGGAACTCGTCAAAAAATTAGCAAATCAAGGTTTTATGGGGATGGTTCATCCCGAAAAGTATGGTGGAGGCGGTGTAGGACATGTCAGTTTTTGCCTGGCCATTGAAGAAATTGCCCGTTGGGATGCATCACTTGCCTTAACTGTAGCGTCGCATACTTCTTTGGCGTCGGGACATATAGCCCTGGCGGCGAACGATTCCCAAAAAGAAGAATACCTGACGCCTCTTGCCAAAGGTGCAAAGCTGGGAGCATGGTGCCTTACAGAACCCGGATCGGGAAGTGATGCCTCAGGGATGAAGACAACTGCTATCAAAAAAGGTGATAAATATATTCTCAACGGTACGAAGATTTTTATCACGCAGGGCTCAGTAGGTGATATTTATGTCGTTTTAGCTAAAACGGATCCTGATAAGGGAACCAAAGGCATCAGCGCTTTCATTGTTGAGGGGAGCTGGGATGGTGTTGAATCTGGCGGTAAAATGGAAAAGCTTGGGATGAATTCCAGCGACACGACTGAAGTTATTTTTGAGGATGTAGAAGTGCCCGAAGAGAATCTTTTGGGAGAACTCGGTCGCGGCTTTGTTGATACCATGAAAGTGCTTGATGGCGGACGTATCGGTATTGGTGCCCTTTCAGTCGGTATTGCCCGCGGTGCCCTTGAAGAATCTCTTAAATATTCCGGCGAACGCAAGCAATTTGGATCTCCAATTGGTGACTTCCAGGCAATAGAAACGAAAATAGCCAATATGGCTACAGAGGTTGATGCCGCCCGTATGCTGGTCCACCGCGCGGCCTGGCTGAAAGATCAGGGCAAGCCATTTACAAAAGAGGTTTCTATGGCAAAACTTTTTGCCTCCGAGCTGGCCGTTCGCGCTGCTGATGAGGCCGTACAAATTCACGGCGGCTACGGATATATCAAAGAATATCATGTAGAAAGATTTATGCGCGATGCCAAGTTAATGACGATCGGCGAAGGGACTTCGGAGGTTCAACGCATGATTATCGGCCGTGAGCTCAAAAAAGAATTTTGGCAATAAACCATGGTTGAAAGTTAGAAGGTTAATAGTTCATTGTTCATTGAAACTACCTGAAATTTTAACCTCTAACCTGCAACTTTCAACCATATCACTTACCTTCGATAAAAGAAAAGTCTCACAGAAACCTACTATCTCATGTCCAGTAATAGCTTTAACATCGACGACCCCTTTCAGTTTGAATCTGAGCTCTCCGAAGATGATCGCATGATTATGGAGACCGCCCGCGATTATGCCCAGAGCAAGCTTGAACCACGTGCTTTGAAAGGAAACCAAGAAGAATACTTTGATAAAGACATCGCTACCGAAATGGGTTATTTGGGGTTATTGGGATCATATCTCCCCCCTGAATACGGTGGAGTTGATGCTAGTCAAACAGCCTACGGACTTGTCGCTCGCGAAGTGGAACGCGTGGACTCAGGCTATCGATCATTTATGTCGGTTCAATCGTCACTGGTAATGCTTCCTATTTTTGAGTTTGGTACGGATGAGCAAAAAGAACGATTTTTGCCAAAACTGGCTACTGGCGAACTTATTGGATGTTTCGGTTTAACTGAACCCGATCACGGTTCGGACCCCGGATCAATGTCAACAACCGCAGTCAAAACCGATGGCGGATGGATTCTCAACGGGGCCAAAATGTGGATTACCAACTCTCCTATTGCTGATGTAGGAGTAGTATGGGCTAAGGCCAAAGAAAATAAAGATGACGAAGGAGAAATACGCGGCTTTTTAGTAACCAAAGATATGGACGGTTACAGCGCGCCGACCACGAAGCATAAAATGTCACTTCGCGCTTCCGAAACAGGAGAAATGGTTTTTGAGGATGTATTTGTACCGGATGAAAATGTTTTTCCGGATATCACCGGACTAAAAGGCCCTTTTACCTGTTTAAACTCTGCTCGTTATGGTATTGCCTGGGGGACAGTAGGAGCTGCCGAATTCTGTTATCAAAAGGCACGAGAATATGTAGGTGAACGTAAGCAATTTGGATACCCTATAGCTGCTAACCAGCTTCCCCAAACCAAGCTGGCCAACATGCTTACCGATATTACCCAGATGCAACTGCTGGCATGGCGATTAGGAAAATTGAAAGATGAAGGACGGTCTCATCATTCGATGGTATCATTAGCCAAAAGAAATAATTGTGGCACGGCTTTAGAGATTGCACGCATTGCACGAGATATGCACGGTGCCAACGGTATTACTGGGGAATATCGCGTCATTCACCACGTAATGAATCTCGAATCGGTTAATACCTACGAAGGTACCTACGATATCCACGGATTAATATTGGGACGTGAGATCACCGATATTCAGGCCTTTGTTCCCCGTGGAAATGATATGCCTGAGAACTAAAAACACTGTTACATTATAAATATTGAACCCTGATAGAGGAGCTCCCTCTTTCAGGGTTTTATTATTTAGTACAAGGTTATGTTAAAACAAAAGGCCAGTATTAAAAATATAATGGCCAGACCGATACGGTAATAGCCAAAGTGGCGAAATCCATATGAATCTACAATTTTCAGAAAACCTTTTACTGCAATCCAAGCAAAGATAAAGGCAAAAATACTTCCCAAGCCCAAAAGCAAGAACTGCTCTGTTGAAATACCCGACGCTGTTTGAAACAGATCATATCCCGTTGCTGCGGCCATCGTGGGTATCGCCAAAAGAAAGGAAAACTCCGTAGCCTGGCGCTCATTATAACCAATTGCTGCTCCTCCAATAATGGTAGCAGCCGCTCGAGATGTACCTGGGATAAGTGCAAAACATTGAGCAACCCCAATCATCAAAGCACTCTTGGTAGAGATATCTTCAAGTTCGACATATTGAGTTTCTCGATTTCGGGTCCACTTATCAAGCAAGATCAACACGATTCCTCCTAAAATAAGCATCACGCTTACCACAATCGTGTTAAACAGCACCGCTTTAATGGCATCATAAAAAAGCAATCCCACTACCGAAACAGGAATAAAAGCCCAAAACAACTTGTAATAAAGCTGCAAGCCGGCAAATAGCTTATCACGATACATCACTACAATGGCCAATACCGCCGAAAGCTGGATAGATATCTCAAATGTTTTAAGGAACTCGGTATTCTCCATCCCCATAAGATGGGAGGCCAAAATCATGTGTCCCGTTGAAGAGATCGGCAAAAACTCGGTAATCCCCTCAATGATACTGAGGATGATAACTTCAATAATACTCATGCTTCCAATTTTTGGATAGGAAAGAGGTTTTCAGTTTAAATCACAATACAACTGATATTACATACCCGGCCATGCTGACCAAGGAATGCGAAGCAATATTAGAAATAACCCGAGTCCGTAAAAAATGAGAATCTTTTTGTATCTGGCAGCATCGTCTTCTCCGCTTTTGGCCTTGGAGTAACCAACGGTAATAAGTACAATGCCAATAATCATGGTCAGCGGATGCTCGAGCATGTACAGTCGCGCCATGGCATCCCCCATGGCTTCACCGGAGAAGTTTGAAATACCAACTGGTGAAATCACGTACAGCACCAATCCAATTAAGAGCTGAATGTGGGAAGCAATAAGCCCTACCAAGGAAAATTTCCGTGCCCTCTCGGTGAATGGCTTTTTATTGATGAAATTTACAAGCGCGTATCCGATGACGCCCACTAAAATCAGCAACACCAAATAGGCGATGCCCGAGTGTAGATGTTGAAAGCCAGTGTACATATAAATATAGTTTAAATGGTTGGAATTGTGAGGCTCAATGATACGAAACTACTTTTGAAACAGAAACTTAAATAAGATCAATTCTTAATAAGATATCTTTCTCTACAAGAGGATTATCTATGTATCTGCCTGTTTATCTCCCAAAGATGCTTCTATCGATGCAACGAATGCTTCCGGATCGTCTGGAGATATCACTACTTGCTCCTCTTCGGTTGTAATTACGACCGTTTTATCACGATGAGTCACATACGCTTTGTAACCCTTTAAGATGCTATTTCTGAAGTAGCCAACGTAGCCAAACAGTCCGCCTATGCCAAATCCGAGAGCTCCCAAAATTATGCTCCAAGTTATCAGAGTTGGTATAAACCCCGGTGTATAATAATCGAGTCCAAGTAATAATAATGTGACTCCGCTCGTCATCAAGATAAGCAACCAATCCCACGGGGCTTTAAACGTTTTTCTACCATTTTCCATAGCATCTCCATTACATTATTCATCAAGCGCTTTATTCACCGCCGGTTTTACTTCGGTGGCAAACAGCTCAATCGATTTAAGCAGCCTTTGATGCGGAATAGATCCCACACTCATCTGCAGCAAAAAGCGATCATGACCAAAAATTTCGTGTTGGAACAGCACTTTGTCAATAATTTCCTGTGGATCACCCACGGCGTTTGCTCCACGCAGCGTTCGTGAAGCCTCAAACTTGTCACGCGTCATCGGCGGCCAGCCACGCTCTTTACCAATTTTATCCATCGTTACCTTGAACGCAGGAAACGCGATGTCGGCTGCTTCTTTGGAATCTTCGGCAATAAAGCCATGTGAGTTGATGCTCAATTTTGGCGGATTGTAATCATTCTCCTCAGCTCCCCTTTGGTGGATGTCTGCCAGCTGCTTGAACTGTTCCGGTTGTCCCCCAATAATGCCCAGTGCCATTGGAAGTCCCAGCGCACCGGCCTGATAAGCCGACTTGGGCGTCCCTCCAACTGCTCTCCAAACGGGAATTTGATCCTGGTACGGCTGGGGATATACACCGCGATTATCAATATCAGCACGATGTTTACCACTCCAACTGATGGTTTCGCTTTCGCGAAGCTTCAGCAGTAGATCCAGCTTCTCTTCGAACAATTCTTCATAGTCCTGCAAGTTATATCCAAACAGCGGAAAGGACTCGACAAACGAACCTCGCCCCACCATAATTTCGGATCTTCCTTTGGAAAGCTGATCAATGGTTGCAAACTGCTGGTAGGCTCGTACCGGATCTTCGGATCCCAGCACTGTAACTGCACTACTGAGTTTGATCTGCTTGGTCCGTGCCGCTGCTGCAGCTAAAATGGTCGTTGGTGATGAGGACAAATATTCTTCGCGGTGGTGTTCTCCGATACCAAATATATCAAGCCCTGCCTCATCAGCCAACTCAATTTCTTCCATCAAGTTTTCTAATCGCTCGGCAGGTGTAAGCATGCGATCCAGCTGGGGATGCGGTGTGTTCTCAACAAAAGTATATATGCCAAATTCCATAGATGATTTTCTTAATCCTACTTACTTTAATGTCAAAGTTAATCGTTTGGAGTCGTAACGAAAAACAAACTGATCAAATTCCGATATGTTCATCTAACACTATTATTTTATAATTTACTACTTGCCAGAGTCTTAGATTAGGAGCAAAAGCAGCAACCCTCAATCTAAGATCGGCTAACCTTTATCGATAGGATTATGAGAATCGCTGCTCCATTCATACCAGCCACCATCATACACCGAAACCTTAGGCCAACCCATTAGGTAAGCATTCCAAAAAGCTTCACTGCCCCGCCAGCCTGTACCGCAGTAAAAGGCTAATCGTTTCTCTGGCGTTAGCCCCTCTTCGATCCAGGTGTCTGCCACCTCTTGGTATTCACGCATGGTATGATCAAAATTACGGTAGTTTTCCATATGATAGGCGTCACTGCCACAATTGCCAAAAATCGCGCCGGGTATTCGTCCCTTTTTCTCGATATAATGATACCCACTGCGTTCCCCAATAAACTCCGGCCAGCTACGAACACTAACCAATTCGGCATCATCGGCTGATAAATATTCTTTTGCTTCTGGTGTATCGATCATAAGTTCAGGTCGACCCGGAATTTCTGCCCCAAAATCATCCACCGGATCAGGTTCTACTTCTTCAGTTGAAACTTCATATCCCGCATCCTCCCAAGAAGTAATTCCACCATTTAAAATACGGACATCCTTCACACCGGCGTACAGCAAAATAGCTGCGCTTCGCATAGCTCCCAGATGTCCCGCACTTTTTCCCGGAAAGCGCTCTTCATCATACACTGGCGCCGAAAAACGCCCATATACCACCACTGTAGTATTGTGACGAATACCCAAGCTTTCTAACCGTGCCCGTAATTCATCCGGCGTGCGGCGGTTCCAGGTCTCAGTCGATTCCAGCCAGTTGGTATTCAACGCAATCGCACCAGGAATATGTCCTTTTTCATAATCTTCCATATAGCCATAGTGCGAATGGCAAATCACAAAATCATCATTATCATATTCTTGGGGAATGTTATCCACGATAAGCTGTTTCACCCACTCCGGATGTACCAGCTGCTGAAAGCGTTCCAATCGGTTCAGCGTCAAATTTTTATTCGCTGCCCACTCTGACAAAAACCCATCATAAACTTGAACATCAGTATAGTCCAGATTAAGTAACTTTTCTGCCATCGACCGTGTATCTTCATCATCATATCCATAAACCACAACCGGTTCATCTTTCTCGATATTCTTCTCTTCCAGCACTTCTACCCAATCCATGTAGCGAGTCCATTTCAGCGGAATGCTTTTGGCAGTTAGAATATGGCCGCCACGGTCTTCATTTTGCAGACGCCAGCCGTTGTAAGCAGCAATAGGACGAATATCGATCACCTTACCCTTTTTACTCTTGATGAACTTTTGCAAATTTTTCGTTGAAATAGCACTATGCTTTTTCATCTATCTTTATTCTATAATGTTAATGGTTTCTTCAAATAAGGATGGTATTATTTGTCAAGTATATTGTAAAATGATGATTGCAAAACCAAGCATCTTTCGGAATCTAAATTACCCAAAGAAATCAACCTAACATATTTTATAGCTGGGAAATTCTAAATCAATTAAAATTATGCGTCCTTTTGATACCTCTATAGAACGAACTCTGCCTTTTAGCAGTGATAAAAAACTGCGCAAAAAATTTATGATTGTGGATAAGGAAATCCCCGGCAATATTCGCTGGGGACGTCTGCTCGAGAAGCTCGATAAATTAGCGGAAGATATCGCCCTCGATTACGTACATCAGTTTGAGCCTGATGGCCGAGTGGTGACCGCGGCCGTGGATGATATTGCTCTGCACACTCCTGCAGATATTACGAAAGATGTGTATCTAAGAGCGCGCATAAATTATGTAGGACGCACATCGATGGAGGTGGGTATTCGCGTTGATCAGGATAAAGAAGCCGAACACTCACTGGCTGCCTGCTACTTTACCATGGTTGCCCGCAAAGGAGAAGGCGACGACGCCGAAAGCCTGCCTATTCCGTCACTCGACTATGAAAGTGAGATCGAGAAACGACGATACAACGACGCCATTGAACGGAGGCAAAAATACCAAGAGCAAATTGATGCCCTTGAAGAACCACCCAGCAAAGAAGAATTTGAGATGTTGCGAAAACTTCATAAAGCTCAAGAAAAAGACGACTTTGACGGACTTCTGGCCGGCGAACAAATCCGTAACAGCGTAGAACGAATGTATCCTGATCTTGAAAACGTGCCCCACAAAATATTTGGAGGCTACGTAATTCGGCGGGCCTATGAGCTCGCGCTCATTCAAGCCGAGGAAATAATGCCCGATAGACCGATATTTGTACGTGTAAACCGAATCAACTTTTTGCAACCCATCCGTATTGGGGATAAACTCGATTTTACCAGCCGTGTCGTTTATACCGGAGATACATCGATGACCCTCGAAATTGATATCGAGCGCACAAGCATGGATAAAGTAACCAAGGCGTTATCAAATACCTGTGTATTCACCTTTGTAAATGTAGACGAGAATCTAAATCCCAAAACGGTTCCTGATGTTTACCCCACTACCTATGCGGAAGATGAACGGTATCTTAAAGCACATCGGCGTCGGATCGAGCACCATCAATCGGAACACCAAAAAAGCTAACTTATGCGAGCTCTTATCGTCGAAGACGAACCACTGCTGATTGAAGATCTCGAAGAGTGTTTGCTCGAAGAACAGTTCAATGTAGACTCAGCTCAAAAGCTGAGCAAAGCTTCAGATTTGGTAGCGGCCGAAGAATATGATCTTATTTTATTGGATCTGGGTTTGCCCGACGGCGATGGACTTGAGCTACTCAAAACAATAAAAGATGATCACCAAGAAACTGCTGTAATAATAATAACTGCACGCGGAGAAACTGAAGATAAAGTAAAAGGCCTGGAGCTGGGCAGCGACGATTATCTTGCCAAACCGTTTCCCATTGCAGAACTAAGAGCACGTATTCATGCCGTAATGCGCAGGAAATACAACATCAGTGATAACCAGATTGCGGCGGGACCGGTAAAACTAAATGTCGATCACATTAGAGTTCTGGTAGAGGATGAACCGCTGGAAGTCACTGAGACCGAGTACAAGATGATGCGCTACCTGATGCTTAATAAAAATAAAACCATCACCCGTATAGCTCTTGCCGAACACATTTGGGGAAGCAAAATTGACGATCGTTTTTCACTGGATTTTATCAACTCTCACATGAAGAATATCAGAAAAAAATTAAGCGCGGCCGGAGTAGAAAATCTCATCAAAACAGTGTATGGTGTAGGTTATAAACTGACGACTTATGAAACTGAATAACAAAATACTGCTGAGCAATACCCTTTTAACGCTGGTTGTATTTGCACTCACTTCAATCGGCATTTATTACCTGGTCAATTCTACCGTTTATGGTGAGCTCGATAATCATCTGCTACAGCATAAAATTGATCTTATTAATCAGATCGACGAAGATGCTTCCAGCCTTCAAGATATCAAGGAACTGGGTATTCTCGGATCATACGAATGGATCGACATTCAAAAATATGACGGCACCGTTGCCCCGAATGCAAATGATTTCGCAACCATCGATACGATGCGAAATCCCAACAAGGAAATTGAAGAAAAATCCTACCGTCGGTTGACCACAACCATCAATGTCAACGATACCTATTATACCATACGGCTATATGAAGAAGTCGCTTCCTGGGAACATATAAGCAGAACAATATTACTGAGCGTGCTGGCCGGACTGCTGATTTGGATTCTCTTGCTTTATATCCTCAATCAATTTGTGCTGGATAAAGTCCTTGCCCCCTTTTATGAAACGGTCTCAACGCTTGAACACATTTCCAACCCGTCTGATCTTAATGAGACGTTCCCTGAGACAACTACATACGAAATTAATGTCCTCAACAGGGCGTTAAACTCTATGATGCAGCATATCCGGTCATCATTCGAGGACCAGAAACAATTTATTCAAAATGCCTCTCATGAGCTTTTGACACCACTTTCTATCATCCGTCAAAAAGCAGAAAAAATTCTTTCCAACGCCGAATCCCTCGATAAACAAACCATTAAAGCAGCGGGAAATATACAGGATACGGCCGTGCGACTAAGTCGCCTGAGCAATGCCCTGCTGCTTATTAGTCGGATAGAAAATCGGCAATATTCGCTTGATGAAGACGTCGAGATTACTAGCATCACTGAAAATGTAATAGATGAGCTCAGTGATTTTATTGAAATGAAGCAACTCACTCTGGAAAAAGAGTTTGATTGCTCTATAAACGTAAAAGGCAACAGCGAATTGATTAGGGCCGCGATCTACAATATTGTTCAGAACGCAATCAAATATACGCCGAGCGGAACTTCCATCATACTCCAAACAAAATGTAATGGTGAGCAACGTAGCTTTTCTGTCTTGGATGAAGGACCCGGCATACCAAACGAATTTTTGGATTCCGTCTTTGCCAGATTCCAAAAAACACAAAATCACACCGATGGTTTTGATGATGACAGTCCCGGATTAGGACTGTCTATCGTCCAAAGTATTTCCCGGTTGCATAACTTCAACTGTTCGGCTAAAAATCACCCTGGCAAAGGCGCTGAAGTTTCAATTCATTTTTAATCCACCGCTCCCAGAGCCATGTACAAGCGGATCATTGGGTTACAACAGTTAGGTTGCCTGAATTTTCTACCAAAAATTATCGATCTCCCTTTCTTTCGCCTATCTATAATTGAGCGGTGAATCAAAAAAGTAGATAACATTTATCGACTCAATCATGAGCTAATAATTCACCTCATGAGCCGTATTTTCTAAATCCATTTTCTCTACAGATTTGGTTATTACATTAGTCCTCAGAACAACTGCGATTGCTCGCATAATAACGGACAAAAGAAATTTGTGATGATTTTTTCTGTAATAATTGCCCTACTATTTTCATTCCAATCCATTCCGCAAGATACAACGGACCTTAACAATTTGAGTGTCGGCAAGGCCCTCGAAATTGCCTATGAACACAGTCCACAAGTAAACCAGTTAAAAAACCGCATTGAAGGCCAGAAACAGCAGGTAGGGTTAAGCCTGGGTATTAAAAACCCTACTGTTACCTATGCCCGGGAAGGTATTGGTCAGGGAACTTTTGCAGAACAACGCTGGATAGTCTCTCAATCCATGGACTTTCCGCTAACGGGTTATTATCGGGCAAAGAGCGAACATGCCAATACCGGTTCACTCGAACTCCAGCTGCAAGCCCTGAAACTTCAGCTCAAAGCCAATGTGAAATCGGCCTATACGACCCTTGCTTATACTATTGAATCAAGTCATTTGGCGCGAGAGCGGGTTGAGCTGTTAAAAAACTTACGCAATGCGGCACAAGCTCGTTCGGATCTCGGTGAGTCCTCCCAAATTGATGCCATGCAGGCCGATCTTCAGCTTACCGAAGCGCAAAATAATATGGAGAAAGCCTATCAGCAGATTATGGAAGCTCGGTACAATTTATTTGAAACCATTGGCCTGGATGAGGAACAGCAAACCTATGAAATCGGTTTCCCCGATACGTTGCATTATGTGGAAGTAGATATCAATCAAGATGAGGTCCTTCAGCAATTAGAAAGTCATCCACAGCTACAGCAAATTACCAAAGAACAGCTTGCTGCTTCGTATCAGACAAAAGCTGCAAAAAGCAGTTATTTGCCCAACCTAAACCTCATGTATTATCGACAAGATTTCGGTAATGGTTTTGATTTTAATGCTTTTGAAATAGGAGTAAGCGTACCTCTTTGGTTTGGCATAAACCAATCGAACAACGTTCAACAGGCAAAAGCAGAATATCGAAGAATTGAATGGAAACACCGCCAACAACAACTTTCCATCAAGAAACAGGCCGAACAAGCCTGGCACGGTTACGAAATGACGCGTGCCAATGTAATACGATATCGTAAATCGATACAGGAGAAGTCAAAACAGTTGGTAGATATGACACAAAAAGGCTACCGACTCGGTGAGCTTGATCTTCTTACACTGCTGGAAGCCCAGCGAACATACCTGCGAACACAGCAATCGTATTACGAAACACTGAGAGATTATTACCTGCGAGTGATAGAGCTCGAAAAATATCTGCAAACAGATATCATATTTAAATAAAATCCAGAATTTATTATGAACGTCTTTTCATCTATAAAAACATCTTCATCTTTAAACCCCTTGGGACTGATTCTTTTGTCTCTGCTATTTTTGGGGAGTTGCAGTTCAGATGCCGGTCCTGAACAAACTGCTATAGATCCGGGAACCCCTCCTTCCCTCTCTAAAAAAGGAGCCAATGAACAAGTGGTACAACTTACAGAACAACAAGCCAAGGACCTGGATATTGAAGTGTATACTGTAGCAAAAGATCAGATTAATTTCTCGATCAACGCACCCGGCCAGGTTTATGGAGCCCCGGAACGAATCTCGGTGGTTAGTTCTCCCATAAACGGACGAGTATCAAAGATCTATGTACACGAAGGAGAACGAGTCCAAAAAGAAGATCCACTGTTAGAACTGGAAAGCCTGGAATTTGCAAACTTAGTGGGCGATTACCTCGAAGCAACTGCTGAGATTACCTATCAACAACAGCAGGTGGAACGCTTAAAAGTGCTCACCGAAGAACAGATCAGTCCGGAACGTACGTATCAACGGGCACAGGCCGATCTCCGACGAGCTAAGACGAGACAAAGTGCTTCGCTGGCACGATTGCGAGCAGTGGGTATTTCTCCGGATGAAGTTCAAAATTGGGATCCTTTTACTTCTGACCCCAAAGCGGAGTTGACCATTCGTGCTCCCATTTCGGGAGTACTCAATGAACATTTGATTGATCTGGGAGAGTCGGTCAATGCCTATGATAAACTCTTGGATATCATCGATAATACCGAAGTACTGGTACGGGGATTTGTATCGCCTGCGGATGCTCCTTTTGTACGGGAAGGCACCCCAGTGGTGATCGCAGAAAAAACGGGGGGAGGCATCCCTCAGGGAAAACGAATTGAAGGCAAGGTAACTTCGGTAAACCCGGCGCTTGATGAAGAGAACCGTTCTATTGTGCTCAACAGCATTGTACCTACCCAAAACGGCTGGCCAATTGTCGGACAAAGTGTCCGAATGATATATGCGGCCCAGCCATTGGATTCCACCTTTACTATTCCGCTCTCGGCCATTCAGTTCGAGGAGCAAGATGCGGCAGTCTTCGTTCAGCAAGCTCCCCGACAATATGTGAAGCGCGTAGTGCAGGTCGAACGGATGACCGAGAATCGTGCAGTCATCGGGGCCGGACTGGAACCGGGAGAAAAAATTGCCATTACCCAGGTATTCAGTCTCAAGGCAATGGAACGTTTCGAACAATTTGCTGACTAACTCATAGCTATATTTACCATGTTAAAAAGCATCATCGATTTTAGTCTTAAACAAAAATTTGTAGCGCTTGCCCTGGTTTTACTAATGGCTGTCGGAGGTATCTTTTCCCTGTCAAATATTCCGATAAATTCCCAGCCCGATGTTACGCCAGTACAAGTACTGGTTATTACCAAAGCGGGACAATACTCCCCCTATGATGTAGAGCGTCTGGTAAGCTATCCCATTGAAACCTCCATGAACGGTCTACCGAATGTGAAAGAAGTACGTTCCATTTCTCAATTCGGACTATCAGCGGTTACGGTTTTATTTGAGGAGGGTACGGACATATACTTCGCCCGCCAGCAGGTAAGCCAACGTGTTCAAACCATTTCTGAGGAACTGCCCGACGGCGTTTCTACGCCTAACCTGGGCCCCATATCTACGGCTATGGGTGAAATTGTGCAGTATGTTGTTCGCGGAGAAAACCGCTCACTTACCGAACTTCGCACTATTCAGGACTGGCTGATTGCACCTCAACTAAAAACAGTTGACGGAGTAACAGAAATTAACTCCTTCGGTGGGTTTGTCAAGCAATTTGAGGTTGCAGTTAATCCCGATAAACTTCGCAACTTTGGAATTGGCTTAAAAGATTTGACCGATGCTATTAAAAACAATAATAGCGTATCAGGTGGTAATTACCTTGAACATAACCGGGAGCAGTACATCATCCGCGGCTTCGGACAAATTTCGGACACCGAGAATATTGAAAATATCATTGTAAAGCGATTTGAAGATCGTCCGATCTATGTCAAGGATGTGGCGGATGTAAACATTGGCAAACAGCTGCGCCAGGGTGCTGTAACACAAGATGGCAACGGTGAGGTTGTTACCGGTATCGTAATGATGCTTCGCGGTGCGAACGGGCGTGAGGTCATCAATCAAATGGATCAAAAAATTGCTGAAGTCAACAAGAGCTTGCCCGAGGGTGTTAAGATCGAAAAATTTTATGACCAGTCTGATCTTATCGATCGCACAACCGATACTATTATTACTAACCTCGTGGAAGGAGGCTTTTTTGTAATCGCTGTACTTTTACTACTGCTCGGAGAAATTACAGGAGCAATTATTGTTGCCGCAGTGATTCCACTTTCTATGCTATTCGCCTTTATCGGCATGGACCAGCTGGGCTTGGCGGCAAACCTCATGAGCCTTGGGGCAATTGACTTTGGGATGGTTGTTGACGGATCGGTAGTAATGGTCGAAAATATTGTAGAGAAACTGAGCAGCGACAAGTCCAAAAAGTCTAAACTGGTTATCATCCGGGAAGCTGCACACGAAGTGGCACGTCCTATTTTCTTTGGCGTGTTAATCATTCTTATGGTATACGTGCCCGTGATGACGTTCTCGGGTATGGAAGGGATTTTGTACCGCCCAATGGCCATAACGGTAGGTGCTGCCGTCCTCGGCTCACTTATTTTGGCACTGGTATATGTTCCTGCTATTTCAGCCCTAGTCTTTCGCAATGGGGTAAAAACACGCAAAAATTACGTGATCAACTGGCTGAAACCTCGTTATGAAAACTTCCTTGAAAAAAGTCTCGACAAGAAAGCAATTACTATCGGTTCGGCAGTAGTGGTTTTTGGAATATCGATGGCGATTATGCCTTTTCTGGGTACCCAGTTTCTACCTGAACTCGACGAGGGCTCCATCTTAATTGAACAGGTACGCATGCCGTCGGTCACGCTCGACGAATCGGTAGAAAATGCAAACTGGCTGGCAGGCAAACTCACCAAAAACATTCCGGAAATTAAGACGGTCGTTCCAAAGACCGGGCGCTCCGACCTTGCCAACGACTGGATGGGCGTGCATCAGACGGATGTATGGGTCATGTTGCATCCCCGCGAGCAGTGGCGAGGCGGAATGCAAAAAGAAGACATTATTGATGATATCAGACCCTATTTAGAAACGGAGCCTGGTTTATCATATAACTTCACCCAACCCATTGCCATGCGGGTAGATGAACTGACCAGCGGCGTTAAATCAGATATTGCGGTAAAGGTTTTTGGAGAAGAGCTGGATACTTTGAGTACTGTGGGTCGTAGAATATCGGGCATACTCAACGAGCTCGAAGGGACTGATAATTTTTTACTTGAGCAAAGCAGTGGTCAGCCCTATTACAACATTGAGATCGATCGGGAGGCAGTGGCTTCGTATGGACTTAATGTAAACGAAGTCCAAAATGTAATTGAAACAGGGATTGGGGGCAGTGATGCAGGACAAATTTTTGAGGGTCAACGTAGATTTGATATCAACGTGCGACTGCCCGCAAATTTGAGGAGCGATTTTCAAGACATCATGGATGTACCGATACAGCTGCCCGGCGGAGGATATATACCACTAAAAGAAGTTGCTGATATCAAAGCTGAAGAAGGACCTCGACAGGTTTCCAGAGAAAACGGATGGCGACGCGCAATATTAGGCATTAATATCTCAGGTATAGATGTCGGTACCTATGTCTCGAACTTGCAGGAAGCCATCGATGAGAAGATTGATATCCCGGCGGGGTATTTTATTGAGTACGGGGGCTCATTTGAGAACCAACAGCGAGCTATGAATCACCTGCTCATTGTAGTACCCATCTCGCTTCTTATCATCATTGGGCTGCTTTATATGATGTTTGGTAAGTTTCGTTTTACCATGCTGATATTTTTAAATCTCCCGCTGGCACTATCCGGGGGAATATTCATATTGTGGATGCGGGGACTATATTTATCCGTATCGGCAAGTATTGGGTTCGTGGCTCTATTTGGTGTAGCAGTACTGAATGGTATTGTATTAGTTGCTCACCTTAATGATATGCGAAGAGAAGGAAATGATTTGCGTACGTCCGTCATCAAAGGAGCAAGTGATCGTTTGCGTCCCGTACTTATGACTGCATTAGTAGCCAGCCTTGGATTTATTCCAATGGCTTTTAACACTGGGCCGGGTTCCGAGGTACAGCGTCCGTTAGCCTCGGTAGTCGTAGGCGGACTTGTTACCGCAACACTGCTAACCCTTCTGGTGCTGCCCACTATCTATCACTGGATGGAAAAAGGAAAAGAATTGGTATCGAAGGAAGAATCCTTCTAATCTAAAAAACGGAGTTCTCATGGAAGCTGATTATCTACACCTTATCGTCAATCATGTTCCTATTTTCAGCGTTGGTTTTGGCCTGCTGATTTTACTATGGGGATTGATTAAAAAGAATACGGCTATACTGCAAATTGCTCTGGTCTTTTTTCTGCTCGGGGCTGTGAGCAGCTATGTAGCCATGGAAACCGGCGAAGCCGCCGAAGATATTGTTGAAGAGCTAAATGTGGCTTCTCATGATGTGATTCACGATCATGAAGAAGCTGCTGAAATTGCCTTCTGGTTCATTATTCTAACTGGTGTAATAAGTGCCGTGGGATTTTTTGCCCTCTCCTACAATATTCGCTGGCAAAACACCCTCTTTGGAATTCTTGCCATCTCGGCATTGATCTCACTGGGAGCACTCCTGTACACCGCTTACCAGGGAGGCAAAATATTTCATCCGAAAAATCAAACCAGCAGTGTTATACACCTGCATCATGATGAAGGCTCAACCCAACAACCACCACTAATTTATTATGCTTAGCCAAAGCAAATCATCTGGCCATGAATTGAGCAAACTGTTATTAAACTTTCTATTATTGGATCAAATTCATATATTTAAGACAATTTACTCTTTTAAGAGCATTGTTTGATCAATAAGCTAAAACACATATCGTCTGTGGTGCTCTTCATTTTCCTGGGAGCATCAGTATTACAAGGTCTGTCTCCAATCGTAATGCAGCAAATGAACGCTCATCACGACGGAGAAGTCATGGCTTGTAGTATGAGTATGGATGGAGATTGTGACTCTTCCTGTGAAGTCGACAGAGAAAAAGCCTGCAGTTGCAATCACAATGCGTCAAATAACGATACTAACAGTACAAAGCTTTGTGGCTGTGATCATCAAGGAAATGAACCTGTCGGCATAAATGCCCCATTTCAAATCAAAGCTCCACTGGTTTCGGCTTTTGACGGTATTACCTTTTCTCCAACAACATTCTTAATAAGCTTACAACAGCACACTTTGTTTATTTTTACGGATGATATTTTTCATCCGCCCCGCCTTCTCGCATAGTATCCTGATCTCTTTATCAAATTTAACAACCAATCTGCGTCAAAACACAGCAATAGTATTATATAGTGCTACCTGATTTTTGGTGTGGATAACTGAAATCATATCAGAACTATGCGTTTACAAAAACTATTTTCTCTAATAATAGGACTATTATTCCTTTTTGCCCTGTCGAATGCTGCCTGGGCCCAGCAAACTATCTCCGGTAAAATCATAGATCAATCAAATCATAAACCGCTGGCGGGAGCACACATACATTGGTCAGAAGGTGATCTTACTACTATCACAGATGCTAACGGTACATTCAGCTTCACCGCTGATGCCAATAAATTCACGATTCGCATTACGTATATAGGCTATAAAAGTAAAACTGTTCAACTCACCACAAGTGATATTACTGATGAGATAAGAACAATCTATTTGCGAAAGTCAACGGAGGCCATGAGCCCGGTCACTGTACTTGCAAGAAAATCATCGCACCAGCCCGACCAGTTTATGGATGCGATTTCGACCGTCAACCTCTCACACGATGCGGGTCAATTCCTCAAAGATTCACCCAACATTTCGGGTATACGTAAGGGCGGCGGGTTCGGCGTTGACCCGGTTTTGCGCGGCTTTAAGAAAAACCAGTTGATGGTTGAGATGGACGGCGTACTGCAATCGCAAGGTGCTTGTCCCAACCGTATGGACCCACCCACCTCACATGTTCAGATGGAGCATATCGAAGAGGTTGAAATATTAAAAGGACCCTATGCCCTCAAACACGGTCCTTCCTTTGGCGGGATCATCAACTTCAAGTCTCAGCAGCCGGATTACTACAGCGACCCCGTTCTTTCAAGCTATTTCACCGTAGGATATGAAAGCAACATCGACCGCCAGCGTTATGCCGGCGGCATCAAAAAAGAAGGCGGTCGTTGGACGACCAACCTCTACGGAGCTTTTGCATCCACAGAAAATTATGAGGACGGATCCGGAAACAGCGTCAACGCCGGGATGTCTAATGCCGAATATACGGTTGAAACATCCGTTCAGATTAACGACGCAAATTCTATCAAAGCCAAGCTGAGCCAGAATTTTGCACGTGATGTCCAATATCCGGCGCTGATGATGGATATGCGTGAGGATAACATTACCAATGCGACGCTCACATATACGAACACCAATCTGGGCAACGGACGTTTTGAAAGCTCGTTTTTTGGTTCGTACGTAGCACACGTGATGGACAATCTCGATCGACAAATGTCAAATATGGTAGAAGCTGTGACCGATCTGTCTACCGAAACCTACGGCTATGATCTCTCCTATGTGCTTCCAACAGCATCCGGTAACTGGACGCTCGGTACCGATGCAACGCTACGCAATATGGAAGGCTTTCGTACACGCGATTTCAGTATGGGTCCCATGGCCGGACAAACTGTCACTGATAACGTCTGGCAGGGCGGCAAACGAAATCGCTTTGGCGGCGTGGTGGAATACCAGCCAAACATCAGTGCTTGGAATGTCGTGCTCTCTTCCCGATTTGACTACTACTATTCCAATGCAAGCAATCCCGATGCCTATTTTGCACAAACGCTTGGTCAGCTTGACCAAGATCATCTCGGATGGAGTGCTAGCGCCGGCTTTACCAAAGATCTACGTTCCAACTGGACCACCGGATTCTGGGTGGGACGTTCGGAGCGCTACCCGGGCATGGATGAGCTCTTTGTAAACTACCTCGCTATCGGAATGGATCCTTATGAATACGTCGGTAATCCGCAACTGAACTCCGAGGCCAATCACCAGGTGGATGCAATGCTCAACTATACCAATGAAGTAATTAGTATAGAGGGATCACTGTTTTACAGCTATGTCACCGACTATATCAGCGCAACTGTTCGTCCTGATTTAAACCCAAAACAAATGGGAGCACCCGGCGTCAAACAGTTTGTGAATGTGGATGAAGCAGCCCTATATGGTTTTGAGCTGACCTTCCAGAATAACGGTCGCAACAAGTTGGGATATAACCTCTCCACCGCTTACACCATCGGCCGAAATATAACAGCGGATGAAGACCTGCCACAGATACCAGCATATGAAGCAAATCTTAAACTGGACTACAGCTTCCTAAGCGGTAAGCTCATTCCTCAACTACATCTGCGCGGAGTAGCGGAGCAAAGACGTGTGGCCGAATCATTTGATGAGCAGCCAACAGACGGATATCTGCTTACCCATTTCAAGGTAAGTTCTCAACTGGGGCGCGGCATTCAGCTTTCGGCGGGCGTTAATAATCTCTTTGACGTGACCTATCACGAACATCTAAACAGAAGTCTGCAAGGCTCAACCTTGCCACTTAATGATCCCGGACGAAGCCTGTTTGTGGAACTTAAATGGAACGGCACATTGTCATCATTATAACAATCAATAATCTCTATAGGGGGATACTTTGTAGGTATCTCCCTTTCTTGTTTAATCATTACATTTAGTGTTATGGACAGCAAAAGGTTAAGCCCATATATTCAAACAGCAGCTGCAGTCATTGCCTTCGTTTTTGGATTGGTAACAATTTTGGTGGGTGGAATGACACTTTTCGGCTTTTTCGACCCCGGGTATATTATCTTTGTACCCTTGTTGATATATAACACCATGATAGGATTTTTCTACACAGCCACAGGTATATTAATCTGGCAACAACATCACAAAGCATTACAAGCATCCAAATTTATCTTTCTATTTAATTTAGTGGTGTTGATAATCATCACCCTGCTTTACTAGACAAACTTCGAAGTGGCTTTCGATAGTGTAAAAGCTATGTCACTTCGAACACTGATTTGGGGAATTATTTATTTCAGCTTATCAACAACAGAATATTGATGTAGTTACTGTTACATGATTCCAATTAAAAAGGGCATCCAACCAAATGGATGCCCTTGAATTATTAATGCTTTTAGCTAAAAGTTATTCTCGAACTTGCAATACACCTTTCATACCTGCTGGATAGTGTCCCGGAAACGTACAGATATACTCGTAGTCTCCCGTTTCTTCGGGCACGGTAAAGGTTACTTCTACGGTTTCGCCCCCACCGGCAAGACCTGTGGCTGCAATGATTTCCTCATCATATTCAGGAGCAATATAATCATTATCCCGGGCTCGGGCAGAAGCATTGGCAACCTCATCCACATTAGCGTCTTTGTCTACAACCACTACATTGTGGGCCATAGCCTGTTTTGGAATCTGACTTTTAGTCGTAAGCTTAATAGTAATTTCTTCACCGGGCGAAGCCTCAATGGTTGTTACGTCAAACTTCATATTATCCATGCCAACCATTTCAATGGTTCGCTGCGCCATTGTTTTCGACACAAATCCCGTAAAGATGAGTGCAAATATAAGCGTTATTTTTGTAAGTGATTTCATAGTAAGTAACCTCTTTTTGTTTATTGGTATGTTATTTATTGTTTAAAAACTGTTCTGTTTTAGTGCTTAATTTTTGTAAAGCTACGTTGGGTATTCCTTCTTCGGGATAGTCGTCCGCAGCATCAAAAGAGCCTGCTATTATTCGTCCCACATGACCAAGTTTTTCGTGGGGAAGGCAAAAATAATCGTACATGCCTTCTTCTGTTATGTTCAAAAACCACTGATCGCCCTGTTCCATCAACCCTGAATCAAAGGGCTTTGCTGTATCCGGGATTCGCTTTGGTCGCCGGTTTGCGGGATGGTACGCCGTTACCGTATGAAATCCCTCGCGTACGATAAACTGTATCACATCGCCCGGATTAACCGACACTACCACCGGATCGAATCGCGCATCAGCATTTGTGCCTTTAACTTCTACTGTCACCGTATCTTCCTCGAAAAAATCAGAAGCAGCGGCAGAGTTCCAACCAGTGAGTAACAAAAGACTGATTAACAGTGTTAGTACTGAAAATTTCATCATTTGTTCAGCCTATCCATTATTGACTCAATTGTTGCCTTAGCTTCATTCATGGGCTGATTCAATCCCTCTACCCTCTGGGCAATTCTGCCTTTCTCATCCAATACTGTTACTAAATTAGAGTGTGCAAAATGTCCGTCGCTTTTCTTTGAATACTGCACGCCCAACATCATAGCCAACGTGCGTATGTCAGCGTCATCGGCCGTCATAAAGTGCCAACCGGGAATATCCAACTGCTCGTACTTTGCATATTTGTTTAAGACCTCGGGCGTATCGTTTTCTGTATCAAAACTAACGGCCAACACGTTGACATGCTCTCGGACAGATTCATCCACGCTGCTATATAGTCGCCAGGTATCCTGTATCAATATGGGACAAACGTCAGTGCAATTTCCGTAGAACATCACTACAATAACCGGCTTCCCTTTAAAATCATCAAGCCTTACCACATCACCACGATGATCCGTCCAATCGGCATCCAAATGATAAACCGAATGTTCTGAATCGATCTCTTTAGCATTAAGCGTGTTGTCAGCACTGTGATTGTGATTATGCTGAGCAACTAAGTTCGTAGCTGTAAATAACAATAATATGATGAGCAATAAATTTTTCATTACAAATTTGCTTCTTTTTCTTCAATTGTTGCCACATCGTAAGCACAGCGAAATCCTACCGTGCTGTTTGTACTTTTGGGACTAAAGCTCATGCGCGTGATATAACGGATAGAGGCCGCATAACTATAGGCATTCCCCAGTTTTTGCATGCGACCAACCGTACCACAATCCAGCGAAAGGTCATTGGCAATGACGGGCTTAAAATCTTGAACCCACTCCATAATCAATCCAAATTGGTCTTTAACACCATGTCGGTTTTCAATTTCGCTCGAACCTACGTTCCCGATATTTTCGCTATCAAATGTTGAGTACCAACTCATTAACCTGCTGGCAAATTCCTGTGCATCAACAGATGAATCAAAATCCATAAGCTGTGCCGAGTATTCCCATTCATTGAGGGTAGGCAAGCGCCCACCTACCGATTGGCAATACGCATTGGCGGCATACCATGAAACACTTGTTACCGGTTGATTAGGATTTACAACTTCATCAGAATTGGTATTCTCCCAGCTTTTCAAATAGCCTTTATAGGCAAAAATGCTCGGTACATTTCCGGGCTTCCAATCCTCATGATCTTGTAAAAATTCACTGTACTCTTTATTCGTTACAGCTGTCATATCCATATAAAAAGAATCAACTGCAACAGGTTCCCCCTTTACTTCGGGCATTACGGTATGAAATGATCCCGACGGAACCAGCACCTGCGCCCCCACCATGTCAGGTAGGCTTAGCATCAGCACTGCAAGTACAGCCAGCGTGATTTTAACAGGTGCTATGTTCGTCAGGAATTTCATTTCAATATTACTATCTAATTATGATTTGATGCTATTTGTTACTTCTCTCGTGGGCCGGCTTTCAAGGTACCTGTGGCGCCTTTTTCTGCATCAGCGAATTCGTGATCAATCAGGATATACTTTCCTTCTTCAGGAACAATCATATCTATAGTCGCTGAACTTGAGGCACCTAACAGTACTGTCTGCATACCGCGCATTTCATTAAAGGGATGTCCTTCTAACCAAACACGATCAAAAATACCACCGATAACGTGGAAGCTTGACGTTCCGCTCGGACCGTTATTGGATACATGGAGTCGAATACGGTCTCCGGCATTGGCTTTCAGCGGCTGGTCGTGCAAGATTGTCTGGTGTCCGTTGAATACAACGTGAGAAGGATTTCGGTTTTGAGCACCTTCATAGTCGTATTGGTACAGATCACCAGGACCTTTTTTCAGGTAGTACTCAGATTGTACAATTACATATTCCTTGTCCACTTCGTATCCGGTATCATATCCGTCCTTTGGAGAAACAACAACTACTCCGTGCTGTCCCATGGCCGTGTGCATAAGTACACTTGGCGTACCGCAGTGATAGATATAGGAACCGGCATAGTTGGCAACCCAATCAAACTTGATGGATTGGCCCGGAGCAATAGTTCTCCACTTATCATCCTTGGCTACCGTTCCGGCATGGAAATCCATGGAGTGCGGCATAGGCATGGTAGCTTCTTCAGCTTTCATGAAATTATTCTGGGCCACCTGCTGCATAAAAGGTGAACCTTCTTTAGTCGGCTCCGTAATGGTTACCGGCTCATCAGAACGATTCTTCATGGTAAAGGTAATACGGTCACCCTCTCTGACGTGCAGTACGGGACCAGGTACGGTTCCACCGAATGTCCAAGCCTCATATTTTACGCCATCAGCCACTTCGATTTCCTGGGCAACAATGTCGATGCGAACTTCGTGTGTCTTGTTGCCCTCATAATTAAGCGGCTCAAGATTTGGAAGCATACTCAAGTGGTCTCCTACGACGGGAGGCCCATCATAATCTTCGGTAAATACTTCAGCTTCAGGCATGCCGAAAGTCATACCATCCATCTCATATTCATCAGTTTGAGCATAGCTCAGGGTCGTGATCCCCGTTAGTAACAATCCTATTATAAGAGTAAAAGTAAGTTTTATTGATTTCATAGCAGTTATTTTTATTGCTAATTAAGAATTAAGACAACTTTGTCTTTTTTATGTTCTGGGTATCATAAATACAATTAGTGTGCCAACATATGGCTGAACTAAAGAAAATTCAAAAAGGCTGCTTGGCGGGGATTTTCGGCACCATAGAAAATCTATTAAGATTAAGAACATGCACTTATGCAATATCAGCAATCTACAGTATTGCATCTGTGCAATCTTTCCCCGATTGCTACAGAACAAATACAAACATACTGCCGCACTACAGACCTGAGGGAATTTATTCATTCCTCCAGCTTCATCACCTTTACCTTCCATTCTTCGGGCATCGTTTCCAGATACTCCCACTGGAAGGGCTCATCACTTTCGGCTTCCATCTGGTAGTAGAGCGGCTTGGGATCGTGGTCATTGATAAAGACGAATGCTTCACCGGGATCGAGTTCGTCAAAAGCATCGAACACCATGTCGTGGCGCTTAGCAGGTGGATGCGGACGTACGTCAAATGAATTTACAATCGATACATCTTCCAGGGCAGGGTCAGCTTCCTCTTTTTTAGTAACGTGAATAACATATTCTCCCGGTAAATCTTTTTTATACGTCCACGTATATTTTCCTTCAAATTTTTTCTTGAATATTTTGCGAATCTCTTCCGGATCTTTCTCGGATATAATTTCCATAATATCCCCTTCCAACATCATTCCGTAGCGATGAAAAACCGCGTATTTCCAGTCCTTGCGGTCTGCTTTTCGGAGATCCATCAGCGTAGAAATATCATCAAATTCTCTTCCTTGAGAAGACTCGGTCCGCGTTACACGAACCTTCCACTCCTGCCCACCACGCTGTAGATACTCCCAGCCGACTACATCTCCATAAATAGATCGGAATTCGTAATACAACGGCTTGGGATCGTGATCGTTAATAAAGACAAAGCTATGCCCTACCGGAAGTTCCTTAAAGAGCTTCAGTAGTTTTTCGTGTCTTTTTATGGGGATTAGTGAGCGTACATCGAGTTCTTGTTCTGTTTTCTGCATGTAAGTTTACTGGTTTTAATTGTCGGGACGCAGCACGCTGCGTCCATACTTTTTATTTCATTTATCAGGTAATGTGGTCATCTAAAAAATCATTCAGCACTTTTACATGGTTATGAATATCATCTTTTGCGGCATACAACAGCGTAACCTGCTGTTTCCCGGCTGTTTCAAGAAGATGGTCAACAGCTTCTGCCCTGTTGGTCAGTTCGCCCTTATATCGCTTGGCAAACTCTCCAAATTTATCGGGATCATGGTCAAACCATTTTCTTAATTCAGTAGAAGGAGCAATGTCTTTAAGCCATTCATCAAGTTGTGCCTCCTCCTTGGAAACACCCCGCGGCCAGAGCCGATCCACCAGCACCCGGTAGCCGTCGTCATCTGAGGGATCTTCGTAAATGCGTTTAGTCTTAAATTGATTTGGTTCCACTATCAATAGAATAGTTATTTTAAAATATTACACTTATTTGTCCTGTTCTTTTTTAATGACGAAAAAAAGAACCAATAAAGTCACCGGCTACGAATCCCGAAACATCTCCGACCTCCGGGCTATAGAGTTTCGATGTTCTATTTTCATTGATAACAATTTCTAAAATATTCAATAGCATGAAATTTTCCTTTTCGCCCATCACTCTTCATTCGGGATTCTGATGCTGGATACATTTAAATTATTCTTTATAGGTTAACACGCGTCCCCAGAGGCTCTTGGTTCCCCAAATGCCACGACGTAGCGTTTCGAGCTGTACAATCTGGCTGTTATCTACAAACATGTTTACCTCGGGACCATAATTTTTGATGTACCAAGCAAACACTTCGGGATCGGCCGCTTCGAACATCAGCTTCTCGAGGCCGATTTCGTTAATGAATTCGGCCGGCACATCGGTTCTCCACGGATCTGCATTTTCGGTGATGCCTTCTGACTCGATCATAATCATGTAAGCCCCAGCATCCACAAACCGCTTGGCTTGCTTCACGGCATAGCCGGTGTCGAGCGTGCCTTCGGATTCAAGTTCCCCTTTGGCCGTATCACCTCCTGCGCCAAACTGGATGCCGATTTCGGGCTTCGCTTTGAGTCCGGCTTTTTGCACCTTTTCAATTAGTCGCAGCCAATCGTCGGTAGGCAGGGTAATAAATCCCGCCGAAAGCTCAATAATATCAAACCCATAATCTTTGCAGGTATCGATATATTTGTCGACCGCCTCTTTACCCTGGGTGAGCACGTACTCCATGAATCCGCCGGTTGATACCAGCGCATCATGGTCATGAGCTATATCGATAAGCTTAGTTACAGCCTTTTTGGGCATGATGGAGAACGATCCGCCGGAAAACTTCAGCGAGTCCACGTGTTCGCCCATCGTCTCCATAATATCATTGAGATATCGTTTTCCCATCACGTCGTAATAGGGGCCGCGAATTTCGGTAATACCTGTTGTTCGTGGTTTGGATTCCCGTTCGTTTTTATTCAGAAAATCGAATGTTTTTTCATCAGCCATAATAGTCACCTTTTGCTTTTTTAATTTCGATACGAAAACCGTATCCGCGCAATTCAAATAGTTTTTAAGATTCTAAATTCACCTTTGCTAACAACTTCATCAAATCAGAAACCGAATGCTGTTCAAAATTCTGTACCGTTTCTGTAATTTGCTCACGAAGCTCTTTAGAGGTATACGGTTCCACTAGACCATCAAACTTTTGAATAATAGTCTCCCAGCTCATGGGACGGCTGTGAAATCCTTCGTAATCTCGCTTTTCAATGAAGTGTGATTCTTCATTCTTTAGATGGACCGTCAGTTTTGTCGGCATTTCATCGGGAAAGCGATCGCTGTACTCCTGCTTGGGCGAAACCGTTACTTTTTGCAGCAAGGATTGAATGTCATCAGCTTCAATACGATCCTGCCTGTATTGCTCCGGCATTACCTCACCGTCTAGTAGCGCGGCCGAAACCATATACTGCAAGCTATGATCGGCTTCTTCTTTCGTACGGACAATCGTCTTGTCTCCTTCTTCACCGCCACCGATAATATGATAGGCCACATCAAAAATTTCGATTTCAATTTGGTCCACTTCATCAGCCGAAAAACCATGTTTCTCTTTTAGTTCGATCATTCCTTCCAGAGACGACTGGGAATGGATCTCGGCATTGTATTTTTTGATGATGGTATTTGTTACGCGCTCCAGATCTTCGTTCGACCAGTCAATCGAAAACTCACCGGCAATGGAATCCATAAATCCTTTGTTGCCTTCGAACACGGCAGGCGGTCCTGTTATGCCATACTTCGCAAGCAGCGCAGCATGAGTCCCGCCGAAGGCCGTATGTGGATAAGCAAATCCCTTCCAGTTTGAGAGCGCACCGGTTCGTGTTACACGCAGCGCATTCAATGCTGTGCCCGCAATAGAAATAGCGTTAGCTGTTTTCTCTTTATTCAGTCCCAATGCTTTAGAAACACCTGCCGCTACCGCATACGAACCCTGTGTGGTATGATCAAAACCTTTATCACGCACTGGTGCTTCATCACTCAACCGACACTGCACTTGATAAGCCACGGCCAATGCCGTAAGAAAATCTTTGCCACTGAGATCAACTGTTTCTCCCGCCGCTAAAATAGATCCGATGTTATCGCTCGGGTGACATGTTTCCCCTTTTGCCAGGTAACTATCATTAAAATCGAGATAACGCACCAGCCCACTGTTGTAAAACGCAGCCCGGTCGGGCGTGGTTTTGCCTCCGCTAATCAGAGAACTCATTTCCGATCCGCCAAAATCGTTGATCATTTCTCTGATAGATTTCACCGGCGGTCCTTCAATAGCTCCAATAGCAGTTCCAAGCGAATCCAGGAGCCTTATTTTCAACTGCTTCTTTGCCTCATCCGACAAATCATTATAAGATGCGTTCTTGACAAACGTTGCCAATTCATGAACAATCATAATTCTTTTGTTTAACTATTCGGGATTATAGAATTATTGATCCTACAAACAAGAAGTTCTACTATTTATATTTAATACTATCTTATCCTTTTAGGTAATTAAACATTCGCTACAGACGATCTATTCAATATTAATCAGCTGGAATATCGTAGGTACAGGAATAATCTCCCTCGGCGATATAGCTGGTCCTTTCCGCCTTTTCATTAAATAATTTCTTATAAAACATCTCTTCCAGTTTACAGGGTAACCGTGTTTCTTTAATAACTTCACTAAAGGGACAGTTGCACTCTTTTACCGTCAATGAGGATTCACTTTCATCGATCTCAAATTCCGGCATAAAGCCCTCTTCCTCCAGCATCTGCATCAGTATTCTAACTTTTGATTCCGGATCATCGGCCGACGATTTCTTCATCCGATGTTGCGCTTCCTCCAGTCGCTGATCCCAAAAATCCTCAAAGAAATCCTCAACCAGCTGCTCACTTCCTTTTGATTTGAGATAATTGATAATATTACGAATGAGCTTTGACTCAGAGGAAGGAAACAAACTATTGCCTTTGGAGGTCAGTTGATACTGCAGACTGGGACGACCCGGGCCCGAACGCACATAATCCCGCTCAACATATCCATCACGTTCTAACTGTAGAAAGTGTTCGCGCAAAGTTGTTTTAGCCAGATCAATCTCCTCCACGGCCTCATCAATTGAGAGCGTTCCCCTGCGTTTAATTAAATCGATAATCTCTTTTTTTGAACCTGTAAACATGATGGGCTTCATTAGTTTAAAAATATCCAGTTATAAATTGAATTAACCTTTGGTTCTGATCTCCGCTTTAGTACGTGGTAAAATATGATCTTCCTCTACCTCGAACTGTTTCTTTAATTGAGAAAACAAGATTTTAAAATTTTCGTTTTGGATCCGCAGCGTTGAACACGCGTTACCGGGATTTTCAAATTGATTCCCTTTTTCCCGAATAGTCTTCATCAGATTTCGCAGTCGCCGCTGATCTCGTTCAATCACAGAGAACGATTTGTCTAATTTTTGAATCGTACCATGGTTCAAATTATTGTTGCTATTATTTTTGAGCTGTCCTATCAGCGGGAAAAATTTTTCCCGTTCAAAGGCATAATACATACCGAGCGCTTCTCTGAATCTGTCAAACTCCCACCTCATCGTTTTAAGCCATGGATACTGATTTCCGTGCACTTTATGAATACGCGGAAAATTACCCTCCAGCTCTTCTAAGAGTGATTGGTTGGGATCAAGAAATGATTCTTCCAGGTACGCAGTCCATTTTATCAGTGGAGTATCTCTTTCAGGAACTGATTCTGCATTTGCACTTGGCGATTCCCCATTGGTCGTTGAACTGAGTTTCTTTAACCACTGGAGTACTTCTACTTCACTCCATTTCCGCTGTTGACAGACCGACCGAAGCGTTTCCTGCTCATGTTCGGATAATGATAAACCAATAGAAGTAAGAAGTTCACCCGCTTCACTATCCGCACTTATAATTTCTGAAATAGTGGCTTCAGGGGTAAGATTTGAAAGGGATTGATCAGTGTTCATATCAGCATCATTGTCAATTCGGTTTGTTTTCAATCCATGCTTAAGATATTGATGATTTTATATTAAATCAATAAAAAAGGTTAATACCGTTTTTATAGTTGATATTAATTTTGGGGACCCCTACCTTTGGGGTGAAGCAACTAAAATTGAGTACCATTAGCAGCTATGGCATATGTTGTAACTGATCCCTGCATCCAGTGTAAACACACTAACTGTGCGGCAATTTGTCCGGTTGATGCGTTTCGTGAAGGGCCTAACTTTTTGGTGATTGATCCCATCGAATGCATCGATTGTGATGCGTGTGTGGCCGAATGCCCCGAAGAGGCTATTTATCCGGATGATGAAGTGCCAATGGAGTGGGAAGATTATATCGAACTGAATGAACGACTTTCTGAAGAATGGGCTGATCACGTCATCAACCAAGCCAAAAATGCTCTACCCGATGTTGACAAGTGGAGCGAAAAAGAAAATAAACGAGAACACCTTATTAAAAGCTGGAAAGAAGCAAAAGCAAAATAAGAATTAAACTAACGTACAGACGCGGTATGGCGTGTCCCAATAAGTTAACCCAAAATACTCAAGCCGATGCCTGATACTATAGAAGAAATCGACGTTCGAAAAATTCCTCCCCATAAAAAACATGCTACCATTTTTGATACTTACGATGCGCTTGATGTCGGAGCATCTTTTATTATCATAAATGATCATGACCCCAAACCATTGGGATACCAAATGGCAGCCATGCATGGAGAAGATAATTTTAGCTGGGATTACCTGGAAAAAGGACCCAAGATCTGGAAAGTACATATTGGCAAAATTGATGAATAATAAATGATGGACGCTAATCCCATAGATCGTCGCGAGATAGCCCGGCAACTCCGCAATGTCATTGATCCCGAACTGGGAGTCAACATTGTGGATTTGGGACTGGTGTATAACATCTTGATTGACGATGGCAAGGTGGTGCTTGAATATACTGTCACCACGCCGGGCTGTCCCATGCGTCGATATCTGCAGCAGCAAATTGAAGAAACGCTGGAATTAATGGAAGGAGTTAATAATTACGAAGCAAAAATCGTCTGGGAACCGGAATGGAATGTAGACATGATTAAAGACGACGTAGAATTTTTCGCCCATCCTCCGCCGATGCAATGAGTTAAAATCCAATCAAACTATACCTGCATCGTTTTATCCTGAATAATGAGCCAATAACAACAAATGAAATCCGGTAAAACATCCACTTATATTTTAGTGAGCCTGCTATTTTTTGCGGCCATCGGTCTTATTACAGGACTTTATTCGGGCCTGTTGCGCATCGGATTTTTTTCGGATATGGCTCCCCGACAAATTTCTCCCATCGCCCACGGACCATTAATGATCAACGGATTTCTCGGTACGCTTATCGGCCTGGAACGAGCCGCAGCGCTTGAAAAGAAGTGGGCATATTTTGCCCCGGTACTAATGGCTGCTTCTACCATTATCCTGTTATCCGCCCTACAGGTATCAGGACAATGGCTCATGTTGCTGGGAGCCCTGGGCTTAACATATGTGATGGGCTACCTGTACTACCTGCAACCTAAAATATATCACCTGATTATGGCCTTGGGAGCGGCATCACTGTTGGTGGGCAATATACTCTACGTGCTCTATATTCCTATTTTTGAACTGGTCCCCTGGTGGGCGGCCTTTCCAATGTTAACAATTTTCGGGGAGCGGCTGGAGCTCAACCGCATCATGCGGCCCCCGAAGCAAGCCCAACAGCTTTTTGCAACAATTATTTTTCTTTGGATTGGTGCCTTGGCACTTACGCATTTTGATCGTTATCTGGGATGGTTTTTCGCCTCTTTTTTACTTATTGGCGTAGCCGGCTGGCTGATTCAATATGATGTGGCTCGACGTACGATTAAATCCGTAGCATGGACACGGTACAGTGCTATCAGCCTGCTAACCGGATACAGCTGGCTCATCTTGACGGGATTATTTGGACTCTGGCGGGGTTTTCCCACCGCAGGCCCTATTTACGACGGGCTGCTACACATGATTTTTGTGGGGTTTGTATTCAGTATGATATTTGCACACGCTTCGGTCATTATTCCCTCGCTTTCCGGTAAACTGATACCCTATCACAAGTATTTTTATCTCCCCCTCATTTTGCTTCATCTGTTTTTGCTGGCTCGTGTGATAGGTGATATAGCCTGGTGGCCGGTAGTTAGAAAAATAGGGAGCTATGGCAATGTATTGGCAATTCTATTGTTCTTGGGCGGTATTGTTTTTCAATTAATCAGAGCAAGCAGGACCAAAAAATCTGAACGTATTCCTACCTAAAACTAAATAATAACTAAACACATATATCATTATGCCTACTAAAAAAGCAAATGCAGAGTGGAATGGAGATTTAGAAAGTGGAAATGGAACAATGGAACTTGAAAGCGGTTCATACAAAGGTGAATACTCTTTTTCTTCTCGGTTCGAAGATGGAGTCGGAACTAATCCCGAAGAGCTCATTGGAGCTGCTCATGCGGGATGTTTTTCTATGGCTCTTTCCAACGAACTGGCAGGCGCAGGTTATGATCCAAAATCCGTTAACACCCGGGCCGAAGTCACCTTTGAGGTTACCGATGACGGACCCGCAATTACCGGCGTAAGACTAATTTGCAAAGCGGATGTACCGGCAATTAGCGATGATGATTTTGAAAAGTTCGCTGCAGGTGCCAAAGATCACTGCCCCGTTTCTAAAGCTTTGACGGGCACCAAGATCACACTGGATGCAAACCTGCTTTAACGATTATTTTATGCTGTATAGAACAAAATACTTTCGTATCTTTTGTACTTAATTTTTAACCCAAGAATCACACAAATTTATGACACGTTTTGCACCTTATTTATTCTCATTGATGTTGCTTTTCGTCACTGCCTGTGGCGGTGGCTCTGACCAGCAGCAAGCTGAAGATCAAACAGCAGATACTCAAGCTACCGAACAAGCTGACGACGTTCGTACTATTGAGATGGTCGGTATTGACCGAATGAAGTTTGTCGTAGACGGCGAAGAAGAAGGCATTACAACCGGTGAAAAAATGGGCGACTATGTATTGCTCAAAACGATAACGGCCGCACCCGGTGAAGAACTTCGTATTCGCTTGATGACAGAAAGTGATCTTCCTGCTTCTGCAATGGCACACAATTTTGTACTTCTTACCATGAATGCAGATGCCGCTGCCTTTGCAAACGCTGCAGCCAAAGCACGTGACAATGAGTACATTCCTACCGACATGGAAGATCAAATAATTGCACATACTGATCTTGCTGCCGGTGGAGAAACGGTAGAAGTTACGTTTACCGCTCCTGAAGAAACCGGAGAATATGAGTACATCTGTAGTTTCCCCGGTCACTATTCCGGTGGAATGAAAGGTATGCTCAACGTTGAAGAATAATTTATTCTATACGTTGAAGTAATTATAAAAAGGCGGCTGAGTTTATCAGTCGCCTTTTTTATTTCTATAAAGTTATCCAACACAGAAATTGAATTCCATCATGTATTATCTCTCGGTTTTCATTCACATAACTTCAGCCATTTTCTGGATTGGTGGGATGCTCTTTACGGTCGCTGTTCTCGTTCCGGCTTCCCGGCATAAATTGTTAAAAAACAAAAAAGGCGAATTCTTTACCCTTGTCGGAGAAAAGTTCAGTCGTATTTCGTGGGTACTTTTTGTTGTATTGATTGTAACCGGCATCACAAACTTGCTCACCCGGGGCTATTCCATCGAACAGTTATTAACCGGTGCATTTTGGGTCCAGATCTTTGATGGTTATCTATTGATAAAACTACTTATTTTTGGCTTAGTGCTGATCGTAAGCGGAATACACGATTTCTATGCCGGTTCAAAAGCAGCCGAACTTATGGATAAGCACCCCGATCATCCCCAAACAAAACGTGTGCGGAAATTTTCAAGCTGGCTGGGGCGCCTTAATTTAGTTCTTGGTTTAGTGATCCTCTACTATGCCATGCGCCTGTTACGAGGATAGTTAGAAGAAAAATCTTATATGGTGGGCAACAAAGATCTTTTCTACTTCTTTCTCATCACGTATTATAGCTCACGGCCCGGTTCCAGTGCAGAACAATAAATAGTGCAACGGCTCCCAATTCCAGCACACGTCCCAATATTATAGCCGATGAATGCAGTATGCTCACGTAGGATGCTACATTTATTAAAATACCAAGGTTCAACATTCCAACCATTGCCAGTGCCAACTTAGCATTTCCTCTCGATTTCGTTTTCAAGAAACGGGGTAAAATCCAATAGGCCGTACCCATGGTTAGCTGAATAATCCAGCCAAAAATACCCACTTCAATGTGCACTGTAAGCAGGTTCCATACCGAGGAATACTCGGGATATACCTTGCTGATCAGAATCATTGCCCCGATAACAAATCCTATCAACATGTACAGCATCGAAGCTTTTATCATCCAGCGACTGGGTGTAGGCATGGTTTTGTTTTTAGTTAATTATTGTTGGATTCAAACTCAAAATCCTATTCACAATGATATGGAAGACTATTTCTCATTCTTAGCTTTCTTACGCTCTCGTTTCTTCTTGCGTTGCCGGCGACGCTGTTCTTTTGATTGGATGCGCGGCCACAATTCTATGATGTAAAAAACTGCCGCCGCTACCTGACTTATCGCCGAAATTACGATCAAGACACTCCACAACGATCCTTCATCCAAATACGTAGCAGGCTCTGCAATCCCGCGCAAGACCAACCCTACATTCAGAAAAATATATGTGAGCCAGCCCCATAATTGAGCTTTAAATCCTTCTTCACGTGTTCGACCGGGAAACATCCACATGGATACACCAAAGATAATCTGTGTAATCCAGCCGACCATCAACAGGTGCCAGAAGAGCGGCACCATACCGGGAAACTGCAACCAGTTAAACTCGGAAGCCAATCCCAGTAGCAGTGAAGCTAAAAAGTAAATAAGTCCCGTTTTGATAAATACGCGTGCTATTCTTGGCATGTCGGATCAAAGTCTTGAGGTTCGTTGCGATCACATTTTTTACAATTCAATTCCTTTCCGAGCCGACTTTTTCTGCCCTTTTTGGTAGTAACCCAAGGACGCAGCATCCACGGAGGGTTATGCCGCACGTGCTGATTATGTCCGCACTGAAGTTCAGCCACCCAATCATCTTCTTCATCTTTATGATAACCGATAATCGGCTGTTCCATTTGGTACTAATTATCTTTTATACGGGCCGTAGAAATCGGATCACGATAATTTGAATGACAATCTACACAGCCCTGCTGAGTAATACGATAATGTTTAAGTACTTTCTGCATATTTTCCTCAACTGCCGCCATTCGCATCGAATCGGCATGATGATGAACCACCTTATCAAACTTCACAAACTGTTTCATTTCTTCACCAAGCGTTTTCTTTACCAGTTTTTTGTCCTCAACCGTCATTGTCGGATGATGAGATATATTACCGGCCCCTTCCTCAATCATTGCAAAGTTTTCAGTATAGATCCCACGATCAACCTGCTGAATATCATCCAGTAGCTGTTGCATCATAGGCACGAGCGGCAAGGTTTCCGGCTGATCGGGTTTATCCTGGGGATACCAAGTCCATCCCATTATACTGATAGAGAATCCTAAAAGAATTACAAACATCAATATCGAATTTCTCATTTTGTTATCTCGTTTCTTGAATAATCATTTCCAAATCCAATTTCTGCATTGAGCTAACAGCCGCTTCTATGGCTCCCTCGGTGCATAAGCCACTCATCGAGGCATCTTTAAATCCCTCGCGGGCTGCTCCAATACAGGCTTTACGCACAGATTCAGCTAATTCTTTCCGGGTATATTGTTGATCTTCATTTTTCATAATTAGTCCTCACTATTTTGATCAAACTTACCATCCATCGCCATTCGGGTACTAAAAGAGTTCGCAATATTTATAGCTAATTCCTTTGCATAGTCAGCCCGATTACCCTCAAAATGTTCATCTACTGTATCGGTAAAGAGCCCTACCCAGCGACCAAAATCATCGCGCTCAATCGGGAGTGGCAAGTGTTCTCGAAACGGGCGTCCTTTGTACCGTTTGGTTTGAAATATCATTTTCGACCAAAAATCTACCATCTTGGGCAAATGTTCATCCCAATCTACATTGGCAGCTTCATTGAAGATAGGTCCCAACCGCTCATCTTCTTCTACCTTCGCATAAAAGGAATGAACCAAGGTTGAAATATCTTCATCATTTTGAATATCACTCATAATCTACATTTCACATTCTTTTCGAGAATTGAGTCAACTTATTCCAATATACAATTACAGCTAAAATGGGAAGCAGAGCTCCCAACGCCAAAGCATCGATAATCCATGCACCTGAAAGGGCCTTTGGCCAAACTCCGGTAAACATCAATAAGGTGAGAAGAGTAACTATTATAGTCCCTCCTAAAAGATGGAAAAATATTTTTGAGACTGAAGCCCTTCTATTAAACCACGCAAAAGCCAACAAAGTCAATCCGCCTAACAAAAGAATATGTAGATAGAGCACACGCAAGCCGGGATCAGACAACCAGAAAGAACTGGGTACAACAGAAGCACCCAGCTGCATAACCCCCTTAAGCGTTAATAAAGTAACTGGCCAAATCCAGATTGCGTGTCTCCATTTACCGGACTTAAATATCGCATACACTACCAACAGTAAACCAATGGCCGCCAATCCTCCGCCGAAACGAGCCGTACCCAACAGCATGGGGGTAAGAAGTGACTCTGAAATTCCATAGGGAAATGTTAACGGGGCCCCGATGGCTATAGCTCCCAACGCAAACTGTGGAGAAGCCCACCAGTGTTGCCTACCGATCTCAAGTTCACTAATCAACACACCGCACAACACCAGCACCACCCATCCTTCAGTAAAAGCTGCAAGGAAAAAGTGTGTCATACTTTTCATCAACAGATGGGAACCGGGGGCCACCTCTTGAACTACCGCAACGCCCCATGCCCCAAGGGAACAAACAGTTAACAAGACAAATGCACCATCAATCCATGGCAGACTTTCATCATCTTTTAGTGTAGTTCGACTTTTCCAATAACCGATCAGGAATCCATACCATCCTATCATCACAAACCCCGAAAAGATAACCGATAACGGAAGCGAGGCAGATCCAGTACTCACCGGACGATATCCGTAGAACAGAAAAAAGGGATAAGCCAGTAATCCAAAAAACAGGACCGCTGCAATGGAATATTTCATAGCGTTAATGCCTTCCACGCCGGAATCCGTTTTATCAACAATTTTTTGCATGATGATGTAAAACGGAAGCGGTACCGCCCATCCAAAAAACATGAGATGAGAATGAGCATGACGAATATTGCCTAACGATAGTTCTCCGGGCACCCATCCCATCATTCCCAGCCGATATAGAAAACCTGTCAGCCCAGCCAGTACAAAACAGGCTATGGAAATATGACACAGCCATTGATTACCTAAATTGCATCCAGAATAATTTTTCTTTTTGTTCACCGCTTCTCAATCCTTCCTATTTTCTTTACTGTGATAGCACGCTATGATGGTACTTTTTCATCCTCTCTCAAAGTACCTCTAACGTCTACTGCATAGGCACCTTGTCCCTCGGGTAACACATATAAGGGATTCATCTCCAACTCTTCAATGTTGGCCATATCTTTCCCCAGCTGAGATAAACGCATTAAATAATTGACTACCGTTTCACGGTCGGCTGCAGGTTGATTGCGCCATCCCTTGAGCTTAACCCCGGCACGGGTAGCATCAATAAGTTTTTCGGCTTGCATTCGATTTAAGGGAGCAATAGCTGATTCCACATCCTGCAACAGTTCTACATCTGTTCCTCCGGTACCAAATAATACCATCGGCCCAAATTGAGAATCCCTGCGAAGTCCCATAATTACCTCTTGTCCCCCACTCAGCATTTTCTGGACCTGCACGCCTTGCATATCGATACCGGCAGATTCGGCCGACTGTTTGACCTCTTCCCATGCTGTTTGAACATCCTCAGCATTACGAAGCTCTAGTTTGACTCCATTAACTTCTGTTTTATGAGATACCGATTCAGAAACTAACTTTAAGACTACCGGGTAGCCAATAGATTCGGCAGCTTCAATAGCATCCTCCTCAGTTTGAGCAACCTTCTCCGGAGGAAAAGAAATACCATATTCATGGAGTAATGACTTCCAATCGTTTTCTGCAACAGCTTGTTGTACTGCATCCTCATCAAATTCGTTAAATTGCTCGGGCGTTTGCTGAGGTAGGTCCAGCCATTCTTTGCGTTTAACCATGGACGCGAGTACCGAAGCTACACGCTCAGGAAAAGCAACATTCGGTATTTTTCGTTTATGAAGTATTGTCAGCGCTTCTTCCACTGAGGCTTTTCCCATAATTGAGGTAATTACCGGCTTGTCATGAACACCCGCAACTTCACCCACCACCTCAGCTAAACTTGCCGGCAGAAACCAATCCTGGGGAGCCTGTATTACAACCACCGAATCCACAGTATCGTCTGTCAATAACGCATCTAATGCTACCGCATATGTTCCCGGTCCGGACCCCGCCAATACATCTACCGGATTACTTACACTTGCCGCTTTAGGTAATCGTGATTCTAAATATCTTTTTGTTTCTTCGGTCAATTCTGCCAGCTCCAAACCGGCATTTTCTAAGGCATCAACAGCCAGAATTGCTGGTCCCCCCGCATTTGTTAATACAGCTACCCTTTTTCCTTTGGGAAGCGGCTGCCATGCCAGTGCTCGCGCCCAGTCAAACATCTCCTCCATCGTACTCGCTTGCTGTACTCCAGCTCGATCAAAAGCAGCCTCATAGGCTTCCGTACTTCCGGCCAATGCCCCTGTATGGGATGCCACTGCCCGTGCGCCACTCTCCCCGCGTCCGCCTTTCAACGCTACTACTGGCTTATCCTTAGCTGCTTTTTGTGCTACCTCCATAAATGCTTTTCCATCAGAAACCCCTTCGATATAAGCAGTTATTACCTTGGTCTGATCGTCGTCATGCAGCGCACGAATCATCTGCGTTTCATTGATATCTACCTGATTGCCCAGACTTACAATTCTTGAAAAGCCAACGCCCGCGCCACGCGCCCAGTCGATTACCGAGGCCACCATAGCCCCCGACTGTGAACAAAATCCAATCTCCCCGGACTCAGGCATCCCAGTTACAAATGTAGTGTTCACCGGAGTGTGGGTATCAATGGTGCCAATACAATTGGGGCCGATAAAGTTAACGTCCCACTCTTCGGCAACTCTTTTAAGTTCGTCCTCTAGCTTCTGACCTTCGGCTCCGGTCTCACTGAATCCACCACTGACAACAATCGCATGTTTGATACCCCGTTCACCGCATTGCTTTATAATCTTAGGAACAACTGGTGCCGGCACAATAATAATAGCCAAATCCACGGGATCGGGAACTTCTGCTACCGACTCAAAACATGGTAAATCCAGTATTTCAGACGCCGATTTATTTACCGGATAAATCCCGCCTTGGTACCGATATTCTTGTAGATTTCGAACCACACCGTATCCTAATTTATGGGGATTTCGAGAAGCCCCAATAACGGCTACCCCCTTTGGCTTAAAGAATGGATTGAGCATTTTAAAGGAAATTCATATTTAAGAGTTATTTGTCTTATTTTACCGTTAATATTATACTTTGTCAAAGATAAAACACTTCTTTTTATTCAAAATACATAACCTCGAATCGGCACAATAATTATTATGAAAACTTCGTCCCTTTCTCCTTTTAAAACAGATACCATCATCGAACCCTTTCGTATTCGCTCGGTAGAACCAATTCGCTTTACCACCATGGAAGAGCGAGAGCAACTGCTCGAAAAAGCTGGTTTCAATCCGTTTTTACTAAAGGCGAAAGATGTACTCATTGACCTACTCACCGACAGCGGTACCGGAGCAATGTCATCGAAACAGTGGGCAGGTATGATAGAAAGCGATGAGTCTTACGCCGGTTCTTCTTCTTTTTATAAACTGGAATCTGCCGTGCAGGACATCACCGGATTCAAACATCTTATTCCAACCCACCAGGGACGTGCTGCTGAAAATATTTTCTTTACCACTATTGCCGATCAAGGTGATGTTATTCCCAGTAATACTCATTTTGACACCACCCGTGCCCACGTTGAACATGCCGGTGCCGAAGCTCGTGACTTGGTAATCGAAGAAGGAAATCAGCCGCAAAGTACTCATCCCTTTAAGGGAAACATGGATCTGGAAAAGCTGGAGAAAACTATCAAGGAGGTTGGGGCAGAAAACATCCCTGTAATTATGATCACCGTCACCAATAATTCCGGAGGCGGACAACCAGTAAGTATGGCAAACATCAAGGGCGTTTCTAAAATTGCCCAAGAGCACAGTATCCCGTTCTTTATTGATGCCTGTAGGTTTGCGGAAAACGCTTGGTTTATAAAAAATCGTGAAGATGGGTTTGCTGATAAAAAGCCTATAGAAATAGCTCAAGAGATGTTTAGTTATGCCGGCGGCTGTACCATGAGCGCAAAAAAAGATGGAATGGCAAACATTGGTGGCTTCCTGGCCCTCAACAGTGATGAGTTGGCGTCGGAATGCCGAAACCTCGAAATTCTTACAGAGGGTTTTCCTACCTATGGCGGCATGGCAGGATACGATATGGAGGCTGTCGCTCGTGGACTTTATGAAGCCCTTGATCCCGATTACCTCCGTTATCGCATTCGTTCTATCAGTTATCTGGGGGATAAATTAACGAATGCCGGTATTCCTATTGTACAACCTACCGGCGGACATGCGGTATACCTTGATGCCAAAGAAATTCTTTCTCATATACCCCCAACAGAATATCCCGCCTGGTCATTTAACAATGCTCTTTACTTGCTGGGCGGAATTCGTGGTGTAGAAATCGGTACTGTAATGTTTGGCAAACAACCCGATGGCTCTGAAAAACCCGCTTCTATGGAGTTGGTACGACTTGCCTTTCCGCGTCGTATGTACACTCAAAGCCACGTTGATTACCTGGCTGAAGTAATTATATCTGCTTATGAGCAGCGCAAAAAGTTAGGTGGTTACAGAATTGTTGACAGTCCTGATGTGCTAAGGCATTTCTCTGCTCGTTTAGAACCAATTGATGAGTAATAAAAACGTAGGGATTAAAGCAGTCCCTAATCCGCTGTAGAATCTTTCTGTTCTGGGTTATAAAAACAGAAAGAACATCTTAAAAATCATAGGATTAGCAACAAAAAGAAAGGCTATAAATAGCAAAAGCCCTGCGGCTGCAGAGCTCTTTTTCGATCAACTGTTTATAATATACGATGATTACCCCATACAGAACAAGTTTTTCTCCTATTTGTTATCTAATATATAAGTAACCTATAATTAATAATAAATTATATACCACTTATAGGTATTTATCATAGGTTATGAAAATAAAATAGAATCAGAACTTCTATCTCAGTCATGCCCCTTTTGTGCTGCAATAATATGATATCCATAGAAGATCACTGCTATAGAAATTGATTAAAAATAAAAAACCTGCAGGGTTTATAATCCCTGCAGGTTAGACATTCAATAATTAAGGAGTTACCGTTTCTTAAAGCGCGACTGGAAGAACCGCAGGTATTCCGGCTCGTAATCAAACTGGAGACCTGTAATATTTTCACGCTGTTGATACACTGCTTCAACGGATTCTGCAACCACATCCATATGCGCCTGTGTATATACGCGCCGGGGGATCGTCAGCCGAACCAGCTCAAGATCAGGATAGTTATGTTCGCCCGTTTCCGGGTTTCGTCCGGCCGAGACTACCCCACGCTCCATACTTCGAATGCCAGCATCCAGATACAGCTCAGCAGCCAGTGTCTGGGCAGGCAACTCATCCTGACTCAAATGCGGCAGAATCTTCTTAGCATTCAAAAATACGCCGTGGCTTCCAATCGGACGAACAACCGGCACCCCCATATCCACCAACTTTTCACCCAGATATTGGACCTGTCCAACACGAGCACGGATGTGATCTTCGTCTACTGATTCCGTAATACCGATCGCCAACGCTTCCATATCACGTCCTGCCATACCACCGTAAGTATGCAGTCCTTCATAAACGACCACCATATTTTGTGCTTTGCGGAATAGTTCTTCGTCATTAAGTGCTAAGAATCCGCCGATATTTACCAACGCATCCTTTTTCGCACTCATTGTAGCCCCATCTGTCAGCGAACAAATTTCATGCACAATCTCCTTGATTGGCGTATCCTCGTAACCCTCTTCGCGTTGTTTAATGAAATACGCATTTTCGGCTACACGCGTCATATCATGGATAATCGGGATATCATACTTGTTCGTCAGCTCTCGGACCTCTTTCAGATTTGCCATTGAAATTGGCTGCCCCCCGGCCATATTTACCGACGTTGCAATCGATACATAGGGAATTTTATCCGGACCTTTTTCTTTAATGAGATCTTCGAGCTTATTGAGATCTACATTTGCCTTAAACGGATGTTCATTCTCGGGATCATGCGCCTCATCAATAATCACATCCACAAACGTACCACCGGCTAATTCCTGGTGTAGCTTCGTTGTTGTGAAATACATATTCCCCGGCACAAAGTCTCCTTCATCAATCATCAGCTGAGAAATCATGTGCTCGGCTCCTCGTCCCTGGTGCGTAGGGACAACATGTTCATAACCATAATATTCCTGGATTGCTTCTTCGAGGTGATAAAAATTATCACTCCCGGCATAGGCTTCATCACCCATCATCATCCCTGCCCATTGACGATCACTCATAGCCGATGTACCGCTGTCAGTCAACAAATCAATGTATACATCACGTGATCGCAAAAGAAAAGTATTGTAACCGGCTTCCTTAATTGCTTTTTCTCGTTCCTCACGACTGATCATCCGAACCGGCTCCACCATCTTAATTTTGTACGGTTCGGCCCAGGATCTATCTCGATTATTTGTCATAATTATATCTCGTTCTATATTTCAATTTCTAATTTACGCTCCAACAGAAATGCGTTCTTCATAGGTATTAACGATGGTTTCTAAACGCTGTTTCTGCTCGGATACAGTAAACGAAATTGACGGCAGATTTTCATCCTGATATGGTTCTGAATTTGCAATCTCCGAGCAATACTCCATACCCTGTTCAAGGTTCTTCTTGAATTTTTGCAGCTTCTTTAATCCCGATTCGCCCTCCAACTGCTCTGCCAACTCTTCTACATAATCCACATAGAGCGTAATTTCCTTGGCAAACATATGGGGGCGTTCATCAGCGGCCAGTGATTCGCTGCGTCCGTAGATATGATCCACCATCTCACGCAGTGAATACTTTCCATCATAATACGCAATATTCGGGCCCGGACATATCGCCTGGGGCGCACGATGCTCTGCTAAAATACCCAGATTGATGAGCGCACCGTTGCCCAGATGATCACAAAGACAGGCTTTACCAAGTACTTTTTCACGCTGTTGCTCTTTCTTCTCCTCAGGCATCTCACTTTGGGCAATTTGATCCAGCTTTAGCAGCTGATACTGTGTAGAGGCCGTACAGATAGGCTGATCGGTGAATTCTGTGTTAGACTTTAGAAATCCTTTAGGACATGGCGAACCAGGCTTATCTTTTTCAATGCGTTCTTGATGCCACTGTGCAGATCCGGTTTCTCTTACGTTATTAAACGGCACACCCAACGGAGATACACCACTCAGGTATAACTCTTTTTCGCCCGCATTTTCTAATAGCTGGCGTGTCGGTTTGTCAACGGTTGTTGCCTCCGGTACCAACAGGAAGGGGCTGCCCCACCCTGTGGCATCCATCTCAAAATCATTTAGCAACCGATCGGCTTCACCGCTTACACCAATTCCACCCTGAATGGTCAATCGCGGCTCTGTTATCTCCCAATCACCTAAAAATCCATCCCCATTTTCTTCGTAATATTTCTCAATAAGTGGCTGTACTGCCTTGGTAAGCTGATCTCTCTTTTCCCGAAACTCCCTAAGCAAACTCGGCATCAAATGTCCGTCGGATGGAAATGCGTGTCCCCCACAATTTAATCCAGACTCAATACGATATTCAAAAACCTCGAGCCCCTTTTTAGCCAAATACTTTCCCTGTATCAGCGCCGACCGGAAATCACTTACTTTTAAGATAATTTTCTTCTTGATCTCTCCTTTCGAATCACGGTAAAAATCCTTGAATTCCGTAATATAGTTATAGAGCCGCGGATTGAATCCCGCTGATAAAATGAGACTGGACGAAACCTTGCTCTTTGCATAACCCCGAAGAGCCGCACTGGCATCACTGAACTCCTTACTCATCGGCGCACCATCTTTCGTATAATTCAGCTTATCTACCTTCGCCATGATATTAACATCAATGGAACCGGGTTTCATCATGCGAGAGAGTTCACACGAAAGGCGATCACGAAAACTACCCTCTTCTGTGCTCATCAACTGATTGTATTTCTCTTTTATAACACTGCCATCCGGGAGCATCTCGAAATACTTCGACTTCTCGTTTTTCTCAAAGAACGGCTGGCTCTTAATAGCTGAGAACTTTTTCTCTACGATCTCCTGAACGGTATCAAGATAAGCAGTGATCCGTCGGGCCCGGCCATCTTCGGCAGTACGCCCAATGCTTTTGAATTCAAAGTCGTACTTTTTACAGTAGAACTTGCGTATTTTTTCAACCAGCAGATCGTCTACAATAGATATTACCGAGTTAATTCCATATGGGCCTACCCTGACAGGGGAATCGATAGAATGACCGGTCCCCATTACGGGAATAGAAAAATTGTGAGGAGAATGAGACATGATTTTACTGTTCTTAGATATAAAAATTTATGTTCATCTATGAAATAACCACCACGTATTGTACAGATGGGTGATATTAATTTAACTGTTTTTCGAGTTTCGTCGCTTTCGGAAAAAGAATATTGTTCTCAAGGTGAACATGCTTATGCAAATCTTTTTCAAAACCCTCCAGGTTTTGATACAGCAATCGATAAGTTGTACAAGCATCTTCGGGGGGAGTAAAATTATTGCTAAGCCTTCTTATTTTTGCCATCGAGGTGCCTGCTTCATCGTGCTCATCTTCCATCATTGCAATGGGATTAGCTGCCTCCCCAAATTCCGGTGCTTCCGGCTTTACTCCTTTCTTTTCTGCTTCTACCAACTGTTTGATATAAGGAAAAAGAATACGCTCCTCTTTATCCAGGTGGTTAAAAATCTCGGTATGCAACATGGTAAACTCATAATAAATCTCATTTAACTCATCATGTCGATCCCCGTGTACCTTGGCAACCTTCTTTGCATACTTACCAATCTCTGGCAATTTATTTCGGGTAAATTCGTGGTGATTATTGACAATATAATCTACCAGAAAATCCAGCGACCACTGATCATAATTATCCTCTTTGGTACCATTATTTGTGACCTGATTTAAAGCTCTAACAATATCATCAGTATTCACATCCTTACTTACACAAGCCTCTTCAATAGTTCGATTTCCGCCACAGCAAAAATCCAGTCCGTTTTGCTGAAATACTTGTGCGGTCCTATAATCATCTTTAACAAGCTGTCCAATTGTCCGTTCTTTTGTGATACTCATAGTTATGCTCTGATATTTTTTAATGGGAATCCTGACCCTTTAAGTATTTAAGACTACTTTGTCTTAAATTAAGAATAAATTTAGACATTTGCCCAATTAGATTTTATTTCATGGTAATACCAAATCCAGAAAAAGAGAACAGCCAACGCCCCAGCTTGATGTACGACTCCTATCAATAACTCCACATTAGTAATAACCGTCAAAATGCCCAATACATACTGTGTGAGCATCATCCCCAACAGTATTCTTGCTTTCTGCTTCAACAAGTGCCCAACATCAGCCTTATGATTTCGCCACCAGAAACCGATCGTTACCAACCCCAATAATGTACCGAGTATCCGGTGCATCCACTGTACTGTGCCCGGATGTTCTACAAAGTTTGCAAGTATCGGCTGTAGCGTCCAAATCCCTTGGGGGACCCACTCACCATTCATTGTAGGGAAAGTATTATAAATATATCCTGCATCAAGTCCGGCCGTGAAAGCCCCCCAAATAACTTGGGCAACAAAAAGAATAAGCAGCCCAATTGACCATCGTCTAAGGGAAAGGATATCTGAACTTTTCTCCGTGGGTTTATCTTCATAAAGATCCAGCGCATACCAGATACAGAATCCAAACAAAAGCATTGCTAACAGCAGGTGAGCGGTCAATCGGTAATGACTGACGTAGGGTACATCCACAAGGCCGCTTTTAACCATAATCCAACCCATAGCTCCCTGAAAGGCACCCAACCCAAATAACACCCATGCGCGCCGCAGTGTCTTCGAATTGAAATATCCTTTTACCCAGAAAAATCCAAAGGGGATCAAAAATACAAGGCCAATAAGCCGTCCCAACAGACGATGAAAATATTCCCAGAAGAAAATGGCCTTAAATTCCGCTAATGACATCCCTGCATTTATCTGCTGATATTGCGGAAATTCTTTATAGCGTTCAAAAACAGCCAGCCATTCGGCTTCATTCATAGGCGGAATAGCTCCCATAATAAGATTCCAGTCAGACATTGATAGGCCGGAATCTGTGAGGCGCGTAATACCACCTACAACTACCATGATAAAAATGAGAGTAGCACCAGACCAGAACCAGGTTCGTACCGCTTTTCTTTCAAATGAGTTCACTAAAATGTATCGCTCGTCAGTTAGTAATGATTGATTGTGCCAGAACTTATCTAAAGGATTCAAGTCCCTCAAATTAAAGTTTCTGCTATGACAAAAAAACTACCCCCTCCTAATGGAGAGGGCAGCAGAAGTTATCATCTAATCATGAAGTAATTATGAAACGACCTTTTTTCCTGATCGCAGAAAAGCCTGTGCTGAGGCAAGTCGCGCAATGGGTACGCGATACGGGGAACAGGACACATAGTTCAATCCAAGGTTGTAGCAAAAAGCCACGCTGCTGGGGTCACCGCCGTGTTCACCACAGATTCCCACCTTAAGATCAGCTTTGGCCCCACGACCTTTTTCCACTCCCATTTGTACGAGTTGACCCACCCCTTCTTCGTCCAGCACCTGGAAGGGATCATTTTTGAGAATTCCCTCATTCAGATAATGCTCCAGGAATTTCCCGGCATCATCTCGACTGTAGCCGAACGTCATCTGAGTCAGATCGTTCGTACCGAAAGAGAAAAAGTCTGCTTCATCAGCAATCTTATCAGCAATAAGCGCTGCCCGGGGGATTTCGATCATCGTACCTACTTTATAATCGACTTCACTGCCCTTTTCAGCAAATACTTTCTCGGCAATTTCATCTACAACATGTCGCTCATGGATAAACTCCTCTGCGGTTCCCACCAGCGGAATCATGATTTCGGGATACACCTCATTGCCTTTACCATTAACCTCTACAGCCGCTTCTAAAATAGCCCGCGCCTGCATTTCGGTAATTTCAGGATAGGTGATTCCCAGCCGACATCCACGGTGACCCAACATAGGGTTAAACTCGCTAAGCAAACGTATTTTTCGATTCAGTTCAGCCGTACTAATTCCCAGCTCCTTTGCAAGGGTTTCGACCTCATTTTCTTCATCGGGTAGGAATTCATGCAGCGGCGGATCCAGTAACCGTACCGTCACAGGCAATCCTTCCATTGCTTCAAAAATCTCAATAAAATCCTGACGTTGATATGGTAGTAGATTTTTCAAAGCACTTCGACGTTCTTCTTCACTCTCGGAGATAATCATTCGACGCATTTCACGGATTCGTTCTTCTCCAAAGAACATGTGCTCGGTACGAGCCAGTCCAATTCCCTGTGCTCCGTATTCCCGAGCGCGAAGAGCATCTTCCGGTGTATCGGCATTTGTACGCACCTTCATATCACGGAATTCATCTACCCAGGTCATAAAGGTGCGGAAGTTCTCCCCAAACTGGGGGGCTTCCACCTCTTTCTTTCCATGAATTACCGTCCCGCGTGCGCCGTCAATTGAAATCCAATCGCCCGCTTTAACGGTCACATCACCGGCCGTAAATTGCTGTTTATCATAATCAATAGTAATGCTATCACAGCCAGCCACACAGGGTTTACCCCAACCACGGGCTACGACCGCAGCGTGACTTGTCATACCTCCGCGCGATGTAAGGATACCTTCAGCAGCCGACATTCCCCCTACATCTTCGGGACTTGTTTCGATACGAACTAATATTACCGGATTACCCTTACCATGCTCTTCTTCGGCCGTATCAGAATCAAAAACGACTTTACCCACCGCAGCACCGGGCGATGCGGGTAATCCTTCTCCAAGAATATCGTTTTCATCAATTTCATCTTCCTTGAGTTGTGGGTGTAACAGTTGATCCAAATGACCGGGCTCCACCAAATTTGCTACGGCCTTATCTTTCTCCAGAATACCTTCATCCACCATATCAATGGCAATTTTAACCGCCGCAGCACCTGTCCGTTTACCATTTCGTGTCTGCAGGATAAACAGGTCGCCCTGCTGTACCGTAAATTCAATATCCTGCATATCCTGGTAATGCTCTTCCAACTGATTTGTCAATTCAAGTAACTCATCATACGAATCAGGCATTACCTCTTTAAGCTTATTAATATCCCGCGGTGTGCGAATACCCGCTACCACATCTTCGCCTTGGGCATTAATCAAGAATTCACCGTAGAGCTCATTGTTTCCATCAGAAGGATTGCGCGTAAAACAAACGCCTGTGGCACTATCATCTCCCATATTTCCATACACCATTGCCTGTACATTTACAGCCGTACCCAACAAACCGGTGATTTTATTTATTCGACGATATTTGATGGCTCGCTTGGCGTTCCAAGAACCAAAAACACCGTTTATTGAGAGTCTCAGCTGATCATCAGGATCTTGAGGAAAATCTTCTCCCGTATTCTCTTCGTAAACTTTTTTATATCGGTCGACTAATTCTTTCAGATCAGCTACGTCCAGCTGCGTATCCAGCTCAACATTTTTCTCATCCTTTAACTTCTGGAGGGCATGTTCAAACTTCTCGTGAGCTACCCCCATCACAACATCACCAAACATATCAATAAAGCGGCGATAACAATCGTAGGCAAAGCGCTCATTACCGGTTTTTTCAGCTAGTCCCTGCACGGACTGATCTGTTAACCCCAAATTTAAGACCGTATCCATCATTCCCGGCATAGAAATAGCTGCTCCCGAACGAACTGAAACCAACAACGGATCTTTGGGATCGCCAAACTGAAGGTTCATTAATTCTTCTAAGTGATAAACACTTTCTTTTATTTCCGCTTCTAGTCCATCAGGCCATTGGCCATCATGCTCATTATAATATTTACAGACTTTAGTAGATATCGTAAAGCCCGGTGGGATAGGCATGCCAATACTACTCATTTCAGCAAGGTTTGCTCCCTTTCCCCCAAGCAACTCTTTCATTGATTTGTCTCCTTCTGCTGTACCACCGCCAAACGTAAACACTTGGTTCTGAGCATCCATAAAGTCACCTACACTGTTTTTGAGAACGAGCGGGCAGATGTTTTTCTATTTAAATATTTATCGAAACACATTGCCACATTACGTAGAAAAAGTCGACCGCGCTCGGTTATTGTAATTTTAGTATTTGATACTTCAACAAATCCATCGGCCTGTAACTCGGACAAGCGCTCAAGACTGCTACTAAAATAGTCCTCAAAAACTATGCCCCATTTTTCCTCAATTTCATCAAATGAAAGCCCCATCTTGCACATGATTTGCATTATTACATGATGTCGTAACCTATCATCTTTGCAAAGTTGCAATACTTTGGCCACCGGACTCTCATTTTTGTCTAACCTCTTATAATATTCACCGAGTTCCTTGGTATTTTGCCAATAATAATTACCTACGTTTGAAATACCTGACATCCCAAAAGCATAGAGATCCGCGCCGGCTAAGGTACTATATCCCTGGAAATTGCGCTGTAAAGTACCGTTATCCATAGCTCGGGAAAGCTCTTCATCTTTTCGCGAAAAGTGATCCATCCCAATAAAGCGATAACCATTATCTGTCAGATGTGAAATGCTAAGCTGCAACATAGACAACTTCTCATCTGTTGTAGGCATATCTTCCTCATTGAGCAACTTTTGGGCTGGCATCATGCTGGGAATATGTGCATAACTGTATACAGCCAGTCGATCCGGCATCAAGCTGATAACATCATCCATCGTTTTGCGAAATGTATCGAGCGTCTGAAGGGGTAATCCATAGATCAAGTCAAAATTAATGGAATTGATACCGGCATCTCGCAACCATTGGGTAACTTGCTCAGTTTGTTCAAAGGGTTGAATACGATGAATAGCTTGCTGTACTTCTTCATTTGTATCTTGTACACCCAGTGAAGCCCGGTTACAACCAATATCTGCCAACGTTTGGATATGCTCTTGGGTACATTTACGCGGATCGATCTCTACCCCAAATTCTGTTTGGCCCGTTAAGTTAAATCGACTTTGAATAGCCTTGCCAAGCCGCTGAAGCTGATTGGGCTTCAAGAAGGTAGGCGTGCCTCCACCAAAGTGGATCTGTACTACTTCCGAATCAGGATGCAATATTCCAGCTACCTGATCCATTTCCTTTTCAAGGTATTCAAGGTAGAGATCTCCGCGATCCCGGTCCTTGGTAATTACTTTTGTACAACCGCAGTACCAGCAAAGTGAGAAACAAAACGGAATATGAAAATAAAGTGATACGGGGTGCGGATCGGCATTGCGCTCGACCAAATATTGATGTAGTGAAGCTACATCATCTTCATCTGCTTCCTGAAACTGCACGGCCGTAGGATACGAGGTATAGCGCGGTCCCTGAACATTGTATTTCTTTATGAGATCGAGACTGACTTTTTCCATAATATTTTGTTTCCATAGATTTTCACTGATTAAAACATAATTATGGTCAGTGAAATCCGTTGCTATACATTAAAAATCTTTCTTTTCAAACTGTCGTTGACTTCTCCAAAGTGGGATGCCAAGCCAAAGCATAAGACAACTTAATGCAACACTAACCCCCATCATACTTCCAAAAAAGCGGCTAAATACGGCACCGGTATATCCCATTAATGCAGAAATATCAAATTCCAAAAGTACCGTTATACGGGCCAAGTCGATGGGATTAGCCAAAGCCATAGCCAGCATTGGTTTTTCAATGGGATAATCTCCAAACGTAAACACAGCAAGTAGAACCAATCCATCATAGAGTACAGCCAAAAAGAGCCAGCTTACCAGGGCAAAGCCAAGTCCCTTAACGCGATCCTCAAAAAATTTGAGACCAAACCAGAATCCAAGTCCGGTAAACAATAGTGTTAATGCGATACCGAGCATCAGAATCAGTAATATTGATTGCAGATTAGCGGTAAGAATCATGCCCGTATAAATCATGGGCAGCGCAGTTCCTATAGTAAATGCCAATGCCAACGGAATCGCCAATCCTCCGAATAATCCCCAGAAAAGGGAAGCACGATCAATCGGCTGAGCCAATAACAGCTCGGTAAATTCGCGCGACTGATATAGATAAAGCGCGCCATAAATCATCCCTACAAGCGGAATGAGTAATAACATGATATTTGAAATACTGAGCATAGCTTTGGGACCAGCATTACCGAATCGAATCATCGCATCGGCGATAAGCAGGTAAATAAGTCCATAACCCACAATCCACTTTCCTCGAAGCAGATCTTTCCATTGATATCTTAAAATCGTCAGTGTTTTCATGCTGCTGTTTCCTCCATCATTTTTGCCACGGCGCCTTCAAGCCGCTGTTCTTGTTGCCGTTCCATGAGCTCGTGCATCGGGCCATCATACCGAATATTTCCCTCCACCATAAAGACCAGGTGATCGGTCAGTTCTTCAATCTCACTCATAATGTGTGAGGTCAACAATACCGTTTTCCCTTTTTTCTTTTCTTCGTGCACCAACCTTTTAAACTGTACGCTCGATTTGGGGTCCAACCCTGCGGTAGGTTCATCAAAAATCAGTATTTCCGGATCGAACATCATCGCCAGAATTGCCCCTACTTTTTGACGCATTCCTCCGGAGAGGGCTCGCATTCGCTTGTCAATTTCATTATCAAGTTCAAAATATTCGAGCAGTTCCCGATCACGATTCGTATCGCTATCTCGCATATTCTTTATAAACTGAAATAGTTCACCTATAGTCATATTTTCGGGATAACGGGCAATTTGGGGCATATAACCAATTTTATTGCGATATTGCCACTCCCCTTCAATCAACTTTCCGTCAACCAGAATATCTCCGGAAGTGGGTTTCACTAATCCCAATAGTGATTTAATTGTTGTCGTTTTCCCCGATCCGTTGGGACCAACAATACCAGTAGCCTGACCGGCCGGAATTTTTAAATCCAGCTCGTTCAATACCGTACGGGGACCAAAATCTTTACGTAATTTTTTTATTGAAATCATAGCACAGGTTCCATTTGCGGTTTAGAATCAAGGAGCGTTTCCGGGGTAAGTACCGGCATAAATTTTTCAGCGGCATCCAGAAGATCGACCAACAGGCTGCGCAGCAATAATAGCGACTGCGGCTGCTTTTCTACCAATATGGAGAACAGGCGTACCGGGCGATGGGGTACATCCCCTACTCCATCACGATTCAAATCATATCCCTCATATTGACTCCAGTAATTCTTGTCAAAATTATTGCTGTAGTTCATTCTACTATTTGTTGATACCTCAAAAGAGTTAGCAACAAAGTTATTCTTGTTAAATTTATTATCTGTTGAATTTGCCATCAGCTGAACAGCCCAGCCATTTTGGATAAACTCATTTCCTTGCACATTATTACGACTGGAAGCCTCCATATAGAGCCCCACTGAGTTATTCGTAAAGGTATTCCCGGTAATCTGGCTTCTGTTAATCTCCTTCAACAACATACCATAGGCCGACGACCCCCAGTTATCAGCAAAGTGATTATCAACAATTTCTACGTTTGAAGTATACATTACGGCCACTCCGCCGCCGTTATCGCGAAAGGTATTTCGCTCATAGCGACAGTGGTCCGAATACATGAAGTGAATACCGTAACGGATGTTATTTTCGCTTTCATTTCCGGCAATAAAAGCTCCTTCGACAAACTCAAAATAGAGTCCATCACGGTGACCGGCCACATAGTTATCCAAAATTTCTACATCCTTGGTATACCAAAGGTGAATACCATTCCCGGAATTCGTCTCACGCTTTCGAGAAGCCGTAATGTGATTGTTTTTTAAAACGGTCCCTTTCGACTTAGCAAGGTAAATTCCAAAGAAGTTATCAACCAGTTTTGTACCTTCGATACGTACATTATGTGCTCCTTCAACAACGATTCCGGCATAATCATCCATAAAACCGGCCTTGCTGTTATGAACTTCAATATTTTTAATCACCGTACTGTCGGCTTCCACGACTACAACAAAACCCTGATTATCGCCGTCGATGACAGCATTATTCGCACCCAATAATGTGATTCGCTTATTTATACGGATATCATATTCCACATACCGTCCTTCTTTAACAAATACCGTATCGCCCGGTTGTGCTTGATTGATACCATCCTGTACAGAAGTAATTTCACCATCTTGGGAGACAGTTATTTGGGTTGCTACCGTCTTCTGAGTCTGAAGAAATAGCATCAACCCCACAAATAGTATGGTTGTTATTATTTTTAATCGCATAGCCTCAATCCTTTATCCTTATTCTATAAATTTTCAGTACCAGTGTGCAACTTTAGTGCTACATTTCCGTTTGGGATACCTCTTCCCATTTCAATAATTGTCCCGGCCGTTCACTTAAGTGCTGTTGTGCTTCCTGTTTGGACGGAAAGCCCAACAGTGATTCGCCCATAGGACTATTTACTACGTCGCTTTTTACAAACTGTGCCTCTTTGGCTTTAAGCCAGTTACCCGGCTTACTATAATCATTCACATACATGATTGCTCCTTGCAGCTCATCATCATTCTCTCGTTGATAGACTGCCATACATTCAATAGCATCAAATTTTACCACCTTCCCTTTCTCTGTTACAATTTGGGAAGCGAACTGCTTATCCGTTATCATCATTTTACAATGTGCACATTCGTCGCTACCGTAGTGAATTACTCCAGGTTTTTGGCTGCATCCGGCAAAAAACAGCATCAATATGCCTACAACAAATACTGTTTTAATCGTAGTCATAATTATACTTCGCTTAAGCGGCTTTAGAGTGTACATTTTGCTGAGATTTATTGTTTCCATCATCTGCACCATCGCCTTCGCTTTTCCACCAGATACTCCCGGCAATAGCCATTGAAATAAGAGAAATATAGAAGCCAATATGAGGTAGCGATGTGGCATTAATATTCAATAACTGTTTGCTTCCGATAAGCGGTGGTTGATACGTCATGCCCGGTACTTTAATCGGGGCATTGGGATTTAAATTATGCCCGTAATCATATCCCCAGATATAAAAGTCTACCAGCCCGGCGATGGCAAATAACACAAATAAACCTAACCAAAATAAAATCCATTTATGATTACCTATCCCCGCAATTACTAACCCGCTGATAATCAAGAATCCAAATATATATGGCATTATTTTAAGCTCAGGGATAGAGTCAGGATTAATTTCTTTCATCCCTATATAGTGATTCAAACCGTTAATATTTTGCAAATCGTTTTTCTGCTTACCTTCAATATTATCCACGCTAATATTCATGCCAATCCCTTCGGGATACTGCGGGGCATCCATGCTAATGCTCCAAATGGGAAAAAAGTAAACTCCAATCAGCATCAATGCGGCAACCGCCATCCAAATTCTCTTTTGCTTATCCATGACGTCCATATTTAAGTTCAGATTCTATTGTAATAAGAAGAGAGGAGGCTTCACCCTCCTCTCCCCAAGGATTGAGGTCACTTACTGACCTGTGCTATAAGAGATCGGTGTATCGGAATTTTCTGGTGATACCCGTACATAACCCTGCATCTCCTGGTGCAGAGCTGAGCAGAAGTCGGTGCAATAGAATGGGAAGACACCTTCTTTCTTGGGCTCCCACTTGAGCGTCAACGTTTCGCCCGGCATAATAAGCAGCTCAGCATTATTAGCTCCTTTCATTGCAAAACCGTGCGGTACGTCCCAGTCCTGCTCGAGGTTGGTGACGTGGAAGTACACTTCGTCGCCTACTTTTATACCTTCGATATTGTCGGGAGCAAAGTGACTACGTATGGTCGTCATGTAGACATGAACTTCATTTCCATCACGCTCTACTCGTGTTTCTTTTTCACTTTTTGCAGCATGCGGGTGATTATTCTCATCGATTTCGTAGAATCGTTTTTGTTGTTTTTTCACCTTATCAGCTGTAATACCCTGCGCATAGTGCGGCTCACCTTCAGTGGGGAAGTCGAGCAATAATTGCATCTTATCACCTGAAATATCAATTAACTGAGCCGAGTGGAACATTTCAGGTCCAGTTGGTAGGTAGCGATCCTTGGTAATCTTGTTTAGGGCTACCAAGTATTTACCGTCGGGGTTTTGGCTATCACCACCCGGAATCATTAAGTGACCGGGGGAGTAATACACATCAATACGGTCTACGACTTCAGTTTTTTCGATATCCCATTTCACTATTTCGGATGAGATAAAGGCCGTTGTATATGCATAACCCTTACCATCAAATTCGGTGTGAAGCGGTCCCAAACCCGGATTTTCAACTTCACCATGCAGGATGGAATCGTAATTTAGTACTGGAATACCCTGCTCTTCACCTTCAAAATCTTCATTCTCGATAGCAGTCATCATTTTTTCAAATGAATGTACCGGGATTACCGTAGAAAGCTTTCCACCTGCCGCGATGTATTGTCCTGTAGGATCTACGTCAACACCGTGAGGTGATTTAGGTGTAGGAAGGAAATAAACAAGCCCATCCAACTTACGCGGATCAAGCACACGTACTTCTTCAATAACTTCACTTTTGGCAACACCACCTTCTTCATGATCAATATAATTGCGGTAGTGTTTGCCGGGAATCATCTCACCCTTGCCTTCCTTGGCATATTCAGCTGCTTTTTCCCAGTTAATAGCCGCAATATAATCCTTATCATTCTTTGAGGCATTAATTTCAAGCATAGTGTGTGCTTCCTCACTGTTATATGAGGTAAAAAACGCCCAACCATCAGATGGACCTTTTCCTGAGTGACTTAAATCATAATTGAATCCGGGCATGCGAATCTGGAAGTCAATGTTCATGTGTCCTTCATCAGAAACCTTGACAAATGAAATGGTTCCCTGGAAGTTCTCCTTATAGCTATCTATGCTCACATCCATGTTCTGCATGTTATCTTCACTCATCGGTACACTAAAGCGTGTAGCTGCAGTAACATATTCGGTGTTCGGGGTCACAAATGAAGAAGCGTGGTTACCAGCCGAATTAGGAATCTCGATGATCTCTTGAGTCTTGAACTCATCCAGACCTATTCGAGCAATACGCGGAGTATTATTTTCATTGATAAATACCCATCGTCCATCCGTCTCTCCATCTGTTTGAGAGAGTTCAGGGTGGTGAGCGTCGCCCCACGGTACAAAACCATCGGTGGTCTGCAACATAGCTTTTGTTTCTTCAGAATATCCATATCCATTTACTGCGGCCTGTGAAAAGACCGGAATGGTAAAGATATGTCGGCCTGATGGTAGTCCGTAAACGCCAAGCTGACCATTGTATCCTCCGGAAAAGAAGCCGTAAAATTCATCGTGTTCTCCCGGTGCTACGTAGACCTTCTCTGCAGCGTCAGAAGAGGAACCAAACTCCCCATTTGAGCTACATCCCATTGATAGAAAACCTATTGCTGCTACTGCCGCAAGCGGCCACAGCAAAGATTTTTTTAACAGTTTATTCATAGTATTATCCCTTTTATTGGTATTTATTTGAGGTTATTTATTGTGATTCTTGTGCCAGATACTCTACCACAGCTCGTGCCTTTTCTCTGGTTAATTGTTGATTTGTCATTCGTGTCGGATATTCTGATCCAATCGATTTTGCAACCGGGTGCTTGGCAAGCATTTCCTCCGGATTTAATATCATATTCATGACATAGGCAGGTGTGCGTGCATTCATAATACCGCCTAATGGTGGACCTACATAGCGCGTATCCAACTTGTGGCAGGCTCCACATTTCATATCAAAAATTCGCATTCCTTCTTTTGCTAACTCGGGGTCGATTTCGTCAATCGTAATTTCTTCGTCAACCGGTCCTATTCCGTTTCTTATTTCAAATTCGGTAAGCTCCTGCTTTTCTTCCTGTGAATTTGTGTTGCCCTTCTCATCATCTGAACTTTTTCCACAGCCTATCAGCAGTGCAGCCGTTAATACTATCAATCCAGTTATTTTTGATACTTGAATATTCATCATTCTTATAGTTTTAAGAGTATTTTATCTTTTATTAAAATTTGTGCAACAATTGTACCATGTTACGCTTTAATTATAGATTCCAACTAAAGACCTATTAATAATTTATTGAGGCCTTTTTTAATATTACAGCTTCTAAAACCATAGGACTTTTACACCTTTGCTTTTGCATTTACGCAAAACATTTGCCCTTCTAATTTGCACTGTTGCAATACCCAATCATCAGCCCCAGATAAATTGCCCGTCAGGTGTTATTCGTAAATCCTTTGCCTTTCCTTCCTTCGACATATCCTGCAGGCTGGTGGTTGTAAATACATCATTTATTTTGTCTCGCGTACCCTCCCACATATCATGCATCGGACAAGGTTTTTCACTTCCACAACCGGGTAATCCTAAAACACACTCAGTAAAAATACCAGGGCCATCAATAGCTTTCACGACTTCTTTCAGGGTGATTTCCCCGCCTGACTTAGAGAGCCTTACTCCCCCCTTGGGACCCTTCATGGATTCCAGAAGATCATCCGCCGTTAATTCCTGAAGTATTTTTGTTAAGAAATGGAAGGAGATATCCAGTTTTTCGCTCAATCCTTTTATTGATACATAACCTTCTCTCGATATCGACGCAAGATAGATCATCGCCCGTAGGCCATACACACATGATTTAGAGAAGATCATTTTAAATTAAGTTTTAAGACAATTTTATCTTAAATATAATCTAAGTATATACAACCTTCAACTTTTTTTGATACTTAATTTTAGATATACAATAAAAGGAGTGACAGTAGAAGAGAATACTATTCGCTATATCGTCGTATATACCATCGCACCGTCTCCCTCAAACGCTGTTCGAACGATTCTTGACTATCCCATCCCAGCTCTTCCTTAATTTTAGAAGCATCTATGGCATAGCGGAAATCATGCCCCGGGCGATCTTTGACGAAGGTGATCAGATTTTTGAAATCAGAGTTCGGTGCATCCCCTACTTCCTCATTTAAGATATCGCAGATCTTCTCCACCAGATCAATATTCTTCCACTCGTTATTACCTCCTATAATATAGGTTTCTCCCGATTTTCCCTCATTGAAAACCAAGTCCAGTGCGCGGCAATGTTCACGAACATAAAGCCAATCACGGACATTCTCTCCCTTTCCATAGACCGGAATATCATTCTGATTGAGCGCTGTACGAATAACAGTTGGAATCAATTTTTCGTCGTGCTGATGCGGACCAAAATTATTAGAACAGTTTGTGGTCACCACATTCATTCCATAGGTATGATAATACGATCGGATAATAAAATCACTGCCCGCCTTTGATGCGGAATAGGGTGAGTTGGGGGCATACGGCGACTCTTCTGAGAAGGCTCCCTGCTCTCCCAGCTCCCCATAAACTTCATCAGTGGAAACGTGTAAAAATCTATTATTTTGCCACGCTTCTCCATCTTCTTTCCAAAACTGTCGACACTCTTCAATCAAATTGAACGTCCCAACCATATTCGATTGGATAAACGGCTCCGGCCCCTTAATAGAGTTGTCTACATGCGACTCAGCAGCAAGATGAAATACACCATCGGGCTTATAACTTCGAATAATATCCCGCACGGCATTGCGATCTACGATATCCAGCTTTTTAAAGGTGTACCGGTTAGAATGTTTAATCTCATCAAGATATGACAAATCTGAAGCATAGCTAAGTTTGTCAATATTGAGCAATTGATAATTGGGATATTTCTCATGCAAATACAGCAGTAAATTAGATCCTATAAATCCCGCCCCGCCTGTGACTAATATTCTCATTCTACTACCTTATACTAATTCAACTTATTCGGTTTGATTTTCCTGTCCTGTGAAATACGTTTTGAGCCGCTTCTTTACAAACATCTTTCCATAGTGTGTTTTCAGATACTTTTCGCGTCTTATAGCATCATCTTGACTCCTGCACCCTTCAAAATAGATAAGTTTTAGTGGCCTTCGATGTTTAGTTGATTTCACCTTGCCTGCCTGATGTCGCTCAAATCGTGATTGCAGATCTTCCGTATACCCGGTATACCAGTTACCGTCCGTCTGACTCTCCAAGATGTATATGTAATATAAAGTACTCATAAGTATCTGCAATCATTTCACGGGATGAATCCCGCCCCACCTGTGACTAATATTTTCATTTCAAACTTTAGTTATAATTTTGACTCTTGGTTCTTATTCTCTTGTCCTGTGACGATCAAAACAAATCTTCGTTTGTAATTTCCTGTAACCTGGGTTGATACCGATCTTTCTGAGAAATAATCGGATCGGTAACCTTCCAATCGATGTCCAGCTCGGGATCATCCCACAGCAAACCCCGTTCTCCATCCGGATAATAATAATCACTGCATTTATAGTACACCAGTGCATTATCTGACAGGACCGAAAAGCCGTGAGCAAATCCCTTTGGAATAAACACCTGGTGTTTATTTTCAGCTGAAAGTTCCATTGCGGTGTGTTCCCCAAATGTGGGGGAATCCTGACGCAGATCTACCGCCACATCCAAAATAGCACCCTCCATCACCATCAGCAATTTATCCTGCTGGTTTTCAATCTGATAATGCAAGCCGCGAACGGTATTCTTCTGGGATTTTGACAGGTTATCCTGAACAAAATGCACATCAATATTCTTCTCCTTCAGATATTCCTCCCGGTAGGTTTCCAGAAAGAAACCCCGTTCATCCCTATATACCTCCGGTTTCAGCAGCAATACATCCGGAATGTCAGTCTCTTCAATCTCCATCTCGTTTTCAGTGTAGCTATTAAAATTTGAACGCCAATATAATGATTTGGGGATAGAATTTTACGGTAGATGATCCATCAAATTCTTTAGTCCTTTTTTCCACTCAATAATTTCACTTCCATCCAGGCTTTCAATCCTTTGGGTACTCAACTTTGAAAAATACGGACGGTTTGCCTTGGTAGAAAAAGCATCTGAGTCAACAGCCTCCAAGGAAACATCTATCCCATTCATCTTAAATATAGCCTTGGCAAAATCGTACCAGCTGATCAATCCTTTAGACGTAATATGATAGGTTCCAGCAATATCCTTCCCAAGCAAATTTAGACAGTTGTTCACAACGTTTTCAGCATAAGTAGGACTCCCCCACTGATCATCAACAACCTGCAACTCATCTCGCTCCTGTCCAAGCTGCAGCATTGTCTTTACAAAGTTGGAGCTGAACTGCCCGCACAGCCACGATACCCGAATAATAAGATGATTTTCAGTCGTTTGGCGTATAGCCTGTTCTCCCTCCCATTTTGTCTTGCCATACCAATTAACTGGATCTACCGGATGATCTTCAAGATATCCATTCGGAAATTCTCTCTTATCAAGCTTTGTACCGGGAAAAACATAATCTGTTGAATAATGCACTAATTTAAAATCCAGCTGCTGACTCAATTCTGCAAGGTACAACGGCGCTTCCATATTAACTTTTCGAGCCAGCTTTTTTTGATCTTCGGCTCCATCTACATTGGTATAGGCAGCACAATTGATCACTACTTCTGGTTTTTGATTACGAAACTCATCAGAAACCTCTTGGTAATGAGTAATATCCAGATCACTTGAGGAATAAGGCAGTAACGCTATCTCATCTGAATATTCCTCGTTGATTACCCGTTGCCACTCCCTGCCTAATTGTCCTGATGCCCCAAGAAGTAATACTTTCATTATGATATAGAACCAACCAAATTATTCGCTCGTTTGTATGATGAGGGCGTTCCCGCGTCGGTCCACCATCCTTCCATCACCGAGAACCTCATCGCATCTTCCTTGATGTAGTGATTATTAACATCTGTAATCTCAAGCTCCCCACGATCTGATGGCTCCAGATCTCGAATAAAATCAAACACCCGGGCATCATACATGTAAACACCGGTTACCGCCAAATCACTTTTAGGCTGATCCGGTTTTTCTTCAATCCCCACTATTTTTTCGCCCTCTACCTCTGCGACACCAAAGCGCTCAGGATCATCTACTTCTTTGAGTAAAATCTGTGCACCGTTACCGGGATAGGAATTTATCGCTTTGCTTAGCGAAGTCTCAAAAATATTATCGCCCAGAATCACCGTCATAGAATCATCTCCTACAAAATTCTCTGCCAGCCCCAATGCCTGGGCAATTCCGCCGGCCTCATCCTGCACCTTATACGTAAAGCGGCAACCAAAATCTTTCCCCGATCCAAGCAAGTTGACCACATCACCCATATGCTCGGTACCGGTTACGATCAAAATTTCTTCAATACCTGCTCCCGTCAATTTTTCAATGGGATAATAAATCATCGGCTTATCACCTACCGGCAACAAGTGCTTATTTGTTACTTTCGTTAAGGGATATAATCGTGATCCTGTTCCACCCGCTAAAATAATTCCTTTCATGAATGAGCTTTCTATTTAAATACAGATTAGTAAATTATAATTATAGAATGCCATATGGAATCTAATATAGCCCCTTTTGTATGATGTTTAAAGCTTTTTAATTCAATCTTTGTTACCATACTTTCTATTTTAAGATCAGTTATTAGAAATAGGCAATAATATCTATCAATACGGCGGCTTGAGTAACAAAATAAATATACTATCATTTAAAGTACTAAAACCATATCGGTTTTTATTAGTACTGGTACTGCTCTGCATAAGTTCTTCGGCAGCTTTTGCCCAACAGATAACAAAAGCTACCGGAGGTGTCAATATTTCCGCTGATAACGCTAATAATGGATCATGGACAAATTTAAGCGGGCCTGAAGCGAATGAAACCGCGGCGGGACAAATCTCAATAGGAACTATTAAGTTTGAAGTACCACAGGGTTTTGAATGGGATTTTAATGGAAACGCGGGGACAATACCCAGCGTCACAATTACCACTGCTGATGGTTTTGGTTCTAACCCCAAGACACAATTGGAAATCTCATATCAGCAAGATCAAAGTTCAAATAAAATACTGGTATTCGATGTAACTAAAACCAGTAATAACGGACCACAAAGACCTGGAAAGGCCATATTTGAAAATTTTCGCCTCCGACCAACTCAGGGAAGTCCTCTCCGAACTGGAAAAATTACTAATAGTGGAAATGGTTTGCCAAGTGGTGGCACTAACTATGGAGATATAAGTACTAAGGCGGGGGCTACCACACAGGTTAGAGTGGAAACTAAAGCGGACGGTACAGGCCAGATTCTCCCAGCTCAAAACATTACAGCAGGTAATAGTGTTACAGCTTATGCAATTTCAAGAGATCAGTTTGGTAACTTTAAGCAAAATATCTCTGCCGACACTTGGTCACTCACCAACAAAAGCGGCGGTGTTGTAAATACAGATCTTTCTATATCCGGGGATGCAAAAAGCGCAGAATTTAATGCCGAAAAAGTTGGCTCTACCGAAATAAAGGCTACGGAAGCGGGCTTGACATCTGTCAATTCTGAAACTCAAACCGTGGTCCCTGCTAAACCGGCAGAAATCGTCCTTACAACACAACCTTCCCCATCAGCCACGGCAGGGCAAGCTTTTAGCACCCAGCCTGAGTTAGAAATACGAGATTCCTACGGGAACTTAGCAACTAATGATAATATTACAACTATAACTGCTACCCGAAACAAGGGAACCGGAACCTTACAAGGTGATGTTGATATCAGAGCCAATAATGGTGTAGTTTCTTTTACTGATTTGTCGCACAATATTGCGAACACCATTAATCTCACTTTTTCAACTTCGGACCTCCCTTCGGTAACGTCAAATAATATCACCATTAATCCCGGTCCTGCTGCCACATTAACATTTGTACAACAACCGTCCAATAGTTCACCTAATGTAACCATATCCCCTCCTCCTTCTGTACAAATAATTGACGCTTTTGGAAATAATGTTTCATCTCAAGGTACCAATATAGAACTTTCTATTAATTCATCTACAGCTAACCTTTCTGGCAGTATATCTTCATCTGATTCAACGGGTCTTGCCACTTTCTCAAACTTATCTATCGATACCTTAGGGACTTCTTATACCTTGACTGCTAATAGTAATGACCTAAGTCCATCAAACCCCAGTGAAACCTTCAAAATTTTACAGCCTGGGGTTTTAGCTGATTTCAAGTTTTTTGATTCTGACAGTACTCAGATCGATCCAAAAACAGCTGGTAAGGCCTTTGATATCAAAATTGTGGCAGTAGATGGTAGAGGAAAAGTCCTTGACGGTAGTGACGATCTCAATCTTTATGAAGATAATGTATTTATTCGCTCCAGCGGTAATTTGCTTGCGGGTGGAGACAGCACCGCAAACTTTTCAAATGGCGTATTAAGTTCACATAATATAAATCTTTCAACAGCAGGCAGTATCACCTTATCGGCAACAAATCCCGATAGTACTATAGTTGGTGTAAGCAAAGCTTTTCAAGTAAATCCTAATGTGGCCAATGCTGATAGCAGTCGGATTACTGTCTCAGAAGATACGCTCATTGCTAATGGGACAAGCCAATCAATCGTAGAAATAATCTTAGAAGATCAATACGGTAACGAACTTAGTTCAGGAGGCGACACTGTTACAACAAGCATATCTGGTTCTGGAACACTAACTGGTCTTACTGACAATCGTGACGGAACTTATTCCGATACCTTAACTGCACCTGTAAATACAGGATCAGCAGTCATTGGTAGTACCCTTAATGGACAAGATATTACCAGTGGAAATCCGACAGTTCAGTTTGTTGCCGGCCCTCTTTCAACCTTTCGAATTGAAGATAGCGGAACCAACAACGGCACAATATCAGACCAAGAGGCTGGGACTACATTTTATGTAAAAATTACTGCCAAAGATATAAATAACAATACTATTCAAACCTTTGATGGTACAGGAAATGCTGCAATCCTAAGTACATCGGGTAGCTTTACCGATGGAACACAAACCGAGACATCAACCTTTATCAACGGCGTTTTATCATCACACCCTGTAACATTAAAGAGTACTGGTACTACTACGATTACAGCAAGAAAAAAAGCATCCAGCGAAACAGGAACGAGTAATTCTTTTAACGTCAGTCCCGGGCCTGCAAACACAAATACTTCAACGATTACACCAAGCACTGCCTTTCTTCAACTAGGTACCAATGACAATACCACAATCACCGTTCAGCTTAAAGATGAATTTGGTAATAATCTGACGACGGGTGGCAATACAGTTACATTATCCGATAACGGTGCCAGCTCAAGTTTATCTTCTGTAACTGACCAGAACAATGGAACCTATACTGCAACTTTGACGGCCGGTAACTCTATCGAAAATCCTGCTATCATTACTGGAACGGTAGACAATAACGTAATATCAGATGATGCAGAAATCACAATCACCAACTTCAATACGTGGACAAGTAGTGGTGGCAGTGGTCCTGGAGGTGGAGGTAATCGCTCGGATTGGAGTAGCGGTGACAATTGGTCTCAAGGTAATCCACCTACAACAGGACAAGTGGTAATTATTCCGTCGAATCCATCGGATGGAAGTCAATTCCCAATCCTAAACAATGATGATACGATCGATTTCTTACAAATTGAAAATAATGCAACTCTAAATGTAGATCCTGGTAACACCTTAACTATTAATAATAATATATCGGGAGACGGTGCAATCATTATAGATGAGGGGTTCATAAATGTAGCAGGAGATATTACCATTGCAAACTTTAACGCAGGTTCTTCTACCGTAACACTCAATGGAACAGATGTCCAACAGATTCCAGGCTATCTAACGTCAGAAACACTTAATATCCAAAATAATATTACCTCATCAGGCCATATAGATGCAAAAACTACGACCATTGATGCGGATCAGTCTCTAACAATGGAAACGGGATCTGAATTCTTCTCATTTGGTGACATCACTTTAAATGGACAGCTTATTGGAAATGGATCAACATTTAAGTTTGGTGGGAATATTAACAAGTCAGATAATATGTCATTGAATAATACTTCTGTTGAATTCAATGGCCAAACTGAACAGACGGTCAACGGTCCTATAGACGCAACCAAACTTATTGTAAACAACCCACAAAATGTCATTTTCAATAATAATGTAATAGTTAATGATACATTGGATCTAGATCAGGGATTCATGACCATTGGTTCTGACAACGAACTGGTAGCTAATACGAAAGTTGGCAACCTTTCTAATCTTAGAATGAGACGTATCATAGGCGGTAGCCAAGGTTGGCGCATGATTGCTCCACCACTCACATCTACCTATCAAGAGTTTTTAGATGGTACAATTACACAGGGATATGAAAATTCCCAACTTGGCATCACAGACAGTAATGGAGACAGCCTCCAACCCAATGTCTTATATTACGACGAGTCATTCCCTGGTACTGATAACCAGAGATGGCGTGCCCCTGATAACGCTACAAATTCATTAACTCCAGGACGTGGGTTATTTGTTTACTTTTTTGGCGATATAAGTGTTGATGATAGGTACAATCAACCTCTCCCAGATACACTGTCAATACAGGGAGCCGAAAATGACGGCAATGGGACCTCTTTTACGTTCCCTGTTACGTACACTGCCGATGCAGACACAGGTTTTAATATGGTAGGTAATCCTTTTGCCGCCACAATAGATTGGGATGACGGTAACTGGACTAAAGAAAACATAGATAATGTTATTTATGTCTGGGATCCATCCACAAACAGCTACAAAGACTGGAACGGTATCGATGGTTCATTAGGTGATGGTCTTATCAAGCCATTCCAGGCTTTTTGGGTTAAAGCAAACGGTAACGGTACCCCCACCTTGTCAGTTAATAAATCCTCAAAAACTACCGGTGGGATTTATTATGGCAAATCACATAAAGAGCCAGCATCGATCGGCTTCAAACTCGAGACAGATACTCTTAAAACTGAAACATACTTAACACTTACACCCGACGGTAGTAATGCCAAAGATCGCCGTGATGCTTATCGCCTATTACCTTTCGAAACCAACACGTACTTGGAGCTCTACACTACCTTTGATGACGGAACCGAACTCTCCATCAATAATCTAGCACGATCATTCGGGAAAGAAATTTCTATTCCATTATACGTAGGTGGATTTGTAGATGGCCAACCAATAAATGATGAATATACACTATCATGGCCAAAGTTTGGTGATGTACCCGAAGAATGGACAATCATACTGGAAGACAAGGAGAATGACGAAAAAATAAATCTTCGGAAAAACACCTTCTATACTTTTAATTTATCACAATCCCAGAAAAAAACACCTATCGAAAATACAGTAGAGAATTTTAAATTGGTGCGTAATCAGCAAACAGATACTAAAGCAAAATCACAGAGTAAAAATAGTGCTAATGATAGTCGCTTTGTAATTCACATTTCTCCCGGTGCTGACGGCTCGGATGTGCCTAATGAGTATTCTCTTGGCCAAAATTATCCAAACCCATTCTCTGAAAATACTACCATTGAGTATAACACACCGGTTGAAGGTGAAGTACAAATTCACATCTATGATATCTTGGGGCGAAAAGTAAAAACTATATTAGATGGACGACGTCCCGCTGATTATCATCAAATAAACTGGACTCCAAATCAATTAGCCAGTGGCGTATATATTATTGTAATGCGAGCCGAAGGTAAGCAGTTCTCAAAGAAAATTACGTATATAAAATAACCTCATAATTCCTTCTCAATTGTATTATTAAGCTGTATTCCTCCCTTACATATAAATCTATGATATATAGATTACATGGTTTTTAATTCTTGATTGACAATCATGTTTGACTAATATTCCGTTAGAGAGGGTATATGAATAACACTTAAAATGGATAAGTCGTATTTTAGCAACCCATACGATCTTAAAAAAAGTTAACCCCGGTTAAATTCATATAATATTTAACGATTCTAATCCAATGCAGAGGAACCTCTCCTCTGCATTTTTTATTTTGTATATACACTAAACAGAGAACGGGCATTTAGGCTTATGTCAATTTTTTAAATATCTTGATCCAGAAGGCTCTATACTCCATAAGATGACTAAAATAAATATCTCAACATTTGCTCTGTTATTCGTGGCATTACTCACTGTGCCTGCGGGTTCCTTACTGGCTCAACAAAATGGGACGGATTTGAATATCAATGTATCCGCCCGGGTAATCAGCAGTATCGAGATGATTACCATAAATTCGATGAAGCTATCAGAAGTTGAAGTTGAGAATAATCGGATTAGTATTGATCCCCAAAATAGTTCAAATGCCGGAAAAATGATCGCTATCGGAAATCCCAATTCCGAAATTCGAATAAGTTACCTTGAACAGCGCGAACTCACAAATCCTCAGGGATCTGAAACACTGATTTTTAATTATGAGGTGGCCGGTAATACCGAAGATGATCAATCATCGGCAGAAATATTATATCGGGAAAACCGTGATTTTGAATTTAATGAGAATGGCCGTTTCTATCTTTGGATCGGAGGCAGCGTCGATATTTCAACGGCCAGTCCCGGCAATTATCAAGGTGAATTCACCGTAGATATTGAGTATATATAGTCATGAAGAATTTTTTGTTCTACATATCCCTGTTATGTCTCCTTCCATCAGCGGGGTATGGACAAATAAATTTTAGTGCTTACGCTGACTATGGCCTTGAAATTATTAATACGCCACAGGATCTCGACTTTAATCAAGTAGGTCCTATAATTGCTGACGGCAGTACCTACTCCCTTGATGTGCATGAGGGTAATTATTCGCTTGTTGAGATTATCGGTGTAAAATACCTGGATATTTATGTTGATGTGTCTGCCGAAGACTTAACCGGTAATAACACCGGAGAAACCATTGATTTTACTCTAAATGCCGCCTACAGCAACCAGTTGGGAGACCTAAAGAATCCGGCCAGTGTGAGCCTTAAATATATCAATGTAGCTAATAACGCTTTCAATATTCGAGTCCCTGTACTGGAGCGCCAAAGCCAACCCCCGAATCCCCCACCGACTCCTCCTACCAAGGCCACCGATTTAGATCCAAAATCGGATTATTCCAATCCGCTTTATGAAACGTTTTATCTTTACCTCTACGGTGACATAGTTGTGCCTAATGGCACCGCTGCCGATACCTATACTGGTACAGTCACAATTACCATTAGCTATGATTAATCTCAACAGTGAAAAATCTGTACTGTCCAAACCATTTCTTCTCACAGTTATTCTCTTTTTGATTGGCAGTTTAAATACTCAAGCACAGTTTATCGATCTACAGCTGAACATCGATTCGAGAATAACGGCACGAACCGAACAGCCTCTCGAATTTGGGACGATCATGAGTAACAGCGGTAGACGCATGATTGAGTTGGGCAGTCCCAATATGGGTATTTTCAGTATTACTGCTCTCGAAAATCAGAACCTTTTAGTAACGTTGGATAAACCCACTGAGCTTCGCCACCAGAATCCCGGTATTGATGACACCATTCCAATGGAACTGTTTTCCCGATACGCCTATTCCACGCGTAACTACGAAAACGCCTATCCCCTTCCGGAAACAGTCAACAGCATCCAGGTAGAACCTAATCCAGAACCGGGACCGTGGAATTCCATCTATATTTTTATGTATGGCTCAGTGGATGTCGGCAATGTCCGAGATGGGACCTATGCCAACGAAATTGTGCTCAGTGTGATTTATATTTAGCAATTAATAATGGAATAACAGATCCCATCTCTTCTCCCATTCGGTCGGAATGATATATAACTAATAGTTATTCAAAGAATGTAGTCGGCATATCCTATTGTCACCTACTGATTGACTATTCCCTTCCAGCCCCCCTGTTACAACAGTAATATTAATGATTTATAATTTGTGAAGCGACCGCCATCTGTTAGTTTTAGGAGCAGAAAATAGGGCTCTTAAAATGGCTTATATACCACGTATTTATTTCTTGATATCATCTACAACAATAGTGTTCTGCAATGGTGTACAAAGAGACAAAACACAAAAATATTAAGGGTCATTAATGCAGATTAAAAGGTTCTTAATTAATAGAACTTAATTTTAAGGCTCTCAGAAACTCCTTAAGTTTTAAGTGAATAAAAGAAACTAAACGGTTATTACTCGCAACAAAACAACAACTATTATGAAACGGTCATTATCACTACTCTCGGTTTTAATATTCGTCTTGGCGTTCAGCGGAAGTGCTTATGCGCAGGATGTTGTAAATACATATGCTGATGTTATTCAGAATGTAACTTACGCAAAACAAACAGATCTCGACTTTGGAACTTTTTCATCATCTTTTTCTAGTACAGCTACCATTGATCCCCAAGGAAGTACGGATAGCGGTGTTAGTGGAACAAGAGGCTCAGATTATAATGCCGGTAAAGTTTTTATATCCGGTGCAAGTGCTCAAACTGTTACAGTAAGTTTAGACCAGTCCTCTATACAGTTAAATGCTTTAAATATTACTACCAACGATTACTTTACACTCAACCCAATAGATATGTCGCATACCACCGGGCATGATGGTACCAACGGTGGAGGCAATGGATTAACAAATGGTGGAGATGTAATTCTTGACAGTAGTGGTAATGCAACCGTTTGGATTGGTGGCGATTTGACCCCAACTGATGATGGAGGAAATGGCATTGATCCGGATACATATGCAAACGAAACAGACCTTACCTTATCGATTAACTACACGTTTTAATCATCATAGTTTATAATCTTTGATATCAAAAAGCTTCAGAGCCTGAAATTTGCTCTGAAGCTTTTTTTATACAAATTAACTTTCTATATATTGTAGCTATCTTATCGGGATCAAATATTATCAATCATGAAATTATTAGCATCTACCGACATTAAAAAAGCTGCAATATTCTTTTGTCTCTGTTTTAGTTTCCTTTTAGCCAGTCAATCATTTGCCCAGGTTAGCATCGCCCCCACCTCCTTATTTTTTGATAACCAAAGCAGGTTTGGATCACTGACTATTAGTAACAGTGGCGATCAGGCACAGGAGATTTCAATAAGCACAGAGTTTGGCTATCCGACAACACGAGATGGTCAGCTTATGATCGTCAACGATTCTACTTTGGCCGAGACAAAATCTATTGCCGACTGGGTAAAAATATTCCCGCAAAATTTCACTCTTCAACCCAAACAGCGCCAAACCGTTCGTTTTGTAGCACGTCCACCCAACAACCTTGATCCCGGTGGATATTGGTCTCGCGTTAAAATTCAGTCCAACCCTGTTTCCCCGCCTATAGAATCCGTGGAAGAAAATCAGGTGGGAGCTCAAATTAATTTGGTCGTCAACCAGGTTATCGCTGCTCACTATCGTACTCAAAAAGCTCAAACAGGTGTAGAGGTTTCTTCAGTTGATTTTACCCAAGCAGATAACACCGGTCAAATTGCAGTTACGATGGAACAAACCGGTAATGCTCCTTTTGTAGGATCACTCAGCGTGCAGGTTTCTAATGAGAACGGCGATACAGTTTATGAAAATACCACTACGAATTCGGTCTATACCTCTATTACGCGGAGATTCAATATGGATCTTTCGGATCTCAATCCTGGCCAGTACACCGTCTCCGGTGAAATTACATCACAGCGGCGTGATATTAGCCAAGATGATCTTTTACAAATAGAACCTGTATCATTCGAAAAGCAAATTACGGTTGAGTGAGCAACAAATGGCTTTCCACTAAGACATTTACAATTTCGGCAACAGTTTGGCTTCTGTTTGCCCTTGCATCAGTAGCTCCGGCTCAGCAAAACGGGAATGGTAACGGTACCGAAGTCTATCTTACCTTTCAATATCAAGGGGTTGTCAGTAATTATGTTACCGCCTATTATAAAGATGATCAGTTTTATCTGCCTGTCAGCGAACTGTTTTCTCTTCTTGAAATAAATCACACGGTAGACCAGGGAAAGCTCACTATTTCCGGAGTATATCTTGGCGAAACCCAATATCAGATTAATTTTAACAATCAAATTGCCGAAGCCGGCGATACAGAGCTTCAGCTGCAAGCCGATGACTTCCTCATAAAAGAGATAGACTACTTTTTAAAACCGGAAGTTTTTGAACAGCTATTTGGCCTTCGCTTCTCCACCAATTTTAATGCGCTTACGCTCGATCTGGAGACCTCAGATAAGATGCCTGTAGTGGCCGCCTACGAGCGTGAACAGGAGCGTAAACAACTGGACCGCGAACAGCCCCTTTTTGATCGCAGTTACTATCCCCTGCAATATGATCGCAACTATCAAACACTTAACGGGGCTTTCCTCGACTACAATCTATCTACCCTTTACTCTGACAACTCACAAATGTTTACGTTTAGCAACAGCCTTGGTGCTGAGGTGCTGGCCGGTGATGTGCAAGGAAATATTTTTGGGGCTTTTTCAGATCAGCAAAGTCAATTTACGACACAGGGACTACGCTGGCGCTATGTTCAGCGAGACAATAACTATTTTAGTAACATCATTGCCGGACAAACCAACTCTGAAGGAATAAGCAGTAGAGCTATTACCGGAGTAAAAATATCCAACAAACCCATAGAACCCCGTCGCCTTTTTGATCGATACCCCATTGAAGGGAATGTGCCGGCACAATCGGAGGTCGAATTATATCTCAATAACCGCTTAATTGATTTCCAGGAAGCTGATGAGTCCGGCAACTATCGGTTTTTGGTCCCCCTTACTTATGGCAGCACTGACTACTCCGTTCAGGTTTACACTCCTTCAGGACAGACCATACAGCGGAGTTCTCGTATTCAAGTACCTTTTGATTATCTCCCCCCTGGAGAAGTGGATTACAGCATTAGTGCCGGTCGGCTTCAGAACCCCATACTGGGTTCAACGGAGCGCGGATACATGGGAGAGGCAAGCCTTTCAGCGGGTATCACCGACTGGCTTACAGCTACAGGGTCTACCGAATACTTAACCGACTACCACAGCTCACTACCTTCTTTTACCAGCACACTTAACGCACGTCTGTTTTCAAAATACCTTGTTAGTGCCAGTGCCAACTCTGAAAACTTTTATCGTTTTTCTTCAAGCGTAGTTTACAGTAGCGGGGCCAGCTGGAATTTGTCATATGATTACAATCCCGGGGATAGTCAGCTTTATAACACGGGAGGGAGCGATCATCTCGGCAGAGTATCTCTTTTTACTCCCTTTCAAATTGGAGAACTTCCCCTTAATATTCGATGGTCTTCGACATATCAAACGAGAGGTACAACCAAGCTTATTCGTTATCGTGCCGACTTAAGTTCAAGGCTGGGCCGTCTAAATGTTCGGTTCGGATATCAGGATCAACAATCCGGAGATATTCGCTGGCAGGCAACAACCTCCTCGCGTATTACCAATTCCTACACATATTCATTGGGACGATACAACGACATTCCGGGTTTACTACGCGGATTATTTATTCGGGGACAGCTTTCATACCTGCCGGGTATCAAAGAATTGGAAGAAATGGAATTCCAGCTATCAAGGGATCTTTTTGAAACCGGGCGGCTGCAGTTAACCTACGGACGCAACTTTATTGGAGGATTTAATTCTCTGAGTCTTAACCTGACTATCGACTTTAATAAAGTACGCAGCAATACTTCAGCACGAACCACTGGATCACAGATTGCCATCAATCAAAGTCTTCGCGGATCAATAGGATATGATTCCTATGGCAATCAATTGTTGTTTAATAATCGCCAACAGGTGGGACAGGCTGGAGCAGCAGTTCGTTTATTTGTGGACAATAATAATGATGGAGAGTACCAAGACAGCACTGATAAGATCATTTCGGATCCCGCGGTACGCATGAACCGGGCCGGTGGTCAAACTAATATCAACAATGGCATTAATTATGTTTCACAGCTGCTTCCCTACTATCGTTATGATCTTGAGATTAACAAAGGAGCTTTAAGTAATCCCCTCTTAGTTCCGAACGTTCAAAACTTTTCGATCGTTACCGATCCAAATCAATATAAAACAATCGAGATTCCCTTTTATCAATCAGGGGTTATATCCGGACGAGTAGACCGTAAAAGGGAGGGCCAACTCGAAGGGCTCAGCGGAGTACGTTTATATTTAGAATCAAATTATGATGAAGAGTCAAAACGGGATCCATTTAGTAAAGAAATGCGTACATTTTCCGACGGTTCCTTTTATACTTACGAGATCCCACCCGGAAAGTATCACCTGTTCATTGATCCTACCCAATTAGACTTTTTGCAAGCAGAGGCCAAACCGGACACTATGGATATTGAAGTTGAATCACTTGCAGAAGGGGACTTTATAGAAGGACTAAGTTTTGTTGTTACTTCAAAAAGTGATACCACTGATGATTTAGAAGAATCTGAGGATATTTCAGCCCAAACTACTGCATCAACCCAAACGGCCGAAGAGAAATCCGATCAAAACTTATATTACAAAATTCAGCTTGCCAGTTATAAAACCGAACAAAAAGCCAAACGTATCGCTTTAGAAGCAGCAAAGAATCTGGGCGGTTCTTTTTCAGTCGTATTCAATACTAATACCAACTTGTACGGTATCCGAAGTGTGCCTCTTACCAATCGGAAACAGGCTGTGGAAACTATCCTCTCCTATCACAACAGCCAATACAAAGAATCCGCACTCGTTGTATTGAGAAACGGTAATAAAAAACCTACCACTGTCAGGGGTAAGTTTATCCAAATTGGAGCTTTTAGTACAAATAAGCTGGCAGAAAAGTTTGCCAATAATTCGGCAAAGAAATTAGGGCAAGAAACCGCCATTACCTACAATGAAAAGTCAGATCTCTACAAAGTTTATATCAATAAAAAGTTTGGATCTAAACAGGAGCGGCAACACATATTGGAAAATATTCGCAATCAGTATTCCTTTAATAAAGCTTTTATCAATGAGGACCGACATATTCAAGTAGGTGCATTCAATGACCAACGTTCGGCTCAGCTTTTTGCAGATCATGCCCAAGCTACCCTCGATAAAAAAGTAGCAGTGAATTATGATTCTCAGAAACAACTCCACGAGGTCTATATTCATCAATCAAAGACGTCATGGAGTTCTTTAAAAACACAGTTGGCTGATATCAGGCAAACTCCTTCTCCCTATCATGACGCATTTATAAATATTTTTGATGATACGCTTGGAACGGATGATAGAATCAAACGAAGAGCCATGGAATTCACCTATCAGGTTGAAATTGAAGGGGTTACTGAAGATTCTGAGCAAGCATTTATTTCTTCTGTAACGGATGGCAGGAGTGACACAAATCTTGCTTATCCCGAAAAAGACAAAATCCGCTTTGAGAACGTAAGCTCATGGACTGAGGCTCAGGAACTACAGGAAAAGCTTTCCAAAATATCAACTATCGGTCGTCCTATAGTTATTCTTATTGAAGAATAGGAAAAGTAAATCTTAGTCTTTCCTGGACTAAGATTTAGAAATGAGAACTCCTCTTTTGATTCGCTAATAGTTATTTTAAAACTATTAAAAGTGTTCAACAGAAGTAGTCAGTTCTCCCTGATAAACCGTACTTAGCAACTGCCCTTCTGACTGACCCTTGAACTGGATATTATTAGTTCCCTGAGCTTGTTTACTATTACTCTCAATATCCATTGTTATTTGGTTACCACTCTGATCAGTCAATAAAATTTTATCAGCACTTTTTATGATGACATCTCCTTCATCAATGCCTTTTAATTTTATTGATCCTAAATCAGATTTTTGATTCTGAGATAGCATAACAAGCTCCGGCTTTTCAATATCATAACTTGAACCACTTACAACATTCGCGCTCACACGCATCGTCGCTTGTGCTCCTTGTCCAACAGAGGAATAAGAAAAAAGCCCCATCAAAAGAATGCCCAATATGTAGAATTTTTTTAGCACAGTGTTATTTCTTCTTGATTGAGTCTGTGATCAGTATATTAAAAAATCTTAATATTAAAAAATTCTAATATATATTAGGGTTTTCTAATACTTAATAACCATGCTTAAAATGACTGCAATGCCTTTTTTACAATTATTAGAATTTAGGGAAGGTATTATTAAGACTCAGGAGAAGGGCTCAATGCGGAAAATACTTCCTCTCATGATTAGAGATTGGATCGGAATACAAGAGGAGATACATCCTGATCACTCCCACGTAAATAAAAAAGCCCCGGGCCGAAAGGTTCGGGGCTTAATAGAAATTTTATAATTGGTTGGATTAGGTTACAGCACCATTCCCAATGGATTCTCAAGCATCTGCTTAAGGGTATTTAAGAATTGAGCTGCTGAAACTCCATCCACAATACGATGATCGCTGGACAAAGTGACCTTCATCCGCTTACCGGGCACTACTTCCCCATCTTCGACAACCGGTTCTTCACGAATAGCCCCCACAGCAAGAATACAAGCATTAGGCGGGTTTATTATGGCCGTAAACTCCTCGATCCCGAACATCCCGAGGTTACTTACGGTGAAGGTACTGCCCTCCATTTCTTCAGGTTGCAAGTCTCGATTTTGAGCTTTTTCAATAAGCTCCTTACTCTCTGCCGCAATCTGCTGTAATCCTTTCTGATCTGTATTATCAATAACAGGAGTAACAAGTCCCTCTTCAATACCCACGGCCACAGCAACATTTACATTACGGTGCTCAATAATCTTATCTCCCTGCCAAGAGCTATTGATATCGGGATGCTTGAGCAGTGCTGTAGCCACCGCTTTTACCACGATATCGTTAAAGCTGATTTTAGTATCACTGATTTCGTTGAGCTGCTTTCGGGCATCCCAGACCGCGCTCATATCTATATCAATAGTCTCATAATAATGCGGACTGCTGAACTTACTTTCGGACAGTCGTCGAGCAATAGTCTTACGCATCTGCGATACGCGGTGCTCTTTATCCTCTTGCGTTACAGTAGCAGTAGGTGCGGCAGCAGGAGCTTTTGACGGCTCGTAACTTTCTATGTCGCGCTTTATAATTCGTCCGTGTGGCCCGCTGCCCTCAACATTTGAAAGTTTAATGCCTTGTTCTTCAGCCATCTTACGCGCCAAAGGTGAAGCCTTGATACGTCCGTCATCAGGCTGACCATTTCCTTTTTTATCGAGGTCACCGAATACAGGATCAAAACTTTCTTCCCCTTCTTCAGCTTTTTTGTCAGTGTCCTCCTTTTTCTTTTCAGAGGATTTATCAGAACTGCCCTCGGAACCAGCTTCTTCCAATATATCACTGATATCTTCACCTTCCTCACCAATAACGGCAATCAATCCGCCGAGCGGCACGGCATCTCCTTCATCAACAAGAATTTTCAGAATTGTTCCGGCATCAAAAACTTCAACTTCCATTGTTGCCTTATCAGTTTCCACCTCGGCAATAACATCGCCGGATTCTACCGTATCTCCTTCTTCCACATTCCACGCAGCGATAACGCCTTCTTCCATCGTATCGCTTAGCTTGGGCATTTCAACCTTAACTGCCATAGTAAGTATCTAAATTTATAGGTTTAAATTACTTGCGATAAGTAACCGTATTAATTGCATCTATCACCTGGTCCGGACTCGGCAACCACTCATCAAACAGATTTTTTGCAAAGGGTGCATTGGTATCCGGCAGCGTAACACGCTGTACAGGCGCATCCAGGTAATCAAAAGCTTCTCGCTGAATCAGGTATCCAACCTCGGCTGCCAACCCGCCAAAGGGATGTGCCTCATCCACAATTACGCAACGGTTGGTTTTGCGGATGGACTTTACAATTGTTTCTATATCCAGCGGTTTAACCGTACGGGGATCAACAATTTCCACATCTACATCTTCTTTAGCCAGCTTTTCAGCCGCTTGCGTAGCAACGTGATACATTTTACCATGTGCTATCACTGTTACGTCACTCCCCTCTCGTTTTACCTTGGCTTTACCAATAGGAATAGTGAAGTCATCTTCGTCGGGTACTTCTCCTTTCAGTCCGTACATCTGCTCCGATTCCATAAACAATACCGGGTTATCATCTCTTATCGCAGACTTTAGCAATCCTTTGGCATCCGCCGGTTCAGAGGTATAAATAACTTTAAGCCCGGGAAAATGCGCATACATTGCATCATAGGATACGGAGTGCGTTGCACTTAACTGACCTGCAGACGCGTTGGGTCCCCGAAACACGATCGGAATCTCAACTTGTCCGCCGGTCATGTACCGTGCTTTGGAAGCGTGATTAATAATTTGATCAGCAGCCAGCACAGCAAAGTTAAAAGTCATAAATTCGACAATGGGACGCAGGCCATTCATAGCCGCCCCCACTCCGATGCCGGCAAAACCGAGCTCCGAAATAGGCGTATCGATCATCCGCTTAGGTCCGTGTTTATCAAGCAGACCTTCGGTTACTTTATAGGCTCCGTCGTATTCTGCGACTTCTTCGCCCATTACAAAAATATCTTCATCCTGGGACATCTCTTCATCAATTGCAGCCCGGATTGCTTCTCTGAATTGTAACTCAGCCATTTCTATGTAGTTAGTTCAAAAATTGTCAATTCGCAGTTTTACTAAATACTATTACCTATCTATGGAAAGGATAATCATCTTCCGCAAACATGTGATCATAAAGCGCTTCCTTTTCGGGAAAATCACTCTCCTCCGCAAAATCAATCGCTTCCATCACTGTATCCTCTACACTATCTTCAATTTCTTCTACCTTGTCTTCATCAATGATATCTTCATCCAACAAGTAATTTTTGATGCGTTCTACCGGATCGAGCTGCTCATATTCCTCGAGCTCTTCCTTTGTTCGATATTTCATCGGATCTGACATGGAGTGTCCACGATAGCGATAGGTCCGTATTTCTACAAACCACGGCTCCGAGTTTTCTCGCACATCATCAGCGATCTCTTTCATCTTTTCATAAACCGTAAGCACGTCCATGCCGTTGATCACCATCTTCTTCATACTGAAACCATCGGCACGATCCACGATTTCACCAACCGAATGGCGGTGTACGGCAGTACCCATCGCATAACCATTGTTTTCGACGGCGTAGATACAAGGTAGTCCCCAGTTCTGGCTCATATTCAGGGTTTCGTGCAGGGCACCCTGTGGAACAGCTCCATCGCCCAAAAAACAAGCTGTAACTCGTCCATTTTGCTTGTATTTATTGGCGAAAGCGATTCCGCCGCCAAGGGGAATATGACCGCCTACAATGCCGTATCCGCCCCAGAAGTGTTTATCCACATTGGCAAAGTGCATCGATCCACCCTTTCCTTTTGAGCAGCCGGTCACTTTTCCATAGAGTTCAGCCATTCCTTCTTTGGGAGATACTCCTCGAACTAAACCCCAGCCGTGATCACGGTAGGCCGTAATAATATCATCATCGTCATTAAGAGCATAAGTTGTTCCGGTAGAAATAGCCTCCTGACCCATATACAGGTGAAGGAATCCACCGAACTTTCCCTTTTGATACATCTGCATTGCACGCTCTTCAAATCGGCGCTGCAAATACATCTGTTCAAACATATCAACCACATCCTCGTCTGATAAGTCGAGATCAGTATGCTTTTTGTCTGTGGGATCAGGCAATTCCGTACTGCGAACAATCTCTCCGTTGGTCCGGATGCCGGTCCCTTCTGGGGTAAACGAAACTTCTTCTGCGTTTTTTTCTTTTTTAGCCATAATATCTTTTAACAGCAGGTTAGCTGTTTCACCGTTTCAATTGAAAATTTTACTCAAATCAGGGTCTGAAAATATACCTAAAATTATGGAAGATTACAGGTAATCTATTAATCTAAATGTTCATTGATTATTGACGGAAGTTGATCAAATAATTCTTTCAGTTTTTCCGGTTTTCGACCGCCGGCAGTAGCCAGGTTTGGCTGTCCACCGCCCCCACCTCCGAGCATCTGTCCAAGTTGACCGACAAGTGCACCGGCTTTTAGTGATTTTTCTTTGATGATATCTTCTGTTACAGCTGCCATCACATACACCTTTCCTTCTTCCGATTCTTTGGCACCAAGCACTGTAACCGTTCCTTCTTTTTGCTTGTCAAGCGATTCATATCCCAGCTGCTTTAACAGATCCATATCGGCATGAGGCACTTCGCCGGATACCAACTTAACCCCGTTGTTAAGCTCTTGGGCATTCTGAATAAGTCCATCCAGCTTCGAAGCACTTTGCTGCTTGCGTAACTCTTCCACTTCCTTCTCAAGATCTTTACGCTCTTCAATGAGCTGGTGAATATCGCGTACTAAGTCTTGGCTCTGTCCTATCTCAGATCGAATCTGTTGCACCAACTCATTTTCCTGTCGCAAATATTCATCTACACTTTTACCCACTTTGGCCTCAATTCGGCGAATTCCTGCTGCTGCGGAGGATTCGCCGGTAAAACGGAAGTAGCCAATTTCGCCGGTGGCCTCTACATGTGTGCCCCCACAAAGCTCCATTGAGTAATCGGGATCGAAAGAAATTACGCGGACGCTATCCCCGTATTTCTCACCAAATAACATCGTAGCACCGCGCTCTTTTGCTTTATCAATGGGTACATTGCGTTCTTCCTGCTTGGAAATATTCTGCTGAATACGGTCATTGACAATTTCCTCAATTTGATTCAACTCACTCTTTGGAATCTGATCGTAATGCGAAAAGTCAAACCGTAGGTGATTCTCATCAACCAATGATCCCTTCTGTGCAATGTGATCGCCCAGTACCTGTTTTAGTGCGGCATGAACTAAGTGAGTAGCTGAATGGTGCTTTCTAATTTCGCGGCGTCGATCACCGTTGACCATCGCCTCCCATTCTCCTTCGGGATCTTCGGGGAGTTTGTCAACAATATGAATGTAGCCATCCGGAGATTTTTGAACATCAAGCACACGAAGATGCTCATCGCCATTACTGATTATTCCAGTATCTGCAACCTGTCCCCCACTTTCAGCATAAAAGGGTGTTTTATCGAGAACTACTGCTCCGCGATCATTTTCTTTGCGGAGCATCTTAATATTACTCCATGTGGAAAGAGAATCATAACCCAAAAACTCAAAATCCTCGATATCATTAACAGTAATCCACTCTTTGGGGGATGACTGGTCTACGTTGAACGTACCGGCGGCACGAGCGCGCTCTTTCTGTTCTTTCATGCGCTTGTTAAATCCTTCCACATCAACATCCACCCCCTGCTCACGTGCCATCAACTGCGTAAGATCAATGGGGAAACCGTATGTATCATGTAGCTTAAAGGCATCTTCCCCTGATATCTGATCCTTACCTTCCACCATTTCGTTGAACAGCTCAATGCCCTGCCCCAGCGTGTTTAAAAAGCTTTTTTCCTCAGATTGAATAACATTCTGTACATAATCCTGCTGATTGACAAGCACGGGAAATACATCTTTGAACTGTTCGGCTAGTGTAGGTACCAGCTTATAGAAAAACGGCTTTTTGAGATCCAACTTGTCCCACCCATAACGGATAGCACGCCGAAGAATTCGTCGAATCACGTAACCGCGTCCATCATTACCGGGCGAAGCTCCATCGGCAATAGAAAAGCTTACTGCCCGAATGTGATCGGCAATCACCCGCATAGCTATATCAGTTTCGTCATCAGCTCCATAGGAAACATTGGCCAGCTCCCCAATTTTATCGAGCAATGGGGTGAAAAGGTCCGTATCGTAGTTGGATCTTTTATCCTGCAGCACAGCACAAATGCGCTCAAAGCCCATACCCGTATCAACATGTTGGGCAGGAAGCTTTTCGAGCGAACCGTCGGGCTGACGATTAAACTGAATAAAAACAAGATTCCAAATCTCCATTACTCTCGGATCATCCATATTCACGAGTTCCGCACCATCTTTTTCTTTGCGCTCCTCGTCGGGACGGATATCGACATGCACTTCCGAACACGGGCCACACGGTCCGGTTTCGCCCATCTCCCAGAAATTGTCCTTTTTATCAAATTTCAGAATGTGATCTGGATTAATAGAAGTTTCCTCTTCCCAAAGTGTTATCGATTCCTGATCTACAGGTAGCCCATCATCCTCATCACCTTCAAAAACGGTAGCATACAGGCGATCAGGCTCAAGCCCCCATTCATCCACAAGCAGCTCCCAAGCCCAGCGAATTGCTTCCCGCTTAAAATAATCACCGAACGACCAATTACCGAGCATCTCGAACAACGTATGGTGATAGGTATCATAACCAACCTCTTCCAAGTCATTATGCTTACCGCTCACACGAATACAACGCTGACTGTCAACCGCTCGCTGCCAGGTTTCACCATCCTTTTCATAACCCGACTGCTCATCCAAAAAGATCGGCTTAAATTGATTCATTCCTGCATTTGTAAACAGCAGGGTAGGATCATTCTGGGGGACAACCGGTGCACTTGGGACAACCAAGTGTTCTTTTTCTTTAAAAAAGTCCAGAAATTCCTGGCGAATTTGTGCAGAGCTCTTGTGGGACATCAGTTTTTATTTACCTTAATTGTATATTATTCAGACCGTTGAAAATAGCAAAAATAAGTGTTGAACTCATCTTAAAAACGAATCGAACTGACAGTCCTATTATCCCCTGCCATTTACGTTTGATAGTTTACGTTCTCGTATTATCATACTAACCAAAATATCTACAGTTATGCGTCCTATTTTTAATAATTTTTTGCGTGGATTATTGCTCGTATTTCCTATTGGTGCCACCATCTATATCATTTACTCAGCCGTAAGATGGTCTAACAACTTTTTTAACAATCTTCTTTTCGAATGGTTAAACATAGATATCCCGGGATTGGGCATTGTCACTGTTTTCTTCGGGATTGCAGCTATCGGGTATATTTTTTCATTAGCTGTTACTCGTCCTGTTGTCACTTACTTTGAACGCTTTCTAAAAAAGGTCCCCTTCATCAAAATTATCTACACTTCGTTGAAAGAGCTTACCGAAGCTTTTGTCGGAGATAAGAAACGATTCAACAAACCGGTACTTATTGATTTAGGAGGCATGGAAGCAAAGCGATTGGGTTTCGTTACTCAAAAGGATCTTGCACAGCTCGGCATTGAAGATATGGTAGCTGTTTATTGTCCTCACTCTTACAACTTTTCGGGTAACTTATTCCTGGTTCCGACCCAAAATGTCACCCCTATTGATTATAATTCTTCTGATGTGATGAAATATATTGTTTCAGGTGGTGTAACAAATATTACGAATTAGGAATAAAATAAGGGTAAAGAACCCCAGAAGATGGGTGGTAACAAGCTTCCGCTCACTTAATAAACTTCTACAAATGTTCGCGCAGAAGGCTTAACGTATCTTTTAAGATCTCTTTCGTCCCACTCGTCCGGGGTTTTACCGGACGCCGGCTCACGAACATCCAAATACTGAGTAAGTCCTTTTTTTGCCAATGCCCGATAAATACCACTTTCCATTCCTTTAAGTCCGCAAATGTACATTAAGGTGTTTTCCTGATCCATAAGGGGATCAAGCAGTTCAGCCTCATCCCACAAACAGGTTTGTACATATTTTTTAGTACCGTCGGGGCGTCGATCCTCACGGGAAATATGAGGCAGGTAGTGAAAGTTATCGTACTCTTCATCCAAAGACTCAAAATAATCAGCATAGAGCAAGTCTGTGCGATAAGCACAGCCAAAAATAAGGACGATTTCATTTTCAAAGCCGTTATCAAGCAGTTCTTTAATCATCCCCCGATAAGGTGCAATTCCCGTACCGGTAGCAAAAAAAACATAATTAAAGTCAGTTGCATTTTCGGGCAATAAAAAACGTCGGCCGCTGGGCCCCGTCATTTTAACTTTGTCGCCGGGCTGTAAATCTGCCAGATAATTAGAACAGACTCCCAAATACAGCTCATTATTATCAAACTCTTCAATCGTTCGCTTAACAGTAGTTGATATCAGGTGAGATTCCCCTCCCTCCCCTTTTGTGGGAGATGCAACCGAATAAAGCCGCAATTTATAATCGCGTCCTTTTTCATTTTTTCCTGGAGGCAAAATACCTATAGATTGGCCTACGCGAACGTGCCCTTCCAAATCAGTTCCCGAAATATCAAAAGTCACATGGCGTACAAAATTGGGACTGCTTTCTTTTGTACAAATCCTATTTTCAACAATAGGGACTTCGACAGGATCCTTAGGAGTATAGATATTTAATTCTACTTCTGGGAGCTTAATCTCCGGCATAATTGTAAGTTGAGAACGTTATTTAGATCTGATTTAAACGGCTATGAACTTGTAAATGTTCTGCGAAAAATACAAGCGTATTTTGGTCATTTTGCCGGAAGAATCAGTGCTTTTCATCCTACGTTCAAAAACGTTTCCGTACCCCAACATCGCTTGCTAAATGGTTACAGATTCTGACATATGGGAGATGGCATCATAATCATCTTAAATAAAAAAGGTCCGCCAAAAAGCGGACCCATTTCCCAAATAAATACTCCCTCACTTACAAATAAAACATTAGTCCTGCAGTAAACACATTGCCATTATAATTGGTATTATCAGTACTTACTTCATTTGCCTCAGGGTTCAAAAACAAATATCGATAGTCAAAGTTCAGCGCCGCATTTTCATTAATGGGTAACTCTAATCCAAAACCGAGATGATAACCGAAATTAAACTCGTTTTCGACATCATCAATTACTCCCTCAAATTCATAGATAGTATAATAGGCGCCCAAACCTGCCACGCCATAAGGAGCAAAGTTCTCACTTACCGGCAAAAATAATAATGCTGAGGCAGTCACCGGCACAAACTTTGTTTCAAAAGATTGCCCGCCAATAGTGTACTCCTGAGCAGCGCGATATTCAACAGATCCCTCGACACCAAGCACAGATCCAAGGCGAGCACGGGTTTGGGCTCCAATATAAAAACTACCCTCATCGGCATCATTAGCTTTGTAATATCCCAAGCGCGGACCGATACCCAGCGTATTTTTAATAGTTGCGTTGGATGATGTTTGGGCTTCTACAGCCATCGGTGCAAAAATAAATGCAAGGAGCGGTAACAGTAATAATTTTTTCATACTATAATTGATTGATTGAAATTCAACCAATTATAAAAAGGAAACCGATCTTTTGTTCCCAATTCCCAAAGGCACGAAATCTGTTCTGAAACAGGTTTAACAAACATTCATAGAGATAGAAAAGATACTCGTTCCTATGCTTCCGTTCACTCAAGCCCGGGTTATTTTATGATGCTACACTAAAAGACCTGCTTAAATCAGATTCGGTAATAGGCTTGGAAAGAAAATCGATATAATCAGTACTATCCATTTTCTTTTGATGAGCCAAATCAGAGTTTCCGGAAATATAAATCACAGGAATGGACATTTTTTGCTGAATTCTACTAATAGCTTCAATGCCATCAATCTCTCCTTTTAATCTAATATCCATTAAAATAAGGTCGGGACTGTGCTCTAATGCTTTGTTTATAGCATCCTCTCCTGATGAGACTTTGTCTATGACCCGATGACCAAGATTAGTTACCATTCGCTCAATCAACATGGCAATAATCATCTCATCTTCAACAATTAATACTTTTTTTGTCTCCATAAAGCCGTTGGATCTAAATAGTTTTTTGATACTGTGTTTGCGTTAACAAGAGTATTGAGTCACACAGTTGTTACAAATCAGACCTCAAATAAAGGCATTAGTTCCATTAGTATTTTTTAATAAATATTTCCCCAAAAATCATTAGGGCGCCCTTCAAATATGTGTATAAATAAAAGAAGTGGATCCTAAAATACAAAGGGGTATTATTATAATTTATTTAACAAATTATCCTTTACTATTTTGATAGCAATAATGTTTATGACTCCAATTCTTGGGAGAGAAAAGTACCCCCAAAACTAATCCCATTGTGTGAGATAGATATGTATGATATTGGCATCGGAACATCGTTTAATAGTGGAGTAAAATTTTAAGTTCAATTTTGAAAAATTTGGTATGTTATGACTCATAAACCTTAAGAACTATGAGTACTCAAGAGACTACTATCTATTCTTCCGAACAGTGGAGCAACTGGCTTGAACAGCTTGCTAACAAGGATTATGTATTTGTTGATGATTTTATTCCTGATCAGCTTTACCAACAGGTACAAAGCTATTTTCAACAACTAATTGACGAGAGTGAATTTTCAAAAGCCGCAATTGGTACCGATCAACAGCGACAGATTGAATCATCCGTCCGCGGAGATTTCATCTATTGGTTAGACAAACAATCGGATGACGAAATAATAAACCTTTTTGACCTGTTTGATGAAACACTTCTAAATTTACGTCAACAAATGTTTTTAAGTGTTTCTGACTACGAATTTCACTTTGCATTATATCCTCCCCAAACAAGATATGAGAAGCATATCGATCAATTCCAAGGAAAGAAAAATCGTGTTCTCTCTATGCTTATCTACCTTAATGAAGAATGGGAACCCGGTGACGGGGGTGAACTAAAAATTTATGGCCCGGGAGATGATACTACACTTTTTGAACCAATTGCCAAACGAATGGTCATGTTTAAGAGTGATACCTTAGAGCATGAAGTTTTGCTTACCCAAACATCGCGAAAAAGTATTACAGGCTGGCTACTACATCAACCCGCAACGATCGGTAAACTTATTTAAAGAGGGTTAACAGATAAGTTCCAGTACCAGATAATTATAGCAAGTATTGCTAACAGGGTTACCCAAATTCCAATAGCAATGCGGGTAGCTTTTTTTGCCTTTTCTACCTCCCACCAACTTCGGGGCTGAATCCCCTGCACTAAAAAGGTGAGTATTCCGGCCAGGTTAATGCAAATAAGATTTGTGGTTGTTAGAATTACCGAACCTACCGCTAAATTTGTATATCCAGCACCGAGTAACAATCCCACATTCACCAGCGGCGGCAGTAAGGCTACTGCCACCATCACTCCAACAATTGCTGCAGGAACCCCTCGAGTATAAGCAAGCACTCCGGCACTACCCGCAGCCAGAGCAATGGTAATATCTCCCAAACTAACATTGGTCTTGTTAATGAGTTGCTGAGACTCTAAATCAACCTGCATCACCAATCCCATTACAAAAGCCAACGCAAGTGATGCAAAGATTCCTGCCGCATTCGTTTTTAACGACTGCCATCCCAAGTCCAGGTCGCCAAGGGTAACGGACAACGCCATAGATACATTGGGCCCCAGTAATGGCGCAATAACCATCGCTCCAATAATAACAGCAACATCATCACGAACAAGCCCTACCCCCGCTACAAGTGTAGATAAAAGCACCAATCCAATAAACACCGTATTGAATTCACTCCCGCTGGAAACATCAGAGTAAAGTTCTTCCCGACTTATTCTGCCAATACTTTTTTCTTCCGACTCCTTCTCCTCATTCGGATCATCTTCATCCTCCTTCTCTTCGGGTTGCGGCAATGTTGCTTGCACCTCAAAAAGCATAATCCGAAATCCTTCACTGTGCGAAAACTTTTCGGTCAGTGAATCAGAAAGAGCTTCCGTGCGGTTGGCATCTACCAGTATCCGTAATATTGAACATCCATCCTCCAAGTTATCTGACCATACACCCAAGATATCTTCATCTTCAACAAAAGTACGTGCTTCTTGAGCTGTATCGGGGGGAGCAATAAGCTCCAGCATGCGGTAATTCATTTACAAAGCCTTTTTGATAATTTTCTACAGAGTACAAAGGATTTTGAAAAGTAAAAAACAGATCCCTGGCATTCCCACTAATTAGATTGCTTGCTGACAATCATTCGGTATTTCATAGCACATTCGGATGGTTTCCAATGAAATTGAAAGGTTATAAAAAATAAAAGCCCAACCCTTTTCGGGTTAGGCTTTGAATACTCTATTGTGGAGGTGCGGGGACCAACACCCTCTCAGATTTCGGCTTCTATTGCATTCAGATACTGATTTCCAGTTTCTACCTTCAAATGGTCACCTTATTGGTCACCAATAAAACTTGTTATTATTATCTACTGTGTAGTCAATTCAACTTTGCAGAGTGATTGTAATCTACTGTATTACGATGATCTTTAACGATAAGTGAAATAAAGAAATGTCTCAAACTTTACTTCAACTTGTAAAAAAGACTATTGTAGATCACACCATTCATCAGACCCTGCGTAATATGAATCATTCTCACCATACCTCGCAGGATCAGTTGATTGTTCCAAAGAAAGATCATTCCTCTTAGCTCCTCTTGGAATTGGAGTACTGTCTGTTCCTGAACTTTCAAATGCGGGTAAACAACAGGCAATGCTAAATGGAATGCTTATCCAAGCGGGTATACCAATTCCAATAAGTACTATATTAATTCCTAAGATAATCAGTAAAATCATATTATATCCCTCTTTATCTTCATGAGGAGCAGAATCTAGTTGCATTTTCTTTTTATCATTTCGTAAGCTTTAGAAAGTCCAAGTTCTCCTGCCCTACTAAAATCCAAACATCCACTGTCCTTCTTCTCAATATTTAATTTGGCAATTCCTCTATTTAGATAGGCAGCTTGCAAATACTTACCCATTCGGTTACGCAATAGCTCACTTTCTTCAATCAATTTTATGACCATTGTTAAATCCTTGATTACACCTCTGTAATCGCCAAGTTTAAATTTAGCAGATGATCTTTTTCGATATAAGATAAAGCCCTTTGAAATACCAAGGGCTTTGGTGTAGTCTTTAATTGCTCCTCGATAGTCTTCTAATTTAAACTTTAAGTCTCCACGACTTTCGTAGTTAGAAGCGTTTTCAGGTCTTAATTCGATAACTTTATTGTAGTCTTCTATTGCAGATTGAAACTTACCATTTGCCTTGTCCATAAAAGCACTATCTAGATAAGCTTCAACGAGATTATCTGTCTTATCAGTTTGTCCATAAGTATTTGTGATACACATAAATGAAAACACAAGGACAATTGGCATATACTTTAACATGACATATAACATTAAGAATGTATATTATTATGTGACAGTTTGGGCGTAGCTCTAAAATAAGCTTTCCCTTTACTTATTCAACCAATGGTAAAGGGAAATGACATAGACAAAATATTAGGGCAAGTCGTTAGAGAGATCCGTCTTTCTAAAAACTTGTCACAAGAGAAGCTTGCAGAGCTAGGTGGGTTTGAACGCTCTTATATATCAAAAGTAGAAACAGGGGCAAGGTCAGTACGATTTCAAACAGTTGTAAGACTAGCCCTTGCTTTAGACAAAAAACCAAGTGAGTTAATAAAAGAGTTTGAGAAACACGTCGAATTCACTTAATTCTGTAACAGAATACACAAAAGTACGCTTAAATATAGAGACATAGTTCATTGGGTGTTATTCGAATACTCACCTACTGAGAGCTCTAAAGTAGGAGACTAAAGGAAGTGCATACTTCCTAAAATCTATTTTTGATAAAACCTTCATATACTTTACTCCTAAGGGGCTAAAAATCCCCGACCATAGCCTACCATTACTATTTTACTGGTATATCCACAATTCCTGATATACATCAATCTAGAAGATATATGATTAAGATAGATGGGTGAAGTCAGCTATCATCCCCAGCAAAATATGCTCTTAGCATCAAATACATCTCCAGCATTTCAAAAGACTTATCATCAACAATTAGTTGCATCCATAAATCCATTTCTTCCTTATCTGGTTTCTTTCCCTGCATGTAACGTGTTATTTGACGAATAATCATTTCTTCCGCAGTTACTTAATGTTCCAATAGTAAGACCACCTAGGATGAAAATCCTTACAACTGTCAGTCAATTTGATTTCTATTTGCTGTTCCTCTTCTGTTCTGATAACATTGTTACAGTTTCTTTTGCATCAATACATCAATCAAAATAAAACATAAATGCTGATTTTAAACGAAAGAAAATTCATCAAGTCTCCTTTCGATAATGAAGCAGAACTAGAACAGGTCATTATTGATAATTATGAACATATCTTTGGTCCATCGTCTCTTTATCTCCCAAAGAAAAAAATTAAAACTAGTGATGGTGTTGGTACAATTCCTGATGGGTTTGCAATCGATTTATCTTCTAAAAAATGGTATATCGTTGAAGCTGAACTCTTACATCACTCTGTTTGGAATCATATAGCCCCTCAAGTTTCAAAACAAGTTATAGCATCCCTTCAACCCATCTCTAAAAAAACTATACAAGATTTAGCTATAGACTCTTACTCGGACGATGAAATAACCAAAGAAAAGTTTCAAGAACTAGGTATCCAAGAGATTGATGTCAGAAAAGTACTCCAGGATATTCTAGAGAAAAAGCCTGTCATTGGTATCCCTATCGATGATTTATCTAATGACCTAAAGGAATGGGCAAGAACGCTTAAGTATAATGTTGAACTGTGGGTCATAAATAAGTTTATAGAGTTCAAAAACTCCTCAAATGTTATATATCAATTCCCAGAAGAGTTTAAACCTGAAGTTGATACAGAAGAAGAGCAAGGGGAGACTAATCAGGAGATCACCCGTTACGATGTTTCAATTGCTGATTTAATTAATGCTGACCTTATAAAGCCCAATGAGTATTTAATTATGGATTACAAACCAAGGGGTGGAGAGCAAAACCGATACGAAGCCTTTGTTCACGAAGATGGTTCCTTAGAGCTATTGGGACAAAAATTCAGCAGTCCAAGCTATGCGGCTATTGCGGGGATTCAAGATGCTGGGAGTGATAGAGAAACTGCTAATGGTTGGAATAGGTGGAAGAGGAAAGACGGAGTATTAATTTCTGACTTAAGAGAAAGATACCTACAAGAAAAAGAATAAATAGCTCAAATTACATATGCCAAGAAGCCTAAAACTATGGAGAATAACGAAGACAAAATTAGAGATAATTTAGCTTTAAATTTAGAGATCTTAGAACAAGATTTATCACTAATTGATAAAGAAGCATATTTACCTAATCAAAAGGGCACTAGAGGGTTTGTCGATATATTAGCCCAAAATTCAAATAATAGCTTTGTACTAATTGAGGTTAAAAGAACAAAAGCGTCCTCTCGAGAAGCCTTACATGAAGTTTTAAAATACATTGAAGGGATAAAAGAAAATAAAAGCTTAAAAAACGATGAAATCCAGGTAATTATCATATCGACAGAATGGAAAGAATTACTTGTACCATTTTCTTCATTCGTAGCAAAAGTTCCTTATTCAGTCATAGGATTTGAACTTAAAATTGATGAAGATTTCAAACCAATAGAAGTAACCAAAATTGATCCACTACAGCTTAATAATGAGCGGTTTTTAAGTGATCAACATACTATTCGTCTCTATAGCTCGAAGAAAAAATTAAAGAAAGGGATAGAAAGCCATAAAGAATGTTATTCAAGAAAAGGAATTACAGATTATGTCTTATTAATACTGGAGGCACCCACCGATTTAAGAGAGCAAGGAATAAATCAGGTTAAAACATTTCAAGAAAACAACTTTGATGAGGAAGCATTTAGCTCCGAAGAATTAGAAAGTAAATTTCCTGATTACAAGTTTATGATATATTCCTCAGTTCAAGTAATGACCAAAGATGAGTACCTAAACATAATCAAAACTGATCAAGCTGTATATGAAGAAGTGAAAGAGCTAATGGGTCAATGGGAGGAAGAAAATTTGATTGATCACTTACATAAAAATGCAATTTCTAATTGTGAACCTTTTCCCTTTGGTGAATATATTGAGATTAGTTATCCAGCCAAACTGAGGCAAAAGCTATTAGAAAATGAAGGTTGGGAAATTATTGATCTTATTAGAAACGGAAGATTGAAAGACAATGAATTACTTACAAACTCTACAATAATTGATGAACTAAAGGGTGATCGAGGTACAAATAAGCAGAGGTATCACAAAAAAATACATACTAAAAATTCACCTTCCTTTGAGCATATAAAAAAAGAACTTGAAGCATGTTTAGTAGATAATCCTATATGGGCGACGGGAATTACTAGAGCAATTGACGAAATTGCCAAGTTGTCAAAAGAACATACTTTTTCTTGTTCTATTAATGTATATAATCCTAGTAATACACTGCTTTCTATTTACCAAGTGGCTACATCCTCAGGTATTAATGCATTAAAATTTATCCCTAATTATAGAGTGAGAGTAGAAGGGGCAGAAATTGAAAAACTCTACTTTGGTTGTCTAAAAAGAAATGATAATGCCTTAACCTTGCAAGATACTATTAATGAAGCTTACGATGGCAACGAATCATATTTATTAGCTTCGCTCATATGGGGTGGCTATCAAAAGAACGATATAGATATTTGTCCTTTATATGGCTTAGAGTATGCAAACTTTAAATGTGAAGTTCGGAACTCTGATAAAAATTATTTCTTATTCGATGGTTATAGATATAAAACATGTGAAGCCGTAGATCCATATAGTCACTTTTTCAACTTTCTCAATGAAAGAATAAATTTTGTAGATGAGGTAGTAAATTTATTTGAATCAAATATGCTATCTACAGGTATAGTGGAACTATAAAAAGACCCTTTGAACCATGCATTAAACAGAGAAACCATACCTATTCCCTGCCCCATTCTGGCTTTTTAGCATTTCGTTCATTATTTATCAACTCTACATTTATTTACGTATAGTTTATAAGATACACTAAATACAATTATAGTTATGTATCAAGTATTTGACTCTGAAGATGCTCCTTTCTTCAAGTGGATGGAGAAGAATCCTGAGGGCTATGTTTTAAATACTAAAAATTTTGAGAAAACATCTTATGCCTATTTTCATAAATCTAATTGCGGGCATATCGGTGGACCAATAGAGGGAAATAAATCAGATCCATATACCTCAAAAGATTATATAAAAGTCTGCTCTACAAATCCTCAAGAGCTATTGTATTGGTTAAAAAATAATCGCGAAAATGCTATAGAACACATTGCAAACTGTAAAGATTGTGAACCCAATATCGACCTTAATTCTATTGAGTCCATCTTTCCTTCAGAAAAACATATTCCTTATCATACCGAAGGAGCAAAGAATAAGGTGACAATCAATAGTTATGAACGCAATGCAAAAGCAAGAAAAAAATGTCTTAAGCATTTCGGATATAGCTGTGCTGTATGTGGAATGAATTTTAAAGATCAATACAAAGGAATTGAAGCAAACCCTATCCATGTCCATCATTTAAATCCTATATCAGAATCAAATGGAGAGCGAAAAATTAATCCTACTGAGGATTTAATACCTGTATGTCCTAACTGCCATGCTGTAATTCATTCAAGCTCTGAGCTTTACTCAATTGAAGAAGTAAAAGAAATGTTGCAAAATTAAAGAGTTTACCTAATCAACTAATCAACAAGACATACCACGCCTATTCTTTGGCTCTTATGACTTTTCACCTCTCCGTTCATTATTTATCAACTCAATATTCATTTGTACACAGCTTATGCACAAGATTTTTATATCTGATTAGAAATCAATGAGATGTCAGAAATATTTAAATACAAGTTCCATATCTAACACTCATTTCTTAAATATGATTAGGTTAGTGGGATCAAGGTATATGAGTTTTATTTATAATAACATTCAATAAAGTATACGAAAATAATGGCTAGATCTATCGGGCAGAAATGGAGAAAATTTGACTTACACCTTCACACTCCTGCGTCTCATGATTGGTCAGGTGGAGAAATAACACCAGAAGAATTTGTGCAAGCCGCATTAGATAAAGATTTAGATGCAATTGCTATTACGGATCACAATACTGCTAGTTGGATTAACAGGGTAAAAAGAGCGGCTAAAAATAAACAATTAAAAATCTTTCCAGGTACTGAGATAACTGCTTCAGGTGGAGAAGGTGGTATACACATAATTGCAATATTTGATCCAGAAAAAAATGAAGCAGCTGTAAATGATTTACTTGCAAAAGCTGATATCACGTCTGATATGCGTGGCAAGAAGGAAGCAATTTCTCCAAAAAGTGTGGCTGATATAATAGAGTTAATATATAAATGTGGTGCTCTCCCAATACTTCCCCATGCAAATTCTAGCAAAGGCGTTTTAAATGATATGAGGGGGCAGCAACGCATCAAAGTTATGAATGATCCACGTATAGCTAGCGTAGAAGTAAGTGATACTCAGAGATATCGGTCTTTATTAGATGGAAATGACCAAAATTACAAAAGAGCTTTACCTGTTCATAGAGCATCGGATAATCCTGCTTCGTGTAATAATGGACATTCATTGGATGGAATTGCAGTGCAGTACTCATTCTTTAAGATGGACAAGGTGAATCTTAATGGTCTAAGACAATGCTTTTACGATCCAGAGATTAGAATAAGAACGGATGAAGACATTTCTCCATTATCTGAAACTATAGGTCCTTACATTAAAAATGTCTCGGTTTCTCAAGGATTTTTGAATGGTTCTTACCAGTTTCATGAAGGGTTGAATTGTATAGTAGGTGGCAAGGGGGTTGGAAAGTCGTTATTAGTAGAAGCAATTAGATTTGGTTTAGAGCAAGAATCCGAATTAGAACAAATCTCAAAAGACCATAAAAGTAAACTTGAAAAAAGATTTGGTCTTGGATGTTCAGTTGAAATCCAAGTTGTTTCAAAAAGTGGGCAGGAATTTAAAATAACTAGAGTTTATGATGGAGAAACGAATCCAACTAAAGTTATAAAACCATCAGATAATACTGAGTATGATGGAGAAGTTGACGAACTTTTTCCAATTATGGCTTATAGCCAAACAGAAGCAGTTGAAATTGCAAGAGATGAAACAGCTCAGTTAAGTCTTGTTGACCGATTACTTGATTTAACATCACTGTTCCGTGAGTTAAGAAAAATAAAAGAACGGTTAGATGCTCTTGATCAGGATCTTGCCAACTGTGTATCTGAAGCAGAAAAGTGTGATCAACTTCAAACAGAAATAGCTAGTGTAGAAGAGAAGATTGCTGAGATTGATCGGCAGTTAGGGTCTGGAGAGCATGTATCTTATAACAAGATGCTAATTAAAAAAGAATACTTAGATAAACATACTCAACAGTTAACTGAATGGAAAAAATATTTAACTGAAGAAAGAGAAAGAATAGACTCAGACGAGCTCCCCGAAATACCAGATGAACTTCAAGATGATGCCTTATCGAATGATTTTAATGATCTCTCCCTAAGCAGTAAGGAAGAAATCAAAACCTCGTTGCAGGAATCTATAGATATTATTGAAACCAAGCTTATCGAGTTACGAGAATTGAGAAAAGATTGGGATGATGAACTAGAAAGTGCTAAAGAAGCTTATGAAGAATGGGCAGAAGAAGTAGGAGGTGATGCTCCGAGCCTTACCCAAAAAAGAAAAGAGTTAAATCTCGAATTGAAGGATTTAAAGGAATCGTTAGCAAGTTCTCAATCGACAGCAAATAATGCATCAGATTACAAAGTAAAAAGAGAGGAACAGCTTGATAAACTTGAAGAAGTTAGAAATCGCATATTTGAGCTAAGATCAAACAAATATGATGAAATTACTGAAGCTACTGATGAAAGACTACGTTTATCACTTACAAAAAATGGAAATCGGGAAAGATTCGAAGAACGATTAATTGAAGTATGCAGAGGTACTCACACCAGGCATGAAGACTTAAGAGAACTTGCTTATAAAATTACACCCAGAGAGTTTGGAAGAATACTTCTTGAAGGAGATCCTACTGAATTGGGACAAGTTGCTGGAATTGACGGTAATTTAGCAGAAAGAATATATGAAGGAGTATATGACTCATTAAATATTCAAGAAATTCTTTCTATTCAACATCAAGATTTAATGGATGATGCCCCAACTATCGAATTAAAAAAACAAGATGATTCGTATGGAAAGCTATCCGAGCTATCAATAGGACAAAAATCTTCAGCATTACTTATGATTGCACTGACAGATAGTGACTCTCCAATTTTAATTGATCAACCAGAAGATGCCTTAGACTTAGCTTCAGTATTTGAAGATATAACAACCCCAATTCGATCTAGAAAAGAGCAAAGACAATTCTTACTAACAACCCACAATCCAACGGTTGCCGTAGCAGGCGATGCAGACCGTTTCCAAGTTCTTAAAGCGACTTCTAGCACTACTGATATATCAGTCCATGGAGCAATAGAAAGAGAGGATGTTCGAGAAGAAATAATATTACACCTTGAGGGGGGAGAACGTTCTTTTGAGTTAAAGACAAAGAAATACAAGAAACATTTGCACAACTAAAAAGCAATCCCACAATTTATTCCTTCTTTACCAACTACTTGGCTTTCACTTGCTATCAAATTCATCCATCTATTTTGACCTCAAAAACTTGTGAGGTGTCTACTCCCAATATATCCACGACCTTTACCATGATCTTATAACGACCTGGCTCTTTATATTCGTGAGGGGCTGATGTTAACTCTAGTTCATTATCTTGTTTGGTACGAAAGCTTTGCCATTCGTTTTCAAAAATGTAGTTCCCTGTCCACTTCTCTTTTAATTCTCCATCTTCCTCTACTTTGATGATTTCTTTATTGCTTTCATAGTTAAAATCTACAGCCCAATAGTCAATCCAATCCGTCCACGAATCGGTTAATTGTTCCCTGTTATAGATGTCATCGTCTTCCTTGGTGACTTTGATAATTTCACCATTCTCAATGACAACCTTAGAACTACCTTTACGAAGATTGCTTTCTACCTCTTCAATATCATCTTGTGTATAACTGGTTACAAAGTTAGATAGGGTAACTTGGACTTCCTTATTATTAACTTTGGTATCTGCATCCAGATAAGCAACATCGAAGAATTTAACTTGTCCTTTCTCAACTGCTCTAGGATCAAAGACCTCACGAGGGATATTTTTCAGACGGATATCAACCCCTTTATCTTTCATTTGTTCTTCTACAAAAGGAGCAAGCCCCATTTCAAATTCGAAGCCAAGAATATCTACTTGAGTAATCAGATCATCTTTACACTCTTGATATACTGATTCGACAAGATCACGTGTTACAGGCATATTTAGTGGGCCAACATGAACAAATCGTGTGGCACGTTTACCATGTAAATATTTATACCCTTCAACTTTTTCAGCTGAATACCCCTCTAAAATTAGTTTAATGTACTTTTCCTGCTTGGCTTCTAATATTTTTTGTTGCTTCTCCTCAGAAACATTCGTTGGTACACCAAAGAAATGTTGTCGTTCATACTTTCCTAAATTGAGTAACTCAAAAGCCCTATAACTATCTCCATTATCTTTAAGTTCTCTCTGAGTTCTAATCATACGTTTTCTTGTCATATGAATAGCATATCTGCTTAAATCAGAGGCTATCCATTTTCTGGAAAGTTTTTCTGCTGCAACTGAAAATGAACCACTACCACAAAAGAAGTCGGCCACTAACTCATCCTTTTCACTATAATATTTTATTATACGTTCCATTAAGGGAACAGATTTTTGGGTCGGATAAGGCCCAGAATTATCATATGCATATATATCACTCCAATTAGTATCAAGATTTATTTCTTCTTTAGGCTCAACCCAATAATAGCATCTCGATGCCCCCTCTGGTCTCCTAATAAACCTTTTCTCCTCACCAGTCTTTTTCCAGTATTCATATAATGACATTTGATCGGAATATTCCTTTTCGTATTCCTGATAGTTTTTGACTGCTTTTTTTGCCTTTTCTTCAGTCCATCGCCATTGCCCATCTGATGGTTTTATACCTAAGAGCTCATATCTTAAAGTTGGTCTATCAGCATTATTCCAGAAATTATTCCATTGATTTGTATCAATATTTTCAGCTTCCTTTTTAGGAGGATTAAATTTTTCATCTGCCTTTTTGCTATATAAGAAAAGAGAATCAAATGCTATATTTAATTTCCCGACAGTATCAAATTGAGACATCACATTCTTGGTTTTCCTCTTTAAATAAATTTCATTTCTGAAATTTTCCGACCCAAATATATCATTCAATATTAATCTTATATAGCTATTTACCCTATAATCACAATGAACAAACATCCATCCATCTTCTCTTAATAACTCAGCAATAAGCTTTATACGGTCATAAATCATATTTAAATATGAAGAAAGCCCCTTACCCCATGTATCTCTATATGCTATCTCTTCAAGTATTGTTTGTTTTTTTGTAACACTTTCTCCATTTAACGAGATATCAAATGAAAAGTCAGACCCTACGGCAAAAGGAGGATCTATATAAACCATTTTCAACCCACCTTGTGATTCGATTTCTTTTCTTAGAGGGCCATTAATGAGGGAGGATAAAATTATCTTATTGTCCCCCCAGATTAATTTATTTTTCCAACCTTTTAGTTGACGTCCTCTTGTATCAAATAACTCTCCAGAACCAACTATTTTTTCTTTCCTAGCTTCATCAATTTGTTCAATGGAATGGAAGGGAAGAACTATATTAGATTGCTCCTCATTACGACCATTCCAGAAAAGAAATACATCCTCATCATCTGAGAACAGTTTATAGATATATTCCTTGGGTAAATTTTCATCATTTTTGATAAGGTCAATGATTTCGTTCTTCTCCTTATCGGAAAGGTCTTCAATACTCATAAGTTACTCTATCTACTTTTCAATGATTGGGGAAACAGTTTTACAATATCGTCCAAGTGTTTAATCTTTTTCTTGTACTCTTCCCACTCGTTCTGCTGAATATAAATGGGCTTATACGTGTATTTTGCACCTGCTTCATTTACGTCTTTACACCATCGCTCTAGGCGATTAAATTTATTAAAGGCATCTAAATCTTCTCTTCCCTTGGTTTCAACGATGTATACCACTTCTTCATCCTCAGCCTTTATAAAGAAATCAGGTCGGTAATCACTAATATTTTTATCCTCTTTCTGATACTCAACCGTAAAATTTACTGCATTGGTATTCTTTGCAAAACTCTTGACACCATCAAGCTTATCTAAAAAAGAGGAGAAAGACAGCTCAAATTCATTGTCATGTTCAGAAACGACTTTATTAAAGACACTTTTTGTAGGCTTCACAAACTTGCGATTACTAAAGACTTTGGGTTTCACATCCCTGAGCTTAATATGGCGTTGAATCTCTGCTGATCCCTTATCTTCAACAGTTAATTCATCAATGGCTTTCTTAAATGTACTTTTAATAGTTTGGGGCACTTCAGGTCTCGACATGTTTCTTAATGTGTTGGCATCTTCAAGATCCACTTCTCGACCAAAGAGGTGTTCTCTTATAAAGCTTTCCACCTTTGGATACAACACATTAAATCCACTGACCAACCGATTATCCTTAAGAATACTTTGAGTAAAGAATGATACCATATTTCGGTAATTCGGCAACGTGCCAGTAAACTCAGTAGCGTGGGATACATTACCATCGAGATCCCGAAAAACAATCTCTCGTTTTTCCTCTTCGCTAAATTCTTTATAGGAAAGTGAATCAAACGACAACTGATCCAAGTCTATCAGTTCCAAATTCTTGTATTCCCGATATATGCGTGGAGTCATGATTGGGAGTTGGATATCCAGCTCGTCTAAATCCTTTTCAGGGTTATCTTCATCCACTTCAACAATAATAGGATTCTTTTGATCCGAAGGAGATTTTAAATCCATTGGACGATAGTTAAACTCTACGCCCTCTGTCTTAATTGACTCCACAAACTCGATAAATGGATCTGTCCCAACAACCACAAGCTCTTCTTCCGTCTCCAAATCAAACATCTTTCGAAGCCCTCTACCTAACGCCTGTTCTGGCAGAATTTTCGAATCTGCAGAAAAAGGACGGAGCCCTACTATAGTACTTACATTTTGCACATCCCACCCCTCTCGTAGCATCAAAACCGACACGATAGCCCTGTAAGGAGAGTGCGGATCATCAACCTCATTGGCGGCTTTTCGGAGCATTTCAACCTCATCCTGACGACTTTTGACATCTTCTTTAATTCGTCCGCTTCTGTCGGTATGAATCACCAAGACTTTGTCCTTCATTTCTTGGTAATGAGACTCAAGATATTCCGCTATTTTATCAGCTTCTTTCGTCTTATTTGCCATTACAAACAGTATTGGCTTTCGCTGGCTTTTAAGATCTTGATACTGCTGTTTCCATTCCTGATAGCCAAGATCAATATAGTCTTTATACTGTTCAACAACATCACTTGAGTCCTTCACCTCTAACTTCGAACGACTTGCTTCATCAGGAAGCACAGGTGTTTTTACAACATTCTGTTTAATAGCTTCCACCAATGGATAGTCGCTAATCGTTTGTACAAAGATGGCACCATTCTGATCCTTTGGTGTAGCCGTAAAATCTACTTGTAAAGATAACCCATGGTCATGTTGGAGCTTCATCTTATTATTAATGTCCTGAATACTCTGGAACCATTCGAGCTTGCTATCATGGATATGATGGGCTTCATCATTAAGCACCATTAAGTTATCCAACTCTTTACTCCGTAAAATCTCATCTAGATCTACTCCCTTATCAGTATCCGCATCAGTCTTGGGCTTGCTACCCAAAAACTCTTCCTCAAGCGTTGGTTCTGAATCTTCTGTCATGTAAACCCTATGAATATTACTCAGAAAGATGTTCCCCTTATTGCTCAAGGGTTTGATCTCATCTTGGATGTGCAACGTAGGTTGAAAGTCATCTTGCCAACGCCTATCTCGAAAGCCATTTTCAGGAATAAAAGGCTCGTTTCGAAACATCTTTAGACCTTCAAAATCGGTCTTCAACCTGTTCAAAACAATAATATTAGGTGCTATGACCAAGAAGTTTCTTGCAAGCTGTGAGTCCTCTTCATACAAGTTTTTGAAGTATGACCAGACAATAGCCAAACCCATTACTTTGGTCTTACCAGATCCCGTAGCCGCTTTTATAACATAGCGTGTCCAAGTCTCATCAAACATCCCTGTAGAAACCATGCCTGAATTATCAAAGCGCATGAGATCATACTTATCGTGGGCTTCCCTAATTTCGTACAAATAAATAATGGACTCTATAGCTTCTCTCTGGCTGAAGAAAAACTGAAATTTATTACCATCTACTTCATGCTCTACATCAAACCAAAAAGAGAATAGATCTTTAGTTGTTTGGGAAGCCCCTTCATACCCACTTTCTCTCCATTCCTGAACTTCTTTTCGGATTTTAAGGACTAATGGGGGTAAAAGCTGTTGCTCTTCTTCTAAAGATATCTGCTCGGAAGGTTTCCAACGAACTTTGGGGTCAAGTATATCAAATGGGGTAAATTCCATAATTTATTTACAACTTAATCGAACCAACGTATTTTTTTATATGAATTTTGTTCAATAAGAATATTCATTCTGAAAGTAGGAAGGGGATTCCTTCCTACCAAATGATTTCTTGTTCTCTAAAAGAGATATAAGTATCTGTTGTAATTATCAAATGATCTTCTACAGAAATACCAAGCATTTTTCCAGACTTCTTTATCCGTTTAGTCAAGGTCTTATCAGCTTTTGATACATCTGTATTCCCACTAGGATGATTATGAGCTAATATGATGGAAGTAGCATTTGCTAGCAGAGCTACTTGAAATATCGAAGCAGGATCTACAATTGTTGCAGTTGCACCTCCAGAACTAATTTTGCTCCACCCCAAACATTTCTTGGCATTATTTAGTAGTAAGATCGCAAACTCCTCCTTTAGCTGGATTGTCCCTTCATCCCATATGTCACGAAGTAGCTTTTCAGCATCTTCAGGTGACATTACTGTTGGGCATTCATCAAGAGCGATACTTGACTCATACTTAAGGGAGATCTCCGCTAAGGACGGAGATTTCAGAAGCTTTCTGTCAGATTGGCCTAATTCATGACTATAGATTTGTTCATTCATGACAATATTGATTTAGAGGGGAAGCACCTAGCTCCCCCGTAGGTTAAAATTTCATTATTATCGATTGGCTGTTTTTTCGGCATATTCATCTAAGTCAAAATCAACTTTAGAAATACCGATAGAATAGGTTTGGTCTTCAGCTTTGAACCAGATGAAACCAACGTTACTGTCTATTCTGCAAATAGAGCTAGGTTCTATCTCCCTAAACTCTAATGCTTCAATTAATGCTTCGTATAATTCAAATAGCATGGCTGTATATTTAGGATTAACCTTCTTTGCACTCAGACCTTTATAGAGAAGTAGTAATGGTAATAACCTTTACCGTTTATGATATATACCAGCTTGAGATCTTTGGATATTTTTACCCTTACCACTTCCAGCTGCTCTCCTACTGTAAAGCAGTCCACAGACTGAATAACTTCCACAGTAAAAGGGCAGTAAAGGCGTATAAGTCCCTTGCTCTTGGTATGAACAAGCAGACTTTCCGAACTCGTATATTTGTTGATGTCGTCGATAAGCTTACTTCCCATAGTCACGCTCAGTTGAGAAACCAGAAGTCGGTGTCCTCTTCCAAGGCAATGGCTATTTGAGACATAAACTGAAAGGCATTTACACTTCGATCTACAAAAGTGTCGATATAGGAAGACTTATTGGCTTCCGTGAATAGGTTGTAGAAATCCCAGAGATTAATGCGACCATCAGAACTACTGCCAAAGTTGTCGTTCCTGTAGTACTCTTTCGCTACCGTAGCTATTTGGGTATCGTTAAGCTGTAACTCAGGCAGTTGCTTTTTTTGCTGAGCAGACAAGTATTGATAAAGTCTTGCCCTTCCCACCAGTTGTGCAAACTGATGTTCGGTCAATTCATAATCCTGGAACCTTTGTAAATGATTCAGACATGATTCTGTTTTAAATTCCGTAACAAGATTATAAATCTTGCCTTCGAGATCTCTAGGATTGTCGACTTCTACGGTCTTTGAAAAACCATCAGTCCAAATGCACAAATTTGTACATACTTTGTTAACAAATCCGATAAAGATTTTGAAATGCTCCGCAGAACCTTTACGTGCATTTAGGTTATCAAGATTAAAAGCCTTTACGCCCCCTACAGTAAGGCTTAGTTGGTCACCCTTGATCTCCTGAGTTATTGAAGGAATCTGAATAACAAACGCCATTCTCTCGTAATACAACGTTTTCTCATGCTCTTCCAGTTGATCGGCTGGCTTGCCTTTTGCAGAGGGAATTCGCCCCTTTACGGGGTGGGAGATCCTGACATTTGGCTCCAGAATCGTTTCATTTTCGTAGACATGGTGTGCTATACCTACTGTACGGTCAATGAACTCAGCGTGAGATATTAACGGCTCGTTGTCTTTGACGAAGACAGGGATGATGTGTTCTTCGGCAAGTTCATGCAGATCTGCGTGCTGGGTATTCGCTTCAATGAATGGCGACTCCAATTGACTTGCCTCATTGCTATTTGAAGATTGGACTTGATCCATTTGTGATACATTCGTTTCCATAATTAGTATGCTTTATAGGTTAGAAATAAAAAAAGGCGGACATAACGCCCGCCTAATCTTTTTGGCTTTTGCAGAGAAAGTATTGAGTTTAGAATGCCACTTTCTCCTGACCGTTTTCGAAGACATGCTCTTCCGTGGATACTGGCTCAGGGTTGTACACCCAAGTGTGCTCCAGTACAATCTTCTCCCCTGTTTCAGGGATTTCGTACTCGTATGGTTCACATTCTTCTCGCTGGATTTCGCCAGGCATCTCTTTACCTATTAGCTTTTCACACATTGCATCGTCAAAGGTGGATGAAATTAGGGTCTTGCGTGCGGTAGCATAATTCCTACCTGTCTCCTTAGAGCGAACAATCTCAACATCGCCTTGCAGTTTAAGCATGTTGAAAGGTTCACCATCTTCATTAGTCGCTTGTTTATATCCTGTGATTGTAACCATGATCTTAAGTTTTAATTCATGTTAATATTGAATTCTTCGTGGCGGGTGTTTTGAAACACCCCAAGACCTAGGCGGGGTTTTATTGATGTGGTTCACGCTCATGAGAAAAGAGGTGGGGGGGCAAATTTTAGGAATAAAATTATTTATCACTCAACGAGAGGTATTTGGTGATAAAGGGTAACTGTTTAATCTACAAATGAAGCTAAGGGGCAGGTGGCGTACTCATTTATAAACCAAATTGTAGAAGTGTTATATAATTAAAGCAGGATAGCCAAATACCTCTATTTCATTCATTTGCTGAATAGATATGGGTATCTGGCTCTGCAAAAGATGAAAAGGGATAAATATGAAAGTTTTAGACCTGGTTTAAACGGTTTGCTTAAGGCAAAGTGGCATATAGTAACGATGATGTTAAGAAATGTAGTTAGTAAAATAACCGTAAAACCCTTGCTCTGAGGGAGGTTCTCACTCTCGTTCTATTTTCAACTATTAACTGAATAGTCACCAGTTAATTAATACGGGTTCAAAAATAGACCAATTATAGTATGTATTAATACTATTACTACTATATGGTTATTATTAATTATAGATATACTATATATAGTCTATTTTTGTACCCGTTGATTAGTTAGAGATTAAGCAGTAATAGAAGGTGCTTCTCCATCATTATTTGCATCCCTATAAGAGGATGCAGAGTGGTAGTCATACCACTTGCAGAGATCTTTTTTATATACTTCAACTTCTTCCTTATCTAAACCGCTGAAGTCATAGATCTGATGAAGTGATTTTTTAATCTGTCCATAATTGATTTTATACCAATTTAACTGTGATACGCCTTTACGTTTCTCTCTTTTAAGTGATATAAAACCATCATCCTCCAATTGCTTTAGATACTTAGAAACTGATCCCTTACTCATCTGAGTAGCTTCCGCTATCATTGAATACTTTTGAGTAAAAGTATCCCCTTTCTTGCCATACTTTCTGGCTGAAATAAGCATGTACTCATATAAGAGGATCTTATTCAAGTTCCAACTATCATTATATCCAGCAAGTCTTTTAAAATGGATCGCAAACAGATTAATCTTAACCTTACTGTCTGATTTGCCTTTCCAGTCGTAATAGCTGTTATGATTATACATGTTAATCCCTCCCCTGACTTTTAATGTAGGCATCGACTTCCTCCTTGTCATAAAAGTTAGTGCCTCCAACTTTTTTACAGCTGAAAACCCCTTGTGCTTTTAGACAGTGTACCTGAGTGGTGGATATGCTAAGATAGTCAGCTAATTCCTGAGTCCTCAGCCATCTCTTTTCAAAGCCAGAGTCCTTACTAATATCTTGGAGTTTATGTTCGATTGCGTCAACTATGTTTCTCTTGAGTTCATCAAGATCGTTCTTGGTTACTAAATCTGAATTCTTCATATCAAACGTGTTTTCATATGAAATGACAGATAAAGCTCTGCCATTAGATAATTAAAATGCTCTGGTTATATGAAAACTTTTTTATTAATTAGGCTTTATCGAGCACACGCATTTTTCGTCATGCGTTATACCAAACGCTGAAATTACGTTTGGTATCAGTTGTGTAAAGATGGGTCAACTATGCTCTTTTTAATTAGGAAGTGTCTTTAATATTAGTAGTTGCCCAATCAGGTTGAAAGTAACAGGTTTCTGTGTATTATTCAAACAAGTGCTTTTCAACTTTAAATATTGAATCGCACTATTTAGTTATTTTTACCCAAGCTTTTCCCTGAGTAATGTCATATCCTTTGTTACTTTATTAGGAGTCACCCTAGCATAATGAAGCGTCGAACGTATGTCCGAGTGCCCTAGTATATGCTTAACAGTCTCAACAGGTACACCATTAGCCAATGCAACTGTAGTAGCAAAAGTATGTCTGCCTACGTGAAATGTGAGATTCTTATCAATATCACAGATATCTGCTACTACTTTCAAATAAGCATTGGTTTTCTGATTGCTAATCATAGGAAGTAAACTTCCATTCTCAGTAGCAGGATCATCTTTATATTTTTCGATGATCTCTTCTGCTTTAGGCAGTAACAATATGACTGCGTTCTTTTCGGTCTTGGTTCTCGGCAATTGCAGATATCGCTCTCCATCTGAATCTTCCCTGATATCACTTTGCTTCATTTTCTTAGCATCAGAAAAGCTTAAGCCTGTGTAACAGCTAAACAAGAAAACGTCTTTTACACGTTCTAAGCTTTCATTAGGCATTTCTCCCTTTTTGAGTTTCTTTAATTCATCATCTGCCAGGAATACTGGATCTTTCTTCTCATACTTCATGTCGAAATCCTCGTAAGGGTTATCATTCAGCCACTTTCTCTTTCTGGCAAGGTCAATGACTTTCTTGAAATTAGTGAGGTATTTGCGAGCTGAATTATTACTACAGCTATCTTTCTTTGTCATCAGATAGTCGGCAAACTCCTCTAAGAAATTAAGGTCAACTTTATTTATTGGATATTTCCTAGTGAACTCTTTATCCAGGAAGTTTTCCATATGTAGTTTACATGTTTTGTGCTTTTTGTAGGTTGACTCTGCATACTTATTCCCTATTAGGGATTTCATTCTACTATTGTGAAGTTCAAAAACTTCAAGGACAGGCTTAGTTTCCTTTTTATTATCTTCGCCTCTCATATGAAGTCTGATCTTCTTAGCTGTAATCTCTTCCTCTTTTTGTATCAAAGCGGTATGAGCATTACGTGCTTTGTTTTCGAGAATATTAAGATGTGTATTGACTTCTTTGGCTGTAGACGTTCTACCTTTTAAACGATCCTTCTTAGTATCCCAGTTTTTAGGATCAATCGTACGACTTGCAGATAGTTCTGCTCTTTCTCCATTGACAGTAATTCGCATGTACAACGGAACTTTGCCGTCATCTCGTTTTTTGCTTTTTCTTGGTATAAAATTGATATGGATGGGTTGTATCATAACTAACCTATATTTAAAGATTCGAAATAAATAGGAAGGCAGGTGTCAGTCAGTATCTCATATGCAATAATGACTGCCGAATCTTTATCATTACGAGGTGACCATTGTGCGAGAAATATCGATGGTCACCTTATAGGTCTTTATTATTATGGCAGAATCTGTATTAATTTAGAACTTCTGCCTGCACTTCGTTGCTGTAAATATAAGGATTACAACACTTTAAAGGAAATTAAAAGAAAAGAAAGTGGAGGTGCGGGGAATCGAACCCCGGTCCGAAATGGTATATCGTTCAAGCATCTACATGCTTAGTTGCCGTTTAAGGTTCGCCTGAAGCATCGCCCGGCAACAGGCAACTTCAGACTAGACTGTTAAAGTTTTACGCAGGTTCGACAGTCAGCGAAACCTACGCTATCCTGTCATAATCGGCGCTCCATTCAGCACTGACAGGCAAGAAGCTGAAGGAACGGCTAAGCTGCGTTACGCAGCTAAGCTATAAGAATAGTTGTTGTCAACTACATTTAATTGCATGATGATGATTTACGAGTTCATCGCTCAAACTCGGCATGCAGCCTGCGATTTTACTCACTCCGTCGAATCCATTACACCCCCAATAAGTCAAAGAACAAATCTGTGTAAAAAACGTTTGTCCCCTCTTTTGCGTTCATAATATACAACAAATCAAAACGGCATAAAATTCAAAGTATTTTGTACCAATGTCAATGAAATAAGATTCTAATTATTTCTGATTGATTTCTATCAAGAAGTTCAATAACCTACTTTTCAAAGGTATTAACCTGATGGATTTTCTACCATTATGAAAAGACAACACCTTCTTATACTGACAGTTGGTCTCTTCTTTACTTTCAGTTGTATTACCAGCCCGAGTCAAGAAAAGAGAGAAACACCTCCCATAATGGATGTCAGCATAAGTTATGTAAACGAAGATGGAGAAGATTTATTGAAACAGAGCTACTTCCAGTTTTATAACATCTACTATCTGCAAAAAAATGATGAATCCGGAGAGTTTGAGCGTGTCGAGGCAGCAAAGAACCAATATTCATTTTACAGGGATGAAAGCACAAACCGCTATGCTCTTCGAGTATTTCCTAATCGTGAATTTATAGACGGAAAATCCACAACGCTCATCGAAGATCATCGCGACAATATTGATACCCTGAAGGTGCAAGGATACAATGATGGACGAGGTTCAATAGCCGAGCGTATCTGGTATAATGGCAAACTGGTTTGGGAAACAGCTCCCAACCCGCCACGGCGCTTTTTTACGATCACTAAATCAAGTTTATAATTATTACTTAATTACCTTTTCCCCCGCTGGCTCTCGTAAATTATAGTTCGAGCTCATTACCTTTCCATACGCCCCGGTATTAGCAATTAATATAATATCCCCCTCTTCTGAATTAGGAAATAAGCGATCAATACCCAACTTATCACCTGATTCACAAATAGGTCCGACGATATTTACCGTTTGATCAGCTGGCTGCTCTAACTTTGACAGGTTAACAATAGTATGGCGCGCGCCGTAGAGAGCGGGACGGATAAATGAATTCATTCCTGTTTCGATACCCACATATTGCATTTCTCCCTTCCCTTTTAACTGGGTTACTTTACTCAATAATACTCCGGCCGGGGCTACTAAAAATCGACCGGGCTCAACCCAAAGATTATACTGCGGATGAGCCTCCTTGAACTGTTTTAAGGAATTATCAACCTCTTCAATATCAAGATTGGCTTGGTTTTCATTCTCCTGAATTCCAAAACCGCCCCCCAGGTCCAATATGTCCACGCCCCCAAGCTGTTCGGCAACATCGTGCAAAATTATAGCTGTATCTTTCCAGGACTGCGGATCTTTGATACCGCTCCCAATATGAGCATGTAACCCTTTTACAGATATCTCATGAGCCTCAACCAACTCTTTTAGGTCTTCAAGCTCAAAGCGAGGAATACCAAATTTTGATTGTACACCGCCGGTTTTAACATGCTCATGGTGTCCGCCTCCATGGCCGGGATCAATACGCAAAAATAACTCCTCTCCCTTAAACAAGTTTGGCCATTGCTGCAGGGGAAAAATATTATCGAGCGTAACATTGACACCCAACTCCAACCCCTCTTCATACTCAGAGCGAGGAGCAAAGTTAGGAGTAAACAGTATCTTCTTGGGATCGATATCCGGGAATAATTCAAAAACCTTTTCCACTTCACCGATCGACACACATTCAAAGCCAAAACCAAGTTTCCTGAAGGTTTTTAGTACCTCATCATTCGCATTCGCTTTCATTGCGTACAGCCCAAATGAAACGGCTTCAAGATTCTGTATAAAACCGGCATATCGTTTAACCGTATCCAGATCGTAAACATACGAAGAATCGTTATCCTGCATAACTTCAAGCAGTTGTTCGCGCTTCTCCCTCCACCAGTCCTTACCATTTTCTTTGACTTCCTCATCTTCTTTCATCAACTGCGACCAGGTGGGGCCAAATGAATCTTGCTTTCCGGACTGTAGGATCACTTGTTCGTGCAATTGACGCACCAACCGATCAACTTGGCCGCTTTCCACTACAAAAGTAAAATTCAAGTCATTTGCAGCTTGGCTAACCAAATAAACCTGGTGCTCCTGAAAAACTTCGAAGGCAGAACCCAGCTGATGTAAAATAGTACGGATTCGGCGTCCCAACAGGCTTACTGCTGAAACAGACTCAATAACTTCAACTTGGCAGTAGTTCTCCAAATCTTGTACAAACTCATCGCGAACATCCTGGAAATGATCATTTAAGCCCGGGTCAAGGGAAACTGTGACGTTCGACTGAGAAGTAGATACCAAATCGATTGATAAACCAAAATCCTTAAACACTTCAAAAGCCTCTGCCAAAAATCCTACCTCTTGCCACATTCCAAGCGATTCCATGCTAACCAGGATCACATCATCGCGAACGGCAATCGCTTTAACAATCGCTTCATCATCAGAACCTTTGGAAGAAATAATAGTACCGGATAGCTCGGGCCTTAACGTACAGCGTACATGAATAGGAATACCATGCTTGCGAGCGGGCATTATGCTTCGTGGATGTAAAACCTTTGCACCGTTTGTAGCAATTTCTTGTGCTTCTTCGTAACTAAGATGATTCAATAACCTTGCAGAAGGCACCGCATGTGGATTTACCGAAAACATTCCCGGCACATCCGTCCAGATCTCCAGTCGTTCTGCCCCGATTTTAGCGGCAAAGTAGGCAGCCGAAACATCCGATCCGCCACGACCTAAAATGACGGTTTTGTCCTCTGAGTCACTCCCAATAAACCCCTGGGTAACTACGATAGAACCCGCTTTGTCCAGCACATCAGCAACTCTTTCATCATAATCCGTAGTACTAACCGCAGAAATAATACGCGATCGTTCTGTCGCATTTTTGCGAATAATTGTTTTAATCTGGTCCCGCGCATCGATCCACTGCACGCCATCCAGCGTTTGTTGCAGATAGGCGCTGCCCAGTTTGGTTGCCATCAGTTCCCCTATCGCCAAAAGGCGCGCCTGAACTCGATAGCTTACTTCACCGATCAGCTCAATTCCTTTTACAATATGTTCTAACTCCTCAAAATCATCAGAAAGCAGCTCCTCTGCAGCAACCCCCAGCTTTTGACCTAAATCAAGATGTTGCTTCTTAATCTGTTCGATCTTATCAGAAATATTTTCATCTGTCGGACTTTCAATAATTTTTTCAAGTGCATTGGAAATCCCACTCAGTGCAGAATGTACAAGACATACCTTGTAACCATCATTGCGTCGTTTTTTTACCTCCGATGCAATTTTTTTCCAATTCTCCAAGGAGGATACACTTGTACCTCCAAATTTTAATACGACCCAATTCGAACGTTCATTGCTCATATTGTATTAATACTGACTGAAATTATTATTTTGCCCATTCATAATGGCCGTTAAGATAATAATCTCTGGATCCGTTTTTTGTAAAATTTCACCAACAAATTTTCGGTGAATCTATTAATTCTCTTACTTTGTCCATCTTCAAATATAATTTCCAAACTATAACTATTCTTCAGGGCGTGAAAAGACTAATAGCAGTGCTGATTGTTTTTCTCTCAGCACAATATACATATGGGCAACAATCTGCTTCTGTCAGCGGATATATTTCTGATGCCGAAACGGGCGAAACCCTTATTTCAGCCAATATCGCATTCAAAGACAGTCGCAAAGGCACCTCGTCAAATACTTCGGGATACTTCTCCCTCACAGATATCAATCCGGGAACCTATACCATTGTTGCAACGTACGTGGGATACCAGCGGTACGAGCAAGAGATCACTCTTAATTCAGGCCAAAGCCTGCGTCTTGATATTGAGCTTGATCCTGAAGGATTTCAACTCGAGGAAGTAGTTGTTCAATCAGAGCGTGAAAAAGAGGAGCAACGTAATATTGGCATTGCACAAATGCGGACAAAGCTTATCAAGGATTTGCCATCTGTTCTTCAATCTGATGTGTTTCGGTCGCTCCAGCTACTCCCGGGCGTAAAAGCAGCCTCCGACTTTTCAAGTGGTCTCTATATTCGCGGGGGCAGTCCCGACCAAACCCTTATCCTGCTCGATCGCACTACAGTTTACAATCCCTCACACTTTTTCGGTTTCTTTTCAACATTCAACCCTGACGCCGTTAAGGACGTACGTCTTTATAAAGGGGGATACCCTGCCAAATACGGGGGCAGGCTGGGTTCCGTACTTACGATCTTTAACAAAGATGGTAATAGAAATGAATTTGAAGGGTCGGTGTCGGTAGGCCTGCTCTCTTCACGGGCTTCAATTGAAGGTCCGTTTAAGAAAGGCTCCTACATGCTTGCTGTTCGCCGCTCTACCCTGGAACCGGCTCTTGCCATACTTCAAAATACAACAGAAAATGTTCCAGATAGTTTTTACTTCCTGGACGTAAATGGGAAGGTCAATTACGATGCCAACGAGAATAACAAGATTTCACTGGCTTTCTATGCCGGAACTGACAACCTCAAATTCCCCTTTGCCACTGATGCAGGTATTGATCTCAATTATGGGAATCAGACACTCAGCTCAACATGGACCCACATCTTCTCTGACAAAGTGTTTTCCAACTTTACTTTAACCGGATCACGATATTTTAACTATCCATCTATCAATCTTGCTTCAACCCCCATCGAACGCTCAAACAATATTTATGACTTTTCTCTAAAGGGGGATATCGAATACCTTCCCAACGACAGCCATGAGATTTCCACCGGTTTTTGGATGGGCAATTTAACATTAAAACTGCAAGACAGCTTTGATGGCGAAGATACCTTTAGTTCACGAATCCAAACACAGTATGGGTCCTGGTACATACAGGATAAATGGAATATCACAGATCAATGGATTGCTACTCCCGGGTTGCGAATAGCCGGATTCAGTGAGGGCAACTATCTGCGGATGGAACCTCGTATGGCACTGGAATATCGACCTACCGATCGCATTCGCCTCCAGGGAGCGTATGGTCGATACAACCAGTTTTTAACATTGATTTCCAACGAAGCCTTTACTGGATTTGATGTCTGGCTCACTACTGATGACGGCGTTCCCCCTGCTTATGGCAATCAATATGTAGTAGGTGCTAAAACAATTCCATGGGAAGGATACGGCCTGGATCTTGAACTATACTATCGTTCGATGAATGATCTGTTTGAACTCGATCCTTTTATTTCGGACCAAGCCGGACTACCATACGAAGAAATCTTTCGTTTTGGAGAGGGATATGCCTATGGAGCTGAACTGTTCTTTGAACGACAGGTAGGCCGATTAACAGGGTTTGCCGGATACACCTTCAGCGTAACCCGAAGAAAATTTCCCAATTTTAACGACCCCATATTAAATCAAGGTACTGCTCGATATTATCCGCCTAAATATGATCGTATCCATGATCTTAATATTGTTCTGCAATACGATATTAACTCGCGGTGGTCAACAACGGTAACCTTTAACTATGCCACCGGCCAGGCCTACACAAAACCGTTGGGCCGCACTACAGCTTTTGACCTCCCGACCTCCGGACTCAATTATGACCAACTAATAGTGGGACGTGTTAATGCTTCACGACTGCCCGACTACAACCGGCTAGATTTTAGTTTCAGCCGTAAGGGGACCTTTTTTGGCCTGGGTGAAGCGGAATGGAAATTTCAAGTTATAAATGCCTATTCACGTCGCAATGTCTGGTTTTACAATTATAATTTAGACGAAAATCCTGCTGAACGCGAAGCTATAAAGCTACTACCTATTTTACCAACTATTTCATACACCGTCGATTTTTAACCATGAAAAAACTAATTGTAATAATAGCAGCTTTAGCAGTCATCTCAGGCTGCGAACTTTACGAACAAGATGAATACCAGGAATACTATGTCGTAGAATCGTATTTAGTTGCTAACGGTAATCTACAACAGGTCCGACTTTCCACCACTAATTCCATCGACGAAACCTATCGATTTGAGGATAATGCGGTATCCGGAGCAATGGTAAAAATTCAACGACTAAATCCTGACAGTTCTGTCATCGAAGAGTATGACTACCAACAGCAGCAGCCGGGCATATACACCCCAATTAATAATGCGAAAGTGCGGGCTGCACAACTGTATCGCCTGCATGTTACCACCTCAAACGGGGATATAATTACTTCTACTACTTACGTCCCGGGTAATTTTGAAACTGTTAATGAGGTGGATCCCAGCTATGTATATCAGGGGGAAGAACAAGTTGAACTTACTACCACTCCGAGCTCCTATATCACGAATCGTCAAAGCTACTTTGTTTTTACGATTAGTGCATTGGATCCCAATCCCAATAATTTAACCCCTTTTTATGCTGACCAGGTAGATGATGACGAAACCGATATCGAGGAATATTACATTAATTCATCGGGCATTGTTAATGAAGGAAATTTCGAGCAAAATCCCGATGGTACCATCACCTTACGTTTACCCTGGCTGGCCGTTGCTTTCTATGGTTCTAATAATATTATTGTAAATACTATTGATGATAACCTGTATGATTTCCTACGATCACACGATACGCAGTCAGGAGGCTCAACGTTGTCTCCGGGTGAAATTCAGAATATTCGTTACAATGTAAATGGTGGAATTGGCGTTTTTGGAAGCATGGCCAGTGATACCAGTGGTACTTATATTGCTCGTCCATAATCTACAGGCTAATGTATTCTAACATCCCTAAATACATACTTTTAATCATTTTGTCGGTCGGCTTTTTCTTTCCGGCAACTGCTCAGGACTCAGGTTCCTTTAACCTAGCCCGCATTCAATATCGGGGGGGTGGAGATTGGTATAACGATCCATCAGCTTTGCGGAACCTGGCTGAATTTGCCCAACAACACGTCCCTATTGCAATAAATCCTGAATACGATGATGTGGACATTGGAAATCCCGATCTATTCAACTACCCTTTTGCTTTTTTAACCGGTCACGGTACCATCACTATAAACCAGGCCGAAGCCTCAAATCTACGAACATACCTGCAAAACGGGGGATTCCTTTACGTTGATGATGATTATGGTTTGGATGAACATTTCAGAAAGATGATTAAAAAGGTATTTCCCAACGAAGACTTAATCGAACTTCCTTTTGAACATCCCATCTACCATCAAGTATTTGAATTCCCCGATGGGTTGCCCAAAATTCATGAACACGATGGCAAAGCTCCCCGGGGATTTGGCATAATTCTGGAAGGAAGACTGGCAGTATTCTATACATATGAAACAAATTTAGGGGACGGCTGGACAAATCCTGAAGTACATAAAGATCCTGCAGCTGTCAGAGAAAAGGCGCTGCAAATGGGTACAAATATCTTAATATTTGCTCTCACAAATGGGAGGTAGCATTATAACAGCTCGGGGATGCTACCAAATATATTATACTCAGTCCCTTTTTAATAAGGCGTAATTTACGGATATTTAACCAACCCATAATCCAAGTAAATCTTGTATAATTTATGATCATTCCAATAGCCAGCGATCATGCCGGTTTTGAGGCCAAAGAGAAAGTAAAGACGTGGCTCGAAGAAATGGACCATATGCCTGTTGATTTTGGAACACATTCTGATGAGTCTGTTGATTATCCGGACTTTGCCGTACAGGTAGCCGAAAAAGTTAATGAAGGAGAGCACGATAAGGGTATTCTTATTTGCGGTAGTGGTCAGGGAATGTGTATGACTGCCAATAAATATAAAAATGTTCGCGCCGCTTTAGTGTATGATGATAATTCTGCTAAAATGACCCGCCAGCATAACAACGCAAATATTTTATGCCTGCCCGGCCGTGAACTTAGTGAAGAAAACCTGAAGAAAATTGTTGATATATGGCTTAACACCGATTTTGACGGCGGTCGCCACGAACGCCGTGTCAATAAAATTCACGATCTAACCGATAAAGAATAACATTTTATGCAATCTCTATCTGATCAAGATTCTGAAGTATATCAACTTTTAGCCGAAGAAAAAGAACGTCAAAATGATAACTTAGAACTCATTGCCTCTGAAAACTTTGCTTCACGAGCCGTCATGGAAGCAATGGGATCTACGTTGACCAATAAGTACGCTGAAGGGCTGCCCGGCAAACGATATTATGGTGGCTGCGAAGTTGTGGACAAAGTGGAAGAACTTGCCCGAGAGCGAGCTAAAAAACTTTTCGGAGCCTCTTGGGTAAATGTTCAGCCCCACTCGGGAGCACAGGCAAATGCCGCAGTCTATCTCACTTTCATGGAACCCGGCGAAACCCTATTAGGTCTTGATCTCTCGCACGGGGGGCATCTAACACATGGTTCCCCTGTCAACTTTTCCGGCATATTGTATAATTCTGAATTCTATGGTGTTGACAAAGAAACCGGCCGCATAGATCTGGAAGAAGTACGTAAAAAAGCCAAAGAAGTACAGCCAAAGCTTATATCTATTGGAGCCTCTGCTTATCCACGCGATTTTGATTATAAGGCTTTTCGAGAAATTGCTGATGAAGTAGGGGCTTATTTGTGGATGGATATGGCACACACGGCCGGGCTTATTGCCGCGGGTTTGCTGAATAACCCACTCCCCCACTGCCACGTTGTTACTACCACTACCCATAAAACGTTGCGCGGTCCCCGCGGAGGAATGATCTTACTTGGAGAGGATGGAAAGAATACACTGGGCGTAACTGCTCGCAAATCAGGGCGAACTAAAAACTGGAGCGAAATACTCGATTCCGGCGTATTTCCGGGAACACAAGGCGGTCCGCTCATGCACGTAATCGCATCAAAAGCCGTTTCCTTTAAAGAGGCACTACAAGATGATTTTAAATCGTACCAAAAGAAGGTACAAGCAAATGCCAAAGCTATGGGCGATGCTTTTATGGAGATGGACTATAACCTGGTAAGTAACGGCACCGATAATCATTTAATTCTCGTTGACTTGCGCAACAAAGGATTAACCGGTAAGGTTGCCGAAGAAGCACTGGAGAAAGCCAACATCACGCTCAACAAAAATATGGTACCTTTTGATACCGAAAGTCCGTTTGTAACTTCGGGTATTCGTATTGGCTCACCGGCAATGACCACCCGCGGATTTGGCACTAACGAATTTAAAACGATTGCTAAGCTGATCGACAAAGTCTTGCAAGATCCGGACAATGAATCTGTAATAAGTGAAGTGAAAGGACAAGTTTCTGAACTCTGTGAGACCTTTCCACTTTATGACTTTATAACCGCTTAGGAATTGCCCCATACACTTTTATGACCGAAGAGCGCCAAATAATGACCGGGGATTTACCCGAAGCAAAAAAACCCAAAGATCGCACCGCCAACATGTCGTTCTTGGATCATCTCGAAGAACTGCGCTGGCGGCTCATTAAGGGGCTCGGCGGGATTGGCGTAGGCATGATTATCGCTTTTTTCTTTGGCGATTTTCTTGTGGCTGAGGTTATGCTGGGACCGACCCAATCGAACTTTTTTGTATATCAGCTTCTTGGCATTGATGCCATCGACCTTACTATTCAAAGCCGAAAACTACCCGGACAATTTTTCACCTACTGGGGCACACTCATTGTCTTTGGTGGAATCCTGGGTTCCCCAATTCTCTTTTATCAGCTGTGGTCATTTGTAGAACCCGCCATGGAGAAGTCGGAAAAATGGAAATCAATCGGCCATAGTGCTTTTATTACCTTCTTTTTTCTGTTGGGTGTCGCATTCGGGTACTTCATTCTTGTGCCCTTTGCCCTCCAGTTTTTTAGTCAATTTCAAATCTCTGATGCCATCCATAACGATTTTGACATCAACGAATATTTCAGCTCACTCACTATGTGGGTACTTTCATGTGGTATCATCTTTCAACTGCCGGTATTAAGCTATTTCTTTTCTAAATTCGGACTACTTACCCCTGAATTTCTGAAGCAATACCGGCGACATGCTATCATTTCCTGTTTTGTGCTTTCAGCATTTTTGACCCCACCTGATCCTGTTTCACAAGTTCTTATTGCCATTCCATTGGTATTACTTTTTCAACTTTCTATATGGATCAGCAAATTAGGTGTTCACAGACGCAACAAAGAGCTGGAACAAGCGTTTAGTGATGGGTAGCGGCTCAAAAATTTTGTTTTCCCATGCACTGTAAATACGTTACCTTTAACGCTATTAAAATAAGCGCAGACAGATTTTGTAACTACCTCAATAGAATCAGATTATAATTAGTATCATATCAATGAGATTTTTTAAAAAATCACCTTTTCTGCTGGTTGTACTACTCATTTCTTCAGCACTTCTTATTCAGGGGTGTGGGGATGATAACAACCGCCCAACCGGACCAGATTATAGCAATGTACCCGATGCCTACAGTATTCAAAATCCTGATACCACATATACCAAAGAAGGCGGGGTTGAGATTTATGTCATTGAAGAGGGAATATGCCCGGGTGGTGAAGAAGAATTTTGTACCGTCACACCTCGCGACCAAATAGGTTTAAGATATACCGGTCGTATTTTTGATGGTGGTACTGGTGAAGGTGAGATATTTGAAAGCACTTATGTTGATACCACAAACTCATCAGCGATCATTACCAATTTAACTCCTAATTCTACACAACAGCAACCAGCGCAAATCGAAGGGTTCCGACGTGGACTGCTGGGAATGAAAGAAGGAGAAAAAAGAGTCATCGTTGTTCCTCCATCATTGGGATATGACGACAGCCGACCGGGAGTAAACGGTATTGACCTAAGGGATGAAACACTCCGTTATGACGTTGAACTAACCGGCCTATAAAATGTATTCCCGGGGAATCTTGGGATTAAGACTTGTCAATACCTCATAGGGAATAGTCCCGATTTTTGAGGCCCAATCTCGGGCATTGCTTTCTTTATAAAGTAATTCAACGGTGGTGCCGGGTTCGTACTCATCATCTCCGAGAAAGACCATACAATAATTCATTGTTACCGTTCCCACCAACGGATACGTTTCTCCGTTAATACGCACGGTTAGCTCTTCCGATAAACTTCGTTTGAGACCATCATCATATCCCACGGGAATAATTCCCAAATTTCCGTCTGTCGGAGCTTGCCAATTAGCCCCATAGCTTACGGTGCTCTGCTCAGTAATAGGTTTTACTTGCACGAGCTTCGACTTCCACTGAAGTATAGGCTCGACTCCATCAATATCTGTCTTGCCGGGGGCATACCCATATAGCCCAATACCCAAACGAACCATATCGAACTTCTCTGCTGAATAGAATGCAGTAGCACCAGTATTTGCAATATGAGCCGATAACTCCTGTGGGAACTGCTCTCGGATCTTTTTAAATAAACGATGCTGTTCGGTAACAAGATCTGATCCCGGACTGTCGGCTGTTGCAAAATGACTGTATAGTCCAGTACAAAACAGGTTTTGGTTTTCCTCCACCAATGATAAAACCTGTTCAGCTTCACGGGGTGCAAATCCCAAGCGCCCCATACCGGTATCAAAGTTGAGATGATATGAAGTTCCATTGGGAAGCAAATCAAAATGTTCTTTTGCACTCACCGTAGCTGTCAAATTATGTACCCTGTATTCTGAGGCCGTTGTTTTCTGCGGGACTTCAAAAACAAGAATGGGTTTCGTAATATCTTGCTTCCGCAATTGAATCCCTTCATGAATATCATTAACGGCAAAAACTTCAACCATAGGCTCCAACGTACCGGCTACTTCTACAGCCCCATGACCATATGCATCCGCCTTGACCACAGACATAACACGAGTATCACTATCTAAATAAGAGCGCAGCGTTTGTAAATTTTGTTTAAGCTGTGAAAGATTAACTTCTATCGTAGAGTTCGATTTTTGAATCATACAATCAGAATATTATAAGTTGAACCAGGATTTCTTTTTGTCTTTTAAAATAACATTCGCAGCATTGTATCCCGCCGCACCAAAAACTCCGCCTCCGGGATGACATGATGCCGACGATAAATATAAATTCTCAATAGGTGTTTTATATTCACTCATTTCGGGGATGGGACGAAACATAAACATTTGATCAAAACTCATCTCTACGTGCATCACATTTCCTCGTAATAATCCATGTTTACGTTCAATATCAAGCGGTGACTGTATATACCAGTCGATGAGCTTGCCTTCCATATTTGGAGCATACCGCGTTACTACATCATAAACTTTTTGAGCTTCCTGTTTCCGGATATCGTCCCAATGCAAGTCCCCCTGCAATGCATAAGGATGCCACTGTGCCCACGCAAAAAGGGTATGTCCTCCACTGGGAGCTACATCAGGATCAATTTGTGAAAACGTCATTGCCAACACTGCCGGATCGGTCGGCGGCTTTTTTTGCAGGTAATCCCCGATAGCATCATTCATATACTGAACAGAGGGCGCCAACAACTGCATCCCGTTATGGATGTACGGATCATCGGGACAGGCCGAATAACGAGGCAGCTCTTCCACTGCACAGCGGATTACCATCCCAAACCCGTTGCCCACATTAATATTTTCAACTTTCTCGTAGGTAGAATCAGGCAGATGGTCGCGCCCTACCAGCTTCATCATGGTTGTTTGCACATGGGCATTCGAGATAACAGTATCAGCCCGATATTCCTCATCGGATGTCTGCACTCCCAGCGCTTTACCATCTTCAATAATAATATTTACAACAGGAGATCCGGTAATTATTTCTCCGCTATGGTCTTCAATAAATCGTGCCATCGCCTGCGTTAACATTCCACTTCCCCCACGCGGATGCTTGGCCCCACTTTGATGTAACATCGACTGCCAGCCTGCGAAATCACCCGTAGCGGGGTGATCGGGCGTTGGCCCCGACTGTGCTGCAAACCATGTTAATGCCGCCTTCATATGCGGATTTTCGAACGCATCATCAACGACTTTCCCGTAGCTGCTCAATATTTTTTGAAGACCGCTAAGCTGTTTTCCTTTTTCGAACATTCCGCCATCACGCATCTGGCCCTTCGCAACTTCGGTAACAATATTTTTACCGCTGGGTGGAACCATGAACGCTTTTAAAACCCCTTTATTGATGCGCCCCCAGAACTCCACAAAATTGCGATAGTTTTCAACATCTTCGGGAGCCACTTTGGCAATAGAATCCAGGGTACGTTCCAGATCCTTAAAAAAATGAATAACCCCCTTGCCATCAGGTACCGGATACGACATAATGGGATCCATCTCAATATAGTCTAATCCATACTTTTCCAGCTCAAGCTCTTCCAAAATCCCCGTCTGATGAATCATAATATGTACAGATGATCCCACATCCATCCGAAAACCCTTCGGATATTTCTCAGACTTGAACATTGTCTCGGTACTTACCGCCCCACCCAATTGGTCCTGGCGTTCAAGGACTGTAACAGAATAGCCTTCCTTGGCCAAATAACAGCCTGTAACCAGACCATTATGGCCTGAACCTATAATTATGACATCTTGTTTAGGCATTGTTTATCACACTTACTTTTGATAACATACTTCAAAATTTAACGTACAGGGGAATTAACAATTCATCACCGTAATTAATTCTGAAACAACACACTTGGTCTAATTTTATGAATTTTTTCAAAACACTTATTGCCGCAACACTGGGAACACTCATTGCGCTGTTGCTAATTTTCTTTATTGGCATCATTACTGTTTCAACAAGTTCCCAAGAGCCCGAACCCTATATCCAAAGTAATTCCGTACTAAAAATTTCCCTCAGGGGTATGTTGCCCAGCCAGGATTCTCAAAATCCGTTGGATGAACTTTTCAATCAGTCAAACAATGATAAGGTCTCCCTCGAAATATTGAAAGAAAATTTGGCCAAGGCCAAGGTCCATGACAATGTAGAAGGTATTTGGCTGGAAATTGATTTTATGAGCGAAAGCTGGGCGAATCTCCAGGAGGCGCACCGGCTAATCAGCGCTTTTCGTGATAGTTCCGATAAATTCATTTACGCCAGTACCAACGATCTCGGTTATAACGAAAAGGGTTACTACTTAGCAACAGCAGCCGACTCTATTTTTGCTCCGCCTGAAACATTCTTTGAATTTGACGGATTTTTCAGCCAGGTAACATTTTTCGACGGAATGTTTGAAAAACTGGGCATCAATGCAGAAGTCATCCGTCACGGCAAATATAAAGGCGCCGTTGAACCTTTTTATAGAAAAGACCTATCCGAAGAAAATGAATATCAGTTAACCCAGATATTAAATCAGACAAGCGCGACCTTTTTGGATGCGGTAAGTGACAAAACCGGCCTTTCTACCGAAGAGTTAAACCAATTGCTAAATGGTCAACCGAACTTAACCACCCAGTTCGGTTATGAAAATCAACTTATCGACTCCCTGGTCTACTCGGATGAGTTGGTAACCCATATGAAAAACAGAATAGGCCTCGACGAAAGTGCTTCGATTAAAACCGTAGACTTTAATCGCTATTCTAAAGTTTCCCCATCCTCTGCCGGGCTTTCTACTCCCTCAACGTCAGATAAAATTGCAGTGGTATATGCCAATGGCCCTATAATGCCGGATGTGGGATCCAGCTCTCCATTTAATAATCAGCCACAAATAACAGTCGACTTTATAAAAGAACAGCTCGAAGAAATCCGGAAAGATGACGATATTAAAGCATTCGTATTACGTATCAACAGTCCGGGCGGTTCAGGCAGTACTTCGGATGCAATCTGGCGCATGATGCAAGAAACCAAAAAGGACATCCCGGTAATTGTTTCGATGGGCGGAGTTGCCGCTTCTGGTGGATACTATATTGCAATGGCCGGTGATTCCATCGTTGCAGAACCAACTACCATTACCGGATCGATTGGCGTATTCGGAACCAAGTTTAATACCAAGCAACTAATGAATGACAAGCTGGGTATTACTTTTGATGAGGTAAAAACCCACGAACATGCCGACTGGCTGGTTCCAACACGAGACTTTACCCCATCCGAAGAAAAAGCATTTCAGCAATATATTGACAACTTTTACCAAACATTTATCACCAAAGCGGCTAAGGGCCGAGACATGGACGTTGATCAAATGGATGAACTTGCCCAGGGACGGGTTTGGATTGGTGCAGATGCCCATGAAAATGGTTTGGTCGATGAGTTAGGAGGCCTTGACAAAGCATTGAGCATAGCAGCTGAAAAAGCCGAAATCAGCGATTACAAAATTGCTAAATTTCCCAAACCTAAAACATTTTATGAACTGCTTATGGGATCAGCTGCTACACAAGCAAAAGCATTGTTACCCAACAGCTGGGTTTTCAGTGATGAAATGCAAAACGTCGAGCAGCAGTTTTCTGTTCTCAAACGTCGTGATGCACTGACGTTATTTCCATACGAAATCAACATCCAATAAACCACTGATATGGATATAGGTTCTTTTACCATCGAAGTCTTAAGTGAAGGGCATTTTGAGCTTTTCAAGGATGGACATATTAACCGGTCTAAAAGAACTGAACACCTGGCTACAAGCCCTAAAGATCCCAGCGATAGCAATTCCGTTATGGTTGGGATCAATCCGGTTTTAGTACAATCGGGAAACCATAACATCCTGCTCGATACCGGTCTGGGCTGGGGATTAGATGCAGGCAGCCAATACACGGATGTTTCCAACGTATGTACCAACCTCCGCATTTTTGGGTTAAAGCCTGAGGATATCACTCATGTTGTGCTAACGCACTTGCATTATGATCATGCCGCCGGAGCTTCTTTTACCAATATGGAGGCCAAAACCAAGCCCACCTTTCCAAATGCCACCTACTATGTGCATAAGCAAGAGTGGGATTTTGCCCTTGAACAAAGTGAAGGGCAACAGTTGTCATACAGTGAGCGCTACCGTCTGGATGATTTTTACCGATTGGTCAGTGATGGCCGAGTTACCTTTTTAACTGATGACAGTACAGAAATTATAGATGGCATTACAGCTATAAAAACTGGTGGGCACACCCCCGGGCATCAAATTGTGATCCTCGAAAACGATGGCGAGAAGGTATACTATATGGGAGATTTGTTACCTAATGAATATCAGCTGAATGAGTATACCATGGAAAAGGCAGATATCTATCCGCTCGAGGCTAAGAAAAAGAAAGTCCGACTTCTACAACAAGTCTGTGAGGAAAAGGCATTACTACTTTTCTATCACTCTGGAAACGGCCAAGCAGGCCATCTATTCAAAGACGATGACAAAAAATATATATTAGCCAAACAGCTACCCTGATGAAGTCTGGCTATTTATTCATGGAGAGCAAGAACTCTTCGTTATCTTCAGTCCCTTTCATCTTGTCAAGGACAAATTCCATCGCCTCAAAGCTATTCATGCGATTTAAATAACGACGTAACAGTACTACTTTTTCATGTTCCGCTTCGGGAACAATGAGTTCTTCGCGTCGCGTACCGCTTTTAAAGATATCTATTGCAGGATATATTCTGCGCTCAGAAAGGTTACGGTCCAGTACAATTTCCATGTTACCGGTCCCTTTGAACTCTTCAAAGATAAGATCATCCATGCGAGAACCGGTCTGAACCAGTGCTGTTGCAAGGATCGAAAGGCTACCGCCCCCTTCAATGTTACGTGCTGAACTAAACAGCTGACGCGGTGCTTTCAGCGCTTCCGAATCTATACCTCCCGACATTGTTCGACCGGACGACGGCTGACATATATTATATGCCCGCGCTAACCGAGTAATAGAATCCAGCAGAACTAATACATCGTGGCCACTTTCAACAAGACGCTTACTTTTCTCAAAAACAATCTCCGAAAGACCAATATGATTCTCAGGCTTTTCATCAAACGTAGATGCTACCACTTCGGCATTTTCTACATTCCGTTCCATTTCGGTCACTTCTTCGGGACGCTCATCAATGAGTAAAATAATAATCTTCGTCTCGGGATTATTCTCATTGACAGCATTTGCGATATTACGCAGGATGGTTGTCTTACCCGTCTTAGGCTGTGCTACAATAAGACCACGCTGCCCTTTGCCCATCGGTGTAAACAGATCCAAGGCTCGGGTGGTATATTCTGTCGGCTTATGCTCCAACTTTAATCGTTCTTCTGGATAAATCGGCATCAGATCTTCAAAGTCCTCACGGTTATCCATATCATGAGGAATCTTTCCATTTACTCCATCAACACGCAACAGGGCAAAATACCGTTCTCCTACTTTGGGAGGACGAATAATCCCAATCACACAATCACCCTGCTTAAGCCTAAAACGCTTTATCTGAGATGGTGATACATAGATATCATCAGGGCTTGCCTTATAGTTATAATTTACCGATCGCAGAAATCCGTATCCATCAGGCAGAATTTCGAGCGTTCCCTCCTGTATCAGATAGGGCCCCAATTCGGGTTGGATCTCAGCCAGTCGCTCATCAAGTGTTGGTGCATCAGATTCGGGCAAGATATCGTGTACGCTTTTTTTCTTCTTTTTCTTGCCTCTGTTATTGTCGGAATGCCCGGATTTTTTACGATCCCCGTTATTATTAGACGGCCTATTGTTGGAATCAGTATCCAACTCTCCTCGGGCTCTTGCTTTATCACGCACTGATTGGGTAATACGATTAATCAGCTCCTGCTTTCGCAAGTCTGAAACCGAACTTAATCCCTGTTCACGGGCTAAATAACGAAGTTCCTTAACTGTCTTTTCTTGAAGAGTATCTATTTCTTCAAGAGAAACTCCATCGGTTTGGTAATCCGACATAATCTTCTTCTATCTATTTTAAATATGAAAATGGGTTACGATGAATAAAATGATTCTATAATCTTTTGTCAGAAGCTATAGAGAATAGATCTACGCTGTAAAAAAGGGAGCAAATCCAGGTAGATATGAATTATTGGTTTAAGCAAAAGTTAAAACCCAGTCCCGAACTGTTTCATAAAAGTAAAAACTTCCTGAAAAAATAACTAATTCCGAATCAAAATCGTCTTGCATTATTTTTTTTCGATCTTCATCAGAAGCAGGAAAGGGATTTGCCTTGGGCAACCACTGCTTAATATCGTCAAAAGTTGCTGCCCGTTCAAGGTTCAAGGGATAATAATAGATATTTTTGAATTCTAAAAATTCTGCCATCACTTCCTCCCGAATTTTATCCTTCATCAACGACAGCACCAAGGTTGCACTATCAATTTCCCCCACCGTTCTTACTGATTCCTTTAAAGCCTTTACAGCCTCCAGGTTATGTCCTCCATCGAAGTACCATTGTTCCCCACCAATAAGCAGCTCAAACCTCCCAGGACCGGTATTAACTCTCCTTAAGCCGCTGATAAAGTCTTCTTCTGCTATGGTATACTTATTAGGGATAACAGAACAAATTTGCCATACAATCGCAATATTTTTCGCCTGTATTGGTGCTGTCAAGTTGCTTGAAATGTCAATAATCCTACTATCAACTGTCACTCGGTATTGCCCAGGTTTTACGTATTCCGATTCTAAATTATCAATTGTATATAATGGACACTCTTTTTGTTCGGCAATCTTAACAATTTCATTTTTGGCTTCCGCGGGTAAATCCCCTATCACCACCGGACAACCTGCTTTTATAATTCCCGCTTTCTCTTGGGTGATTTCGACAATACTGTCTCCGAGAATATCAGTATGATCCAGAGAAATGCTGGTTATAACACTTACTTCCGGATCAATTATATTAGTAGCATCTAACCGTCCCCCAAGGCCTACCTCAATACACGCTATATCGACTTCAGAATGCGCAAACCACCAAAAGGCAATGGCTGTGCTTATCTCGAAGTAGGTCAGCTTATATGCTTCAATAGCATCGACGTTGGTATTGAAAAACCGTAAAAGTTCATCATCAGGAATCATGCTATCATTAATACGAAAACGCTCGTTAAACGAAATAATATGCGGTGATGTGTATACGCCCACCTTGTAACCTGCTTCCTGCAATACAGAAGCCAATATATTGCAGGTGCTCCCCTTCCCATTTGTACCTCCCACGTGGATTGTGTCAAAACCTTCCTGTGGATTACCTATAGCATCACAAAAGTTTCTAAAGCGGGATAAATCAAAGTTTGCGGCAGAAGATCCCCGAGATTGAAATTTAGGTATGCTTTCGAGATACTCCTGAACGGATTTGGGAGAGGTAAAACTCATTCCGACCTAATTAATCGTTTTAATTTCGTTCTTAGAAAAAAGCTCTTTACTTTGCCAAAGGAAAATATGGCACCTCGTATACTATGATTTATAACTCGTTGGTTAAATCACTTTTATTCAAGCTTGACGCCGAACAAGCGCACTCTACTATGCATCGTTTTGCGGAGACAGCATCGGGTAGTAGCACGCTTAAAGCTTTGGCTAAGAGTTTATACAATTATCAATCTGCAAAATTAAGTCAACAAATATGGGGATTAACGTTTAGAAATCCTATTGGACTTGCCGCAGGTTTCGATAAAAACGGACAAATCCCCGAGATAATGGAGGCACTGGGCTTTGGCTTTGTAGAAGTCGGTAGCATCACTGCCAATCCCAATACCGGGAATCCAAAACCACGAGCCTTTCGCTTACCTAAAGATCGCGCAATTATCAACAGAATGGGACTGAATAACGACGGAGCCCAGACGGTTGTAAAGCGCTTGAAAAATAAAAAACTATCTATTCCTTTGGGAATCAATATTGCTAAAACCCATGATCCGAAAATCATGGGAGATGCCGCAATTCAAGACTACGTACAGAGCTTCAACGAGGCCAAAAAAGTTGCTGACTATATTACGGTTAACATATCATGTCCCAATACTACTGAGGGAAAAACATTTGAAGACCCTGCGGCTTTGGATGAACTGCTGTCAGCTTTAAAAATACGTGATGATGCACGAGTTGTACCCACTACCGTAAAATTTTCTTCCGATCTTACTAAAAACAAGCTTTTACAGCTCTTGGAGATATGTGAAAACCACCGTATCCACGGTTACGTTGCATGCAACACCTCCTCTTCACGGAAGGGATTACAAACGAGTGAATCTGAGCTCGAGGATATTGGTCGGGGCGGCCTTAGCGGAAAGCCTATCGCCAACAAAAGCGTTCAAATCGTAGAATGGATCAGCGAAGCAACGAAAGGGCAAAAACCGATCATCGGGGTTGGCGGTATAGATGATTTCAGTACCGCTCTCAAGATGTTATTAGCCGGAGCTGATTTACTCCAAATGTACACCGGTCTTATCTATGAAGGTCCCGGGTTGGTAAAATCGATCAACCGCCAGCTCCTACACGAACTGGAAGCACTGAATATCAAATCCATCCATCAGCTGGTAAAAGCGATCGACTAACGCCGGATGGGAAAGGATACCTGGCATGTAACCTCTTCGGGAATATTTTCTGCATTTAGTGGCGCAAACTGCAAATGCTCTTCAAAAGCTTCCTCAAACGCCTCCTCGATACCCAGCGAGGTATTTTGTGAGATTAACTCATATGATACAACTTTTCCCTCCTTTGTCACCACAAATGAGTAGGTGACATTACCTGATAAGGACATATTCTGCAACTTCCTGGGATAGGCAACATGTGACAAAAAGGATTCCATACTTGGATCTACACTCAGCGAAATTCTCAAATCTTTACAGGTCTTATTTTCTTCTGATTTTAATTGTTGTTCTTCCAATAGCTTTCTCAATTTGGCTACTCTTTTCTGCTGCGTGGCGTTGGGGAAAGTAGTATCAAACTGCTGAATGGCAAATCGTACACTGTCCCAAGCAGCACCGGAAAATTGTAGTTGGTGTTCCAACGCCGTTGAAGAAATCACCGAATCACTTCTTGAGGTATCACTTGCATCATCAGATAAAGAATATTTGAAGGTAGAATCCACAAAACTGCTACTGTTTTTAGCCTGCTCAATATAAGCTTCAATCGATTGGTAAAATATATGTGGTGCCATATCAGAAGAGCGATTCTTCAGTGCCAACTTTCTTAATTTTAACGGTTTGCGAGTTGTCGTATCCTCCAAATGACGATAATACTGATCCAATAGTTTTTTGGTTGTATCCTTCTCAAAAGCAGCTTCTGAGGTATTGTTCAACCTCATTTCAACCCTTCGTGCATATCTTGTTTCGGGATATTTTTCCCGGATCATGTTCCCCCAATATCGAAGACTATCGGAATTATTGTCAGTAGAGAATATTTCAAAAAGGGAATACATTGCCGGAGGATGCAACTCCCTGGCAACATCATTTTTGAGAACCTTGTGAAAGTAATAGCGTGCACTATCAGGCCTGTTCAAATTCAGAAACAATAAGTTTCCTAAATTGTATTGTGCGTTAGCCTTCTCAGCTCTTAGTTGATTCTTTTGTTCAGCGGTTCGAGGTATTTCTTCAAGATTCAATGCTACAATCAATTCCGTACGTTCTAAATCATTTGCTGATTCGGTATTTTCAGTTCCTTCAAAATCTACTTGTCTTTCTCTCCCCCGAATTTCTTCCGCTCTTCGCCAGTTGTCAACGAGTGGACGATCCCCCCACTGTAATCTAAACTGTGTTTTATATTGACTTACCAGCTCAGCATTTTGGTAATTTAGATATCCGAACCTGGTGGGAATATCGGGAGTTCCTACCCCCTCTTCCCCTGCTATCTCGGTGTTGGCAATTATCCTCGATTGCTCTCCTTTATCTTCTTCAAGCTCCTGTTGCTTTTGCATCCGAATAGCAGTCAACGCAGAATCAAGCTCCTGTTCTGACAGAGAACCCAACTTTAACAAGCTATCCGCTCGATTTATCGACTTTCGCAGGGCGGTGTATTCACCATAAGTATCGGCTAATTCGTTTGGATTCTCTAAATCATTGGCAGATATAGAAGAGCTTTTAATCGCAGAGGAGGAATCAAAATAAGCGGCTGCAACCTGGTATTTATTATACTGACCACTATATATTTTCCCAAGACGAAAATAAATATCTGCTTTTAAAGCACGGGGCTGCTGGCTTTCAGTACCATACAATAGGGTTTTAAACATTTTTTCAGCTTGTTTATGATCCCCCATCATCTCATGTGTTCGGGCTATTTCAAATAAAAGCTCTCCCCGCCGGTCGAGATTTTTATCATCATTTCGCAGAGTTTGAAAAATATCAAGAGCCAAATCAAAACGATTAGCCTTTCTCGCGATATCAGCCTGTTTAAATTGTGACCAATAGAGATACTCAAAGTCGGGAAATTTATTTTCCACCTCTCTAAAAGCGTTAAAAGCCTCTCCGTATCGTCCTTGCCGCTCCAACACCTGTCCAAGTAAAAAATATGTCCGACTAAGTAGAGATTTCTCCTCAATATTGGCAGTGGCATCAAATAAATAATCCACCGCTTCACCCCAGTTGTCCAGCATGGCATGGTGTTGACCAGCCAGAGCCTGTATTTCCCCCCTATATTTCCGCGGCCACTTTGCGGGATATTGTTCAAGTTCAGACTCAGCATAACTTATGCCCGCCGTATACTGTTTTAAATCTAGTTGTGTTCTACTTTTCCAGATTATCGAAAGCGAAATCATTTTGGGAGAAGAACCTGCATTCATAAGTTCTTCAAACTTTTGAAGTGCCGAATAAAACTCCTGCCGGTAATAATTTGACTTCCCAATCAACAAAATAGCGTCATCTACCCATTTCGATTCGGGAAACTTGCGTAACACCCGGGCTCCTTTATCAATCGCATTCTGGAAATCGTCATAACCAGCTTTATTGGGGGGAGGGTGAATACGTACCGGTTCAGAAGGATCAATACCAACAAGCTGATCCTCGACTTTTTTTAGTCCCGATTTAAAGCTCTCTCGCGCATTATAAAAGGTGTTATAATAAGCCGTAAAGTTCTTCCACGAATTTTTCAGAGAGCTCCCACACCCCGCCAAGAATATGCCAGTCAACAGTATGAGAAAAAACTTCCTCAACGTTTCATCATTTATTTTCTGTTAGTCAATCGTACTCACCTTAATCATATTGGTACGGCCCTTTTTTGCGATCGGCATACCGGTTGCAATGATCGCACGGTCATCCTTATTCACAAATCCGTTATTTTTCAGATGTTCTTCCATCAATTTAACACTTTTGTCAGTATCAAATATCTCATCAATCTTTATAGGCTGCACCCCCCAAACCATTCCCAACTGCTGGCGCACCTCATCACTCTCGGTAAATGCCACAATGGGGACTCGCGGCCTAAACTTCGCAATACGCCGAGCGGTACTTCCGGAATGAGTAATCGTACTGATAACCCTCGCATCTACATTTTCGGCTAACATTACACAGGAATAGGCCAGCGATTCAATCACCTGTTTCTCTTTCCACTCAGGCTTGCGATACTCCAAACTGTTGTAGATATGATCGGCGTCTTTCTCTACCAATCCACAAATTTTATCCATTGTTTTAACAGCTTCCACCGGGTAGTCTCCTGCAGCGGTTTCGCCGGAAAGCATTACCGCATCCGTACCATCAAGTACTGCATTGGCTACATCTGAGCTTTCTGCTCTGGTCGGACGTGGATTTTCAATCATGGAGTCAAGCATTTGAGTAGCGGTAATTACCGGTTTTCCGGCCTGCCTACATTTGTCGATAATATTTTTTTGCACCATGGGAACCCTTTCACTGGCAATTTCTATCCCAAGATCACCCCGGGCGACCATAATACCGCTCGACTCTTCAATAATATCGTCGATAACCGTTATCGCTTCGGGTTTCTCAATCTTTGCAATAATACCGGCATTAGAACCTTTCGCCCGTACTCTCGAGATTACTTCCTGTATATCCTCAGCCGATCGAACAAATGACATCGCCACATAATCTACTCCTTGTGAAACCGCATATTCAAGATCCTTAATATCCTTTTCGGTAAGGGAGGCCATTGATAAGTCCACATCCGGCAAATTAAGCCCCTTGCGTGATTTTAATAATCCCCCAACCACAACCTGGGCTACTAGTGAAGATTCATTTTTCTTAATTACCTTGAGCTCAAGTAACCCATCATCAATAAGCAGCCTATTCCCTTCTACTGCATCATCAATCAACCCTTTGTAATCTACAGGTATTGTCTCAGATGTACCTTCAACGTCTTCGGTTGTCAGCGTAACATAGTCTCCGGACGCTACCTGCTGTCCCCCATCCTTCATCGTACCAATACGAATTTTAGGACCCTGCAAATCTGCCACAATTGGCATACTTACTCCATACCGGTCGGCCACCTTTCGTACATTTTGGATAACCTTGCCATTATCTTCGTGCGTGCCGTGTGAAAAATTTATTCGGGCAATATTCATCCCGTTTCTCACCAACTTATCTATTTTCTCTTCGGTATTGCTGCTGGGGCCAAGGGTGCAAACAATTTTCGTTCGTCGTTCGCTAATACTCATTAACTCTGTTCTTTATCATTCAATTAACGTTCTAAGGACTCTACAAAACCACCTATATCGTGCTGACATCCCGCTGTAACGGAAAACACATTATCTCAGCAACCATATACTATTAGTTAGCAAAAACTTTTGATAGACTTAACACTCATTCAATATGCCACATGGATATGTTATATCAATTCTGTAAAATATTTCACATCTAAAAGTAAGTTTTGCAAAGAAACGATTTAATGTATGAAATTATAACTATAAACGTTATCGGATATATAGAACTCTTTCTAAGACAGAACTAATCCTTTAAAAGTTTTGAGCAATTGGTATATTAAAATTCTACTGCTCTAATACAATTTATCAATATATTTTAACCGTATCTCCTATGGAATCATATATTAACAAAGAGAGACTGCTTCAATACGTTTTCATTCTCAGTATTGGATTGATCATGGGATGTGCAAAATCCATGAATCCCGACATTGAACGCGGATCAGACTATAATTTTAGGGACGGATACCCAGAAGTACGCTTTTCGGCGATAGGATTAATTGACCAACAAGGAGATCCTAAAATCGATATCGCAGCTGATATTGTACTGGGAAGCCTCATCTACAATAAGGAAGGTGACAAGTATATTTCTAATCTCACCATTAATGTTCAGATCATCAATCAAACAAACCCTGATAATGTAATTGGAGCTAAACAGTATGAAATTGATATTGAAAGAGAGGATCCGGATATCGTATACAGCCACCAAATTCATACCTTTGAACGGGAGCTGGACATAGAACCGGGACGATATACCATTAATTTTACCCTCACCGATAAGAGCTCGGATAAAAGGATTACCCACTCCACAGAAACCTACCTTCCGGATCCTGAAAACAATGTATCGAATCTCACGAATATTAGGATGGAAGGAAAAAACATGAATTCAGAGAATCCGTCTTGGTCGACCATTACTACCTATGATGTACCCGGACGTGTGGATTCATTAAAATTCATTTTTCAGGTTACCAATAGTAACTCCAGCGAACCGCTAACCATAGATTCTCAGCTACTTCGCTTCGATTCGGATACTTCGTATGCCCGACCGATGCATTACAATAATTACAGCCCTTCGAGCATCGAGTACAAGGGAGTTGACTATGACGATGAAGAAGTCATTCAATCTACTCAGCGTAAGTTGATAGAATCTGGCAATGTTCTTATTGAATTCACTTTTGGGAACCAAAGACGAGGTAACTACCGGTTTGAAGTGCAAACTAACATTTCTTCCGAGGAATCCGGTGAAGCATATAAAGCGCGTGACTATGCCGTAAAAAGCAAAAACTACCCGGCTATCAAATCTGCACACGAGCTGGCCCAGCCCCTAATCTACCTGATGAGTAAAAAAGAATATGAGAAATTAATCGCTATTAATAATTCAGATTCGCTAAAAGCTGCTGTTGACCGATTTTGGCTTAAAAACATCGGAAATAAGAGCCGTGCCAAAAGTGTTCTAAAGAAATTCTATAATCGGGTAGAAGAAGCGAATAAGCAGTTTTCAAATTTTAAAGAAGGATGGAAAACGGATCCGGGCATGATGTATGTACTTTTCGGTCCCCCTTGGTACGTAGATCAACGATTAAATGAAATGTATTGGTCGTACTCCTACAACCGATCCGATCCGGATAGAAATTTTTATTTCTTCGAACCCAGAAATAAGACCGAATATTTCCCCTTTACTCATTACATCCTCCGACGATCACAGTCATATTTTAACGTGCAATATCAGCAAGTTGAACTCTGGTTATCGGGATCGATTATGCAACGGAGTTTATAGAACATTTTGTTCAATTTTAATCGTTAACTTTGTTACAAGAGTTTTGTACTTACTAATTACTTAGTTACAAGAGAGTTACACTTTCGAGTAATCAAGCTAACGGAAGTACAACTTCCTTTAAGCCATAAATACTAAGCATGATAGATCCCGCGGCTTCACCCCGTTCCGCTCGGGATGACAAGCGGTATACTGGTAATTTAAAGATATTTCAAATAGTTGCCGTTGTTTTGAAAGGCTTCTTACCGCCCGTGCTATGACCTTACTGTCTGCCCTTATAATGCAGGTGTCTATATCCTTACTATCTCAGATAGTCTAAGCTTATAAGCGCAGCACCAGAGCAAAAAAACGTATTTTCTGATAAAGCACACCAGAAACAACTGTGCAAAGTGAGGAAATGTAATAAGCAAAAAAATTCACAAAAATGCCGATGACCCCAAATAGCTGAGGTATCAGATATCAAATGTCATCCCCGAGTTATTTAAGATACTGAGTATTAACATTGCAATGATAATGTAGAACAAAATAAGATCACTTAGATGACTCAACACCTTCCCTCCTTTAAACAACCAAGCCCACCCGATTTCCTCGGCAGGTTTAGGCACCCCAAATAAAAAAAGCCGCTCCCCGTAGGGAGCGGCTTTATGATATAAGGTTATTATTCCCTATTGATTAACCGGTGTCGCATCAAACAATCCTGGAACAGGATCCGGCAGATTATCAGAATTTGTATTTCGCTCATCCTGCGGATACAAGAATCGCTGAGGGAATTCACTGCCCTGAACAGTTGACAGCCCATCCACATTATAATCTATTCGCCGCACGAAGTTGAATCCTTCGATTTGACCTATGAGTCCCAGATATGTCCAATTACGAACATGCTGTGGAATTGAAGTGTTTGCATAGGGTCCACCAGCCTGAAAATCAGTTAGTGCTAAATCGTCATAATTATCCGTACCAAATTTATTGTCCAGATAATCACGACTGTTGTTTAAAGCGTTCACCGCATTTTGATCTCCAGTTGCTGTACCTTGAGCTGCTTCTACTTCTGCAATAATCATCTGGTTTTCCATATATGTAACTAATGGAAAAGATTCGGTTGCAGCAGCAAAACCATCGGTATTATTTAATGCTGCTCCATCATAATAGTATTCAGCACGAGCTGTCTCATCTGTTTTACTGTTATTTCCATTATTTAACATACTCCGTGCATGAGATCTGTCTGCACGTAAATAACCAGAGCGCTCTACCACTGTAAAAGCATAGTACAGATTTTGATTACGAGCCTGTTGCTCGCCATGAGGTATTAGTAGATCACCAGTACCATCATCAGCATCTATACCATTTTGTGCCGCAGTTAATGCTCCTGAGGTGTCTCCGGTATGCATTAGATAGCGTGCTTTAAGGGTATAAGCCACCTTCAACCATTGGCCAATGTCACCATCTAATGTGGTGATATCACCAGATATAGCTGGAGTAGCATTACTCTCTAATGTTGATATAGCTTCATTTAACAGCGTTATAACACTACTATATACAGCACTTTGACTATCATATGTGGGGGTCCAACTTTCATCAGAGTTAACTGCTTCTGAAAAAGGAACATCGCCCCAAAGAGCAGTGACCTGCCCCATAAGCATGGCTTCCCAGATCTTCGTTGCAGCTACCTGGTTTACAGGAACTACATCAAGAGCATTATACTCTTCTCTTGCTAACCGAAGATTGGTAAGCCCACGCACATAGGCCATAAACCAATCACTATCACTATCTGACGCAGTAACATTATATGAATATATACTACTATACTGGCGATCTTCACCAGAAAAGTATTGCGCCCACATACTACCCTTACGGGCACTATGGGATTCTAAAAAAGTTACTGTGCCTACTTGTCCTGCAACAAATTTTTTGTCAGCAGGCGCTGAGGTTGGGTTATTAGGATTTTCGTTGTAACCATCCGTAAATGAGTTGGTCACCGAATCACATCCTACAACACCAACCAAAAGCAATACAAAAGCTATGTATTTTATGTTGGTAAATTTCATAATAAATATATTTATAAAATTAATTAGTAATTGACCTTCACAGAGAAGATATATGATCTGGTACTTGGGTTGTTAAAATAGTCAAGACCAAAACCGTTAGAAGGTCCAGTCAAGTTTGTTTCAGGATCGATACCACTGTAATCGGTAAACAGCAGCAAGTTTCTACCTGTCACTCTAAGATCGACTGATCGTAATCCGGTATAATCACGGAATCCTTGACCGTCAATACTGTAACCCAATGATACCTGGCGCAAGCGAACGAACCCACCATCCTCAATAAATGGTTCAGCGGGACCGGTAAAACCAGAAAACGGACCAGCATAGTGTCCGACTTCGTCAACTGCAACAGGACCTGCTCCAAAGTCTTCGACATATCCTCTGAAGGTAGTTCCTTCCGGAATAGTTCTTCCATCCCAAGTCGTTAAATCTTGGTCAGCAGTGGTTTCCCATGTCTGAGATCCGTGAACGCCGAAGAAACTAAGAGCTCCTTTTGTACCATTCCAGACGTCTCCGCCATGCTTGATATCAAAAAGGAAATTCAAGCTAAGCCCCTTAAAGTTCACAGTGCTACCCACGCCTGCTCTCCAGTCAGGGTTAGGATTACCAATTATTTTTTGCTGGGCAGCGGGTTGTGGAAAGCCTAGTGCATCAAGTGCTAAGCTTCCATCATCATTGCGAGCCCATGCATTACCAAAGAACACTCCGTATTCCTCCCCTACGATAGCTGAAGACGTTGCACTGGTAAAACCGGCAAGTCCAAGTTCATCAGCTCCGGCAAGGGAAGTTACTTTGTTGATGTTTTTAGACCAGTTCGCATTGATAACCCAACTTAAATCACGAGATCTAATGACCTCAAGATTAAGTTCGGCCTCAAAACCTTTGTTCTCAATAGCACCTGCATTAGCCAGCTGAGTGCTAAAGCCTGAAGATGGCGCACGGTCTACACCTAAGATCGCATCTTCGGTTTCCGTAATGTAGCGTGTAAGCCCTAAATTAACGCGATCATTAAAGAATCGAAGGTCTGCACCAATTTCATACTCTGTAGTGCGTTCTACCTTCAAGTCAGGGTTACCTGCTTGTGATGAACGTGCAAAACCACCACCATATTCAGCAGGGTTCAAACTTTCACCCCAGCTACCAACCAGTCCACCTTGGAAATAGGTGGTTTGTGTAGAATACACAGGGGGTTGAACTCCTGCTTCACCATATGATAATCGCAACTTACCAAAACTGAGAATATCACTATCACTTAATGCATCCAGCTCAGTAAATTGCCAAGCTAAACTTGCCGAAGGATAAAAGAAAGAGCCATCCGTATCTTCTCCAAAGGTAGAAGCACTTTCTTCCCTTCCGGTAACTTCCAGGAATAACATATCATAGGCACTAACATTAAGAACACCGTAAAGGGCAGAAGTTCTTTGTGTACTTCGTTCTTGGAAAGGATTTTTGCTGTTATAATTTGAAACATCCCGATTAAATCCTTCAAGAATAATACTTGTAGACGTAGCACCTAACTCATCATATTCGCGATGGTTTACATTCCATCCTACAGTCAATGTGCCTGAAAAGTCTTCATTTAATGTGTGTGAAGCTTTGGCAATGAGATCTGAGTTAACCTGGAGTTGGCCAAGTTCTTGTTCCGTAAGAGCCCCACTTGGATTACTTGCATCATAAGTAGGAAATACAGAATATCGTCTGTCGGTATAGGTATCTACGCCCAACCGATGCGTAAAACTTAACCAAGAGGTAGGATCATATTGTAACTCGGTACTTCCAAGTATACGCTGGACTTGGGTTTCATTGATCACATTTTCAATAGTCCACAATGGATTATTGTAAATTGGTGTATCTCCCGAACCTGTAGGATTTCTATAGCTACGGTGTTTATCGGTGGTTATACTACCATCAGCATTTACGAAATCTACGGTATGAGGCCTAAAGTCAAAATCAGGCGGCGTACGATAAGCTCCTAAAAGAAGACCGGAAACATTCGAACCCTGCTGAATTCGATTTGAATTTGAGTTCGTATATTGCGCGTTGACCGTTGCTGAGAAATTATCCCAATTCCGTGTTGCCACCCCTTTAACAGTCGTTCTATTATAATCACTGTTTTCCAAGATAATACCATCCTGGTTAACATTGGAAACACTTAATCGAAATGTTCCTTCTTCAGAACCACCGCTGATTGAAATGGAATTATCAGCCTTCAAACCATTTTCAAAAATGGCTTCTGAGTGATCATATGTTTGTCGGGAGTTTTTCTGGGTAATAAGTCCATACTTTTCTCCGTCAGGACCAAAGTATGCATTCCCATCAGACATGTCCATCACATCATCGCCACCCGGACGATCTGCAATTTTATCTCCCCAAGATAAGGATGTTGTAGGATTAAAAGCTCCACCAAAACCTTGGCCATACTTCTTCTGAAGGTCAACCGTCTTATTCAATTCATCAATAGACCATTCAGACTTAACAGTAATGTTAACTTTATTATCGTCTGTAGGTGACCCACTCTTGGTTTCAATCAAAACAACACCGTTGGCGGCACGTGATCCCCAGAGTGCTGCAGCAGAGGGCCCTTTTAATACCTGTACTGACTCAATATCGTCGGGATTCAAATCATTTATTCGAGACTGCTGTTGGACGCCTCCAACACCCGAACCAATTGTTGAGTTATAAATAGGCACACCATCTATTACAAAAAGAGGTTCATTATCACCCGTAATGGTATTAGCACCACGTATTATAATGCGTGAAGCGGCACCGGGATCTCCACCAGTTCCGGTAATATTAACACCGGCAGCTTTTCCAGATAAACCTGATACGACGTCAAGCTCACCAGAACCTGCAATATCATCCCCTGATACTCTTGACGCAGATGTTCCCTGTTCATCTCGATTTTCTTCAAAACCAAGAGCACTTACAACCACTTCGTCAAGCCCCAATACATCAGTGCGCATTTGAATATTATGGGTATTCTCCCCTGCACTGACTTCAATTTGCTGGGTATAACTTCTATACCCTACAAATGAAGCTTGAATGGTATATGTTCCAGTTGGCACTCCGCTAATGGTGTAAACACCGTCAGCATCTGTAGAAGCACCAGTTTGCAATTCATTGATTACAACATTTACTCCCGGCATCGTTTCACCGGTCTCTGCATCCGTCACGGTACCCGTCACGGTCGCATCTTGAGCTACGGCAGTAGCTGCAAGAAATAAAGCAAACATTGCTGTAGAAAGTATCTTTCTAAGCATAATTGAGTAGGTTTTATTATTGATTTTATTTAACCATCCCCATTGAGACAATTTTAGTAACACCCTGTATTTTATCCCAAAAGGAATTAGACTATTGATTGGCTTCTAAACACATACATCCCTGTATATACCTTTACCTAAACAGATATGTGCCGGAAGAACAATAGCCCTGATTTTTAAACTAAGGGAAATAATACTAAAATAAATATCATTGTCAAACGTTTAATTAGTTTAGGAATGTAAAAATATTCTAAGAGTTAACTGACTTATCTGGTATTTGTGCATCCTGTTGTTTCCAAGAGAGATAACTAATCGTTTATTATATGCAAGATATATATTGTGAGTAACTTTCGAGTATAGCATATCCTTGCAGTAACATATGTTATTATCAAAGAACGTAATAAGTCACTTCCTCCATTTATTAAATGTAATACGGACAAAACGTTTGGAAGAAGAAGTCATAAAGTTCCTTCCACTTAGGAGATGCTATAAGCCCCTGAAAGAAGTCGGTATCAATACTGATAAAGTGATTTATAACCTCTTACTAATAATAAATCAATATAATCAGCTATAGTAACAAAATGCTTGTTACATAACCCGCGAGGGAAATGTTTGTTAAGAGTTAGAATTGTTAACAACTAAATTTCTCACTTAAAAGCTTTTTGCAAAACGCTTTAAATCCCGTAGTAAGCCACCAGCTATGGATTATAAACCTTTTTTGTGGTTAGATCTTCAGCTTTTTTCGGCCTCCATCCACATTTACAGATGACCAGAAATAATAGCATCACTCATTCTGTAAAGAAATCTACCAAGTTATACATCTAAGGATATTTGCTTACATAAAAAAAGCCGCCTCGAAAACGAGGCGGCTTAAAATTTTAATTATTAATGAAGCGTTAACACTTATTCACAAGTATCAGCTCCACCATAGCCAGCATTCTGACAGACACTGTCATTGGCATCCAGCTCAGACTCTGGGATAGGCCAAATTAGGTTGTCAGCATCGGGTGCAGATACTGCTCCGCTTGTACCCGACGTTACATTCATGCCCCAACGTACCAGGTCATGCTTGCGCTTGCCTTCAAAACCAAGTTCAACCTGACGCTCGAGGTAAATCGCTTCTAGCAATTCTGCATTTGAGGTGAAGTCAGCTTCTTCATAGGCAAACCATTGCGAAGCATCTTCCGAGCCACCGCTTGCGTTATACACGCGGATAGAACGTAAATGAACCTCGTTTAATAAGTCTATGGCATCGTTGCTTTCTGCTGAAGGATACGTACTGGCGGTTTCAGCCAAGGCTTCTGCACGCATTAACAACACATCAGCATATCGAATAACCGGTGCATTATCAGCTGAATTAACCCCATCTTCGTATTTCAAAGTCACAGTATCACCTCCAGGAGTCTGAGTTAACAGCTCCGTTTGGCGAAGGTCTTCATAAGTGTAATTTGCAGGTAAATCCTGCGCCTGATCAGATGTAGCAGATGCAAGTGCACCGGTAAAAGCACCGGTTACTACGATGTCACCGCGACCACCGTTGGTGGCATTATAGAAGGCAGACAACGAATTGTTAACACCTGGGTTATCCTGATCGGTATGGACTACATCAAAAACAGACTCTGCAGAACTTTCCTCAGACGGAGTGAAAAAGTAATCCTGAGGTGCGCCTTCAAGGCTATATTCATTTGAGTTTATAACCGCTTCCGTTAGGGATAAAACCTGATTGAATTCACCCTGTTGTAAATACACGCGCGCTAAATAAGCGTGGGCATTATACACATTAGCACGTGCAGAACCGCTTGGCGTATAGCTTGACAACAGACTAATGGCATCATTCAGATCTGTAATGACCCGCTGATAAACGGTGGCTACATCACTCCGTGCAGGAGTTTTGAAGTTTTCCGCTGATTGTACACCGGACGTAACTACAGGAACTCCCGCATGAGAGTTGTCATTAGTATAGCCCCAGGGCTTAGCCCACATACGCACCGCTTCGAAGTGAAGCACGGCACGCAGGAACAATGCCTCTCCCTTTATACGGTCTTTCGCCTGTACAAAGGCATCGTCATCAATCTCACCGGCATCAACCGCTTCGATAATGAGATTTATATCATTGAGGGCTTCATAGGTCTGATTCCAAACATCTTCAACCTGCGAGTTGGTCAAGTCAATGTCGTGGCTTGCAATCTGTTGCCACTGTTCAAAAGAACCCGTCCAAAGGGTATTTTCTCCCATTAATTCACCAAATAACGGATAGGATGATCCCATCGCATCTCCACTTTGAACATCGTTATAAGCACCCGTGAGTGCATTTTCCAGATCTTCTGTGGAACTATACAGCTGGTCAAGTGGCAAAGACTGGCGCGGTTCCTGGCTGTCCAGGATATCGCACGCACTGAATGCCAGCACGACCAAAATCGATACAAATATTGCGTTTAAACGTTTCATAAAGTCAGATAATTTCAGTTTAGAATTTAAAATCTATTCCGGCCTGGAAGGTGCGAGCCTGCGCAGGGGCAAAGAATACATTACCCTGGTTGATGTTTGTACTTGGCGCAGACGTAACCTCCGGATCCATACCGCCATACTCATCACTGGTAATGGTGTACAAGTTCGTACCCTTAACAAACAAGCGCACGGTATAATCTTGCGTGAAGCTTGATGGCAAGGAATACCCGAGGGTAACATCCTTTACACGCATGTAGGAACCGTCCTCAAGGTAACGCGTGCTTGACTGGCTCCCGTTAGCTGACAACCAAATAGGTTTTGGGATATCCGTAATATCGCCGGGCTCCTTCCAGTAGTCGAGCTGTCGGGTTGTCTGATTAAACAAAGACGCCAAGTTAGAATCGAGAAACTCACCGTCAGCTCGGTATATATCGTTTCCATAGGTATACTGCAGGAATACACTCAGATCAAAGCCTTTGTAGCGGAAATTATTTCTAAACCCTCCGTAAAAGTCCGGATGAGGCTCACCCGCAATGATCCGTTCCGCAGCGCCATAGTCAGTCGTCACATAACGATCGCCAAACCGGCTTTCGTTTTTAAACGCAACGCCCGAATTGATTTGAGCTTGCGTGGGATCAGAATTCATATACCATGCGGCAAGTCCGTTATCTGGATTTGCACCGGCATACTCACGTAGGTAGAACGCACCCAGCGCTTCGCCTTCCCGAACAAGCTGTTCACCGGAAACAATGTCATCACCGCCAATGAGAGACTGAACTTCGTTTTCAATAAATGAAATATTGAAGGAAGACGTCCACTGGAATTCTCCAGTGAAGATATCTGCGGTAACATCGAATTCTAATCCTCTGTTACGCATCTCACCTTCGTTCTGAGTAAAGGTCGTAAAACCGTTTGTTGCAGAAATGGGGCGGCCGAGCAACAGGTCAGAGGTATTCTTTTCATACACACCTAATGAACCTCGTAGACGACTTCCAAAGAAACCGTAGTCAAGCCCGATGTCTAACTGGTTTGTTTTCTCCCATTTCAAATCAGGATTAGGTAACTGACTAACGCTGAGACCCGGTATAGTAGCATAGTTGGCTCCGGAACCTGCCAATGCAAGAGCGGGATAATTGCCAATACCACTGGAATTACCCGTAACGCCATAACTGGCACGCAGCTTTAAGAAATCAAGGAAATCACTACCGCTCAGGAATTCTTCATCAGAAAGAACCCATCCGACAGAAGCAGCGGGGAAAAATCCGTATCGGTTGTCCTCACCAAATCGGGAAGAACCGTCAACACGTCCATTCAAGGTAACCAGATACTTATCCTGGAATGAATAGGTTATTCGTGAGAGATAACCCAAGAATGCATACGAACTGATACTACCACCGCCGCCAGTAATACTTGCAGCACTGTTTAGTGTTTTCAAGTCGTTACTTGCAAAGGTATTACCCGAAACACTAAAGTTGAGGTTCTCGGACCGCTGCAGTGATGTACCAACCAGTGCAGAGAAACTGTGCTCTCCGTAATCGCCGGCATATTCAAGCGTAGCATTCCAGTTGTAGTTCACATAATCTTCATTAAGATTAAATCCGCTACCAACACCAAATCCATCGGTTGTTATATCACTTCGCTTTTCAAACGTACGAAGCTGGAATAAGTCAACGGATATATCAGTATTAAATTGCAACTCTGGGAGGATACTCCAGTTCAAGTTCGACGAAATAACCGTCTGCTGTAAATCCTCTTCAATCTCAGTACCCTGAAGGTTTGAAAGTGGGGTACCGTTAAAAGCTTGAATGAGATTTGGAGATACTCCCAGGTTAGGCTCACCATTATCCTTTCTTGCCTCAACATTCGGATAGTAGAGGGCTGCAAATGTAATAGGAGCATCTACCTGGTTACGCTCAGACCGCTTAAAGTTTCGACTGTACGTTGGCGCAATATTAAGACCAACCTGAACATCATCGCTAATTTTGTGATCCACTTTAATACGTGCGGAATAGCGTTGCAGGCGATTCCCTTTTACATATCCCTTCCGGTCGTTAAAACCTGTAGAGACACGATATTGGGTCCGATCATTACCGCCGGAAACACTCGCATTTATTTGCTGAATAGATCCCTGGCGCTGAACCAGCTCCATCCAATCCGTACTGGCAACATCTCCTGGATCCTCACTTAAGGAATATGGAAGAACATTGTTCCATAGATTTTCACCAAAGGCATTAATTCCAGCATCATTCCACATTTCCGTAAACTGCTGGCCGTTCAACATGTCATACTTATCGGTCGCTTCTGTTACACCACCGGAATAGCTAACATTTACCTGGGTTTGACCTGCACGACCTGACTTGGTAGTAATTAAAACAACCCCGTTGGAACCACGAGATCCGTAAATAGCAGATGCAGACGCATCCTTCAGAACCTGGATAGATTCAATATCATCAGGGTTCAAGTTAATTAGGGGGTTTGTACCAATACCTACACCGGAAACTTCTCGACCTATCGATCCGTCACCCGTTGTAATAGGTACTCCATCAACAACATAAAGAGGCTGAGCATCAGCATTAATTGAAGCTGTACCGCGAATACGTACGGCGGAAGGAGAGCCCAATGTACCACCGGCCTGTGTTACCTGAACACCAGCAGTATTACCCTGCAGGGCATTTTCGATAGTATTCAATTCCTGGTTTTCCAATTGTTCAGAGCCCACCGTAGAGATTGAACTGGTCAAATCTCTTCGTGACTGTGTTCCGTAACCGACTACTACGACATCCTCAAGCTTTGCAATATCAGGAGCAAGCTCTACATCAATAGTTGTCTGGCCGTTAACAGGAATTTCCTGTTTTTTAAAACCAACAGAAGAGAACACTAACGTTCCGTCAGATGGTACGGTAATTTCATACGTACCGTCTGTTCCGGTTGCGGTTCCTCTATTCGTTCCTTGTAACATAACTGTAACTCCCGGTAATGTTTCACCGTCATCAGCTGACACAACAGTACCTGAAACGGTAATGTCTTGAGCCATTGCTGAAGAGACAAACATAAAACCGAAAGCACATACTAATAGCGATAGTACCTTCAACTTCATAATTAGAGATAGTTTTGGTTTAGATGATTAGCCCCTTAATGCTGTTTTAACACTAAACCAACTAACAGTCTGTTAGAAAAGCCAGGGTTAAATGAGCAACACTAAAAGGAGTTATTTATAGTTAAGATGTGTTAACACCTTAATTCCTTACTTATACTTAGATTTATTTAGAGCAATTTCCTAAAAGATTAATAGCCTTGAATTATTATTCAGTTAGAATAAGAAATGATTAATTATTTGCAACAACAATAATATTTAGATATGTCCTATACACATACTGAAAGTTCTACATTAACAAACAGACAGTTACTTGTCAACTAAAAACTTTGTGTATTTTCGATATAATTCTAACTTTCAGTTGACTACAATTCAATATGACTTAAATATTAAGCTAACACTTAACAAGTGTAACAGACTGCTTACATCAATGCGAACTTTTTTACTACTCTTTACATCGTTGCTTATTTCTCTGCTTATCGGTTGCAGTAGCAGTAAAATGGATAATATAAAGCGTGGCACAGACTATAATTATGAGTCGGGCTATCCCGAGTTTAGGTCAAGTGCTTTTGGATTTTTTGATAAAGATGAGGGACCTGTGCTTGAAATCAATACGGATATTATTAAAGGCAGCTTAATTTATAATCGTAAAAAGGTTGGCGACTCCCTCTTTGCAAAAGTTGCGGTTGATATACAGATATCGGAGATTAACGGAGAACAAAATATTGATTCCAAGCGTATCACCCGTCAAATTGCTACGAGTGATGCTTCGATTACACACAGCCGTGAAATCACGAATATACCCTATCGGCTGCAGGTGAATCCGGGAAACTACGAAATTTTTGTGACGGTAACGGATCTCAATTCCGACAAAAAGATTACCCAAACCAGTAATGTAGAGATCCCGAATACCCGGCAAGATGAGTATACACTCAGTGCGATAAAACTATTTGGTAAAGAAAGTGGAGACAAAAAGTGGTCGCAGATATCAGGCTATCATGTAACTAATGAAGTTGATTCTCTTCGGTTCGTATTCCAGGTTCTTAGTCCTCAATCAAATGCTTCTTTAACTCTCAATACACGTTTTATTGCTTTTGACTCAGATACTGGTTTACCCAGACCGATCACACGCAACAACTATACTTCATCAAATATAGAATACAAAGGCATCGATTTTGATAACATAACAGAATTACAAAGTAACAGGCGTATACTTACTGACTACAGCAGCGTATTTGTGGAGTATAAGTTTGCCAACAAAGATCGCGGCAACTATAGATTCGAGGTAACTGCAAAGAAAGAAGGTGATGACAACGAAATATTTAAGGGGCGATCATTTGGAGTGAAAAGCGAAAATTTTCCTGCTGTGGAAAGTGTACGGGAGCTAGCTCGTCCACTCTATTACCTAATGGGACCTGATGACCATGAAGAACTGATGGCTATTTCCGATACCGATTCCCTAAAGCAAGCGATGGACCGTTTCTGGCTAAGAAATATTGGAAATAAAAAGGAGGCTCAGCATGTTATTGAACATTATTATACACGGGTTGAGGAAGCCAACAAACGATTTTCGAACTTTAAGGAAGGTTGGAAGACCGACCGGGGGATGGTTTATATCCTTTTTGGCGAACCATTTCATACCAGAGATCGTCTGCGTACATTGATTTGGTATTATTCTTATAATACTGATACCTCACGATATCGGTTCACATTTGAACAGCCAAAGCTTAATAATCAGTTCTTCCCTTTTGACCACTATATCCTAAACCGAAAAGGATATTACCATAGCCTTCTTTACTCTCAACGAAGTTTATGGCTAAGCGGACGTATCTTACAACGGCAGATTTAACAAGATAAATTGCAGAGCAACGGGATTTATCAATAGCTAAATAAGTAGTTATGAATCTTAGATGAGTAATAGAATCCATTCTATCTGTGTTAGGAGAGAGTTACACTCTTGAGTAACGTTACCATCGGGAGTACAATTTCCTTTGAACTTAGAAAATTAAGCATGAAGCTAAAATGCAATAAGACGCAGAGATCTACTACACTCCATAGAACAAACATTGTAACGAGCTTGCAGGGGAACTGAACTTGCTACATTTTGGTGGACACCCAGATGAAGACAAAGTGCTCGATCACTTCATTACTTTATCACTACAGCGCTTATCATACAATACTTCTGGGAATACGAGAAGGGATCTGCACCAGCACTTCATAGTTCATGTTGTTGCGCATCTCACTAAACGAAGAAACCGTCATCTCCTGGTCTCCCTGATGACCAATAATAACCACTTCGTCACCCTTCTTAACATCCGGAATATCCGTGACATCTATTGTCAGTAAATTCATATTCACTAATCCAGCGACAGGGGCACGCTTCCCATTCACCAATACAATGCCCACATTTGTTAAATTGCGGCCAAATCCGTGAGAATATCCAATGGGCACCGACGCAATCGTTTCATCACGTCCGGTTAAATAGGTATTACCATATCCTACAAACTCTCCGGCCGGCACCTCTTTTGTACTCATTACATGACTTTTCCAGCTCAACACGCGCTCGAGGGGATCTTTGTGCTCTTTATTGATATCAGGATACTTCTTAACAAAATTCATATAGGTTTCACGGTTGGGCCAAAACCCGTACTGTGCAATCCCAAAGCGAACCATATCCATAATCGTTTCGGGATAATTCAGGGCCGATGCAGAACACGCTGTATGGCGATGTTTGACCTCAATACCCTGGTCTTCAAACCATGCGCTATATTCTTTAAAATTCTCAATTTGCTCCTTAATCCGTACATAGTTACCCACACTTTCGGCACCGGCAAAATGGGTGCAAATTCCATCCACCTGCAGATGTTTACTATTCTTTTCAATAATACTAACCGCCTCTTTAAACTGGTTACGCTCCAAGCCTAAGCGATTCATTCCCGTTTCCAGATGAAGATGAATGCGCGCCGGCTTTCCAATACGCTGTGCTTCTTTCACAGCCCATTTCAAACGATCAAGCTCAAAAATGAAGAACGATACATCACGCTCGATAGCCCATCCCAGTGCTTCGTTATTGATCATTCCCATAATCATGATATGCGTCTCTTCTTCGGTACTTGCCCGGGCTGCCTGACGGGCCTCATCGGAACTGAACACCGAGAAGTGTCGAACACCGCATTTTTCAGCCATGGGTACAAAATGACCAATACCATGTCCATATGCATTCCCTTTGATAACAGAACTAAACACCACATCTTTGCCAATGTAGTCCCTTAAAAAAGTAATATTTTTCTCAAAAGCTTGCTTGCTTAGTTCAATCCATGAAGGATATAACTCGTTACTCATGATCGTTCAACTGTTTCTTTTATAATTTTCATGAACATTGAAATGCCACTGCCTATGATTTCATCGGGAAAATCATAGTTTTGGGCATGCAAAGCAGGATGGCTCCTGCCCGCTCCCAATCCAAACATTGCACCCTTATATTCTTTTGTGAAATGACCAAAATCTTCAGACCAGCTAAACGGTTCTTTTTTCTGGTTAATTTCTAAGTCAATCTTATCGGCAGCAGATTCAATAACTTTTACTGCTTCATTATTATTTACCGTAGCGGGAAACTCCTCAACCCACTCAACATCAAGCCCAAGATCAAAGGTATCTGCATACCCTTTTGCTATTCTGATGCAATGATCCTTTAGTTTTGCCAATAATTCATCGTCATAGGTTCGCAGTGTTGCCATTACGGTTCCCTGTCCCGGTGAAGTTCCAAAAGCACGTTCCCCCACCCCGGCATGTATAACGGTTACTTTTGCTGATTTCTCCAAGGGAACCCTAAACTGAGGGGCTGCCGAAAATGACTGTATCGTTTGAGCCACTGCCAAGGCCGGGCTATTTCCTTCTTCCGGATGAGCTGCATGAGCAGTCGCCCCATCGAAGCGAACAATCAATCCCACCGAAGCTGCAGCAAACGTATCATCTTTGATAACAATCTGATCCTTTTTAAATCCCGGTAAGTTATGAAGGGCAAAACAGTAATCAGGTGCCAGATCTTCAAATTGAGCATCATTAATTACACGGGTCGCCCCTTCCCCGGTTTCCTCGGCCGGTTGAAATAAAAGAGAAACCTTTCCCACCTGCGGTCGCTGCTTTCCTAACAGCTTTGCCACCCCGGCGACTATACTCATATGTCCGTCATGACCGCATTTATGACCGATCCCTTCCGTCTTAGATTGATAGTCAGCTGATATATCATCTGATATTGGCAACCCGTCAAGCTCACAGCGGATCAACACGTGTGGCCCCGCTTTTTTCGAGTCATAGGTTGCTAACAATCCATATCCTCCTATATTTGTCTTCAGATCATCAGGGTTGGTAGCTGATAAAAAATCATTGATAATTTTTGCTGTCTGTTGTTCTTTCCCAGACACCTCAGCTGCAGCATGCAACTTGTGGCGCAGCTTTTTTAATTCGGGCAGAAGTGGTTTTAAATCAAAATTGAAGGGCATACCGAAAGTTTCTAAATCACAATTTTCACATGGCGTAAGTAGGGGATTTTACGGGAGAATTGCCAATTCTGTTCTATGTTCTTCGGGAGTACAAATCCCTCTAAACTAATATATCAATGCCCAGTTGCGAAAGAGTTGTACTCTTCAGCAATAACTATCAATACAAATCACCCAACACTAATCGGGGATCGGGATACCTGTCCAAGGCCTGCTCTCTGTTTTCGGGTGCTACTACCCCGGGCATATCTGCTTCTTGGGGATCTTCGTGTGAAAGCTGAAAATGAAGATGAGGGGCCCATCCCCCGTTAACATCCTGACTGCCAAGCGTTGCTATCTGTTGTCCTTTTTTGACTCCTTCTCCAACCGAAACCATGTCAAGAGATTCTTTCGATAAATGACCGTAAAGTGCATAAAGTGTGGAATCGTCCAACTCATATTTAACCACAATCGTGGGTCCATAGTCTCCGGGCTGATCATTATTTTGGACATAAGCAACTTTGCCATCCCAAAATGAAAAAACCGGGGCCCCCGATTTAGTCCAGATATCAATTCCCATGTGCACATTGCGCTCGTTATCAAACATCGATTCTAAATACATATTCGAGCGCTTTTCATTGTATTTCCCAATGCCCCACTCCTTTGACTGAATAAAATCAACATCATATCCCTTGTTGAAATCAAATATAAATAGCTCATCCCTGCTATCGGGATACCCCATTACTTTGGCAAAGTTATAATCGGAATATGTACTCATTGGAGTTCCTCATGATTTATCAGTATAGATATACCCCTGTTAAAAGCGATTCTATCCTAATCTATTATCAAGCGTTAAATATTACAAGCAGATATGTTTCTATACTACTCTTCGACTATTTTATCGATGTAGTCAGAATTCATAATCCCTAATGCCCCCATATACTTCATGCGGAAACGGATAAAATCACCTACTTCGTAGCCGGCCTTATTATCACCGACATCCAAAATGAGCATATCCGAGCTGGCATCAGCAATTTCTACATCTCCTTCAACATCAATTAAATGGTCGGGATTTATATCGAGATAACCGATATCCAGAATAGCTCGATATGATGTTTCCCCATATTCTTCTTCATCAATATCGGCCACTTCGCCCTGAGGATTCATGCCCAGTTCTCCACTCGGCACCTTGGGTTTTTCAGCAATTTCGATGATTTGGGTATATAGCTCCATCACATCGTTATGCATACCCTCAATCGTGCCATCGGTAAATAAGTTTTTCCCAAAGAAGAGCGCTTCTCCCACCCGAAAGTGATTAACACCGCTTGGCAGCTGATTCCGCAATAGCAGAGGAATAGTCACCGTAGTACCTCCCGAAACAAGGGGAATTTCTTTGTTGAAGCGGAGTTCAATAATCTGTTTATACAGTGATAATTGAATGAGTTTATCTTCATCCGGCATGACCCCATGCATGCAGTTAAGATTGGCTCCAATACCAATCACCTCAATATTCGAGAGCTTAAATACCTTCTCATAAAAATCGATCAGGTTTTCACGAATCACTCCTTCACGCAGGTCACCCAGCTCAATCATAATGATAACCTTGTGAACTTTATCCTGCTTCTGGGCTTCTTCTGACAGTGCATGCAGTGTTGAAAGTTCCGTATTCAGGCTTACATCGGCATACTTCACCACCGAATCAATAATATCTTTGGGCGGAGGCTTGATATAGGTAGTAAGCGTATCGGGATCAATTTCCTTGATCTTCTTTAGATTGCTGATGCGGGAATCCAACATTTCTCCAATGCCAAGGTCAGCCACCTCTTTCAGGTACTCTTCATGCCCGCAAAGCAATTTGGTGGTAATCCCCCACTTGATGTCATTGTCCTTAAAAAGGGTATCCAGGTAATTATAATTATGACGCAGCTTGTCTCTATATAATTTTAAATAGGCCATCCCTACTTGCTCAGTCGCATTTCAAGGTATTTATTCGTAAATCCGTACTTCTCATACAGATATTTAGCGGGATTATCGGGTTCTACATGCAACGCAATATCTCCCTCGGTTGCATCAATGATATGCTCCATCAATTTTTTGCCAAGCCCTTCACCACGGTAATCACCATGCACGGCAATATACACCAAAATATGTTCGGGAATAAATCCACCCATATTCGTATGGTTAATAATTACAGCCCCCACAATTTGATCATTCTCATGAGCAACTAATATAAAACCATCCTGTCCCTCTCCATCTCCATAAGCATAAGCAATGCTCGACAAGATGTGTTTCTTTTCATCTCCATATTCATCCAGATGCTCGTAAAGAAAATCGGCAATATCTTCTCGACCAAATGGAGTCGGATTTTCGATATCTGAGTGTACTAAATCGAATTCAATCATTATTGATTTATCGCATTAACATTATCTGCTGACTTACCAGTTATATTCTCGGTATTTTCATCGGGAAATGCCAATGAAACGGCAATAAACACAATAGCCGACACTGTAATTCCAAAAACATTGGCATCTAATCCAGCCGGAAGGTTTTCCATAAACACTTCCAAAGAAACGGTTGTAGAGCCTCCAAAAATCATAGCCGCGATGGCGCCGATACTGCTGCTTTTCTCCCAATATAATGCCCCGATAATCGGTACAAAAAGACCCGACACCATAAATGCATAGGAATAAAGCATCAAGTCTAGCACATTCGTCATTGTTGTAGCAATTAGCAGGGCAAATGTTCCGATCACAAGTGTTGTAATCTGTGAAAACCGCAAAAAGGTATCGCTATCGTGATCTATATCTTTAAAATAGCCAATAATATCGGAAACTACATTTCCGGATGCGGCCATCAAACAACTATCTGCGGTAGAGAGTATAGCCGAGAAATAAGCACTCATCATAATCCCCATAAGCCCAACTGGCAATACCGTTCGCAGCAACATGGGTAGTCCTGTTTCGGGATCGGTCTCCGATACGTCGGCAGCGCCCAAATATGCAAACATACCTTGCTCGGCACCCACTTTCGCAAATAATCCTAATGATACGCCCATAAAAGCCATAATAGGCCACTCAAAAACACCAGCCAGATACCAAGCTCGTTTAGCTGTTTGCTCATCATTACAGGCATAAATACGCTGATAGAGTGTCATCCCCACAAACCAGATTGGAATAATAGTTACGGTCCAATAAATTACATCCTGCCAAGAGATATTAGTCATAGAAAGCAAGGCAGGATCTACCGTTTTGGAGATCGCTTCCCACCCACCGACTGCTGTATATGAAATGGGGATTCCTATGAAAACAAGTCCAATCATAAGAATCGTCCACTGTACCGTATCAGTGTAAATAACAGCTTTAAGTCCGCCCATTACGGTATAGACAACAGCTACAGACCCCATTATAATTAGTGCTGTTTGAAGATCGAGATCGGCAAAGGTACCGGTTGCCAACTTGGCTCCGGCTAAAATTTGTGAACTGGTAAAGCCGGCATAGCCAATTGCCGAAATAATACCTGCTACCAGCGCCACTCGTGGAGTAAAGTAGTGTTCAAATACTTCGGGAAAGGTAAAGGCTTTATCAAAAACAGGGTTTCCTTTCACTTTTGGAATAAGAAAAACCGCTGCCAGCCAAGCTCCAAGCAGGCCGGTAAAAAGCATCCATGAACCGGATAACCCCATTACAAAACCAAGGCCGCCTAAACCAATTGAAAATCCACCTCCAACATCCGTGGCGACAACTGAAAGGCCAATATGAAGGCTGTTCATATTACGTCCGCCCACATAATAATCGTCGGCCCCTTTATTTCTCCGAAGAAAAAAGACGCCAAATCCCAACATTCCCACCATGTATAGGAAGAAGATCGTCAGGTCAATCCAATGCATATTCTGTTACTCTATAATTGGATTTTCATTTACATTAATAAAAAAACCCTTGAGCTATTACACTCAAGGGTTCCTACTTTTGTATGCAGGTTAATATACCTTATTAAAGTTGTATAGTGCAAACTCTTTACGGGTTACCACAACTTATTTTTGGGGCTATCGGAAACTGGCTGTGCTTTTGGCTTTTCATTCTTAGTCTTCACATCATCACTCGATTTATATTCAAGTTGTTTTACATTCGCTTGTTCAGATAAGATGTCTTCAGAATCATCTAAATAAATACCTCCTTTATGACGACCCCCTTTCTCAAAGTAAATTTTGGGCGCCTGAATATTGCCCTCTACTCGTCCATCTTTTTTGATCAAAATTGAAGAAGTTGCCTTTACGTTGCCTGCCACGCTACCCTCAACGATGATAGTTTTTGCAGAGACATCACCCTGCAAAAAAGTAGATTTACTAATTAAGGTAACCGTTTTGTCCACTCTAAATCGTTATTTACTTATCCTTTATCCATAACAGCAATAAGCGTATTGGCATTACCCATATCAACCCCAACCGGAGTACTCTCATCTTCAAACTGCATTGCCGTATTCAAACAATACCCCTTAACAGCCATCTGTTCAGGTTTATCAGGTACTTCAACACTTAAAATGCCATCATATTCTTCAGTGATAAGATTCGTAAGCTCATTAAAATAGGCCCCTCCTCCCACAAGATATATTTTTGAACAACTGCCAAAGTCGGAATCCTGGAAAGAGTTGGCCAGTGCCGGGCGAATGATATTCTCAAAGTATGATTTGAGTACCTTGCGCCGAAGGGCCGTAAGATCCACCGTACGTTTATCCAAATTAATCTTGCCATTTTGAAATGCTACATTGAGCTGATGCTCTGTCTTAAAACCAAGATAATAATCCTTTTGCAGCTCCTCTTTCATCATATTCACCGCGTATCGCATACCGTGTGTACTGGTAGCCGTCCGGCGAATAATTCCGTTATTAGTACTTACTACACCTTCCATCGAACCGTAACCGAGACTCACCACAAAGAAGTCATCCTCCTCCTGGTAATCGCCATATCGCAATGCTATTATACTACCTGCAATTTCAGGGATCACATCAACATTTCGCAATTGAATAGTAGCAGCTTGTTTCCCGGCAGATCCATTTGTAGCAAAGGTCGAACTATCATAAAGTACATCAAACGATTGAGTAAGTTGCTGCTTTGCCCTATCACGATGCTTTTGATACATCTCAAAAGGGAATCCCATTGTCATTGAAAAATCGCTGCCGGCTTTTTGCTGAGCCAATAACAGCGCTGCCCGAAACAAAACGTCAAAGTCCAACTCTCCGGGAGCAGTATTAATTAGCCTATGAGGAGATAAGCCTTCTTGAAGAGCAAGTTCTCCAATGATATAAGATTCTTCGTTGTAATCAATTTTTAGTCCACTTAACAAATCATTACTAACTCTGCTCAAGTCTGATCGTGTCGATTCGTAAACACTCGGGAATACTGATATATCCATCATAATAAGAATTTAATTGCCATGACGTCTGGTCTAAATAACAACCAGGTAGTTTTTCTCTGTATAATCATACGACAATCAAATGGACCTGCTTTCGATCAAAGGTTGTCGCGTGGTATAGTATTTATCGGTCAGAAATATGAATACTTAAATGACTGATATTCACCTATCACCTTATTACTATTGGATAATAATTCTGATATCTTATTCTTAGATATTGTAAGTGTAGATATGATCTCATAAGATCTTATTTCTGTTCCAACAGTTAGCCCTTATCTTTTATCTATATTATTAATTCATAATTTCTCTATTTAAAATGACTACTACTGAAAAAGCTATTGCGCTCGAAGACCAATACGGAGCTCATAATTATCATCCTTTACCCGTTGTGCTCTCCGAAGGAGACGGAGTGTATGTTTGGGATCCGGAAGGAAATAAGTATTACGATTTTTTATCTGCTTACTCTGCAGTTAACCAAGGTCATTGTCATCCCCGTATTATTAATGCACTGAAAGAACAGTCTGAAAAACTAACGCTTGTTTCCCGGGCCTTCCACAGCGACCAGCTTGGTTCTTATGAAAAGTATATGCACGATTTGTTTGGATATGACAAGCTCTTGCCGATGAATACCGGTGCCGAAGGCGTTGAAACAGCTATCAAACTCTGTCGCAAATGGTCTTACGAAAAGAAAAACCTGACCCCAGAAAAAGCAACAATCATTGTTGCCAAGGGCAATTTCCACGGACGAACAACCAGTATTATTTCATTTTCTAATGATCCAGTTGCCCGCAAAAACTTTGGCCCCTACACCCCGGGTTTTGTTTCTATTCCCTATAATGACTTAGATGCCCTCGAGAAAGCGCTGCAAGAGAAAGATGTAGCCGGATTTCTGGTAGAGCCTATACAGGGTGAAGCCGGTGTTGTCGTTCCCGATGACGGATACCTCAAAAAAGCTTCCGAGCTCTGCGACAAGTACAATACCCTATTTATTGCTGATGAAATTCAGACAGGTATTGCACGAACAGGTAAAATGTTGTGCGTAGATCATGAAGATGTGAGTCCGGATATTGTAATTTTAGGCAAAGCCCTTTCCGGTGGAGCTTATCCTGTTTCGGCTGTGATGGCTGATAATGACATCATGGAATGCTTGCGCCCGGGTGAACACGGTTCTACATACGGTGGTAATCCATTGGCATGTGCAGTAGCCATGGAAGCACTTAAAGTCGTCGAGGATGAAAATCTTGCTGATAATGCCGCCCGACTTGGTAAAATATTTCGTGAGGAAATGAATAATCTGGTTCAGGAATCAGAGTTGGTAACGCTCGTTCGAGGTAAAGGACTATTGAACGCAATTGTAATCAATGATTCTGAGGATAGTGATACCGCGTGGAACATCTGTTTAGAACTGAAAGAAAACGGTCTTCTTGCCAAACCCACACATGGCAATATTATCCGTTTTGCTCCACCTCTTGTAATGTCAGAAGAACAACTTCATGACTGTATCTCTATTATCAAAGATACCATTCACTCCTACGGAAAAGTTACCGCCTGAGCACGGAGTCACCTTTTCAAATTATTGATTACACAAATAAAAAAAGCGACTTCCTGAATATCAGAAAGTCGCTTCTTGGTAGTGGCGGGGGGAGGATTCGAACCTCCGACCTCCGGGTTATGAGCCCGACGAGCTACCAGCTGCTCTACCCCGCGATGTGAGTCGGTAATAATAAGGCTTGACATGGGTAATTGTCAATAGTAAATTCAAAATTCTTTCCCGGTTAGACTCCGACACATAAATACTAATTAAATACGATTAGGAGGCTTATGTCCACGAATAATACAGTTTCTCCCGCACAAGTACACGATATTTTGCAAAAACACATTTTAACTGATGGCTACGATATTGTGCTCGACCTCGAAAAGAGTGAAGGCATTCATTTATACGATGCCAAAACGGGAGAACGTTATTTGGACTTCTTTACTTTTTTTGCCTCCAACCCACTGGGAATGAATCATCCACAACTGGCAAATGAGGAGTTCCGCAACAAAATTGGCAAAGTCGCCATCAATAAGCCATCTAATTCAGATGTATATACCGAAGAGATGGCTGAATTTGTGGATAATTTCGATCGTGTCGGCATCCCGGATTACCTGCCCTACTCCTTCTTTATATCCGGCGGAGCATTGGCTGTCGAGAACGCTCTCAAGGTGGCCTTCGACTGGAAAGTGCAAAAGAATTTTCAGAAGGGCTATCGCCAGGAAAAAGGTCATAAAGTCCTTCATCTCGAACAGGCTTTTCATGGACGCACCGGTTATACGATGTCATTGACTAACACTGACCCCAAAAAGGTAAAGTATTTCCCCAAATTTGACTGGCCGCGAATTATTTCGCCGGCCATGACTTATCCGGCTACCGATGAACATATCCAAGAAACAATAGCAAATGAAGAGCGGGCCATTGCTCAAGCAGAACGCTATTTTGAGATGTATAAAGATGAAATTGCCTGTATTATTCTTGAACCTATCCAAGGAGAAGGAGGCGACCGTCATTTTCGCAAGGAGTTCCATCAGGCCCTAAGGAACTTAGCCGATAAGCACCAAGCATTACTCATTTATGATGAAGTTCAAACCGGTGTTGGACTTACAGGTAAATTCTGGGCCCATGAACACTACGTTAAACCTGATATTTTAGCATTCGGAAAAAAGGCACAAGTATGCGGAATTCTTGCCAGCAAGCGCGTCGACGATATCGAAACAAACTGCTTTCACGTCTCCTCACGGATCAATTCAACCTGGGGCGGCAACTTGGTAGATATGGTCCGATTCGGACGTATTCTACAAGTTATTGAAGAAGAAAATCTCGTTGAAAACGCCGCAACTGTCGGCTCATATCTTCAGGATAAAATTCACGATTTATCCGAACAATTTGAACACGTAACAAATCCACGTGGAAAAGGACTTTTCTGTGCTGTTGATTTCCCAAATGCTCATGCACGAGATACGGTTATCAAAGAGTGTTTTAAAAATAATTTAATGATCCTATCATGTGGGGAGCGAACCATGCGATTCCGTCCTCCTCTCACCGTTAATAAGGAGCAAATTGAAGAAGGGCTCGATATTATTGAGAAGTCTATTAAATCTGCGATGGATAAATGTCCTGCCCTGGCTTGATCAGTACGTATACGTGTGATACAAGATGCAGGTTCCAAGTACATATATCCTGCATCCTGTACCCCAATTAGACCATCTGGTGCGATTCCGGCTGTATGGTAATTTCGTTTAGTACTGAGCCTTCGGGCTGATTAGCTGCATAATAAACAGATTTTGCCACCTCTTCTGGGGTAAGCATCTTGTCCTTTTGGACACGCATGTCTACCGTATCACTATCCCACATCGGGGTATCGACCCCACCGAGATGCATCAGCGTAAACTTAACACCGCTGCGTTTGTGTTCTTCGACCAGTGATTTGGTAAATCCCGTGACTGCAAATTTTGAAGCCGAATACACAGACGAATTTTTCATGGGATATTTTCCTACACTGCCCGGAAACATAATTACCCGACCCTTTTTCTCGGTAGCCATATAACGGACTACAGTCTGTGTTACCAAAAAGGTCCCATAAATATTCACGTCTAGCATCTTTTTGGCATCATCCGGCTTGATATCCAATAATGGCTGAATAACAGCCATGCCAAACGCATTGACCAACACGTCAATGGCTCCCAAATCTTCGGTCACCTCCCGCACCATCTTTGAAACCGAAGCCAGATCAGTCACATCTACCCCGATAACATAAGCATCACCCCCGGAATCATTAATTTCCTGTGCTACCTTTTCGGCTTTATCCTGATTTCGTGCAGCAAGCACTACCTTGGCACCGGCCTTTGCAAAAACGCGACCACAAGCACTTCCTATTCCTCCTGATCCTCCAACAATAAGTACAACTTTATCTTTCATAGTACATACATTTATTAGCTACAGATTTTAACTGATCTGGGCAATCGATTAATGATTTCAATTGTAAGATACATGAATAGAAATAATGAAACATTCGTTCAAATAAAGCAGGCTGTCAGCGAATAAATCACTAACAGCCTAAATAATGATAACCGGTCTTAAAGTTGAACTTATGCTACCACGTCATCTTTTTGCTTCATTGCACGTTCAATGACATTGTCGTAGATATCATACATTTCGTCCACCGATAAACTTACTAAGTCATTAATCATTAATGATTTAGTATCAGTTACCGCACCTAACTCTACAAAAGGCACTTCCCCGTTATTAAGGTGAGATTCAAGCTGTGCTTTCTTTTCGGCTCCACAGGTTACAACCACGCCGGATTGCGCTTCACTGTAAAGTACTTCGTATGGATCTTCTCCCAATTCATTTACTGAAATATCAGCCCCCTTTCCAGAAAACATCGTCATTTCGGAAAGTGTTGTCACCAGTCCCCCATCAGAAATATCGTGAGCAGCATTTACCAGCTTTTGCTGAATTGCATCAAGTAGTGTTGATTGCAGACGTGCTTCAAACTCGAGATCAATATCCGGGGCATCTCCGGTTGTAAGGTCATGAACCGTGTGCAGATATTCACTGCCGCCCAGTCCTTTTCGAGGTGCTCCGACGTAGTAAATGGTATCGGATTCATTCTTAAACTCCGGCGTCATTCGATGATTTTCAATATCATCAACAAGCCCAAGCATACCAATCACCGGCGTTGGAAAAATAGCCATCTCAGGGTTCTCGTTATAGAAACTGACGTTTCCACCCGTAACCGGTGTATTAAATATCCGGCATGCATCCCCCATCCCTGCAAGTGCTTCCTTAAAGGTCCAATATACTTCGGGTTTGTAGGGATTACCAAAATTCAGACAGTTTGTTATGGCCATTGGTTTGGCTCCGCTACACACCACATTCCGAGCCGCTTCGGCCACAGCAATCTGTCCGCCCTTACGAGGATTCAAATATACATAGCGTCCATTACAATCGGTTTTAACGGCCAGGCCTTTCTTCGTCCCCTTAATACGCACTAATCCGGAATCAGAAGCACCGGGCCCATTCACTGTATTCGTGCGAACCATTGTATCATACTGCTCGTAAGCCCAGCGTTTTGATGCAATATTGGGTGATCCCAACAACTGTTTTACAGTTTCATTATGATTATCGGGATGATCTAAAGAACTGGGGTCAAATGAATGAACCTCATCAAGGTATTCAGGCTTTTTTGTCTCACGCTTATATTGCGGCGCACCGCCGCCCAGCACCAAGCTATCAGCAGGGATATCAGCCTTCACTTCGTCATCCTTGAGATAAGTCACATTTTCGCCTTCTACGACTTCCCCTATTACAACGGCGTTAAGATCCCACTTCTCGTAAATATCAATAATTTCTTGTTCCCGTCCTTTTTCGGCAACCACCAGCATTCGCTCTTGGCTTTCTGACAATAACAGCTCGTAAGCGGTCATTCCATCCTCTCGTGCCGGAACCTTATCCAGATCCAGTCGCATACCCACGCCGCCTTTGGCTGTCATCTCGGATGAGGAACAGCTGATTCCCGCAGCTCCCATATCCTGAATGCCTACAATGCCGCCATTTTTAATAACTTCGAGGGTAGCTTCAAGTAAAAGCTTCTCCGAAAAGGGGTCACCCACCTGTACGCTGGGGCGTTTGTCTTCACTTTCTTCGCTAATTTCTTCAGATGCAAAAGTAGCTCCATGAATACCGTCACGGCCTGTATCGGAGCCCACAATTATTACCGGGTTTCCAACGCCCTCTGCAATTGCTGAGGCCGTTTGATCTTCTTTCACAATTCCAACACTCATCGCATTTACCAGCGGATTACCTTCGTATTTCTCATCAAAATAGATTTCTCCGCCTACCATCGGTACACCGAAGGAATTGCCGTAATCCGCAATGCCACGTACCACACCATCCAACAGAAAACGAACACGGGGCGTATCCATATCACCAAAACGCAGCGAATTAAGGCTTGCAACAGGACGTGCACCCATGGTAAAAATATCCCGATGAATACCGCCGACACCGGTAGCAGCACCTTCATAAGGCTCAATAGCCGACGGGTGATTGTGACTCTCTACTTTGAACACGCAACCAAGGCCGTCTCCGATATCTACCAATCCGGCATTTTCTTCTCCGGCTCCCACGAGCATTTGTGGTCCTTCATTTGGCAGTTTCTTGATCTCGAGAATGGAATTTTTATACGAGCAGTGCTCACTCCACATTACCGAATATACCCCAAGCTCTGTAAAGTTGGGTGTGCGTCCGAGGTAATCTTTAATCATCTCGAACTCTTCTTCAGTTAGTCCATGCTCTTTGGCTAATTCCAGTGTAACTTCCGGCTCCTTCATCGTGTTGTCAGACATTAGGCTTTATGTTATATGATGGAAAGTTGAAGGTTCAAGGTTAAACAGATATCTAACCCTCAACCTTAAACTTTAAATCTTCAATAAATGCTTTAAGTCTATAAAATTGTTAAATACAAAATCTGCTTTTTTGTGCTTCTCCGGTTCTCCATTTTCTGTAAACCAAGCAACATTCCAACCGAATTTCGTACCACCTTCCACGTCAGAGCTAAAGGAATCACCTACATATAAAATGTTATTGGAATTCACGCCTGCAAGCTCAGTAGCATGACTAAATACATCGGGATGAGGTTTTAAAACGCCCACTTCTTCAGAAATAACCGTGGTTTGTGCTGAATTATATAAATCAAAAGCTTCAAATTTTTTTCGCTGTGTCTCGGCAAATCCATTTGTCAAGATTCCCACGGGATACTTTTCAAGAATCTCATAATATGCTTCTTTGGCCCCGTCAACCCACTGCCAGTGATTCCGATAGCACTGCATGTAATGATTGCCCACCTCTTCATATCGAGATGCATTCAGGCCCAGCTCTTGTAGCGTCAGTTCAAATCGGTTGCGCTGTAATTCTTCGCGACTGACTTTTGCCTGACTGTATAAGCGCCACTGTCTGCTGTTTACCTGGTGATATACATCAATCAATTGTTCAGCGCTGACATCCTCAAAAAGATCAAAATCATCATGAACATCTTTCAGCCCAGCAGCTTCGGCTGATTTATGGTCGAGCAGCGTATCATCCAGATCAAAGTAGATAAATTCGTAAGACAAAGGTGGTAGATATGTGAGTTGAAAATATTTCGCTCAAAGATAGGAATTTGATTGCTAAGATTTAAAAATGAAAACCCTCAAAATATTTGCCCTTCTGTATAAATCTTAAATATTTATTAATCATATTTCGTGCATCAATTTAATACGGCTTTCGTATATTTGTCATCTATTAATAATTAACAAAAGAATTACCAATATGAATATTAAGACTCTCATCGGATTAGGCGTTATTGCATTATTAGTTTTTATCGGGATTGGAAAATACAATACGCTGGTTGAGCAGGAGCAGTCCGTCGAACAATCTTGGGCGCAAGTTGAAAATCAATACCAGCGACGAGCCGACTTGGTTCCCAATTTGGTCAATACGGTAAAAGGAGCGGCTGATTTTGAGCAGGAAACACTCACGGAAGTTACCGAAGCACGAAGCAAAGCCAGTTCCATTCAGATATCAGCTGATGACCTCAATAATCCACAAAAGATTCAGCAATTCCAGCAGGCGCAGCAGCAACTATCCGGGGCCTTATCACGGATGCTTCTAACTGTAGAAAAATATCCTGAGCTAAAAGCCAACCAAAATTTCAGAGATCTGCAGGTCCAGCTCGAAGGCACCGAAAACCGAATAGCTACTGAACGTCAGCGCTTTAACGAGGCTGTACAAACGTACAATACCACCGTTCAACGGTTCCCTAACAATGTATTTGCGGGTCTATTCGGATTTGATCAGAAAGCCTACTTCGAAGCTGATGAAGGTACCCAGGAAGTTCCAGAAGTTAATTTTTAATTACAGATTACTGATCCTATGCCTTCCAGACAATTTTTAAGTGAGCAAGAAGAGCAGCAAATTGTTGAAGCCATTAATACGGCCGAACAAAAAACATCTGGAGAAATTCGTATCCATCTTGAACATCATTGTGAAGGAGATCCTTTGAATCGTGCGGATCAAGTATTTCATAATTTGGGGATGGATGAGACAAAGCTTCAGAACGGTGTTTTAATTTATGTCGCTACCGAAGATCACAAAGCAGCCGTTTATGCTGGAAAAGGCATTCACCGCGAAGTGGAAGAAGGTTTTTGGGATGATGTCTTGCAGATTCTTATCTCTCATTTTAAACAAGAGGAGTTTGAACAAGGCATCGAGGAAGCCGTCCACAAGGTAGGTAATAAGCTGGAAGAACTATTTCCCTATCACCAGAAAGGAGATCTCGATGAGCTTTCAAATGAAATCAGTTTTCGTGACAACAAAAATTAGGATTTAATTTTTTAGCACAGCTTCTATGTTTTCTACCAAACTAACAACGTGGTTTACAACTTTACTGATCGCCCTTTTTCTGCTTCCCGGTCTATCACATGCCCAAGACCTACCTTCCGAGCCGGTGGGGCACGTTAATGATTTTGCTGAAATGCTTACATCAGGTGAGCGTCAACAGTTAGAGCAGAAACTGCGTAATTATCGAGATACAACCACTACCGTAATCTCTATTGCTACACTCGATAACTTAGGCGGCATTTCAATCGAAGAAGCCGCTACCACCCTTTTTAATGATTGGAAGATGTGGGCAGACAACAAGGATAACGGCGTGCTTATTTTGGTTGCTGAGGAGGAGCAGAAAATGAGAATCGAGGTTGGTTATGGGCTCGAAGGAGCCATCCCCGATGTAATGGCCGGACGCATTATCCGTGAAATTCTGACTCCAAACTTTAAACGCTCTGATTACTACGGTGGATTGGATCGTGCCACATCGGCTATTATCCAACTTGCAAGCGGTGAATTCCAGGGACAGTTGGCTAAGGAGGAAACATCCGATAACAGTAACACCGCTGACTTTATCATTTTCTTATTATTTCTCTTCTTTGTCTTTTATTCATCTTCTCGCGGTGGAGGTAAAGGTCGTGGTAAAGGAAAAAAACGTCGCACACTCGGTCCCGGTGGATTTATCTTTCTCGGCGGCGGGGGCGGAGGTTTCGGCGGCTCTTCCGGTGGTGGATTTGGCGGATTCAGTGGCGGAGGCGGATTTGGTTCCGGCGGTGGCGGCGCCAGCGGTGGCTGGTAAGTTAGCTCGCAACAAAAATGTAATGCCCTGCACAATCACTTTTACGCAAATGCAGGGCATTAAATGATTAAGCCATTACCGGCTCAGTTTTAGCCAATGCCTGTCTTAAATCAGCAATAATGTCATCGATCTGTTCAATGCCAACCGCCAAGCGGACCAACCCATCGGTAATACCCGCTTGCAAACGCAATTCTTCATCCATCACCGAATGCGTCATCGAAGCAGGATGCTGGATTAGCGTATCGGCGGTGCCCAAGCTCACAGCCAGTGTACAAAGTTCGACACTTTCCATAAGCTGTACTCCAGACTCAAAACCACCTTTAAGCTCAAAGCTTAACACTCCACCATAGCCGCCCTCAAAAATAGCTGAGGCTAATTCATAGTCTGGATGAGAATTAAGTCCCGGATAAAATACATTTGTAACTGCATCGTGCTGCTCGAGATACTCTGCAACTTTCATCGTATTTTCGGAATGACGTTCCATTCGCAGATTAAACGTTTTTAGTCCGTTTAGCAGTAACCAAGCCTCAAAGGGACTCATGACACCGCCCAGATTTTTACGATATGTAGCTAAACCAAACTCTTCAAGAAGGGTATTCCGGCCAACTACAGCCCCACCGATTAGTGTGCCATGTCCGTTTAAATACTTGGTTGCTGAATGAACCACGACATCTGCACCGTGCTCGAGTGGACGTATGTGGTACGGTGTGCCAAAAGTATTATCTACAATAAAAATCACATCATGGGCCTCAGCTAAATCAGCAATTTTAGAAATGTTAGCCACTTCCATTGTCGGGTTGGCTATTGTTTCAGCATAGATTACCCTTACCTCTGGATTTTCCCTTAGGGTTTTATCCAAAGCATCCAGGTTATTTAAATCCAAAAAGTGTGTCTGTATTCCTAAATCGGGGGCTTCTTCTTTTAAAAACTGACCAGTGCAGCCATAAAGAGCCGGCTGTGCAATTATTGCTTTTCCTTTCGCTATTGCAATTAAGGTGGTGCTGATTGCCGCCATTCCACTGCTGAATGCCAGTGCCGAAACATCCTCATTATCCGGCAGACCAACTCCCTCCAACTGAGCAAGAATGGTTTCCAACCTATCCACCGTAGGATTTCCTAATCTCGAATACGAATGGGTTGCCCCACCCTCTTCATGCGCGAAAAATTTGCGGCCGTCTTCTACAGAGTTAAACTGGAATGTAGAAGTCTGATAAATCGGCATCACGTGCGAACCAAACGGATCGTTTATTGGATGATCCGCATGTACAGTTTCACTTTCGATACTAAATTTTGATTTATTCATCGGTCTGATCCTCGTCTATTGGAAGGTGATGATTTTCTTTTTTGGTGGACAACACAATATTACTGTATATACGCTCTATACCTGGCAGGCGGGTAAGTTTGTCATGCATGAAATTCTCATACGCGGACATATCCTCAACTACAATCTTCAGCAAAAAATCAGAATCACCTGTTATATGATAACAAGCCTGTATCTCTGACATCTCATCAATGCGCTCACAAACTTCATCAAGGGTATGCATCTGGTGGACGGCGAGTCGAAGTGAACAAAAAACGACCAAACTTTTACCAATCGCTTCTTCATCAACTCGGGCACTATACCCCTCAATAACACCCTCCCGTTCTAATCGCTTTACGCGCTCTAACGTAGGTGTTGTGGTAAGGCCAACTTTTTCAGCTAACTTGTTATTGGTGATACGTCCATCCTGTTGCAGGATGGAGAGAATCTTTCTATCAATATTATCTAAATTATAGTTACCCATAATATTTTAACCTTCTATCAGGCATAATAAAAGAATTATAAACTAATTAAATATCTATATATAGATTATATAACTGCTTTTATTTAAATAATCAATATAAATTACTTCAACAAAAAAGCCTCGCTAACCCTAAGGGTCAACGAGGCTCATTACGCTCAAGGGAAATTTATAAGGTAGTTATCCAGCTATATTTTCCGCCTCAGCACTGTCTTTTAGTTTAGGTGTTGAAGGCGTCAGGTTTTCATATTCTTCGAGCGTAAACTCGTCAACCTGCACCATATCAATTCGTGCGTCCTCGGCCTTGCGCAATAACTCAGCTTCATCCTTGTCAATGATGCCTTTTTCAACAGCTTGGTCTATAACAAAGCGTGCCTGTGTTTTAGGCAGTTCTTTTTTCTTTGTGGCCTTATAAATTTTCTTATAAACCGGGGCAGCTTCTTCGGAAAGTTTAAATGCATGCTCATAACGTCCGAGTGCTTCCTCTTTATCATCCGGCAGATAAATCCCATCCGTAATACGATCGCGCTGTTCGCTGCGCTCCTGCATTGCCTGTGCCACTTTGTGGCCAAGCTTATCGGAAGGCATGCTACTAATACGATTCATACGCGACCAAAGCGCAATTGGGCCACGGAACAACCAGCTTAAGCCGGGCACTTTTATTTCTCTGTAAATCGCGTCAAATGCTTCTTGTATTTGAGCAAATGCATAATCCAGCGACCATTCAAGAAATATGCGATCTTTTTCGCGCTGCCCCTCGGCATCATATCTTCGCAACGTTGCGGTAGCCAGGTACATCCAACTTAGGATATCAGCAAAGCGCCCAGAAATTTTCTCCTTTATTTTAAGTCCACCGCCGTACGAACCAAGAACAACATCGGCCAAGAATGCAAAGGAAGCAGATGTCCATGAAAGCTTCTTATAATATTTCTTGGCAGGTCCACCGACAGGTGCTGAAGCAACCGCTCCGCGTGTTATACTCATCAGTACAGAGCGTGACATGTTTTGAACGACGTGACCTATATGTTTCCAGAATACATCATCGAAAGCTTTCACATCACCACGCGTTAATGCATCAATTTCATCAAATGCATAAGGATGACAACGAATAGCACCCTGCCCAAAAATCATCAGGCTTCGAGTCAAAATGTTTGCGCCTTCAACAGTAATGGCAATTGGCAGTGAAATATATCCATGTGCAAAAATATTACGAGGACCGCGCGATATTCCGGCACCACCCTGTATATCCATCGCATCGTTGATGATCTGACGGCCCAGCTCTGTAAAGTTGTATTTTGCTATAGCCGTTACTACCGAGGGTTTTTCTCCGATATCTAATCCAGCGCAGGTATAACGTCGCGCCGCATCCATCAGATAGGTAAAGCCCCCGATACGTGCCATGGGTTCTTCGATACCTTCGAATTTACCGATGTTGATACCGAATTGTTTGCGAACAGCAGTGTAGGCTCCAAGTGCTCGTGTAGCTACTTTGGCACCGCCCATACTTTGTGCGGGTAGCGAAATTCCGCGCCCCACACCAAGTGATTCCATAAGCATGCGCCAACCGTTACCAGCTTGCTCAGGACCACCGATGATCTGATTTACAGACACCACCGCATCTTCGCCATCAATAGGACAATTATAAAATGGCACACCCAATGGATCATGACGGCGTCCTAAAATGATACCATCCGTATCGCTTGGAATCAGTGCACAGGTAATACCGGGATATTCGCCTTTTCCAAGATGGTTTTCAGGATCACGCAGTTTGAAAGCAAGTCCAATAAGCGTTGAAATAGCCGCAAGTGTAATATAGCGCTTGGTGAAGTTTAGGCGGATATAAAGCTCTCCGTCATCCCCCTTGAATACTTCACCCTCTGCTGTCATCGCCCCTGCGTCAGAACCGGCAGTAGGTTCCGTCAAAGCAAAGCAAGGCATCTCTTCTCCCGTTGCCAGCTTTGGTAAATACCGATCTTTCTGTTCATCAGTACCATAATGCATTAATAGCTCAGCCGGGCCTAACGAATTGGGTACCATCACTGTTGTAGCCAGTGGGCCACACCGCGAAGCCAGCTTGGTAACGATTGCACTGTGAGCAGAGGCAGAAAACTCAAGCCCACCATATTTTTCAGGAATAATCAATCCAAAGAATTTATGCTCTCGCATAAACTCCCACACTTCGTCTGTAAAACCTTTACGTACAAAGACGTCCCAATCACTAACCATCGAACATAGTTTTTCGACGGGGCCCTCCAAAAAGGCCTGCTCTTCTTCCGTTAAATCGGGATAAGACTCATTGGCCAGCCTTTTCAGGTTTGGTTTTCCTGAAAAAAGCTCAGCATCAACCCACACATTGCCGGCCTCAATGGCCGTACGTTCAGTTTCAGAAATCTGGGGCAAAAAGTTCATTGCATCCAGCAATTTCATCAAGGGACCGGTAAGAAGGGTCCGTCGAATAGGTTTTATATTAAAGACGACCACCAATACAGCAAAAACGACAAACAGCCAAGTGGGCGCAGAAAACCCCCAGAGCGCAATAAAACCGGCAGCACCCCAAACCCAAAGCGAAGTCCCCCAAAAGGCCAGTAAGGTTGCCACCAATATCATGCTCACAATTACAGCCCAGAGTGGATACTGGAATAAAAATCCTAAGCTTTCATTCAAAAATTCCATATCAGTCACCTATAAATTAAATCGCGCTTACTTGTTATTTGTTTGTAGAGCCGTTCTAATCTTATACCCGTCAATTATATGCTCAATAGCTTCATCGATAAATTCTTGCTGATCGATACGGGTATCTAATCGCTTTGACAACACAACCGACATTACGCCATGCAGCTGTGCCCAGAACGTATATGCTGCCATACGAGGTTTTTCTTCAGCGATAAGTCCGGCATTAACACCTTCCTGTAAGACATTACTTACAATTTCGTAACCCTTACGAGCTTTCCGAAATTTTTCTTTAGGATATCGCGTCATCTCATCTGAACTTGTCAAATGTATTATTTGATATTCCCGCTGAAATTTGAGAGCAAACCGAACGTATTCATATGCTATTGACTCAAGCTTTGCTATGGGACCATCGCCCTCAGATGCTGCCTGCTGTAACTGGGTATTCAGCCGTTCGATAGACTGCTCCATCAACGTATGCACCAGATCATCTTTATTTTCAAAATGCAAATAGATGCTAGTGGCACTCATGTCAATTTCACGGGCAATTTTCCGCAGAGAAAAGTTGCGATATCCCTCTGAAAGCAACACGTTGCGTGCGGCCTCAACAATTTGCTCTTTAAGACTCAATTCCTTGGTTTCACTCATATACGTACAGGTTAACAGTGTTAACTTATGTAATTAAACATTCTTATTGGGATAAAGCAATACTATGAAAAAACTAATTCTGATTGGAAAATAAATTCTCAATCAAGTTCCCGGGTAATGGGAGCAACAGGAAGTGAAAACTTGATAAATGATATTGTTCGTCCTTTTTCAAGGTGACGTCTTTCGAAATAGGTTTGGATAGTAAGCAACTCATCATCGGGGCGTTCCTGGTAAATTTCTTCAACCACATCATGAACTTTGCATCCCGACTGTCTTACAGATTCTTTTGTAAAGGTAAAGAGTTCATTACTGTCTGTCTTAAAGTTTATGGCTCCTCCCTGCTTTAAGACACGCTGGTAAATCTTTAGAAACTTGGGACCCGATAATCTTTTGTTTCGATCGGAATAGCGAGGATACGGATCAGGAAACGTAATCCAAATATCATCCACTTCATCCGGTCCAAAATATTCATCCAGATGATCAATATATATTCGCAAAAACCGCACATTTTCCAATCCTTCTTCCAGCGCTTTTTTTGCTCCTTTCCAAATACGCCCCCCTTTTATATCAATGCCCACAAAGTTTATTTCGGGATTCTGTCTGGCTAACTCCAAGGTATATGTCCCCTTCCCACACGCAAGTTCCAAGACAATCGGATTATGATTCTCAAATATATCAGAATGCCAGCGGCCTCTCGGCTTTTGAGATCCCTCATCTTGAAAATCTGGGTACTCGAGTGTATTCGGAAATTCTGTTACTTCCTTAAATTTTTCCAGCTTACCTTTACTCATCGGGGATGTCGAAATGTACTCAAATATTTGAAATATCTACTCAGGGGGCAAGCCTAAAGATTATCCATTCATCATCTAACTTTTCATAGCAGATACGATCATGCATTCGACTCTTTCGACCCTGCCAAAATTCAATTCGCTGCGGTCGTAATAGGAATCCTCCCCAAAAATTAGGCAAAGGAATTTCCTGATCCTCAAACCTCTGTTTGATCTCCTTAAATCGTTTTTCCAACTCTTCTCTCGAACCAACTTTGTTACTCTGTTTTGATGCCCAAGCCCCCAACTTACTTTCTCTGGGCCGCTGCTGAAAATAATTTTCTGATGTTGATCGACTAACCTTTTCAACCTCTCCCTCTATGCGAACCTGTCTTTCCAGGGGAGCCCAGTAAAAACATAAGGCAGCATGGGGGTTTTCACTTAACTCTTTCCCTTTCCGACTTCCGTAATTCGTGTAAAATTGGAATCCGGCCTCATCAACTCCTTTAAGCAATACAATACGGGAAGATGGCCTACCCTGCTTTGTCGCTGTAGAAAGAGTCATAGCATTTACATCCAGAAGGTCGGCCGCAAAGGCTTGTTCAAACCATTCGGTAAACTGATCTATAGGGTTTTCACAAACCTCGGACTTCGCCAATGCCTGCTGGGAATATTCGCGCCGTAGTTCTGCTATGCTTTTTTTAGACTGGTTATCTTTAGACATTGTAGATACTAACCGTCAAAATATTCTGGTGCTTTTCCTTTTTTCCACTTGATATTGCAGCCCAAACTTGGCTTCTGATCTTCTTTTACTTCGTCATCAAAAAGAAGGTCTGCTGCTTCGCGAATATCATTACCCGTAACCGGCTTGTCATTACCCGGTCGACTGTCGTCAAACTGTCCGCGATATACCAATTTGTCATTTTCATTAAATAAGAAGAAATCAGGAGTACATGCAGCCTTATAAGCTTTTGCAACTTCCTGAGTACCATCATACAAATAAGGGAAAGAAAATTGCTTTTCACGAGCTAATGAAGCCATCTTAACCGGACTGTCATCGGGATAGTTTTCGACATCATTAGAACTTATTGCAACAACACCAATTCCCTTTTGCTGTAGATCTCTGGCCGTTATAACAAACTCATCCAAGATATGCTGCACAAAAGGACAGTGGTTACACATAAAGACTACCAATAGTCCCTTGGCGTTATTAAAGTCATCAAGTGAAACCAACTGGTTATTTACAGTATCAAATAGTTTAAAATCTGGTGCTTCTGTGCCAAGTTCCATCATTGTAGAAGGAGTATCAGACATAGCGGAAGTAATTATTTTGAATTATACTTTATATTCAAACTGAACGTACAAAATTTAGCCATTTTATGTTCAGTGAATATATGCGAAATGAAAGGGAAAATGAATAAAAAAAGCCCGATATCTAAATAACAAATCAGGGCTATAATAATTTTTAAAGATCCTGTTCGCAGATATCGGGCTAAAAGTACTATCTCTTTGTATTTTTAAACGAGTTCCTGAGCACCATATTGTTCTTAGAATAATCCTAATTGCCCCTCTTTAGGCCGCTGAAAGTATTGTGTTGAAAGCTGTAGTTCTTGCTTATTGAAACCCAACTTTTCAACATTAATTTTAAACATACTTCTTATTTGACTGGCAAACTCTCCTTTCCCATGAAAGCGTTCTCCAAACTTACTTTCGTATAATTTACCGTCTCTAATATCACGTATCCTGTTCAATACCTTCTCTTTGCGATCGGGAAAATGTTGTTCGAGCCATTCTTTAAAAAGATCCTTTACACCATGCGGCAACCTCACAATGGTATAGGCAGCCTGTGTTGCCCCTGCCTCTCTTGCTCGTTCTAAGATCTGGGGACACTCATGATCAGTAAGTCCCGGTATTATGGGCGCCACATTAACCCCCACCGAAATCCCTCGCTCGGCCAATTTTTCGATGGCCTTTAGCCTTCGGTTTGGCTGTGATGTCCGTGGTTCCATCACACGGGCCAAATCACGATCTAAAGTGGTAATGGACAACGTTACATGGACGGCATCATATTGAGCAAGCTCTTCCAAAAGATAAATATCGCGAGTGACCAAGTAGTTTTTTGTAATTATACCTACCGGATTACGCGCCTCTGCAAATACCCCTAAGCAATTTCTTGTTATTTGCAACTTTCGCTCTACCGGTTGAAAGGGATCAGTTACACCGCTCAATGTAATAGGTTCTGGTTTCCATTTTGTGGAAGCGAACTTCGATCGCAATTTTTCTGCAGCTTTATACTTTACCATTATCCGAGATTCAAAATCGAGCCCCGCCGAAAATCCCAAAAACTCATGCATCGGTCGAGCATAACAATAAATACATCCGTGTTCACATCCCCGGTATGGATTTAAACCATACGTAAATGGAATATCGGGACTGTCATTCTTGGATAATATCTCTTTTGTATCATCCGAAATTAGTTTGGTTTGCTGGACAGGCTTTTCTCCCGTCTCTTCATCGAGCTCATAATCAATATACTTTCCCTCAAAACGATTGGCCGGGTTATCTGAAGCACCGCGTCCCCGGATAGGATTTTTGTCATCTTGATGCATGGCAACTCGATCTGTTAAATCATTTCAATGTACTACATAAATATAACATCTATTATGACAGCATCGTGTCATCCAAGCCAAATAATATTTAAAAAAATAAGGCCCGGGATTATTCCCGGGCCCTTCATCCAAATTATCAGCAATGGTCATCAACTGCAGGGTACATCTTCAAAATTTTGGTCCCAGCATTTTCGATCTCCACCCTCATCGTAATACCCTTCTTTGGTATCGGTATTCCAGAAGAGAACAATATCAGGATCATTTGGATACGTGAATGTCATATAATATTCTGGTTGGTCCTCTTCGTAATCAGCTGTCATATTAACACTACCCGTATCATCATATAGCTTAGCTGTCATATTCTTTTCAGTATCACTGAAAACCTCCCAGTTCGAAGTATAGGCCAACACTTCTTCATCAGTATCCGGATTAAGAGTATTAAATGACCACTCACCGCTTGATCCGTCCTCGGATACTATTCCCTCCATCATCTTATAATCTTCAAAGCTTGTTTCGCCATCATCATAGCTCCAAAACATAGCCCACTGATAACCATTACTAACTTCTTCTGCAGTTACCTTTATGGAAACCGTCTCATTTTCGTAACTATAGGTGTACTCCCAGATCCACATTCCATCTTCAAAGTCTGCACTTTCATCAGATCCTGCCATCAGAAAACCAGAATAGATGTTTGCAAAAGCAAACGTATATTGATTAGCAAGTGCTACATTTCGAGCTTCATAGTAATTATTGGTGGCAGCTAAAACCTTTCCCTTCACCTTTTGGGGCTGATTATCCTCAAAAAATGAGAAGTCAGGCTCTGCCTTTTCATTTTGCACCTGTGGAAATTCAGGAGCATCACCAGGATCTGGGCCGGTACTATCATCTCCACAAGCCACCAATCCGATTAATAAAACTGCGAATACTATATAATTTAGGTAACGATTCATCTTATATTTCCCCTATGTGATTTATTTCAAGTTAACGTTCTCTATTGAATACGAAGTCTGTGAAGAAAACAGATCACAGACTTCCTTCTCATAGGGTAAGACCACAGGGAAATAGAATCCTTACAATATATTTCTGAGATTATGCCCGATATACCGTTTTTGCATTTACGAACTCTTTGATTCCAAAATGAGATAGCTCGCGACCATAGCCCGACTCTTTAATCCCTCCAAATGGTAATCGTGGATCAGATTTCACAAAATCATTCACAAAACAACATCCGGCTTTCAGTTCATATGCAGCAATTTCTTCGGCTCCTTGAAGATCCTCAGAAAATACAGCCGCTCCCAATCCGTAATCACTGTCGTTGGCCACCTTGATAGCTTCACTTGTATCTTTCACCTTTATAACGGATGCCACCGGACCAAACAGCTCCTCCTCATAGGCCGGCATACCTTCTGAAACCTCCGTAAGAATTGTTGGAGGATAGTAAAAGCCGTCTCTAACAGGTACAGATCCACCCAAGATACATTCTGCTCCTTCTGCCACACTTTTTTGAACCTGTGCATGCAGATTATCACGTAAATCCTCGCGAGCCATCGGTCCAACATCAGTAGCACTATTAAACGGGTCTCCAACTTTCTTTTCATTCATCATATGGAAAACTGCTTCGAGGAACTCATCGTACACATCTTCAACTGCAATTAACCGCTTAGCCGCAATGCAACTTTGCCCACTGTTAATCAGACGAGACGTTACACAAATTTCAGCAGCTTTCTCCACATCGGCATCTTCCAGAATGAGATAAGGATCACTGCCTCCCAGCTCGAGTACTGTTTTCTTTAGCACGCTGCCCGCCGTTGAGGCTACCGCCTTCCCGGCACGGGTGCTCCCGGTCAACGTAACGGCTGCTACATCTGGATGTTTAATTAGATTTTGTGTTTGATCAACATCGGCAACGACCGTCCTGAAAAGATTATCTGGAATTCCGGCCTCATGCATCAAATCTTCTATAGCCAACGCACATCCGGTTACATTGGGCGCATGTTTTAAAATTACCGCATTTCCAGCCATCAGTGCAGGAGCACCAAACCGAAACAGTTGCCAGAAAGGAAAGTTCCACGGCATAATGGCAAGAACAGTGCCCAAGGGATTAAACGTCACATAACTCTTGCTGGCATCGGATTTAATAACCTCTTCCTCAAGAAAGTCCGCGGTATTATCTGCATAATAGTCACAAACCCAGGCACATTTTTCGATCTCTGACACGCCCTCGGCCAGTGGCTTCCCCATCTCACGCGCCATCAACTTAGCATACTTTTCCTTGTTTTCTTCCAACAGTTCAGCAGCTCGTTGCAGTAACAGGCTCCGTTCATAAAACGAATTACGGCGCCATTTCTCTTGGCCCATAGCTGCATCTTTGGCAATAGCATCCAATGCTTCATCATCCATTAGATCATAGTCTTCGAGAAACTCTCCGGTAGCAGGATTAATCGTTTTCATAGCAGCTCCTTCTTAATTAATTATGTTTTAATAGATAGTTTACAAATAGCAGCACTTTCAACCAATGGTCATGAGTACTTCTTGACCGTTCTGTTGATGGTCTTCAACGTTGACTGCAGCAACTCTTCATCAATAATAAGTGGAGGTGCCAGTCGAACCAAGGTATTTGAATGGAGTGTCCACCCTAAAATAATACCATTATCCATGCACTCCTCCACCACCTTTTGGGTTAACTCACGATCTTCCAGCTCCATTCCCAGCATCGCACCCACACCGCGAATTTCCGTAATGCCAGCAGCAGTTAATTTATTTCGAACAATTTGTTCAATTTTTTTGGCCTTCGCACCGTAATCATCAGAAAGTAATTCCGACAAGGTAGCATGTGCCGCGGCACACGACACCGGATGCCCGCCAAAAGTGGTTACATGATTCAGCGGGGGATCATGTTTAAATGATTCAAATATCTCTGATGATGATACAAATGCACCCATCGGCATCCCCCCACCCATCGCCTTAGCCATACTCATGATATCGGGGACCACCCCGTATTCCTGAAAAGCAAACAGCGACCCGGTACGATAAAAACCCGTTTGGATTTCATCGAAAATGAGAAGTGCCCCGACTTCATCACAGCGTTTACGCACAGCCTGCAACCATTCTTTTTGGGCCGGAATGATGCCCCCCTCTCCCTGAACGGGCTCCATAATTACGGCTGCCGTTTCCTCGTCAATAGTTTCCAAGCCTTCAAAACTATTAAAATCCAGAAAATGAACATCAGGAAGCAGCGGCAGGTATGGATCGCGATAGACATCCCGACCGGTAACGCTTAGTGAGCCATGGGTATCTCCGTGATAGCCATGGTGAAATGCTACGAACTTGTGTCGCCCAGTATGTTTTTTTGCCAGTTTCAACGCCCCCTCATTAGCCTCGGTACCGCTGCTTACAAAATATATGCGATCCAGAGAGCCGGGTAGCTGTGAAGTAAGTAGTTCGGCATATTTCGACTGCGGCTCTTGGATAAATTCACCATACACCATCACGTGAAGATGACGATCTACCTGGCGCTTTACCGCTTCAACCACTTCGGGATGGCGATGCCCCAAGCTACTGACCGCAATACCGGAAATAAAATCTACATATTTATTACCCTGGGTTGTATAGATGAACGGACCCTCTGCCCTTTCAATTTCTAACCCCATGGGCGCATCGCTGGTCTGGGCAACGTGTTCGTAAAAAGAATCTTTAATACTCAAAACAAAATATTTATGCCATCAAGAACTAATGATTGGAAGTAAAATACATCAATTTTTATTCCATTTGGAAATCAGCTCTCTAAATTCTGACTGTAGTTCCTTCGATCTATCTTTTGCATACCACTTGTGCAGTTTCTTCGCCCATTCTTCTTTGCTGATGCTTTCATCACTTTTCCATTCCATTGCTTTTTCCTGGGCTGCGAGCGGACGCGGCCCCCATGTTCCAACTTCCTCAAGAGTTTCTGCATCCAGACAAATTAATTTGGGAATAGACCGACCGCCATTCGTTAAATATTCATCCATAATATCCAGATGTTCATCCCGAAGAATGAACTTCACATCAATATTCTCGGATTTTTCGGCAATCTTTACTATAGGCGGAATATTCTGAGCCGCATCTCCACACCACGCCTCAGTAAGTACTAACCAAACCCAATCTTCCTCAAGTCCATTGAGCTCTTCAACAAATGAATCATTTAACTCTACCTGTTTATCCAGGCGTTTCATTCGCTGCACATTCATTTTGGTATAATGGACCATTTCCTCAGAATGATTATCACCGGTGGTTTTATCCTCCTCTAATAACTCATCAATCATTTGGCGATAATCGTCATAATCCATCGCCTCATTAATAATTTCGGGTGTAATAACACTTTCTGCAATACTTTCCATGCTGTCTGTAGATTTTAAATTTAATATTGTTTGTAAAGATGATATTTGGTCTCAAATTCTTACTGCTATAACAAATAGCCTACGTAAGATATTCCATAATTTTTGAATGCTTCCATATTAAGGCTGCCACAAGAAATAATACAAATGCCATCGACGTACCGTACTTAATCCACATAACTTTGTCATAATCTTCACTTGTTGTTGATAAACCTTTTAACAGTAAAGAAACAATAACCCCAACGGTAACGCCAACGAAGCCAAATAGAATAGCAACCCAAAAGCTGAATACTCCAATTGCCAAACTTACCAAGATTAGTCCAATTAAAAATGCTATTATAAAAAATTGTGTAACTCCTTTCTTTCCATATTGTACAGCAAATGTATGATCACCGCGACTGCGATCCTCCTCTATTTGGTAAATTTGCGAAATAGGATACAGACTTAACAACATCAAAGTAACTCCGGCGGCGGCAATCCAAACAGGCATACTAATCACCTCATTCCCCGCAGCCAGATACCCCAGTAATACTGAATTAAAACCCGTACTAGCTCCTATTGCTATAAGACTCTTTATGGGGTGCCCTTTCCATCGTACCAATGGTGTAGAGTATAACCAAAAGAAGACTATGCTAAGTACATAAATACCACTGTATAATAGACCTTGGCCAACAGCAACCAACAACCCAACACTTTGCAAAATTAGTGACCCGCTCCACATCCAAGATTGCATTTTGGGAGGATTTTGTAGCCCGCCGATCGGGCCCTCATCATTATCCCAAAAGGAATTATACGCTGTGGCACCGCCAAAGAGCAATAAATGCACGTTAAAAAACTGGAGAAGAAATGATTGAATATCCAGATCCGGACTCAAAAATCCACCCAATAAAAATCCACCCGACAAAATAAATAGCTGGTAATGCCACCGCAGATGCACTATAAAATGCCAGAGCTGTCGGGCTATACTTATATTCTGATATTCAACAGAAGACATTATCTGAATTTCTGTATTTCTTTATTATGAAATTTTAGCATACTCATTTCGGACTTATCAATCCAACAAAAGATTGGTATTTTAAGGGTTATGATTTCAGCCGGAACACAAATAGCTTCATATATCCGTAACCAATTATCGCCAGACCAGTGGCAAGATCAAAAAAAAGATCACTATCAAAAGATCAGTGATCTCATTGATGAATATCTGGAAGAGCGATCGCACCAGCAAAAAGATCCCGTACTCGATTTCCTCTTTGAGTATTATGCATTTCGTCCTTCTTATTTAAAACGCTGGTCACCGGGACTCGGCACCCTGCTCATTGGTAGTGCTTCGCATGATTGGCAATTCGATGAAATGGCAACAGCTGACGGTAATTCCTTTTTGGATATTACCCATTTTGACGAAGATCGTATCTCTTCTATCAAATGGATTTTAAACCTCTTGAAACAATCTCTCGATCGAAAACCTTCATTTGGCTGTTTTGGGATGCACGAATGGGCGATGGTATATAAAGCCGACCAGGTACGCCACGACTACCTTTCCCTCCGCATGGAAAAGGAAAAATTAGCTAAATTCGTGGAATCACGCCCGCTTGTTTGCACTCATTTTGATGCCTTTCGCTTCTTTACTGATGAGGCCAAACCCCAGAATAAATTTGAGCTCAATCGCGAAAAATTCGCTGATATGGAACAGCCCGGCTGCCTACATACCAATATGGATTTATATAAGTGGGCATTCAAGATGTATCCCTGGATTTCCAGTAATACCATCAGAGAAGCTTTTGAGCTGGCTGTAGAAACGCGTGTCATGGATATGAAAGCAAGTCCATATGACTTACGTGATCGTGGGCTAAAGCCTATTAAGATTGAAACGGACAAGGGACGCAGAGAATATATGCAGAAACAGATGGCCATTTACGAAAAATCACAGCCCATTCGCCGACAACTTATTGAAGAATACCAATATCTTTTAGATACTCTTTCAAACTAAATAACAGCAACCTTAAAACAAGTTCAGGATCTATTAATCTCTTTCGCAACTGTTATTAATTGCCTATCATCTAATCCATATTATTAGAGGAAAAACTGAACATCAATGAAATAATATTATCAAAATGGCTGAACTTGAGGACGGCGATTACGAAGCTTACGAACAGGATATTAAGCTCCTGGTCGATACCCTTCGCAAGTGCTTTAATGCCGACAAAGCACGATTTAGTGTTGTTGGACATCTGAACACTCTCTTTATTGAAATTGAAGGACTTGATGAGCTTTCCGCCGAAGAAATTTCTGAAGTGGCCGAACCCGTCCTTGATGAACTCGACATGGATTTTGATGAAATTTCCCTACTTCCATTAAAGAATTAATTTAAGTTCTATATTTCGGAAAAGGATAACATTCCTAAAGGGGAATCATCTATTTTCTTATACATCTGGATAGCAAACATACGTTTCAAAATATAATTTAGGGATTAACTTATTATGGCAAGTGCGACAACAGATTACCAGCTTAAATGCGTGGCCAATGGTCACCTTAACTCCGAGGAGGAAACGACCACCTATTGCACACAATGTGATAGTGTTCTTCGAGTCTATTATGATGAATCATCAGATGATATTCAGTACCCATTGAAGGAGCTGAAACCTGATCCGATGAAGACTCATCCTTCAGCCCTAAAAAAACTGGACCGTTTGTCGGAAACTTATGGTGCAGATCTTTGGGCCAAGCTTGAATTTGAACATCCCACCGGCTGCTTCAAAGATCGGGGCAGCTATATTGAAGTGCAAAAGGCCCTCGAACTGGGCGCTGATGCTATTTGCCTTGCCTCAACCGGGAATATGGCCGCCTCAGTTGCTGCCTATGCTTGTTATTTTAAAATACCCTGCTTTGTATTTGTCCCAGAAAAAACGACAGATGCGAAAATCGCGCAAGCTACGATTTACAATGCCAATATTATCCGCATAAAAGGGGATTTTAGCACTTGTGAAGCACTCTGCCGTGAATTCGCGAAATCGGGCAATTATTACTTGGCCGGCGATTATGTTTTTCGTGAAGAGGGACAAAAATCGTTCTCTTATGAACTTCTGGAGCAGAAGGGCGACGATTTTGATTATATATTTGTCCCCGTGGGATGTGGGACGAATTTTGGTGCTATTTGGAAGGGCTATACGGAGCTTAAAGAATCGGGCAAAATTTCCGATCGGCCGAAAATGATTGCTATCCAACCCGAGCAAAGCTCACCTGTTGTGGAGGGTATTTTTAAGAAAGAGAAGATTATTAAAAAACAGGTTAATACGATGGCTCAGTCGGTAGCGGCCTCCGATCCGGTAGACTTCCATAAAGTCATGCTGGGTATTGAAGAGTCGGACGGTTCGGCATTTACTGTTACCGAAGATGAAATTCTACAATCCCTAAAAGAGATGGCAGTCGAAGAGGGACATTTTACCGAACCGGCTTGTGCACTTCCACTGGCAGCTTTCAAGAACAATATTGATACCTTCAAAGATAAAAAGTGCCTGTTTATTCTCACCGGATCCGGACTCAAAGATACCAAGGTTGTAGCCAAACACTCCTTATCTTCACCTGTACTATCGCCCGACATCAATAAGGTTACCAACTATATAAAATCGGGCTTTATCGAGATGCAGAAGGACTCTTGGGGAAAGTCACGCGATACATTTATGGCCAATCTCGAAATGGATGAGGACCATGAAAAGCTCTACAATGAATATGTTTCCAAGATCAACAAAAAAGGCAAGACACTTAGCAATAACGAAATAGAAGTCCTCCAATCTCTAATATTCAATGAAGATCTCGATCTTGAATACCCTGTCGAAGTCCTTGACTACAAAGTGACCATGCGCAAGCACGGCTTGGTACAGGCGGCTGTGAAGCTCGACATACAGGGAGAAGAAATTATTTCTGAGGCAAAAGGTGTTGGTCCCATTGACGCTATCTTATCGGCAATACGCACGGAAACCAACTCAGTTTTCCACCTTGAAGTCAAGAATCACGAAGTGGAAATTTTGAGTCCCGATACAGATTCGTTGGTTGTTGTTACGCTTACCTTGGCTAACAATGATCAGGAGTGGGTATCCAAAGGTGCTTCACCGGATACGCTCGAGGCTGTCATTCAAGCCTTTACCAAGGGACTGGCTATTGCCATGAAATCAACGGTGACTTAGTAAGTTTTGTCAAAAATAAAAAGGCAAAGCCTCCCAAACTTCAAAAGTATGGGAGGCTTTGTTATTTAAGTACTTCTATTTCTTTATCGCAATGCATCTTCGAGCTCAAGTGAAGCATCACTGTCAGCATCACGGTATTTTACGATCAGCGGACATGCAACATTGAGTCCCTGCTCTTTGGCCCAATCCCCACTCATAGGACGCGTTCCGGGAACTACGACAGCTCGCTCCGGAATATCAGCTCCTTTGCCTAGCACTTCCTCATTAACACAGTCATAGACGGGTATCGATTTTGAGAGCGTTACTCCCGGAGCAATTACGGCTCCTTTTTTAACAAGAATGCCCTCTACGATAACCGATCCGGCTCCAATGAAACAATCATCTTCAATCACAACAGGTGATAATCCAACCGGTTCAAGTACGCCACCTAATTGTACTCCTGCCGACAGATGAACATTTTTTCCAACTTGAGCACAGGAACCCACCAGGGCATGACTATCTATCATCGACCCTTCGTCTACATACCCGCCTACATTAACATAGGCCGGAGGCATGATAATAACATTTTTTGCTACATAAGCCCCCCGCCGAACGGATGACCCGCCCGGTACCAAGCGTACATTTTCCTCAGCTGAAAATCTGCGGGGAGGCAAATTGTGTTTATCGACAAAACCATCATAAATGCCCGAATATTCAGTATTTTCACCGGCTGAAAACGAAGCCAAGATCGCTTCTTTTACTTCCCGGTTTGCTTCCCACCCATCTCCTCTGGGCTCAGCCGCACGCACTTCTCCGGTTTCCAGTTTATCCAAAATTTCTTCCCAGTTATTATCACTCATCAGTTTTTAAATAATTTATTTTGAAATTAATTGCTTTCTAAATTCGTGAGACTAATTAACTATTTTCTTCATACCAGCGTTGGATCATATTATCAGCATTTTTAAGAATACTGATATCTTCTACATCCTCTTGGGTAAGAGGAGGGTGTAAGGTAGCATTTCCTATCCATCCTTTATCATGCAGCAATACTTTTGCCGGAACAGGATTCGGACCACTAAACAAGGCATCTGTGCACTCCTGCCAAAGCGGAAGCAATTCCGGACCACGACCATCTAAACACCAGTCCACATATTGATGCGTTGCTTTGGGCCATACATTTGAAGCTACCGAAACGAGTCCGTCACATCCGGCCATCGCAAAGAACGGAAGCAGCCCATCATCACCGCTATAAAACTTAATATCTTTGGCCGTTTTACGGTAGTTCTGAAAATCTTCAATGCTTCCGCTTGCTTCCTTAACCGCTACAAAGTTGGAATGATCAGCCAACTCTTTAAGCACTAACGGACTCATTTTGCTACCCGTACGCGAGGGCACATTATAAAGCATGCACTCCTTGTCTGCTGCATCTAACAGCGACTTAAACCATTTCACTTGTCCTTTGGGGCCGGGCTTGGCGTAAAGCGGGGTTACCAATAAAAATGAATCTACATCAAACTGATGGCAGTACTCGATCCACTCGATTTGATTCCGGAGATTAAACCCTCCTACCCCAACCATAATTGGAATATCTACGTTAAGGCTTGCAGCTGTTTTAACTACCTGTTTTTTATCTTCAAGAGGCAGTGCCAAGCCTTCTCCTGTACTACCCAAAACAAGTACGCCATTGCCGGCCTCATTCTGCTTATGGATGAGTGAAGCCAAGTTATCAAGGTGAATATCCCCATTTTCTTTCATGGGGGTTACCAATGCTGTGTAAAGTTTTGTGTCTGTAATACTCATAGTTACTGTTGCATTACGTTATCAAAGATAGTTGAAAGATCGTGAAAACCGGGATTTACATCTCCGTTAACAAGTTGCTCTGCTGCCCAAACCGCACCTTGGCCAAATATTTTGCGATCGTGTGCCTGGTGTTTTAAATGAATTGATTCCGCATCTGTATTTACTTCCAACTGATGAATTCCCTTTATATCTCCTTTGCGCTCTGAGGTTATCTTTGCTTCTTTTCCCAGCCATTTCTCCCATGAAATTGCCGTACCGCTGGGAGCATCTTGCTTATGTTTATGGTGAACTTCATGAATATGAAATTCAGGACTATCCAGCACAGAAGAACTCTGTCCGATTATATTCAAACATCGACGCACAATATTCATCCCCAGACTGAAATTCGACGCCTGTAGCCATTTAAGATTTTTTTGCTTCAGTTGCTGATCCAAATCCTCCGGCCAATCATAACCGGTTGTGCCCCATGCAGCAGGAATTCCTGACTCCATAAGAAGAGCTATAAGTTCATCGACTGCACCTCCCGGTACGAACAAAATTGCAGCATCGGCCTCCTTAAGCTTTTCAGGCGTTGGTTTATTTGAGGAATCGAAAGGACCAACAATTTGATTCTTGTTCAATATTTCTACGACCTTGCCACCGGTTTTTCCAGTGCCTATAACGGCAAATTTCATACTCTTTTCTTTTATTCTTTAACGCTAAGTGAGTAATAAGTATAACCTTTTCAGTGTCTATTTTCATCCATTTGCGCAATTACCCAAATATAATGTAGATTCAGGCTTAACAATTCAAAAAATACCAAATATGTATACCTTATTTGCAGCTCCTGTTTTTACCAATGACGCAGTCGTGTTAGGAATCTTGTTATTGATTCTGGCATTCATATTTGTCACCTCAAACAGCGACAATCCGAAATGGCAAAAATTTTATACCTTCGTACCTTCGCTTCTTCTCTGCTACTTTATTCCATCTATTTTTAACTCACTCGGATTAATATCGGGTGAAGAATCAAATCTTTACTTCGTAGCCTCACGCTACCTTTTGCCTGCAAGTTTAGTGCTCCTTACTCTAAGTATCGACTTTAAGGGAATTATTGGCTTGGGCCCCAAAGCAATCATCATGTTTTTAGCGGGAACAGTCGGTATTATGATTGGGGGCCCGCTGGCTCTCATTACCGTAAGCTATTTTGCTCCCGAAATGACGGCAGGAGCCGGACCGGAAGCCTTATGGCGCGGATTATCAACCATCGCCGGAAGCTGGATTGGCGGCGGCGCAAACCAAACGGCCATGTTCGAAGTTTTTGATCCCAGTGCCGACCTGTTTTCGGCCATGGTAACTGTTGATATTATTGTTGCAAATATCTGGTTGGCCTTTCTGCTGTACGGAGCAGGCATTTCTGAAAAAATTGACGCCTGGTTTAAAGCAGATGCTTCACCTATTACAGAACTCAGAAAAAAGATCGAAGATTACCGTGCCAACGTAGCCAAAATTCCCACCCTCGCTGATATTACCACGATCGTCGCTGTGGGCTTTGTGATCACAGCAATCGGTCATCTGGGTGCCGATGCCATTGCTCCCTGGATCGGTGAAAACTTTCCCCAGCTCAGCAACTTGAGTCTGGATTCTGAATTTTTCTGGATTATAGTCATTGCTACTACCGGTGGATTAGCCCTTTCTTTTACTCGTGCTCGAAAGCTTGAAGGGGCAGGCGCTTCTAAATTTGGAAGCTTGTTCCTTTACATCCTTGTAGCTACCATAGGAATGAAAATGAACGTGATGGCTATCTTTGAAAGTCCCGGATTCTTTCTCATTGGACTACTCTGGATTATCATTCATGTAATCATATTATTTATCGTGGCTAAAATTATTAACGCGCCGTTCTTCTTTATTGCGGTGGGCAGCCAAGCCAATGTTGGCGGAGCTGCTTCAGCACCCATTGTGGCCTCAGCTTTTCATCCGGCCCTGGCTCCCGTTGGTGTACTACTGGCTGTCTTGGGATACGCTGCCGGTACTTACGCAGCCTATATCTGTGCTATAATGATGCAGTATGTGAGCTGATAATAGGGAGGAGCAAGAAGTGAAACGGTGATTATCTTCATTCGTATACCTTTTCACTTCTTGCTTTTTTAATTTGCAGCTGATTTAGGGAGTATCTATTAGTATATTTAGCATCCTTAGAAAACAGAATTTCCCTATATTTATTCATGCGCATTCTGAAATTTGCTGGCGTCTTTTTCGGCACCCTGATTCTCATCTTCTTTATTGTCTTTGGGTTTAACCTGGATGCCTTACAAACGCTTTATAATAACAGCGGTGACCTCCAAGAGGGGCAGGAATGGGTTTCTAAGTCTACGTCTCTCAAAGGGCTTACTCAATACATCGGATCGAACCCTCAACATGCGACGATTGTATCACGATCTGTAACGAATCCTGATACCACTATTAATTACCGGGCAGACCAACCGCGCACGATGGGGACACTTTCAAATTTCTTCCTGATTACCACCTATGCCCGCCTTGTAGAAGCCGGGCAACTCGATCCCGATGAACTGATCCCAATTGAAAAAACGACCCGCTTTCAACTCCCTTATATTGATGAGTCACACCACGAGGATGCCATAAATGTACTACAGAACAAAAATGCTGTTACTAACAATGGGGACGTACCGCTCAATAAACTTTTACAAACCGCCATCATTTATAATGATCTGGCAATTTCAGATTTTTTATTTTATAAAATAGGCCAAGAGTCCATTAAAGAAACTTTTAGCCTCCTTGAGCTTCAATCTACTGATCTCCCCCTCCCTTTTACGGGATTGTATATAACCCTTCATCCTGACTTAGCTGGAAGAAAATTTAATACCCATTTTGAGAAGCTTTCGGCATTATCGAAAGACGAATTTCGGCAAACGGTTTTAAGTAATGCTCAGCAATTTAAGACAGATGAAGAATTTCACGGTCGGGTAACGAAACTTTTTGAAAAACAACAAGGATTGGGTATTGGTTTTAAAGAACGACGAAATATTCTAAGCCTTTTCCCAAAATCCACGGGCCAAGAATTAGCCGACCTCATGGTTCAACTTGAGAAGAATGAGGTCATTTCTGCCTCAGTATCTGAAAGGGTAAAGGGGATAATGGATTGGCCCTACCAAGAGCAGGGATTAAACAATGATTTTAAATACTACGGCGCTCTTTATGATAACAGGCTCGGTCTTCTTAACGGAATCGACTACGGGGCTTCGGTTTATTCCGAGGAGCCCTTTGGACAAGCGGTATTTTTTGACTCCCTGCAAGTCGCTTTTTGGTTTCACATGAGCAGCAATCTGATGCATCAGGATTACCAACAACGAATGATGTGGGATCCTGCGTTGCGTGAAGCCACACTTCAGGAAATCAGTAAATAGTATTAAATTGACGGTAATCAACCTCAAATAAGTAAAGGAGTCATCATGGCAAAGTCAGACAAAGTTAATGAAACCGTTCGCGGCGGCATAACATTAGGCACAGCTCTTGCTGTAACCATATCATGGTCGGTTAACAAATCTATTATATGGGCTATTATTCACGGGCTCTTCAGCTGGTTTTATGTGATTTATTATGCATTCTTCTATTAAATATTTTTCACTCTTAACACGATGAATAAGTACAAATACCTGTATCTTTTTTGGCTGTTACCCGCTGCTTTTCTTTTTCTTACTCTGCACCAGGGATTAGTTTATTATGGCATCACCGACACCTATGAAAATGGGGAGAGCTATACGGCTGAAGTCGTTGAGTTTGAATTTAAACAGATTGCAGCTCAAACAAATGGGTATATTGTGTTGAGGTTTAGCACTGGTGATAATGATGAAATTAAGCGCAAACTGTCTTTGCCGGTAGAGATGGCAGGTGGCTTGCAAGATATCCGCGTAGTTCCCATTCGTTATAACCCCGGTGCCATGCAGGAGATTGTGCTAATGCCTACCTTTGAAACTCAAAAGAATCTTATCTGGACAAACGCTCTTATGGCAAGCGTTGCTTTGTTAATTACATTCTTTGTTGGACTGGCAGCTCATCGGTTTGCAAGCAACAAGATGAACGAATCAGATGAAGAATTAGTCATCGAACGAGTAGATTAAGTTATTATGACGACCCCAGATTCTGCAAAAGGCACTCTTTATCTTATACCAAATACCCTGGGCAAAACGCCCGAAAATAATACTATTCCCGATTATGTATTAAACATTATTCGGAGGACAGAGGTATTGATCGTTGAAAATGTACAAACGGCAGCACGGTATCTTCAATGGGTGGGAGATACCATTCCGGAATATGAAATTGAGTTTTTACTACTTAACAAGAAGACGCCCATCCACGAAATTGCTTCATTTCTGGATCCCCTAAAAAAGGGAAAAGATGCAGGGCTACTTTCCGAGGCCGGATGTCCGGCTGTGGCAGATCCCGGATCGGAACTCATCAAAATGGCCCACGATCAACAGATTAGAGTTCATCCGCTGGTGGGCCCTTCTTCCATTTTATTGGCATTGATGGGATCGGGGTTTAACGGCCAACAATTTACCTTCCACGGCTATCTGCCTATCGACAAGAATAAACGCCAGGCGACTATCCAACAACTAGAAAAGCAATCAAGATCTTCGGGAGGCACGCAAATTTTTATGGAAGCTCCTCATCGCAATGATGAAGTTGTCAAAGATGTCATTCGGTATTGTGAACCGACCACTCGTTTCAGTACTGCTACCAACTTAACACTGCCCGATGAACAAATTGTTTCCAAGAAGATATCGGACTGGCGAAAGGACTCCGGCAATTCCATTCATAAAGAGCCCACGATTTTCCTGCTATACGCGTCCTAATTTCTTTACACAATATTTCTTAATACAACTCTTATTTTCAAATAACAGGGACAGTAGAAAAGCCTGTTCCATTACAGAACAGGCTTTTAAAGATTAAATGATAATTAAGTTATTACGCTCCCGCTTCTTCCAACATATTTACAATACCCTCATAGTCATGAGAGGTAGCCTGATCTTTGGCTGACCAACCGCGATCATCCATCACACTAACATCACTGTGGTGTTGAATTAGCAGCTGTACTATTGCATCAAAGCCATTACTGGATGCCCAGTATAAAGCACTTGTCCCCCGATTATCACGGGTATTAACTTCGGCACCCTGATCAAGCAGATATTGAACAACATCTAAGTGACCGTGTTTAGCTGCTTTCATCAATGCTGTTCTATTATGCTCGTCACTGGTATTCACGTCAGCACCATTCTTCAGATGCTCTTTTACATCCTCTAAATCTCCAGTCTCTGCTGCTTCAAGAAAGGCGTTTTCTTCCATATTTAAACCTCCTTATTTAGGATTAAAGGTGGGTCTCTAAAACCATTGTAAATGTTTGGATGATCATAGTCAACCCTTTGGAAAATGTTTTTCAAAAATAAAAAAGGGGCTACATTTCTGTATCCCCTTTTGACAGTTAGAACTTATATAAAACTATTCCAACCCGAGCACATCCACACCTTGATTGAAGGTTACATCAACCGGGATAGACTGCTCAGATAGGCGATTAAGCGACTGCTGCAGCTGATCCCCAACCGTAGCATATTTCTCGACAAATGCTGCAACTCCTTCATAGTCTCCATCCCCCTGGAGGGTGAGAATTTTGCTGGAAAGCGAATCGGTTGCTTCGGCAATTTTGTTAAAGTTTACGCGATAGGTTTCCGTCTCTTTATCATAGCTGAAGGCGCCTTTTTCCTTAAAGTAATTAAACCGAATAAGATTAGCCTTGCCATGCGCACTGGATGACCCAAATCGGATAGAACGAAAAATACTGGCCATAAAGGTTACGTAATTATTTTCGATAGTCCCCTCTTCAACCATACCATCCTTGCGCAGTTCTGAAACCATATACAATCCCAACACATCAGCTTTACCTTCCTCCAAAGCCGATGCATGTTCTTTGAGTGCTTCACGCACGGTACCTTTTCCATTGACTGTATTTTTAATCCCAAGTCCGTGAGCCACCTCGTGGAACATTGTATTGCCAAAAAATGCATCAAAAGTCAGATACTCACGCTGCTCTTCGGCAATAAGAACCTCGGAGATGGGCTTCAGAATCTTATCGTATTTAGCCCGCATTGCATTTTTCAATTGTAGACGACGGGTTCCCTTCTCCAGCTGGACTTCTTCATCGTTAGGCAAATTGATAGCAATAGTTTTGGACCCGGCGTTGGCATCTCCTGCATAGTAAACTGCATCATAGGCATTAAGATCCGAATCACGCCCCGGCTCCTCCTGCTTGTATTCCTCTGCAACAGGCAACCCTTCCTGCAGCTCGGGTAACACTTCAGCATATTTCGACAGACGATTACTCCACTCCTTATCTTTAATCAGCACAAAGGTTTCGTGAGCCGCTTTATAGCCAAACAGCTGATCTTCATAAGTCTCAATAGGCCCAATAACCACTTCAATGGTATTGTCTTTCATATCCAACCAAGCCATATCACTTTCCTGGTATTCATCGGTAAGGAGCGCTTCAGACCGTAGATTGAGATAGGTTTTCAGCCCCTCATCTTCGGCCAGCTTAGCTGCTTCCTTCAATTTATCTGCAGCCCGTTGATGTTGCTCAGCAAAAGCCTCGTGATAAGGAATGGTTGTTAAGCCTCCATCTTGCGTTCGGCGTACCAGCGTATAAAGATCATCCTTGGCTTCAGAATCCCAACTCTCAAACTCCTCTTTCGTCATATCCGGAGGATAGAAATTAGCGCCTTCGGGTTTCGGTCCCACCTCATCAATAAAAGGCTCATTGCCATTCAGCCGATCCCAAGGGCCGTAATTTATTTGGGCAAACCGTTGTTCTTTCTCAGAAATGTTATTCAAAAGAGTTTTCTTCTTACCATAAGCTTCCTCCCAGAACACTTCGTCCATGGCCTTGCCGGCATCAATAAGCAGCTTTATAATTTCTTTCTGATTATCACTAAGGGATGAAACATCCGCCGTTAAGGTAAATTCAGTATACTGATCCAAGCGGTCATCAATCGACATTTTGTTGTCGTTTTCCATACTTTGACAACCTGCCAGAAAAAAGGCAATTGCCATTATTGCTATGGCTGCATTTAAAGTAGATTTCATAATCATCAACATTTTAGGTTAGAAGATTTAAGGCTTATCGATATACCTCTGTTGAGGAAGCATATCACGTTGTTTTAGTTCATTTAGAATCAATTCTGTCATATCACTTTTAAAAGGAAATTCGTACCTGATATCAAGAACGTAGGCCTTTACCCGCAGCTTGAGCACGAAATTTTCTTCATGCACTTCATTCAATGCAATGATAGCAATCGGTTTTTGTAAATAGACATATCGGGATGACACAGCAGCGCGATAAGCAATTCTTTTGACCGCATCAACATCTACATTCATAGGCAAAAATATTTCGGCCACCACCTGACAGTCTAACGCGCTGGAATTTGTATTTGATACCGCTTTGTTCATCAACTCGCTGTTAGGAATCGTCACTACGGAATCATCAGGTGTAACAATTCTGCTGGAACGCAATCCAATCGAAAGTACTTCCCCGTAATGCTCGGCCACCTGAATTTTATCTCCCACTTGGAAGGGCCGATCCATAATGATGATAAACCCGCCGAAAATATTTTTCAGGATGTCTTGTGCAGCAAAACCGACCGCAATACCAATAGATGCCAACACTGTAATAACCGTACTCAAAGGTGGATTAATGATGCCCGCAATAATGATATAAATGGCAAAAGACCAAATTATCAGCCGTACTACGGGTACCATGCGCTTAATCCCCAAGCGGTAACGGGTAAACCGTTCTGACAGGTTTTCTAACACTACTACCACAAATCGGTTTAAAAAGTAGGTGATAATTAAAGCAATTATTATAGCCAGTATTACACCTACTGAAATAAGATTCTCTATCTCTGAGAGGGCTTTTCCGGTATCTTGTCCGACTCTACTCAAATCAGAGCTCGTATCGGCACGGGCCGTATCAATGCTTACGGTGTCCACCTGGGTCGTATCAATAATCTGTATTGGCTTAATAACAACCACAGTATCGGATTGCTGTGCGACAGTGTCTCGCCCTACAGACGAGCCCAACTCATGAAACCCCATAACGATGAGAACTGTCAGAAGTAGTATCTTGATAAATCTATTCATACTGTTGTTATCCCAAGTGAATTATATTGCGTTCTTTGAGGACCCGAACGATCTGTCGGTACATTAAATGGTTAATAGTGAACGACTCATTTTTTTCGATCAACATGCCGCGCGATCGCAACCGATTTAACAAAAGCCTGCTTTCTTCAAGTTTTATATTCAGTACCATGGCTAACTCTTTATCCGACAACGTATCGTGTAATACAAAAGCCGCCAATGCAAACAACACTGGTGGATTCAAATCCTCAATCATCTCTACAGAAGTTACCTCGAGCGGCTGTACATAAAAATAAGTCTCGTCAAAATCCCGAATAGATCGTATCCAGAATATCATAGCAATAGAGGCGTTTCCTTCCGCCAGCTTTGTAAGCTTCTCGAAATATTCTTTCCTCAGATGCTCCTGAGCCTCCGCCTCCTGATCTTTTAACTTTCGGTAGGTGCGCGACTGACGTATTTGATCATCAGGCTCAAAGTAAAGGGAATATCCACTGGCCTGATGCCTGCTTAAAATAAGCTGCTTAATCTGCTCTGCATTTAGTGAATCACTATTGCTGATGTGAGAAAAATACTCACTAATCTGCAGTACCTTATCTAAAAACGACCAAGCATAACGAGAACAACTAACCATCCAGAAAATATGGTTTCGTGTCTCTGAAATAAGATACGACAACTTCTCAATAGCCTTAAAACCGTTAATATTTCGAACAAAACAATTTTGTATAGATTCTAAGACAACCACTCTACGGTGATCTGACTCCTGTATAGCTGTCGCCAGCTCTTCAATAGTATTGGGAGGTTTAATCTCAAAAACGGCTGCCATTTTGTTTAGAAGCTGTTCTTCTTCCCAAATAGTATTTACAAACTCCGCGGTTAAAACCTGCTCTTCGCCGACCTCAGATTCAGCTACTAAACTAAGAAATGAGGATTTTCCACTACCCTTTTCCCCAACCATAGCAAAATTAGTGGGAAACTGATTTTGCCACTGCTCATACGCTCTTTTAAACGTCAAAGTCGATTCCTGTGCAGGTTCAAAAAATTGTTTATCGGCAAGAGAGTGAAAATCAAACAAACGCCGATAAATATAGGGCAGCTTGTTCATTTTTTGATCTGTCTCTGAAAGATATGTCGCTATATCTGCCCGTTTCGACTCCTGAACCCTTCGCTCCTTGAAACCCAGAAACGCTTTGATATCGACCCCGTACATCTTCAGTTTTTTCCAAATGAAACGGCTCCACAGCATCAGCCGATCCTCAATTCTTGCCCACCGAGAGTCTAAAATCGTTTGCCAATCTTTCGTTTTCTCTTTCATTGTATACTTGGCATTCAACAGCTGCAGCTGCTTCGAATCTCCCTCATGCAAAAGAGCAATCAAAGAAGAGAAGAATTTACCCCTTCCTTCATCTATAGAATTGTGAATTTGTTGCCACTTTTCATCCGCCCGGTCATGCAGCTCCTGAACTTTTGATAAAACACGCTGGAGCGCTTCTCCGGCTACTTTCGTGGGATCTTCTCTCTGATCTATATCTTCATCACGAGCTTTAAGAGCCGAATCAAAATTGACGGATATTATATTTTTTATTTCTATAATCTCTTCCAGATTTTGAGATAAAAAATCCTCGTACTGCTGGTTGGCCGGCTGCAAAGGATTCATAAATAGTTCTCTAAGGGCACGAATAACTAGTTGTCGCCACTTTACTTTCTCCTGATTAACAGATGGTGGATTTTTATCGAGATCGGCATCAAAAACAAGTTGTGCTTCTTGTGGTGACTGTCCCATTTTTAGCAGCAGATCCTCAAACAGATGCTCCGTTTTTTCCGCCAAAATTTGTTTAGCCAGCAGTTTTTCAATGGGTTCTACCAGTCTCTCATCTATAAAGGTGATGAGCATTTCATATAATGTACTCAATTCATTAAGCGAGGCTCCCTGACTAACCTTGTCAATAGCCTGCTCAAGATCTGCTGAATATTCACCGAGCGGAGCGATCAACGATTCCTTAAAGATATCCTCAAACGCCCCTTTAAATTTCAAAATCTCCTCTTCGATTTCAGATCGTAACTTCAAAAATTGAACAACGTCCTCAGTTCGCTGAAAAAAGAGTCGTTGCACACGCTGCCACTGCTCTTTTTGCGTATGAAACCGATTGCTTATTTTTTCATTTTTTGTCTTCAGTCGTTCATTATCAAAAAACGCACTATTCCATTCCAGGGTCCCCACTTTTTCAACATCCTCAATTATTTGGGCCTGCTTACTGTTGAATGCTTTTTCTATCCTATCCAGCAGATCAGCTTTTATCTCTTCCAGCCTGTTCTTTTGATCCGCTACAAAAGCAGATAAATCCAATGCTTGCTGTTCATTCTCCCCTCTAACTAATAAATCCTCAATATCCCTGATTAAATCCAATTGAACGCGCTCAAGAATATGCCCCCATCCCAGAACGGACTCATCATTCATCAAATGAAACCCTATCACTTTATCTAAAGGAATTCTTTGCTCCCATTCAGGGTAGGCTTTTTTATTGCCTGTAAAAATACTTTTTAGGGATTGAGCAGCGCCATAGCCAACTTTTGCAATACCACGAACCGTATTTTTACCTCCCTTGCCAAGTGCTATCCAAACAGGATCTTCAGGCTGTGTTGCAAACCGTTCTTCCTTTTGTTTCCAAACTTCTTCCTCGGGAAACCTTTTGCTGATCGTATCAACAGATGATAGATATACCTCTAAAATATCCTCACTGTTTTTATCAGATAACGTGCCATTAATATTTTTTAGAATCCCCGAGAATCCCTGCTTTATAATTTCTTCCGCTTCGTATTTCCGTTCTATCGCTGAAAAGTATCTTAACAACTGCTCAAAACCATCAAAGCGTACCTCAACATGCCGAATAATATCGGCCTGCAGATTCTCTTTGATTCCCTTCCGTAGCGTGTCTCTAAATTTTTTGCGATCCAATAGAACTACCTTCGTTTAACTTATTTTTCACAATTTGATTAAAATATGATGAAATACAAACTAATACTCATCGTTATCTATTGAGTAATTATGACAATAATCCCTTTTTCTTCTTGAGCAAATATTAGTTAATTTCGATCAAAATATTCTTCAGCATTACAATGAAAGGTAAGGTGGTCGATCCCAGTTTAAAATATTTGCAAACCTCCTCAAAATGCGGACGTTTTTGGTCACTATTGGCAATCTATCTCTTTTTAATCTGTAGCCTTTCCCATCCTCTGCAGGCACAAGACAACTCGCTGCAGATGGTAACCACAGCCGAACGCAGCGATGGCAAGGGACAAGTTATTCGATTCCATTTAAAGCAACCTGTTGACTCATTTGAAGTATATCAACCGGATGTAGACCTGATACAGATGACGCTTTATCAGGATAACATTGATACCACCGATATCGAACTGCCCAATATCTCTTCTGCTTTCGATGAAATTAGCTTTTACGATATTCCGGCCGGTATTGGCATTGACATCTATATCACTGAAGATAAATTCTACGATGGCAAAGCATATCACGACGGAAATAGCAATGATCTTCTGCTGGGACTTACGAAAGTAGATAAGACTGAATTAGAGTATCTTACCAAAGATACCGAACCCATCATATGGTCAAGCTTTACAATCACCGAAAAAAATCTTCTGGAAGGAAATGGTGGCGGTGAGGCAAACATTGAAACCAGCGACTACGATCAAACAAGAAAAAAAATGAAGTTTGATGTGGTTGTTATCGATCCCGGTCACGGCGGTCATGATCCGGGTTCCATCGGCCACAGAAATGTCAAAGAGAAGCATATTGTACTCGACATTGCAAAAAAAGTGGGTGGTTACATAAACGAGTATATGCCCAATGTTAAAGTGGTGTATACCCGTGAAACTGATAAATTTATCGAGCTTGAAGAACGCGGTAGCATTGCCAATGAAGCTGAGGGGGATCTATTTATATCAATACACTGCAACTCTCACACATCGCATCGGCCATATGGAACGGAATTATACTTTTTAGGACTGGAGCGCAGTGAATCTGCACTGGAAGTAATGAAACGCGAAAACAAGGTTGTGCGTCCCAACAATGATACAGAGCAACGTGAATTGAGCCAGGAAGAGCTACTGGTATATGAGCTGGCTAACAGCAGCTACATTGCAGCCAGCGAACAAATTGCAGGTATGATGGAATACCAGTTTGACGAACGAGCTCAGCGTCATTCTCGCGGTGTAAAACAGGGGCGCTTTGTCGTCTTATACCATGCTTCTATGCCTGCTGTACTTGTTGAAACCGGATTTATCAGCAATCCCAGTGAGGCACGCTATTTAACTTCCGATCGCGGGCAGACGTATATTGCTTCAGCTATATTTCGAGCTATTAGAAACTTCAAGGAAGGAAACGGCAATCCATAACCTCAAAATAATATAATATTGGACCCTTTGATCATTGGTGTTGCAGGCGGTAGCGGATCGGGAAAAACTACTGTAGTACAACATATTATTGATGCTATAGGGCAAGAAAAAATTCTTCTTGTCCAACACGATTCCTATTACCGGGATCTCAAACACCTATCATTTGAAGAACGGACCCAGCAAAATTTTGACCACCCTTCCTCGCTTGAAACCGAGCTAATGATTCGTCATATCAAAGCCCTAAAAGAAGGGTATCAGGTTGAAATCCCGATTTACGATTTCACCAATCATATCCGAAAAGAAGAAACACGACTGGCCGAACCCAAACAGGTTATCTTAATTGACGGCATTCTGGTGTTTACTGAAAAAGAGCTTCGGGACCTTATGAACATTAAGCTCTACGTGGATACCGATGACGACATTCGACTACTGCGACGTATTCAGCGGGATATTGTTGAACGCGATCGAGAACTTGAGCATGTACTGTCACAGTACCAAAAATATGTCCGCCCCATGCATCTTGAATTTGTTGAGCCTACAAAACGGTATGCCGATATTATCATCCCACACGGTGGGGAAAATAAAGTCGCACTCGATATGGTCAATGCCCTTATCCAAGATCGGCTTACTAATTCTGAAGTAACGAAGAAAGAAAACGAATCAGTTCCCGAATAATTTTGTTATACAGGATCAGCTGATATCAATTTTTATTAAAAGAATAATCTAACATAATTATGGATATTAACGCTAAAAACGCCATTGTTACCGGTGCCAGTAGTGGAATCGGGATTGATTTCAGCCAGGCCCTAATAAAGAAAGGAGGTACTGTTTTTGGCTTGGCTCGCAGTACTGATAAACTCAAGAAAGTACAGCAGGAGCTCGGTGAGCAGTTCATTCCTGTCACTATGGATATAACCGATCATGATGCCATTGAACAATGGATCAATAAGACTTTTTCAAAGGATCGCCAACCCGATATTCTTATTAACAATGCCGGCTTGGGTCGATTTGCGGATGTGGATGAACTTCCTCTGGATGAATGGGAAGCTATGGTTCAGACCAATCTGTCCGGAACATTCTACATGACACGTCAAATTGTTCCCCTGATGAAAGAAAAGGAATCGGTTTGTCATATTATCAATATCGCATCTATCGCCGGTAAAATCGGGAATCCTAAAATGACCGGATACAATGCTTCTAAGTTTGGTGTACGAGGTTTTAGCGAAGCTCTCTTTAAGGAAGTTCGATACGACGGTATTAAGGTTACCTGCTTTTATCCAGGTTCTATTGCCACCAACTTTTTTGGTGATAAAGATATCGACACCCACGATAATATGATGCAACCTGATGAGGTAGCCCAGGTTCTGATAAACGTTCTTGAAACACCCGATAATTTCCTGATCAATGATATCACCATGCGACCGCTAAATCCCAAGGCACCTGAAGATCAATAGATGAAGCAGCTTACTCCTCTTATTTTTTTTCTGCTGTTTTCAGTATTTGGCTGTTCAGATCATAACTCAAAACCTGATCAGCTCCTTAAAGAAGATAAATATATTGACCTTATGGTGGAGCTACAGCTGGTCCGATCATATGGCGAAACAGAATCATTGGATAGTCTTACCGTTGATTCGCTGACTGATGAAGTTTTTCAAAAATACGAAACGACGGATTCTGTTTTCGTTCAAAGTCACAACTACTACCAACGGTTTCCCAAAAAGCAGAAAACTCGCATCGAAAAAGCGATAGAGCGTTTAAAAATGGATCAGGTATCAGATACGACCAATCAAGATACCACAAAAAACTGATATTAAGATCCCTTCCAGGTGTATTCATCACCTTGGGTAATCAGCTTCTGCTCCCGGAGAAGATAACTCAGCAGGCGCTTGGTTCGATCTTTATTCCATCCAACTCGCTTTGTTATCTCAGCAAAAGAAAGCGGACCTTCTTTAAGCACGTTTTTAATTTGATGGATCTCTTTATTCTTAATTGGAACTGCTTCTTTTTTATCCAGACAGTTATCGCAATGGCCGCAAGCATCAACGCTTTCTTCACCAAAATAGTGACGAATATAAACTTCTCGACAGTTTTCAGTGGAAATATAACCTTTCATATACTCCAGTTTCTGTAACAGGTTATCCCGATGTTTTTCCAGCTTTTCTGTACTTAATAAAAGATTGGAATGGCGTTCCTCAATCAACCTGATTAATGGCAACTCTCCAATGGATTCATACTTTATGATGTGGTCCCGATCTTGTAAAACCTGCAACCCTTTTTTTACGGCATTTGCCGATACTCCCAGTTTCCTCTGGATATAATCAAATTCCAGGTACTTCATTTTTCCGAAGGCCTCGCCTCCAAATTGACGAAAAAGCACATCCAAAAACTCTGCTTTCTGCTGATTTTCCAGACCATTAATCTGATCATGTATATAATCCTGGCTTACAATAAAGTGCACGCCAACCTGCGGTGTGATATATTCAACAAGTTCAATAACACCCAGCTGACTAAGCACATCCAGTGCGGTTCGCACTTTTCGAACAGATAACCCTGATCGTTTTTCAAGAGCCTGTATCGACACCTCTTCCCGCTCTTCCATTTCCGATCCGACTGCTAAATTCAAGTGGTCGCACAATACATCATACACTTTTTGCAGCTCATCTCTACCGGGATAGGAATCCTTTATTCTTTTCTCAGCAATAATGACATCTGCCTCTTTAAATAACAATATCGGAAAACTTTCTTCTCCGTCACGACCGGCTCGACCCGCCTCCTGATAATATGACTCAAGAGAATAGGGCATTTCATAATGTATCACATAGCGACAGTCAGCTTTGTCAATTCCCATCCCAAAGGCATTCGTTGCCACGACAAGGGGAATAGTGCCATCAATCCACTCCTGTTGAATTTGTTGTCGATCGGCCGAATCAATCCCCGCGTGGTAAGCCCTTGTTTTTATCCCCAGCTTCTGCTCAATCTTTTGTGATAATTCCTCACAGTTACGTCGAGTACCCCCGTAGATAAGTCCCGATCCCTTTGGACCCGCTTGCTTGACAGCCTTGAAAAGTTTCTGGTCTTTTTTCGCTGTTTCAATAACCCACCATTTGAGATTCGGCCGATCAAAACCTTTAGAAATGATAACGGGATCGGTCAGTTCCAGACTTTTTTGAATATCATCCCGAACTTCCGGTGTTGCTGTTGCGGTCAAAGCAATCCAGGTTACTTCGTTCGCAATATCTTCCAGAGCTGGACGAATCTCACGATAACTCGGTCTAAAATCATGTCCCCACTCCGAAATACAATGAGCCTCATCAATTGCAATAAGATCGATATCAAGCTTGGGCATTTCGGCTTCCCACAACGTTGTCTTAAGTCTCTCGGGGGAACAATAAAGTAGATCATACATTCCATTGCGGGCATTGGCAAAACGCTGCTCTATCTCCCAAGATGAAATCGTACTGTTTACAAAGGTAGCTGAAATACCACGATTATTGAGCTGCTCAACCTGATCCTGCATAAGCGCCACCAACGGTGAGATCACTATAGTCAATCCATCTAACACTGTTGCCGGAACTTGGTAGCAGAGTGATTTACCCCCTCCCGTGGGAAAGAGTACCATCGTATTCTTTCTATCCAGTACCGCTTGAATAGCTTTATCCTGTCCCGAACGAAAGGATGGAAATCCCCAGTGCTTTTCCAGAGATTGTTGGGCTTTTTCAAGCAGGTTGGATTCCATAATCACTTCTTATAAAAAATTTCCGTTGCGATAACTTCAACATAATACGCCAAATAAAAAAGGCGCAGACTATTAAACCTGCGCCTTATAACTGATCCCTCTTAATATGATTATGCCTCTGTACCGGCAAGTGTTGCTTTCACATAATTACGTCTCATCTCAGCAATAGCTGAAATGGAAATTCCTTTCGGACAAACAGCTTCGCATTCAGCGTAATTTGAGCAATCGCCGAATCCTTCCTCGTCCATCTGTTCGACCATGGCAACTGTACGTTTCTTTCGTTCGGGCTCTCCTTGTGGCAATCGGTTCAAGTGTGCCAGTTTTGCACCGGTAAACAGCGAAGCCGAAGAGTTCGGACATGCTGCTACACAAGCTCCGCATCCTATACAAGTAGCATAGTCAAAGGCTGTATCTGCTACTGTTTTATCGATCGGGATAGAGTTTGCATCGGGCGCTGATCCTGTTTTCACAGAAACATAGCCCCCCGCTTCAATGATGCGATCAAACGCTGATCGGTCCACCACAAGATCTTTGATGACGGGAAATGCCTTTGCACGGAATGGCTCGATGACAATGGTATCACCGTCGCTGAAATTACGCATATGCAGTTGGCAGGTGCAGGTCATGTCTTTGGGTCCGTGTGCCTGACCGTTAATCACAAGATTACAAGAGCCGCAAATTCCCTCGCGACAATCGTAATCAAATTCGATTGGTTCTTCTTTACCTTCTGCGACAATTTCCTCGTTAAGTACATCGAGCATCTCCAAAAAAGACATATGCTCATTCACTTTGTCGAGAGTGTAATCAACCAGCTTGCCCGGTTGATCGGGCCCGTCTTGTCGCCAAATCTTAAGATGTACGGTAAATGTATCAGCCATAATTAAGCTATTAAGTATAAAATTTCAGACGCAGTTGTACACAGTTCTATTACTTGTAACTGCGTTGCTTCAGTTCTACAAAATCAAATTCCAGATCCTCTTTGTGCAGCTCTTCCTGAAGTTCTCCATTTACACCTTGGAACTCCCAGGCTGCCACATAAGAATACTCTTCATCGTTACGAAGCGCTTCTCCTTCTTCGGTCTGATGTTCCGCACGCAGGTGACAACCACACGATTCATCACGATGCAAAGCATCTTTCGCCATCAGCTCTCCAAGCTCGAGGAAATCTGCTACGCGGCCGGCAAACTCCAGATACTTATTATAATTGGATGATTCTCCCGGAACACGAACATTATTCCAGAACTCTTCTCGCAGATCCTGGATTTCAGAAATCGCCTCCTTGAGTCCTTCCTCACTTCGTGAAATGCCGACTTTATCCCACATTATCTGCCCAAGCTCGCGATGAAACTCAATAACACTTTTATCACCATCCACTTCGAACAGCTTATCAATTTGAGACTGGGCATTATCCGCGGCTTCATCAAAGGCTTCGTGATCTTTACTCACTTCATCGAGATCCGTACCCGCAATATAATTTCCAATCGTATAAGGGATAATAAAATATCCATCAGAAAGTCCCTGCATTAGGGCACTTGCACCCAGACGGTTAGCTCCATGGTCAGAAAAGTTCGCTTCTCCTGCTACAAACAACCCGGGAATATTGCTTTGGAGATTGTAATCAACCCAAAGACCACCCATCGTATAGTGCACAGCAGGGAAAATACGCATGGGCTCTTCATAAGGATTGTCATCCGTAATATTTTCATACATCTCAAAAAGGTTGCCGTACTTATCGGATATCGCCTTTTTGCCCTCGCGTTCAATAGCATCACGGAAATCCAGATAAACAGCACGACCGGTCGGACCAACGCCCATTCCCTCATCACAAACAATCTTGGCATTTCGGGAAGCCACATCACGAGGCACAAGATTTCCAAATGCCGGATACTTTTCCTCTAAATAATAGTAACGCTCCTCATCAGGGATATCGTTGGGGTGACGATCATCGTCCTTATCTTTCGGCACCCAGACTCGTCCATCATTACGGAGACTTTCACTCATCAGTGTAAGTTTGGACTGATAATCCCCGGACACCGGAATACAAGTCGGGTGAATCTGCACATAGCAAGGATTGGCAAATGCCGCTCCCCGTTTATGGCAGCGCCACGCCGCCGTTACATTTGAATTCTTTGCATTAGTGGAAAGATAGAAAGCATTACCATATCCCCCACTGGCCAGTACAACTGCATCAGCCATCCAGCGCTGAATTTCACCTGAAACAAGATCACGAGTAACGATACCACGTGCCTTTCCGTCAATAACCACCAAATCAAGCATTTCGTGTCGGGTATGCATCTCAATATTACCCTCACTGACCTGACGCATCATGGCCTGATATGCTCCCAACAACAACTGCTGACCGGTTTGTCCACGAGCATAAAACGTTCTTGAAACCTGAGCACCTCCAAAAGAGCGGTTGGCAAGCAGCCCCCCGTATTCGCGCGCAAAAGGTACTCCTTGCGCTACCGCCTGATCAATAATTTCGTTGGATATTTCTGCCAATCGATACGTATTGGATTCTCGAGAGCGGTAGTCACCACCTTTAATCGTATCATAAAACAGACGCCAAATCGTATCACCGTCATTGGGATAGTTTTTGGCGGCGTTAATGCCACCCTGTGCAGCAATACTGTGGGCACGTCGAGCGGAATCCTGAATACAAAAACTTTTCACATTGTATCCCAACTCTGCCAAACTTGCGGCAGCAGATCCACCGGCCAAACCGGTACCCACAACAATAACATCATGCTTACGCTTATTGTTAGGGGCAACAAGTTTTATATCATTCAAATGCTTGGACCATTTTTCTTCGAGCGGTCCGGAAGGAACTTTTGAGTCTAAATTCATAAGTCTTAAAGTGGATTTACAAAATGATTATTGGCACTGAATGAGAGCTGCTTCACAGCCTCCGCCAAAGTAGATATAAAGTGGAATAAACAGAAATCCGACAGCCATTAACACAGCAAAAATTACGCCCACTGTGTAAATTAATGCAGAATACTTATTGTGCTTCATCGTCAGCGAGGTAAAAGCGCTCCAGAACCCATGTCCCAGGTGAAAACCGAGCAGTATCATAACAGCCGTATATCCAAAAGCCCATAGCGGTTGCTGAAAAGTATCTATCATTAACCCTTTAAGATCACGGGCCTGCTCGCCACCGGGTAACGTAACCATTTCAGTTGCACCAAACTTAAATGTATCAATATGTATTACCAGAAAAACCAAGAGTACGATACCGGTAAATATCATTGATTTAGAAGCCCATGACATATGACTCGGGCCACCCTTACTCTGATATTTTTCATAACCTTCGGGACGGGCCTGACGACGATTCCACCAGATTGAAATTCCTACATAGGCATGTAAAAGAAACGCTACAGCCAATCCGGCTTCGAGGATATATAATAACCACCCCATACTTTCAAGCGCATGGGCCGCCTCGTTAAAGGCATGAGCATCCCCAAAAACCTGAAGGTTTGTAGCCAAGTGGAAAATAATAAAGACAATTAATCCTACTCCGGTTACGCCCGTTAATATCTTGCGACCAACCTGAGATTTTAGCGCGTCTGAAAATGATGGCATTGTAAGTGATAATATTTAATCTATTGTTAAAACCGCTGCAAAACGCCAACGCCTGGACTCCTAATCCAAGGAGTTGAAGATGTGTTTTAATGGATAAAAAGGCAAGGTTAGGCAGCGTAGTTTTACGGGTAAAATCTTATTCAGAAATGTTCTAAATTGAATACCTATATTTGTACCTCCTAAATCATTATTTATCGCAAATAAATAATTTATGCTTTGAATACGATTACTGAGAACAGACAACATTCCTTCCGTGAAACGGGTTCAAAATTCATTGGTCATCTGTTTCCCGTTACCTCGAGAGAACATTTTGAGCACAAGTTAAACGATATCAAATCAAAATATCCCGACGCTACTCATCACTGCTATGCATGGCGAATTAATCCTACTGCTGTAGAAGAGTTTAGCCAAGATGATGGAGAACCAAGTGGAACAGCCGGACAACCGATTTTAAATAAATTAAAATCTCATGAAGTAGTTAATTGCGGATGCATCGTGGTACGATATTACGGAGGCACAAAATTAGGCACATCAGGATTAATCCAAGCATACGGTCGATCAGCTGAACTTTGCCTCCAAAAAGCTAAGCTCAGTTCCATTATCCCAACACAAAATATTGAAATCACCTATCCCTATAATCAGCAGAAAGAGATAGACCAACTAAAAAACCGTTTTGACCTCAAAGAAATCGAGGGCCAATACTTAGAAAAAGTAACCATAAAAATGGCCTGTCGCTCGGATCAAGCGGATGACTTTTGGGATGCCCTCAAACAATTGGAACATATCGGTATCACTGCAGAACGCTTAGGAAATGGCTATGTTACAATGAGTAACAATTGAGGGCATAATAAATCTGAAAATCTGCTTCCTGCTCCGTACTTTTAGTCATCAAATTTCAGAGAAAATACAGATCATGAAAATCTATACTAAGAAAGGTGATTCAGGAGAAACTTCACTCTTTGGAGGCACACGGGTTCCAAAATCCAACGAACGCATTGAGGCTTATGGAACAGTTGACGAGCTAAACTCTTTTGTAGGATTAGCTGCCAGCTATGACCTCTCGGATGCCGGTACACAATATTTACGGAAAGTACAGGAATTGCTTTTCACCCTCGGTGCGGACCTGGCCACACCGCCTTCTTCAAAAACACGAATCGATCGTATTTCCCAAGATGATGTTATCTTTTTAGAAGATGCCATCGATGAGCTTGAAAAAGATCTTGAAGCCCTGAAGAATTTTATTTTGCCGGGCGGATCACAAGCCGGGGCCACCTTGCACGCAGCCCGAACCATTTGCCGGCGTGCCGAACGAGCAGCTGTAGCTTGTTCCGAGGTTGATGACTTATCTGCTAACTGTATCAAATTCTTAAATCGTCTTTCTGATTTTCTATTTGTAATAGCGCGCTATGAAAATAAGCAGGCCGGTGTACGCGAGGAAACCTGGAAACCGGAAAGGGAATAAATCTTTATCGCTACCTAAATTTCAAACCTCATGTCATCCTAAACTTGTTTCAGGATCTCATAAATACAGATGCTGAAAGAAATTCAGTATGACACAAAAATATTCTAACCCATGTCATTAATGATTTCAGTCTCGGGTATCCGGGGCGTATTTGGAACTGATCTTACACCGGAAAATCTAACTCGCTTTACAGCCGCCTTCGGCCATTGGTCAGGCAGTGGAAAAATTGTGGTGGGTCGCGATACCCGCGTTACCGGACAGATTTGTGAAGATATTGTTTGCGCTGTTCTCCAGTCGGTTGGCTGCGATGTGGTCAAAGTAGGCGTAGCCCCCACTCCCACGGTAGCAATGGGTGTTCTTAAGCATCAAGCTGATGGGGCTATCATCATTTCGGCCAGTCACAATCCCGAAGAGTGGAATGCATTAAAACTATTAAACGACAAAAGTGAGTTTCTTGATGAGAGTCAAGGTAAAAAGGTTATTGAGATCAGTAAAGAGCAATCCTATTCTTATAAGAACTATGATAAAGTTGGTACAGTTACAGAAGATCATGAGCTTCTGGACTATCACATCAAAAAAATATTGGCCCTCCCCTATATAGATCGCGACCTCATTGCCTCGAAAAACTTTTCGGTAGCCATTGACCCTGTAAACGGTACGGGAGCCGTAAGTTTACCCCAACTTTTTGAGGCTCTTGGCGTGGATACTGTTCATGCCATCAACAATGAACCCACCGGTATTTTTGCACACGTAGCTGAACCGCTACCCGAACATTTGGGAGATATCTGTAACCTTGTAAAAGAAAAGAATTGCGATTTGGGCATCGTTACTGATCCTGATGCAGACCGGCTGGCACTGGTAACTGACAAAGGCAACCTTTTTGGGGAAGAGTACACCCAAGCCGCGGCTTTTGATTTTATACTGGATAAAAAAACAGGTCCTTGCGCTACAAACTTGTCTTCTTCCCGAGTTGCCGAAGATGTAGCGAAGAAATACGAGCAAAAATGTCATCGCTCATCGGTTGGAGAAATCAATGTTGTCAAAAAGATGCAGGAAGTAGATGCCGTAATCGGCGGAGAAGGAAATGGCGGCGTAATTAATCCCGACTTACACTATGGGCGCGATGCGCTGGTCGGCACAGCCATGATCTTACAATTACTTGCCGAACGCGATATCACGGCCGATGATTACCGCAAAAGTCTGCCCGATTATTATATGCGAAAAAGCAAAATGCAACTGGCTGACATTGACGGTGACGCCCTGCTCGAAAAAGCTAAATCAAAATATGAAGATTATAATCCCGACACCACAGACGGTGTTAAAATAGACTTTGAGGATGGATGGGTACACCTTAGAAAATCGAATACTGAACCTATCATTCGCATTTATTCCGAAGGCATATCGCCTGAAAAAGCAGAGGAGCTTGCCGAAGAAGTCGTAGCTTCTATTCAGTAATTTTTAAGCGGAACTTACTTTCGTATCTTATCCGTTTCTAACTTTCTAACTTTATATAGATTCCTCTTTTATGATTACATCGATGACGGGCTTTGGACGCGGTGAAGCCTCAGAAAACGGTATCACAGTAACAGTGGAACTCAAATCTGTGAACAGCCGCTACCTGGATATTTCTCTACGCCTTCCACAATCATTGCAAGATAAGGAGCTGGATATTAAGGAAATCCTGCAAGAACACGTTGAACGTGGAAAAGTGAATGTTTCAATTCGAGTGGATAAATCGGATACCGGTGAACCAGAGATAACCTTCAACGAAAACCTGGTTCAAGGTTATAAAGAGATGCTGAATAATTTACGAAAGGCAGCAGGCATAGAAGAACCTATTACGCTGCAAACCTTTCTGGAATTTAACGATATCTTTGAATCCCGTGAAGATGATGAAGAAACCAAAGAACAGATTTGGAATCTTACGCAACAAGCCGTTAAAGATGCTGCCAATGAGTTAAAGAACATGCGCTTGCAGGAAGGCAGTCAACTCGAAAACGACCTAAACCAGCGGATCGACCACATCGAGAAAATGTTAAACATCGTGATGGATAAGGTAGACGGCCGTTCTAAGGAAATTAAGGAAGATCTTATAGAACGAATCAATGAACTGATCGACAGTGATAAAATTGATCCCGATCGCCTCGAAATGGAAGTAGCTGTGCTGGTTGATAAAATGGATATCACAGAGGAAATTGTGCGGACCCAATCACACATTAAATTCTTCCGTGAGGCCGTTAATAACGACAACTCTGTAGGAAGGCGACTCAATTTTCTGAGTCAGGAAATTAATCGGGAAATCAATACGATTGGCTCCAAAGCAAACGACTCAGAAATATCGCAATATATCGTTAAAGCGAAAGAAAGCTTAGAACAAATTCGAGAACAGGTACAGAACGTTGAATAAAAACACAACTCCCGGCAAAGTTATCGTAATAGTAGCACCCAGCGGCGCCGGCAAAACAACCATTGCTCAGCGCTTGCTAAAGGAATATCCGAAAATACAATTTTCGGTTTCAGCCACTACACGAAAGCCTCGTAAAGGCGAACAAGATGGTGAGGACTACTATTTTTTAAGCGAGGAAGAGTTTGATCAAAAAATAAAAGATGAGGAGTTTCTCGAATGGGAGCACTACAGCGGAAATCGCTACGGCACTCTGCGATCTGAAGTTGATAAACTGGTTGAATCTGGGTATTTTCCCTTGCTTGATATCGAAGTGAAGGGAGCCCTTAATGTACAGAGGCTCTACAACTCAGGCGCCATTTCCATTTTTATTGAACCGCCCTCGCTTGAAGAACTTAAAAACAGGCTTTCAAAACGAGGCAGTGAAACAGAAAGTTCACTGCAGCAACGTCTGAAACGGGCAGAAATGGAAATAAAATATGCCGATCGCTTCGATTATTCTGTCGTTAATGACGATCTTGAAGAAGCATACACAGAAGTCAAGAATATTATAGAACCCTTTATCACTGATTAAAAGCTGGATTACAACATGGGTATTAAAACATTAGATATCGAAAAGCTGAATAAGGACACTGGTAATCAGTACGAGCTGATTACGATCATGTCTAAACGGGCACGTCAAATTGCAGCCCAAGAAAAGCTTGAGCTTGATGAAAAACTGAAGTACTTCGAAGGCTTTGAGGATGACGACGAGTTCACCTTTAACGAGGAACAGGAAAACATCTCAAAAGAGTTTGAAAAGCGGAACCATTCTACACAACGCGCTATTGAAGAAATGCGCAATGGGGAAATTTATTTCCGTTATCCACAAGAAGAAGATTAATATATGTTATCCGGAAAACGGATAATACTTGGTGTTACCGGGGGAATTGCAGCCTACAAGGCTGCTTTTCTTTTACGTGCCTTACAAAAAGCCGGTGCAGAAGTACGCGTTACCATGACACCTTCTGCTACCCGATTTGTAGGCGCTGAAACCTTCTCCTCCCTTTCCAAACATGAAGTTGCTGTAGATGTTTTTCCCGAAAATAGTTCGGCAACGCAATCGTGGACACAGCATATCTCTTGGGGAGAATGGGCTGATCTCTTTGTAATTGCTCCCTGTACGGCCAATACTCTTTCCAAGATTGCTGCCGGGGCCGCAGATAACATGCTTACATCAACAGTATTAGCGGCTCGTTGCCCATTGCTTATCTGTCCTACTATGGATGGAGAAATGTATGAGTCTCCGGCAGTCCAAAAGAACCTGGACACCGTTCAGGAATTTGGCTACAATCTTCTGGAACCCGCAGAAGGTTATTTAGCCAGTGGATTGGAAGGTAAAGGACGACTGCCCGACACAGATCTTATTCTCGAAGAATGCAATGCTATTCTAAAAAAAAATAAATCAGAAGGTCCCTTATCCGGTCAAAAAGTGGTGGTTACCGCAGGACCAACCCGGGAACATATCGATCCTGTTCGTTTTATTTCGAACCCGAGCTCCGGAAAGATGGGCTTTGCCATGGCCGAAGCTGCTGAACGGTTAGGTGCTGATGTTACCTTAATTCACGGACCGGTCAACATCTCGAAGCCAGCAGGCATTACATCCATTGAAATTAAATCGGCCAATGAGCTTTTTGAGAAGGTCAAAGAACATGCTAATGCCGATGTAATTATTATGACTGCTGCTGTTTCAGACTTTTCTCCCAAAGAAGTTCATTCTCAAAAAGTAAAAAAAGACACGGCTGACTCAACCATTCAGCTCAAGCAAACCCCAGATATTCTTGCATGGCTCGGTGATCAAAAGAAAGATGGACAGGTACTCATCGGCTTTGCAATGGAGACAGAAAATCTACTTGAGAATGCTCAGGTGAAATTAAAAAAGAAAAGTGCCGACTGGATTGTAGCTAACGCTCTCAATAAAGAAGACTCTGGGTTTGCATCCGACAAAAACAAAGTGCACCTCCTTGGAGCAAAAGAGACAATACAGATAGAAGGGCTAAAGTCTGACGTTGCACGAAAAGTACTTTCGCACATCTTTAGGAACAATTAACTTTTCTTGTTTTTCTCTGCAAGCAGTAAACTGCCACTGCCGGTTTGCTTTTTATTTTCAAATACAACCTTAAACTCCGTTCCGCCATCAGAAGTATAATACAGTTCTCCTTCAAGTTGGTTGGTTAAGGTTTCTATCAAGTTCATGCCAATTGAAGCATGATCCGCTACCGTAAAGCCATCCGGCAATCCTTTGCCATTATCACGCACGATAATAGAAATCTCCTTATCTGATTTGGCAAGCAGAATCTCAATTGTCCCCGGCTGATTATCATCAAATGCATGTTTATAGGCATTTGTCACCAGTTCATTTATAAGAATTGCGCTTGGTATTGCTTGATTGATATCCAACAAAACATCCCCGGTATCGACTTCTACATCGATATGCTGATGATTAAATGGCAGGGTATTTTTAATCGTATCAATCAATTTAGAGATATATTCTTCAAATGAAATATCAATGAAATTCTCCGATTGATATAACAGCTCGTGCACAATACCAATTGACTGTATCCGCAACTGACCATCATTCAAAGCATTACGAATTTCTTCGTTTTCCGCCTCAAATGACTGTAATTGCAACATCCCGGAAATAATCGCCAGGTTGTTTTTTACGCGATGATGTATCTCTTCCAACAGCACCTGCTTTTCTTTCACCGACTGCTGCAGTTGCTCTTGGTATTTTTTCTGTTCAGTTATATCTACATAAATACCAAAACCAGCAATGGGATTATCATCCAAATAAACAGGTATAGCTCCTAACAAAAGATTTAGTTTTTCACCCTGTTTTGAATATCTAATGATATCGGTATAAAATTTATCCTTTTCAAACCCCTTGTCAGGCATACGAGGCACAATTTGATCATCCTCTTTGCCAACAATAATTTCATCAATATCCTTATTTAGCAACTCTTGTTCGGTGTACCCAAAAAGTTCTTCAAAGCTTTTATTTACTTTCTGCACCCTATTCTTGGTATCAATCATTACCATGGCTCCAGGGGCTTTCAGAAATAACTTTCTAAACAATTCCTCACTTTTTCTCAGTTTTTCCTGTGCCTTTTTCTGTTCCGTCAAATCTCGTACTATGGCTTGCACACACACATCTTCTACTAATTGTAAACGATTTAAACTCACCTCTACATCTACCGGCTTACCATCCAGTGTCTGATGCTGCCATTCAAAAACTTGAGGCGTTCCCTCAAGAGCTTTCTTAATTTTTCTGCGGGCTTTTGTAACTGATTTTTGTCCATCAGGCTGTAATTCAGGCGAAAAATCAACAGGTGATTTGCCTAAAATCTGCTCTTTGGTATCCAATCCAAAAATATTGACTACCTGACTATTGCACTCAATAAATTCGTCCCCATCCATAATAAAAATGCCATCGTTGGCATTCTCAAACAATCGTTGATACCGAATCTCCGCCTGCTTTTCATTTGTCACATCCTCAATAAAAGTAAGAACAGAAATTAGATCACCGCTCTCATTCCGCATTACTGAAGTATGAATACTGAGGTCAACCAAATGACCATCATGATGGTACATCTTAACCTCAAAGTGAGTTTTATCCCCCTTTCCACTCATAAGGTAGTCCATATTCCTTTCGACCACCTCCATATCATCCTCATAAAAATCAAACACCTCGGGAGAATGACCCAGCACCAAGCTTCTGGGATAACCGGTAATCTCTTTTGCCCTTTCAGACCATTCAATAATTCTAAAGTCCGCATCCCATTTTATCATGGCCAGCGGACTGTGATTTACGTGATGATTTAACTCATCAAATGCTTGCGTTGCTTTCTCTTCAGCCTCAACGCGTTCTGTCACGTCATGTATAAATGCCATACGAGCATTTTTGTATCCATTTTTATAGGGATGAGATGAAACCATTACATGCATCAAATCTCCGTCTCTTGTATGATGGCGGGCAACCTGGGTGTGATTGGATTCGTTATCTTTACGACTCTCTATTGCTGTATCCAGTTCTCCGTATACATCCTTCGGACGCAAGTCATAAAGGGTTAAAGAATTGAGTTCATCTTTTGGAAATCCATACCTCTCCCAAAATGCTCCGTTGGCTTCCAGTATTTTTAATGAATCCTTATCATAGATAAGGACGGGGTTGGGGTTTAGATCAAAAAGCGACCGATCCATAGATGATTTTTGCTTGTCCTTTTATTTACCCCTAAGGGTAACTGAACAAACTATCTAATTCAAGTTTTGTGAATTAAAATTAAAACTCCCATTTATACGTCCGATGAGTTTTATGATGGTAACATCCCAAGGCTTCTAAGCTACGCTGCATCAACCAGTTGCTCTCACTCACCCAGGCTCCTTCCAGATATTGTAATGAGGGGGCAGCCTCTTTAGTGAACTGAATACCCCGGGTAAATGTGAGCGCTTCCAATCCCATTTTGCGATATTGTGGGCGCGTGCCGTACACAAGAGTTCTTAAATGTCGTGCTCGTCGTTTAAACCATAACAGTTTGGGATAGTGCCACCAGCGTAATTCGCCTCCTGTCTCTCTTGACAATTCATTAAGATCCGGCACACAAACGACAAACGAGGCCGGCTCACCATCCACAAAAGCAATAAGCACGCTCTCAGGTATTAATACCGGCTTAAGTTTCTTTATCATGGCCTCAACAGTATCCTGGGTGAGCTCTGTAAACTCCATTTCTCGCTCCCTGATATCCTGCTGACTCCAGGCTTCGTTATATATTTGACGAATATATTCTGCATCTCGATGGATATTTTTCTTATCTAATGACCGCAAGGTTACATCAGATCGGGATTCAATACGGTTTGTAATTCGTTTCATGCGATCCGGAATAGGCTGATCAAAATTGCGCTTATAACTCCAATGGTCATCAAGTTTTTCCGCGCCGGTCAGCTCCAGAAATTCTTTGTAGTACGGAGGGTGATAAAACATACCATAGATAGGAGGAGCGTCATAGTTTTCTACAAGTAATCCCCAATAAATATCATTTTCTCCAAAATTAATGGGTCCGCGCATTGCATGATAGCCCCGCTCTTGATGCCAGTCGGCAGCAAAGTTTACTATTGCTTCTGCAATGTCCGGATCATCCTGCATTTCTATAAATCCCATTCCTCCCATTATAGGGTCAAGCACTTTATCACGCTCCGGAGTATTCATCACCGCGAAACGCCCCACAACTTCCCTACCCTCCTTTACAAGGAATCGCTCGCACTCTCCCTTTTCAAAAAAAACATTTTCATCGGGATCAAAAATACTTTCTATTTCAGAACGAAAGGGAGGTGCCCAATTGGGATAATTCTCATAAATTCGAAATGGCAATTGATGGAATGCATCAATTTGTTGTGCTGTACTTACCGATTCAAAGCTATAAGCCATTTGACAGAAAGGTCACTTCGTTTAAACACTAATCTTTCTATTCGTCTAATTCAGGAAATTATTCATAGATTTACAACAGAATAACACCTATTATTAGACGGCAAAATGCCAACTTAATATCGACAACTGGCTTGAAGGAACAAAAGAAAAAACAGCTAATAGCAATTCTGTTGTTAGTGTCATGTTTTGTAAGCGGATTCATCCTCTTTTCTACCTCTGATCAAAATACAAAACGACTCAAATCTCTAGCACAGGCTGACTCGCTCATTCAGCAACAATTTTCGAGTTTCAATATCTCTGAGGATCAGATCTCTGTTGCTATAACCCGAGTCGATTCAAGCTTTGCACGAAAAACGTATTACGTGGGACTTCCCTATCGTTTCTCAAAGACTCAGTTCCACGCAGAGCTCAATGAGTTCCTTCATCCATTTGGGGTACGAACCCCGGCTCGAGTCACCTTTCCCCAAAAGGATATAGATATTCAACTATCATATCGAGAGACGGTAATTCGGACGATTTCACTACAAACCGATCCAGAGCTCTCCCTACAACAAAATGATATCAGTCTTTTGTTAAGTTTTGAAAACATCCCTCAGCCTGAAATCATATCACAACTAAACGCCCTTGCCGAACCTATTCCCATCGTTCTAAAAATTGAGCAACCTATGCAGGTACAATCACTTAAAGAAGAACTCAATGGTCGATATTCCTCTGTCATATTTTGGTTTCAGAATAAAAATGGGGATGATCTGATTAAAACAAATCCGGAAGCGGCACGTGCCCGACTAGATCGCCTACAGGATATTTCTCCCAACTCTCACGTTTTAATCACAGGAAGTAACGCAAAACCGCTGGTCAGTAAATTCAATACACTTACCTTTGTGGATGCATCTAAGGCTCAACTACTTCACGAACAGTTAGGAAAAAAAGTTTTTCTTGAAAAGCTTACATTATTACAATCCAACACGCGGTCTTATTTAGCGCTAATTACTGGCACGGAAACAACTGTTGAATGGCTAATAGAAGAATTGCCTGATCTTAAAAAAACGGGGGCCCGAATTATACCTCCGCCAAAAATGAATTTGTAACATGATTGATCGTCTTGATACCGACAAATGGCTCAAACGTTTTGAGCTCAACGAATTTCCCGAACCGGAATTCGTACAGCTCAAACACCCGGTTCTACTTTGCCACGGGTACGGGGCCATAGCATCCCTTGTTAAGCCTTCCCCCTTATATGATATAGCCCTAATGCTTCGCACTCACAACGTGCTGGCTTTTGCCCCCAACATCGTTCCATATGCCAAAATTGAAACCCGCGCTAGGGGCTGGGTAAAGCTCATTAAAGAACTCACGGAAAACACGAAAAGTGATAAAATAAATATTGTAGCTCACAGCATGGGTGGACTTGATATGCGCTACGCTCTTTCCAACACCGATGTAGCTCGACATGTAGCTTCCTTTACTACGGTAAGCACCCCTCATCGTGGAACAAGTCTGGCCGAACTTACTCTAAAAACGCCGGATGCTATTCGTGATAAACTGGCTGATTTCCTCGACTGGATGGGCGACCGAATATACCCGCATACAAAAAGTGATTCCGTGGCATCGGCAGCACAATTAACCCGACAATATGTTACGGAGGTCTTCAATCCCGCAACGCCAAACGTTGATGGCATCCCATATTACTCCTATACATCAGCCGTAGGCAAAGGGACCAGCGAACCAATCCGCGTTATCGCGAGATATCAAAACAACCACATTTTTAAAGAGGAGGGGCCTAATGACGGGATGGTATCGGTAGAAAGCGCCAAATGGGGCGAACATATTAAGACTTCCAACCTTTCTCACCTCGAACAAATGAACTTGCGTATTAAGGATGACCGAGAGGTACTGTTTAACTCCTTTTGGCTCGATGTCGTAAAAATGCTGGAAGCCAAAGGTCATTAAGCCTTACAGCTCAATATCTTCCTTTTTCTTAAGCAACGTATAGGCTGTCATATCATACTGTATCGGGGTCAGCGATGCATATCCTTTTTCCAAAACATTAACATCCAAGTCATCACCTTCATCTAATAGCTCAAGTTTACCTGTCATCCAATAATACGACCTGTTATTGGGATCTACGCGGCCTTCAAACTCCTCCACATAGCGACTGTTGGCCTGACGTGCCCATTTAATACCTTTGAGCGGCCCGGCCGGAACATTCAAGTTCATGGTAACCCCTTTCGGAAGTCCTTCACTTAATACATAACCGATAACTTTACGTGCTGCATCTTTAGCTCCCGACAGATCTGCATCTTCATCGTAGTCGGTACAGCTTACCGCTATAGATGGATATCCCAGTATCGTACCCTCTGTGGCGGCACTTACCGTACCTGAATACAAAATATTAATACCTGCATTACTCCCGTGATTAATCCCACTGACAACCAAGTCTGGCTTCCGTTGCATCAGTTGGTCATGTGCTAATTTTACAGAGTCAGCGGGAGTCCCTGTCACCGCTTGTCCATTAAAGCGACCATCAATTTGAAATGATCGCGACCGAAGCGGCGTATTTACCGTAACAGCATGCCCTACCGCACTTTGCTGTCGGTCGGGGGCAATGATTTCCACATCCCCGAACTCATCAGCAACTTGGGCAAGCGCTCGTATCCCCGGGGAAAAGATACCGTCATCATTACAAACTAAAATTACCGGATTGTTATCAGATTTACTCATATACAAATATAGTCAATTAGTCGTATTGCTCATTTTCATTGGGAAAATCTCCGGATTTGATATCCGTAATATATTGTTGTACCGCATTCGTCATCGAAGAATGCATATCATCATACCGGCGGAGGAAACGCGGTTTAAACTCTTTGTTAAGCCCAAGCATATCGTGAGTAACCAGTACCTGCCCGTCACACTTGGGCCCGGCCCCAATACCGATAGTCGGAATTGAGATTGCTTCTGTCACCTTTTTTGCTAATTCGGCCGGAATTTTTTCCAGCACGATGGAGAAACATCCTGCTTCCTCCAATTTTTTGGCATCTTCAACCAGTTGTTCAGCTTCCGTCTGTTCGGTGGCTCTCACCTTGTATGTCCCAAATTTATAAATACTCTGTGGAGTAAGTCCCAGATGCCCCATAACAGGAATACCTGCTTCTACAATCTTGGCAATGGTTTGCACCACAGGCTTCCCGCCTTCCAATTTAACCCCATGCACGCCTGCCTCTTTCATCATGCGTCCGGCATTTTCAAGGGCCTCTTCAGCTGTCACCTGATAACTCATAAACGGCAAATCTGCAATAACCAGTGCCGTTTCCACTCCCCGAGTTACACATGAAGCATGATAAATCATATGCTCCATAGTCATAGGTACAGTGGTATCATAACCGGCCATTACATTACTGGCCGAATCACCTACCAGTATTATGTCAATACCTGCCTGATCAACAATGCGGGCCATCGTATAATCGTAGGCAGTAAGCATGCTAATCTTCTCAGACTGCTGCTTCATTTCAACAACAGTCTGAGTAGTAACTTTTTTGGGACGGTCTGAAGATTGTTGGGTACTCATCTATTCCTCACTTGGAACTATAGCCGCAGTGGCATCCAATTCACATACAACATTACCATCAACTCGTGCTTCCGCTGTCATATTGTAAAAATTTCTTTTTTCCTGAACCAGCTTTACTTCCATCTTAAGCTGGTCACCGGGTACTACTGATTTGCGAAATTTCGCTCTATTGATTCCCGTAAATACCGGAATATAATCTTCCGGATTGTCGATATGGGAATGCATCAACATCAAACAGCCACTTTGAGCAATCGCCTCAACCTGAAGTACACCAGGCATGATGGGCCGATTCGGAAAATGGCCGTTAAAAAAATCCTCATTAGCTGTAACATTTTTTAATGATAGAATGCGTCCCTCTTCGACTTCTAACACACGGTCAACCAGTAAAAACGGATACCGATGTGGAATTAGTTTTTTTATTTCATCAATTGTTAGCTGGTCCATGATTACGTAATATTTTTAGATGTATAATAGTATTAGTTTTTTATTCTACGGTACCTACATAAATGTAGGCGATACCGCCAGTTAATTTTTCAAAAAACTGTGATGAAAACGATCCTGCTTTTTCCATAAGTGCTATAAAGTCATTCCCGGCGGGAAATTCTGCACTTGTTCGTGGCAGATACGTATAGGCCTCTCGATTACCACTTATCCACCCTCCCAATGTAGGCATAATATATTGGCTATATAACTCATAGGGATATTTCAATAATCCCTTGGGTTGTCCAAATTCTAAAACTACAACTTTCCCCCCCGGAACTACAACACGAGCCATCTCTTTAAGCGCTTGTACAGGATCATCAACATTACGGATTCCAAAAGCAATGCTCGAAATATCAAAAATATTATCCTCATATGGCAAATCCATCGCATCGGCAACTTCAAAATCGACAACCAAGTTATTGTCTTCTGCCTTAGCGGGGGCGTGTTCTATCATCTCGGCACAAAAATCGGTTCCCAGCACATACCCCTCATCACCGACTTCCTCTTTGAACTCCAGTGCCAAATCCCCCGTTCCAGTAGCACAATCCAGCACACGATCACCAGTCTTAGCCCCACTTAACGCTACCGTACGATCTCGCCATATATGGTGGATACCAAATGACAAGATAGTATTCACCCGATCATAATCATCGGCGATATCCGCAAACATTTTTCGAACTTTTTCACTCATAGAACTTTGTACAAATTAATCAATTTCAACCTGTAGTTAGGATGCAATTTCTTCCTCAGAAGGTATTTCAGTCAAATGGTCAGTCTTATTAATATATAATGATTTAAACCCAGAACCGTTCCACTTCAAATGGTATAAAGCCCCGTTGCTATGGGGTATTTTGTGCATATTCTGAAGTCCATAGCCAAGCCATTCTGATAATAGGATGCGCAACAGGCGACCGTGCAAGATAAATAGCAAATTCTTATGCTGATGTTCATCCACTATCATTCTTGCCCTGCTATTAGCTCTTTTAAAAACAGCATTGGGGCTTTCACCTTGCTCCGATGCATAATCCACATTTCCAGACTTCCATCGCTCATGCAAATTTTTTAATTCAGACTCAATCTCTGAGATAGGCTTTCCTTCCAAGATACCAAAATCCATCTCATCCAAATCACGGTACGACAAAGCATTTAAACGATGGTTTTTTGCCACCATTTCCGCCGTCTGTCGAGATCGCTTTAAACTACTGCTAACAATGTGTTGGATTGAAGCATCTTGCAAATGATGAGCTATAGCACGCGCTTGTCGAATGCCGGTATCATTCAATGAGGCATCGATACCGCGCCCCTGTATTTGATCACAACGATTGTACTCTGTTTCCCCGTGACGTGCCAAATAGATATTCGTTACTCGCATATCAACTCTTCCCCTCTTTTCGACTTGTTGCCAACTCTACAAACTTATCTTCCATCTGTTTTACTTCTGATGGTTCCAAGTTGTAATGCATACCGTATTTAACCAATATCATTTTAAAAACACGATCATTGAGCGTCAGTTTCTTATCAACGCCTTGGTCAATCTTATCCCATAAGCGTTTTAAAAGGCCGAGCTTCATCAAAAAGAAAAATACGAGTCCAATTCCGGCGGCCAAATACTGGCCGGTCATACCTAATGCACTGATTATAACCAATGATGTTATCAACAAGTACCCATCGGTATTCAATAATCTCAGTATTTTGCCGAGATAAACCGTCACAAATGCACTTTTAGACCGATACCATAAAAAATGAAAAGCAATGGCGATCGTCACTGCAAATATAGGATGAACTAACAGCAACAATATTAGCAAAAGGGTAAGTGAGAGACTATCGGCACTGCGCACCCAGGCAACAGCTTCTTCAACCAACTTATCCAAGGGACGTTTTTCCAACAGTCCAGGCGCAAACTCCTTAATCTGTTCGGTAGTAATATGAAACCAGTCACCGGTTCGGGTAACGATTCCAAGTTGCGTTTCCAGAAATAAATTTTGCGTGCCAGGGTTTTGCTTTTTCATAAACCGAAAAATATCCTTCTTTTTGCAAAAAACGAATTTTCAATGCGATTAATTATGCCTGCGCCACTGTTAAAATAATAGCAGGTCCTGCCCCTCCCTTCTTTAAGGTATCTGCTAACTCAAAAGTAGTAGCACCGGTTGTAAATACGTCATCAATAATTACACACAATCGATTTTTTATCAATGTTTTATTTTTGACACTGAACGCTTTTTGCATGTTTTTAAGACGTTTTTCCAGGCTAAAACCTGTTTGGGTACGGGTGTTCTTTCTTCGAATGATATCATCAATATCACAAATAGGAACATCTTCCCAGATCTCTTGAAATCCCTGTGCTAATTCAAAAGCTTGATTGAATCCACGGTAGCGGAATTTCAAATAGTGTAATGGTACGGGCACAATCACTGATTGGTGCTCATCCAACATATCTACAATGACAGGGTGCTCTTGCACACGTCGCCCCAACGCCCTGCCCAAATCACGACCCACTGTTGTAAGCCGCTCGTACTTGAGCTGATGCAATAAATTCTGCAGGTCACCGCCCTTATCGAATTCCCATAGTGCATGCTGAACCACAATTCCGTCTGGTAGCAGAGAGTCAGAAGAAACCCTTTCATTTTGGAGATTCCCATCCTCAAAACGATCGCTTAAACAGAATGAACAAATTTGCCGTTGCTGCTCTGTATGTTCACGACCACAGCACACGCAAACATTGGGGAATACTACCCTTTTAAAACCGTTTGCAAAATTTAAGAGTTTACTCATAGTCGTCCACTTTTATAGGTAAGATCTGTTGTTGGCACAAATCCTTACAGAGAATCTTCTTTTCGGCAAAAAATTTTTGGCAACCACTATATTTGTTTAGATTATACGCCAAATAAACGGTTTGCCACTACTAATTCAGGATATTATTTATGGCATCACTCGGAAACGATCTTGCCCACATTCGCAAAGAGCAAGAATTAAGCCTTGAGGATATTTATGAATCCACCAAGATCCCCATCAGGATTCTCAAATCTATTGAAGACAACTCCATTTTTACCGACTTTGAGGAAAATGCAACCTACATTCGCAGCTATGTGCGTAGCTACGCAAAGGCATTATCAATAGATGAGAAACAGATTGTCTACGCCCTAAATAAAGTTGAAAAAAACGACTACTCCGGGTCGCTGCAAAAGCTCTTTGAAGAACCGCCTAAACGCTCTTTTGAATACGATGAAGAGGAAAATGGCACAGAGAAAGAGCCGGAAAGTTTGGACCAGGAGCAAGAAGAGGATATGGTCCATGACCATTCACCTGAGTTTCAGTCTGACCAAACCGCCTCATCTGAAGACTCTCCTGAACCATCAGAATCTTCACCATTGCCCAAAGCCGACCATCCCGATGTAAAATCGGTAGATTGGGCTGACATGGGGCGAAAATTTCAACCCCTTAAATCTGTACGATCAAGAACATGGGCTGGAATTTTAATATTCCTATTGATAATTATTATCGTTGGATCCTTTTTCTACTTTTATGAATCCGAGCAAGCTTCCAGTGAAGTAACCGAAAGTTCTACAACAGCAACACAGCAGAATGAGCCTTCTGAAGAAAAGGTTAGTACTGATTCCCTTGAACTGGATATTGTTCCATCATCAGAAACGGATGATACTACTGAACCGCAGCCGGCCAGTACAACAGAGGATATTCCTAACGAAACGATGACCACTCTGCCGGATACCCTGAGTGTCGTACTCTATGCTGCTTATGGACGGTTAGAGCCCGTACGGGTGTATACCGACATCATGGATGACATTAATCCTTACTGGATTGAACAAGGTGAAGCAATCCGATTTAACTTTGTAAATGAACTCAACATCCGTGGGCAATTTAGCCGCATGGTATTATTACTTAATGGTCATCCTGTCCAAAATCTAAGGGAAGAATTTTATAACCCTGATACACGCCTGTTGGAAATCAGCCGCAATTATTTTGAAGGGGATCCCCAATGGTTGCAGCCTGCTCCCGATTCACTGGAAATTGATGCCCCACCGCCCACCACTATCAAAGACCGTCCAACTTTTAATTAAACAGATACAAGCTTTCTCTTACAATGAACAGACAAGAGGCAAAAAAACGCGTTGAAGAACTGCGCGAATTGCTGGATAAAGCCAACAAAGCCTACTATCAAGATGCACAACCCTTTATTTCGGACAAGGAATTTGATGATTATCTAGCGGAACTCGAAAAACTTGAAGATAAGTACAACCTTGTTGATCCCCAGTCACCCACCCAACGCGTAGGTGGTGAACCCAGCAGCGATTTTGAAACGGTTCAACACCCCATACCGCTGCTAAGCCTCGACAACACCTATAACGAAGATGAGCTCAACGATTTTGATCGTCGTGTTCGTGACATCCTGGAGCATGAGAATTTTAGCTACTTAGTTGAACTAAAGTTTGATGGGGCTGCCATTCGACTCCGCTACGAAAAGGGTGACCTGGTGCTGGGGGCCACACGCGGGGACGGAGAAAGTGGCGATGATATTACCCGAAATATCAAGACCATTAAAGATATCCCCCTTCATCTCGATGATGACTTCCCGGAAGTAGTGGAAGTACGCGGTGAAGCCTATATTGAACGCGAAGCTTTTGTACGACTGAATGAACACCGCGAAGAACAGGGACTTAACTCCTTTGCCAACCCGCGTAATTCTACAGCCGGATCATTGAAAATGCAGGATCCCCGAGAAGTCGCTCGTCGCCCTATTCGTTTCTTCAGCTTCGATTTATTAACTGATGAAACTGATAAAGAAATAACACAACATCAAAAGATGAAGCTGTTGGATAAATTCGGACTACCGGTATGTGAACACTATAAACAATGTGCCAATATTGATGACGTACATACCCAAATTGATGAGTGGGAAAGTCTGCGCCATGATCTACCCTTTGAAACAGATGGGGTAGTGGTTAAGGTCAACGAGGAGAAATACCGAAATACACTTGGAACAACTTCTAAGGCCCCACGCTGGGCTATTGCTTACAAATTTGAGGCACAACAGGCCACAACTACCCTTCAGGATATTACCCTGCAAGTGGGACGACTCGGAAAAATTACGCCTGTCGCCGAACTTAAAGCAGTGGAATTAGCAGGCACAACGGTAAAACGGGCTTCTCTGCATAATGAAGATGAAATACACCGAAAAGATATTCGAATTGGTGACCGCGTAGTCGTAGAAAAAGCCGGTGAAATTATTCCTCAAGTAATCAGCGTGGTTAATCCGAATCGTGAAGATCGCGGCCCTCGTTTTGAGATGCCACAAGACTGTCCCGCCTGCAATGAAAAACTTATCAAACTTGGGGATGACGTTGACTGGCGATGTATCAATCCTGAGTGTCCTCCCCAGGTACGGCAACGTATTGAACACTTTGCTTCGCGCGATGCAATGGATATTGACGGTTTGGGTGAGGCAGTCGTGGATCAATTGGTTTCAGAGCAACTGATCCGCAATTACGCGGATCTTTATGATCTCACCAAAGAACAGCTTTTGCCGTTAGAACGCATGGCTGAGAAAAGTGCCCAAAACTTGATCAATGCTATTAAAGAAAGTAAGTCTCAACCCCTGGATCGGGTAATTTACGCCATAGGAATTCGCTTTGTGGGGAAAACCGTAGCACGCGACTTGGCTGAGGGGTTCCAAACGATGGACGCCCTTATGAATGCAAGTAAAGAAAGCATCGAAGAAATTGATTCAATAGGGCCTAAAATTGCCCAATCGGTTGTAGAGTTTTTTAACCAAGATCACAACCGGGAAATTGTAGCAAAGCTAAGAAATAATGGCCTAAACTTGGTGATGGAACAGAAGCAACAGGCCTCTCAAAAACTGGATGGGAAAACATTTGTATTGACAGGAAGCCTGCCCTCGTTGACCAGAAAAGAGGCAACACAACTAATAGAAAAACACGGTGGTAAGACGACCTCTTCCGTAAGCGGTAACACCGACTATCTGCTCGCAGGAGATTCTCCGGGCAGTAAATACGATAAAGCAAAAGAGTTGGACATCCCTATACTCGACCAAAACACATTTCTGGATCTTATTGATGAAAAACTGTAACCTATTACTGGTTTGGTAATATGGTTATGGGTTGGTATAATTTTGTAATCAACGTATCTTATCCAAACAATGTAATGTTTCTGTTAGCTTAGGTATCACAGAGACCGACTGAATAAATTTTTATGGGTATTCTTGAAAAATTAGGATTGGCACCCAAAAAAAGGCCGGACGCGCCTGTACTCGGGGAAAAAAAGAAAAAGCAGGAAGAAGCATCTTCATTTAAGTACAACCCCTATCTCAGAGCATTTATTCTTGTTCTATTTTTGGGAGTTATTGTTCTTGCAATACCCGAAAGCTCCTATAAAGAGCCAATTAACTACAATGTTGGCGAACCATGGCGGGCTGATGATTTAACAGCACCTTTCACTTTTGCTATCCAAAAAAGTGACCAGGAGCTCGAAAAAGAACGACAAACAATACGAGAGACAACCCCGCCTATTTTTCATAAGGAGCCGGATGTTCAAATTGCTGTACAAAGCAAATTAGATTCCCTCTTTCAAAATTTAGGAACAATAAAAAAGGGATACGATGCTTGGCAGCAAGCAAAACAAGATACAGAGTCAGATGCCCAACGAGACAGCTTACGATTCGAAGAGTTAAAAGACAGATCCCCCATTAATCTATCTGATTCCGCCTGGAAAGCACTTTTGGAAAATTATGAGTCTGTTTCTACACGAAACAACAGTACAGACGGCGAGTTTTCCGATGTTAATCTTGAAGATCAGCTGGAAACCCTTACTGCCGACGTTCTGGATGATGGAGTTTTAGACATTTCCAAATCAGAACTATCCAACGATGAAATTACCATACGCGATTTGCAAGAGCGCACTGAACAAACACTCAACTTAGCAAATGTCCGTGATTTGCCAGAAGCAAAAGAATATGCACAATATCGCCTTTCCCGTAATTTTTATGATGCGTTAGCAAAGGCGGGAAGTGAAGTTTTCGCCCAGATAATCCAACCAAATTACATCTTTAACAAAGAAGAAACACAGGCACGTATCCAGGATGCTCTCGATGAAATTTCCACTTCAAAAGGAGCTGTAGCCCAAGGACAAGTCATCATTCGGCGGGGTGATATTGTCACACCCGAGAAGTACAACATGCTACAAAGCTTAGCCGATGCTCGAGCTCAAAATGCAAGTACCCTCGAACGGTGGCTCCGCTACGGTGGAGATATAATAGTGGTTATTGCTATCTTAACCATTTTCTTCTTCTACCTCTATCTGTACCGGAGGTATATCTTTGTCAACAACTCAATGTTAAGCCTCGTACTTATTGCACTGTCGCTTGTAATTGTCGGCAGCTCTATTGTCTTTCACCTTGATGATATCTCTCCATTCATTGTACCGGTTGCTATCGCCCCTATTATTCTGACTATTATTTTTGATTCCCGGGTAGGCCTATTGTCGACAATTACACTGGCCCTCCTAACCGGACTTATTAATGGTAATAATTTTGAATTCGTCACCGCTACCACCGTTGCCTGTAGTCTTGGATTATTCTCGGTACGTGATATTAAAAAGCGTTCACAGTTTTTCTTTACCACCCCCGGCATTGTCTTTGGCTCCTACCTTCTGGTAGTACTGGGATTTAGCATGACCACTTTCGACAGCTGGAGCGTCCTCGGTAGCGAACTCTTATTTATTGGGATTAACGCGATATTCATTCTTTTCACCTATCCGTTAATTTTGCTCTTTGAAAAGTCATTCAACGTAACTACCGATTTTTCTCTGTTAGAACTAAGCGACACAAACCTACCATTGCTCAAAACATTAATGACAAAGGCTCCGGGTACTTTCCATCACAGTTTGCAAGTATCAAATCTTGCCGAAGCTGCTGCGGGGGCTATCCAGGCAAACGGATTGCTTTGCCGCGTCGGAGGCCTGTATCACGATATAGGCAAAATGGAAAATCCGGGCTACTTTACCGAAAACCAGACTGAGAGCAATGAACATGACAAGCTAAAACCACGTATGAGTGCTCTCGTCATTAAAGCACACGTTTCTAATGGTGTCAAGATAGCTGAAGAGCATGGACTCCCCGAAGTTATCATAGACTTTATCAAAACACACCATGGGGACTCACTTATTAAGTTTTTCTGGGAAAAAGCCAAAGAACAGGCTGATTCCAGTAAAAAAGAAATCCGTGAAGAAGATTTCAGATACGATGGGCCTCTTCCTCAAACTAAAGAAACAGGTATTTTGCTGTTGGCCGATTGCATTGAGGCTTCCTCACGGGCAATGAAAGATCCCAACTATCAAAAACTGGAAAATCTCATCGATAAGATGATTGATGAGCGCGTCAATGAAGGGCAACTCAGTAAAACCCCCCTCACCTTCCAGGATATCCGGACGATTAAAGAGACATTTCTAAATATTTTAGTGGGTATATACCACAGCCGTGTTGAGTACCCTGATGATGAGCAAGAAGAGCAGGAAACACAAGAAAAAACAGATGATATTGATCTTGAGGAAAAACCGGCTACAGATGAAATGCCCGATCATCCTGAATCTCCTAAAAAACCGCCCCGAGTAGACGAATATTACAATTCGTAATCAAGATGCATTTTAAAAAAGAGTTACAGCGGTATATCCAGTTTGTTAAATTGGAAAAAAGTTTGTCAGAGAACTCCGTTGTATCTTATAAAAATGATCTGGAGCGATATTTAAAATTCGTAGCTAATGACTTGCAAATTTCTGACTTGGGAGGCGTAGAACTTCGTCATATCGAAAACTACCTTGAGGAGCTTACAGCTATGGACTTATCGGTAAGCTCTATTGCAAGAAACATATCCAGCATCCGTGGCTTCCACGAGTTTGCCGTTGTTGAAGGAATGGCAGAAGCAAATCCCGCCGAATTGGTTGATTTGCCTAAGAAAGCAAAAAATTTGCCGGATGTATTAAATCCGGATGAAGTTTCTGCTATCATTGATATCCCAAATCGTGAAACCGATGCCGGCATACGCAATGCCGCTATTCTGGAAACACTCTATGCCACCGGTATGCGTGTCAGCGAACTCACCAGTTTGGAACTTGATAATCTAATCTTTGAAATCGGATTCATCCGCGTGGTTGGCAAGGGTAATAAGGAACGCCTGGTCCCCGTCGGAGAAATGGCCCAATCGGCATTGGAACACTATATTGAGGTTGTTCGGCCAAGATTTCAGAGTGATAAAAATCCACATAAAGCCGAAAACAAAGTTTTTCTGAGTCAGCGTGGCAACCCACTTTCACGCATGAGTATATGGAATATCGTAAATGATGCCGCCGAACGTGCCGGAATCGAAAAGAATGTGTATCCCCATATTTTTCGCCACTCTTTTGCCACTCATCTGTTAGAAGGCGGAGCCGATCTCCGCGCCGTACAGGAAATGCTGGGACATGCGTCCATCAACACTACTGAAATTTATACACACGTGGATCGCAGCCTGCTTCACCAGGTACATAAAGAGTTTCACCCAAGAGCATAAACTAAAGGATTTCTTTGAAGTAAATTCACTTGTTTGGATTTCATTTGATATAGCAAAGTTTACTTATATACCTTGAACCATAAACTGCAAAGTATCCTATTTGCTCAGTGTCAAAGACCAAATCAGAAATTACCCAGTTATTACTTCAGGTTAAAAAGGGCTCGGATGAAGCAGAATTAAAAACGGTGATGGGACAAGTATACTTCGAATTAGGCTAATTGGGTAAAGCAGATAGCCTGCTTACACAATCAATGGCTATTCATCGTAGTAATACTTCCAGTACTACTGGTGAAACAGGCTGCGATACACTAACCAGAACTGGTTCATCTTTATTTAAGGTTTCTTGCACTCTCTGGTTAGAATATTCGAAGTGCCAAATAACTTGTTCCATATTTTGATCATAAAGATGAGCCTTTGTATTTATAGGAGAACAATTGATGAATTTTAGGGATCATGAAGGAAAAATCTAAGGTCACCAAGCTGCTAATTAGAGTTCAGGAAGGTGACGGAGAGGCCTACGACGAGCTATTTCCTCTTATTTACAGCGAACTTAAGCGGTTGGCTTATTCAAAGCTGCAGGCTGAACACGATGATATTACTGTTTCGGGGACCGAACTTGTACACGAGGTTTACCTGAAAATGATAAACCAAACCAGCATTGAAGCCAATGACAAGAATCACTTTCTGGCTATTTCAGCTCGTTGTATGCGTCAAATCCTGGTGGATCACGCACGAAAAAAGAAAGCAGAGAAACGCGGCGGTAAACAAAAAGATATTACCTATATCGATGAGTTATTAAAAGCCCGTCAAGAGTCTGAAAAAATCATCAATATCGATGAGAAATTAGATGAGCTTGCTCAACTGGATGAACGAATGGCTGATGTAGTAACACTTCGTTACTTCGGCCAAATGACGGTTCATCAAACGGCCAACGCACTGGGAATTTCCGAACGTACTGTCAAACGCGACTGGGCCAAGGCACGGGGATGGCTTTATAAAGAATTGAAAAAAGAATAATTCGAGAGTGTTTTTATATGGATCAGCAGCAATGGAAGAAAATTAATCGTATTGTAGATACCGCTCTTGATCTAAGTAAAAAGGAACAATCGATATATATCCAAGAAGAGTGTAAGGGCAATAAACAACTCAAGCGACAGGTAACCGAACTTATTGCTTCGATTGAGCAATCCGATACGGAAAACTTTTTGGGAGATACCGATGATTATCCCCTGCACCTTGCCCGCGAAATCTCGGAACAGGAAACCGAAAAACACACTTCCTCCCTCCTGGGCACTACCATAGGCAAGTACAAACTTATTGATCTTATCGGACATGGCGGGATGGGATCGGTATTTCTGGCTGAACGATCAGATGAAGCATACGAAAAAAAAGTAGCTGTTAAAATATTACGGCGAGGGATGGATACCCCCTCAAATATTGCCCGTTTTAAACGCGAGCGTAATATTTTAGCGAATTTAGAACATCCCAATATTGCTCGTTTGCTTGATGGGGGACTTACTGAAGAAGGAATGCCATACCTGGTCATGGAATATGTAAATGGCACCCCTTTACTGCAGTACTGTGATAAAAATAAGCTGTCAATTGAAAAACGCTTGGCGTTATTTGAACAAGTCTGCTCAGCCGTTCAGCATGCCCATCAAAATACAATCATCCATCGTGATTTAAAGCCCTCTAATATTTTGGTAGATACCAAGGGCGAAGTAAAAGTGCTGGATTTCGGTATTGCTAAACTTATGGACCCCGATGAGGACGGAGCCACTTTTCAGACACGTACCGGGGCTCGCATGCTTACATTGGGCTATGCAGCGCCCGAGCAATTAGAAAGCCAGCCTATAACAACAGCTACTGATTCGTATGTGCTCGGCATCCTTTTATTTGAACTTTTGGCCGGTGTTCATCCATTTGATATGGATGATAAAAAGCTTGTGGAAATTGAAGAGCAAATCCGAGAAGAACAACCCAAAGCCCCTTCAGAAACATTTAGCGAGTTATCCTCTCAGAAACAGCAACAAATTGGAGAAACGAGGAATATCTCCCCCAATGCCTTGATCAGTACCATCAAAGGTGATCTCGATGCTATTGTGTTAAAGGCTTTGCGTAAAGAACCGGATCACAGGTATAGTTCGGCCGAGCAGCTGCTGGAAGACATTAACAGGCGTAAAACCGATCTGCCTATTATCGCCCGTGAAGATACTTTCCGTTACAATGCATCCAAATTTATAAAGCGTCACAAAACCAGGTTGTCAGCAGCAGCTGGTTTCTTGCTATTTATAATTGGCTTTACTGCTTTTTATACCTTGCAAATTACACAGGAACGTAATAAGGCACAATTGGAAGCTCAAAAAGCCCAAGAAGTGAGTAAATTTCTTACGGATATGTTCCGGGCCAGTAATCCCTATTACAATCCCCAAGATACTGTTACCGCTGCCACTTTTTTAAAGCGAGGAGAAGAACGTATTGATCAGCTCGAAAATCAGCCGGAAGTCCAGGCTCAGCTGCTTGAAGTAATGGGAAGAGCCTATACCGAGATTGGACGATTTGAGAAGGCAAGCCCCCTGCTACAAAAAAGTCTCCGGCTTAGAAAAACATATCAAGGAACTACCAGTATCGCGTACTCACAGAGCCTTGATGCATTAGTCGTTTTTCAACGACTAAGAGGAAATTTTGCAGAAGCAGAATCGCTGACCCGCGAATCCATTTCTATAATTAGAAACAATCCTCCTAAAAATGAAACGCTACTTTCAAATGGATTAAATGAGCTTGGCTTAATACTTGACCAGCGGGGTAAATATCAGGAGGCCGATTCAGTTTATAAGGCTGTTCTCCAGATACAACAACGGCTTTACGAACCCAGCCATCCCAAACTTGCCCATACGTACAATAACAGAGCGGGAGTTCTGCGTAAACAAGGACAATACGAAAAAGCAGAAGGGCTTTATAGAAAAGCATTGACTATTTGGAAGAAGAAAAAAGGAGACATCCACCCAAGTACAGCAATGGGTTATCACGATCTTGCCTTAGTACTAAATCAGCAAGGGCAACTTGAAAAGGCAGATTCTCTGTACCATAAAGGGTTGGAGATTGATAAACAACTTTATAAACCCCCTAACAGACAGATTGCCCAATCATATAATAATATTGGGATCTTTTATGGGCAACAAGGCCGTTACCAAGATTCCAAACCTTATTTGACCAAAGCAGTAGCTATGCGCCGTAAACTGTTTTCAGAATTCCATCCAAAACTTGCAGAAAGCTTAAACAACCTGGGGCGACTTTATATAGAACTGGAAAATTACGAAAAAGCACATCCGTACCTGGAGGAAGCACTTGAAATTGATCGAGAAAATTTTGGTGAGAAGCATCCATATGTGGCAGGTGACCTCGCAAACTTGGCACGTATTGAAAAAGAAAATGGGTCATTAAATATGGCTGAAAACCATTTACGGAAATCCCTGTCGATTTTTAGGGCAACATTACCTTCGGATCATAGGAAAATAGCCGATATCCTTACAGAACTAGGGGACCTGCTTGTTCTTCAGAATAACTTGACAGAAGCCATTTCTTTATTGCAAGAGGCCTTAACAATTAAAAACAAATCTTATGATAGAGGGAGCTGGCAAATTGCCCATAGCAAATCAATCTTAGGAAAAGCCCTTATAAAAAGCACCGAGTACCAAAAAGCTGAATCCTATTTGTTACAAGCATACGAAACACTAACAGAAGAACGAGGCGCTTCAGATAATTTTACCCAAAAAGCCAAGAATAATATTATAAAACTCTACGAAACCTGGGAAAAGCCAGCAATGGCAAATAAATACAAATCCGAAATATAATCATATTACGCCGCAAATATAGCAGGCAGTTTAACAAGGTGTCAGCCAGATAAAACCCCGAAACAGCTTTCATACTGCCTTGGGTAATTGATTATTGTACAATTTATCCCTCTCAACTGTAGAAAGTTTACATAGTAATATGCGCTACAACAGAGAAAAAGAGGTCAAATCAATTTCAAATACTACCTCAAACCTCTTTAAAATTGAGGTAAAATCTAACAGGTTCTATCTCTCAGCAAAACCCTATTAAAGAGACTATCTTGAATCGTCCTTTACTTTTTATTTTGGTTATCAATAAGACTTGTAGCAATCAGTTACAGTTTCTATTTAACCCTTGTTATTCTTAACCTCTATATAATTGACTCTATTGACTTACTCTACCGGACTCCAATCCGGAAATCGGTCATTTGCACTATTATTTGAAAGGTTAACAGGACTTCCAGTACCGTCAGCATTTATTTTATAAATTTCATCATTCCCGTCACGATCGGAATCAAATATGATTTCTGTCCCATCTCGTGACCAGCTGGGATATTCATCACTTGCCGAATTGTTTGTAATACGCTGGGTATTACTGCCGTCCGCATTCATTACATATATTTCATCATTTCCATCCCTTCTGCTAACAAAAGCTATCTTGCTGCCGTCTGCAGACCATACAGGATCTTCATCACTAGAATTAGTGCTTGTCAACTGATTTACATTACTGCCATCGGGATTCATCGTATAAATATCAAAACCTGCATTTTTCCTCTTCCTAACAAATACAATTTTACTACCATCAGGCGACCAACTGGGATCTTGCTCATTGACACTGTTGTTGGTAAGCCGCTGTTCATTACTGCCGTCGGATGCGATGGTATATATTTCACCATTGCCACTGCGGTCATCCGCAAACACAATCTTAGAATCATCAGGTGCCCAACTACCGTTAAATGTTTCCCCGGAAGAACTTGTAACCTGTCGAATATTTGAACCGTCAGCATTAACGACAAACAAATTAAAGTTTCCATTGCGGTAGCTGGAAAAGAGCACACGCATTCCTGAATAAGAAATCTGTGGCAAATAATCCGTTGCCGGATCATTGGTCAATGCTTGTTGATCTGCCCCATCTGGGTCCATCAAATAAATATCAGCAACAGAACCTCTATTTGATTGAAAAGCAATTCGATCATTTATAACGGTTTGGCATTCAATATCAAAAGAGGTAGATGTGGTATCTCCAGCACTAATACTTATACTGCGTGGGTTTTTATCCGAGACACTACAATTCTGTGCAATACCACTAAGTGCTAAGTTATAGCTTCCTTTCTGCAGATCTTTGTAATATATCTTATCATTGATATCTATAGATTTGCCTGATGAACCATCCACGGCCACCGAATAACCATCAGGGTCTTGATCGTCTCCGCTGGACTGTGTAATCACTTCAAGTACACCGTCAGTAATCACATCAAAATCGGGACCGGTTGTGAACTTTTCTTTGACAGTAACCTTGATTGGACCATCCGTTGCACCTTGTGGTACTTCGGTAACTAACTGATCCCCCGAGGCACTATGTACCGGGGCATCAGTACCATTAAAAACAATGGCAATATCTGAAGCACTACCACTAAAATTCATGCCGTTAATCGTCACTTCCGTTCCTACCGTACCGCTGTCGGGCTCCACGGCGCTGATGCCCGGGGCCTTCGCTTCTACCATAAAGCTGGGACCCGAAACGCTTACTCCTTCAACGCTTACCTCCACAGAAGCTGACCCTTCGGACAGACCTTCTGGCACTTCCGTCTGTATTTGATCTTCGGTAACGCTAATAAGCGAAGCAGCGCTACTGCCAAAGGTCACGCTCATATCTCCTTTGGGACGAAACCCTTTGCCGACAATTGTCACAGAGGTACCTGATGGGCCGTTTTCGGGTTGGATACTGGTAACTTCAGGGTTTGGGCCTCCAGAATCCGATCCACAGGAAATCATAAATAGCATTGTGATGAATAGTGTCGTAAGTTGTAGCAATTTTTTCATAATCAATAGACTATCTTAATACAATTCTCATTCTAAAGTTTATTATATGCTGATAGGTAGATAGGGGTAAACTTGAAATCCCATTAAAAAGGGGCACTATATCAGTGCCCCTACTTACTTGTTCTATGGAGTTACTTTGGGAGTCCAAAGTACTTTTTGACCTCTTGATAATTATTCAAATCTATCGGTAGTTTGCCGTTTTTAGCTTTTGCTTTTAAACTTTTACCACCTGGAATAAGTACGTAACGAAAACTACTACTTGTTCCGATAGCCATGGGAAGAGTCCCGGTGGCATCAGGATTCATATAACCAATCCGCAATTGCTGAGGTTTTAGCTGGAAAAAATAACTATAATTGGGGTTACCCGGAGTATCTGCTTTACCTACAGGTAATGAATAAACAGATTGAGTATTGAAATCGGTATATACTTTTACGATTCCCTTATCAATAATATCCTGTGTCATTGCATTTGCTGAAATATCAAAGTAGCGATATTTAGTCGTGGTTTGCGTACTCCCATTCCATTGTGGGGGATTTACCCAGCTCGAATACATCACATTGGCTGTTCCCTTTAAGTTGATAGGCGTGCCCCATCCACTGTTCGTTTTGGGTCCGTAAAGATCAAATGTACTAGTGTTTAGGTAATAATCTCCCTCTTTTCCCAGAGAAGACTGAGGTGCACTGGTACCAGAGTAAATCTGACTGCCATCCTCACCATCCTGTCCATCTTGACCGGGAGGGCCTTGCAGACTTATGGGTGTTCCCCAACCTTGGTCATTCTTCGGGCCATACAGATCTCCTGTCGTTTCATCCAAATAATAATCCCCATTTTCGCCAGTATTGGCATCGGGGGCTCCACTCCCTGAATACATCATGCTCCCGTCTTCCCCAGCTGGACCAACAGGACCTTCCGGACCTTCTGGACCCTGAGGGCCTTGTTCACCAGCTGGACCTTCACATCCAGCCAATCCAAATACTAATAATATTAATACAAATGACGCTATTTTTGTTAATTGCTGCATATATTCTCAGTTTGATTTACATTCAATACATTAACACAGTAACATGCGTATCAAATAGCAGGAGGAGGACAAATTAATTTCCAAAACAATAACCCACAGCGGCATTATCACCACTGTGGGTTTAGAAATATTAGTAGTAAACTTCTATTTGACCGGGCTCCAAAAGGGGATGCCGTCTTCAGCAGTATTTACCGTTAGGTTAGTCGCACCTGTCCCATCGCTATTGATGGTATACACTTCATCATTCCCGTCCCGATCGCTTTGGAACAAGAGCTTGCTTCCATCAGGCGACCATGAGGGGAAAAGATCGCTCCCAGAATTATTTGTTACTCGCTGGTGACTGCTTCCATCAGTATTCATTACATATATTTCGTTATTTCCATCCCGGTCGCTTATAAAGGCAATCTGCGAGCCATCCGGGCTGTAGATGGGTACCCCATCCCAATGAGTGTTGTCAGTTAACTTTTGCAGAGCTGTCCCTTCGGCATTCACCGTATAGATCTCTTGATCACCATCTGTACCCCTGTTACTATAAATTGCAAGGCGATCACCATCGGGAGACCATGCTCCGGCAATATCATCGGCATTAGGATTATTCGTCACGTTTGTTTGATCACTGCCATCGGCTTTCATGATATAGACTTCATCATCACCATCACGATTGCTGGTAAATAAAATTTGACTGCCATCGGGAGACCAGCGGGGAAGCAGATCGTTACCTGAAGAACTGGTGAGCTGGGTGCGATTAGTACCGTCTGCGTTAATCACATATATATTACCGTCTGACATATTGGTGTATGCAATCTTGGTGCCATCGGGCGATACCGAAGGATAATATTCTTTTCTCGAACTATTGGTTATCTGCTCCTGTCCAGTACCATCCGGATTCGTTACATACAAATTAATGTTGGTATTACGATCACTAACAAACACAATCTGATTTTTCAACATCGCCTCGCAGGCAATATCAAAACTGGCTGTGGTCGTATTTTCCGCGGTAATATCCACTTGTTGGGGGTTGTCCCCGTCCACCGAGCAGTTCTCGGCAAGTCCAGAGAGTTCGGCATCGTAACTACCTTCTTCCAAGTCTTCGACGGTTACAGTCTCGTCCGTACCAATGGAATGATCAGATCCGTCTACGGTTAAGGTATATCCGTCGGAATCCATATCAGAGCCACCGGTACTGGTCGTCACTTCCAGCGTCCCCGTCGTGGGCTCTTCGGGTTCGGGGTCCGGCTCAGGTTCTGGATCGGTGCCTGTGCTGTTATCTCCGCAGGAAATAACCAATCCTATTAACAAAAGAGGTAAAAAAGTTCGTAGGAATTTTCTCATAATGATAGTCTATTTAATATGATAATTAACAACTCCTTTGACATGCTACATAGCAACATGCGTATTGTCAGACGAAAGGGGGACATTTTTTATAACAGCTAATCTTATGCCCATAAAAAAAAGGCCCTGCCGAAAACGACAGGGCCTCTTTGTTAGCATGTTATGCTATCTTCTAATCTTTAATGCCAAAACGCTTTTTAACCTCTTCGTATGACATATCTTTTAATTTTTCTTTCTTGGCTTTACTACTGATTGAAGTACCGCCGGGAATAATGACATACCTATACTCATTGGTTGAAGCAGGACTTATGTTAGATGCGTCTACACTTGTGGCCGTAAAACGAATATTTCCTACTCCCGTGATGTGATATCCCCAAAGTATCTTGTTTGAGTGGATAGTGGTCGCAGGAAGGGGTCGTATATTACCTCCATCCCCAGCTAACTTAGTATAGGCCAATACGGTACCTTGGTCTATGATTTCCTGGGTAACACTGGCGGCGGCCTCATCAAAATAGGTTTTGCAACATCTTGGGGTTATACTTCCCTTTTTTTTCTAAAGTCAAACTTCCCATCTATCCTTACCTTTCATTTAAACCCATAATATTCAGCTACGGCTTCATAATCCGAAAAATCCAACCCACCAGGAGCTAAAATACCAGTGTCTGCAATGCCTGTATTATCTTGAGTACTATTTGCCTCTGTACGAATTATTTCAATTTGATCATAGGGTATTCCTGTTGTATTAGGCTCAGTTTTTATTCGTAAATACATTGACCCGTTCACGAAATTATGCTCAACAGAGTATAGAATATTTCGAGCACGTCCCGGCACGGAGTAATAGATCTGATTACTTCCTGTATCATACATTAGATATACTGACCAAGAACTCTGCTTCATCTCCATTTCTGTCAAATCACTGAATATAGCTACAAATTGTGAATTTGAACTAAAATCAAATCCAGGAAATATATATCGAGTCACATTAGCATTGCCATCAGCTCCTTTTAAATTCAATGGGGTGCCCCATCCGCTTCCTGTTTTCGGTCCATACAAGTGGTAAGAGAATTTATCAAGATAATAATCACCCTCAACACCCAACGAGGCATCAGGAGCACCACTGCCCGAATAAATCTGACTACCGTCTTCACCATCCGCGCCATCCTGTCCGTTAGTGCCATCTTCCCCCATCAATACAATAATGGGATTTCCCCACCCATACTCATCTTTCGGACCATACATTTCACCGGTACCAGTATTAAGGTAGTAATCACCGGTTTTACCAATATCAGCATCCGGGGCACCTTGTCCGGAGTACATCATGCTTCCATCATCACCTGCCGGTCCCACGGGCCCTTCTGGTCCTTCAGGACCCTGAGGCCCTTCGGTGCCAGATGGACCTTCGCAGGCCATAAAAATGGATATTGAACAAACTATAAGTAACGTCACAATTCGTGTTAATCGATGCATAGCTTCACTTTTTTTAGAATTAATAATCCCTACATAATGAAATACGTAGGGGCAGGCGAAAAAAGATCAAACCCATTCAAATAAAAAGGAACCCTACCTTTTTGGCCCATTTCCACCTTTTTTCTCGCATATACTAATAAAAGAGAAAGGATAGTTTTTGCTTTATGAATCAGCAACGGTGGAATAAAATTGAAGATATCATCGATACAGCCATGCGAATAGATCATTCAGAAAGCAGAAAACTATACATCAAAAAAGCTTGCAAAAATAATGATGTACTTTTTCAAGAAGTCTCTTCTTTGCTGGCAGCTATCCAAAAAGCTGAGGAGTCAAACTTCATGGAAGACCAATAATATCAACAAGGTTCCCATCAAAATAGAGACCTTGTAATATTTTTCTATATTTGAGAGCAAGTTTCAATTCCAATTTTAAGTTTCCTGAAATGAGAACCGTCCTACGAATACTCCTCACTTTTGTTTTTGTTCTTACGGCTCAATCCGAAGCTCTCTTTGCCCAGATCGGGTGGGCAAAGTCCTATCAAAACGCGGTTGTAGTAACTGCCGAGAAACATGCCTCAAAAGTAGGCAAAAAGATACTTCAGCAAGGCGGTAATGCCGTTGATGCTGCTGTTGCCGTACAATTTGCATTGGCCGTTACCGAACCACGCGCCGGCAATATTGGTGGCGGAGGATTCATGGTATTACATATGGCCGATGGGGGTACTACTTCTCTGGACTTTCGTGAAAGAGCTCCGCAAAAAGCCACAAAAGATATGTTCATTAAGGATGGGGAATACCAACCGGATCTCAGCAGAAGATCGGCCCTGGCATCCGGTGTTCCCGGAGTGGTTGACGGTATGATTAAAGCGCTTGAGCGGTACGGTAACCTTCCGCTGGAAACGGTTATGGCTCCAGCAATAAAACTGGCCCGAGAAGGATATCCACTCACATGGCTGCAAGCCCAAGATCTTAACGATAAAGCAGAACAGTTTGAAAAGTACCACTCCTCCAAAAAATACTTTACAAAGAAAGACGGATCCCCGTATCAAGAGGGAGACCTTTTTGTACAAAAGGATTTAGCCAATACCCTTGACCGTATTTCCCGAATGGGGAGAGACGGATTTTATTCGGGCGTTACCGCTGATCGTATTATCAATACCATGGATGAACTTGGGGGGATTATCAGTTACAGCGATCTCAAAAATTATGAAAGTAAATGGCGTGATCCCGTTACAACTACCATTAAGGGATTTAACCTGCATATCATGCCGCCCCCCAGCAGCGGAAGCATTGCCATTGCACAAATGTTAACTATGCTTGAGGATTATAATTTAAAAGAGCTTGGGTATAACTCTGCCGAATATGTTCATCTTGTTACAGAAGTCATGCGTAGGGCTTTTGCCGATCGAGCACACTTTCTCGGTGATCCTGATTTTGTCAACATTCCTCAATTAGAATTATTAACCGAGAAATATAATCAACAACGTATGGAGAGCTTTAACTGGAATAAGGCTTCTTCCAGTGACAGTATTTCGCACGGTGACCCATTACAATACCAGGAATCCAAAGAAACCACCCATTTTTCCATCGTTGATAAAAATGGAAACGCTGTTGGAGTTACTACGACGCTCAACGGATCTTTCGGGAATAAAATTGCTGTTGATGGCGCCGGATTTTTGCTCAACAACGAGATGGATGATTTTACCGCTCAGCCGGGCGAACCCAACATGTTTGGCTTAATACAGGGGAAAGCCAATGCTGTGGCACCGAAAAAAAGGATGCTTAGCAGCATGTCTCCTACCATTGTAACGAAAAATGATACTACACGAATGGTACTGGGCGCTGCAGGCGGACCCCGTATCATTACTGCCACGTTTCACAACTTTCTGAATATGACAGTCTTTGGCATGGAGCCCCAAGCAGCCAACTCTGCTCCACGCTTCCACCATCAATGGATGCCTGACAAACTGTATTACGAAGAGTTCGGTCTGAGTCCCGATACAAGAGAAAAACTCAAAGAATGGGGCCACACGCTAAGTGCAACAGGTGGGGTTGGCCGAGCACATACTATTTATATTGATGATAATGGCCTGAAATATGGATCACCTGATCCGCGGGGTGACGGTACCGCCGAAGGATATTAATTACTGACCAGTTATTTAATATCCTACAAATCTCATATCAGCATGATTATCAGATAGCATAAAAAGGCACTATTTAATTAAGGTTGTAAAATCCGGCTTCTTTTGCCATAATCAGTATCGTATAATTTAAGAGGAAGCAACTCTATTATGAGCAATAACATTGATACTGCAGTACAGTCTATTGAATGGCGAGAAGATCATGTTCGGATTTTAGATCAAACATATCTGCCCGGACGCGAAGTCTATAGCGATATCCGAGATGTGGGACGTATCTGGGAAGCTATTAAAAAGCTTCGTATTCGCGGAGCACCCGCCATAGGTATTGCAGCAGCATACGGTTTGTATCTGGGCATTAAAGATCTGCCCGAAAACTCATTTGAAAGTTTTATCGTAGAAGTAAACCGGGTCGCTGAATACCTGGAAGGGGCCCGCCCCACGGCAGTAAACCTCAGCTGGGCAACTAATCGAATTAAATCAACCATTCGGGCGCATAAAGATAAAGATATCAGTAAGATTAAAGAGATCGTTCTGCAAACGGCTAAAACCATCCATGATGAGGATAAGCGCATCTGCAAAAAGATAGGAGAAAACGGTGTTGAGCTTATCCCCAAAGAAGCACAACTACTAACCCATTGCAATACCGGCAGTCTTGCCACGGGACAATACGGTACGGCCCTGTCAGTAATATTCCACGCACACGAGCAAGGCAAAAAGCCATTTGTCTGGGTAGATGAAACGCGTCCACTTCTGCAGGGATCACGTCTTACTGCCTGGGAACTGATGAATGCTGAGATCCCTATGAAAATAATAACTGATTCCAGTGCAGGTCTACTTATGCGTCGCGGAGAAGTTGATCTTATCATGGTAGGTGCCGATCGCATTGCGGGTAATGGAGATGTGGCTAATAAAATTGGCACCTATCCCCTTGCAGTGTTAGCCCGTGAAAATGAGATCCCATTTTATGTAGCAGCACCACTTTCAACTATCGATATGGAAATGGAAACCGGAGATGAGATCCCTTTGGAGGAGCGCGAGCAAGAAGAAATACTTAATTATAGTGATGCACAAATAGCTCCTAAAAAAGCAGAGGCTTACAATCCTGCATTTGATGTTACTCCACATACCTATATTGATGGCATCATAACAGAAGAAGGTATTATTGAACCGTCTTTTGAAAAAAACTTCAAGAATATGTTTGAAGATTAAAGAGCTCTACTTAATAATCTTCATTCAAAAATATTCCAACATAGCACCAGCATTGATACTGCCGTGCGAGCCGTGCCAGACCACCTCCCCTTTGTTGATCAAAATAGCCTGCGGTGATTCATGTCGGACATCCAACTCTGATGCTATTTTGTTAGAGGCATCCCGGTTACGAACCACATTCACAAAATACATATCGGCATGTTCTTTAATGTCTTCTGCCGACTGTTCTAACTCTCCTCTTGCAACAAAACAAACGCTGCAGCGATGGCTGTGTTTATAGATCAGCTGCGGCTTTTCCTTTGAGGCTTCAATAATAGGTTCTACCTGAGAAGAATCAGAAATCATCTCCCAGATCTCGCTCGTATCAGACCCTGAAAACATATTTTTTACTGAATTAAACAATCCCATATATTTATCTTTTAGATGCTGATCGCGAAAGGTTTTGGGACAACATGACCCATTCATTTCTTAGCATTAATCACCTAAACAAATACCAATATCACGGGCCGTCTGCACCGTGTCGCTTTCAAGAGAAACCGACTTCATCTTCCCTTCGATACTGGTAATCGGGATTCGTGTCAGCTTATTATCCTGTAGCACAACCAGTTTATTGTAGTCGTGTTCCTCCACACACCGAATGGCAGCCGCGCCGAAACGCAGTGAAATTAACCGGTCATAAGTAGAGGGTGACCCGCCCCGCTGGAGATGTCCCAGCACTACAGATCTGGATTCCTTACCTGTTCGCTCAGAAAGTTCATCGGCAACCTGATCGGCAATCCCTCCCAGCTGTACCTCTTGGCCCGGGGTTTTGCCCTTCGTCACAATTTCACCGTCTTTTCTTTTTGCTCCCTCGGCTACCACAATCATGGTATAGTGCAAGCCTTTCGACTCACGCTCTTTTATTTTTTCAACGATAGAATCATAACTAAAAGGTATTTCCGGAATCAATACTACATCAGCCGACGCTGCAATACCTGAGTAAAGAGCAATCCATCCGGCATAACGTCCCATCACTTCCACTACCATCAGTCGATGATGCGATTCAGCCGTAGTCGTAATTCGGTCGATGGCCTCCGTTGCAATATCAATAGCAGTATCAAAACCAAGGGTCACATCGCAGCCGTAGATATCGTTGTCAATAGTTTTGGGAACACCTACAATATCAAGCCCCTTCTGGATAAGCTTGCTGGCAATATTCATCGAACCGTCGCCGCCGATGGCCACAAGCGCATCAATACCGTAATCCTCAAAGGTCTGAACAAGCTGGTCAGAAACATCTTTGGTATCCCAGCTGCCATCATCTTTTTTATACGGCATCTCAAAAGGATTACCCCTATTAGCAGTTCCTAAAATAGTACCGCCCTGCAGCGTTATTCCCTCAACGGCTTTGGCATCAAGCTTTACGAAAGGTTCATCCGTAAATATCGATCCATATCCATTCTTAATGCCATACACTTCCCAACCTCTTTTCAGCGCAGCCAATGTTGCCGCTCTTATAGCAGCATTAAGACCGGGAGCATCACCCCCTCCTGTATTGATAGCAATTTTCATAAAACTATGTTTATTTTTCTAATGGTTCACGTTCCCTGTCAAACACTTCTTCTACTCGTTCAATTCCAAGACCACGACGAATAATCTTAGTATTATCATCGGTCATATCCAGGATTGTAGTTTCCTGGGAAGGCAGATCCTGCTGATTATCAATGGTCACATCAACCTGTTTCTCAAATTGTCGTAAAAATGGTTCTCTGTCGAATTTTTCGAGAGCATTTTCAGCCATTTCGGGTTTTTTAGCCGTTATGGCCAGCATGGGATTGCCCACCTCGCGGACCAAGCCCTCACAAATAGGATAATCCGGCACGCGAATACCTACCGTCTTTTTCTTGGGATGAACGAGCAGCTTAGGCACCTCTTTGGTTGCCGGCAAAATAAAAGTGTAGGGACCGGGAATCAGACGCTTAATAAGCTTAAAATTATAATCAGAAATATGAGCAAACTTTGCTATGCCCGATAAAGAATCGCATAAGATAGTTAAATGGTCGCCCTTTCCAAGCTGTCGAATCTCACGAATCCGTTCTATCCCTTTTTTATTTTTGTAATCACATCCAAGGGCATATTGACTATCAGTCGGAAAAAGTACCACAGCGCCGTCTTTCACCTTGTCAGCAATTTCGAATAATCGTTTCACATGGGGGGTTTCGGGATGCAGTTTGATTCGTTCTGCCATGAATAAACCTCAAATATTTTTGGAGTTATACGGTATTAGATAAGCTCAAAAAAGCACACGGAATGATTCGCTATAAAATGTTGTGATAGTAAACCAAATGGAATAACATTCAACCTCATAATGCATCAATATTTTATGCGCTTTTGAACTTCATTAATAACACATTGATCTCGGATAATCAATAGTATTTCTAATAAATCATTAAATAAACTATTACAGTTATGGATACATCAGTGCAAGCACAATGGTTAGGCCATTCTGCCTTTAAACTCGTAAGTCCACAGAATACCAATATTTTAGTTGATCCCTTTTTGTCAGGAAATCCTACCACCCCGGACGAGTATAAACAACAGAATGATATCGATTATATTCTGCTAACTCACGGCCACGAAGATCATGTGGGTGATACTCTCGACATTGCCAAAGAAACGGGATGTAAAGTAGTTACGATGGTTGAACTTTCTCGTCTGCTTGTTAGCAAGCACGGTCTCGACGAAGAACAAGCAGTCGAATTCAATAAAGGCGGTACGGTTGCTTTTGATGATTTTTCCGTCACTATGGTATCAGCGAATCACAGTTCATCTTTCCAGGGCGATTACGCAGGCGAACCGGCCGGACTCGTGATCTCCTTCTATGATGATATTACCTTTTATCACCTTGGAGATACCAACATCTTTTATGAACTTGAATTGTATGGTGAACTCTATGAACCCGATATCGTTGCCGTACCGATGGGCGACCATTATACTATGGGGCCTGGCGAAGCTGCTATGGCCTGCGATCTGCTTCAAGCCGATTATGCCGTCCCCATTCACTATGGCACGTTTCCACCGTTAACAGGAGACCCCGAAGACTTCAAGAAATACGCCGAGAAATCAACCGATACCGAAGTCTGGATTCCCGAAGCAGGAGAGCAATTCTTAGCGTAAGACATAGATTCATTTCAATAGAAAAGGCGCAAATTTTTTTGCGCCTTTTTCTTATTTATAGGCCTTACACAAAACCGCTACTTTTTCGACAACTTCTTTTCATCCGGCTTAACGGTAACTACCGGTGTACTCAATGACTGTGCTACCTTCTCTGTCGTAGAACCCAGGAGAAGATGTGCAAAGCCACTGTGTCCATGTGTTGCCATCACTACCACATCTGCATGATCTGCTGCATAATCTTCGATTCCAAGGTGGGCCGAAACGCCTCGTTCAATTGCGGTATAAGTATTAACACGCCTACTTGAGGCATTATCTGATATCACAAACTGATCTCTGAACTTTTCATCACCGCGAGCTATCTTCACATTATCGATACCTTCAGCAGCTAAATAATCATCCAAGCGACCTATGAGAGCCTCATAGATATTTTGTTCATCAGACTTTTTGGGATCCCGACCTTTAGTTTCCAGCGGACTGCCATAAAGTTCTTGCACGTGGTAAAAAGTAATGTCTGCATCATAGATCGTTGCCAGTGTCAGTGCCATGGGAAGCGCCGTAAAAGACAACGGAGATCCATCCGTTGGAATCATGATATCTTTGAGCCCCTCGGCATTGAGTCCTTCATCCACCGTAAACACCGGAACCTCAGATTGTCGCACAACTTTGTTGGTCGTAGAACCACGCAGCAATGCTGATTTATGATGGCCTTTCGATGCCATTACAATAAGGTCGTGATTGTTTTCTTTGGCATGCTTGGCAATAGCTGTCGAAGACTTTCGATCAATCTTGCAAACTGCTTCTCCTTTGGTTTCATCAGCAATATAATCATCCATTGCTGTCTGCATCTGGTGGACCGCCTCTTTTTGTGCCATGGGATAAATTTCATCATCCAAATTTAAGGGCGCCTGCATATTCGACAAGCTTTTATGGAAATATGTTAGAGTAGGAATGATGTGAATAAAATCCACCGTGGCTCCAACGCGATGAGCAATTTCCTGGGCGTGACGATATGCCAACTGTGCATTTTCCGAAAAGTCTGTAGGTACTAATATTTTTCTGATTTCTTGCATGATAATAGTCCTTAATATGTAGATTCAACTGTTTATTTAACGTTAGGTTTCCGTCCGTAAATAGTCAAGTCCCATCACCATTATTAATCCGATAAGCATTCCCCAAATGCCACTCCAAAAATGGTCTGTTCCGGCCTTCTGAACGGTTAAATAAGGGATGAATGGATCGCTCTTGATGAGTTTATTTTTGATGGTCAAAATCTCTATTTCTTTTTGTGCGCCATCGGAATTTACTGTTTCCCCCAGCCGCTTAAATTCGGGACGATTTTCATCCGGCGGATCATTTCGCAACTCTTGGGCAACCGAACTATCAAAAGCTACTATTTCTGTCTTACTAACAAACTGTTCATACGTTCGGTCTTGATAAGGCCAAATAACATATAGCGATCCAATCAAGAACCCAATAAGCACAGCTAACGTTTTTGCCTCATATCGACGTAATAACCATGACAATACTCTTGAAAAAAGTACCAACCCAACTATGGCTCCTGCAACAAACGGCAATAATGATACTATTCCGGCGGTTGTCTCCGTGGTGCCCAGCTTGCCAAATTGGGCTAATATATAGTCATATTTTCGCAAGATCAGCAGAAAATATGATCCGGATATTCCCGGCAAAATCATCGCACAAATAGCAATCGATCCGCTTAAAAAAACGAACCACGGTGCCTCGGGGGTATCAGTCGGGACTAAGGTAACAACCCAAAAACCAACACCTGCTCCAATTAAAACCATCAGACCATGCATCCAGCCAAAGCCGTCAATCGCTTTGATGAGAACCACAATAGATCCCACTATTAATCCAAAAAAGAGACCATAAATCAACTCGGGATTCGTAAACATATATACCTGGAGAGGCACGACTTTCGTAAAAAACAGGATTGCACAGAACATACCCGAGAGCAGTACTACCATGAATCTCCAATGAACCTCTCGAAGAGCATCCCGAAATTTCAAAGTAATAAACTGCTTAAAAAAGCGGGTATCAAAACTCTTAATCGCATTGATAAGCCGAGTGTAAATCCCCACAATTAGCGCAAGTGTTCCTCCACTCACTCCCGGTACAATATCCGCAGATCCCATTAAAAATCCTTTGATTAACAGATAGGGAGATTCGCTCCACGATGTTGAATCTTTATTGGGTTCGGTTTCAGGCTGATCAGTTTTTGACAAAAGAGTTAGGAATTAGAAGTTAAAAATGAGGAAATAGTGAAGAATTGAAGATAGGCCAAGGATCACAATTTTTCATTGCATAATTTTTAATTCCCAATTACTTCTTCCAGCCTTTCTCTCCGATAAGTGGTACGAATTTAAAATCACTGAAATGCTCCTCTTCAAACTCATCCTCGCGAATTTTAATAATTCGGACCATCTCCTGTCTCTTGTCGTCTCCCACGGGAACTACCAGACGGCCATTTATATTAAGTTGTTCAACTAAATCCTCTGGAACAACCGGAGCACCTGCCGTAACTACAATGGCGTCATAAGGGGCATAGGCCGACCACCCCAGCGTCCCATCACCCAGCTTGGCACGAATGGAATAGCCAAGCTCTTTCAACGTGGACTTTGCCTTTTTATACAGCTTGTCATGACGCTCGACCGTATATACATTAGCCCCTAATTCACACAAAATTGCCGCCTGATATCCTGACCCCGTACCAATCTCAAGCACTTTTTCACCTGGCTGTACTTCAAGCAATTCCGTCTGCCGAGCTACTGTGTAAGGCTGGGATATTGTTTGATCTTTTCCGATGGGCAATGCAGTATCTTTGTAGGCGCGATCCTGCAACGCCGTATCCACAAAAACATGTCTCGGAACGACATTAAAGGCCTCCAACACACGCTGATTTTCAATTCCTTTATCAGCCAGCCCTTGCACTAATCTACGGCGCCGTTGTTTAAACTTTGGATTATCTGCTCCTGAACCCCAATTTAACATGATAAACTTTTGTATTTTACCAACCGATTATGAATTAAATATAACATAAGGAACTTGTGGCAATTTATTCGATTTTTAATCAGTAGAATCTTTTTTACTATCAAAATTGTGGGATAAAAATTCAATTGAGACCAACATCTTGAAATTATGAAAACTTTTCTAAAGATAGCCGGTGCTATTTTCGGAGTACTCATCGTCATTATAATTGGCCTGAATATTTACTTTACTGACGAGCGCCTCAAAAGCACCGTCATGCCCTATGTAGATGATGCAGTGGGACGGACCGTCAACGTTGAACAAATGTCGTTAACCCTATTCAGTACGTTTCCACAACCAGGTATTAGTATACAGAATATGAGTATCCCCGGTGAAGTAGAAGAAGACACGTTGCTCTCACTGGATGAAATGGTGGTTTCCGTAGAGCTTTTTTCCCTATTGGGCGACCAGATCAATATTTCAGAAATAAGCCTTCAAAATCCAAAGTTTACCTATGTAGTTAATGCCGACAGTACAACAAATATTGATTTTTTGATGGCCGGAGAAACGGAAGCCGATACCACGGCCGAAAGCATGGGAATTAATATTCCCTATTTTAATATCAGCGGAGGAGAATTTGGCTATCGAGATGCAACAACCGAAACTAACGTTCAACTGGATGATCTTAATGCTGATATTTCTCTCACCTATGCCGACCTAATTAAAAGTACGATCGACCTGCAATTGGGCGGTCTTTCAGCTTCAGTGGGTAAAAGTACTTATCTAAACAATCTGCCATTGAGTATCAGTCAGCAGTCCACTATTAACCTGGAAAACGAAACAGTGACACTCGATGAAGGCACCTTCTCCATTCGCGGATTGGCGCTTAATCTAACCGGTTCACTGTCTGAATGGAGCAATAACCTGAACGGTAATTTCACCTTTACCTCTTCTTCAGATAATTTTGGCGAACTTCTTCGACTGGTTCCCGCTGAATATGAAGAATATACTGAAGGACTCGAAAGCCGAGGAGCATTGTCCATTGACGGAACTGTACAGGGAGCGCTATTAGGTGACCAACTGCCTAACTTTGATATAGGAGTTACCGTCAGTGACGGCTACGTTAAAAACCCGGACCTCCCTCAAGCCATTGAAGACATTCAGCTGACCGTTAATGCATCCAATGAATTAATAGCGGTTAAAAATCTAACCGCCCAGGCCGGAGAAAATAATCTATCCGCAAGCGGACAGCTCGAAAAACCATTGGAAGACAACGGCTTATTTTCTATTGATTTTGACTCGGATGTAAACCTGGCTACCGTCAGTAAATTCTATGATATCAGTCAATTCGATGTCGAAAATCTGGGTGGAGAGCTCACAGCCAACGGGCAGGCTTCCGGAAATATGGCCACTCCCGAAGAAGCCACTTTCGATGCTACTATTTCGCTCAGTAATGGCTTACTTAAATATGCTGAAGTAGCTGAGCCGATTGAAAATATCTCCATCGATGCCCAGGCAAACCAATCGGTCATCACGATAAATAATATGGAACTTCAAGCCGCGGCCAATACTTTCTCAATGAACGGCTCTATCAACAATCCGATGGATGAAACACAGCGAAGTGTTAATTTGACAACTGACCTCGATTTCGACTTAGCTACGATTAAGAATTTTTATCCCATCGACGAAGATACGCTGGCCCTGCGCGGACAATTCAAGGCTAATGCCACGTTAAAAGGCAAAGCTGATCAAATTGAAAATGCTGTACAGTCGGGTAGCATATCGATTTCCAATGGATTTATCAGCCATAAATCATTAGGGAAACCAATTGAAAACATCACCTTAAACTCTTCATTAGATGGCCCAAATCTCACTATATCAAAAGCCAGCTTTACCACAGGCAATAACAATCTGGGCGTTTCAGGAAATGTACGAAATTACCTAAGCGATGATAGAACAGTTGATATACAATTAACCGGCAAAGCAGCGCTTAATCAGATTAAGGATTATTACGAGCTGCAACCTACCATCACAGAACTTACCGGCTTGGCCGATCTCAATCTGCGTGTACAGGGCGCCCCTAACAACCCTGCAAATATGCAGTTTAGCGGACAGTTAACGGCACAAGACATTAATATGGATGGAGATGCCATGATTCAGCCGGTGACCGATCTCAATGGGAAACTTAACCTCTCTCCCGGTTCAGTAGATTTAGATCAGTTGACCTTTAATATCGGCTCTTCTGATATTGCACTGTCAGGATCACTTCGCGATTATATGGAGTATCTCAAAGCTGAAAAAAACAGAACAACAACCCCACATCTGAAGGGTTCCTATAAAAGTGACCTTCTTGATTTAGATGAACTGATCGACTGGAGTGACACAACATCAACTACGGAACCAATCCCCATCCATCTGCCGGATCTAACAAGCTCGGTAAGTGCCAAAATTGGTAAGATGATTGTCACCGGCGTAACAATGACAAACTTAACGGCCAAGGCTTCCACAACGCCAACGAAGATTACAATGAATCAAGCTTCCATCAATCTTTTTGACGGGAAAGCAACGGGCTCTTTTACCTGGGATGTTCCCCAACCTGAGCGCACCAATATTTCTTTTAATGGCAACTTAAATGGCTTGCAAGCCTCAGCCTTCTTCGATGAATTCCAAGTACTTGGCGAAGATAGTAATTTTCATGAGTATGTATCCGGAGCATTCAGTGCTGACGTCAAATACTTTACCGAGCTCAACAAGTTTTTGGAACCGGTTATTGAAACCTCAACAATGGACGGAAATTTTGGAATGACCAACTCCCGAATTCAGGGACATCCCATCCAAATAAAGCTGGCCACAATGCTGAATGCAAAAGAGTTTAACAATATAGGCCTTGATAAATTTAACAGCACTTACTCCCTGAAAAATAGCGTCTTTACTATTAATGACTTGCGTATGACCAGCGACGATATCGGGATGGAGCTCAATGGTACTCAGCATATGACATCCGGAAAGATTGACTATCAAACCAAACTATTCTTGCCGGGCCGTTTCAAAAAAGGGATTGCATCAGTCATAAGCTCCCAAGCCACCGAAGCCTTAACACAAGATAACGGGACCATTATGGTTCCTCTTCGAATGACAGGAACCCAGGAAAGTCCAAACATCCGCCCTGACAAAGAAGCCATTGCTCCCATTGTGAAACAATATCTGAAAGATAAGGGCAAAAATCTTCTTAAGGGATTATTTGACAACTAATATCGACAACGATTTTACAGCAATACACGTTGTCAACTGTTGCAATGAAACGTTATCTTTGCGAACTGTAAATGCAATTGTACGATAAATAAGGAAGCATCCTGATTCATGGATAAATTACATATTTACAATACGCTATCCCGCCAAAAAGAAGAATTTGAGCCCATCAAGGAGGGGTTTGTAGGCATCTACGTTTGTGGACCTACGGTATATGGTGATCCCCACCTGGGACATGCCAAAAGTTATGTCTCATTTGATGTGGTTATACGATACCTCCGCTATTTGGGATACAAGGTTCGTTACGTCCAGAATATCACGGATGTGGGACACTTAACCGACGATGCCGATCAGGGTGAGGATAAGCTGGAGAAACAGGCTGCCATTGAAAAGCTGGAGCCCATGGAAATTGCCGAAAAGTATACCTATAACTATTTCCGTGACATGGATGCGCTGGGGGTACAGCGTCCCGATATTTCACCCCGTGCAACAGGACACATTATCGAGCAGATTGAGATGGTTAAAAAACTACTCGAAAATGGGCATGCCTACGAAACCGACGGCAATGTCTATTTTGATGTTTCCTCCGATGAAGATTACGGCAAGCTCAGCGGCCGGGATGTTGAAGACCAAGAAAGCGGTGCCCGTATCGAAACGGCAAGCGACAAGCGTTCCCCCGAGGATTTTGCCCTCTGGAAAAAAGCTGACGACGGACATATCATGAAGTGGCCGTCGCCCTGGGGAAAGGGATATCCCGGCTGGCACGTAGAGTGCTCGGCCATGTCAACAAAGTACCTTGGTGAACATTTCGATATTCACGGCGGTGGCATGGACAACCAATTTCCACATCATGAATGCGAGATTGCACAGAGCGAGGGTGCTTTCAACAAACCTTTTGCCAACTACTGGATGCACAACAATATGGTAACCCTCGAGGGACAAAAGATGGGTAAGTCGCTGGGCAATGCGATCTCGCTGCACGAATTTTTCTCCGGTGATCACGAGCTGCTGAATCGCGCCTGGGATCCGCAGATTATACGATTCTTTTTACTTCAGAGTCACTATCGCAGTACCACTGACTTTTCTGAAGAGGCCCTTGCCGGTGCCGAAAACGGACTTCGAAGCCTACAAGAAATGATTAACACCATTAACAGTGCAGAGAATGGTTCTGCCAATGCTTACGATCTGAAATCACTGAGAACCTCACTCGAAAGTAAACTCAATGACGACTTTAATACAGCTCAGGCTATTGCCGTTCTGTTTGAAGAGTTAAAAACCATCCGCAAACAAATTAACAGCGGAGATATTCCTGAAAATATTGCCGATGTTAAAGAATTTCTGCGGAGTTTCGTTGACGATGTACTTCGACTCTGGCCACAAGAAGATCAATCATCTACTGGCGATGATAAGACACATGATCTTATTGAACTGCTTATTGATATCCGAAATAATGCGCGTCACGAAAAGAATTTTGAGCTTTCTGACACTATTCGTGACCGCCTCGAAGAACTGAATATCAAGCTGATGGACAGCCCTGAAGGAACAGATTATAAAATTGTGAAATAACAGCTAATAGAATTATTTAAGGTTTTTGAACATAGGCATTATATAGTTCTCGCTATCACAGGAAACGTGACAAATTCTTATAGCAAAACCATCCGAATAGATAAATTATTGCATGAACTTATTACTTTTAGCTAACGATTATTTTACGTGGTCAGCCGATCCTGTAGCCTTTAGTCTCGGACCACTTGAACCACGCTGGTATGGGATTCTTTTTGCCTGCTCATTTCTTGTTGGTTTTTGGCTGACACGCAAAATGTTCCTACATGCAGACCGTGATCCTGAAGAAGTAGACCAGCTGTTAACCTATGTTTTAATTGCTACGGTTGTCGGTGCTCGTCTGGGACATGTACTGTTCTATGACCCCGGCTTTTACTTACGATATCCAGCCGAGATTTTAAAAATTTGGCATGGGGGCTTGGCCAGTCACGGTGCGGCTATCGGTATTATTATTGCCATGTATCTGTTTACCAAAAAATTCAGGGATATGAGTTTTCTCTGGCTGGCCGATCGTGTGGTTGTCGTCGTTGCCATTGCGGGAGCTTTTATTCGAACAGGGAATTTCATGAATTCCGAGATTGTCGGTCAGCCGACCGAACTGGCCTGGGGGGTCATTTTCACCAGAGTCGACATGATTCCTCGCCATCCAACACAGCTTTATGAAGCGCTGCTTTGTATTTTGGTATTCGGCATTTTATGGAAAGTGTATCACGCTTATAAAAAGAATCCGCCTGAGGGATCCCTATTTGCCCTATTTTTAACTACCCTATTTTCCGGACGTTTTCTCCTTGAGTTCACCAAGATGGAACAGGCCGCTTTTGCCGCTGACTGGGTATTTAATATGGGACAATGGCTCAGTGTCCCACTTATTGCTATCGGCCTTTGGCTAATGATCAAAAAAGTAAACTGGAGTCAATCTCCGGCCGTTGAGTCACAAAACAATTAATTCATCAACTTTTACTTACTATGGAATCATTAGATCCACAAATAAAGCAGAATATTGACAGCTGGTTGAATGGCAATTATGATGAGGAAACCAAAGCTGTCATTCGCAAGAAGCTCGACAATAACGAATATCAAGAGCTGACAGATGCATTTTATAAGGAATTGGAATTTGGCACCGGCGGGTTACGCGGCATTATGGGCGTTGGGTCCAATCGGGTTAACAAATATACCTTCGGAATGGCCACCCAGGGATTTAGCAACTTTTTGAAGAAGAATTATCCCGATGAACAGATTAAAGTTGTAATTGCACACGACTGCAGAAATAATTCTTCCGAACTTGCTCAAGTAGTGGCTGATGTATTTTCTGCCAATGGTATCTACGTGTACCTTTTTGAAGGACTACGTCCCACGCCTGAGTTATCATTTGCAATCCGCGAACTGGACTGCCATGGCGGAGTAATGCTGACAGCCTCACATAATCCCAAAGAATACAACGGCTACAAAGCTTATGACGAACATGGCTGTCAGTTAGTTGCACCGCAGGACAAAGCAGTAATGGGAGAAGTGCAACAGATCGAGGACATTGATGATGTTACATTTGAGGGGGTATCAAAAAATATTGAAACTATTGGCAAAGAAATTGATGAGAAGTACCTGGATGCTCTGATGGACGTATCATTATCTCGTGATGCCGTCAGCCGTCAAAACGACCTGAGTATTGTCTTCTCCCCTATTCACGGGACATCAGGCGTCATGGTTCCACCAGCTCTAAAAAGATATGGCTTCAAAAACGTTACGCTCGTCGAAGAGCAGATGACCTATGACGGTGATTTTCCCACGGTTGAATACCCCAATCCAGAGGAAAAAGAGGCACTCACCATGGCCTTAAATAAAGCCAAAGAAATCGACGCCGAGCTGGTGATGGCTACCGACCCCGATGCCGACCGTGTTGGTATTGCCATTAAGGATCACCATAATGAATGGGTTCTGCTTAACGGAAATCAAACCGGGGCACTGATTATCAACTACGTTCTCAATGTATGGGATGAAGCCGATAAGCTGGACGGCGATGAATATATCGTCAAAACCATTGTCACCTCATACCTGATTGATGCCATTGCCGAACATTATGGCGTGGAATGCTATAATACACTTACCGGATTTAAATACATCGGTGAACTGATGACTAAGCTGGAAGACGAAAAACAGTTTATTGCCGGCGGGGAGGAAAGTTACGGGTATCTCATTGGTGATCATGTGCGGGATAAAGATGCTATTGTTTCTTCGGTTATTATTGCCGAAATGGCGGCCTACTACAAAGACCAAGGCACCAGTCTGTTTGAGGCCCTGTTAGATATCTACCTACAGCACGGCTATTATCGTGAAAAACTGGTTTCAGTTTATAAACGCGGCCGCGAAGGTGCTGAGGAAATTCAAAAAATGCTGAAAAACTATCGAGAAGATCCTCCCAAGAAGCTTGCAGGATCTGATGTGGTTCTCATCAAAGATTATAAAACCCAAGTATCACGAAATGTTAAAACAGGTGAAGCTAAGGATATCGATCTGCCCGTATCAAATGTGCTCCAGTTTGTTACCGAAGATAAAACAATGGTAACCGTGCGCCCATCCGGTACAGAACCCAAGATTAAGTTCTACTGCAGCGTTAATACCGAGTTGGCTAACCGCACCACTTTTGATGAGACGACCGGCAATCTTGAAGATAAAATGGATACTATTATTCAAGAACTGACAGAAAGCCCCTAACATCTTTCCAACAGTTAGAGTGATGAGCAATTCGTCTGTATTACTCATCACTTACTATCCCTCTCTTACCCTATTTAATTCAATTCTAAATTTTTAAAATCAGTGGATTAACGAGAATCACTCTGTATATTCTTGGGCACTAATCATATAAGACTATGAGTGATTTACTACAACAACCCGCATTTGATGTTTTTATTTATGCCCTGATCACTGCCGTTGCTACGGGTTTTGGTGCCCTTCCCTTTTTCTTCTTTAAAAACTTAACTCGAAACTGGCTTGGTATCTCCAATGCCATTGCCTCCGGGCTGATGATTGCAGCAAGCTTTGGCCTCATCTATGAAGGTATTAACCACGATATTTGGCTAACATTTTGGGGCATTATCATCGGACTTATTTTTATCATCGGCAGTGAAAAAATGCTCAATAGATATGATGACAAATTCTCTATTAAGCACATTAATCAAGCCGATGCCACCAAGATGCTTCTGATCGTCGGCATTATGACGGTTCACTCATTTACCGAGGGGGTAAGTGTTGGCGTTTCTTTTAGTGGTGGAATGGATCTGGGATTATTTATAACCACTGCTATTGCCGTGCACAATATTCCCGAGGGACTCGCCATCAGTCTTGTACTGATTCCACGAGGCACCTCTCCTATAAAAGCAGCATGGTGGAGTATTTTTTCGAGTTTACCTCAGCCGTTGATGGCCGTGCCCGCTTTCTTATTTGTTGAAATATTTCGCACTTATCTGCCCATGGGACTTGGTTTTGCGGCCGGAGCCATGATATGGATGGTCTTTGCAGAGCTCATCCCCGACGCCATGGAAGAAAGTAATACTTCCACTGTTGCCACAACAATTACTATATCTATTGCCCTCATGATTATATTCCAGGTTCTGATAGAATAACCAATTAGAAATTTTAATATGTACCGGCTTTTAATAATTGATTTCTTCAATTATCATAAAAGACCTTTTCTCTAAATAGATATCCGATAAAATGAAATACTCATTCTCTTTATTTTTTAAAGCATTGGCTCTCGGTGTGTTAGTGGGAGCCTTTATATTTCAACAACCAACTTTAGCGCAGGAAAAACAGCGCTATTCCAGCGTTAAAGAAGCCCTTTCTAAAAGCAGTCAACTTAGTGGGTCTAACGGGCCCAGAAATGTCAACTGGATTGACGACGGTAACCGATACTCGTACATGAAATACAACGAGGAAACGGAAAATATGGAAATCCGGGCGTACGATCCTGCATCCGAAGAAGATGAGCTAATATTCAATAGTGCCAATCACACCTTTCCAGAATCAGATTCCACCTTTGAATATTCTTCGTTTCAATGGTCTGATGATTCAAAGTACTTGGTATTTCAATCGAATTTCCGTCCTGTATATCGGCGGTCTGGCATTTCTGACTACTACCTATATTCTGTCGAAGATGGATCGCTGAGTCTGCTCGTGGAAGATGCACGTACTGCTGAACTTTCACCCGATGGTAGTAAAATCGGCTATGAACGTGATGGAGATCTCTTTGTTTATGATCTGGAGGCACAGAAAGAAACACAGCTCACTAATAGTGCTAAAAAATATTTTTATAACGGACGCTTTGGCTGGGTGTATGAAGAGGAATTTGGTCTGGCCCAAGCATGGGTATGGTCGCCCGACAGCAAAAAAATTGCCTACTGGCAAACGGATGAGCGCCATGTCAACATTTTTCAAATGACCGATTATTCCGGACAACATCCTGAATACGAAAAGATACCTTATCCCAAAGTAGGTGATAAAAATCCCAAGGTGAAAATTGGCGTTATAAATGTAGAGTCCGGCAAGCAACAGTGGATGGATACACCGAGCGACGGATACATCCCCAGAATTTATTGGACAGCCGATGAAAACAAACTGGCAACCGTACATCTGAATAGAGCTCAAAACCATCTAAAACTGTTCTTTAATGATATTAATAATGGTGATCGACGGCTGGTCATGCAAGAGCAGTCTGATGCCTGGATTGACGTTTTTGACTTTTTTGCCGGCATTGATCACCTGTTTTTCTTTCCCAAGGACAGCGAAGAATTTTTCTGGATTTCTGATCGCAATGGCTGGAGCCATATTTATCGCTATGGTTATGACGGCACTGTCAAAAATCAAGTTACCAGTGGCAAGTGGGAGGTGACGTATGTCCACACAGTGGATTATCGAAATAACAGAATCTACTTTACCTCTACCGAGGAATCACCACTACAGCGGCACTTGTATTCTGTCAACTTTAGCGGTCGAAATAAAACCAAGCACACCCAGGTAGAAGGTACGCATGATATCAGCATGGGCTCGAACAGCAAGTATTATATTGATCGTTATTCAAACACTTCAACCCCCGCACAAGTTGAGCTCTGGAGTACGATGAACGGTAAGCTGGAAGTACTCGAGGATAATGCATCGGTAGATAAATTTACAGAAAAACATGTTTATGCCCCGCGTGAACTATTTTCCTTTACGACTTCCGACGGCCAGAAATTGGACGGCTACATGATTAAGCCCGTTGATTTTGATCCCGATAAAGAATATCCACTGGTGCTTAATATTTATGGAGGTCCCAGTGCACAGGGTGTATATAACAGCTGGGAATCCGGGGGATGGAACCAATACCTGGCACAGGAAGGCTACGTTGTTGTAAATGTAAATAATCGAGGCAGCGGCGGATACGGATCTGAATTTGAAAAAATTGTTTACAAGCAGCTCGGGAAATGGGAAGCCAAAGATTTTGTAGAAACAGCACGATACATGGGTGATAAAAGCTGGGTTGACAGCAGCAGAATGGCCATACGGGGACACAGCTATGGCGGATACATGACAACCTATACGATGTTTAATTATCCCGATGTTTTTGAGGTTGGCATTTCAACAGCACCCGTTACGGACTGGCGATTTTATGACAGTATCTATACTGAGCGTTATATGGGACTGCTCGAAAATAATAAAGATGGCTATGACCAAAGTTCATCTATCACACACGCTCAAAACTTAAAAGGCAATCTTTTACTCTCACACTCCACGATGGATGAAAATGTGCACGTTCAAAACACCATGCAGCTTTTAACTGAGCTCACTGGAAATGGACAAGAAGTAGATTTACAGATTTTTCCTCCCGGTGCTCACGGAGTTGCCTTTAATACCGCAAGCTATTATCTGCTCTATACTTCGTATGTAGAATACCTAAACCGCCACCTCAAATAGCAATCAACAATTTCTTATAAAAGAAAAAGGCCGAGCTTAGCACTCGGCCTTTTTTTAATTGAATGTATTCTTTTCTTACTTCTTATGATTCCTTACCGTCGTGCAACATGGTATTCAGCTTTTCGCCCCCGCGAATACCAAAATCGAGTGTGCGAATGGGGAATGGTATCATAATATCGTTCTCATCAAACGCTTTAGTAATAGCAATAATGGCTTCACTACGCGCCGACAAGTAATCAGGATTTCTACGGAAGTTTACCCAAAAGTGAATATTAAAATTGATTGAGCTACCGCCAAACTCCTCATAATAAAAATCAATTCCCTTATCGTCGTTATAGTTTTCCAGTCCTTTAACGGCTTCAATAGCTACTTCCCTGGCCTTTTCCAGATCATCACCATAGGAAACACCACAAGACAGATCAACGCGTCGCACCCCACTGCTGGTGAAATTTTCCAGGGGATTTTCAAACACGCTTTTATTGGGTATATATACAATTTGTCCCTCCGGCGTTCGGATGATGGTATTTCTGAGATTCATTTTCTCTACCTCACCATAAAAACCATTGGTTTCTATAATATCACCAATACCAAATGGATGGCGGATAGATAAAATAATACCCGAGATAAAATTTGAGGCAATATCCTGAAATGCAAAACCTAAGGCCAAACCAATAATACCGGCACCGGCAAGGAGTGAGGTTACCGCCCCGTCAAGTTTGAGAACACTTAAAGCAATAAAAACTCCAATACCAACAATCAAAACCCCGACAATCGTTTCCAGCAAATTAATAATTGTTTTGTTGCGGGTCGTCCTTTCAAGCATGTGTTTTACACCACTACGAACAAGGCGACCCAATACCATGAAAACAATTAAAACAAGCAGTGCTACCACAAGGTTTGGCAGCATCGCAATAGTCGTCTCCAGCCAATTCAACAATTTTTCTGTGAGTGTGCTGTACACATCCACAAATTCTGCTTCCATTTCTTGATTCATCCGTAATAATTTTTTTATTGCAATTTATCTGTATACACTTCGAATTAAATGCCTAAAATTAAATACAAAAAAAGATCGTTCATTTAAATAGCGATTTTCATTATAACAATCTCATTCCCGCTTTTTTGAGAATTATTCATGCTTTCGATTCATGCAAAATAAATGATCATATCTTACAGGAATGCCAAGAGAGAATAAGCTGTTTTTATATCTCACATTCAAAGTTTAACTAAACATTATTTATCTATGCCTACACGTAAAGCAAAAGCAAGCTGGAATGGGGATCTCAAAAATGGGAATGGAAGTATGTCATTTGGAAGTGGAGCTTATAAAGGTTCCTACTCATTCAAATCCCGTTTTGAAGATGGCACCGGAACCAATCCTGAAGAATTGATTGGAGCCGCCCATGCCGGTTGTTACTCTATGGCTCTCTCTGCTGATTTAGCCGAAGCCGGATATGCACCAGAAGCCGTCACCACCAACGCTGATGTTGCTCTCGAAATGGTCGATGGCGATCCTGCGATAACGACTATCACCTTAAATGTAACAGCTAATATTCCTGATATTAATGAAGAGGACTTCCTCGAATTTGCCGAAGGAGCCAAGAAAAACTGCCCGGTTTCAAAAGCATTAGCCGGAGTCAATATTGAGCTCAATGCAACACTCGACAGTTAATACTTTTCTGAAAATTACAATCCCCGGGGATGTCTTTTGAGACATCCCCTTTTTAATTTAATAACATCTCAAAAAATCATTGCCCTTTGTTTAACAAACGTGCCGTAGGATTTGTATCTTTGAAGTTATGACTACACAAACCGATATCGACGAAAAAACTAACTTAAAGAAGTTAACCAAAGAAGAACTGCAGGATTTTACCGAAGAACTCGGACTTCAATCCTTTCGAAGTGACCAGCTATTCCAATGGCTGTATCAAAAAGGCGTGCACAGTTTTGATGAGATGACCAATCTCTCCAAAGACCTGCGTTCACGTCTTAAAGAAATAGCGAAGGTCCCTACTATCGAATACGTCACTCATCAGGAATCTGAAGATGGAACTATGAAGTTCCTCTTTAAACTGCAGAGCGAAGAAGATCATAAAGTTGAGGCTGTTCTTATTCCCGACTTTTATGAGGATGGGGCTGCCAACAGGCTCACGGTTTGTGTCTCATCACAGGTGGGCTGCGTATTCGGCTGTTCATTTTGCGCAACAGGCAAGATGGGATTTTTTCGCAGCCTAACGCACGGCGAAATCGTCGATCAGGTACAGTACATCAACGAGCTCTGTGAAGAACGATTCGGAAAAGGCATCACCAATATTGTATATATGGGGATGGGCGAACCCCTCCACAACTATGAAGCAGTCGTCAATTCGGCAAATATCATAACAGATGAACTCAGTATCGGTCTTTCGCCTAAACGGATTACGGTTTCCACAGTCGGGCTTACAAAGCAGATAAAGAAACTGGCCGATGAACGCCAACCGTTCAACCTGGCAATATCATTGCATGCGGCCAATGATGAAAAGCGGGACGAAATTATGCCCATTAATAACTCGATGGGACTCGATAAATTGAAAGAAGCAGTCCAGTATTATTACGACAAGCTTCACCGGCCTATAACTTACGAATACCTACTTTTTGATGAATTCAATGACAGCCCCGAAGATGCGCAGCAGCTCGCTGATATAGTACAATGGGCACCAAGCAAGGTAAATATCATCATGTATAACGATGTGGCCGGGGTTGCGTTAAAGCGAGCTCGTGAACAACGTCTGGATGCTTTTATGCAAGAACTCGTTTCGCGTGATGTAACAGCTACCGTTCGTAGAAGTCGCGGTGATGATATTGATGCCGGATGCGGACAGCTCGCCATCAAAGAAGGTCAACCGATGGGCAAAACCATCCGCAAAAATTAATCGTGGATAAAATTTAAGATTCGACCAAAGCGGGGTAACATACGTTCGCTATCCCATGAAAAGTAAATAAGACCCGCTTTCCCAACGATATGTGTTTGAGGGACAAATCCCCAAAAACGGCTGTCCTCACTGTCGTCACGATTATCTCCCATCACAAAATAGTAATCCTGCTTGATGGTATATTCATTTGTAGTATCCCCATCGATTACAAACTGACTACCATTTCGTTCTACATTATTCCCCTCGTATCGAGTGATAATATTTTCGTAGATATGATAGTTATCAGCTGTTAGTGTAACCGTCTGTCCTTCAAAAGGAACAACAACCGGCGGAATATGGTGATGGTTGTTAAATCCGGATGAAAAACTGAAATCACGTCTATTAAACTCGTTAAAATCCTCTGGTAAAACGAATAATTCAACATTATTGACTTCAGGCCAGTCACTAATTTTTTCGGCTACATCCTGCGTCATCGTCACTCTATATCTTCCCTGATTCTGTGATCCGATAAGTCTTCCTCCGGCTGCCTCAACCTTGGCCGGACTCAGTCGCACGCGATCCCGAACAGAAACAACATATGTTCGCTGAATACCTTCAAACGACTTTGCATCATCGCCGTTTATAAAAAGCTCAGCATCATCAACAGTGACCGTATCTCCGGGTACACCAACGGCCCGTTTAATATAGCTTGTTTTGGCCGCAATAGGATCTAAATCAATAGGATAATTAAAGACAACAATATCATTACGTTCCACTTCATTGAAGCCGGGCAAACGCGTCCACGGAAGTACCGCACCGGGCATATAAATATTCGTAAAGGGTACGCCCAATACCATCGGGGTACGAGGCCCATAACTGATTTTCGAAACAATCAGAAAATCTCCCGTCATCAGGGTTTTCTCCATCGAAGGCGTGGGAATGCGATAGGCCTCAAATAATAGTGCACGAATTATTATCGCCGCCACTGCTGCAAACAGCAGCGCATCCATCCATTCCCGAAGCCAACTTTTTGCCTTTTCGTTCTCTTCTCCTCTTCGTCGCTTCCTTTTAGATCGCCGTTCCTGGCGTTCTTCTTTTGATAATTGATCTGCCAATGTTACTCCTAATTATTAATAAATTAATCTATACTCATTCCCTCAGGTGAGTCAATTTCTTCGTTCCTGAACTTCCCATCTTCATATTTGACAATATACCACTGTTCTTTTTCCGGGGAATAAAAATAATCCTCGTACTCACCGAGCTCCTCAACCGACATCAACTTTTGCACAAATTCTCTTTTAATTTGAGGCATTAAGTCTACGTATTTGCTTGCCCCACCGTACGTCAGGCCACTTCCAAACGGCCCGTTCCAGTCTAAGACCATTAAGGGGATGCTGTCATTAACCATAAACCAATACTCAAATTGTATAGCCTTCCCAGGTCTGAAATTGTCTTTATTAATTAGATCCTCAAGCGTTTGTGTAGGATCTCCGAACTGTGCCTGTAACCGAGCTCTTATTTCGTTGGTCTGCCGGTCATCAAGCTTGGTATCTTCATATAACCCTTGGCCGGTCAGGCTAATATCTTGAGTCTGACGCTCAAACTGTGCGCGATTTTCTCTGGTTATCTTTTCAAATTCTGCCGCCTCAAACTGGGCATACGCCGGTAGTGATGACAGTCCTAATAAAAGGATTACAATTCCGGTAATCACTATTTTCGAAAAGGGAAAGCTTGAAGTGTATTTAACTGAATCAAAAAATGTCCTGTCCATTGTATAATATTGCATTAATTATTATTGTCATCGTCCATAGAGAGAACCGCCAAAAATGCTTCCTGGGGTATTTCAACAGTTCCTACCTGCTTCATACGCTTTTTACCTTCTTTCTGTTTCTCAAGAAGCTTACGTTTTCGCGAAACATCGCCCCCATAGCATTTAGCCGTCACATCTTTACGGATGGCAGGAATGGTCTCACGGGCAATCACATTATTACCAATAGCCGCCTGTATGGGCACCTCAAACTGGTGACGGTCGATCAGCTCTTTAAGCTTTTTGCACAACTTACGTCCCAGGTCGTATGCTTTATCCCTATGCACAATACTTGATAACGCATCAACCGGCTCTTTATTTAGTAAAATATCTAACCGGACAAGATCTCCCTCTCGGTATTCAAGAAATTCATAATCAAGGGATGCATAACCGCGGGTTCCGCTTTTCAAACGATCATAAAAATCGAAGACCACTTCAGCCATGGGCAGCTCGTATTTAATTTCTACCCGCTGACTCTGCATATGGAGCTGATTCACATATTTTCCGCGTTTTTCCTGACACAGGGTCATCACCGGACCGATATAATCGGAAGGCGTTAAAATACTGGCTTTGATATAGGGTTCATAAACCGCCTCCACCTTGGCCGGATCGGGCATGTCGCTCGGATTATCAACTATGACCTTCTTGTGCTCTCCTCGTTCCGTGATATGCACCTCATATTCCACATTGGGAACCGTGGTGATAATATCAATATCAAACTCGCGATCCAGACGCTCCTGCACGATCTCCATATGAAGCATTCCCAAAAATCCGGCTCGAAATCCAAAGCCCAATGCTTCCGATGTTTCAGGCTGATAGGTTAAGGAGGCATCATTAAGCTGCAGCTTTTCCAGTGCCGAGCGCAGATCCTCAAAATCATCCGATTGCGTAGGAAACAAACCACTAAATACCATCGGCTTCGGTTCCTGATATCCGGGAATCGCTTTATCTGCAGGATTATCTGTTCGTGTTACCGTATCCCCCACTCGAGCATCCTGCAACGATTTTACGCTTCCGACAATATATCCCACATCGCCGGCTTCGAGCTTATCAGTCTTTTCCTTTTCCAGCTTTAAGAATCCAATCTCCTCAGCTTCGTATTCTTTATCCGTTGCTATAAAACGGATGCCGTCGCCTTTATTAAGCGTTCCCTGCATCACGCGCACATATACAATAGATCCACGATAGCTATTGAACACAGAATCAAAAATAAGAGCTTTTAATGGCTTCTCGGTTTCTTGCTCCGGAGCGGGAATTCGTTCTACAATAGCCTCAAGAAGTTCGTCAACACCCTCTCCGGTTTTAGCCGAGACTTTCAAAATCTCATCATGCGTACAACCAATAAGATCGACAATCTGTTGTCCTACTCCTTCAACATCAGCACTCGGCAAATCAATCTTATTGAGCACCGGTATAATTTCCAGATCCTGATCGATGGCTTGATATAAGGTGGAAATGGTTTGCGCCTCTATACCCTGAGCTGCATCCACTACTAAAAGTACACCTTCACAGGCTTTGAGCGCACGCGATACCTCATAAGAAAAGTCAACGTGACCCGGTGTATCAATCAGATTAAAAATCACATTTTCGCCAGTTGGACGTTCATAGTCCATTCTTATGGCGTGACTTTTAATCGTAATACCACGCTCACGTTCCAAATCCATGTCGTCAAGAATTTGCTCCTGCATCTCGCGCTCGGTGATAGCACCGGTACGCTCCAAGAGCCGATCTGCGAGCGTGGATTTGCCATGATCAATATGGGCAATAATACTAAAGTTGCGAATCTGGGTCATATAGATGTGCTTACAGCACTATTTTGCTTGCTCAAAAGAACGCTAAAGATACAAAAATGACGATGGGATTGCAGAAAATATTCATCTAAGGGTTGTAAAAGAATTCATAAAAAAACCCAATACCCGTCAGGCATTGGGAGGATAAATTTTAAATAAAGCTAAGAGTTACGCCTTCGGGATATCGAGCGGATCCTCTTCTTCCGACTCAGGGCTCAGCAGTTCAACATGAAATCGAAACTCCTCTTTTTCTATCGTCATTGTATCGTACATTTCCCGAATAAGTTCAAAAACAACCTCCGTTTCTCCGCGCACACTTGTTGACATATAATTTACATCTACCTCTACATCATGCTGGGCTACCAGCTCAAGCAAATAATCAATACTTTCTCGCGGATCAGAAGCTTTGAGTGGAATATAGGTAAACTGGGCAGTTGTAATCATAATGTAATGTCTGTTATCTGTTTTAATTAATGGGGATGTAAGAATACCCTTTTAGTAATAATACTTCAATCGATTCGTGATAAAATTTAATCCTGTTTTTTAAAGTACCTCAAAATAATTTCAGAAATCCCGGAACAACAGGTCCGCATTCACATTTAAATGGGGCTAATCAGATATCACAAAAAGAATCCCAATGCATAAACGAATTGTTCACAACCCCGTCATTCAGCTTACACTGTTTACGTTAATGCTCATTGTATTCGTTGTTGCCATCTCAGCATAACTTTTCCCGCAGGTCATTAGCAATTGGACTTTATAAATTTATACCTATCAATAAGCGTTCAACAAAACCGGTAACATAATATTAAAGAATATTCAGCCGGCCGAAAATGTCAGGCGAATACTATTTCTTTACCCCTCAAGGTAAAACGGACAGTCAAAGGCTCTTGCCCGCCGGCAAGGGCCTTTTTTCTTTCGGAATGTTTTTCTCACTTATCCAGTTACCCACATTCGATGTCGAAAAGCGAACTTTTTACTAAAATTTAAAAAATGATTGTGGAAGAATTCCGTAAAAATCTTATCTTTGGCCTGATGCAAAAACAAAGCCTATATAACTCTTTCCATTCTCACCTCCATCACGGCGGTTAGCACCGTCTATAGCATCACTTTGTGTAGCTGAAGCTACATCGTCTTTCCCACTTTTTTTAAACAGTTTCCCAAAAAAATTCAAGAACCAATTGTTATGCAACGCACTGCTGACTCTACAACTTCTCTACGTATTGCCATTCAGAAATCAGGTCGATTGACCGACAAAACCATTGATCTGCTTAAAGGCATCGGCCTCCGATTTGATGATTATAAACGAAACCTTCTCGTCAAGTGTCGTAATTTCGACGTTGAACTTCTTTTAATACGCGATGACGATATCCCCGAATATGTACAGGATGGCGTCTGTGACCTCGGATTCGTTGGCGCAAATGAGACGCAGGAAAAAGGAGCCGACGTCACCGTTCTTCGCGGACTTGATTATGGAATATGTCGCCTTTCACTAGCTGCTCGAAAAGATGGTGATATACAATCTATTGCGGACTTTGAGGGCAAGTCGATAGCAACAAGCTACCCGAATTTGACAAAGAATTTTTTCGAAGAGCGTGATATCAATGCCGAAATTGTAACTATCTCTGGGGCCGTAGAAATTGCTCCCCGTCTTGAAGTAGCCGATGCCATTTGCGACTTGGTTTCAACCGGAAATACGCTCAAAGCCAATGGACTTGAGGAACTGGAGACGATATTAGAATCCGAAACCCAACTGATCCGCACCAATAAAGAGCTATCGCCCGGGAAACAGCAGCTCATCGAAAAATTCCTGCAGCGAATGGATGGTCACCAGCAGGCCGAACGCAGTCGATATATTATGATGAATGCTCCGGAAGAAGCTGTTCCCAAAATCAAGGAAATCATTCCATCGCTCAAAAGTCCCACCGTGATGCCCCTTGCTGATAACGGCATGGTTGCTGTTCATACGGTCATTCCCATTGATGAATTCTGGGTTGTAATGGAGAAATTAAAAGCCGAAGGTGCCAGCGGAATTGTAATACTTCCCATAGAAAGTATGATATTATAGATATGAAAACCTACAGCTTTAAAAACCTATCAGATAGTCAGCTCAAAGAGCTTGTCCAACGACCGAAGATGGACTTCCGCTCTATCTTCGGTCAGGTTGAACCGATTATCAAAAAAGTGAAAGAGGAAGGCAATGCTGGCATCAATCACTTTACGAAGCAGTTCGATGGGGTCACCCCAGATCCGCTCGTAATGAATCCCGCGGATACAGAGGTCACTGTTGATGAGGATATCAAAGAAGCGATTGATACAGCTTTTGATAATATTTACCAGTTTCACAAAGCCCAACTTCCACAACCACTCAAAGTGGAAACAATGCCGGGCGTGCAGTGCAAACGCGTAACACGTCCCATTGAACGAGTGGGATTATATGTACCCGGCGGCACCGCCATTCTCCCCTCTACTCTCATGATGCTTGGTATCCCCGCTATGCTGGCCGGATGCTCAACAATAGTGGTGGCAACGCCTCCAGACAGTGAGGGTTCTGTTGCCGATGAGATTCTGTATATCGCAAAAAAAATTAGTGCAACACATCTGTTGAAAGCAGGCGGCGCACAAGCGATAGCCGGTATGGCGTTGGGGACAAAAACAGTCCCAAAAGTGGATAAAATTCTGGGACCCGGAAACCAATATGTAACGGCGGCCAAAATGATGCTGCAAAATAGTGAGGCCCAAATTGCTATTGATATGCCGGCGGGACCATCAGAAGTGCTCGTCATTGCTGACGAGACTGCCAACCCTGCTTATGTTGCAGCCGATCTATTGTCACAGGCTGAGCACGGAGAAGATAGCCAGGTGGTGTTAGTCGCTACTCCGGGCTTTGATTTGAGTAGGTGCCAAAACGAAATTAATAAACAGCTTGGAGAGCTCCCGCGTCAACAAGTTGCCCAAAAAGCTATAGACAAAAGTTTTATTCTCACAGTCGATACCTTGGAGGAAGGACTTGCATTTTCAAATCAGTATGCCCCTGAACACCTTATAGTACAGTGTAAAAACCCCGAACAGTATGAAGATCAAATCATAAATGCGGGCTCAGTATTTCTGGGGAAATGGACACCCGAAAGTGCCGGGGATTACGCGTCGGGAACAAACCACACGCTCCCCACTTACGGTTATGCACGAATGTTCAGCGGGGTTTCTGTTGATTCTTTTTTAAAACAAATTACTATGCAGCAAATTTCATCGGATGGTTTGCAAAATGTGGGACCTACTATTGAAAAGCTTGCGGGATTGGAGAAACTGGAAGCCCATAAAAATGCCGTTACTATACGTTTGAGAGACATTAATCAAAACACCTAACATTTTTTAATAAGACTATGAACCGTTCTTTTGACCTTGAAAAGCTCGTTCGTCCTAATATTAAAAAGCTGGTGCCATATCATAGTGCTCGGGATGATTTTGGCGAGGGGTTACTGCTTGATGCCAACGAAAATAGCCTCGGAGCTCCGTTCCCCGATAATGAACAGCTGCATCGTTATCCCGATCCCAAACAACAAAAACTGAAAGAACTTATTGCCGAATGGCGAGGGCTTCGGCCTCAAAATGTGTTTACCGGTGTCGGCAGTGATGAAGGAATAGACCTGCTCTATCGGATCTTCTGCCAACCGGAAAAAGATCGAGTACTAACAACTCCCCCAACCTATGGAATGTATAATGTCTCCGCTAACATTCACAATATTACAGTTGATAAGGTGACATTAGATGAGGAAGGATTTCAACTACGGGTGGACAAGATTCTGGATGCCGTGGAACCAAATACGAAAATGCTTTTCCTTTGCTCTCCCAATAATCCCACCGGGAACACTTATGCAACAGAAAATATTCGCACTCTAATTGAAGAGTTTCAGGGTATTGTTATCCTCGACGAAGCCTATATCGACTTCAGCAATCAAGAAAGCTGGGCCGACAAGGTTGTTAAATATCCCAACCTTGTTGTGCTTCAAACCCTTTCGAAGTCTTTTGGATTGGCCGGTATCCGACTTGGTATCTCTTATGCCCAAGAAGAGATTATTGATTATATGATGAAGGTGAAGGCTCCGTACAACATCAATAAATTGACTTCAAAAAAGGCTGTCGAGGGATTACAAAACTGGGAGACGGTCCAATTTCGAACTGATGCCATAAAAAAGGAACGAAAACAGCTTAAAGAGGAGTTGGAACAACTGAAAATAGTGCAGAAGGTTTATAAAAGTGAAGCGAACTTTTTACTGACAAAGTTTACTGATGCCAAGGATATCTATGAACAACTTACTAAACAGAATATCATCATCAGATATCGTGGCGATCAACCCCTCTGCAATAACTGTTTGCGAATTACGGTGGGCACTCCCGATGAAAATGAACAATTAATTTCAGCTTTAAAGAATTTAGGATAATGAACATCAGAATTTCTAACGAAGCATTATCTGGTTCCGCTAGCAATCTTCTCTGGAGCGGCGCTTTATATGGGCTGAAACGATTACAAGAATTTGACTATCAACTCTATTTTCTTGTTGAAGATTTAACGAACCAGCAGCAGCAACTTCTGGAAAATGAGAAAATAGCATCCATAAAAACATCACCGGATACTGTTGATCTACAAATTATTGCCGAAGACCATAATCTCAAAGCACTTGATAATGATGGGGCAGAAATTGAAACAGCACCGAACTGGATCGCGCTTAGCAATAAAATCTGCTTTCCCACACGCAAAGCTTCTCAAGAACGTACAACAGCAGAAACCGATATCAGTATTACCGTTAATCTGGACGGTACCGGCCAAAGCGACATTTCTACGGGACTTGATTTCTTTGATCACATGCTGGAACAGATTGCCAAGCACGGATTGATAGATCTCAATATTTCCTGCGATGGTGACCTGGAAGTAGATGAACATCACACTATCGAAGATGTAGCCATCACCTTGGGAAAAACAATTAATGATGCACTTGGTAATAAAATTGGAATTCAGCGATACGGATTTGCGTTGCCTATGGACGAAACCCTGGCGACCGTAGCACTGGATTTCTCGGGTCGACCCTATTTAAAATTCGATGGGTCCTTCAAAAGAGAAATGGTGGGTGATTTTCCGACAGAAATGACCGAGCATTTCTTTTATTCGCTGGCTATTAACCTTCAGGCGACGCTGCATATTTCTATTGAAGGCAAGAATGATCACCATAAAACTGAAGGATGCTTTAAAGGATTTGCACGGTGTCTACGTGCTGCTGTCAGCCGAAATGAACGAAACTTAAACGTATTACCCAGTACAAAGAACTTGTTATAAAATGATCGCAATTATTAACTACGAGGCCGGTAATCTTGCTTCTGTATCAAATGCCTTTAAAAGACTTGATGAGCCACACATCATAACAGACAAAAAGAAAGAACTTGATGAGGCTGACGGTATCATTTTTCCGGGTGTTGGACACGCTCAACCAGCGATGAAATCTCTCCAGAAAAATGGACTGGACAAATGGCTTAAAAATACCCAAAAACCAGTTCTGGGCATCTGTCTGGGAATGCAACTATTTTATGATTCCTCTGAAGAAGGTGGATCTGAGGGGTTGGGCATTATTCCCGGCGACCTAAAAAAATTCGATGCCTCTCAGGCTAAAGTTCCTCATATGGGATGGAATACCTTTTCAAACATTCAAAATCATTCCCTGGTTGATTCCCTTACCACAGAATACTACTTCTACTATGTGCACAGTTTTTATGCTCCTCTAAATGAATATACAGTGGCAACCTGTAATTATATTCAAGACTTCACATCAGTAGTATGTAAGGATAATTATTGGGGGGTACAGTTCCACCCTGAAAAATCGGGCAAAGTGGGATCTCTGCTGTTACAAAATTTTCTTCACCATGTGCATGGTAATTACCACAGCTCAAACTGAGCCTATATCCGCTTCTTTATTAGTAATTCCAAGACAAGCAGTTTTTTATTGCAAAAAGACCAATTAGCATTTACATTTTTATTGAATATTCACTCAATAAATGTAAATGATCTCATCGATCACTGATTCCGTTTCTGAGAATAACACTATCCAAGGTTATCTTCTCTATTACACATCTTTAGCTGCCCTTTTAATTCTATTGATTTTTTATTCTGGGGCAAATGCACAGCAGGCTTCCGAAATTGTCCAAAAGGCACATGAAAAAATGCAGGGCAAAAGTTCACGGGCAGAAATCACAATGCAGATCGTTCGTCCAAATTGGCAGCGCAGCATTTCAATGAAGAGCTGGAGCATGGGCGAAGATTACAGTCTAATACTTATTACTGCCCCCGCCCGCGATGAGGGAACAGCTTTTCTTATGCGTGAAAACGAGATCTGGAACTGGTTGCCCAATGTTAATCGCACAATTAAAATGCCCCCTTCGATGATGAGTCAGTCCTGGATGGGCTCCGACTTTTCAAACAATGATCTTGTTCGTGAATCTTCAATCGTAACCGACTATACATATAAACTTTTATCGGATAGTACAATAAACGGTTACGAATGCTACCGCATAGAAATGACCCCCAAACCCGAGGCACCGATCGTTTGGAGCAAGGTTATCTCCTTTATTTCCAAGGATGATTACCTTCAGTTACGGGCAGAATATTATGATGAAAACAGCGACTTGGTTCGAGTGATGACCGGGTCAGAGATTGCTGAACTCGACGGGCGATTATTACCAACAAGAATGGAAATGAATCCCATGAAAGAACAGGGACAAAAAACCGTAGTTACGTATCAGGATATTGCATTCGACATTGATGTATCAGAAAGTTTCTTTAGTATTCAAAACATGAAGCGAATAGATTAAATAAATGCTGATGGCCAGGAATCAAACAGTTCCCACTGCATAGACAGGAAAAACGGTGAAAGCTGTTTCATCAGTATTGCAAAAATATACCGGATGTTATACATAAAATTAGCATGGCGAAATTTATGGCGCAATCGACGCCGCACGCTTATCACCATGGTATCTATTGTTGTCGCGGTATTACTGGCAGCCGTCATGCGCTCTATGCAGGAGGGGCAATATGAGGTAATGATCGATACGACTGTTGGCAGCTTTACGGGCTACATCCAGATACATCAACAAGGATACTGGGAAGATAAGACGCTGGATAATACACTCGTGGAATCTGACTCTCTATATGCCAAGATACAGCAACAGTCATCAGTTGAAGAAGCCGTACCCCGCCTCGAATCCTTTGCCTTAGCTGCGGGAAAAAATCTAAGTCGTCCTGCTATGGTGATGGGCATTCATCCTCAAGCTGAACAGGCACTGAGCGATCCTAAAAATCGGCTACAAAGCGGCTCTTATTTAGATACGAGTGACGAACATTCAGTTTTGATTGGCCGAGAGATGATTCAACGGCTGAATGTACAAGTGGGTGACAGTTTAGTTCTCATCGGGCAAGGATTTCGGGGTCAACGTGCTACCGGTCTCTATGAAATCAAAGGCACTGTTTCTTTCCCAAATCCTGAACTAAACAGAAGCATCGTAATGATGCCCATCCAAACGGCCCAGGAATTTCTGGCTGCCCCCAATAGACTAACCTCCATATCGCTCATTCTCAATAACCCCGACAACGTAAACAAAACAGCTAAAGATCTTCGCAATTCTCTTTCCCCGGATAGGTACGAGGTGATGACCTGGCAGGAATTGGCCCCCGAGCTGGTACAATCTATTCAAGCCGATCGCGGCAGCGGAATCATAATCATTATGATCTTATACATTATCGTAGGCTTTGGCATACTCGGCACCGTGCTGATGATGATTACTGAACGGTCCTACGAATTTGGAGTAATGATTTCAGTGGGGACGCCACGCCTTACAATTGCCGCCATGCTGGCTATGGAAATACTGCTTATAGCTTTTATGGGATCAGGTATAGGCCTGCTGCTTTCTATTCCGGTAGCCTGGTATTTTAATATTAATCCCATAGAATTTTCCGGGAACATGGCCGAAGTGATGGAGTCATACGGACTTGAACCCTTCCTCCCCTTTTCACTATCACCAGAAGTATTTTATGGACAGGCAATTATCATATTTATCATCACGCTTGTATTTAGCATCATTCCTATTGTCAAAGCCAGCAAGCTCAATCCCGTTAATGCAATGAGAGCTTAATATGATCAGCAAAATTATTTCCCTTGGATGGAAAAACGTATGGCGCAACCCCACCCGGAGCGGTGTAGTCATCATCGCCGTACTTCTGGGCACCTGGGCAGGCATTTTTACCGCGGGCTTTTTTAACGGAATGGTACAAGATTCGCTGGATAATCAAATTGAACTCTCAGTAGGCCATATCCAAATAGAACATCCCAAATTCCAGGATTTATACAATCCTAAATACGCTATTAGTAATTCTGACAAACTCATTCAATCCCTTGGAAACAAACCATATATCGAGAATATACTTGCAAAAAGTGTAGCAACGGGATTAGCACAAAGTCCCAAAAACAGTTTTGGCGTTACCATCAACGGCATTAATCCTCAAGCTGATTCTTCTCTTGCCGTCACCCAGTATATCAAAGAGGGAAACCTACCGGATAGATCATCGCGCAATGCTATTCTTATTGGCAACAAGCTGGCCGAACGACTCGACCTAGACCTGACATCCAGAATGGTTCTGAGTTTCCAGGATATCGATGGAGAAATCACCGGAGCAGCCTTCAAGGTAGCCGGAATCTTTAATACGTTCAGCGACACCTATAACGAAAATACGGTTTTTGTGCTCCAAGATGATTTAAACCGCCTGCTCGGCAACTCTGATCTCATTCACAACATAAGGATCGATACTGATGAATTGGCAATGGCCGAAAACTATGCCGAGAATCTGCGCGCTGAATACCCGAATCTCAAGATAAAAACTTGGAGAGAGATTGCTCCCGATCTTCGTTATATGTTCGATATGATGGACCTTATGCTCTATATCGTAATGATTATCATTATTATTGGATTGGTGTTCAGTATCATAAACACGATGCTGATGGCTGTACTTGAGCGAACCCGTGAACTCGGTATGCTGCGGGCCATTGGCATGAATAAAGCACGTACTTTCAGTATGGTGATGTGGGAGACCGGTTTCCTTACCCTTGTAGGTGCCCCCGTCGGATTACTGCTGGCCTGGCTGAGCATTAGCTACTTTGGTAATACCGGCATCAACCTGAGTGCTTTTGCCGAGGGGTTCGGAGCATATGGAATAAGCACTATTATTTATCCTGAACTCACTTGGCAGTATTATCTGAATATAATGCTGATGATTGCGGGAGCTGCCTTTATTTCAGCACTCTATCCCGCATGGAAAACCTTATCCCTTAACCCGGTTGAAGCAATTCGAAAGTTCAATTAATCACCATGGCTGTTATAACAACAAAAAGCGTAACAAAAGTTTATAACTCCGACAAAGTACCCGTTCACGCTCTGCGAGGAGTAGATCTGAATATCGAAAAGGGAGAATTTACGGCTATTGTGGGTCCCTCCGGCTCAGGAAAAACGACCCTTCTCAATATTATAGGTGGACTCGATACCCCTACCGAAGGTAAAACGATTGTGCAGGGGACCGATCTCAGCACACTCTCCGACAGCGAACTCATCAATTTTCGACTACATCATATTGGTTTTGTATTTCAGGCCTATAACTTAATTCCCGTACTTACCGCCGTAGAAAACGTTTCTTTTGTGATGCAAATGCAGGGACGCCCCAATAAAGAATGTCACAATAAAAGCATCTCCCTGCTCAAAGAAGTAGGGTTGGAAGATAAAATTAATAAGCGCCCTTCCGAACTATCTGGTGGACAGCAGCAGCGCGTAGCCGTGGCACGAGCACTTGCTTCCAAACCAGATTTCGTGCTTGCCGATGAACCTACAGCCAACCTTGATTCTGTATCTTCCGGGGAACTGCTTGATATGATGGCTGAACTCAACCAAAAGGAAGAGATGACTTTCATCTTCTCTACACATGACCAGCGGGTGATAGACCGGGCCCACCGAGTCGTTACCCTTGTCGATGGAAAAATTGACAACGATGAAGTGAGAGCACAAACAGTATGAAAATTTTCCGAATGTTAAGGATTGTCATGTCCCTAAATGGTCTTTTAAAGAGGAGCTTAAACTTATTTTCATGTTTTCTTTTTTCGGTCCTATTAGTGGTTTTAGGAATTGATTCTTTATATGCTCAGGATAAACCGCTTGAGGTAGACATAGGCGGCTATGTAAAAGAGCTCGGTCAAATCAGCACAGACAATAATTTCAGTACGGTACGTTACGACAATATCCTCCACCATCGCATCGAAAGTGACTGGACACTATCCGAACATTTCGAATTTCGTGCCGATCTTCGTACGCGACTCCTCAATGGCTATACGGTCAATAATACACCCGGATTGGATCAATTTTATGAGCAGGATCCCAACTACTTCGACCTCTCTTGGGTCTGGTTTCATACCGATCACTCCTTGATGCATTCTACCATCGACCGAATACACGCCAGTTATATCAACGGGCCTTGGTCAATACAGGCAGGACGACAGCGCGTTAACTGGAGTCGTACAATGGCTTGGAGTCCCAATGATCTATTTAACAACTATGCTTTTCTGGACTTTGACTATGAAGAACGCCCCGGCGTAGATGCACTAACCGCTCAATATAGCTGGAGTTATGCTTCCAGCGCTGAAGCCGGTATTCGACTGGGAGGTAGCTGGCAGGAATCAGTCGTAGCCGGGATGGTTCGACTTAGCTGGAAAAGTTACGACATCCAATTTATCGGAGGACATTACCTCAACAATTTAACCGTTGGTACCGGCTGGGCAGGCTATCTGGGAGATGCCGGATTTAAAGGAGAGATTTCTTATTTCCATCCTGAAAATGATTTTTTTGAAAAAACAGGACACATTACTGCCACTACCGGATTAGACTATATGCTGTCGAGCGGTTGGTATCTCCAGGGTGAACTGCTTTACAACGGAGGATATAACCAACAAGGGAATCCTCTTAATACTCTTGTACAACCACCGAGTGCTGACAATCTTTTTATTGCCAAATCCGGATTCCTAATCAATGGATCTTACCAGATTCATCCTCTTGTTAATGGAAATATCAGCTTTATGAGTAGTTTTGACCGTTCAATATTTATAGCAATTCCACAAATCACCTTTTCGGTAACTGAAAATGTAGATCTCCTATTGCTTTCTCAGCTATTAAAAGGAGCGGTTTTTAGGCAAGCAGTTGAAACACCAAACCTATTTTTCTTTAGACTCAAGTGGTCGTACTGATCCTAATCTCCCTGTTATAACAAAATTAATTTAATCTGCCTGCTTTCCGGAAAAATATCTGCTGTTAACTCTCTCCTTGTTTCTTTACTTTCCCATCCAAATTCCAATAAATATTTCCCGATGAAAGTTATTCCGGCTATTGATTTACTTGATGGAAAGGTCGTTCGCCTGCATAAAGGCGATTATGACGAAGCTACAATATATAATGATGATCCCCTTGCCGAGGCAAAGAAATTTAAAGAAGCCGGTTTTACTCATATTCACATCGTAGATCTCAATGGCGCAAAAGAAGGGAAATTTGTTAACATCAAGCATATTAAAGAAATCATTAATGACCTTAACCTCTCTGTACAGACGGGAGGTGGTATTCGTAGTTACGGGGATGCTACAATGCTATTGGAACAGCAGGTATCAAATATTATCTGCAGTTCAATGGCTGTTAAAAATCCTCGGGAGTGGCGCAAAGTGCTTGATGATTACGGCAATAGAGCCATTTTAGGGATGGATCTGAAAGACGGCAAGGTCGCTTATGGAGGATGGCTGGAAACAATCGACGAATCGATGGATGATTTTATACAGCCAATGATAGATCGTGGTCTTTCCACTGTTTTATGTACCGACATTTCTAAAGACGGTACGCTTGAAGGACCAAACCTGGAGTTATACCGACAGCTATCAAAGCAATTTCCCAGCCTAAACTTCATCGCTTCGGGCGGGGTTTCGGATGCAGGAGATCTGCAAGCGCTAAAAGACCAGCAACAATATGGCGTTGTTGTTGGCCGCGCTTACTACGAAGGCAATTTATCCCTTGAAGAAATGCAAAAGTACCATTCCTCCGGATGACAACTGTTATCGCCCAAAGTCATCTTGTACACGCACAATATCATCCTCATCGGAGGGATTATCCGGATCAGTATGCTGCCATATTTCAGCTAATATTCCCCAGTCATCGAGACCAACCAACCGATGACGTTCACCCTTTTTTAACCTCACATATTCCCCCGATTCCAAGGTCTCAACAGGTTGCTGTTCATCAGTATCACTGGTCATAACACCCACCGGTCCTTCAAGCACCCGCCATATTTCAGCCCGCCGATGATGATACTGCCAGGACAATCGCTTTTCGGGCTGCACAACCAAAATCTTTGGGCTCAACTTTCCCGAAATTTTAAGATCATCAATATCTTTATCTCCGAAATATGTTTGAACAAATTCTGGAGCTTGTTCTTCATCTATCACAAAAAAACCACCCCAGGGACGATTCCAATCTTTATCAACAATTGTAAATCCCCGTTCATCGATTTTATTTTCTATTTGAGCAAAAAACTGTTTCTCCGACTGCTTGGCACTCATTAAAGCTATTACTTTGTTATCCGTTATAACTCATAAAATTTATTTGACCCTAAAATAAAAAAGGCCACGGATAAACCGCAGCCTTTTAATTATTTTTTAAAGTGAATGGTTAATCTTCTCGAACGCAATCGATCTTCACCTCTTTTTGGCAGGGATCGACTGCGGTAGCTCCACACTTGGGACATTCTTCCGGTTGTGCCATAACGAATCTGGGTTTGGAATTAACCTTCACTTCAATTGTACAAATTATTTTAGTAATATAATTCCCTCTCTCATAAATTTAAATTCAATCTAAGTTAAATAAAAGCAACAGTTTAAAGATTTATCTCAATGCTCGCAAAACGTATCATACCTTGTTTAGACATTAAAGACGGAAGAACGGTCAAGGGCATTAATTTTGAGGGATTGCGCGATGCCGGCGATCCTGTAGAGTTAGCTAAGCGCTATTCTGATGAAGGCGCCGACGAACTCGTTTTTTTAGACATCACCGCTACCAAAGAGAAACGTAAAACGCTGGTTGATCTCGTAAAAAAAATAGCACTCGAAATCGATATCCCCTTTACCGTAGGTGGTGGTATCAGCAGCACAGAACAGATCTCGGAGTTATTACATGCGGGGGCCGACAAAGTATCGCTAAACAGTGCTATCGTTCGCAATCCCGAGTTAATTAACGAGGCCTCCAAACAGTTCGGCTCCCAATGTATTGTAGCGGCTGTTGATGCTAAACGTATCGGTGATGAATGGATTGTTTTTATTTCGGGGGGCTCCAAAAATACCGGGAAGAATGCCTTGGAATGGATTAAAGAAGTAGAGAAGCGCGGGGCGGGCGAAGTTCTGCTTACGAGCATGGATCAGGACGGTACCAAGGAGGGTTTTGATATCGAACTGCTACAACGAGTCAACCAATTCACCACCATTCCCGTTATTGCCAGCGGTGGAGCAGGCACCAAACAACACTGTATCGATGCCATAAAAAAGGGACATGCCGATGCAGTGCTGGCCGCCAGCATTTTTCACTTTCAGGAAATTGAAATTAGCAACCTAAAAGAAGAACTTCACCAAGCAAACATTTCTGTTCGTAATACGATTTAATTAGCTGTATTTATGATTGATACCAATTCCTTAAACTTTGAAAAAGGGGATGGACTTATTCCCGCCATCATCCAGGATGCCAATAATTTCCAAGTACTAATGCTTGGATACATGAACAAAAAAGCCCTTGAAAAAACACTTGAAGAAGAGCGCGTAACATTTTACAGTCGTACCAAACAACGCCTTTGGACGAAAGGGGAATCTTCGGGCAACTATCTTGATGTAGTTAATATACAGCAGGATTGTGATGATGATACCTTACTCATTTTAGCCAAACCTCAGGGTCCCACTTGCCACACCGGTGAGCAATCCTGTTTTCATCAGAAAGATTTTAAACCTAAAAAGGATTTACACTTTCTCAATGATCTGGAAGAGTTGATCATCAGCCGTAAAAAAGAAATGCCCGAAGGCTCATACACCACCTCCCTTTTTAACGATGGCATTGATAAAATTGCTCAGAAGGTTGGGGAAGAAGCGGTAGAAACAGTCATTGAGGCCAAAAACGAGAATCATAGCTTAGTTGATGAGGTGTCTGATTTAATCTATCACCTGTTGGTTTTATTGGTGGAGAAAGGGGTACCGTTGCAAAAAATTGTCCAAAACCTTGAAAAGCGCCACGGCAAATAAATATACTGATCACCGGATGGCTCTGTCAGCCATCCGATGAAAAGGTTAAAATTACTTCATCCCCAAAACTTCTTTCGACATGTGCATTGTTACCAGCATATGCGGCACGTCAACGACTTCGGCAATTTTAAGGTCTCCTGCCAACGAGCATAGCGCATAGGCATCGTTACGATCCATGCCGTGTTCTTCTTCCAGGTAATCGATCATATAACGTGTTGCTTTCTTCGCCGCCTCGTCAATAGTTTTTCCAAAACCGGTTACCGCATAATAGTCATCCGTCTCGTATTGCGGCTCTTGGATATTACGGCCATCCTTGATCACTTCGACCTCATAAACAATGCGCGTAGGTGCTTCAATTGCCGTACCACAAACCTCTCCAAGACCCTGAGCAGCATGAGCATCCCCAATAGAAAATAAGGCCCCTTCTACCTGTACAGGAAAGTATACCGTTGTACCTTCTGTCATATGAGGATCATCCATATTCCCTCCATTAGCACGCGGCGGTACCGTCGAAAGCATAGAGTCAGTTGCCGGAGCTACGCCCATCACCCCGGGAAAAGGCTCCAAAGGAATATTTATCTCATCAGAGAACGCAGCCATGTTAGAATGTTCATCGAACTCAAACGTCTTAATCCAGGGCTCATCAAATTCATCTGCCAAAAATCCAAAGCCCGGAATAATGCCGGTCCATCCCCAACTGCCCAATTCTATTTTGTGTAGCTTCACTTTCAGGATGTCCCCAGGCTCTGCGCCCTCTACGTACACAGGTCCCGTTAACGGATGGATGGGATCAAAGCTTAAGTTTTTAATATCCTCCACCGTTGATTTGGGAGAGAGCTGTTGATCTGACGCCTCTTCTGTATTCACCTCAATTACAGCTCCCGATTCCACCTCTATTAATGGTTCTATGGCACTGCTCCAACTACTATGTGTTTGATCGGCTGAGAGCGTGTACTGCGGCTCCGGAACGACTTCAGAATTACCGGTATCCGAACTCTTTTTCTCACACCCAATTCCCAATAGTATTATCAATCCGAATATTATAACGTACTGTTTCATCCTATCCCCTGTTTCTGTTAACATTTGATTATTTTTTGACGGCAACCTTATAGAGCCAAATTATGAAAAATACTGCTGCCAATGCCCCTAACCAATCAGCAACCGGTGCAAACGACTCCGGGACCAATCTAAGCGCGTCAGTACTCTCTTGGATGGCAAATGGGATTGCCAAGACAATACCAATCAGCGCTTCCCCGGTAATCAGTCCTGATGAAAATAATAATCCCCTACGTTCGGCTTTGGTTTTCGCTTCTTCCACATCCGTTCCCTCTCGTCTTGCACGGTTAGCCACCATTCGTCCGGCCCACCAGGCAATCATTCCCCCGACAAAAATAGGTACCGTAAGCTCAAGCGGTAGGTAAATACCAACGGCGACTGCAAGTACGGGCGTGCGAAACTCAAATTCTTTGGCTTCGAGGATCTTATCCAAAATGATAATGGCTACCGCAATTACACATCCAATCCATATCATATTCCATTCCAGGTTTCGGGCAAACACTCCCTCGGCCACTGACTGCATGAGTGTAGCCTGAGGGGCGCTCAACATTTCAGCGGAGCTCATTCCCTCACGGGGAAGAACGCCGCCCAATCCATAGGCATTAAACAGCAAGCTCAGTATTGGGGCAATTACCAGTGCTGCCGAAACAACCCCCACAATCTGCATAATCTGCTGTTTATATGGCGTGGCACCTACCAGCTGACCTGCTTTTAAATCCTGCATATTATCGCCCGCAATAGCCGCAGCACAAGCCACCATCGCTCCAACCAGTATTGCCGCAGCTGCTGCAGCCTGGGCTCTCCCCGTATCAACAGCAAAATCTAACTGTGTACCTAATAGGGCCAATAATATCAGAGAGGTAGCCAAAATGGTAGCAATCGTTACACCGGAAATAGGATTATTCGATGATCCTACAAGACCGGCCATATAGCCGGCGACAGAGGCGAACAGAAAGCCCGCAACCAATGAAAATACAGCGCCTATTGTCATGGTTGTCCAGTATAATCCGCTGCTAACGGGAAGATGAGTAGTATCAATAACCTGGGTAAATATGATAAAAATCGGAACAGCCAGCCCAATAATACCCCACAACACATAATTGATCGGCATGTCACGCTCGGTGCGTGGAATATCAGCACTTTTCCCGGCACGCGCCTTTTTAACGGCTTCCCATGATGACGCGATTCCATCCTTCAGGGGTTTGGCAAGTGAAATCAACGCCCATATGCCTCCTACAACCATGGCCCCGACGCCCATATAGCGAATCTTTTGACTCCATATTTCAAGCGCTGCATCATAGCCGCTCATATTTCCTACGACTTCGGCGACCTCTGCAGGGTTCGCAAATGCCATATATAGAGGAATGCCAAACAGCCATGAAATTAAGCCCCCGGCAAATACGAGTACCGCTATATTTAGTCCTACAATATATCCCACTCCCAAAAGCGCCACCGACAGTTCTGTTCCCATGCCAAAGATTGATTTCCCGGCTGTTGCTGATCCGCTTACTGATCCCGAGAACAGCTTAAATCCTGTCTGACCCAATTTGTACAGCGCAGCGGCAAGTCCGGCCCAGGCAATCTGTATGATGCCTTTCCCACCTTCGGTACCCGCTTTCAATACCTCACCGGTAGCTACTCCTTCCGGAAACTTAAGTTTCTTTTCTATAATAAGAGCTCTTCGCAAGGGAATAGTAAAAAGCACTCCTAATACACCACCACACATGGCAATGGCCATCGTATCGAGGAAAGGAAAGTCTGACCAATAGCGGAGCAAAATAAGGGCAGGCAGTGTAAAAATAACTCCCGCGGCCAACGACTCACCGGCCGACGCCGCCGTCTGCACAATATTGTTTTCCAGGATATTTGACTCTTTAAATAGTCGTAACACTGCCATGGAAATTACGGCTGCCGGAATAGAGGCCGAGACCGTCATCCCTACTTTTAATCCCAGATAAGCGTTGGCTCCAGCTAAAATAGCTGAGAGTAAAATTCCCAGAACTACAGCCTTAAATGTTATCTGCGGATAATCGTCCTCCGCTCGAACATACGGTACAAACTGCTTAGTATCGTCACTCAAAATATTACCCCGTTTCGTTAGATTGATTCGTTTCAAATTAAAAGAACTACACAAGAAAGCAAGCGGCAAATCATCTGCTTCACATTATATCCATACTTTGCTAACTAACGGTGTTTTTGTACTTTGCGCACCAAATTTTAGGTAAAAGAAATTTCTTATGAAAATTACGATCGATCATCTTGATGACCTGCACATGGAAGCCCAAAATGAGGAGGGTGGAAAAATCCGCATGGACGGCAACACTGAAATAGGAGGACTCGAAGGAGGATTCAGCCCCATGCAATTATTACTTGCCGGTATTGGCGGATGCAGCGCTATTGATATTATCGGAATTCTGAAAAAGCAAAAACAGCCGCTCGAAGATTTACAAGTGGTGGTAGACGGCGACAAACAATCCACCGGAACTTTTTCAGAATTCAAGACGATTCAACTGAATTTTATTTTCACCGGCGATCTCGAAGAGAAGAAAGTAAAACACGCTATTGAGCTATCACTTGAAAAATATTGTTCGGTTTCCAAAGCTTTGGAAAAAGGATCTGATATTTCTTACAGCTTTGAAATAAAGTCTTAGTCCGCGTTTTCTACAAGATCCAGGGAGGCCGAATTTATGCAGTATCGCAGACCTGTGGGTTTGGGACCATCTGGAAAAACATGTCCTAAATGGGCATCACAGACATTACATAACACCTCAATACGCTGCATGCCGTGGCTATAATCCTCTTTATATTTGACTACATTATTTTTTACCGGCTCCCCAAAACTGGGCCATCCTGATCCAGATTCAAATTTCTGGGTAGAATCAAATAGTTCCGTCCCACAACAAGCACAAGCATATAACCCGGGCTGGTGACTTTCACAATATTCACCCGTTCCCGGACGCTCCGTCCCATGTTTACGGGTCACATAAAACTGTTCATCGGTCAGCTCTTTTTTCCACTCTTCATCAGATTTTTCAATTCTTCTGGGTGGTTCAGGATTACCTTTCCCTGCATATTCATTTACCTGTTTCCAATCAATCATGAGCTCATTTTATTCTACATTAAAAAGAAAAAGGCCAGAATATAATCTGACCTTTATTATCAGGACAATCCCGGTATATACGGGTACATCCTCTTCACAATATTGAAAAAATACTGATGGAATCATCAAAAATGATTCCATCAGCAAAAGTTACGTTATGCGATCTTCTTGATAAGATCAGCGGTACGAGCAGAGTATCCTGCTTCGTTATCGTACCAAGCAAGAATCTTCACAAGATTGCCATTTGCCTTGGTAAAGCCACTGTCATAAATACAAGAGTGCGGATCGCCTAAGATATCTGTTGAAACCAGCTCTTCTTCAGAGTAACCCAATACTCCTTTCATGGCCCCATTGGCAGCATCCTTAAACGCTTGATCAACCTCTTCAACCGTTACATCTCTACTAAGCGTAGCAGTCAGGTCAGTCAGTGATCCATCAGGTACCGGAACGCGAATAGCACTGCCGTCCAGCTTTCCTTCCAGCTCCGGCAATACAAGCTCAACTGCTTGTGCTGCTCCCGTAGTCGTGGGAACGAGATTTTGTGCTGCAGTACGTCCACGGCGTGGATCCTTATGAGGACCGTCCAATATATTTTGACTGCCTGTATAGGCATGTGTAGTCGTCATGAATCCTTTTTCAAGTCCGAAAGCATCATTCAATACTTTAACCATCGGTGCCAGGCAGTTGGTCGTACAACTTGCGTTGGAATAAATTTGGGCACTGTCATCAATTATTTCTTCATTGACCCCAAGTACAACGGTTTTTACATCGCCATCTCCTTTAGCAGGGGCAGAAATAATTACCTTTTCAGCACCGGCTTCGAGGTGTTTGGAAGCCGCTTCTTTTGTTCGGAATAATCCGGTTGATTCAACAATGATATCAGCACCACGCTCACCCCATTTCAGGTTCGAAGGATCTTTCTCGGATGAGATACCAATCTCCATGCCATCAATCGTAATACTGTTATCAGTATGGTTTACCTCTCCCTGATATGTGCCGTGTACCGAATCACGTTTAAAGAGATAGGCAAGCGTCTCAGCATCCATCAAATCATTTATGCCAACAATATTAATTTCGTCTTTATGGTACGCCATAACAGACCGGGTTACCAATCTTCCAATGCGCCCGAAACCATTAATTCCAATATTAATTTTACTCATAAGTTGTAACCTTTTTAGTTACTTCGTTAAAGTTCTCACGATATGAAATCGCGCGTTATTTATTTTCAACTAAAAATAAGAGTTCAAACGATCTTTTGTAAACAATTCCTAAATTAATTTACCGCTAATCTTCGTCCATATCGATATCTTCAGGGAATTCCTCTTCATCGATGAGATCATCGAAATCATCCGTATCAAGAACATCATCGTCCCCTTCGTCATCCAGATCAGATGTATTTTCACGGGCGGCATCAGCCTTTGCTCCGGCCCGTCGTAACTGGCCCGCAATTTCAGCGTTATCATTATCCAGAGCCAGCGACAAGGCGGAATGACCATCTTTATCCTTCACCTTTATCTTTGCTTTATTTGCCAGCAAATAGCTAATAATATCGGAATGACCTTCTCTGGCGGCAAGCATCAATGGAGTCTGCCCCCACCGCTGCTTCGCATTGACGTTGGCACCATTTTCGACCAATAGTTTAAGCGCTTCCAAGTTACCTTCACGAGCAGCAGCAATAAGAGCTAAATCGTTGGCCCTGGCACCGTGGTCAAGCAGTTTCTGAATAATATCGACATGTCCCTTCTCGGCCGCCCGGCTGATAGCGGTGCCTCCCATAGCTGTTGCAGCATTGGCATCAGCCCCCTCATCCAACAAAAAATCAACCGCTTCTGACTGATTATTTTCAGCTGCTAAAATAAGAGCGGTAACCCCGTTTTTTGCGGTCTTATTAACATCATAATCATCCTCACTAAGTTTCTTCAATTGAGACAAATCTCCTTTTTTAGCGGCATCCAGCAGTGGTGATAACTCCATATCAATGGTTATTTATTGTAGGATAAAAGTGAAAGTGATTATATGACGATTATCTAAATATTTGTCAATACAAATTTTTTTTGGAATATGTTAATGAAGCATTCCATGACCATTATAGCCATTCATAAAATCCTTCCCACTCATTCGTTTTTTTCCTTCCAGTTGCACCTTTTTCAATACTACGCTTCCGTCCCTGCATCCTGCAATCAGCTCATCATCATACATCTGCAAACGCCCCGGAGCTAAATCTTTGGAAGGCCCAATTTCCGATCGGTACATATTAAATTTCAAGTCATCAAGCATAGCCCAGGCCGTGGGAAATGGGCTAAGTCCACGAATTTTATTGTGAACCTCCCCAGCCGTCTTGTCAAAATCAACCTTACAATCCTCAGTATATAATTTCGGTGCCGGCGTCGCCTTATCATGATCTTGTTCCTGCAGTTCATACGACTGGCGTTCTATTTGATCAACGGCATCCATTAACAAATCGCTGCCCATCTTTTTGAGGCGTTTATACACATCCCCCGTCGTTTCATTGGGTCCAATATCTGTCTCGCGCTGTTCAATAATATTCCCGGTGTCAACTTGCTCATCCAAAAAGAAAACCGTACAGCCGGTCTTATCTTCTCCATTCATAATAGCCCAATGAATAGGAGCAGCTCCCCGATACTTGGGAAGTAGGGAAGCATGAAGATTGATAGATCCTTTCTCGGGCAGATCCAAAATCTCCGGCGGCAAGATTCGAAAGGCGACAACAACGAATAGATCCGCATTTAATGCCTTAAGCTCATCATAGAAGCCGGGATCATTAAGTTCTTCAACCTCAATGACCGGTAAGTCCAATTCGAGCGCTTTCTTTTTTACAGCCGTTGGAGATGGTTTTGCCCGGCGTCCGCGCCGCTTATCAATATTACTTACAACGGATACAATTTCGTGATCTGACTGGTGCAGTTTCTCCAGGCTGGGAATGGTAAAATCCGGAGATCCCATGAATACAATACGCATAAAAACCTCTACTTGGTCTCTTGCTTTTTGGGAACGGTGGGATAATCTATTTCCGTACGTCCTTTGTCAATTTCTTTGAGCTTGGAACTCAAAAGCTTTCGCTTGAACATGGAAAGGTGATCCAAAAACAAGACCCCGTCAAGGTGATCGGTTTCGTGCTGTATCACTCTTGACAGCCAGCCGCCTACTTCAAGCTCCTGTTCATTAAAATCGCGATCCATGTAATTGACTACAATTCTTTCGGGACGACTTACCGATGCATTGACGCCCGGTATACTCAGGCATCCTTCCTCCATATCAATTTCCTCCTCACTTTCAAAGGTAATCTCAGGATTGATAAGTGCTAAAGGACCATACTTACTCCCTCCCTCTTCTTCTGTAAGTGGACCGGCATCAGCTACAAAAATCCGCAACAGCTCTCCTATTTGCGGGGCAGCGAGACCAACCCCATCAGAATTATACATGGTGTCGAACATATTGTCGATAAGCTGCTGAATTTCGGGAGTGTTTTCCTTGACGGGTTCTGCTTCTTTGCGAAGCACCTCATCATCATATGTAACGATCGGTAATACGGACATTATCTGCTTTTACAAGTTCAATATATTTCTGAAGGATAATAGCGGCAGCGGCTTGGTTTATGCGATCAGATTCTCGACGTTTCATTTTGGGAACTCCCGCTTCAACCATTGCTCGAACAGCCTCTTTCGTAGTATAACGCTCATCAATTTTAGCTATTTCTATATCGGGGAAACGTGCCTCAAGTTTCGTCAAAAATTCCTCAACCATCTTGATGGCTCTCCCCTCTTCGCCTTCGGGAGTGAGCGGCCAACCTACTACGATTTTCTCAACGTTTTCATTTTTGAGCTGTTCTTCAAGGGCTTCAAAAACGTCATCAACGTAGTAAGTTCCAATAGGATTGGCTACGGTTTTTAATAAGTCGGTACGGGCTAAGCCAATCCATTTTGTTCCTACATCTATACCGATTATTCTGCCATATTCTGCCACGACTAATCTTCCATTTCTTCTACTTCCTCTTCATCAAGAGGTTGCTTTAAAAATTCTTTTAATAATTTACTGGGTTTAAAATGAGTTTTGCGATGAGCCGGCACATAAATCTCTTCATTTGTGCGCGGATTTCGCGCTTTCGGCTTTGCCTTGGTCTTTTTCACTTCAAAAACACCAAAATCACGTAATTCAATCCGACAGGTGGGGTCTGCATCCATCATCGTCTCGCGCAATGCATCTAATACGGCATTTACCCACGGATCAGACTGAACCATTGGTTCATCCATCTCCTCTGCAACGCGTCTAACAATATCTCTTTTTGTATAGGTTATCATAAATTGAAGATGATCTTTTAACTCTGTAATTCAATACTATATTGGGGTAATATTATAGTCTCCAAATAGTGGAAAAGCACTAATTTTTTACCTGCTTGATGATATTACTTTTATCTCAGAGATAAAAATGATCTTGCTCGATAAGTAGTAACGAAAACAATGACTTATTCGTACCTGAAAACGCTTTTAACGCCTCCCACTTTCTGCAATTTATTGACGATACGCCCGAGGTGGTCAATGTCATCAACATAGACGGTAAGAATTCCTTCAAACATTCCACTGTCACTATTTACGTTGATACTTTTCATATTGGTCTCAAGTGACTTCGAAAGTACATCGGTAATATCGTTAATCATCCCCACGCGATCTTCACCAATAACCTTAACAGCGCCGAGGAATTTAGAGTCAATATTTTTCGCCCAGGAAACATCCACAATACGTTCGCCGTCCGTTTGTATCAGGTGATGGATATTCTTGCAGTTTGAACGATGTACCTTCACATCGCCAGTTCGGCTAATGAACCCCATGACATCATCACCGGGAATAGGATTACAGCAATTGGCATAGCTATATTTAACATTCGTTACTTCTCCATTGATAACCAGTGCCTTTTCATCACTTACCGAACGCGCCGCATTGATATAGGTCTCCTGAATCTCCTCTTCCGTTACCGGGGCCGGCTTATTCTCATCCTCCTTCTCATCAATGCGTCCCTTGCTGGTAAACTGTTTTACCGCATTATAAAGCTCATTAACGTCAAAGCTACCCTTTCCAATATCATAGAACAGATCCTGGGTAGAATCGAATTTTAGCTTTTGAGCTATGCGGGTCAGATCCTGCTCCGAAATTTCAATATTTCCTCGCTTGGCTCTTTTCTCCCAGATCTCTCGTCCCTCGTCGGCCGTCTGGCGTTCTTTCTGCTTAATATATTGTCGAATACGAGATTTTGCCTTATGGGTAACAACATCATTAATCCAGTCGGGATTGAGATTAATTTTATTTCCGGTAATAATCTCTACCTGGTCACCAATATCCAGTTGCTGTCGAAGCGGTGCCATTTTACCATTTATCTTCGCAGCAATAGCCCGTTCTCCAATCTCGCTGTGGATATCAAAAGCAAAGTCGATAGGCGTTGCCCCCTGCGGCAGTGTTCTCAGCTCTCCGTCGGGGGTAAATACGTAAATTTCATCCTGATATAAGTTCAGTTGAAAATCCTTAACAAATTCGGTTGCCGCATCAGGTCGAGGATTATCCAACACATCGCGCACCCAGTGGACAAATTTCTCAAGGGTTTCGGAGCCGCCCTCTTTACCCTCCTTATACTTCCAGTGGGCCGCAACGCCCTTTTCGGCAATATCATCCATATGGCGCGTACGAATCTGCACCTCAACTTTGCGCCCTTTTTTGGTAATTACCGTCGTATGCAGCGACTGGTACCCATTAGCTTTAGGTACCGATATAAAGTCGCGAAAACGCTTGGGAATAGGGGTATACCAATCAGTTATAATCGAATATACCCGCCAGCAGTCCTCCTTGGTATGCGGTTCCTCAAGGATAATACGAATAGCAAAAAGGTCGTAGATCTCCTCGAATGGTTTTTGCTGGCGCTGCATCTTCCGAAAGATCGAATAGATATGCTTGGGACGACCTTTCATCTCGAAGGTAAAGCCCTGATCATCCAATTCCTCCTCTATAGGATCCATAAACTCTTCAATAAAAGCCTCACGAGCCTCTTTCTTTTCCCGGAGCTTTCGAGCGATAAACTTATACGAGTTGGGATCAATAACTTTAAAACAGAGGTCTTCGAGCTCACTTTTTATATTAAAAAGTCCAAACCGATGCGCCAGCGGAGCATACAGCTCCATCGTTTCGGTTGCCTTTTGCATCTGTTTTTCACGCGGCAGATGCTGAATGGTACGCATATTATGCAGGCGATCAGCAAACTTAATCAACACTACTCGTATATCTTCTGCCATCGACAGAAGCATTTTCATAAAAGTTTCTGCCTGCTTGGTGTTGCGGCTTTTAAATACACCCGAAATTTTGGTCACCCCGTCGATAAGGTGCGAAACCGTATCGCCAAACTTTTCTTTGATATCATCGAGCGTGACCTCAGTATCCTCGACCGTGTCATGCAACAGCGCAGCTACAACCGAAACATCATCAATATTAATTTCTGACGCCACAATTTTGGCCACTGCCACCGGATGATAGTAGTAAGGCTCACCGGAGGCGCGCTCAATACCCTCATGCGACACATAACAGAGCTTAAAGGCACGAGAAACAAGGTTCTCATCGACCTCGTCAAGATTTTCACGACATACCTTTAACAGCTCATCAAGATCATCTTGCTGAGGCGGATCCAGAACATAGCTGTTCAGATCAATATTATATGTCGTTTTTGTATCTGCCATAAATCAGCTGTAGTAACAGTAAAGCGCTTTCATTTATATTAAAACAATACCTGTACGCTTTACATTCAAAAAAGGAACTGTATGCTTATTTAGCAATCACTAAAATCATTTAAAATAAAAAAGCGGACGATATAATAACGTCCGCTTTTAGAACTAATGTATGCGTTTTAGAATGACAAAGAAATTCCAAATATCAATCTCCCGTTACTGGTACTTACTGAGTTCTGCAACTCATCAAAACTTTCCGCAGATTGGAAGCGATACTCTACAAATGGTTTCAATGTTGGAATGGGACTCACCTCTGCTCCGACAAATCCATTCCAGAAAATGTTACTCTCGGATCCTTCCTGAAAAGCACCTTCCGGATTTTGTAACTCCGTTGTTGTTGATCCGAGTCCTGTTCCTACATATGGCGACAACAATCCTAACGAGATGCCACCTACAGCAGCCAGTCCATAGTCATAATTTTCAATTTTCCCATACGATGCCTGGTTTTCTCCCACATAGTTATCTTCGCTAAAATAGCTAAAATGGCCCCTCAGCTTAAGGTTTACTACCGGGATTTTATTCAGGATGTCGCGTTCAAGACGAACGCCAAAACCATTTTGCGGCTCCTCATCTCGTATTTCATAGGAAGCTCCCAAACTCCACTGGGCTGATGCCTTTTCGGGCATCATGCTAAACGTCAATGCAAAAGTAGCAACTGCAACTAAAATCTTTTTTACTTTCATAATGATTTTTCCCCTTAATTATTAGTGTTTCTGATTTTCTTGCTTACGCTTAGGGTAAGATAGTAAAAAACTTTATGCAAATGAGAGTTTCGGCATATTTTTAAAAGATGCACATATAAACCCTTTATCCCTACAACATCGTTAAAAAAGAGTACTGCCTAACCGAATAACCCCTTTCTATTAAATAATAAAATCCTTGATATGCTTGGCATAGTGCCGACTTACTTTAAGCTCAGTGTTATCAGACAATGTGGCCGATACACACGAATAAAACGATCCGGAGCAAGCCTCTCCTTTAGCAAAATCTATTTTATAAGGGTCATTTTCTGCACTTTATCGGTTTCACCGGCTTTCATATGGATAAAGTACATACCGCTGGAGAGGCTGCTGCCATCAAAACGAACCGTATATGAGCCCATCGACTTTGGCTCATCAACCAGTGTTTGCACCCTTCTGCCCAGCACATCATAAACCTCGAGCCTTACCTGCACCTGCGAAGCCACCTCATAACGGATTTGTGTTTCGGGATAAAATGGATTGGGATAGTTCGGCAACAGATCGTGCTCTGTTATCTGTGTACTGCCGGATGCTTCTGCCAGAATCATCTTTTCATGAGGCCTTTGGATCTGGGTTTGGGTATTATTCTTAATGTCATAATACACCGTATCCTGACCGGTAACCCCTTTCAGAATATAATCACTCATATTCGATAAATTACCAGTAACGGTGACGGGATAGCTGCTGGCCGTAAACTGTAGTTCTGTTTCATTGCCCTCAGCAAGACGTAATCCATCTACACTTCTAACATCAAGAACCGCCTCGGGAGCCATCGGTGGCACCATAAACTGTTCCTGCTCTTCCCTTTTTAGCGACTTGTCAGAAACATACAACTGCTGTTTCGTATTGCCAATGCTAAACGTTATGATACCCAGCTCTCCTGCTGCTATTGCGGGTTTACTTTTTGAGGAGGAACTCCCGGACGTAAGTTCTATCTCCCCTGCTTGGTTTGCCTGAATCCAATAGCCCTGCAATGATTTAATATCGGAGGCTGCCTGATAACTCCCATTCGTAAACTCATACACATCAGACGAACTTAATATGCCGTCCGGATCATTAATAGCCGAAACTCCTACTGTATCACCAACACCACCGATAATATTCCAACCTTCCCGGAGCCCTATTACGGCTGTAGTATCAGCTCGACCATTATAAATAATTTCTGATCCTGAACGACTCTTAACCCAATAACCGGTATGTGATGTTAACTTTGCAACCGGCTCATAGGTCCCTGAGAACTCGTAAAGCTGCAAATTATATCCAAGCTCAATGTCTGAATCAGAAGCCATTGGTGAACCTATAAGCTGCCAATTATTGGCTACTTTAAGTGTTTCTGCAATCATAGGCAATACATCAGGAGCTACATTCCCCACATCCGTTCTACCCACAAAAATACCGCGACCGTGGGTTCCCACCGCAATGGTTCCATCCGTTGACCGCGATGTAATATATTCAACTACCGAGTAGCCGATACTCTCGGCCGACCCATCATCCGACTCCCGTACCCAACTGGTACTTTCACCTTGGAGCGACATCGTAGAATAGATCCCCGTACTGGTTCCTACCAAGTACAAACTTCCTTCTTCGGTAGGCAAAATTTCAGCATTCCGCAGTGACGGACCCGGATTCTGCGCATCTCCCGTCAAGTCTCCTTCAATCGCCGTCCAGTTCTCTCCCCCATCATTCGAATGATATAATCCCACAATACCATAGTTCGACATTACTGCTATAAGCTCATTACCGTTATAGGGATTTACGGCGATATCATGGATATAAGCGCCACCCGAAGCACTTATTGAAGTCAGTTCTTCAGGGGAAGTAGAACTTGAAGCGTTGTCAAGACGATAAATTTTGGGAGCAGTGCTGCCAGATGAGGCCCCATAATAAAGAATACCGGACGGATTCGTACTCATTTCTAAAGCAGTGATTTGATATCCATTACTTCCAGAAACACCGGAAAAGCTAGACCAGCTTGCACCGGGGCTAGACTGGTCCATTGCTGTATTCCTATACAACGTAGATCCATCAGGATAAAACATAATACTCTCATCAGTTGGATCTACCACATATGGGTGTACAAAAAGTTGGTTCGAGGCACCTGAAGGCTCTAAGTTATAGCTTGTACCTATAATTTCACCACTACTGTTTGTGGTATGGCGAAGAACTCTTCCCAACTGCGATGAAGCAAAAATATAATTTTCCGTAAAAAAACCGTAGCTGCCGTCACCTGAAGAAATATCAGCCAATTCTTGTTGTTGATTCCCTTGCGCATCGACCCGAAAGAACGCTGTTCCGTTATCCTGGGTACCTCCCAATATCCGGTTATTTCCTTCCGTCGATGGGATAGCCACCGTATAAAACTGTCCCGTAACATAGCCCTCATCCTTATCTTCCCAGCTTACCGGGGCAGTTGTTATATCGGTGGTGCTACTTAATCCGCCATCATGGCCGGCCCACAGGGTATTAGGATTGTTCGGGTGAAAAGCCAAAACATGCTGATCGGGATGTTGGCTTGGATACTGGCTTACATTATTGGCAGGATCATAACCGCCAATCCAAAACTCCTGTTTTTGATTAAAATCGGAATTATTATAACCTCCTGTTGGAGTCGTTGCAAAACCATCCCGGGATCGAAATAAATTAGTGGCTCCAAGCAATACAAAGTCAGGGTCATCCGGTTTCACACTCAATACCATATTGTAATTGGACTGGGTATTCACAAACCCTACCGGATCCCCAAAGTCAGGAAGATTAACCGACCGATCCTCGCTGTTGTCATTGGCAAAATCGAGCATAAAAAAGCTGATATCTTCATCCGATCCAGAGCCTGTTCCCTCATAGGTATAACTGTAAGCCGTGTCGGGAGCGGAAGGTGCAAAAGCCAAATAGGTACGATCGTGTGTAGCAGGAAAATCAGCAGGAGTAACATCAGTCCAGGTATTCCCATCATCGGTTGAGCGATGAATTCCAGGGCTATCTGGCTGACTTCCACCGACACTATTTTCCGATAACGCTGCCAGAAGTTCTCCATTTTTATTTACAATGATATCCACATAGGCATAGCCCCATGAAGATCCCAATACCTGTGAAAATGAACTCCCGCTATCTGATGACTTATACACCCCAAAGCCATTTGCTGCAAAATAGATATCTCCATTCGTAGGATTTACTACGATTCGAGAAATATAATCGAACTGGCTGTTCCAATTGGTATCGGTATCTTCAGTAGAAGACAACCGCGTCCACGTTTCTCCATTGTCGGTCGACTTATAAATACCCGTCCCATAATATGAGGCTCTATACCCGCGGTCTGATGCTGTGTTACCTCTTAATTCTCCCGTTGCATAATACCACGTATCAGGACTGGTGGGATCCTGCGCTACACTGGTGACACTCATATTTTGATTGGGATCGGTCTTCATTTGCCAGGTAGTACCTCCATCAGTGCTTTTCCACATACCGCCCGAAACACCACCGGCCAAAATGATATTGGGATTTCTCTGGTCAAAGGCCAGCGCCCGCGTTCGTCCGCCCAGGTCTTCCGGCCCGGCCGTGTGCCATGTGATATCCCCTATCGCCTGCATCGTTTGAGGACCCGATTTTCGCAACGTTCTGCCATTCCTGCTGGGCAGTTGTTTGGCATGATTGAGCTCCCGGGCACGAATATCCGGGGGAATACTGTTTGTCGCGGGATCACGAAGTAAGTTGAAGAAATAATCCGTCCGTGCCCTCTTCTTTTCAACGGGATCAAGCGTTGTATTTTCTGTGGCCACTTTCGTTGTTTCCTGTTCCGTCCATCCAACGTACCAAACCCCTAATCCTAACAGCACTAACATTACCAGTCCGGCAAGGACACGATACATATTCCTCTCTCTACCTACCATACTCAATTACTTATTTGGTTTTAAGTCAACCAGTGACCATTTCTGTGTGTCCTGGGATTCGCCAACACTTAACCCTTTCTGGGAGGATATCACGATGTGAATAGAATTCCCCTCTTGCAGTGACTTTTTGCGGTCCGGATAATTTTTCAAAAACCGATCAGCGCTAACCGTTAATTCTTGTTGTACCGCAATGGGCGATGTTGCAGATCCATATCCCAACACTTCTTCTGTTTGAACGACAATACTATTTGTACCGCTGTCAAAATCAGCGGATATAACCACCGCTTTTACCAATGCCGTACCGGGGGCGAGCTCTTCACCAACGGGAAAGGCAGGATCTTTTTCTTTTACTGAATCCTCATCCACGGTATCTTTTTGAGCTGTAATAGTCGGTCTTTCAGGATCAGGCAAGCTATCACTGTATACAGATGCAGAGGTAGACTGTGGCTCCGTCTGTTCCGAATTATCCGATAACAGGTGCCATCCCACCCCCAGCAGGAAAAAAGCAACAGCGATGATTATTATTTTAGTATAGTTCAAAATCCCTTTGATTACTTTTGATTAGATCAACTAAATGATCATGATTCTAATGAAATCAATAAACAAATAATTTAGAAATACTGAAATCAGAATATCTGAAAATGTCCGCCGGGTATGGACATTCCAAAAACAGAATTGTATCTTTAAGCATAATTTTAATTCCCACCTTAGAATTGAGATCCAGAATAGAACTATCTCACGATACATTTCTTTGACGATCTTATCCTAAGGTGTATAAACACAATACTTAGTATACATGACACAACAAGGTAAAGTTAAATGGTTCGATGTTGAGAAAGGATATGGATTTATCGAGCCTGAGGACGGAAGTAAAGATGTTTTCGTCCACCGCAATAACGTAGAAAATTTGGACTATAATCAAGGTCTTGAAGACGGAGAGAATGTAGAATTCGACGTTGAAGAAACCGACAAAGGCTTGAGTGCAGTTGATGTACGCAGCCTTGATTATAAGTAAGTTTTAGCCAAGATTTTTTGGTATATTAAAGCCCGCTTTTTTAAGCGGGCTTTTTTATTGCTCCAAAGAATATGTCTGGAAATACCTTTCTTTTCCTTGCTCATTAAGAGATGATAACCGGAAACAATAGCGACGTTTTTGGAGTTAAACAAAGCAAGACAATATTTATTGAGATCCCATATTCAGGGATCCAGCAATTGTTAGAATACCTGTGTAATTTAAATCCTATTATCAAAAGAACTATGCATCAATCACCTGCTCAACTGTTAAAAAAATACCTTAACGAGAAGGATATTAGCCCCCGCGAATTTTCCCAACTGTCGGGTATGCCTGAAACGGAGGTACAGGGCATTATAGAGGGGGAACTTCCCATTACCAGCCTTCGGGCTCATCATTTAGCCATTGCCCTAAACACCGAGGTAGAAATGTGGTTAAAGGGAGATCGCAGCCAGAAAAATCGAAGACCAAAACAACCGTCCCTGCTTGGATGTGACTGAATGATTACTGTGTATAGTCATCTAGCTACAGAGAATGTTTTTACTATGAATAAGGCAATATAAAACACAGATTTCTCGATTCCGCTACGCTCCACTCGAAATGACCCCTTCATTACATCTTTTACTTACAAACTATCCCGGTAGGTTCGTCGTCTTTTATGAAGCCTGTTCTCATAGTTTTTCCAAAGCGATCGTATGGCTTCATTATCCGCGAGCTCGGGATTGCTTTCAACGGTAGTAATCCCGTGCTGATTGAATACCTCGTTCATCTCCTTAAAAATAATCGACGTTACCCCTTTGTTCTGGTATTCCGGCTTGATCCCAATCAGATAGAACGCTGCCTTGTGGGGAAAGTACCGCGCCTTTACTAGGTGATACCATCCAAAAGGCAATAGCTTACCCCCCGCTTTCCGCAGCGCTCTGGAAAATGAGGGCATCGTAATCGCAAAGGCAATCAGGTTACCGTCCTCATCTGCCACACAATTAATAAAATCCGGGTGAAGAAATCTAAGATATTGATCCTTGTAATAAGCAATCTGGTCGGACTTAATTGGGATATAAGTGCTTAAATTACTGTAGGTCTTATTGATGAGATCAAACATCTCGTCGGCATATTCAAGGATCTCCCTTGTATTTGAAAAGCGAATCATATGAAGGTTATACCGATCCTTAATCAACTTTGAAAACCGCTCCACTTTGGGCGGGGAGCTGTCAGGAATCTGGATCTCATACTCTACCCACTCCTTTTCTTTTTCATATCCAAGTTGCTCGAGATGCGAAGAGTAGTGAGGCAAGCCATACCATGTAATCATTGTATTGGGTTCCTCAAATCCCTCTACAAGCATCCCTGCCTTATCCATATTGGAAAGACCCAGCGGGCCTTCGATAAATTCCAATCCGTTCTCGTTGCCCATCTGGCGTACCTGATTCAGCAGCGCTTCGGAAACCTCCGGATCATCGATACAATCAAAATAACCGAACCGTATTTTGGGGATATCCAGCTCGTGTACTTCGAGCCAATTTATAATGCCAGCAATCCGCCCCACCGGCTGATCATCCCGATAGGCCATAAAGTATTTAACTTCAACATGATTAAAGACCGGATTTTTCCGGGGATCCAGGTTATCCAGCTCATCACTTATGATCGGCGGCGCCCAGTATGGATGATCATCACCAAACAGCAAAAAGGGGAAATGAACAAAATCATAAAGCTCATCATGGGAGCTCAATTCACGAATAGTAATCATGCAGTATCAGTATCAATTTTGATCAAACGAATGACGAAAGTTCAACTACTCCTCATTTTCTTTATGATACTAATAAGTACAGGCAAAAAATAATGGCAATTTTGTGCTGTATGTATACCTCTACTGTCATCTCGCTTGTCCAACGAAACCTTGGTGTAGTTGAGACCGGGATCCCGAGGTTATTGGGATGGAGCGTAGAGGTCTGCAGAAGCTTTTCCAAAATTAAAAGACCTGATAGATTTCTCCATGCGTCCCATTCGGGACTTAGTCGAAATGACGTCGTTGTTTTTAATATTAGCTTATTCTTTTCCAGGCGTCATCTCGACTGGAGCCCCAGACTTCGGGGCGGAACGGAGAGATCTGTAGAAGCACTTTATTTCATTGCTTGCCATAATAGATTCCTCGACTTCACTTCGTTGTGCTACCCGTATGACGGGGCACGGCGAAATGACATCAGTATTCTGTTATTGAGCTTATTCTTTTCCAGGCGTCATTGCGGACTTGATCCGCAATCTCGCATAGCAAGGAATCCAGTACCGCCACCTAATTGGAACAGCGGTTATGAATACCTTGTCGCTGATTGGGTTTCAGAGTTGTCATGACACTCCCTGCCGCACGAGACTCCGCATTTGGGGTGCGGAGTGACATCGTTGGTTTCTTTTGCAGCAAGTTTAAAGAGGAATCCCCCTCACTTTTTACGAATAATCCGCATTCCCCGATCAATATCTCCCTTTATATCCTCAACATGATGAAGATGAAATACATTAGCCAAAAACAGTATAGCCAGCGTACCCATAAAGGCGAATAACAAAATACCACTAACTTGGACATATAATCCACAGATGCCAACTACCGGTGCTCCGATCGTGCCCCAGACCACATTGCTCTTCAATGTTATGCCTTCATCTCCAACAATATATCCAATGATCCATCCTTCTGTTGCCCCCAGCACCAAAAGCCAAAATATCGTCGTTGCCGTTAATGTTTCCATATTGATCATAGTTTGTTTCTGTATACAGCAAAGTTATCAACCCTATCACTCTCCTGCTGTAGTACAATCCCTATTTCGCTTGTACCTTCGAGAACAGCTCACACCACCTTTCATGGATTATCTGTCCATAATATCCCCTACAGCATCAATCAAGGTTCCCCTACAAAATATCCACCCTACTCACTCTGTGTTCTGTGATTAAAGAATCCCTATCGTATCAAACAGATACCCTAAAAAAGATCTTTAACCGAAATTTTAATTTCTTTTTCACAATTAAATCTCAAATACATCATGACAACGCAAAATAACCAGGATATTTTTGACCTCTACGATTTGATGCTCGAACAACTGCGTGATCTCTATGACGGTGAATTACAGCAGATAACTTTTCTGGAAAGACAGTCAGAAATAGCAGAATCTTTTGAGCTCAATGAACTCCTGACGTTTCATCTCAGGGAAACAAAGCACCACGCTCAACGTATTAAGGAAGTCTTTGAAATACTCAATGAAGATCCCAAAGGTGAAAACTGCGACGGTATTAAAGGACTCATCAAAGAATCACAAAAATTGGTAACGCGATGTGTGAATGAGGAAGTACGGGATGCTGCTCTTATAACGGCGATTCAACACATCAATCATTATGAGATGGCAGGCTATGGAACTTCTATTGCCTATGCTAAAACTCTCGAACGGCATGAGATTGCTGAACTACTCCTGGATACCTTACGTGAGGAAAAACGCGCTGATATGGGGCTAAGTGATCTGGCAAACAATCAAATTAATCCTGATGCCAAATGGTCAGCTATTGTGAATAAAGTACGTATTCCGGGCCCGACCAAAGTCAAGTAACTTATATAAACCTACTTTTTGCTGATTATGAAACGTGCACTAACGCGGAACCTAAAAATAAAGATCAATTCAAGATCTCTTTCCCCTGCTGATATTAATAGCTTGGAACAGTGGGAAAATGAGGGTGGGATGACGAACTCCCAAGTTGCGTTCTTAACATCTTTAAGTCCTCTAAGAAAGGGAGAAATATTTGAAGTCACAGGCGGTGATATCCATTTCGAAAATGGCCAACTTTATTATGAGGCTGAAATTAATATTCTCGCACTGCCGTAGGTAGTTCTCATATTGGTGCCCAACATCACCACAGAGATAGATTTCTTACTTCGTTCGAAATGACATCGAGGGAACCTTATAATATAGGGCGTCATCTCGACTGGAGCCCCAGACTTCGGGGCGGAACGTAGAGATCTGTAGAAGCACTTTATTTCATTGCTTGCCATGATAGATTCCTCGACTTCACTTCGTTGCGATCCCCGTATGAAGGGGAGTGATAACCAAGGTATTATACTTCGAAAATCATTACTACGCCAGAAGTCCGGCAATAAATTACCGGATTAAATATTACAAAACCCTATAAACAGAAGCCCTCAACCTCTGGTGGCATTGCCATACACAAATCCTCAATATTGCAAAACAGACATAAGTCGTCTCCTATCCCTCAGCCGAAACTCAAAAAAGACCTACCGAATCCGATACATCAGTCCAATCATAGCCCCCATCTGATCAGGGTATAAATCACCGGTGTCATAGGCCAAGTCAACGTTCAATGACAACTCCTCTTTGATATCCATTGACGTTTGTAACAGAAACGAATATTGGTCTTGGCGATCGGTAAAACCCTTACTTCTATTAATGCAGCTTTCAGTAGCACAATAATTATTTATTCCATAATTTCTACTGTATGTTGATGACAAAATATAATTTAACAATCCTATCTCTCCTTCAAAACTAAGCTGATGACTAATAACAATACTATTATCAACACCGGGATTAATTCCATCAGAAAACATTAAAGGATTGCCAATGGTACGACCGTGGTAAGTCCATCCACTCCAATATACACTATTACTATAATAACTGTCTGCCCCATAAGGTGGGTCACCTCTATGTTCCTGAGAACTCTGTCGCTTCGTATAGAGATGACTCCAGGATAACTTATTCACATATTGGAATTCTTTATCCCATGAAATTGATACCCCCCAAAGACCATCCCAAACATTTCGAAATTTTGCCCCGGCTCCAGTTTCGAGGTAAAACTGTCGATGTATTATGCCACTATATCCGTGGTAATCATAACTGATACCAAAATCATAAATGCCAATTGAACTTCCTACTGCTTCTCCGGTTGCAGAAGGCTCCGCATTTTCCGACTCGCTTTCTTGAGCAGTAAAGATATTCCAAAAATCTTTTGGAAAACTGTCAGGTAAATCCCCGTATTCTGGATGAGTACCCGCCCAGAGGGTGCTCTGTACCAGTCCCCCAAACAACTGTAATGGATATCGTTCAGGTAGAACTTTTAAATAAAAATATTTCTGATGCAACCATGGATCTTCAATATATCTCCCATTTTCCATCCATCCATGAGCAAAGTAGCCCTTAAAACTGAGCCATTCATCCATGCCAGGGATATCTACAAAGTCGGGCGTATAAATGCGGATCTTAGGAATAGGTGAGGCATTGCCACTCTGTATCATTGATCCAGAAGTGAGGGTGCTATCGGTGATACCGATCCGCTCCTTCTTACGTCCTCCGACAAACCGAAAGATCTGCCAGTCGGCCTGCAGGTAGACTTCGCTAAAAAAGAGGGCATTTTCACTGGCTACCCGACTTACCAGCTCAGCACCCGCCTTCATATCAATATTACCCATACTCCCCATATTCCATCTCGGGGTAACGCCCACATAACCGTTGGTCTGATTGCGGTCTATGGTGCCCCAACGATTACTGTGAAGCCAAAAGGGGAGCTTCCCTTCTTCACTGATAGCCGTAGCAAATTTAATATCAAACGCCACACCTTTTTCAGGGAATGTTGTTTGAGCGGATGCGACATACTGCAAGCCTGTTAATATTAAACAGCTGAAGAATATACCAATACCTGTATTTCGAAATGACCTCACTGACAATAATCGATTTTCTGATAATTCTTTTAGAAAGAATATAGATATATCAAAAGGCAACTTCGAGTGGAAATAAGAATTGTATCGCATTTTCAGAATTAAAAGGAAAGCAAATTGTATTCCTTCACCATTAAGTACAACTCAATGCCTCAAGTATTTAACCTCTACTCTGAGCCCTACAAACTGTAATCCTCACCCTGCATCCTAAAGCCTTTTACTAAAAAGAGGTAACCTAAAAACTAATGAGGCACATCCTAACGGATATGCCTCTCAAATGAAACTTAACCTAAATCCTCCACCTCTATCTAAACCGCTACACTATCAGATTCTTTTTCATACTCTTTTTCCTCATTCGTAATAAGCTCTAAGGAATCATCGCTGCTATTTCCATTCAACGACTCCAGATTTTCGGGATTAAATTCGATACCCCACTTCCTCTTTTGATAAGCCTGCCAGTCATAACCAAACAACCAAGACGTCACTTTTCTTTTAAATCCGTTAGTGGGGAACACTACCAGACTTGTCAATATTACGGTACCTAATAATATATTCACATTGATGTTAAGCAACGCCAACGTTCCAATAATTGATACCAACAACAGGCTTTGACCATACAGTAGCAAGGACGCATGCCTGTGCGAGAGCCCCATGCGCAGCAGCTCGTGGTGCACATGATCCTGCCCCGGCTCAAATATGGAGTTGCTGCGTCGCATTCTTTTAATAACAACACGCAGTGTATCAAATAGTGGGAACCCTAAAATAGCGACCGGAAGAATGCTTGAAGCACTTCCAAAAACAGTGGCAAATACAGGATCCCCGCTCAGCGCAATAAACTCAATGGTCTGTACCGCAAGAAGAAATCCCAACAACATGGAACCCGTATCCCCCATAAATATAGAGGCGGGACTAAAGTTATAATAGAGAAATCCCAACAGTGCGCCTACCAGACAAAATGAAAACATCGCCATGGGCAATGCTCCCACATACAAAAAGCCGGCTCCAAATATTGCAGAAGCAATCACGCCAATCCCTCCTGCCAATCCATCGATACCGTCAATGAGGTTAATCGCATTGATGAGAACGATGACTGTAAAAAAGGTGATCGGCACCGCAGCCCAATAGGGAATATCGGCCATCCCAAAGACGCCGTGAAAGTTGTCAATCATCATGTCACTTCCAAAGATAATTAAACCGGCAGCTGTCAATTGGGCTACAAGCTTTTTGGAAGCAGATAACACCACCAAATCATCTTTCAAACCTACAAAAAATAAGATGAGGACTGCAGCAGCCAAATAGGAATAGCCTCCCAGGCTGTCAGCCCAAGGGCTTATTGAAAAACTAACTAGAAAAGCCGCAAATATAGCAATCCCACCGAGGGTCGGTATGGCCTCGGAATGCAGTTTGCGATGATCATCCGGATGGTCGAACAAATGCTGCTTTTCGGCCACCCTCTTAATTATGGGTATAGCAAAATAGGAGATCACACAGGAAAGAATAAAGATCACGCCTAATGTCATCCCGCCATCTGGCAGTAACGTTTGTTCCATACACTATTTATTTAAATAAAAAAACGCCTCTACTTGTTTATCGATTTTTAAAAATAACAGTTTAGACTCTCTAATACAATCCCATATTAAAATTCTCTAATATTACGTAAAAATGACTGCTTACGCTTTTCAAATGTGGATGTCTGTTTCAGGATCCACACTTTTCAACGCATTCCTGCTGTCAATAATACAATCCGACCATTCAGCAATCTCCTCATAATCAATAGCTAAGTGATCGGTGGAAATGACTACCGCATCATAATCTGATACTACCTCTTCATTCCAAGATATACTTTAGTCCCTGTCCATTCCGCATGTTCTCTGGTTGGTTTTATTTCCGAAATATGGAATATTGGGATTGTAATAAGATACATTGGCTGGTACTCCTCCAGTAGATCCATTATCAAATTTGAGGCTCAAGATAGGCATGTTTAGAGAGAATGTATATTAAAGATCAATAATAATTTTCATATCCGCTATATTATAATCCAAGATCATATCGTCGTGTAAACTTCCATTTATCCCATATTCCTTACTTTAAAAATCGTGAAGCGATCTGTTATTGTTTATTTTTTCAATCAAGAAATCCCGAACTTTCGGAACAAGCAAAACTACTGGAACCAAAAAGATCACGTCTGTTAATTGGGATTCAGTTCGAACTTCAGGATGCGTGTATTTTGATGGCCCTTCCAAATACTAAGCCAGTTAATGAGGTTGTCACCGGTACAAAATGCACTGAGTCGCTTTGCTATTTTTAAACTCTGTAACCCAATAACGCAATTCAACCTAATCACCCCTTGCCCTGCCACCGGACATGAGCCATCTGTCGGCAACTCAGTGCCATCAAACTACGCCTTCCAAATATTTTTCTTTATTCTTTATTAACTCTTCAAGATCTACTACTTCAAACCATTGTTTCAATACTTCTTCACAGGTTCCAAATTTATAATTTTCAAGTAGCATCTCTAATTTACGGTGAGTAGTGTGAAGGTTAAAATAACACTTAAATCTTCTAAACTGTGACATCTTAACACGTGGACAATCTGGAGCAAAATCTCTGGGGTGTAGATAAACAACACCCGGCATTCCTTCTTTTTCTAACTTATTAAAACCATGCTGCAAAACTTTTTCATGCCAAAAACGCAAATAACCTCCACCACTAAAGGGTATTTTTATTTTACCAAAATTCATTACACTCATGGGCAACTCAATAAAATTTGTTTTTGATATAGAAGAAGGCAACAATTGAGGACGTTGATCAATTGCATATCCTCCATGGCCACGCTGGGTAGGAAATAAACTGGCATCATACCGAAGTCCTACCTCCTTCATAACTTCAAAAGCCCATTCATATCCCGGCATAATTGAAAAGGATGGCGCCCGATATCCTTTAACTTTTTGCCCAGACAACTCCTCCAATACTGTGATGGAACGTTCGAGGTATGTTTTAAACATCTGCCTTGAAATCGTATTTACACGGTAATGCCAATAACCGTGGGACCCGATTTCATGTCCCCGATCTACTATTTTTTTTATCAAATCAGGATATTTTTCTGCTATCCAGCCTAAAACAAAGAAGGTAGCCTTCACATCATACTCATCTAAAATGTCTAAAATGAGGTCGGTTTTATCTTCAACAATAGTGGGATACTCATGCCAATTTCCACGCCTCTCTACTTCTGGTATACCAGCTATATGAAACCAATCCTCGATATCAAATGAAAGTGCATGAATCAAATTATACAATAAGCTATTTTAAAAAATATGGTTTGATATTGCCTGATTTTATCTTTTTATTAGCATTATTCTAAGCGGGGGTAGCTCAGTGAAGAGCATCAATCTTCCAGATTGAAGGCCGCAGGTTCAACTCCTGCCCCCCGCTCAATTCCCTCCTATTTCAATATATCTTCTTCGCGAAATAAGGTCCTACTCGATCTGCCACTTTTTTAGGAATCTTAGACCAAATAGAACTCAAAATGTCAAAATTCTTAATATTGAAACCTTTCTCAAAGTTATAATTAAAATAAAGTTGCTTATCCTTAGTACCCCAATGACTTTTAAATCTGTGCAATGAACTATCTTTTGTACTTCTGCCGAGAGAAAATATAGTTGCTCCATCTTCAATAGAGAACTTTATCATTTCCCAGTACAGAAATAAACTCGAATATAGGCTGTTATATTCTCTGAGAGTAGAGAACCAGCAATTTTCATAAAAATTCTGATATCCTAAAAGGAATCCTCCACCAATTATTTCACCATCATATTCTGCGCAAAAAATTTCAGCCGGACCATATTCATAATTATCTAAGATAGTCTCAAAAAAATATTTGGGTAATGGTGGAGATCCCAATCCATGCATGTTAAGTGTATATATTTCATAAAATTTATCTAAATACTCGTCACCTTTTCTTAATTCAATACCATTCTTATAACTTTTCCGGACCTTCCTCCTTTGGTTAGAACTTAACTCCATTAATTGATCATCTACATCTGGAATCAGCTCCTTGTATGAGGTTACCTTATTGTCATTATAATTACTTGATAAAGGTTCTGTATCTCTTATCTCAAGTTTTGCATCAAGAGACTTTTCCAAGTTCTCATATAGTCCCTTTTTATTTATTCCCTTATTCGCAGTTAAGCCACTGTACGAAAAGTGCGGCATTGAAGTGAGGCCACCGGGAGCGTCGATAAGATTTACTGCACCAATTCTATTTCCGTTATCTTCTAAAAAATAATTCCAACCTTCCCAGTTGAATGATTTCTGAATTATCTTAACTAATATTGGATTATGGGCAATGGTCGGAAAATCAGCATTACTTTTAATAAAGTTATTCCAATCATCAAATTGATTTTCTTTTACAACTGTCAATTCCATCCTATAAATATTTTATTAATTCCATTCTTCAATTTTGTAACCTAAATAATCAAATAACTTCTTATTCCTATCTGAAAAATAATCCCTTAAATATTGCCTATCATTATCTTTCATTTCCATTTTCTTTACACTTCTGCTGGCAACTTTTTCCAATATCGGTCTTGGAATTGTTTTTTTCATTATTTCACGTATCCCGGCGGAAACTTTATTATCGCGGCTAAGTAAAAACTTTGCTATTGGGTTTGTAGGTTTACCAGACTTATTGTGCTGAATATCTGTATCAATTTCTACATTCGGATCAACCTCCAGAAATTCAAAAATATCTGAAACAGTTGCATCCGTTTCTTTCCTGAATCGTTCCTGAATAACAATCTTTACGTTTGAAAAACCCTCCAAAAAACTTTTGACCTGCTGGTAATATTCACCCCCTCCTTTATATGCCCAGATAAAATCCCAATTATTTTGCAGACGTTCTTCTTCTGCATCCAAACCTTCTCTGAAAGAAAGTTTTTCTCTACTATCACGAACCAAGTATTTATAAGCTGAAAAAGCCCGTTCCACGGGATTACGTAAAATTAGAATTATGGGGATGTCTCCCAATGTTTCTTTTATCTCGTCTGCCGTAAATTGGTGGTAGTAAATATAGTCGGGACTTGCTTCTCCTATTAATTTGTAAGACTCCAACTCCTCAAAAAGCAATTTATATTTATCAAAATTCCTTACTGCGTATTTATCTACCGTTTTGTCACCGGGGCCCTGATGAGGAAAATTCAGATGCTTAGAACTAAAATATTTTGGCTCTTTTAAATCAGGAAAGCCAATACCCGGATGTTGTTTTAAATAATAGTATAAAGCTGTCGTGCCACATTTTGAGGCACCTGCAATTAAAAAATTAGGTAACATGAATATCAGCTATCTAAAATCGTATTAAAATATTTGTAATATCTACTAATAATAGATGGCCAGTTGTAGTATTCATTTATTCGCCTAAAACCAGCCTCTCGTATTTCATCCCACTCTTTGGCTGTTGGGCTATTCTCTATCGCTTCTAAGTGTTTTGAAACATCCTGAGCATTAGAAAAATAAAGAGCTTTATTATTAGTCACTTCACGGGTAAATGAATTATCATGACAAATACATAAATTTTTTGAAGCCATTGCTTCTAAAAGGGAGGGATTAGTCCCACCAACCGAATGACCATGTAAGTATGTTAAAGCACCATAGCGAACGGCTTGAAGTTTTTTATTATTATAAATACCACCTAAAAACTTAACTTGTCCATTTCCTAGTTTTTCCAATCTCCTAACATAAGCAGTATCTTGTAAATTACCCACTATTGCTAAGGGAAATGTACGCTCTGTATTGCAGTATCCTTCTATAATATGGTGCACGTTATTTTCAGGTTCAAGCCTACTGACTATCAAATGATATTTATTAGCTGCAAGTCCATATGAATTTAAAATACTACCAATATCATCTGCATTGTTTATAAAAATATTTTTATGAGCCCCATATTCTATAAAATCACTTTTCTTTCTTCTATTAAACTCCTTTTCCATCTTTTCGGCAATAGCCTTAGAATCAGACAAATAATATTCACTCGTTTTAGTTGACAACCAAAACATAAAATATAAAGCTATCTTAGTAGAATAAGACCACTTACTTCGCCACCACCCCATGCCATCCGGGTTGGTAACAAATTTGATTCCTTTTAACCACGGAATCCAACTAGTAAAAGCCGCTCCTACACCGCAAGAATATATTATATCAACTACATTTATCACTTTTTTTATTGAATCCCAATAGTACAAATTAGGATTTTCAGCTTTTGAATATTTTGAATAGATAAGTTCTATTCCCTTATACTCTTTTCCAGAGTATAGATCTCTTTGATATTTATCACAAACCACTATAACATTTACGCCATCATACTCAGTTAAACCTACACCTACCTCTTCCACGAAAGTTTCAAACCCTCCATATTCTGCTGGTATACCTCTTGACCCAATAAAAGCTATTTTCATGAATTATATATCAAGGTGAAATTTTAAATATCCCAATTGCCTCCACTATATATTTCATTGAGTATGCAACTGAATAAAATAATATTGATGAAGTAGGATCATCATGTAAATAATAACCCAAATATAATGCTAAAGCAGATATTATAAGAGTTGATAATTGAATAAGAAATAAGATTTTTTGGTTTTCTGAAACTAAGTAAATAAATCCAAATGGATTTACTAGTATCCTAAAGAAAAACATTATAGCCAACATTTTGGTAAGTGTTCCCGCATATGCCCACTTTTCACCAAATATTATTGGAAAACCTATTTCAGATAAAGTATAAAAGAGCAGAAAAATAACACCTGATATTGGAAACAGAATTTTCAACCATTTAATAACTATTTTTTTATAAGAGCGATTTTCTCTTATAAAAACAGATATTTTCTTCTTGATTGATTCCGCTAATGAAATAGATATAAATATGACAGGAACATAAGAAACTTTAAAAGATAAAGAATATTGTCCGACAACATCATCAGAATAGAAATAACCTAATAAAAATATTGGCAATGCTGCATTCAAATGATCAACTAGTGAGGTTGGTGTAGAATACAAAGGAAAATGCTTAAACCTCGAAAATAAACTCTTAAACTTGCTGCAGTTTATACCTGATATAACAGATTTTAATGAAATTTTAAGTTTGAAAAAATAATATACTAATACTGCAAAAAATGAAATTATCCAACTTACAACCAAACCATTGTATTTGAAAACGATGTATCCTAAGAAAACTTGTGAAATAACTAATACTATCACCTTTGACACCTTATAATAACTCATTAACTTATATAGTCCTAACCTATTCATATAAGTTAATAAGTAAGTACTAAATGCTTTTAGTAAGGATGCAATTATAGCTAAAACAATTACTATTTCATTTTCAAAATTGAAAATGAAAGAAATTGTTGCTACAAATAAAATAATACCAGTAAAAATAGTTGTAGAAAGGCCCGTAAATAAGACTAAACTCTTTTTTGCTTTTGAAAATGTTTTCTTTATAAAGAAAACATTTTCAAATCTCATAGTAAGGATAACAGTAAATATATTTATCAAAGAAGAAAATAGTGCATATACTCCAAATTCCTTGGGCGAATATATTCTAGTTAGTAGAGGAGAGATAAGAACTGGGATTGCTTGACTTAATACATTAGCTACAAATAAATTAACTATATGTTTATTTTGTTTTAATGTACTTATTAAAGAATTTAAACTTTTATCTTCTTTAAAATAATCTAAGAGCTTCAATAAACTTATTTTTTATAAAAAGTATTTGAATCTTTAACGTTAGTTGTTATAAAGTCAATTTCTTTGGGATTTCCATAATCACGCCACAATTCTATATTTTTCTTTGACTTATTAGGATTAAAATGACTTAATGGATTGGAATGAGAGTTCTTATCTATGTTCAAAAAATTAAAAATATTTGCCTTAGTAGGCTGATATTTATAGACCAAATCCTCAAACTGTATCTTTAATACATTTTTAAAATTAGAATTTCCAAAACTTGCATTATTCATCAAGTTATTATACCAATGAGTAAAAGCCTCTACATTAGAAGGGATAAACGCAAAACCATATTTTAAGGCATTGACATATATATCTCTTGGATCTCTCTGAACTGAAATGATTTTTAAATCATCGAACAATAAATTCATTTCTTCCAAATATAGAGAAACATAAGGTTCATCAATCACAAAATGTTCAATATCATTTTGAAACCGATTTGTTATGTCAAGTAACTTATTTATATAGACATTTGTTTCTCTCTTAAAATCTTTATTTGATTTAATATATAATTCTTCAAATAAAGATCTTGTTGGCAAATTATATTTATGATGAAGTTTGTGTAATAATCTTAATTTACTATCACATATTCCATACCAAATTCCCTTAAACTTTTTATCAGTCAAATTCGATATATACTCATTTGAGAACTTTTTAAACTCTTCTCCAAAGAACTCTGTTAAATCCAAACCTGAATATCGTTGAGAATACTTTTTACTCAATGAATCGACAAGTTGTAAATATCTTCTAATTGCTAAATCAAAATTATATGGGCTCCAATCTCTATCAAAAGCTCTAAATAAGCTTAAAATCCCATCAGGATCAGTAATAAACCTGAGCTCAGCTTCTATACATAAGGTACTATCAACTTCTTTAAGCAAATCAAAAACTGCACTTGAACCACTCCCTCCATAGCCTGCAATAATTATTTTTCCCATAAATAAATATTTGAATAATTAATCCGAATCTCATTAATATAACTCAGATAACAACCAAATAGCATAAAAGAAAAAGGATATGTTATTGATCGCGCAAAAATCATTGATACAATGACTTGAATAAACATTAGATAAATAAATAGCTCATTATTATCTAAACTTTTTTCAAACTTCAAGGTTTTCAAATTAAATTTTGAAACTTTTGAAAGTAATATTAATAATATTAGAAAACTTATTATTCCAAATTGTCGCCAATAAGAAAGAAGATTGTGAATATAATAACCGACATATCCAAATTCATAAACTTGTCCTCCAAAATTTCCGCTGATTGGATGTTCCAATATATCTTTCCCACCACTTAAAAACATAAATAATCTACTATCTAAGCTTGAGTCATTTTCCCCAAAAACTATCCCTAACATTCTATTTTGAAATATTTCAGGATTAAGAATAAAAAGTAGAGTCGCTACGCTTAATAAAAATACCGTTGTACTATAAAATACTTTTCTATTTTGGGTAAGATAGATATATGCCATAATGACTATGGCATAAGCATAAAAAGTTGTCCTCGAATGTAATGCATATAAAACAATAATTGAGATAAAAAATATTAAATAGATTTTTATATCTCTTTTTTTACCCCAACCATGAATTAAGGATATTGTAAATATACTTGTCAAGGCATAAGAGTCAGCCCAAAATTGATAACCTTTATTCGTTTCATAAACAATTTTATCCAAATCTAAAAGAAAAGTGTTATAATCTAGATTTGCTAAGACAAAAGTACTCATCAATAATAAAATTACAACAAAAAAAGGTTTATAGTGATCCGCGAATCTATATAAATTCATATTATATCCAATAAAAAAGTAATAGCAGTAAAAAAATATAATACTCAAATAATATGATTTTATATTATAACCTGACTCATCAAAAGCGATAGGGAATGTACTCAGATTATACACGCTCACTATAATTATTGACAACAAAAATAAGTAAAGATATAAATGATTTTTACCTATTTTATATCCTTTAAATTGCTTGCGAAGAGTCGCGAATAGCAAAACTAAAAAAAATGCTATTTTAGGTATAACTAAGTTTACTTCATACGCATTTCCTAAATAGAATGAAAGTGATATACTATATAAAAACTCAATTGGAAGTTGTAATAGGAAGGCAAGAAGTGCTAATCTAATTCTAAAACTCATTAACTATTTTATAAGTTTTTTCATATTATATGAAAATTTATAAAATAAAACTTTTAAAATGCTAAACTCAATTAAATCCCTTTTTTTAAACTTAATTAATGCACTAAATAAATTAGAAATATGTTTAACTCTTCTGAATAAATAAGATTTATTAAATCTATATGAACCTATTACATTATTTCTATGCTGGCGATAGTTAACTAACTGTTTGTTAATGAAACTAACCTCACCATAATAAGATATAAAAATACTTATCCATTGGTCATGCTGGAAATAATCTATATAACTATTTACAGACAGTATTAAATTGACACTAGCTTTATTCATCATCATAGTACAACCAGTTAAAACACTCTGAGCAATAAAATAATGATAATCCGTAAAGACTATCTCTCCGTCTTTACGAGACTCCCAAAAAGATTCTTCAAGTACTTTATATCCATCCTCATCTACTATCTGGAGATCAGTAGCAATCAATAAAGGTATTTTTGTATTATGAATATCTTCTAATCTTTTAATTTCATTAATTGAAACCTCTATCTTTTTGTTTGACCATATATCATCTTGGTCACAAAACATTATATATTTAGAATGTGAATATCGGATAAGTTCCAAAAAACTCTTCGAGGAACCCAAATTACCTTTATTATCTTCAATAATTCTGATTCGGTCAGGATATTTATTTTCATATTTTTTTAAAATCTCTAACGTAGAATCTGATGATCCATCATCTCTAATAATCAAATTCCAATATTTATAAGTTTGCTTTATAATTGATTCAAATAGTTCATCGAGATATTTCTCCCCATTATAAGTTGAAAGTAAAATATCCACTTCAGATCTCATACGATTACTACCATCTTAATCCACATTTACGATAAATATTCCCTTACGTTTTGATGACCAAATAAATCCTCACCCTTTGATTTTAAATATTGAATGTTAATCTCAGAGCTATTTTTTTCTAAATTATATTTTTCGACTATCTTTTCATTAGCTGCTACTATATTAATATTATGAAAATACTTTTTTGATAACCGTACTGCTTCCCCCACATACCTCCCCACTATTACCGGTATTCCATTACACATATAAGCCGCAAACTTAACTGAAAGTCTTGTTTTCCAGTCTTTGTTTTTTTGTAAGGTTACAATACCATAATCTGAAATCTGTATATATTTATCATGGTTTTGGTATTTATTTGTATTTAAAAGTATAATCTTACTTTGGTTAAAAAAGTTATCTTTTTTTAGGTTATCATAATCCTGACTTATTATAAGTACATAAATATTCTGTTCAATAAAGCTAGAAAATATTTTTTTGTACATATCAATATTATTCCACCATGAGTTTAATGAGCCATAGTAACAAATAACCTCATCTTCTATACTCAAACTTAAACTATTTCTTATCCTCTTTTTTTCTGATTCAGTTAAATTCTTATCAAGATTATAAAAACAGTGCACTATAATGTTCTTTTCCTTATTCCTTTCAATAATATTATCATAGTATACTTTCTGAAATTTCGATACAGAAACATTCTTCAAAGAATTTTTTAAAATACCCCTTTCAATCTTTTTCCACATTTTTTTATTTATACCAGATAAGCGCTTATCATGTTCATGAATAAATAAGCTCCTTGCATCGAAAACATAAGACGAACCTTTTAACTGATTTAGTATCAGAGCTACAAAACTCGGGAAATAGCTTCGTGAAATCACTCTTGAATCCTTTTCAACTATTAAGCTTAAACATACAGAATAAAGAAAGGCTATTATCGGAGTTAAAAAAAACAACCGATTAAAAATAAATAATCGATATGGTATCAGAATTGGTAAATTTATTACATTAAAAGTTTTATCACGATATCCGCTTTTATCAAACCGATGTATATTTATGATAGTAATCTCATAGCTACTCTCAGTTAAACTTTTAAAAGGATTAACAAATTGATCCTGTAATAATCCTGAATCAAGGTCCTCATTAATCGATAGTAAATAAATCTTACTCATGTATTATGATCCTCTATAGAACTTAAAAATTTGCTCACAAATGTAATTAATTTCTTTTTTATTCAATTCAGGATACATTGGTAATGACAGTATCTCTTTTTGTGCTTTATATGCTTCAGGAAATTCTTCTTTTTTGTAGTTTAAGTAATCGTATGCAGATAAAAGTGGCAAAATAGTTGGATAGTGGATGGAAGTGGAAATCTTTTTTTTCTCTAAATATTTAGATAACCCATCTCTATTTGTTGCTTGAATTACATATAAATGGAATACATGCTTATCATTCTTTCTAATTGCAGGAGTGTTTACTTCATCGATATCTTCTAGTAACTCATTATAGTACAATGCATTAGCCAAACGTTTATTATTCCAATTTTGTATATAGTTTAACTTTACATTTAAAATGGCTGCCTGAATACCATCAAGTCTACTGTTAACACCTTCTATTTTATGATTATGTTTTTGCATTTGACCATGATTGGCAAACATTCTACACTTGCGAGCCAATTCATCGTTATTTGTTATAATAGCACCAGCATCTCCATAGGCTCCTAAATTTTTGCCTGGATAGAAGCTAAAAGTAGCAGCGTCACCAAAAGTTCCCACCTTTTGCTCGTTATATTCTGCAAAATGAGCTTGTGCTGTATCTTCAATTACATATAAATCATTTTGTTCAGCTATTTCCATGATAGGAGCCATATCTGCAGGTTGCCCATATAAATGTACAGGAATTATAGCTTTCGTACTGGGAGTTACTTTTTCTGAAATCTTAGCAGGATCTATTGTGAAATATCCAGGTTCTATATCAACAAACACAGGGGTTGCCCCAGTCTGACTAATAGTTTCTGAAGTTGATATCCAACTATTTGCTACTGTAATGACTTCATCACCGGGTCCTATTCCCAGCATCTTAAGGACTATATATATCGCATCAGTCCCATTGGCCACTCCTATACAATGTTTTATTCCATACTTTTTGGCATATTGCCGTTCAAAACGATCAACGTAATTTCCCCGAATAAATGCCGTATCATTAATGACATTTTGAATAGCTTCATCAATTTCTTCTTTATGATTTTTATACTGTGCTTCAAGATCTACAAAAGGAATATTCATCAAAACTTAATTCTTTATCTTTCTAATTAATTTTGCTGGATTCCCAGCATAAATTCCTGGCTCATTAATATCTTTGGTAACTACTGATCCAGCTCCAATAACTGTGTTACTACAAATACGGACGGGCAAAATAGTAGCATTTGTCCCTATAGAAACATTATCCTCAATAGTAGTTGTTTCCCATTTTGATTGATCTCCTCCTGCTGGCTCACCGTCTTCAAACGTATCGTTAATAAACATAGCTCCGTGGGATATAAAGCAATTATCTCCGATTGTAACCATTTCGCAGACGAATGCATGTGATTGGATTTTACATCTTTTCCCAATTGTAACATTTGCCTGTATCTCAACAAATGGTCCAATAAAACTATTATCTCCAATCTGGCAATCATACAGATTAGCTGGTTTTATTACCTTAACCCCCCTTCCAAAAGAAACATCCCTGATGCCAATTTCTGAAAATTCGGGCTTATTCATCTGGCAATCTCTTTTGTAGATTTTTTCACAGTTCTATCTGCCACCTTATAAATATTTTCAATAATTTCAACGGTTTTTAATCCTTCATACCCTACCGTTGTTGCTACTCCATCGTTTTTAAAAACTTCCACAATATTATCATAAACCTTATCATGATTAGACATCGAGCCCTTATAGGTACCATAATCATTTGCACCAGCAGATACCTTCAGGTCTTTAATCTTAAAATCTTCAATGTTCTGATACTCCAGCTCATTCAGATATTCACCTCCAATTTTAACGGTTCCTTTGGTACCAAATAGTGTAATTGATCCCTCCATATTACCGCCATAAGCATTGGTAGTATAACTCAATCCTCCAATTGCTCCATTGGCAAATTCAAACCCTACGACTCCGGTATCTTCAAATTCAATAGTATCATGATGATTTTGATTCTTCGTAACCGCCCAGACGTTATCAATGTCTCCTGCCAACCAAAACATAATATCTATGAAATGACTAAACTGGGTAAAAAGCGTACCCCCGTCTAACTCTAAAGACCCTTTCCAATCTGAAGAGTTATAGTATTCTTCATGTCGATTCCAAAAACAGTTAACCTGTACGCTTAATAATTTTCCCAAACGACCTTCAGCAATAATCCTCTTTACTGCATCTATAGGAGGATTAAATCGATTTTGTTTAACCACAAACAATCGCTTATTTGCCTTTTCTGCCTCCGTCAACATTCTACCACAATCAGCTACTGATAATGCCATGGGTTTTTCACAGAGAACATGATACCCGGCTTGTAATGCTTGAATTGAATGTTTAGCATGTAGCCCGTTTGGGGTACAAATAGCTATTATATCAACATCTTTCTCATTTTCAAGCATTTCATTTAGAGTATAATATGCTGTAGCATTGTTACTATCTGCCAATTCATTAGCTTTATTTTCCTTCACATCACAAACAGCCTGTAACTTTCCTACATTTAAGATGTGCTTTGCATGTCTATGTCCAATTCGTCCGCATCCTACTATACCAAATTTAATTTTCTTCATATGTAGCCCTATATATTAAACTGTCAAAATTATAATCAATTAATTTCTCTATTTGCAATTTGTAAATCCCGTTGATTATCCACTTCAAACCACCCTCTCTGGATGGGGGTATAATGGACTTTTCCTTCACCTGCCAAGTGATTTAAAATATCTGTCATATAAGCATTACGCAATGATCTTCCACTTTCCCAAGCATTTTCTAAACATTCTAAATCCTCTTTGCAGGTATGATAAGTCGCCTTATAATCCAAACATCCTTCTCCAGATAATTTAATAAGACCGGTGAACTGCCCTTCTATTTCATCTATTGATTTCGCTTTCTGGCCTAATGTTAGTACCCTATTGTTTGCTCCTTTTCGGAAGGTCTCCGCATCAGAAAGCGGATCATCACATCGCTGCTGCCAGTATGGCAACCACTCTTCATCCGAAGCAACAACAATATCCTCTTCGCTATTCATGACTTTGGACAATACTTCTTCGGAATAAATAATATCACCATAGGAGATTATGACATCGCCCTGCAGGTATTTTTCGGCACAAAACAGACTGTAGATCATATTCGTAGAGTTATACTCCTCATTATGAACTTTTTCAATTCTCGGATCATCAATTTTTCCATCAAGATAACCAGTAACGACAACAATATTCTCAATACCTGCTTCGGTCAATACGTCCAGTTGCCAGTCCAGCATCGGCTTGCTGGCTATTTCGACCATACATTTGGGAATATTATTGGTAATCGGTCGAAGCCGGGTACCTTGACCGGCAGCTAAAATAATAGCAGTATTATCACTCATAATAGGTTTAATTTCTGTTGAAAAAATTCAATATCTGACTTTTGAAAAATATCGTATCGCTCGGGATGCCACATAATTCCATACAAAGGAAACTTATAATGCTTAAAAGCTTCGATCTGTCGGTCATTATATATTGCTGTAGTAATTAATTCATCAGCTAATTTATCTTCATTTATACCGTAGCGGTGATAAGAATTTACTGTTGATACCTGGTTATATATTTTTTCCCAGTCCTCGTCTCTAAACAAAATTTCATGATCTTTTGCTACGTGAATATCCGGATTTACGGAATCTTGGACACCGCTAAAATAAGCGTTTATAAATTGTAACCCTCGGCAAACCCCAATAATAGGCTTCGCCTTCTTAACACTCCACTCTATGATTGTTTTCTCTGTCTTATCACGTTCATAGGCCACATCATCATCTTCAATCGTTTTTCCTTCAATCAACGAATCTCCAAAAATACCTACGTTATTACCCCCTGAAAAAATAAAACCATCCAATTTTAGCTCGTCTATATAGCTGACAACATTTTCCAAATTATTTGGTATAGGAATTAGACGAACTCCAATTTCTTCGGCAAAATCATACCAGCGCTGGTCGAGCATATCCCTGCGCTCGTCAATATCTTCAAGGTAAACAACCCGCTGTGTTATCCCAATTCGCTTCATCAGCCAAGCACCCTAAGTTGTTTGTTATTGCAATTCAACTCTACTTTATGAGCATTTTTCAGGCGGCTGTACCACTCTTCTCCGCAGCCGATAGCAGCCGGTAAGCCAAATTCAGCACATCGAATCGTCATATGAGAGGCCGCTCCCCCATATTTAGTAATAAGTCCTTTAATCGGATGGAGAAAAATCCAGTCATAACCGGGATCAGCTCCTTCGGTAAGTACAATCTTACCTTCAAGTTCACTTTTATCAGTTATCTCGTGAAGATTGCAAATAGGTGCAGTAATTAATTCCGAAGTCACATAATTGGGCTCTGCCTTATTATGTTCAATGACATCTATATCTGCGGTCGAAGTTATAAGCTGTGGTGTTTCTATTTTGTTCGACTCTTCATGCCAGCGTTTGCCCTCTTGTATCTTTTGTTTGATATAAAGAATGGGCTCCTGCGCTATGGTAAATTTATTCAGCATCAAAATATCTTCAATAAAAAGGTGCGAAAGATCTTCTCTCAAAAACCCATAACTGTTACCCCACTGAGTAATTAATTTAAGCACGGCGCTAAGATTCTTGGTAAACTGAAACTTGGCATATTCACGGCCGGCCGTAGCTTCTCTTATAAAGCAGAACAGCTGGTCAGCCGTAAAGCTCATGCCCATGGCTTCTATTTCTTTCTCAATAGCCTGCACCGTGTTTTCATCAAAAAAAAAGCTATCAGTAGGAGAAGTCTTATCATTTACAGTTTTTCCCTTTTTAACGGTTTCTGATGGGAAGTAATGTTCAGGCTTTTCTCCATAACTATATGATGTTATATCGTAACTTCCGGGTCGAAGATGTCCATATTTATCCAAGAAATCCTCTTTATTGTAGCTGCCCGAAAGGACACCATTCATATCTTCAACCAGTTTTCCAGCTACAGTTTCGATAGAATTCAAGAATTTTTCCTTTTGGTCTTCAGAAATAATACCCTTACTAACAAAGCCGCGAAGCATCGATGAAGCAATAAACCCATACCTTGCTAGTATTGAAAACGGCTCGGTTCCTTTCTCGATACAATCACCCAGCAATAGGCTAATCACAGAAGGAATTTCCTGTTTGTTGAAATCCGTGTCTAACAATTTTTCACGACGGGGATTAAGCGATTCAGTTTTCGAGATTAACTGCTCGATGGGCAGATGTTTACCCGTAATAGCATCTTCGGTAAGTATTCTGAGCTTCTCTTTCAGCTCATTAATTTCATCTTCCGAAAAGCCATTATCCCTGAGTCGGTTGCAGTGATCATGAATATCCGGTGTATAACAGGTAACAGCTATTTGAAACTCTATTTTGTCATGCAGGTGAGGGTTTTCCTGTAACCGGCTTATATAATGATTTACCAGTTTATCAGCCAGTTCAGACGACAGGCCTTTGGGAATCAGATTGTTAAAACTATTCCGAACATCAATATACGGATGTCCGCCGATGCAGTACAGCAGTTTTTCCGGTGATGGGTTATGATATCCCATTGCTCCCCTTGCCTCCCGCCATGCTGAATCAGTAATCAAATATTGGTACAACGAAACGGCCAGTGGATTGGGACGAACTCCAATCATCTCAGCTGGATTCCAATCGGGCATATCAGCCAATACCGTTGTCTCCCCATACAGGTGAGCATACGGTTTCAACCTCGACGTAATCTTATCTTTGGCCTCATCAATTCGCCGATGGAAGTCATTTATATCTGACATTCCCGTATGGGTAGTTATAGGACGAACCTGTACTACATACAGTTTATTATCTTCGGTCAGTACAAATTCAATATCCAAAGAAGAGTAGCCGGTAATTGTTTCCAGCTCGTCAATAGCTTCAATAACTTTTGTAACCCGGTCGTCTTCAGGTAAGGTTTTTCCCTTTTTATATACCGTAATAGATTTAGACTCTGACGAACTTCCCGACGTAATGGTATCAGTTCTTTTGGATACATCATCGTAATTAACAAGATAATAAGGGGTCCCTTTTTCCAAGTGCTTCGAAAAAGCCACTCCACTCATAGCTACATTGTCAATAAAGGGCTGTACTAATACTTGGTTATTTTCATTGTATTGCCCGCTTCCGTTTTGTCGAAAACCGGCTATGACCTCTTCAATCGCATCTTGTAATTCATTTTTATTACTGGCATCTATATTGGCCACACTCAAGAATGCCCCTGCCTGTGAGGTGTCCCAAGAATCCTCTTCCAATGAGCTGCTTCGCACAATCAGACTCTGTTCAGAAAATTTACTTTGGATATTCTGTAAAATCTGAGAGGAGCTATTTTCCCATTCATTTATTGTGAAATGAATTTGATCACATATCTTTGCTTTTTGTACAAAAGGCTTGATACGACTCAGGGTCTCTGCCTTGGTGCCAAACACAAATTTGGCAAGATCAGCTCGGGTGTCTAGCTCAGCCCACAATCCACTATGATCATGTATCCCAATAGGAATATTCCATTGGATTTGAATATGACGTAAAAGATGAGTTAAACTATCTTGGTCCGATAGTTGGTTTTTATCGCTATCTTCTTTAAAAAAGAAGTTATTAATTTTTTTTGCCACCTCTTTTTTTATAAGAGTAAGGCCAGAAAACTGTCCATCAGCCTGCTCCGGTGAAATAGATTCCCGTCCTATCTGTTTTACCAGTCCATTGTCTGTAATTACTTTCTCAGCCTGATTAAGTAATTGATTATTTTTAATTCGATCTTTCCAGTGCCTGTCCAATCCAATGGTAACCTGTGCTGTTTGCTCCAAAAGTTCCTTAAACACAACTGGTCTAAAGATCGTATCAGCATAGGTCAATAAGATATCTCCTCCCTTCCATGACTCCATGGCATATCGGAGGGATCCAATAACATGGGTCTCCTGCCACTTGGGATTAATGGTGTAATGCAGTTCCGGGTACTGGTTGATAATTCTTTCAACTTGGTATCCACCAACAAAATGGATTTGATTATCTGAAATACCCGATTTATGAAGGCCGTGAAGAGTCCAATCAAGAACGCGCTGTCCCTTAATAAGTTTTTCTAACACTAATTGAGCATCATCTGATGATAGGGTGCTTTTAGTTCTTGCTGCACCAAAGACAAAGACCTGCATTTAACTAAAATTTTTCATTTTTCATAATTTATTAAGCAAAATACCTTTTAATAATGTCTTTCTTCAAACATCTAATAGTATTCATAAAACGATCGGCATCCTTCGTACGTGTCAATTTTCCTTTTCCTAATATATCACTAGAATCTTCCCCATTTTCTATCTTTTTTAAAGCCCGAGCTAACAAATCACCTCTTAACTCCAATAATTTTAGCTTAACCTCTAACCATGATTTAGCGTCAGTTATTTTGGTATGGTCACAAATCAATAAATATCCACCATCAAGATCTTCAGTTAGTCTTTGCACCGAAGCACCAACATAATGTTCATTATTAATCCATTGAAAAAAACCATGTGGTCTTCCTCTATATCTTCTTATATCAGCCCCATGTCCACTTATCACACCATACTTGGGAGCCTTTAATATTTTGCCAGTTAATATTTTTGTAAACCCTTCAAGTACAACTACATTACATTTTTCATTAATCAAGTCAATTGTTTTTTCTTCAAAGTCATACCTAAATTTATCAACCTTTTTGGGTTCGAAATAAACCTTCTTAGCTTTTCTCAAAAGAGATATTTCTTTAAAAATATCAACTCTTTTGGCATAATATTTTACTTTAGATAAAATTCGAGCATCTTCTTCCTTTAGTTTAGATGCTAAATAATCCCCAAAAGATATCAGAGCAGTCCACTTCCCTGAGAAAATTCTTTCCATAAAAAGTAAAACCTTTTCCAGAAGTGAGTGTTTTATCTTTTCTTTATTGGTAGAACTTTTATCTATTAAAACAAGAGTAACATCAAAATTAGTCAAAATATTTTTTATTTCATCCTTTGACTGGAACCGTCTCATTCTACTATCTAGGATTAAACATACCTTAAGCTTTTCCATAATTCATTATTACTTATTAACTTGGTAATAAATATTTTTAAGAAAAATGAATCCCGATGAACTAATAAACCCAAGTCTATAATAAAGAACTGATACAAATCCAACATCTGATAAACTCTTCTTTAAAGGCACACTCCCTGGTTGCAGTACTGACAGTACCAGAGCTTTCTCTTGTAAGTCTAATTTAGCCTGGTCCAATCGCTGGGAAAGGGAATTATAGAGATTAAATGCTAGATTATACTGTGATTTCAATTCTTGTTCTCGCATCTGCACTTTAGCTGTTATAAGATTTCTATTAATATCTCTAAACTCTGCCGATCTGCTCTGAACTTCTTCATACCGGTCGTTACTGTAATAGCCTTGAGGGGATTGTTTTGGGTCTGCTGGTACCGATTATATAGTTCTTTAATATTCAAAAAGTTTATTTTATTTATGTTATTCGGCTTCCGCTATTATCTTTTTAAAATTTTCAAAGGATGAGAGCTTTTTATCTTTTCTAGAAATTATAGGATTTTTCAAGGGCCAATCTATTTCTAAAGAAGGATCATTCCATACAATCCCACCCTCATCTTTTGGATAATAATAATTAGTGCATTTATAATTAAAATCCGCTATTTCGGACAATACACAAAATCCATGAGCAAACCCCGGTGGAATATACATTTGCAAATGGTTTTGCACACTCAACTCATTACCATACCATTCTCCAAAAGTCTCAGATTCAGGACGGATATCAACCGCTACATCAAAGACCCGGCCCCCTCGAACACTTACTAATTTCCCCTGTGGGTGTTCATTCTGAAAATGAAGACCTCGCAAAACACTTTCTGTTGAACGCGACCAGTTGTCTTGAACGAAATCTTCTTCTATCCCAACCTCTTTATAGCGTTCACTTTGCCAGGTTTCCAGAAAAAAGCCTCGTTCATCTTCATAGACATCTGGCTTAATAACCAGTAATCCGGGAAGCGGTTCTTCAATAACTTCCATTTATGCAGTAACCTTTTGTTGTTTTAAAAGATTGAGTAAATAATCTCCATAGCCACTTTTTTGTAGCGGTTCTGCTAATTTTTTCAAGTCATCCGAATTGATATAATTCATACGCCAAGCCACCTCTTCAGGACTAGCAACTTTCAGTCCCTGCCGCTCTTCGATAGTTTGCACAAAATTAGCAGCCTGTAACATCGAATCATGTGTACCGGTATCAAGCCAAGCCGTACCACGTCCCATGAGTTCTACTGAAAGCTCCTCATTCTCCAAATATACTTTATTCAGATCTGTAATTTCCAACTCACCGCGCTCAGAGGGTTCCAACGTTTTTGCCCGTTGCACCACTTTGTTATCGTAATAATACAGACCAACAACCGCATAGTTGGATTTAGGATTATCGGGCTTTTCCTCTAAGCTGAGCACATTTCCTTCTTCATCAAAATCAACTACTCCATAGCGTTCTGGGTCTTGTACATAATAACCAAACACAGTAGCTCCACTTTTCAAACCCGCGGCATTTTGTAGTTTTTCAGAGAGTCCTTGTCCATAAAAAATATTATCTCCAAGAATCAAAGCTACATTATCGTTTCCTATAAACTCTTCCCCGATAATAAAAGCTTGGGCTAACCCTTCAGGTTTGGGCTGTACTTCGTAACTTAACGAAATGCCCCATTGCGAACCGTCACCCAGCAATTCTTCAAACCGGGGTAAATCCTTAGGAGTAGAAATTACTAGAATATCTTTTATCCCTGATAACATTAGAGTTGATAAAGGATAGTAGATCATGGGCTTATCATATACGGGGAGTAGTTGCTTACTGACTACATGGGTATTGGGATGTAGCCTGGTTCCCGAACCGCCTGCTAAAATAATTCCTTTCATTTTACTTGTTAATTTTTGACAGTTAATAATTAGCACATCCCTTACCTATCCACCAGCCCCGAGCCGTTCAAGACCATAATTATTTTCAGTCACTGCTTGGCACCAGTCAATATTGCTCAAATACCACTGCACTGTTTTTTTAATACCAGAATCAAAGGTTTCTTCAGGTTTCCATCCGAGCTTTTCTTCGATTTTCGAGGCATCAATAGCATACCGCCAATCGTGGCCAGGGCGGTCAGTTACAAAAGTAATCTGTTCCTTGTACAACTTATCATCATCTTGGGGCTGAACGTTATCTAATATTGAGCATATGGTTTCTACCACTTCTATATTCTGTTTTTCATTATGTCCACCGATATTATAGGTTTCTCCGACTGCCCCTTCTTCTAAAACCTTATATAATGCCCGCGCATGATCATCCACATACAACCAGTCCCGAACATTTTCTCCAGATCCGTACACCGGGATATCTTTACCCTGCAATGCCTTTAAAATAACTACTGGAATCAGCTTTTCAGGGAACTGATAAGGACCGTAATTATTAGAGCAATTCGTTATTAATACCGGAAGGTCATAGGTATGATACCAGGCGCGGACTAAGTGATCCGAAGATGCCTTACTGGCCGAATAAGGAGACCTTGGGTCATAAGGAGTTGTTTCTTTAAAGAATCCTACTTCGCCCAATTCTCCATATACTTCATCGGTAGAAACATGAAGAAATCGAAATTGTTTCTTTTTCTGATCAGCTAATCCTAAATAATACTCTTTAGCAACTTCGAGTAGATTGTGAGTACCAACAATATTTGTACGTATGAATTCAACCGAACCATCAATAGAACGATCCACATGTGATTCTGCTGCTAAATGCATAATCGCATCAGGCTTATAACTCCGGAAAATCTCCTTCATTGCTTCATATTCACAGATATCTACCTGTTCAAAATGATAATGATCTGAATTTTCTATCGGCTCCAGGTTCTCCAGATGTCCGGCATAAGTCAACTTATCTACATTGATAACAGTGTTATTAGTTTCTTTAATCAAATATCGAATCAAAGCAGAACCAATAAATCCAGCACCACCTGTTACTAACATTGTTTTACACATAATTACTCCCTAAAATCTTATCTATAACTTTTCAATTAATTATTTTACTTAAATTGAATTTGCAGACTATTCCACCAACTATCAATGAAAACCCATCCCAAACTAATACCCCCCCCCAGCATTCCGAAGACAATCAAAATTAATAATCCAGACGTATTATCCTCTAGCGGCACACTCACCGGCTGCAACACCGAAAGCACCGGCGTTTCCTCCTGCAGATCCAATTTCGCCTGTTCCTCACGTTGTGAAAGGGAGTTATAGAGATTAAACGTCAGGTCGTAGCGCGACTGCAGCTCCTGCTCGCGGCTTTGCGCCTTGGCCGTCGCCAGGTTCAGATTGCTGTCACGAAATTCTGCCAAACGCTGCTGGGCTTCCTCAAAACGCTTGCGAGCTTCCTCTACCTGCTCCTCCACAAACTCCAGGTTCTGCCGCGCCTTTTGGGTTCGGTATTCTTTTACATTCTCTTTAAGGAGGTTAATCCCAAATCGTCCAATTTCCGCTGCCGCCCGAGGGTCGGGAAATTCCGAGGTAAGTGTTAAAATACCGGTTTCCTGGTCCACCGATATGGACAATCGTTCCCGTAGTATTTTTACTGTTTCCATCTGCTCTTTGCTCAGTTTCAATACGGAATCTCGATCTACTTTTTTGGGTAACGGGTTTACATCTTCTTCCGATTTAAAAACCTCGCTAATCTGTCCGGGCAAGCCAATGGTAAATTGCCTGGCATACCCTAAAATCGAGGGAGAATAAATCTCACTAAAAAAATCGTGCACCGTAACGGTGGTATCGTATTCAGCGAAGTAGACTTCAGTATTCATCAGCTCCACTTGGTACGGCAGGCTCTGCACGATATTGGGGTACAGCTGCGGGGGGATTGAACCTTCCTGTCCGCCGCTTAAACTGGCCCCGCTGATGCCCAACATGCCCCCATATTGCTGTAGCAACCCGCTTGCCCCACTTTGGGCCGATTGCGATTCGGGCATCAAGGTGGCACTGGTGGAGTACTCTTTGGGAGCTAAAAGAGCGATGAGTAGACCCAGTACTAAAAAAGCCCCGGTAATTTTCATAATCTTTTCTCGGGCGTCCCAGAAGGTCTGTGCCAATTCTATAAGGTCGATTTCGTCTTCTTCGATGGGGCGGTAACCGTATTCGGGGGGAGCGCCGTAATAACCTTGGGGCGGTGGGATGTGTGGCTGTTGCCCTTTTTGGGGTTTGGGATCGTGATGATCGTTATGTGGCTTTCCTGTACTCAGCTTTGTTCTTTATTAGTAATTTGCATTCTAATTTCTGATAAGTAAAACGCGATTTAGTTGTGTTCACATCTAAGGTTAAGGCTGAGGTTGAGAGGTTGTCTTAACCTAAACCTTAGCCCTCAACCTAATGGCTTCATGATTTTGTTCAACTGATAGATTAAATGGTCGTACTCTTCATTCAGCTTATCAACCGGTTGTTCATCAAAATATTTTACTTTCTCGCCATACAGCAGATGACTTTGTGTTTCAAAGGCCGAACCGCGAACGACAATATAAAAATTTCTTTGGTCCTTTTTGGTCTTTCTTCCAAAAGCTTCTGCAATATTAGAGGATATACTATTTGTTGGCCGTCTTATTTGCGAAGTCAATCAATAGTCTTCAGATCGAGGGAGCGACTTGGTCAATGCAAATACCTGAAAGACAACTCATTGGCTTTACGCCAAACGTCCATATCGCGAAAACTTTTGACCATTGCGCCTCCTCTCAACCTCAGTTCTTAGCCTTAACACTCAACCGTCGTTATATGGCCTTTCTTCGCTCCGTGAAATTCTCTATTTATTTGAAGTTCTCTTATTGGAGCGCTAATGATAACGATTATTTCAATTCGTAGAAAGGTTAATTTTGCACCTTATCTATTCTAAAAAAGATGGTTATGGCGAACCCATAGAAGAATGCCCCTGTGCCCTCGGGTGCAACAGTTGTCAATAGTGATCCCTAGAAAGGGATGTTTCTTTTTGTGGGTCTCGCAATCAAATTTTTTGGCAACTCATCCCTCATAAAAAGAATAAAATCAAAGAGTTAGACAGGCTTTAAAAGGGTGATTTTTTTGCACTTACGTTTTGTAGGGCAAGGCCTCACAATGGTAATATATTTATTATTACCAGTAATCCGGATACGAATGATCATCCGATAGGGAAAGAGTTACTAATGCCATGAAAAGCATCTAAAAAATACCCTGTTTTTCTTTCCGGAATTAAGAGTAAAAAAAGTTAATTAGTAAACCATAATTCTGATTTATTAATCGTTGGCCTCCCCACACAGACATACGTGATCCCGGCTTGCTGGGCTCAGCCGTATGGTGGGTGGCCTGCATGTCCTAGTTACCTCCACGTAGCCGATGCCTCCAAACAGGAAGCGCTTGCCCATGCGGGAGTCGGTGCCGACTGCGCGGGAGGCAGGCCCAGATATTAGCTCGTTAAAGGCGGGCAAGCCCCACCTAAGATGGGAATAAAAACACCGGCGGGGCCTATGGAGGCGCCGCCGGCTACGACTGATGACCGTGGCCCACGAACATATCCTATCACCGCAAGTCAATGGAGGCCACCCTAAAGCCGAAATCGGCCACCCGCTCTTACCATTTCAAAGATCGTCTAACCGTTTGCGAGCATCCAATAGGACGGCTCTGAGCTGCTTTCTTTCCTGAATGGCTTCCTTGGTATATTGGCCATGTTTTAGGGCATTGGTATTCCCCTTGGGCGCGCCTACGCCTTTGGCCCCGCCATGGAGACGGCACCGCCCATTGCGTTTGGTGCCAATGCGTTGGCAGGGCGTGCCCTTTCGGGTCTTCGCCCCGCACTTTTTCATGCCTTCAAATGGATTTTGGCTCGGTTCATGGGGTTGTTTTTTCATTTTTGGGAGTCCTCCATCTGATCACCTTCCTCTAACATCATTAAAAACTTGTTTTCAAGCGAGTTCTTGACTTCCATTCCCTGCGGAGGCTGACTTCTCTGCTTGTTGAACACCTGGATCGTATCATTAATCGTGGTGCCAAGCTTTTTTGCAAGATTAATATCTCGTCCAAAGCTTTTTGCCTCGGGACTTCCCGATGATATCAGCCCAATGGTTTTCATAAGGGCTTTATTTAATGCGACCACTTGCAGTGTGAGCATCATTTCAATCTGGTCTCTGGGTTGTAATTGCTGGAGCTGAACGAGGACCAGATTAAGCTCACTAATTGCTTCATCCAAGGCCTCCTCGTCATCACGATCTATCGCCTCCTGAATGGTGATATCAAGAAGGGGTTCGATATGCGAGGCGATAAACCGTTTTACGACCTTTTCGGAGGTCCCGGAGGGTAATCCCAGTAGGCTAATGAGGCTATTTCCAAAGGATCCCCCAGTAAACTTATAATTATCCTCCGACTCACGCTCATACTGTATGAGTTCATTTAATGCCGTCTTGTCTATGTGTTCCATATTGCGTTTATAATTTAAAGTTGACCGAATGGCAGACACAGGATGCCTGCCGTGAGCAGTAGTTTCATTAATCCGGGCGTAGAAATGAGTCATACAGGTCTGGCCCAATTCAGGCGTTCCAAGGTATGATAACCGCTTATAGGTAAGAATTTCACGTCTGGCTAATGATGGTATTGAATACCTAAATTTCAAAACATTTTACTAATCCGCAACTTGTTATGGGCAAATAACATATAAACGGGAACCCATATATTAATTGGGGGTGAGTTTCTTTTTCCACTCTCTTGGATGCAACAAGCCCAATCCTATACATTTCTGTTTGAGGAGATACTGCCAAATCTTTCCATTCATGTTGATGAATGCTAATAACACCGAGAAGTTCCATTGCCAGGTTCTTTACAAAAAAAGAAAAGGTAAGTGGACCTGATCCCGAAAAAAGTCGGGAACCCTGATTGACTATGAGCGTCATTCGGGGGTTAGCTGCATATTACTAACATAATCCCAATGAACTGCCGAAAGATAGGGAATAAAATAGTGGGCCCGGCAAGACTTGAACTTGCGACCAATCGATTATGAGTCGACTGCTCTGACCAACTGAGCTACGGGCCCTAATGTGTACCCGAGGCCGGACTCGAACCGGCACTGGCATTTGGATGCCAATCGGATTTTAAGTCCGACGCGTCTACCAATTCCGCCACTCGGGCAAACATATTAAATGATTGCCTGACAACAACTTAGGGCGATTTTAGCCGCCTTCCTATTTCCTGACATATCGTACTTCTTAGGGCCAAAATGACCCCAAAATAGCGCCAATCAGGTAACAAATAGGTAACAAAGTCCTGTCAACAATATTTAAATGAACACTCACTTTTGTGAGACCCCAAATATAAGGGATTACAAATTACTTCTACAAAGTATTTTTAGGAATAATGCCAACATCTTATTCCTGTTACTTTTGATGGAGATCTATATTGTGATTGTGAAAATTTCAACTTTTACTTTCTATGAATTAGGTCAATTCTTACCTTCCCACAAATTTTAAAATCATCATAGACCCCCTTCCATCAATGGCCCAATTTCTTACTACCTCAGGGACCTCCCATTACCTAGAAAAGCTAATCCTAAATGCCACCAGTCAATTAGTTTTAGTGACGCCCTTTCTACAACTAAGTCAAAACTTTATTGAACGACTTAGAGATGCCGACGACAAAGGTATTCACATCATACTTATTTATGGGAAGGACCGCCTAAATCAAAAAGAGTGGCGTATACTTAATGAGTTGCGGAATATTGACATATTCTTTTGTGAAAATCTTCACGCTAAGTGCTACCAGAATGATGATTCGCTTATCATTTCCTCAATGAATCTATATCAGTTCTCCCAGCAGAACAATCGTGAGATGAGCATTCTTATCGATAAGGAAAACGATAATGAAGTATATGAAGACGCAAGTGAGGAAATTCAGTCCATCATCAATTCTTCAATACTTGATAAATCTTCGGGGAAAATGAGCGAAATCCCAAATCATGCAGCAGGTAATGGGTCAAATGCTCAAGTCCAAGTGGATCCAAAATTTAACGATACTGATAACTTTCATCTCCCCCTTCTTTTTGAGTTACTTAAAAAGAAATACACAAATACTGAGTTTGAGATGAAAGAAAATGCTGCTGATACAGATTTAATTGCAGCGAAAAACTTTCCTTTACAAGGAATCGATATGGAAGTTGAGGATAGAATCTTTTTCCATTTTGATGATCAACATCAAGAAACAATTTGGTATAAAAAGAAACCTCTGTTATCCGAACACATTCAAGAAGCAAAAATTTATGTTAACAGCAATGACATTAAAATATACTGGCGTCAAAGAACAAGTACTGCTGTTAGCGAGCAAAATCTCCCAATTAAAGCAGATGCTTACCTGAATATTATTAGCAAGGCAACTGAAATTCTAAGTTAATTACCTCAATTTTTTACCCCATGTCACCCAAAAACAATAGACCCAAATCAATAAGTATTCACGAAGGAAGACTTCGAAAACTAATCCAATTTCTAAAAGAAAAGGAAGCGCTCGTTACCATCGACTACGACCCTTATGGTGACCCTAAAACCACAAAATATAGCTCCAGTAAAGAGACTGATAACTCACTAAAAGAACTTATTCTCAATATCTGGCCGGAAGCAACCGACAGTGCCTATTATGAATACCTGAAAACAGATTTCGAAGTCCATCGGAAAACGACCGTCAAGGCTAAACATCATCCTTCCTATGAACGATTTATCAAAGATATTCAATGTACCTTCAAAGAGAATGCCCACATAGATCAGCAGCAATACAAAGAGAACTTGTTCTTTTCTGGGGCCCGCCCGCAACAAACAAATCTGCTGGCCGCTTTTCCCAGTTTCCGGCAGAATATAATCACGGAGGTTAAACAGTTTATAAGTTTACTTAATAGCGAGAATGCCGGTTTCCCTTACCAACGTCTTAGAAACCATACCTCACATCGCTGCCATCGATATAAGCAACTGGAAAAGGATATATTCCAGTACTTCAAGGACACAAACTCTTCAACTCTCCAGGAGGTCCGAGGTAACTTCTCCGAGGTCATGCATTCATTCACTCAACATTTGGAGCTACTTGAAAATCAAGGGGTAGGCCATGAACAACCTGATGGAATTGGCGTTGTAGAAAATCGACTTCGGTTTAAAGAGTTATCCAATCCCAAGAGTATTGAAATAAAACCCGAAGAATTGCAACGTATCGAGGAAATTGGCTTTGAAAATGCGTTTAGTAAGAAGTCAGAATGGTTTGATGATTTACGCTTTAAGAAAATTATGCATTGGAAAAATGAGTTAAGTGATCTTTCCATTTCCGATTGGCCTCCTTTCTACCTCGAACACATTCTGTTGGCTTATTTCGAACTGAATACTGTTTGCTCGCAAATTGTAATGCTTCGGGATCAACTATTTGACGAGGTGGGCTTTTATATTACTTATTCAAAAGATGGCCAAGAGCTCTTCACTATTGAAGAAGTCCTCTCACCTCAGCAATTATCTACAGTATTATCACAATATGAATACCAGTCCAATTCTTTTGTCGATGCCCTTCGGTCGGATGGTAATCTCTTACAGAAGCCGTTGCAAAGGCTACCGAAAAGACTTGAACATTTTGATAAGCTAACCTCTCCGGATAATCTGTTTTATTCCCGAATACAGAAACTCATTTGGGAATACCTTCTTTATAGAATGTGTGACAGTTGTCAGATCAACAGAGACCATGTGGCTGAATTCTATACCCCTCTCTATCGTCCTAATTAACTAACAATTACTTTGGGCAGACAAACATCTCGTCTGCCCAAAGTTCTCCCTTCTCTTTATGTGATTTTTCTATTGCACTGTTGAGGAAAGCCCTCGGCATTAATCACAACTAGAAAAATCACAATCATGTCAAAGTTAGAAATCAAACATTACTTGACCTCTGGCGAAGCTGTGGATTATCTACAGCAGCAAATCGAGCAAGAGGTTCATTACTACGATCTCGATAATTTAGTACGCGCTGATGCAGTTCAACCCCCTCCAGATATGATCGGAGGTCGCAGAATGTGGTCTCCGGAGACACTGCGAGCAACTGCAAGGGCTTTAAGAATCCGTAGAGCCAAACGACCTAATCTAACCAACGAACGTTCACTTTTAAATAAAGAGGAAAATACCAATGAGTAATGCAATAAACTGGGACGAAAACGCTGACTTTCTATTCGATACAACCATGTTCATGATGGATCATCTAAATAGTCAGTCGGAGGTCGTTAAAATAAATACGGTCTTATTTTCCAATCCCCAAAAACTACTTACCTGCAGGGAATCTGTTGAAGTAGTAGCCAAGGTTTTTGAGGAGATCCTAACCCATTTTATGGGTGAGGAGCCTCCATCCAGATTAATCCATTTTGTCAGACAGAGTACTAATAATGATCTCAAGGCTTACGTAAGTAAGTATGACATTATTAGGATCTGGGACCTTCCGATAGCCTCTGTACTAAACCTTTCCATTGGTGAGACAGTACCTACGGAAGAGATAGGTGGAGAACAAGCCTTTTTATGGGAGGGACTCATTGATCACCTTGGGGATAAGCCGGGAATAGAGCACCTCTAACCGGTTGGATTATCCAAACAACTAATCACAGGCTGACCTGTAAAGGTCAGCCTAATCTAAGCCAGAAACATTTAATAGGTGAGCTATGGATATCGAATATCAAATACGGTCGGTCTTTTCAGGGGATTTGATTTACAAATCAGATTGTCGAAAAGAGGTAGTCAAAGTGTTAGACAAACGGAATCACAGTACACATGATGTGTACTGGGTTAATCCGATATCAGGTAGAGTACGGGTAATAACAAGTGGAAAACTATTTGTTAAACAAACCAGGATTAATCGCTCCAATAATGTCATACAAACCTCATTAATAGATACTTAATTATGGTAAAAAAGTATCTTGACCATCCATTTACCAGGGTACCGAATGTCTGTTTTGATAAATATATGAAAAAACTGGCTCCAAATGAGCTTCAAGTCTATCTGTTTATCATACGAAAGACGGTTGGATTTCATAAAAGATCTGACATCATATCGCTGAGTCAATTCGAAAAATTTGTCGGAAGTACTACTCCAACTATTCGAGAGGCTATAAAAGGACTGTTAGAAAAGGAATTTGTTAAACGAATTCCAGCAGGTAAAAGCTATCAATATAGCATTATCAAACCATCAATAAATTATACAAATGAAAAGCCCAATTTTAGTAACAGTGAAAGAAACTTACAGGATAAGGGGAAAGAATCTTTCAACGAACCTTGCAAGAATCTTTCAACACAAAAGAAAGAACAAAAGAAAAAATTAAATACTACTAACGTGTATAGACCAAAATTTCGATCAAAAGTACCCGATGAAGAAGTAACTGCAACTATCAAAAATTGGAATAAAACGTTTAACAAAACAATAACTGATAATGATCAAGAGCTTAAAAGTTTGATCAAACAAGTGTTGTGCTACTTTACAACTGATGAATTATTTGAAGCAATGGTTAATCGGATAAACTCAGACTTCTACCAAGAAAAATACTACCCCCTTCTTCACAATCCTCAATCTTTCTTCGGATGGTTAGAAACTATTGAAAATGATCTCCTTTATAGATCCCCTTCAAAAATTGTGACCCATGGAGAGATGGTTAAACTAATTACAGAAGAAGGATATGAAGAAAACGATTTTAATATCCGGTGGGATCTATTCGATAAAGAGGGAAATCCCAAACGTGAACTCATTGCCAAACATTCTATAAATCAAAATGTATAATAAAATCCTATTCCTATGCTTAACTACCCCGAACAAAAGTGCCAGATGTGTGGCAAAGATATCTCACACAAACGTATTGATGCCAAATATTGTGACAATCGATGCCGGATGAGGTATAACAGATACAAAGAAAAAAGAAATGTTATACAAGATATCATCGACATATGCACTCGTATCCCGCACAATACCGAACAAACTCCAAAAGGTATGACAAAACTAAGAGTTAAGGACTATAAAACAGGAAATGTTAACTATTTTACCGTAAATGAGCTGGCGACCTTCTCTCAAAAGCGTTTAAAAAAGATTAGGAAGCAAAAAATGATAGAAGAAGTGACTTATCAGACTACTGGAAGAGTTATCTAAACAGTCATTTAATAAAAACAGGAACCAATCGTATAACAATGTTAAACGTTTACTTTAAACTGACAACTCTAAACGTATAACGCCCTATATAGCTTCTAAAAGGCATTATATTCGAAATGTTATACGTTTTTGTTATACAAAATCGTATGAATGGGCCCATTCTATTCAAAACGTATAACGAAATTCTGCCCTTAAATGTTAAACATTTGCTCCAATCTCTTTGATGTTTTGATGGTTTGACGTTTTGACGTTAAAATGTTTATGACATGTTAGATGAAAACTTCACCTGGCACTGACCAAAAGGATTGGGATAATTGTTCCAGGCTAGAGATGTAGTTTAACTGAATATTTCTCAATACGATTGATATACATGATCAAAGACCTCATTACAGGTCTGGGCAAATAGCTGGCGGTCGTATTTGTCAGGTAGTATGTCATCCAGCTCTTTTTCGATGGTGACTTTCACATCGGCGATGCGCTGCTGCTGTTTGGTCCAGTCCATCACCAGCTTCTCCTGCTTGAGCTTTTCGATCAGCTCGTTAATGCCCTCCTTGATCTGGTCGCGTTCTTTCTTTGTCAGCTCGATTTTCTCGTGCTGGGTAACTATATCGAATACCGCCAGTTGCTCTTCGGACAGGTTCTCGCGGACATGGCGTTCCTGCTCCTCATTTAAATCCTGGACAAAATTAAACAACTCTTCCAGCTGCATCTCTACCGATACGCTGTAATTGTTGTACTTCTCGATCATCTCCTCGTAGCGCTCCTTGAAATCCATGCGGGTTCGGTTCTGCTCGACCATCTCCTGGACTTGCTGCTCGATCTTGGTTTTCATCTTCGCCAGGGCCACTCGCTTATGCTTCTTCTTTGCAAAGCGTTTCTTCAGCTTCTCAAAATCAACTTGCCCTATGTCGATGAGCTCATTGTCCCCATCAATTTGATAGGATTTGCTAACGATAGACTTATCCAACTTCTTCTCAATTTCCTGCTTGACCTCTGATATATCATCGTTTTTCTCGGGACCGATGATCTTGATGCGATCCTTGATGGCTTTCAGGGCCGAGCGCACCGGCAGGAACTCTTCGGCATCCGGATCGGGCAGGATGGCTTTATAGAGACGGTCCACCACGTTGGCCTTCTTCATAAACTCTTTCTTCTTCTCATCGTTAATGATCACTTCTTCCACGGCATCATCGACGGAATCGCCGAGCTCTTCGTACTCTACAATAGCTCGGGCAAACTCTTTCTGATATTTAGAGGCTTCAAAGCCTTCGGCCTGAATAATCTTATCGAGATCCACATCCTGCTGCTCGCAGAACTCTTTGGCTTCGGCTACGGCCTCGCGGAGCTGATTGACCAGCTCGGACTTATCTTTAACGGGATTGGTGGCTTCGGGATCGTCGGGCTCGTGTCCGGTGGCGTAGGTAGCCAGAGCTTTTTGCAAATTACGAAATACCCCTACGTAGTCGACAATCAGACCATTGTTTTTATCGCCGTGCACACGGTTGGCTCGTGCGATGGTCTGCATAAGCGTATGGTTCTTCATCGGCTTGTCGAGATAGAGCGTGGACAAACTCGGGGCATCAAAGCCGGTAATCCACATAGCACAGACGAAGACCAGCCGCAGCTCATCATCGGGATCTTTGAACTTCTCGTCCAGCCCACCTTTTTCGAGTCGCTTGCGGTGGGGACGAATATCCAAACCCTCTTCTTCAAATTCTTTGATCTCATTTTGGGACTTGGAGATCACAACGGCCATATCGGTTTCGCGCATATAGTTTAACCGTTCCAACAGGCGATCTCGCTCCATCTCTGTGTCAACAGACTCCAGCTCCTTCTTCACGCGCCGCTTCTCTTTTTCCCACTCCTCCTGCACCAGATCGTACATCCGCACCGTAGTAAAGCGGTCGATGCAAATCATCATCCCTTTGCCCATGTAGCCGCGATCCAGGAAGTGCTGAACCAAGTCTTCAGCAATGGCTTCGAGGCGGTCCTGCCGGGTAATCAGGTGGTACTCCTGTCGAAATTCCCGCTCTAGTTTCTCCTCCTGCTGCTCGTTGAGCATGGCTTCGTCGAGCAGCTCTTCGAGCTCCTCATTTAGGTGCTCGTTGGTGAGCTGCAGTTCTGGGATCCGGTTCTCATAATAGAGCGGCACCGTGGCCCCGTCTTCGATGGACTGCTTAAAGTCATAGACGCTCACGTAGTCGCCGAACACTTCGCGGGTTTTCTCATCCTGACCTTTGATGAGCGGCGTTCCGGTAAAGCCCAAGAAAGCCGCATTGGGCAGGGCCTTGCGCATGTTCATGGCCAGCTTGTCGTACTGGGTACGGTGGGCCTCGTCAGTGATGACGATAATGTCATCGTCGGTGCTGAGGACCGGAAATTCTTCATTATCTCGGCTGTGGAATTTGTGGATAAGGGTAAAGACGTAGCGGTGGTTCTCTTGAATCAACTGCTGGAGCTGCTCCTTGCTGTCGGCCCGGATTTCATCTTCGGGCTCGGTTACGGCCCCAACAGAAGCAAAGTTCTTGTAAATCTGGTCGTCGAGGTCCAGTCGGTCGGTAACGATCACGAACTTCCAGTCCCCGGCCAGCTCGCGCATGACTTTCCGGGTCAGAAAGACCATCGAATAGCTTTTGCCGCTGCCCTGGGTATGCCAGAAGACCCCCAGTTTTCCTTTGTTTTCTTCAATAGATTTTACTGCTTCTATAGCATTGTTGACTCCAAGATATTGGTGGTTGCGAGCCAGCAGTTTCTTGGGATTGGCTTTGACATCATCAAACAGAATAAAATGCTCCATCAGGTCCGAGAGCCGCTGTTTCTCACAGATGCCCCGAATGGCCGTCTCCAGCGTTACCATCCCGGGCTCGTCTTCATCGCTGATTTTCTTCCACTCCCCGTACATCTCCCAGGGTGACGTAATGGTGCCCACCTTGGTGTCTGCGCCGTTGGAGAGAATAATCACCTGGTTGTACCAGAACAGCTGGGGTATAGTATCTTTGTAATCACTGAGATTGTACTGGTAGGCGTCCTTGACGCTCCGGCCTGTTTTCTTGAGCTCAAACAGGATTACCGGCAGCCCGTTTACGAAAGCGACCAGGTCGGGACGCTTGTTGCCATAATCGCCGTGCACCCAGAGCTGGGAGACCAACAGGTGATCGTTATTTTCGGGTTGCTGCCAGTCTATCACCTTCAGGGTTTTGCGGATCATCGAGCCGTCCTCATCGCGGTACTCCACGTCCACGCCGTCGCGCATCAGCTCGTAGATCTGTTTGTTGGCCCGGACCCAATGAGTGGAGGAGCGGTCGCGGGATAACTGCCGAATAGCCTCATCGATCTGCTCATCCGGCACATCGGGATTGAATTCTTTTAGCTTACTCCGAAGCCGTGGTCGTAGCACCACTTCATCCCGAGTTTTCCGGCCCAGTGTGCCTTTGTCCCCGTTGGTCGCCAGTACTTCTTCATAGGCATTGATCGTTTCCCATCCCAATTGATCAAAGAGATCAATCGCCGGTTTTTCTACTGCTTTGTCTTCTGAGTATTTACTCATGTATCAATGATTCAATTATCAGTTGCCACCTTCATCAGTATCATAGTCATCAGACATTTCCCAACTTGAACAAATCTCCCTTAAATTTGGAATATTCGCATCGGGATCTGACCAGACCTTGAAAAATTCTGGGTCATCACTGTCTGGTTTTGGATCAACATCATTAATTTTTACTTGAAGAGGTACAGTCACACAATCACCAAGAACAAGCGCCTGTTGCTGGGGAAGAATTGGTAGTTGGTCTAATAGATCTCTATCAATGCTTGATATAACAGATTTAAAGTATTCCTTATCATCAGGATTCTGAATTCTATGAACAACAAATGAATTACATTGGGCAAGCACTGTCCGCGATAGTTCACTTGGTCGTTGTGATGCTACTACCAAACTTAAACCATACTTTCTTCCCTCTTTAGCAATTCTCTCAAACACTTCTCTCGCTCGTACTTGCCTTTCAAGATTTGCATGGGCTGGTATATAATGGTGAGCCTCTTCAAGAACCAACACTATTGGATAACTACCTCTTGGTTTAATCTTCTGAACAAACTCTAGAATCAATCTAGCAATCAATGCCGTGATATTCTCTAAAACATCAGATGACAGCTCACTAAAATCTAGAATTGTCACATTATGTTGTTCAGGATATTCAGAATATTGATTTTCATAGTGATTATCCCAAGGTGCATCTTTACCCTCTTGATATTCATTCGGAGAAATACCAAGAATGTAGCTAAGGAATGTTTCGAGTGATTTCTCTATTGGCTCGGCCTGAAATAAGAATTTATATCTAGGATCATTTCGAAATCTATTCAGTCTCATAACTAATGAGCTAACCCAATTTCTTACTGTAGGATTTGTCCTAGCCTCCCGAGCTACTTCTTGAGGAAAAAAAGTGTCAATTAGTTCATCAAAATCATAATAAGTAGGTGTATCTATACCAATTAGACCATTTCCAGTTTCTACTTCTTCATTTCTATCATTTGTTATCTGTCTTCGTATAGAATCAACTTTACTTAAGACTCTATCCCTCACATTTGGAGTAATTTGTGCATACTGTCCCCCTTGACTTGCTTCGTACATTTCTTCTATGACTTCTCGATAGAAATCCATACTACCTTGTAAGCCCAAATCTTCACTCGACTGTTCATATCTTTCGATAACTTCTAATAAATCTTCAACTTGTTCTCGTAGATTACTTCTACCAAAACTAGCTTGATTACCTGTCGGTGGATCTTCAACTAATCCCTGGATTCCATTGATTGAAGATTCGAGCACCTCTAAGAAATGAACTCTTTCACTAAAGTTGCTACTACGTAGTTTTGAATTAACTATAGCTCTATGCAAAATTGGGCCTTGAGCTCCCTCACCCGGTCTAAAAAAGGCTTCATAATCTCTTCCATTCATAAACCAATGTGGCATCCAAAAACCTGTTGGTTCGTCTCCTTCATTTGATATTACAAGTCTATTATATCTTCTTTTTTCTACTTGTCCATTTTCATCATATTCTGTAAAGGCCTTCTCATACTCCGAATTAGTATCAAAAATAATAAAATGAGCATTCGGCATATTATTCCCATTAGGATGATTCATAACGGAATCAATTATTGCCGTTACCGTACAAGATTTTCCCGAACCAGTATTACCTAAAATTGCAGCATGCTTTCCAAAAAACTCATCCATGTTTAACTTTACATTATAATCTGGGAATAGTGGAGATTTACCAATCGAAATCAACTTATTTTTTCGATTTTCATCTTTAACCTCTTTCTCAAAGATTATGTCTAAATCATCTTTTGTAGCGTGCCAAACTGGATTATTCAGCTCAGGATATTGTCTTATTCCGTACTCGAATTTTTTGCTTTTGGTTATAGGATTTTGGGTTATTGTACCAATCATAGAAATCCACATTGTCCTACGACTGGTAGGTAGAATCAGCATCTTTAGTTTTTCATAGCTAGATTCTGCCTCTTCCAACATATCCAAAGAAGTAACAATACCTACAACCCTTTCGGAACCTACAGGTAAAATGACATAAGAATTAATCACACCAATTTTATACAAATCTCCATCACTACTCTTTGTATAACTTAGAGCTTCTTTACTCAACTCTACTTGAGCATTATACGTCTTAACCCTAGTTACTTTTCCAATCTCTCTATCAGAACGGTTTATCTGCATCATTTCCTCCACTATCTTCCTCAGAATTGGATTTACTGTCGTTCACACTTCTTGATAATGCTAATAAAGCCTCTTCTTTGCTTTGTTCTTCAATGTCTAGTTCGGAAATATCTGGTAACCACTTATTAGCAAAATCTTTCAAAGTTCCAGCACCTTTGAAATTTCCATCACCATCTTTTTCACCACCAGTTATTACCAGTATTCTCTTGCTGTCAACTTCATTAATTAACCTCCATATTTCATGTTCTGGTTTTAGCTCCTCTTCTTCCTCTGGCTCTTTAAATTCAGGTAAAATTATAACCAACATAAAAGATGGAATAGATAAAGCCTGATAGATAATTCGATTTATGTGCTCATCCGAAAAAGAATAGCCTACAGTGAAAAGGACACTTTGAGGTCTTCGAATCTTTGAAGCAAAATTTCTGAACATTTCGGAATAAGGATATCCATGCATTTCACTCATTTTTAAAGGAGAAGGATAAATCATTACATTCTTATACTCATCCTCGCTTGGCTCTTCCCGTTCAATAAATACATCCCATGTGTTCCCAGATTGATATTTTCGCCAATTAATTGATCCGTGCAACTTGTAAAATTGGAGCACCCTATCTACTCGTTCTACTCTACCTTGAGCCGTTTGACCCGGGAAATATAAATCATAGTTGTAGGTTTCCGTACGTAGTGTGCGTTTTACAGATCCTGCAAATCCGTCAAAATAAAATACCCCTAAATCGTCCAATGCTCTTTCTAACAGTAGATCATAATTTGTTGTAAAAACATTTAGTCTCGGTAATTTTGTCGGACGCAAAAGGAAGCGTCTAAGCAGCTCTTTATGATCAGTGAGAGAATCCTCCTCCGAATTTATTTCTTTGCATTTTTTGAATAACCATTTTTTTAATAGTTCAATAGCAAACCCTAAATGATCGGCAGTAAACTCAAAATCATTTAATTTTATCTCATGACCAGTATGTAGTAAATCTTGATCATATTCTAAATGAGATAACATGCCTAAAAGGGGCTCTATACCAATATCATGATCATCTATTAGAAAATTATTTAGAACATCTTTTGCATTTTTGTGATTATCCTCATCACTTAGTTTATACTTCTCTTGATCTAAATCATCAATAATTCCTCGCAAACTCCCAATTGATGGAGATCCGTTGGGTATAGAAGCACCATTTCCAACTAATACTGATACATTACGAAGATTTAAATACTGTCTCAGACGTGAGTGTAACTTCTCTTGATTCTCAATTTTGTCTTCATCTAAGGCGAATGACTCAGATCCCAAATAATATTTATTTTCAGTGCTCATAATAACTCTCCATTATTGATTGACTTCAATCTTTCCCGAAATAAACTTCGCTAATAGCAAATCTCTTGTCGCTTTCAACTTCTTATTTTGCTGGCTTACTGGAGCAAATTCTTCGCCGTACCTATCGTCTTCCCGAAGCTCCAACCATACTTTTAAAAGTAACGAGAAAGGGGATACGGATTAATCCGCATCCCTTTTCAAACTCTTTGTCGATCTTATCCCTACATTTCTTTGGCTTCGTCTACAGAAGCTTTCTTGTAGGGCGTCAACAACTTTTTCAAGTTATTTGCAGCTTTCCTGGCTCGGCGACCGGCCGCTTTATTATCCTTTTGATCGAAGTCTGCGTGATTTTCTTCTAACTTTTCCCACTCTTCTTTCATTTGATTAAAGAGACTAACTGTGCTTTCATCCATAGTTATGTGTTATTTATTTGTTTTTTAGTGAGGTCACGTTAATTGTGATTCTGTTTGAACCAATAATATATTTATTAAAAGAATTCAGGAATTTTCCTTTAATTTATATTTAATTCTTCCACATCAATCTTCCCCGAAATAAGCTTCGGCAATAGTAAATCTCTTGTTCCTTTTAATTTCTTATTCTTCTTTTCAAGATTCCGCTTAAACTTCCATAGCTCCCGAGCCTGTTCACTAAATTGCTCAAGTAAATCACTATGGGGAATAGCTATTTTAATATCTTTTATAACTGTTTGGGTCATCAACGGTTGAGCTGAGCCACCTGCATATCTTCTTAAATTCAAATCTTCAAGTTTATAGTAGGCAAAAAGAGAAAAATCATACTCTTCTCTTGTTGTAGCTACTATAGTATTATCAGAACCCCAGAATTTACCTTCACAATATTCAACCGAACCACAATAAGCACCAACTCTACCTATAATGATACCATCCTCCCAACCTGGCTCATTGCATTTTCCAATAATACCATTGGAACCATAAACAGGATACTCTACACCTTCTTTGGTTTCTGGAGACTTACCATTTTTAAACTTTAGAAAATTCTTCAACTTCTTGACTTCCCACCCCTCGGGAATCTCACCTAACTCCGTACCCGAATCCACCAATTCATCATCCTCGTGACCGGGATAGCGGAAGTGCACAAACCACTCGCGGTAGATCCGCCGTGCCATCTCTTCCAAGATCTCGATGCGGCGGGTGTTGTTTTCGATCAAGTCGTCAAAGGAGGAGAGAGTGGAAGCTATATTCCGCTGGGTTTCACGGTCTGGAAGTTCTAAATATTCATTCTCTTTAAAGGTAGTAAACTGAAAACGTGCAACTCCAGTATGTTGGACATGATATTGCTTTAAAACACCATTTCTATATAAATACTGTAAATGCCAGAATAAATACTCTGGCTCAACCTTGGAGTCATCAAATCTTAAAAACCGAGCAAAACTCGCACAGACTATAGGAACATCTACTTTCTCAAACAAGGAAGGCTTTAATAAAAGAGTCCTTCCAGTCGGTGTATTTTTTGAACCTCCAGCAGTTTCTAAGAGAACATCAAATGGCTTTAATTCCTTGTATTCAACAAAACGTTCTGCGACATGTCTATGAGGTAATTCATTTACTTTACCTATTCTAATATCTTCAAAATCAGTACCCCTTATAACTCTTGTATGTCTTGAATTTTCAAATGGATCTTCTTTTCCCCATTCCCCATCACGTGTAAATTCCAAAATATCTTGTAGTAGTACTTTATCAGACATCTAATCAAGAATAGATTGAATATTTTTATTTATTTCATTCTCAAGATCTGAAGCCTCAGCATTCAACATTTCCAACTCTTCGTATAATTGATTTAGTCGAACTTGGAAATCTACATCATCCTCTTCCCGCTCGGCCACCCCTACGTACCGGCCCGGATTCAGGCTCCAGCCCTGCTCTTCAATCTCTTCAACTGTAGCCACTTTGCAAAGGCCAGGAATGTCCTTGTATTCTCCATTGGGGAATAGCTCATCCATATTATCCGGCTGGGTCACACTGCTTCCGTTGGTCTCATATTCCACATCCGGCTCGGCGGCTACCTCAAAAAGCACTTTCTCTTCCTGGCGGTACCGGCGGACGATACTGGAAATAAATTCAATCTGGTCAGGCGTAAAGTCACGCTGGGCTCGGTCGATCTGCCGGTAGATGTTGCGGGCGTCAATAAACAGCACTTTGTTTTCGCGGTCGGTGCCTTGCTTGCCCTTGTCAAAGAACCAGAGCGTGCAGGGCAGGCTCACCGTATAAAAGAAGTTAGAGCCGATGGAGATAATCACATCCACCACGCCCTCCTCAATCATCTGCTTGCGGACCTCCTGCTCGCTATGGCGAGCATCGGCGGCGGAGTTGGCCATCACAAAACCGGCACGTCCACGGTCATTCAGGGCGCTGTAAAATTCCTGCATCCACAGGTAGTTAGCATTATCAGTGCTGGGGATGCCAAATGGGTAGCGCGGGTCACCCTCGATCGTATCCTTATCCACCCCGCTCACGTTAAAGGGCGGATTGGCCATCACGTAGTCAAAGCGTCCCACGCAGTCGTGCAGATTCTCGTAATAGGTATTACCGGCTTTAATATCGCCTTCCAGTCCGTGTACCGCCAAGTTCATCTTACACAGGCGGACAGTATTTTCCTTGTTCTCCTGTCCGTAGATGGAGAGGTTCTGCTGGGCTTGATCGCGGTGACGCTGGCGAAATTTCTCTGACTGTACAAACATACCGCCTGATCCACAGGCTGGATCTAAGATTTTGCCTCCATAGGGCTCTAATACTTCCACAATCAGTTTTACAATGGAGGTAGGTGTAAAGAATTCGCCGCCCTTCTGTCCCTCGTTCATGGCAAACTGCCCGAGGAAGTACTCATAAATCTGTCCAAATACGTCGCCTTCCACATCGGTGCCCACATTGGAGAAATTCTTAAGCAGGTCTTTCAGCACGGGATCGTCAAATCGCTTGTACTCCTTGGGCAGCACGTCGGCCAGCTCGGGATTTTCCCGTTCGATGGCTTCCATCGCCTCGTTTACTTTCTGTCCGATATCTTCGCTTTCGGGCAACGTAAGCAAGTAATCGTAGCGCGACTCTTCGGGCAGGTAGAGCACCCCTTCGGCCTTGTAGTGCTCGGGGCCGAAGGTCACTCGGCTGCTGGTCTCTTTTTCCATCTTTTCGTGCAGCGGCTTAAAGCGATGCCAGGCGTAGCGCAGAAAGATGAGTCCCAGCACGGGCGTGGAGTATTCAAATGAGCTGAGCGTAGAGTTGGCACGCAGGTTATCGGCTGCTTGCCAAAGCCGTTTTTCCATTTTTTTGAGGCTGTCAGACATGAGGTATGTGTTCGTCTCTTGGTTAATTCTGAATGGATAATTAAAGAATTGTTATATACGAAAAAGAGAGACGATAAAGCAAACGGGATGAGGTGCTTTCTGTATTGGTGAACAAACATAATTTCAAATAAAAAAGGGACCAGACAAAATGCCCGGCCCCTCCAAGTATATACCAATCAAGGCTATTGGCCTTCTTTTGTCCATTCGGACACTCCGGAAAGATCTTCGGATGCTGAATTTAGTATGGGGTTAAACAGAAACTTAAAGGTTGCTCGTGGCTGGGCACGCAACTGTGGACGAAAACCAACCAGCACAACTTCCCCCTCACCAAGGGCAATACGTACCGCAGCTGGCTTGCCGGCAAGGTGCTCTTCTTCCCCCAGCGCCCAACCGCTTAACAGAATATCTTCATCACCATACCATGAAAAAACTTCAACCGGCGGACCTTCGGCTTTTTTATCTTCAACCTCTGCCGGCTCTACGACCGAAAACGCTTTACTTTGGCGCAAGAAAAACCCGGCATGATCTTCTTCGATTCCCAATGCCTGAGGGTTGCTGTTATCCGTTCTTAACTTTACCAGTGAGCCTGGAATAAAGAAATCTTCCTCACTTATGCCTTCAAGGGCATCCTCCACCGGTAAACCAAATTGGTTCATCAAGAAATCCGTGGCTCCTTCCCATCCAATGATAGTACCGCCAGATTCTACAAATTTCTTAAGATGATAAGCACCCTCTACGCCAAGGCCACCCACATATTGCTCGGGCATCGTACCCTGTTCATGTCCGTTTAGCAATCGAGAAGCTGACATGGAAGGAAGAATTATTACGTCATAAGTCTCTAATTCTCCTGTCCGTACTTCATTGTCTTTCAACCGATCATATTCAAATCCGTAATTATCAAAGATCCATCGGGTCCATCCCTCATCAATCGAACCGGTCCAGGATTGATAAATTCCGATTTTCGGCTGCTTGATCTTCATACTTTGGACATCAGGCTTACCATCCACCCCAAAGATATCAATGCCATATTTACGGGATGCATCACCCAGTAACTCTTGCACATAATTACTGTTTCCCACATAAAAAGCTCCGGGCTCAAAGATGCGGCCATCAAGAGAAACATCTTCCGTTAACCGATCTATCTGATGTCCTTCTTTCAACAGATTATTGACCGCTACCATACCCATGTTTGAATTGGCGGGAATAAGATAACCTGCACTATTTCTATTATACACATTTCCCTTGAAAGGAGTAAGCTTCTCTACTGCTTTTGTATCTATGTCAACATGATCTTCAATTTTTGCGACATTTACTCCCATTTGGATAGGCAGCGTCCAACCGGCCATATCGTAGGGTGGCTCGGGAGGTCCATCAGGATATAATCTTCGATCAGGATAAAACTGGGGCTCCATAAGATCCTTTAAATACGGTCGAAAAGCCTGGGAGCTATACACTACATAGCTATTTTTAGGATAGTTTTCCCCGTTATACTCAAAATCACTGGTTGCCCGATGGATTTCGATCCCCCCTTTTTTCAGGGCTTTTAATAGGTTTACAGACTCAGCCGGGTCCCATTGATCCGGAGAAATTAAATAGGCGAAGGGATCACTCTCATTCCCTTTCTCAATGGCATCACGACCCATTTGATACATATTATACAACCATTCCTGTTTTCGCTTAACAGCAATATCCATTACCCCCATCGATGCGGTAAGATGATAGTCCACCATCTGCTTCATAGTAGCAGTCCCCCCTTCCCATGGATCGGGATAGAAAATACTGGACTCATCCATTGGTATCTCATCCCCCCCGCGCACCAGCTTTTCAGGGATATCGTCCTCCGTCCATTCTTGAGGTACCGGTGACCGATGCGTTGATTCTGTAAGAATACCAACCATGTTGTGAAAGTAGGGAACAGTTCTCATTCCCCCGTTCCACCACATATTAAAGGTGATTCCCTGTATTACGCCTGATTTTCCTTCCCCTGCAAAACGATTCGCCATGTGCTCACCCACGAGGTTCGTGCCACGAACCGCCATGGCCGGAATATTAGGATTTATGGGATTGGCAAAAGGAGGGATAAACATTCGAGGAGGCATTTCTCCCATCTGGTGGTGATTCACAACAATTTGTGGGAACCATTCTTCATAAAGCATTTTGGACACAGCCTGACTCTCTTTCTGCAACATCATATACCAATCACGGTTATTATCATGACCCACATATTCATGATATACCTCCGGTGGATTTGTCAGGGCGAACTCGGTGTCTTTTTGCTGGCGATACCAATCTACCACAATTTCATGGCCATCCGGATTCATCATGGGCATATTCAGGAGAATAACCTCATCCCGCATTTTCTGTATCTCAGGGGATTTTCCAGTTGCCATCTTATACACAAAGACCGGATTATGCTGACTGTGTGCTAATTCAGTCGAGTGCAGTCCACTGTCGATCCAGACCATAGCTTTTCCTTCTCGGGAAAGTTGTTTCGCTTCCTTATCTGAAACATCCTTAGCCTTAGCCAGTTTCTTACTGATATCTTTATACTTATCCAGGTTATTCAGATTCTCTTTACTTGAAATAATGAGGAGTAATAAATCATTACCGCGATAGGTCTCACCAATTTCTTTTAGTATAACCCGATCACTGGCATCGGCAAGAAGGCGGTAGTATTCCTCCAGCTGATTGTTATCTATGAGCTCATAGTTAGCTCCCGGTTCAAAACCAAAAACATCCGCGGGCTTGGGGACTTCCTGCGCCTTGAGACTGGCAGATAAAAATCCAAAAAGTACCAAGGCCAACATCCATCTCAAGCCTTTCTTTTTCAAACTGTTTGACATAGCAATTTTGTTAAATAGTTAACTGTAAATAGATTCTTAATAATTAGTATCCGCGCACTTCACCGTCATGTCTGGGATCGGCAACCCCAATAATTTTACCATCTTTCTGCATTACTAAATACATGCGGGCATATCCTTTGGAAAGAGCCTGAACATCATATCCCATATTGTGAGCCTCTTCAAGTACACTTGGTTCAAATCCTTTTTCTATTTCTACTTCAGGCCCATCATAATCAGGAAATATCCTGGGCATTAATACAGCATCATAAGGGTCTAAGCCATATTCAAGGATATACAACGTATTTTGCAAAATAGCGGTTGGTATACGTCCGCCGCCCGGCGCACCTATGACTAAACGAACTTCGTTATTCTCATCTAGAATAATGGTTGGAGAAATAGTAGAGGCTCGAATTCTGTAAGGATGGCTTGACTCCCAGTCCTCCTCATCTTCCAAATACGAAAAGTCAAATCCGGAATTATTCAAAATAAAGCCATTTACCCAGGCTCCGGAACCAAATACATGACTCAGCGTCGTCGATAATGAAACAGCATTCCCTTCAGGATCTATAACAGAGATATGCGTCGTCTCTCCTCCCGCTTTTTCTGATGAAGATAGTTTATTTCCATCAGTTACAGATGCCAATGCCATTTCACCTGTAATAGAACCAATACTGTTATGCGAAACACTTTGAGACGGTTTTCCAAAACTAACTTTTTCTGCCGCAGCTCCTATTCCTAACGAATCGCGCCGGGCGGAGATATAAGCATCGGAGATTAATGCCTCAACAGGAATGTCTTCCCAATTGGGATCTGAAACATATTCTCTTCTGTCAGCATTGCTTAATCGCATTGTAGAAGTTACAACATCAAATGCCTCGGCAGACTCAGTAGGCAATCCAATATCTCTCAAGTTAAAAGGCTCCAGTAAGCTCAGTGCTTGAATGATATACATTCCGGTCTGTGGAAGAGGAGCGGAAATTATTTGATTGCCTTTATAATCACCATCAAGAGGTGCTTTATCCCATTGCGGTTCATAACTAGCAAGATCTTCTACTGTAGCGGGATTTCCTGCTTCATTAAGTACCTTAATAATATCCTGAGCATTTTCACCTTCATAAAAAGCAGAGGCTCCATTTTCTGAAATGACTTGTAATGTACTAGCCAATTCTGGTTGTTTAAGAATTTCGCCAACATCCAGTGGCTCTCCATCCGGATAGAAGGTCTTCTTGGCTCCTTCATAGCGAGTTAATTTTTCTTCTTCATCCCTTATAAACTGTGCCAGTGTCATATAAACAGGAAACCCCTCGGTGGCATATTGAATGGCGGGTTGCATAACCTGTTCACGACTCATGGTACCATGCCGCTCTAATGCCTGGAGCAATCCATCTACCGTTCCTGGAATACCAGTTGATAACAAGTTAAAATCATCTTCCTCATACTGTTCATAGTTTACGTCCTTATAAGATTCGGCTCTTTTAGCGGTATAAAAATCTACATAGTCTGCTTCTTTGTTTTTTTGATTCCATACCAACATACTGCCACCACCGCCAATACCTGACATATTGGGCTCAACTACGTTTAGGGCAAAAGCAGTTGCAACTGCAGCATCTACTGCATTTCCTCCCTGCTCTAACATTCTTAATCCGGCTTCGCTGGCTAAGGGATGAGCAGAACTTACCATAGCCTCTTTACCGACAAGTCGCTTGCCTCTATCCGACGCATTGTCAGCTACTTTGGCACCATCTTGCTGGGTACATCCAACAAATAAAATGATGAGCATTAAAATAAAGCTTCCAACTGCTTTTCGATGAAATCCCTTATGACTTTTATATCGCATTGTATTCTAATCTATTTGATACTCTAATGATCATCCTGCCAAGTGTAGAACGTCCGCATAGTTCATTTCAAATTTTAGCCACTCAAAAGAAAACTAACCTATGCAGTTGAAAAACAGGCTGGTACTGGTATATCCAACATTGTCCTGAGGCCCGGTTCTGCCTTTAAAATTGCAGCCACCGTATTTACTGTGATGGCACTAGTAGCAATATCTCCATTAATACCACCGGAAATTCTAGAGGAAAAGGAAGGAGTACCCTCAATTTCAATTTCATCGTAGGATTCTTCCTCCCCTACTGCAGCTCTGAAGTGCAGGGTTATCTTTTCATCACCGTCAATAAATCCTTTTCCAATCTGCTCAACACCCCGAGGGTTCTCTTTGTCAATATCAGTATATCCAGAAGTGATCTTTTTTGAAGCCCTCACGGGTTCTAAGGTCTCTTCCACCTGATCCAACTCCCAGTTCAGGGCATGTGCTATGAGGTGTATTGATTCGGTTAACCCTACATGGCGCAATGTTCCATTATTCGCCTTTTCTTTAAAGCCTTCTTCAGTAAGACCGGCCCCAATTTTCTGCTGAAAAGGAATGCGCCTTACCGATGCATCCTGTACGCGTGAAACATGCACTGTTTGTACATCTTGGCAAACAGAACTCAGTACAGAGGGCAGGTAATCCATCAAGAAACCCGGATTTACTCCTGTTCCAACGCAGGCCACCCCGTTACTTTTACAAACTTCGTCAATTCTTTTCGCAATTTTTGGCTGGGTTTTCCACGGGAAAGAAAGCTCTTCGCAAGTAGAAACTATGGGTAGGTGTGCTTCCACAAGTTCTTTGACCTGTGGTTCAACCTTTTCTAGAGATGATACGGTTGTTACCACAGCTACATCAGCCTTTTCGTCTTCCAAGGCTTCGGTAAGAGTTTTACTTATTTTAATTCCGTTAGGCTTCCCGCTACAAAGTTCTCCTACATCCCTTCCAATTTTTTCCGTATCAAGATCAACGGCACCAACAATCTTTACTCCTTCTCTTTGAAGGGCATAACTTGCCACTTTTTGTCCCAATGGACCTAAACCTAATTGAACTATTCTAATCATTTGTATAACTGTTGTTTAATCTTATTGAAAATAATTTAATGTTCTTTGAAGGGAATACCCTTATAAGTTCTCCTGTTATAATTCTTTCTAATATCCTGATACAGTACCATTTCGACGCGGATCGGCTACCCCGATTAACTGCCCATCTTCAGTAACATAGACCATATGCACTCCCCCAAAATAGAGATCATAAGGAGCTAGAACCTCTAATTCATATCCTCTGTCTGACAACCGTTTTAAAGGAGCTGTGGGAAACCCATCTTCGACCCTGACCGTATTGGAATTTGTAAAAGGATAAATACGTGGCATGTAAATAGCTTCCAGAGGATCAATGCCATACTCCAAGGTATACAAGATCATCTGGTCAATAGCTGGGGGAATTCGGCCCGAACCCGGCGATCCGACTACCAGCCGAACCCTTGAATCTTCTAGCACCATGGTGGGCGCTGTTGAAGAACGAGGTGTCCGATAAGGGCCCCATTTATTTGCTGGTGAATCATCAAAATTTCTGGCTGCGGTATTGTAAAAAGTCCCTTTACTAAACACTCCCGAACCAAAATATTGGCCCATGGTAAATGTTAATGTTACGGCATTACCTTCCCCATCAACAATAGATAAATGGGTGGTCTGGTTATCTAATGATTCATCCCTGCTGGTGTCCATTTGCTCAGAATTTGTTTCAGGCGCTTCGAATGACGTAAAGGGATAGCCCGTAATATTATTGATAGTAACCTGTTTTCCCGAGCTAACCATCTGCCAGGGGTTACCAGCTGGTAATGAATCAGGTACTGCCCCCCCAACCCAACGACGCCTTTCTTCTGCGTAGTCATCACTGGCAATAGCCGCAGCAGGTACTCCCACACCCCGGGGATCCCCGTTCCATTTATATCGATCAGCTCGGGAAGTCCGAATGGCATCAGTCAGTAAACTCAACGCGCGAGGGTTTTCTGCAGGAAGCCCCATGGAAGACAAATCGTATTTTTCCAGTAAATTTAATGTTTCAATCACTTCCATTCCCGCCATGGGTGGAGGGGGCGCTAATATGGTATATCCTTTAAAATCACCCAGCAAAGGACTTCTTGTACGGGGTTTATAACTTTTTAAATCATTCAAGGTCATAGGACTATCTCCTTTTTCAAGTCTATCAACTAGACGCTCCGCTATGATACCTTGATAAAACCCCTCTTGTCCTTTATTCGCAATCTTTTCCAACGTAGATGCTAATTCCGGTTGTACTAACTTTTCGCCGGCCCTAAGGGGTTCACCTCCCGGATAAAATAGATTAGCAGCAGCTGAATCAATATGTAACTTATCTTTTTCTTCCAAAATAGTTCTAGCCAACAGTGGATGGACAATAAAACCATTTTTAGCAGTTTCTATGGCAGGTTTTAAAACCTCGGATCGTGGCAATTCACCGTATTGCTTATGTGCAGTCAGAAGCCCAGCAACCGTACCGGGCACTGCTACTTCTTGTTCGGGTGTCAATAGAGAATCAGGCGTTGCCGGTCCGGCTTTCCCAGAATCAGCTCCTGCGCTTGCATAAAATTCAAAATGCTTTGCTTCTTCTGTAGCTTTTTCCCATACGGTCATGGATCCGCCACCACCTATACCCGCCATCATTGGCTCTACCACTCCAAGAACAAATGCCGAAGCCACGGTGGCATCTACTGCATTTCCGCCATTTTCAAGCATTTTAATGCCGGCATCCGTCGCCAACTGATGTGAGGTAGCCACCATTACCTCTGGAGCCACTTGGTGCTGTCCCCGAACTTTAACTATGCTTGAGGGAGCCTTTTTCACCGTTGAGGTAGTAGGACCACAACCACAAAGCCCAACAATTAAAAACAGGATCAACAGCCCCTTTACCACCGTATTATTTTTGTTGAATAATATATTATTCACCATCTGGCAAGAATTCCTTGTATTGAGTTATGATTTTTTCAGCCAAGGCCACTTCGTTTTTGATTTCCCTGAGAGTTTGATTTAACCTTCGATCTAAATCTTTTTTCCTCATCCACTGGGTTTGAGTGGGCGGATATAAGGAGCTCTGATCTGAACCGTCACGGATAAATTCACTGGCAAAGTCATACAGATCGTCCCTTAACCCATCATTGGGTGATTCTGCGCCAATTTCATTGGCAAGGGAATCCACGATACCCACTCTTTCAGATACCTCACTGGATAGTCTATCCAGACTTTTCAGGGTATCACGCAAAGCATGCATTCTTTGTTGCAGCTCCGCAATTTTTTCGGCAGCCTGCCAAGCTTCTTCCTGCATATCGGCTACGTCCAGGAGAAATTCTTCCCTTTCGTGCCAATCCTGATCACTAAGAGGGAGCTCGGGGTCTTTTTCTACTGTAACAGTTTGCACCGAGACGTTATCCCCTGTAAGTAATTTCACCTCATACACACCGGGAGCTACAAAAGGACCCTTTGGTTTAGTTTCGTGCGGCAATTCAGGTAAAATAATTTCGGATTTGACCAAACCTTCCTCCTTTTCGTCCTCCTCCCTTGAAGGAGGCGGTTCGTGGCGCAAATCCCAGTTAAGTCTGTGAATCTCACCTCCATCACCTGCTCCCTTTAAAGTACGGACCAACATTCCGGAACTGTTTCTTATTTCGATATCTACTGAATCCGTAGCTTCACCTAAGTAGTAATTCAAAATAGTTCCCTGGGGCGGATTTTTTCCTGAATAAGAAGCCTGTCCACGATAGGATGTTGACTTCCAGTACTGTAAAAGTTGGGCAGATTTTATCGGGAATAACTTTGCCTCTTTTTTTTCAGTCTGTTTTTCCCAGTTAATCAACGGAGTAAGATCATCTAATATCCAAATACTTCTTCCATGCGTCCCAACAACTAGATCATCTTCTCTGGGATGAATTCTCAAATCATCATAGAGCGTGGTGGGTAAATTAGAACCCAACCGGTTCCATTTTTTGCCTGCATTTTGAGATACATAGAGATTATGCTCAGTACCAAGGAAGAGTAAATTGGGATTTTTGGGATGCTCTCGAATTACATTAACAGAACCCTCGCCAGGCAAACCAGTTGTTATTTTTTTCCAGGTTCTCCCAAAATTTGTAGTCTTAAAAACATAAGGAGCAAAATCTCCATCACGGTGGGCATCAAGAGTGGCATAGGCTGTGCCTTTATCACTTGAAGATGCTTCAACTCTACTCACATATGTCCCATATCGGACTCCTCCAATATTTTTTGCTACTTCTGACCAGCTCTTCCCCCCATCTCTGGAAACTTGAATATTACCGTCGTCAGTCCCTATCCAAATAATTGCAGAAGTTATAGGTGATTCTGAAATAGTTGTTATTTCAGCATATGAAGAAGTTCCATCGTGCTTTGACAACATATCTTTAGTCCCCTCCACATCCATCAAAGACAATGAATCACGATGGATACCTCTAGTCAAATCTTCAGTACGCTGCCAGGAATTTCCTTGATCATGAGAGATAAACAAATGATTCCCACCAAAATAAACTGTAGTAGGATCATGATTGGAAAGCTCAATAGGTGTTACCCAATCAAAACGGTATTCTTCTTCGTCATCCTTTGGGTAAGGACGTATATTTCGCAAATCACCTGTTTTGGGATCAAGACGGGTAATTCCCCCATTCTGCTCGTTACTATACACAATTCGATAGTTCGTGGGATCAGGACGGTGATACATACCATCGCCAAAACCAATCTGTGACCAATCATCATTAATAATACCTATCCACCGTCGATTTGCATTGGGGCCCATCCACGAATGATTATCTTGCATTCCTCCATATATGTAGTAGGGATCTCGCATATCCAATCCTATAGCATAAAACTGTCCGATGGGTATATTGTTAATACGCCTATAGGTTTCGCCTCTATCCTTACTTACGTGCAAGCCGGCATCGCCTGCCAAATAAAAATGACTCGGGTTAGACGGATTAATCCAAAGGGTATGATGATCACTATGCACCCCGACATCATAGGTAGGACGAGTGGGCATCTGGCGGAATGTCTTGCCGCCATCTTCACTCATATAAAATTCAGTTCCCAATACATAAACTCTTTGTTGATCCGTTGGATCTACAAAAATATGACTGTAATACATCGGGCGCGGATTTAATTTATTGACCCGCTCCCAGCTCTTTCCGGCATTATCTGTCCTATAAGTCCCCGAGGAATCTGCATGCTCTATAGTCGCGTATAAGGTATTAGAATTGGTTTCAGCAATAGAAAGGCCTATACGGCCTTTATCTCCAGTCGGAATGCCCTTCATTAGCTCTTTCCATTCCTGCCCCCCGTTAGTCGATTTAAATATTCCGCTTCCGGGACCACCTCCGTTAAAACCCCATGAACGTCGCCTTCGTTGATAAGTCGCGGCGTACAGTGTGTTGGGATCTTCAGGGTCCATAACCAAATCAACGCTACCCGTATTACGGTCTATGTAAAGGACCTTTTCCCAGCTTTGACCACCATCAACCGTTTTATAAACACCTCTTTCTTTACTTGCTTTCCACAAATTACCAAGAGCCGCCACATATGCTACATCAGGATCTTCTGGATGTACTTGAACTCTTCCAATATGTCTTGTCTTCTCCAATCCCAGATGAGTCCAGGATTTTCCCGCATCTTTAGACCTATATATACCATTTCCCCAGGAAGTACTTTGCCGATTATTCTGTTCTCCCGTCCCTGCCCAAATGATATCAGTATTAGATGGAGCAATAGCCAGATCTCCAAAAGTACTGACTGGTTTATCATTAAAAATAGGCTCCCAGGTAGTCCCACTATTAACTGTTTTCCACAAACCGCCTGATGCTGTGGCTACATAAACAGTAGAAGGATCATCATCCAAAGCTTCAACGTCATGAATTCGACCTCCTGTAACGGCTGGACCAATGCTCCGAAACTCAAGGTTTTGATAAAACTCAGGGACCGCACTATCCTGTTGGCCCAAAACTACTTGAGCGTTTCCTAACAGTGCTAATAAGAAAGTGACTACACAACTATAAACAAGCACTACCGGAGAGGGAATTCTATAGTCTCGTATCATATTATTTGGGTATAGTGACTGAGAGATCTATAAATTTTACAGACCCGTAAACACATGTGTTAAATATTATAATGCAGCTGCGCCTTTCTCAGACGCAGCTGCATGTATTGTATATTGCTTAGAAATTAATCGGTGTAGGGCTTTTCACATTCTACATTTTCATTGGCGGCACACTCGCTCTCAGCGATAGGGAAGTACGAAGCTCGCCTTGTAACTCCCTCGTATACAATGGTACCCCCATCCAGGAAATAATGATCCCAGCGACGCAGATCGTGTAAGCGACGCCCTTCTAGCCATAGTGTAAGGAAACGTTCTTGATCAAGTATATCCCAAGCATCGCTACGGTCACTACCTCCAAGCTCTCCTATCTCAGATGCACTAGTATCTTGCAGGCCATGATGGTTACGTACTTCATTAATTTTATTCATTGCCGTCTGCAAGTCATCATCCAAAAGTGCAGCTTCAGCCTCAATTAATCTCATCTCAGTTCCCTTGACAATTGGTATATCAGAACCAAGCTCAGGAAACTTTTCTTGGCGAAGCATTATAGTTTGACCGTCAGCTGCCAGTTCATCACTACAAGCTTCGGGAGTCGCAGAGCAGTCTGTAATTGGTACTCGGGGATCCTGCGGACTTCGAGAGGCGGCCAAAGTATTTAATGCAGAAGCCTCATAGCGGTCATGGGTTTCAAGTCTATATTCGTTTGACTCTCTACCCGAATTGTTTGAGTATGCAGCTGAATGCACAAAGTCTGTAGGAACCTGGCTAGCATGTTGAAGAGCCATTGACCAGTTTCCTAGGCCAACGTAAACCTGTGCAAGACCACCATGGGCAGCTGTCAAGTAATCACTTTCATTTGCAGCTTGCGCTTGTTGCACTGCTTCTTCAAAGTAACCTACAGCACGCTGAAAAGTTTCACTTGCCGGCTGAGCTGATCCCTTGTCTATTACATCACGGTTATAATTTTCAGCGATAATTCTGTTTGAGAAACCTGCAAACAGATATGCCCTAACAGTCAGTGGATTCCCTTGGAAATCGTCTCCGAGTACCTCTTTCATGCGCTCGATTCCATTCTCTGCAACAAAGCGAGCTTGTTGCACTCCTTCCCAGTAAAAACCAACATCTTCAGGATCAACTCTTCCATGCCGCAAAGTGGAAGTTAAATAGTAACTTCCACTTCCAGCCAACTCATCTGATAACATAGCTCCTCTGAGACTTAGATCGTCATATACATAAGAGAAGTCAGCAGACATTCCGGTTACTAGAGCATTCATGCCCTGTACCGTATTCAAATCTTCTTCCTGTATGCGACCGGGATTGGTAACCCCAAAATCACAACTTGATACCAAGCCAGCCAGAACAAAAAGGACCAGTATCGTTTTCAAGTATGATGTTTCTTTAAAATTGATCAATGTTTTCATAGCAGTGAAATCTTGTATTTGAATTTTTTTAAAACTGAAAACCAATTGCTTTTTAAAATCCCACATTAAGTTTCATTATGAAGGTTCTCAGTGGGGGAATATTGTAATACTCCTGTCGATAGTCCACGAAATCGCGAGCACCGTCCTCAAAGGCTTCGGGATCCAGACCAGGATAATCCGTAAAAGTCCACAAATTCTTTCCTTGAACTTTGAGAGAAGCATTTCTAATATTTCCAGGCAACCAGCTTTCAGGCAAATTATAAGCCACTGAAAGTGATCTAATCTTAAAGAAGTCCGCCGCTCGAGTCCACATTCCATAAGTAGTTTCATTGGGATCGCAAAGTGCCAGATCATATGCTGTCAGGCCAGATGTGTTCCCTTGGTCAATTTGTGATTGAATATCAGTACACGTTGGCCAAGCCCCCCTACGAACATTTTGGTAGGCCGTCCCTGACGATAACACATGACCTCCTTGACCTTCTCCCAAGACATCAATTTTTAGACGATCCTTAATAGAAATAGTTGTATTAATGCCATAGGTGTGAGTCGGATAAGAGGGGCCAATATATTGATCTTCAAACTCCGGTTCTTCTCCAACAGCATTTGGATTGGTAACGCGCTCGTGAAAATAGCTTGGCACTGAATAACCGGTGCGCAACTCTTGTCGCCAGCTTACGTAGATGCGATCTACATCCCCTAAATCTAAAGCTTCACTTTTATTTGTGGAATACTGACCACCTACTGACCATTGAACGGGACCATCTTGGATTACATTAATGTCCACTTTAGCCTCGATACCTTTATTTTCTAGTTTTCCAACATTTTCAAGTTGTGAGTTGACAAAGCCTGTTGATGGGGCTGGCTGAACAGGGACAAGGGCATCTTTTGTCAACTGACGATAATAGGTAAATTCAGCAAAGATTCGATCTTCCATGAATGAGCTCTCAAAACCAGCCTCAAATTCTCCTGTTCGCTCGGGGCCCAAATCAGGATTACCTAAATTCTGAGGGGTAACAGCTGGCTGTCCTTCATCCCCAGAAACAGAACTCCAAGTACGGATTGCGGCAAAAGCATCTGGTGCTCTACCTGACTCACCATAGGCTGCCCGCAATTTCATAGTATTCCAGAACTCAGGCCAGAAATCATAGTCTGAAGGGACAAAGGAACCTGAAATCTTTGGATACAACGCGAGACCAAAATCATCTCCAAAAGTACTGTGGCCATCCACCCTTAATCCCCCTGTAATGAACAGGCGATCGTTATAGCCTATACGCTCTTGGGCAAAAAACCCACCACTAACGGTACTAAGGCGATCTTCAAATGCTTCGGTTCTGGCTCCTGAGTCAACTAATTTATCCCCAGGACCTCCAAATTCTTCACCAAAACCATTCAATCCAATTACTGTTTCATCATAAAATTGAGCACCCCAGGAACTACTTGAAGATATTTTTTCACTTATATCAAAATCGTAAGACCCCGTATAATCTATCGTACGGTTGACCATTTTATAATAGTCAGCCTCACGATCCCCTTTTTCCTCAAAGAAAAAGCCAAAAGGTCGTTCTTCTGTATAATCCTGTTCACTGTAATCAATTCCAATTGTAACCTTATGTAACATATTTTCCATGGGGGTCCAATTGGCAGTCAAACCAGAGGTAAAGTGATTAGACCGGGTGAATAACTCCATATTAAACGTTCGGGCATTATTATTATTCGGCGTGTAACCGGCATCCCCTCTAAGTGTATTTAGCAGAAAACCCTCTGCATTATTTCCATCTGGAATCCACCGTGTTTTAGAGTAGTTATAAGAAGTATTGAATTTAAAATTCAGTTGATTATTGGGTCGGAAACCAAAGTTTCCTCTCATACCATAGCTATCACTTCCTTGTGGTCCGAAAACACCGTCTTCACTACTAATATTACTAGAAATGAAATAGCTCAACTCCTGTCCTCCACCACGAACAGATAGATTGTAACGCTGAATATGGCCATTCTTATGATATGTACCACTATCCGGGCACCCGGGATCAATACCTTCACAATCCCATAGGCCCAAACCGGTTGGATCACTTTCGGGACCCAGTTTTGGCATATTATTAAAACCTTGACCAACTGATAAGTTCCACCTAGCTTCACCTTCAGAACCCTGTTTGGTAAAAATCTGAATGACTCCTCCAGAGGCCTCAGTTCCATATACTGTCGTTGCAGCAGCACCTTTAATTACTTCTACCCGTGCAATGTCTCCAGGATTCAGATCATCAAATGGAGCTGCAGCTTGATTTACTTCCGGATCACTACGGAAAGCACCACTAGAGACCCGAACGCCATCTATATAAATGAGGGGTTGGTTACCTTGAGAAAAAGAATTACCACCACGAAGTCTTATAGTACTTGCCGAGCCAACCTGCCCAGAATTATCCATAATTGTAGCTCCTGCAGTTCGTCCCTGAATTACATCTCCAAAATCAGATATTGATGCAGCCTCAATTTCTTCTGAACCTACTTGCTCAATACTATTCCCGATCTCCTTTCGGCGAGCCTGACCACCGGTACCTGTCACAACCACCTCATCCATCTCCAAAGCTGTTTCTGAAAGTTGAAAATTGAGGCTTTTTGTTTCACCGGAAACTATTGTTACAGTTTTACGGACCGTTTTGTAACCTATAAAACGAGCCTCAATAACTTGTTCTCCGGGAGGAACATCGCGAATAATAAACTCACCATCAGCGTTTGTTGAAGCACCGATACTGGTATTTTTAACAAGTAGATTCGCTCCTGGAATTGGATCGCCTGTTCCGCTTGCTGAAACAGTACCCTTTACAGTTCCCTGTCCCAGCGCGGTGGCGACCATAAAGAGTACCACACCTAATCCAAGAATTATCATTTGTCCCATTCTTTTCATAACCATCACCTTTCCCTTATTAATAATTGAATTCATGTAGTTGTGAAGAATTACGTAAAAACTTCAATTCTTGCTAGCGACCAAAAGCCCTAGACGATATCTAATGAAGATATATTGGGCTAGTTGCATTTTAAGCAATGCCAGCTAATGACCTTGCCAAGCTTCAACTAACATTTGCTAATAAATTTGCAACAACTATGCCATAGACCTAAAGCACGCTCCTACTTACATTTAAGCATATCTGATAAATAATCTGTGCGATTATCGCACAGGAGTGTGCGGAAGCATCACAGCGATAATTGTAAAAATACGTTAACCAGAGTCAGGATCGAATCTTCTACAAGTGGCATTATTTCTGCATACAGGTTATATATAGTATTAATTGAGACTTAGGCCAACTGTATGACATTCTTTACCAAACAAAAACTCCTCATAATTGCTGCCTTTTCTGTCTTATTTGTCACAATCATCTCATTTTATCTTTACCGGGTAGTACTCAAATCTGAAAAAGAAATTATTGAGGATAATAAAAATATTACCCAGACTGCCGTCATGAAGCTGGTAAGCATTAGTAATGAACATATTGGTCCGGTTTGGGAAAAATATTTAGAAGGGAAAAACAAAATTACCAAACATGATGAGAGATTAGCAGATTCATTACTTTCAATTGATGTAAAGAATATTTTAGGTAATTTCCACCGGTTTGAAGGGGGGTTTTATTTTTATGAACTCGATGAATTTATTGGATACAGTTTTCCAACAATTGAACCTCCCAAGCCAGCTTTTGGGCCACCACCACGATCTTATAACATTATTAGAAGACAGGCACGATCAACAATCGAGGAAGATACTCTGCTAACTAAGCTTCACAAGTTTGATCCAGCGATATTTCCCTTATCCACAAAGCCAATATATGCCAATGGCAAACTTATAGGGGCTGCATGGGCTCGCATACATATTGAAAGAAAACTATCAGCTTCACAAAATATTCAGGGTGGAACTTTCTTTCTGACAATTGGGGGAATCCTGCTTGGGTTATTCGTTACCATAGCATTCGTATGGACCCTTAAAAAACATATGGGCGAAATGAGAGAAGGGCTACAAAAGATGAAATACAATTCATCCTACCGTTTAAAAGAATACCGTGGAGTACTTGGAATAATTAGCAAGGCCATAAATAATATGGCAGATTCTTGGCAAAAGGAGCAAGCTGAAAGAAAAAAATTGGAAAAAGAATTATTTCAAAAAGAAAAGATGGCAACACTTGGCAACCTGATTGCAGGTACGGCGCATGAGATTAATACTCCAATTTCAATTATTAAAACACGGATTCAAATCTGCGAAAGGAAAATAAAGAAAGCTAACCTAGACAATAATTCTCCTATATCTAACAAGTCGCTGAACATTATTCACAATGAAATAGACCGTGTATCAAAACTGATCAAAAGGCTTCTGGTATTCTCTAAACCCATTGGCAAAGAAAAACAACCTATTGATATCCATGAGATATTAACCGAACAGATGAGTTTGCTTAAGGAGGCTTTCCCAAGCCATATCATCTCTTATGAAACCAATTTTGATTCTGAACTACTACCGGTTCATGCCGACAAGGACTCTATCGAACAGGTTATCCGAAATATACTCAAAAATTCAATAGAGGCCTCGCCCGAAAATTGTCAGATTGCAATTAAGACTGAGCTTCTAAAAGAGGATGGAATGACCAAAATCTATATTAGGGATTTTGGCACCGGAATGCCGGAAGAAATTAAGCCCCGCATATTTGAACCTTTTTTCACCACTAAGAATAGCGGTACAGGACTGGGCCTCTCAATTTGCAATGAAATAATTAAATCCCACCATGGTACCATTCATTTCGAAAAACCACTCGAAAAAGAATCTTTGATAGAAACTTGGGATCAGTCCACTATTATTGATACTATTGAGCCATCAGTTGGAACTGTATGTATCATTAAACTCCCTGTTGAAAAACAGGATCTGAACTAACTTATGGATTCAAATTATATTTTAATTGCCGATGATGAGCCTTCAATGCGCCTAAATATCATCGAATTGCTGGAAGAAGAGGGCTATTCTCTTTTACAAGCCTCAAATGGAGAGGAAGCCATTCGGCTTGCTGTTGAATACCAACCAATAGCCATACTGATGGATATAAAAATGCCGGGCCTTTCCGGTATACAAGCGCTAAAAACCATCAAAAAGAAAACTGATCAGATTCCAGTAATAATTTTTACCGCCTATGGATCCAGCGACAAGCCCATTAAAGCAATGAAAGCAGGGGCCTTCGATTACCTTGAGAAACCATTTGAAATTAATGAGTTCCTCTCCGTAGTCAATGCAGCTGTTGACCAACACAGAAAATTGCATAACGTCGAGGAATTCAATGGCGACCAAGATGACTCTGGTTGGCCTAGCATTAAACAACAAATTGTTGGTTCAAGTAAACAAATGCGAGAAATCCTGAAGATGATTGGCAAAATTGCCCCAAAAGACACCACAGTTTTAATAGAAGGGGAAAGTGGTACGGGTAAAGAAGTCATCGCAGATGCTATTTATCGTCATTCTAATAGATCAAATGGCCCTTTTATAAAGGTAAACTGCGGTGCCTTACCAAGAGATCTTCTGGAAAGTGAACTTTTCGGCCACGAGGCCGGAGCTTTTACGGGCGCTTCAAAAAAACGCTTGGGAAGATTTGAATTAGCAGATGGCGGTACTATCTTTTTAGATGAGGTGAATGCCCTTTCTCCTGCCACTCAGATAAAATTACTCAGAGTTCTGCAGAATTTTACTTTTGAACGCGTTGGTGGAGAAGAAACAATTAAAACAAATGCTCGCGTAATTGCAGCTACCAACAAAAATCTAAAGCAGGAAGTAAAGAGTGGGAATTTTCGTGAAGACCTTTATTATCGATTAAATGTTTTAAATTTAGCCATCCCCCCTTTACGTGAACGGCTAGACGATGTTGAACCATTGGTTAAATTCTTTCTGAAAAAATATTCTCCCAATAAGAAGATCGTCATTTCTGAAGAAGCCATAAGATATTTAAAATCCTACCACTGGCCTGGAAATGTTCGTGAACTTGAAAATATTATTGAGCGAGCTACTGTACTTATGAAGGGAGACCTGCTGGAAAAAAAAGATTTATCCATCTCTTTAAAATCAGACTTTTCAAATGTTTATGAATACCATGAGCAAGAGGGCAACATCCCGATGCAACAAATTTTAAAATCTGTAGAAAAGGATTTGATTTTAAAAGGTCTGCATAGAACCAATTGGAACAAAACCAAAGCGGCTAAACTTCTTGGTATTAATAGAAGGCTACTTTATTCTAAAATTGATCAATTAGACATCCAAAAAGAGCACAGCTAAAACACGAGCTCAACCTTGTAAAGTCTTAGTGCTTCAAAACTTGGCCTGTCCGGGTATCTATAAAACTTTCGTCTTTAATGGCAAAGCTTCCATTCACCAATACATGTATCATACCTTCGGACAGTTGATGCGGAGCTTGAAATCCAGCATTGTCCTTGACGGCATCTAAATCAAATATTGCTATATCTGCGGTCATGCCTTCTCGAATAAGCCCTCTGTTTTCAAAGTTAAAAACAGCTGCAGGCAAATTTGTCATACTGCGTATTGCCTGAGACAGGCTAATGGCGTTTTGTTCTACCACATATTTTCTAATTTTTCGTGGAAAAGCACCATAATTTCTCGGATGTGGCACTCCCTGCCCCATGGGTACCAATCCCCCATCCGAACAAGTCATTGTCCACGATTGCTGCATAAATCGATGAACGTCCTCTTCTTTCATATTGAAAGAAACAATTCCGGGCTCACCCTTGCTTATCAACGCTATCGCTACCTCTAAAGAAGCTTTATCCCTTTCCTCCGACAAATCCTTTAATGTCTTCCCTTCTATGGTTGAATCCGGATCATAGTAACGAAATTGAATTCTATCCGCCCCACCTCTGCGTTTGAGATTCTGGTTCATCGCAGTTTTTATTTTAGACCGCGTCTCAGGGTCTTCCAATCTTTTTACCAAGGCATCGTGTCCTCCCTCCTCAGCCCAACGGGGCACTAAAGCAGATATAAGACCTGTTGCTGATGCTTCGTAGGGATATTGATCGGCAAATACTTCAACTCCCTCTTCGCGAGCATTTTCGATATTCTCCACAATCGTAGAGGATAAATCCCAAACAGGGGGACCGAGCGCTTTTATGTGCGTTATTATACCCGGTAATTCTGCTTTTCTAGCAATCTCAATCACCTCATCAACCGCTGCTCCAAGACCAATAGTATAATTTGACTCATCACGAATATGACTCGTGTAAATCCCCCCATATTTTGCTGCAACATCTGCCAGCTCTATCAGTTCCTGGGTTGAAGCGAAACTTCCCGGACTGTAAAAGGGGCCGCTTGATAATCCAAATGCACCGTTTTGCATTCCTTTATTCACTAACTGCTTCATCTGCTCCATCTCAGCAGGGTTTGGAGCACGATCAGCCATACCTATCACCTCTTCTCTAATTGAACCATGAGGTACCAGCTGGGCCACATTAACCCCAAGTCCATGTTTTAACAATTTTCTTTTTTGTTTCTCAAGGTCTATGTCCCCTCCTCCATCAGGATTTATGACTACTGAGGTAACACCTTGCCTTAGCAGTGGCTCTGCACCGCTAAGTTTCGGATCTTCCAGACCCGGTCCCGAATGTGAATGAACATCAATAAAGCCAGGACTTACATACAAACCTTTTGCATCAATAGTATCCTTTGCAGAGACCTCAGTTAGGTCTCCAACTACTACAATCCGATCCCCCTTAACACCAACATCTGCATAGTACCATGGGTTACCTGTGCCATCTAGTATTTTCCCATCATTAATCAATAAATCTAAATGCTTTTGTGCGTTTACAATCTCAGCACAACATAACAACAGCAACAAAATAATTGAAGAGACTATAAGTTTATGCTGATTTTTACAGAGCTTGTTCATTTAAATAATATTCAATTATAGTTTTGCCTGTCATACTCACATATTTTAAGGGAAATAGCAATTATTACATATTTTACTTTTTATGTTTGTACCTCATTAAAACTTTCATAAACCTATGCTAGGTAGTTGCATATTGTTCAATAAGTTTTTTCTTGGGTTCCTACCAAGCCTCCTCGTACAATTTTTCTCTGTGAAATATTAGCTTCTTCATTGTTAAAGGATCTTATTCATAAAAAAAGCCCCTGAAAGATGATCTCACAGGGACTATTTTTGTTTAAGTTTCTCTAAATCATATCCGCTATCTGCCGATAGTTTAGGGCATCTGTGTGGACATAGAAATTGGAAGTAACATTTGGAGTGGTATGTCCCAACAATTTACTAACACCAAACAAATTGGCATCCGGATTTTCAAGAACATGCGTAGCAAACGAGTGTCTGAGGCAATGAAAAGTAAGCTCTTTAGGTAGTCCGGCATCATTCATTTCTTTTCGGAATAAGTCTTGGATACTTCTCTTTGCATACTGCCCATGCCCTCGTTTCTTTTGAAGTAAATAACATTCCTCACGAGTCACGTTTTTATACTTTTTGGGAGCCTGTTCCATTTTTCGATCCAGTATATTTCCCAACATTTTTACAATGTAGTAAGCCTTTTGTCCTAAGGGAATCATGCGTTCATTTGTTTTCGTAATCTCTTCCGGGATATGAATGTACCGCTCTTTGAGACTGACCATGTCCCAGGTTATTTGGGTCATCTCCCCTATACGCATACCCGTGAAGTAAGCAAGCTTAATTACAAGACCTATATGTTTGCCCTCGGTATGTTCAATGAGTTTTTCTATTTCATATCGCTTGAACTCCCGCTTCTTGCTTTTCGTCTTAAACATGAAGTCTTGCCCTTTGTACGGATGATTCTGGATAAAGTCATTCTTGTAAGCCCAAGAAAAGGCCGCTTTGATAGAGCGTATTTCAATGTTGATGGTCGTCTTAGCGATGTCCTCTTTATCCAGGCGGTGAATCTTATATTTACTGATCATTTTTCGTTCGTACTCATCGATCGGTTTATCTCCGATGGTCCGAATGAAATGATCCAACGCCCCCTGGTAGCTAACCAAGGTGGAGTCAGCACAGGTGGCCCCAACATGTGGCCAGTAGTACTCTTCCAAATAATCGGAAAGCTCCATCGCTTTGCTTTCCTCCTCTTCCAAAATACGTTGCTCCTTAAAATAGTCGACCAACAGATCAGCTGCTTTCTGCTTGGCCTCTTGTTGAGCCTTCTTGCGTTTTTTCTTTGAGGCCTTCAACGGATAGGTTATTCCGGTGGATAGATGTTTGCGCTCTCCGTTTTCATCTTCGAACCGAACGTAGAGACGATACTTATTTTTTCGTTTGAAAGGATAAACTGCGTAATCCATAATTTTACCTTCTGTTTAGTTGTAATTAAACGTTGAAGGAATAAGTACCTATTTATGGATTGGTTTTGTTTGGGTAGACCAACAATTTGTTGACCCAAATTGAAAGAGAAGTACGATATGAGTACCAATTGTTGGTAACAAACAGGTAACAGAAAGGAGAAAAATCGACCTTCAGACGTCGTTAGAGGGGAATCGAATTGATTTTAAGTCCGACGCGTCTACCAATTCCGCCACTCGGGCAAACATATAAACTGATTAATTCCTTATAAAGGATAACCAATTTTTCGAGAAACCAAATATAAGGGATTCAGTATTACTTCTACAATGGTTTTTCAAGTTTTTTGTAATTACGAAACTCAACATTGCGAATCATCTATATATTCCATTCAAGAAATAGTACAGAATAGTTTTTCATCTAACAATGGAATACACTTCAACACTCATACTGCAGTACCCCTGAATCTACCCTGTAATTTCTTTCTGGGCAGATAAATTAAGTCTGGCAATCACATCCTCGAGGATAAGATACAGACAGGGAACAATCACTAGGATAATAGATGTCGCAAATATAATCCCGAACCCAAGGGATATGGCCATGGGAACCAGATGTGCTGCCTGACGAGAAGTCTCTAATATAATTGGTGTTAATCCGCCAAATGTGGTTAAGGTCGTCAAGATGATGGGACGAAAACGTCGAAGCCCCGCCTCATGTATGGCATCATAAATCGATATATCGGGATCTTTGCGTTTCCTATTCGCCAGATCAATCATAATAAGAGAATCATTAAGTACCACGCCCGATAATGCAATAACCCCCATCATACTGACCAGCGACAAGTCGTAACCCAGTAGAATATGTCCGAGCACTGCTCCTACAATACCAAAGGGTATAGCGCCCATCACAATGAGCGGCTGCAGATAACTTCGGAATGCCACGGCCAACAGAGCATAAATGACGATCATTGCCAGCCCGAAAGTGCCCCACAGGGCTTGCGTTGACTCCCGCATTTCGGCCTGACTTCCCTCAAAGGTCCATGTAATGCCGGGGAAATCTTCCCTGAGCTGGGGCAACGTTTCGGTTTGTATCGACTCCAGTACCCGCGAGACGGCATTCGCCGGTTCAGCGTCCATACTTACTGTTACCACGCGCCGGCCGTTGCGACGGTTGATGCTGGTAAATGCCTCTCCCTTTTCGAATTCTGCCACATCCATAAGTGGGACCTCAATGCCTGCGGGGGTCTGCACCACAAAGTCTTCCAGATTGTATACATCCTGCCGCTGTTCCCGGGGCAGTTTTACGCGGATTTCAATCTCATTTACCCCTCTAAGCTGACGCATGGCCAGCGATCCGTAAAAAGCATTTCGCAGCTGTTGTCCCACATCTTCTGAAGTTAATCCAAGTCGTCGTCCTTCGGGCAGTAGTTTAAAATCTAACTGTGCCTTGCCCCTGTTGTAATTATCGCTGACATCCCGCGTGGCCTCAAACCGTTCCACCCGCTCCAGGAATGCCTGGCTGGCTTCTTCAAGAACGTCGATGTCGGAATGGCTCAAGTCCACGCTGATATCAGGAAGGTACCCGGCCGGACCTCGTTCTGCTTCAAAAGTAATCTGATCCACACCCTCAATATCACCGATACTGTCGCGCCAAAGCTCGATAACTTCCTGGGCCGACATATCGCGCTCGTTGGGCGGCTTCATTACAATCTCGACATCAATAAAACTTTGTCCGCGCACGTTTGTTTTGATGCCCTCTGCAACACGATCCAGATTATGCTCATCAAACATGCGTCGCGTAGACTTCGTAATTTCTTCGGCAACCTTGCCCGCCTGTATTGCTGTGGTCCCTACCGGCAGCGATACTCCGGATTCAATTTCGTCAGCCGCAACCTCGGGCATCATAACCATCCCCATATGATCGCTGTACCCGTAACCACCCACCACAATCAGTAGTGCTATAGCCGCACTCAGGGTGATATACCGGTAACGAAGACAGTAGTCTAAAAAGGCACGATAATAGGTCTCAATAAAGTGGTTAAATCGCCTGGCAAACTTCTGCTGAAACCGATGCAGGCGCCGCCCAATTTTAAACCGACTTTCCTCTTTGGAACTGTGAGCAAGGTGAGCCGGCAATATAAACAGGGCTTCAAGTAGAGATACTAATAATACGACAATAACCACTGCGGGCAGCGGCCACCAATATTTTCCGGTGGTGCCGGGAATAAATAGCAGGGGAAAAAAAGCAATCACATTCGTCAAAATGGCAAAGGTCACCGGCTTACTCATCTCTTTAGCCCCTTTGATGGCCGCCTCCAGAAAGTTCATACCCTGCTGACGATATTCATAGATATTCTCTCCCACCACAATGGCATCGTCAACGACGATACCGAGCACTACCAGGAAGCCGAACATTGAAATCATGTTGATACTTAATCCCAAGAGTGGTAAAAACAGCAGACCACCCACAAAGGAGATCGTCATTCCCATCATCACCCAGAAAGCAAGCCGATACTCCAGGAACAGGGCCAAGATGACCAGCACTATAAGAATGGCCAGGGCTCCATTTTCGACCAGCAGCGAAAGCCGCTCACTGAAATCATCGGCACTGTTACTGTCGATACGATATTTTACGCCGGGAGGAAATCCGGACTCCGCAATCTCCAGTTCATTTTTAACCGTCTCGGCAATTTCGAGCGGGGATTGATTTCCAATGCGATAGATCTGCAGGTCTACCGTAGGCTGTTGATTAAACTGTCCATGGAAGCCGGTCTCTTCAAAGCCGTCGGTAATTTCTGCGATATCCGCCAGCCTGACATTCCCTCCCACATCCGAGGTGATGATCTCAATATTGCCGTATTCATCGGCCCACTGTTTGCGCTCCTGCATCCGCAATAGTATTTCACCGGCATTGGTCTCGATAGCACCTGCGGGAATATCTTCACTGGATTGGCGGATAATATTCGCTACTTCGCCCAGCGTTATATTGTACTCGCGGAGGGTATTCCGCGGTATCTCCACATGCGTTATATAGTCGGGCACATTGCCAATTTCGACCTGGGTAATGCTTTCTTTACTCAGCAGGCGATCGCGCATATTTTCGGCCAGCTTGCGCAGCGTCCATATATCGGAATCTCCATACAATCCGATAGTCATTACCTCGCGCTGATTGGACTGCAGCTGTACTTCCGGCTCCTCAATATCATCCGGAAATGTACGGATGCGATTCACGGCCTGATCAATATCCTGAAAGGTTTTCATCCGTTCAGCTCCCGTCACCAACTCAATGGATACGCTGCCCGATCCCTCGTACGCCGTGGAGGTCACTTCTTTGATACCCTGAACCCCTCGAATAGCTTCTTCCACGGGACGCAGTATCCCCTGCTCTACCTCAGCCGGTGAGGCGCCCGGGTAAACCACGCTTACTTCTACAATATCGAGCTGGTACTCGGGAAATACCTCCTTCTGGATATTATACCCTGTCCATATCCCGCCGGCAATCAGAATAATCATTAACAAATTGGCAGCAATGGGATTTTTCGCCATATAGGATATGAATCCGCCACCGGTGTTGTTATTGGATTCGTTTGTATTTGGTCCTGAGTTGCTCATTTATTCCTGAAGTTAGGAGGTCAAATTTGTTATTGAGATGCCTCGGATGTATCGGACTCAGCAGTGTTTGTGCCTTCAAGCCGGAGTGGGGCACCGTCACTTACGGTAGACAGATTGGTGGTAACCACCTGATCCCCCTCCGACAAGCCACTTTTGATATATGCATACTGTGCATCTCGAAAAACAATCTCTACATCTTTAATATCCAATTCGTCCTCATTCATAACCCAAACGGTGTCATCATCTCTCACATAATCGCGATTCAACCGTATGACATTCTCAAGCGCATCTGCCTTAATATGTACCTCAACAAATGATCCCAGCATTAATCGGGGTACATTGGGATCGTCTGTTTTATAAGCCTGCGGATCAGGGACCGAGACTAACACCCGTGCCATCCGCGTCTGATCTTCGAGCGTACCAACCAGCCGAAATAAATATCCCTGCCGATAGGTATCAGGGGGCCATGCGGTTCTATTTCTCACTCTTACTTCTGAACCCCGCTGATCGTTTCCTTCGGGAATAGTAATCCAACGGAGCTTGGAAACCGGCACTGTTGCTTCAATCCAATAGGTATCGAACCCCACCAAACGAGCCAAATTTTCGCCTGCGGATACCTGAGATCCCACATTAACGTTACGAGTTAAAATGTGGGCATTAAACGGAGCTTCAATCGTCGTTCGGTCAAGATTCAACTGGGCCTGATCAACGGCGGCCTGGGCAGACTCTACGCTCGACCGGGCAGATTCCAGCTGCGGCTCGCGCAGAACCAACGATTTATTTTCTTCTGATAAGGTATCAGCAAACAACTGGTAATCCTGTCGGGCCACATCCTGCCGGCCCATTTCAATATCGAGGTCAGCCCCCGCCTGGCGTAACTCACTCTTTCGCTGCTCCAAGGTATTTCTATAGTCGGATGAATCTATTTGCAACAGCTGCTCTCCCTTCTCTATATACCCACCGGGGACAAATGATTCCGACAGTGCTTCCACTTCCCCACCCACCCTCGGGCTTAGGTTCACCTCCTGTGAAGGACGGACGGTTCCCATCGCCTGTATCGTCGGGCGGTAGTCATCTCTTTCCACATCTATCACATCTACGAGCATAGGTGTGGCACGGGTGGCTCCGGCCCGCTGTGCCGTAGGTTCAGTAGAAAAGATAAGTGCTGTCACTCCAACAGCTATTGCTAAAATACCGATACTGATAAAAAGTGTCTGTTTCCAACTCATTGTTAAAATGGTTTAGTGTCTAATCCCCTTTAGATGATTACGAAAACTATTTAAATAAAAGCGTCAATCCTCGTTTTCCCGTTCAGTTTCAAATGAACCGGCCAGCGCCCGGTATAATCCAATACGATATTCAATGAGGGTCAGCTCTGCTGTTAATAAATCCCTTCGCAATTGCTGAACCTCATCAAGGGCTGTAAGGACGTCCAGGTAATTCGACGTTCCATTGAGATATTCCAGGCGCAGCTGATTGTAGGCCTGTTCAGCCAATGTAACCTGCTCTTCCAGTCGATCAATGCTTTCGCGCTGTTTCTGCTCACGGATCAACGCATCTTCCACTTCTTGAAAAGCCGTAAGTATGGTTTGTCCATATTCGTAAAGTCGCTGCTTCTTCACGGCTTCCAGCCGATCAACTTCGGCGCTTAGTTCACCGCCCCGAAAAATAGGTGCCAACAGATTTCCGGCAAAGGAAGTGGCCCATTCCTCAAAGAGATTCCCCGCCGTGTTGCTTGAGGAGGTTAGTGACGCCGATAACGTCAGCCGTGGATACTGATTACTGATGGCAGAAGCCAGGTCACGGTCGGCAGCCTTAACCAGGTTAAAAGCACTCTTTACATCGGGACGTCGCTGAATGAGATCAATCGGAACGCCCGTCTCAGGTAATGGCGGTAGTTCCGGCATCTGCTCCGGTGTTATTTGAAGCGTATCCTGGGGCGATTGCCCAAGCAATACTGACAGTTCATGCTGTAAGACGTTCAGATTTGCTTCGGCGTTGGATTTCTGTTCGCGCGTCGATTCCAACAACTGCCGTTGCCGTAGAATATCCACCCCTCTGATCTGTCCGGTTCCAAACCTGTTTTTCAGCAGATCCAATACTTTTTGATTCGTCTCGATCTGACTTTCAACAAGGGACAGCTGCTTTTGTGCTTCAGCCAGACGCGCCCAGGTTCGTACCACTTCGGCAGATACCGTAAGTGCAGCGGTCTGATAGTCGGCCAAGGTGACCTGGGCACGATACTCTGCCGCATCTACCTGTGAACCAATCCGTCCCCATAAATCGATCTCATACGAAGAACTCAATCCCGCGCTAAAATCATCGGAGCTGTCAAAGGATGTTTGCTGGTTGCGTGTCGTCTGTGCTTCGGCAATGGCATCAAGGGTGGGAAAAAGGCCGCCCGTTTCGCGATCGACCACTGCTTCTGACGCCTGCAATCGCTGCCATGCCGTTTGAATATCAAAGTTGGAGCTTAATGCCGTATCAACAAGGGCATTTAGCTGTTTATTTTCAAAGGAAGTCCACCATTGGGAAGGCATCTCCACTGCTCCGCTTCGTGAAAAGGGAGGAGATTCCTGTACGGGGGAATCAACAGTTTCTTTGTGAGGGGTACACCCCAGTAACAACGAAATAAGACACCCCCATAACAAATAGTTGCCGTTCATAAGAAGATCTCTGATCATCCTGAATTTTTTACTACTCCTTTATAAAAAGAGCTTTGTCGATTATCCATTATAACATCCAAATCTATAGGAAGTTTGAAGTGTTTCAACTCAAATATTTCCGGAAACTGATCTTTAAACAATACTGCTACCCAAAACGTTTAAACAAATATTTTTCGGCAACTGCACCCGGGGTATTTCAGCGATATAGGTAATGAGCAACCATTTCAAAATGCTTCTATTTTACTCCTTGAATATGACTATATTGATCTGCATGTTTAGAATCTCAAAGGGTATGTATAATGATATTTATTTCTGATTCTTCATGTAAAAACCTTTTATGAGAAAATCCTTACTAAATTAGTAGATTGTCTTATACAACGATTTTGCTATTTTAAACACGTTATCAAAAAATGATCACTATATTATTATATGAGTAAAGAAAAGAAGAAGGTCATCATTGTAGAAGACGATCTCATTCTCAATTTACTGTACGAGAGTTATTTAGAGAGGCTCGGTTTTGAAACGGAAGGCGAGCTTGTTTACGGTAAAACGGCTATCGAAACGGCCAAAAAGATTGATCCGGATTTGGTGGTCATGGATATTTCCCTTGAGGGAGATATTGACGGCATTGATGCCATGCTGGAAATTCGTAAGTTTTCTGATGTTCCCGTCATTTATATTACCGGAAATTCAGATCCCTATCATGTTGAACGGGCCAAAGATACCGATCCTTTGGATTACCTTACCAAACCCATTGAGTTCGAAGATTTAAAAAAGTCTATTGACAAATACTTTTCTTTCGAATCCTGATATCCGAAATTACAATTTTTCAAATTACCCAAAGTTATGTTTAAACCATTTCTATCACTAAGAAATGTGGTATTACCTGTGGTCTTTGCTGCATTTCTATTTATCGGATGCACCGGACCGCAACAAACCACTGAAGATCCTCAATCAACAACCGAAGAAAAAGCTGTTCCCGGCCCTTCGGAACTGGATCGCATGGTTCCCAACCCAATCACAGAAGAAATACCCAATGCCTTTTTTGAGGCCGTTGATAACGGCACCCGTACGATGTCCGGCGAACCGGGTAATAAATACTGGACGCAGTGGGCCAATTATGATATGGATGTTGAGCTGCTCCCTGCCGATACGCTCGTAAAGGGAAGTGCAACCATCACTTATTATAATAATTCTCCCGATACCTTAGATGCCCTACATATGGAGCTGGCTCAAAACCTGCATGCCAAGGGTGCTCAGCGAAGCAGCCCACAGGAAGTAACCGGCGGCATAAATCTGCATAATGTCGGTCTTAATGGCAATGAACTAAGCCAACTGCAATCGTACAGAGATCCGACAGGCTACGGCGTGAATGGAACTCACCTTTTTATTCGCCCCAACAATACGATAGCCCCCGGCGATTCTGCTAAGATACAGATCGACTGGGATTTTAAGATCCCTCAACGTGGTGCCAGCGGACGCATGGGCTATAGCAAAGATAATCTTTTCTACATCGCATACTGGTATCCGAAGATGAGTGTATACGATGATGTCGTTGGATGGATGACCGATCAGTTTACCGGCACGTCTGAATTCTATCACGATTTTGCCGACTATAACGTCGATATTACGGTCCCCGATCAGTGGATGGTTGGTTCCACAGGCCAGCTTACAAACGGGAAAGACGTCCTTGTCGAAGATATTTATCAGCGTCTTGAAAAAGCCCATAATAGCGATACAGTAATGTCTGTTGTTGCTGAAAAAGATTTTGGGTCAGTAACAAAATCACCTGAGAATGGTACACTAACCTGGAATTTTAAAGCCGAAAAAGTACGTGACTTTGCGTTTAGTGTAACCAAAGAATCCAAATGGGATGCTACGCGAGCAAGTGTGGGCGATCTCGATGGCGACGGTGAAGAAGAGTATACACATATAAATGCCATCTATCGGAGTTCAGCGCCAAAATGGACCGATGGCGCCAAGTTTACACAGCACGCTATTACCTTCTTATCAGAACAGACAGATCTCGAGTACCCCTGGCCTCATATGACCTCTGTCGAAGGAGGCGGCATCATCGGCGGCGGTATGGAATTTCCTATGATCACCATCATCGGGGATTATAACAATCAATCATCGCAGGCATTATATGCGGTTATAGCCCATGAACTTGCGCATATGTGGGTACCGATGATCGTGAGCACCAATGAGCGTCACTATGCATGGATGGATGAGGGTACTACTACCTTTAACGAAAATCAGGCAAAAAAAGCATACTATCCCAAAGGGCCTGACTTTGATCTCAACGACATGAAAAGTTACTTGCAAATTGCCGGCAACGATGCCGAAGGACCTATTATGCGATGGTCTAACCATCACTATAATGGTTTTGCTTACGGGATTGCATCATATCCCAAACCGGCAACAATGCTTGTGAGCCTGCGCAGCCTTTTGGGTAAAGAGACATTCAACAAAGCCCTGCACGAATTTATTGATCGATGGAAGTACAAGCACCCTTATCCCTGGGATATGTTTAACACGTTTGAAGATGTTGCAGGCCGGGATCTGGACTGGTTTTGGAGAGCATGGTACTACGAAACCTGGACCCTTGACCAAGCTGTTGGCAATATTTCATTCCAAGACGGCACCACTCGCATCGTGATTGAAGATCACGGGCAGGCGCCAATGCCGGCCAACGTTAAAATTACCAAAAGTGACGGCTCTACCCTGACCCGCACTATCCCCGTTGACACATGGTTAGAAGGGGCCACACAAGCAGTAATTACGGTGAAGGGTGAAGTTACGAATGTCGTTATCGATCCCAACAAGAAATATCCTGACACTAACCGACAAAACAACCGCTGGCAAAAGTAGTTTAATTCTCAGTATTATTTTCTTGACAAAGGGCGCTATAAAGCGCCCTTTTGTTATTTCATGAATTTTAGACTTATTTTCAGATAGCTTTGTAAAATCATCTCAACTATATCACCCTAAACTAAATTGGGTTTGATGTGTCGGCTTGGCAAAGGCTTCTTGTATTAAATGACGTAAAAAGATACTCCCTTAGAATTTGATCACCTGATAAATTTCTTACCTTATATAATGAATTTTTTATCATAATTATGAGTATGAAGCGATTTGGATCACTACAGTGGATATTACTTGCTGCCGGTATTATTGCCATTTTAGGCCTTACCGGGATGAATGTGTATTCCTTGTATGCCCTTCATGAAAATACGCTGGAATCATCAAGAGAAAACAAGAAGCTGCAGATCGCAGAATTCACCGATAAAATTCGATACCGCTTCTTTAAAAAATTTATTGGGCTCGGTTCTGCCGACATCAATAGACTGCAAGAACAGTTTGAAAACACGGGAGCGTTTACTCCTAAAGTGACCAAATTATTAAATAAGGCAGCCGGCGATTCCATTTACGATAATATCTATTTTATTCCCTCCGGCTCTGATGCCTGCCAAACGCAAAGCCCCATTCTGCAATATAGTACAGAGAATATATTTGAAGAGACCTCTGATTATCCGGCTGTGGTCTGTGACGGGATGGGGATTGCACGAACTCAAATAAAGAGCCTTCTTGCTGATTACCAATATAACAACAAGGTGCTTTTTGACTCGCATCGCAGTATCACCATTGTACTCATCGATCCGTCTCAACACGAAGTGTTCGGCTATCTTACGATGCCATTTAACCAGGATTTTTTGCGAAATTCCTACCTTCCGAAGGTCCTGACTCAGAGATTTGGGGCTGAAGAGTATCCCGGCATGAATGTTTGGCTGCGAGACTGGACAAATAATGAAATTATAGCCAGCAGCAATCCTAATGCAACCTATGATCGGAAACAAATACAATTTGTGCAGAACTTTCCTGATTTCTTTGATTACTGGAAGGTCGAAGTGGCATTTACGGATGAATCTACAATAGCGGCCAGTAATGCCTCGCTCATTAAAAATCTTGTCGTAATGGGAGCGGCAATGTTGCTGCTGCTCGGGGCTCTTGTTTTCATGTTCCGGTCTGCCCGTAAAGAACGAGCACTGGCTGAACGACAGGCGAACTTCCTGGCCAATGTCACCCACGAACTCAAAACACCGCTATCAGTGATGCAAGCAGCGGGAGAAAACCTTGCTGACGGACGTGTTCAAGATCAGCAGCGACTTAAGAATTATGGGAGCCATATTTTCAGCGAAGCCGTTAGGCTCAGAAATATGATAGACAAACTCCTTGACGTAGCCAAAGCTGATGCGGGAGAATCGCTGGTGAATCCCCAACCTACCGATATTGGAGAAGTCGTAAAATCATATCTCGATAAACATCAGAAGTTTTTCCAGGAGAAAGATGTAATCCTTGATATCAGTATTGACAAAAATCTTCCTGCCGTAAATATTGATCGAAACAGCCTGGAAACAATCATCAGTAATTTAGTCGACAATGCTATCAAATACAGCACCAATGAAAAATATCTTGGCATCCGTGTGTTGACCCAAAACGACCATGTAAAACTCTGCATTGAAGATCACGGCGTAGGCATTGCCAAGAAAAACCTATCAAATATCTTCACCAAATTTTTTAGAGTTGAAGATTCATTGACGGCCAAAACTAAGGGACATGGATTGGGGTTATCTATTGTTAAGAATTTAGTTGAACTAAATTCGGGTTCTATTGAGGTTGAAAGTAACCCGAACGACGGATCTACTTTTATCATAACATTTCCTATCTTAAGCGATTCAGCTCCAAAAGCTTCGCTGAATTCCTTATCAACACAACCTGAATCGGAGTCAAGAAATAAAGAGCTTGAAGAACATGTCAGCTGATCCCAAAAAAATTGTTATTGTTGAAGATGAACCCAGCCTGGTATTTACGCTGCAGGATACCTTGGAGAGTGAAGGATATGACGTCTACATTGCTGAAAACGGTGACGAAGCTGTTGAAACTGTAAAAAAAGAGCAGCCTGATTTAATGATTTTGGATTTAATGCTGCCGGGGATGAGCGGTTTTGATGTGTGTCGCACGGTGCGAGATCAAAATTACACCTTCCCCATTATTATCCTTACAGCAAGAGATCAGGAAATTGATAAGGTAACCGGTCTTAATATTGGCGCAGATGATTATATCACGAAACCCTTCGGCGTTAAAGAGCTTCTTGCACGTATAAAAGCACGCTTGCGTCGATCAGAGACCTATTCTCAAATGAAACCCATCAAAGAAGTTGATCTCGATCCCATACACGTAGACTTATCAAATGCGATTGCCGAACATCCTGAAAAAGGAGAGCTTGAACTCACTACCCGAGAGGTGGAGCTTATACGCTATCTCGTAACTCATGCTAATGAACCGGTTTCGCGTGATGATCTGCTCGAAAATGTTTGGCGCTATGAATTCAGTACAAATACACGTACTGTTGATGTTCATATTTCAAAACTGAGATCAAAAATTGAAGAACACCCGGACGATCCTAAATACCTGGTTACTCTGCACGGCGTCGGCTATATGCTCAAGATGAACTGATCGTTCTTCATCTTCTTTTGCACTGCTGGCTGCAAAAACAAAACGTTATCCGTCAGATACCAGGGACTTATCCTCCTGCAGACTCCTGACAAAGCCCGGGAAACCATTTATTTGGGCTTCAAGTAATTGCTGTTGAAATTCATCCCTAATACCTTCCTCGTCATCAAAATTCTCGTTAACACGGGATATAAAAACGCGTTCAGGAAAGATATGAGCATTCCGATATCCGAACACCTGCTGCAGCTGCTCTACAGCCCGCATTGCCCCAAAAGCACCATTGGCTTCTCCTATCAATGCAATTGGTTTTTTATCCAAACTATTCGGAAAGGGAAGATAATCAATAAAGAGTTTTAAAATACCCGGGTATCCCCCGTTATATTCGGGACAAACGACTACTAACCCATCCGCGACAACCGCTTGCTCAACAAAATCGTCAATTTCAGGCAGTTCTTCTCCATATTTACCTCCCGCTACTTGCTCAATTGGGAAATCCTGTAAATCGATGATGTCGGTTGCAACCCCTTCTTGCCTGTATTTTTCTTGCACATACTCTGATACGCGAAGGGAATTTGAGTTGGGACGGTCGGTTCCGCTAATAATTTTAAGGTTAATCATAATATTTTATTAACTACAAATAATCTCAAAAGATATCATTTCTTCCAGATAAAACAGCTGTATGTGATCACACCATAACTGTTCAAGCTTATTCAACTTAATAATATATGCTATCGTTTCTTTTGGGATGCTTTTTCATAAGCTTCTTTAATTTTCTCAAGTCGATCCCATAGCTTGCCCTCACGACCAATATTTCCGGGTTCATACCACTTCTCATTCTTTATCTCATCCGGCAGATAGTCTTGTGGAATCCAATGATGATCATAGGAATGCGGATAATGATAGTCATCAGAGGCATTCTCAATACCCAGGTATCGCGATTGTTTAGAATTAGCTGTTTTATCGCGTAGATGAGGAGGTACTTCTCCAATACCGCTATTTTGAATTTCCCTGCGGACTGAAAAAACTGCACCCGCACTGTTACTTTTAGGCGCAAGGGCAACATAAATGCAAGCGTGAGCTAAAAAATAAAGGCCCTCCGGCATCCCGCATTTTGTAAATGCCTCATGGGCAGCATTAACCAGCGATAGGGCATGCGGATCAGCCATTCCCACATCCTCCGAAGCCTGGATAAGCATACGCCGAAATATAAAGTTGGGATCCTCGCCCCCTTCCAACATCGCTACCATCCAATACAGTGCAGCATCTACATCCGAGCCACGAAGTGATTTTATAAAGGCAGAGGCATAGTGATAATGCTCATCACCGCCTCCATCGTAGCGAACTCCCCTTCGTTGAATACATTCCTTGGCTATCTCCAGATCGATATGGATTACGCCCTCATCATCGGGATCGCTGGAAAGCACCGCTACTTCAAGGGCATTAATAGCATTTCGTATATCACCTCCGGCAAATTCCGCAAGATGTTGTTTCGCCTCATCTGTTACTTGAACCTTTTTCTCACCCAACCCACGCTCTTCATCCTTTAAGGATCTATCAATCATCGTTAATACATGATCGGTGGTCAAGTCATGTAATTCAAAAAGTTGGCAACGTGATAACAGCGGACTTACCAAAGAGTAAAATGGATTTTCGGTTGTTGCCCCTATGAGAGTTATCACCCCTGACTCCAGATGAGGAAGCAGTGCATCTTGCTGAGCCTTGTTCCACCGATGAATTTCATCCACGAAAAGGATCGTTTTACGACTATTCATCTGCTGTACTTTTTCAGCCTTGGCAACTACTTTTCTAAGATCCTTAATACCATCAAGTACTGCGTTAAGCTCTACATATTGGGCATTAATCTCGCGTGAAATCACATGGGCCAAAGTAGTTTTTCCGGAACTGGGCGGTCCATAAAAAATAAGCGAACCAATAACTCCCGATTCAATCATACGTCGCAGCATTTTCCCTTCGCCAACGATATGATTTTGTCCCACAAATTCGTCGAGCGAGCGGGGACGCATACGTGTGGCAAGCGGTTCATGGGGATTCACAAAGTTCGTCTTCCCCTCCTCACTTCCCGAATCAGATTCTTCGTTGAACAGATCCATTATAGTTGCTCACTAATTTTCCAATATTTAACAACGCTTTAAATCTTCTTTAATTTCTCACAAAGAATAAAAAATGCCCGGCATGATATATACCGAGCATTAATTCCTCTAACTAATGAACTGCTTACTTACTTTGCAGTTCTTCCTGCAAAGCATTCCAGTCATCAAGAAAACGCTCGAGACCACGATCAGTCAATGGATGGTGTAAAAGCTGATCAATCACATTGAGAGGCATGGTAGCAACATCAGCTCCCAGTCGGGCGGACTCAAGAACATGCATTGGGTGGCGGATGCTGGCTGCAAGAACTTCTGTCTCAAAACCATAATTATCATATACTGTCACCACATCTTCGATCAGTTGCATCCCGTCGTCCGAGATATCATCCAATCGTCCGATGAATGGAGAAATATAGGTAGCACCGGCTTTTGCTGCCAACAGCGCCTGCGTAGCTGAAAAACAGAGGGTGCAGTTGGTTCGAATGCCTTCATCAGACAACGTTTTAATTGCCTTGATACCTTCTTTAATGAGTGGCACTTTTACTACAACATTATCAGCAATCTCTGCCAGGTGTCGGGCCTCAGAAACAATTTCATCATATTCAGTAGAAACGACCTCCGCTGAGACATCACCGTCTACAAGATCACAAATTTTAGCTATATGGCCTTCAAAATCTGCAACTCCAATTTTAGCACATAAGCTCGGATTTGTTGTTACACCGTCCAATACCCCTAAATCATTCGCCTCCTTGATTTCATCAAGATCAGCAGTATCTATAAAAAACTTCATAAGAAAATCTGTCCTTTGTTGGTTGTTTTTGCTGGGTTTAAGATAAAAAAAATTGGTTCTCTTTCTTAATCTTGATGCTCTCTAATATCTAATTGTTAAACAGGAGTCCTTCGCAGCCATACCATCTATTTCATTACCGATTAGCTTATTCAAGTTTTCAATTTAAAATCATTATCATTTTTAAAAATCTGTAGGATATTGCATATTAAAGTCACGAAATTCTCGTTAACAAAATAGAGTACCTAATTAATCTCACATTTATTTGAAAAAACAGGCTACAGGAGGCAGGAGTTTATTATGAGCAAATCAAAAGACTTTACACTTGGTTTAATATCAGGAGCTTTAGTGGGTTCGGTAGTAGCTTTACTTTACGCCCCCGACAAGGGAAGCAATACCCGTGATGTAATATCGTATCGATTGAGTTCTTATCTGGATGAACTTACCCATCTTATTGATCGTCTTTCGGAAGAAAAGGAAGCTATTTCAGAAGCTAAGCGCCAAGGTGATCAGGTCGTTGAAGATGCCCGTCATCGTGCAGAAGATCTAATCCGCGAAGCGGAAGATCTGTTAGATACCATTGAAGATTCAGATAGTGGTAAAGAAAATAATTCTACACAACAAAGAGCTGATAAATCTTCGTAAGTAGAGAAATACATTTTCTTGAAAAGAAGTCAGCTTTTAGAAAGCCGTAACTTTTAAAGTTTCTTCAAATAAAAAAGTGCCCGTCATCTCTGACGGGCACTTTTTTTATTCAATTATTTGCATGAAGTGATTAGGATTCATCATCCTCTACATCAGCTTCTGCCGTTGGTTTTGCTTCCTCTCCATTGCCTTCTGATCCGGCAAGCTCATCGAATACTTTTGCAACTTCTTGCTCTTCTTCGTCAAGCTCTTCTTTCTTACCAACAATCAGATCATCGTACTTACGGAGACCTGTACCGGCAGGTACTTTGTGTCCAACAATCACATTCTCCTTGAGTCCCTGAAGGGTATCCTTCTTGGCCTCAATGGATGCTTGAGTGAGTACTTTTGTAGTCTCTTGGAATGAAGCAGCAGACAACCAGCTTTCTGTAGAGAGTGCAGCACGTGTAATGCCAAGCAGTATCGGCTTGGAAATAGCCGGTTCGGCTTCACGTGTCTCGATCTCATCCACGCCTTCTTTAATCAGCTCGTTATTTGTTTCTCGAACTTCGCGACGTGTAAGCAGTGTTCCCTGCTTAAGATCACTTCCTCCCGGATTGGTAACAACGTATTTTCCGATAAGCTCATCGTTCTTGTTGTTAAGCTCAAATCGGTCAACTTTATCTCCTTCAAGATACATGGTATCTCCGGGATCTGTTACCTCAACCTTTTGCATCATGGTGCGAACAATGGTCTCAATGTGTTTGTCATTGATTTTCACACCCTGCAGTCTGTAAACCTCCTGAATTTCGTTTACGAGGTACGACTGTACTGCATAAGGTCCGAGAATATTCAGAATTTCTTCGGCCGGAATGGTACCGTCAGACAGTTGCTGACCAGCTTCAACATAGTCATTCTCCTGCACAAGAATGTGCTTGGATAGAGAAATGAGATATGTTTTTTCGGTCTTGCCGTCTTTACTTTCTACGATAACTTCCTGCTTACCACGCTTACGGCCACCCATCTTAACAATACCGTCAATTTCTGATACAGCAGCCGGATCACTTGGCGAACGTGCTTCAAAGAGCTCCGTTACACGCGGCAGACCCGCTGTAATATCCTTGGATTGACCAGTAGATCGTGGAATCTTAGCGAGTACCTGTCCGGCAGCAACTTCCTCTCCGTCTTCAACAACAATGTGTGTATCAACGGGCAGCGTTTTCTCCCGCACTCGATCGTCATCACCTTTCACCAATAATGTTGGGATTAGCGAACGATCTTTGGAATCGATAACAACCTTTTCGCGGTGACCTGTTTGAGCATCTGTCTCTTCAGAAAACGTAATATCTTCGAGAATATCTTTATACTCAACAGTACCGTCGATCTCAGCATAGATGTTAGCGTTGTACGGATCCCAGGTACAGAGGGGTACTCCTTTGGGAACCTCATCGCCTTCTTCGACCAACAGCTCAGAACCATAAGGAATGTTATAGGAAATAAGTTCTTTTCCTTCTTCATCCTTAATCTTTATTTCTCCGGCACGACTGAGTACGACATCATGAATCTCTTCTCCGTCATCGTATTCAACAACGCGGATATTTTCGAACTCAACCTCACCTTCAAACTTAGCCTTGTGCATTGATTCTGACTCAACGCGAGAAGCAGTACCACCAACGTGGAATGTACGCAGTGTCAGCTGAGTACCGGGCTCACCAATTGATTGCGCTGCAATAACTCCTACAGCCTCACCAACCTGAACCATTGTACCTCGAGACAAGTCTCGACCATAGCACATAGAGCACACTCCGCGCTCTGTTTCACAAGTGAGTACGGATCGAATTTCAACTTCTTCAATTGAAGTTTCGGCAATGCTTTGAGCCACACCTTCGTCAATCATCTGATTAGCTTCGCACAGAAGCTCATCAGTAATAGGATCATAAATATCGTGCAGTGAAACACGACCGAGAATACGATCTTCCAAGCTCTCGATAACATCCTCGTTATCTTTCAGAGCCTTCATCTTAATACCACGCAGTGTTCCACAGTCTTTCTCGTTGATAATGATATCCTGAGAAACATCAACAAGACGGCGTGTCAGATAGCCCGCATCGGCAGTTTTAAGAGCCGTATCGGCAAGACCCTTACGGGCACCGTGCGTAGAAATAAAGTATTCCAGAACGGTAAGTCCCTCTTTAAAGGATGAGAGAATAGGATTCTCAATTACCTCGTTTCCTTCCTGTTGGGAACTCTTCTGCGGCTTCGCCATCAGTCCACGCATACCACCAAGCTGACGGATCTGCTCCTTAGAACCTCGAGCACCGGAATCAGCCATCATAAATACCGGGTTAAATCCATCTTTGTCTTCTGTCAACGCATTGAACAGTGACTCAGAAACACGGTTTGTGGTACTTGTCCACTTGTCAATAACCTGATTGTAACGTTCGTTATCGGTAATGAAACCCATCTCGTAACGTTCATCGATTTCAGCTACTTCATTTTTAGCTTTCTGAAGCAGTTCATCTTTTTCGTCAGGTGTTACAATATCTTCGAGACTAAAGGAAATTCCTCCCGTTGTAGCCTCTTCAAAACCAAGACGTTTCATATCGTCGAGGAATTCGGCAGTACGTGCTGTACCAACCTCATAGTGAATATCGCCAATCAGTACACGCAGCTCTTTCTTGCCGAGCGTCTTATTGACAAATTCCATCGGTTCAGGCAATATCTTATTGAACAACACTCGTCCTGTTGTTGTCTTAATAATCTCCTGAACCTCTTCACCATCTTCGTTTTCCTTGGTGATCCGGAGGTTAATCTTAGCGTGCATATCAATCCGATCACGATCATACGCAATCAACACCTCGTCGAGGTTGGCAAAGGTTTTCCCTTCCCCTCTCTTGTCACTGGCCATCTTGGTCATGTAATAAATACCAAGAACCATATCCTGCGATGGTACCGCAATAGGTCCACCGTTAGCAGGACTCAACAAGTTGTGAGAGCCAAGCATAAGTACCGATGCCTCTAAAATCGCATCATGACTCAGCGGCAAGTGAACAGCCATCTGGTCACCGTCGAAGTCAGCATTATAGGCCGTACATGCGAGGGGATGCAATCGAATTGCTTTCTCCTCAATCAGTACCGGCTGAAACGCCTGTATACCCAGCCTGTGCAATGTCGGTGCACGGTTAAGGAGTACAGGATGGCCGTCAATAACATTTTCGAGGACTTCCCAAACAACCGAGTCACGGCGATCAACAACTTTCTTCGCTGACTTGACTGTTTTGACATATCCACGCTCGATCAAGCGACGGATTATAAATGGCTTGTAGAGTTCAACCGCCATCTCTTTTGGAAGACCACACTGATGCATCTTAAGCTCAGGGCCAACAACAATTACAGAACGGCCGGAATAATCAACACGCTTTCCGAGCAAGTTCTGACGGAATCGTCCGCTCTTCCCTTTCAGCATATCACTGAGAGATTTCAGGGGACGATTATTATTACGTACCGCATTGGATTTTCGGGAATTATCATAAAGCGAATCAACCGCCTCCTGCAGCATACGCTTCTCATTTCGCAGGATAACATCAGGCGCCTTAATATCAATCAGACGCTTGAGTCGATTATTTCGGATGATTACCCGACGATAAAGATCGTTAAGATCGGAAGTAGCAAATCGTCCACCCTCCAGAGGTACAAGAGGTCGCAATTCAGGTGGAATAACCGGAATCACACTTTGAACCATCCACTCGGGACGGTTTTCGGTATGCTGATTTGCTGCACGGAACGATTCAATAACCTGCAGACGCTTCAATTTCTTCTTCTTACGCATCTGCGATGTCTCGTTACGAGCTTCGTAACGCAGACGATAGGCAAGTTCATCCAGATCCTGGGTTGCCAATAGCTCTTCAATAGCTTCGGCACCTTCTTTCGCTCGAAACTTCTCTTCGTTATCGTCATCCATCTCCCACTGATCTTCGGGGAGCTGCTCCTGAATATCGTAATACTCCTCTTCAGAAATCAGGTCTCCCTTCTTGTAACCAAGATCACGGGCAACGCCGGGATTCATGATCACATAGGTCTCGTAGTAAACAATCTTCTCAAGATTTTTGGAAGAATAACCGAGCAGATATGCAAGTTTGTTAGGCAGTGACTTGAAGTACCAGATATGCACGACGGGCACGGTAAGGGAAATGTGTCCCATACGTTCACGCCGAACGGCTTTTCTGGTAACCTCTACACCACAGCGGTCACAAATAATCCCTTTGTAACGGATACGTTTGTATTTGCCACAATGGCATTCATAGTCTTTGACCGGACCAAAGATCTTTTCACAGAAAAGACCATCCATTTCCGGTTTAAATGTACGATAGTTGATTGTTTCGGGAGTTAAGACTTCGCCATGCGACCGAGACAAAATAGTCTCAGGTGACGCAAGTGAAATACCAATTTTATCGAAGTCTTTCGAAACTGTTAATGTGTTAGTAGTCGGCAAGGAAGTACCTCCGGATTGACTTTATTTAACAGTATAAATTCTGTTGTTCTAATTAGTCGATGTGAATATCAAGGCCAAGACCCATCATTTCGCGTAGCAGTACCTTAAATGATTCTGGTACGTCACCTTCGGGTAAGTTTTCGCCTTTTACAATAGCTTCGTAAACACGAGAACGACCTTTCACATCATCACTTTTTACAGTAAGCATCTCTTTGAGGATACTGGAAGCGCCATAGGCATACAGTGCCCACACCTCCATCTCACCAAGACGCTGACCACCAAACTGTGCTTTACCACCCAGTGGCTGTTGCGTAATAAGAGAATACGGTCCAATGGAACGGGCATGCATCTTATCTTGAATCAGGTGATTCAACTTGAGGATATACATATATCCAACGGTTGATTTCTGATCCATCGGTTCACCGGTTCGGCCGTCATACAATGTAACGCGGCCATCTTCGGGCAAGCCCGCTTCACGCATTTTCTCTTTCACCTGCTCTTCGCTGGCACCGTCAAAAATGGGCGATGCAAATTTAACACCCAATTTCTTACCGGCCCATCCAAGAATGGTTTCGTAAATCTGTCCGAGGTTCATACGCGAAGGTACACCCAGCGGATTAAGACAAATATCAACAGGCGTTCCGTCTGCCATATACGGCATATCTTCTTCCGGTACGATCTTAGCGATCACACCCTTGTTACCGTGGCGACCGGAAAGCTTATCACCTACTTGCAGCTTACGCTTTTTGGCAACATAGACTTTCGCTTTCTGGATGATTCCGGGCGGGAGATCATCTCCAACCTGAATCTGATATTTTCTTCGTTTGGCTTCTGTATCAATTTCTCTTCGAAGCGAACGATAGTTCTTAAAGAGCAATCGTACATGTTCTACCAATTCATCATCAGTAGCCCATTGTATATTTTCATTAATGTTAACGGGATCAAGCTCTTCGAAATCTGATTTTCGATACTTCTCACCTTTAGGAATAAGCTCTACACCATTGAAGTCATAGACTCCGGGAGACGTTTTATCTCTGAGCAGGGTATAAAGCTTGTCCACCATTTTACTGTTCAGCTCATCAACCTTTTCCTGGTGGCGTTCATTTTCAAGCTCAACCTGCTTTTTCTCCTCTTTACGTGAAATCTGCTCATCACGTTTACGGCTAAAGAGTTTTGTATCAATAACTGTTCCTGATACTCCGGGTGGTACCTTCAGCGATGCGTCTTTAACATCACCCGCTTTATCACCAAAGATTGCACGCAGAAGTTTTTCTTCCGGTGTAGGATCAGTTTCACCTTTTGGCGTAATTTTTCCTACAAGAATATCCCCGTGGCTGATCTTCGCACCGGTTCGGACGATTCCCTGCTCATCAAGATCTTTAGTAGCATCTTCACTCACATTCGGAATCTCACGCGTTAATTCTTCTTCACCACGCTTGGTATCACGAACTTCTTGCTCAAACTCCTCAATATGAATGGATGTATACATGTCTTCTTGGACAACGCGCTCACTTACTACAATCGCATCCTCAAAGTTATATCCTCTCCACGGTACAAATCCGATAAGGACATTTCGTCCCAGAGCAAGTTCGCCTTGGTCAGTAGCACAACCATCGGCCAAGGTTTCACCTTTCTTAACCTTATCCCCAACTTCTACAATCGGTGTCTGGTTAATAGTTGTATCCTGATTGGTACGCTCAAATTTTGAGAGTCCATATTTTTTAATACCCTCATCAAAGTAACATTGCTGCTCCATATCACTACGATCGTACTTAACATGGATCTCTTTAGCACTAACATATACCACCTCTCCGTCTTCGTCAGCAGTAATGATAGCTCGCGAATCTTTTGCAGCACGATGCTCCAACCCGGTACCAACAACCGGCGATTCGGGACGCAATAACGGTACAGCCTGTCGCTGCATGTTAGCTCCCATAAGAGCACGGTTCGCATCATTATGTTCAACAAAAGGAATTAGTGATGCTGCAACCGATGCAATTTGGTTTGTAGAAACGTCCATGAACTCAATTTCCTCCGGATCGGCCAAACCAACCTCACCATCACGGAAACGAGAGAAGATATTATCATTCTTAAAGACTCCCTTTTCATCAATAGGAGCATTCGCCTGAGCAATAATAGTTTCATCTTCCTGCTCTGCAGACAGATACTCAATGTCTTTCGTTGCTCTTCCATCCTCAATCTTACGATAAGGAGTTTCCAGGAAGCCAAAGTCATTTACTTTAGAATGGACGCACAGAGAAGTAATAAGACCAATATTAGGTCCCTCTGGAGTTTCAATAGGACACAGACGTCCATAGTGCGTGTAGTGAACGTCACGAACCTCAAATCCAGCTCGTTCACGCGTCAAACCGCCAGGCCCAAGTGCCGACATACGACGTTTGTGCGTCAGTGTCGCCATCGGGTTCGTTTGGTCCATAAACTGTGACAACTGGTTCGTACCAAAGAACGTGTTAATAACAGACGAGATCGTCCGTGCATTAACCAAATCTTGTGGTGTCAACTGCTCAGCATCACGGGAATTCATACGTTCTTTAATCGTCCGCGACATTCGAGCAAGACCGATAGAAAACTGCTGCGAAATCTGCTCACCGATTGTACGGACACGACGATTGCTCAAGTGATCAATATCATCAACCTGAGCTTTCATGTTCTTCAGTCGGATAATCTCTTTAATGATGGCAAGGATATCATCCTTCGTCAGATAACGAATATCCATATCCACATCTATTTTCAGACGTTTGTTCAACCGATACCGGCCTACTTCCCCGAGATCATACTTTTTATCACTAAAGAACAGACGTTCAAGCACCTGTCGAGCCGTCTCAGCATCCGGCATTTCACCGGTTCTAATCTGGCGATAAATTTCTGCAAGTGCAGATTCTTCATCGTGAGAAGGATCTTTGCGCATCGTATTCATAAATACGTCTCGCTCAGACTCTTCAGGTTCAAGTGTTTGTACTCGAACCTTATCTAAATCAGCTTCTTTTAACAGCCCATAATCATCTTCTGTTAATTCATGATCAACTTCAAGAAGTACTTCACGACTTTCTGCCTCAGTAACTTCTCCCGTCTCATCATCAATAACTTCTTCAATTTTTTCTTCTACAATATCCGTAGCAAGGCGTCGACCGACAAGCTCCTTTTTATATTGCTTCTTTGATTCAATTTCAACGAGCTCAGTTCCGCCAAAAAGGTTAAACAGTTCCTCATCACTGGAGTACCCCAACGCTCGAAGCAAGGTTGTAAATGGAACCTTTTTCTTACGATCAATATAGGCCCAAAGCACATCTCGGATGTCTGTTGAGAACTCAATCCAAGATCCTTTAAAAGGAATCACCTTGGCATTATACAGCTGTGTACCGTTGGGATGGACATTTTGACCGAAAAAAGCACCTGGTGAGCGGTGAAGTTGACTTACAATCACTCGTTCAGATCCGTTGACAATAAAACTGCCTTTTTCCGTCATCCAGGGCAAATCACCCAAGAATACTTCCTGCTCAATCGTTTCAGTAGTCTCGTCATCATCATCAACAGCAGAAAGACGCAGCTTTGCCTTCAGAGGCACGGCATATGAAAGACCACGCTCCTGGCATTCTTTGATGCTGTATTTTGGGGTATCCACGCTGTAATGCATGAATTCCAAAATATGCGTCTCACGAGAATCCTGAATTGGGAAGTTGTTATTAAATATCTTTTGAAGACCTTGATTTTTACGATCTTCCGGTGCAATATCTAATTGAGTAAAGTCCGAAAATGATTCGAGTTGAATATCCAGGAAATCCGGATAGTCGAGCACATGTTCGGTACTGCCAAATGATAAGCGGTCGGTGAAAGGTATTTTCTCCATTTTACTTTGTTTATTCAAAAGGAACCTCTCCTTTAAAATTAATTAGATGGTGATGAGCTGAATTTGCCGCTTCTAAGCACTTTATACAAAGTGAATGGATAGCATGCAAATAGACGCCAATAGCCAATACCGTAAAACGATATTGGCTAATGACAAATAAGTATTTTATTGAGCCCTAATTACTTAAGCTCAACTTCAGCGCCTGCTTCTTCAAGCTTAGACTTAAGGTCTTCAGCTTCTTCTTTAGAGACAGCTTCTTTAACGGGGTTCGGTGCATTGTCAACCAATTCCTTGGCTTCTTTTAGACCGAGACCCGTGATGCTGCGCACTTCTTTAATAACAGCAATCTTCTTGTCTCCGGCTCCGGTAAGAACAACATCAAATTCAGTTTGTTCTTCTTCGCCGTCACCTTCTCCGCCACCAGCAGCAACAGCTACACCAGCAGCTGCAGGCTTAATGTCGTATTCTTCTTCAAGAAAGTTTGCGAGTTCGTTTGCTTCTTTTACAGTTAAGTTGACTAATTGTTCAGCTAAATCTTTAACGTCAGCCATTGTTTATTTCTCCGATTGGTCTTTGTGAATTGAAAATTCGTAGTGTTCGTATTTGTTATTCGTCGCCTTCTTCGGCGATTGTTTCAAGGGCTCCGGCAATATTTCGACCGGGAGCTTGTAAGGCACCTACAACATTGGAAACAGGAGCAAGCAAGAGACCAACAATGTCTCCGATAACTTCGCTCTTAGACTTCATAGCAGCCAAGGTTTCAAGCTCATCCTCACCGTAATAATCTCCGTCGATGATTGCAGCTTTAAATTTTGGCTTTTCTGTTTCGTCAAATAGATTCTTAATCACTTTTGCGGGTGCGGCAAGCTCTTCTTCTACAAAGGCAAAGCCATTTTGCTCAACCAAGTGGGGATACAAATCTTCATATCCGCCAACTTCGTCCATGGCTCGTTTTACCAAGGTATTCTTATATACTTTATACTTGATATCACCTTCAAAGAATTCGCCACGCATGTTGTTGATTTCTTTTACCGACATACCTGAGTAGTTGGTGATATATACAGCACCTGAACTTTTCAGATCTTCGGTAATTGCTTCAACAGTTTGTTTCTTTTCTGCTAATGTTGGCATTATTCAGTTCCTATTTTGTCTTTATGCAGAAATTACGGATGAACGACTCAGTGGAATGCTTGGGCCCATTGTTGAACTCATAAACGCGCTTCGGATATATAATCCTTTAGCAGAAGCGGGTCTGAGTCTCATGACCGTTCGCAAAAATTCCAGAGCGTTTTCACGGATTTCGCGGGCATCAAAGCTTACTCGTCCGATTGAAGCGTGTAAAATACCATACTTGTCTACACGGAAATCAATCTTACCGGATTTAGCTTCTTCAACTGCCTCGGCTACATCGTTTGTAACAGTACCACTCTTGGGATTCGGCATAAGTCCGCGAGGACCCAAAATGCGTCCAAGCTTACCTATCTGCCCCATAACATCCGGAGTGGCAATAATTACATCAACGACTGTCCATCCTTCTTCAATTTTTTCGATATACTCTTCAAGACCTACATGATCTGCTCCGGCCTCTTCGGCTTCTTCTTGCTTAGCTTCATTAACTAAAGCTAATACGCTTATTTCTTTACCAGTGCCGTGTGGCAAGGTAACAGAACCGCGCACCATCTGATCGGCATGCCGGGGATCGACTCCCAGACGTAAATCCAGATCGACGGATGCATCGAAGTTAACCGTAGAGGTTTTCTTCACAAGATCACAAGCTTCCTCCAGAGTATATTCCAACTCGGAATCAATGAGCTCTGCGGCCTCTTGGTATTTCTTTCCTCGTTTAGTTGACATAAATTAATTTTACCTTCTATTTATCTCTTTGTACTCGCAGCCCCATACTTCTGGCAGTTCCTGCAATCATTTCTGCAGCATTCTCAATCTCAAAAGCATTGAGATCCTGCATCTTCTGCTCTGCTATCTCTTTGCACTGGGTCCAAGTTACCTGGCCAACTTTCGTTCTGTTTGGCTCTCCGGAACCGGATTTAATCCCAGCAGCTTGTTTTAGCAGTACTGCAGCAGGTGGAGTCTTCGTTATGAAAGTGAAGGATTTATCCTGATACACAGTAATTTCAACCGGAATAATCGTGCCGGCGTCTTCCTGTGTAGCAGCATTAAATGCCTTACAAAACTCCATAATATTGATTCCAGCCTGACCTAACGCAGGTCCAACAGGGGGTGCAGGGTTTGCCTGCCCGCCACGAATCTGGAGCTTAAGTACTTGATCTACTTTTTTTGCCATTTTAATTTACTGCTTGTACTAATTTTTATTTGCCGCGTAATAGCTCACTTTGCATCAAGTGATTAATATGTGGTCAAGTTGCAGGTTCTACCTGGTTCACACCAACTTCAACCGGGGTCTTTCGACCGAAAATACTTACAAGAACACGTAGTTTGAGTTTATCAGTATTAACCTCTTGTACGGTTCCATCAAAATCTTTAAATGGTCCATCAATAACTTTAACAATATCCCCTTCATCATAGGGAATTTCAATCTTGCCCCCCTGCTCCATTGCATCTTCATTATCCTGAACCTGTCCAAGAATTCTATTCACCTCAGACTTACGGAGCGGCTTGGGCTTATGTTCATTTTTACTCTTTAAAAATCCTATCGTTGAAGGAGCACCCTGAATAAGGTTATTCACCTCTTCATCATAAATTGTCTTCAACATAATATAACCTGGAAGAAAATTCTTTTCGCGCGTCTTCTTCTTCCCTGACCGTATCTCAATGACTGTTTCAGTAGGAATCAACACCTCACTGATTTTGTCTTCCAATCCCTGCATCTCAATCTCACGATCCAAGTAACGCTTCACTTTTTTCTCGTGATTTGAAAATACACGGACTATATACCACTGATGCTGATCTTCTTGTGTCATTGATAAATGGCTTCTAATATCGTGCTATAAACTTGATCTACCGCAAAAATAAATGCAGACAAGAGTATCGTAAATACTACTACTACAATAGTATAGTCAACCAACTCGTCCTGATCCGGCCAGGAGACTTTCTTCATCTCCTTGCGCACATCTTTTAAATACTCTTTTATGCTATCCATGAATTTTTATCCAATTCTAAACTTGCACGGGTGGAAGGACTTGAACCCACAACCTTCGGTTTTGGAGACCGCTGCTCTGCCAATTGAGCTACACCCGTATATGCCGAAAGAACAGACCTCTTAGAAGCCTATTCTTTCGTGCAATTTTATGTGCAGAAACGTGACTTATTACTCAATAATTTCAGTTACAACACCGGCGCCTACCGTGCGGCCGCCCTCGCGGATCGCAAATCGCAGGCCTTCTTCCATCGCTACCGGCTGAATCAGGCTCACTTCCATCGTCACATTGTCGCCCGGCATCA